>Ga0335072_10000003_pt1 | contig 766935 bp, 660 predicted proteins | sample Lox_Sample_21_FD_206725 | JGI IMG/M metagenome (GOLD analysis project Ga0335072, IMG submission 206725) | Soil microbial communities from Loxahatchee National Wildlife Refuge, Florida, United States - Lox_Sample_2.1 | ecosystem: Environmental > Terrestrial > Soil > Wetlands | place: USA...
CTTCAGGCAACGGTCGTAGCAGAGGCGGGAAGAACCCGTCAAGGGTCTCCGCTGCGCTCCGATGAACGCGCACCAAACGTCGCGCCCTTGACTGAACCTTCCCGCCCCCGCCCGTTGCAAGAGCCATGAAGCGGGGGCACAAAACGAAAGAAATTTGGTTTCAGTGCTCTTGCTTCCGAACGCCAATCGGCCCTTCGGGGCTTCAACGGGAGCACATCATGCCAGTCGTCACAGTCAGCACCATCGCAGCAGCCCGCAACGGCGCAACCTACACACGCAACGACGAGCAGCGGAAGTACCGCAGCGATTCCCCCTACCAGCAGCGCACGATACAGCGCGACAACCCCGCGCAAACGCTCATCAAGCAGGCCGTGGACCAACTAATCCAGCAGCTAGAGGCCGGGAAGAGCGAAGCCCTGACCGCGTACCTTGCAGCGATGGCGCGGTTCCACAACTACAGCTTCGGGAACATCCTCGCCATTGCCCGCCAGAAGCCCGACGCTAAACACGTGGCGGGCATCCGCACATGGAACGAAATGGGCCGGTTTGTGAAGAAGGGCGAGAAGGGCATCCAGATTCTCGCCCCAATGCTGGGCTACCGGCGCAATCGGAAGGAAGCCGATACCGGCGACCAGAGCGAGACGACGCCTCAGCCCGTGTTGATCGGTTTCCGTGCAGTGTACGTATTCGATGTGGCGCAGACCGAGGGCGCTGACCTGCCGGAAATGGAGCACAGCATCACCGGCGAAGTGGGCGAGCACCACGACCGGCTGATTGACTTCCTCGCTGAGCAGAACATCACGCTCGAATTCAATGAGAAGATCTCCCCGGCGCTTGGCGTCAGCTATGGCGGGAAGATCACCCTGCTACCAGGGCAGTCGAAGGCCGAGGAGTTCACCACGCTGGTTCACGAGACGGCGCATGAGCTCCTACACAAAGCCGAGCGCCGCACCATGACCACCCAAACTGTACGCGAGACGGAGGCCGAGGCCGTGGCCTTCATCGTGGGTCAGGCCGTTGGCCTGGAGATGGGCAGCGCTTCGAGCGACTACATCCAGATGTACGCCGGCAACGCTGCGCTTCTGGCCGAAAGCCTTGAGGTCATCCAGCGCGCCGCGTCCGCCATCCTCCGGGCCATCTGCCCGGAGGAGCCAGAGGCAAATGCGGTGAAGAAGCCAGCAGCTTAGCCGTTAACCAGCGGCAGATTCCTGCGGAGCCTGCAAACCACAGGCTCCGCCTTTTTTGCTCCGTTGCCCGTCTTCCCACCCTTATCGATGCCCCGGAAGAGCGCCGGGGCGACATCTGTTCGCCCACCCGACGGGCAGCGCCGCTTTCGCGGCGCGTGGGCCGAAGCCCGCGACTTTCGCCGGCCACCTCCAGCTCCACCTCTTGACAATCGGGAGAAGCGAGCCGTATACCTCTTGATTATCTGGAGGAGCGTGCTGTGAGCGCAGAGAATCGTGAGCTGGTTCAGGGCACTTTGGAAATGCTGATTCTCAAGACGCTGGCTCTCGAATCGATGCATGGATACGGAATCGCGCTGCGCATTGAGCAGATCAGCAAGGGGGTGTTCAGGGTGAATCCCGGCTCTCTGCTTCCGGCACTGAGCCGCCTGGAGCGATCGGGGCGGATTCGCGGAGAATGGCGCTCGTCGGAAAACAACCGCCGAGCCAGGTATTACACGCTCACTACCGGAGGGCGCAAAGCGCTCGAACAGGAACGCCGTCAGTGGGGTCGCCAAATCGCGGCCATCGACCGGATTCTCGAGGCCTGAAGGGGACGAAATGCTGCGAAGCCTGATTAGCGGTGCGCGGGCGCTATTGCACCCGGTGAACCGCAATGTCCAAATCGAAGATGAGCTAAAGAGCTTTTTCGAGGCTTCCGTGGAAGATAAGGTGCGGAGAGGCATGAGCCCGGAAGAGGCGCGGCGAGTTGCTCGGATCGAGATTGGAAGCCGGGAAGCGGTAAGGCACAAGGTATGGTCGGCCGGCTGGGAATCGGCGGCCGACTCGTTTGTGCGGGATCTGCGGTTCGCAGGACGTCAGATAAGGAGGTCCCCGGGCTTTACTGCGGTGACTGTCCTGACGCTGGCGCTGGGCATCGGGGCCAACACGGCGATTTTCCTGCTGACGTATTCGCTGTTGCTGAAGAGCCTACCGGTACCCGATCCGGGACAGCTGGTGCGGTATTCCGCCTTCAGCAAGGATGGAGATCACGCGGTTTCGTATCGGCTGTACGACGCGCTGCGGGAGCATCCGGGGCCGACCAGCGGGTTGTTTGCGTGGGATGATAACGACGCCGAACTGAACGAGAGTGGCAGTTCCAGCCAGATTCCGGTGGGGCTGTCCACCGGGAGCGTCTTCCGCGTGCTGGAGATTCATCCGTACCTGGGGCGTGGATTCGAGGAAGAGGCGGGCGAGCGGGGGGAACCACTGGAGCACGAATCCCTGGTGAGCTACGGCTACTGGAAAAGTCATTTCGACGGCGATCCGAACATTCTGGGCCGGACCATCGAGCTGAATCACGTCGAGATGACGATCATAGGAGTGCTACCGCGAGGATTCGAAGGCATCTCGCCGGAGCATCGCGACGATCTGCTCCTGCCACTGTCGTTCGAGAAGGTCATGGATGGGAAATTCGCCATGATCGATCAGGCGGGGGCCTTTTGGCTGACGGTGATGGGACGTCTGAATCCCGGCGCGACGCTTCAAGAGGCCCGTTCCGCGCTGACGGCCAGCTCCGAACTGGATTTCGACACAGCGGACCCGCAGCACAAGGTGCTAAATAGCGACCTTTTCGGCGGAGGATACCAGTTGGGCGTCGTCGCCGGGCGGACGGGAGAATCATGGCTGCGACAGCAGTACGACCAACCACTGAAGGTGCTGGAAGGTTTGTGCGCGCTGATGATGCTGCTGTGCGCCGTGAACATGGCGCTGCTTGTGCTGGCGCGAGTGAGCGGCCGGCTACACGAATTCGCGGTGCGAAGCGCGCTGGGCGCGGCGCGCAGCCGGCTGATGAGCCAGGTTCTCATGGAAACAGCGCTGCTGGGCTTGGGCGGACTGGCACTGGGCGGATACGTGGGCTGGGAACTGGCTCATGCGCTCGTCACCATGATCACAAAAATCGGCGACCAGCCTGCGCTGAATCTACAGGCCGGGGCGGCCATCATCCTGTTTGCCGTTACGCTCAGTCTGGGCGCCGCGCTGTTGGCAGGATTATGGCCGGCTTGGCGCGCCTCACACACTGCTCCGGCGCTCGACCTGAAGCAAGCGCGGACGCAGACCCGGACCGGACAGTTGGGACGCTGGCTGATACCCGCCCAGGTGGCGCTGGGAGTGGTGCTGATTTACGCGGCTGTGCTGATGACGAGCACCCTGCGGAATTATCTGAAGGAAAATTCCGGATTTGTGCCGGATGGCGTGACGTTCGGCGAACTGAATTATCAGAATGCCGATCCCAGCGACCAGGGCCAGGTCAGGAAGGCGTATGCGATAGCCGAGGCGCTGCGCCACCAGCCGGGCATTGAATCGGCCGCGCTGCTGTCGTTGCCGCCGATGCGAGGCTGGTCTACGACCAACGTCTACTACTCGCGCGGGCCGAAGGGCGAGGTCCGCTCCAGTGAGAACATCTGGTACCAGGAAGGCACAGAGGGATACTTCGCGACTCTGGGAACGAAGATCCTGGAAGGCCGGGGCTTCGCGAGAGTGGACATTGACGGCGACAAAGTCTGCGTGGTCAGCAGATCGGCGGCGAATTTCTTCTTTCCCGGCCAGGATCCGATCGGACAGTTCATCATCGAGGGCAATGGACAACCGCCAAAAGGAAAAACGGCAAAGGAGCCTCCAACCACGTATCGCGTGATCGGGGTAGCGGAGGATGCGCGGATCGGGAGCCTGGCGAAACCAGCTCCCATGGCCTTGTATAACTTCTACGCCCAGGACAAACACCCTTGGACCCCCAGTCTTGTGGCAGTGCGGAGCAGCAATGGCGGGCTGGCGGCCTCGGCAATCCGGCGGGAGGCAGCCCAGTTTCTCCCCGGTGCGCTGCCGCCGGAGATTTACACCTTCGATCAGGCCGTGGACGCCGATCTCAGCCGCGAGCGGCTACTAAGCAGCGTTTCGGGTGGCTTTGCGCTGCTGGCGCTCGCGCTGGTGGGTGCGGGGCTGTATGGGGTACTGTCACGGGATGTGACGGAGCGCCGGCGGGAGATCGGCGTCCGCATGGCGCTGGGCGCGCAGCGGAAACGGATTGTGGCAGCGCTGGCGCGCGGGGCCGCTCTGCGAATCGGAATTGGCGCGGCGGCGGGGGTGGGGCTGGCGGCGCTGGCGGGACGGCTGCTGCATTCGCTGTTGTATGGAGTTTCGGCGGCGAGCCCGCTGGTGGGGCTGGTGACGCTGGGGCTGCTGCTGGCGGTGCTGACGGCGGCCTTCATAGTGCCGGCCGGGCGGGCGGCGTCGGTCCAGCCGATGGAGGCAATTCGCGAGGAGTGAGCGCGCATCCTCAACAGTCAGAGGGCTGCGAGGAGCAGTGTGCGCTGCTGCGCAGCGGTTGTAGGGTTGACACGTCATCCCCAACGGGGTCGCACGCGCCTCAATTTGTGAACACCTTCGATTTCAGATATTTAGGCGAATCTTGTTCCCGTCAGTAAACATGTGCCTTCCCTGCCGTTTACAAATGTGAACATCTTTCAATGGACTGACTTAGCGCCATGGCGTTTGACAATGCAGGGGACCGGGGGTACTTTGCGACTAAGGCGACTGACTGATGTCCTCCCCCGAGACCAGACCGCCTGCTGTGGTGCCACCAGCTGTGCCCGCTCCCCGGGCAGGTGAGAGCTTCCGGGCCAAATCCATCGCCACCCGGATTACCGAGACAGAGTTTGCCGAGATTGAATCGGCCGCGACGGCCGAGGGGAAGAAAGTCTCCGAATGGCTCCGTGAAGCTGCCCTCGCCCAGGCCCGAGGGCGGCGCCCCGACGAAACGGACCCCATCTTGCTTGCGGAGTTGATGGCGGTGCGAAACCTCCTCGTGAACCTTTTTGCGTCCGCCTCCAAGGGGCCGCTCAGCGACGAGTCGATCCGCAAGATGACCGCGTACGCAGATTCGATCAAGCTCCAGAAAGCGGAAGAGTTTCTCGCAAATCGAAAGGACGGAAAGACCGGGTAAATGTAGGAGGTCACACTGTGCCACCGCTCCGATTTCCTCGACGGTCCCTCTTCTGGTTCGTCGTCCTCTTCCTGGGCATGTTGCTGGCCCTTCCCGCCGTTCCCCTGCTGGGCTCCCTCACGTTCATGATTGAGCCGCCGCTTCAGCGGTACTATCTGGGCGCATACGTTGAAAGCGCTAAAGTCTTCCGCCAGAGCAGCGCCACCACCCCGGTAATCTGGCTTTACAAGACGGCTCCCGATCGACGCCGTGCTCTCCTCACTGAGCGTGACGTCGAATCCGCAAATAGCGGCACTCTTGGCCTTCGCCTCTCGCCCGCGGCGCTGGCAGATGGGTGGACTGGCATCGAAGCGGGTGCTCAGGAACGAATGAACTCGGGGGAATTGCATGCGTTCCTGCAGGCGAACATTTATGACGGCCACAGCTCTGTGTGGGTCGTGGCAGAACCCCTGCTCCTCGGCTTCCTCGGAGTTGCTGGATTGTTCGCCGTGGTGATCGCAATCAGGCGCAGATCGAGAGCTTCGAGACGTCATGAGGAACGGCATGGAAGGAGGACCAAGGGTCCGGAACTGGTCACATCGGCAGACTGGAATGCCAGACTCCGGCCAGATGGGATTCAGTTCCAGTTGTACCCTGCCACCTTGCTTCGCCAAATGCAAGACCGACTGCTGGGCCGTCGGCCACCCTGCATCGGCATTCGCCGAAACCTGGAATCGAACCACATCCTGCTGATGGGTGACAGCGGTAGCGGCAAAACGTCTGCAATGCGCCAGATCCTGCGTCAGGTTGCGTCTCGCCGAGACGTAGCAGTCGTTTACGACCCTGCGCTTGAATTCACACCTGAGTTCTATTCGCCAGAGCGAGGCGACATTATTCTGAATCCTCTCGACGCCAGGTGTCCCTATTGGGATATAGCGGAGGAGTCAGAATCCGACGACGCCAACGCCGCAATGGCGGCGGCCCTGTTCCCAGACAAAGATTTTGAAAAGGACTATTTCACCGACGCACCCCGCCGAGTCTTTACGTTCCTCATGCGCCGTCGGCCGAGCCCGCAGCAACTGATCGCATGGATGAGCGATTCGGACCAAATAGATGCAATGGCGAAGGGCACTCCTTATGCAGCGTTCCTTGATCCTGGTGCGCCTGCCCAAAGAGGGGGCGTGCTTTCGAGCTTCAATATGATCGCCGAGAGCCTCGAACTCTTGCCGTCTCGGGAGTGCGTGCGCCCGGTCTACTCGTCGGGGCAGTGGAATGCCGAACGGCGGCGCTGGATATTCCTGACTTCCAGTGCTGCCTCCCGCCAAAAGATACTGCCCCTTCACAGTGCGTGGCTGGACATGCTGATCCTCCGCACGATGGAGCCGGCGATTCACGGCGCGAAGCCAGTCTGGTTTGTCCTCGACGAGGTGGCGAGCCTGAATAAGCTGCCTCAGCTCCATACGGCGGTCACGGAGGCCCGGAAATCGGGGAATCCGCTGGTGCTGGGCTTCCAGGGGCGGAGCCAAATCGAAAAGAGGTACGGGAAAGATGCGGAGACAATGCTTTCCCAGCCGGCGACGAAGCTCTTTTTGAAAACCTCGGAGCCGCATTCGGCGAAGTGGGTTTCGGACGCCATTGGAGAGATCGAGGTGGAGCGCCTCAAGGAATCGCGGCGACACAGCCTCCTTCCTGGGAATAGCCAATTCACGATAGAGATCGCGAACAAGCCGCTCGTGATGGCTTCGGAAATCGCCGGATTGGAGCCCCTTCATGGCTACGTCAAACAGGAAAATCTTGTGGTCAAGGTCCGATTTCCATACGTCGGTGCAATTGCGCGCCAGCCTGCGTTCCTGGAGCGAGGAAATGGTGTCGATTCGGTAACAACAAAGACGATAAGCGACAAGAGCGCGCCGGACTCGCGGGAGGGAGTCATCCCAATGCCTGCGAAGAGTCCGGCCGGAAGACAAGACATGTTTCCCCTCCACTCGCAGCGGAAGGTTGCGAATGCCGAATCCGTCGTCTGGGACGAATCTGAATGGATTGACTGAAATTTTGGTCGCAGATTGGGGGCGCTGACCGGCGTCGAAATTGGAGTTGAAGACAATGTTGACCATTTCGAAGGCGCTCTCTGCTGGGCAGGCGCAAACGTATCACTCTCGCGAATTCACCTCTGAAGAGCAGAACTATTGGAGCCGAGACCGTCAGGTGCATAGCGAGTGGCGGGGGGAATTAGCGGAAGAGTGGGATCTGAGAGGTCCCGTCGGCGCGGCTCACTTTGCACGGTTGAGCGAAGGTCAACATCCTGAAACTGGCGTGCAGCTTGTCAAACATCAGCCTGCACGCACGTACGAGAACGAGTATGGCAGGCAAATCACCAGCGCAGAGCATCGGGCCGGGTGGGATGCTACCTTCTCGGCACCGAAATCAGTCTCCTTGACTGCTCTCGTCGGCGGCGATGATCGGATACGCGATGCTCATCGCGAGAGTGTCCGCGTCGCTTTGGGAGAGTTGGAGCGTTATTCGCAGGCCAGGATCGGGAATATTCGTGCTCCAGAAACAACCGGGAAGTTCGTTGCCGCAACCTTTGAGCATGACACCGCGCGACCTGTCGAGGGATACGCGGCCCCGCAGCTCCATACCCATGCTGTCGTCTTCAATGTGACCGTCCGAGAGAATGGCGAAACCCGAGCCCTTCAGGAACGTAGTCTTTTCCAGTCGCAGCACTACGTCACGAGCGTCTACCGTTCGGAACTCGCTGGCCGCCTCCAAGGTTTGGGGTATCCGATCGAGCGCGGCAAGTATGGACAGCCCGAGATCAGAGGCTACACGCAGGAATACCTTGACGCTTCCAGTCCGCGGCGCGAACAAATCCTACAGCACCTGCAATCCCTCGGTATGGAAGGAGCAGGGGCGGCGCAGGTCGCCGCTCACAGAACTCGTGACCAGAAAGAGCTGCTTTCGCAGGGCGATGTTCTCAAGCGGCACCGCGAATTGGCGGCCCAGTATGGAAACCAGCCGGATCGAGTGGTTGAGGAGGCCCGCCGGCGCACCCCAGCTCGCTCGCAAGAGCCGGAAAGGGTCACCGAGCAGGCAGTCACCTATGCGCGTAGGCATGTCTTCGAGCGCTCCGCTGTTCGGGATGAGCGCGTTGTCCTGCAGTCTGTGCTGGATCGCGGAATGGGCAGCATCAACTTCCATCAGGCCCGGAAAGAACTCGAACAGCGGGTGAAGACAGGTGAGTTTCGCATTCTCGATCCGCAAGAGGGCGAAGCCGGGCGTCGATATACAACGGCTGAAATGATACGTCTTGAAAAAGAGACAGTCTCCCGATTGCTAGAAGGCAATCAACGAAGCGTGGGCAATTCACCGCTTGTCCGCTCGGAAAGCGGCGCAGCGATTTTGGATCGGCACCCTGAGATGAATGCTGCCCAACGCAGTGCTGTTCTCGAAATCCTGGATTCGCGCGAGCAGCTCGTTGGACTTGATGGCAAAGCGGGTGCCGGGAAAACGACGGCCCTTTCAGTTGTGCGCGAGGCCGTCGAGGCAGAGGGATACCGCATTGAGGGATTCGCGCCTACCTCTCGGGCGGCGCAGAAGCTGGGAGAAGCCGGCGTCGAGACAATGACCTTGCAGCGGCACCTCGCACTCGGCGATCAGCCGGATGGCGGTGTCCAGCGTCTTTATGTTCTGGACGAATCGTCTCTCGCATCGACGAAGCAGATGCACGAGTTCGTGAGCCGACTCCATCCGAACGATAGAGTGCTCCTAGCCGGTGACATGCGACAGCACGAGGCAATTGAAGCGGGCCGGCCCTTCGCGCAGCTTCAGGAAGCCGGTATGAAGACGGTGCGGCTCGACCAAATCGTCCGTCAGCGCGATCCCGAGCTGAGGCAGGTCGTAGAGCAGCTGGCGCACGGGCAAATACGGGAGGGCGTGGCAAACCTTGAGCGTCAGAGACGGGTGATTGAAATGCCGGCCCGCGCGGACCGTATCGCTGCCATTGCGAGAGAATATGCCCACGCTCCAGACGGCACATTGGTGGTGTCACCAGACAATCGCTCCCGCACAGAAATCAATGAGCGGATTCATGCGGAGCTGCAGGCGCGTGGCATTGTGAGCCAGCGTGAATACCAAGTGACCACGCTCGTTACTCGCCAAGAATTGACGGGCGCTGATCGCAGCTGGGCGCAGAAATACCAGGTTAACGACGTATTGCGATATTCCCGCACCTCGAACGAAACTGGCCTTAAGAAAGGCGAGTACACTCGCGTCGCCGGCATTGACGCGCGCAGCAACTTGTTAACGGTAATCCGGGCGGATGGGAGCGAGCGCACGTACGATCCACGACGGCACACCGGGGTGTCGGTATACCGTGATGAGCAGCGCGCCTTCTCGGTCGGCGACAGAATTCAGTTCACGGCTCCGAATCAGGACCTGAAGATCGCAAACCGGGAGATTGGAACAATCACGGACGTTGATGCGAACGGGAGAATGGCGATACGGCTTGACAGCCGGCGAGATTTGAGGATCGATCCGCAGCGCCACCCACATCTAGACCACGGCTATGCCGTCACCAGCTATTCCGGTCAAGGGCAGACTGCTGAGCGCGTATTGATCCACATCGATACAGATTTTCCCGCGAAAAACCTGATCAACAACCGAATGGCCTATGTTGCCGTCTCGCGTGGAGTGCACGATGCGCAGATCTTTACGAATGATCGCGGCCGGCTCGCCGAGGCATTGAGCCGCGATGTCTCCCACGAGAGCGCACACAAAGCGGAGAAGGCGGTTTCTACCGTCGAACAAGATGTCGCGCAAGCTCCGCAACCTGTACGCACCGTTGGAATGGAAGTGGGCATCAGCAGCTAGAGAGATTTGCGTGCGAAACCGATTTAGAATATGTCTAGTACACCTTCAAACCCGGTTAAACCACGCGAGCGATCCGTTGTTCCCATCGACTCATCTCGGAGTAGCGGCAGAGCGCGTTCACCAGTTCCATCTGGCGCGGCGTACGGCACTCCGCGGAGAACAGCATCGGGCTGCCGACGACGATTGTCGCGCAGCGGGCGCGGGAGGTCGCGACGTTGAAGCGGTTTAAATTATAGAGAAATTCCATGCCGTGCGGCGCGTCGGCAGGCGTCGAGGTCGTCATCGAGTAGATGACGACCGCCGCCTCCTGTCCCTGAAATTTATCGACCGTGCCCACACGCGCGCCGGCCAATCGGTCCCCGATGCGATTGACCTGGTCGTTGTACGGTGCGACGATCAGCACGTCATTGAGTGTGAGGGGCCGGTCATTCTCTTGGCGGTCGGTCCACCGGTTTCCGTCGCGCGTCAATGTCGCGACAAGGCCTGCGACCACATCGATTTCTTCAAGGGAGTAACGCTGGTTCCCTTCATGCTCGACGGGCACGAACCACAGACCTGACCCTGCGAAAGGCTGTTCCGTCTCGATGGACTGCCGTTCGAGCGCGGGCAAGGAGACGAGACGGCCTTCGTAGAACAGTTCCGACGTGAAGGCGCAGATCGCCGGATGCAGCCGCCATGTTTCCGGGAGGAAAATGCCTTGCGTGCTCTCGATGGTCTTCCTGCCGTCCAGCAGGTGTGCAAGCGCCGAGATATCCGAGCCTTCGGGATGGCTGCCCTTCTGCGGCTGTTCGAGTTGCTGCGGGTCACCCAGCAATACGAGACTCTTTCCAGCGGGGGCGCAGGCCAGCACATTCGCAAGCGACATCTGGCCTGCCTCATCGACAAAGAGCACATCTACGGATTGCATGAGGTCAGCGCGGGACCAAAGCCAAGCGGTCGCGCCAAGCACCTTCACCGCGCCGCTTTGCAGCGCGGCAAGCGCTTCGCCATTTGAGCTGATTTCTTGCACAGGCCCTTCGGCCTCGCCGTCGCCCTCGATCCGGTGGGCGCAAGTGACGTCCGGGATATTCAGTTCCCGAGCGACGTTGACAACGTCATCGAGCAGCTTACGGATAACCTTGTGCCCGACCGCCGTGATGCCGACCTTCTTTCCGGCGTTCACGAGATCGCAAATCATGCACGCGCCCGTAAAGGTCTTGCCCGCGCCGGGTGGCCCCTGAATGGGAAGCAGCGATTGATCGAGCGCGAGGCCCGCCCGCCGCGCCACATCGACGGCGGTTTCATTCTCGCGCGTCGCGAGCGTGTGTCCTGCCGAAAGACGGGGCGGATGCCGCAAGAGCAGGTCGCGGGCGGCACGGTAATCTCCTGCCGCATCGATGCCGTTCACAACGATCCAGTCCGCGAGCCGCAGGATTGAATTCGCCTGCTCCTCCGTTCCGAAATGCGAATGCGCGAATACCGCCGTCGGATGCAGGCCGTCCAACTTCATCAGCTTCTTTACGTCGATGGTGCGCGCCGTCGCATCGACGGCCATGACTTCGCCGAACCTGTTTTCGTCGGGAGTGAAGAGCTTGTCGCCCGCGCGCATAGAACATTCCTGCGGCGGGTAATGATAGCGGTCGGTGGGAGCGCGCTCGCGGGGACTGCTCTTGGGCAGCCGTTCACGGTGCGTCAGACCCGCAAGCGCGTTCTTCTCGTCCAGAAGCTCTTCTTCCGTAAACTCCTTCATGCGGAAAAATTCCCACCATTTCACCTTCTCCTCGCGCCGATGCCAGTCGAGCGCATGGGCGAGAAGCCAGCGGGCCGCCTGCGCGGGTGTGCGATCCTCAGGCTCGGCAGGAAGATCGCGAGTCAGCGCCTCGAAAAGCGCGGTAATGCGCTGCTGGTGCGCCGTTACGTCCTCGCTTGCCTCCATCGCTTGGGCCGCCGGGCGCGGAACATGAGTTCCTTCCGCAATCAGGGCCGCGCGCTGCTCTTCGAGCCAGCGCCGTAGCCGCTCCGTCGCAAGACAATCGTCGGTGTTGTAGCTTTCGACGGTGCGGCAAGCCTCTTCCGTGAGAACCGGAGCCGGGCTCAGTTCAAGCTGGTGCTCGATAAAATGCCGCGCCTGGTTCGCCTCCGGGAGCGGAACGCGGCGCGCGTAGCCGGAGAATATCTCCATTTCCTTCAGGGAATACTGCTCGACGCTGGCCCGAAGGCCCTGACGGACGACGCCGTGCAGATCGACGAATATTCTGCCACGGAGGAGCCGATCCACTTCTTCCTCGCGGGTTGCATAACGGAGCATTAGGCGCTTGATCGCGCCCGGCTCGTAGGCCCCGAAATGATAGATGTGTAACTCGGGAAACCGCTGCATCCACGCGAAGGTGAAATCGATGAGCCATTCGAAGGCGGCGCGCTCCTGCGCGCGGTCGGTCGCCCAGCGACATTCGTAGCCGAGATTGCCGCCATCATCGAAGGTGGCGACTCCGAAGAGATACTCCAGCCCGCCGTCCGGGACAAAAGGATCGCCCTCAAGATCGAGAAAAATGTCCCCGGCTGAAGGTTCGGGCAACCGCGAAAATCCTTCGCCTGTCTCGAACGCAAGCCGCTCGAATTTCGGCGTGTGCTCCACGCGCGCCTCCAACTGGATGCGAGCCTGCTCGCGGATGCGCTCGTATCCTTCCCGCGCGCCGCGTATTGGATTGAAAGGGATCGGCAGCGGAAGCCGCGCCAGCGCTTCGAGTGTCGGAACATCCCGGAGCGCCAGTTCCTTGCGTTGCAGCTTCGATGCGCCCGCGACAAAGGACAGATGGTCATCGTCCCGTCTCTGCCTGTTGCATTCCTGCCACCAGCGGCAGATGTCGCAATGATCGACGGGTTCCGGGTAGGTGTCACGCGCATTCGCTGCCACGGTTTCACGCAGGGAGCGTTGAACGGCGCGGCTGTAAGCGGCGAACGACGCGAGCCGATAGGTTTCCGGGGCGAAGCCGACGCCGGGCCGGACGACGTGAAAGTATTCTGGCTCGATCCCCTGCAAGTCGGCGAGCAACTGCGAATAGAGGCAGAGTTGCAGTGCGCTCTCCGCTTTCGTCTCGCTGGCTAGCTTGCAATCCACGGCTTCATAGGACCACGCGCCGCAGCGGCTCATTCGCTCGGGATGATCGACGCGCAGCAGCACATCGGCGCGGCCCCGCCACGGCCCGCCGGAAAGCGCCGCTTGCACGATGACTTGAACTCCGGCTTGCATGGCCGCCCACGTCGCGGGCTCCGCCGTGTCGGCAAGCTCGTTCGAGAGGTCCGCGATGGACAAACCTTGCGCGCGCAGGCTTTCGATATAGGCGCGTTCATGGGCGAGGCCGCGTTCCTGCAGCACGCGCAGGTGCGGGTTGCTCCATGCGGGCTCATGAAGCTCGCCCATGGCGAGGCGCAAATCCAGCGATGTGAGGTGGCCACACGAGAGATGATTGGCAAGATCGGTTGCCGCGAGAACAACGTCGTTGTCCACGAATTTCATACTCGTATAACCCGCCTCCGCCGGATTAAGTCGCCGCATCTGCTGCCGGAGCCGCAACCGCTTCGGGCTGGGGCAGTCCTACGGGAGCCAAGCCGTATTTCTGGTAGCGCAGCTTGAATGCTTCAATGCCGCCTTCCATGACTTCCGCGATCTCGCGGTTGATCTCCGGCACGTCGATTGCACCCATGCACTTGATCTGGCCTCCCGACTCCGTCGCCGTCGTGCGGTAGTCGCAGCAGATGATGAATTCGGCATCGCCATTGACCACGAGGTTCGCGTTATGGCTTGCGAAAATCACCTGCCGGTGCGTCTTCGCCTGCCACAGCGTCTCGACGATATCGTTGATGATTTTCATGTTGAGATCGTCTTCCGGCTGGTCGATGAGCAGCGGCGGGCCGTCCTGAAGAAGCAGGATCGAGAGCAGAGCCGTGGCCTGCTGGCCCGGCGAAGCGTTCTCGAACGGCAGGAAATCGTCCTGCCGCACCTGATACTGGAATACGGGCAAGTCCTTCAGGTCGAAAAGAAGAAGATCCAGCCATGCGGGAGGCTGGATCTGTCGTGCGAGCGCGACTTTTTCTTTGGGCGTGAAACCCGCGTTGTCAAGACGCGGCGACGCGGGAAGGACCGTCGTCGCCTCGTCCTCGACGCGGACCCACGCCAGCAGCTGCAATTCATCGAGAATGCCATGCCATGTCTCAAGGGGATCGGCATTGGTGGATATCTGCTCAACGAGTTTTTCGATTTTCTCGCCGCGCATTTTCGTTCCCCTGACGAGTTGCCGGAGCTTTTCCGCAAGCGGTTCAATGTCCGTCGCGCGCCGCAGGGTAGCCTTGAGCCGCGATTTCGATACGGCGGTCAGTTCGGCACATTGCTGTTCGAGCAGGTCCGCCCGCTTGCGCTGCGCGGCTTTCCATTGGTCGCGCGCCCCCTTGAAGTCCGCGACCGGATCACCGAGGCGGGCGAGTTGCTGTATCTTGCTGTCCGCCGTCTCGTTCAGTTCCGCTAGCCGCGCTTCGAGAGCCTGTATCTGGCGTAGCGTTTCTTCATGTGTGGCCGCGCGCTTCTTGGCCTCGTCGTATTCCTTTCGGTGGGCTTCCCGTTCTTCGCGCCACGAGCCGAGCGCGCCGAAGTATTCTCCAAGCGGCTTGCCCGCGACGGGTTCTGCGAAGACATCCTGATAACCCGCGATTGCCGATTGCACCCCGGCAATCCACCTCGAGAGGTCGGCATGGGCTTTTTCCAAGAGCGGACCGTTCTCGGTGGCGTTCTTCGCGTCGATCGGTACGGGCAGGCGCTTGAATTCGGCAGCGGCCGTCGCGAGCGCCTGTTTGGCGGCCCCCGCATCCCGTTCGAGTGATTGCACGAGCCGCTGTTCCGCCTCGTACACGCCCTGCCGTGCGATGATCGCCTGATCGTCCGGAGAAAGGCCTTTCAGAGACGCCCGCAGTTTTTCGATCTGCTCGTTGAGCGACTTTCGCTCGATATCGTGGGCGGCGATTTCGGCTTGCAACGCCCTGAAGCGGATGACGCGATCGAAGGCGGCCCGCAAGTCCGTTCCGAGCCCGTTGACCCGCTCCTGCAGGCCGTCCAGTTCGGCCTGTATCGGCGCATGAACGAAGCGGCGAAGCTCGTCGAGGCGCGCGCCGACCGCGCTGAGTTGCTTCTGGCTGTAGGCGCGGATCGGCAGGAGTTCGCGCACGTTCTGTTCCGTGCAGGACTGGAACGACGCATCGCCGATCTTGAGCGTCAGTTCTGCTGACGCTCTGCGCCGAATGACATGCGATACGCCATTCAGGAGAAAACTGATATCGACGGCGGCATCCAGCGGTAGCAGCGTACCGTCGATGAGCGACTGCCGCCGTTTCTGGAAGTCGGCGACTTCCTCGCCTTCGCCGTTCAGACTCGGGGGCTGGTCGCAGAGCGCCCAGCGGATGTATTCGAGGATTGTGGACTTGCCCGTCCCGCGCCCGCCGATGACGGCGTTGTATTGCGGATTGAAGTCGAGCACGACCGGCCCCAGGAACTTGCTGTTGGAAACCTCGACGCGCGTGATCTGGATAGAGGGGAGACGCGGCTCGGAATGCGAGACGCGCGAGTGCCGGGCAAGACAGGCCTGCCGGAGAGCTTCGGCGGTAGGCTGCGCCCATTTGACCCATGTCGGATGCTTGCCGAGGTCAGAGAAATCGCGTTTGCGATTGTCGGATGTCTGGAACACCGCAATGGCCTTGTTGCCGTAGGCCTTGTTCTTCCCGCTCAGGATTTCCTTGTTGCCCTTTCCGTGCTGTGTCACGGAACCGTCGACGAAGCCGCCCACGCAAGGCATGCTCTTGTACTGGGCCTGAAATCCGCTGCGGAGCATCGTGAAGTTGCCGCCTTCCCCGACGTGCGGAAAGACGATGAACCGATCGCGCATGAAGTCGCGCTTGTTCAGCTCGTCGTAAAGGTACTGCAAGGTCTTGATGTGTTCGAGGCGCTGTATCTGCCCATGTTTCGCGTCCGTCTCGGGAGTCTGCGTGACGCTCAATGCCATTACGACCTGCGGCAGCAGTTGCACCGGGAAATCCGCATCGAGGATCAGCAAGGCTTGGCACGGAACCGCGAGCGTCAGTTCCATGCCGGGAAACACGGTCAGCCTCCTTTCGGGGGAGAGGGGCTTTCCGTTGTCGTCCGTCTCCTGCTCCGCCGCCTGCTTGATGTACTTAAAGATGCACAGGTCATGATGGTCCGTGATCGCGACGGCATCGATGCCCTTCTCGCGGCAAGCGGCGACGAAGTCCTGCGCATACTGGACGCGTTCCGCATCGGTGACGGCTCCGTCGCCTTCCCAGTTGAGGTCGCGCGGCGTATGCACCTGAAAATCGCACTTATGAAAATGAGCGCCCTTATCCATTCGATACTCTTTTTTACCTGAGGAATCGTTTTATACGCTCGGGTATATCGTTCGGATTATTCAATTCGCATTCCCAGAGCCCAGAAGATCCCGCCGATGGAGCTGGAAACGGTAGCCGAGCCCGTGCGCAATCCGCCGCACCGCCATCTCGGGTTTCATGTTCTTCCCGCGAATGGCACTCATGTTTGCGCTTCTGTCTTCCGCGGTAATCCGGTCCATACGTCATCAGTTCCGTCGCCGCCCCGACGTTGGATACTGGCTGTCCTGCTGTGTAGGCGCGCCGCCGGCAGAGTCCTTCAGCAGCAACTCCATAAATCCTTTGCGCCCTAAAACCGTCGCCACCAGAGTAACGCCGGAGAACCGGCTGAGGTAGAAACCGCCGCCGAAAGCGCGGGGAAAACCGCGGCCGAATGGCTGCGCGAACTGGCCGTGAAGGCCGCGCGGCAACGTCCGGCTGACCCTACCGAATTGGTGCTAGCCGAGGTTTCGGCACTGCGCTACATGCTCCTGAATCTCTCTCACGCGACTGCCCAAACCGACGGGAAGCGAAGGCTCCCGTCTGTTTTTCAGCGACGCGGGAGACACCCTGCGGGTTTCTCCCGGCCCTCTTCCAGCGTTTCCAAATGCGGTGTTGCACTGAAAACTTGAAGATTCTGCACAAATTCCCTGCACAATTCCTACACAGTAAAATTTCTGTACATTATCTGCAATAACAAGAACTAAATACTAAATCATTATCACCTGCTCAGAATGACGGTTTGATCTACCACAGAGGGCACGGAGGGCACAGGGGATCTTGGGAGGAACTGGAGGAGTCCGTTCTGGAGCGGGCATTCGCGGGGTTCTTCGCTTTGCTCAGAATGACGGTTTGATCTACCACAGAGGGCACGGAGGGCACAGGGGATCTTGGGAGGAACTAGAGGAGTCCGTTCTGGGGCTGGCATTTGCGGGGTTCTTCGCTTTGCTCAGAATGACGGTTTGATCTACCACAGAGGGCACGGAGGGCACAGGGGATCTTGGGAGGAACCTGAGGAGTCCGTTCTGGAGCGGGCATTCGCGGGATTCTTCGCTTTGCTCAGAATGACGGTTTGATCTACCACAGAGGGCACAGAGCGCAAGGGGGATTTGGGGAGGAACCTGAGGAGTCCTTTCTGGTGCGGGCGTTTGCGGGGTTCTTCGCTTTGCTCGGAATGACGGTTTGGATTTTGGGAGGAACTCCAGGGGGCTGTTGGTGACGCTGGCATTCGCGGGATTCTTCGCTTCGCTCAGAATGACGACGTCTTCCGAGGGGAGAGGTCAGGCGGGGAAATGCAAAAGGCGCGGCTCGGGGAGCTGCGCCTTTGAACTTTGCCGGATGTTGTTCGAGCGGGCTAGGCCTTTTTTGCGGCGACGGCTTTGACGCGGGCGTTCAGGCGGCTCTTGTAGCGCGAGGCGGTATTGGCGTGGAGGACGCCCTTCTGCACGCTCTTGTCGAGAACAGAAACGGTGGCGCGGTACTGCTCGCCGGCGGCTTTGGCGTCGCCCTTCTGGAGGGCTTCGCGGAGGGAACGCAGGCTGGAGCGGAACTGGGTGCGGTTGGCGCGGTTCACCGCGGTGCGTGTTTCGGTCTGCCGGGCGCGCTTGAGCGCAGAAACGTGGTTCGCCATGAGGAGTTCGATCTCTCTTTGTGGAAATGAATGCGGGCAGAGGAGACAGATGCCGCGCATCCGCCGCAAAGAACAAGTCTACCACGGCAGCCGGGAGCCTGGAGGAGAGAGCCAGGCGGCGTGGGATCGAGGGTCTTCTGGCTGAAGAGGAGGGTTCGGAGGCGTTCGACCCGTTCAGCGGAGGATTGGGTCGAGGAAGCGGGCGAGGGCGGGGGCGACGATAGCGGACGGGGCGGAACGGAGGTCGTCAAACTGCTTTGGGGTGGGGGCGAGGAGGAACAGTTGGTGCGTGCGGGACGCGTCGCCGTTGCGGGCGAGGAAGAGGAGCGGGTCGTGGCTGTGGGCGAGGTCGGCGGAGGGGTCGAGGAATTCTTTTTGTAACAGCCACAGTGGCAACATGCGGGCGCGGGCGTCGGAGTCGAAGGTCTGGCGCGCGGGAGGCGGCGGATCTTCGAGGATGACGGCGGCGGGGGCGAAGGTCGCGGCCAGGTGGGCGGCGAAGACGGCGCCGGCTCCATCGCCGAAGACGACGAGGTTGCGGGCGGGGATGTGGCGCTCGTCGGTGAGATACGTCCAGGCGGCGGCGGAGTCGACGGTGGCGAGGCGCTCCGTGGGGTGGCGGCCGGCGCTGTGGCCGAATCCCTGATAGTCGATGGCGAAGACGTTGAGGCCGAGGGCGTGGAGCTGGGCGACGGCGGGGATGGTGTCACTGAGCGAGCCGGTGGCGCTGTGGAGGTAGAGGACGGTGTCGTCGGCGTAGCGGACGCCGGGCGAGGCGGGGATCCACCAGGCATCGAGGCGGGGCTGGCCGGTCTGAGTGACGTCGAAGTGAATTTCCTGGTACGGCAGGCTGACGTTCGCAGGCGTGGCGGTGAGGGTGCGGCTGGGGTGGAAGAGAAGCTGCCACTGGCCCTGATAGAAGAGGAGGCCGAGGGTGAAGTATCCGCAGAGGGCGGCGAGGAGGAGGGTGAGGGCGAAGGCGGAGAGGAGCCAGCGGGCGCTGACGGTGGGCGGCGGCTCGGGGGGGGAGATGCGGGTGGTCGCAGGTATGGAACGTTGGGGCATCGGCCGGCTATGCAAAAGCAGGTCCTTCGACTCCGGAGCTTCGCTGGCGCGAATCTCCTCCGCTCAGGATGACAATCACTATTGTACGGTTCAGCCGAAGGCGAGCTCGTCGGGGGATTCGAGGGGGGTGCCGCAGACGCGGCAGATGACGGCGGAGCAGTCGCCGCAGACGAGGGGGTCGTCGACGGAGCGGGCGCAGGTGGGGCACCAGAGGCGGATGGGCTGCTGCGGTGGCGGGTTGGGCATAGGTCTATTGTGCAGCCGGCGGGGTGTGGGGGAGGTTTCCGCGGCTGGCTTGGCGGGATTCCTCGCTTTGCTCGGAATGACGGCTTTGTTCACCACAGAGGACACAGAGAGCACAGGGGATTTGGGGAGAAACTCTACGGGGTCGTTCCGCGGCTGGCATCCACGGGATTCTTCGCTTCGCTCAGAATGACGACTTCTTTTTCTCACGCTCTTTCTTGTCCTTCCTCTTTCTTGTCCTTCCTCTCTCTTGTCCTCCGTCTCTTTCCCTCTCCTTTTTTTCCTCTCTCTCTTTCTTCTTGCGGCTGTCTTCTTGACGGGGGCGGGGCGGTGTTGCAATGGAGGCACGTGCCGAATTTTGTTCGGGTTGGGAAAAAGGAATAGAGTTTTCCTCGTAACTGGTTGTTTACTATGCCTTAAAGGGTGGGCGGTGGATCTCTGCGCGCGCGGATCGCGTGGAGGGCGTCCCGAAAGCGTCGCGGGGTTCGAGGGAGCCGCGGCCGGGGCCGACCCAGGGAGGGCGAAGCGATGGCGACGGCAGGCCTGGATCATGGCATGTTGTGGACCGACCTTGAAGGTCATGAGCTGAACGGACGCTGGATGCTGAACCGGCTGGTGCGTCCGGAGGGACGAACGGCGTGGTTCGAGGCCACGGGTCCGGAGGGCAGGCCGGCGATGCTGAGCATCACCGAGACGCTGAATGACGAAGAGGACTTGCTGGAGCGTTTGTGGGCCGTGGGACAGATCCGGCACCCGAACGTGGTGGCGATCCGCGAGGCCGCGGTGGCGCATGTGGACGATACGCCGCTGGTGGTGGCGGTGATGGAGCCGACGGAGGAGAATCTGGCGGACGTGCTGCGGGAGCGGCCGCTGAACGCCAGCGAAGCACGCCAGGTGCTGGATGCGCTGGTGGCGGGGCTGGGCGCGATGCACGCGCGAGGGCTGGTGCACGGGCGCGTGGAGGCAGCGAGTGTGCTCGCGATGGGCGAAACGATCAAGCTGCGCAGCGACTGCGTGCACCTGGCCGGCAAAATTACTGCGAACGCCGGGGATGACGTGCGCTGCGCGGGACGCGTGGTGACGCAGGCGATGACGCGGCGGCTGCCGTCGGGAGAGAACGATCCCGTGCTGCAGCTGTTGCCGGAGCCGATGGCGCGGGCGGTGCGGCGAGCGCTGAGCGGGAATGCGAGCGCCAGCGAGGTAGCGGCCCTGGCGGGCACGCGGCTGGAGGTGATTTCGGAGCGGCGCGACGAGCTGCGCATCGATCCGGTATCGAAGAGCGCGCCGAAGACGGTGGCGCCGGATGTGGTGGTTCCAAAGGCGCAGATGCCGGAGACGAAGAGCGCGGGTGAAGGCATGCTGCCGCCGGATCGGGACCTGCCGCGCGGTTTGACGGAGCCGGTGATGAGGACGGAGGCCAGGGCCTCGACGGTGCGTCGGGTCCTGCCGATGCGGCCCGCGGACGTGCGGCCGGAGACGCTGCCGCTGTTCGAGGATGAGATCGGTATGCTGCCGCCGTCGACGCGGCTGACGGAGGAAGACGAGCCGGAGTGGGGACGGTGGCCGACGGCGCCGTATATCGTCGTCTCCGCGATCGCTCTGATCCTGGTGACCGTGTTTACGCTGTATGGGATTCTGCATCGGAAGGCAGCGCCGCCAAAGGCACCGGCAGCGCCGACCGTGGTGGTGGAACGGCCTGCGGTTCCGGCCAGAACGTCAGCGGCGCCCGCGGCAGCGGCGGAGGGCGCCGGCTGGCGGGTGATCGCGTACACCTACGTTCGGCGGGAAGAGGCGGAGAAGAAGGCGGCGGAGCTGGCGAAGCAGTATCCGGATCTGCGGCCGGCTGAGTTTTCGCCGCGAGCGGGGCGGTACCTGGTGTCGCTGGGGGGCGCGATGAGCCGGTCAGAGGCGATTACGCTGCGGGCGAAGGCGCTGGCGATGGGGTTTCCGAGCGATACGTACGCGCGCAATTACAAATAGAAAAAGCGGACGCGCGGCGACGCCAGATGGCGCTGTGTTTGGCTGCATTTTTATTGTCGAACGAACGGACCCGGCGTAGGATGGAGGTTCTCCGGGGGGGGACTGTGCGCGCAGCGCGGTCCTCTGCGCTGTTGTCGGTCATTCGGAGTCTGAGTTCGAGTCAGCGGAGAACGTGTGGACGGCAGAACTTCCATACTCATCATTGACGACGATCCAGGGCATCTGCGGATCTACGGGTGGATTATCGGAGCCGCCGGGTATGAGCCGATGCCGGCTCTGGTGATGGGAGACCAGATTCAATACCCCGAAGGCGAAGCGGACATTGTGGTGATGGACTACCGTTTGTCGGGGCAGCTCACGGCAGTGCAGGCGGCGGAGGAGACACGGCGGCGCTATCCGAAGGCGCCGATCGTTGTGCTGTCGGACATGTACGACCTGCCGGCGGACATCGCTCCGTACGCGCAGACCTTTGTGCGCAAGGGCGAGCCGGCGAAGCTGGTGGAGACGCTGGCCTCGCTGGCGAAGGCAGGCGGGTCGGCGCGGCCGAACAGTGCCGCATAATTGCCGCCAACCTCCTGTCGCTTTCGAGAAAACCCGGTTCCGACCGTTGTGCATCTTAGCGCAGGCACAGCGCCAGTGGGAGATCCGACCCGGCGCGGCCCCTGTGCCGGGCGGCGAGGGTGAGAACCACACGGGTGAGAGCGAGAGGACGCAGGAGAAACCGGGCACGAGCGCGATGGAACTGAGGGCAGGGCCGAGGAAAGGGAAGCTCAGGACGGCGAGGCATCGCTGGTGGCTGGGCGGCATGCTGCTGGTGGTGACGGGCGCAGCGTGGGCGGGTCATCTTGCCGCGGACGCTCAGGGGCAACGACCGTCGCAGGACGATGTCGAAGCCGCGTATCTCTACAATTTCGGGAAATTCGTACGCTGGCCGGGGGGTTCGGCGCGGGGTCCGCTGGTCATCTGCGTGGCGGCGGAGGATTCGTTTGCGCCGGCGCTGAGGCAGCTGGTGTCGGGCGAGCAGATCGATCAGCGGCCGCTGCAGGTGAAGACTCTGGATAGTGCGGGCGGGGTGCAGGGGTGCTCGATTCTGTTCGTGGGCGCGACACAGACGGGGCGGGCGGACGCGCTGCTGGGGGCGGCAGCAGGCAAGCCGATTCTGACAGTCGGCGAAACGCCGGATTTCCTGACCCGGGGCGGGACGATCCAGTTTGTGCAGACGGAGGATCACGTGCGTTTTTCCGTGAATCTGGATGCGGCGAACCGGTCCGGGCTGGGACTGAGCTCGGAATTGCTGAAGGTGGCGGTGAGCGTGACCGGAAGGCCGGGCAGAGGAGGGGCGGAATGATCACCGGCTCCTCACTGTCGGACAAGCTGATGAAACCGGGATCGCGATCGGTCTCGGCTCGCCTGATGTGGATGAATGTGGTGGTGAGCGGCACGGTGCTGGTGCTGGCGGTGATCGCGTTCTTCAGCTACGACCTGATCTCGTTCCGGGGCAATCTGATCCGGAATCTGGCGACGTCGGCGCAGATTGTTGGGGCGAACAGCGTGTCGGCGCTGTTGTTCGATGATCCGCAGAGCGCGGCGACCACGCTGGAAGCTTTGCGCAACTCGCCGGATGTGGTGAGCGCGACGCTGGTGGCCAGTGACGGACAGGTCTTTGCGGAGTACCAGCGGAACGGGCAGACAGGCGCGGCAGCCACGACATTGCCGGCGATGACGCCGGGGAGGCTGGATCAGGACTGGGTGCAGTGGAGTCATGTGCTGCTGGCGCACCGGATCGTATTCCAGGGAAAGACCGAGGGAACGGTCTTTATTGCGGCGGAGCTGAGGGAGACCGGGAGGCGGGCGCGGCAGTATCTGCTCATCGCGCTGGGCGTACTGCTGATCTGCATGGCGGCGGGGCTCCTGATCGGATCGCGGGTGCGGAAACTGGTGGCGCGCCCGATCGCATCGCTGGCGGAGACGGCGAGGCAGGTGACGCGGGAGCGGGATTACTCCGTGCGGGCGGCGCCGCACCAGGATAACGACGAGATCGCGGTGCTGATCGAGTCGTTTAACGAGATGCTGGTCCAGATCCAGGACCGGGACACGGCGCTGCGCGGAGCGCGCGATCAGCTGGAGACGCGGGTGCAGGAACGGACGGCGGCGCTGCGGGCAGCGAACCGGGAGCTGGAGGCTTTTTCGTACACGGTGGCGCACGATCTGCGCGGACCGCTGGACGCGGTGCAGGGGATGGTTTACATCCTGGAGACGCTGGAGCGGGAGAACCGGGAGGGCGACCGGGGCGAGATCCTCGAACAGATGCAGCAGGCCACGCGGAACATGACGACGCTGATCGACGATCTGCTGAACCTGTCGCGGGCGAGCACGACGGCGCTGAAGCGGGAACCGGTGCGGCTGACGGATCTGGCGTGGCAGATTGCGGGCGATCTGAAACGCGGCAATGCGGAGCGCACGGTGGAGTTCCGGATTGAGAAAGTGCCGGAGATCGAGGCCGACGGCGGGCTGATGCGGGTGGTGCTGGACAACCTGATGCGGAACGCGTGGAAGTACAGCTCGCGGCATGAGCGGGCGTGCATTGAATTTGGGGCGGTGCGGCAGCGGGGAGAGACGGTCTTTTTTGTGCGGGATGACGGGGCGGGGTTCGATCCGAAGCTGAACGACCAGCTCTTCCAGCCGTTCCACCGGCTGCACAGCCGCAGCGATTTTCCGGGGACGGGGATCGGGCTTGCGACGGTGCAGCGGATTCTGGAGCGACACGGGGGACGCATCTGGGCCGAGGGCGCGGTGGAGAAGGGTGCGACCTTCTGGTTCACGGTGAGGAGCGGGGCGGCCGCGGCGGCGTGAGGGTAAGAATTTTCTAATCTGAATGTCTTCTTTCGGGTCATTGGTTCGCTGGATTGCGGACGATGACGACCGGTTCTGAAAACAGGCTGGCGGTTACGCCGGGGCACGGTGCGCCGGAGACGGCGCTTGCGCCCGGGGCGGCGGATGCGGGTGCCGGCGGCGAGCCGGTCCTCGATGAACGCCTGGGCCGGATGACGATGCGGCTGGACGTGATGGTGAAGGTGCGATCCTTCTGCGTCCGGAATCTGCTGGCGCTCGAGCCGGGGACGGTGGTGGAGACCGAACACGATCACACGCACGACGTGCCGGTGCGATGCGGCGGAGCGCTGCTGGCATGGGCAGAGTTTGAAGTGGTGAACGAGGGGCTGGCGGTGCGGCTCACGAGGCTGGCGTAGGGCGATGGCGACCTCGGCGCAGTGGGCGGGCAGGGGCCAGGAGGGCTGGGCGGGTGCCTGGCTGCGCCGGATACGCGGTCTGGTGAAGGCGCGGAGCGCCGGGGAAGCAGCGCTGCGGGTGGAAGGGCGGATCAGCCTGGGCCCGAAAAAGTCACTGGTGCTGGTGGACTGCCGGGGAAGACAGGTGCTGCTGGCGGTGAGCGGCGACACGGTAACGCCGCTGATGGAGATGCCGCGGCCGCGAAAGGGGAAGCGGTGAGCGGCGCGTGGCTGCTGGCGGCCAGGACGGCGAGCGGGCTGCCGCTGCCTCCGGGCCTGATCGCGAACAACAACTCGATTCCCTGGACGATTGTTTTTTCTCTGACGCTGCTGACGCTTTTGCCGGCGATTCTGCTGGCGATGACGCCGATGGTGCGTCTGCTGGTGGTGTTTCATTTTTTGCGTCAGGCGCTGGGGACGCAGACCGCGCCTTCGAATCAGGTGCTGATGGGGCTGGGGCTGATGATGACCTGGTTCCTGATGCAGCCGGTGCTGGTCCAGGTGGATCAGCAGGCGGTGGAGCCGTTTCGGGCCGGGACGATCACCGGTTGGGAGGCGCTGGAGCGGGGAGCGGGTCCGCCGAAGAGCTACATGCTGAAGTACGCGCGGGAGAAGGACCTGGCGCTGTTTGTTTCCGCGTCGATGAGCGGGCGGCCGGCCCGGGCCGAGGATTTGCCGCTGCGGGTGGTGGTTCCGGCCTACATGCTGAGCGAGCTGAAAGCGGGATTTGAGATCGGGGCGGTGCTGTTTCTGCCTTTTCTGCTGGTGGACATGGTGGTGGCATCGATTACGACCGCGATCGGCATGTATCAGCTGCCGCCGGTGGTGATCTCGACGCCGCTGAAGATTCTGCTCTTCGTGATGGTGGATGGCTGGAACCTGCTGGCCGGTTCGCTGCTGAAGAGCTTCTGACCTGGGCGGGAGAAAAGGGGAGAGGATGCGAGTGAAGAGCTTCTGGCCTGGGCGGGAGAAAAGGGGAGAGGATGCGAGCGGACGAACGGCGAGAGAGAGGACGGAGAGAGGCATGGGAGCCGATCAGGCAGCGGAGCTGATGCGGAATCTGCTGCGCGAGGCGCTGATTCTGGGCGCGCCGGTGCTGCTGGCCGCCTGCGTGACCAGCTTTGTGATCAGCCTGGTGCAGACGCTGACGTCGTTGCAGGATCAGACGATTGCCACGGTGCCGCGGCTGCTGGTGGTGGCCGGGTTACTGGTCGCGGCGCTGCCCTGGTTTCTCGAACGGCTGATGCGGTACACGATCGGGCTGTTCTCGGACTTTCACCGGTTTCTGGGGATGGGATGAATCCGGCGTGGACCAGCGAGGAGTGGGCCGGGGCGCTGAGCGCGATGACCCTGGTGCTGGTGCGCGTCAGCGGGCTGATGGTCTTTGCTCCGGTGTTTTCTTCGCCGGCCATTCCGATGCGGATCAAGGCGGCCTTTGTGCTGGCGGTCTCGTTTCTGCTGGCGCCGGTGGTGAGCGGCTTTCCGCGGGCGCGCGTGGATCTGGGCATCACCGCGGTGCTGGGGGAGCTGAGCGTGGGGCTGGTGCTGGGCATGACGCTGTCGCTGCTGGACGAGGCTCTGCGCTTCGCCGGTCAGGTGATGGGTTTCCAGTTCAGCTTCTCGCTGGTGAATCTGCTCGATCCCAACACGTCGGTGCAGACGCCGCTGATGGGGCAGTTGTTTTCGTGGCTCGGCACGCTGGTGATTCTGGGAGCGGGGCTGCATCGCACGCTGCTGGCCGCCCTGCTGCGGACCTTCGCGACGGCTCCGGTGGGCACGGTGCGGCTCGACCCGCGGGTGGGGCTGGCGCTGGTGCCGATGGCGGGAGGGATCTTCGCAGCGGCTCTGCAGCTGGCGGCGCCGGTTCTGACGGCCACGCTGCTGGCCGAGACCGCGGTGGCTCTGGCGGGGAAGCTGGCCCCGCAGCTGCCGGTGATGGCCATCGACGTTCCGGTGAAGACCCTGCTGGGGTACGGCGTGCTGATCGGATCCCTGGCGCTGTGGCCGCACTGGATCGAGGGACGCTTTGTGCTGCTGCTCGATGAGGCCGGGCGTCTGCTGGCCGGCGCGGCGCGGGGGGCCTGAGCGATGCCCGGGGACCGCACCGAAAAGGCGACTCCGCACCATCGGCAGAAGGCGGCCGAGAAGGGCGATCGCGCGCGCAGCCGCGATCTGACGGCGGCGGCGGCGATGCTGGCCGGGGTCTTTGCGCTGGGGAGCGTGGCGGAGAAGTGGGTGGACGGGTGGGCGGCCGCTTATCGTGCGTGCCTTGAACTGGGCGAGCCGGGATTCTGGGAGCGCGCGACGCCCCAGCAGGCGGCGGTTGCGCTGCGGGGTGTGCTGCTGCACGGTCTGAGCCCGCTGGGGATGGTCTTTGCCGCGGCTCTGGCCGCCGGGGTGCTGGCCGGGGTGGCGCAGGGAGGCGGATGGGGGCTGCAGGCCGACGCCTTGTCGCCAAAGCTGGAGCGCCTGAATCCGGCCGAGAACGTGAAGAACATTATTTCGCTGCGGGGAGCGGTGCGGCTGGGCAAATCGCTGGTTCCCGCGGTCGCGCTGGGATTCTGCGCGGAGCATGCCATTGCCGCGGAAAACGCGCTGCCGCCGCTCAGCCTGCGTCGCTACCCGGACACCTTTGCCTGGCTCTACACGCTTCTGCTGGACGGGGCGTGGATTTTCCTGGCGTGGGCGGGCATCGATTACCTGATGGAATGGCGCAGCCGGGAGAGCCGCCTGCGCATGTCGAAGCAGGATCTGCGCGACGAGTTCAAGGAAACCGAGGGCAGCCCGCAGGTGAAGGCGCGCATACGCGGGCTGCGGCGGCAGATGCGGCGGCGGCAGATGAAGGCCGACATCTCCCGGGCGACGGTGGTGGTGACCAACCCGACGCACTACGCGGTGGCGCTCAGCTTCGATTTCGAAAGCATGGAGCCGCCGCGGGTGCTGGCCAAAGGGCGCGATCTGCTGGCGGCGCAGATCCGGGAGGAAGCGCAGTGGGCGGGCGTGCCGATTGTGGAGAATCCGCCGCTGGCGCGCTCGCTCTACCGCCAGGTGGAGACCGGGCACGCGATTCCTTACGAGCTGTATGCGGCGGTGGCGGCGATTCTGGCCTGGCTCTACCGCCGGCAGGTGGAGGAGCGTCTGCGCCGGGAGCGGGCCGAAGCGGCAGGCGCGCGTGGAATGAGCGGAGCGGGGGCAACTTTATGAGGAGAGAGCGATGAGCGCGGGTGCGACGACGCCGGGAAGCTCGGGCGCCGGCGGGCGGGGCCGGGGCAAAATGCTGCGCACCATGGCGCTGCCGGTGGCGGCGATCAGCGTGATCTTCGTGATGCTGGTGCCGGTGCCGGCGTGGATGATGGATCTGCTGCTGGCCTGCTCGATGGCCGCTTCGATCCTGGTGTTCCTTTCCGCGGTGCAGCTGCGGCGAGCCGTGGATTTCTCCGTATTTCCGACCCTGCTGCTGCTGCTGACGCTGTTCCGCCTGTCCCTGAACATTGCCTCGAGCCGGCGCATTCTGCTGCACGGCAACGAGGGGACGGCGGCGGCCGGCAACGTGATCGAGGCCTTCGGGCAGTTCGTGGTGGGCGGGAACTACGTGGTAGGTTTCGTGCTGTTCCTGGCCCTGATCGCGATCCAGTTCCTGGTGGTGAGCCATGGAGCGGTGCGCACGGCGGAGGTGACGGCGCGCTTCACCCTCGATGCTCTGCCGGGCAAGCAGATGGCGATCGACGCGGATATGAACGCCGGGCTGATCGATGAGGCGACTGCCCGGAAGCGCCGCCAGGCGATCGCTCAGGAGGCGGAGTTTTACGGCGCGATGGACGGCGCGGCGCGCTTTAACCAGAGGGATGCCCTGGCGACGATCCTGATCACGGCCATCAACATCGTGGCCGGGCTGCTGATCGGGACGCTGCAGCAGGGGATCGCGCTCAGTGAGGCGGTCAGGACCTATACGATTCTGACGGTCGGCGATGGCCTGGTGACCATGATTCCCTCGCTGCTGGTCTCGGTGGCCGGCGGCATGGTGCTCACCCGGGCTTCCTCATCGGGACAGCTCGCGTCGGAGCTGGAGGCGCAGCTGCTGGGGCGGGGAACCACGCTCTATGTCGCGAGCGCAGTGCTTGCGGCGCTGTGCCTGATTCCCGGGCTGCCCAAGCTGGCCTTTCTGCTGCCTGCGGTGGGGCTGGGGTACGCGGGCTCAAAGGCGGCGAAGCGGGAAGCGGCGCTGCCGGAAGCCGAAGCGGGAAAGAAGCCCCCGGCAAAGGCCGAGGCGATGGGGCTGCCGCCGCGTCTGGACGATCTGAGTGTCGAGATTGGCTTCCAGCTGATCCCTCTGGTGGATGAGAAGCAGGGCGGACAAATGCTGGAGCGGGTGCGGACGCTGCGGCGGCATCTGGCCGGGGAGCTCGGGTTCCTGGTTCCGCCGATTCACATCTCGGACAATCTGCGCCTCAAAGCCCGCGAGTATGTGGTTTCGCTGCGGGGGATGGAGATCGGCCGCTGGCAGACGGAGGGGAATTGTCTGCTGGCGGTGAGCGCGGATCCGAAGGCGCGCCCGCTGCCCGGCCGGGAGACGCGCGAGCCGGCCTACAGCGTGCCGGCCCGCTGGATTCAGCCGGCTCTCGAGGCGGAGGCGCTGGCGGCCGGCTATTCGGTGGTGGATCCGGGGACGGTGATCAGCACGCATGTGGCGGAGCTGATCCGGCGGCATGCGTGGGAGCTTCTGGGACGGGCCGAGACCAAGCGCCTGCTCGATGCGCTGGGCGAAACCCACCCCAAGCTGGTCGAGGAGCTGGTCCCCAAGCTGCTCTCTCTGGGCGAGGTGCAGAAAGTTCTGCAGCAGCTGCTGCGGGAGAGGGTCTCGATTCGGGATCTGGGCGCGATTCTCGAGGCGCTGGTGGAGATCGCCGGGCAGAACAGGACGTTGCCGCAGCTGGTGGAGGCGGCGCGGCAGGCGCTGGGACGGCGTCTGACCCAGCCTCTGCTCGAGACGGATGGCTCCCTGCGGGTGATCGCGCTCGAACCGGCTCTGGAGGAGGAGCTGATGGCGCTGGTCTCGCCTGGTGATTCCGGACGGCTCGCAGGCGGCAACAACACGCCCATCCTGCGCCGGATCGCCGATTCTGTGAAATCTCTCATGGGACCGGCAACGGATGCGGCTTTGCCCGTGCTTCTTTGTGCGAGTCCGGCGCGGTATGCCCTGTGGCGCTGGCTGGAGCCGGTGCTGCCGCGGCTGACCGTGCTGGCGCCGGCCGAGATCGGGCCGGGCATTCCGGTGCGGGCGGTGGGCGTAATCCGGCAGCGATGAGGGCAACGGGGGGATGCGATGGAGGATGCGGGGCGGGCAGCGGGGCCGGCGCGATGGGGCAGGACGAACGGCCAGGGTGCGAGGACCGGGCCTCCGCCGCGGAGCAAAAGCGGCGCGGCGCCGGGGAGACGCATGGCGCCGGCGGCGCCGAATCCGGGGCCTCCCGACGAAGCCGCCCAGGAACAGCTGATGCTGGAGCATATGCCGGCGGTCCGGTGGATGGCGCGGCGCATTCACGAGCGGCTGCCGCAGCACGTGGATATGGATGATCTGGTGAGCGCCGGGACTCTGGGACTGCTGGATGCCTTTCGCAAATTCGATCCGGGGAAAAAGGTGCAGTTCCGCAGCTATGCGCAGTTTCGCATTCGCGGCGCCATTCTGGACAGCCTGCGGACGCTGGACTGGAGCCCGCGCGATCTGCGCCGCAAGGGACGGGCGGTAGAGGAAACCATCCGCCGTCTGACGGCGCAATACGGCCGCGCGCCCTCTGAACCCGAGGTGGCCCGCGAGATGCAGCTGGCTCTGGAGGAATATCAGCAGCTGCTGGGCGAGCTGAAGGGGCTGGAGATTGGAACGCTCCACATCGAGCGCTCCGAGGACTCCGGGGAAGAGGAACTGGCCTACATCCCCGACCGGCCGGAAGAAGACCCGCTGTTCCGCTGCCTGCGCGGCGAGATGCGCGACCGGCTGGCGGCGGCCATCGATCAGCTGCCGGAGCGGGAGCGTCTGGTGGTGACGCTTTATTACTACGAGGAGATGACCATGAAGGAGATCGGCCTCGCCCTCGGCGTGGTCGAGTCCCGGGTTTCGCAGATTCACTCCTCGGCGGTGCTGCATCTGCGCGCGCGTCTGGCGGATTTCGGGAAACGGACAGAGTCCCATGGCCATTGAGAAGGAGCTGGGGCAGGAGGAGATCGACGCGTTGTTTCAGGCGGCGCGGGCCCGCACCGAGGCCGCGCCGTCTGCGCCGCGCAGCCGGGTGCTGCCCTGGAGCTTCATGCGCAGCGGACAGATCAGCAACGATCAGCTGCGGGCCATCAGCATGCTGAACGACATCTTCGCGCGCAACCTGACCCACCACCTGAGCGCATGGCTGCGCAGCCGGGTGCAGGTCAGCCTGGTCTCGGCCGAACAGATTCTGTTCAGCGAATTTCTGGGGCGGATTCCGGAGCTGGCCTGGGTGGGCTCGGTGCGCCTGGAGCCGCTGCACACCCTCTGCGTTCTGCAGATGGATCTGACCACCGCGCCTCCCATCATCGATCTGCTGCTGGGAGGGGAGGGCCGGGCGGCCGAGGCGCGGGAGCTGACCGACATCGAAGAGGCGATTCTGGCCGGGGTGGTGGAAGCGGTCTGCCGTGAGCTGACCACGGCCTGGCAGCCGGTGGGACTGACCTTCCGCTTTGAGAAGCGACAGATGCAGACGCAGACGCCGCGCCTGATTCCGGTGTCGGAGAAGACGCTGTGTCTGAGCTTCGAACTGCGCCTGGCTGACGTCAGCGGTCTGCTGAACCTGGCCTTTCCGGCTGTTGTTTCAAATGCCATTCTGCGCCAGATGGCGGGAGAGAAGTCGCGGCGCCGCGGCCATGCGCCGGAGGTTCGCCGGCGGATGCGCGAGCTGGCGGGCGCCTGCCGGACCCGGGTTTCTCTGGAGCTGCCGCCGGTGCGGGTGGCCTCGGCCGGGCTGGGCGATCTCGGCCCAGGCAGAATCCTGCGCCTGAATCTTCCCGCCCGAACCGCGGCCCGGCTGAATGCCGGAGGCGTCGTGCTGTTTCAGGCGATGCCGGTGAATCAGGCGAATGTCCGCGCCGCGCATCTGGCGCCGGCGCGAGGAGAAAAAGCGTGAGCGAGGCAGGCTCCTGGATTGCGCGTCTTGAGATGGAGCTGGCCCGGGAGATGGGTCAGCCGGTCAGCGTTGCCGCCGGCGGGGAGGCTCCCGGGCCGGAGCAGAGCCTGGTCGACGTCCTCGATCTTCCGGAGGCGCGTCTGGTCCTTGCCGCCCGCGGGGACGATATCGCGCGCATGCTGGCCGAGGGCCGGGTGATCGAGCCGGATTCCGCGGACGGAAATCTGGTCGGAGAATTGTGGTCCGGCATTCTGGGCAGTGTCGCCGCTCGGATGGGCGGGACGGCGGGAAAGGGAGCCGCGGAGTTTCCGGTTCATCCCTGCCGCCTGCAGCTGGGACAGGCCGCGGTGCGAATGGCGCTGGATGTGGACGAGCGAGCGGGGAAAAGTGCTGCAGCCGCGGCAGGGGAGAAGGCGGCGCGCGAAAGCGCGCCAGTGGCTCCGGCGGCCGCGGAGAATCACCGCTACGATCTGCTGCTCGAAGTGGAGCTGGAGGCGGTGGTGCGCTTCGGGTCCCGTTCTCTGGAACTGCGCGAGCTGCTGGAGCTGGGTCCGGGCGATGTGGTGGAGATGGATCGCCTGATCACCGATCCGGTGGATCTGATCGTGGGGGACAGAATTGTGGCGCGCGGCGAAGTGGTTCTGGTGGAGGGCAACTTCGGTCTGCGGATCACCGAGGTGGCCGAGCCGGTGCGCCGGCTGGAGAGCGTTCCATGCCTGGGCTGAGGGAGAGATCGGAGCGAAAAGACGCCGCGCGGGCCGCCGGCGTTTTCCCCGCGGGGGGGCTGCCGGAGAAATCAAAGCTGAACCGCTGGAGCCGCGTGGCGGGCATGTTTCCCCGCTGCGGGAATCCTCGCTGCGGCCACGGACCGATCCGGCTGTGGAGAAGCCGCCGGTCGCCGCTCTTCGAAGGCCGATGGTGCTGCTCGGAGGAATGCCTCCGGACCCGTCTCGAAGCCGCGGTGAACCGGGAGGGACGCAGCGACGAACCGGGAGCCGGCTGGATGCACCGCATTCCTCTGCGGCTGATGCTGCTGGAGCAGGGCGGAATCAGCGCAGAGCAGCTGCGCCGGGCCGGGGGGGACGAGCCCGCGGGGGCCCGGGCGGGCGGAGGCAACGAACGGCTGGAGGAATGGCTGCACAGCAGCGGCGTTCTGAGCGAAGCGGCACTGACGCGGGCGATCAGCGCGCAGTGGAGCTGCCCGGTGTTCTCCCTCTCCGCAACCCGGCGCTCGCAGGATCTGGGCGCGGCAATCCCTGCTTTTCTGGCCGATGCCCTGGGAGCGTTGCCGGTGCGCGTCTCCGCGGGGCGGCTGCTCTACGTGGCGTTTCTCCACCGTGTCGACCGCAGCCTGAGCTATGCGATCGAGCACGTCACCGGTTTGCGGATCGCCGCCGGAATGGCCCGGGAATCGGAATTCCGGCGCGAGCAGGCGCGGTTTCTCCTTGAAAGGTCTCCGAAGACGCGCTTCGTCGAAGCCGAAGACCGGGGCGTTCTCGCACAGAAGATGGCTGCGTGGATCGAGCGGGAGCAGGCGGTCGAGGCGCGGCTGGCACGGATCCACGAGATGTGGTGGCTGCGGATCTGGCGGAGGGAGCAGAGGGGAACCCCGCTGCCCGCCTGGGACACGGTCGAGGATCTGCTGGCCACCGCAGGGCCGGCCGGCGGAGCCGAAGAGGGCAGGAAATAAGCCCAGGAGGGCCGGAATTAGAGGAAAGCGCGGTTCGGCCGATAAGGAATCCGGGGGGCAGCGCGCATCATGTCCGGAATAACCGTGCTGATTGTCGATGATTCATCGGTGATGCGGAAGATCGTCGAGCGGGCCTTGCGCCAGGCGGGATTGAACCTGAGCCGGGTGGTCGAGGCGGGCAGCGGCCGCGAAGGGCTGGAGGCGCTGCGGCATGAGAAGGCGGACCTGATCGTCTCCGATATCAACATGCCGAACATGGACGGACTGGAATTTCTGCGCCAGATCCGGAGCGCCGGGCTGGCCCAGGGAGTCCCGATCGTGATGATCACGACGGAGAGCGGCGAAGAGCATGTACGGGAGGCGCTGACCGCCGGCGCACAGGGGTATATACGCAAGCCGTTCACGCCGGATCAGGTGCGGGATCGGGTATTGCCGCTGCTGGCCTCGATATAGAACCGGATCGGAGGGTGTGGTGCAGGAAGACGGAAACGGTGGCGGGGAAAAGCGGACGATCCTGATGACGGAGACCGAGCGGAAGATCGGCACCATGTCCGCCCATCTGGATCGGGCGGTGGAGGAGGTCTTTCGCACCATGCTGGGGGTGGGCTGCGAACCGGCGGAGCCGCACGAGGATCAGGGGGGCTCGGTCTCGGCGGTCATCGGCCTGGCCGGGAGCCTGAGCGGCTCGCTGGTGCTGCAGAGCGGAGAGGCGGTGGCGCGATGGATGGCCGGCTGCATGACCGGCGCCGAACCTGACTCGGTCGATGCCATGGTGCGGGATGCCGTGGGCGAAATTGCCAATATGCTGGCCGGCGCCTGGAAGGGGTTCGATCCGGAACTGTCGTCGGATTGCCTGCTCTCCACCCCTACGGTGGTGGCGGGGACCAGCTACCAGCTGTTCAGCCAGCGCGCGCCGATGCGCCTGGAGCGGAGCTACCGCGCCGGGGAAAGACGGTTCATCGTTTCGCTCTTCTGCGACTGGCCCGTGTAAGCGCGTTCTAATGGTTCTCGACTCCCGGCGGCCCGGTGGGTGCATGTTCACGGGGACGGAGGGGAGATCGAATGGACAGCGGCTACTATGCTGCGTTTTCCGGCTGGCTGGCGCGCAGCCAGGCGCTGGACGTCGCCGCCGGTAACCTGGCCAACGCCGGGACGGCCGGATATCGCGCCGAGCGTGATTATTTTCGTTCGACGATCCTCGGGCCGGACGCCCTCGGCTCCCAGCTGAATGCAACCGTGAATGCCTTTGGGGTTCTGGGCGGGACCGAGCTCGATCTGGAGCAGGGAGCGCTGATGCCGACGGGCAATCCTCTGGACCTGGCCATCGAGGGGTCCGGATTCTTTGCGATCCGGACGCAGCAGGGCGTTCGATATACCCGCGACGGCCGGTTCGAGCGCGCTCAGGATGGGACGCTGACGACGCAGGCCGGCGATGCCGTGCTGGACGCGCATGGTCAGGCGATCCGGGTTCCCTCCGGAGCGATTGCCATAGGAGACGACGGAGCGGTTTCGGTGAACGGGGCGCTCGCGGGCCGGATCGCGCTGGCAGGGTTTGCCTCGCCGGGCGCGCTGACGGCGGAAGGGGCCAATCGCTATGCGGCCGCGGCCGGAGCGCAGACGGCTCCGGCGACAGGAACCGTTCGCCAGGGAGCGCTCGAGGGCTCAAATCAGGACGTCATCGAGGGAAGCCTCCAGCTGGTGCTGATGCAGCGCCAGGCGGAGATGATGCAGAAGGCCGTCTCGATGTTCAGCAACGATCTGGACAAGACGGCGAGCGAGGACCTGCCGCGCGTGCAGTAAGGCGGGGAGACGGAGGCGCACTGTGATTCGAGCGTTGTATACGGCAGCCAGCGGGATGAGCGCGCAGCAGCTGAATCTGGACACGATTGCCAATAACCTGGCGAACGCCTCGACGGTGGGTTTCCGCCAGCGGCAGCTGCAGTTCCAGGACATGATCTACCAGAACCTGGTGACGCCGGGCGCGGCGCAGAGCCAGGAAACGGTTTCGGCGGGGCTGCAGATCGGACTGGGCACGAAGTCGGCGGCGAGCGAGATCATCATGTCGCAGGGAGACATGAACCAGACGAACAATCCTCTGGACCTGGCGATTCAGGGGACGGGGTTCTTTCAGGTCACGCGGCCGGACGGAACGATGGCCTATACGCGGGCGGGCAATTTCTATCTGAACAATCAGGGAACACTGGTGGATGCGCAGGGCGATCCGATCGTGCCCAACATCACGATTCCGGCGAATGCGACGGCGGTGACCATCACGCAGTATGGCGTGGTCAATGCCACGCTGCCGGGTCAGCAGAACCCGGCGCAGCTGGGGCAGATCCAGCTGGCGACGTTTGTCAATCCGGGGGGCCTTGAGAGCGTGGGATCGAACCTGTTCACCGCGACGCTCTCCTCCGGCGACCCGGTGCTGGGCAATCCCGGGGGAACCGAAGGGCTGGGGACGCTCCAGCAGGGGTATCTCGAAAACTCGAACGTCGATGTTGTGGGCGCGTTTGTGCAGATGGTGCTGGCGCAGCGGGCGTACGAGAGCAATTCGAAGGTCATCCAGGCCGCCGATGAGATGTACAGCGAAACCAACAACATGGCGAAGTGAGCGATGCGACTGAGAAGCGCAGTGGCGGGGATGCTGCTGGTGACAGCGACTTTGGGGGCGGGCGCGGCGCCGACTCTCATTCGGGACTGGGGATTGCACCGGGAGTGGCGGATGGTCCGCGATCGAGCTCATCCGGAACGCCCCGCGTGCCTGATGGAAGTTCCCTGGACTACGGATGAGGGGATGCGCGGCACCGGGGAGCCGCGCGCGGCTCGGGCAATCGCGCCGCCGCCCGCTGTTCGGAGCGGAGCGCGCGTCACCGTGATCCGGCGGGAGGCCATGGCGGAGATTCGACTGCAGGGGACGGCGCTGGGGACAGCGCGCGAGGGAGAAACCATCGCGGTGCGAGCGGGCCTGGGCAATGCCGTGGTGCGGGGCATCGTGCGCGCTCCCGGCATCGTGGAGATGGTTCCGGAGAAGAGACGATGAGCGGAAGGCGGATGATCGCAGGGGTGATGGCGATCCTGGTGATACCGGGGATCGCCGGCGCGGCAAAGGCGAAGCAGGCAAAGACGGGAGGCACGCCCCCCGACATCGCGCTGCGCCAGTACATCGAGAGGGTGCGGGCGGAGAAGGCGGCCGAAGTGCTCACGCCGGGATCGATCTGGACGCCTTCGGGGCGGCTGACCAGTCTGGTGAGCGATGTGAAGGCGACCCGGGCGCACGATCCCATTGCGGTGGTGGTCTCCGAAAGCCTGGCCGCCTCCACCGATGGCACGGTGAAGAATCAGCGCGCCTCCGCGGCGAGCTCGCAGGTGTCGGCCCTGCTGGGGAAACTGAAGGCCGGGAATGCGCTGAACAATCTGCTCAGCCAGAGCTCATCGTCCTCTCTGAACGCGCAGGGACAGAGTGTGACGAATTCCAGTATCACCACGACGCTCGGCGGCGAGGTGGCCGATGTGCTGCCCAACGGGATGCTGGTGATCCAGGTCGTGCGGCAGCTGACGTTCAACCAGCAGACGCAGCTGATGCGGTTACGCGGGCTGGTGCGGCCCGAGGACGTGAACGCGCAGAACCAGGTTCTGTCGACCGCGATCACCGACATGGAGCTGGAAGTGGTCGGCAAGGGAATCGTGAACGATGCCACCTACCGGCAGAATCCGCTGGTGCGTTTTCTGGAACGGTTGATGGTGTTCTGACCTGGAGGGCGGGTGCGGCGATACAACACAATCCGGGGCGGTGTGACGGTGGTTCTTCTGGCGGCGATCGCGCTGGCGGCCGCTGCCCAGGAAGCGCCGACGGCAAAAATTCGACGCGCCCGGGTGAAGGACATTGCCTCGGTGGAGGGCGTCCGGGACAACCAGCTGGTGGGCTACGGAATTGTGGTGGGACTGCATGGGACCGGGGACAGCTCGCAGACGGTCTTTCCGCTGCAGACGCTGGAATCGGCTCTGGAGCGGATGGGGGTGAACCTGCAGGGCAACGCCATGGCGTCGATGATGCAGACCAGGAACATGGCGGCGGTCTTTTTGTCGGGCACTCTACCGCCGTTTGCCGAGCCCGGAAATAAAGTCGACGTGACGGTTTCCTCGGCCGGCGATGCGCGGAGCCTCGAAGGGGGTGTCCTGTTGCTGGCGCCGCTCTACGGACCCGATGGGCAGATCTACGCCGAGGCGCAGGGGCCGATGGTGCTGGGCGGCTATGCGGTGACGGCGAACGGGAGCAGCAAGTCGGTGAATTATCCGACGACGGCTCGGATCCCGTCCGGGGCGATTGTGGAGCGGGGCGTCCCGCTCGATCTGACCCGGATGCACACGCTGTCGCTGCTGCTGGACGATGACGACTTTCACACCGCCGAGACGGTGGCCGCGGCCATCAATCAGAACGCGGGGCGGAAGCTGGCCCATGCGGTCGACAGCCGGAGGATTGAGCTGACGCCGGAAGCAAAAGAAGACATTCCGGCGCTGCTGGCGCGGGTCGAAGAGGTCGAGGTGGACGTCTTTCCGCGAGCGCGGGTGGTGGTGAACGAGCGGACGGGGACAGTCGTGATCGGGGGCAACGTCACGCTGCAGCCGGTCACGATTTTGCACGGCGGGCTGGTGGTGAATGTGGTGAGCCGGTTCGAGGTCTCGCAGCCGAATCCGCTGGGGCAGGGAACGACGCAGGTGGTGCAGCAAACGACCGTGCAGGCGCAGGATAAGGCGGCCAGCCGGATCGAGCTGCGGGAAGGAGCGACGGTGGACGATCTGGTGGAAAATCTGCAGCAGATTGGGGCCACGGCGCGCGATATCGTGTCGATCCTGCAGGCGATGAAGGAAGCCGGGGCGCTCGAAGCCGAGCTGGAGGTGCTGTAATGCGGCCGCTGGCGGGGGTGGAGGCGATCGGGAATTCCGGGGCGAACCCCGGGCCGGGCATGGATCCGCGGCTGAAGCCGGCGGCTCATGAATTCGAGGCCTGTCTGATGAAGGAGTTTCTGAAGCCGCTCGAGAAGGATGCGCTGTTCGATGACGGGAAGGACTCGGCTGACACCAGCGACAACGCGCTGATGGGCTTCGGGTCTGCGGCGCTGGCGCGAGCCATCTCCGAGCGGGGAGGCTTCGGGATCGCGACCAGGATCATAAAACAGCTGGAGGGGAAGTCGAGCGTCGGCCAAACGGCCGGGGAAGCTGAGAATTCTCTAACGGTGGGCGGAAAAAAGTGACTCAAGTCTTCTGGTGGGGTGCCGATGACAGAAGAGGAGGAGAAAAAGGATGAACGTCCATAACAGTCTCCAGGGGCTGCAGCAGCTGTTTGCCAGCCAGGAAGTTGCGGCGAGCGAGCCAGGAAAGAGGGGCGCCGCGGCCGAGGGCGGGAGCAGCGCCGATGAGGCGACGCTGAGCTCGGCGGCGAGCGCCGCGGCGCAGGCATTGCCGGACTCCGACGTGCGCATGGAGAAGGTGAGCGCGGTGCAGAAGGCGCTGGCGGAGGGAACCTACAACGTAGCGTCCTCCGATGTGGCGAACAGCATGATCGACGGGATGCTGGGCAGATGAACGACGCGGGATCGGTCTCGGCGCCTGCGGTTTTGAGGCGGGCCGTCACGGCGCTGGCGCGCGGCGATGGCGCGGAGCTGGAGCGGCTTGCGGCGCTGGCAGAGGGTGCGGTTCTTCCGTCTGAGGAACAAAAGGCAGCGCGGGAAGAGTACGCGGCACTGGGTTTGCTGCTTGCGCTGACCCGCCGCAATCTGCGGCTGCTGCGCGGAGAGCAGTCGACGGTCTACTGCCGGGGCTGAAACCGGGAACCGAGGAACCATGGCCACAGCGAGCACGGCGTTCAACATTGCCCAGGGAGCTCTGGATGCAGACCAGGCGGCGCTGGACATTGTGGCCAACAACACGGCGAACGTGAACACGCCCGGATATACCCGGGAGGTTGCGGTCTGGGAGCAGAACGACTCGGTATCGTTCAACGGCCTGAGCTTCGGCACGGGGGTTTCGATGACGGGACCGCAGTCGCAGCGGAGCCGGGTGCTGGAGCAGGCGATGCAGCAGCAGACGCAGGAAGCGAGCGGCTCCTCGGCGCGACTGGATGCGCTCAACCAGATGCAGGCGCTGTTCAGCGGAGCGACAGGAACGAGCAGCAGCGCGGCCAGCGGAATCGGCACGGATCTTTCGAGTTTCTTTCAGAGCTTCGCATCGCTGGAGGCGAGCCCGGCGGACGATGCCCTGCGGCAAAGCGTGTTGAGTGCGGCCGGCACTCTGGCTTCGGACTTCAACGGAGCGGCAGACCAGCTGGCCAGCCAACGAGAGTCGCTGGACGAAGAGAGCGGCAGCGTGGTGGAACAGGCGAATACGCTGCTGCAGAGCATCGCGCAGGTGAATCTGCAGATCGAATCGCAGAGCCCTAATGCGGACGCGGGATCGCTGGAGGATCAGCGCCAGCAGGATCTGACGAATCTGTCCCAGCTGATGGGCATCCGCACCGTCACGACGGAGAACAACGGGCTGACGGTGACGACGATGAATGGAGCGCTGCTGGTTTCCGAGGGGCAGGCGTTTGACGTGACAAGCGGGATGAGCGGCGGGGTTACGCACTTCTTCGATTCCGGGGGGAACGACATTACCGCGGATCTGACCTCGGGAGGCGGGCAGCTGGGGGGGATTCTGACAGCGCGGGACCAGGACATTCCGCAGGTGGAAACAGCGCTCGATTCTCTGGCGTACGGCGTTGCGACAGCGGTCAACACACAGAACGCGGCAGGGACGGACCTGAACGGCAATCCCGGCGCGGCGATCTTCACGTTGTCCGATGGCTCGCCGATTACCAGCCCGACCGATCTGGCGGCGAACATCGCGGTGGGGATGACGGATCCGGCGGAAATTGCCGCGGCCGCGAGCGGGGCCGGATCGTCGAGCGACAGCAATGCGGTGGCGATGGCCGCTCTTGAGAACGGTGGAATTGTGAATGGGATTTCGCCGACGAACGCTTTTGCCGACATGGTGACGAGCCTGGGCAGTCTGACGTCGGAGGTAACGAGCGAGAACACCGCGCAGCAGGCGGGGCTGACGCAGCTCCAGAATCAGATTGGGGCGCTCTCGGGCGTGAACCTGAACGATGAGGCGGCGTCGCTGGAGACGCTGGAGCAGTCGTATCAGGCGGCCTCGAAGCTGTTTACGGTGCTGGCGGATGTGATCAGCACGGCGCTGAATCTGGGTGTGGAAACGGCGTTCAGTTAGCCGGAGGGCAGGGGATGAGGGTCAATCCGCTCTATATCAATACTCTGGTGGGATCGCTGGATGCGAGCTCGGCAAGCGAGCAGCAGCTGACGGAAGAGCTGGCCAGCGGCTCGAGGGTGAACGCGCTGAGCGACGATCCGGTAGCGTCAGGTGAGAATGTCCTGCTGAGCGCGCAAATCGCGAGTGACGATACGTTTTCGCAGACGGCGGCTTCGGCACAGAGCCTGCTGCAGGTGAGCGATTCGGCGCTGAGCACGGTGGTGAGTCAGCTGACGACGGCGGTTTCGCTGACGACCGAGGCCAATGGCGGAACTCTGAACGCCAGCGATCTGGCGGCGATCGGCAATCAGCTGGCGGGGATTCGCGACGAGGTGCTTTCCCTGGCGAATACGACGTATATGGGGCAGTATATTTTCGCGGGGAGCCACGGAGAGACACAGCCGTTCAACCTTGATTCGGCGACGAACACCATCACCTACAACATTGGCAGCGACCCCAACGGCACCAGCTACCTGCAGACACCGAACGGGCAGCAGATTCAGCTGAACCTGCCAGGAGATCAGGTGTTCATGGCGAGCGGCGCGGATGTGCTGGACACTCTGAATCAGCTGGTCGCGGATTTCTCTTCAGGAACGGTTTCCGCGTCGGCGCAGTCGGATGCGCAGGCTCTGAGCACGGCTCTCTCCCACGTTTCCCAGCAGCGAGTGCTGATCGATAACTCGCTGACGCGGCTTACGGCGGCTGAAAACTATACGCAAAGCGAATCCACACAGTTGACGGCGAACCAGACCACGCTGCTGCAGGCCGACGTAGGGCAGATTGCCACGCGCCTGAGCACGGCGGAAACGCAGCAAACCGCGCTGAGCCAGGTGATTGCGACCCTGGACAAGCAAAGTCTGTTCAATGATCTGCAGTAGAGCGAGGCGACGAAGGACCGGGGCTGCATTCCACCGGCAGCTTCATCCTCGCCGGCAACGTCACTGAATCTGGAAATCCTGAGTGAGGGGCGTGTTCTCGGACGAATCTCCGACAAAGATCACGAACTTCCCTGGATCCACCTGCCAGTTATTTCTACGGTCGCTCCAGTAGGCAAACGAACGCCGGTCGAGGGTGACAGAGACGTGCTTCGTTTCGCCTGGCGCGAGTCTCACCTTCTCGTAGCCCTTCAGTTCTTTCGTGGGGCGCTTCACCACTGCCGAAGGATCGCCCACATAGATTTGGGCCACGTCAGCGCCGTCGCGCTGACCGGTGTTGGTCACGTCAAAGGAGACCTGGTAGTTGAACTGGCGATCGCCGGGGGCGACGGAGAGGTGCGAGAAGGCGAAGGTTGTATACGAGAGGCCAAAGCCGAAGGGAAACTCCGGCTTCTTGTCGTAGGTGGTGTAGTAGCGGTAACCGAGAAAGACGCCTTCCTTATAGAAGACATGAGGGGTCTGGCCCGGAGCGGTCGGCGCGGGGTAGTAGCTGTCGTGGACGGGATTCTCCTCCCAGGAGCGCTCGAAGCTGACCGGCAAGTGGCCTTCGGGGTCGTGCTCGCCGAGAAGGATCTCAGCCAGCGCGTGGCCGCCTTCCTGTCCCGGATACCAGTTATGCAGGAGCGCGGGGACGCGATCGAGCCAGCGGTGCATGTCGACGTTGCCGCCAGCGGTGATGGTCACGATCGTATGGGGATTGGCTTCGGCGACGGCTTCGATCAACTGATCCTGACCGAAGGGCAGCGCGAAGGTGCGGTCAAAGCCCTCGCTCTCGGTGGATCGATCGAAGCCCACGGCAACGACAGCGGCGTCGGCGAGGGATGCGATCTTCTTCGCCTCGGGCGAGACGAGTTCATTCACGCCATGAATGCCGAGGCCGATGCGCGGATAGCCGGCGTCGGGCCAGTAGTCGAGTTCGATAGATGCGGGAGTGCCGGCAGTAAGCGGAAGCTCGACGTAGCGGGGCGCCTGGCCTTCGTGGGGCGTCTGGTCGATGACGGCTTTCCCGTTGACGATCAGCTTGTAGGCATCGGAGCCTCCGGCGCCGGCGAGGAAGAGGTAGACCTCGGTTTTCGTCGGCATGAACTGCGCGGTGTAGCGGATGCTGCGGCGCTGCGTGGAAGGCGGCGTCCATTCCTCTGAATGGAAGAAGTTGATGCGCGGGATGGCTGCGGTGGTGGGGGTGCCCGTGAAGGTGGGATTGTCGAAGGTCTCGACTTTCACCTGGGCGCCGCTCGATGGGTCCGCCGGCGGTTGACCGGAGCCGTTGTAGAACTCCGTATCTGAAAACAGGTCATCCGGAGTCGGCAGTCCGGCGGCGTAAAGGACCTTTACCTTGCCGGCGAGCGCGTTGGAGAGACCGGTCATGATGCTGATGGGCTGAAAGGCATCGACCTGGGAGCTGCCTCCGCCACCAACGACTGCCGGCCAGGCGTCGGGACCGAGGACGGCGACGGTGCGGAGCTTGCCAGGGTCGAGCGGGAGCAGGTTGCCTTCGTTTTTCAGGAGGGTGATGCTCTCCAGCGCCTCCTGCAATGCGACATGGCGGCCTTCCTGGGTAAAGCTGGGGATCTCGGGCTCGTACTGATCTCGACTGAGGAAGCCAAATCGGATGGCGGTGACGAAGATGCGGCGGACCTTTTCGTTGATGGTGGCTTCGGAGACCTGGCCGTCTTTCACTGCCGGGAGCAGGTTGGTGGGGTTCATGAACTTGCCCGAGGGCATCTCGAGGTCGAGGCCGTTGTTGGCGGCGCCAACGGCGGAGTAAGTTGCGTCCCAGTCGGACATCAGGATGCCATCGAATTTCCAGTCGCCTTTCAGTATGTCGAGGTTGAGGTGCTTGTTCTGCGTCGCATGAACGCCGTTGAGCAGGTTGTAGGAGTTCATCACCGCGCCGACGCCGCCTTCTTTCACCGCCGCTTCAAACGCAGGGAGGTAGATTTCGCGGAGGGTGCGTTCGTCCATGTCGGAGCTGACGTTGTGGCGGTCGTATTCCTCGTTGTTGGCGTCGAAGTGCTTCACCGTGGCGATGACGCCCTGGCTTTGTACGCCACGGATATAGGCTGCGGCAGTCTGGCCGGAGAGGTACGGATCTTCGCCGAAGTACTCGAAGTTGCGGCCGCACATGGGAGCGCGATAGATGTCGACTCCGGGCCCGAGGATGAAGTGAACGCCGCGGGAGCGCGCGTCGCGGGCGATGGAGACGCCCATCTCGTTGGCGAGATGCGGATCCCAGGCGGCGGCCAGGGCGATGCCTCCGGCGTAGGCGGTGTCGGGGCCCCAGGTGCGGACGCCGACGGGGCCGTCGCTCATCTTCAGGCTGGGAAATCCGGCGGCGGGTTCAGCGCGGATGAACATTTCATCGAGACCGCCGATGAGATCGAGCTTCTGCTCGAGCGTGAGCTTCGCAATCATGGCGTCGGCCTGTTGCTCGATGGCAGGGCTGTCGGGAACCGGAGCCTGAGCCAGGGCAGGCAGCGCGAGCGCGCAGCCAAGAAGAGACGCAACGACATGAATCGATTGAATTCGCATGATTTCTCCCGAAGCAGCCGCCCAACAGGGTCGCAGAGGGAGTGCGGTTTGTAAAGCAAATGCGGTGATGGCGCTGTTACTTCAGGAAGAAGTCGTCATGCACTTTCGACTGCGCGCGCATCGCCGAGGAGTGCGGCAAAACGCAGGAGGCGGCGATCGTCGTTGCGCTGGGCGAGGAGCTGCAGGCCGCAGTCGGGGGAAGGCAGGACGATGGCTGGGAGGCCGGCGACGCTGGCCGGAGTGGTGAGGCGGAGGATCTGCGGGCGGGTTTCGGAGTGGTCGGCGCCGGCGAGCAGTCGACTGATGGGGGTGATGGGGGCGAGCAGGAAATCGCAGCAGCTGAAGAGGGCGTCGCTTTGTCCGCAGAAGGCCTGGCGGCGAAGGTAGAAAGCGTGGAGCTGAGCCTCGGTGAAGGAGGCGCCCCATTCCAGGCGGGCCGCGATGACCGGTTCAAATTCGTGGAAATGTCCGGTGTGGAGGCGAGCGGCTTCGGCGGCCTGGATGGGGGCATAGATGTCCCAGGCTTCAGTCCAGAAGGTGGGTTCGGTGGGCTCGATCGCGGCGGAGAGGCGGCGGAGTTGATCCTGCCAGAAACCCATGGAGCGACGGACGGCGGCATCGCAGGGCTCGACGAGAGGGCCCGTGAGGACGCCGATGCGGGGGGCGGTCGATGACCCCTGGATTTCGGGCGGAAGGTCGAAGAGAGCTTCAGCGAGACGGGGCGCGTCGCGGAGGTCGCGAAAGAGCCACCCGATCGTGTCGAAGGATTGGGACAGGTGGTAGCCGCCGTTCCAGCCGCCGAGGCCGAGGGAGGCGCGGTAGCCGGCGAGTCCGCAGAGGGCGGCGGGTGCGCGGACGGAGCCGCCGGTGTCAGTGCCGATGGCGGCGAGAGCGGAGCCTTCCTGGACAGCGGCGGCGGATCCGCTGGAGGAGCCGCCGGTGAGGAGGGCGGGATGGGCCGGCTGGAGGCAGTCGCCGTAGTCGCGGTTTTCGCCGGTGATGCCGAAGGCCAGCTGGTGCATGTGGGTTTTGCCGGTGATCACGGCGCCGGCACGGCGGAGGCGCGCGGCGACCCAGGAGTCGGCTGCGGCAGGCGGGAGATGCTGGGCGTAGAAGTGGGAGCCGCTGCTGGTGGGAAAGCCGGCGAGGTCGAAGCAGTCTTTGAGGGCTACGGGGATGCCGGCCAGAGGCAGCGCATCTTCGGAGCGGGCGGATTGGCGGCGGGCTTCGGCTAGAGTCCAGTCCGGGTCGAGAGCGATGTAGGTGTTGCGGCTGGCGCTGCCGTTCGCGCGGGGGAGGCAGGCGCGGGTCTGCTCTTCGGGCGATGTGGTTCCAGCCTGGTAAGCGGCGAGCAGGGCCGCGAGCGGTGAGAGAGACGGCATGGCGGCATTGTAGAGGGCGAGGGAGCGCCGGGAAGTTTTCCGGGAGCGAAGGAGCGGGTTAGGATAGGCGGCATGCACTGGAGATGGATTTTGGCTGGGGCAGTCTTGGCGGGTGGCCTCGCGGCGGCGGCCGCGGGTCCTGAGCATGTGACGTTGATGAGCCAGCGCAGTTCGCCGCAGGACCTCGAGATCTCCGGCAGTGTGCCGGGGCTGGCAGCGGGCGCGAGTAGGTTTGTGAGCTACGCGGCTCTGAGCCAGCTGCCGCAGGTGAACGTCACGGTTCGCAACGATGAAAACTTCACGGCGCCGGTGCAGCTGAGCGGAGTTTCGCTCGACGCGCTGCTGGCGGCGCTGGGCGTGGACGGCAAGGATGCACTGATTGCGGCCGTGAGCACGGACGGATATGAGGGCCACTACACGGCGGCCTATCGGGCGGCGCATCATCCGTTTCTGGTGCTGAAGATCGATGGGAAGGAGCCGGCGCAGTGGAAGCCGGGGCCCGAGGGGGAGAAGTACACGCCCTATGTGATTTCTGAAGCGAACTTCGTGCCGGCGTTTCATGTTCTCGCGCACAAAGATATGGCGCAGCTTCCGTATGGCGTGACGGGACTGAAGCTTTATCCGGAGAAGGCGACGCTGGCGGCGCTCGCGCCGAAGAGTGGCGGGGCCGCGGCCATGCAGGGCTACCGCATCGCGATGCAGAACTGCCTGCGCTGCCACAGCGCGGGGAGTATCGGGGGGACGAAGTCGCCGTTTGGCTGGCCGCAGATGGGGATGATCGCGCAGGGCAATGCGCCGGCATTTGGGAAGTATGTGGTGCGGCCGCAGGCGGTCAATCCCGAGGCGACCATGCCGGCGAATCCGGAGTACGACGCGGCGACGGTTGCCGCGATCACAGCGTATTTCCAGAGCGTGGCGAAGTCCGGACCATGATCCAGAGGCTTTCAAAGACGTTGCTGGTGGCGGCGGTCGCGCTCTACGTCACTCTCATTGTCCTGAATAATCTGATCGACTACGGATCGAACGCCGCGTTTGTCCATCACGTGCTGTGGATGGACTCGACGTTTCCCGGCAACCACGGCATGGGGCGGGCGATCCATGCGCAGTGGATCCATACTGCCCTCTACGACGGGATCATTGCGTGGGAGGCTGTGACCGCGGTGCTGCTCTGGGCGGGATCGCTGCGGCTGTTCCGCGGGATGAAGCAGCCGGCAGCGGTGTTCCACAACGCCAAAGAGGTGGCGATCGGCGGGCTAACCGTGGGCCTTCTGTTGTGGCTGGTGGCGTTTCTGGTCATCGGCGGAGAGTGGTTCCTGATGTGGCAGTCGGCGACCTGGAATGGCGAGGAGACGGCCTTCAGGATGTTCGCCATCATGGCGCTGGTGCTGCTGTATCTGGCGATGCCGGAGGGAGAGTAAGCGCCGCAGGCGGGAAACTCGGCTCGATCCCGGTAAAATAGAGGTGTGACGGAAGAATTACGGAAGGCAAAAGCCCCGGGCGGATCGGGCAGAGACGGGGCGCAGGGCCGGCCGCGCGTGGGGTTTGTTTCCCTCGGCTGCCCCAAAAACCTGGTGGACAGCGAAGTGATGATGGGGCTGCTGGATCGCGCCGGGGCGGAAATTACGCCCAGCGCCGAAGCGGCGGACATCCTGGTAGTGAACACCTGCTCCTTTATTGATAAGGCGAAACAGGAATCGGTGGACGCGATCCTCGAGATGGCGCGCCTGAAGACGGCGGGGTCCGCGCAAAAGCTGATCGTGGCTGGGTGCCTGGTGGAGCGGTATCGGGACGAGATCCGGAAGAATATTCCCGAGGTCGATGCCGTAGTCGGGACCGGGGAACTGGAGGCGATTCTGGCGGCGGCTGGGCTGGATGCGCCGGTTCGTGAAGGGCCAGGATCGCCGTTCAACATTCTCAGCGGCAACGGTGCTGCGCAGGTGCGATCGGGACAGGAATCGCTGGCCGGGACGCATCGGAAATCCGCCGACGCACGGGCGGAAGGGAATCGGCGCGAAGAGCAGGGGCGGTTTTCACGGGCGACGTGGGATGGCGCGGGCGCGCAACTGCCGCAATATCTCTACGACCACACAACGCCGCGGTTGCGGGCGACCAAAGATGCTTCGGCGTACATCAAGATCGCTGAGGGGTGTGACCATCCGTGCAGCTTCTGCGTGATTCCGAACCTGCGGGGGAAGTTCCGCTCGCGGCGGTTTGAGTCGGTAATTACGGAGGCCGAGGCTCTGGTCGCCGAGGGCGTGCGCGAGATCACGCTGATCGGGCAGGACACGACGTGCTATGGCGAAGACCTGGGGCTGAAAGACGGCCTGGCGATGCTGCTGGATCGTCTGGCGGCGATTGAGGGACTCGTCTGGCTGCGCTTTCTGTATGCCTATCCCAACAAGATCACCGGGCGGCTGCTTGAGGTGATGGCGAAACACGAGAACATCTGCAGCTACCTTGACGTGCCGCTGCAGCATGCGGCGGGGCCGGTGCTGAAGACAATGAAGCGCGGCGGGAACGCGGAGATTTTCCTGAAGATGCTGGAGAAAGTTCGCCGCGAGGTTCCAGGCATCGCGGTGCGCACGTCCTTTATCGTGGGATTTCCTGGCGAGACCGATGCCGACTATGAAGCGCTGTGCGACTTTGTGGCGGAGGCGCGGTTTGACTGGCTGGGTGTGTTTTCTTACTCCGATGAAGAAGGATCGAAGGCCTTCGATCTGGGCGTGAAGGTTCCGAAGCGCTTGATCGAGCAGCGCCGGCGCGCGCTGATGAAGCTGCAGAAGGGCATCAGCCGGCAGGCGATGCGGGAGCGCGTGGGGCAGGTGATGGATGTGCTGGTGGAAGGCGAATCAGAAGAAACGCCGCTGTTGTGGAAGGGGCGCACCAGCCTGCATGCTCCGGAGATTGACGGCGTCGTGTACGTGAATGACTTTGGGCCATTCGAGTCGCTGGTGCCGGGGCGGTTTTATCGCTGCGAGGTGACCGAGGCTCATGACTACGATCTGGTGGCGCGGGTGGTGAGCGCATCGGATCTTGAGCCAGCACGGGAGAGCGAGGACGAGGTTCTGGCGGGAGCGGCGCTGTGAGTGCGAAGAACAAAATTTTGCGCTGCCCGACCTGCCGGACGGTTGTGACGGAGAAGGACGAGAATTTTCCGTTCTGCAGCAACCGGTGCCGGGTGATCGATTTAGGGAAGTGGGCGAGCGGCGGTTATCGGATCTCGTCGCCGGTGCTCGATCCGGAGGTTCTGGAGGGATTAGGAGAGATGCGGCCGCATGGGGAGCATGACGAGGAGGACTGAGCTGCCTCCACCGGGCGTCCGCATTCGGCCGGAGGGTGCGCCGGCGCCGGTGGCGCGTACGCGCTGGGCGTGGACGACGGCGACCTTCTTCGGGATCGGGCATCTGAAGCCGGGGCCGGGAACATGGGGCTCGGTGGCTGCGGCGGCCATCTGGTACTTCGGGCTCGAAGCCACGCATCTTACTGGCTGGACGGCGACGATTGTGACGCTGGCCGGCGCTCTGGCTGTCACGTGGATCGGGATTCCCGCGGCGACTGTGGTGGAGCGGGAGAGCGGCGGCACGGATCCAGGATTTGTCGTCATCGACGAAGTGGCCGGACAATGGATTGCGCTGGCCATCGCACAGGTGGAGCTGGGCCATGCGCTGCTGGGGCTGCTGCTGTTTCGGGTGTTCGATATTACGAAGCCGTGGCCGGCGCGGCGACTGGAACGGTTGCCGGGTGGATGGGGCATCATGCTGGACGATGTGGCGGCCGGGGTGTACGCCATGCTCGTGATGCTGGTGATCCAGATTTGGTGGTAGATCAAGGTTGATGGTGCGCATTCTCAAATCCGACTCGGGCACGACGCCGCGGATCGATGCTGTCTCGCCGGGGGCTGCCATGCCGGGTGGCGACCTGGAAGTGCGGGGCGCCAACCTGGGCGGTGTCGAGGTCACGCGGGCGGAGCCGGGTGCTGTCGGCGGTTCGGAGTTTCGGCGGCCGGTGGCGATGCTGGGCGACCTGTCAGCGCCGGTGCTGCTGAGCCGTGGAGCGCGGCTGACGCTGCGCGTGCCCGAGGAAGCGGAGTCGGGGCGGCTGCGGATTTTGCAGAACGGCGCGCAGAGCAATGCGGTGGATGTGCGGGTGGCGAATCTGCTCGCGACCGGCGCGCATGTGGTGGCCAGCCCGGTGATGGATCGCGACGGGAACATCTATGCGACCTTCTCCGGACAGCGCGGCCAGGAGACGCCGGTCTCGGTGTTTCGCATCGAGCGGGACGGAGAGATGCGGCCCTTTGTGCGCGGAGTCATGAACGCGACGGGGCTGGCGCTCGATGAGGACGATAATCTGTACGTTTCGTCGCGGCACGAGGGCAAGGTCTATCGAGTGGCAAAGAACGGCGCGTCCACGGTATACGCGGAAGGCATGGGCGTGGCGACGGGGCTGGCCTTCGATACCGAGCGCAACCTCTACGTGGGAGATCGCAGCGGAACGGTATTCAAGATTGCGCCCGACCGGCAGATCTTTGTCTTTGCCACGCTGGAACCGAGCGTGGCGGCGTACCACATGGCGTTTGGGCCGGACGGCACGCTGTTTGTGACGGGGCCGACGACGTCGAGCTACGACGCGGTGTACGCCATCAATCGCGACGGCGGCATTGATGTGCTGCATCGTGGTCTGGGGCGGCCGCAGGGTGTTGCCGTGGATATCGCAGGCAATGTGTACGTGGCGGCGTCGCTGCGGGGGCGTCGGGGCGTGGTCTGCATCACGCACCAGGGCGAGGCTTCACTGGCGGTGTCGGGGAACGGGATTGTCGGGTTCTCATTTGTTGCCGACGGCGGGGCGCTGCTGGCGACCAGCACCTCGGTTTACCATCTGGCGATGGGTGTGGAAGGATGGCGGCTGTGACGACCGCGGGGATCGCGGTTGACTTCAGAAGGCGGGTTCGCGGGGATCGATGAACGCGGAGATTATCGCAGTTGGTTCCGAGATGCTGACGCCGTTCCGCCAGGACACCAACTCGCTTTATTTGACTGAAAAGCTGAACGCGCTGGGCGTTGATGTGGCGTTCAAGACGATCGTTGGGGATCGGCGGAAACATCTTGTCGATGCGGCGCGGCATGCGCTGGGGCGCGTGGACATTCTCGTTGTGTCCGGTGGACTGGGTCCGACCGAGGACGATCTGACGAGAGAGTGTGTGGCCGAAGCGCTGGGCGTGCGGGTGAAGCGCGATCCCGACCTGATTGCGCAGCTGTATTCGCGGGCAGCGTCGCGGCGCATCACGATGACGCGCAACAACGAGAAGCAGGCGGATGTGATCGAAGGGGCGACGATGCTGCCCAACAAAACCGGGTCCGCGCCGGGGCAGTGGCTGGACACCGTGGTGGGCTCGCATCGCAAGCTGGCCATGCTGTTGCCCGGACCTCCGCACGAGTTGAAGGCGATGTTTGAGGATCAGTGCCTGCCCAGGCTGAAGGAGATCCTGCCGCAGCGTTTTCTGGCGACGCGAGTGCTGAAGGCCGCGATGATCGGGGAGTCGACGGCGGATTCGCGCATAGCGCCGATCTATACGCAGTACAAGGATGTGGAGACGACGATCCTGGCGCACCTGGGGGACATCGAGCTGCGGCTCAATTGCGCGAAGCCGATTGCCGATCTGGCGCAGGCGCGGGTGGATGAGCTGGCCGGGCGGATCGAGGAGGAGCTGGAGGACTACGTCTACTCCTCGCAGGGCGAGACGCTGGAGCAGATCGTTCTGTACTACCTGGAGATGCGTGGGGCGTCGCTGGCCGTGGCCGAGAGCTGCACCGGCGGAATGGTAGCGGAGCGGTTGACGAGCGTGAGCGGGAGCTCGCGATCGTTTGTGGGCGGGGCGGTGGTTTACAGCAATCGACTGAAGACGGAGCTGGCGGGCGTGGACCCGCAGCTGATCGCACGGCATGGAGCGGTGAGCCGGGAAGTGGCTGTCGCGCTGGCGGATGGGATTCGCGAACGCTCAGGTACAACGCTGGGTCTGGGAATTACCGGGATCGCGGGGCCGGCCGGCGGGTCGGAAGAGAAGCCGGTGGGTCTGGTGCACATCGCGGTGAGCGACGCCGATGGGACGGACTGGGTGGAGAAACGGTTTCCGGGGGATCGCGCGGCGATTCGGTTCTATGCGAGCCAGCAGGGGCTGGACCTGGTGCGGCGCCGGCTGGCGTGAGACTGGCAGCTGGTAGCCAGTAGCTTGGCTCGTCTCGAGTAACTGAATTCATAGCAAAATTTTGTTGCTTACCCTATTGCGGAGCGCTCCGTCCTATGTGTTACAGTGGGTAACACTATGGCTCGTAACACAGTATCGAAACATGATCCGGCGGAACTGGGAGAACTGGAGCGGGAGCTTCTGGGGATCGTCTGGCGGAGGGGCGCGGCGACGGCCGATGAGGTACGCGCGGAGCTGGATCGGCCGCTGAAGGATTCGACGATTCGGACCGTGTTGCGGAGGCTGGAGGAAAAGGGCTACATCGCCCATTCGGTGGACAACCGGACGTTCGTCTATCGGCCGGCGGAGTCGCCGCAGAAGGTGGCTGGGCGCGCGGTGCAGAGGATTGTGGACTGGTTCTGCGCGGGGTCGGTGGAAGAACTGCTGGTGGGCATGGTGGATTCGAAGGTGGTCAGCCGCGTCGAGCTGGAGCGTCTGGCGCGGCGCATTGCGGCAGCCAAAAAGCAGGAGGGAGGCAAAGCATGACAGCCATGATGGTCGAAGCGGCGGCACGGGGATTGCTGCTGGCGATCGTAGTCGGCGCAGGATTGCGCGTGCTGCGGGTGACCAACGTGCCGGCGCGCAAGGCGGTGTGGAGCCTGGTGCTGGTGGCGTCGCTGGCGATGCCGTTCCTGATGCAGTGGCCGGCGATGACGGATCTGGCGAAGGGGATTGCCTGGGTGGTGCCGGTTCATCGGCTGCAGTCTGCGGGGACTTCGAGCGCGCAATCGCTCGCAACAGCGGTGCCGGTAGAGATGAGTACTGCGAAGGCTGTTCGTCCGGCGGCGCCCCCTCCGGTGCGGTTCGTCAGGCGGAAAGCGACGGCGATCGTTCCCGCGAATCCCGCAGTCCTGCACCGCGACGAGGCGGTGGGAGATGCTCCGCCTGCGCCCGCTGTGAGGAATGCTGTGCCTGCCGTCACGAAGTCGCCCTCGCGGCAGGCCTGGCAGTGGCCGCCGGTGATGCAGTTGATGGTGTGGGTTTATCTCGCGGTGAGCGGCGGCCTTTTGCTGCGGCTGTTGTGGGGTCTGGGCGCCGCCGTGTGGTTGTGGGCGAGAGCTCAGGAGGTCTCGCCGCTGGATGTTCCGGAAGAGAACGTTCGCGTGAGCGCGAGGATTCCGTCACCGGTGACGATTGGCCGTGGGATCGTCCTGCCGGCGAATTACAGGGATTGGGATCGGAAGAAACTGCGGGCGGTGCTGGCGCATGAGCGCTCGCACGTGCGGCAGATGGATTTCTATCTGCAGCTACTGGCCGGGGTCTATACGGCCGTTTTCTGGTTCAGTCCGCTGGGATGGTGGCTGAAGCGGGCGCTGTCGCATCTGGGCGAGGCAATCAGCGATCGCGCCGGCGTCGAAGCGGCGGCGAGCCGGTCGGATTACGCCGGCGTGCTGCTGGAGTTTGCGGCCGGCACACAACGTGCCCTGCCCGGAGTGGCGATGGCGCGAAAGGGAAATCTGTCACGGAGGGTGGAGCAAATGCTGAACGAAAAGCTGTTCCAGAGAGCCTTTGCCGAGGGGCGGCGGCGCGCGGTGGTTTCGCTGCTGCTGGTGCCCGCGGCTCTGTTTGCGGTGACCGCGCTGGTGAGAGTTCCGCGCGTGGCGGCGCAGACGGAGACTGCCCCGCAGGTCGCCGCGGAGAAGACTCCGGCGGCTGTCGTTCCGCCAGGAAATCCTGCACAGCAGGCGCCCGTCCAGCCTGCCGGCCAGTCGAATCCGCCGGAGACGCCGATCATGGCGACGGAACCGGGGATCGCGCAGGATCCGGTGACGCCACCAGCTCCGCCAGCAACCGCCGAGCCCGTGGTTCCGCAGGATGGCGCACCGGCTCCGCAGGCTGCGCCGCAGGCAGTACCGGCTCCTCCTGCGCCGGGAGCGCCGGCCGTGGCGCCTGCTCCACCAGAACCGCCGTCGGATGACGATATGCCGATGACGCTGGACATGCCGGAAGTGACTGCAATGCCCGACATGAAGATCCTGGTTCCAAAGGTTCCGCAAATGGCCATTGGAAAGGTCATGCTGAACATGATGGAAGGAGTGGGGCCGGGAGACGGATTTTACTTTGGCCCGAACGGCAGCACCCACGGATACGCGTACTATTTTTCGTCCAACGGCGACTCGTGGGCGATTGTGGATGGAGCGGGAAAGAACTTTTCGCTGGGGAGTGGAACAGACAAGGAGCAGCTGGACCTGGCGCAGCGGATGGCCAAGGGGCCGTTCCTGTGGTTCAGCCATGAGGGCAAATCGTACATCGTGGATGACCCGGCGATCGTCGCGCAGGTCCAGTCGCTCTACACGCCGATGAAGGATCTGGCTCGCCAGCAGGAGGCGCTGGCGGTTCAGCAGCGGGTGATGGCGCGGATGGACGCGGAGGCGGCGCGCCAGGAGCGCACAAGTGCCACCGTGAAGATCCCCGACCTCTCGAAGGAGATGGCCGCTGCACAGGCGGCGCTCGACGGCTTGAAATCGGAGCAGGGGCAGATGCTGAGCGAGGAGAAGCTGGCGGAGATGCAGTCGAAGCTGGCCGAGATGGAGGCGCGCCTGGGAACGCTGCAGGCGCGATCCGCGATGGAGAACAACTTTGGGGAGAAAATGCGTGAGATGAGCGAGCAGCAGCGGACCGTCGCCGAACAGGAGAGGCAACTCGGCGAGCAGGAAAAGACGCAGGCGGCGCAGGCTCAGCAACAGGTGCAGAGCCTGATTCAGGAGTGTTTGAGAAGCGGGAAAGCGACCCAGGTGAAGTAAGGGGGCGAGACTCGTTCGGAGAAGGGTGGGTAATTCCGGCGGTTCCGTGCGTGCACCCGAGCCGCTCAGCCTTTCAACGCAACTGGTAGACTCGTAAGCGCGATGCCCGCAATCTTCTACGTTGCTGCCGCGCTGGTAGCGTATCTGCTTGGGTCCATTCCGTTTGGATATCTGCTGGTGCGCTTCTTCCGCAAGGAAGACATTCGGCAAAAGGGAAGCGGCAACATCGGCGCCACGAATGTGATTCGTTCCGGGGCGAAGGGGCTGGGCGCGGTCACGTTTCTGCTCGATGTTCTCAAGGGAGCCTTCGCCGTTCTTCTGTGCGGAGTGGTGGCAACGCGCTGGGGGCTGGCGCCTGCGGTGCGCGGCAACATCGTCGCGATTGCAGCGCTCTGTGCCATCCTGGGACATATCTATACAGTCTGGCTGGGATTCAAAGGCGGCAAGGGCGTTGCCACGGCGTTCGGCGTGTTTCTGGCGCTGGCGCCCTGGGCAGCGCTGGCGGGGCTCGGCGTCTTTGTCGTGGTCTTCGCCATATCGCGCTATGTTTCGCTGGGATCGATTCTTGCCGCTGTGGCATTCCCGATCTTTGCGCTGCTGCTGCCGCACCTGGAGCGCACGGTTTGGGAGACGGCGGTTCTGTTTCTGGTTCCTCTGATCGTGATCGTGAAGCATCACGAGAACATCGGGCGTCTGCTGCACGGCAAGGAATATCGCTTCGGTGGAGCGAAAACGAACGAGACGGGAACGAAAAAGACGAGGACAAACGCCGTATGAGCCGCGTTGCCGTGATGGGAAGTGGGGCCTGGGGAACGGCGATCGCGATCAGCCTGGCACGCCGCGGTGGACACCAGGTTTCGCTGTGGTCGTTTGAAAAGGATGTCGCCGCAGAAATGCGGGACGAGCGCGAGAACAAGGCTTTTCTGCCCGGGTTTCGCCTGCCGGAGCCGATTGCGGTCTTCGAGGATCCCGCCGGAGCGCTGGCAAAGGCGGAGATCGTGGTGAGTGTGACCCCATCGCAATTCACGCGCTCCTCGTACAAAGCTTTCGCGCCGCATTTGCAGGCGGGGCAGCTTCTGGTGAGCGCGACCAAAGGGATCGAGGACGAGAGCTGCCTGCGCATGACCCAGGTGATCGCGGAGGTGGCGCGGGCGCAGGGACTGGAGTTGCCGTGTGGCGTGCTGAGCGGGCCGTCGTTCGCCCAGGAGGTTGCGGCAGGCGCGCCGACGGCGATCACCATTGCCTCCGCAGACGCCAACCTGGCGGCGCGGGTGCAGCGCGAATTCTCCAGCAGGACGCTGCGGCTCTACACGAACGACGATGTCGTGGGCGTCGAACTGGGCGGATCGCTCAAGAACGTCATCGCGATTGCTGCCGGCATCGTGGCTGGGCTGGGGCTCGGCTACAACAGCAACGCGGCGCTCATCACCCGTGGCATTGCGGAGATCACGCGGCTGGCCGTGGCCTGCGGCGGGCGGCGGGAGACGCTGGCAGGCCTCTCCGGCGTGGGCGACCTGGTGCTGACCTGCACCGGCTCGCTGTCGCGCAATCGCACGGTGGGGATGGGCCTGGGGCAGGGCAAGAAGATTGAGGAGATTCTGGCCGGGTTAGGCGGCCATGTGGCAGAGGGCATCCGCACCACTTCAGCCGCGCTGGGTTTGGCGGAGCGCCACGGGGTGGAGATGCCGATTGCGGAGCAGATGAAGGCCATTCTGATGGACGGCAAATCGCCCCAGCATGCGATTGAAGAGCTGATGTTGCGTCCTGGGCGCGACGAGTAGCCTTCCGCACCCGTTTTTGAAGCCAAAAGTCCCCCCGCCTATTACGGAGGTAAGTCCTTATTCCCTCTCAGATGGGCGGTTTACCACCTTCGGGGGAAGGTGCAGGCGGCGCATTCTTCGTAGACTGACGAAGAAAGGTGGGGAATGCCTGACAACCCTGGTCCCGGTCCCCGGAAGAGCATTGCACCGGGGAGCGCGCGCTTCCGCTGGCGTGTGTTTGCTCGATTTCTGGCGGTCTTCGCCGCAATCAGCACCATCACGGTGGCGACGATGCTGTTCGCGCAAAAAATGCTCAGCCCGGTGACGGCCAGCGTAACGGGACTGGCACTGGAGCTGGCACTGAGCGCGGGGGCGGCGTGGCTGTTCACACAGTGGCTGTCGCATCGGGCTCAGGTACTGGTGCGCGGCATCGACAGCAGCCTGAGCGGCCGCGAGCAGGAGCCTCCGGCGGATACCGCGGATGAGCTGTTCGGCGAAATCATTCCCTCCTGGCAGGGGGTTCTGAAGTCCCTGCACGAGACGCGGCGCGAAAAGCAGGAAGAAGCTCGTCAGGTGTACGAGACGCTGACCGAACTGATGCGGATGATTGCCAAGGCGGTGGACGAGCGGACGATCTATCTGCGCGGGCACTCGGAACGCGTGGCGGCGTATTCGGCGTCGATCGCGTGGAAGCTGGGACTGGAACAAACGCAGGTGGAGCGGATCCGCCTGGCCGCGCTGCTGCACGACATCGGCTGCCTGGGCGTGGAAGATTACCTGGTAATGAAGCAGACGCCCCTGACGGCGGAAGAGTTTGAGATTGTGAAAGCGCACACGGTGAAGGGCGCGGCGATTCTGCGGCCGATCGCCATGCTGCGCGATCTGGTGCCCGGGGTGGAGCTGCATCACGAATCGCTGGACGGGCTCGGCTATCCCTACGGACTCGAAGGAGAACAGATTCCGCTGATGGCGCGCATCATCGCCGTGGCGGATTCGTTCGACGCGATGACTACGCCGCGGCCGTATCAGGCGGCGATGAATGCTGACTATGTGCTCGATATTCTGCGGCGGCTGTCGGGCTCGCGCTACGATCCGGCCGTGGTGGAGGCGCTGGGCGAGCTGGTTAGCAGCGGCGCGCTGGAAGTGAAGGACGTGCGGACGCCGGTGACATTCCGCATGAGGAAGTCCACCGCCGTGCCCGAGCTGGTCTGATCGGCAACCGGCGCACAGCACTGCATCCCATGGTTCGCTACACTCGAAGAGAGGTGCAGTGAGGTTGCGTTTCTCATGATTCAGACGTTGTTTGGCAGCCTGAACCAGGAAGATCCGGAGAGCTTAAGCATTCTGGACCGGATGCGGCAGGCAGTCTCGCGAACCCGGGATAACCTGGGCGACCGGATCGACAGCGTGTTGTCAATGGCGCGGACCATTGACGAGGCCGCGCTGGAAGAGCTGGAGATGAGCCTGATCGCGTCGGATATTGGCGTGACTACATCCGCCGAGATCACGAACAATCTGCGCGAGCGCGCGAAGCGAGAGCAGATTCGGGACGGCGCCGAGTTGAAGGAGCTGCTGAAGGAGCAGATCCGGCTGATGCTGGACGAAAATGGCCGGCCTCCTGTGAAAGTGGCCGCGCCGCCGGAAGTCATCATGATGGTGGGCGTGAACGGGACCGGCAAGACGACGACCACGGGCAAGCTGGCGGCGTTCTATCGGGCGCAGGGCAAAACGGCTCTGCTGTGCGCGGCGGATACATTTCGCGCCGCGGCCATTGAGCAGCTTGAGGTGTGGGGCGAGCGCAGCGGCGTGGAGATGATCAGGACGAAGCAGGGAGGCGATCCTTCCGCAGTCCTGTTCGACGCTCTGACGGCAGCCAAGGCGCGGCAGACCGATGTCGTGATCGTGGATACGGCCGGCCGTCTGCACACGAAGACCGGGTTGATGGCGGAGCTGGACAAGATGCGGCGCACGGCGCAGCGGATCATTCCTGACTCTCCGCATGAGGTGCTGCTGGTTCTGGACGCGACGACGGGCCAGAACGGTTTGCAGCAGGCGCGGCTGTTTACCGAATCGGCAGGCGTGACGGGCATTGTGCTGACCAAACTGGACGGGACCGCGAAGGGTGGTATTGCCGTCGCCATCGCGCGCGAGATGAAATTGCCGGTGCGGTTTGTGGGCGTCGGCGAGCAACTGGAGGACCTGCTGCCATTCGACAGCACGGCCTTCGCGAACTCTCTGCTGGAAGCCTAGCGAAGCGGGCCGCCGCAGGTTGAAAGGAATCGTGCCGAAGACGATGGAAGTTGCCGCACCGCACGAACGATGGATGCATCGCGCGCTGGAACTTGCGGAAGAGTCGGTTGGCGTGGCCTCTCCGAACCCCGCGGTTGGCTGCGTGCTGGTTCGGGAGGGGCAGATCGTCGGTGAAGGGTTCCACGATTACGAGCGGAAAGACCACGCGGAGGTTGTCGCGCTCAAGGCCGCTGGTGAAGCGGCGCGAGGCGCGACGGCGTACGTCACGCTGGAACCCTGCTGCACGGCAGGCCGCACCGGTCCCTGCACGCGCGCGCTGATCGACGCGGGCGTGGCGCGAGTGGTGATTGCAACCGGCGATCCCAATCCGTCGGTCAATGGCAAAGGCGCGGAGCAACTGCGTGCTGCGGGGATCGCAGTGGAGAGCGGCGTTCTGCAGCAGCAGGCGCGCCGGCTGAACGACGGCTTTGCGCGGCACATTCGCAGTGGGCTGCCGTTCGTCACGCTGAAGGCTGCCGTTTCGCTGGATGGGCGGATTGCTCCGGCCCCGGGCAGCGCGCCACGCGGCGCTCCGGTTTATCTCACCGGGGAGCCGGCTCGGGCGGCGGTGCAGGAGATGCGGCACCACTCGGACGCGCTTCTGACCGGAATCAATACGGTTCTGCAGGACGATCCGCATCTGACCGATCGGTCGGGGAAGAAACGTCGGCGCCGGCTGCTGCGGGTGGTGCTGGATTCCGGGCTGCGGATTCCGCTGGATTCGAAGCTGGTGCGAACGGCGCAGGAGGATTTGCTGATCTTCTGTGCGGTCGCTCCCACGCAGCGGCAGCGGACGCTGGAAGCGCTGGGCGTGCGTGTCGAGCGCGTGGAGGCGGTCCCTGCGGGCGAGGATCGCTTTGGCGCCGGTATTGTTCGCGGGGAGAAGGCGCGGGAGCGAGGAGTTTCTCTGCCGGGCGTGCTGCGGCGGCTCGGGGAGCTGGGGATTCTGTCGGTGCTGATGGAGGCCGGTGGACAGCTCAACGGAGCCGCGCTGGCGGCCGGCGTTGTGGACCGCATCACGCTGTTTTACGCGCCGGTGTTTCTGGGACCGGCGGGGGTGCCGTTGCTGCAGGAGGCCTTCCGTGGGACTCTGCCAGCTGCGCCGAGGATCGAATGCATTGGGCAGGATGTGCGGGTCGACGCGGACCTGCGGGATCCGTGGAGCGAAGTGCAGGGGCTGGAGTGCTGAGGAGAGGACGCTGTGTTTACCGGAATCATTGAGGAGACGGGAACGATTGAGGCGCTGGAGTCCGGCAAGGGGACGACTCGCATTGTGGTGTCGGCTCCGGCCTTTGCCGGCCGGCTGCGCAAGGGCGACAGCATTGCCGTGAGCGGAACGTGCCTGACGGCTCTGGAGATGGAGCCGCCGCTGTTCTATGCGGATCTGGCCGAGGAGACGCTGGCGAAGACCTCGATGGGTAAGCTGCGGCCGGGATCCGTGGTGAATCTGGAGCTGCCGACTGCTGCGGGCGCGCCGCTCGGCGGCCATGTGGTGCAGGGGCATGTGGACGGATGCGGCGAGCTGGTGTCGTTCGACCCGGTGCATCCGGATGCCGATCCCGATGAAACGGACTGGTGGCTGCGCGTGCGGGTACCGGAGAGCACGCGACCGTACATGGTGCAGAAGGGATCGATTGCTGTGGAAGGGATCAGCCTGACGATCGCGACGTGGGATGGTGAGGTTGTGGGGATCGCAATTCTGCCGCACACGCGACGGGCGACGAACCTGCATACGCTCGAGCGTGGAGCGCCCGTGAACGTTGAAGCTGACGTGATGATCAAGCTGGCTCTGCAAAATAAACCTCAGACGTCCTTTGAAGTGACGCTGGAATATATGCTGGCAAATGGCTACTGAATAGAGTGTTATAGAGTCATTAGTTTCCGAATAAATTTCCTCAACCTCCTGAAACACTGCTGACAGAACGGTGTCAGCAGCCCTGGTTCATGCTGCCTCTCGTAGTCGATTTCAACCCGAGAGGAAAGCTTCCATGGCTACCGCCGAACTGACCGTCACCTCCACCATCACGTGGTTTGAAATTCCCGCTGCCGATTTCGGCCGCGCGGTTCGCTTCTACGAAACCATCTTTGCCAGCCCGCTGCAGCATATGGCGGAGTGGCCTAACCTGGCGATCTTCCCCTACCAGCGTCCGGGCGTTTCCGGCGCGATCGCGTTCGAAGAGAACCTGCGGCCGTCCGCGGACGGCGTGGTGATCTACATGAACTGCGACGGCCGGATCGACGAGGTCCTCGGCCGCGTCGTGAAGGCGGGCGGAGCGATCGTGCAGCCGAAGTCGCACCTGCCGAGCGTCGGGTATGTGGCGCAGATTCGCGATTCGGAAGGGAATCGCGTGGGACTGCACGCGGCCTCGTAGAATCGGCGTATGCGCCGCGCCGACCGTCTCTTCCGCATCGTCCAGATCCTGCGCGGCGGGCGTCTGCAAACGGCGCGCAGTTTGGCGGAGAAGCTGCAGGTCTCGCATCGGACCATTTATCGGGACGTGCGGGACCTGCAGCTTTCCGGCATGCCAATCACAGGCGAGGCGGGCGTGGGCTACACGCTGCGCCGCGATCTCGATATCCCGCCGCTTATGTTCGACCGCGAAGAAATTGCCGCGCTGGTGCTGGGCGCCCGCATGGTGGAAGCCTGGGGCGGGACCGAGCTGACCGAGGCGGCCAATCGCGCGCTGCGCAAGATCGAAGCCGTGCTGCCGGCCGAGTTGCGCGAGAAGGTTGATGACGTTTTGTTGTATGCGCCGGGGTACAAGGCTCCTCCTGAACTGCGGCGCAAGCTGGACGCGCTGCATACGGCTGCGCAGCAGCGGCGCGTGGTGCTGGTTGCGTACAGCCGCGAGGACGGCCAGCCCAGCGTGCGGCGCGTGCATCCGCTGGCGCTGTACTTCTGGGGCGGGACGTGGACGCTGGCCGCGTGGTGCGAGCTGCGGAATGATTTTCGCAGCTTCCGCGTGGATCGCATGGACCACGTCGATTCGCTCGCCGAGCCGTTCGTCCCGAGAGCGGGGCAGACGCTGGCGGATTATCTGCGGCGGGTGCGCAGCCAGATGGCGGAACAGAACTCTCCGAAATCCCCGTAGAGTTTTTTCCGCGAGATACGAAAAAGCAGGTCCCTCGGCTTCGCTCGGGATGACAAGTTTTTTATTGCGGGGTGATGATGCCTCCTACGGGGGTGCGCTCGGGGTACTTCTTTACGCCGGGGCGGTGGAGGTGCATGGCATCCGCGATGGCGTCGATGTATTTGAGGCCGGAGCCGGTGTTGAAGAGGACGACGCGGTCTTCGAGTTTCAGAAATCCCGAGGCGATGAGGGCGTCGTAGGCAGCGGTCGCGGTTGCGCCTTCGGGGCAGAGGAGCAGGCCTTCCTGGCAGGACCAGTCGAGGAGCGAGGCGAGGATCTGTTCGTCCGGGAGATCGATGACGGTGCCCTGGGACTCGCGAACGATGTCGAGGATGATCGAGTCGCCGTAAGGCTTGGGCACGCGGAGGCCGGCGGCGAAGGTGGCGGCGTTCTCGAACATCTTTGACGTGGCTGCGCCTTCTTTCCAGGCGCGGGCCACGGGGGCGCAGCCGGAGGCCTGGACGGCGATCATCTTCGGGCGGCGGCCTGAGACCCAGCCAAGCTGCTCCATTTCTTCGAAGGCCTTCCACATGCCGATGAGGCCGACTCCGCCGCCGGTGGGGTAGAAGACGGCGTCGGGGTAGGTCCAGCCCAGCTGCTCGACGAGCTCGTAGCCCATGGTCTTTTTGCCTTCCACGCGGAAGGGCTCCTTGAGGGTGGAGACGTCGAACCAACCTTCGCGCTTTGCGCCTTCGGCGACGAGGCGGCCGCAGTCGGAGATGAGTCCATCAACGAGGGTGACGTGGGCGCCGTAGGCGATGCACTCGACGTAGTTGGCCATGGGAACGTCGCGGGGCATGAAGAGGTGGGCTTCAATGCCGGCGGCGGCTGCGTAGGCGGCGAGCGCGCTGGCGGCGTTGCCGGCAGAGGGCGCGGCGAGCTTCTTCAGGCCGTAATGGCGGGCCATGGTGACGGCGGCGGACATGCCTCGGGCTTTGAAGCTGCCGGTGGGGTTGTTGGCCTCCTCCTTAATAAGGAGGTTGGGGTAGCGGCGGCTGGGGAGCATGGGGGTCCAGCCTTCGCCGAGGGTGACGGGGTCGGCGGGGGGGAGGACGCCGGCGTAGCGCCACATGCTGGCAGGGGCGTCGGGGCCGGGCTTGCGCGCCTGGCGGAAGGCTGCGTCGTCGTAGCGGACCAGGAGTGACCCTGGAGGCAACCCCGGGTGGGATCCGGCGCAGGCGGGGCAGACGGTCTGTGGCGTCTCGGCAGAGATGTGCTGATGGCAGCGGGTGCATTCCAGATGAGCGATGGCGGGCATGCGTACAGGTTACAGGTGACAGGTTGCGGGTTGCAGGGTGCAGGGTGCAGGGTGCAGGGTGCAGGTTGCAGGTTGCAGAGCGTCCGCCTACTCCTCTCGCAGAAGGATGATGGGATCGACGGCGAGGGCGCGCTGGGCGGGGATCCACGAGGCGATCAGGCCGACAACGAGCATGGTGAGCACGACGCCGCTGAGCACCCACGGATCTTTCGGCGTGGCCTGGTAGACGATGTGGGCGAGGACCTTTGTGGCGAGCACGCCCAGAGCGATGCCTGCCGCGGAGCCGATGGCGAGCAATCGGAAGGCGCGGCCGAGAGCGGCGGTGAGAACCTTGCGTTCGTCGGCGCCGAGCGCGACGCGGATGCCCAGCTCGCGCATGCGGCGGGTCACCACATAGGAGGCCATTCCGAAGATGCCGGTGATCGCGAGCATCGCGCCGAGCAGCCCCAGCACACCGAGCGCCACGGTCGCCACACGAGCGGGGAAGAGGACCCAGGTGAGCTCCTGATCCCAGGTTTCAATGCGCACCGGAAGGCCGGGGTTCAGGCTGCGCAGGGTTTCACGCAGCGCGGAGGCAATCTCTTCCGGAGCGCGACGAGAACGCACGACGAGCCAGAGATTCCCCGACGGCTGCTGCAGGAAGGAATAGAACATGGCGGGCGACTGATCTTCGGTCAGCGTATGGTATTTGCCGTTCTCCACGACGCCGACGATCTGAACGCGCGTGCCGTTCCAGATCTTGTAATAGCTGCCGATGGCTTTCTGAATCGAGCCGAACATGGTCTGCGCGAAATCGCGATTGACGACGGCAACGATGGGCGCGTCTTTGCTGTCGTGCAGAGTGAAGGCTCGACCGGCGAGCAGCGTTGTGCCGGCTGCCTGGAAGTAGTCCGGCGAGACATCGTACTGCTGGGCATCGGCGCGGCAGTTGGTCAGGCGGAAGTCGGTATCGGTGTCGTGAAAGACGCAGGAGTCGTTTCCGCCTGCGGTCAGGGGGAGGCGATCGGCGTATCCGACGGCAGCCACGCCGGGGATGGCCGCGGCCGCGGTCAGCATCTTCTTCTCGGCCAGTTCCATCGGCTGGTTGCCGGCAATACCGGCCATGCTGAGGTCGGAGTGGACGAGCATGACGCCGCCGGGGTCGAAGCCGAAATCGCTGTGGAGCGATTTCAGCAGGCCGCGCACGGCGACCAGCGAGGAGGTGACCAGCACCGCGCAGATGGCGATCTGAAAGGCCAGGAGCAGATCGCGCGGGGAGAATTTGCGTATGCCGTCGAGGTTTGTCGCGCCAGAGCGGATGACCCGCCAGGGATCGGAACGCAGCACCTGGCGCACGGGCACCATGCCGAAGAGGAAACCGCTGAGCAGCGCCAGCAACAGGGCCAGGAGGTAGGTTGTCACATTCGGGTTGACCGGCACGTTGATGGGAACGCTGGGAATGGGATTCCAGGTGGAGAGCCAGCGCAGGATCCACACGCTGCCGAACATGCCGAGAGCTCCGCCGAGCAGGGACACGAAGACGGCTTCAGTGAGGAGCCGGCGGATGATGAGGCCGCGGCGGGAGCCGAGCGCGATGCGCACGGCAATCTCTTTGGCGCGGTCGGAGGCGCGCGCGGCGAAGAGGCTGCCGAGGTTGGCGCAGGCCGCGAGCAGGATGAGGCCGGCCAGCAGCATGAGGCCGAACATGAAGGCTCGCGCGGGATGGCCCAGGGTGTCGCCCAGCAGGCCAGGACGCGCCAGGTCGAATTGCAACCCCGCGTCATCGTTCGGGTAGGTCTTCGCGAGCGAGGCTGCCAGGGTGTTGAGGTCTGCAACAGCCTGCGCGGGAGTGACGCCTGGCCTGAGGTGTCCAATGACCAGGCCGAAACGCGACCCACGCTGATGCAGAGGGTTCCAGCCCGGCATGATCTGTGGCAGATCGATGAGCGGGATGAAGAATGCCGGGGAGAGGAACAATTCGGTTCCGCGGAAGCCTGGAGGAGCGACGCCCAGGATTGAGTAGGGGTGATGGTTGACCTGTACCGTTCGCCCGATGGCGGAGGGATCGCCCTGGAACTGGGTTTTCCAGAAGTCGTAATTCAGGACGATGTAGGGAATGCTGTTATCGCCGTGCTCGTCGGAGGGCTGGAAGAAGCGGCCAAGATATGGCTGAATTCCGACAGTGTGAAAATAGTTACTGCCCACGAGATAGGGCCAGACGGCGGAGGGGTTTCCCCCGCCGGTGTCGAGGCCAACGGCACCGATGATGTCGTAGACGGTGAGGTTCGCGAAGGTGTGGTTGCGATCGCGGAGGTCGAGGTAGTCGGGGTAGGACTGGGCGGGGAGGGGCTCGGACCCGTGCGAGGGCCGCTGGACCATGTAGAGGCTCTGCGAGTTCGGGACGTTGAGGGGATGGAGAACCACGGCGTTGAGCACGCTGAAGACGATGGCGTTGGCACCGATGGCGAGGGCCAGGGTGAGGGCCGCGGTGACGGCGAAGCCGGGGGATTTGCGGATCTGCCGCACCGTTACCTTGAGATCAGTCAGCATGGACGCTCGTCTCCTTCTCAGCGTGAGCCATTTTCATCGGTACGGATCGGTGAGTGACCGATGCAGGTTTGTGAGTGCATGTCGGGTGCCAGTCCAGGCAGGCCGATGTGAAACAAAGCAGGAGGCTTGCCGGGAGTGCGGAAGGCGGATTTTGTCCGCATCGCGCGAGTGGTGTTCAGTATTGGACGGTCGGTGTTGCGAGATCCGGGTTTGACGCCCGCGGAAAAGCGCGATGAATTTTTAAGTCGTCAACTGTTCACATAAGTGGAATAGATGCAATGAGTTGCAGAATAGAGAGAGGGCCTCTGCGCTGTAGTTGATTGAAAATCGATCACTTGCGAGGGGGCTCCTCCAGATGCAGGCAACAGGCAACAGTTTTCATGACGGGCTCATTTTATTTTGTGGGTTAACTTTCGATAGTTGCCTTCTTTTCTGTAACATCCGCGAAGATAAAGGAACCCCCTGGAGATAAGTGGTTGTGTATGTATTAAGTGAGAGGGGGCGCCTCGGAAATACGCAAGGAACACGCAACAGGGCAAAGGGGAATAGCTCCATTCATCCAACCGACCTTTCATTGAGCTCGCCGCGCAGCAACAAAAAAGCCCGCGGGAAGCGGGCTTTCTTCTTTTTCACTCTATAAGTTCAGAATACCAAATTCAGCCGGATTTACTGCCAGGGTTTCGGGGGAATTTTGGCGTGGAAGTGTTTGTGTATCAATCGCTGTTACTTTCGTTTGGCGCGAGAGGGCTTGACAAGATTTCCACAGAAGCGGGAAAAGTGGCTAAAGGCGGGGGAGCGGGGTTACGAGACAGGGCTTACGGGTAAAGAGGGCAGCTCGCCTTTACCCCTTCTGCCCTGCTGCGGGCTTTCCGGCTGCGGGGCTGATCAGGGGCGGAGCATCGCCGGAAGTGACGGGGCGGCCAGTTTCGTTGGGCAGCCGTTATACTGCCGCGGGCGGGAAAATCACCTTCGTTCCGGCCTGGCAGCCTTTTACGACTCTGGCTGCGCCAACTTCTTGTCTGTGGAGATTGCCACGCACGCCATGTCCAACCGACTGCTTACCGTACTGTTCTTCTGTCTTTGCGTTGCACAGCTTTCCGGGCAGCAACAGCCCGTGACGGACAGCGACTACGCTCACGCCGCCCAGTTTCTGGGGCCGAATGTCGATCGGCTGGTTTCCGGGCCGGTTCGCCCGGCGTGGGTGGGCGACACCTCGCAGCTCTGGTACAGAAAGGTCACGGCCGGCGCTTCGGGACCCAGCGTGGAGTTCATGCTGGCGGACGCGGCAACCGGCTCCCAACAACCGGCGTTCGATCACGCGAAGATGGCCGCGGCGCTCGGCGCGCTGCTGCACCGTACGCTCGATCCAAAGCAGCTACCCATTGAGAACCTGGATTTCTCGCCGGACCTGCGCACGGTAACGGTGTCCGCCGGGCATGCTCGGTATCGCTGCGATCGCGTTGCCGTGACCTGTTCGGCGGTCAACTCCGCGGGTTCCGGCGAGCCGGGGAGCGAGGCGGTGTCGCCGGATGGGCGGCGCGCGGTCTTTATTCGCGACTGGAACCTGTGGGAGCGCGATGTTGCCACGGGACGGGAGAAACAACTCACGCATGACGGCGTGAAAGACGATGGATACGCCACGGATAACGCTGGATGGGCCTCGAGCGACCGCCCGGTGGTGCTGTGGTCGCCGGACTCGAAGAAGGTGGCCACGTTCCAGCAGGATCAGCGGCAGGACGGCACTATGTATCTGGTGAGCACACGGGTGGGGCACCCGGAGCTGAAGGAGTGGAAGTATCCGCTGCCGGGAGATGAGCACGTGACGATGATCGAGCGCGTCATCATCGACGTGGATTCCGGAAGGATGGTGCGCCTGAAGATGCCGCCGGATCAGCACCGCTCGACGCTGTGCGACAACATCGCCTGCGGGGGCGGCCCGGGCAAGCCGCCGCAGTGGACGGACGTGGAGTGGTCGCCGGATGCGAAGACTCTGGCGTTCGTCTCGACGTCGCGCGATCACAAAGACGAGCACCTGCGGGTTGCCGATGCCGCGACGGGCACGGTGCGGGACGTGTACGAAGAGAAGGTGGCCACGCAGTACGAGTCCGGCTTTCATCACGCCAACTGGTTTTATCTGCCGCAGTCGAATGAGTTTCTGTGGTTCTCAGAGCGCAGCAACTGGGGACACATGTACCTCTACGATCTGAGCACCGGGCAGTTGAAGAACCCGGTGACGAGCGGGGACTGGGATGTGTCGGAGGTGCTGCGCGTCGATGAGGCGAAGCGGCAGATCTGGTTTGTGGGCAACGGGCGGGATGCCGGGGAGAATCCTTATTTCAACCATCTCTACCGGGTGGACTTCGATGGCTCGCATCTGACGCCGCTGACGCCGGAGCCGGGCGACCATGTTGTCACGGCGTCGGGCGACCAGCGCTGGTTTCTGGATGCGGTCTCGACGCCGGACACGCCGCCTACGACGGCGATCCGCGACGAGAATGGCAAGGTGGTGGCGTCGCTGGGAAAGACGGACATCAGCCGCCTGGTGGCCGCAGGATGGAAGCCGCCGATTCCAATTACGGTGAAGGCGCGCGACGGGAAGACGGATCTTTACGGGCTGATGTTTGAGCCAACGCAATTCGATCCGGCGAAGAAATATCCGATTGTCGATCACATCTATCCGGGGCCGCAGATCGGGAGCGTCGGCTCGTATGCGTTTTCGGCGGCGCGCGGCGACTGCCAGTCGCTGGCCGAGCTGGGCTTTATCGTGGTCGAAATTGACGGGATGGGCACGCCGCAGCGGTCGAAGTCGTTTCACGATCTTTCGTACGGGAACATGGGGGACAACACGCTGCCTGACCAGGTGGCCGGTATCCGGGAGCTGGCGCAGAAATATCCGTTCATTGATCTGAGCCGCGTGGGCATCTACGGCCACTCCGGCGGAGGGAATGCCACGACGGAAGCCATGCTGCGCTATCCCGATTTCTTCAAGGTGGGCATCGCTGAATCGGGCAACAACGACAATCGCGAGTACGAAGACGACTGGGGGGAACGGTACCAGGGGCTGCTGGTGACCAGGCCGGACGGGACCACCAACTACGACGATCAGGCGAATGAGAATTTCGCGAAGGGGCTGAAGGGGCATCTGCTGCTGGCACACGGAACGATGGACAACAACGTTCCGCCCAACAGCACGCTGCTGGTGGTGGATGCGCTGATTAAAGCCAACAAGGATTTCGATCTGCTGTTGCTGCCCAACCAGCACCACGGCTACGGCCCCGACGCCAATTACATGATGCGGCGTCGGTGGGATTATTTTGTGCGGTGGCTGCTGAACGCGGAGCCTCCGCACGAATTTGAGCTGAAGACGCCGCCGCCTTTGATGGGGCCGGGCGGTCCCAGCGATTACGTCCAGCCGTAGCGCGACTGTTGTTGGGGCATCCCTCGGGATAACACCAAAAGCAGGTCCCTCGGCTTCGCTCGGGATGACAACCGGGTTGGATCAGGCGGCGTTGGCGGTGGGGTGCTCATCCGCTGGGACGGCGCGGTGCTGGTCGCGCCGGTATTTCCACACGCCGAAGAGGATGCCTGCGGCGACGAGACCGATGAAGGTATAGAGGATGACGTTGGACCATCCGGCGAGATACTTGTTGGCCCAGTGCAGGATGCGGTGGCCATAAACGATGGCGAGGGCGGCCTCGATGCCGTAGCGGATGCTGCGGGCGACGCCGAGGGCGATGACGAGCTGGCGGCGGGTGACGCCGGTGGCTCCGGCAGCGAGCAGGAAGGGCAGCAGCGGGATGGGCGGGGGCAGGAGAGCGGCGAGGGCGACGGTGCGGATGCCGTGTTCTTTGACCCAGCGCTTGATCCAGGAGCGATAGCGTTTGCTGACGTAGCGCTCGAGCATGGCCTCGCCGCCTTTTTGGCCGGTCTTCCAGGTGAGGTACCCGCCGAGGACGCTGCCGGCGACGCCGGCGAGGGCGAGGAGCCAGGGGAGTCCACCACGGGAGCCGAGCAGGAGGATGAGGACGTCGGTGGATCCGGGGACGGGGAGCGGGATGGGGGAGGAGTCAATGAGGGCGACGCTGAAGACCCCGAAGACGCCGAAGTGGATGAGCCAACCTGGGATAAGCCGGTGGGGCTTCGTTCTGGCCGCGAAGATCACGGATGGTTGGACGCTAAAAGCGGGGATTAGGGATTAGGGATTAGGGATTGGGGATTAGGGGATCGGGGATAGCGGATGGCGGGCAGGGAGCGGTTGCTCTCCGCGGCGCTTCGGGCGGGTCGGGAGGATGGACGTTAGAGAAAGCGGAGGGTCGGGGCTTCGGGGAGGGCTCCGCATTCGGCGCCGTAGCGGTAGAAGAGGTCGAGGCCGGCGAGGGCGGGCTCGTCGAGGTGGTACCAGATGTTCTCAGACAAATAGGTATGGATGGTGGCGCGGGGTACGGCGATGCGGTGGGACCACTCGTCGGCGAGGGCGTCGATGTGGGCGAGGCCCTGGTCGCGGGAGTGCTGCAGGTCCTGAATGAGCTGGGCGGCGGAGACGGTGTCGGCGGTGAGCGCCTCGGGGCGGACGGCCCAGAAGGCGGAGACCCAGACGGTTCCGGTGAGGGTATGCCACTCGTGGGCGAGGTCAAGATAGAGGAGGCGCTCACCGGTGCGCTGCTCGCGGGCTTCGCGGTCCTCGAGGGCGAAGAGGGCGGGGTCGCCGATGAGGAGCGCGGCGTCGGCGATCCGGAGCATGGCTTCGAGGTCGGGCGGGTGGGGGATGTATTCCGGCTCGACGCGCCAGAAACGCGAAAACAGAATGCGGGTGTAGGCGGAGGAGGTGCGGGAGGCCGTATCGAGGGCGACGCGGCGAACGCCAGCGATGCCGTCGGGGTGGCGGACGACGAGGAGGATGGAGCGGACGCGGTCGCGGGAGGCGATGGCGCATCCGGGGACGACGGCGAGCGATGGGTTGTACGCGGCGACCGGGACGAGGCCCAGGTCGGCGGCGCCGGAGGCTAGTTTGGCGGCGCATTCGGCGGGCGTGTCAGAGAAGAGGGTATAGCGGAAGGCGAAGTCTCTGCGGTCGGGGTCGTGGTCGAAGGACCACATGAGCGGGGCGGGATTGAGGAAGTGGATGGCGGAAACGCGAAGGGTCACTGGGTAGTATACGTTCCCAACTTCCGTAACCTGGGGGAGGGTGGTTTTGCTTGACCGGGGGTGGTGGGGTGGGTGTGATGGGAAGCAGGTCCCTCCGCTGCGCTGCGCTTCGGTCGGGATGACAAAGGGTTGATGCGAGAGCACGTTTATTTTGTCTATCTGATTGCGAGCCGGAGCCGGACTTTGTATTGCGGCGTGACAAAATCCGTCGAGGTACGTGCCACGCAGCACAAGGGTCATGTGTGCGGAGGTTTCACTGCAAAATACAACTGCTTTCGCCTGGTGTGGTTTGAGCGGTTTGTCTATATCGAGAACGCGATCGATAGGGAGAAGCAGATCAAACGGTGGAGTCGGGAAAAGAAGGTGGCGCTGATTGAGAGGGAAAACCCGACCTGGGAAGACCTGAGCGCTGGGTGGGGAAAGCAGATCCCTCGGCTCCGCTTACCCCATCACGCCTGTCGACGTGACGGGGGCCCCTAAAGCGCTCCGCTCGGGATGACAAATTTAGATTTTGTTTTGATCGATGCAGAATTTCTGCTCGTCAGAGAGTTGCAGGCGGCTCGGAGGAGATCGGCAAGTGGATGCTGCGGTGAATGAGGCGATGACGGGAAAGCGCGTTTCCGGCGAGGAGCGGCATGCGTGGGTGGGGCTGGCTTTGACTCCGGGGTTGGGGCCTCGGCGGATTTTGCGGGCTGTTGAGCGGTATGGTTCCGCGGCGCGGGTGATTTCTCTGCCGCTGACGGAGCTGGAGGGGCTGGAGTTTCCGGCTCAGGCGGTGCAGTTCATCGGCACCGGCGAGGCTGCGAAGGCGGCCGATGAGGAGCTGGCGAAGGTTGCCGAGACGGGGGCTTCGCTGGTGACGTTGCACGATGAGGCTTATCCGGAACGGCTGCGGGAGATCTTCGATCCGCCGCCGCTGCTGTGGGTGCGGGGAGATGCTTCGCTGCTGGGGCGACCGAGCCTGGCGGTGGTGGGGACGCGGCACCCGACTCCGTATGGGACGGGGATGGCGGAGAAGCTGGCGCGGGAACTGGCGGAGCGGGGGCTGATCATTCTGAGCGGGATGGCGAGGGGGGTGGACACGGCGGCGCACAAGGGGGCTCTCTTAGTAAAAAGGCCGACGGTGGCGGTGTGGGGTACGGGCGTGGATGTGATTTATCCCAAGGAGAACAAGAGCCTGGCGGAGCAGATTGTTGCGGGGGGCGGGGCGATCCTGTCGGAGCTGCCGCTGGGGACGTTTCCGGCGCCGCAGAATTTTCCCAAACGCAACCGGATGATCAGCGGGATGAGCGTGGGCGTGCTGGTGATCGAAGCGGGGGAGTACAGTGGGACGCGGGTGACGGCGCGGTGCGCGCTGGAGCAGAACCGGGAGGTGTTTGCAGTTCCTGGGAACGTGACGACCAAAAACGCCTGGGGGCCTAACCTGCTGATAAAGCAGGGTGCGAAGCTGACTTCGTGCTGGCAGGACGTGTGGGAGGAGCTGCCCACGTCGATCCGGGCGGGACTGGAGCAGGGCGAGGGATTTGCATCCGGCGAGGCACCTGAGGCATCGTTATTCGAGGAAAGCCCACTGCCGCCCTCGGAGGCGCGAGTGTTCGGCGTGCTTCGGTCCGATGAAGCACTGCAGATGGATGAAATCCTCGAAAAGCTGGAAGAGGAGATGAGCTCTTCGGAGGTTTTCACCGCGCTGTTCGAGCTGGAATTGAGCGGACGCATTCGACAAATGCCCGGGAAAAATTTCGTCCGGAGCCTGTAAGGCGGGCGGGACGCCGGGGTGCAGAAGAGGGAACCTCGCTGGATTCAAAGCGGCGGGACGTGGTAGCTTCCGAAAGAAGAACGCAACATCTATATAGTTGCAGCGGCGGCGGCCTGGATGGGCCGGCGCAGGGTTGATAAAGGAAACAATGGGTAAATCGCTGGTTATCGTCGAATCGCCCGCGAAGGGCAAGACGATCAATAAATATCTTGGCAAGGACTACGTGGTGGAGGCCTCGTTCGGCCACATCATGGACCTGCCCAAGCGCGACCTCGGCGTGGAGCTGAAGAAGCGGACGTTTGAGCCGACGCTGGAGGTGACGCCGGACAAGGAAAAGGTGGTCCGGCACCTGAAGAAGCTGGCGGAGAAGGCGGACGCGGTGTATCTGGCGCCCGACCCGGACCGCGAGGGCGAGGCCATTGCGGCGCACCTGTCATTGCAGCTGATGCCGGTAGTGAAGGACAAGCGGCGCATTCGCCGGGTCACGTTTAACGAGATCACGCAGAAGGCGGTACGGGCGGCGTTCGAGCATCCGCGGGATGTGGACGAGAACCTGGTGGACGCGCAGCAGACGCGGCGCGTGCTGGACCGGATTGTCGGCTACCAGATTTCGCCGCTGCTGTGGGACAAGGTGCGGCGGGGATTGTCGGCGGGGCGCGTGCAGACGGTCGCGGTGCGGCTGATTGTGGAACGCGAGCGCGAGATCCAGGCGTTCAAGCCGGTGGAGTACTGGACGATCGATGCAGCTGTGGCGCCGGTTCCGGATGGACAGGAATTTGTCGCAAGACTGGTGGCGATTGACGGCGCGAAGGCCGAAGTGGCGACGGTAAGCGCGCCGAGCGTTCCTGACCAGAAGACCGCGGACGCGATTGTGGCGGCGCTGGCCAACGCTCGCTGGAAGGTGAAGACGGTAGAACGGAAGGAGCGGCGGAGAACGCCGGCTCCGCCGTTTACGACCAGCAAGCTGCAGCAGGATGCGTCGCGGCAGCTGGGCTTCAGCGTGAAGCGCACGATGGGCGTGGCGCAGCGGCTGTATGAGGGCGTGGATCTGGGTTCGGAAGGTTCGGTGGGCCTGATCACCTACATGCGTACCGACTCGATGCGCATTTCGCCGGAGGCGATTACGGCGGTGCGCGGATTTATCGGTCAGAAGCTGGGGGCGCAGTATCTGCCGGAGCAGCCGAACGCATATCGCTCAAAGAAGGACGCGCAGGACGCGCACGAGGCGATCCGGCCGACGAATCCTGAGCTGCATCCGGAGGAGATCCGGCGGTACCTGAGCGACGAGCAGTACCGGATGTACAAGCTGATCTGGCAGCGGTTTGTTGCGTCGCAGATGGTGCCGGCGGTTTTCGATCAGACGACGGTGACGATCGACGCACGGGCCGACCGGTCGTACGAGTTTCGGGCGACGGGATCGGTGCTGAAGTTCGATGGATTCCTGAAGATCTACCACGAAGCCAGCGACACCGAGGATGAAGACGAAGAGGAGATGAAGCACGTGCTGCCGGCGCTGAACGACGGCGACGCACTGAAGCTGAACCGGACGATGCCGGAGGGGCACGCAACGGAGCCGCCGCCGCGCTACAACGAAGCGTCGCTGGTGAAGGAGCTGGAAGAGCGGGGGATTGGGCGGCCGTCGACGTACGCCACAATTATTTCGACGATCCAGGATCGCGAGTACGTGACGAAGATGCCGCCGACCGGGCGCGGGGGACGGTTCTATCCCACGGAGATCGGGACGGTGGTGACCGATCTGCTGGTGGCGAACTTCCCGTACATCTTCGACACGCGGTACACGGCGCGTTTGGAAGAAGAGCTGGACGAGATTGAAGACGGCAAGGAGAAGTGGACGGATCTGCTGAAGGGCTTCTACGACCACTTTGAAGGCGAGCTGAAGCACGCCGAGAAGCACATGGAAAACGTGAAGCGGATGGAGAAGCCCACGGATGAGAAGTGCGATCTGTGCGGCTCGCCGCTGGTGCTGAAGTGGGGGAAGTTCGGGTCGTTCTACGCGTGCAGCGCGTATGCCAAAGAGAAGCCGGTCACGGTGGCGATGTCGGCGTGGAAGAAGGAGCCGAAGAAGGTCATCGCGAAGATTGAAGGCAAGCTGAAGTATCCGATGCAGGTGAAGACGACCGAGGACGAGGAGACGAACCTGGTCGCCGAGGTGAAGGACAAGGCCGCGCTGAAGGGGGCGATTGAAGAGTCGCTGGGCAGCGGACGCAAGGTGACGGTGGAGCAGGTGAGCTGCGGGTTCACGAAGGAGCACTTTGCCGCGAAGCCGGACCTGCAGAGCGGCGACGGGAATGGCGCGCCGGCTGAGGAGTACTGCGAGGCCTGCGGGAAGATCATGGTGCTGCGGCGGGGTCCGTTTGGCGCGTATATGGCATGCCCGGACTACAACGCCGATCCGCCGTGCAAGACGGTGCGGCGGCTGAGCCAGAAGCAGCAGCAGAAACCGGCGGTGCCGCTGGACGAGACGTGTCCCAAATGCGGCAAGCAGCTGGTGCTGCGCACGGGCAGCTATGGGGAGTTTGTCTCGTGCTCGGGCTATCCGAAGTGCAAGTACATTAAGCAGAACCTGATCGAGGGAATGAAGTGTCCGAAGTGCGGCGAGGGCGATATTGCCGAGCGGAAGGCGCGGACGGGGAATGTGTTTTGGGGATGCACGCGGTATCCGAAGTGCGACTTCACGTCGAACCTGAAGCCGGTGGCGCAGAAGTGCCCGCAGTGCGGGTCGCCGTACGTGGTGGAGCGCGCGGTGGATGGAGGGCTGTACCTGGTGTGCCCGAACAATAAGGAGATGATGCCGAGGCGGCGTCCGCGGAAGGGGCAGAAGGCTGCTGACGCGGAGAGCGCCATCGAGTGCGGGTTCTCCGAGCGGATCGGGGATGCTCCGGAGCCGGCTGCGCGGCCTACGGCGGCTACGCATGGGCCGGTGGCGGAAGAGCAGGCAGTCGGCGACAGGCAATAGGGGAGAGCTGGTAGCTGGTAGCAGATTCGGAGAGCGGCGGCTCTTGCGGGCCGCCTTTTCTCTTTGCCCGGTATCGTCAGTCTGCGGTCGGAATGCGCACCTGAGTTTCACCACAGAGAACACAGAGAGCACAGAGGCGGGGGCGCCGTGAGAGAGCGGCGCGCGTGCGTTCTTTCGGCGCTTAATGTGTGGCGGCGAGGGCGGTGGCCTGGGTTGGGTCGGTGCCGGTTTTTGTGGTGGCTACGCTGTCGAGGGCTCCGGCAGTGGTTGTGTCGAATTTGAAGAGCTGGAGGTCGGGGCCGCCGCCTGCGCAGATGACCGCGACGAAGGCATCGGTCTTGTCCTCAACCATCTGCTCAGGCAGGGTGCCGGTGGCGAAGGGCGAGCCGGTGATCGGCGTGAGGGCGCCGGTGTTCGAAATCAGGAAGGCGCTGATGGTTCCGTCCGAGCGATTGGTGACGTAGGCGTAGCTGCCGGTGGAGTCGACAAGCACACCGAAGGGGCCGAGTCCGGTCTTGACGGGCGAGCCGGTGACTTCGTTGAGCGAGCCGCTGGAGCCAATGGTGAAGACGCGAACGGAGCTGATGCCGGTTTCGGCGGCGAGGAGAAAGCTGCCCGAGGGGGTGACGTCCATGCCGTAGATCGCGTCGCCGCTCTGTTTGGGAGTGAGCACGCCCTGAACCTGAGCGAGTGCGCCGGTGCTGGTGTTGAAGCTCATGGTGTAAATGCCGGCGGTTCCGCAGGAGACGAAGACGAGGCCGCCGCCGGGCGTGATCTGGAGATCGTTGGCGGGGACGGAGGCGTTGAGCGTGACGAGGGAAGAGCTGATCGAGGTGAGCGCGCCGCCGCTGCCGATCTGGAAGACATAGACGTTGCCGACCAGGGCGTCGGCTCCGATGAGGAATTTGCCGGTGGGATCGACGCGGAGGACGGACGGGGCGACGCCGGTGGCGACGGGTGACCCATCGTTGGCGATGCTGATGGCGCCGTTCGAGCCGATGGTGTAGACGTAGATGCCGCCCGCCGCGCTGCCGACGTAGAGATAGCTGTCGCTGGGGGTGATGGCGAGGGCGGTCGGCTCCAGTTCGACCGAGAAGGGGGAACCGGAGATGCTGGTGAGGGTGCCGGTGGTGGCGACCGAGAATCCCGCGACGCTGAGAGGATTGGTTCCGAGGTTGGCGACGTAGAGATCGTCGGCGGAGGAGGTTGTGCCGCCGCCTCCGCTGCTGCTGAGCGGGGGGAAGAACTGGCCGCATCCGGTGAGGGCCAGCAGCGCGGCGCAGCCGGCGACCGTCCATCGCCCGAGACTGAACGTACGGAAACCCATCGACATCCTCAGAGTTATGGTAACGGTTCGCGCGCAAGGCGGCATCCTGACAGACGCAGGAGAGGGGCAAGACGCTCCAACGGGCGGGCTCTGTGCGAGCGGCCTGGATGCGCGATTCACGACAGCGGACACGGAGAGGAGCGGCGATCAGCGGAAATGGCTGAGGGGATGGGCCAATCTCGGTTCGAGCGATCGATTTCGTGCATCTCAATGCGCTGGACCGGCCAGGGCGGGTGGTTGACCGGGCGACTTCGGCTTTGGGAAAGAGGAACGATGAAGGCAGCGACGATTGTGGGAATTCTTTTGATTGTGGTGGGGATTATAGGTTTTGCCGCGGGCGGGATCAGCTTTACGCACGAGAAGAAAGATGTGGATCTGGGGCCGCTGCAGATCCAGCACAAGCAGACGAAGACGGTGCCGATTTCGCCGATTCTGAGCACGATTGCGCTGGTGGGCGGGATCGGGCTGGTGGTGGTGGGAGCGAGAAGCAGGCAATAGGCAACAGGGAACAGGGAACAGGGTGGTGCACAGGCGGTAGCCTGTAGCTCGTAGCTAAAAAGCGGTCAGCTAAAGTCCGGCCAGCGTTGAACCGGTCAGCGAAATTCCGTTGAACCAGCGCTCTAGATCTCCCAGCGGAATAGTGCTGAGCCGACGGTGAAGCCGGCGCCGACGCTGGCGATGAGGACCAGGTCGCCCTTCTTCAGCTTGCCTTCTTCGACGGCGGTGTTCAGTGCCAGCGGAATGGTGCCGCAGGTAGTGTTGCCGAAGCGGTCGATGTTGATGATGACCTTGTCGTCGGGGAGGCCGAGGCGTTCGGCGGTCGAAGCGATGATGCGGCGATTCGCCTGGTGAGCAACGAAGCAGCCGAGATCCTCGCCGGTGATGCCGTTTCTTTCGAGGATGGTCGTGGTGGCTTCGACCATCTTGCGCACGGCAAATTTGTAGACCGCCTGGCCGTCCTGATGGACGTAGTGCATTCTCTTGTCCACCGTCTCGTGCGTGGAGGGATGCAGGCTGCCGCCGGCGGGCATGTAGAGGGCGCAGGCGCCCGAGCCATCGATCTCGTGATGGAAATCGATCATGCCGGTTTCGCCTTCTTCGGCGGGCTCGATCAGTACCGCACCGGCACCGTCTCCGAAGAGGACGCAGGTGGAGCGGTCGGTGTAGTCGATGATTGACGACATGGTGTCGGCGCCGATGACGAGGACCTTTTTCTGCGCGCCGGTTTCGACCAGCTTGCAGCCCATCTGCAGGGAATAGACAAAGCCGGAGCAGGCGGCGGAGAGGTCGAATCCCCATGCGCCTTTGGCGCCGAGCTTGTCCTGCACGAGGCAGGCGGTAGCGGGGAAGAGCATGTCGGGGGTGACGGTGCCGACGATGATGACTTCGACTTCAGTGGGATCGATGCCGCGGGCGGCGAGGCAGCGCTTTGCGGCTTCGACGGCCATGTGACTGGTGGCCATGCCTGGCTCGACAATGTGGCGCTCTTTGATGCCGACGCGGGAGGTGATCCACTCGTCGGAGGTCTCGACCATTTTTTCCAGGTCGGCGTTGGTGAGAAGGCGGGGCGGGGTCCAGGTTCCGAGGGCGCTGATTTTGGCACGAGCGGACACACGCGGGCGAACGGAAGGAATCAATCCATGTCTCCTGAGTAAAGGATTATTGTCGCAGAAAAGCGGGGGGACAGGGTGCAGGGTGCAGGGTTCAGTGACAGGGGCAGGGCAGTAGCTGAGGCGGTGGGATTTTCGTGCGCAATGCGATGCTAGAATCAATCGTGTGCCGGGTCCTGCGCGACGCAATCCCGCCAACCCCGCCAGGTCCGGAAGGAAGCAACGGTAACGGGCCAGTGCGTGCGCAGCAGGTCACCCGGTGCACTAAAGTCCCCATGAGAGCCAGCGTGGAAGCTTCTCCGGCGCGGCCCCTCTCCAGAGCAATCTAACGCGCGGCATCCGAACTCAGGGGAACGCACCGGTGTCTGCTCTGGGCGGCCTCGGCGTCGCCGGATGAAAAGAAGAGGGCCGCCGGAGCGGCCCTGGTTGGGGGAGGATTTGCTTCAGCCGATGGCGCGGCTCAGAAGTAGAACTTGCCGCCGAGCTGAACGGCTCGGCCGGGCTGCGGATCGCCGGCGCCGCCATCCTGCACGGGCTCGACAACCGATGTGATCTGACCGAAGGTGCCGCCCTGGCTGGGCAGGCCGTCGCTCAGATTGCCGTCGGGTCCGGCAAAGTTCGGGTGGTTGAAGACGTTGTAGCTCTCCAGGCGCAGCTCGATGTAGCGCGGGCTGTCGGCGTGGCCGATGGGGAAGTTCTTGAAGAGCTCCAGGTCGGTGTAGTTGAAGCCCGGACCGCTGAAGAAATTCCGCTTGACGTTGCCGAAGGCGCCCAGGGGCTCGGGCGAGAAGACCGTGGGATCGAACCAGAGGTTGTTCGCTCCGCGCGGGTTCAGGTGCGGGATATTGAAGGTCGAGGTGCTCGGGTTATCCGGGCAGTTATAGAAGGAGAAGGTGGCGTCGTTGCACCACAGCGAGCGGTTCAGGCCGGTTTCGCCGATGGAAACGGGGTTGCCGGACTGCAGCGTGGTGATGCCGGTGATATGCCAGCCACCCAGAGCCTCGTTGAGAGCGTAGTTCTGTTTCCAGCTGGAGAAGACGGGAACCACGTAGCCGTAGGCGGCGCGGAAGATATGACGCGCGTCGAATTCCGAGTTGCCGTAGCTGAGCTGCTGGGAGCCGGGAACCCAGTTGGTGCCGACGAGGTCGTTGCCGTTGCCGAAGCCGGAGCTCTCGAAGCCGGAGCCGTTGTCGAGGGCGTGAGAGTAGGTGTAGGCAATGATGTAGTAGAGGCCGTGGGTCATTTCCTTGTTGAGCTTGACCTGCAGCGAATTGTAGTTGGAGGTACCGTCGGTGTAGACGCGGCCCACGGAGAGGAAATTGCCGGATGAGTCAGTGAACCACTGCGGCTCGTTGAGGGAGAGGTCAGAGGCCATGGTGAGGCAGTCCGACACGGTCATGGAGTTGCACGCAGACACCGCCGCGGCGTGGTCGGCGACGACTTCCTTGTCGGCCTCATAGGCGCGGACGAGGTGCCGGCCGAGGGAGCCGACATAGCCGATGGTGAGAACCTGATTGCCGGGCAGCTGGCGCTCGACGTTGAGGTTGAAGTTGTAAACGTAGGGAACGGCGTAGTTGGGCGAGATGCCGCTGAGGTCGTAAGGGGGGAAGGGCGAGAAGTCGATCGCCTGTCCCGGCGTGGGGAAGGTGTAGGGGAACTTGTTGGATTCCGACATGGCAGCGCGGCCGGCCACGTCGGCGTAGGGGTTGGCGAAGCTGGGGCTGCCGCCGACGTCACGGGCGCCTTCGCTGCTGGTGCCGTACGGGGGATCCTCGAGGTTCTGGAGCTGCTCTTCTTCTGAATCGCGATTGAAGTAGAGGCCGCCGCCGAGGCGAACCGCGAGCTTATGCTCGCCCTGCGGACCGGTGAGCCAGCTCAACATGCCGGAGCCGGAATCGGGCGACCAGTCAAAGCCGACGCGAGGTGCGAGGTGATCGTACTTCGTGGTGGCGCCATCCTGGTTGTTGCAGCCGGCATCGCCCGGATAGAGCAGGCCTTCCTGGGCGGTGGGGAAGACGGTGGACTGAGCGCCGGGCGTGAAGCAGATCACGGCCTCGCCACCGTACTGGAGGTTTTCGTTCGGCGTCTGGATGTCATAGCCGATGCCGTAGTTGAAGGTGAACGAAGGGCTGACTTTCCAGTTGTCCTGGGCGTACGCGTAGATTTCCCAGGCGCGAGCATCGATGTCGGCGCCGGAACCCTGCGCGTAGGAGCTGGGGATGCCGACGAGGAAGTCGAGCAGCGGATCGCCGGAGGTGTAGGGACCGGAACCGCTGAAGCCATAGTTGCCGTTCAGGTTGGCGTAGAACGGATTGTGCACGGCATAACGTTCGACGTGAGCGCCGAACATCATGTTGTGATTGCCGACGATTTTGGTGAAGTTGTCGGAGTATTCCTCGTTCTCGTCGAGGCGGGGCTGGGGTCCATTGTTGCTGAAACCCAGGGTGAAGTAGCCGGTGACGCCGATTTTCGGCGCGGCGGCTGCAGCCGGGTCCTGCGGGTTGATGGCGAAGCCCAGTGAGGAGGGCTGCACCACCTGCGCCGGCTCAACGGCGGCATAGTCGAAGCGATAGTAGCCGGCACGCAGCTCGTTCAGCGTAGTGGGATTGAAGGTGTGAGTCCACGACGCGTTGAAGATCTTAATGTGGCGAGCGTTGTTCTCCGGGAAGCCGGGAAGCGAGGCGCCGGTGAAGGGAAGCACGCTGGTGCTGGGCTCGGACTGAAAGACGCTGGAGGCCCAGAGGAGATCCCGGTGCGTCGCCTGGACGTCGAAGCGCAGGATGCCCTGATCTTCGGCTTCGGTGCTGCCGGCGTTGAAGTTGTACTTATTGCCGTCGTTGGGGGAGGGGACGTAAGCCTTAAGCAGGTTGGAGGAGATGGTGTTGAAGTCGGAAGTCGGCAGATCGACGGTTGAACCGGAGAAGCAGGTGTTCCACGCGGTGCCGGCAGCGCAGGGGCCGGTGGGCCCCATGATGGCGAAGGGGAGGGGATTGGTGCTGAGGCCGCCGGCGTTGGTTGCGCCGCTGACTTCGTTGTTGTCGTTGGTCAGATCCGCGTAGCCGGAGCCATTGCGGCCGAGCTGGGCATCAGTGGGAACGGTAGTGAGGGTGGTGGCGGCGGTGGCGTTGCGGAAGCCCTGATAGGCGCCAAAGAAGAAGAGGCGGTTTTTGAGGATCGGGCCGCCGAGGGTGCCGCCGTAGAGGTTCTGATGAAAGACGGGACGCTGTCCCGGCAGAGCGAAGTAGCCGCCGAGGTTCATAAAGGTATCGCGGTAGAACTCAAACGCGTCGCCATGAAACTGATTGGTGCCACTCTTAATTGTTTCGTTAACGATGGCTCCAGAGTTACGGCTGTACTGCGGATTCTGGCTGCTGGTGAGGAACGTGACCTCGCTGAGAGCGTCGGGGTTCACGCTGATGCCCTGTTCCTGAAGAGGGCCGTCGTTGATGTCGGCGCCATCGAGCAGGTAGCTGTTCATCTGGGTCTGGTTGCCGTTGGACGAGTAGTTGCCGAAGCGGTCAGAGGACTCGACGGTACCGGGAGTGAGCTTCTGCAGGATCGAAGCGTCGCGTCCGAGGAGCGGGAGCTGCTCAATCTGCTGCGAGGTGACGGTAGCTTTGAGCTGGGTGTCGGAGGTATCCACCTGCACCGCGTTGGCGCTGACCTGAATGGTCTGGGAGACGGCGCCGGTGTTGAGTTTGGCGTCGACCTCGCGGTTCTCGTTGGTATTGAGAGTGATGCCCGTGGTCTGAGAAGTCTGGAAGCCGGGCTTCTCGATCTTCACCGTGTAGGGGCCGCCAATGGCGAGCTGCGGGAAGACGTAATAGCCCTTGCCGTCGGTCGTCTGCGTGGACGAGATGCCGGTGCTGTTGTTGATGACCGTCACCGTCGAGCCGGGAACGACTGCGCCGCTGTTGTCAGTGACCGTGCCATGGATGCTGGCATAGGTATTCTGCGCCTGCGCGCCACGGATTCCGGAAAAAGGCAGAAGGGCGACAAGCAGAAAAAAGAGCCAACTGCGCCTGAAAGGCATAGAACCTCCAACAAGGTGAAATGGGGCCTGCATGGGTGGGTAGCAGAAGCTGAGGGTCGCTGGCCGGGATTTCGCATCTGTGGAAATCCGGGGAGGAGCGGCCGCAATCTTTGAAAAGTTCAACCGGGGGGATATTGTTTTTACTACTGCACACATAAGCAACTGGTTATTGTCTGCATTTTAAATGCCAGACACAGAGGGTCCGCCGAACGCGGTCCGGAGAAGAGCCCGTTCCGTTCGTGGTTAATTACAAAGAGACTGTTTTTAAAGAGGTAAACTCATCCGGACTGAGACGACGGGCTGAGTTGAAAGCCGGCGAGGATGCAGGGACGGTTTCCGGCGGAGTTGTGGATTTTTGAAATGTCATAGCTCAGGGGCGAGAGTCTATGAAAAAGCGAAGAATCGATCGCTGAGAAGCGCGGAAGGAAAATGGCTGGGGCGAAGGCCGTCAGATGCCGAGCTTTTTGACTTCCTCGTTGTAGTACTTGCGATAGAGGATGTCCCACTCCTGGCTGCCTTCGGGGATGATGCGCCGCTGGGATTCGATCTTCTGGCGGGCGGCCTGGTCGATACGCATCTCTTCGAGGAGAAGGTGTTCGAGGGCTTTGCGGGCTTCCTGACGGATGGTGTTGCGGTCCTCGAGGAAATCGCACTCGGGAGTCTCGGCGAGGGTATCGGCCACGACGTGAGCGAGCTTGTTGAGTTTGTCGCGGGTGATTCTCACAGGACCGCCTTGTATTTGCGCGCGAGCTCGGTTTTGACCTTCTTAAACATCTCGGAATAGCTGGCGCCGGTGCGGTGCATTTCGTCCTGGTAAGCTTCCAGGATGACGCGGACTTCGTCGTTGATGCGGTCCTCGAGAGACAGCTCTTCGACGAGGCCGGCGTGAACGCGCTCCACGACCGCGGCCGGTTTTGCGGAGTGGATCATTTTGGCGTCGGTCAGGTGCTTAACGGTGTGGCGCGCCAGATAGCCAACGTACTCACGGGAAAAGATCATCGGAACTCATTTGGAATATAGCACATGAGAGACGGCGGCTCGGGGCGGACGAGGGAGCGGAAAAAGAGATTCCGCGGGGTTCCGCAGCGCAGGGGCGAAGCCGGTGCGGGATGTGGTAGCGTGGCGGGTTATCCGGGGCGGGACGATGCTGCGACCTGTGGTGTGGATTGCCATTTCGGCGGGCCTGGCGTTTGGCGAGGCGCACTCCGACAAGCAGGCTATGACGGTGGCGGAGCTGAGCCAGTATCTGGCGGGGCCGGCTGTGCATGAATCGGATGCGTCCCTGGCGAGGAGCGTGGGCTCGCTGCATCTGGCCGAGCGTCTGACGCCTGCATCGCTGGCTCGCCTGAACGAGACACTGCACGCGGGTCCGCAAACGCAGGAAGCGCTGCGGCTGCTGGCGGATGAGTCGGCGTTTCTGGACCCGCCGGCGGCGGAAGCTCCGAACAAGACGCCGCCGAACGCGGCTGAGCAGCAGACGATGCTGAACGCGGCGGTGAACTTTGTGGCGGTCACGATGCGGCGTCTGCCGGATTTCTTTGCCACGCGCACGACCGACAGCTTTGACGACGCGCCGACGGTGGTGACGCACAGCGGATGGTCGCCGGCAGGAGACATCCACGCCGACGGCACCTTTCACGAGGCCATCACGTACCGCGGTGGCAGGGAGGTCGTGGGAGAACGATCGTCGGTGAAGGGCGGTTCGAACGGGTCCGGCCCACCGGGGCTGACGTCAACGGGAGAGTTTGGTCCGCTGCTGGCGACGATTCTGCGCGACACGTCGCATGGAACCATCGCGTGGAGCCACTGGGAGCAGACATCGAGCGGGACGGTGGCGGTCTTTCATTACGCGGTGCCGGAAGCCGCGTCGCATTACGAGGTGGACTACTGCTGCGTGAAGAGCGGCGAAGATCCAACTGCGTATGGTCCGGGCGGAACGCCAAACGGGTACCACGGAAGGCCGGCCTACCACGGTGAACTGTTCCTCGATCCGGCGACGGGGACGATTCTGCGGGTGACGCTGGTTTCGGAACTGAAGTCTTCGGATCCGATCAACCGGGCGGGCGTGGCTGTCGATTACGCGCCGGTGATCATCGAGGGAGACAAGACGTACATCTGCCCGGTGCACAGCGTGGCGCTGTCGGTGGCGGAAACCATGGGAGCCGGTGAAAATGGCGCGCGGCAACTGACGCGGATCAACGAGGTGAGCTTTACCGGTTATCACCGCTTTGGATCGACGATTCGCGTGGTCAGCCCCGCGGGTCAACCGTAAACTGCGGTGCGCTGGGGGCGGGCCTCAGCGTCCGGATCGCTTCGATTCGCGGATGCGGCGGATCTCGTCCATGCGCTGGGCGAGGAGTTTCTCGCGGCCTTCCTGGGTGGGGAGGTAATAGCGGCGGCCGGCGAGCGATTCGGGCAGGCATTCCATATCGGCGACGTGGCCTTCGACGTCGTGGGCGTACTCATACCCTTTGCCGTAGTCGAGTTCCTTCATCAGGCGGGTGGGCGCGTTGCGGAGATGCAGAGGGACCGGTTCCTGGCGGGTGTTCTCAATGTCGGCCATGACCTGGCCCCACGCGGTGTAGACGGCGTTCGACTTGGGAGCCAGGGCGAGATAGACGACGGCTTCGGCGAGAGCGAGGTCTCCCTCGGGCGAGCCGAGGAAGTCGACCATGTCGCGGGCGGAGAGGCAGAGGTTGAGCGCTTCGGGCGCGGCGAGGCCGATGTCTTCGACCGCCATGCGGACGACGCGGCGGGCGATGTAGAGGGGATCCTCGCCGGCCTTCATCATGCGGGCGAGCCAGTAGAGGGCGGCGTCGGCGTCAGAGTTGCGAACGGATTTGTGCAGCGCGGAGATGAGGTTGTAGTGCTCCTCGCCCTGCTTGTCGTACATGAGGACGCGCTGCTGGAGGGCTTCGGTGGCGACGGCCTTCGTGATTGTGCCGGTTTCGGTGGCGAGCTTGGCGGCGACTTCGAGGGCATTGAGCGCGTTGCGGGCGTCGCCGGATGCGTAACCGGCGAGGAGTTCAAGAGCGCCTTCGCCGGCGGTGATGTGCTGGGCGCCCAGGCCGCGGTCGGGATCGGTGAGGGCTCGGCGGAGGAGGGTGAGGATCTGCTCGTCGGTGAGCTGGCTGAGGGTATAGACGCGGCAGCGGGAGAGCAGGGCGGAGTTGATTTCGAACGAGGGATTTTCCGTCGTTGCGCCGATGAGGCGGATGGAGCCGCGCTCCACCCAGGGGAGGAATGCGTCCTGCTGGGCTTTGTTGAAGCGGTGAATCTCATCGATGAAGAGGATGGTGCGGGTGCCCCAGGAGGCGGCCTTCTCCGCGTCGGCCATGACCTGCTTGATTTCCTTGATGCCGGCGAGGACGGCGGAGAACTCGATGAAGGTAGCTTTGGTGGTTTCGGCGATGATCTTGGCCAGGGTGGTTTTGCCCACACCGGGCGGTCCCCAGAAGATCATCGAAGAGGCGTCGTCGCGCTCGATCTGGACGCGCAGGGGCTTGCCGGGGCCGAGCAGATGCTCCTGCCCGAGGAACTCGTCGAGGGTGCGGGGGCGCATGCGCTCGGCGAGGGGCGCCGAGACGGGCGTGGTTTTCGCGTCGGAAACGGGATGGAAGAGGCTCATCGAGCCCTCTGGCGCGCGGCCTCATAGAGAAGGACGCTGGCGGCGACAGCGGCGTTGAGGGATTCCACCGGACCAGGGGTGGGGATGGAGACGAGGGCATCGGCCTGGTCGAGGAGATCCTGCGAGAGGCCGCTGCCTTCATTGCCGATGAGCAAAGCGGCCGGACGAGTCCAGTCGAGTTGCGTGCAGGGCAGCGCTTCGGCTCCGGACGAGGCGGGCACGGCGGCGTAGACCGGGATGCGCCGCTGCGCGAGAGCGGCAAAGGCGGCGGACGGCTTTTCCCAGACGACCGGGAGGCGAAAGGCGGAGCCCGCGGAGGCGCGCAGGACCTTGCTATTCCAGACAGAGACGGTACCGGGGAGCGCGACAACGCCGCTGGCTCCAAAGGCTTCGGCGGAACGGATCAGGGTGCCGAAGTTACCGGGGTCCTGCAGGCCGGCGGCGATCACGACGAGGGGCGACGGCTGGCGGAAGAGGTCGTCGAGTGAGAAGCGCGGGGGATCGGCGAGGGCGGCGATGCCCTGAGGCGATTCGGTTTCGACGGCGCTGTCAAAGACGGGCGGGGTGAGCTCGACGATGGGGACGGCGGGGGGAATTGGGAGACGGTCGAGGAGGCGGAGGCGCGCCTCGTGTTGCCGGGGATCATGGCGCACGAAGACGGTGCGCAGGGACAGGCCGCTGCGGAGGGCTTCGGCGACCAGGTGCTCGCCTTCGAGGGCGATCGCTTCCGATGGTTCGCGGCCGGTGCGAGCGAAGGCGGCGCGCAATTCCCGGACCCTGGCGTTCTGGCGACTCTGTACAATGCTGATGAGGCGCGAGCGCTCCGAAGCCGTCGGCATGGGTGGATTCTAACCCGCCTGCGAGCCCGATGGGCTCACACGGCTTTCATCCAACACAAAGTGAGCCGCGAAGTTCCTCAACAGGAGAGGCCTTGGCTGCAGAGATTCTGCGCGTGCATCCGGACGAGCCGGAGCCGGACCGGATTGGCTACATTGCGTCCTGCATCCGCGACGGCAAGGTCGTCGGCCTGCCCACGGACACCTTCTACGGGCTGGCCGTGGACCCGGTGAACCTGCGCGCGGTGGAGCGGATCTACGAAATCAAGTCGCGGCTGAAGCACAAGCCGCTGTCGCTGCTGATCGCGAACCTTGCACAGGCGTACCAGCTGGTGCGCGAGATCAGCGTCTGTTTCGATCTGCTGGCGGAGCGCTTCTGGCCGGGGCCGCTGACCGTGATTGTGAAGGCCAGCTCGCGGCTGCCGCTGCGCAGCACCGCCAATACCGGCAACGTTGCGCTGCGCATTCCCGATGCGGCGATCCCTCGCGCGGTGGTCTCTGAACTTGGCTTGCCGATTACGGCGACGTCGGCCAACCTGGCGGGTTTGCCGGAGTGCACCTACGCGGCCTGCGTGCGTGACCAGATCGGCGACAGGATTCCGGTGATTGTGGACGGGGGCCCGACGGGACGGAGTGTCGCGACGACGATCGTCGATCTTTCCGGGCCTGACGGAACCTGGCAGATTCTGCGGGAAGGAGCGATCCCGACGCACGCTATTGCGCTCGCGCTGCAGTCACGATGATTGTTCCGGACGACAATTTGCGAACAACGCGGGCGACCCCGTGGAAGCTCGCAGGTGGATCGCGGCGGCGATTGTGGCTTTCAACCGCGAGCGTTCTGGCCATCGGGGGCGTGCTGTGGGTTCTGTGGGTCGACGCGCAGATCCGCTCTTACGCTCATCGCGATGAGGCGCGGCACGCGGATGCGATCGCGGTATTCGGAGCGGCGGAGTACGACGGGCGTCCCTCGCCGGTGCTGCGCGCGCGGCTGGCGCATGCGCTGGACCTGTACCAGCGCGGACTAGCGCCCATGATCATCACCCTGGGCGGAGGCGATCCGGCAGACCGCCACTCGGAAGGCGGGGTGGGGCACGACTATCTGATTGCGCACGGCGTTCCGGAAGACGCGATCATCGCGGAAACCGAGAGCGACGACACCGAGCAATCGGCGGAGCGGCTGGCGGTGATTGCGCGGAAGAACGGCTTCCGCACGATTGACGTCGTGAGCGATGGAACGCATTTATTTCGGATTCACGCCATCTGCGAGCACGACGGGCTCGAAGTCTACACCTCGCCGCGGCCGGTGGGACGCAGCATTTCCTGGGGCGAGCGGGTGCAGCGCCTGACGCATGAGATCGCCAGCTATACGGCCTGGCGGCTGCACCTTCACTGATCCGGTCTCGAAGCGACGGGTCACGCGCCGGGGTGGGTATCGATGCCGAGGATGCGCGCCACTTCGCCATCGCGGAGCATCTCCGCAGCCTTCTGGATATTCACGTCGGCAGGAACGGGATGATAGTCGCTGGTGACTTCGTCTTCCTGGTCCCCGATGGTCTTGAAGAAGAGCGCGCGGCCGGAGATGTGCACATGCATTCCGGTGATCTGCCAGCTGCCGTCGCCGATGTCGGCGCGCTCGATGCGAAAAACGCCGCCGGCGTCGAGATGGCCCAGCAGCCCCCAGGCAAATTCCACGGGCTGGTCGAGGTGGCCGCGCAGGGCCTTCAGGCGCATGACCGTCTCGTCAACCACCATGGTTCCCGACATGGCCGCGAGGACTTTCGCGTTCATGCTGCCGGGAGAGAAGTTTGGATTGGGATGGAATGACAGGGTGACGTCGTCGCCGCTGCGGTTGACGATGGTCCACACGAAGGCGTCGGGCAGCATCTGCAGCATGTCGCGTGCCTGCTGGCCGTCGTGCTGTTCATTTTTCTTCTGCTGCGCGCGGAAGGTGGGATCGGTGACCATGCGCTGGATGCGCGCGAGATCGGCCTGATGTTCCTGAGAGCTTGGCGGCTGGCCGTGATCCTCGATGACCATCGACAGATTTCCCTGGGGCGTCTCAATCGCCATTTTCACGATGTCTTTGTCGGGGGACTTGTAAGCGTCGCGATACATCCAGCGGCTGTGGTCGTGACCATCGGCCCACAGCTCGTTGCCAACCACTTTGCGCACGATCTCGTCGGCGGACTGGGCGCGCGCCTGCAGCGGCGCCAGCAGCAACGGAAGCGACAGAAACAGGGGAAGAAAGCAGAAGATCCCGGACTTTTTTCTCATTCCACAACTTTCAGCGGGGGAGCCGAAGAATGGCGCTCGGTGAACATAGGCAGAAACACTTTATATCGTCCCGTGGCGGCAGTTGACCAGAGGCGCGGCGGAAGCCGCCTGCTATGTCCGAGTCCGGAAAGGTTTCGCCGGGTTGCCCGGCGGGCCGCAGCGCGGCAAGGCGGAACCAGCCGGTACAATAGCCGAGAGAGACCGATCACTATGCCGCACATGGTTTTTTGCGCACGCTACAAGCAGGAACTGGAAGGGCTCGACGAGCCGCCATTCGACAGCGACTTTGGCAACAAGGTCTACAACAACGTCTCAAAAAAGGCGTGGCAGGAGTGGGCCGAGCGGCAGAAGATGCTGCTGAACGAGTACCGGCTGCAGCCGTGGACGCCGCAGGCGCAGGAATTCCTGGTCGAGCAGATGGATCAGTTTTTCTTTGGCGAAGGCGCGGCGCTGCCGAAGGAGTACGTACCGCCCTCGGGTCACTAGCCGAGCGGCTTGTCCGGTGCGGCTTCCAGCGGCGCAGAGGCCGCGACGGCGCTGGCCACAATCTTTCCATGGCGGAGCAGCAGGCGCTCGTTGCCCCAGGCGACGGTGTTGCCGGCGTAGCTCCACGCCCAGAGGGCGAGGGCGACGAGGTCGCGCGGCAGGATAAGCCAGAGATCGCGCAGCACCTGGCGATCGCCGAGGATGCCCACGCCCACACCGAGCGCCAGCGAGACCCGGACCAGCAGCGTGAGACTGAAGAGCGCGAAGGCCGTTACGCTGAGGCCGGTGGCGACGAGATTCAGGAACGCCCAGGCGAGTCCGTAGGAAAAGAGCAGGCCGAGGTAGCCGGCGCGGCGGGAATCGCGCATGCCGCGGGCCCAGCGCGTCTGATGCTGCCAGAAGCCGGAGAAGCTCCAGGCCGGGACCTCCGTTTCGACAATCTCGCTGGCCAGCTCGACGCGGAGCCCGGCGTTGGCAATGCGGGCTCCGAGTTGATAATCATCGGCGAGATAGTCGGCCAGCGGCGCGAGTCCGCCGATGGCGTCGAGAGCAGCGCGGGTGACGGCGAGCGTCGATCCGAGTCCGAAGCGCAGGCGGCGATCGAGGAAGCGGGCGGTGAGGACTCCGGGGGCGAAGTCCGTCGAGATGCCCAGGGCTTCGAGTTTTGAGCCAAATGTGCCGTGGGTGCGCCCGCTGTAGAGGGCGGTGACGAGTCCGGTGGGCGGCTGGCCTTCCACGGACGCGAACGGCGCAAGAATCCGCAGCAGGTAATTTGGGGTGACGTGGATATCGGCGTCGCTGACGACCAGGTGCTCGTATTGAGCGTGCGGGACGAGCTGGGCCACGTTGCTGGTCTTGCCGTTGCGGCCGAGGACTTCGGGCGTGTGGATCAGCCGGATGCTGCGCTCGGGAAATTCCGCCTGGAGTTGGTGGACGACGGCGACGGCGGGATCGTCGAGCGAGGAGACGCCGCAGAGGATCTCGTAGCCGGCGGGATAATGTTGGCGACACTGGCTGGCGAGAGCTTCGGCGAGTTCAGGGCTGGCGCCGTGGAGGGGCTTCAGGATGCTGACGGGAGGCGTGAATCCGGAAGGGAAGCGCGGGCGGCGCAGAAAGCTGCGGGCGCTCCACATCGCGAGGAGGTAGTAGGCGAGGCCCGCGAGCGTGAGCAGCGTGGTGATAGCCGCGATGACGGTGGCAAACATCCGGATCCTGACTCGCCCTGACTCTACTCGCCCTGACTTTACTCGCCCAACATGGGCATATCGAGCGGCGGCTGGGTGAGCCAGGCCGCGTGCGCGATGCGATCCAGAGCGCGGCGCAGCGCGGAGGCGGCGCAGGGCTCGACGGTGACGACGAAGGGCAGGCTGCCTTTCTGGAAGCCGGGGCGCTGGAAGAGCGCGTCGATGTTGATGTGTTCGGCGGCGAGGGCTCCGGCGATTTCGGCGACGATGCCAGGGCGATCCTCAACGACGAAGCGGATGTAGTGGCGCAGCTGGAACTCTCCGCTGATGTTCGCGGAACGGCTGGGGAGGTCGACGGGGCGCGAGCCGTGCGCCAGCGAGATGAGATCGGAGACGACGGCGACCGCGGTGGGATTGCCGCCTGCGCCGTGTCCGGAGAAGACCACGTCGCCGCCGTACTGGCCGGAGACGAGGACCATGTTCTCAGTACCGCGCGACCAGGCGAGTGGCGAGCGCAGCGGGACGAGCATGGGGCCGACAGCGGCGGCAACGCCATCGGGGCGCAGCTCGGCTTTGGAGATCTGGCGGATGGTGCAGCCGAGGTCGCGCGCGTAGGTCAGGTCGATGGCGTCGACTTCGGTGATGGAGCGGCGGCCGACCGAGTCGACGTCGAGGCCGGAGCGCAGGGCGATGCGCGAGAGGATGACCAGCTTGGCTCGGGCGTCGTAGCCGTCGACGTCTTCGCTGGGATCGGCTTCGGCGTAGCCGAGCTTCTGCGCATCCTTCAGGACATCCGCGAAGGCGTCGCCCTGCTCCATGCGGCTGAGGATGTAGTTGCAGGTTCCGTTGAGGATGCCTTCGAGGCGGGTGATGCGGTCGCCGGCAAAGCCCTGGGTGAGGCCGGGGATGACCGGGATGCCCCCGGCCACGGCTGCGCCGTAGAGGAGGTGTCCGCCGCGGGAACGGGCGAGGCGATCGAGCTCGACTCCGTCGCGGGCGATGAGTTTCTTGTTGCCGGTGACGGCGGACTTGCCCGCTTCAAGAGCGCGGCGGACCCAGGTTCCGGCAGGCTCGAGACCGCCGACCAGCTCGACGATGACGTCGGCGCCGGAGCTGAGGACGGCTTCGAAATCCTCGGTCCAGAGGACGGAGGAGGGAACCCAGTCCACCTTTTTGCGGGCGATGCCGCGGTTGAAGATGACGGCCAGCTCGACGCCGTCCGGCTTGAGATCGCAGAGGATCCGGGCGACGGAGCTGCCGACAGTGCCGAATCCGAGGAGCGCGACTTTCATGGAACCAGAGTAATTGATGCCCGGATACACCTTTTGGGGCAGGGGGTGATCCATATCACCGACCCGCCTGTCGAGGTGCTGGCAGACTCCGAAGATCACGGTCCGGAATGGCGGACTGGGTCAACGGAGTGGTGGATGGCGACGGAGTACGTTTTCATGCCTGATCCTCAGGGCGATCTGCGACGCGTAACGTTCGAGGCGCTGTTGTCAGAGGCGTTGATGGCGACGCATATGCTGGACGGCCTTACGAACCGGGATGACCCCGGGAGCGTTGCCCGCCTGGTGCAGAAGGCGCGGGCGACCTACCAGGACATTCTGGACCGGCGAGCGCTGGTGCAGGTGTCGCGCGAGGAAGCCTCGCTGCTGCAGGAGAAGCTGGACCGGCTGCAGGCGCAGCTGCGGTTTTTCGCGGCGAATCCAGGCGGATACGAGGCGTGAGGAGCAGGGATTAGGGATTAGGGTTTAGGGGTTAGTCAACGTGCTTCCCGTTTTGGGAAGGGGCCTTGGTGGGCCGTGGGATTGTTTGCCGGGTTAGTGGTCGTAGTTGGCCCAGACCCTGATGACTTTGCCTTCCTTGTTAAAGAGCATGACTTCGGCTGAGGGGCCGCCGCTGACGCTGTTGATGTAGCGGACGACGACCGTTTCGAGACCCGAGAGGACTTCCAGAAAATCGAAGCGCAGGTTCGGGTAGGTTTGAAGCCCTTGGCGGAAGTACTCGCCGAGGGCGGCTTTGCCGCTAATGACTCCGCTGCCGTCGCCGAAGCGGCGGGCGACGGGTGAGGTGAGCTGGACCTGGTCGTCGTAGTGGGCGAGGATGCGCGCGAGGTCGTGGGTGTTCCAGGCGTCGATCCAGTCGTGAGCGAAGGCGCGGGCGAAGGCTGAGTCCATCGAGGTTACAGGTTACAGGTTGCGGGGTGAGCCGATCAGACAGCGGTTCTGTTGCGGTAGTCGTCGATGCGTTCGAGGATCGCCATGGGGCGAGCGGGCGAGCGCGCGGAGCGGGCCGGCTCGCTGAGGGCGTCGGAGACGACCCAGGCTGCGGCGGCGAGGGCGAAGTTGATGGCGTTGGCAGACCAGAAGAAATGGGTGTGGGGCGCGGCGGCGAGTTTGGGCGCCCAGATCAGGGCTCCGAAGAGCAGGATCATGACGGTGAGCAGGCGCGCTGCGAGTCCGGCGAGGATGCCGGAGAGGATGGCGATGGCGGCGAGGAAGAAGAAGTCGGCGGTGGCGATGACCCAGAATTTCTGGCCGGGCGGGATCCATCGGGGAACAACGGCGGCCGCGCCGGCGAGGTAGACGAGATGGTCCGTCCCACAGGAGATGGGGCAGATCCCGTAGAGGCGACCGATGAGCCGGCGGCGGCGTGCCCACGGTGAGACGGGCGATGCAGGGGCAGCGAAAAGAACCAGACCGCCGAAGACCAGAGAGAGCTCCTCGAAGACGTTGCCCCAGCTGTCGTAGATAGCGGGGTGGGCGACGGCGGGCACGATCCAGAGGACGACGAAGATGGCGTAGAGCGCGGTGAGCAGGCCGGCGGCGGCGCGGCGGGTGCGGGGCCAGAGGAGTCCGAGGCCGCAGGCAAGCTCGACGAGGGCAGCCAGGCGGGCGAGGGCGGCGCGGTGGGGGACGGCGAGGCCGACGCGCTGCCAGTTGACGGCAAAGTCGGACCAGACCAGTCCCAGGACGCCAAGGAAAAGGGCGGCGGCAGCGAAGGCGTAGAGGCCGAGGGCGGGCGGGTTCCTGGGCTCGGGCATGGGGGACAGTGCCGGCATTCGGGTGACAGGCCCCGTGAGTGGCCCACCGGTCGCGCGACCGACGCGAAGGGCCACTCCCTGGGGAATTGAGGCGCTATGGAGGGGATTGTGAGGCGCGCCGGCTTGAGGAGCCATAGCCAGTTGGGCCGAACCGGAACTAGCCGGTATTTCCAAAAAATTTTCTCGCGAATGCGCATGTGTGACAAACAAAGTACTTAGTGAAGGGCATCTTGCTATGTGTGGCAAATACGGTAGTTGCTGAGGGCCTCTGGTGTATGTGTGGGAAAGGCAGGGGATAGGGGAAGCCGGTAGCTGGTAGCCGGTGGCCTGGTAGCTTGTAGAGGGTAGCGGGGAGGCAGAAGCTGGGAGGGTGACGGCTGGCTGGATTGGGGGGGGTTCTTAAAGATCGGTGCCCCAGTCTTCGAGGCCGGGGAGGCCAGTGACTTGGCGGAAGGCTCGGTCGTGGCTGACCAGGACAGCTCCGAGCGAGATGGCATGGGCGGCGATCTGGAGGTCGTAGGGACCGAGGGGTTTTCCGCGGGCTTCCTGGCGGGCGCGGAGCGGCCCGAAGGCTTCAGCGGCGGCCTGGTCCCAGGGGTAGATCGCGATTGTGAAGAAGAAGAGCTCGACGGCTTTGCGGCGTTGAAGGCCCGCTCCGATCTTTTCCAGGCCGTAGAGGATCTCGGCTACTGTCACCGTGGAGAGAGCTGCATCCTGGTCCTTGCGCGTTCCGACGCGTTCGAGGCGAGCGCGGGCTGCGGCGGACTTGTCCTTGAGGATGTAGCTGACCGTGTTGGTGTCGAGCAGGTAGAGGGTCACAGGAGATGAGTTACAGCGGCTCGCGGGTTTCGGGCGTGCCCTGGTCGCGGTCTTCCAAGAATTCGTCGGGGAAGCCGGCGGCATCGAGGGCGGCGAAGACGGTTTTCCAGTTTTTCGGAGCGGGGGAGAGGATGAGGTCGCCGCTGCGGGGGTCGCGGCGGACGTAGACCTCGTCGGTGGAGAAGCGGAACTCCGCCGGGATGGTGACGTGCTGGCTGCGGCCACTCATAAAGACACGGGCTTTGGCGGATTTGGGCACTGGCGCCTCCTGCTGTATAGCATAGCTGGATAGCAGGGAGAGAGCAAGCTCAGCCGGTGGACGGCTCCCTTTTGGTGCGGCGTAACCGCAAAGGGCGCAGCGGCTGAAGCCGTCTTCTTTTGGAAGGCCGGGTGGCACGACTGAAGTCATGCCCTGATACAAAAGCGGCTGGGGGACTTGGACGGTTATTCTCTACGCGGATTGACCCATTCAATCTTCCGGAGGTGGATAAGTGACCAGGAAAACTGCTGCTCTGCACGGTAGGGAACGGGTTTGCTGGGAAGGTGCCGTTAGCTTAACGACCGACGGTGGTTCCAGAATCGCCGATTGCCAAGCTGTCTTGAGTCTCTCCGGTGAATTGGAACTCAGAGTTGTCGATCCTTCAGGAGTTCGGTTTTTTCTGGGGGTCGATTGCGCGGCGACCAAAATCGAAATACCCAGTGTAGAGTCACCGATTGATGTCTTTCCGATTCGGGCTAACACGAATGGAGTGGTGACGTTTCGACCCAAGAGTTCTCCAATATGGTTCGGGAGTGCTAAGAACCTCCATATGGGTCGCGCGCTGATCGTTAATCTTGCTCGTTACTGGACTGGCTCTCCGCGGGCTTTGCGATTTGAGTTGTCGGCGCTTGGTTGGGTTATGCAGTTCATCGCAGTTAGCGACGAGATTCTGATGGTTCACCCGAGAGCAACTGACGGAGAATACCGAATTACGCATCAGGTAGAGATCCGAAGAGGCGAAGATAGAGACTTTACTTCCGTTGAACTCCGAGAGCTTATCGACGACCTGTGCTTGTTTCTCTCTTTTTGTCATGGACGGTGGGTTGCTGCCGCCGACGTTGCAGGAATTGGCCGTTCGGGTAATGTGCTTGCCGAGCAGTGGGGATCTGGCCGAGCAAGCTCCTGGGATGATCCGGAGGGCTGGTTGGACTTGCACCATGGCGACGCGATTTGCGAGCTCTATGAACCGTTCTGCGAAAAACTACGGGATGCATCGTGGAAAGATGCATTGAGGAATGTCGTCTATTGGTTTGTGCGTGCCGACACGAATCTCGTCGGTCCGGACGGGGCTTGCATTCTATTGCAAGCAACATTGGAGCGGTTTGCTTGGCAGCTTCTCGTAAGAGACCGCGCAGCGATTTCGCAGACGGGCTTCGAAAAGTTAGCCGCGGCTGACAAGCTGCGACTGTTACTAGACAGGCTATCCATACCCGCGACGATCCCTCTCGGCTTAGCCGGGCTCAGGGAGTTCGCCGCGAATCGGGGCTTGGACGGCCCTGAGGCGTTCACCTTCGTCCGTAATCGTATCGTCCATCCTCCGAAGTCCGCCTCCACCCGCGAAAGGCTGCCGTATTACGAGGCCTACAGCCTCGCGAAGTGGTATGTGGAGATGGCGGTTCTTTCCGCCTGCGGGTACGACGGAGAATACAGCAACCGGACTCTCCCGAGGCGCTGGGTCGGCCAAGTTGAACGAGTGCCATGGGCAAGTTGAGTGTTTCTGGCTGCCTCATATTTCGAATTGCAATGAATGGTTTCGAGTGATTACGATGGCTGCGTCGTTGAGGGGGGCGCGATGCGGCGTCGGGCTTTCTTGAAGGGCGGGCTCCTGGCGGGAGGGGCCGCTGCGATTGGGCTGCCGACGGCAAGTCCAGAGGGCTTTGTTCCAGCGCACAACTGGGGCGGTTATGACTTTGGCCTGGGGCCTGCGGTTGCGGATCGGTTGAATCAGGGGCCGTTTCCACAGTATCCGCCGGATGCCGTGATTCCAGGGGATGACGTCGTGATGACGACGACTCCGTCGGATGAGGTCGTGCCCAACTACGGCAAGGGGCTCATGACCTACATCACGGCGGACAAGGGGACGGAGGAAATTGTCGGTCCTGACGGGCGGCCGGTGGAGGGGGCGTGGGCGGAGCAGTTGTCGGGGCGGGGCGCGGCTGCCGTTGAGCGAGCCATTGAGGAGCTGGTGGCGTTTCCGCTGGGGGAGAAGCTGTATGTGCGTCCCACGTGGCGGGAGGTGCAGCCGCGGAAGGGGAAGCTGGAGCTGCCGCCTTATTTGCAGCAGGTGTTTGCGCTGGCGAAGTCGAGCGGGAAGCGGGTGGCGTTTCGGGTGCAGATGGTGGCGCCCGATTACACGCACGGGCCGGCGCTGCCGGATTTTGTGCTCAACACTGTGCCTTTTGTTCCCCTGGTGCTGACTGACCAGAGCGACGCAAAGGAGGCGCGGCGGTATCTCGACAACCCATGGTCGAAGGCGATGCCGCGGTTCGATCTGCCAGTGTTTCAGGATGCGTTTCGGGGACTGGTGGAGGCGCTTGCGACGGAGTTCGACGGGCATCCGGATGTGGAGTTCATGGACACCTTCCTGTACGGGTTCTGGGGCGAGGGGCACACGTGGCCGTTCGCGAACAATCCGTTCCCGGACTACGCGACGGCGGAGCGGACGTGGGTGCGGATGCTGGAGACGCAGATGTCCGCGTTCAGAAGGACGCCGCTGGTGACGAATACGCAGCCGGATTTCAGCCGGGTGGGGAATTCGGAGGTGCTGGACCGGAGCGTGCGGGCTGCGGAGTGGATGCGCTCCGACACGATCTTCATAGAGAACGAACAGATCGAGGCGCTGAGCAATCGGCCGGCATGGGCGGCGGCGGTGCTGGAGCAGGGAATTCCGGCGGGGGCTCCGGTGGCGCGAGATGAGGAGGGTGTGGCTCCGGCAGAGAACATGATCGAGCACGTGATGGATGTGGGGGTGAGCTACTGGTCGCTGTGGAACTTTCACGGGATTGGGGCGTGGAATTTGCGGCGGTACCAGGAGGCGTACCCCGAGGCGTTTGGGCGGATCGCGCGGCGCGTGGGGTATCGGGTACGGCCGTCGTTTGTGTGGAGCTACAGCGACGGGGCGCGATGCGGGCTGATAGTGGGGCTGGCGAATGACGGGATCGCGGGGGTTCCGGGTGTGCTGCGATTGGCCGTCGAGCGGGAGGATGGTACGGTGCTGGCCGAGGGGGGACTCGATGCGGGGTATCCCGTGCCGGGGAAGATTCGGCAGGCGCAGCTGGTGCTGCCGGCGGGGACAAAGTGGGAGGGGCTGCGGCTGAAGGCGGCGGTCGAGGTGAAAGGGGTGCGGGTGCCGGTGCGGTGGGCTTGTCGGGAGAAGTTGGAGGGGGACGGGTCTTTGCGGTTAAGGGGGAATTTGCGGCGGGGGTAAAACGCATTCACCACAGAGGACACGGAGAGCACAGAGGAATTCGGGGAGGAACTTGGGGAGTTCGTTCCGGGGTGGGAATCCACGGGATTCTTCGCTGCGCTCAGAATGACGGGTTTTTTCACCACGGATTTTTCACCACAGAGGACACGGAGAACACAGAGGGAATCCGGGGAGGAACTTGGGGAGTTTGTTCCGGGGTGGGAAGCTGCGGGATTCTTCGCTGCGCTCAGAATGACGGATTTTTCTGGAGCGGGGTTGGGATCGCGGTGTCCCACATCTGCCAAAGGCGGGCAGATGTGGGGCAGCCGGGTTTTGCGCGCGGGTGACGATCCTGCGCTTTAAGCGCGGGCGTGTTCTGCGGCTACTGCGCGGACGCGGAACTTGCGGGTTTTGATCGCCAGCTTGCGTTCCATTTTGTTCAGGTCGTGCGCTTCGTCGGGGGCGGCGAAGGTGGAGGCCATGCCGCGGGCGGAGGCGCGTCCGGTACGACCGACGCGGTGAACGAAGTCCTCGGCTTCTTTGGGCATGTCGAAGTTGACGACGTGGGCGACGTCGGCGACATCAATGCCGCGTGCGGCGACATCGGTGGCGACGAGGACGCGGTGTTGTCCCTGAGCGAAGCTGCGCAGAGCGGAGTTGCGCTGGGACTGGGAGCGGTCGCCGTGGATCTGGATGGCTTCGTGTCCGGCGCGCTTGAGGCGACGGGCGACGCGGTCGGCTCCGTGCTTGGTGCGGACGAAGACCAGGAAGCTGCCGTCGTGCGAGCCGAGAAGATGCTCGAGGAGCTCCTGCTTTTTGTTGGTGGGGACTTCGAAGGTCTGGAGGTCAACGTTGGGCGAGGGCTTGAGGACGGAGCCGATTTCGACGCGAACCGGATTGCGGAGGTAGTCGCGCGAGACTTCGCGGATCTCACTGCTGAGGGTCGCGGAGTAGCAGAGAGTCTGGCGCTCGCGGGGCAGAGCCGCGGCAATGCGGCGGATGGCGGGCTTGAAGCCCATATCGAGCATGCGGTCCACTTCGTCGAGGACGAGCATGCGGATGCCGCTGAGGCTGACGAGTTTGCGCTCGAGGTAGTCCTCGAGACGGCCGGGGGTGGCGACGATGAGGCGCGCGCCACGGCGGATGGCTTCGAGCTGGGGGCCTTCGTTGAGGCCTCCGCAGACCAGGGCCGCGGTGCCGCGGCTGCCGGTGAGGTGCCGGTAGGCTTCGAGGACCTGCATGGCAAGCTCGCGCGTGGGCAGGAGGACAAGGGCGCAGGCGCCTTTGGTCATCTTTGAGCCGGCGGGCGGCATGCGCTCGATGAGCGGGATGAGGAAGCTGAGGGTCTTGCCCGTTCCGGTTTGCGCGGTGGCGAGTACATCGTGGCCATCGAGGGCAGGCGGAATGGCCTGGGCCTGGACCGGAGTGGGGATGGTGAAGTTGGCGGCGGCAAGCTGCTGTTGCAGGGTGGCCGACAGGGGGATTTCAGAAAAGCTGTTCAAGTGATGTCCTTGGCTCGCGGCTCGCCGGGGATCCCTCTGGGGTGGTGTCATCCAGGGATCCGGCGCGTACGGCCGGAGCGGTTTGGTTCCCGGGGCGTCCTTTGACGCGCGGGGAAAATTCAAAAGATCTTATGCAGGGATTCGGGGCGCTAAAAGAACGCCGATCGAGATACGACCCACACTCTACGTTTTCGGCTGGGATGCGCCGGACATGAGCCGGAGCGCTGCAGCCTGGCCCTGGTCGCACACTGCGACGTCATTCTGGGGCCATCACGCTGAGAGGGCTGGAAGGATTACGGGAGGACGGTCTTGCGGATGAAGGCGAGAACGGCTCACGACCAAACAACTGAGCGTGAATTGATTATAGCAGGGAGCTGGGAGGGAGGGGGAAGGAGGCAGGAGGGAGGAGCTGGTAGCTCGCAGCCGGTAGCTTGTAGCGGGTCGCCGGCGAAAGTCGGGAACCGGGAGGCTGGCGGGTCCGTATGGAAGACTATGGTTGTTTCCGGAAGACTATTTTACATATAGGTATCTTTGGTCTATCGTGCGGGCATGGCAAGGAGGCAGCGATGGCGGGAGCGGGTGGATGGTGGCGGAGTCTGTGGGGGCGCAGGCGGCGGTATGAGGATCTGGCGGTCTCGATTGAGGAGCATGTGGAGGAGCGGACCGAAGAGATGATGGAGGAGGGGCTGTCACGAGAGGAGGCGGCGCGGCGGGCGCGGCGGGAGTTCGGCAACGTGACGCTGCTGGCGGAGCGGAGCCGCGAGGCGTGGCAGTGGCAAGGCGTGGAGCAGCTGCTGGCCGATGTCCGGATGACGATGCGGCGGCTGGCGAAGGCGCCTGGATTTACGGCGACGGTGCTGCTGACGCTGGCGATTGGGATTGGGGCGAACACGGCGGTGTTCAGCGTAGTGAATCGGGTGGTGCTGCGGCCGCTGCCGTATCCGGAGCCGGATCGGCTGGTGGCGCTGCATCTGAATGCGCCGGGCGCGCTGGGGCTGGCCAGCTTCAGGAGCGGGCTGCCGCTGTCGGCGTCAATGGATTTGACCTTCTCGGAGCACAATCGCACGCTGGCGTCGATGGGCGTGTGGATTCCGCAAACCGCCAATGTGACGGGACTGGCGAAGCCGGAGGAGGTGCACGCGATTGGAGTGAGCGAGGGTGTGCTGGAGACGTTCGGTATGGCCCCGGTGGAGGGGCGCTGGTTCAACGAGGCGGATCAGGATCCGCGCGGAACGAAGTCGGTGATGCTGAGCTACGGCTACTGGCAGAGGCGCTTCGGCGGCGATCGGAATGTGGCAGGACGCAGGCTCGAGGTGGATGCGGTGCCACGCACGATTGTGGGGGTGATGCCGCGAGGATTCCGGGTGGAGGATCAGAACTTCGATTTGCTGATCCCGCTGGCGTTCGATAAGACGCATGAGATCCTGGCCGGCTTTGCCTATCAGGGTGTGGGGCGGCTGAAACCGGGCGTCACGCTGGCGATGGCGAATGCGGATCTTGGGCGGCTGATCAACGTGTGGATGGACTCGTGGTCGAACGGGCCGGGCTCCGGCGATGGCCACTGGTATGAGAACTGGAAGATCGCGCCGGCGCTGGAGCCTCTGCAACAGCAGGTGATCGGGAATGTGGCGAGCGTGCTGTGGGTGGTGATGGGAACGATCGGGCTGGTGCTGCTGATTGCCTGCACGAACCTGGCGAATCTGCTGCTGGTACGGGCGGAGTCCCGGCAACTGGAACTGTCGATCCGCGCGGCGCTGGGCGCGGGTCGGATGCGCGTTGCGCGGGAACTGCTGCTGGAGAGCGTGATGCTGGGGCTCGCGGGCGGAGCACTGGCGGTGGGTGTGGCGTATGCAGGGCTGCGGCTGCTGGTGGCGGTGGGACCCGCTGACATTCCGCGGCTGACAGAGATCGCGCTGGACTGGCGCTCGGTGGCGGTCACGGTGGGTCTGGCGCTGTTTTCCGGACTGGTGCTGGGGCTGATTCCGGCGGCGAAACATGCGTGGGGGCGACAGGAACTGGCGGGAACGGGAGGGCGCACGGCGAGCGCGAGCCGGGAGCGGCATCGGACGCGCAACGGGCTGGTGGTGGCGCAGGTGGCGCTGTCGCTGGTGCTGCTGGTGGGTGCGACGCTGATGATCAGGACATTTGCGCGGATGCGGAACGTGGAGCCGGGCTTTGCGGATGCGGCGCATGTGCAGACGATCCGCATCTCGATTCCGGATTCGCTCATTCGAGATCCGCAGGAGGTGCTGCGAACCGAGAATGCCATTTCCGACAAGCTTGCGGCTCTGCCGGGCGCGACCGGGGCGGGCTTTACGAGCGGAGCGCCTTTGCAGGCAGTGGAACCGGACTGGAACAACGTTTACCTGGAAGGCAAAACCTACGACAACGGAGTGGCTCCGCTGCGGCTGTTCGAAAATGTGTCGCCGGGATACTTTCACGCGATGGGGACGCGGATTCTGGCCGGACGTGACTTTACCTGGGACGACTTGTACGGGACGCGAGGCGTGGCCATGATTTCAGAGAGCATGGCGCGGGAGGAATTTGGATCGCCGGAGGCCGCCGTGGGCAAGGGCATCCGGCAGGTCACCTTCAAGCCCTGGCAAAGGGTGATTGGGGTAGTGGAGGACGTGCGGCAGAATGGCGTCGAGCATGCGGCGCCGGCGACGGTGTACTGGGGAGCGATGGTGGAGGTCCCATGGCTTCCTGCGCGGACCCTCTCCACGGTGCGGTCGGTGACCTACGCAGTGCACAGCGCGAATGCCGGAACCGAGGCATTTCTGAATGAGGTGCAGCAGGCGGTGTGGTCGGTGAACGCCAACCTGCCGGTGGCATCGCCGGAGACGATGCAGCAGATCTACGACGCATCGATGGGGCGGACGTCGTTCACGCTGGTGATGCTGGGGATTGCCGGCTCGATGGCGCTGCTGCTGGGAGTGATCGGCATCTACGGCGTGATTGCGTATGCGGTGGCACAACGGCGGCGCGAGATCGGGATTCGGCTGGCGCTGGGAGCGGAGCGGGCTGCGCTGCGCTGGATGTTCGTGCGATCGGCGCTGGCGCTGACCGGGATTGGCGTGGCGATTGGGCTGGGAGCGGCGGCGGGGCTGATGCAGCTGATGAAGTCGCTGCTGTTTGGAGTGAGCCCGATCGATCCGCTGACCTATACGGCGGTGACGGTTGTGCTGGCGGCGGTGGCGATGGTGGCCAGCTACGTGCCGGCGCGGCGGGCGGCGGCGGTGAATCCCGTGGAGGCGCTGCGCTCAGAATAAAGCAGGGTACTGGGTGCAGGGTACGGGGATCAGGGATCGCCGGCTGACGGGACCGAGTCCGGAGGGTGGACTCAGGGAGCGGGGGGCGTTGTCTTCGCGGCGCGGCGGGCGACTTTTTCGCGGTGCTTTTTGACGTAGTGAGCGGCGATGTCGGGGTAGAACTCGCGGATGGACGAGAACATGACGTCGCGCATGACGGAGTATCCGAACTTGCTGGCGAGGACGCCGATGGTGGCGGCACTGGGCGGGTAGTACTGGCGAGAGACGTATTGGGTGATGGCCTTCGCGCCGAGTCCGGCAATGTTGGGCGTGTCGTGTCCGCCGTAGGTGCGGGCGATGCCCTGACGGTCGATGATGTAGATGATGCGGGCGGGGATGCTGTGGCCGGCGCCGAGGGCGTAGTAGCGGGTGTCCTCGTGAAGGATGCTGGGGAGCAGCCAGGCGGCGAGATAGGTGTTGTCGGTTTTGTCGAGGAAGCCGCGCCAGGTGTAACCGTAGAATCCCTCGATGCCTTTGCCGAAGACCGGATGCTCATTTTCGCCCTCCGCGATGAGCGAGGTGAGGCCCAGGAAGATGAAGGTCGAGTAGTCGGTGGCCTGGTGAGTGGCGACGGTGAAGTTGTATTTGAAGCCGGGGGCGTGGGGCGTGGATCCGCCGGACACCGTGCGGAAGTTGGGCATGAAGCCAAGGATGCGCTTGGGCTGGCGGCGTTCGAGGGGGATGGGCTGACCTTTGGCGTCGACGGGATCGCGGCGCGGCGCGGCGGGCGCGGACTGGGTTTGCGGAGCCGCCGCGGCAGCCGATGCGGATAGGGCCGCGGCAGGCGCGGGAGCGTCGGGCAGCTGGGCGCGCGAGGCCGGGAGAAGAATCAGGAGCAGAAGCGGGACAACGAGGCGCAAGCCAACCGTCCTTGCATTCGGGAGTCGAACGAAGGGGGGCCGGCGACTCAGGAGCTGCAATGCTGGGGATTTGTCTGATTAGAACAGGAAATGAAAGGAAAAGACGCTGGACGTGCGTGAAAATTGAGGAGCAGGTGTTCCCTCCGGGGTTCGCGGAGCCGGGAGATTAATTGCATCCAACAGGGTTGCGGAAGGGGGAGCGATGAAGAAGCGGTGGGTGCGAGTTTTGCTGGCGGTGGTGGTGCTGCTGGCAGCGGCGGTGCTGATTGTGCCGCTGTTTGTGAACGCGGATGCGTTTCGCCCGTCGCTGGAGAGTGAGCTCTCGAGCGCCCTGGGGCGGAAGGTGACGCTGGGGCATCTGAGCTTCTCGCTCTGGTCGGGGAGCCTGGTGGCGGATAACGTGGCGATCGCGGACGATCCGGCGTTCAGCACGAATCCGTTTTTCCAGGCGAAGTCGCTGCGGATCGGCGTGGAGGTGGGGGCGTTTCTGTTTCACCATCAGCTGCACGTGACGAAGTTTGTGGCGAAGTCGCCGGAGGTGCAGCTGATTTCCGGGAAGAACGGGACGTGGAACTATTCGAGCCTGACGAAGGGGGCTGGGTCGGGCGGCGGGTCGAGCGGGAGCGGCGCTCCGCCGGTGACGGTGGGCGAATTTGAGATCAGCAACGGGAGCGTGGTTGTGTCGTCAGTGCCGGCGACGGGGAAGCCGTTCACGTACAGCGATGTGGACGTGACCGTGCAGAACGTGAGCCTGACGCAGGCGATGCCGTTCACGATTGCAGCGAAGCTGCCGGGGAATGGATCGGTGTCGTTGAAAGGAACGGCGGGGCCGCTGAACCAGCAGAACGCCGAAGCGACGCCGGTGGAGGCGAGCCTGACGGTGAACAGCTTCGATCCGGTAGCGGCGGGGGTGCTGCCGGCGAGTGAAGGCATCGGCATGGTGGCCGATGTGACGGCGCAGCTGCAGTCGGATGGAAAGACGATGACGAGTTCGGGCAAGATCACGGCGACTCATCTGCTGCTGTCGCGCGGAGGAACGCCGGCGGTGCAGCCGGTGGATGTGGATTTTGCCGTGGACTACGGGCTGCAGAATCAGACGGCGACAGTGAAGGACATTGCGGTGCATGCAGGCGCGGCGGCGGCGCATGTGACGGGTACGCTGGTGACGACAGGAGAGGAGACCGCGCTGAATCTGCAACTGGCGGCTCCCAACATGCCGGTGGATTCGCTGGAGAATCTGCTGCCGGCGATGGGGATTCGGCTGCCGAGCGGGTCGCAGCTGAAGGGCGGGACGCTGAGCGCGCAGCTGGCGGTGACGGGAACGGCGAAGGCTCCGGAGATCAAGGGGCCGGTGCAGCTCCAGAACACCCAGATGGCGGGATACAACCTGGCGCAGAAGATCGGGGGGATGAATATTCCCGGCGTGTCGGGGAATGCTACGGACATCCAGACGATGCAGGCGGATGTGGATTCGACGGTGCCGCAGACGGTGCTGACGAACATCAACGCCGTTGTGCCGGCGATTGGATCGGCGACGGGGCAGGGCACGGTGACGGCGGCGGGGGCGTTGAACTTCCAGCTGACGGCAACGATGAAGGGCGGCATGGCAACGATGGCGAACACGGCGGCGTCGGCGCTGGGCGGGATTGCGGGCGGGCTGCTGCATTCGGCGGTGAGCAGCGGCGTGCCGCTGACGATTACGGGGACTACCGCGAGTCCGGTGATCCGCGCAGATCTGACGAAGATGGTGAAGGGCGGGCTGCTGGGAACGAACGGTCAGGGGAAGAAGAAGAACGTGGGCGGGGTGCTGAAGGGGCTGCTGGGACCGAAATAGAGCAGGGATTAGGGATTAGAGTTTAGGGATTAGCAGGTTCGGGCCACCGCTAATCTCTGAGCCGTTGCTGGAATGTGCGCGCTGGTTGGATTCGGCTCAATTGGCGAGTTTGATTTCGGCTAAGGTGCGGATGGGGAGAAGATCAGTGGGTTTGTGGACGATGAGGCGGATGCCGGTGCCTTCGGCGTAGTGGGGCGCTTCCGCGATGGCCTGCTGGACGGCGGGCGGGAATTGCGTCGCGTGCACGATCTCCATGGCGCGCGGGCCGAGGACGAAGGAGACGCGGAAGCATCCCTGGCAGGGCGCGAGGTAGACGATGGTGCGGTCCTTCTTTTTCAGGCGCAGGGACCAGCCGTAACGGAGCGAATCGGATTTCCATTCGTGGACGAGGACGTCGTGGACGTCGGCGAGCCAGTCGATGAGCTGCGTCCACGAAATGGCACTGGCGCCGAGGGCGATGGCGACTTCGAGAGACGAGGGCTTCGCGGTGTGGCCGATGAAGGCGTTCTGGGTCTGCGTGGTTGCTTCCATGCGGCACCTCCTGCACGGGAGCGGGAGGGCCGGATGAGCATGGGAGCAGCGGTCGTCCAGCTGCGGGCTGACGGACGATTGTAGCGCGGAGCGGGGGAAAGGGAGCGGGTGGATTTTCGGGGTGCGGGGTACAGGGTACAGGGTGCGGGGTGCTTTTGCGCATCGGCCGCAGAGTTGACCCACCCTGTCCGCGATGAAACTGCGGACAAGGATGGGGCACCCGTGTTCATTACTGGGGGAGTGAGGCGGAGCTGACGGTTTTGCCGTGCGGCTCGTGCTCGAGCTGGTCGAGCTGCTTCTGCTGATCGGTGAGAATGGCGCGGGGTTTCAGGGCCGGGCGCGGTCGGCGATGGGGAGCCGGACTTCGGCGCGGCAGCCTTGCGTGCCCTGGCGGTTGCGGAGGTCGATGGAGCCGCCGTGGGCTTCGACGATTTGTCTGGCTAACGCGAGGCCGACGCCAGTACCGGATTTCTTGGTGGTATAGAGCGGGACGAAGAGGTTGTCGGGGTTGGCGAGGCCGGGTCCGTTGTCGTCGATGGCGATGGAGACGAGGTCGCCTTCTTCGAGGGCGCGGATGGTGACTTCGGGGGCGCAGCGGGCTTCCGCGGCCGATCGAGAAAAAGCAGGTTCCTCGGCTTCGTTCGGAATAACAAGTTTTGCGGCTGTCGGGGCGACGGTTTCGGCTGGTTTAGAAGAAGCAGATTCCTTGGCTTCGCTCGGAATGACAACTGTGGTGGGGGTTAGGCGGGCGCTCTCCGCTAAGTGCGTCGGGGCCTGGTCTTCGTCGAGGCAGATCGTCGCGGCTTCTACGGCGTTGCGGACGAGGTTGATGAGGAGCTGCTCGATCTGGTCGGGGTCGGCGAGGAGATCGACGTCGGGGGCGCCGAGGAGGCGGACGTCGAGACGGATTTCGAGCGAGATGACGCGCTCGAGGAGCGAGACGAGCGGGACGCGCTTGAGGATGGGCGCGGGGAGCTGGGCGAGCTGGCGGTAAGCCTGGACGAATCGGTTGAGAGACTCGGCGCGATTTTCGATGACGGAGAGGCCGCGGTTCAGATCCTTCTGGAGAACCGCCATCGCGGGATGCGGCGGGAAGCTGGCCGCTTCAGGGAAGCTGGCCGCTTCAGGCGGACCTTGTATCGCGCGCTGGGGTGGAGCTGTTGTTGATCCTGACGCGGTAGCAGTTGGTCCAGTTTGCGGCTCCGCGCCGTTGGCCGGCTTGGGCAGGATGCGGGAGCGGAGGCTGCCGGCGATCGACTTGATGGGTGTGAGGGAGTTGGAGATTTCGTGGCCGATGACGCGGATGAGGCGGCGCCAGGCGAGGCGCTCTTCTTCGCGGAGGGCGGCGCTGACGTCGGAGAGCACGACGAGGGTGTGAGGGACTCCGCGCTGGCGAAAGGTGCCGCGGCGGATCATCCAGCGAGCGGACTGTTCTGCGCCGGGACGGGAGCCGGGCGTGGGGGTTTCGAGCTGGATGATGGTTTCTGTTGGTGTTTCTGTCGGTTCGCCGAGGAGGTTCGAGAGGCTGAGGTCGTCGGCGGTTTTGCCCAGGTCTTTGGCGGGCTCGAGGCGGAAGACGCGCTCGGCGGCTGGGTTGAGGAGGCGGAGGTGGGAGTCCTGATCGAAGGCGAGGACGGGAGCGTCCATTTCGGCGATGACGCGGCGGAGGAGCGCGACGGCTTCGAGAGAGGCGACGCGCTGGGCCTGGAGGGTGTCAGCGAGGGCGTTGATTTCGAGAGAGAGCTGGCCGAGGGCGTCGGCGCGCGAAGCGCCACGGGCGCGGAAAGAGTAGTCCTCTTCGCGCAGGGCGGCGACGACATTGGCGAGGGTCTGGATGGGGCGGACGGCTTCTTCAATGAAGGCGGCGAAGACCAGGAGCAGGATGAGGGTAAGGATGGCGATGGTGGCGAGGAGGGGTCCGGCGGAGACGTGGAGAAGGGTGAGGAGGCCGGCGGCGAGGCCGAGGAAGGCGAGCGCGGCAAGGGTGCAGAAGATGCGCAGGCGGACTTCGAAGGAGACGCTCTGGCGGGCGGGCTTGCGCGATCTGGGGCGGTAGGACATTTCAGGGTACAGGGTGCAGGGTACAGGGTGCAGGAACGCGAAAAGGCGTATTCACCACAGAGAACACAGAGAACACAGAGCTCAGAGCGCAGAGCTCAGGGTTCAAGGTGCGGCGCGGATGCGTGTTCAGGAAAGAAATGCAGGTCCATTCGACTCGCGGCTGTTCCTGTTGTTGCGTCCAAACCCAGGGCGCAACGATGCGGAAGGCTCGCTCAGGATGACAGGGCTTTTTCTTTCCGGGAGATTTGTATTGGTGCTCGCTGCTGGCGCTAGATCCCATACTTTTCCATCCGCCGGTAGAGCGCGCCTCGGCTGAGGCCGAGGGCTTCTGCCGCCTGGCTCACGTTGCCGTTGCAGCGCGAGAGGGCTTTGCGGATGAGGATACTCTCGACGGACTCGAGGGACATCTCTTCTAAGGCCTGGGTGGAGACGCGGGCGGGAGAGAGGCCGAGGTCGGAGACTTCGATCACGTCTTCGCGCGACATGAGGACGGAGCGCTCGATGGTGTGGTCGAGCTCGCGGACGTTGCCTGGCCAGGCGTAGTGGAGCATCAGCTCCATGGCGGCAGGGTCGATGCCGCTGACTGGCTTGCGGTAGCGCTGCGAGTAGCGGGAGAGGAAGTGCGCGGCGAGCGGCGGGATGTCTTCGCGGCGCTCGCGGAGCGGCGGCAGATGGATCTCGACGGTGTTGAGGCGGAAGAGGAGGTCGGCGCGGAAGCGGCCTTCGTCGACTTCCTTGCGCAGGTCGGCGTTGGTGGCGGAGATGACGCGGACGTTGACGCGCCGGGTTTTGGAGGAGCCGACGCGCTCCATCTCACCGGTCTCAAGGACGCGGAGGAGCTTGGCCTGCTGGCGCGGAGGGACGTTGGCGATTTCGTCGAGGAAGAGGGTTCCGCCTTCGGCGAGCTCGAAGCGACCAATGCGCTCGGTGCGCGCGTCGGTGAATGCGCCTTTGACGTGGCCGAAGAGCTCGGACTCGAAGGTGCCTTCGGGCAGAGCGCCGGTATTGACGGCGACGAGCGAACGCGAGGCACGCGAGGAGAGCGCATGGAGGGTCTGGGCCACCACCTCTTTTCCCGTTCCGTGCTCGCCGGTGATCAGGACGCTGGCGTCCGAGGGTCCGATGCGAGTGATGGTAGCGAGGACGGGCTGCATGACCGCTGCGGTGGCGATCATCTCAGGGAGATTTTGCGCGCGGAGGAGGCGGTTCTCGGCCTCGGCTCGCTGGGCACGGCGGACGGCGTTGTTGAGCTCGATCTGGGTATGGAGGACGGTGAGCAGACGCGCGTTATCCCACGGCTTCTGGATGAAATCGTTGGCGCCGCGGTGCATGGCTTCGACAGCGAGCTCGACGTTGGCCCATGCGGTCATGACGATGACGGGAAGATGGGCTTCGCGGGAGCGGATCTCGGAGAGCAGGTCGAGGCCTTCGCGGCCGGAGGTGGTGTCGCGGGTGTAATTCAGGTCGAGGAGGAGGGCGTCGTAGTTGCCGGACTTGAGCGCGTCGAGGACCATGAAAGGCGAGGTGGCCTTCTCGATGCGGTAGCCTTCGGGCTCGAGGAGGAGCTCGAGGGCGTCGAGGATGTGGGGCTGATCGTCGGCGATGAGGACGCAGGGGGGCAGCTTGCCGGCAGCGGCGTCGGTGGGGACGGGTTGGGCGGCGGTGCTGGACATAGCCTTTAGCTCTTAGCTACTAGCTGTTAGCTAGTCTTCCCTGGCGTAGTACGTAGGCGAAAAATCCGATAGCTAAAAGCTAACAGCTAGTAGCTAAAAGCTCGCTTCTCATTATGGCCCGTGGGTGACGATGCCGGATCTGGCGTCGTCGATGGAGACGTGGGTGAGGTCGAGGGTAGTGCCGGTGGCGCGATCGATGTCGACCTTGGCTTTTTCAAAGTTGGTCTGCGCGGCGTCGAGGGCGGATTCGGCGACGGCCAGAGCGCTTTCGGCGTTGAGGGTATCGACGCTGGATTTGGCGCCGAGGTGCTGCTCCTGCTTGACGATTTCGAAGGTGCGCTGGGCGAGGTCGCGGGCCTTCTGAGCGGCCTCGATGCGGCCTTCGGCCTGCTGCAGGGCAAACTGCGAATTGCGAACGTCAAAGCGGATGTTTTTCTTTTGCTGCTCGTAGCCGATCTGGCTTTGGCGGAAGGCCAGCTGAGCGCGGAACTGATCGGCCTTCTGGATGCGATTGCGAATCGTAATGTTGAGGGTAAAGCCAACCTGATATTCCGGCGCCGAGTAGTTGAAGGCGTCCTTCAGTACGCCAGGCGTGTCAGGGGGCAGCGTCGAGGAGCAATACTCCGGTCCTTCGACTGGCAGGCAGGCGGGGTTGAGGGGACCACCGTTCCCGGTGCCGGCAAACGATCCGTAGGCGTTCAGCTGCGGGAGCAGGGAGTTGTTGACGGCCTTCAGGTTTTCCTGGGCGATCTGCATCACGATCTGTTCCTGCGCGACGTCGGGACGATTCTTCTCGGCTTCGGTGATGAGATCGTCGATGGTTTTCGGTTCGTTGGGGTCGGGGGCGCCCTTCAAATCCAGGGGGATGACGGGCATGTCGTCGATGGTGGGATTGTCGGCGCGGGTGAGCGCGTTCTTCAGGTTGAGTTCGGCGGCCTGCAGGGTGGCGCGCGAGATGGTGAGGTTACCTTCCGCGGTGGCCACGGCCGATTGATCGGTCATGACCTGCAGCTGGGGAATGGCTTTCAGATCGAGCTGCTTCTGATCGTCGCTGAGGGTCTGGTTGGCAAAGGCCAGCGAGCGCTCCTTAATCTGCTCGTCCTCGTAGGCGTTGACCAGATCCCAGTAGATATCCTCTACGCCGCTCACCGTGGTGATGACCTGCAGCTCGAAGGCGTCGTTGGTGATCTGGAGGTTTCTTTTGGCGATGCGAATCCATCGTTTGTTGGTGCCGGTACCGAAGCCGGCCAGCAGCGGTTGGGTAATGACACCCTTCCAGAAGAGCTGGATCGCGGGGTCGGCGATGGTGAGGGGGCTGTTAGAGGTCTGACGCTGTCCGTTGAGGGTCCATTGAATGCCCGTACCGGTAGGGAAATATTCGGTGTACTGGGTGGTATATCCGATCGTGTTGGTCTCAAGAAGGGGGACGCCGTAGAGGAACGGGTTAAATTCCTGGGTCTTTGTGTGATCGACGCTGCCCTGGACTGTGAACACGGGATCGAACGGGTTCACAAAGGTGCCTTCGCCCAGAGTCGACTGGACGAGACCACCGGCGCCGGCAGCTGCTCCGGAAGAGACAACCGGACCCGTGGTGGCGGCCCCGGAGGCTCCCAGCGGACTGGTTACGCTGGTGTTGACACCGAGTGCCTGGCCACCGGCTTTGGTGCGAGCCAGATCAGTGAGCGCCGTGGGCAGGTTGTAGCGGAACGAGGCCAGGTCGAGATTGTTTTCAATGGCGAGAGCGATGGCGTCCTGGAGGGAGAGGTAGAGCTTCCCGTCGCGCATGAGATCTTCCAGGCGCGGTGAGTTGTTGAGATTGAGCGGCGGAACGGTGCTGGGACGATAGGGAGACAGAGGATTATGCGAGTGCGGCAGCGCTACGCGAAAGGGCGTGGGGGGAGCAATGGAGAGCTGCTGCTGCTCCTTCGCCTGCTCAGCGAGCGTGCGGGTTTGCTGCGGCGGCAGGGTGACCGGCGTTGGCGCGACGGGATTGGACTCCGGGAGGTTGGCCGGAGGGGGCGGTGGCGGGGTCTGGGTTGGTTGCTGAGCTGAAGCTGATAACAGGGTTCCGCTGAGGAGGGCGGCGGTAAGTGCCGCGGCGCGGAGAGAGAGAAGCAGGTCCCTCGGCTGCGCGGCTACGCCGCTTCGCTCGGGATGACAAATCTGGGCGGCTGCGCCGCTCCGCTCGGGATGAGAATTGTTGGAGCTGTTCACGATGCGCTGACCTCCACGCCGAGATTGGGGTTGGCGGTGTCGGCGACGAGCCATCCGTCGCGGAGCTCGATGACCCGGGAACCGAAGGCGGCGTTGGCCTCAGAGTGGGTGACCTGCACGATGGTGGTGCCCTGATCGTTGAGCTCTTTGAACAACTCCATAATCTCCTTTGCCTGGCTGGAGTGCAGGTTGCCGGTGGGCTCGTCCGCGAGGAGCAGCGAGGGCTTATGGATGACGGCGCGCGCGACTCCGACGAGCTGCTGCTGTCCGCCGGAGAGCTGGGAGGGGAAGAGGTCTTTTTTGCCGACGATGGAGAAGCGGTCGAGGGTGTCGGCGACGAGGCCCTGGCGCTGGGCGCGGGGCATGTCCTTATAGGAGAGCGGGAGGTCGATGTTTTCCTGGACGGTGAGGTCGTCGAGCAGGTGGTAGCTCTGGAAGACCATGCCGATTTTGCGCTTGGCAAGGTCGGCGCGCTGGCGGCGATTCATCTTGTGGGCGGCTTCGTCCTGGAGCCAGTACTCGCCCTGCCACTGATCGTCGAGGAGGGCGAGGACGTTCAGGAGCGAGGATTTGCCGGCGCCCGAGGGTCCCATGATGGTAAGGAATTCGCCCTGCTGGATATCGAGATTGATGCGGCGCAGGACCCAGGTCTGCCCGGCTCCGGTTTTGTAACTGCGTTCGACGTTGCGTAGCTGAATCATAGGTAAGCCTGTAGCTTGTAGCCGGTAGCTGGTGTGTTGCAGACGGACTACGCCTGCGGACTGGGAGGGGGGAGCTACCAGCCACCAGCTACCAGCTGCCTGCTGGTTACTTAACTTCGAGAACCTGTTCGAGCGACTCGCCTTCGGCGACCACCTTGCCGTCGAAGAGGTGAATCTGCCGATCGGCGTGGCGGGCGAAGCGCGGATCGTGCGTCACCATGCAGATGGTGGCGCCTTCGCGGTGAAGGTTCTGCATCAGTTCCATGACGGCCTCGGCGTTGCGCGAGTCGAGGTTTCCGGTCGGCTCGTCAGCGAGGAGGATGGAGGGTGCTCCAGCGAGGGCGCGGGCGACTGCGACGCGCTGCTGCTGACCGCCGGAGAGCTGCGAGGGGTAGTGGCGAATTCTGTGCGCCATACTCACGCGCTCGAGGGACTCCTGCACGCGGCGCTTGCGCTCGGCCGACGACATGCCGGAACGATAGGTGAGCGGCAGCTCGACGTTCTCGTAAACGGTAAGGTCGCCGATGAGGTTGAAGCTCTGGAAGATGAAGCCAATCTCCTGGTTGCGAATGCGCGACCGCTGCGAGAAGTTGAGGTTCTCGACGGAGTGGCTGTTAAGGGTGTAGCTGCCGCCGGTGGGCGTGTCGAGCAGCCCGATGATGGACAGCAGGGTGGACTTGCCGCATCCGGAAGGGCCGGAGATGGCGACATATTCACCTTTGTCGATCTTCATATGGACGCCGGACAGCGCGTGCGTTTCAATCTCGTCGGTATAGAAGACCTTGGTGAGGCCCTCAATTTCGATCAACGCCTGATTGTTCTCCATCCTGCTCTCCCCACTGGTTGAGATTTTGAGGCCTGATTATTCCAGCCGAACTTTATCCGTAGCATCGTACCGCGACATATCCGACAAAATCACGCGGTCGCCTTCGTTGAGACCACTGAGAATCTGAATCTGCGTGACGGACGCCTTGCCGACTTTCACCTGGACCCGGGTGGCAGTTTTGCCGTTGGGGTCGATGCGGAAGAGGCTGATGGTTGAGTCCGGATTGCCGAACGCCGGGCGCCCCACGAACAGCACGTCGTGGAGGTGCTCGAGGTCCACAGTGCCGTCGACGCTCAGGCCGGGAACAGCTCCTGGCGGCAGGGCACCATCCATAGTTACGTCAACGGTGCGGGTTCCGTTCAATACGGAGGGATCAATTCGGGTAACGTGGCCGTCCACGATGCCATTGTGGGTATCGATTTCGGCGGGCTGGCCGAGCTGGATGTCGTGGGCCTGGGTTTCAGCGATCTGCAGGGCGGCCTTGAGCTTGTTGGGATCGACGACCTCGGCGACCGAGGTTCCGGCGGTGACGTGCTGGCCGACGGAAACGGGGGTGGCGAGGGATTCGAGCAGGCCGGAGATGCCGGCTTTTACGTGGAGGGCGTCTTCCTGGCTCTGATAGAGGGCGAGCTGGGCTTTGGCCTGGTCGATCTTGGTCTGCGCGGAGGCGAGCTGGACGAGGATGGCCTTCTGATTGACGTCAAGCTGCTCCTGGCTGATGGAGTGCTGCGAGGTGAGCTGCTCGGCGTTGTTTTTCGACTGGTTGTACTGGATGCCGCTGATAACGCCAAGGGCATAGAGCTGCTTATCGGTATTGGACTGGAGTTCGGCCTGGCTGTACTGGGCGTTGATCCCCGCCGCGGTGGACTTCTTGTCCATGAGCGTGCTCTGCAGCGTGGCCTGCATGCTCTTGTAGTCGGCTTCGGCCTGCTTGACGGCGAGCTGGGCGTTCAGCAGCTGCTGCTGGAGCTGCGGGTCCTGGAGATCCATGATGACGGTTTCCGGCGTGACACGGGTGCCGGGCAGCACGCGAATGCGGACCACGGTGGCGTCAGTTTGCGCGGGGATGAGCTCGATGGAGTCTTCGCGGGGAGTGAGGGTGCCGAGGCCGCGGACCTGGACGACCATGTCGCCGCGCTTTACGGTTTCCGGCCAGATAGTGCTGGCGTCAACGCTGGGAACCGCGGGCTTGAGTCGCATGACGCCCCAGGCGGCAGCGGTGACGGCGACGGCAACCAGAGCCAGCACGATGATCTGCCGGCGGAGCTTTTTCTTCTTGATGTCGGGCCGAGAGATGTCCATTGCAGAAGGGAAGTTGCATGTGCCGCACCATTTGGGTGCGCGGGTTAGAGCGCTGTAAACAGGGGAGTTGAGGTGGGTGTGGCGGCGGGGCGCAGAGACGCGGTTGGCCGTTTGCGGAACGCAGTGTCCACTAGCGGACAGTTTCGGTGCGTGAAGAAAGCAGGCCGGCGGCCTGGAGTTTTTCTTCGACGAGAGCGCGGAGATGATGGTGAATCTCGTCGATTGAGCGGTCGCCATCGATGACGGTGACGCGCTGAGGCTCGCGTTCGGCGATGACGCGGTACTGGTCGTAGACGCGGCGGTAGAAGGCAGTGTCCTCTTTCTCGAAACGGCCTTCGTCTTTGCCGCGGGCGGCGGTGCGATTGTTGCGGCGGCGGGCGCGGGTGAGGGAGCGCTGGAAGTCGGGAAGGAGCAGGAGGGTGAGGTCGGGGTTGAGTCCGCCGCACATGGTGGCGTGCATGCGGAGAACGACGTCGCTGCCGAGCTGGCGGCCTCCGCCCTGGTAGGCCTCAGTGGAGTCGGTGTAGCGGTCGCAGAGGATGACGCGGCCCTGATCGAGTGCCGGACGGATGACTTCGGCGATGGACTGGGCGCGGTCGGAAAACATGAGGCCCAGCTCGGTCATGGGGGCGACGCGGTCGGTCTTCGAGTCGAGGAGGAGCGCGCGGATGCGGTCGCCGATGTGGGTGCCGCCGGGCTGGCGGGTGACGGTGACGGGAAGGCCGAGGGATTCAAGGTGGGCGGCGAGCTTGCGGAGCTGGGTGGATTTGCCGGAGCCGTCGAGGCCTTCGAAGGTGAGGAAGAAGCCGCGCATAAAGGCAGGGTATAGGGATTAGGGAATAGGGTATAGGGGTGGCCTGCCCGGCGGCTGTGCCTTGCGTTGCGGAGTTGCGGCCCTGGCGTAGACTGGCGGGGGCACGCATTTTTGATGAGCCAACGAAACCATTTTCTGAGATGGCGGGGGCTGGTGGCGCTGGGCGCGCTGGTGGCTGTGCTGGCGCTGGTTTTGCATCCGGCGGTTTCGACGGCGGCGCTTGCTGCTGCGGTTGTCGTTTTGCTGCCGGTGGCTCTGTTTGGATTCGTGCTGGTGCCGCTGGCCGAGGGGCCGGCGATGGACTGGGAACCGCGCCTGGCGGTGCCGGTCCTGGTGCGAGCGGGATTATTCCAGCGGCCTCCTCCAATTTCCCTCCGGTAATTTCACTTCCCAATTGAGCCGTCGTGCGCCGGGCCCTGGCCGCGGTGCGCCTCTGCTTTGTTCCACGGAAGGACAAGCCGGGAGGGATGCCGATGCTGTTCGCGCTTCTGGTGAACGTGGGTGTGGTGCTGTTTGTCGTGCAGGGGGTCCGATCGCTGATTCGCGAGAAGCGGAAGCGGTCGGAGAGAACGAAAAACCAGGAGGAACTGGTGGTGTCGTCGATGGCCGGGCTGGCGATGGGGGCGATGTTTCTCGGGCTGCAGGCGATTGTGAACCCGGAGGCACGGCATGCGGTCGTCGAAATCCTGGAGGAGAAGAGCCTGGACGATGGGAGCGGCGAGGAGCCGCCAGGCGGCCGGGCGTTTCATGAGGGGCTGCGGCGGATTCGGCGGGGGGAAGAGGTGGGCGAGCTGACGTTCAGCCTCGGGACGGGCAGAGCGGCGGGGAGCGGCGCTCAGGAGGAGACGTAGTCGAGCTGGCGGGCTTCGCCTGTGGCGGGCGCGTGCAGCGAAGTGACGTGGGCGACGGCCTGGGTGAGCCGGGCTTCGCGGGGGCGCGCGTTTTTGCGGTGGACATGCGTGTAGATGTGCTCCACGCGATCGACGCGCCAGGCGCCGGAGTGGACGGCGTCGGCTTCAACGCCGTCGCCGGGGAGGAAGACGATGTCGCCGGGACGGGGCAGGGTGCGAAGGGTTTCGAGCGGGACAAGGTTGACGCAGGCGCCGTCGGCGGTGAGGAACTCGAGGCAGTTGGCGCTGTCGATGACGACTTCACGGGAGCGGCGCAGCTCCTGGCGGGCGCGGAGGGCCTGATACCAGGTGGCCGCGGTGATGGGGAGGGCGACGAGGAAGGCCAGGATGTTGGCCAGGTAGCTGAGGGTGGCGATCGGGACTCTCATGGTGGATCTCCGCCCGGAGGGGGCCCAGGGTGCGTGGCTTCTTTGTACCAGAGGCGCGGGGCGTGGGCGAGAGGCGGGGAATCGTTGCGGCTTGCGGGCAGGATACGGCAGAGGCTGTAACGGGCAGTTACAATGATTACATTGTCAGGAGGATGCCATGAAAGCAGCTCGTTCCGTGGTTGTGAGCATGCGTTTGCCCGAGGAGAGCGGGCGGCGGCTGAAGAGGTTGGCGCGCCGGCATGGCTGGACGGCGAGCGATACCAGCGCACGGCTGGTGGAGGAGGGTCTGCGGCGGTCAGAATTCGCGCTGATCGACTTTCGGGATTCGCCGGTGGGCCGGCAGGTGTATATGCAGGGCAGCACGCTGGCGGTGTGGGAAGTGATGATGATCGTCCGAGCGTATAAGGGCAGCACGAAAAAGGCGGCTGAGCATCTGGAGTGGCCGGAGGAGCGGGTACAGGCGGCGGTGAACTACCGGGACGCCTATCCGGAGGAGATCGACGAGGCGCTGGCGGAGAACGATGCGATGGACTTCGCGGCGCTGAAGAAGATCCTGCCGAATCTGCAGGAGATCCGGGTGCCGAAGAGAGTGAGACGGCAGGCGTAACGGAGGCTCGCGGTGATCGGCATCCTGCTGGATGAACACTTGTCGCCGAAGATAGCGGAGGGGCTGAAGCGTCTGGACCTTTCCGTCTCCATTCACTCAATGAACGAGTGGAAAGAGGGCAGGTTTCTGGGGCGGAGCGATGCTGACTGTCTCGAGGAAGCAGCGCGCTACGGGTTGACCTTTGTTACCTATGACTGCCGGACGATTCCAACCCTGGTCAGAGCCTGGAGGGAACAGGGCCGCAGCCACGCCGGGATTCTTTATGTCGATCAAAAAACCATTTCTTCTGACGACATTGGATCGCTGGTGCGGGCCCTCGCATGGGTTATTCGAGAAATCGGCGACGCGGACTGGACGGATCGTGAGGAGTTTTTGCATTACGTGTAAAGCCAGCTCCACCGCAGCCGGCTTCCGGTGACGAGAAGGACCGGGGAGCTGAGCGGGCCGGCGACCTGTCGGGCGGCGAGTGTATGCCGAAATCTCTCGCCGGATTCAGTGCATCTGCGGCGATGAGCATGATCTGTTTAGACTGGAAAATTGCGGCGTCCTGGATTGCACGCCTGACGGCCGCATCCTCAGGAGGAATATGTCGCTTCGTTTTGCCCCGATGGCGGGGCTGCTTGCTGCCGCTCTCACACTGCATGCCCAGACTGCTTCGAATCCCATCCAGCTGAACGTCAATCTGATCGATGCGCCGCGGAAGATGATCCATGCGGAGATGACGATTCCGGTTGAACCGGGACCGCTGACGCTGCTGTACGCGGAGTGGATTCCCGGCGAGCACATGCCGGATGGGCCGATCGACGATCTGGCCGGACTGTTCATCACGGCCAATGGGCAGCCGCTGCCGTGGGTGCGCGACGACGTGAATATGTATGCGATCCACGTGACGGTGCCGGAGGGTGTGCACGAGCTGCACGTGAAGGATGATTTTTTGGCGACGGCGCCGCCGAGCGGATTTTCCGCGGGCGCATCGACGAGCGCGAACCTGGCGCTGCTGAGCTGGAATGAGCTGGTGCTCTATCCGGCGGGGCACAAGGACGATGGCGACATCTATGTGAAGGCGTCGGTGGTGATTCCGCAAGGGTGGCAGTATGCGACGGCGCTGCCGCGCGAGGGCGGCAAGGAGTCTGACACGGAGCCGGGAGCGGACGGGACGGTGCATTTTGGAACGGTGAACCTGAAGGAGCTGATCGATTCGCCGCTGCTGACGGGACGGTATTTCAGGCAGTGGGATCTGGCGCCGGAGGTGACGCCGAAGCACTATCTCGACGTGGCGGCGGATGGGCCGGAGGATCTGAAGCTGGCGCCGGAGACGCTGGCGAGCTACAGCAATCTGGTGCGCGAGACGGGCGCGGTATACAAGTCGCGGCACTACACGAGCTATCACTTTCTGGTGACGGCGAGCGATGAAGTGGCGCACTTTGGGCTGGAGCATCACCAGTCGAGCGACGATCGGGTGCCGGAGAAGACGTTTGTCGACGACAATCTGCTGCTGCTCTCCGCGGATCTGCTGCCGCATGAGTTCACGCACTCGTGGAACGGCAAGGATCGGCGGCCGGCGGGGCTGACGACGGGGAACTTTGAAGATCCAATGATCGGGAACCTGCTCTGGGTGTACGAGGGGCTAACCGACTACATGGGAAATGTGCTGGCGGCGCGCACGCATCTGTGGACCGACGCGCAGTATCGCGATTTCCTGGCCAACGACGCGGCGGAGCTGGATTACCGGCCGGGGCGCACGTGGCGAGATCTGCAGGACACGGCGACGGCGGCGCAGATTCTGTACACGGCGAGCGACCAGTGGGACAACTGGCGGCGCAATACGGATTACTACGGCGAGGGTGATCTGATCTGGCTCGACGTGGACACGACGATCCGCAAGCTGACCGATGGGAAGAAGAGCCTGAACGATTTTCTGGGCGCGTTTGAGTCGGTGGGCGGGAACAATCCGCCGAAGGCGGTGCCGTACACGTTCAACGACATCGTGAACGGGCTGAACGCGGTGGTGCCGTACGACTGGGCGGCCTTTTTGCGGGAGCGGCTGACGAGCAAGTCGCCGCATGCGCCTCTGGGTGGAATCGAGAACGGCGGGTACAAGCTGGTGTTCAACGATCAGCCGAACGAGCTGATGCAGGCGCGGATGGCGGCGTCGGGCGGAGACGTGGCGTGGTGGTCGATCGGTCTCGATCTGAACCGCGACGGGAGGATCGAGGATGTGCTGGTGGGATCGGCGGCGGACAAGGCAAAGCTCGGCCCGGGCATGCAGATTGTCGCGGTCAACAGCCGGCAGTACAGCGGGCAATTGCTGAACCAGGCAATTCAGGACGCGAAGGGCAATACAAATCCCATCTCGCTGATCGTGGTGAACACGGGCGTCTACCGGGTGCTGGGGATCGATTACCACGATGGGCTGCGGTATCCGCATCTGGAGCGGGTGACGAGCGTGCCGGATCGGCTGGACGAGATTCTGAAGCCGCTGACGGGCGCGCCGCGCTGAGTGCGGCCGCGCGGGGATTGGGGATTAGAGTTTAGGGATTAGAACTACCTATGAGGCCGCTTCCGGGATGGGGGCGGCTTCTTTTTGCTGCAGGGATTTCAGGATGGCGTCTGCGGCTTGCTGGCCGGTGCGGATGCAGTCGGGGACGCCGATGCCTTCGTAGGCATTGCCGGCGAGGGCGAGGCCGGGCAGGGAAGCGACGGCTTCGCGAACCGTCTGCATGCGGTCGAGGTGGCCGACTCCATACTGGGCCATGGACTGGCGCCAGCGGGCGATGCGGACGAAGTTGGGTTTCGCGCGGAGGCCCAGGACGTCGGCGAGTTCCTGTTCGACGATGGCGGTGAGCTGCGCGTCGGTTTGGTCGAGGAGGGATTCGTTGCCCGATCCGCCAAGGAAACAGCGGAGGACGCCTTTGTCCGACGGGGTGCGTCCGGCGAATTTGTTGTGGACGAAGGTGCAGGCGAGCATGCGGCGGTTCTCCGTCGTCGGGACGAGATAGCCGAAGCCGAGCGGCAGGGTGCGGAGATCGTCGCGGTTGTAGCCGGCGGTGACGGTGATGGAGGAGCTATAGGGCACGCTTTGCAGGGCTTCTCCCAGGGCGTGATGCGTGGGGCGGAGCAGACCACCGGCGGTCCAGGCGGGGGTTGCGAGAATGATCGCGTCGTAGCGTTCGCGGCCGAAGGCGGTTTCGACAAGCCACGCATCGCCCTGGCGCGTGATGGATTCGACGGGCGAGCTGAGATGGACCGAGCCGGGGGCGAGCTGCGCGGCGAGGCGGTCGGTGATCTGGCTCATGCCGTCGCGCAGAGTGGTGAAGAGGGACCGAGGCCCGCTGGGCCGTCCATCGGATTGCGGGCGCGGGGGCGCGGGGGTCTTGCGCGCGGCGAGCATCGCTCGGGAAAGGCTGCGGTGCTTCTGCTCCATGGTGACCATGCGGGGCAGGACGGCGCGGACGCTGAGCTGGTCGGCGTTGCCGCCGTAGACTCCGGAGAGGAGCGGCGAGACGAGGCGGTCGACGGTCTCCTGTCCGAAGTGGCGGCGGGTCATGGCGGCGACGGATTCGTCTTCGGTGGCGGGCGCGGGGGGAAAGAGAAATTCGCGGGCCATGTGGAGCTTGGTGCTCCACGAGAAGAGCGGCGTGAGGAGGGTGGGGACGAGCTTCGTCGGCACCATGAACATGAGGCCGTCGGGGAGGGGGATGAGGCGATTGCGGACGAGGATATAGGTTTTGCGCTCGCGGTCGTTGGAGGGGAGAAGCTGATCGGCGAGGCCGAGCTCGCGGCAGAGTGCGGCGGCGGCGGGTTTTTCTGAGAGGAAGGAGTCGGGTCCGCCTTCAACGACGCAGCCATCGATGATCTCGGAGCGGATGACGCCGCCGAGGCGGCCGGAGGCTTCGTAGAGGGAGTAGGTGAGGGGGTCGCGGGTTCCGGAATTTGCGCGGCGGGATTTTTCGAGCGTCCACGCGGCGCTGAGGCCCGCAATGCCTCCGCCGAGGATGGCGATGCGGTGAGGCGAGTTGGGAATGGGGGCCATCTTCAGCGTTGATCCGAAAAACGTCTTCACCACAGAGGACACAGAGAGCACAGAGATACGAAGGGCAAACCTCGCTTCCCACACAAGCCGGAAGAAGGCTTGTATGAGGCACCCACTCGCTGCTCTTACGAGTGCGCTACCTCTAACTGAATCAGATTATGCGCTTCGCATCCAGGTGACACGCCCGTTTCGGATTCCAGAACGGGGTGATAGCCGCGGGGCTGGTAGATGCAGCAGGGCTCCTCGGCCATGACGTCGCCGGTGACGGCGTAGGCGCGGGCGCGGGAGCCTCCACAGATGTTGCGGAACTCGCAGGCGCCGCATTTGCCGTGGAGCTGGTCCGAGTCGCGGAGCTTCACGAAGATGGGCGAGTCCTGGTAGATGTGCGCCAGCGTGTCGGTGTGGAGGTCGCCGCCTTCGATGGGCAGGAACCCGCTGGGGTAGACCTTGCCGATGTGGGAGATGAAGACGAAGCCGCGTCCGTCGTTGACGCGCTTGGTGGCCCATCCTACGGCCTGGGATTCGGAGCCGGTGCCGGGGCGGCTGGCCCATCCACCCGGATGAGCGCCCGGGTGGCCGCCGGGATGTCCGTGCGGGACTGTGGGCTTTGCACCGGCATCATCATGGACGCCGACGGTGGGGCGGCCTTCCTTCATGCGCTGTTGGATGAGGTAGCGGCGGTAGTGCATCGCTTCGGTGGTCTTGATGGCGAAGGGGACGCGCTTGGTCAGCTCCCACATTTTGGCGAAGACGTCTTCGAACTCCTCGCCGGTGAGGAGGTCGGCGAGCTGGCCGCGGCCGACGGGGACGAGAAAGAAAAAGCTCCACATGACGATTTGCTTTTCAGTGAGGAGAACCGACAGGCGGTCGAGGTCGGAGATGTTCAGGCGGCTGACGACGGTGTGGACCTGGATGGGGAGGGCTGCTTCATTTGCATACTGGATGGCATCGACGGTGCGCTGCCACGTGCCGGGGATGCCGCGGATGGAATCGTGAATCGCGGGCATCGATCCGTCGAGGGAGACGGCGAGGCGCGAGAGGCCGGAGTCCTTCATGTGGAAGATGGCGTCGCGGGTGAGCAGGGGCGTGGCGCTGGGGGTGAGGGCGGCGTGGACGCCCTTTTTCGCCGCATGCTCGATGAGTTGGAAGATGTCAGGGCGCTTGAGCGGGTCGCCGCCAGTGAAGACGAAGAGGGGAACTTCGAGGTCGGCAATCTGATCGATGAGGTTCAGGGCCTCGGCGGTATTCAGCTGGCTGGGGTGGGCCAGTGGCTGGGCGGAGGCGCGGCAGTGCTTGCAGGCGAGATCGCAGGCCTGGGTGGTTTCCCAGATGGCGAGGAAGGGGGCGCGATCGTAGTCGAGCTGAGTCATGGCCTGGCGGATGTCCATGAAACGAATGTGGCAGGATGGGGCGGAGGTGGGATGTGATGGGAGTCACAGAGGCAGGGAACAGGGGCGGGGTGCAGGGTGCAGGGGAGAGAACTTGCACCGGGAATGGTGCAACCCGGAACCTGGTCCGGCACGGTACGGAGGGAGGTACACACCAGGGTAACCGAGCTTTCACGATATACTGAGAGACGTGACTGCCATCACAACAGACGTTGCCAACCACACGCCGCCAACCGGGAAATCCGGCGCGGGCAAGCGCGTTTTACTGCTCAAGCCTCGCGGCTTTTGTGCCGGGGTGGTGCGGGCCATCGATATTGTGCGGATCGCGCTGGAGACCTTCGGCGCGCCGATCTACGTTCGCAAGGAGATCGTGCATAACCGCTTTGTGGTGAATGAGCTGGCGGAGAAGGGCGCCATTTTTGTGGACGATATCCACCAGGTGCCGGAAGGCGCGCGGGTGATTTACTCGGCTCACGGCGTATCGCCGGCGGTGCGCGATCAGTCGAAGGAGCGCAAGCTGAAGGTGATTGACGCGACCTGCCCGCTGGTGACGAAGGTCCACGTGGAGGCGGTCAAGTTCGCTCGGCAGGGTTATTCGCTGGTGCTGATCGGGCACCGCGACCACGACGAAATCGAAGGCACGCTGGGCGAGGCGCCGGACGTAACCCAGGTGGTGTCGAGCGTGGAAGAGGTGCAGACGCTGGAGGTTCCGGATCCCGAGCATGTGGCGTATCTGACGCAGACCACGCTGTCGCTCGATGAGTCGCGGGACATTATTCAGGCGCTGAAAGTCAAGTTCCCGAAGATCGTCGGGCCGCACTCGCAGGATATCTGCTACGCCACGGAGAACCGGCAGGTGGCGGTGAAGAACGTGGCGCACAGCGCGGATCTGGTGCTGGTGGTGGGTTCGAACAACAGCTCGAATTCGAACCGGCTGGTGGAGGTTTCGCGGAACCTGGGCACCGAGGGCTACCTGATCGACAATGCCGAGGCGATTGACCCTGCGTGGATCAAAGACGTGAACAACGTTGCCGTGACAGCGGGTGCGTCGGCGCCGGAGATTCTGGTCGAGGGCGTGATCAGCTATTTGAAACAAAATGGCTTCGGGACCGTGGACGAAGTGGAAGTGATGCCGGAGAACGTCCGTTTCGGGCTGCCTCCTGAAATCGTCCAGGCCATTCATTCCGCTCCGGCATCCGTTTAGGCCTGACTTGCGGGCATCGCATAGACAGAGGGGGTTTCGCTGACACCTGTTGACGTTATGAGCTCACCGACCGAACCCGTGGGGAGCCGAACCGCCGCGAAGGCCGGCCAGGCGTACGCTCCGGGTGCGGATGGGGCCGGCGGCATCGGGGCCCAGTCTGTGCGCTTTGGGCGGATCGACGCGGCTCTGGAAGACGTCTCGGAGGCGATCCGGCGAGCGCGGGAATACGTTCTGGGGCGGCAGCATGCGGAGGGCTACTGGAGCGGCGAGCTGGAAGCCGACGCCATGCTCGAGGCGGACTACATCTTTCTGCACCTGCTGCTGGGCACGGGCGATGCGGGCAAGATGCGGCGGGCGCTGGCCGAGATCATGCGCTACCGCAACGACGACGGCAGCTGGTCGCTGTATCCGGGCGGCCCCGGGAACGTCAGCCTGGCGGTGAAGTGCTACTTCGCAAACAAGCTGATGGAGGTTTCCCCGGACGAGCCGCACATGATCCAGACGCGGGAGTGGATTCTGGCTCACGGCGGGGTGACGGCGTGCAATACCTTCACCAAGATCTACCTGTGCGCGCTGGGGCAGTACGAATACAACTCGGTGCCGGCCATTCCGCCGGAGATCGTGCTGTTTCCGAAGTGGTTCTACTTCAACATCTATGAAATCTCGTCGTGGTCGCGGGGCATTCTGGTGCCGCTGTCGATCGCGTACGCAAAAAAGCCCTATAAGAAGATCCCGCAGGAGCATGGAATCAGCGAGCTTTTCGTCGGCGGCCGAGAGCATGCGGACCTGAAGCTGCAATGGGACCGGAACAAGACGTTCAGCTGGCGCAATTTCTTCATCTTCACGGACCGAATGATTCACTGGTTCGAGCGGATTCACATCCGGCCGCTGCGTTCGCTGGCTCTGAAGAGAGCGGAGAAGTGGATGCTGGAGCGGCTGGAGATGTCCGATGGATTGGGCGCGATCTATCCGGCGATCCTGAACTCGATCATCGCGCTGCGGTGCCTGGGATACTCGCTCGACGATCCGCAGGTGATCCGGGCAATGGACGAGTTTGAAAAGCTGGGGATCGACGAGCCGCACGGCACGGCCGATTATCCGGAACCGACCTTCCGCATGCAGCCGTGCATGTCTCCGGTGTGGGACACGGCGCAGGCGATGTTCGCGCTGGGCGAGGCGGGGATGGACCGGAAGGATCCGCGGCTGCTGAGGTCGGCGGACTGGATGCTGTCAAAGGAAGTGCGGCGCAAGGGCGACTGGGCGGTGAAGGTGCCGCGGACGCAGCCGGGCGGCTGGTACTTCGAGTTCAACAATGAGTTTTACCCGGATGTCGATGATACGGCGCAGGTTTTGCTGGCACTGAATAAGGTCGATAATCCCCGGGAACGCTACCAGTATGACGTGTGCCAGCGGGCGATCGAGTGGGTCTTCGCCATGCAGTGCAGGAACGGCGGGTGGGGGAGCTTCGACAAAGACAACACGAAGATGATCTTCCAGCACATCCCGTTTGCCGATCACAACGCGATGCTGGATCCGCCGACGGCGGACATCACGGGGCGAGTCCTCGAGATGCTGGCGACGTACGGCTACACGCGCAAAGACCGGCGGGTGGAGAAGGCGATCCGGTTCATCTACTCCGAGCAGGAGCCGGACGGAAGCTGGTTCGGGCGCTGGGGCGTGAATTATCTGTACGGCACGTTTCTGGTGCTGCGCGGCCTGGAGGCCATGGGCGTGTGGAACCACGAGCCGCAGATCCAGCAGGCAGCGGAGTGGGTGCGGAGCGTGCAGAATGCCGATGGCGGATGGGGCGAGAGCTGCGACAGCTACGACGATCCGGTACTGCGCGGCGTGGGTGTAAGTACGCCTTCGCAGACGGCGTGGGGGCTGCTGGCGTTGCTGGCGGCCGGCGATACGCGAAGCGATTCGGTGGCCAAGGGAATCCAATGGCTATTGAGTCACCAGGAGATCGACGCTTACGGGCGTGGGTTCTGGGACGAGAGCATGGGCGCGGGAAAGACGCGCCAGGCGATCATTACGGGAACCGGATTTCCGCGGGTGTTTTATCTGGCGTACACGCTGTACCGGGATTATTTCCCGCTGCTGGCTTTGAGCACCTATAAGAAGGCGATGGCGGCGGCAGCGGCGGATTCATCGGGTCGGTAGAAAAGCAGGTCCCTCCGCTGCGCACGCCAGTTGGCGCGCTTCGGTCGGGATGACAATCAGGTTTTGGAGGAAGGACTGAATGGCGGTACCTATTTCACAGGCGTGGACGGTAGCCACCTACGTTCTGAAGCAGAAGATCAAGGGGCGGAAGCGATTTCCGCTGGTGACGATGCTGGAGCCGCTGTTCCGCTGCAACCTGGCGTGTGCCGGCTGCGGCAAGATCCAGTATCCGCCGCACATTCTGAAGCAGGAGCTGACGCCGGAGGAGTGTTTCCGCGCGATTGAGGAGTCGGGCACGCCGATGGTGTCGATTCCGGGCGGCGAGCCGCTGCTGCATCCGCAGATCGACAAGATTGTGGCCGGGCTGGTGGAGCGGAAGAAGTACGTCTACCTGTGCACGAACGCGCTGCTGCTGAAGGAGAAGCTGCACCTCTTCAAGCCGAGCAAGTATCTGTCGTTCTCAGTGCACCTCGACGGGCAGCGCGAGCACCACGACTTCTCCGTGTGCCGCGAGGGCGGATACGACATCGCCATGGAAGGGATTAAGGCTGCTGTTGCTGCGGGCTTCCGGGTGACGACGAACACGACGCTGTTCGATGGAGCGGATCCCAACTCAGTGCGCGCGCACTTCGACGACCTGATGGAGGTGGGCGTGGAAGCGATGATGGTGGCGCCGGGCTATACGTATGAGAAGGCGCCGGACCAGAAACATTTCCTGGGGCGGGCGCGGTCGCGGAGGCTGTTCCGGTCGATTCTGTCGAACCGGAAGAAGAGCTGGAAGTTCAACGCGAACCCCTTGTACCTGGAATTCATCATGGGACGGCGGGAATTCAAGTGCACGCCGTGGGCGATGCCGACCTACAGCATCTTCGGGTGGCAGAAGCCGTGTTATCTGCTGCAGGACGGATACGCGGATACGTTCCAGGAATTGCTCGATGCGACCGAGTGGGAGAACTACGGGACGGAGAGCGGCAATCCCAAGTGCGCGAACTGCATGGTGCACTCCGGCTACGAGGGCACGGGCGTCAACTACACGTTCGGCTCAGTGAAGGGGCTGCTGGAAACGGCGAAGGCGATGATGAATCTCTACCCGGACAAGGGCGCGCTGGATCTGCTGAACGAGCCGGTGCGGCCGGCGCACAGCTTCAATCCGCTGGTGCAGATTGAGACGCATGTGACGGTGGAAGAGGAAACGCACGCATGAGCCAGCCGACAGTGACGACGGGGACCGCGGCGAAGCCGAAGATCGATCCCAACGCCGTTGAGGTGATGGAGGGCCGCCAGCGAGAACAGCTCGAGGGGTGGATTCCGTCGCTGGCCAGCGACGAGGAGATTCGCGAGGCGCTGGAGAAGGCCTTCGATTACCGCGGCGACGTGACGCTGACGCTGAAAGACGGGCGGGTGGTGCAGGGCTACGTCTTCGACCGGCGGCCCGGCCGGACGCTGGCGGATTCCGCGGTGCGGGTGATGCCCTCGGATGAGAAAGCAAAGGTGAGCATCGCGTATGCGGAGATTGCCGCTCTGGCATTCACCGGGCGCGACAACGCGGCAGGGAAGACCTTCGAAGCCTGGATCCGCAAATACTGGGAGAAGAAAGCAGCCGGTGAGAAGAACATCGGCATCCATCCTGAGTCGCTGAGCTAGCCGTCTTCGACCCAATTCCGCTGAAAATCCATTTCTGAAGAATTCGTCACGCACGAGAAGCGCATCTTCCGGTGCGCCACAGCGTCTAATTCACCAATACCCCTGTTGCGAATTCATCCTTTTGGAGGCATGTTCTTGCGATCGACGCTTGTGGCCGGTCTGGCCCTCCTGTTGTGCGCGACCGGCTCCTTCCCCCAGCAAACATCCACGAGTCCATCCACCCCACAGCCGAGCGCGATCGAGCAACAGCAGAAGCCGCCGGCGACGCCCGCGGGTACGCCGACTCTGCCCAATGCTCCGGTGCCGACGCCGAAGCACGACGTTCCGAAGCCGCTGCGGCAGCCGAAGCGCATTCTCGGAATCATGCCCAATTACCGGGCGGTGAGCGCCGGGGCGATTCCACCGCCGCCTGCGCCGAAGGAAGCCTTCATAATCGCGACCGAGAACAGCTTCGACTATTCGGCGTTTGTGTTTGTGGGGATCACCTCGCTGCTGGCCGAGGGCACCAATACCCATCCGCCGCTCGGAAAGGGCGTTGCTGGATTCGGGCGCTATTACTGGCGCGGCTTCCTGGATAAAACCAGCGGCAATTACATGGTGGACTTCGCGATGCCGACCATCGTGCACGAGGATGAGCGGTATTACGCGAAGGGCGAAGGGCCGCTGCTCAACCGGGCAGTCTATGCCGCGACGCGCATCCTGATCACGCCGAACTACCACGGCAAAAATACGTTCAACTCGGCGGAGATTCTGGGACGGGGTATTTCTCAGGCTATCTCCCTGACGTATTACCCGTCATCGGACCAGACGCTGAGCGGGTTCAGCGATAAGTACGCATACGCCCTGGGGCGCGACGCGCTGACCAACGTCTTCCGCGAGTTCTGGCCGGACATCGCCCACCACTTCCGGCATCACAAGTCGACTTAGCGCTTCCGGACGCCGGCAACACGCCGGGAAAAAAAGTAGCAAGGCTTGCGGAACAAATCGGCTGCTCCTGACACCTGCAGGCAAAGGGGAGAAACCGGCACTAGGCAGGCTGCGCGCTTCGGCCTTCGGTGGCCGTACGAAGGCGACGGAGTAAGGGAAAACAGCCTTTACTCCGCAAACGCAGCCGTGCTATGTTCCAGGTCCATCCCCCGACCCAGGTGCTGGAGCGTTTCCCGTGTTCTGCACGAAATGTGGATCGGCGTGTCCCCCGGAGTACAAGTTCTGTAAGAACTGCGGCAGTGCGCTGGCGCGTCCGGCGGCGCTGGAGACGGCTGCGGTTGCAACGCATGTGGCGGTGCCTGCGCAGACTCCTTATGCAGCCGCGCCGCAGGGCATACCGGCCGCGGTTTATCCGGGACTGCCTGCCGGTGTGGCCCAGGTGGCCGCACAGCCGGTGTACTACACCAGCCCGCAGGCGGCTGTGCATCCGCACACCGTGCAGCAGATCAACCTGCTGCACAGCCTGCGCGCGCGGATCCAGAGCCTGGCTTCGACTGAGGAGCTGGAAGGATTCAGCCTGAAGGAGATGTTCTCTGAGGTCTTCCGCAGGCACAGCGCTGCGGAGATTGAGGACTACATCCTGGTGGGCGGGTCGAAGACCACGCCGCCGATTGACGTGGTGCAGACCGGCTGGCCGAAGCCGTGGCTCTTCTTCCGCGTGCTGGCGACCTTTGTGGTCGCCTATGTGGTTTGCACGTTCACGCTGATGCATCTGTCGGATGCCGGCAACATGATCCCAGCGGTGATGATCCTGGGAGCGTTCGCGGTTCCGGTGACGACGCTGACGTTTTTCTTCGAGATGAACACGCCACGCAACGTGTCGGTTCACCGAATCGCAAGCCTCTTCCTGCTGGGCGCGGTGGTTTCGCTGATCTTTGCGCTGATCGGCTACACGCTGCCGGTGCTGGGCTCGATGGGGAACATGGCGGCGGGCATCGTGGAGGAAGTCGCCAAGCTGCTGACGGTGGTGATCGTGGTGCGCGGGGTTCGCTACAGGTACATCCTGAACGGCCTGCTGTTTGGCGCGACGGTGGGCGCGGGCTTTGCCGCGTTTGAGACGTCGGGGTACGCGCTCAATCAGGGACTGCTGGCCGGATCATCGCTGCACGCCGGTGTGGTGATGATGCTGGAGGTGCTGCGAACGCGCGCGTTCCTGACGCCGTGGGGTCACGTGGCGTGGACCGCGATTGCGGCGGGCGCGTTCTGGCGGGTGAAGGGAAGCCAGCCCATGCAGCTGTCGATGCTGTTCGACGGCCGGTTTCTGAAGGCATTCATGATTCCCATCGTCCTGCACACGATCTGGGACGCGCCGTGGCAGCTGCCCTTCGACGGCAACTACATCCTCTCGGCGCTGGTGAGCTGGTATGTGGTGTTCGGGTTGGTGCAGCAGGGGCTGCGCCAGGTGAAAGACGAGCAGAGAGCGCATCTGCAAACGACGCTCGCTCATGTGGAGGCTTCGTTGCAGCCTCCTGGCACGGTGGCGGTCTGATCGAACGTTTGCCCGGCGGCTCGAGGGGAGCGGCAGGGTGTCCGAGGGGAGTAAGGCTATGGCAACATTCTGCAGCAATTGCGGCCAACCGCTGGAGGGCAGCGGACGCTTCTGCGCGAACTGCGGCGCGGAAACAGGTGCGAATGCCGGAGCAGGGCCGGTGCTGGTTTCGCCTCCGCCTGCGAGCACGACGCCGGTTCAGCCGATGGCCGCGGCGCCGATGCAGTATGCGGGAGCCGCGCCGATTCCTGCCGGAATCCCGGCGGCTCCGCTGGCCGCGCCGCAGAAACGCAGCGGGGCGATGGGCACGCTGCTGGTGCTGGCGGCGATCGTGGGCGGCGGCTATTACTACTACAACCATGGGAAAGCGCCTGCGCCGACGCCGGAGCCGACACAGCCCGCGAGCAACGACAAGGCGCTGGTGCAGCAGCAGTCGTTCAACGCCCAGTGGCAGGAAGAGAACGGCATGCTGGTGCTTACTTCCGCGAAGTGGACGAACAGCGCCAATGTCACGCTGTCAGCGGCAACGGTGCAGTGCGAGCAGTACAACGCGGACGGCACCGATCTGTCGCAATATCGCGTGACGCTGAACGGGCCGACGGATCCCAACAGCGCCAGCACCTACAGCAACATTCAGATCGGCGCGGTGGCCGGCGGGATGAGCAAGGTCAACTGCGACGTGGTGCATGTGAAGACGGGGCAGTAGCCGGAAGGGAACTGGCGGCTCGGGCGCGTTGCCGCCTTAATGGAGCAGATTCATGAGGCTGCCGCCGGCAAAAGGCTCCGGCGTGATGGTGAGAACGAGCAACGCGAGGGCGATGGCAGCCAGCCAGGCGCGGCGCCCCAGCCGCATAGGCACCGGCGGCACGCTGGGATGACGGAGGCTGGGCAGCAGGAAACAGCCCCACACCAGCCATCCCACCCACAGCATCGTTCCCGCAAAAAAGAGAAGAAAGATGACGGCGCTGGTGATCCAGCGATGCAGGCGCGGGGAGAGCGCGTAGAGGATGTGTCCGCCGTCGAGCTGGCCGGCGGGGATGAGATTCACTGACGTGATGAAGAGGCCGATCCACGCGGCGACCAGTATTGGGTGGGGATTGAAGGCGCCGTCGAGAGGCGGCAGCGACGGATCGAAGAGCCGCAGAATGTTGTGCAGGACGGAGAGGCCCAGCGGCACGCTCACGCTGATGCTGGCGGCTGAATGAAAGCCGGCGGGAGCGACCGGGTGCGAGAGCAGCAGTCCGAGGATAAGAATCGGCAGAGTGACGACGATGCCGGCCAGCGGGCCAGAGACACCGATATCCATGAGAGCGGTGCGCGAGGGCACGCGCGAGCGCAGCCGGATAAACGCGCCAAAGGTGCCGATGAGCGTGGGCGCGGGCAGGATCCAGGGCAGCGACGATCGCACGCCGTGATAGCGGCAGGCGAAGTAGTGGCCGGCCTCATGCGCGCCGAGGATGGCGAGGAGGGTGAGCGCAAAGGGCCATCCGCCGGCGATCTGATCAGGATGGAACCATGCCCAGGCGAGAGGAAAGAAACCGGCATTCGCGGCGAAGGGCGGATCGCCGTGGCGGAAGTTGAACATGAGCACGGCGCCGGTGCTGAGGGTGGTAAAGACGCTGACAACGAGAAGGGAAATGGCGATGCCGGCTTGTTCCAGCTGGGAAGCGGGACGGACGCTGGCCTCGCTCGGCGCGGCTTCACCGAGCGGTCCGGGCATGCGGCCGGGCATTTGAATCGCGGGGTGACCCATGCTCAGCGGTCCCTGGGGACAGAAGTCCGCTTCAGTGTACCGGCGAGGGCTGTTGAACAGAGGGAACTTTATTGGTTATCGAGCAGGTGCAGCTCTTTGCCGGGCTTGAAGCGAACGGCCTTGCCGGGAGCGATGCTGACCTCGGCGCCGGTGCGCGGGTTGCGGCCGATGCCGGTTTTGCGAGGCCGGACGTTGAAGACGCCGAAGCCGCGCAGCTCGATGCGCTGGCCCTCGGCCAGAGCGTGCTTCAGCGTTTCGAAGACGGTATCGACGGCAGCCTCGGCCTTATTGCGCTGGAGGCCCGTACGCTCAATCACCTGGTGAATAATGTCCTGTTTAATCAAGGTGTTCTCCCGTCCGGCGGATGGTCTGACCTAAGGCTGATCGTAGAAACGTTTTCCTCCATTGTCAATGCGTTCAGCCTCCCGTAAGATGCAATTCCAGTATCATTTGCGGCACATCGGAGGGGACTGACGCTGGTCCTTGGCCCCGGCCCGAGAGCCCATTATCCGCCGTCTTCCTCTCCGGCAAGGCGGCAAGGAGTGACATGTCGATTAAGAGCGATCGCTGGATTCGGGAGCAGGCCCAAAAGGGCATGATCGATCCCTTCAGCGAAAAGCAGGTGCGGGAGGGCGTTGTTTCCTATGGGCTCTCCTCTTATGGATACGATCTGCGGGTTTCCGACGAGTTTCGGATCTTTACTAATGTCAACAGCGCTATTGTTGATCCCAAACACTTTGATGAGCGGTCGTTTGTCACCGTACAGGCCGAGTCGATCCTGGTGCCCCCGAACAGCTTCGCCCTGGCCCGCTCGGTGGAGTATTTCCGGATACCCCGCGACGTTTTGACCATCTGTGTGGGGAAGTCAACGTACGCGCGTTGTGGCATCATTGTGAATGTCACCCCGTTTGAACCGGAATGGGAGGGCTTCGTGACTCTGGAGATTTCCAACACGACGCCGCTGCCGGCCCGGGTGTATGCCAACGAGGGACTGTGCCAGATTTTGTTTTTCCAGTCTGACGAGTCGTGCCAGATCAGCTATGCGGATCGTCAGGGGAAATACCAGAAGCAGCAGGGCATTGTTTTACCGAAGCTGTAGAACGTGGTGAAAGCCTTGAACGACGCAGGAGAAAGAACGCGCATCGGTCTGGTCGACTTTGAGCCGATCCGGATTGCCGGCCTGCGGGAGATCTTTGCGTCGCGTCCGGATATGGAAGTAGTGGCCACGGACTGGGCAGGTGCATTCCGCAACCCCAGCTTCGACCTGATCGTTTTCGTGCTCCGCGATATGGCCTTTTCGCTGGCGCTGCTGACTCGGCTGCGGACCCGGCATCCGGGCCTGCGGGTAATGGTGATGAGCGCGGCCGCCGAGGAAGAAAAGATCATTGAGGCAATCAGCGCCGGCGCGCGCGGCTGGCTGGACGAAACGGCGACGCCGGACGATGTGATGCGGGCGGCCGATGTGGTGCTGAACGGGACGATCTGGGCGCCGCGGCGGGTGCTTTCCACCGTCGTCGAGCGGGCCGTGGAAGGTTCCGCGCTGCGGACGCGGAAGCACAATCCGCAGTTCACCGAGCGCGAGGAAGAAGTGCTGCAGCAGCTGGTGCTGGCGCGCTCGAACCGGGAGATCGCCCAGGCGCTGAGCATTCGCGAGCAGACGGTGAAGTCCTACGTGGCGCGGCTGATGCGGAAGGTGGGCGTAGGGAACCGGATCGCGCTGTCGGTGCACGCCGCCAGCGGAAATCTGGGCAAAGACCAGTAGGCGGCCCGCGCCAGCCCGTTAGTTAACAGAATATCTGTTATCGGACGTACGAGGTCCGAACTCCACACAGCCTCTGCGGGGCCCATCCTCACCCTGTGGACACGTCCTGAGCGATTCGAACCTGCTGATTCGCCTTGCGCCACACCTTTGAATCGCCTGGAATCACAGCGGCCTCGCCGCTCCGACCATCCGCGCCGCGCAGCATGTAATTCCCTCCAGCGGCTGCGACATATTTCCTGGCGGGTTGTGCAGTAATTTCCGGAACCGCTGGATGGATGCCTGCTGCGCCAGATTTTTCTTTTGGCCTTCTCTCCTGTGGGTTGCCTGTGTTTATTAAATGTGTATGATCCTCGAAGGCAACACTTCACCTTCTGCCTGGAACGTTCCCTGGGCTCCGGGACTCGGGTTCAAGGACCGCGGTGAACTTCCGCGGTCGCCCAGAGGCCGGTTTGGCCCCAGATGAGGTTGTCGGTTCCGTCCGGCGCACGCTGTCCGCGGTCAGATCAGCCCACCCTGAACGACGCGCACACGACCTGACTCCCTCGCCTGACTCAGGCGCAGCGGGCGGAGCCCCACGCCACCCCTCAGCGAAGTCCCGACCACGGGCACGATTCCGATTCGTAGAAGGTCGAAGCTGCAATGACCCGGTTTGCGTTCTCTGTATTGCTCTTTCCCCTCGCGTTCACCCTTCCAGCCCTCGCCGTCACCATCACAACTCCTGACAACAACGCCCAGGTCGCCAGTCCCATCAAGCTGGTTGCCAGCGCCGACAGCTGCTCCGACCACCCGGTCACGGCCATGGGCTACTCGCTCGACAGCGACACCGATACCACCATCGTTGACCAGGCCGGGATCCAGGCCGATATTCCTGCCTCCGACGGAAAGCATACGGTCCACGTGAAGGCCTGGAATGCCGAGGGCGCGGTGTGCGTGGAGGACGTCACGGTGGACGTGACCTCGTCCAGCGGCTCCGCCGCTCCGCCACCGGCCACGGCTGCGACCACATCCGCCGAGGGGATCTCGGTCGGTAGCCCAGCCAGCGGCGCTTCGCTGAGTTCCCCGTTCACGCTGACGGCTTCTGCATCCAGCTGCAAGTCGCAAGCGGTGACGGCGATGGGCTATTCGCTCGACAGCAGTAGCCTGACTACGGTCGTGCACGAGAAGGCCGTGGGTGCAACGGTGACAGCCGCCACGGGCAAGCACACTCTGCACGTCAAAGCGTGGGGAGCGGGCGGAGCCGCATGCATGGTGAGCCTGCCCATTACTATCACGGGGTCCTCCCAGGGTGCGGTGGCCAGTTCCCAGGGGATCAGCGTCAGCAGTCCGGAGAACGGATCGTCGGTTTCTTCGCCGTTCGCGCTGGTGGCAAAAGCCTCCACGTGCTCCGGGCAGCCGGTCAGTTCCCTCGGCTATTCGCTCGACAACAGCTCCGATACGACGCTCATCAACGGCACGTCGGTGGATACGCACGTGTCCGCAGCGGGCGGCGGCCATACGCTGCATGTGAAAGCGTGGGGCAACAAAGGAGCGGCGTGCATGGCGAGCCTGTCGATTACGGTTTCCGGAACGACAGCCTCCAGTGACGCGATCGCGGCCCCAGCCAGCGCGAAAAGCGTCTCCAGCGTTCAGACGCTCTCCGGATGGGCGGCCGCGCACGACACCGGGGCCAGCGGCAGCGCCAGCGGAACAACGGCGGTGGTGACATCGCCGACTCTCAGCGGACACGCTCGCAAATTTGTCACCCACTACTCGAATTCGGGAGGCGAGAGGTACTCGAAGGGGTTTGCCGACGATCGAACCTCAACGAACTTCCTCTACGACGGCTGGGTTTACATTGCCAGCTCGAGCTCGCCGATTGCAAACATCGAGATGGATCTAAACCAGACCATGACGAATGGCAACACCGTTATCTTCGGGTTCCAGTGCGACGGGTGGGCGGGCAAGTGGGACTACACGAAAAACACCGGAACCGCCGCAAAGCCGGTGGGCAAATGGCTCCACACCGGCGTGGCCTGCAACCCGGCGAACTGGAGCCGCAACAAGTGGCACCACGTGCAGATTCAATACTCCCGCAGCAGCGGCACCATCAGCTACAAATCGGTGACTCTGGATGGGGTGACCCACAGCATCAACATCAACGCTTATGGAGCGCAGTCGCTGCACTGGGGTTCGTCGATTGTGACCAACTTCCAGATCGACGGCCGCGGCGCCGGCACGGCCACGGTGTATCTGGACAAGCTGACCGTCTCACGCTGGTGAAAGGCTCGTCTGGGCGGCTCGGCCAAACCGGCCGCCCTTCTCTTTTGTGCGCGATCCTCTCAGAGAGTTGCGGTATCGGTGATCGGTTCCCCGAGACGATTCTGCCGATCGGAGCCGTCCGCGGAGGCGCGGGAAAGCGCGCTGACAATCTGGCGATGGACCTCCGGCACCGGATTGGGCGGGATGATCGTCATGCCGCCGATCAGCTGGCTCAGCGTCAGATACGATTCGCGGCAGGTGTAAAGAAACTCCAGGGGGTACTCCGGCTTGCGCGCCCGCGCCTGAATGGGATCGGCATCGAGGATGTAGCTTACGTCGGGGCGCGGAACAATCTTCATCATGAACCGGACGTAGAGGCGCATGAATGGATTGCGCAGGTTGAGGTTGACGAACTCGTCGTAAGCGTAGCGGTCGCAGATGAGAAAGCCGGCTCCGGAGCGCCGGGCTCGGCGCACGACAAGGCGCAGCGACAATGCGTCGACCGTGTACAGAAAGAGGCGCACGAGGCTCATGGTGCGTGACCGGACGTTCTTGTCGCGCCGCTCGATGGGACGCTGCGGCGAGCCGACGCCCTTGTCGCCTTTGAAGATCCGGTGGCCGCTGGCTTCGCGCAGATTTTTCAGGCGCGCCACTTCGTCCCAGAACGGAATCACCCGAACCTGAGAGCCCGTGCCTGCAAGAAGGAACCGGAGGGCATCGATCTGGGTGCTCTTCCCTGCCCCGTCGATCCCCGAGAAACTGACCAGGGTAGCTCGCGATGTTGCGGAAAGGGACGACATCGATGTCCTCCTGGGGACGCTGCGCATCAATGCGGTGTGCTGGGGCTGGCGCTGGAGAGGGCGATCACCGTGCCCACCGCGGCAGCGGCGGCGATGATGACGCCCACGCGAATGATGAAGGTGCGCGTCCGCCGCTGTTTTGCCGGAGCGATCGCGGCACCCGCGGGCCGCGAAGCGGTAATCCCGCCGGGCTGCTCGACAGGCGCGGCCGCCGTTCCCAGTGGCTGCTGGGGCGGGTTTGACGGCTGCTGCGTATTCTGCGGCTGCGGCGCATCGGGAGTGGCATCCTCCGATGCAGCGGGCGGCAGCAGGGATGTGGATGCCACTTCGGCGGAGGGTGCGGGAGCCGGCTGTCTTTGCGCCGCTGGCGCAGCCTGCGGCGGAGGCGAAGCCTGCTGAGCGAAGGCGGTCGCGGTCCCGCCCAGCGGAAGCGCAAGAAGCGCGGCCAGCAGCCGGCTGATCAGCCGGGTTGTCAGCGAAGACTGCAGCGAACCGCGCTGTCCGGGTCGCATTGATTTCTTTCCGGGTACGTGCATGATCGTTCCTTACGTGGCCGGCGCGGTCTGCAGCAAGTTGACTTCGGCCGCCGACGGTTCGCCTGGGATGGGTCCCTGTTGAAAGCTGACGACGGCTTCGGCCGCCGTCTGGTAGACGTCAAACAACCGATCCAGACCTGCCGCCGCGAAGGCCGGTTCGGCAGCCGGCGCAAGCGCGGCGAGCCGGACATCGCCGTTCCGCCGCAGAGCTTCTTCCAGGCAGCGCAGCATCAGGTGCATGACGCTTGCATCCAGTTCCTGCAACCGGGAGCAATCCAGCACAACGCGGGGACGGCGCTGACCCATGGCGGCCTGCACTTCCGCGAGGAAGAGATCCTGGTGCTGCGGATCACGGGTGGGCGGCAACTGTTTCACAACGACGCTTCGGTTTCCGGTGGTCATGGTCGGGGCCCCTGCAAAACCAGGTGTTGGGTTAGATGCACGGAATCAGCCCGCGCTCTGGAGAAGGCGCGCCAGTTCGGCTTCCGGATCGTTGGCAACATGGGTGACGATGTTCTTTCCATACCGGAAAAGAGTGAACAGATTGGTGTTGTACCAGCAGCAGGTGGACATGCGGGGCGAAAGGCCGCACAGGACGCGAAGGTTCGTAACCTGGTCGGGCGAGGTCAGCAGAGTCGCCAGCAGGCGGTGATTGCCGTCGAGGATGGTGAGAGGCTGGTTCTCGTTCAGACCGATGAGGATGACGGTGCCGAGGCCAGGCTCCCCATCGAGCAGGCGATCGCGCAGAGCCGCGATCTTGGCCTGAAATCGGGGCTCATGCACCGAGGAGAGCTCGCGGACGCGGGCGGCAATCCGGGTAATCGAGAAGTCTCCCCTGGCCAGCCGGCGCCACTGGGCGCGCGGAAAAGCGCGGATCTGGGCAAGATCTTCGACGCGCAGCTGCAGCTCGTACCACTCGGTTCCGTGGGGCAGTTCCTTCCACAGCGAAAAATGCCGAATGAAGAGCAGGGCGCGCCGTTTGGCGTTCTCCATCGGGTCGTCGCAGTTGGGGGAGACGATGATGTCGTACAGGGTGTGCTTGTAGCTGTGAAAGGCAGGATTATTGATCTCTCCGCGCAGGAACGCGGCAATCACCTCGTCTTCAGAGACGCGGCGCAGGATCCGCAGCGAGCGCAGGGGGGCGGATGCGCCTGCGGGGACGCCCGGCCGGAAGCCCTGAATGACAAAGGGCACGGCCACCACCACGAGGAGCGCGATCATGACAGCGAGCTGGACCCAGATGACCTGATGCAGAGAGGCGTGAAACAGAAGGACCCCGGCGATGAGCACGCCACTGAAAGCCAGCTGCAGCCAGCTGGTATTGGCGATGCGGTAGGACATTTCATAGGTGATGAGAACCACGCTCAGACAATAGATCACGGTCATGATGGCGTAGATCTCCATGAGATAGGAGAGGTCGTAACGCCCGGTGAGGAAGAATCCCTTGCCGAAGAATGCGGTCCAGATCCACGGCGGTGCCAGATGCAGACCCAGCACGATCACGCCTCCGACGCCCAGCACCAGCAGGAGAGAGGTGAGCATGAGGCGGGAGCCTCGGCGATCCTCGGCGCGTGTGCCGGCAACGAGGGGAAACATGGAGTTGACGACCGCCCAGGATGAGGTGAAGATCACCCGGCCGACCATGGCGACGGCGGCGTAGAGTCCCGCGCCCCGTGGCGCAAAGAAGTGTTTGACCAGGACGATGTTCCAGTTGCTGATCAGAACCTGGCCAGCAAAGAACACCAGAGCCTGCGAGGTTTCGCGCCAGGCCTCGCGGACCAGGCGCGCGTCGCGGAGCACCGGCCCCCGCTGTGGAATCAGCAGCAGCCAGGCCAGAGCCACGGCGGCGGAGTTGGCCGCAATCACTCCGGGCACGCCCAGCCCCAGCCGCATCAGCAGCAGCGATCCGCCCAGGCGGCCCACCCCTTCAATGATCAGGCTGATGGCCAGGGAGCGGAAGGCGCAGGCTCCCTGCACGTACCCGCGCCGGCTGCCAAGAGGGACGTAGAAGGCGGCGCCCACGGAAAGGAGTGCCACCAGCGACGGGCTGGGCAGGTTGAGGAAATTCGCAATGGGGCGCGCGAAGATCAGCAGGGCAAGCCCAACCGCGATGCCAACCACCCAGGCGGCGCGGTGAAAGAGGTGATAGACCGCCCGCTTCCCTTCCGGGGTGGCCTGCCGGGCAACCATCTTTGCCGAGACAATCTGAATGGACAGGGTCGCGGCGGAGATGAGGATCAGCAGCGTGTAGACGGCGGTGGCGTGACCGAAGCCGGCAGGGCCCAGGAAGCGTGCGACAGCGATGTTATAGAGAAGATTGGTCGCGGTGGCGACGCCAGATCCCACCAGCAGCACAAAGCTGCCGGAAACAATTCGGGAATGCAGAGTCCCGGGTTTGTCGGTCGTGCGATTCTCCACGCGAATGGCGCTCCAGAGCAAAAGGATTCCTGACCGCAAAACCGTCGGCCTGCGGAGATGCCGATGCGGGGGGGAGTCGGGCACCGCAACTGTCCTGGCGTCACAACGTTCGATGCGAAAGGGCCCCGCGCTGCTGCTTGGCCGTGCGCGGCGGGGCGAACGGCGGACAACCTGTCTGCCGGCTGGGAGCGTCCAAAACGTATCTTTGTGATGGCACGTATATCAGCGGCATTATTTCTTGGTTTCCTCCTGTTTCGCGGATGTTCAACCCAGCCGTCGCCGGAGATGCCTCCCCGGCACTGGGCCACCGGTCAGCAGCCCGAGCTTCTGGCTGTCTACGAACCGTGGTTCGGCCACCCGGCGCATATCTCGGTCGGCTATTCCTCCCACGACCCCGCGGAGGTGAAGAAGCAGATCCAGGAAGCGCAGAGTATGGGGATCTCCGGCTTCGTCGTTGACTGGTATGGCGATCGCGACCCGTTTAACGACGTCACCTACGCGCTGGTCCAGAAGACCGCGGGCGAGCAGCAGTTCCACGTGGCGATGCTCTACGACGAGTCGAACGCCGAGGTGGGCGCGACCGATGAGGCGCTGGCCGATTTCAAAATGTTTCACGACAAGTATCTGGCCGCCGACGCGCCCGGGCGGAGCGCATACCTGACCTACGACGGTCATCCCGTGATCTTCATTTTTCCCAAGGGGCACCACACTGACTGGGACCGCGTGCGCGAGGATCTCAACCAGTGGAATCCGCAGCCGTTTCTGATCTACGAGAACCTGCCTGGGGCCTACGCAAAGGACTTTCAGGGTTTCTATGCCTGGGTGAATCCCGGCAAGGAGGGCTGGAAGGCGAATGGCAGCGACTGGGGCAAGGACTACCTCGAGGATTTCTACCAGACCATGCGGACGAAGTATCCCGACAAGATGCCGGTGGGCGGCGCCTGGGCGGGCTTCGACGACAGTAAAGCCTCGTGGGGTCTGAACCGGCACATGGACTTCCGCTGCGGCCGCACGTTCCGGGATACGTTCAATCTCTGGAAGAAGTATTATCCGCCCGACAATCCGCTGCAGTATCTGCTCATTGAAACGTGGAACGATTACGAGGAAGGCACCGCCATCGAGCGCGGGATTCCGAGCTGCGGCTCCGGCGGTCTGCAGCCGGCGCTGCCTTTGCAGTGAGGCAGCGCGTCATTTCGGTCAGAATGCTGCGCTCTCCGGCGGGCCTCAGCATGGAGGCACTCGCGGTTCGCGCTCAGGCCACCCGGTAGACTTTCACCGCTGCAGTCTCCCCGTCCAGGACCTCGGTTACATCGAAGTCGCCCTCGGTTCCGGCCGCCAGGGCTTCAGACGGATAATGCACCCGGTTGATGATGGAGAGCGGCCGCTGCCGGACCTCGTCGTAGACCCGCCCGAGGTACTCGCCCAGAACTCCCATGCAGAGCAGTAACGCGGCTCCAACAAGGAACACCGCCGCGGCCACGCCCAGGCCGACGGAAGTGAGCGCCGTGCCGGCAAAGATTGTTCCCAGCATGAGCAGCGCAGCCATGCAACAGCAAACCGCCGACAGCACGAAACAAAGGCGCAGGGGCTTGTAGCTGAAGCTGGTAATCGCGTCCATGGCGTACTTAATGCGGCTCATGAAGCTCAGCTTGCCTTCGCCGCCGGCGCGATCCTGGCGATCGTAGTACACGATGGAGTTGCGGTAGCCCACCCAGGCGCGGAGTCCGGGCAGATACCGGTTGTTCTCGCGCATGGCATTGATGGAGTCGACGGCCTGACGGTCGAGCAGACCGAAAATGCCGGCGTTGAGCGGAATCGGAAAATCGGAAAGAGCGCCGAGCACGCGGTAAAACAGCGGAAAGAGGAAGGCCAGAAGCCTGCGGCTCTCCTGCCGGCTTCTGCGGACCGCGGCCACCACCTGCGCCCCCTGGCGCCAGGACTCGACCAGTTCGGGAATCACTTCCGGAGGATCCTGAAAATCACCGTCCATCAGGACAATGGCGTCGCCGCGCGCGGTCTGCAGACCGGCGGAGATGGCGCCCATGTGGCCCCAGTTGCGGGAGAGATCGACAACAACGACGTGCGGGTCCTCGTCCTGCAGGCCGCGAAGCAGCTCCAGAGAACTGTCCCGGGAGCCGTCATTGACATACACAACTTCCCATTCTTCTCCGATTTTCATGAGCGAAGCCGCCACCGCCGCATGAAAAGCGGTAACAATTTCCTCCTCATTGAAAATAGGAACGACAACAGAAATCATTGAAGACCCTCCTTAAGGCCGTGAAAAGATCACAAAGACCACACGTGCCTGATTCGGTCTGAATTTTGTCTTGCTTTTTTCTTGCGGGTCTTACAGGTCTTACGGGTCCTGCGATCGTGCCGGGTACCACTTGCCAGCCGGGCTATTCCGAAACTGCCTGAAACAGCCTTACTCTCCATCGCACTTCAGTCGGAGTCAAAACCGCAATGTATCGTGCATGCACCTGACGTGCCGTGAAGACCTTGTTCTGATGAAGAATCTGCACATCGTATTCGATGTTATCTACCAGCTGAATGGATAGCCCATCAGGCGAGTAAAAAACGATTTGAATGTTGTGGGAGAGTGGCTGGTAACGGGTGCTGATGCCCAGCGCGGCCTGCTGCCGGATGGTCGCCGTCAGCTGATCTTTGGCCGTGCCCGTAAAGGTGGCGTCGAGCAGGCCGGGCCGGTTCTGCGCCAGGGCCTCGCTGGCCGACGTCCAGGCTTCCAGATAATTGCGGACGGCTGCCTCGCGCGTCGTGTCGTTGAGCGGCCGGGGGGTATCGAGATGCGGAGGCTGGACATGGACCTCGGCCTCGTCCGGCGCCAGCGCAAATGCGACGCTTCCGACCGCCCATGCCACCAGCATGGCCCGCAGAATCTTCATCTTGCCCACCGAATTTCGTTGCCCAGAACCACACCGGTGGCGACCGTAATCCGCGCACCATCGTGCGCCGGCACATCCGCCTGCGCGATGTCTTTCTTTACCGGCACGTCGACCGTCGTCTGCTCTCCGTCATAGGTCTCTGTGAAGGTAACGATTGTGCCGTCGGGGATGGGATTTCCGCTGCAGTCGCGGATCGGGTCGGTGGCGAGCGCAATCTTCTGCCCGTCGGGGTGGGCGCTCATCTTCAGGCTGCAGGGATCGCCGGGAACCTGTTCGATCACCCGCGTGCTGGAAACGTCGCCTGCAGTGGCCACGAACCGGGCCGCCCCTTCGCGGGACGAGGAGTTCATCTGCGTCCACGCCGCGCCATCGTGGCTCTGGACGGTGCGGGATTCGACAGCGGCATCCGGAACCGAAAGCTGAAACGATACCGGCATGGGCTTGGTGATGAGGTTGTGGTAGGCATCAAAAATGTAAACCGCGCCGCTGATCCCGTCGTGCAGATCCACCGAAAGCCGCGACGGCTTGGCGAGAAAAGCAAGACTCCCTGGACGCGGCGCCGGCACGACATCAAACTCCTTCACATCGGTGGCGCCGCCCTCTTCCAGAAAGGCGACGTAATGGCCGGCGATGTCGAGGTCGCCGGCGGCGAACGACACTGGGTCGCCGAGCTGCACCTGACGGCGCACAGCCGCGCCGGTTCCGGTGATATAAAGCGTCGCGGGACCACTCCCGCTGGTCTGCACGGTAAAACCCGATCCGGCGACGACGGTTGCGGGCAAATGCAGGTTGCCGGTTTGCGCTGTGGCCGGCGGCGCCAGCGCCAGCCAGGCCCCGCACCCCAGCAATGCCGGCAGAAATGTGAGTCGGTACCTCATAGATCGTTGTTCTGGCTGTAGGTGGAGACGACAGCACGCTCGGTGCTGATTTTGCCGGCCAGATCCTGCGGAATGGGGATCGAGAAAGAAACCGGAACCTGCGGCATCAGAGCGCGGTCGATGTAACGGTCCGCCACCCAGACCAGCTGGCCGGTCTTGTCGTAGAACGTTCCCAGGACGTGGGCGATGTTGACCACCTGACCGCTTTGATTCACCAGAGCGCCCGTGAGCGACGGAGTGGGCATGGGGTTGAGTTTCTGATTCTGAATCTCGATGACCGGATCGGCCGAAGCCGCCACCAGCGTTGCCGTCGGCTCCATCCGGATACTGGCCACGTCGGAGAGCGCCGCATTGGGAAACAGGATGAAGAAAGGCGTGACCTGTTTGGGAAGCAACAGATGGGAGATCCGGTCGAAACTGACTTCCGATCCGATCGCCTTGCCGCTTTTCGCCATCAGCGTCGCCCGCACGTGCACATAGGCCGGGACGACATCCTCGTTGAGCAGCTCGCCCATGACCACCACGCCGGCGGCGCGCTCCACCGGGTGCATGTCCACGATCCGGACATGCGGGCTTTCCACGTCCTGCGCGGCCCAGTCGTCGCCGCCGCCGCGATAAATCACGTCCCAGCGCAGATAGTTCACCGGGATCACCTGGGGCGGCACGCGCGGTTCTTTCACGATCGGCCAAACCGGCTTCCAGCGATCGCCGGAACGCACCACCGCAACGTCGCGGGTATCGTCAAAATTCCCGACCACCGTAGACCAGTGCATCTGCAGCTGCATCTCGGCGCGGTCATCGGACTCGTGCAGCGGGCGAACGCGAAAACTTTCGAGGTCGGCGAAGGTGCGCAGGCTGAACTGGGCGCCGTTCAGATCGCGGATCAGGTCCTGTTCGTTGAACTCGCCCTTGTTCTCCAGGCTGGCATAAGCCGGCGCCCAGTGGTGCCTGGCGATATCGTGTGCCAGGCTCTGCACGGAGGCCTGAGGTGAGGACCAGGAGTGCGCCGGGCCCGAGGTTTCCCCGGCGTAGGCCGCTGCGGTCGGGATCGGCCAGAGAGTTCCAATGATCACCAGGCCGATGGTGGCGAGAATGATGACGATCGCAATCAGACGTCCCATATTACGAAGCCATCCTTCCATGCGCGACAGGCTCTTCCTCTTCCGCAGGCTCAAATTCGGAGACAGCCCGGATGGGCTCGCCGGGAATCAGCACCAGCAGCAGGGCCAGCAGGCTGCTGCCGAAGGGCAGCGTTCCCCACCAGATTCCCTGCCAGTGCGGCGGCCGCTGCGGCGCGTTGATCGCGGTTGCCGGGGGAATGCTGTCGTTGCCCCACACAAAAACAGTGTTGTTCTCCAGCGTATCCACGTGCCGCCAGCCGGCGAAGGAAAGCAGCGGATCGTAGTAGTGATCGCGCACAAGCACCCAGCGGATTCCGTAGCGGCCGGCGTGGTGAAGCATCGCGCGCAGCGCGTCGAGTCCGTCGGGGAAATATTTTGAGTCGGTCAGCGATCCGGAGCCGTGCGCCATGAGCTCGGGCAGCAGGCGGCCGGAGTTCCACTCCCCGTCCACGCTGCTGGCATCGGTCAGCATCGCCAGCCTGGCGATCTGGTTGCCGAATCCGAGGGTGAAGTAGCGGTAGCGGTCGTGGCCGTCGCGGTTCAGCCATTGCGCGCAGGAGTCAATCTTGTACAGGGCGCCTTCCGGCGGATGAAAAGTCGACCAGCTGACGGCCAGGCCACAGGTCAACGCCGCTGCCGCGCCAAGCGCGACTGCGGCTCGCAACCGGAAACGCGCCACCAGCTCCGAGGCCAGCAGACCCACGAGCGGCAGAGCCAGCAGACTGGCCCAGTAGGTGAATCGCTCCATCGTGATGACGTTGAAGGCGCGGCCAAGGAGGTAGTAACCCACCGGCGTGGTGCCGCCCAGCCCCAGCAGAAAGGCGAGCCAGAAACCGAACAGCAGCGGACGCAGGCGCGGGACCGCGGCGCCGCGAAAGATGATGAACGGCAGCGCGAGGATCATCGCTCCATAGGGAACGAGGAAATAGTTCACCCCGTACAGCGGGCTGAGGATGTAGTTGGAGCGGCTGGGGTGCGGGATGGGCGCCTGGGTGACCGGGTAGTGAATCAGCGCGATCCAGAACGGCAGCAGTACCAGCACGACGGCAACGGCCACCGCGACGGTGGCAAAGATGGTGCGGAACAGTGCAGCCGATGTGGAAACGCGCTCGCCCTCTTCGCGGTCGATGAACGCCAGCGCCGTGACGGGGAGAGCAAAGAGCAGCGATCCAAAAATGAGGGTGGCGTGGTGATCGGCTGCCGCGGCCGCGAACACCGCGAGGCCCTTGATGAACGCCTTCCAGCGACCGAAGCGGATCCACTCAAACAGAAACGGCAGGGCGTTCAGGTACAGCGCCGCTGCGGTGGTGGTGGGCAGCTGTCCTGCCGCATACACCAGAAAGCTCTCGGCTCCCAGAAAGACCGTCGCCAGCGCCGCAAACGAGGCCGCGCGCTCGCTCACCCAGAGCTTTGAAAACCTGTAGACACCCAGAACCAGCAGAAGAATGCCGGCCAGCTGCACCATCATGTAACCCATGGTCAGGCCGGTGATATGCGAAAGGACGGCGATCCACTGCTGCGGCAGCGGCGGATAGGTGGTCTGCGAAAATCCCGCGTACCACTTCGTATTCCACGGATCGAACCAGTGGTGCAGATAATGCGACGCGAAAAAGATGTGGAAGTTCGTGTCGTAAGAGCGCAGCGGCAGCTCCATGAGCAGGAGCGGCAAATGAACCGCGAGCGCTGTGGCAAAAATCAGACTCAGCGGTATCGGCCGTGCTCCGGGAGCAACTGGTTCGACTTTCTGCAAGCGTGTCCTCTCGAAAAAGCATTGGATTCGCAGGAGTGCGGCTCTGGTTGCTTGATGCGGCTTCCCTGCCCCGGCCGCGCAGCCGTTCGGGAGCCAACGCCGCCAACCCGCGCCGCATCCAACGCCCAAAGTGCAAGAGCTGCTTGTTCGATATGCTTAAAGCCCGACCCCGGATTCTGAAGACTGTCGTTCTGCCTGTTCTCTTCTTCACCTTTGTTGGGATTGCTGACGGACAAACGTACCAGGTGGGCCCGAATGGTTCAGCGCAACCGCAAAAAGGGACCGGCCAGGCGGCGTCTCCGGGACAATCTCTGGGGTGGGGATCGAACATTCAGAACGCGCGCCTCGCGCGCGCCGCGGAGCTGGCTTTGCAGCAGGGCCATCACGCGGAGGCGCAGACGCTCGCGCAGCGTGCCGCCCAGACCGCGCCCAACGATCCGCACCTGTGGTTCCTGCTCGGCTATGCGGCCCGCCTGAACCACAATTTCTCCCTCTCCATCGAGTCCTATAACCATGGTCTGCGTCTGCAGCCCGGCTCGGTCGACGGCCTCTCCGGCCTCGCGCAGACCGACGCGGAGCTGGGACGCACCAAAGACGCGGAAGACCTGCTGCAGAAGATTGTCACGTCCAGTCCCGGCAGGGTGAACGATCAACTGCTGCTCGGCGAGCTGCAGCTGCGCTCCGGCGATGACACCACCGCCATCAAAACCCTGGGAACAGCGGAGCGCACGGCGCCCAGCGCACGGGCAGAAGTTCTGCTGGCCATGGGCTATCAGCACCTGAAGCAATACGACCAGGCAGGCCACTACCTGGATGAAGCCAGGCGTCGCGCCCCCAATAATCCCGATGTGGAGCGGGCGCTGGCCGGCTACTACCGGCAGATGGGTCAGTACAGCGAGGCGATTCAGGAACTGAAAGCGATCCCTCATCCAACACCGGACATCAAGGCGGAACTGGCCTACACCTGGCAGCTGAACGGCAATCTCGACGAAGCCGCGAAGGAGTACACCGAAGCCGCCAACGCAATGCCGAAGGACCTCGCCATGCAGTTGTCGGCAGCCCAGGCGGAAGTCGCGGCTGGCTCCGACGAGCGGGCGAACGCTTTCCTGAAGCGAGTGGCCGCTGTTGAGCCCGCCAATTACCGGCTGCACTCCATTCGCGGAGAAATCGCCGAAAACGAGGATCACCCCGACGTCGCGATTCAGGAGTACAACACCGCTCTCGCCAACCTGCCCCCCAACCCGGCCGAGGGATCTCTCTACCCGATCCAGATGCACATGAACCTGGTGAATCTGTATCGCGGACTGGACCAGGACGACGCGGCACAGAAACAACTCGCTCTCGCGCAGAGCGAGATCGGCGCTCTCCAGGAGCAGGGGACCGACCGGGTTCCCTTCCTGCGCCTGCGCGCGACCGTTCGTCTGGCGGCCGGCGATGTCAGCGGGGCTCGCGCCGACATACAGAATGCCCTCTCCCTCAACCCCAACGATCCGAACAATCTTCAGCTTTCCGGCGACGTGCTGATGAAGCTCGGACAAACGGACGAGGCGATCGCGGCCTATAAGAAGGTGCTGGGACAGAATCCCGACAGCCGGTCCGCGCTTACCTCGCTGGGCTACGCCTCCCGCGTGGTGGGCCGGGACAAGGACGCCGAGATGTATTTCGATCGGCTCGCCAAAGTCGATCCTCACCTGTACACGCCGTATCTGGCCCTGGGCGATCTCTATACCTCGCGCCACGATTACGCGAGGGCCGAGAGCGATTACCGCAAAGCGTATTCCCTGTCGTCCAAAAACGCGTCGGTGGTGGCCGGCGGCATGAATGCCGGCATCGAGGCCCACAAGCTCGAAGTCGCCGGAGTGTGGATGAAGCGAGCCACGCCCGCCATGCAGAACAATGCGCGGCTGCTGCGGGAAGAGGAGCGCTATCTCAGCTTCAAGGGCAATTACCAGGAATCGGCCAGCATCGGCGAGAAGGTCATCCGCCTCCTGCCCAAAGACCGCGACGTCGTCGTCTATCTCGGCTACGACTATCTTCACCTGAATCGCTATCAGGATCTGCTGCAGCTGACGCAGAAGTACAACTCGGTCCTGACGAAAGAGCCTGACATTCCCCTGCTGGCCGGTTACGTGGAGAAGCACGACAACCATCTGAATGAGGCTCGGGCTGACTTCACCGAGGCGATCGAGCGCGACCCGAAGGTCACCACCGCCTATGTGAATCGCGGCTACATTCTCCAGGATCTGCATCAGCCGCGCGCGGCCGCCGACGATTTTGAGGTCGCCGTGCACCAGGACCCGAAGAACGCCGAGGCGCATATGGGCCTCGCTTACACCAGCCTCGATCTGCACAAGCCGCAGATGGCGCTGCGCGAGGTCAACCTGGCCTCAGCCGGCGTTCCCGATTCCCTGCCCGTCCATCTGATTCGCGCCACGGCCTATGGGCAGGAGGGGGCGCTTTCCAAATCGGCAATGGAATACCGGGCCGCGCTCAAATTCTCGCCCAATGACGGGGAGCTGCACATGGCTCTGGCCAGCACGCTCTATTCCCTGCGCCATTATCACCAGGCCATCGACGAGCTGCAGGTCGCCAGCCGTCTCTCGCCCTCCGACCCGCTCATCTACGCCTGGATGGCGCGCACCTGGGCCGAACTGGGAGACCGCGACCAGACCCTGCGATACGTGCAGGTGGCCGAAGATCGCGCGCGGGTAACCCCCGCTTCCGAGGTCAAGTCGCCCGACGAGGGCAGATCGCACTCCAGTAACAGCGACGTTTACGTGTTCACAGGCGATGCGCTGGCCGAGGTCGGTGACCAGCGGGCCGCCATGCTGCGTTTTCGCCGCGCCCTGGTCATGCCCGACAGCGACCGGGTCGAAGTTCGGCTCGCCGTGGCGGAACTCGAAGCCCGTCAGGGGCATGCGGACGACGCCAGCCGGCAGATCGCTCTTTCCCTGATGGAGGCGGAGGCCGGAGTAACGCCGCCGCCCACCGGACAGCAGCTCATTGAAGCCGCCGACGTCTTCCGGCGCCTGCATGATTACCAATTATCGGAAACTTACCTCCAACGCGCCCAGGCAGCGGGCGCATCCGATACTGCTGTGCATATCGGACTGGCCAACACGTACCTGGCGGTGGGCGATACCGCCCGTGCGCAGGGCGAACTGGAAACCATTCGCCAGTCCGCGGACGAGGAGCCGAACTATCAATATCTATTGGCGGAAGCCAGCGTCTACCGCCAGGAGCACCAGAACGCCCAGGCGCTCACCGCTTTTGCCCAGGCAGTGGATGCGGCCGGTGAAGACCAGACCGCCCAACAGAATCTGCTCCAGGCCGGGGCCGACGAAGGCTACCGCGTCAATTCGCGGGTGAGCGTGCTCGATGACCTGAACGTCCAGCCCATCTTCGAAAACACGCCCGTCTACGTGCTGGATTCCAAACTGGATGCCCTCTTTGCGGTGCCTCCCACCGACACCGCCCTTCTCCCGCCGCCGCGCTCCTCCATCGACACCGAGTGGACCAACGCCTTTCATCTGCATCTTAACTATTTGCCCACCGCAACCGGCTTCTTTCAGGTTCGCAATGCACGCGGCACCATCTCAGTGCCGAGTACCAATTCGATCGTCAACCGCAACACCATGGATTACTCGTTCAACATCGGGCTCAATCCAACGGTTCACCTGGGCAACAACGTGATCACGTTCAACAGCGGAGTTCAGGAGACCATTCGCCGGGATTCCCTGCAGCCGTATGCGATGAACCAGAACCTCTTCCGCGAATTTACCTACATGTCCACGAGTTCTTTCTTTCATCTGCTGTCTGCCGACGGTTACGTGCTGCACGAAAGCGGGCCCTTTACCGAATCCAATGAGCATTCCAATTCCCTGGCTGCCGCCCTCAACTTCCGGGTGGGCGCGCCCTGGTCGCGGACCGCTCTCATAACCGGATGGGGCAGGAACGATCAGACCTTCAATCCGGCCGGCATCGAGGATTACTACACTTCCTCCTACATCGGCCTGCAGCGCCAGTTCGGCCAGACCTTCAACATCAAGGGCATCGTCGAGGATCTGCGCGCCTGGCGCGTCGTCAGCCCGCGTTCCGGCATCGCTCAGGCCCTCGTTCCCTCCACCGTCATCAGCTGGTCGCCGGCGCGTAACTGGCAGATTCAGGGCAACGCCGCCTGGTCCAGCACCCGCGGTTTCCATATCTACGACGACATCACAGGAGGCGCGACCGTTTCCTGGGCGCTGCCCTTCCATCGCGAGTTCCACGATGAAAGCGGCGATGTGCTCCTGCAGTATCCCATTCGTTTCACCGGCGGCGTTCAGCAGGAAACCTTCTACAACTTCACCGGCGGCCAGAACCAGCAGTTTCGCCCCTTCATAGGCATCACCATCTTTTAAGGCGGATCCGATGAGAATTTGTTTGGTAGCGACCTTTCCTCCCAGCGGACGCCAGCTGAATGAGTATGCCTTCCACATTGCGCGCGAGCTGCAGCAGCATCCTGACATCGAGCTCACCATTCTCGCCGATGAGCTGACCGATTACGCCTTCGCCACGGACGGAGACGGCAAACCGCTGCCCGCCACCCGGCAGCCGGAGCTGCCCGGCTTCGACGTGGTCCGCTGCTGGAACTTCAACAGCGTCGCCACCCCTGTCCGTCTGCTCAGCGCAATCCGCCGCATCAAGCCGGACGTAGTCTGGTTCAACCTGGTTTTCTCCAGCTTCGCCACGCCCGACTATCCGGTCGCCGCCCTGGCCGGTCTCTCCACTCCGGCGCTGGTGCGGGCCATGGGCTTCTACACCCACATCACGCTGCACCACGTCCTCGAGCACGTCGACTTCGGGGCTGCCGGCGTCAGGCAGGAGCGGCTTTACCGGATCGGCACCGATGTTGCCACGCGCGCTCTGCTGCGCGCCAACTCGGTCTCCGTCCTCCTGCCCGGCTATCAGCGCACGCTCATGGAGAAGTACGGAGCGAAAAACGTGCTGCTGGGGACCCATGGCACATTTGCCGCCGAGCCCATTCCTCCCGATTTCTCGAAACGCGGCAACCCGGATCAGCGGCTTCTCGCCATCGGACACTGGGGCACGTACAAGCGTCTTGAGACGCTGATGGAAGCCTTCCCCGCGGTGGTGAAGGCTGTCCCCAACGCGCGGCTCATCGTTGCCGGAGCCAACCATCACACGCGCGCCGGCTACTGGGAGTCCATTCGCGCCGCTCAGCCCCCGGCATTGCCCATCGAATTTCGCGGCTACGTGGCCGAGGAAGACATCCCCGATCTCTACCGCACGACCTCCGTTGTGGTGCTGCCCTATGACTCGGCCACCGGTTCCAGCGGCCCCGCCCATCAGGCCTGCGAATTTGGCGTTCCCGTCGTCTCCGCTGACATTCCCGACTTCATCGATATGGCCGCCGACGAAGACATGGCCATCAGCTTCTTCCGCCGCGGCGATGCCGCCGATCTGGCTCAGCAGCTCATCTCCATCCTTCAGTCTCCCGAGCTGCAGCGCCAGATGGCCGAGCATAACTATGCCGCCGGTGTCCGCATGACGATGAGCAACGTCGTCCGCGACTATCTCCGCTGGTTCGAGCTGCACCGTCGCCGCCGGCACCTCGCCGCTCCGGCAATCGCGCCGAATCGCCGCCGGGCGTGGCTGCAGTCGCTGTTTCGTTCCCGCGGCCCGGAGCCGGACCGGACTCCCGGCCCTGCCCACCGCACGGAAGAACGTCTCTCCGCCGATTCGCTCGACTTTTCCGAAGAACAGGATCATCCGCCGGCGTTTATGGACTCCCGGAGCGGCAGACGCGTGGATACGTCGCGCATCTCCCGGAACTCCGATGGCTATTCCTCTCATCCATCGCTTGAAGGTGGATGCTGACGTGAATCCGTCATGCAGTTCGTGGTTCCAGCTCCAGTTGTGACGATGGAGTTCAGGAAGGAGAACACCTTGCGAAGGGTCGCTGTTATGTGCTTTTCCGGCCGGCTTCGGCTTCTGGCGTTTCTCGCATTGGCGGCGACGATCCCCTGCCTCACCAGCGGCTGTGGATCTTCCTCCGGCACCCAGGTGGTCCCCAGGCCCACCGTCACCATCACCGCCAGTCCCACTTCCATTAGCGCCGGGGCGACCGTCACCCTTACCGTGACCGCGACGAATGCCAGCGGGGTCACCATCACCGGGAGCGACAACAGCAGCTACACCCTGGGGGCCTCCGGCGGCACGCAATCGGTCACGCCCAGCGCCACCGTCACCTATACCGCGACGGCCGCCGCTGTCAGTGGAACCGCCACCGCGACGGCAACCGCGACCGTCAGCGTCGCCGCGGCGGCGCCACCCACCGTCACCATCTCCGCCAGCCCCGCGACCATCGGCGCAGGGCAATCGTCCACGCTCACCGTGGCCGCGACCAATGCCACCGGCGTTACGGTGACCGGCACCGACGGCAGCAGCTATGCGCTGCAGCCCACTGGCGGCACCCAGGCGGTCACTCCCGCTGCCACCACGACCTATACCGCAACCGCAACCGGTCACGGCGGCGCAACCGTGACCGCGCAGGCCACCGTCACGATCTCAGCGACTGCGGCGCCGCCCACCGTCACCATCTCCGCCAGTCCTGCCACCATCAGCGCGGGGCAGTCGTCCACGCTCACCGTGGCCGCCACCAACGCTACCGGCGTGACCGTGACCGGCACTGACGGCAGCAGCTATACGCTCACGCCCCCGGGCGGGACCCAGGCGGTCAGCCCCACGGCGACCACGACCTACACGGCCACCGCGACAGCCGCCGGAGGAGCCACGGCTACCGCCCAGGCCACCGTCACCGTGACCACCGGAAACGAGGACGAGATCACTCACGTGATCTTCATGCTCCAGGAGAATCACTCCTTTGACGACTACTTCGGCATGTTGAATCCCTACCGCACAGCCAACGGCTGGACGCAGGGAGCCGACGGCAACACCTACACAGTCGACGGTATCGACGACAAGCTGAGCACCATCTCCAATAAGGACGACGAGGGCGACGTCTATCCCCTTTTCAAGTTCACCACCACCTGCATCGACGACCTGACCTCCGCCTGGCTGGCCAGCTATGGCGAGGCGAGCACCTACGACTTCACCACGAGCCGGCCCATCCTGATGGACGGCTTTGTGCACAACGCGGAGGGCTACGCCAAATCGTGCGTCGCCAGCGGCACCTGCTCCGGCACCTTCAACGACACCACGGGCCGCCGCGCCATGGGGTACTACGACCAGGGATTCCTGAACTACTACTACTACATGGCCTCGCAGTTCGCCCTCTCTGACCGCTGGTTTTCTCCAATCTCCAGCAAGACCGTCGACAATCGCATCGCCGTCATGACCGGTGGCACTACCCAGGGTCTGGTGAAAGACCCCAGCGCGGATGACCACATCACCACTCAGCTCAACATCCCGACCATCTACGAGGAGCTCGACCAGAACAACGTCTCGTGGAAGATCTATTACACTTCCACGCTTGGCTATTGCATAGCCGATGACGGCGCCGACTGCACGGGCTCATCAAATGCCAACTACCCCGCGATCTGGTTCAGCTACTTCCAGTACTCTCATCAATATCTCTACGAGAATCCCACCGGAGCAGCATGCACCGGCAGCACCGTGTCCTCCACGGCGGTCGGCGACACCACCGGTTCGTTCTGCATAGACACAAATCACATCGCGCCACTGCCTCAGTACTACACGGACCTGCAAAACAATACTTTGCCGAGCTACGCATTCATCATGTCGGGCTCGGGTATTAACGACGAACATCCAGGCTCAGGCCAGTCAGTCCTCACCGGTCAATACCAGGTGTCGAAGGTCATCAACGCTCTGATGACCAGTCCGTCCTGGTCCAGCTCAGTCTTCTTCCTCGCCTACGACGAGGGCGGTGGACCGTATGATCACGTGCCCCCGGTACCGGGCCACTCCAATGACTTCACCGACGCTGCTCAGCAGAGCCTGTATCCGGAGCTGAGCTCGGCCAACATTGACGTTAATCCCGACGGGTACAACCCCTGCGTGCCGGCGGGCGGGACGCCAACGCTGCACTGCGATCTGGCTTCCGGCGATCCCGGAGCCAATTCAGCCGACGCCGCAGCGCAGCAGGGTTTCGCTGCCCAGCTTGGGTTCCGTGTCCCCGATATGGTCATCTCCCCATTTGCCCGAAAGCATTATGTGTCGCACATTCCCATGGACCATACGGCCATCGTCAAGTTTGTCGAGAATCGCTTCATCGGCCCCTCGGCGCACCTGACCAACCGCGACGCGGTCCAGCCCAGCCTGCTCGACTTTTTCGACTTCAGCGGAATTCCGTGGGCCACACCGCCCACGCCCCCGGCGCCGAACACGACCTCAGGAACATGCACGCCGAACAGCATGGGGCCGTAATTCCGGACGAGATTTTGCCTGCTGTGAGGGCGGCGCAGAGACGCGCAGACTAAGCGCTCTTTGCGCCGCTCGTTGTGTCTTCCGCGGAATGCGACGCTTCCGCCGGCACCACTTCATACGGACGCATCATGTCGTTGTCTTCGTGCTCCACCATGTGGCAGTGGTAGACATAGCGGCCGGTATAGCCCGTAAAGTGCACGAGAATGGTCAGCACCTCGCCTGGGTAAACCAGCGCAGTGTCTTTTCGGCCCACCTCATTGGGCTCCGGCGCGCGCTTCATTCCCACCAGCCGCAATTCCCCCTTCGCCTGCATGGCCGGGATGTCGTATCCCTGACGTTCCAGGATTTGAAACTGAACCAGGTGCAGATGCATGGGGTGCGTATCGTCGGTGATATTGATGAAGCGCCACTTCTCCACCGCGCCCAGCCGCACTGTCTCCGTCACCGGGTCATCGTAGCCCTTGTTGTTGATGTGCATCCCGAGCGACCGGCCCTTCCCGTCGAATTTCTCGGAAAGATAGAAATCCCGAACCCGGACGGAAGCACCCTCGGCGAGCGAAGATGCCGGGCGCACAGGAGGCATCACGAAGACCGTCTTCGCTCCCCTGAGCGGCCTGGTCACTCGAAACTGCATAAACTCCGGCAGGAGTGTCCGAGGCACGGTCATCATCGACCAGCCTGGAAAAGGTGCTACCGCGTCGTTGTCCAGGGTTACGGTTTTGCCGGCCAGACCGGAGAAGTCAACGATCAGGTCAGCCCGCTCCGCTGGCCCAAGCAGCAGTTTCTCCATCGTGACGGGAGCCGGCATCAGGCCGCCATCCGTGCCGATCTGGTGGATCTTCACCAGATTCGGGACATCCGTCGGCGATTGAGCCAGATTCAGAAACAGCCGAACGAATCGAGAGTTGCATGCATTCAGGACGCGCATGCGATAGAGCCGGGGCTCGACTTCGAGATACGGGGAGATCGTGCCGTTCACCACCGGGAACTCTCCGAAGAATTCCGATCCCCAAACCCCCGGCGGAAGCGGGATGCCGTCCTCGAACGCCGGCGCGTAGATGAGCTGTCCCTGCTTGTTGACGGTTCGGTCCTGCACCACCAGCGGAATTTCATAGTCTCCCGAGGGCAGGTGCAGAGCACGCTCCTGCGCATCGCGAATCAAATAGAACCCCGAGAGGCCTGCATACACGTTGAGCCGCGTGATGCCCAGCGCGTGATCGTGGTACCAGAGCGTCGCGGATTGCTGGCTGTTGGGATAGATGTAGCGGACCGACTGGCCCGGCGTGATCCAGTTTTCCGGCAGGCCGTCGCTGAACGACGGCGTGCTCGCGCCGTGAAGATGTGTCACCGTTCGCACTGCAGGGGACGGCGGCATGGCTCCATGAATGTGCGGATCGACGGCAAAGAGATGTCGTGTCGGCAGCTCGTTGTGCCACTCGGTCACGATTGGCCGTCCCCGCTCCACATCGAAGGTCGGCCCGGGATACTCCCCTTCGAATCCCCACAGCCGTGCCGGCGGCAGCTGCGAATGCAGCCGCCGTGAGAACTCCCTCAGACGGATGACATATTCTTCCCCATCCTTGCCAGAGCGGACCGGCGCGATGCGCCGCGGCACGGGTAAAGGATCAATAAAACGCTCCAGAGTGGGAATCGGCAGCTGGGGCGGCGGTGCCTGGCGGGGAGGAGGTCCGGTAGGCGGCCCGATCTGTGCGGCGTCGGCTTCGATCCCTCGTCCCAGAACCGCTCCGGAAAGAGAGGCCGCGCTGAGCCTGAGGAATTCCCTCCTGCTTCGAAGACTCATTCTCCTTCAGATTAACGCGGAGCGGCAGAACCGGCGCAACGTTCAGTGCCTGCGCTAACTCTCGTTCCTCGTTCCTGGCGCTGGACGAATCTCCGTAATCGTCTTCGCTGGCTCCTCGCAGCACGCCGCCTCGATCCCCTCGCCGCCCTCCGGGCCATAGAAGAAGACCCACGTGGCGAAATCCGTCGTGAGGTTCACAAACACGTGCTCCTGCTGCGCGGGAACCGTCAGCACGTCGCCCTGCGCCACGGGAATCTCCTTGCCGCAGCAGCGGAACGTCGCTCCGCCGCTGGCCACCACATACACCTCATCGCGGGTGTGTGGCTCCTGGCGGTCCACCTCGCGAGGCGCGTAGAAGTTCACCGTGAGACTTCCCAGCTGCAGCAGCTCGGCCGAGTACTCCGCTCCGGCCCGCCGCAGGCCCTCATGCCCATTGGCCACGGTCAGGTGGTATTCCATGCTCGCTCTCCCTCGGGGCCCATCCCATCGCAAGGCCCCGTTTCTGAGAGCATAGCCCTGGTTGGTCACTCGATCTGCTGTCGAACGCGGGTTCGTTCCAGACTTCTGCCGCCAGGCTGGATTCAATTGGTCCGCAGCGCCACCAGGGGATTGATCCGTGAAGCGCGGCGCGCGGGTAAATAGCCCGCCAGCGCCGCCACCACCAGCAGCAGCACAACCATCGCCGCATACGTCACCAGATCGGTCGGCTGCGTCCCATAGAGCAGCGATGCAATCAGCCGCGCTGCCAGAATGGAGGCGATGACCCCTGCCACCATTCCCGAGACTGCCAGCCGCAGCGTTCTTGCCAACACCGCCGCCTGAACCCGCCACCGGCTCGCGCCCAGCGCCATGCGAATGCCGATCTCCTGCGTCTGCCGCGTGACTGAGTACGCGATCACGCCGTAGATGCCCAGCGCTGCCAACAGCAAGCCAAGTCCCGCGAAGACGCCGACCAGCAGAACGAAAAAGCGCCGCGGCGACACCGAGTGGTCTACAAACGATCGCAGCGTCCGGAATTCGGTCGCCGGCTGGCCTGGATTCAGCTCCCGCAGTACCTGCAGCACGCTCGCCGCCAGCGCCTGTGGCGGCAATTTCGAGCGCACCACCAGCTCGGCCCCCACCGGCGCGGCCTGTCCCACCGGCAGATACGCCTCCGGCCCGTCGGAGCCGCCCTCCACGGCCGTGTCGCGCACATCGTTCACCACGCCAATCACCCGCGGGGGCTTGCTGCACTGTCCAATGTCGGCGATGCGGCCGATCGGGTCCTCTCCCGGCCACAGCCGTTTGACCGCAGCCTCGTTCAGGATCACGACGCAGGCATCGTTCGGGCCGTCCGACCACGAAAAGTCCCGCCCCTCGCGCAGCCTGATTCCCATCGCTTCCAGATAGCCCGGCGTCACGATCTGCACCAGCGCGTCCGGACACTCCTTCTTCCGGCAGTCCACGCCCTCGGCCGCCAGATTCCAGCTGCGATTCTGATCCAGCGGCAGCATGTCGGTGGTTCCAGCCGCTTCAACCCCCGGAATCGCCGTTACCTTCCGCAGCATGTTCTGGAGGATCGATACGCCCAGCGCTGCATCTCGCTTCCCGTCCTTCCCGGTATCGTCGTAATCCACCTTCATCGCCGCCGCGCGATCCGGCTGGAAGCCCAGGTTGATATCCATCACCTTCAGGAAACTCCGCAGCAGCAATCCAGCCCCCACCAGCAGCACGCAGGCCAAAGCCACCTCGCTCACCACCAGCGCCGACCGCATCGCCTCATGCCGCCGCCCGGCGCTCACTCCCTGCCCGTTGTCCTTCAGCGCCTCCTGCAGATGCCTGCCCGCCATCCGCAGCGCCGGCGCCGTCCCGAACAGCACTGCCGCGCCGGTGGCCATCAGCAAAGTCCAGGCCACGGCGGTTCCGTCCACGCGCACGTCGCCGAGCAGCGGCAGCGCAATCGAGCCCGCCCGCGCCAGATACTGCGTGATCCCCACCGCCACGCCCAGCCCCAGCACCGCGCCTGCGGCGGAGAGCAGCAAACTCTCGGTCATCAGCTGTCGCACGATCCGCGCCCGGCCCGCGCCCAGCGCGCTGCGCATCGCAAACTCCTTGCTGCGCGCCGCCGACCGAGCCAGCATCAGGTTCGACAGGTTCACGCACACGATCAGCAGGATCAGCCCCACCGCGCTCCACAGCAGCTCCAGCGACGGCCGCAGGCTTCCGCTCACATGCTCCTTCAGCGGCTGCACCCAGACCTTGTAACCCTTGCCGTATTCCGGATGACTGTTATTGAAATAGAAATCCGGAAAGAGCCTCTCCGCCTCGTCGCGGGCCTGGGCCAGGCTCACGCCAGGTTTCATGCGTCCCACAATCAGGAACACGTTCCCCCAGTTCCGCATCTCGTCGTTGATCGCCGGCACAAAAATCTGCATGTTGGTCCCCGGCGCAAAGACGCTGCCGAAATCGAAGCTCTTCGGCAGCACGCCCACCACCAGCGTCGGCGTGTTGTTCAGCTCAATCGCCTGGCCCACAATGTTGCGGTCGCTATGGAACTGCCGCTCCCAGAAGGGATAGCTCAGCAGCACCGCGGGCCGTCCGTGCAGGCGCGTCTCTTCCGGAGAAAATCCCCGCCCCAGAAACGGCTGCACCCCCAGCACCTGAAAGAAATTCCCCTCCACAGAGACGCCCGACACCGGAACCGGATCTCCCTGCCCGGTGAGCTTGAATCCACCCGCGCCGAAGAACGGGAAGTACGCCGTCACGCCCGACAGCGTCCGATTGCGTTGCTGGTAGTCCTCAAGCGCGTCCACCGAGTACGTCACGCACGACTCGCCGCACGCCTGGGGAGGCCCCTGCACCCACACCAGCCGCTGCGCCTCAGGAAACGGCAGCGGCCGCAGCAGCAGCGTGTTCACCACGCTGAACACCGCCACGTTGGCGCCGATACCCAGCGCCAGAATCAGCACCGCCACCACGGTGAATCCCGCATCCCGCCGCAGCGTCCGCAGCGTGTAGCGCAGATCCTGCCCCAGCACATCGAGCGCCGGCAGCCCTCGAGCCGCCCGCTGCTCTTCCCTCGCCTGCTGCACTCCGCCGAATCGCACCATCGCTCTCCGCCTCGCTTCCTCGGGGCTCATCCCGCTCCGCAGGTTCTCCTCAACCGCCATCTCCAGATGCGCCGCCATCTCCGCATCGAGATCGCGATCCAGCGCGTCCTTGCCGAAGAACGCCCGCAACCGCTGCCATCCCCGCCGCGCCCACCCATCTGCCATCGCATTCACCCGTAATCTGCAACCGGTAACCTGCAACCTCAATTCGTTCGCAGCGCCACCAGAGGATCGATCCGCGAAGCCCGCCGCGCCGGCAGATAACCGGCCAGCGCCGCCACCGCCAGCAGCAGCACGATCATTCCCAGATACGTCAGCCAGTCCGTCGGCTGGGTGCCGTACAGCAGCGACGCGATCAGCCGCGCGGCGAAAAACGACACCACGCTCCCCGCCACGATCCCTGATACCGCCAGCCGCAGCGTTCGTCCCAGCACCGTCGCCTGCACACGCCCGCGGCTCGCGCCCAAAGCCATGCGGATCCCAATCTCCTGCGTCTGCCGCGTCACTGAATACGCAATCACCCCGTAAATCCCCAGCGAAGCCAGCAGCAGCCCAAGCCCGGCAAAAATGCCCACCAGCAGCACGAAGAACCGCCGCGGTGACATCGAGTGATCCACCAGTCCCTGCAGCGGCTGCAGCTGGGTTGCCGGCTGCCCGGGATCGACCGCCCGCACCTCCGCCATCACGCTGCCCGCCAGTGTTCCCGCCGGCAGCGCGCTGCGCACCACCAGATCGGCTCCCTCGGGGCCGAACTGTGGCGCCGTCACCGGCAGATACATCTGCCAGCCACTGCCGCCCTCCACGCTGGTCTCATGCACGTCGGCGATCACGCCAATCACGCGCGCGTCCCCTCCATCAATGTCCGCGATCTGCCCAATCGGATCCCGTCCCGGCCACAGCGCCTTCGCCACCGTCTCGTTGATGATCACGCCCGGCGGCTTGCTCGTGTCGTCCCAGCGAAAATCCCGCCCCTCCAGCAGCCGCATCCCAATCGCGCCCAGATACCCCGGCGACACGATGAAGACGAACGTCCCCTGCAATTCCCCTGGCCGGTAGACCACTCCCTTCGCCCGAAGCCCCCAGCTCCGGTTGCGGCTCAGCGGCAAATTGTCGGTGATCCCCGCGGTCTCGACTCCGGGGATCGTCTCGACCCGTCGAATGATTTCCTGCCACTGCTCCACGCGCGCGGCCTGCTTCTGCCCATCGTCAAAGTCGAGACTGATCATGTCCGCCCGTGCCGGCCGGAATCCCAGGTCCACGTCCATCAGGTGCAGAAAACTCCGCAGCAGCAACCCCGCGCCCACCAGCAGCACGCAGGCCAGCGCAATCTCCGCAATCACCAGTGCGGAGCGCAGCCCCTCATGCCGCCGCCCTTCGCTCATGCCGTGGCCGGAATCCTTCAGCGCCTCCTGGACCGTTCCACTCGCCAAACGAAGCGCGGGCGCCACACCGCACACGACTCCCGCTGCCAGCGCCAGCCCGACGGTCCACGCCATCGCCGCCCCGTCGATCCTCACATCCGTCAGCAGCGGCAGCGCAATCGAACCTGAATGCGCCACAAACCGCGTCACCCCCTCGGCAATTGCGAGCCCCAGCGCCGACCCGGCCGCGGAAAGAATCAGGCTCTCCACCAGCAGCTGCCGCACGATGCGTCCACGCCCTGCGCCCAGCGCCATGCGCATGGCAAACTCCTTGCTCCGCGCCGCAGCACGCGCGAGCATCAGATTCGACAGGTTCACGCACACGATCAGCAGGATCATCCCCACCGCGCCCCACAGCACCTCCAGCGATCGCCGCAGCTTCCCGCTCACGTACTCCTTCATCCCGATCAGGTGGGCGGTGTAGTGATAGTTCGCGTTGTACTCCGGATGTTTCAGATCGATATCCAGCTTCGGAAACAGCTGGTTCGCCTCCTCCTGCGCCTGCCCCAGCGTCACGCCCGGCTTCAGTCGCCCCATCAGCGCAAGGTCGTTGCCGTCGTCCTCAAAGTCCGACATCACGTAGGGAACGAACATGTCCACCCGCTCGCCCGGCGAGAAAACCGACCCGAAATCGAAGCTCTCCGGCAGCACGCCGATCACGGTCACCGGCGTCCCGTTAAAGCTCACCGCGCGCCCGACGATGTTTCGATCCCCATTGAATTGCCGTTTCCAGAAGGGATAGCTCAGCACCGCCGTCGGCCGGCTCCCGTGCAGCGCCTCCTCGGGCAGAAACAGCCGCCCCATCATCGGCTGTACGCCCAGGGACTGGAAGAAGTTGTCCATCACCAGAATGCCGGTCGCCGGTACCGGCACCGCGCGATCCGTCAGCTTGAAGTTGTCGGGGCCGGTAAAAGCAAAGTAGCCCGTGACCGAATCGAAGGAGTGGTTCCGCTCCTGGAACTCCCGCGTCGCGTCCGCTGAATACGTCCGGCACGACTCGCCGCATGGCGGATTCACCGTAGTGATCCGCACCAGCCGTCCAGGATCGGGAAACGGCAGCGGCCGCAGCAGCAGCGTGTTCACTACGCTGAACACCGCGACATTCGCGCCAATCCCCAGCGCCAGAATCAGCACCGCCACCACGGTGAAACCCGCATCGCGCCGCAGCGTCCGCAGCGTGTACCGCACGTCCTGTCCCAGCACATCCAGGACCGGCAACCCGCGCGCCGCCCGCTGCTCTTCCCGCGCCTGCTGCACTCCGCCAAATCGCACCATCGCTCGACGCCTCGCTTCCTCAGGACTCATTCCGCTGCGCAGATTCTCTTCAACGGCTAACTCCAGATGCGAGGCCATCTCCGCGTCGAGATCCTGATCCAGCGCGTCTTTGCCAAAGAACGCCCGCACCCGCTGCCACGCCCGCCGCGCCCACCCATCCGCCATCGCGTCTTCCTCCGCCCCACCTGACCTGCAACCTGCAACCCGCAACCTGTCACCTGTAACCTGGATCCTGTCCCAACACCCGCCCCATCACCGCTGCCAGCCGCTGCCAGTACGCCGCGTCTTCGGCCAGCTGCTTCCGTCCGCGCGCCGTGATCCGGTAGAACTTTGCTTTGCGGTTGTTGTCCGAGATGCCCCACTCCGCGTCGATCCATCCGCGCTGCTGCAGCCGCACCAGCGACGCGTAGATCGTCCCCTGGTTCAGCAGCACCTCGTCGCCGCTCACCTGCTCAATGCGCCGCGCGATGCCGTAGCCGTGCTGCTCGCCCATCGCGGCCAGGGTCTGCAGAACCATCAGGTCCAGCGTTCCCTGCAGCAAATCCAGTTTTGAATCGGCCAAGATCCCCTCCTGTGTTATGACCACAGAAGTATGCCACGAAACCTGTGGCAACACCACAGGAGGAGGGTACGCACGGGCCGCCGAACAAGTTCCGAAATTTTTCTGGGGGGGGATGGCTGGTCCCCACAGGCCCTCGTTCAGCCCATCGCGGGGATCAAAGCACTTCTAGTGGAGAAACCGGGGATGCGGGAAGGAATTCAGGGGCGCCCAGGTCGGCGAGTTCCCTACCAGATGCCCTTGTCGCTCCCGGTCAGCTTCATACCAACCAGGGCGGCTGTCGCGAGCGGCGGAAGCAGGCCCAGACGCGCTGTGCTGTGCAGCTCCCCTTTGCGCAGCATGCCGCCGAACTGCTGCCGGTAGAGGGTCGCTGACTGGGGAAAAATCGGCACGCGCAGGAACTCCCTGGCATAGTAGACCCGATCGCCGCCGAAGCGCGCCGTCGAGCGGACCTGCCGGGGCAGATCGAGACCCGTCCCGCGATACTGCTGCACATAATCGGAGACGATCACCAGGTAGGTCGCCACGCCTTCCCAGATATCCGAGCGCTGCGCCGCCCTTTTCAAATCGTCGTAATCGATCAGACCTTTTTCGATCAGGTCGCCGCTGTCCAGGATGTCGCACAGGCGAAAGTAAAAGTGGCGATACATCCTCTGCAGCGTCGAAATCATGATGCGGTCCGAGATGGAGGTCACACGAAAGGTCTTTCCCCCGACCTCGACCTGCCGCGACCGCGGATAAATGGAGGCGGCCATCGCCACCTGCTCGCCGGTCTGGCCCAGCCGGCCCATGTGGATCTCCACCGACTCCGGCAGGCCGGGAATCTCAAAGTTCCACTTTCGTGCCAGCCGATCGCCCCAGCTCCGCGCGGCCAGTTGCGCGTTGAAGCGCCGCCCCATCAGCTCGCCGACCTTCACCGGATCGGCGTTGGTGTACAGGTCGAGGTCGCTGCCCAGATCCGGCCAGTGATCGAGCGACTTGATCACCGTCACGTCGAGGCCTTCTTCCTCGAACGCCGTGCAGATCCGTTTCAGGAAAGAGACAGCCTTCTCAATCCGCGCCCGCTCGACAGCCAGGGCCTCCTCAGCCCAGCTCCCGCGCTCACTGTCGCCCGCGCCGCGCATCATCGCCGCGACCACGTCCATGGCACGCATGACGACGTGATTGGAGCTGGCCAGCGCGACCAGCTCGTCGAAGCGCTCGCGCGACATGCTTCTCATCGTTGCCATCAGCGAATGATTCTGGAGGGCTGTCGTGCCCTGCGGAGGCAGCAGCAACTGCGACAGCAGGGCCATAACTTCCTTTGAGGGAGGCGCAACAGCAACGGATTTGGACATGAGTGACCCGGTTTCCTTAGGTTCTATTGAGGATTTTGTGGAAGCTGGGGCAAAGGCGCCTGATCGCCCGGCGGGGGCTGCGTCGACTCCGACGACTTCACCGGCGTTCCGTTGCGGTTCAGCAACTCGACCGGGCCCTTCTGCTGGCGGCGCTGCTCGCGGATGGCGTCCAGCTTGCCCTGCGTCTCCTGATCGTTGTTCGCGGCCACGTCCTGCAGCGGAAATCCCTCCGCGGTCATCGCCGTCGCGAGCCCGACCTTTGCCGCCGCATCGTCCGCCGCTCGCGCCTTCGCGTAGAAGTAATTGGCCGTCTCCACGTCGCCTTCGCGCTCGGCCACGTAGCCCGCATTGTTCAGGGCAAAGGCGCTGTACGGATCCGCATGATAGGCCTGCAGGAAATCCTGGCGCGCGCTCGACCAGTTGTTCTGGTTCAGCGCCGTCACCCCACGCGAAGCCAGCATTGCCGCCCGCGCCGCGGGAAGATTGATCGTCTTCATCTTCTGCTGTAGCTGCGCCGCGTTCGCCATCGCCACCTGGTCGACCGGTTTGCCACGCCATGAGCTGGCGGCCGTCACCACCACCGGCTCGGTGGAACGCGTTTCGGCCGCGGCGTCGTAGTACCGCATTGCTGATTCGAAATCGCCGATCGATTCTTCCGTCACGCCCAGATTGTTCAGCGTAAAACCGTTGTGCGGATCGAGCTGGAGGGCCTGCTTCAGCAGCGTCTCGGCCTCAGGCGCGCGCCGCTCGGCCAGCAGGGTCATAGCGTCGAAATTCATCCGGTTCACCTGCATCGGCGTATCGCGCAGGCTGTTCAGAGCCACGCTCATGCGCTGCCCCTGAAACGCCTTGTCGCTGCTCAGGTCGATGAACGCATCCGTCCCCTGCTCCGAGGCCAGCTTGTAAAAATTCTGCGCGCGGCTCAGCTCGCCCTGCAGTTCGGCGATATAGCCCAGGTTGTTGAGCGTGAACGGATCGGAGGGATCGTACAGATAGGCTTTGTAGAAAAGCTGCTCCGCCTTGTCGTAATCGTGCTTGCGCACCTCTTCGACGCCGTCCCGGTTGAGGCGCTGCACCGGAGTGAGCTGGCTGTGCCGAGGAAGCGTGATCCGGATGTCCTGCGCGCGCGCAACCAGCGCCGAGGAGACGATCAGGACGGCGGTCGCGCCGGGAACGGCGAACCGCCCCAGGACGCGCCGGAGGAACCTGCTTTTGGGTCTGAAGCGCACGGAAGTCATTGCTGCAGCACATTTGGATGCGATTCGCGGCCAAATGTTGCCGTCGGAAACCGCCTTTGCCGGGCAGCCTGGAACGTCCCTCCCTCATCCAATCAGTGCTGTTTTTGCGGACAGTGAAAGGGTGCCCCTGTATGCGTATGATGCGTCGCTTCCTGTTGCTTGTGCTCTTCGGTGCTCTGGCGGGTGGATCCTGGTGTCTGGCCTCCTCCACCTCCGACCCCGACCACGCCGCCAGCAGTTCCCCCGCTGTCGCCGCAACAGCTGCGCCCATCCCCGACACATCGACCTCCGTAACGAACACACCCAGCTATCTGCCGCCCATGCCGGCCGCTCCCCAGGGCAAGAGCACCGTGATTGGCGGCGTCATCCGCGACGTCGATCCGCTGCAGGATCAGATTTCCCTGAAGGTCTACGGCGGCCATCCGATGAACATCCTGTTCGATCAGCGCACCCGAGTCTACCGCGATGGCGTGCAGGCGCCGCTCAGTGACCTGCATCCGGAAGAGCACGCCTCAGTAGAGACCGTTCTCGACGGCGACAACATCTTCGCCCTCAGCGTCCATATGCTCTCGCACGCGCCGGAAGGAGACTGTCAGGGACAGGTTCTCGGCTTCGATCCTCGGGATGGCGACCTCACCGTCCGCAACCGGCTCTCCGGCGAGACGGTCCACCTCCGCGTCCCCGCGAACACGCCCATCCAGCGGGTCGGCCAGCCCTCTTTCTCGTCGAGCTCGCCGGGGGCCTCTGACCTGATGCACGGCGCGCTGCTCTCCATTCAGTTCCAGGCCGATAACCGCGGCGGCGGCGTGGCCAACCATATCGCCATCCTCGCCACGCCCGGAGCCGCCTTCGACTTCGCCGGCGACGTCACCTACCTCGACATGCACGCCGCTTACATTGCCCTCCGCGACTCCCAGGATCAGAAGACCTACACCATTTACTTCGATCCCGCGCGCTTTCCGCAGAGCCGCCAGATGCACGTCGGCTCCCACGTCGTCCTGTCCGCCGGTTTTAACGGGCAACACTACGTCGTCAACAGCCTGACCATCCGCTAGCCCGCGCCTCGCGGCCTTCAGCTTCCGTCCGGGAAGCCCCCGCGATGCAGGACCATCGGAAAATGAGGCAGCGTCTCCGGCAATGCCACCTTCGCGCGCCAGCCCTCAGGGTACGGCGTCAGCCCCTGATACAGCGGCGATCCCGCAGGTGTGCCATCGCCAGTCAGAGCCTCCAGCGCACTGCGCAGCGCGGACATGCCTTCTCCCCCGGTTCGAGTCTTCCATCGCTCTTCCAGAATCCCCAGCCGCTGCGGATATCCGTTCTGCGCCTCAATGCCGCTGGGCGTCAGCAGCACAATGCGCCCGCGTCGCGCCGGCTTCTGCGCCACCACCTGAACGTAGCCGCGCTTCTGCAGGAACCCCATCGCCATGGCCACCGCCTCTTTGGAAACGCCGCTCCGTTCCGGAACCTTGTAAACCAGCGTCCCTTCCACATCCACGACGCGGAGAATGTCGGCGCAAATCGCCAGAGCCAGCGGCGACTCCTGCTCGAACTCCAGGGCCATCGCCAGCAGCACCCGAGCCAGCAGGACCGCCAGAGGCAGATCCGCAATGGCGCCTTCCTGAGGCGGGTCTCCCGGATCTTTGGCTTTCGGCCCGGTGCAGGCCAGGCCGTAATGCAAAATCGGCATGCAGTCCGGGAGACCGCTGGGCAGCGTACGCAGAACGGCAATCAGCGCCCGCCGCAGGTTTCCCATCGCCGATGCGCCGAAGCGCTCGTGCCACCGCTGCTCGATCTCCGGCAGCAGGGCGCGCATCAGCCGCTCAATTGTCCGGCCCTTCACCGTCGCCCGCACCAACCACGCCGATTGCGGCGGCTTCGGGCGCGGATCGCCGGGATCCGGCTCGAAGTAGACGTATCCCCACCGGCGCATGCCGTCCCAGTTGGTCACGGTGCGCGCCTGGCGCTCCAGCGCCCGCATCGTGATTCCCTGCTCCGGCACAAATTGCAGGCAGTTCAAATACATCGCCAGCGACACCAGCCAGGGAGCCGACGCCGGACCGCCGTAATCGGAAGTGCGATGCGGCTGGCGGTGTTCCGCTTCGTTATCGAACTCGATGGTGAACGCAACCAAAGCGAAGGAGAGAAGCGTCGAGAGCGGAAGCCGCCGAGCCATGGAAGCATGATTCCATGACCGCCGTTGCGAAATCACCAACTCCGCATCTCGTGCAAATGGAAACGCCGCCCGAAGGCGGCGTTTAATTCTGGGGGAATGTCCGGGGGAATCACAAGGTGGATTCAATCTCGAAGCCCCACGCTTCCAGCAGCGATTCGGGGATGTACTTCGAGTTGCGGTTCCGGCGAGCCCACTCGCGGAGCCGTGTGGAGCGGACATACTGATCGGGAGTGAGCTTGAACTCCTTGACCACCTGCTCGAAGGAAGTCACGGTGGGCACAACCGGGCCGATTGGCTCGGGCTTACCCCAGTTCGGATTACCACGACGCTTTGCCATGAATGATTTACCCTCTGCTTTGGATGAGTGACCTACAGAAAAACCGGAGGCTAGTCCTGACTGCACCGGGACGTCACAAACCTTATTATTCTAGGTATTTTTTCTATGAAAATCAAGAGGAAAATGCCCTCTTTTCAGGGGAACCAAATTTCTAAATACCCCTGTTTCAATTAGATGACGGCGAGGGCCTGAAGGAAGCAAGCCCGCCCCCACCCACCCGAATCCCCTTGAGGGCCCCATGGCAAGGTGGGTACGCCCCTCACCCTCTTCCTCATTGCTTCGCGCTATCCTCTGAAAGACAAATCACTTCGGAGAGTTCCCGTGGTCACCAAATTCGAACGGTTCCGGCCCGTTGCTTCCCTCATTGGACGTCTGGTTTTGGGTTCCATCATGCTCGCCCACGGCTGGATGAAGGTGATTCCGCGTGGATCTCTCTACAATTTCGCGCACATCGTGGCCCGCATGGGACTGCCCTACTGGCTGGGCTATGTGGCTGCCTTCACCGAGTTCTTCGGTGGCATCGCCCTCATTCTGGGTCTGTTGACCTCCGTCGCCGCGGTTGGAATCGCCATCGACATGGCCGTCGCGATCCTGAAGGTGCACCTGCGCCACGGCCTCACCGGTCCCGGGGGTTTCGAGTTTCCCCTGGCTTGCCTGGCTCTGGCCCTGTTGCTGCTGGCCGATGGCCCCGGCTATCTCGCTCTGGATCGCGCCGTCTTCCGCGGCAATTAGCGCTCAGGCCGGCAACTGAGCCAGAAATTCCGCCGCCGTCATCACACTCCCGCGCCGGGGAAAGAGCTTCTCCAGCAGCGCCGTGTGCAACTCCGGTTCCCGATCTCCGCAGCAGTCACGGATGACGATCACCCGGTAATCCGCGTCGCCGGCATCGAGCAGTGTCGAGAGCACAACGCCGCTGGTCGCGATCCCAAACAGCACCAGCGTCTCCACCGCCTGCGCCCTCAGGATCATCTCCAGATCCGTCCCCGTAAATGCGCTCACCCGATGCTTCTCGATCACGATGTCCCCGTCCTTCGGCCCCAGCAGCGGGTGTACCGCGCCGGCCGCGCCCTGGAAGAGCTTCTGGTGCTCCGGCGAGTGGCGAATCGCCCCAAACAGCGGGTTCCGCTCGCTCACCTCCGGCAGCCCTGGCCGAAAACCCACCCGGATGTGAATCACCGGAAGATGATGGGCGCGGCAACGATCCAGCACCTCGGCCGCGCGCCTCACAAGCGTGTCATCGCTTGTGTACATCGAGAGGATCCCCGCCTGCATGTCCATGCTCAGGACCGCCGTGCGGGCCAGGTCGAGGCTGCCGGGATCGCTCATTGCGCCTTGTCCAGCGAGAACTGGTATTCGATGATCTTCTTCAGCTGCTCGTAGGGAATCTCAAGCATCGGCACCGCGCGGCCGTCGATGAAGAGGGTCGGCGTCTCGTCCACGTTGAGGTCGTGCGCCAGATGGAGCGTTGCCTCCACCGGGTTCTTCCCCGCCGGCGAGTCGGCGCACGCCGCCGCCTTGTCCGGATCGGCGCCCGCAGCCGTCACCGCGTTGCGCAGAGCCTGATCCGCTCCCTGTCCGGCGAGTTCATTTTGCGCGGCGAAGATCGCTGAGGCGAACTTGAAGAAAGCTGCGTCTCCGCCCTGCTGATCCACGCACTCTCCAAACGCCGCCGCCTTGAAGGCCATGGGGTGGATGTTGACCAGGGGAAACGTCTCGAAAACATAGTGGGCCTGGGGGAAATCCTGGAGGAGCTTCTCCACGACCGGCTGCGCGTCTTTGCAGTGCGGGCACTCAAAGTCGGCAAACTCCACCAGCTCAAACTGCTTGCTCGTGGCGCCCCGCGAGGGCCCCATCGCCCGCTGCTGCAGCATGCGATAGTTGTTCTCGTACGGGCGCGGTCCGAAGTCCAGGACCGACGACTGCGAGATCAGGTGCTTGTCGTCCGGGGTCACAAAGAACGTCAGGTTCGCGACCTGCCGCGGGTTCTGCTTCTCCGCCACCAGCACAATCACCTTGCTCACACCGGGAGCGATCGTCTTCTGGATGCTGTAGACCTCCCACATCCGGTTGGGATCGTAGCCCCAGGACGTTTTGAGAAAAGCCTCTACTTCTTCCTTTGTCGGAGCGGCGGCCGTGAAATTGGAGGCCTCCACCGGAGGGAAATGCACCTCCTGGGGCTCAAGCGACGGCGGCGGCGCCGTCGGGGCCTGTTGCGGAGCGGGCGCTGCCGGCGGCTGGTTCTGCGCCGAAGCTGCGGCACCGGCAAGAGACAGAACGAGCAACGATACGATGAGATAAACCTTCACAATGGAATCCTTTCGGGGATAATCGCTAAACCTGAACCTGAACTGCAATGGGGAACCGCCGGCCCATGCCGAAGGCCTTGGGAGTGACTTTCAGCACCGGAGCTGCCTGCTGCCGCTTGTACTCGCTGCGCTCCACCATGCGAACAACCGAACGCACCATCGCCAGATCGAGACCGCGCTGGGCGGCAATCGCCTCGGGGGGCTCGTATCGCTCCACGTAGGCTTCAAGGATGGGGTCGAGAATCTCGTACGGCGGCAGCGAATCGGTATCTTTCTGCCCCGGTCGCAGCTCCGCCGACGGCGCCTTTTCGAGGATCGCGCGCGGGATCATCTCCCGCTCCCGGTTGATGCACCGGCACAGATCGTAAACCCGGGTTTTCAGAACGTCGCCGATCACCGCGAGCGCGCCAACCATATCGCCATACAGCGTACAGTAGCCGGTCGACATCTCGCTCTTGTTCCCTGTCGTCAGAACCAGCGCGTTGTATTTGTTCGAAAACGCCATCAGCAGCGATCCGCGAATGCGCGACTGCAGGTTCTCTTCGGTGATATCGGGTTCGCGGCCGTGAAAAACAGGCGAGAGCGCGTGATTGAATCCGGCGAAGATCTCATCGATGGAGATGACTTCGTACCGCACGCCGAGGTTCTCCGCCAGCTGGCGGCTGTCGTCGATCGATCCGGAGGAAGAATACGGACTGGGCATGCCGAGCGTCGTCACGTTCTCCGCCCCCAGGGCGCGCACCGCGATCGCGGTCACCAGCGCCGAGTCGATGCCTCCGCTCAGCCCCACGACCACCTTCGAAAACCCGCACTTGCGCACGTAGTCCCGCGTCCCCAGCGTCAGAGCCTCCAGCATGGCCTCGTCTTCATCGCCCGCCTGCTCGTGAACATCGCCGGACAGCGCTCCGAGATCGGCGAAAACGAGATCTTCTTCAAAGCTCTTCGCCTGCGCGATGACGCTGCCGTCGGGGCCAAGCACCAGGCTGGAGCCGTCAAACACCAGGCTGTCGTTGCCCCCCACCTGATTGACCATGACCACGGGCAGACGATGCCGCGTCGCAATGGCCGCCAGCATCTCACGCCGCAGCGCCCGCTTGTCGTGCCACCACGGCGAAGCCGAGATGTTCAGGATCAGTGAAGCCCCCTGCTTGCTCAGCTCCTCCACGGGATCGACCGTGTACAGCCGATTCTCCCAGAAGCTCTTGTCGTTCCACGCGTCCTCGCAGATGGTGACCGCAACGGATTCTCCGTCGAAGTGGCACAGTCGCTGCCGCGCCGATGGAGCAAAGTAACGCTGCTCGTCGAACACGTCGTAATACGGCAGCAGCATCTTCGACTGGACGAATTCGACATGTCCGTTGCGCACCAGCGCCGCGGAGTTCATCACGTGTTTGCCCGCGCCGTGTTCCGCCGTCGTCACATAGCCGGCGATCACCGCGATTTTGTCATTCGCCGTCGCCTGCGCGATCTCGCACAAGGCCTCCCCGCACCGCGCCACAAAGGCCGGCTTCTCCAGAAAATCCGCCGGAGGATAGCCGCAAATGGCCAGCTCCGGAAAGAGAACCAGATCCGCGCCGCCCTGCTGCGCGCGCCGGGTAAAGTCCAGAATTTTTGAGGTATTCCCGCGGAAATCTCCGATGGTCGGATTGATTTGCGCGAGCGCGATCTTCACCCTTTCAGTGTAGCAATGGGGCGGAAAATGAAGCGAAGCGGCGCCGCGCCAGCGGCGCGACGGAGAAAGCGCCGGGTTTCAACCCGGCGAACAGCGCGATGTAAATCGATCGGGCTTCAGCCCGGGCTGGATTGCCGAAAAGCCGGTGTGCGGCAGGGTCGACCTGTCTTGAAGGGGCACGGCTTTTAGCCGTGCCGCAATGGCCTCAAAGAAATCGGGCTTTCAGCCCCCGAGGGACGGTTTTCGCTGTTTCCGCGCAGCCGGCCATTCGGCCATTTACCCCAGATCGGCACGACAGAAGCACTTCTTCCGTTGTTCGTGCCCCCTTTTTGGGTTCAGTCCACAATCTCCGAGAATGCGATTTCGTGAAATGAGGTCGTGCGAGTCACCACGGTTAAAAATCCATCGTGGCTTATATGAAGGAAGAACTCCTCAACACCGAAGGACCATTGAGGCAGGTAGTAGGCATCCCAGCCGATTACCATTGGCTGCATCAGCAGCGCGACAGCATCCACCAGTTCATCGGCCCGAAACACACGACCCGGCGCAACCTCGAAGGATCGTGGCTGGCCAGCCGCTCGGTTGAATGCCTCGACAATCCGATAACCAATTGCTTCATCCTGAGGGTTCCACACTCCCCACGTCGTGAAGCAGAACCGTGCGCCTGCGAAGTCGGAATCGTCGTAGCCGAGAGTCGCCAACAAACGGGTGAAGGATGGCAGGCGTTCCAGCTTTGTCGGATACTCCAGGTCGATACAGTCTGCTTCACTATGGACATAAAAGAGTCCTTGTCCGTCAAATTGAACGCGCTCCCGCCCGAACTCCCCAAAAGCAGCCAGCGACTCTTTGATTTCGGCTTTACTGAGCACCTGCACCCGTGGCCTCACCTCAGCCGAATCATACAAAAGAACCATGACGGGAAAGTCGGCGATCCTTCTCTTTCGGACCCAGCTCTCTGTCGGCCCGGCAAAAGTGGCTGCACCACAAATGGTGCAGCGAAGCAAGGTAATACCCTCAGGGTATTACCCTCTTCTAATTGAAAACACGGTACTTGTTGAGCCTCCCACCAGGGGGGGTGGGGGTATGCACCAGAAACAGGGCTCAAAGCTGCGGCAAAACCAGCGTGTCCAACTCGAGAAACTGCTGCAGGATTTCGTCTTTGGAAGCCCTCATCTCTTCCATCGTCCCGAAAAATTCCGCGCGTCCCTGATGAAGAAAAAGCACGCGATCCGCAAGCCGCTCCGCAAAGCGCATATCGTGCGTCACCACAATGCTGGTCAGCTTCAGCTGGTTCTGCAGCTTCATGATCAGATTGCCCAGCAGCCGCGCAATCAGCGGATCGACCATCGTCGTCGGCTCGTCGTAAAGAATCGCCTGCGGCTCAGCAGCCAAAGCCCGCGCAATCGCCACCGAGCGCTTCATGCCGGTGGAAAGGTCCGAAGGCAGCAGATCGTACATCTCGGCAACGCTGACCATCTCCAGCAAACCCCGCACAATCTGCTCGATCTGGTCGTCGGAAAGGCCTCGACCTTCCCGCAGCGGAAAGGCCACGTTCTCGCCCACAGTCAGCGAGTCGAAGAGCGCCCCGTTCTGGAAGACCATCGTCACCTTGCGGCGAACGGCCTGCATCTGCTCCTCGGTGAAGTCGGTAATGTCCTCGCCGGAAACGAGAATACGGCCTGAATCCGGCCGCAGAAATCCCATGATGAGCTGCAGCGACACGGATTTGCCCACGCCCGAACGCCCCAGAATGCAGAGCGTCTCGCCGGGATTCACGTGGAAGCTGATGTCGTTGAGGACGTGCAGGCTGCCGAAGGACTTCGAGACGTGCTCGAAGGCAATATAAGGCTGGCGTTCGCCATGGCCATTCGACTCCGCCTTCACTTCGATGGGAATCTCGGGGGAGATGCTCACGCGTCGGTCGCCTCGCCTGCTCCTAAGGTTACGTTCAGCTTATTGGATGAGAGCCTTTTGCTCCAGTGGCGGCAAAGTGCCGGCCGCCGCGGAACGCAGACGCTCATAATCCGCCGGCGTATTCACGTTGCGGAACCAGTCCTGGACAGGCGGCGAAGCGGGCCATTCTCCGGTTCCGCGCGAAGCCGCAACCAATTCCACATTGAACCGATCGATCGGCTCTCCAAGCGCACCCGCAGCTGCCTGGATTCCCGTCATCACTTTGCAGTCGCCGGCCGCAAGAGAATGTCGAATCCCTGCCAGCAAGCGACGGCTATAGACCGCGCAGAGCGGCTGCGGCCGGTCGCCAACGACGGGAATCGTTGCCGCCGCCTGGCTTCCCTCGGCGCGCGCCGCCATCCAGCGAAGGAAGGCAGCCGGCAAAAGCGGCAGATCGACCGGCAGGAAGAGATTCAGCTCCGTGTCAGAAGCCGCCAACGCGGCTTCGATCCCGGCAAGCGGACCGGACTGCGGGAAATTATCGGGAACCACCTCAGCAAAGCGGACCAGGTCCGGACGCGATCCGCAGATCCGGGCAGAAAGCCCAAGTCCGCGCAGTAGGTCCACGGCTCGTGCGACAAGCGGGGCGCCATCCAGAGGCAGCAGCGCTTTGTCGCGTCCCATGCGCGTGCTTTGGCCGCCCGCGATCACGAACGCGTTCATCCGGCGGAGCCCTGGCAATAGGGCTGGATGAGCTGCACGGCAGCCGTCGTGTCAGCAACCTCGACGATCAACTCCGCATAGCGTTCGTGCCGAAGATCGATGACTACGGTCTTTTCCGGATCGTGGACGTCCCAGAAGATCCGCTTGCCGTGCTGGAAAAACGTTCCCGCCCAGAGAACTCCCGGCAGATCCGTCCCGATTAGCTTCATGCCATGCCACCACCCGCGCGCAATCGTTGGATCGGCGCGAACCCCCGCCAGATGCCGCAGAGGGATTTCCAGCGTGCTCTTGAGCGCCCAGAACCTATCCGCGCCGCGAACATGCAGAACCAGATTGCCTTCGTTGATTTCCAGATCGACCACAGGTCACCTCGCCTGCGACGCGTCCATCTTAAACGGCCACTCGCCACGGCTGCGCGCCCGCGCGAGGTAGAACACGCTGCCCAGCAGCGCAATAGCGATGGCAAAGAGCAATTCCCGCAGTCCCTGGGTTCGGGAGAAAAGGATAAACAGGAAACCGGCCAAAGCCAGCAGCGGCGGCAGCGGATAGAGCCAGAGCCGGAAGGGCCGCGGCAGATCCGGCCGGCGAATCCGCAGCACGATGACGCCCACCTGCTGCAGCAGATACTGCAGCACGATCCGGATGACCACCAGGGCGGCAATGACTTCGATCAGGCGGAAGAAGCAGAAGACGATGGCGACGGCGCCCAAAGCCAGCAGCGAGAAATCAGGGAAATTCCGTTTCGGATGGAGGTGCGCGAAGATGCGGAAGTAATTGCCGTCGAGCGCAGCCGCATAGGGAACGCGCGAGTAGCCCATCAGCAGAGCAAAGACCGACGAAAAGGCCGTCCACATGATGAGGCCGGTAACGACAACAGCCGCCGTGGGTCCGAACGTCGCAGCGACCATGCGGGAGACGACGGTTTCCGCCACGACGCCTTTGCCCATTGCCTGGGCCGGGATGACCCCGAGCACGCTGACGTTCATGCAGATGTAGAGGATCGCGACCACCGCAATCGAGAGCAAAACGGCCCGGGGGATGGTCTTGCCTGGATTGCGAATCTCTCCGCCAATAAAGCAGACGTTGTAGTAGCCCCAGTAATCGTAGGTGGCAATTAAGGTCGCTGAGCCCAGCCCGAGAAAGAAGCCAGGCGAGAAGCTGAAGGCGTGCGGCGGCAGGCGCAGCAGCGACGGATGCAGATGGGTCAGTCCGGCAAGAATGACGATCGTCATCGCCGCCATCACGCCGGCCCACAGGATCCAGGCGGTGCGCAGGATGGCTCGAATGTCCCGGTAAAGCAGGCCAACGATCACAGCGCACGCGCCGGCGGCGAGAAGGCTGGTCCAGTGAACGCCGTTGGGCCAGGCCGCGATCACCGGGAGTCGCAGCCAGGGAAACAGAAACGATGCGAACTCAGCAAAGCCGATGCAGCCCGTGGCAATCGAGAGCGGTGCGCTGAAACCCAACTGAAAGACGTAGAGGAATGAGAAGAAGCGGCCGAGGCCTTCGCGGCCGTAGATCTCTCGCAGAAAGGTGTAGGACCCGCCGGCCTCTGGGATAGCCGCGCCCAGCTCCGCCCAGGTCAGGCCGTCGCACACACCGATGAAGGCGCCGAGGATCCAGCCGACCAGTGCCTGCGATCCGCCCATCGCGGCCACGATCAGCGGCAGCGTGATGAACGGGCCGACGCCGATCATGTACATCATGTTCAGCGCGATCGCGCTGGGCAGTCCGATCATCCGCTCCAGATGCGGCGCGGCGTCCCCGGCCGGCGCGGGCGCGTCCGCCCGCGGGCGATCTTCCGCGGCCGGCATTGTCGGTTCGGAAGCCATGGTTCAGCCCTTTGTATCAGATCGCGTCACGATACACTGGCAATTCATGACGCCCTGGTCCCTTCTGCCCTGCCCACGCACACGCGGCTCGATGGCTCTCGGCCTGATCGGTGTGCTGTCCCTCACCACGATGAGCCTGGCAGCGCAGGTGGTGCCCTGGCGCACCCGGATCGCCGCTTCGCCCGATGCGCAGACGCTGCCGCAGGATCGCGGCGCTGATGGACTGGCGCAAACGCTGCGCAAGCTGGACACCTGGGGCAGCCTGCTGTTCATCGTGGCTCACCCTGATGACGAAGACGGCGGCATGCTTGCCTACGAATCGCGGGGCATGGGGGCGCGCACCGCGATCCTGACGCTGACTCGCGGCGAAGGCGGCCAGAATGCCATGTCGAGCGAGAGCTTCGACGCGCTGGGGCTGATCCGGACGAATGAACTGCTGCGGGCCGACCAGTATTCGGGTTCGGAGCAGTACTTCTCCCGAGTCATCGATTATGGATTCTCCAAGACCATCGATGAGGCGCACCAGCAGTGGGGCCGGGAGCGCGTCCTCTGCGACGTGGTGCGCGTGGTGCGTATGGACCGCCCGCTGGTGCTGGCTTCCACCTTCACCGGCAACATCACCGACGGCCACGGCCATCACCAGGTCTCCGGCGAAATGAATCAGGAGGCGTTCAAAGCGGCCGGAGATCCGAAGGTCTGTCCCGACCAGATCGCAGCAGGATTGCTTCCATGGTCGCCGCTGAAGGTTTACGCGCGCCAGCCATTCTTTGCGCGGAGCAGCAAAGGCATTTTCGATTACGCAACGAATCAGTGGTCGCCGGTGCGCTTCTACGACTACGTCTCGGAGAAATGGAACGACACGTATCCCACCACGACGCTTGAGGTCCCGGAAGGAACCTGGGATCCGGTGCTGGGCGAGTCGTATTTCCAGATGGCGCGGACGGGCTGGAGCGAGCAGAAGTCGCAAAACGGCGGCGGAACAATTCCCTTCCCTGGCCCCGTCAGCGTGGCCTATCACCGCTACGGATCGCGAGTGACCGCTGCGGACCAGGAAAATTCCTTCTTTGCCGGCATCGACACATCGCTGGCGGGCATGGTTTCCCTCGTGCACTCCGGAGACACGCTGTTTCTGGTTTCCGGGCTGAAAGAGATCCAGCAGCACGTGAGCGCCGCATTGAATGGTGACCTGCCCGCGCACCCGGAGAGAATCGCCCCCGATCTGGCCGAAGGATATAAGGCCACGCAGCAGCTGATCGAGCAGGTAAACGGGAGCACCCTCAGCACTGAGGACAAGGCCAACCTGGACCATGAGCTGAACATCAAGCTGGCGCAGTTCAACACAGCGCTCGCAGAGTCGCTGGGGCTCGAGGTGAATGCGGTGGTGATGCCACGGACCGCGTCGGGAGAAAATCCCGAGCCACCCATCGTTCCCCAGGAGACGCCGACGACAGTCACGCCGGGTTCGGAGGTCGATGTCCGGCTTCACGTCACCGCCGGGGGAGACTGGGGCCCTTCGCAGGATGGCCTGCAACTCGCGCGGACCTGGCTGGCCAATCAGGATGGCGACACGTGGCAGATCACGCGGCTGGGTGCGCCGGGCCTGGATGAGCCGCAGTCCAGCGCCGGCGACGTCATCTTCCGCGTCTATGTCCCGCGCAGCGCGCACGTCACGCGCCCGTATTTCACCCGGCCCAACACCGAGCAGCCGTACTACGACATCACCGATCCGCGCTGGCTCGGCCTTCCCTTTGCGCCGTATCCGCTGGCCGGCTGGGCGGAGTTCCGCTACATGGGCGTGCCCATCCGGGTCGGCCAGGTCGTGCAGACGGTGCACCGCGTCCATGGGATTGGCGGCGTCTATCAGCCTCTCGCGCTGGTGCCGCAAATCTCTGTGAACCTGCCGGCGCAGGCAGGAGTCGTGCCGCTGGGCGCCTCGACCATCCCCTTCCCGGTTTCCATCAGCAATCAGCAGCAAAGCGACGCAGACGGCACTCTGCGTCTCGAGCTTCCGGCGGGATGGACGGCCGATCCTGCAACGGCCAGCTTCCACCTGTCCCCGGAGACAACTCAGGACGTGCAGTTCGCGCTGCATCCCGCGCAACTCACCGGGCAGGAGTACGAGATTCACGCCGTGGCCCAGAGCGGCAACGATCGCTTCTCAGAGGGCTTTACGACCGTCGGATACCCCGGGCTGCGTCCTTATTATTTGTATCGGCCGGCAGACTACACTCTGCGCGCGGTGGATGTGAAGGTTCCGCATGATCTGAAGGTCGGCTACATCATGGGAACCGGCGACGACGTGCCGGAAGATCTCGCCGAGATCGGAATCCATCCGCAGTTGCTCTCTCCTGCCGATCTCAGCGAGGGCGATCTTTCCCGCTTCGACGCCATTGTGGTCGGCATCCGGGCGTATTCCTCACGGCCGGACCTGACGGCTGCGACCTCGTGTCTGCTGGACTACGTCCGCAACGGCGGGACGATGCTGGTCCAGTATCAGAGCGTGCAGTTTCCCGCTCCCTACGATCTGACCCTCGGCCGCAACCCGGAGAAGGTAGTCGAGGAGAAGACGCCGGTGGTGCTGACGGATCCCGCCAGCCCGCTCCTGAACTGGCCCAACCATATAACAGCGGCCGATTTCGACGGCTGGGTCGAGGAACGCGGCCACTCGTTCCTGGGCTCCTGGTCGCCGCAGTACACAGCCCTGACCGAAACCCACGACCCCGGACAGGATCCCCAAAAGGGCGGCCTGCTCTACACCCGCTACGGCAAGGGCAACTGGATGTACATGGCCTTCGCCGTCTACCGGCAACTGCCGGAGGCGGTGCCAGGCGCCTATCGATTACTGGCGGACCTGATCGCCGCGGGGAAGAATCAGGGCCTGCACTAACCCATCGAGCAGCCGCTTACCTTCGTCACCACTCCAGCCCGGGCGCGCGCGCCGCGCTCTGCGCGGCCGAACAGTACGTAACTATTGCTGGCTCATTTGGTTTCTCTGCGTTTTCGTTCCGGCGGAGTGACGGCCTTTTCCCCGAACATTCACCGTACATTCTCTGAACATTCACAATCGCCTGCGACGATGCCCAGTGGGTAGAGGGAACCCCTTGCGGGAGGAGCACGCTTCATCGCTGCTCGGGTCCGCGGCCTCCAGCCCGCTTATCGTCCCACCGGCATTATTGTTCACGCATTTCAACTGAGAGAGGCTCAATGACGAAGAATCTGAAGGCGCTTGCCACCCTCGCGCTTGCCATGACGGTCCCCGTCGGGTACGCGCAGTCCACGGCCGGCTCCCCGACACCTAAACATGCTGTTCATCATCGGAAGCCCGTGGAAAGGAAACCCTCGGTCGAATCCCAGATCGAGGAACTGCGACAGGAAATGGATTCGCAGCGGGGCCAGATTGACACGCTGAAGCAGCAGCTGTCGGACCGCGATGCGCAGTTGCAGCAGGCCCAGCAGGCCGCGCAGCAGGCCCAGCAGGCGGCCCAGGCGGCTCAGGCCGCGGCCAATTCGGAGCAGCAGACCCTCTCGGCCAACCAGGAAGCCGTCACCAGCCTGCAGAGCTCGGTCAACGATCTGAAGGCCAACTCCACCTCCATCGTGAGCACGATTCAGACGCAACAGACCGAGATCAAGAAGGCGATCGAAAATCCCGACGCCATTCACTACAAGGGCGCGACCATTTCCCCGGCCGGGAGCTTCATTGAAGCCGCGACCGTTTGGCGCAGCGCCGCCACCGGCGGCGGGATCAACACCCCCTTTACCGGCGTTCCGCTCGAGCACTCCGGACAAGCGCAGATGAGCGAGTTCTTCGGGTCCGGACGTCAGTCGCGCATCGCCATCAAGGGCAACGGCAAGCTCGACAACGTGGACATGACTGGCTATTACGAGATGGACTGGCTCAGCGCCGGCGTCACCTCCAACAACAACCAGTCCAACAGCTACACCGTCCGCCAGCGGCAACTCTGGGCCCGCGCCGCCTTCACCAGCGGCTGGGACGTGACGGGTGGCCAGATGTGGTCGCTGACCACCGAAACCACCAAAGGCCTGGATAACGGAACCGAAATCTTACCTGGCACGATCGATCCGCAGTACACCGCGGGCTATGTGTGGAACCGCCAGTACGGCTTCCGTGTTGCCAGGGACTTTGGCAACAAGTTCTGGCTCGGCTTCTCGGCAGAAAACGATCAGGCATTGCCCGGCGGCAGCGGCGCCAATAACCAGAGCCTCGGCTCTGCCGGTGTGGGTGGCGGCCTCTACAACCTGAACAGCAACTACTCCTTCAACGAGGCTCCCGAGGTCGTTGCCAAGATGGCCTTCGAGCCTGGCTGGGGACACTGGGAACTGTTCGGTGTGAGCCGCTTCTTCCGTAACCGCATCTATCCGACGGCCGGATCTTCCGCCGGCGCTTATAACGACGAGGTCACGGGCGGCGGTATTGGCGGCGGCTTCCGCGTGCCGTTCGCAAACAAGAAGCTCAGCATCGGCCTGAAGGGACTCTATGGCGATGGCACCGGCCGCATGGGTGACTCGACGATCGCCGATCTTACCTTCCGTAAGGATGGAACGATGTCCCTGCTCCACACGTTCTCGGCTCTCAGCACTGTGGAGATGAGCCCGTCCAAACGCCTGAGTATCTATCTCAACTACGGTGGCGACTACGTTGGTCGCGATCTGCAGAATGGCGGGACCTCCGGCTACGGCCTGTACAGCGCCAACATGTCCGGCTGCAACACGGAAGGTGTTGCGACGGGCGGCTCGTACGCAACGGTTGGCACCGGCACCTGCGCCGGCAACAACAAGGACGTCCAGGAGTTCACCTCCGGCTACTGGTACAACTTCTACAACGGTCCCAAGGGCCGCTTCCGTTATGGCCTGCAGTACAGCTATATCGAGCGGAACCTGTGGTCCGGCCAGGGCGGCACCACCAATCCTGGCGGCAACGCCCGCGGTACCGACAACATCGTCGAGACCTCGATGCGCTATTACCTGCCCTAGTCCTGAACTTCAACCCCTTCCAAAGGACCCGCTTCGGCGGGTCCTTTGCTTTGCCCCCGTGCGGCAGCGACAGACCGCGTGATATGCTGACGAGTTTTCTCCCCGATGCGTCCTCATGACTGAGCCACAATCTCCCGCCTCCCCAAAGTTGCAAAACCAGCTCGCTTCGAAGCTGAACCCGACCCATCCGCGCGCACAGAGCAACGTGCAGAAGATGGAGGCGCTCCTGGCTGAGATTCGCGCCCAGCAAGCCGAACTGCACCAGGGCGGCGGCGCGAAAGCCATCGAATCCCAGCACGCGAAGAAGCGCCTCACGGCTCGCGAGCGCATCGAACTTCTGCTCGATCCTGAAACGGAGCTCTTCGAGCTTGGCCTCTTCGCCGCCTTCGGCATGTACGAAGAGTGGGGCGGCGCGCCCGCTGCGGGCGTCGTCGCCGGCCTCGGACGGGTGAGCGGCCGGCTCTGCATGATCATCGCCAACGACGCCACCGTAAAGGCCGGCGCGTTCTTCCCCATGACCGCCAAGAAGGTTCTCCGCGCGCAGCACATCGCAATGGAGAACCGTATCCCGACGCTCTATCTGGTGGACTCGGCCGGCATCTTCCTGCCCCTCCAGGAAGACGTCTTTCCAGATCAGGATGACTTTGGCCGCATCTTCCGCAACAACGCGGTCATGTCGGCCAGGGGCATTCCCCAGATCACCGCGATCATGGGGATGTGTGTGGCTGGCGGCGCTTATCTGCCGGTCATGACCGATCAGGTGCTGATGACCGAAGGCAGTGGTCTCTTTCTCGCCGGCCCGGCGCTGGTGCAGGCCGCCATCGGGCAGAAGTACTCGGCGGAGGAACTCGGTGGCGCGGCCATGCACGCCGAGATCTCCGGCACCGTCGACTTCAGGGAGCCGAACGATCACCTCTGCATTGCGCGGCTCCGCTCGCTGGTTTCCAGGCTCGGTCATCCGGCGCAAGCGCCCTTCGACCGCGTCGAGTTTGACCCGGAAAAAGATGCGCCCCGCTTCCCTGCTGCCGACCTGTATGCGCTGCTCGATCCGGATCCGGCCCGCGCGGCCGTGAACAGCTACGACATGCACGACGTTCTGGCCCGGATTCTCGACCGCAGCGAGTTCGACGAGTATCGGCCCGGTTATGGCCGCACGCTGCTTTGCGGCTACGGCCGCATCGGCGGCTTCGCGGTGGGAATTGTCGCCAACCAGAAGCTGTCCCAGCCGCAAACCAGCCACAGCGGCGAGAAGCGCGTCGAGTTCGGCGGAGTGATCTATGCGGAGAGCGCTGACAAAGCCGCGCGCTTCATCATGGACTGCAACCAGAACGCAATCCCACTGATCTTTCTGCACGACGTCAACGGCTTCATGGTTGGCCGCGACGCCGAATGGAGCGGGATCATCCGCTCCGGAGCCAAGATGGTCACGGCCGTCTCGAACTCTGTCGTCCCCAAGATTTCTGTCATCCTCGGCGGCTCGTTTGGAGCCGGCAACTATGCCATGTGCGGCAAGGCCTACGATCCGCGCTTCATCTTCGCCTGGCCGACCGCCCGCTACGCCGTTATGAGCGGCGACTCCGCTGCGAATACGCTCGTCGAGATTCGCATCCGGCAGCTGGAGCGAGGCGGCCGGCAGCTGAGCGAGAGCGAAAAGCAGGAGCTTGTCTCTTCGATCAAGGCCACCTACGAGGCGCAGACCGACTGCCGCTACGCCGCCGCGCGGCTCTGGGTGGATGCGATTCTCGATCCGGCAAAGACCCGCGAGGCTCTGCTTCTGGCTCTGGAAGCTGCGGCTATGAACCCCGAGTTGCCAAAGTTCAATCCTGGAATTCTCCAGACGTAACGAAGCAGATTCCGACTGCATCACCGGTTGCGCGGCAATAGTATTCTCAAGCCATGCCTGCATCGTCAGCCGCGATTTCGCGCCGAAAGCGCGGGACCCGGAAGTCTGCCCGCCGCAACTGGACCGCGCTGGTCCCCCTGCTGCTGGGAATTCTGATCACTCCCTTTGCCCTGCGCGGAGCCAGCCTGGCTGCGCTCGCCGGACCGAAGGCTTTTGCGCTGCTCTATCCCTGGGTCGAAGTGCTGCGCAGCCCGGCGCTGCATTTCCCGGCAAATCTCATGGGGACCGCTTCCGAGTGGATGATGTACCTCCAGTTCCCTCTCTACGGACTTGTGATCATGCTCACCTGGCGTGCGGGACGGTATCTGCGCGCTTTCATCATCGCTCTCATTCTGCACTTCAGCGGCCTCATCGCCGTGGTGGTGCTGGCTTTTCTGGGACAGTAACCTCATGGGCGACAGCGGCAATGTTCCGGCGCGGCGGGAAGACAAGCGCTCCGCCTGCAACCCTTGCTCACCGGTGCTCACGCCGCCACTTTCCACGGAGTTCCGCATCCAACGAATCGAAACCCATGGCTGACCTTCCCCACCGCCCACGAGCTGATCGTTCGTTTCTCTTCCTGCTCATGCCCCTCGCAGTGGCATCGCTCCCTTCCGTCCTCTTCTGCGCCCTGGAGCTTGCGCTGGCTCTGCACGGCAACCGCGGCGGCAGCGTCCTTGTCTTTCATCTCCCGCCGCGGAGCGCCTGGGATCGCCTGCTCGCGCTGCAGTCGTCGATGTATGGATGGGTCTCACTCTGGAATGCCCCCGCGACTCTGGGAGCGACCGCCCTGCTGGTGGCGACTCTGCTTCTGCCGCGGTGGCGCCACTGGATGATCTTCGCCCTGATACCCTTCGGAGTGCTGCTCTGCGCCGACTTCACGCTGCACTGGCGCGCGCCGTTGTAACCATGACGACTCCCGTCAAGATCGTCGAATGCCCGCGCGACTCCTGGCAGGGTCTGCCGAAGGTCATTCCCGCCGAGGTCAAGGCGGACTATCTGCGGACGCTGATCGCAGCCGGGTTTACGCACCTGGATGCGGTGTCGTTTGTCTCGCCGAAGGCCGTTCCGCAGATGGCGGACTCCGAGCAGGTGCTGAACTACCTCGATCCGCCGGATGACGTGGAGATCATCGGGATCGTCGTGAACCAGAAGGGCGCGGCACGGGCGATCGAGACCGAAGCCGTTTCCACGCTTGGATTCCCTTACTCGATCTCCACGGAGTTCCTGCGGCGGAACCAGAACCAGAGCCCGGAGGAGACGCTGGAGGCACTGGAAGCCGTGGGTCAGGCGGCGTTCCAGGCCGGGCTGAGCATGGTCGCCTACATCTCCATGGCCTTTGGGAACCCTTACGGAGATCCGTGGAGCGTTGACGAAGTTGTGGCCGCCTGCGATCTTCTGGCGGACTCGGGCATGACTCAAATCTCGCTGGCCGACACCGTCGGTCTCGCCGGTCCCTCTCAGGTCGCCGAGCTGGTCGAAGCCGTTCTAGGCTCGGTGGATCCGGCGGTCGAGGTCGGAGTCCATCTGCACGCGCGTCCGGGGGAAGCCGCGGAGAAGATCGCGGCTGCCTGGCGCGCCGGTTGCCGGCGCTTCGACATGGCGATCGGCGGACTGGGCGGATGCCCGTTTGCCCAGGACACGCTGGTGGGCAACATTCCAACCGAGATTGCGCTGGCTGAACTGGCGCGGCTGGGAGCCACGCTGCCGCGGCTGCAACCTCTGGACGGCCTGCGAACGGCCGCCGCCGAGATCGAGCGGCAGTTCGGTGCGACGGTTCAGTAACCTAACCGGCCGATCGTTTGGGAATAAGGAATTTCCGGCCGCAGGCTGCGCATTCCCAGGGATAGAGGCCAAGGAACGGAAGCACGCGGCCCCGGAGAAATCCCTGGCGCGCTACCCGCACCAGCTTCGGCTGGCTGCAGTTGGGGCATCCCAGCTTGAATCGGCTGGAGGGGCGACGGCCCTCCCGGGAAGAAACAGGTTTTCGCTGTGCCAGGTGCACGTGCAATTTCCAGCGGGGGCAGGATCCGACAACAGGGATTTGCGGAACAGCTTAACCCTATTCTTCGTCGTCGAGAAGAAATATTTTTCAACAGCGAAGGCGAAGCCGGTCAGCGAGTTCGGACTGGGTCGTGCTGGCGCGATGAGGAGGTACGCTCCGCTACTTCCGCGGGCCGGGTATAACCGGCGGACCGTTTCCGCATCAGACATTGCTTGCCGCAGATGGCGCACTGCCAGGGATAGAGCCCAAAAATGGGATAGATACGGTTGCGGAGGAAGCCCCGGCGCGCAATTCTGGCCAGATGCTCCTCGTGGCAGTTCGGGCATTCGAGCCTGACTCGGCTGGGTCGCTGATTTCGGTCGCGTGACATAGGCGGTTTTCGCTGTTCTGTACCAATTGAGGGTCCCGGTTGGTCGAGCGGAAAACCGGTGAATGTTAGCAACAGGTTAACCGCCTTCGAGTGCTCCCGCGCGTTACTTTTTTCCACAACCGTTCGAATTCTGGTAACCCATGCCGCTGGACGCCGGCTTTGGGCGAGCGGGGGAAGCCCAGTACACTGAAGGCGATGATCCCGACACTGGAATGGACTGCGGACGGCGTCCGATTTCTCGACCAGACAAAGCTGCCCCTGGAAGAGACTTATGTGCTGGCAACCAGTTATCAGCAGGTTGCCGATGTAATTACGACCATGGTGGTGCGAGGAGCGCCGGCGATTGGCGTTTCGGCCGCGATGGGTCTGGCTTTGGGCGTGAAGACCAGCGAGGCGGCTACAGTTCCCGCGCTGAAGGCTGAGTTTGAGACGATGTGCGCCACGCTGGCGGCGACGCGGCCGACGGCGGTGAACCTGTTCTGGGCTATTGAGCGGATGAAACGGCGTTTCGATGAGCTGGCCGCGGTGGCGGGCGCGACGCCGGATTCGATCCGGACGGGGCTGATTGCCGAGGCGCAGCAGATGTACGACGAGGACATCGCCGCCTGCCGGCAGATGGGCGGATTTGGCGCCGAGCTGCTGCCGCAGATCGGCGGGGTTCTGACCCACTGCAACGCCGGGGCGCTGGCGACGTGCGGGTACGGGACGGCGCTGGGCGTGATCCGGTCGGCGGTGGAGGCGAAGCATGAAATTCATGTCTATGCCGATGAAACGAGGCCCTTTCTGCAGGGTGCGCGGCTGACGGCGTGGGAGCTGATGCATGACGGGATTCCCACGACGGTACTGTGTGACAACATGGCGGCGAGCCTGATGCGCGCGGGCAAGATCCAGGCGGTGATCGTCGGGGCGGACCGGATCGCGGCAAACGGCGACGTGGCCAACAAGATCGGAACCTACGGCGTTGCGGTGCTGGCAAAGGAGCACGGAATTCCCTTCTTTGTGGCGGCGCCGTGGTCGACGATCGATCTGCGGACGGCGACGGGCGATGCGATCCCGATCGAGCAGCGGTCGGCGAAGGAAGTGACCCATCATGCCGGGACGCAGCTGACTCCGCATGGAGTCGGGATTGAGAATCCGGCGTTCGATGTAACTCCGGCGCGGTACGTGACCGCGATCATCACCGAGCGCGGGGTGCTACGGGCTCCGTACGAGGAGTCGCTGCGTGAAACCAGGTGACAGGTTACAGGTCAGGTTGCAGGTTCCAGATGGCAGTTTGCAGGGCGCATGGGGTACCCCCCTCCTTTCCGTTTGGTTAAGTGGTGAATGCATGTGGGTTGGAGGGTAATAGGTTTTGGGTATTACCCTGTTGCAGGGTGCGGGCCACAGCCACAGCCGCAGGCCACAGGCCACAGGCCACAGGCCACAGAGTTCGATCTGGCGGTCAATCCGATGCTCCGGGAAAAGATACATTTTTGACAGGTCAACTTTTTTGCTAAGTGCCGTGTGCGGAGCGAGTTGCAGAATGGGCGAAGGGGCCTATCTCCTTTACTTGATTGAGAATCGATCACTTCGGAGGGGGCTCCTTTCTTAGGGCTCGCTGGCAATTAGAAAAGCCCGCTTTGAGCGGGCTTTTTTCTTTTTTACTCTCTAAGTTCAGAATACCAAGTTCAGCTGGATTTACTGCCAAATTTTGAGAGTTATTTTGGTCTGGAAGTTATTTGGTATCAGTGTTTGTTACTTTCGTTTGGAGCGAGGGGGCTTGACAGGATTTCCACATTCCCGCCGTGACGTCGTTAGAGACTGGAGATCTCGGCCGGAATGGGAAAAGCAACCGCGGGTCCTCAGGATGACAGGGTGGGCGGGTTCGGCGCCGTTGCCGGGTGGTTATCGAAGACAGGGCTTCCGGTTCGACCGCTGGAGACGGAAGACCTGAAGGTCCCCGGGGAGAAACCTGATGCGTTTGTCGTGGAGTCGGTATCTGCGGGGTCCTTCGCTGCGCTCAGGATGACGTCTCTCTCCTCTGTTGGGTTCGCTGCGGAGAATGCAGATTCTTCTGAGATTCCGGGGAGAAACCTGATGAGTTTGTCGGGGAGCCTGCATCCGGGGGGTCCTTCGCTGCGCTCAGGATGACGTTCGTTTCTCTCTTTCGTGCAGGGCAAGCGCACAGGCTAAGCGCCGGCGGGGGCGAGGGCAGCTGTGCGGGTCACGGAACAGAGGGCACGGAGAGCACAGAGGATTCGGGCAGAGGGGCGCGCTACGTCTTTGGGCTGATGAGGTAGACGAGGCCGAGGTAGTCGTCAGTCAGGAGAAAGGTGTCGGGGGCTATCTGGAGGATTCCGCAGGGGCGGCCGTGGACGATGGGGCGGCCGTTGGCGTGGGTGAGGAATCCGGTGATGAAGTTGTGGGGCGTGCGGTCAGACGGGGTGAAGCGGACGACGCGATAGCCGGTGCCGATGTGGGGGTGGCTGGCTCCGTGGAGGGCGACGAGGAAGGTGTCTTTGAGGAGCGGGTTTTCGGGGCCGAAGTACGCGAAGCCGAGGGGCGAGCTGTGGGCCCAGAAGGCGGTGTAGGCGGGAGGGACCTTCTCACAGGAGGACAGCGCAGCGGGGGCGCGGCCGAGGGCGGCGTTGGGATCGACGGCTGAGGCGTGGCCTCCTCCGGCGGTGAGGTTGGTGCCGGAGGCCGCGACGCCGGACTGGCGGCCGTAGACCGAGTCAGCGGAGGAGGCAGTCGGGACGGGGGCGATGTGTTTCGGGTTGTCGAGGGCGGGCAGCGGCGTGGTGTCGTGGACGGGCTTGCCGTCGGCGAAGTAGCAGGTGGGCCAGCCGTAGTTGAGGGGCGCGGGCGGATCGGCGTCGACCTGGAAAAAGGTGTCCTGCGGGAGCTGATCGCCGAGATGGTCGTCGCCCATGTTGGTGGCGAAGAGCGCGTCGTTTAGGTCGGGGACGGCGTGGAGATCGACGGCGTTGCGCATGCCCTGGGCGATGATTTTCTGATTGCGGCCGTCGGGGTCCATGCTGACAATCGCGGCGCGCAGGACTTCCCTTTCCTGACAGTAGTTGCAGGATGATCCGGCAGCCACGAAGACGCGTGGGGCGCCGTTGACCTGGGCGATGGCGACGGTACGGGTGAGGTGCCAGCCTCCGTACTTGTAGCTGAGTCCGTAGTCAGGGAAACGGATGAGGGTTTCGGGCGCGGAGGTGGGGGCGTCGTCACCGGGATTGTATTTGTAGCGGACGAGGCGATCGGTGAGAGGGATGTAGATCCAGCTCTGGTGGGTGGCGGGGTCGGTCCAGAAGGCGAGGTTATTGGGGTTGCGGAGGTGGTCGAGGTAGTGGGTGATGCGGGTGTAGCGATGGGTGGAGGGGTCCCAGCCCTGGAGGATAAAGATGGAACCGTCGCGATTGTCGGAGAGGTCATGCATGCCGGTGACGAAGACGCGGTGGTCCGGCGAGAGGGCGAAGAAGCGGACGCGGCGGAGGCCGGTGGCGGCGATGTGGATGTCAAAGGCATCGGGGAGGGTGAGGGTGATGGATTTTCCGGGGGCGTAGGGGAGGATGTGCGGGGTTTGCGCGGCGAGGGTGGTGGCGAGCAGAAGCGGGAGGAGAATGAGGCGGCGCATGGCTGGATTCAGGGTAAACGGGGGGGAGCAGGACGTTTTCACCACAGAGGACACGGAGCGCCCAGAGGATTGGGGGAGGAACTTTAGGGGCTTGTTCCGGGACACTCATCCGCGGGATCCTTCGCTTCGCTCAGGATGACGCTTTTTCTCAGACAACTGGGGACACGGAGCGCACGGGGGATGCGGGGAGGAACTTTAGGGGTTCGTTCCGGGACGCTCATCCGCGGGGTCCTTCGCTTCGCTCAGGATGACGAATCCTCTTAGTGATGAACCCTTTTTTCATGACGCAGCAATTTTCATGACGCAGCGATCCTCACGCTCGGGATGACGTTCGCAATTATTCGTAGCGGAGGGCGACGATGGGGTCGACGCGCATGGCGCGGCGGGCGGGAATCCAGCAGGCGATGAGGGCGACGGCGATGAGGACGAGGGCGACTCCGGCGAAGGTGAGGGGGTCGCGGGCGGAGATGCCGTAGAGCTGGCTGCTCATGAGGCGAGTGAGTGAGATGGCCAGGACGATGCCGAGAGCGATGCCGGCGAGGGTCATGCGAAGTCCCTGGCCGAGGATGAGCCGAAGGACGTGGGCGCGTTCGGCGCCGAGAGCCATTCGGACACCGATTTCGTGCGTGCGCTGTCCGACCAGATACGCGATGACTCCATAGATCCCGATGCAGGCGAGGATGAGCGCGAGAGCGGCAAAGATGGCGAGCAGGATCATGGAGGTGCGGCGGGCGGCGAGGGTGTCGGCAACGACGCCGTTCATGGTGGAGACGGCGTAGATGATGGTGTCGGGGTTGAGGCGGGAGACGGCCTGGCGGACGGGGCCCATGACAGCGGAGGGATCGCCCTGGGTGCGGATGACGACGGCGGTGACGGTGGCGAGAAGAGGCATGAGCTTCGCCGGCGTCTGCATGTAGGGATAGAAGAACTGGGCTTCGATGGAGGTGTGGGGATCGTTGCCGGGTCCCCACTGGCGGACGTGGCCGACGACGCCAATGATCTCGGCCTCGGTATCGAACTGGACGAGATGAACGTGCTGGCCGATGGGGTTCTGGTTGGGGAAATACAGGCGGGCGAAGTCACTGTCGACGTCGATGACGGTGGGGGCGTTCTCATTGTCCTGGTCGGTGATCCAGCGGCCCTGGAGGAGGGTGAGGCCCATGGCGCGCTGGTAGCCGGATTCGACGAGATAGAAGAGGGAGTGAGGCATCTCGTTTTCGTTGGGCGGCTTGGGGCGACCTTCGATCCAGAACGGCAGGGACGAGTCGTGGATCATGGGGCGGGATCCGAGGGTGACAGAGACGGCCTGGACCGAGGGGATCTCGCGCATGGCGGTGTCGAAGGCGCGGAGGCGGGCGCGGGTGTCGGCGGCGGTGGTTTTGGCGGTGGTGGGCAGCGACATGGAGAAGGTGATGGCGTGGTCGGGGTTGTAGCCGAGGTTGACGCGCCAGAGGGCGGCCAGGGAGCGGAGCATGAGTCCGGCACCGATGAGGAGGACGAGGGCCATGGCGACTTCGACGGCGACGAAGACGCCCTGGAGGCGATGACGGGCGTTGCTGGCTCCACGGCCTGAGGCGCGAAGGACGTCCTGGAGATTGGTGCGTGAGGTGCGCAGGGCGGGGGCGAGTCCAAAGACGATGCCGGCGAGGAGCGAGACGCCGAGGGTGAAGAGGAGAACGCGGGCATCGATCGTCACGTCAGTGGCGCGGGGCAGCTCGGCGGGGAGAGCGGCGGCGATGGCTTTGGTGGCGGCAAAGGCGAGGATGAGTCCGAGGAGGCCGCCGGTGATGGAGAGGAGAAGGCTTTCGGTGAGGAGCTGGCGGATGAGCCGAGAGCGAGCCGCGCCGAGAGCGGAGCGGACGGCGAACTCAGCGGTGCGGGCCATGGAGCGAGCGAGCAGGAGGCTGGCGACGTTGGCGCAGGCGAGGAGGAGGAGGAATCCGACGGCGGCGAGAAGGACGAGGAGGAGCGGCTGGATGTTGCCGACGATGTCCTGCTTCATTGTGGTGAGGGTGATGGGGCCGCTCTTGTCGACTTCGGGATAGGCATCAGCGAGGCGGCGGCCGATGGTGTCCATGTCGGCCTGGGCTTCGGCGAGGGTGACGCCGGGATCGAGGCGGGCGACGGCGTGCGCGCTTTCATCGACGCGGCGATCGCGGAAGGAGGGGTCGTTCCACTGGCCGATGGGGGTGAAGACGTCTCGATCGACGCCGTAGAAGCGAAAGCCGGGTGGGAGGATTCCGACGACGGTGAAGTCGGCGCCGTTGAGGGTGATGGGCTTGCCCAGGATGGAGAGGGATCCGCCAAAGCGGCGATGCCAGAAGCTGTTGCTAAGGAGGGTGACGGGGGCGGCGCCGAGATGGTCGTCTTCCACGTTGAAGTCGCGGCCGTGGATGGGATGGATGCCGAGGGTGGTGAAGAACTGCGCGGAGATCATGAAGCCGTCGACGCGCTGGGCGCTTCCCTGCTGGCCGGTGAGGTTGTAGTCCTCGTGGCGGTACATGGCCATGGAGGAGAAGGTGCGGGTCTGGCTCTGCCAGTCGAGGAAGTTGGGATAGCTGATGGGAATCTGCGCGACATTCTCGTTGGAATTGATGGCGACGAGCTGGCCGGAGTGCGGGTAGGCGAGCGGATTGAGAAGGACTCCGTTGACGACGGAGAAGAGCGTGGTGTCGGCGGCGATGCCGAGAGCCAGGGTGAGGATGGCGATGGCGGCAAAGCCTGGCGATTTCGCGAGGATGCGGGCGGCGTAGCGGAGGTCCTGGAAGAAGGCGGTCATATGCGCTCCGGTGCGGCGGATGGAGATGACGATAGCAGGGGTCGGGGCGTTTTGGGGGGCGGGGATTGGCTATGGACAGGTGGGAGGGAGGAGGAAGGAGCTGGGAGGCTCGGTTGGGGATTAGGCGTTCACCACAGAGGACACGGAGAGCACAGAGGATCTCGGGGAGAAACCTGACGGGCCTTCTGTGGAACTGGCATCTTCGGGATTCTTCGCTTTGCTCAGAATGACGGCCTTTACTACAGAGAGCACAGAGGATCTTGGGGAGAAACCTGACGGGCCTTCTGTGGAACTGGCATCTTCGGGATTCTTCGCTTTGCTCAGAATGACGGCCTTTACTACAGAGAGCACAGAGGATTCCGGGGAGAAACCTGACGGGCCTTCTGTGGAACTGGCATCTTCGGGATTCTTCGCTTTGCTCAGAATGACGGCCTTTACTACAGAGAGCACAGAGGATCTCGGGGAGAAACCTGAGGGGGTTGTCGCTGGCGCGGGCACTCAGGGGATTCTTCGCTTTGCTCAGAATGACGAGCTCTCTTTTTGGGAAACAGGGTGGTGGACGGGAGTGATATTCTCCGATTTCTTATGCGAATCAATGCCATTTTGGTGCGCAGCACGCTGGTGGGGGCGCTGGGCGGACTGCTGTTTGGGTTCGACACCGCGGTCATTTCGGGAACGACGCAGCAGCTGACGCAGGTGTTTCACCTGAGCCCGGGGGCGCTGGGGCTCACCGTTTCCATTGCGCTGTGGGGGACGGTGATTGGCGCGATTGGCGCGGGGCCGCTGGGGCAGCGGATCGGCGGGCGCGAGGCGCTGCGGATCATGGCTCTGCTGTATGTGTTGTCGTCGGCAGGATGCGCGCTGGCCTGGAACTGGCCTTCCCTGCTGGGATTTCGGCTGATCGGAGGGCTGGGGATCGGCGGGTCGTCGGTGCTGGGGCCGGTGTATCTGGCAGAGCTGGCGCCGGCGCGGATGCGGGGACGGCTGGTGGGGCTGTTCCAGATCAATATCGTCGCGGGAATTCCGCTCGCGTACGCGTCGAACTACGGCGTGGCCACGCTGATTGGTGGGGACGCGGCCTGGCGGTGGCAGTTTGGCGTGGCGACGCTGCCGGCGGCGGCGTTTGCTCTGCTGCTGTTCGGGATTCCGCGGAGCGCGCGGTGGCTGGTGACGCAGAAGCGGATTGAGGAAGCGCGGCGGGTGCTGGAGCTGATCGGGACGCCGGACAGCGACGCGGAGCTGAAGGAGATTGTCTCGTCAATTCATCTGGAGCAGTCGGAGCGGACGGAGCCGCTGTTCCAGAGAAAGTATCGGCTGCCGATATTTCTGGCGGTGACGATTGGGATGTTCAATCAGCTGTCGGGAATCAACGCGATTCTGTACTACGCGAACGATATTTTTTCGTTTGGCGGGTTCAGCAGCCTCTCGGGCGATAAACAGGCTGTCCTGCTGGGGGCGATGAATTTTGTGGCGACGCTGCTGGCGATGTCGGTGATCGATAAGCTGGGGAGGAAGTCGCTGCTGCTGATCGGGTCAGTGGGAACGGCGGTCGCGCTCGGCGGCGTGGCGGCGATTTTCAGCATGCATCGCCACCAGGGGGATCTGGTGTGGCTGCTGGTGGGATTTATCTTCTTCTTCTCGATCTCGCAGGGAGCGGTGATCTGGGTGTACATCAGCGAGGTTTTCCCCACGCGGGTGCGGTCGAAGGGGCAGAGCCTGGGGAGCTCGTCGCACTGGGTGATGAACGCGGTGATTTCAGGGTTCTTCCCGTTTGTGGCGAAGCATTCGACGGCGGCTCCGTTTATGTTTTTCTCGGCAATGATGGCGCTGCAGTTTGTGGTGGTGCTGCTGGCTTATCCGGAGACGAAGGGGGTTAGTTTGGAACAGCTGCAGCATAAGTTGGGGACGGACTGAGAAGCAGGGATTAGGGATTGGGGATTCAAAGCCTGATCGCCGCCGCCGCGATGAGGGCGGCGGCTAAGGTTGAGAGGGCGTTGACTGCGTCGTTGTTGAGCCAGCCGGCTCGTTCGGGGACGGCTCCCAGGTAGCTGTCGATGAAGAGGCCGGCGATGGCTGCGGCGAGTGCGATGGCGGCGTCGAGGCGTGGGAGCGCGAGGACCGAGGCTCCGATGAGGACGACGATAAGGGCGGCGAGGCATCCGAGGAGGGTGCCGATGATCGTGATGCCGCCGTCGGTGCCGGGGGACACGCGGCGGAATGTGGTGATGAGGCGGGGCTGACCGCCGAGGACCTGTCCCAGCTCAGAGGAGACGGTGTCGGCAGTGGCTTCGGCCATGGCGGCCAGCATGGCGGCGAGGGCCATGCGGCCCGTTTCTTCGGGGGCGACGAAAAAGAGGTGGGCGGCGACATCGGGAATGCCGGTGAGGGCGGCGACGCCGAGATTGGCGGCTACCTGAGAGGCGGTGCGGCCGCGGCGGGCTTCCGCGAGGCCGAGGGCTTCTTTGCGGCGGCGGCCAAAACGGGTGGCGCCGAAGGTGAAAAGAAGCAGGGCGAGCAGCGGCCAGAGAGCGGTGCGCAGGCCCGGAGTTGCCAGATAGAGGGTGGCGGCGAAGATGCCGCCGGTGATCGCGGCGCCCGGCGTGGCGGCTCGAAGGATCAGAACGAAGAGGGTGAGGCCGATGCTGATGAGCGCGGTCTGCCAGAAGAGAGGGGTGGGCCAGGCGACGCCCGCGCGAAGGCAGACCCAGGTGCCGGCGAGCGGGACCAAGGCGAGGAGGACAGCCTTCGATTGCCAGGGCAGCGCGGAACGGCGCGCGGGTTGCGGCTGAGAGTTCGAGGTGGCGGCCGGGGTGGACATGGGTCGGGTGCGGGACCGCACAGCGCGATGCGCGTACAGTACAATCATCTTTCTACCAAGAATCAGCTGGATCCGTGCCGCAACCGCGGGGCGGACTGAGGAGTCAGGTACTTGCGAGTGTGGAGCATGGGATGGCTGCATCGTCCTGAGGGCGGATGGAGCCAGTATTCGGACCGGGTCCTGCGGGAAACCGGGAGCAGTTTTCGCCGTCATCGCATTGGAGCCGCGGGGATTCTGGGGCTGGCTGCGCTGGCACTGGCCGGGTGCGGTAACCAGTATCGGCCGGTGGTGACCCCGATTCAGCCGACCGGGCCGGCAGCGTTGCCCACCGCCAATGTCGTGCTGGTCTCGCAACCGGGCTACTCGCCGCTGACGCCTGGGACGGTGGGGCCCTGCGCGGGCATCACGTACGGGACACCGAGCGTGTTCAGCCTGGTGAATTTCTCCGGCGACTCGCTGATGAACCAGGCGAACGGCGGGAACGGTCCGCTGACGTTCTCTCTGGACTCGGGCGGATCGGATGTGTACGCGCCGAACTGCGACGGGACGCTGACGAACGCGACGGCATCGACCAGCTCGCTGGTGAGCAAGTACATCGAGACCAGCACGCTGCTGCCGAGTTCTTCGAACTGGGTACCGACAAACAACCTGCTGGCCAATGGCAATTTGTACGTGACGGAGGTTTGCCCGGGCGGGCTGACCTGCGTGTGCCCCAATGGAACGGCGACTTGCAACAACTTTGTAGCGCAGATGACGGGGTCGCCGGAAGCGCTGAAGCAGGAGATTCCGGTGGCGCCGTCGCTGATCAATCTGGCCGGCTACACAGCGGCCGAGCGCCTTTACGCGATCAGTCAGGGCAACTCCGGGGGCGGCACGCAGCCGGCGTGGGGAGACTGCGCGAATCCATCGAACGTGACGGTCAACGGCGAGGCGGACGCGATCGAGACGACGACCAACACGATCTCGGCGACTTTGCCGCTGGGGATCTGCCCGGTGTACGGATTCATGACGCCGGACTCGCAGCGGACGTTCATCATGAACCGCGGGAGCGGGACGGTAACGGTAATCAACTCGCAGCTGAACGCGATTGATGCCGCGCATCCGTCGATCACCGTGGGGGCGGGGCCGGTGTTTGCGGATTACTACCGGCAGGGACAGCTGCTGGTGACGGCCAACTACGACTCGAACACGATCAGCATTATCGACGTGAGCCTGGATCCTTACGGGAACGACAGCTCGACGTTTGGCCATGTGCTGGCGACGGTGGCCGTGGGACTGCACCCGGTGGAGCTGACGATTCTGCAGGATGGAAGCCGGGTGTATGTGGCGAACCAGGGGGATCTGACGACGACTCCGGCGACGCCGGGAAGCATCTCGGTGGTGAACCTGTCCGATTACACGGTGGAGAAGACGATTGCGCTGACCTCGAATCCGCATACGATCGGGTCGGTCTACAACTACCCGATTGGCAAGGTATACGTGGCATCGCAGAACAGCCCGTACCTGACGGTGATCCGCACAGACAGCGATGTGGTGAGCGCGACGCCGGAGATGCAGGGCAATATTGTGGAGATGCGGGTGAGCTCGCAGTATCCCGGGCAGGGCGCTGTGAATTACCGGGCGGAGAGCCGGTCGGTGGGGTCGGGTGCGCCCTAACGGCAGGGGTTAGGGATCAGGGGTTAGGGATCAGGAACAGCAGACGGCGGGAGAGATCCTGCCGTTGTTGTTTTTGGGGATGATGCCGGGCTGGTTTTGTCCCGCTGGCCTGTTGGCCCGGGGGTCTCACCACAGAGAGCACAGAGTTCACAGACGGTCCGGTGCAAATCGCGGCGTCATCGGCTTCTGGCGAGGACGCGGTTGGATTGCCGCCAGTTCCCTGCCGGCGGCGTCTCCCTGGGGTCTGCGACTGCTCCGATGCTGGTAAAGGCCTCTTAAGCTCAATCGCTAATTCCTAATCCCTAAACTCTGTTCTCAGGGCATGACGCCGGTTTCGTAGTTGAGGGTGGAGAGGGCGAGGCGGTACTGGTAGCGGGCGCTGGTGTCCTGAATCTGCGCGCTGGTCTGCTGGAGCTGGGCCTGGCTGAGCTCGACGATGGAACTGAGGCCGAGCTTGTATCGGGTCTGCGCGAGATTGAAGGCCAGGTTGGCCTGCTGGACGAGCTGGGCGGTGACCGCCATCCGCTGCCAGCTCATGTTGGCCTGGAGCCAGGCGGTGCGCACGTCGCGGACGATGCGATCGCGGAGATCGCGGGTGTTCTCGGAAGCAGCCTGAGCGCGATAGCGCGCTTCCTTTGCCTCTGCGCTGTAGAGAAAGCCGTTGAAGACGGGAATATCGATGTTGCCGCCGATGCCTCCCCACCAGTTGGTGACGTAGTAGGTGCCGGGATGGACGGGGATGGTGCCGGCCGTTCCGGCAGCGGAGATGGAAGGCAGGAGCTGATCCCACTGGGAGCGCTCGTACTTCTGCGCCGACTGGGTGTTGTACCCGAGGGCCTGCAGGTCAGGCCGCTGGAGGAGCGCTTCGCGGATGAGTGGATCGACGGAGGAGGGCGGCGGCTGGGGAGCGGCGGTTTCTTCGACAAGGGTGTACTGAACGTTGCGATCGAGACCGAGGACGGCGTCGAGGGCGGCCATCGCGGAGTCGGCGTTGTTCTGGGCGTCGAGCTGGAGAAGTTTGGCCTCGGAGAGGTCGACGTCGGCAAAGCTCAGGTCGAGGGTGGACTTGAGCTTGTTTTTTGTCATCTGGCCGACCTGGGTTTCCGTGGTCTGGCGGGTGGAGACGGTCTGTTTGGCGACGTTCAGCTCGGCCTGGGCGGTGAGGGCATCGTAAAAGGCCTGATCGGTGGCGAGAATGATCTCTTCCGTGGTGGCCTGGGCATTGGCGTTGGAGGCCTTCTCAGCAAACTTGCGGGAGAGGACCAGGTTGTGGGTATGGCCAAAGTCGTAGATGAGCTGAGTGAAGTTGGCGCCGGCACCGGCGTGCTGGAGGAGGCGCGAGGAGGTCAGCGATCCGGCGCCGATGCGGCTGGCCTCTTCGCTGTCGACGGCGGTGATGGCGGCGACGGAGGTGGGCAGCTCGGCGGATCGGGCTTCGCGGGTGACCTCGTGCTGAGCGAGGGCTTCGAGCCGGCTCACGCTGATGCGGGGGTTGTTGCGGATGGCGGTCTGCTCCGCCTGGGCGAGAGTGAGGGAGGGCTGGGCGGAGTCAGGCGCAGCAGCCGGAGCTGCGGCGGCGGAGGGCATGGCGCTGGACTGTCGCAGAGACGGCAGGATCTGAGGGCCGGGAGCGGCAGGGAGGGTGGACTGCGCGGAGGCGAATCCGCCGGAGAAGAGCGCGAGGGTGAGGAGGGTCAGGGAGCGCTTCATGCTTCGGCTCCCAGACGCGCGTTGGCTCGCTCCTCCTGCCACCTGTGGATGACGAGGTAGACGGGCGGGACGAGGAACATGGTGAGGACGACGGAGACGCCGAGTCCGCCGATGATGGCGCGGGCGAGCGGAGCGTACTGTTCGCTGCCGGCTTCAGCGCCGATGGCCATGGGGATCATGCCGAGCAGCGTGGCCATGGTGGTCATGAGAATGGGGCGGAGACGCATTTTGGAGGCTTCCACGGTGGCTTCCAGCAGCGGCAGGCCCTGACCGTGGAGGATGTTGGAGAAGTCCACGATGAGGATGCTGTTGGAGACGACAATGCCGGTCATCATGATGGTGCCCATGAGCGACATGATGTTGAGAGTGCTGCCGGTGAGGAGCAGGAAGACGACCACGCCGGCAATGCCGGGCGGGATGGCGAGGAGGATGATGAAGGGGTCAACGAAGGAGGTGAACTGGGCCATAAGAATCAGGTAGACGAGGGCGATGGCGACGAGCAGGCCGAAGCCGAAGTCGTGGAAGGACTGATTCATGCTGACGACGGCGCCGCGCATGGTGATGCGGGTGTTGCGATCGTGGCCGGTGTGATCGATGAGGCTGGCGATGCGCGCGCCGGTTTTGCCGAGGGCCTCGCCTTTGGTGGCGACATAGACGTCAATGACGCGGCGGATCTGGTAGTGATCGACCTCGGTGGGGGTATTAATGAGCCTGATATCGGCAACGGAGCTGAGAGGTGTGTAACCGGCTCGATGATCGCCGTCGCCGAAGGGGGGCGGGTCGCCGGCTTCGCGGGCTTCATCGATGGGGCTGTAGCCGGGAGGGTGAACGCCGCGCAGGGGAATGTTCTCGAAGTCCTGCATGGACATGTGCTGGATCCAGCGATTGGCGTACTGGACGGTAACCATGTAGTTGTTGCCGGTTTTGGGATCGATCCAATAGCTGGGAGCCACCATGCCGTCGGAGGTCATGGCGGTGATGACGTTATCGACGATGTCTTTGGCGGAGAGCCCAATGAGGCTGGCCTTCTCGCGGTCGATGTTGAGGGCGATGCCCGGGTAGTTGATGTCCTGGGGAATGTAGGTGCTGCTCACGTTGGGGAAGGTGCGGATTTTGGCGGCGAGCTTTTCGGCCAGGTCGTAAGCGCCGTCCATGTTGGTGGAGCTGACCTGGATGTCAATGGGGGCGGGGAGGCCCTGGTTGATGACGCCATCGATGAGGCCGCCGGCCTGGAAATAGGTGGTGAGCTCGGGCATTTCGCGGGAGAGGCGTTCCTGCACGCGGCGCATGTAGGTATAGCTGCCGATGGAGTGGCCTTCTTTGAGGCTGGTCTGGACGAAGGCCGTGTCCATGGAGGCGTTGGAGGTGAAGATGGCAGAGAGGTCAGGGTAGACGCCGATGTTGGAGACGATCATGTCGAGATCGGAGGGTTTCACGACCTGGCGGATGATGTCCTCGACTTTGGCGATGTAATCGTTGCTGACTTCAAGGCGGGTGCCGCTGGGCATGCGGACGTTGATGACGAACTGGCCGGGATCGGTGCGCGGGAAGTAGGCCCGGCCGAGGAACGGAAAGGTGACGAGGAGAAGAACGCCGACACAGGCGAGAATGCCGCCGGTGGTGAGGAGGGGGCGCTCGAGGGTGCGGCGCACCAGGCGCTCATACCACTCAACCATGCGCTGGAAATGGAAGTTGAACTTCTCCACGAGGGGCTGGAGGCCGAAGCGGCGCTTTGGTTTCTCTTCCGGATGCCCAACCGCCTCGCCCTGATGCTCGGTGCCGGCGTGCGTGTGCGCCTTGAGGAACAAGGCGCAGAAGAGCGGGATGACGGTCATGGCGAAGGCGTAGGAGGCGAACATGGAGAGCACGACGCCCAGGGCCAGAGGGGTGAAGAGGTATTTGCTGACGCCGGAAAGCGAGGCGACCGGCAGGAAGACGATGGAGGTGGTAAAGGTGGCGGCGAGAACGGCGAGGGAGACTTCGGATCCGCCTTTCTCGGCGGCGATGCGGGGAGGCTCGCCGAGCTCCATGTAGCGGAAGATGTTTTCGAGAACGACGACGCCGTTATCGATGAGGCGGGAGAAGGCGAGGGCCAGGCCGCCGAGAATCATGGTGTTGATGGTGCCGCCCATGGCATTGGCCATGAGCAGGCAGGCGAGGGCGGAGAGCGGAACCGAGAGCATGACGGCCACGGTGGCGCGGGGGCTGCCCAGGAAGAGCAGGATCATGAGGCCGGTGAGAACGAGGCCGATGAGGGCTTCATTGACGAGCTGCTTGAGGGCGAGCTTGACGAAGACGGACTGATCGAAGACAACGGCGGTTTTGAGCTGGGGCGGAATGTCGACGAGGTGCTTAATCGCATTCTTCATGCCGTCGACGATGGCGATGGTGTTGCTCTTGCCGCCCTGCTTAAAGACGGGAACGTAGACGGAGCGCTGGCCGTTGATGCGGACGATGTTGTATTGCAGGGTGCCGGAATCTTCAGCGTGGCCGATGTCGGCGACGAGGACCGAGCCGTTGCCGACGGATTTGAGCGGCATCTCGTTCATCGACTTCGCGTCGGGAAACTGGCTGTTGGCGTAAATGTTGTAGTCTTTGTTGCCGATGCGGACGTCGCCGGCGGGGAGGATGAGGTTGGAGCTGTCGACCGACTTGACCACGTCGCTGAGGCTGAGGTTGCGGGCCTCCAGTTTGAGCGGGTCGACGTAGACCTGTATCTGGCGATAGGTGCCGCCGTAGGGCTGGGGGACAGACGCGCCCTGGACGTTGGAGATCTGATTGCGAACCTGGAACTGGGCGACGTCTTTGAGCTCGGTTTCGTTGAGGCCCTTGCCCTGAAGGGTGACAAGGCAGACGGGCTGGGAAGAGGCGGTGAGACCGAGGACGACGGGGGGCAGCGTGCCCGGAGGCAGGCGGCGGAGGTCGGCCATGGCCAGGTTGGCGATGTTGCTGAGCGCCGCGTTGGGATCGGTGCCGGGCTTGAAGTAGATCTTGATTAGGCTGACGCCGGTGAGGGAGCGGGACTGGCTGTGGTCGACGTTGGCCGCGAGGGTGAAGAAGCGCTCGAAGGTGTCAGTAATGTCGGCTTCGATCTGCTGGGGCGGCATGCCGCTGTAGAACGTGGCGACGACGACGACGGGCATGTCGATGTCGGGGAAAAGGTCCACCGGCATGCTGAAGAGGTTCACGATGCCGATGAGGGACACCATGAGGCACAGCATGAGAATGAAATAGGGATAACGGAGGGCAAACTTCGGCATGCCTACCTGCCTCCGTTGTCGGCGACGCCGGTATCGCCGCTCATGTCGATGACGCCGCCGGACTGGGGAGCGGTTTCAGAGGCGGGAGTTTTTTCGAGGACCGGGGTGACGGCCTCGCCGGCGGCATATTTGCCCTGGGCGGCGACGATGACGCGATCGCCGGGCTGCAGGCCGCTGCTGATCTGGGCCAGCTGATTGCCTTCGATGCCCACGTCGACAACGCGAATGTGGACGTGATTGCCGCTGTCGAGCGCGAAGACCTGCCGCTGGGTGCCGTGGAGGACGATGGCCCCGACGGGGATGGTGACGACATTGTCGGCGTGGTTGAGACGGAGTAGCGCATTGGCATACATGCCGGAGTCGATAGCCAGATCGCCGTTGGGCACATCGACCTCGGTTTCCATGGTGCGGGTTTCAAAGTTCAGCTCGCGGGTGAAGCGGACGACCTTGCCCTGGAACGAGCGGCCGAGGGCATCGACACGAACGCGAACCGGGTCGCCGAGATGGACGTAGCGGACGTAATTCTCGGGGACGGGCAGGCGGAGGCGCATGGTTCCGCTCTGCGCGAGTTTGACGATGGGGAGATCCTGATTGTTGGAGTTGATGCCGGCCTGGATGAGGGCGCCGGTATCGGCATAGCGCCAGACGATGACGCCATCAAGGGGGGCAATGACGTTGGTATAGCTCTCCATGGCGCTGACGCGCTGATTGTCGGCGCGGGAGACTTCGAGGCCGTTCTGGGCGGCGGCCAGAGCGGCTTTGGCGGCGTCGACCTCAGCCGCGGAGGAGAGAGACTTGGCCTGAGCGTCGTCGAGCTCCTGCTGGGCGACGAGGCCGGGCTGGGCTTTTGAGGTGTCGAGGAGACGCTGATAGTCGGCTTTGAGGGCGGCGTGGGTGGATTCGGCACGCACGACTTCATGCCGGGCGCGGGTGATCTCGTCGTCGCTGCGAGCGACCTCAGAGACGGTGCCGGCGAGCTGGGCTCTCAGCTCGGGAACTTCGAGGACAGCCAGGGTTTGCCCCTGATGGACGCGGTCGCCGATGTCGACGTAGATATGGCGAATAAAGCCGGAGACTTTAGGGTGGACGTCGACGACCTGGTAGGGCTGGAACTGGCCGGCGAGGGTGAGCACCTGGTCGATGGTGCCGCGCTGGGCCTGTGCGACCTGGGCGGCGGGAGGACCGGGGGCCGCTTCGACCTCCTGAGGGCGGCGATGGCTGTGCCAAAGCAGAATGAGAGCCGCGACGGCAAGGACCGCGACGGAAAAGAGAATCCACCAACGCTTGTGCATATCCGAAACTCACCAACTTCCTGGCTTGAGGCACCTGCCTGGGGCCAATGATGCGCGAACAGCCGGAAAAAGGACGCTTCTCATCTACGCCAGGGCGAAGGGCGCGAAGGAGCGGCTGGCGCAGGTCCTGAAGAAAGAGATTAGGAACGAGGAGGAGGCCGGATGGAAAAAGACAGACGGGGGACAGACTGGGGGGAGCCGCTGGAACTCTCGAAAGCCGGCCTGCGGAGGAGCTGGCCGAACCATGGCCGCGAAACCAGGATGAGCAGGAAGGCGACGGAAAACGCAGTGAGAGGGAGGGGACGGGCAGGGCTGGCCATACGGCGCAGATCGACAGCGACGAGGGCGGCCTTTTCGTTTCCGCTCAGCAGCTTGGCTTCGGCCATCCGATGCTGGATGGAGTGCGGCGGGTAGTAGAGCGAGAGCTTGTAGCGGAGGCCCCATCCGAAGACACAACAGCCCAGCAGGACGAGACCGAACGCGAGACCGCGCACGCCTCGATTCTGACCGAACACAAAGCACTCGGACTGCCTTGTTGAAATGGGTTTCCGGGAATTCAAAGCTCTGGTGAAGATGATGCCACAGGCTTGGACGATTTCAAAACGATCTCGGTGAGCGAGGAGCCGCCAACTGGCGTATTTGGCAGGATTTACAATCCTTTCATGCGAAGTGAAGATCTGGCGCGAGTGCTGGGGGCCGAGTTGCGCGGCGATCCGGAGCTGGAGATCACGGGAGTGGCCGGCATTGAGGAAGCCGGGTCCGGCGAGGTCACGTTTGTGGCCAATCCCCGGTACGCGGCACTGGCAAAGACCACGCGGGCGGGGGCGATTCTGGTGACGCCGGAGTTTCCCGAGATTGCGACGACGACGCTGCGGCTGAAGAATCCGTACCTGGCGTTTGCGCAGGCGGTGGACTTGTTTTATCAGCCGCCCCCGGCGCCGGCGGGGATTCATGCGACGGCGGTGATCGATCCGACGGCGAAGGTTGGGGCGCGGGCGCGGATCGGGGCGTATGCGGTGGTTGGGGAGAACGTGGTGATCGGCGACGACGCGGTGATTCTGCCCCACGTGGTTCTTTATCCCGGGGTGCAGGTCGGCGATCGGTTCTTTGCCCATGCGCATGCGGTGGTGCGGGAGCATTGCCGGCTGGGAGACGATGTGGTGCTGCAGAACGGCGCGGTGGTGGGGTCGGACGGATTCGGGTTTGCCAAGGATGAGAGCGGGCGGTGGCACAAGATTCCGCAGTCGGGGCCGGCGATCCTGGGCGATCGGATCGAAGTGCAGACGAACGCGTGCATCGACCGGGCCAGCGTGGGCGCTACGCGCATCGGCGATGGGGTGAAGGTGGACAACCTTGTGCAGGTGGGGCACGGATCGTCGGTGGGCGAGAATACCCTGCTGTGCGCGCAGGTGGGGCTGGCGGGATCGACGCACGTGGGGCGGAATGTGATTCTGGCCGGGCAGGTGGGGGTGGCGGGGCACTGCCACATCGGCGACAACACGGTGGCGATTGCGCAGGCGGGTCTGCATGGGGATATTCCGGCGGGATCGATGGTGGCGGGGTCGCCGGGGTTCGATCACAAGCAGTGGCTGCGAGCGACGGCGCTGTTTGCGCGGCTGCCGGAGCTGATTCGGCAATTGCAGCGGAAGAACAAGCGCGAAGAGTAGATTAGGAAAAGAAACTCGCCGCGGCAGCAATGCGGCGGGATTGCGCATCCAAACTGAACTTATGCCCAACGATCAGGACTCTCCGCTGACTCTGGTGCAGACGCCGACGGCACCGATCCGGGTGCTGCTGCTGGACGATCATCCGGAGAATCTGCTGCTGCGCTCGACCATTTTGCGCAAGTATGGTTACGTAACCGAGACGGCGAGCACGGTGGAGGAAGCCGAGCGGCTGCTGGATGAGATCGACATTGCGGTGCTGGACTACCACCTGGGCGCGGGCAAATTTGGCACAGATGTGGCGTCGGATCTGCGGGCGCGGCGGCCGCAGGTGCCGATCATCATCCTGTCGGCCACGCTGGAGCGGCGGTTTGGCGGCGTGGAAGACATGCACCTGCTGAAGGGCTACAGCTCGATCGACGATCTGGTGACGGCGCTGCGGTCGTTTGAGGCCAAGCGGCGCGGCAAGCCGGTGGTGGTGGATGCGCGGGACTTCTTTTATTCGCGCATCAACATGGCCATGGGCGACGATGTGGTGCTGGAGATCCTCGACGGCGACGGGACGTGGCAGTACGTGAACGACACCTGCGCGCGAGTGATGGAGAAGGCGCGGGACTGGTTTCCCGGGCGGAACATGTTCGAGGAGATGCCGGAGCTGACGGTGGACTGGGCGGACATTCTGCGCACGGTGGCGGAGACGCGCGAGACGTACATCGATCGGACGTTTCGCGGAGTTCTGAACCTGCCGAACACGGGCAACCGGTGGGTGTGGAACGTGCTGGCGTTCCCCATTACGCTGCACACGCGGGAGACGGGCGTGGTGCTGACGGCGCGGGCGCTGGAGCGGAAGTCGGTGGTCTGAGGGCAGGGATTGGGGATTAGGGGTTAGGGATTAGGGATTAACCTGCCAGCCCTCCTGCGCTTTCCTTCCTTTTCACGCTTCTTACAGAAGTCGACGCCTGGGAACCAGGCGGATGGCTCCAGCACAACTTTGACGCAGGCTCTTCCCTTCCCTTACCTGCTGGATAAGACGAACTGGTTGCCGTCGGGGTCCTGGAAGATCGCCGATGTGCCCCAGTGCTCCTTCTTCGGATCCTTCGCGAAGGTGACCCCTTTTTGCTTCATCGCGGCGGCGGTGGCGAAGACGTCGTCGCACCAGAAGCTGATGGAGGTGAACTGACCGACGCGGTCTTCCTGGCCGGGCGGGGTGAAGGGGGCGATGCCGGTGTCGGCGCCGAGGAATTTCAGCTCGATCCAGCGCTGCTTGTCGTTGAAGGGCTGATCGGTGACGACCTGCATGCCGACCGCATCGGTCCAGAACTTAAGAGCCGCGGCCTGGTCGCGGACGGGAACGCCGACAAATTTAATGCCTCGAATCATCCTGATTCTCTCCTCGATGGAGGGAGGATAGCGGGGGTGCGGCAGGGGCGCAATCGTCCAGAGAATGCTGTAGTATCGATCGGTATAGCGATGGCGCAGATCGACGATTACGTGACGGATGTGCTGATGCGGGATCTGGTGGGGCATGACCACCGGCCGGTGAGCTTTCTGGTGTATCTGTGGCTGGCGGCGCGGCAGGCACGGAGCGGGAAGCCGGTTGAGGTTAGCTTTCAGGAGATGGCCGAGGCCGTGGGCGTGTCAAAGAGCTCGGCGCAGGCGGCGGTGCGGTGGCTGGTGCGGCGGAAGCTGCTGGCTGCACGGAAGGCGAACGCGACGGCAGTTCCCTTCTATTCGGTGCTGACCCCATGGAAGCACGGTTCGCGGCAGGTTTCGTGAGGTAGTCTGAGCAGTGGCGATGGGAAAGCGTGCTTCGGTTGTTTGGGCGGTGGGCGCTGCATGCGCGTTCCTGGCGCTGCCGGCGGGATGCCATTCGCCGTGGATCCAGTGCACGATTGTGAATGAGCAGGCGACGCCGGTGTCGCTGGTGCAGGTGAGCTATCCGGGCGGGACGTTTGGAGTGCAGACGATTGCGCCGGGGAGCAGCTTCCACTACCGGTTCCGGGATCTGGGCGATGACGAGGCGAGCATCGACTTTACCGACGCGGCGCACCAGGATCACAAGGGGAAGGGACCGCAGCTGAAGCGTGGACAAGAAGGCGCGCTGCGGATCACGATTGAGCCGGATAACAAGGTGGAGTGGGCTCCGATGCTGAACAGCAGGCAATAGGCAATAGCCAGGAAAAAAGCGAGGGCGGAGCTGCGGCTCCGCCCTGCTGTTTTTATTATAGATCACCGCATGCGATGGCTGTTGGCGGGGGTTTCTGGCACACTGGTGCGACTGTCTCCAAAACCAAGACTGAATCGGGAGGTAACCCCTTGATCCGGGTGGAAAACCTGACGAAGACGTTTGATCAGTTCACGGCTGTGAAAGACATTACGTTCCAGGTGGATTCGGGAGAGATTTTTGCGTTTCTCGGACCTAACGGAGCGGGCAAGACAACCACCATCAAGATGCTGACCACGCTGCTGCGTCCGACCAGCGGGCGGATCGATCTGGACGGGTTCGATCCGTGGGTGAAGCAGCGCGAGGCGCGGCAGCGGTTCGGGATCGTGTTCCAGGATCCCAGCCTCGACGGCGAGCAGACGGCGTACGAAAACATGGAGCTGCACGGAATCCTGTACCACATCCCGCATAAGGTTCGGCATGAGCGGATCGAGGAGCTGTTGAAGCTGTTCGAGCTGTGGGAGCGGCGCAAGGATCTGGTGAAGACCTTCTCCGGCGGCATGAAGCGGCGGCTGGAGATTGCGCGGGGATTCCTGCACACGCCGAAGATCCTGTTTCTCGACGAGCCGACGCTGGGGCTCGATCCGCAGAGCCGCAACCAGCTGTGGAACCATGTGAAGGCGCTGAACGCGAGCGAGAAGACGACCGTGTTTCTGACGACGCATTACATGGACGAGGCCGACCGCGTGGCGCATCGGATCGCGATTATGGATCACGGCGCGATTGTGGCGATCGGGACATCGGCGGAGCTGAAGGCGAAGACGAATACGGATTCACTGGAGGCGGCGTTTCTGGCGCTGACGGGCGAGTCGCTGCGGGACGAGGCCGCGAACTCCGCGGACCAGATGCGGCGATTTGCGCAGATGTGGCAGCGGCGCTGACTGCAGGGTACAGGGTACTGGTTGCAGGTTGCAGGTGCTGGTTAACGAGCTCGGAGGCGGGAGCCTGGAGCTGGGAGGAACACACAGATGGGTGCGATTTACATCATGTGGCTGCGGGAAGTGAAGCGGTATTTCCGGTCGAGGGCGCAGATCATCGTGTCGCTGGGGCAGCCGACCTTGTATCTGCTGGCGCTGGGGTTTGGATTTGGGCCGGTGTTCGCGAAGGCGGGCGGCGGCAACTACATCCAGTTCATGGCGCCGGGCGTGATCGGGATGACAGTGCTGTTCAGCTCCATCTTTTCGGGGATGGCGATGCTGTGGGACCGGCAGTTCGGATTCCTGAAAGAGACGCTGGTAGCGCCGGTGCCGCGCTTCAACATCATTCTGGGGCGCACGCTGGGCGGGGCGACGGTGGCCATGCTGCAGGGGCTGCTGATGCTGGCGGTGTGCCTGATCGCCGGCTTTCGTCCGGTCTATGGGCACGCGCCGGGAGCACCGGCGACGTATCACTGGCTGGCGCTTCCTGTGTCGCTGATTTTTGTGGCGATGATCGCGATTGTGTTCGCCGCGATGGGCGCGTCGATCGGGTCGTCGATCAAGGACATGCAGGGATTCCAGATGCTGATGAATTTCCTGGTGCTGCCCATCTTCTTTCTGTCGGGGGCGCTGTATCCGCTGAAGAACCTGGGGCCGGTGATGACGTGGCTCACGCGCTTCGATCCGCTGACGTACGGGATCGACGGCCTGCGCGGGCTGCTGATCGGGAACTGGCAGTTTCCGCTGACGCTGCAGGCCAGCTTTCTGCTGGACTTCGGGCTGCTGGTGGTGCTGGCGATGGTGTTCCTGAGCACGAGCGCATGGCTGTTTTCGAGGATTGAGGTCTAGGCCGGGACAGGGAGAGGCACGATGAAAGCAATCGATCGGGTGTTTGGCGTCCTGCTGGGGGTGGGGGGCATTCTGCACGGGGTCGGTTCGTGGGCTGCGCTGCACGCGCAGCCCGGATATCTGATCTGGGGAATAGCGGCCTCGTTTGCCGTGCTGCTGCTGGCGGCGATTAACCTGCTGCGGACGGTGCGGCCGGGGGATGCGGCGCTGGCGTGGATCTGCTTTGCCGGGTGCGTGACGTGGATCGGCTTCTGCCTGTGGTTTGGGGCGATCATTCACAACTTCTTCGACTTCCGGCCCCTGATCCACATCGTTCTGGCGGCGGTTCTTGCCGTTTTCAGCCTGCGGGCGGCGACTCGGAGGCCGCTCCAGGGCTGATGCCGGGGTGGATACGGGGGGTGCGTGCAACCTCCCACCGGATTCCTGCTTCTGGTAACGTGAAAGACAGGCAATGATCTATCTCGTTTCCCTTGCAGCATTTCTTTTTTTCCAGGATGCGAACCCGGTAGCTCCGCCCCCGGCGAATAACGGCACCGCGATCCTGGAGATGCTTCAGAACAGCGGACCTGTGGCCATGACGGTGCTGGGGGTTCTGCTGGTCGGGAGCCTGTTCTCGTGGGCGGTCATTCTGGGCAAATGGGCGAGCTTTCGGCGCGCTCGCGGCCAGAGCAAGCGCTTCCTGCGGGCTTTCCGCAAGGCGAGCCGGCTGCAGGAGATTGCCGCGGTGAGCGAACAGTTCAAGCCCAGTCCGCTGGTGAACGTCTTCGACGAGGTCTATGAGACCTATCGGCGGCAAACGGGCGGATTTGGACCACCGCGCAACATTACCGCTCTGGAGCGCGCGGCGCAGACAGCCGCCAGCGAGACGCTGACAGCGATGGAACAGCGGCTGACGTGGCTGGCCAGCATTGGAGCCGTGGCCCCGTTCGTCGGACTTTTCGGCACGGTTATGGGCATTGTGGACGCCTTTGTGGGGCTGGGCACGGAAGGGACGGCAACGCTGCGGGCGGTGGCGCCGGGCGTGGCGGAAGCGCTGATCACGACAGCGGCCGGACTGGTGGTCGCGGTTCCCGCGGTGATCGCCTACAACCAGTTCACGGCGAGCTGCCGCGACTTTGCCGCGCGCATGGACGACTTTGCGCGCGAGCTGCTGAACAGTATGGAAGAGGCCGCGCTGGCACCGAACCAGGATCCGGGAGAGATTCGTGGCGTTCACAAGTAGGGGCGGCCACACCCAGACGGCGCTGGCGGAGATCAACATTACTCCGCTGGTGGACGTGGTGCTGGTGCTGCTTGTGATCTTTATGCTGACGGCGCCGGTGCTGCAGTCGGGCATTCAGGTGAACGTGCCCAAGACCAAGACGGTGCGCGAGATTACGCAGCAGCGCACAGTGGTGACGATCAACAAAGACAACGAAGTCTTCCTGAACGACAAGCCGGTGAACCTGAACGATCTGCCGAACATTCTGCGTGCCGAGAACACCGACACGACGAAGGAAGTCATCTATCTGCGGGCAGACGAGAAGGTTTCGTTCGGGGCGTTTGCTTCGGTGATGGACGCGGTGAAGGAGTCGGGGATCACGAATGTGAGCATCGTGACGCAGCCGGCGAGCAACGCGCCGAAGACGCCGTAACGGCGATCCTTTTCGACAATTCTGACGCCCGAAAGACCCACTGCGTGGGAGAAACCGGGTGGAGTTATCGCCGCGGTACGATCCCGCGGGATTCTTCGCTGCGCCGATCGGACGCGTGGCGTCCGGACTGCTTGCTCAGAATGACGAACGGGTTAGGGTTTGGGTTTCGGCGCGACCGAGGTCGTGGCCTGATACTGAGCCGCTCGTTTTGCTGGTAGCTTCCTTCAGCTCTGCGGGCCGGTGAGGGTGTGCAGGAAGTCATACCAGAACTGGACGCCTTTGTAATAAGAGTCTACGGGAAGGCGTTCGTCGCGGCCGTGGGCGCGGACGTCGTTCGTCTCCAGCTCGATCGCCGACCAGTTGTAGGTGGGAATGCCGGCGGCATTGGTGTAAACGCTGTCCGAGGCGCCGTCGGCCATGTCGGCAATGACGGGCGTGCCCGGCCAGTAGATGGCGACCATTTTCTCGAGAGGCTTCATCACGTCCGGCTTGAGCGCTACGGGCGGAAGGGCCTTCGCTTCCGGAGCCTTCGGGTAGATATTGCCGGCGTCGTCGACGTAGTTGACGGTGATTTTCGGATCGGCAATGACGCGGATCAGAACCTGTCGAACCTCTTCGCGCGAGTGTCCGGGAAGGATGCGGCAGTTCACGTTGGCCTGGGCCATGCCCGGCAGAGCGTTGTTCGCGTGGCCGGCGAGGAGACGGGTGGCCACGCAGGTGGTGCGCATGGTGGCGTTCCACTCGGGGGTTTCGGAAAGGCGGGCGATGGCTGCGGTGTCGGGCGGGGTGGCGAGCATGCTCTTCATGTCGGCCGAGGTCTGCCCGTGCTCGAGGGTGCTGAGCTTTTCAAAGTAGGCGCGGGTGATGGCGTTCAGCTCGAAGGGAAAGGTGTAGTGCTGGAGGCGCTGGAGGGCGTCAGCGAGGTGGTAAATGGCGTTGTCGGGCACGGGCAGCGAGCTGTGGCCGCCGGGGTTGGTAGTGATGAGCTGGAAGTCGGCGTAGAGCTTTTCGCTGGCGTCGACGTCAGCGGAGATGGCTTTGCCGTTCTGGAGATCGACGCCGCCGCCGTCGGGATTGAAGGCGTAGGCGGCGTGGATGAGGTCGGGGTGGTTCTTCAGGAGCCAGTCGACACCGTTGGACTTGCCGCCTTCCTCGTCGGCGGTGAGGGCGAGGATGAGGTCGCGGTCGGGGCGGTAGCCTTCCTTATGCAGGCGCAGGAACGTCGTGACGAGGATGGCGTCGGCGTCCTTCATATCCTGGGTGCCGCGCCCGTAGAAGAAGCCGTCTTTCTCGATGAAGTGGAAGGGATCGACGGTCCAGTCGGAGCGGCGTGCTTCGACGACGTCTTCGTGGCAGATGATGAGGATGGGCGGGTGGGCGCCGGTGCCGCGGTAGCGAACGACGAGATTCTCCTTGCGGTCGTTGGGGCCACCGAGGTAGAGGTCGCTCGCGGGAAAGCCGGCATCGAGGAAGCGCTGCTGCATGGCTTTGGACGCGGCGCTGACGCTGCCGATGGAGTCGGTGGTGTTGATATCCACGAGCTGCTCGAAGATGCCGCGTGCGAGGGCTTTGGTGGCGGCGTCGGGCGGAGTCCAGCGGGGCGCATCCTGCGCGTGGAGGGGTACCGCGGTGAGGACTGCGGCGAGAACAGCGATCGCGGGGCGAATTCGCATGCGGGGCAACTCCTGATCTGGGTGAAAAGACAAGGTAACAGATTGTGAACAGACTTCTCCGCCTGGCATTCCGGCGACGCATTGCGTAATCTGAACCCGGAATTTTCTACCATCGAGGGTGGACGTGAAACGGATTACTGGCTGGTTTAGTTGTGTAGTGGGGACCGTCGTTCTGATGGCGGGTCCGATGATGGCGCAGAAGACGAGCAGCATGCCACGCGCATTTGTGAATACGCTGATGCCGGAGCCGGCGCAGCTGACGGCGGGGAGCGGGGTGCTGTCGATCGCGCCTGGTTTCGCGATTGGCACCGACAAGCACGACGATGCCCGGCTGAACGCGGCGATTGCCTGGACGGTGCGACGGCTGAAGATGCAGACGGGGCTGGTGATTCCGGAGGCGCCGGTGAGCGGAAATGCCGCGGTGGTGCTGACGGTGGACGGGCCCGGCGAGGCGATTCAGGGGCCCGATGAGGATGAGTCGTATTCGCTGGAGGTGACGCCGCAGGGGGCGCATGTGCACGCGGCGACGGATGTGGGCGCGATGCACGGGCTGGAGACGCTGGTGCAGCTGGTGGAGACCGACGGGCAGGGCTCGTGGATTCCGGCAGTGACGATTCAGGATTCGCCGCGCTTTCGCTGGCGCGGACTGATGATCGACTGCTCGCGGCACTTCATTCCCGTGGATGTGATCCTGCGGACGCTGCAGGGGATGGCGGCGGTGAAGCTGAATGTCTTCCACTGGCACCTCAGCGACGATCAGGGATTTCGGATCGAGAGCCGGATCTTCCCGAAGCTGACGGGGGAAGGCTCCGATGGGCTGTATTACACGCAGGAGCAGGCGAAGGAAGTGGTCGCTTACGCGCGGAACCTGGGGATTCGGGTGGTCCCGGAGTTTGATATGCCGGGACACACGACCTCGTGGGTAGTCGGCTACCCGGAGCTGGCCAGCGCGCCGGGGCCGTTTTCGATTGAGCGGCGCTTTGGTGTGTTCAACCCGGTATTCGATCCGACAAAGGAGAGCACGTACCAGTTCATCGACCAATTTGTCGGCGAGATGGCGACAATTTTCCCCGACGCCTACCTGCACATCGGCGGCGATGAGAACAATGGCGTGGAGTGGAAGCAGAATCCGAAGATTCAGGCGTTCGCGCGAGAGCATCATCTGCAGGGGACGGCGGCGATCCAGGCGTATTTTAACCAGCGGCTGTTACCGATTCTGGAGAAGCACGGCAAGAAGATGATCGGCTGGGATGAAGTGCTGACGCCCGGGCTGCCCAAAGACGTGATGGTGCAGTCGTGGCGCGGCTTCGATTCGCTGGCTGCCGGGGCGAAGCAGGGGTACACCGGGATTCTTTCGGCGGGCTATTACCTCGATCATATGGACACGGCGGCGGACCATTACCGGGTCGATCCGGTGCCTGCCAACAGCACTCTGACGCCGGAGCAGGCGGCGCGCATCCTGGGTGGCGAGGCGTGCATGTGGAGCGAGTATGTGGACGGACGCACGATCGACTCGCGCATCTGGCCGAGGACGGCGGCCATTGCGGAGCGGCTGTGGTCGCCGCAATCGGTGAACAACATCGATGACATGTACCGGCGGCTGTGGGTGGAGAATCTGCGGCTGGAGAGCCTGGGGCTGACGCAGATATCGCATGAGGATGCGAGCCTGCGCGCGCTGACCGGCACCGAGGAGATCGATCCGCTGAAGCCGCTGATGGAGGTGCTGGAGCCCGTGGATTTCGATACCCGCGCGAACTACGCGGAGCATCACGGGGTCACGACGCAGTCGCCGCTGGACAACCTGGTGGATGCGCTGCCGCCCGATCCGCCGTCGCGGCACGATTTTGCCGACATGATGAGCACGTATTTACAGGATCCGATGGGACGCCCGGATCTGGAAGCGGCGCTGACGGCGACGTTCCGTTCGTGGATGGGCGGGTCGGCGGAGATGCAGTTGATGTCGGCATCGCCTCAACTGAAGATGGGACTGCCCCGCGCGCAGCAGCTCACAGAGCTGGGCACGCTGGGACTGGAGGCGGTGGGCTATCTGTCGTCGGGGGTGCCGGCGCCTGCGGGATGGAAGGCGCGGCAGCTCGCGCTACTGGACGAAGCGGAGAAGCCTGTAGCGAGCACGAGGTTCACGGTGCTGAAGCCGTTGCGGGATCTGGTGAATGAGGTGAAATAGGGCAGGGATTGGGGGTTAGGGTTCAGGGATTAGGGGTTAGGGATTAGGGTTTAGCAGACGGCAGTATGCTCTGATGCGGCCCTCTTCCCTATCCCGCGAGCCCATTGCCTGATTCATTCAGGCGGCGATCCAGCCGCCGCCGACTACTTCGTCGCCGTCGTAGAAGACCGCGGACTGGCCGGGGGTGACGGCGCGCTGGGGCTCGTCAAAGAGGGCTTCGACCTCATCGGGGCCGGAGGGGCGCAGCGTGGCCCAGGCGGGCTCGTGGCGATGGCGAATCTTGGCGCGGACGCGCATCTCGCCATCGAGACTCGGGATGGAGATCCAGTTGAGGTCACGGGCGCGGAGGGTTGTCGTGGTTGCTTCGGCGTCGGGGCCGATGGTGACTCGATGCGTCGCGTTATCGATCTGGATGACGTAGAGCGGGTCGGGTGACGCGACGCCAAGCCCCTTGCGCTGGCCGATGGTGAAGTTGTGGATGCCGCTGTGGCGGCCGATGACGTCACCGGAGGTGGAGACGAGTTCGCCGGCGGTGTCGGGGATGGATTCGCCCTGCTCGTCGAGGTAGGCGGAGATGAAGCGCTTGTAGTCGCCGCCCGGGATGAAGCAGATCTCCTGCGAGTCGGGCTTTACGGCGATGGCGAGGCCGTGCTCGGCGGCGAGCGCGCGCACCTCCGGCTTGCGGTACGAGCCGAGAGGAAAGAGCGTGCGCGAGAGCTGATCCTGGGTGAGCCCGAAGAGGAAGTATGTCTGGTCCTTCGACGTGTCAGCGGGGCGGGAGAGGATCCAGCGATTGCGCGCGGGGTCGTACTGGTTGCGCGCGTAGTGGCCGGTGGCGATGCGGTCGGCGCCGATCTGGCGGGCGCGGACGAGGAGCTGATCGAACTTGAGATGGTTGTTGCAGAGCGAGCACGGGATGGGCGTGCGACCGTTGAGGTACTCGCGGACGAAGGGGCGGACGACGTCCTGCTCGAAGCGCTCCTGCTCGTTGACGACGTAGTAAGGGATGTTGAGAGACTCAGCGACACGGCGGGCGTCGTAGACATCGTCGAGAGAGCAGCAGCGGCCCGTGACCTGCTCGGGGATTCCCTGCTGGCCGGCGAGGCGGCGCTGGTTCCAGAGCTGGAGCGTTAGGCCGACGAGGTCGTAGCCCTCGGCGCGCAGCAGGGCCGCGACGGTCGACGAGTCGACGCCTCCAGACATGGCTACGGCGATGGTGTTGTTGTGCACGGTCCTGTCCTTAGTATGACAGGGGCGGGTGAATCCAGAGTTTAGAGTTTAGGGATTAGAGTTTAGAAAGCGCGACCGGCTGCGATCAGCGCTTCTCGCCCCAACCGTGTGTTTTCAAACTCTAATCCCTAAACACTGGTTCACTGGTTCACGCCGCTGGCGAGGAAACCGCCGTCCACGACGAGGACCTGGCCGGTGACGAAGGAGGCCGCGTCGGAGGCGAGGTAGACGGCGGCGCCCACGACTTCGTCGGTTTTGCCGAAGCGGCCCATTGGAGTGCGCATCTGGAGCTCTTTGCCGCGCGGCGTGTTGTCGAGGAGGTCGGCGTTGAGTGCGGTGCGGAAGACGCCGGGGGCAATGGCGTTCACGAGGACGCCCTTCTTCGACCACTCGACAGCCAGGGAACGGGTGAGCGAGGCGACCGCGGCCTTGCTGGCGGCGTAGGCGGCGACTTCGCTGAGGGCGACGAAGGTATTGAGCGAGGCGATATTGATGATGCGTCCGTAGCAGCGCTCGAGCATATGCGCGCCAAAGACCTGGCAGGCACGGAGGGTGCCGGTGAGGTTGGTGTCGATGATGTCGCGCCACTCGTCTTCGGGGAAGGTGAGGGTGGGCGCGCGTTTGATCTTCCCGGCGGCGTTGACGAGGATATCGACCTTGTCCAGATGCGAAACGGTTTCGGAGAGGAGACGCTCGAGCGAGGCGCGGTCCTGCATGTCAGAGGCGAAGCGGAGGGTCTTGCGGCCGCGGGATTCAATCTCGGCGGCGGTGGAGTCTACCTGCTCCTGGCGGCGGGCGGATGCTACGACGTCAGCGCCGGCTTCGGCAAGGCCGAGGCTGATGGCGCGTCCGAGACCGGAGGTGCCACCGATGACGACTGCGGTTTTGCCGGTGATTTGGAGAGAGGCGAGGGTCATCGTACCTCCGCGTGAGTTTTGGATGGGGCTGGAGCAGGTTTGCCGAGGAAGACGGGCGCGATGTGGCGGTCGAAAAGGTTCTGCGTGACGTTACGGGCGATCACGGCTTCGTTGGCGTCGAGGAGGTTCAGATAGCGGCCGCCCATTTTCGCGGCGACTTTGAAGCCGACGTGGAGGAGCTGGCGGAAGCTCGGGTTGTAGGCCGGGGAGTACGGGTCGTGGCGGAGGGCCGACGTGTATTCGTCGGACGACCAGCGGGCGACGACTGAGGGTTGCGGGAGCTGGGCGGGAGAGATGTCGATGACGGTGGCGTAGGGGGCGCAGAGTTCGGCGCGGTGGTCGTAGGCTTCGGCGTAAATTTCCTTCGCGAGAGCCAGGCCTTCGCCGCCGGATTCGGCGAGTCCGATCAGCTCTTCGAGCCAGGTGGTGCCGGCGGTCTTCAGGTGGACGCCGGATTCCTTCGTCGCTTCGTGGATGGCGGAGTAGATGGAGAACTTATCGCTGCCGGAGTGAATGCTGAGTTTGAGATTTGCGGGCAGGCCGAAGTTGCGGACGGCCCAGGCGATGGCGGCGACGTCGAGCTGGATCTCGCGGCGGAACTGTGCGACGTCGCCGACGTAATCGACGCCTTTGTTGAAGCGGCCTGTGAATTTGGGAGCGATGGTCTGGATGAGCATGCCCTCGTCGGCGATGGCGGCGAGGATGATGAGCAGCTCGGCGGGTGTTTGCGCTGCGTCGGTTTCGTCCATGGAGACTTCAGCGACGAAACTTCCCTTCCCTTTGGCGGCTTCGATGTGGCGGTAGACGTGGCCGGCTTGCTCGACTGCGGCGAGGAACTTTGTTGCTGTCGCGCGCAGGAGGTCGGGAGTGATCGTGATGGGCTCGTCTACGTCCTCGAGGCGAAGCGTGCCGCTGAGATCGGCGCGGCGCTTCACGAAGCGCTCGATGGAAGCGGGATCGGCGGACTTGCCGATCGCGTCGGCGACGTCGATGGTGAAGAAGTCGCAGGGAGCGAGGAAGCGGTCGACGGTGGTGAGATTGATGTGGTCGGCGTCGCAGTAGTACGGGTGCTGCCAGTTCAGCGCGTGGACGGCGGCATCGGCTGCAGAACGGGTGGCCTGCGGATCGGAGCCGATGATGAGGTGCTCGCGGTTGGATTTGTTCCAGACGGGGATGACGGGGACACCGGATCGGGCCGCTTCTACGCAGGCATGGAGCTGGGCTTTCGCCTGGTGGGCGAATCGATCGCCGACGCCGATGGAGAATTTGGGCAGAACGCAGGGAGGCATCGTCCTCTTGTCCTCAGTCTTTGAACCGATCGCGATGGGCCCAAAGGCCGACGCTGGGATTCGGGATGAAGAAGATCTCTTCGCCGGCGATGGTGTTGAAGCCGGGGCGCAGCTGAGCTGGATCGTAGCGGTTGAGCATGTCGTTCAATTCACCCCAGGCAAAGCCGACGCCCTGCACTTCTTCGCGGGTGAGATGGCCGGGACACCAGCGGATGGTGAAGCGTCCTTCGGACGAGCCGTGGATGAGGTGGGCAGCGGCGCTCAAATCCTGGGCGAGATCGGGATTGTTGGCGACGGCCTGGAGTGTTACAGGTGTGCCGTGGTAGCCGTATTTACGGATAAGGGCGTCGATGGTGCGATCTTCGCCAAATTCGCGAACGGCGGGGGCGAGGATGATCAGCTCGGCGCCATCGGCCAGCGCCATGCGCGTGCGGTAGACGGCCTTGTTGCCGAGCCAGGTGCTGTGAAACTCGTGCGGGTCGAGGTAGACGATGGCCTTGCGGATCGGCCGGTCGAGCATTTCGAAATTGACCTGGAGGCTGAGGCTGGCGGCACGCTGGAAGCACTCGACGTCGTCACCCATGAAGAAGCCGCGCACGACGAGGTTGCCGTCGGCGGCGCGTGCGACCACGGTGTGGACGTAGACGATGGGGAGATCGCGAAGAAAGCGATCGGAGGCTTCGTTGAGGACGCGGCGGACGGGATTGTCGGCGCGGCCCATGATGCGTTCCATGCCGTAGACCGCGCCCAGATAATGGCTGCGGTTGATGCCTTCCCTGCCCCCGGTGCCGATGAGGATGTTCTTGTTGTAGTTGGCCATGCCGATTACCTCATGCGGGACGACCTGGCCGATGGAGAGGATGAGGTCGAAATCGCCCTGGGTGATGAGGCGGTTGATCTGAGCCGGCCAGGCGTAGTCGAGCTTGCCTCCGGACTGCTCGCGGATGAAGTCAGCAGGAACTTCGCCGAGGGTTTCGATGTCGGTGCGCCAGTTGTGAATGTGGATGAGGTCCTGCGGAAGATCGCCGAACATGCGGGTGAGCTGTTCGGCGGACATGGGCGCGTGGGTGCCGAGCGCGGGCAGCACGGCAGCGAGCCGGTCGCCGTAGTATTCCCAGGCGAGACGGGTGAGTTCGCCGGCGCCGGAATGCAGGCGGGTGATATCTGGTGGGACGACGAGGACGCGGCGGCGAGGGCCGAGGTTGTCGAGCGCGGAGAAGAATAGCGATCGCAGTTCGGCAGAGGAAAGAACGGTCTCCGCGTTTCCGTGGGCGAGGAGGAGACTCATGCGGCTAGCTCCACTTTGCGCAGGCCCGGCGCGAGCAGGGCGATGATGAACAGCGCCAGCAGATACACGCTGGAGGCCAGGATGAAGAGGCTGACGTAGCTGTGGGTGATCTGGAGGATCCATCCGGCGCTGGCGGCGAGCAGCATGCCGCCCGCGGACCCGGCGCTGGTTCCGATGCCCACGACCGAGCCCACTGCGCTCCTGGGGAACATGTCAGAGGCGGTGGTGAGGATGTTGGCCGACCATCCCTGGTGCGCGGCGGTGGCCAGGCCGAGGAGGCCGATGGCGGTCCACTCGGAGTGAAGATGGCCGGCAGTGAAGATGGGAACGACGCAACAGGCGCAGACGAACATCGCCGCCATGCGGGCTTTTTCCGGAGAGAAGCCGAACCGGCGAAAGGGCGCCGGCAGCCAGCCGCCGGCGACGCTGCCGACGGAGGACATGGTGTAGATGAGGATGAGCGGCAGCCCCAGGTGGGCGAGGTTCAGATGAAAGCGACTGGAGAAATACGACGGCAGCCAGAAGAGGAAGAACCACCAGATGGGGTCGGTGAGGAATTTGCCGACGGCGAAGGCCCAGGTCTGGCGGTGGCTGAGGAGACGCAGCCAGCGAACGCGGGGGCCCATTTGCGCGGCGGCTTCTTCGTAGATATGGCGGAGCTCGACGCCGGTGAGGGTGGGGTGGTCAGTGGGCTTGCGGTAGTTGCGATACCACCAGATGATCCACAGGAAGCTGAAGAACCCAGTGATCAGGAAGGCGGCGCGCCAGCTGTAATGCAGCGCGACCCAGGGAACGAGGAGCGGCGCGAGGATGGCGCCAACGTTGGCGCCGGAATTGAAGATGCCGGTGGCGAGTGAGCGCTCTTTCTGCGGGAACCATTCGGCGATGGTTTTGATGGCGGCGGGAAAGTTGCCGGACTCGCCGAGGCCGAGGCAGAAGCGGGCGATGCCGAACTCAAAGGCGCTGTTGGCCAGCGCGTGGCCCATCGCGGAGAGGCTCCAGATGCCCATGAAGACGCAGTAGCCGATGCGCGTGCCGAGTCGGTCGATGAGACGGCCTGCTGCGAGGACGCCAATGGCGTAGGCCAGCTGGAAGGCGAAGACGATGTAGCCGTAGTTGACTTCGGTGAGGCCGATCGAGTGCTGCAGGGTCGGCTTGAGGATCGCGATGACCTGGCGATCCATGTAGTTGATGGAGGTGGCCGCGAAGAGCATGGCGCAGATGGTCCAGCGCACATGGCCGAGGCGCAGGCGGCCGGTTCCCTGTTCGATCGCCGCGCCGGAATCGCTCATGCGAGGCTCGCTCAAAGACGGTAGGCCTTGCGGACCAGGTGATAGGTGAGATCGCGGGCCACTTCCACAGCCTCGTCTTCGTCGAGGCGATGCTCGGCGACGAGACGCGCGAGCCAGACGCAGTCCATGCGGCGGGCGACGTCGTGGCGGGCGGGAATGGAGAGGAAGGCGCGGGTGTCGTCGTTGAAGCCGACGGTGTTGTAGAAGCCGGCGGTCTCCGTCACCTGTTCGCGAAAGCGCAGCATGCCCTCGGGACTGTCGTGGAACCACCAGGGAGGACCGAGGCGCAGGCATGGATAGTGTCCGGCGAGCGGACCCAGCTCGCGGCTGTAGGTAGTCTCGTCCAGGGTGAAGAGGATGAGGGTGAAATTCTTCTCGTTGCCGAAGCGCTGGAGAAGCGGGTGCAGCGCCCGGACGTAGTCAGTGGGCGTGGGAATGTCGGCGCCGACATCGCGACCGTAGCGCTCGTAGAGCTGGCGGTTGTGATTGCGGAACGATCCGGGATGGAGTTGCATGACGAGGCCGTCGTCCACGCTCATGCGGGCCATTTCAGTGAGCATCTGCGCGCGGAAGAGATCTTTGCCGGTTTCGTCGGCGCTGCCGGAGAGGATGGCGTCAAAGAGGCGCGCGGCCTCTGCGGGATTCAGGTCTGCGGTGCGGGCGGTGGGATGTCCGTGGTCCGTCGCGGTGCAGCCCAGGGCTTTGAAGCGGGCGCGCGATTGCTGCAGGGCTCGCAGGTAACCTCTCCAGGTCGCGGTGTCTTCGCCGGTGAGCTGGCCGAGTTTTTTCATGTTGTCGGCAAAGCCGGCGAAGTCGGGATCGACGACGGAGTCGGGACGGAAGGTTGGGAGGATGCGGGCCTTCCAGCCGGAGTCGCGGATGGCCTGGTGGTCGGCGAGGGAGTCGAGGGGTGAGTCGGTGGTGGCGAGGACTTCGAGGCGAAATCGCTCGTAGAGAGCGCGGGGCAGAAAGTCGGGCGTCTGCAGGCGCTCGGAGATGAGGTCGTAATAGAGGTCGGCGGTAGCGGCGGAGAGACGCTCTTCGAGGCCGAACAACTCATGGAAGGCGTAGTCGAGCCAGAGGCGCGTGGGCGTGCCGCGGAAGAGATAGTAGTTTTCCGCGAAGAGACGCCAGACGCGGCGGGGATTTTTCAGCTCATCGACGCCGATTTCGAGGTCGTCCAGCGAGATGCCCTGGCTGTAGAGCATGCGATAGACGTAATGGTCGGGCTGGACGAAGAGCTTTGCGGGGTTGGGAAACGGTTGGTTGCCAGCGAACCAGGCGGCCTGGGTGTGGCCATGCGGGCTGATGAGCGGCAGGTCGCGGATCTGCTCGTAGAAGCGCCGGGCCAGGGTGCGCATCGCGGGATCCGCGGGAAAGAGCCGGTCATCGTGGATGAGCGTCATCGCCCGCGCGGACATGAAAGGCACAGCCTCCTCGACAGCGATCTGCTTTTGCGCAGCAGCGTTCGATCACCAGAATACGCCCGTGAGGGACGCGAATCGGCAGACGCGTGGGTCGCGGTACAGGAGATTTTCCGGAGCGAGGTTGTCGCGGACTCAGCTGCGGTCAGGAACCGGTGCGGACCGAGCGACTGATCACGCGGGCCGAGCGCACGGGCTTTTTCTGCGCACCGCGAACCAGCTTTGGCGCGGGAGCCTCCTCGATGCCGGAGGAGCGATCCATCCACTCATCGAGACGCGATTTGCGGAAGCGCCAGCGATTGCCCAGGCGAAAAGCGGGGATGAAGCCCGTGGCCGCGTAGCGATAAAGACTGTCGGCGCTGATGCCGAGGTAGTGAGCCGCCTGTCGTATGTCCATGACTTCACGCACTTCGGCGGGTTGAGCGAGCGAGGATTTCACGGAGCCTCCGGCACAGAGCAAGGTCTGTATATCACACGGCGAGAGGCGAATGAAACACCCAATTCGTGGAGTACTCAGGTATAAACCCCATCCAGCTCAAACGTCGCAGAAAGAGCGGGATGGGGCAGATCGTTTAAAGTTTCGGTTCGAGGCCGCTGATGATGGACAGGAAGCTGTCGTCCACGGTGCGGTTTTTCGAGATTGCCTCGGCCAGAGGGATGTCCTCGATCTTCGTGCCGTGGAGAACGACGAGACGCCCGAACTTGCCCTGATGGACGAGGTCGATGGCCGCCAGGCCGTAGCGGGTGGCTAGCATGCGGTCGTAGGCGGTCGGGGTACCGCCGCGCTGGGTGTGCCCGAGGTTGACGGAGCGGGTTTCGTAGCCGGTCTTCTTCTCGATTTCTTCGGCGAGATGATCGGCAATGCCGCTAAGACGCGCGTGACCGAATGAGTCCACTTTGCCGCCCTTGATGGCCTGCTCTCCGGAGCCGGGCAACTTAGCGCCCTCGGCGACAACGACGATGCCGTACTTTTTGCCGTGATCGTGGTTGTACTTCAGGACCGCACAGACGTGGTCAAGGTCGATGGGCTTCTCCGGGACCAGGATGACGTGCGCGCCACCCGCCACGCCGGCGGTGAGGGCGATCCAGCCGGCATCGCGGCCCATGACCTCGCAGACGATGACGCGGTTGTGCGACTCGGCGGTGGTGTGGAGGCGATCGACGGCCTCAGTGGCGATCATGACGGCCGTGTCGAAGCCAAAGCAGACGTCAGTCCCGTTCAGATCGTTGTCGATGGTCTTGGGGACGCCCACGCCGGGAACGCCGGCCTGGATGAGAGCGTTGGTGACAGACTGGGTGTCGTCGCCGCCGATGGCGATAAGGGCGTCGAGCTTGTTGGCCCTGAGGACCTGAACGCATTTTTCAATGCCGCCTTCAATCTTGCGCACGTTGGTGCGGGAGGTGCGCAGGATGGTGCCGCCTTCGGTGAGGATGCGATCGACCTTTTCGAGCGTGAGGGGCGTGGTGTTGTTATCGAGGACGCCGCGCCAGCCCTCGAGGAAACCGACGAACTCGTCGCCGTAGTGGATGATGCCTTTTCTGACTGCCGCACGAATGACCGCATTCAATCCGGGGCAGTCTCCGCCGCCGGTTAACACGCCGATACGCATCGTTCTATCTCCTGATGAAAAGTGGCAGAATCTGCCGGGAAACCGATGAAGTCTGAGTCGGAAGCAGCCTCCACGTCTCTGCGCCGCTCAAACGTATGAACCTTCACTTTTATGATACTGGCCGCGCGGGAGCGGCTTCAAATGACGAAAATAACCACTGACGAAGATGACCATCGCGCAGGGAAAACTATCATCAGGCTCGCGCCGAGGCGAGTGAATCGACGGAATCAACAGGGCTGCCGCGAACCCCCGGTAGAATCTCCCCATGTCGCTTCTCCAGGTGATTGTGCTCGCTGTGATTCAGGGGCTTGCCGAACTGCTGCCGGTTTCGAGTTCCGCCCACGTGGTGGTTGCCGAAAAGCTCATGGGGCTGGATCCATCCTCGCCCGCGATGACCCTGCTGCTGGTGATGCTGCACACCGGGACGATGTTTGCGGTGATCGTCTACTTCTGGAAGCAGTGGAAGCGGACGTTCTTCTCCAATGGCGAATCGTTCAAGCGATTTGCATGGCAGGCCATTTTGGCGACGGTGCTCACGGCCATTATTGGCGAGGCGCTGGTGAAGATCATCGAGCACACGATCTTCAAGGGAGTGCCACACGCGCAGATCGAAGACCTGTTCGGCCACCTGGGCATCATTGCTCCGGCATTGCTGGCTGCGGGCATTTTGATTCTGATTGCAGGCATGGCGGAAGGGCGAGGACCGCGTTCCGATGGCGACGCGGAGATGAGCACGGGGCAGGCCGGCCTGATTGGCGCTGTGCAGGGGCTGTGTCTTCCCTTCCGCGGATTCTCGCGCTCCGGCGCAACGATCTCCGCGGGCATGCTGGCGGGCGTGAAGAAGGCGCAGGCGGAGGCGTTCAGCTTCGCTTTGGCGGTGATCCTGACACCGCCCCTAGTGGCGCGCGAGGTGCTGCGGCTGCGTCACGCGGATACGAGCGGCTTTGCGCATGCAGCCTTTCCCAGTCTGCTGGGCGCGGTCTTTTCTTTTCTGGCTGGATTGCTGGCGCTGCGGTGGCTGAGCGCGTGGCTGGAACGCGGACGGTGGTACTACTTCGGGATCTATTGCCTCCTGGCCTCGGGTGTCGTCTTTTATCTGCATCACGTCGGATACTGACCGCGGCCACGCCTCAAGTTGCCGCGGGACCGCGTCTCGCGATACGGTCTCTCCATGTGGATTCGCAGGCTGCGCATCGAACGCGTGGGTGCCGACGGGTGCGCGCACGGCTGCCCGCTCGCGTGGATCGACAGCTTCGCGATGCGCAACTTTACGAACGACGCGGTCTTCGACGACACGCTGCCGGTGGGTGACGGTTGTCTGGAGGTGGGGTCGCGCGTGCCGCTGGATCGCCTGAGCGCATCGATGGAAGACTGGTTTCGGCGCAAGAGTTATCTGGGCCGGAACGAACAGCTGCGCATCTACGAAGAGCCGCGCTGAGATGTGTCCCCGATGTTGGGCGCGTGCAGGACGTACAAGAACTCATCAAAGGGAACCGCGACACCGCTTTTGATCTGCGGCGCGAATTTCAGATCCCGCACGAAGTGTTTCGCGGCGCCAATCAGATCGTCATCGTCGGCATCGACCACTTCGGATTTTTTCACTTTCCCATCGGGTTCTACAAACAGATGCAGCAGGACATTGCCGTACTGAAAATCAATGTCCATGGGTTTTGCGTCGATAATCCGGTGCGGAGCCGAGCCATCGTTTTCAGGTTCGCCCATGTCCGGCTCGCCGGTGGGAATGGTAAACAGGTTCGGCGGAAAGGTCTTCACCTCCTCCGCGCTGCCGGAAGCCTCCACGATCATGCGATCGCCGTCGTAGATGCGAAAGACGCGAGGCACGCTGTGAGTTCCCAGGGGCTGCCAATTCTCCCAGGTAATCGTCTGGTTCATGATCTGGGCAAACGCCAGGACATGGGCGATGGGGTCGAAGCAGACGCGCTCTTCCAGGAGCTCGGGGGTACAGTCGAAGGGCGATCCGTCAACCTGCTGAAAGGTCACCGTCGAGCGAGAGGCGAGCTTGCGGTCGCCGAAGAGCGCAACCGGGACCTCGGGCTTCTCGTAGTTCTGCCGCAGGTCGAAGACTTTCAGCGGCAGGACATGATCGAAGTGCCGCCACTGCCGTTTGTGCACAATATCGTCGATATGAGTGTAGTGGAACTCGCCGACGACGATGTCGGTGCGCACGTAGTGCTGCGGATCGCGCCAGATGTCCCAGGTTCCGGTGGTGAGTTTGTGGCGGTAACTGTAGAGCTTCAGAGTGTAGTGGACGTGATGGGGAACATCGGTTGCGGTGGCGCCGGCTTCGAGGTCGAGGGCTCGCGTCAATTCTGTCGCGAAGGGGTGACTGGCGAGGACCTGGCCGCGGAGCAGCGGCGACGTCAGGAGGAGGAGAACTGCAAACAGAAACTTCAGCATGACCTGTAAGGCTTTCGCGGCGACGCGACAGGATAGCAGACTCCAGGGTGACAGCGGTCACTGCGTCGAGGACTTCTCCGCGCCAAACTGCGCGCGCGACGCCAGTCCCTCCGGAATGTGAGCGGGGACTCGTTCTCGCGCCTGCTGGTGCGCAACGGCGATGTCATTCTGCTGCGCGTGCCGCTGCGATAAAGATCAAAGCGGAGGTTTGATCGGCAGAGACACGCGCTCAGCACAAGAGAAAAAGGGCAAGCGGCAGCCTGCCCTCTTCCCCTCTCCTTTGTGAAACGCGGAAGGTTCAGTGCTGGCCCCAGATTTCCGGAGCGGCCGTGGCCCATTCGTCGGCGGCATAGCTGATTTTCGGATTGACGACAAAGATATTGGTCTGCACAGACTCGATGCAGGCAGCGGCAAGTTCGCCGGCATGCTGCATATTTGCGTCGCCCTCAGCGGCATAGAAGGCATTGCTGTCCGCCAGTCCCCTGTCGGCTTCGGCGAGGGAACGCATGGGGTTGATGCTGATCCAGGCGCCGCCGTTGTTCTCGCCCCATTTGCTCTCGAAGAGCGCCCAGTGCGCATCGGGAAGCTTGTTGAAGCCGTCCACGTACATTTTCACCAGCTCGTTCCATTCCTTCTCATGACCGGGCTTGATGCGGAACGAAGTGAACTCCCAGTAGCGCTGATGGGGAACGTCAACGGCGGCGTGCACGCTCATCTCGGGATGGTAGACGAAGACGTGCTCCTCGGATTTCTCCAGCAGCTCGCCGTCAGCAATCGTTGCCTGGTCGGTGGCGGCCGCCAGGCTGGCGTTGGCGTTCTGCGTCTCCATGTCCTTGCCATAGGCTTCGAAGGAGTCATAGCCCATGATGAAGAGGGAGCGGTCGGGGCCGGAGATCGAATCCATGGCGATGTAATGTGTAGGCGATTTGGCATCGACCATGGCCTTCACATAGACGCTCTCGGTTTTGGCATGGAGGCTGCCGGCTTTGCCCGGCTTGAGGTATTCGCGGATGATGACCAGGACTTTGGGCGGCGGCGTGACGGACTCAGAGGCCGACTGAGCTGCGGCAGCAGCAAATGGCAGGGCGAGGGTGGACAGAGCCAGTGCACTGAGGATGCGATGTTTCATGGGATTTGAGCCCTCCTCGGGTTCGAAGTCGCTCGGCGGCCGCCGCGTGCCAGCATGAGATGCCGTCGCATCGCGGGCGGAGCGTGGCAAGTCAGAGCGCGCTCAATTGGGGGGGGCGCGCTTCTTACGTTACGTCGCGGGGGAAGATGAGAGTGGACCCGGATTCCGGCAGGAGCGGAACGGGAGAATCGGGACGGAGAGCAGGCTCCTGGAGAAGTAGCGGTATCTTTCGCCGGGAAAACAGCCTTGTCAAGAGGACAGGCGCTTCGCCGCGATCAATTTTTCAGGAACAGGAACGCGAGCAGGCAAGCGATCGCGGTACGGCAGGAGCCCGCTGCTCACATCCACTTAATACCCTTCTCGCCAACCACGGTGAAGACATCGAGCATGTGGGTAATGCCGAGGAGATTCCGGATCTGTTTGTTCAGGTGCATCAGCTCCAGACTGCAGCCGGCGGATTTGGCGGCGACGTACAGGCGGGCGAGGGTGCCCAGTCCCATACTGTCGGTGTGCTGCAGGTCGGCGAGATCGAGGACGATGCGACGGGTGGTGGGGATCAGCTCCCGCACCGGGGTGTAGAGGATCTGGGTGGAGCCCGCCACCAGACGGCCGTGGCAGTGGACGGTGACTTCGCTGCCGGAGCAGTGTTCCACCTCAAGGGTGAGGACAGGGGTCGCAGGTGAGGGAGACATCGGGCTTCTCCTCGGTGCAGGCAATTTCAAAGGCTGGGGGCGGATCGAGCGATTATCGCATGGCGCGTAACGAGCGCGAATCAGGCAGCGGGATCGGCGATGACCGGCAGAGAGGCGGCATCCCAGGCGGCGAGCCCGCCGGTCATCTCCACCAGGCGGGTAATGCCCTCCTGCTGCAGAAGACTGGCAGCGATCGACGAGCGATAGCCGCCCGCGCAGTGCACTACGACAGGACGGTCCCGCGGGATGTCGGCAAGATGATCGCGAAGGCGATTGAGGGGCAGGTTGCGGCTGCCGTCAATGCGGCGTGCAGCCCATTCGCGCGGGGCGCGCACGTCCAGCAGAAACGGGGGCGCGGCGTTGGCCAGATCGGCTGCGACCTCCGGAGCCATGACCCGGGCAACATAGGAGAGCATGCCAGGACAGTCAGCCAGGGCGGTCATGCCTCCGTGGAGATAGCCGCGCACGCGATCGAAGCCGATGCGGCCCAGACGCAGAGCGGCTTCCTGCTCGCGGTCCGGCTCGGCGATGAGCAGGATGGAGCGGGCGGGATCGAGCACCGTGCCGGCCCAGGTGGCGTACTGACCGTTGAGCCCGATATTGAGCGCGCCCCTGAGGTGACCTGCAGCAAACTCGTCGGGCTGGCGGACGTCGAGAACCTGCGCGCCCTCAGCGGCCAGAGCGAGAAAGGCTTCAAGAGCCAGCGGTTGAAGCTCCTGCTGAAGGGTTAAGTCGAGGGTCGGGCGCTCCCGCGTATTCAGCACCGCGTCCATGGTGAAGTAGGGCGGAGCGTCGGGCTGATCGGCGGTGACCAGGGCGACGAACTGCTCCCGGGTCATGGGACGAAGAGCATAGTTCAAACGGCGCTGCTCGCCCATGGTGGAGACGGTTTCTTTGGAGAGACTCTTGCCACACAAAGAGCCGGCGCCATGCGCGGGATAGACGAGAGTTTCGTCGGGAAGCGGAAGCAGCTGGCGGTGGAGCGAATTGTAGAGATGGGCACCGAGGTCAGCGGCGGTCCAGCCAAGAGAGGCGCGAAGGTCGGGGCGGCCAACGTCGCCGATGAAGAGAGTGTCGCCGGTGAGGACCGCGCAGGGGCGCGTCGCGTCGCGCTGAAGATCGAAGACGAGAAGGCTGATGGATTCGATGGTGTGGCCGGGGGTTTCGAGGACCTCGATGCGGAGGCCGGGAAAATCGAGCGTGGAGCGGTCCGGCATGGGAACGAACGGGTATTCGGCCTGGGCGCGGCTGCCCAGGTGGATGGCGGCGCCGCAGCGATCGCGCAATTCCAGATGGCCGGCGACGAAATCGGCGTGGAAATGGGTGAGGAAGACGTGGCGGATGGCGAAGCCGTGCGCGCCGGCGTCGGCGAGGTATTGCTCGATGTCGCGCTGGGGATCAACGACGATTGCGGTGGCGGTGGACTCGTCGGCGATGAGATAGGAGGCGTGCGCGAGACAGCCGAGATAGTACTGCCTGAGAAACATTGGTGAAAGCTTCGCCTGAAATGAGGTGAATGGTCAAGGCGAGGACGACCTGCTCATTCCCGGCTCGGCCGTTCCGCCGCCTCTGTTTTGGCCGGCGCCGGGTCGCCGACGCCGATCACAACCAGCCGATCAATGAATCTGCCGGGAATATCGCAGGCGATATCCCGCTCGTAACAGAGGATTCGGCAGGAGCACCTGAGCCCTGGGCAGCAGCATCGGCCTTCCCCCGATTCGAATGAAGATGAGGTACCGGCTGTGGGCCTGTTGTTCGGTGAGCGCCTCGCCATTGATGAGCGAAACAGCCATGTCCCGATCGAAGCTGGCGAAATCGCAGCGGGAATAGCCGGCCTCGCTCGCCCAGCGGAGACCTTCATACACGCATACGTCGTTCGGAGCCAGCCGCTTCGCTGTGCCGTTCCAGCCCTTCTTCCAGAAGGTGAGCGTCTGGCCGAAGAGCACGTCGAGGTGTCCGGTGATCGGCTCTCCGTCAGATTCAACAAAATACAGACGGATGGCTCCACGCGGATGGGCGGCATCCCATAGTGCCTCCAGGTGCCGCAGGTTCCCGGGATTGGGTCTCACGTTCTGGCGGCGGCAGGAGGAGAGCATGAGTTCGAAGAAACTGGCAAGATCGGATCGTTCCCCTTCCCAGACGCGCAGATTCGTCCGGGAAGCGCGAGAGATGTTTCTGCGGAAAGAGCTGCTCATTCCGCGTTCAACCGCGTCGAAGCCGTCCGACAGATCCACAATCCAGGTGGCGTCGTTGACCCGGGTATGGAGTTCCGGCATCGAGCCGGCCTCCCGGAGCAGATCGTTCATTTCTTCGCAATGATCAGGCGGCTGAACGATTACCGCATGGAGTTTTTTCCTGCGGGCGACTTTCTTCAGCAGGGCGGTGGCATATTGTTCGAGAAGGTATGTATCGGCCTGGTTATCCAGGCGTTCCAGAACCGGTCCCTTGCTGACGTAGCCAATCCCGCCCAACAGTGCGGATCGCCACAACAGCTGAAAGCCTCCCATGAGCCTTTCTTCGCTGCCGATCAATACACGAACACAGGACCAGTTTTCGGAAGTCTTGGCCTGGGCCCAGATGGAGGACTGCTGGAACTGCCCGGTAGGAATCTGTTGCAGGAACTCATCCCAGGATGCGTCCTCTGCTTCTTCACTCATCCAAGCTGTCGCCTGTTGTCCGGCGATTGTCGTTTCATCAAACTGACGATAGGCGTCGGCCGACTCCCACCATGCCGTTTCTGTATCTGAGCGTGAGATTACAGACACGAGGTTCCCTCGATTTGGAGATTTTCCCGATCATCGCGCATTTAGCCAACACAGATATTAATCACCTGATATACACGGAGGAATCACCGAAACGGGTTATCCCGCTTCGGATACCGTGCGATTCTCAGAGCGTGTTTGGCAGGATCGGATTATCCGCAGGGTTAATTGCGGAGGTCGATCATTGCGGCCGCGACTTCGGCCTTTTGGCCGGCATCGAGCGGCAGGAGAGGGATGCGCGGATTCCCTCCGTAATACCCATTGAGGTCGCACGCATGCTTCAGCCCGGGAATGCCGTACTTCGCTGCCACCGTGCGCGACGCAGCGATCAGGCGTTCCTGCTTTTCGGCGGCGATGCGGGAGTCGTTCTCCTTCCAGGCGGTGTAGACCTCCTGGCAGGCCTGCGGAGCGGGCGCAGCAAAGGCAAGGATCGCGCCCGATGCGCCGGCTTCGAGGGCGGACAGCAGATTTTCAGCGGAACCGGAAAGAACCTGGAAGCCGATTTCCTTTTTGCGCATTGTTGCGACGCGAGGCGCGGCCATGACCGCCGCTTCAGCCGGGCTTCCGCCGCTGAGCATGTCAATGGAGACAAGTTCGGAGGCGATGGCCGCGCTGGCCTCGGCCTCGGCCATCATCATCCGGTTCGTATAAGCGGTGAAGACCGGAGTCACGAAGACGGTGCGCTTCGGGGCGTTGCGCGTCGCTGCGATGAGTGCCGCCAGCCGATCGAGGCTGCCGGAGGAGTCTTTGATGGCGACGATGTTCGGATGCCGGGCCAGCTCTGTGACCACCTCGACGGGAATCTCCAGGTGGGTAAATTTCGGGATGCTGTAAAGGATCACCGGCAGCGAAGAATGGTCGGCGAGCGTGCGGTAATAGGTCAGCAGCTCCGCAGCGCGCATCAGGGGGCCGTAATAGTGCGGGGTGCGCACGAGTACCGCATCGTATTGATGGGAGGCGGCGTATTCGGCCAGGCGCAGGGTCTCGCTCAGGCTTTCACGGCCGATTCCGGCGATCAGAACCTTGTCAGGAGCGGCGGCCCGCGCGGCATGGCGCAGCACCTCCCGGGTTTCGTCATCGCTGAGCATCACGGCTTCGCCCGTGGAGCCGAGAACGACCAGACCCGCGGCCAGCGTTCGCGAGTAGCGCTCGACGTTGTGATCGAGCTTCTTCAGGTAGAGACGTCCATCGGGATAAAAGGGGGTCGTGACAGCCGGGAAGATGCCTTCGAGGAGCATGCCTCCATGATAGGGCGGTCCCCTGAAAGGTGCAGGAAAAAGCTGCGCGGCCGCGTGGGAGCGCGTTAGTCTGTGGGGTGATGCATTTCAGCTCCAGCGTCGATTCGCGGTCCGCGGAAACCCTGGGACCCAGGGAGACCCGGGTTCTGTATCAGGCGCTGTGGTTCTTCTTTCACCTGACGGTGAGCCTGGTCGTGTGGGGGCTGGCGCTGCTGGCTATCACCATGTTCCATCCGGAATATGTGCCCCCCGCGGTGACGCTCGCGGTATCGTTCGCCGCGCCGCTGGTGGTGGCCATTGGGGTGGTCAAGATGTTTCCCAGCGAGAGCGCGACCCTGCCGTGGATGATGGGGCTGATCTGGTGGTTCCTGTGGGCGCTGCACGTTCTGGATATGCCCACCGGCCCGCTTGCCTGCTATCACTGCGGCGCGTCAGAAAAGCTGTGGCTCACCTTCTTCAGCCTGGATCATGACAGCGGCCTGCTGGACGGGCAGGGACGCTTTATCGCGACGTGGCCGGCGGTGGCTATGATCGGCTATTCCATCGGCGCGAAGCTGGGCCTGCGCAACGCGGATATTCCCTTCGAAAACGAATAGACAGAAAAATCGGACTTGCGGAGGTCCACAAGCCCGGTGAGGTAGATGCACCCAATCGCGGGTTGTGCCGCGACCGGATTTGGATGACGGATGCTTTGACTTTGTCAGGCGGAACGCTTTGCAGCGCTCCTGTCCTCAGCTAGGCGGACCGCTTCTCGCGCTCCTGCTGCTTGTAAGCGTCGATCTTCTCGTTGGCCCTGTCTTTGGCGTCCTCGACCTTGTTCGTGACGTTGTGGCGGGCCTGATCCGCGTTGCGCTCGGCTTCTTTCTCGTGGGTCTTCGAGGCTTCGTGAGCCGCATCTTTCACGTTGCCCCAGGTTTCCTGAGCGGCGCCCTTCACCTGATCGGCGACGCCCTGATTGGCGAGCCGATCGTTGCCGGTTGCTTCTCCAGCGCCCTGTTTCATCTTGCCAACCACCTGGTTGGCTTTGCCCTTCACCTGATCTGAATTCATGGAACCCCCCTTGGGTGGACTATTTCGTGCCAGCGAACTGCATCGGCTAAACCACGGGCCTTCGCCCGCTAATCAGCTGAATGACGAGCACCACGAGCGCCAGGATGAGCAGAATATGGATGTACCAGGCGACAACGTGGAACCCGATCAGGCCGACGAGCCAGGCGATCAGCAGGATGACAAACAATGTCCAGAGCATCCGTCGATCTCCTTTCTTGTCTCCAATCGATCTCTAACGGAAGGATAGGAGGCGCGCGGCACGCCATTGGTTGCCGTTGCGATACAAAGGAATGCGGAGGTGGAACCAGGTGCGTATCGCGATCCAGGGAGAGCCGGGCTCATTCAGTCATGAAGCGGCGCTAAAGGCCGATCCCGAGGCAACCCTTCTGCCGTGCGCGTTGTCGGCGGAGGTATTTTCCGCGCTCGTGGACGGAGCCGTGGATGCGGCGATGATCCCGATCGAAAACTCGCTGGCCGGATCGGTGGTGGAGCACTACGATCTGCTGCTGGCTCATGCGGTCGGGATTGAGAGCGAGTGGCTGCTGCGCATCCGCCACAACCTGATCGGCGTGCCCGGAACCCGGCTGGAGAAAATCCGCCAGGCGTATTCCCATCCAGTGGCACTGGCCCAGTGCCGGCGGTTCTTTGTCGAGCACCCGGAGATCGAGGGGGCGCCGTTCTATGACACCGCGGGCAGCGTGAAGCAGCTGATGGAACTCCGCGATGCGGGCGTTGCCGGGATCGCCAGCGCCCAGGCCGCGCAGCATTACGGGGCGGAGATTTTGCTGGCCGGAATCGAAGACAATCCCGAGAACTACACCCGCTTCTTTCTGATCCGAAGGCGAGAGCTGGTTCGGGCGCATCCGCAGCCGGACAAGGTCAGCCTGGCCTTTGCTGTGGAGAACCGTCCGGGAACGCTGGTGGCGGCGCTGCAGGTTTTTGCGGGAATGGGCACCAATTTGACCCGTCTGGAATCGCGCCCGGTTCCAGGACGGCCCTGGGAGTATATTTTTTACGCCGATTATCAGCTTGCGGATCCAAAGGTAGCCGATGAAGCCCTGAAACGGCTGCCCGAGCACTGCTCGATGGTGCAGGAGCTGGGACGTTACCGGGCGGCGCTTCCGGTGGCTTAGGGTGCCTTTGCGGGACTGTGGAGGCACAGCGGAGCCCTCCCGCGGCGACCCGGCGGCTCAGGGAACGGGTGCCTGGAGGTTTGCGTATGGCTGACGGGGAGCATCCCAAGTAAAAGAGCGAGAGGGAGTTGTGCCGGGCGAAACGCCGGAGCGATCGGCGGCCAGGATTGGGACATGAGACTTTTTCAAACCTGCTGAATCCAATGAGTAATTATTTGATATAAGGACACTCATGGCTAGCGATTTCATCAGCATCATTCAACCGGGCGACCCCAGCAAACGGGAGGGCGGCGAGGATCGTGTCCTGCCCATTCTCCCCGTGCGGGACACGGTTCTGTTTCCCCATGCGGTCCTGCCGTTGACGGTAGGACGGGAGAGCTCCATTCAGCTCATCCAGTCGCTGGGCGAGGAAAAAAGCATTGTGGTGGTCGCGCAGCGCGATGCGCGCGTGGATACACCGCAGCCCCAGGATCTGCACACCTTCGGCACCCTGGCGACCGTTCACAAGGTCGTCAAGATGCCAAACCAGAGCCTCTTTGTCTTTACCGAAGGCAACGAGAGGGTGCGGCTCGGCGAGTTCTCGAAGATCGAGCCGTTCATGCTGGCATCGGTTGAAACCGTACCCGAGACGCCGGCGGCGAAGAACCCGGCGGTGGAAGCGCTGCAGCGCAACGTGGTAACGCAGTTCCAGCAGATTGTCACAGCATCGCCGACCCTGTCGGACGAGTTGCAGACGATCGCCATGAACATCGACGAGCCGGGAAGGCTGGTGGACTTCATCGCGTCTTCCCTGCCCTTCCTTGCCACGGCGGACAAGCAGGAACTGCTGGAGACGCCGGATGTGACGGCGCGGATGGAGCGCATCAACAAACATCTGGCCAAGGAGCTGGAAGTCCAGCAGCTGCGCAACAAAATTCAAAGCGAAGTGCAGGATCAGGTGCAGCAGTCGCAGCGCGACTACTATCTGCGCGAGCAGCTCAAGGCGATCCAGAAGGAACTCGGCGAAATGGACGAGGGCCAGAAGGACATCGAGGAGCTGAAGCAGAAGATCGAAGCGGCAGGCATGCCGGAGGAGACGAAGAAAGAGGCTCTGAAAGAGTTGAACCGTCTTTCGCGGATGTCGCCGATGGCCGCCGATTACTCGCTGACGCGAAACTATATCGAGTGGCTGGCGGTGCTGCCGTGGTCGAAGTCATCCGGCTCGGAAGTAGACATCACCAAGGCGAGGGAAATTCTCGATGAGGATCACTACGACCTGAAAAAGGTGAAGGACCGCATCCTCGACTACCTGGCGGTGCGGCGCCTCAAGTCTGACATGAAGGGTCCGATCCTGTGCTTTGTCGGGCCTCCGGGCGTCGGCAAGACATCGCTGGGCCGCAGCATTGCTCGCGCGCTCAGCCGGGAGTTCCGCCGGATTTCCCTCGGCGGCATGCACGACGAGGCTGAACTGCGCGGGCATCGGCGCACCTATATCGGCGCACTGCCGGGGCAGATCATCCAGAACCTGCGGCGTGCAGGCGCGAACGATCCGGTGTTCATGCTGGACGAGGTAGACAAGCTGGGGCGTGATTTCCGCGGCGATCCCGCGTCGGCGCTGCTGGAGATTCTCGATCCGGAGCAGAACAACACGTTCCGCGATAACTATCTCGACCAGCCGTTCGATCTGTCGAAGGTCCTGTTCATCTGTACGGCCAACATGCTGGACACGGTCCCCGAGCCGCTGCGCGACCGCATGGAGATCATCGAACTGCAGGGGTACACGGAAGAGGAGAAACGGCACATCGCCTTCCGCTACCTGATCCCCCGGCAGATCAAGGAGAACGGGATTCTGCCGGAGAACATCGAGTTTCCCGAAGAGTCCGTCGGTTACATCGTGCGGCATTACACGCGCGAGGCGGGCGTGCGCAAGCTCGAGCAGCAGCTTGGGACGATCTGCCGCAAGCAGGCGCGCCGCATCGCCGAGGGCATAACCGAGAAGCTCGTGGTCACAAAAGAGGTCATCCAGGAGTTCCTCGGCGGCATCAAGGTGCGCGTGGACACCGAAATTGCCGAGCGGACGAAGCGCGCCGGCGTGGCGGTTGGCCTGGCCTGGACTCCGGCGGGCGGCGACGTTCTCTTCATCGAAGCCAACCGGATGAAAGGCAAGGGCGGCTTCACGATGACGGGGCAGATCGGCGAGGTGATGCAGGAATCGATGCAGGCCGCGCTGACCTGGGTTCGGTCGAACGCCAGGGCACTGGGTCTGGAAGAGGATCTGCTGAAGGATACCGACCTGCACATTCACGTGCCTGCGGGCGCGATTCCGAAAGACGGCCCTTCAGCCGGCGTGACCATGGCCACGGCCCTGATGAGCCTGCTGACCGAGCGGCCGGTGCATCCGCTGACGGCGATGACCGGCGAGATCACGCTGAGCGGCAATGTGCTGCCGGTGGGCGGGATCAAGGAGAAATTCCTGGCCGCCAAGCGCGCCGGCGTCAAGCAGGTGATTCTGCCTGCGGAAAACCGGCTGAACGTGGAAGAGGACCTGATGCCCGAGCAGATTGAGGGCGTGGCCATCCACTATGCCAGCCGGATTGAAGACGTCCTCGCTGTGGCTCTTCCGCACTCCCCTGCGGAAGAGCACCACGACGAGGTGGTGCGCGAAGAGGTGCTGCAGCACACGGCGTGAAACCAGGGATTAAGGTTTAGGGATTAGGGATTAAAAAGCGGGGCCTGCCTCCGCCGGTTTTTCTTTTGTCGTCCGTGACGGCGACGCGCCGGGTTATCGCAGAAACAAGAAGTAGAAACCCACCAGCCAGGCGATCAGCACCACGCCCCAGAAAAGGCCGAACTTCGTGTTGCGCAGGCTGATAAAAAGCAACACCAATCCCACGACCACGCCAGCGATTTTGAGCCAGACGGGCCATGTCAGGGGATTCATGCTTTGCCTGTGGGTCCCTTAGCGCTCAGCCTGCTGGGCGGTTACCTTGTCCAGCTCGCGATAGATTTCTTCGTTGCGCAGAATGGCCTGCACATATTCGCGGGTCTCGGTAAACGGGATGGACTCTACAAACTCATCCATGCCGTGATAATTGCCGATGCTCTGCCAGTCGGTCACGCGGTCATCGCCTGCGTTATACGCGGCGAAGGCGTATTCCGGCTGGTTGTTGAACTTCTCCAGCATCTGCCGAAGGTAGAGCGTGCCAAGGCGGATGTTGGTCGCGGGGTTCAGCAGCTCGTTGGTCGCGAAATGGCGAATGCCTTCTTCGCGCGCCATGGCCCGACCGACCGATGGCAGCAGCTGCATGAGGCCGTAGGCGCTCTTGTTCGAGATCGCTCCGGGGTTGAATTCCGTTTCCTGGCGAATGAGCGAGGCGACCATGTACGGATCGAGGCCATTTTTCTCCGCATCGGCCTTAATGTCGGTCCAGTAGTTCTGCGGGAACAGGATGCGCCAATAGGCGACGGGAATCGCTTCGATCGGCGCGGAAGTATAGAACGGGATCGCCCGCTTGAGCAGGCGCATCGCCTTCCAGGCTTCTCCGCCGGCGGCGTAAATATCGGCCTCGGCAAACGCGCCCCACTCACTGCTGCCGTCAGCAGCCTGGATCTCAGGAGCGATGTACTCATTGAGCCCGGCGTTGGCCAGCAGCCGCGCCTTCACGACATGCGGATCGTCTTCAGGAACATCGTCGCTCAGTTCGGGAATCGGCTCAGGCTGCAGAGCGTCAAGGGCCGCGATGGAATCCGCTGTGACTGACCCGAGCTGGTTGAGGCGATCCTGAGCCAGCATCGCATAGTAGTAATGCGGGAACACGCGCAGGATGGTCTTGTAATAGGCGGCAGCCGTGGAGGGCCGATGCTCCTGGTCCTCGTAGATGCGCGCGCGCCAGTACAGGGCCGAGGGAATCTCCTTGCCACCGGCGTAGAAGCGAATCTGCTCATCAAACAGGCGCGCCGCCTCGCTGTACTGGCCGAGCCGATAGTTCAGCCAGCCGGTGCGCCAGTGGGCGCTGGGCCCGTATTTGCTTGTCGGAAAGCGCCGCGCAACCTCGCCGTAATACGTGATGGCGTTGGGATAGTCCTTCAGCAGCAGAAACATGTTCCCCGTGGAGTAGAGCGCCTCGTCGAGCCAGGAACTGGAGGGGAAGCGCGTCTCCATCTGGCTGTCGATCGACTGCACGGTGGCCGTGTCGCCGTCGTCGCGCGCCATTTCCATCAGCAGGTACATGCGCCGCGCTCCGGCATCGTCATCGGTGTCGGGGATCGCGTCCAGTTCCCTCTTCGTCAGTCGTTTGAGCTTCCAGTCGCATTCCGCCGCAGCGACAAGCAGCTCGGTCTGAACCGCAGGCGGGACGTTCGCTTCGCCGGCCAGCGATCGGTATTCAACCGCAGCGTCGGCGTAGTGGCCGGCTCCGTAAAGTGCGTCGGCATGGCGGCGGCGCTCTGTGGCCGGGATGGTTTCCAGGGTGCCGGAAGAGGCCAGCTGCGCTCGAGCCACGCCCGCCTCAATGCTAAGCGGGTAGCCGAGATACACATGCTCAAAGAGGCGACTGGCTTCGTCGGTTTTGCCCGACAGCTGTTCAGCCTTTGCCTGAGCCAGCTGAAAATCGGCGTGCCCGGCGATCGGGTCGGAGCGATAACGGTCGAGAATCTCAAGAGCCGACGGAGCGTTGCCCTCCGCGACGAAGAGATTAGCCTCGAGGATCGGGATTCCCGGCACGAAGATGCTGTCGGGATATTTCCGGGCGTAGCTGCTCAGGATCTTTTCCGCCTCGGGATACTGATTGTTCTGCAGGTAGGCCTGGGCGGTGAGGTAATCCGCATAGTCGGCCAGAGGACCATCCAGGCTGGTCCTTGTCGCATCGCTGACATGGGCCTTGCTCAGCGAGGTTACCGCGTCGGCATATTTGTGATCGAGCAGGTACGCGTGGCCCAGGGCCAGCCAGGCCGCGGCCGCCGCGTCTCCGGTGTGGCGATGGGCAAAGGAGGTTACGCCGGCGAAGGCGGCCGGGGAAGGATTCTGCGCCAGCTGCTGCGCCATCGGACGCAGCTCTGACGACGCGACAAACGCGCGCCGGTAGCGGCGGCTGCGGGCGATCTGGCGAGCGGTCAGGTGATGCGGACGCCGCCGCCGATGGCTCACCGTGCGGGTGCGCGCGCGATGGCGCGTGCTGACACTGGACGCCCGATGCGAGGCGTGGGCGTTGCTCGGAACGTGGTGGTGCTTCGCCACCGTGTGGTGATGGGTGGTTTTCGGAGGAGTTTCATCCTGGCCATGCACTCTGGCCCATCCCGAAATCGGCAACAGCGCGAGGGCAACGGCAACAAGGGTCACTACGCTGATCGGCCCGCCAGTCGAGCGACGGCGATGCATTGACGAGACGAGAAATTGCAGACAGCGGTGGGGCACGAAAACGATTGGCCTCTCTGATTACTACTGTAGGACGAAACCGCCCGACCTTAGGAGAGGAAAACAGCGCCAAAATCGCACGGTTGTTTATTTGGGTACTGCAACTTTCGGGGCAGGCGTGATGACGATAACCCCCGTCATCTTGTCGTGGCCGCGGCCGCACAGAATGCTGCAGTGCATGGGATAGGTTCCGGGCGTTCGGGCAAGGAAGCGGACGACCGCCGGTTTGCTGGGCTGGACCGGCTCATTGATGCCCAGGCCGGGGACGGCAATCCCGTGTTCCACGTCGGTGCTGGAGACCACCATCTCCACCCGCGCGCCCTCAGGGACGACAATGCGATCCGGCACGATGGCCCATTTTTTCATCACAACGGAAAGCACCGTGTCTGGCGGACCGGCGAACGTCGGAGTCTTTTTGCCGCAGCTCTGAATCAAAACAAGCAAAGGCAATGACAGCAGGAGCAGGGTTGCATCCTTTGCCGCCCTGCGGCATAGACGTTTAGTATGGAGGTTGGGCTCGTTGTCGGCAGCTACCACAATTCTGAAGCCATTCATGTCTTCTTCCATCCAATCACAAGGAACGGCTGAAGTTCATCCTGACGTCCTGCTGGTAGAGCGGGCGCGGCAGGGCGACATGGCCGCATTCGAGAAGCTGGTGCGGCAGTACGACCGCCAGGTTTTCCGGATCGCGAACCATATCGTTCAGAACCGCGAGGACGCCGAGGATGTTGTCCAGGACGCGTTCCTGAAGGCGTACGAAAAGCTCGACCAGTTTCAGGGTAATTCCAAGTTCTATACCTGGCTGGTGCGGATCGCGGTCAACGAGGCTTTGATGCGGCTGCGCAAGCGGCGCACCGGCAAGATGGTCTCGATTGATGAGGACGTGGAGACCGAAGAGGGTTCCATGCCGCGCGATCTGGCGGACTGGAGTCCCGATCCGGAGGCGCTGTACGGGCAGTCGGAGATGGGGGATATCCTGCGCAAAACGATCCAGGGACTGCCGCCGGGTTTCCGCGTAGTCTTCGTGCTGCGCGACGTCGACGGGCTTTCGACGGAAGAGACGGCAGAAACGCTGGGATTGAGCATCCCAGCAGTGAAATCGCGGTTGCTTCGAGCGCGGCTGCAGTTGCGGGAGCGGCTGAGCCGCTACTTCAAGCGCCGCGAACCGAAGCAGGCTCAGGGTGGTGTGAAGTGACGTGCACGGAGTTTTTGGCGCAGCTGGATGACATGCTCGATCAGGATGCGGCGCTCCCGCTGCGGGCCGATCTCGAGGAACACCTTCGCAGTTGCGAACACTGCGAGATCACACTGAACACGACGCGGAAGACGATCCAGATCTATCGCAGCCACGAGCTCTACGAGCTGCCCGACGACCTGCGCGAACGTCTGCATCAGGCCATTCTGTCGAAGTGCCGCAAGTGCTGAACCGCCGCGCCCAGGTGTAGTCTCCGGATTCCCTTCCCGCAAAGTGCCATCGGCAAGCCCCGCGCGTCTTCGTAGAATGGCGGCAATGGATGCCGCCGGCGCTCCAATCCAAACCAGGCCAAAGAGCGACTACGCTGATGTCGCCATCGTAGTGGCGTGCGCGCTGGCCATCGTGTCGACGACGCTGTTTCTGGCGGTCATGACGCTCGAACGCCATCTGGCTGGCGCTCGCGACTTCGTCATCTACTGGGCCACCGGCCAGCAGCTCGTCCACCACGGCAATCCCTACGACCCAGCGACGATGCGGGCGCTCGAGCACGGCGCGGGCTTTGCCGGCAAGGCAGAGCTGGTGAACTACATGCGCAATCCGCCTTGGGGACTGCCCCTGGCGCTGCCGCTGGGTTTCTTCAGCGCGCGCGTCGCGGCGCTGCCCTGGTCGCTGCTGATGCTGGCGATGCTGGTGATTGAGGTTCGGTTGGTGTGGGATATTCTGGGCCGCCCGCGCTCGCATCTGGACTGGCTGGGCTACTGCTTTCCGCCGGCACTGGTGTGCGTGATCATGGGCCAGACCTCGCTCTTCCTGCTGCTGGGTTTGGTGCTGTTTTTGCGACTCTATCGAACGCAGCCCTTCTGGGCCGGCGCCGCGCTGTGGTTTTGCACGCTCAAGCCGCATCTCTTTGTCCCGTTCGGCCTGGTGTTGATTGTGTGGATCGTCCTGAACCGGCGCTGGCGGATCGTCGTGGGTCTGGCCGCGGCGCTGGTGGTCAGCATTGCGCTGACGCTCGCTATCGATCCCGCAGCCTTTCGGCAGTATCTGGCCTGGGCGCATTCTTCCGGCATCTCCGATGAGTTCCTTCCCTGCCTGGGAGTCGGACTGCGCAATCTGATCAACCCTCAGGCAAAATGGCTGGTCTTTGTCCCCTGCGCGATTGGAAGCATCTGGGCTCTGGCGTGGTTCTGGCGGAAGCGCGCGACGTGGAACTGGCTCACGAACGGGCATCTGCTCATGCTGGTTTCGCTCCTGGTAGCTCCCTACGCCTGGTTCTACGATCAGTCGCTGGCTCTGCCGGCGCTGCTCTTCGCCGCGGTGCGGACGCGCTCGCGGGGACTGCTGGCCTTGCTGGCGCTCCTCTACATCCTGCTCGAGATTCAGCCGTTCTACGCCGCTGGCCCGGAGACCGCAGCGTACCTGTGGCCCGCGCCTGCCTGGCTCGTCTGGTATCTGCTGGCGCGGCGCGCGGAAAAGTCAGCGGAAGCACCAGCCACGCCCGTGGCTGCTACCGCTGCGGCAAGCTGAGCCGCCCCGCCGCTCAGGGTCATCGAGGGTATCGAAAGAGGCATTGCGGAGGGCTGCGGTCGGGTCCGTAAAATGTCCCTGTGGCGGAGCCCGTTTTCCAGTCCAGCATTAAAAAGAAGGCCGATTACGCGGATCTCCTGATCGCGCTCGCCTGTGGCCTCACCATCGCCGCAACCGCGCTGTTTCTGGCGCTGCTGCCCCTGGCGCAGCACCTCGCAGGTTCGCGCGACTTCGTCGTCTACTGGGCGACCGGACAGCAGCTCGCCCACCACGCCAATCCCTTCGACTTCGCGGCCATGGGTCAGCTCGAACACGCCGCCGGGTTCACCGGCAAGGGCTCCTACTTCATGCGCAATCCACCGTGGAGCCTGCCGCTGGCGCTGCCCCTCGGCTACATGAGCGCGCGCGTGGCGGCGCTGCCCTGGTCGCTGCTCATGCTTGGGCTGCTGATTCTTTCAGTGCGGATGATGTGGAAGATGTTTGGCCGACCCGGAAGCCACATCGAGTGGCTTGGCTACTGCTTTCCGCCGGCCCTCATCTGCGTCATCGCCGGACAGACGGCGATTCTTCTCCTCACCGGACTGGCGCTCTTCCTGCGGCTGCATCGAAGCCGCCCGTTCTGGGCCGGAGTGTCTCTCTGGCTCTGCACGCTGAAGCCTCATCTTTTTCTTCCCTGGGGAGTGGTGCTGCTGGCCTGGATCCTGGTTTCGCGCAGTTACCGCGTCCTCGCTGGAGCTGTCGCGGCGCTGGCCGCGAGTTGCGCGCTGACGGCGCTCATCGATCCCGCGGCATGGAGCCAGTACATGCACTGGGCCGACCGCTCCGGCATCGCCCACGAGTTCATGCCCTGTTTCAGCGTGTGGTTGCGCGACCTCATCAATCCCTCCGCGCAGTGGCTGGTGTTTGTGCTGCCCGCGCTTGGCTGCGTCTGGGCGCTTGCCTGGTTCTGGCCGCGACGCCACACCTGGGACTGGCTGGAACACGGCAACCTGGTGATGCTGGTCTCGATTCTTGTTGCGCCGTACTGCTGGCTGTGGGACCACTCGCTGGCGATCCCGGCTCTGCTCTATGGAGCCTGCCGCACGCCTTCGAGAATGGTGCTGGCTGTCCTGGCGGTACTCTTCATCGCGCTCGAACTGCAGCCGTACGTCTTTCAGGTGGGGCTGAATTCGAAGATCTTCCTCTGGCCGGCGGCTGCGTGGGTTGTCTGGTATGCCGTGGCGATTCGCTCGGCACGGCCGCAGCCGGCCGTCGTTCCTGAAGCCGCTTCCGTCGCCTCGACGGTCTGAAACTCTTTCCACGGAATAACGAACGTCAGGGCTTGCGCTCGACCAGGACTACCCGGCGATGCGCGTCCACCGGACCAACCATCTTCCAGGTGAAATGCGGGTTGTGCGCGATCGCGACGCGGAACCAGTCTGCCTGATCGTTGTTGAGCACCAGGAACGAAGGCTGATCGAAGATCGCAGACGGATCGAGCAGCTGTGCCGACAGATATCCCTCGCGCCGATAGTTCCGCATCAGGAGCACGTCGGCGGTGGTCCCGGGAGGGCTCGCCAGCGCCGCAGGCCAGTCGAGCGCAAACTCCGGCGCAGAGGGATAGGCGCTGTAGCGCGTCATCACCAGGAAATCCTTGAGCGAATCGCAGACGATCGGCCGCCCTTCGGCAAGGCTGTCAACGCGGTTCACATTCAGGCCTTCAGGATGTGCCAGCAACGCGGCGCCGATCGGCAGCAGGAGCACGAGGCCGCTGAGAACGAGGCCCCTGATTCCCTTCCCGGCTCCGGTCCGTTCAGCCCAGATCGCAGCGAGGATTGCAATGCCGATCGCGGCGGGCAGCAGATAGCGCGGCAAAAAGACCGGCGTGATCGTGATCGAGACCAGATACATCGCCACGGGAGAGGCGACGAGGGAGAAGCCGACCAGCGGGAGCAGTTTCTGCTGCGGCGTCGCCGTTGCTAAATTCCAGACGGTGCTGATCGCCAGGATAATGACAACCACGATGGCGAAGAACCATCCGGCGAGAAGCAGCGCAACCGGCGGATGCGGTGTGATCTGCCAATAGAGGCCGGTGAAGAGCCAGAACGACAGCGACGTGCCGAGATCGGCGAGCGTGGGCACCGCAATCCATCCATGCGGGTGACCGATCGCGGCCGAAGCGCGAATGGCTGGAATCCAGGGGATCAGCGCCAGCCAGCCGGCGATCGCCCACGCATAGACCCGAAGGCGGAAGTGGCGCTGCAGGGCGTCGGCAGCGATCAGGGCGATCAGTAGTAGTCCGGCGTAGGCGAGGCCGAGGACGTGTCCAAGAACGAGTCCCGCCTGCGTGAGAGCCAGCAGAAGCAGGTCACGCCGGCGCGGCTGAGCCGACTGCGCGACCTTTACGAGCTGCGCGATGGCAGCCGCGCACAGGAGCAGCCAAAGTCCATAACCGCGCGCTTCACTGTTTTGGTCCAGCACGATCAAAGAAGCGAACAGGCCGAAGGCAGCGCCGAGGAAAGCTGAAGACGGCGAGACGAAGCGGCGCAACGTGAGCACCAGGATCAGGAAAGCTCCGCAGACGCCAACCGACGAATACAGGCGCAGAGAGAGATCGCTGAATCCGAACACGTGCGCCCAGGGCCACGCGGTCAGGTAGAAGAGCGGCATTCCGGCGCCGCCGAGGCGCGTGGCCGCGGAGAGCAGATGCGTCAGAGAGGGATCGCTCAACTCGACGTGGGTGAAGACCTCGTCGCCCCACATCTGCTTCCGCAGAGACCAGAGAATGCAGGAAGCCAGAAGCGACACGACGCCCAGCGCCGGGAAGAGCCAGCGGTCAATCCAGACGCGGTCTGGCGTCCGGCGCGCCGACGCGGAGTCAGGCGATGTCGCTGATGTTTCGGGGGTAGCCAATGCTGTTGCCATGCGGAGCGCGTGCGGCGGTTTCGGCGAGAATCCGCAGCTGGACAGCTCCATTGTTTCGGCTTCGCCTGGCCGAAGCTATGGTTCTTCCGGGGGATCAGCACCGCATTGCCAATGCCGAGGAGCGCCGTTGGCGGCGCTGGAAGTCCGCTCGCGCCTGGGACTTCCCTTTTGCCTGGTAGACTGAGAGGGATTCTTAATCTCCAGGGGAGTTCACAACATGGCCGATGAAGTGAAGATCACAGTGCGTCCCAATGGACCGTATCGCGTGGAAGGTCCGGTGAAGCTGGTGGACGCTGAAGGACGCGAGTGGGATTTGACCGGCAAAGCGGCGATTTCCCTTTGCCGCTGCGGCGCTTCGGTGAACAAGCCGTTCTGCGACGGAACCCACTCGAAGATGGGTTTCCAGGCAGCGGAAGCCGCGGTCAAGGCCGAAGAAGGCAACGCCGGATTTCCAATCAAAATCTAGCCGGCTTGATAGGAACTGGCGGACGAACTCGCGTTTTTGGGCGGGTGTTTTTCGACCTGTTCGGTGCTGTCGACGATCGGGCGCTTTTTGCGCGTGGCGACGCTGATTTTCGGCATATTTTCTCTTCGATGCCGTTTGGATACCCCACCCCCCCCGGGGTGGTAAAAGGCAACTCATTGATTTTAGGAGAGCTGCAGGGTAATACCTTTTGGGTATTACCCTGTTCTGGATTGTTGCACCATTCCTGGTGCGTCCACTTTTCCTGTGAGCCGTCGGCTCCATTCACTCAGCGGGCAGGCAACATCACTCCCCGCGCCGTCTGGATTTTGGCGGGACGAGCCACAGGACGGCGACGATTCCGATGAGGACGAGCGAGGCGGAGGGTCGGATCCACGCTACGGGAATGGCCGTGGCGTAGAGCAGAACCGAAGCGGCCTGTTTGCCCCAGCTGATTTGCGAGTCCGCTCGGGTGCAGCGGATTTGCGACCAGAGCGCCATGTATCCAAGCCCCGGGAGGATGCTGACCGCAGCGTAGAGGGCAGCGGTAAACGACGACAGGCCTTTGACGCCGATCCACTCCATGGCAAACGGGAAAAGGGAGAGGAAGAAGAGGAACATGAGGTTCGCCCAGAAGATGCCGTGGCTGACCGTCTCCGTCTCTTCGACCAGATAGTGGTGGTTGACCCAGTAAATCCCGATCTGGACAAAGGTGAGCAGGTAGAGCACGACCGTGGGCAGCACGGCGATGAGGCCGGCGCGGCCATTGGCCGCTGGCACCCTGAGCTCCAGGACCAGGACGGTCATGATGACGGCGATCACGCCGTCTGACAGTGCCTCGAGGCGGTTCGTACCCGCAGCTTTTCCGGCCATGGTGCACCCACCGTAGCACAGGGGCGCGCATTTTTCGGACCGGGACGCCGGGGCGGCTATTGCTGCGGGTTCTGGGGCGGCTGCTGCTGGCTGTTGTCGTCGCCCTTGCCGAAGAGGCGGGCCCAGAAGCCGCGCTTCTTTTTCTTCTTCTGGTCCTGGTCCTGACTGGCGGGCTGACCCTGGGCGACCGACGGCTGGGCGGGGTTGGCTCGAGCTGGAGCGGGCGCGGGCTGCGCAATCTTCGGAGGCGGAGGCGGCGGGTTCACCGGGCGCTGGCCAATTCCAAAGATTTTCTGGAAGAGATTGCGCTGATCGCCCATGGAGTGGTCGCAGGTGTCGGTGGGCTGCGTGCCGTCAACAAAGGCGGCACTGTAATCGTCGGGGCAGGAGGCGTCGGCGAGGAGATTCGTATTGCGATCGAGTTCGACCTGAACCACGCCGGGCGGCGGGACAAAGTCGCGCGTATCGGAATACTCGGGCAGCTTGACCGCTTCTTTCATGAAGTCGGCCCAGATGGGACCTGCGGCGCGCGAGCCCTCAGCGGCTGCGCCCATGGAGTTGCTGAGCTGGCTGTAGTCGTCGTTGCCCACCCAGACGACGCAGAGCAGGTTGCTGGTGAATCCGGCAAACCAGGCGTCGTGCGAGGTGCCGGTCTTGCCTGCCGCCGGAGAACGGAAGCCCATGCCGCGAACGCCGGCGCCGGTGCCGTGGGGATTGTTGAGGACCTGCTCCATCATGCTGACGGTGAGGAAGGCGGCGCGCGGGTCAAGAACGGGTTTGGTGTCGGGCGAGTAGTCGGCGATCACGTCGCCGTTGGCCGAGCGGACCGAGGCGAGCATCCAGGGATTGATTTTGACGCCCTCGTTGGCGAAGACCGTATACGCGCCGGCCATTTGCAGCGGGGTCGCGTCATAGGATCCGATGGCCATGGCCGGAGTGGCTTCGACGGAGGTGATGCCGGCGTCGCGCGCCAGCGACGCGACGTTGTCCAGGCCGACCATTTCAGCCAGGGAGATGGTGGCGTTGTTGAGAGAGCGATAGAGCGCTTCGGTGGCCGAGACATCGCCGAAGTATTCGCTCTCGAAATTGCGCGGAGTGTAGACCTGGTTGTTGCCGTAGGTGAAGCTGGTCTGCGCGTCGTGCAGGGTGGTGACCGGCGTGAAGACGGCGCTGGTTCCGTTGGCGTTGGTGAGCGGCGTCCCGGCCAGCGCGGAGTTGAACGCGGCGGCATAGACAAAGGGCTTGAAGATGGAGCCGGTGGGCCGGTGCGAGACGGCGTGGTCAAACTGGCTGAGGCCGTAGTTGCGTCCGCCCACGAGAGCCAGCACCTGGCCGGTATGCGGGTTGAGGGCCACCAGAGCCACCTGCGGGTAATTCGCCGGCGGGATGGTCCTGCCCCGTTTGGCGGCGATGCGGGCCATGTGATCGTGATGCTCGCGGACAAATTCGTCCACCTGCTTCATGCCCTCGGCGACGGCGTCCTGGGCGATCTGCTGCAGCTGCGGATCGAGCGAAGTGTAGATGCGCAGGCCCTGCTGGTTGTAGTCCGTGTCGCCGAGGCGCTGGATGAGCTGGTCGCGAACGAGGTCGACGAAGTAGGGCGCTTCGCCGGCGTCAAACGCGCCGGCATCGAGGCCGAGGGGGGCGATCTTCGCCTGGGCGGCCTGGGCTTTGCTGATGTCCCCGGTCTCGACCATGGCGTCGAGGACGACGTTGCGGCGATCGAGGGCACGCTCAGGATGACGGAAGGGATTCAGCCAACTGGGGCTCTGGATAACGCCGGCAAGCAGTGCGCACTCGGGCAGATCGAGCTGGCTGACATCTTTGCCGAAGTAGGCCTGAGCGGCTTCGCCAAAGCCGTCAATGGAGAAGCTGCCCCGCTGGCCGAGAGGAACCTCGTTGGCATACATCTGGAAGATCTGCTGCTTGTTGAAGCGATGCTCGAGCTGAAAGGCGATAAGCACCTGAAAGAATTTGCGCTTGAGGCTCTTCTGCGGGGAGAGGAAGAAGTCCTTGGCCAGCTGCATGGTCAGGGTGGAAAATCCCTGGCGATAGCGACCGGAGCGCATGTCGGTGAGCAGCGCGCCGAAGACGCGCGGGTAATCCACGCCATCGTGCTGGAAGAAGTGGCGGTCTTCGATGGAGGTGACGGCGGGGACGAGGTATTTGGGCAGCTCGTCGTAGGTGACCAGGCGGCGCTTGGTGTGGCTCTGGTCAGAGAGGCCGGTGACGAGCAGCGGCTCCAGCTCATAAGCGCCCAGTTGCTGGCCGTTGTCGCCGGTGACGTCGCTGACGGCGCCGTCAGCAAAGTGGATCGTGGCGCCGTCCTGAGCGTGGTAGGAGTTGGGGCCGGGGTGGATGGTGACGGTGTTGTCGCCCGCAGAGTATGTGCCCATCGTCGAGGGCGTGCCCTGGCCGTCCACGGTATAGCCGGCCTGCTGCAGCTCCTGCTCGATGTCGGAGGGGCTGACCTTCTGGCCGGGGCGAACCTCTTCGGGAGCGGCGTAGATGCTGGCAGTCTCAGTAAAGAGCGGGTGCTTCAGGCGGTCGTCGACCACCTTGCCCATCTGAGCCCAGTAATACGCAAAGACCATGCCGCCCAGAATGGCGACGACCGCGCAGCAGAGGCCGGCGGTGATAAGGACGTTGCGCCCGGTTACGTCAATTTTGAACCGAGGCACTTTGACTTTGACAACCAACTCGGGTTTACCCCTTCCCTACTATTTCAGACGAATCGAAGACACGGTTCGGCTGATTTGCGGATGGTTCCCCCGGCGATTCCGGCGAAGCCGCCCTGCATGGATTCCGTGCACGCGCTGCGCCACCGTTCAGCCGTTGAAGATAAAGCCTTTCGCCGCGCAGGATCCTGGACCGGCGTGGGAGCCTGGACACGCCGTGTCCCGCAGGACACGAGCCTTGGATGCAGCCCGGCCCAAAGGCATTGCCCGATCAGGCTGCAGAAACGGCACGCCGCAGCTCAGCCGTTACCTCGGCGATGGAAACGTCGCGGCCGGAGGCGGTGGCCCGGGTGACCAGCTCCACATTGCCCTCGGCGGCCTTTTTGCCGACCGTGACGCGGTACGGGATGCCGATCAGGTCCGCATCCTTGAACTTTACGCCGGCGCGCTCATCGCGGTCGTCGAGCAGCACGTCGAAGCCCGCAGCCTCGAGATCGGCTGCTATCTTCTCGCCGGTGGCCTTGAGCGCCGGGTCGGAGACGTTGGTGACGGTGACGACGACATCAAAGGGCGCGATGGAGCGGGGCAGCCAGAAGCCGTTCGCGTCGTTGCTCTGCTCAATGGCTGCCGTGAGGATGCGCTCGATGCCAATGCCGTAGCAGCCCATGATGGGCGTGACCTCTTTGCCGTTGGCGTCGAGGACGCGCGCGCCCATCCTGGCGGTATAGCGGTCGCCGAGCTTGAAGATGTGTCCCACTTCGACAGCCTTGGCCACCTTGAGCGGCTTGCCGCACTCGGGGCAGCCTTCGCCGGGCAGAACGTCACGGATGTCGGCGACTGCGGTCCAGGCGAAGTCGCGTCCAGGGACGACGTTGCGGTAGTGGTAGTCGAGCTTGTTCGCGCCGCAGACCAGGAACTCGCGGTTTTCAAGGCCGCGGTCGAGGATGACGTTCACCTTGCCGTCGTTCAGCGTTTTGGCCGGGTCGAGGCCGACGGGGCCGAGGTAGCCGGCGGGGCCGTGCATCCACGTCTCGAGCTCTTCGGCAACCATGGGGCGCAGGTCGGTCGCGCCGACGACGGTCATCAGCTTGGTCTCGTTCACGAAATGATCGCCGCGCAGGAAGGCGACCACGGGGATCTCCGCATCGACGCTTCCCTTCTTCTTATCCGTCGCGGCCTGAGGGACTTTCGCCATGTACGCCACGCACTTGATGTCGGAGCTGGCTTCGATGTCGAAGAACTTCGTCACATCCACGATGGAGGCCTGGCCCGGCGTGGAGACTAACTCGGGCTTGCCGTCGCCGGTGGGAGCCATCTCCTTGACAGGAGCGAGCTGCGATGTGGCCTTCTCCATGTTGGCGGCGTAGTTGCACGCCGCGCAGCTGGCGATCTGGTCTTCGCCGGCGTCGGTGTAGACCATGAACTCCTGCGACTTCGATCCGCCCATGGCGCCGGAGTGCGCTTCCACGGCGACGAAGCTGAGGCCGGAGCGGGTGAAGATGGCGCGGTAGGCCGCGTCGTGCAGGTTGTAGCTGCGGTCGAGGCTCGCCTGGTCGAGGTCGAAGGAGTAGCTGTCCTTCATGATGAACTGGCGGACGCGCAGCAGGCCGGCTTTGGGGCGGGGCTCGTCGCGGAATTTGGTCTGGATCTGGTACCAGATCTGGGGCAACTGCTTATAGCTGCGCAACTCGTTGCGGGCGATGTCGGTGACGACCTCTTCGTGGGTCATGCCCAGGCAGAGGTCGGCGCCCTTGCGGTCCTTGAGGCGGAACATGTTGTCGCCCATCAGAGTCCAGCGGCCGCTCTCGCGCCACAGGTCGGCGGGATGGATGGTGGGCAGCAGGAACTCCTGGCCGATCTTGTCCATCTCCTCGCGGACGATGCCGATGATCTTGTCGATGGAGCGCTGGCCGAGGAAGAGGTAGGAGTAAATGCCGGCGCCGAGCTGCCGGATGTATCCGGCGCGCACGAGAAACTTGTGGCTGGCCACTTCCGCGTCAGCGGGAGCCTCGCGGAGGGTGGGGATGAAGAGCTTTGACCAGCGATGCATGCGGGAAACGCGCCTTTATGTGGACCGCGGCCGCAGAGATTTCCCACGGATGGGATCGGCGCGGAGTGAAAGTTGTGTAAAGGCCTATTCTAAATGGCCGGCGCGGATTGCCGAGCCGGCCTGCGCCGTCCAGGAGCGGGTTATCCACTCGACGAGCGCGTCGAGATCGACGGGCGCGGAGGTATCCACCTCGATGACCGGGCTGAGGGCGAAGGGGTCCTTATATTCGGCCATGCGCTCGGGCGGCATTTCCATCAGCGGATGCGCGGGATGGTGGCGCTCCTCGCGGGCGCGCTCGGCGAAGCGGCGGGAGGCTTCTTCGAGAGGGACCCGGCAATGGACCTCGACGATCCGGGCGTCGAGGGCTGCGAGCTTCGCCCGTTCCTCGGGACTCCGTGTGCGGAAATTGGCCTCGAGGACGACAGACGGGCAATGCTGCGCAAGGGCCCAGAGCAGATCCATGGCGGCAGCGCCGATGAGGCTGGAATAGGCGGGATCGCCGGGCGCTCCGCCCAGCGAGGTGTAGAGGCTCTCCTTGATGTCGTCTTTCGAGAGCAGTGCGAACCCCAGCCGCCGAGCCAGCGGGCGGGCCAGGGTGGTCTTGCCGGAGCCGGGCGGCCCGGATATAACGACAGCGCGGCGTAAGGAACTCATAAGAATGGCCCGACAGGGCTATGCGATGCTATGTCCAAGGTGGTAACGGGGCACGATTTAGGGATAGCGTTTCACGGGATGAATGTGCCATCCTAAATCACGAATTTCCCTGTGTTCCTCTGGTAGGGCCCTGGAGTCCCCGCTCCCGCAGGAGAATGGGATCAACGAGTTGGGAGGTGTCCGGCAAACGCTCCTATGTATACACCTTTCCTGATGTGTGGTTACGCTGCGGCCCTGCTCCTGATGCTGGTGGGATTCCGAGGTGTCCGCCGGAGTACTCCGGACTTACACGGCAGTCGGCAGCTGGTTGGGTTCATTCTGTGCGCGTTGTCGTCGATCCTGCTGTTCGGCCTGCGCCCGTGGACTCCGATCCTGATCAGCGAGATCGTTCCCAATTTCCTCCTCTTTGTGGGGGGGATCTACATCTATCTGGCGGCGGCCGATGTGCTGCAGCAGCCGCATCGGCTCTTTCCCTGGCCAGGGCTGATCGTTTTCCTGGCGCTGCCCCCGTTTCTCTGGTTCACGTACGTCCACGATGACGTCCTCGGGCGGCTGCTGATCCACGCCGTCACCATGGGCGCCATCTTCCTCACGGCGGCGGCTCTGCTGTTCCGGGCCAAGGACGGGGCGGTGCGTCCGTCGGCGCGCGCCTGCGGGTGGCTGCTGGTCCTCTCAACGCTGCTCCAGATCGCATGGTTTCTCACCGATGCCCACACCGGCCCGCTTGCGGGGACGAACTTCGTTCATCCGGACCTGGTGAATGTCGGCTTCAGCTATCTCTCGATGATTCTGGCGCTGGCCACGGTGATTGCCCTGCTCTGGCTGGCCCTGACCGTGCACCGGCTGGACCTGAACAAGATGGCGCAGACCGATGCGCTGACCGGGCTGCTGAATCGCCGCGCCTTCGAGGAAATCCTGCGCCGGGAACTGCTGCGCTGCGAACGGGGCGGCGGCATGATGGGCCTGATGCTCATCGACCTGGACTACTTTAAGCAGGTGAACGACTCGCTGGGGCATTTCGCCGGCGACGATGTGCTGCGGCGGATCGCGACGGCGCTGCGAGACGGGACGCGGCCTTCGGATGTGCTGGCCCGCTACGGCGGCGAGGAGTTCGTGGTGCTGCTGCGCAATGCCGCCGTGGAGGAGTCTCGCGTGGCTGCGGAGCGGATTCGCCAGACCATTGCCAATCTGGCCGGGTTGCCGGGCAGCGTGCCTCTGACCGCCAGCATCGGCGTGGCGGTGAGCGAGATGCGGGAAACCACCACCGATTTTCTGCTGCGTGCCGACGAGGCCCTGTACCGGTCAAAACGCGCGGGGCGCAATCAGGTCAGCATCTATCGCACGTCAGATCGCGGAGCCACGGAGGTCAACTCTGAAACGCGGCGCCGCATCCTTTCCGAAGCCGAACCCTCCAAATGAAAAGGCCGCGCCTCGGCGCAGCCTTTCCTCTGTTCCGTCCCTGGTTCTGTCAGACCGCTGGTCCGTCAGACCGTCTGTTGCGCGCAAAATTCGTTAAAGGCCCGTGAGAGCTCCTCGGCGATGGCCTGAGGGGTGCTGTTCTCGATGATGTAGCGCTGCATGAGGTAGACGAGCTTTCCGTCGCGCAGGATGGCAATCGCCGGCGAGGTCGGCGGGTTGCCCTCAAAGAAGGAGCGGGCCCGCTCGGTGGCCTCGCGGTCCTGGCCCGCGAAGACGGTAATGGAATGATCGGGGAGCACCCGGTTGCGCAGCGCCAGCCGCACGCCCGGACGCATCTTGCCCGCCGCGCAGCCACAGATGGAGTTCACCACCAGCATGGTCGTGCCGGGTTTGGCCAGTGCCGCGTCAACAGCCTCGGCGGTTCGCGCTTCTTCAATGCCGGCGCGGGTCAGTTCCTCGCGCATCGGGATCAGCATGATCTCTGGATACATTGGTCTTCTTTTCCTCCGGTCTTCCTCTGGGGCGACCGACTCTTTCATTGTACGAAACCGGGCCGGCGTTCCGCCATCGAACTGATATACCTCAATTGGATGCTCGTACAGGAAAAAGTTCCTCTTGCTGCCCACACCACGCTTGGCGTGGGAGGACCGGCGCGCTGGTACACCGACGCAGAGAGCGAGGCCGACCTGGTGGACGCCATGCGTTTCGCGCGGGAGCGGCATCTTCCTCTTTTCGTGCTGGGCGGAGGCAGCAATCTGCTCGCGGCCGACGAAGGCTTCCCGGGGCTGGTGGTGCATATAGCGCTGCGCGGCGTGGCCCAGGATGGCGATCGATTTCGCGTGGCCGCCGGGGAGAACTGGGACGACCTGGTCTCGCGGGCGGTTGCGCAGAACTTCGGCGGGATCGAGTGTCTGGCCGGCATCCCCGGCACCGTGGGCGGCACACCGGTGCAGAATGTGGGAGCGTACGGGCAGGAGGTCTCCGGCACCGTCGAGCAGGTGCGCGTCCTTGATCTGAAGGACCTGCAATTCGCGGAGCTGCCTTCGGCGGCCTGCGGATTTGCCTACAGGCGCAGCATTTTCAACTCCACGGAGCGCGGCCGTTATGTCGTGACGCGGGTCGATTATCGGCTGGCGTCCGGGGCGGCTCCCTGTCTCAGCTACGGAGATCTCCAGCGCTGGTTTCGCGATCGCTCGCAGACGCCGTCGCTGGCCGAAACCGCGGCGGCGGTGCGGGAGATCCGCCACGGCAAAGGCATGCTGCTGGTGGAGGGAGAGCCGGACTGCCGGAGCGCCGGCAGTTTCTTCAAAAATCCCGTCGTGCCACAGGCGCTTTTCGATGCCATTGCAGCCCAACGGTCCACACCGCCGCCCAGCTATCCGGCGCAGCCGGGCTTCGTGAAGGTCCCCGCGGCGTGGCTGCTGGAGCAGGCGGGATTTCACAAAGGCTTTGCCCTGGGCCGCGCCGGCATCTCCAGCCGGCACACGCTGGCCCTGGTGAACCGAGGCGGCGCTACAGCCGCGGGGATCGCGGCCCTGCGTGACTGCATCCTCGCAGGAGTGACGGAGAAGTTCGGCATCCGCCTCGAACCGGAGCCGGTCTGGCTGGGTCCTGAGACCTCGTTCTCTCTCCTTGACTAGGAGCGCAGCCGCTGACATCGCAGCCTCAGCGTCGGATTGGGGCCTCTTCCGCGCGGACGGCGCACAATGACGCTCTCCACCGTCCGCTGAGCGGAGACAAATTGCAGCCGGGAAACGTCTGTCACTCCATGTCTGTAAGTTAGCGAGTCGTCTACGTTCCCTTTCGATTACTCACAGCTCTGCCATGCCGGGCCCGGCGTCTCCAGCGCCGGATCGATCGCCTTGTCAACGGTAACGACTGGTAAAACTGTTAAGCACAGCCATTCCATCCACACCTCGCGCCGGGCAGCGGTTTGACAACAGTATTAACGGCGCAGTATACATACGAGGTTTCTGTTTTAGGGCCAGAAATAACTTAACAACACCATAGACGCACTTCTTCTCGGAGGTTATTCATGCTGAAGCGGTTCAAAACGCCGCTCTGCTGTCTGTGCGCAATCATGTTTTTTGGAGTGATGGCTTGCGGGGCAGCGTGGGCACAGGAGACATCGACGATTAACGGCACCGTCACCGATCCCACCGGAGCGGTGGTCCCGAACGCCAAAGTCAGCATCACCAATCAGGAAACCGGAACTCCCCAGAGCACCACCACAAACAGCGACGGCTTTTACAATATGCCGGGTCTGCCCGTCGGGCACTACGACCTGTCGGTGACGGCTCCGGGATTCACCGTCTACAAAAAGGCCGGCATCGTGGTCGATATTGCGCAGACCTACCGCGAAGATGCGCATCTGGCGGTGGGCGCCAACAATCAGACGGTGACGGTTCAGGCCAACACGCTGCAGGTCCAGTCCGAGACCAACGAGGTCAGCAGCCTCATCAGCGGCCAGCAGGTGCGCAACATCGCCACCAACGGACGCAACATCACCAGTCTGACGACGCTGGGAGTCGGGGTTTCGGGCAATCTGCCTTCGTTCAACGGCGTAGCCGCGCAGACCAGCACGGCCACCATCAGCTTCAACGGCATGCGGCCCGACCACAATAACTTTCTGATCGACGGCGGCGAGGTGTACGACCGCGGATCGGGCGGCAAGCTGGATGCGCTGCCCTCGCCGGATGCGATCTCGCAGTTCCAGGTGCTCAGCAGCAACTACTCGCCGGACTACGGGATCTCCTCGGGCGGCACGGTCCTGATCGAGCTGAAGAGCGGCGCGCGGCAGTTTCACGGCGGAGTGTGGGAATTCAACCGCAACGACGACTATGACTCCGACTACTACTTTGCCAAGCAGAACAACACGGCCACGCCGGAGCTGCGCCTGAACATCTTCGGCGGCAATCTCGGCGGTCCGGTGTGGATTCCGCATCTGTACAACACCACCAGGCAGAAGACCTTCTTCTTCGTGAACGAGGAGTGGCGCCGTTTCATCAGCGGCGTGAACCCCACGGTGACCCCGACGGTGCCCGCGAATGACTTCCCCACCGCAGGTTCGGCGTTTACGTATACCCCGTTCAACGGCGGCGCGGCCCCGGTGGTGCCGGTCACTTCGGATCCGGCCAAGCTGGCGGTCTATACCGCTGACGGCCTCACGCCCGGCCAGCCCTTCCCCGGCAACACCATTCCCGCCAACCTGCTCGACCCGAATGCCGTGCTGTTCATGGGGACGGGCGCCATTCCGCACCCCAACGCCGGCTCTGACAACTATCAGGCCTCGCCGAAGCAGCCGACCTACGTGCGCGAGGATGTGGTCCGCATCGACCACAACATCTCGCAGAAGTACCACCTGATGGGCAGCTGGATTCACGACTCGATGTCCCAGACCATCTTCCCCACCATGTGGAGCGGCGACAGCTACACGACGGTGGGCGACGTCTTCAACAATCCTTCCTGGGGCGCGGCGGTGCGCCTGACCCAGGCCATTTCGCCGAGTCTTCTGAACGAGACCGGCCTTTATGTGAACGGCAACACGATCAACGTCGCACCGGCCGGCATCTATGCCCAACCGAGCGGCTGGTCAGCCACCGGCTTCTTCTCAGGGAACAACGCTGACAACCGCATGCCGCAGGTAGGCTTCAGCGGCGGGCCGCTCAACACCACATGGACCGACATCTACTGGCCGTGGCATAACTCCTACCTCGACTATGAGCTTCGCGACGACTTGTCCTGGACGAAGGGCAAGCATCAGATGAAGTTCGGCTTTTCCTACATGCGCGAGGACAAGAACCAGCAGCAGCAGGCCGACACCGAAGGCGACTACAGCTTCAACGGTACGCAGTTTTCCGGAGACTCATACGTCAACTTCCTGCTGGGCTTCGCCAGCAGCTACGACCAGCTGGAGAGTCTGAACACCGACCACTGGCTGAACAACACCTACTCGTTCTATGCCATGGACAACTGGCATGTGACGCCCAAGCTGACTCTCAACCTGGGCTTCCGCTACGACCTGCTGCCCCACGTCTACGAGAAGAACAACCAGGTGGCAAATTTCAATCCGGCCGCCTACGATCCGGCGGACGCAGGCGTCTTTTCCACGGCGGGAACCCTGTGCACCTCCGCGGCGGATCCGGGTTGCGGCGGGGCCAGCCCGGGGCTCTCCACGGTGAACGGCCACACCTACTACCTGAACGGAATGCAGCTGGCCGGCGCGGGCGGAGTTCCCCGCGGGCTGGTGATGAACGATTACTTTACCCCCGAACCGCGGCTCGGCTTTGCCTATGACATCTTCGGCAACGGCCGCACCGTGCTGCGCGGCGGCGTCGGCCTGTTCTACGAGCGTGTGCAGGGCAATGACATCTATAACCTGAGCACGAACCCGCCCTTCGCCTATCAGCCCAGCGTGAACAACGTTTACTTCACCGATCCGCATACCAACGATCTCACCGGAGCCAGCTCCACGGTCCCGGTCGCGGCAGCCAGCCAGTCGAACCTCAACTACTACTATCCCAATCCGGCGACGGCGCAGTTCAGTCTCGGCGTGCAGCACCAGCTGGCTCCGTCAGTGGTTCTGGCGGTGCAGTATGTCGGCTCCGATGGCTGGAATCAGGACGATCTGCGGGAGATCAACGACCTGCAGCTCAGCGAGCTCCCGGAGCGCGAAGCCGTGGCCACGAACTGCAAAAACTACGTTCCCGTCGATGGCGTCACCACCTGCCCGAATTCGGATGCCAATCTCTGGCGGCCTTACCGCGGCTATGGCAACATGCGGCAGGAGGAGAACGCCACCAACTTCAACTACAACTCCCTGCAGGCAGCGCTGCGCATGGACAACCGGCACGGTCTCAGCGTGCAGCTGGCCTACACCTACTCGCATGAGATCGACATCCAGAGCGCGGACCTGACCACGGACGACCAGGCGGGCACCGGCGGAACCCTGTCGAACCCTTACAACCCGAGCTACGACCGGGGATCGGGCAACTTCGATCGCCGCCACATTTTCAACGCCAACTACATCTATAACCTTCCCTTCTTCGCTCATTCCAACGGCCTCGCCCGCACCGCTCTCGGCGGATGGATCTTCTCCGGAGTTACGCAGGCGGAAACCGGTACGCCGGTGAACATCTTCTACAACGGGCCCGACACCCTCGGGCTTGGCGGAAACACGGCGAATCGTCCTGACGTTGTTGGTCCGCGCGGCTACCCGAAGATGCAGACGCAGTGGTTCAAAACCTCTGCCTTTGCCGATCCGGTCGCGCCGTGGAACGGCGGGGCTAACAACGGCTACGGCACCGCTCACAAGGACGCCGTGGTCGGGCCGGGACTCTTCAACTGGAATCTCTCTCTGTACAAGGACTTCCCCTTTACGTCCAGGTCGGAGGGGCCGCGCTTCCAGTTCCGGGTAGAAACGTTCAACACCTTCAACCACACCGAGTTCAACTCGGTCGATACCGGGACGAACGACAGCACGTACGGACAGGTGACCAGCACCTACGATCCGCGCGAACTGCAGTTCGGCGGGAAGATTTTGTTCTAACCCCCCTTACTCCTCAGCGCAGTGGGGCACCCGCTCCACTGCGCTTTTTCCTGCTCACGATCCAACCCATCAGGAGTTTCCGCAATGTTGCAGGGTGAGACTCGCTGTGATCGAATGCTGGCCATGAACCGCAGGAGCTTTTTGAAGAATTCCGCCCTGGCCTCAGCAGCCGCCTTCGCCGCGCAGGCAGGCTGGGCACAGCCTTCCTCCTTCACTTCAGTGCGCCTCACGCTCGACCCGCACCGGCGGGGCAATCCCATTCCCGCGGACTTTACCGGGCTCAGCTATGAGACAGCTCAGCTGGGCGACCCCACGTTCTTTTCTCCGGCCAATACGGAGCTGATCGGATTCATCCGCCGCCTGGGGCCGTCGGGCGTTCTGCGCATTGGCGGCAACACCAGCGAATACAGCTACTGGACACCGCAGGGCGCGCCCCCGGAGAACGAAGCGCAGCGCGAGCGCAACGAGGCCAATGTTCTGGAGCAGGCCGTCGGCCCCGACACCGGCCACGGTCCGGCGAAGCACCGGAAGATCACGCCGAAGGCGATCGAGAACCTCGCGGCCTTCGTCCACCAGACCGGCTGGAAGCTGATTTACGGCCTCAACATGGGCACGGAAGACGCTGACATTGCCGCAGCAGAGGCTGCCTGCGTCATGCACGCCATCGGCGACCGGCTGATCGCCTTCCAGCTCTGCAACGAGCCGGACCTCTTCTCCCGCAACGGCCTGCGCAAGCCGGACTACAACTATGCCCAGTTTGCGAAGGAGTGGCAGCATTTCTACGAAGTGATCCGGCAGAAGGTGCCGAATGCGCCCTTCGCCGGGCCGGATACAGCCTTCAACAATGAGTGGCTGGTTCCCTTCGCAAAGCAGTTTAAGAACGAAGCAGCTTTTCTCTCGCAGCACTACTACGCCGAGGGTCCGCCGACGGATCCTTCGATGACGATCGATCGCCTGCTGCGGCCCAATCCAAAGCTCGCGGCGGAATTCCAGGGCATGGCGGAGACAAAGGCGGAGTCGCACCTGCCCTTTCGCCTGGCGGAGACGAACTCGTGCTACCAGGGCGGAAAGCAGGGCGTGAGCGACACGTTTGCCTCAGCGCTTTGGGGCGCCGATCTGATGTATCAGCTGGCGACGGCCGGGGGTGTCGGGATCAATTTCCACGGCGGCGGCTACGGCTGGTACACACCGATTGCCGGGACCGTTCCCAATGGCTTTGTGGCTCGCCCCATCTACTACGGCATGCTGCTCTTCGCCGAAGCCGGCCCCGGGCACCTCATCGACGCGCGACTGGACAACCCACAGCTTCCGCTGCTTACCGCCTACGGACTCGTGAACGAAACGGGAGACGGCGGCGGGGTGAAAGCGGTCATCTTTAACAAGGCTGCGAGCCGCGCCCTGCGCCTGACGGTGGACAGCGGCGGGAGCGCCACAGAGGCGCGGGCGCTGCGGCTGATCGCGCCGCGACTGGACGACACCACGGATGTGACGCTGGGGATGAATCCCGCAGGTCCGAGCGGCGCATGGCACGCCGCCGAAGAGGAAGCACTCCCGATTCACAACGGAGCCGCGGGTCTTGACTTGCCGCCGGGCAGCGCCGCGCTGGTCAGCTTTAGCTCTTAACGCGGCAACGCCAGGATGGCCAGATTGATCCCGATCATCAGCACCGAGGATATGGGGATGACCAGGAGCGCCTTGCCGAGGCGGCGGGGATCGCCGCCGGCAATGGCTCCGATGATGCGCGAGGAGATCGCCAGCCCGGCCCATCCACAGGTGATGACGATGCCGATAGCGGTTCCGGTCATGCGCGGAAAGGCGTTGCCCACAATCGCCAGGGTGGTGGGAAAGACCGGCGCCATGGAGAGCCCGGCCAGAAACACCAGTATCCAGGACGCCGACACGCGGTGGATGCGCAGCATGAGGAAGGTCGTGATCGCCATGGCAATCGACGCGACCAGCGTGACCTCCGCGGCGGGCACGCGGATGAGGATGGGCACGACGGCGACCCGGCCGAGCAACAGTCCCAGCGCGAAACCGAGTGAGAGGATATTGAGCGCGTGCTTTTCCGGCACGCCCTCAGCAATCAGGTGGCGCACCAGCCAGTTCCACACGCCCACCTCGCAGCCGATGTAAAGGAACATGAACAGGCAGAGCAGGAAGAGCAGCGGACGCCCGAGCACCGGGCCGGCGTCGGCGAGGATGAAGCGCCCCGCTCCCGTGGGCGGCGGCATGTGCGCCGCGATCTGAACGCCGAGAGCGACCACCGAGAGTCCCGCGACCCAGGAACAGAGGCGCACCCAGTTGCGGGCGAAGAGGTTCGCGGAGATGAAGGGCGTGGCCAGCCCGCCCAGTCCAAAGAAGATGTTGACGAGATTCAAAGCGACGGCGCGATGCGCTTCGCCCACATCGCTGGTGAGCGCGTTGGCAGCGGTCGTAACGATGCCTCCACCCATGCCCAGGAGAAACAACAGGAAGACGACGCTGCGAAAGCCGGAGGCACGCGGCAGCGTCACCAGCGCGAGGAAGATAAAGACCAGCCCGAGGCTGATGCCGAACTTTTTGCCCACATCGTCGAGCAGCGGACCAACACCGAGTGACGCGATCATCAGCCCCAGCGCCTGCGCGGTCGCAATGGTGCCGTTCTGCCGCGGGGTGAGCTGAAACCGCGAGGACAAATACGGCAGGATGGTCCCCAGCATCGCTGCCGTCATGCCGTAAACGAAGATGGCGATTACTGCGGCGAAAATCAGCAAGCGGAGAATCTCCTTTGCAGTGCGCGGGTCAGTCGGTGGAAACGTCAATCCATCTGCGGGTGCTGTGGCTTTCGAGCTCCGCGCTGAGGATCACCAGCTGGCGCAGGCCATCGGCAAACTGCGGATAGTCACGCGGCGCTTCAGGATCGCGGATCGACGCGTAGAAGCGGCGAAAGACCTGCTTGAAGGTGTCGTCGTAGCCCTCGCTGTGGCCGCCGGGGAGATCGGCAAAGCTCGCAGCGCCGGGCAGCAACAGCGACGGATCTTTGATCAGCACACCGTTGGGGCTGTCGCGATGGCCGATCCACAGCTCATCGGGCCGCTCCTGGCTCCACGCAACGCCGGCCTTCGTACCGTAGATTTCAATGCTCAGGCGGTTCTTGCGTCCCGCTGAGACCTGGCTGGCCGTCATCGCGCCCCGAGCGCGGCCCATGCGGAAGATCACCGTGCCGCAGTCCTCTGTATCGACCGGCGTATCGACGGTCTCCTGAGCACCGGCCAGTTTGTTGGCAAACGTCTCCACCGGCCCGCGCGGCTGCTTCCGCGTCTTGTGGAATGTCTGCAGATCGGCGCACAGCGAGGACACCCGCAGGCCCGTCAGGTGTTCCGCCGTATCGAACCAGTGCGATCCGATGTCGGCCATGCAGCGCGACGGGCCGCCCTCTTTCGAGGAGACGCGCCAGTTCCAGTCCGTCTCGTAGAGGAGCCAGTCCTGCGAATAGGCTCCCTGCACGACGAGAATCTCGCCCAACTCGCCGGCCACGCGCAGCTGTCGCATCTGCTGCACCATCGGGTAGCAGCGCAAATTGTGACAGACGCAGTTGCGCAATCCCTTGCGGGCAGCGGAGCCCTCTAATTCCCGCGCCTCTTCGACGCTCACGGCCAGTGGCTTTTCGCAGAGGACATGCTTCCCTGCCTCGAGCGCCGCCTTCGTCATGGCATAGTGCTGGGCATTGGGCGTGCAGATGTGGACCGCGTCGATGCTTTTGTCGCGAAGGACCGCCTCGAACTCCACTCGGGGAACGCCAAAGGCCGAGCCCAGCTTCTCCGCCGCCGCCGCATTGCGCCCGGCGATGGCGGCGACATCCACATTCTCTACCCGACGGAGCGCCTCGATATGAACACGCCCCATGAAGCCCGTCCCAACCACAGCGGTGCGGATGCGTTGCGTCATCGCTACACCCACCAGGCCGCGCCCGGCTGCTCGCGAATCACCAGGCTGTTGAGGAACGCGGCTGCCTTGCTCAGCCCCTCTTCCGCAGAAAGCAGCGAATCTTCGTGCTCGATGGAGAGCACGTTGTCGTAGCCAAACATCCGCAGCGTGGAGACGAACTCCTTCCACCACTCCGCGCCATGGCCATAGCCGCAGGTGCGGAAAATCCATCCCCGATGGCGCTCGTCGGTGTAAGGCTTGGTGTCGAGGACGCCTGTTCGCGGCAGGTTCGCCGGATAAAGCTGCGTGTCCTTGGCATGGACATGGAAGATCGCGTCGCCCAGCACGCGCACCGCCGCGATGGGATCGATCCCTTGCCAGAACAGATGGCTCGGGTCGAGATTGCAGCCCACCGACGCCCCGGCGATCTCTCGCAGCCGCAGCATCGTCTCCGGGCTGTAGACCACAAACCCTGGATGCATCTCGATGGCGATGCGCACGCCGTGGTCGGCGGCGAACTTCCCGTGCTCGATCCAGTACGGCGCGACGACCTCGTCCCACTGCCACTTCAGGACATCGAGATACTCCGGCGGCCAGGGACACGTGACCCAGTTCGGCTGCGTCGCTGTGGGCGAATCCCCGGGGCAGCCTGAAAAATCAACGACCACTGGAACGCCCAGCTTTTCCGCGAGAAGAACCGTCCGCCGGCTGACGTCCCGATCGTGCGCCGCGCGCGCCGCATCAGGATGCAGCGCATTTCCATGGCAGCTGAGTGCGCTGATCGCGAATCGGTGATCGGCGAGCAAAGCGCGGAACTCTCCCAATGACTGGGTACCCTCCAGCATCGACAGGCTGCAGTGCGCGTCGCCGGGATAATTGCCGGTGCCCAGCTCCACGGTGTCGATCTCGAGCGCCTTAAGCTTCGCCAGCACAGCGGTTAAGGACAGTTGCGAAAGAAGCGGGGTAAAAACGCCAACCTTCATGAACGACTCCGCGCAGAGGGTGACCGCAAGCAGCCATCATACTGCGACACCGTCTCCCGAACCGCGAATGTCCGGCTAAAAGTCCTGCGTTCTTTCTCTCCACACGGGACAGTTGGCTCGGAACATCGGACAATAGCTGCATGCATTCAATCCCTGTGAAAGAAGGCCCGGCGCGCTGGGACGAGCTCAGCCTGGGCGAGGTGATGCTGCGGCTCGACCCCATGGAAGGCCGCGTGCACACCACGCGGCATTTTCAGGTGTGGGAGGGCGGCGGCGAATACAACGTGGCGCGCGGCCTGCGGCGCTGCTTCGGCCTGCGCACCGCCATCGCCACGGCGCTGGCCGACAATCCCATCGGCCGCCTCGTCGAGGACATGATTCTGCAGGGCGGCGTCGATCCGGCGCTGCTGCGCTGGCTCCCCTACGATGGCGTCGGTCGAGCGGCGCGCAACGGGCTGAACTTCACCGAGCGCGGATTCGGCCTGCGCGCGGGCGTCGGCTGCTCCGACCGCGGCCACACCGCGATCGCGACCAGCCGCCCCGGCGACTGGGACTGGAACACGATTTTTGGTCCAGCGAACGGCGCGCGCTGGTTTCATACCGGCGGCATCTTCGCCGCGCTTTCTGAGACCACTCCCGCAGTCGCGTCGGAAGCGATGGAGGCGGCGCGCGCGCACGGTACGCCGATCTCGTATGACCTGAATTACCGCGAGTCGCTGTGGAAGAGCATCGGCGGCAAGGCTCGAGCGCAGGAGGTGAACCGCGAGCTGGTGCGCAAGGTCGATGTCCTGCTGGGCAACGAGGAGGATTTCTCCGCCGTGCTCGGCGTTGCGCTCAAAGATGTCTCCGAAGCATTCCACGAGCTGCCCGTCGCCAGTTACGAGGCCATGCTGCGCGACGTGGCGGCGGCGTACCCCAACCTGGCGATGGTGGCGACGACGCTGCGCACCGCGCATTCTGCCACGCGCAACTCCTGGGGAGCGATGGCGCTGGTGCGGGACGAAATCGTCCACGTGCCGCAGCGCGAGATCGAGATCCTCGATCGCATCGGAGGCGGAGACTCTTTCGCGTCGGGGCTCATTTATGGCATCCTCGCGGGAAAACCCATCGAGTGGGCCGTCCGCTGCGGCGTCGCGCATGGAGCGCTGGCTATGACTTCGCCCGGCGACACCAGCATGGCTACGATGGCGGAAGTGGAACGCGTGATGCGCGGCGAATCGGCGCGCATATCCAGATAGAGGTCGAGGTCAATATGTCGGCAAAAACCATGCAGTGGATCGAACGCATCGGCATCCTGCCCGTTCTGCGGGCGCGTTCAACCAAAGAGGGCCGCGCGCTGGTGGAGGCACTCGTCGAGGGCGGCATCACCGTCATGGAAGTGACGATGACGGTCCCGGGCGCGGTCGAGCTGCTGCGCGATCTGAAGAAAAGCTTTGGCGACCGTCTGCTGCTGGGCGCGGGCACCGTCACTGACGTGGGCCAGGTGCAGGAGACGATCGCCGCGGGCGCGGAATTCATCGTCAGCCCCAGCTTCCATCCCGAGGTCGTCGGCCGCACGAAAGCGCTCGGCCAGATATCGATCCCCGGGGCGCTCACGCCCACCGAGGTCATTACCGCATGGCGCGCCGGCGCCGACTATGTAAAGGTCTTCCCCTGCTCATCCGTCGGAGGCGCCAGTTACCTGAAGGCGCTGCTCGCGCCGTTCCCGGAACTGCAGCTCATCCCCACCGGCGGCGTCACGCTGGAGACCGCGGCGGATTTTCTGAAGGCTGGAGCGCTGGCGCTCGGCGTCGGCACCGACCTGGTGAATCCCAAAGCGATTGCCGACGGCAAGCCGGAGACAGTCACCGAGACGGCCCGCCAATATCTGCAGATCGTCACCGAGTGCCGCCGGTCCGGGTAAAGAACCTCTCAGCAGCGGCGCGCGGCCCTCAGTCCAGCCGCACCAGCCAGGCTTCGCCCTCGCTCGGCCTCAGCGTCCGCGCGATTTCCGTCGCCAGCGTCCGGTCGTCGTTCTGCGGGCGAATGCGAACCCAGTAGCCGGTCGGCCCCTGAAATTCAATCACGTTTGCGCGGGGATACTCGCGATCCAGCTCCGACTCCAGATGTTTCGCGGCGTTCTCATGCGAAAACGCCCCGATCTGCACGCACCAGCGTCCACCCGTGTCCATCGGCTTCGGCGTGCTGAACACGTCGATGCGCACCTCGCCAATCCCGGCGCGCCACAGCCCCACGGCCTTCGCCGCTGCGACCGACAGGTCCAGAATCCGCCCCGGCACAAACGGCCCGCGATCGGTAATCCGCATCACCGCCGACTGGCCGGTCTTCACGTTCACCACCCGGATCAGCGACCCCATGGGCAGCGTACGATGCGCGGCCGAGAGCTGATTCTCGTTGTAGATCTCGCCGTTCGCGCCCACCCGGTTGTGGTACGGCGGCCCATACCAGCTGGCCACGCCCGTCTCGGTGTAGATCGGCTGGTGGGTATCGACGAACTCCTCGTCGGCGTTCAGCGCCGGAGCGACGGCGGGTCCGGGAGCGGCGGGCTGCACGGGCTCCGATTCCACCGGAGTGGGCGCCGGTGGCGGAGTATAGGCCACCTGCTTTTTGTGGGCACAGCCGGCCGCCAGAAGAACGACCACGCTGCCGGCGACAAGCAAAGAACAACTGCGGGGGAGAGAAAAATTCGCCATCGTGTCCGGCTAAGCTCCGCTCCGGCGATCCAGGGCATCGGCCAGCCGGTCCAGCTGCTCGGCCGCCACGCGCAGCGCCTTCGATGAGTTCTGCCGCACCTCCGGCACCACCTTGTCGTTCAGGTATGTGATCACGCGCTTCACGTCGTCTTCAATCTTGTCGCTGCATCCGCCCAGGTGCTCATCCACCTTGCGTCCGAACTGCTCAAACCTTCCTGGATTCGCTGCGCTCATGGTTCTTCCCTGCCTCTCCGTCCAGTATTGCGATGCGCCCCTGCGGGGTCAATCACCCGCGCGAATCGTGGCGCACCCGACTCAACAACCCGGAAATCGCCGGCCGCCGATACATCCCCGGCCCCGCCAGCGCTCATCCACGATGAAGAACGCGTGAATTCCCCCAAATGGTTTCGGCCAGCCGGCCCTCTTCTCCTGGGTTTAGTCTTTTTCCTCCCGTCATTCCCCGGGGCCTCGGCGCAGGTGTTCGCACCTCTGCCTGAGGAGCCTCGCCCAGCCGTTCCCGTTGCCGGCATGCCTCCGTCGTCCTGGCTCTTCGGGCAATCCCTGCCCACGAAAGCATCGCCGGAGGCCGCTTCCCCCATCGAACATGCGCCCCGAGCCCGCCGGAAGTGGGCGCAATACATCGATCCCGGTGAAAAGGTCCCGCCGCTTTCAGCCAAAGACAAGATCGTCTTTTCGTTCCATCGCGACTTCGTCCCTTCAGCCCTCATTCCCGACTTCTCCTCCGCCGGCTTTGGACAGCTGACCGGCGGCAATCCCAAGTACGGCGTCGATTCAGGCGCTTTCGGCGACCGGCTGGGTGGCGATGCGCTCCGCCAGGTCTCCATGCGCTTCTTCGTCCTCGGCGTTTTCCCGGCCATCGACCATACTGACCCGCGCTACCTGCGCAAAGCCTCCGGCAGCCGCAAGAGCCGCGTGGCCTGGGCCGCCGAGCGCACCTGGGTCACCCAGCGCGACTCCGGACGCCCCGGCTTCAACGACGCCGATGTCCTCGGGCACCTGGCCGCGTCCTTTCTCACCATGACCTATTACCCGGCGCCCAGCGTCAACGGCCACGTGGTGCTCGAGACGTTCCTCGTCTCCCTGGCGGGAACCACGGGCAATAACGAGTTCCTCGAGTTCTGGCCGGATGTCATGAATATCTGGCGCCACCACCGCGAGCGCGTCCGCGCCCGGCGGTCCCAAACGCCCTGAAATGCGTCTCAATGGAGAGCAAGGTGCTGAGACGACGCTGCCTCCGCTGCCCATCTCGTCAAACCCCGCGGTTCCGCGCCTCCGTCTCTCGTTCTGGTGCGGCCTGCTGTTCGTGCTCGCCGCTCGCTGTTCGGCGCGCGCGCAGATCGCCCTCCCCGATGCGCCTCTGCCTCGCACGAATCTGATCGCCGGCGATTCCGTTGACGCCTCATCCGCTGCCGTCGCAGCCGTCCAGCAGACCTTCCCGCCGGAATCGCCCAAAACGAGCGGCCGCACGCTACCCGGCCTCCAGCCCAGCTACGTACCGCTTCCCCCGGCGTGCCGAGCGGACGCCTGCAGTCAGCTCAAGCCGCCCCGCATCTGCTGCGAGCGCGGCACCGACAACTTTTCTGTCTATCTAAGCCACAATACGATTCACATCTACACGCCGAAAGAGCTGGCCGTCCTCGCCGGCCGCGACGTCATGGATCCCTTCAACCTGCTCACCATCGGCGCCACCTCGTTGTTCACGGTCGGCACGGATCCGCACTCGCCCTACGGCCCCGGCTTCCACGGCTGGGCGCGCCTCAGCGGCGTCAGCCTTACCCAGGACATGACCGGCGAATTCGTCGGCACCTTTCTGATTCCTTCCATCGATCACCAGGACCCGCACTACCACCGCGAGCCCAACGCGTCGCTGATGCGCCGCACCGTGCACTGCCTGGTTCAGCCTTTCTGGACCGTCAGCGACACCGGCCGCCCCATGCCCAACTACTCCACCATTGTCGGATCCATGGTCGATGAAGCGGTCGACGTCAGCTATGTCCCCTATCAGCAGATGGGCTGGGGCGCCAGCGCCGAGCGCATCGCCACCGGCTGGGCCACCGATCCCGTCGGCAACTTCGTCACCGAGTTTCTGCCCGATGTCGCCCGCCACATCAACGTCAACGTGGTCTTCATCCAGCGCATCGTCAACCGCGTCGCGATCGAAGAAGGCGGCGGCCCGTCGTCACCGTAGCTCCGGCCCGCTTATTTTTTTCTGAAGTAGCGCGGAGCCCGGCCTGGCAGCCACGGATCGTAGTGCGCCGCGAACTCCGCCCGCTGCTCCGTCGAAGGATGGCTGTAGGTCCAGAACTCAACAAACGGGTTCGGCGACGGATCATCCAGCCACACCACGGCATCGCTGCAGAACGAATGCACCACTGTCGCCTGCGGATCGGGCACCAGGCCGTGGATCACTTCCTGCCCGTAGACATCCGCGTTGTGCTCGATCTGCCGGCTGATGCTGTTCGAAACCGGCGCTGCGACAAATTCCATTGCGGTCATCATCAGCAGCACTACTCCCAGCGACGACCAGCTCGCCATGCCATCGATGCCCCAGCCAGTGCCCCGCTTCCGCACCAGCCATCCCAGCAGCCAGAATCCCACCCCGTAGGCCAGCAAAAATCCCACGGCGGAGAACGCCACGCCCCACGCCACATGGTGCAGTACGTAGTGCCCCTGCTCGTGACCGTAGGTGAAGAGGATCTCGTTCCGCGTCTCAATCTTCAGCGTCGTGTCCCACACCACGATCCGCTTCGACGCTCCCAGCCCCGTCACATACGCGTTCGCCCCCGTCGATCGCCGGCTCGCGTCCATGACGAAGATTCGATCCGGCGGAATGTCGAGCCCACCCCTGGCCGCGACCTGCTCCAGCCGCTCCACCAGCGCGGGATCGCTCTTCCCCAGCGGCGCAAAGTGGTTGAACATGGGATCGATGACCAGCGGCGCCACAAACACCAGCAGCACCTCCACCGGCACCGTGAAGATCCAGAACCACAGCCACCACCGCCGCGGCGACCGCCGCATGAGCGCGTACAGCACCCCGGCAACGGCCGTGCCCACCACCATCGTGATCGCCAGGGATTTGGCCCAGTCCACCCACCACGGCCCCCACGCCTCAATCGACAGGCCGTACTCCCGGCTCACATGGTGCCCCAGCATCGCCAGCGGCAGGTCAATCGCGGTCAGGATCAGCAGCCACGCCGGCGCAACCACAAGCCCCTGCGCCCACGCCCGCGCCGACACGCGCTCCGCAGCCTGGGCAATGGCCCGCCCGGCCCGCAGCCGCACCAGCAGCCACACCAGCAGAACCACCCACGCCGTCCCGCCAAAGTACAGCGCCGTGCGCCAGTGGCTGAGCGCAATGGCCTGGGCCAGTTTGTCAGGAGGCAGCGGACACAGCGCCTGGGCCGCGGCCATCAGCCACGCGCCGCCAGCCACCGCGCTAGAGATTGAACAGCTCCCGCAGCCGCCGCGTCTGCGCCCGGCTCACCGGAATCTCCGTTTGCTTCTTGTCCGCCATGCGCAGCTGGTAGCTGCTCTTGAACCATGGCACCACTTCGCGAATGTGGTTGATGTTCACCAGATACGAGCGATGGGCGCGCCAGAAGACCGCCGGATCGAGCAGATCGAACAGCTCCTCCAGCGTCCGGCACTTCGACTGCCCCTCGAACGTCGGCGTCACCGCCGTGATCACGCCTTCGTCGATCGAGGCAAAGCAGATGTCCTTCTGGTCCACCAGCAGCAGCCGGCCGCCGGCCGCCTGCAGCACGATCTTGCCGCTGTGCGGCTTGGGCGCCTGGTGCTGCTCGATCAGCTTCAGCAGCGTGTCCATGCGCAGATCGCCGCTGCCCCGCCGTGCTTCGCCGCCCGTCTCCTGCAGCCGCAGCCGCGCCCTCTCGATGGCCTGCAGCAGCCGATCGCGATCGAAGGGTTTCAGCAGGTAATCGATGGCGTTTACGTCAAACGCCCGCACCGCATATTGGTCGTAGGCCGTGGCAAAGATGATCTGCGGCAGCTGCTCGCCGTCCGCCACTTCCAGCAGCTTCCTGAGCACGGCAAAGCCATCCAGGCCCGGCATCTGCACGTCGAGAAAAACCACGTCCGGGTGATGTTCCCGGATCAGCTCTACGCCCTCGATGCCGTTCTTTCCTTCGGCCACAACCTCGACGCTGTCGGCGGTCTTCAGAAGATACTTCAGCTCTTCGCGCGCCAGTTCCTCATCGTCGACAATGACAGCGGTCATGGACATAATCGCCTGCGGTTCCTCCAAAGGATATAGGAACCAGAGAAAGGATTGTGAAGGAAGGCGGGAAGGCCCAAGCGACCGCCGACAAGCGACCGGCTACAAGCTACAGGCTTAGCGCTACCGGCTACAGGCTCGGGCTACCGTCTCACTCCGCAAAGGCGTGCAGCCGCGCCGGAGGATGGTCCTCCGCCAGATGATGCCCGCAGTGGACGCAGTACAGGTCCGTGATGCGCGCCGTGCGATGGCAGTTCCCGCAGCAGGGCGCCACCTGCCAGGCGCACTGGGGACAAAAGTGATAATCGCTCTCGATGCGCGTCCCGCATGCCGGGCACTGCGACAGAATGGGCTGCCTCAACAGGAAGTACAACACCGCTCCAATCCCGCTGGGAATCACCACGCACACGATCGTCCAGATCGTCGTGCTCATCCCGCGCCGCGGAGAATCCCGGCTGATGTAGCCAATCATCAGCATGTACAGCGCGGCCAGGGCCCCAATGCTGATGTCGAAATAGAAGCGGAACCAGAAGGGCAGGTTAGGCGGATGCCGCCGGTGCTCCGGCACCATCACCCACATCACCCACTCCATCGCGGTGAAAGCCAGCACCGCCGCCGCGACCGACCACAGCGGAATGAGGCTCAGCTCCCCGGAAAAGCCCTCAGACTTTTCTTGCTCGTGCTGTTGAATTTGGTTCTCCATCCAACGATCCTGCGCTTTGTCCTTTATCTCTGCTCATCGCGGAGACGCCGTCCCCGCCAGCTCACCAGCAACACGGCAAAGATCGCCGACAGCAGTACCACCGTCAGCGTCAGCAACATCACCGGCATGTCGAAAAACGGCTCGCCGGAAGTCAGTTCGTTGGCCGCACTCCACAGCGCCGGCGACGCCAGCACCACCAGGCCCGCAAACGCCAGCAGCGCAATGCCCACCTGCCGCCGCCGCCGGGCGCGCTGCCTCTGCATCTCGTACGCCGCTTCCATCACCGAGCGCCGCGTGCGCAGCAGCACGTCAGGGACAGCCCCCTGGCTCTTCGTCGCGCGCATGCTCTCGCCGCTCACAGCGCCTCCACCCGATCGGAGGGAGCCGCCGCGGTACGGGCTACCGCGACATGCGGCTTCAGCGCCGCCAGCCCGCGATAGAGCCGCGATTTCACCGTGGAGAGCGGAGCCCGCGTGACCCGCGCAATCTCTTCCAGCGACATTTCCTCGTGGAAGCGCAGCACCAGAACCTCGCGGTGCAGCGGATCCAGCGTCAGCAGGGCTGCCGCCACCATCTCGCCGTTCTCAATCGTCGCCAGATGCTCAAACGGCGTCTTTTCGTTGCTGGCGATCTCGAACGGCCGCTCCTCGTCGCTTGCCTCGCACATCTCCTCGAGGCTGGCCATCGAACGCCGCCGCCGGTAATCGATCACCAGGTTGCGCGCGATCGTGAACAGCCAGGTATCGAAGCGCGAATTCCCGTTGAACTGCGACCCCCGCACCAGCACCCGCATCCAGGTCTCCTGGAACAGGTCTTCCGCGATTTCGCGATGCCCGGTCAGATACAGCAGATACCGCAGCAGCCGATGCTGATAGCTCACGATCAGCTCATCCAGCAGCTGCGCATCGTGCCGCTTCAGCCCCTCGGCTACCCGGACGTTTTCCCGCCGTACCTGTTCGGCCAGTTGCAGCGTTGCCGCGTTCATATCAATCTCACAGACGGAAGAATCCTGGCGGAAGACGCTGCCATCCACCAGTTTTTCCATCTTTTGTGTCAAATCCATCAGCAGGACACCGCCTTAGGGATCGCTCTGCCTGGCCCGCGCGTCTCTAACTCTTCTAGTATCAACCCGTTTAGGTCCAACGGCAAGGTTACACTGAGATAACGATGGAGATCCTGTACGGCTTTCACGCCGTCGAAGAGGCTCTGCGCTCCGGCTCGCGCCGTTTTGACCACGTCTGCGTGGCCGCCGAGCGCTTTAAGGGCGGTCACGACCCGCGCCTCGCCGCCATCGCCGCCCTCTGCCGCGAAACCGGAGTGAAGGTCCGCACCGAGCCCCGCGATGCCCTTAGCCGCCTGGCGCAAACCACCGCCCACCAGGGCGTCGTCGCCATCGTGCGCGAGCGCGACTTCCTCGATCTTGAAGATCTGCTCACCGGAGAGGAGCCGCGCCTGGTCCTCGCCCTCGATGGCGTCGAAGACCCGCAGAACCTCGGCGCCCTCCTCCGCACCGCCGAAGGCGCCGGCGTCGACGGCGTCCTGCTCACCGAGCGCCGCTCCGCACCGCTCAGCGCCGTCGCCGTCAAGGCCTCCGCCGGAGCCACCGAGCATCTCCGCCTCGCCCGCGTCGTCAACCTGGTTCGCGCCCTCGAAATCCTCAAGGAGCACAACCTCTGGATCGTCGGCCTCGACGAGCACGGCACCCAGGATTACGACCGCCACGACTTCACGTCCAATACCGTAATTGTCCTTGGACGCGAAGGAGCCGGCCTGCACGATCTGGTTCGCCGCACCTGCGACCACCTGCTTCGCATTCCCATGGCCGGCCGGGTGGACTCGCTGAACGTTTCCGCCGCCGGCGCCGTCGTCCTTTATGAAGCCGCGCGCCAGCGCCGCACCGCCTCTCCCGGCGAAAGCCGCCCGGAGAAAACGCAGAAACCCCGCAAAGGTCTTGGTTCATGAAGTTGGTTCGTCTCGCCGCACTCGCTGTTTTCAGCGCTTCCTGCATCGTTCCGGCGCAGCAATCCGAAAAGCCCGCGGAGGCTCCTGCACCGCGAGGACAGGTTCTCTTCTCCGGCCCGCCCGCGCAGACGCCGTCGCACCCCGGCTCCGCCGCTGCGGCCAGTCCCATCACCGACGCCGTCCGCCGCTCGCTCGCCATCACGGCCTGGGATCTCGACATCCACCTCGCGCCGCACGACCACTCCCTCGAAGCCCACGCCCGCGTGACTCTTCGCAACACCGGCAGCACGCCGCTGAGCGAAATCCCCCTCCAGCTCTCTTCCTCGCTCCACTTTGAAACCATCGGCCTCAGCGGACGGCGACTTCCCTTCCGTGCCTTCCCTCTCCCCAGCGACGCCGACCACACTGGCCAGCTCACCGAGGCCGCCATCGCACTGCCGCAGCCCCTGGCTCCGCAAACCAGCCTCACCCTCGACGTCGATTACGGCGGCGCGATCCCGCTCTCCTCCGGCCGTCTCACAACAATCGGCGCGCCCACCGCCACCGCCGAAGCCTCCGACTGGGACCGCATCTCCGCCTCCTTCACCGGTCTCCGTGGATTCGGCAACGTCGTCTGGTATCCGGTCGTCTCCGTCCCGGTCGCGCTCGGCAACGGCGATACGTTCTTCACTGAGATCGGCCGCCAGAAGCTCCTCGACCAGGACGCGACCGCCGCCATCCGCATCACCGACGAATTTTTCTCCGAGCCGCCCACCGCCATCCTCCTCGACGGCCATTCCGTCGCGCTGGGCAAACCCGCTTCCATGCCGACCGCCGCCTTCCCCGGCGTCATCACCGCCTCGCAGCCCGCCACCCGCCTGGGTTTTGAGGTCCCCTCGCTCTTCCTCACTGACGATCCCGCCACCGAGGGCAACGGTCTCCGCGTTCTGGCGCCAGCTACCGACGCGGCAACCGCCCGGCGTTACATCGCTGCCGCCGCGATGGTGCGGCCGCTGGTCCAGCTGTGGCTCGGCAGGAAGGACCATCCTCCGGCAACCATCCTCGAACTGCCCGAGCCCGACGACGCGCCTGCTGAAACCGGCGACCTGCTCGTCACACCTCTCTCGACGGACGAGCCCTCGCACCTGACGCCCGTCGTCATCCACGCTCTCGCCCACGCCGCGTTCTTCTCGCCGCGCGCCTGGCTCAACGAGGGTGTCGCAAACTTCCTCAACACGCTGTGGATCGAAAATCAGGAAGGCCAGACCGCCGCGATGGAGAACCTCAACGCCGAGCGCCCCGCGCTCGCCATCGCCGAGCCGGCCACTCCCGGCACAGGCTCCGGCCAGGATCTCCTCCACGCCGTCAGCTCCATCTACTACCGGACCAAAGCGACGTACGTTCTCTGGATGCTCCGCAACCTCGCCGGCGACAGGGCCCTCGAAGGCGCGCTCCAGACCTACAACCCCGCCGACGACACCAGCCCCGACTACTTCGAGCGCATCCTCACGCCGCTGGCATCCGCCGAGCTGCTCTCCGGCCACAAGGACCTGAGTTGGTTTTTCAGGGATTGGGTCTACAACGACACCGGTCTGCCCGACCTCACTATCGCCGCCGTCTATCCCAGCGCGGAAGCGCACCAGCAGTACCTCGTCGCCGTGGATATCGCCAACGCCGGCTACGCGTCCGCTCTGGTGCCGCTGACCGTCAAGGGATACAGCGCGTCGATCACCGACTGGGTGCAGGTTCCCGCCCACGGCCGTATCACCCACCGCATGACCTTCTCGCAGAATCCCACTGAGGTGGACTTAAACGACGGCTCCGTCCCCGAAATCCAGGACAGCATCCACCGCACGACGCTGAAGACAGCGCCCGCCAGCGGCTCCTGAACCAGGCTTGGCCGAGGCCGCTGTTCCGAGCGCAAAAAGAGAGCCGTCATTCTGAGCGAAGCGAAGAATCCCGCGGGAGCCCGCTCCACCGCCAGCCCATCGAGTTTCTCCCCGGAGCTCTGTGTCCTCTGTGCTCTCCGCGCTGAGACCCGCTACGGGCTACCGGCCGGCCCCGCCAGACTCCCGCCGATCCGCACTCGTCCGTGCCGCGTCTCCATCGTCAGATTCACATCGCGGTTGAAGCCGATCGTCCCCCGCACCGCGTCCGTCCGTCCCGCGCGTGTCACGCCGCCGCCGGTCACCGTCAGCGTGCGGTTGGCAACGGTCCCTGTCGCGGTCCACTGATCGAATCGCCCCAGCCCTGGCGTTCCCGAAGGCTGGCTCACGCGACTTACTCCCGGCAGTCCGCCCTTCTGCCACGCAAACTGAAACGTCCCGCTCGCCGACGAGGCCAGATCCGCCGTCGCATATCCGCTCATCGTCAGCTTTGTCTCAGCCGCTCCCGTGCCCGTGCCCCAGTTCTCGCCGAACACCTTGCCCACGTCCGACGCGCTCGCCCCGCTCAGCTGCGCATCCATCGTCCACTGCGGCGTTCCGCTGCTTGCATCCATGGCGCCGCTGGCGTGCAGCTTGCCGCCCAGCATCGCGCCCTCCAGCGAAGAGACCGTCAGCTTCTTCCCTTCCACTGCGACCGATGCAGCAAGGTTCTGCACCGTCACCTTGCCCAGTTGCAGAGCATTCGCCTCAACGGTGCCCTCCAGCGGAGGCCACGGCCCGCTCTTGCCCTCGCCCAGCGCATTCGTCAGCAACTCGCCCAGCAGCCCCTGCGGCTGCCCCGCCAGCACGGTCTCGATCTTCGCTGCGCTCAGCGCGCCCGCGTTCAGCGCGAACCTCACCGGACACGGCGTCGGCTGGCTGCACACCGACGGATACTCCCCCGATCCCTGCAGCTCCAGCCCGCCGTAGCGCAGCGCCGCCTTCTGCCACACCACTTCGCCCGGCTGCAGCTCCACATCCGCTGACGTCACCTCCACCGGCGCGCGCAGAAATCCCGCGCGCAGCTCCGCTCCCTCCACATGCAGCGTTCCCGTCGTCGTGATGCCCGAGCCGCCGCCCATCAGCGGCGGAATCCAGTTCCCCGTGGTGATTGTGTCCACCTGCAGACGCCCCTTCGGAGCCGCCAGCGTCAGCGCATCTTCCAGCAGCCCGAAATTCGACCCCGCCGCCATCACCCGCGCCACGCTCGCCGGTCCAGTCAGGTGCAGATGAAATCCACGCCGGTCCACAAAGCCGTCGGCCTTCAGCGGAGCCGCGCCGCCCATGGCCACCGCCAGCGGCTCGAGGGCGATCGCGTCCGGCTCCCGAGCCGGCGCCGCCGTCTTCTTCCCGGCACGCGCACCCCTCGCCGGCAGCTGCGTCTCTCCGGCCACCAGGTCCATCGTCGGCAGAGCCAGGGTTCCTCCCGGATAACTCAGCACCACGCTGGTCGCCTTCGCCGCTCCCACCACCGACGCCTGCTGCCCCAGACCCACGAGGAAGCTCCCGTTGATCGCGCCCGTCGCCGTGACATTCTGGGCGTAGGGCCGCATCAGCCCCAGAATCTGCAGAGGAAACGCCGCCGGCACCTGGTTCACCTCCAGCTGCAGCTGCGCCTGCGAGGGCGCAAAGGTATGGACGTTGCCCGTCAGCAGCAGATGCCCGCCGCCCACCGGCGAAAAGCAGGTAATGCTGTCCACCGTCCGCATCGGATGCCGGTACTCGCCCCGGCAGGTGGCCTCCACATCCAGCGTCCGCACCGGCTGAAAATCCTGCCGCCGCAGGTTGCTCACCGACAGCCGCGCCTGCAGCTGCAGATCGCCAACCACACCGCCGATCGTGGTCGCCGCCTGCAGATCGCCGCGCCACCCGCTGTCGAACCCGGCCAGCAACCGGCTCACCTGGCCCAGCTGCGCGCCGCTCCACTCCGCCTCGAGACGCACCGGCATCTGGTTCAGATCCGCCGCGCGCCGCAGCGATCCGTCCACCGTCACCTCGCCCGTGTCGTACAGGTGCAGCTGCAGATCGGTTCGCACCGGCTGCGCCTTCAGCCGCAGCCGCCACTCGTCGGCGCTCGCCTGCCACATGGAAAACTCGGCGTTCATCAGCGAGAACGGCCGCTTCTCCGCGCCATTCTTAAAGTCGATCCGTGAATTCGTCGCTTCGATGTAGGGAAACCGCGGCCGCGCCCCCGCATGCCGCTGCCCGGTCGGCGCATTCGGAATCTGCGCGGCCCGCAGCAGCACCGAGCCGATGCTCCACTGCCCCGCCGTATTCCGCACCAGGTTCAGATTCGCATCGTCCAGGCTGATGCGGCTCACCTCCAGCCGCCCGCGCCACAACGACGTCAGCCGCACCGACGCCACCACTGAGTTGGCATGCAGCGCCGGCTCCGCGCCGAACGCCGGATCCTCCTCCACCGTGAAGTCGCTCATCACGATCCCCGGCATGGGCAGCAGACGCAGCTGCATATCGCCCACGTACACGGGCCGCCCCAGGGCTTCCGACATGCTCGCGGTAATCGACCGCCGGTATTTTCCCAGATTCACCAGAGGCGGCAGAAAAATCGCCAGCGCCAGCAGCACGATCACCGCGCCCGCCACGCCCAGCTTCCACCACGCGGACACACCCCGCCGGCCCGACTCCTCGGAGGTCAGCAACTCCTCCACCCGGCTCATGGCTATTTCACTCGGTGGAACGTTCGCCGCCAGCGCGTCTGGTCGAAGAAGTGGATCGTCTCATGCAGGATCCAGCCCACCCGATCCCCCACCGACGTCTTGTTCTCCTCCGACTCCGGCGTCACGAACGACCAGTAGACGAACAGCGGCCGTCCCACGATATTCTTCCGCGGCACGAAGCCCCAGTACCGGCTGTCCAGGCTCACCGTGCGGTTGTCGCCCATGCAGAAGTACATCCCGGGCGGCACCACCAGATCCTGCCCCTGGATGAAACTCGGCAGCGCCTCGGTCCACTCCGCCGTCACGTCCGGGCTCTCCGACGGAGGCACCGCGGGGAAATCGTCGCGGTAGGGAACGTAGTCGCCGTCGGTGGGCATGCCCGCGTACGGCTCGTTCAGCGCCACCCCGTTGCGGTAAACAACGCCGTTCCGCAGATGGATACGGTCCCCGGGAATTCCGATCACCCGCTTGACCAGGAACAAATGCTCCCCGTTCGGTTCCACCGTCGGCTTGTAGAACACGACGATGTCTTCCCGATGCACATCCCGGTAGTAGACAAACGGCGCGTAGTGCGCGGGCGGCGCCAGCGTGATGCGATCCACCAGCACGTGATCGCCCACCAGCAGCGCGCTCACCATCGACGACGATGGGATGGCAAAATTCTGAAAGATGAAGGTCAGAATGAAAAGCCCCACCGCCAGCACGCCGCAGATCGAGGCGAACGCCTCCAGCGGTGTCTCTTCGTGGTGCTCTTTCCGTGGTGCCTGTTTTTCCAGGACTTCTGCCATCGGCTCCGGCTACCCTCAGCGAACCACGCGCAAAAAGCGGTCCCAGCGCGCGAAATCCTCAATCCGGCTCAGCGGATCGTTTTTCTGTCCGAGTCTATCATCCGGCGACTCGGTATCCGTCGTCGACGGCTGCCGCAGAGAGAAGTAGATGATGAAGGGCCGCCCCACGATGTGATCCTCGGGCACGAAGCCCCAGTAGCGGCTGTCGCGGCTGAAGTTGCGATTGTCGCCCAGCACGAAATACTCGCCCGGCGGCACCACCAGATCCCCCTCCCGCACATCGCGCCGCATCTCCATCCACCACTGCGGATCGACGCCCGGATCGGTGTACAGCTGCGTCGGAAAGCTGTCGCGGAAATCGTCCGGATAGGCAGGCTCGTAGACCGCCCACGGCTCGTCCAGAGCCTCTCCATTCACCCACGCTTCCCCGTTTTGCAGATGCACGCGGTCGCCCGGCAACCCGATCACCCGCTTCACCACATGCTCCGGTGGGTTCGGCGGAAAGTGGAAGACGATGATATCCCCGCGCTCGATCTTCTGATACGGCAGCAGCCAGCCCCAGTGCCCCGCCGGCGCAAACGCCGTCTTGTTCACCAGCAGGAAATCTCCCACCAGCAGCGTGCGCTCCATCGACTCGGAAGGAATCCGGAACGGCTGCACGATGAACGTCAGGATGAACAGCGCCACCACAACCACCATCAGCAGTGAGCGCGTCATCTCCATCGCGCCAGGATAGCCTTTCGCCTTCACCCGCGGCGCCGCCGCCCGAGGCGCCTGCGCTTCCTCCTCCACGCTCGCGGTCTGTTCCTCCCGCTGGGTGATCAGCGCCCGCAGCTCGCCGATGCGCTGGTTGCGAGCCTCGTTCGCCTGGATCGGCGCGGCCGGCTCCTCTGCGCCAGGCTCCTCTGCGCTCGGTTCCTCTGCGCCGGGCTCCTGCGCCCCCGCGCTCTGCGCGTCATGCTGCTCTTCGCCGGGCTCCTGCGCGCCCGGTTCCTCTACACCCGCGTTGTGCGCGTCCTGTTCCTCTGCCTCCACGCTCTGAGGGTCCTGCTCAACTGGCTCGGGTCCGTGTGAGTCCAGTTCCTCTGCATCGACTTCCTGCACGTCCTGCTTCTCTGCGTCCACGCTCTGCGCGTCCTGCTCAACTGGCTCGGGTCCGTGTGAGTCCAGTTCCTCTGCATCGACTTCCTGCGCTTCCTGTTCCTCTGCGCCCGCGCTCTGAGCGTCCAGTTCCTCTACGTCGGGTTCCTGCGCGTACTGCTCCTCCGCGCCGAGTTCCTGCGCGCCCGATTCCTCTGCGCCGGACCCCTGCGCATCCAGATCCTCTGCGCTCACGCCGTGCGCGTCCTGCTGCGCTTCGCCAGTTTCCTGCGCGTCCTGTTCCCCTGCGCCGGGCTCCTGCGCGTCATGCTGCTCGGGCCACTGCGGAGCTTCGCTCATAGCGCGTGCCCCTCTTCCCGCAGCTGTTCCAGCGCCCGCCGGGCCGCATCCTGCTCTGCTCGCTTGCGCGTCGATCCCGTTCCCTCGGCCAGCACCGCCCCGGCCAACCGCGCTTCCACAAAAAACTCCTTCTGGTGGTCCGGCCCGCTCTCCCGCACCGTGCGGTATTCCGGCTGTCCCTGGCGTCGCGCCTGCAACAGCTCCTGCAGGGCGGACTTGAAATCCCCCATCCCGCCGTCGGCTGCCACCCGCGCCCGCAGCGCTTCCACGCCCGGCGCCACAACCTGCGCCTCGACCAGCCGCCGCGCCGCCTCCAGTCCCCCGTCCAGATAAATCGCTCCGATCACCGCCTCCATTGCGTTCGCCAGCAGCGCGGTCTTCGCGCGCCCGCCGCTTCGCTCCTCGCCTCGTCCCAGCAGCAGATGCCGCCCCAGCTCCAGGCCCCGCGCCACTTCCGCCAGATGCCTCCGGCTCACCAGCGCTCCGCGCAGCCGGGTCAGCGCGCCTTCGCTCAGCTCCGCATAGCGCCGGTACACGCCCTCGGCCACCAGCATCCCCACCACCGCGTCGCCCAGAAATTCCAGCCGCTCGTTGTCTCCGGTCTGCTGCGGCTCATCGCTCCGCTCATGCGCCCGCGAGCTGTGCGTCACAGCCACCGCCAGCAGTTCCCGATCGGCAAAACGATACTCCAGCTTCGCTTCCAGCGCCTGCAGACCTCCCGGCTCCCGCGTCGATTCCGCGCCGTCGAAACATCCCGATTGCTGTGCCGGCGTGGACCCCATCGCTCTCTGTCTTGTTCTCTCTTTCGATTGTAGAAGCCGGGCCCGCAGTTCCGGCCGGCTTCACTGCGGATGCGGCTGGCTGCCCTGCGGAGCCGCGGAAGCAGGAGCCTGGCTGTTGTCGTTCTCCGCCTGATGCGGCAGCGTGAACGGCTTCTGCAGGCCCGACTCCGCCGCGTCCTTCGTGTCCGGCTGCCCATCGCGCACCGTGAGCGCAGCCTTATATTCGGCAATGGCCCCAACGCGGTCATCCTCAACATCCTTGATCCGCCCCAGAAAAATGTGCGACCAAGCCAGCATCCGCGGATTCTGCGCCGTGGCCAGCGTGCCCCGGAACGCCGTCTCTGCGTCGTCCATCTTGCCGTTCATCAGGTCGGCCCGCGCCAGAATGAAGTCCGCCCGGCCCGGCTCGCCGCTGTGCGCCGCCAGCGCCTTCTGCGCCAGCTCCTGCGCACCGGCCACGTCCCCCTTCATCAGCTTCACCTCGGCCAGATCCAGCTCTCTGGTTTGCGGCGGCCTCTGCGGGGAGCGCGTCATGATGTCGCCTTCGCCCAGCGCGTCAAACGTGATCTGCTTCGCCTGATGCACCTGCACATCCACGTCCATCCCGTACACCATCGGCCCGATCGCCTCATCCAGGCTGTCCGGGCTCTTCTCAAAACCCTTCAGCTGGTTGTAGAAGTACTGGGTCAGCACGAAGCCCTGGTTCATGTCGTGGTCCACAGCCTTCTGCCGGATCGCGTCTTTCCGCTGCTCCGCCACGGCCCTCGCCCGGTCGTACGGTCCCATGTCCCCGCGCAGCGTGTTCGGCGGAACCTTCACCTCCGGCACGCCGGTGTCCATCGTCCGCGCCTCAATCGCCCGGATCATGCACTCGATCACCAGCGACACCAGATCGCTCTTGAACTCGAACGACAACGGCGCAGCCTGCACCGTTCTCAGGATGGGCTGCATCCGGTCCATCGAGTTCTCGTGCGCGTACAGCAGCGGCTCGATCTCGTAATGCAGATACGCGTGCCGCACCAGCTGCATCGGGATCGTCCCGTTCTGCGGCGAAGCCACCACCACATAATTCGTCCCGTAGATCCGCGCGTTCGTCTCCGCCGGCGAGAGCATCGGCTCCAGCACCACCAGGAAGTGCCGCCCGCTGTAAGTCGATGCCGGCATCTTCAGGTAGTAATTGGTGTCCACGATCATCTTCGACAGCGGCCCGTGCAGACGATTCGTCATCTCGTCATACGCCGACCGGTTTTCCACCCAGATCACGTGGAGGTCGATGTCCTCGGCGAATTGCCGCACCAGCGGCAGCACCTCGATCACCCCGTTCGCGTCCGGCGGCAGGTCCTGCTGATCCACACTGGGCGTCAGGTCCGGCGGCGGCGTCAGATAAAGCCCCAGGGACACATACTGCGCCAGGCTCCGCGCCGGATCCTCCAGCCGGTGCTGGTCGATGAACAGGCACAGCTTGTCGCGATCGTCCCGCCCCCGCGCCGTCCCGATCAGCGCCTGATTCACCTCGTCCCGCACCTTCTTCCGCACCGGGTCCGAGACATCAAGCCCCTTGTCGTAGCCGCAGGCGTTCAGCGCCACACCGATGTCGAACATCGATTCGCTGGTTTCCAGGCTCACCGTCGGCCCTGCCGGGTCAATCAGTGCCGGCGCCGGCGAGGGCCCGGTCTGCGACGTCCGCACGGGCGCCTGCCCCTCGCTCAGCGGGACCGAGATCTGCGACGACGAACTCTGTTGGGCCAGACACGGAACCCCTGCAACGGCTCCGGCAATCAGGAGCGACAACGACCAACGGCGGAAAAACTGCGGCATATTCTCTTGAGCGGATTTGGGCTGGATCGACTGCTCTTCAGTCTATGCGCCGCTCCCCGCAGAATCAATCGATACGCTACGAGCTACGCGCTACCGGCTACAGGCTACCGGCTGCCCGCCCCCGATTCGCACCCCCTCCCCGCTCTGCCGTACAATCCTCCCCATTGCACGACTCTCCACCCCAATGATCAAAAGCTTCTTCCGCCCTACCGCCTTTCTTCTTCCCGTCTGCCTCCTGATCGCCTTCACCCTCCCGCTCACCGCGCAGACCTCACCCTCCGCCGGCGTCGATCCCGATACCGCTACTCTGCTCACCAACGATCAGCCCGTGCGCGCCCCGCACGCCATGGTCGTCACGGTGCAGCATCTCGCCACCGACGCCGGCGTCGCGATCCTCAAAGAAGGCGGCAATGCCGTCGACTCCGCCGTTGCCGTCGGCTTTGCCCTCGCCGTCGTTTATCCCTTCGCCGGCAATCTTGGCGGTGGCGGATTCATGCTCATCCACGAGCATTCGCTCTTCGTCCACGGCCATCATGGCGACCGCGAAATCTTCCTCGACTACCGCGAGAAGGCCCCCCTCGCCGCCACCCCCAACATGTACCTCGACGCCAGCGGCAACATCATTCCCAAAGCCAGCATCGTCGGCTATCGCGCCATCGGCGTCCCCGGCTCCGTCGCCGGACTCGTCTACGCCGAGCGCAACTACGGCCGCCTCACTTTGGATAAAGTGATGGCCCCCGCCATCCGCCTCGCCACCGAAGGCTTCGTCCTCACCGACGAAGAGGCCACCGATCTCCACGACCCGCTCCTCGCCCAGTTTCCCGCCTCGTACAAAATCTTCCAGCGCAACGGCGACTTCTATAAGTCCGGCGACACCTTCAAACAGCCCGAGCTGGCCGAAACCCTGCGCCGCATCGCCGCCGATCCCGAAGACTTCTACCACGGCGCCATGGCCCAGCAGATCGCCAAAGCCATCCAGCAGGGCGGCGGCCTCATCACCGCCAACGACCTGGCCCGCTACACCGTCAAGGAGCGCAAGCCGGTCACCGGCTCCTACCACGGCTATACCGTCGTCAGCTCACCTCCTCCGTCCTCCGGCGGCATCGCCCTCATCGAGATGCTCAACATGCTCGATCACTACGATCTGCATGCGCTCGGCGACCGCACCACGCCTGAGATGCACCTCATCATCGAAGCCTTCCGCCGCGCCTACATGGACCGCACCAACTACCTCGGCGATCCCGACTACGTCCACATCCCCGTCGAAAAACTCCTCAGCCGCAAATACGCTGACGCCTGGCGCGCCACCATCAACCCCGACAAGGCCACGCCCTCCGCCGACCTCCAGCGTCCTGTCGGATTCCTGCCGCCGCCGCCCACCATGGCCGACGTCCGCCATGAGTCGATGAACACCACCCACTACTCCGTCATGGATTCCGATGGCAACGCCGTCTCCGTAACCACCACCCTCAACAACGGCTTCGGCTCCGGCGTCACCGTCCCCGGCCTCGGCTTCCTGCTCAACGACGAGATGGACGACTTCGCCTCCAAGCAGGGCGTGCCCAACATGTTCGGCCTCATCGAGGGACCGGCAAACTCCATCGCCCCCGGCAAGCGCCCGCTCTCCAGCATGACGCCCACCATCATCCTGCGCGACGGCAAGGTCGCCTACGTCCTCGGCTCGCCCGGCGGCGGCACCATCATCACCACCGTCGCCAACATCTTCATCAGCGCTGCCGACCAGGGCCTCAACATCCAGCAGGCCGTCGACGCCCCACGCTTCCACCAGCAGTACCTGCCTGACGTCGTCATGCTGGAGCGCGGCTTCTCCGACCAGACGGTCAACGGACTCCGCTCGATGGGCTACACCCTCCGCATCGGCCGCCACTGGGGCGACGGCGAATGCATCGCCGTCGATCCCAAAACCGGCGAGCTAAGCGGCGGCCACGACCACCGCCACGACTTCGGCAAGGCCGAAGGCTATTAGCCCCGGCAGCGGTCATTCTGAGCGAAGCGAAGAAACCTGGCCTGAGCGAGCCGCAGGCGAGTCGAACGGCTCCCGTGGATGCCGGCCGCAGAGCAGGACCCACAGAGTTTCTCCCCGGGTTCTTTGGATCCTCTGAGGTGCCAATAACAGAAGCCGTCATTCTGAGCGAAGCGAGGAATCCCGTGGATGCCGGCTGCAGAACAGACCCACAGAGTTTCTCCCCGAAACCCTCTGTGTCCTCCGCGTTCTCTGTGGTGCATTCTTTCTCGATCGAGCGCCGCAACCTGCAACCTGTAACCCGTAACCTGAAACCTGCAACCTGTAACCCGCAACCTGCACCCAGCCTTTCGTACCCCGCACCCTGAACCCCGTACCCTGTTCCGCGCGAAGAATCCCGTGGATGCCGGCCGCAGAGCAGGACCCACAGAGTTTCTCCCCGAAACCCTCCGTGTCCTCCGTGTTCTCTGTGGTGCATTCTTCCTCGATCGAGCCCCGCAACCTGAAACCCGCAACCTGTACCCTGTCCCCCGCACCCTGAACCCTGTACCCTGTTCTGCGGGAGACCCGCACATGCCCGACCCGACCTGCGACATCGGCCTCATCGGCCTCGCCGTCATGGGACAAAACCTCGTCCTCAACATGAATGACCACGGCTTCAAAGTCGCCGTCTTCAACCGCACCGTCTCCAAAGTCGACGACTTCCTCGCCAACGAAGCCAAAGGCACAGCGGTCACCGGCGCGCACTCGCTTCAGGAATTCGTCTCCCTCCTCAAACGTCCGCGCCGCGTCATGCTCATGGTCAAAGCCGGCGACGTCGTCGATCAGAACATCGAGCACCTGCTCCCGCTCCTCGAGCCCGGCGACATCATCATCGACGGCGGGAACTCCCTCTTCACCGATTCCAACCGCCGCACCAAAGACCTCGCCGCCAAAGGCATCCTCTTCATCGGCACCGGCGTCTCCGGCGGCGAAGAAGGCGCGCGCTTCGGACCCTCCATCATGCCCGGAGGCAATCCCGCTGCCTGGCCCGCCGTCAAACCCATCCTCCAGGCCATTGCCGCCAAAGTGGACGCGAGCGGCAAAGCCACCACCTCCGACGGCCAGGGAACCCCCTGCTGCGACTGGGTCGGCGACGCTGGCGCCGGCCACTACGTCAAGATGGTCCACAACGGCATCGAGTACGGCGATATGCAGCTCATCTGCGAAGCCTACGACCTGCTTCGCCAGACGCTGAACGCCACCCCCGACGAGCTCGCCGCCATCTTCACCGACTGGAACCAGGGCGAGCTCGACAGTTATCTCATCGAGATCTCCGCGCAGATCTTCGCCAAAAAAGACGACGATGGCTCCCCCATCGTGGACAAGATCCTCGACACCGCCGGCCAGAAAGGCACCGGTAAGTGGACCGTTATCTCCGCCCTCGACCTCGGCATGCCCGTCACCCTCATCGGTGAATCCGTCTTCGCCCGCTGCCTCTCCGCCATCAAGGAAGAGCGCGTCGAAGCCTCAAAGATTCTCCAGGGCCCCACAGGCCAGGCCTCCACCTTCGATCGCGCCGACTTCATTGAGAATGTCCGCCGCGCGCTCTACTGTTCGAAGATCATCTCCTACGCGCAGGGCTACATGCTCCTCCGCCAGGCCGCGAGAGAATTCGGCTGGCAGGTGAACATGGGCGGCATCGCCCTCATGTGGCGCGGAGGCTGCATCATCCGCAGCCGCTTCCTCGGCAAAATCAAAGACGCCTACGACAAGAACCCCGCCCTCGACAATCTCCTCTTCGACGACTTCTTCGCCGGCGTCCTTAACAACTACCAGGCCTCCTGGCGCAAAGCCGTCGTCAAAGCCATCGCTCTCGGCGTCCCCGCGCCGGCCTTCTCCACCGCGCTCTCCTTTTACGACGGATACCGCACCTCCCGCCTGCCCGCGAACCTCCTCCAGGCCCAGCGCGACTTCTTCGGAGCCCACACCTACGAGCGAACCGACAAGCCAAGAGGCCAGTTCTTCCACACCAACTGGACCGGCAAAGGCGGCCGAGTCTCCTCCGGCACCTACAACGCCTGAGGCGGCGCACCAGGCAGCCCCCAAAAACCTGCCCTCCAAAACCTGACCTCCACCCACGAAGGCTGTCATCCTGAGCTCGCGCAAGCGAGCGAAGGACCCGCGGTTGCTTCTAAGAGGTTGGCCGGCCCCAATCTCCCGTTTTCCATTGTCAACCCTTACGAAAGTCATTCGCGCTGATTCGAAGCCGCTTAGAGCCCGATCTGCCTGGCAGGAAACCCGTCCAAAACTGCCATACTAAAAATAGGGGATAAAAAAAATCTCTCGCCCCCAAGGTGGCCTGTCATGAGGACGAGCTCAGAATCGAGCCGTGATCGGCAAGAATCCCGTAACCCGCGTATTTGTCGCACATACGTTTGAGCACCTTAGGAACTACTTTGTTTTGATAGATATGCGCAAAGCCGATTTTGCAAGTACCTTGTTTTGATAGATATGCAAATTTCGCAATTTTTTTTTACGACGCCGATCAGGCCAGAACGACCGCTGAGCCACTACGCCGTTCGCCGTCCGTCCCGCGCCGCAACTTTACCCCTCTGTTTACGATCTAATCAACAGAGGATGGAATTCATATGCCAAGGCTTAGACCCGTATTGATCACAGCCCTGGCGGCTCTGTTCGCTCCGGCCCTTTTTGCTTTGGATACCCAGACGGTTCCGGCCCCAACGAACCCTGCCGTGCCAGGGACGCTCAACTACATTGAAGGTTCCGCAAACCTCGACGGCCAGCCCGTGACCCAGACCACCATCGGCTCCCAGACCCTCGCCCCCGGCCAGGTTCTCTCCACCACCACCGGCCGTGCTGAGGTTCTGCTGACCCCCGGAGTCTTCCTGCGCCTCGGCCACAACAGCGCCGCGAAGATGGTCTCCCCGGACATAACCAACACCGTCGTCGCTGTGGAGCGCGGCCGTGCCACCGTCGAAGTCGATCAACTGTTTAAGGAAAACGACATCCATGTGCTGGAAGATCATGTCCCGGTTCAACTTGTCCAGACAGGCCTTTACGAATTTGACGCCGGCCAGGGTAGCGTTCTCGTCTTCCAGGGGAAGGCCGCCATCGACAAAGGCCACGGCCACTGGGCCACGATCAAGTCCGGCCATGAGGTCAACGTGACCGCGGGCGCAGCCGCCGTGAACCCGACGAAGTTCAACGTCAACCGCCAGGAAGAAGCCGGTATCTATCGCTGGAGCAGCCTGCGTTCCGACTACCTCTCCCAGGCCAACCAGCAGCTCGCGGCAGAGTACGCTCCCGGTTACACGCCCGGATGGTACTGGGATCCCTACATGTACGACTACACGTTCCTGGGTCCGTACGCGTTCTATAGCCCCTTCGGCTGGGGTTACTACCCCTTCGGCTATGGCGCCGGATTCTACGGCGGATACTACCCCGGTCTCTACGGCGGCTACTATGGCGGCGGTTACGGCCACTTCGTCGGTCCGCATGGACCGGTGCACCTCCGCAACGGCGGCTTCGGTGGCCCGGCTGCATCGTCCAGCGGCTTTCGCGGCAACGCGCTCCGCAGCGGCGGCGAGATGGGCGGCTTCCACGGCGGGGGCGGCAGCGTTCACATGAGCAGCGGCGGCTTCGGCGGCGGCCACGGCCGCTAGTCCCAAACCGGCAACGGATGCGAGGCTTACTTCACAACCTGAATCGTCCAGGCAAACGACACCGCTCCGCCGGAGGGCGACTCCGGCGACAGCATGACCTGGCAGGTCTTCGCCGGAAGCTGCGAAACGGGCACCTGAGCAACGACGTACGACACGATGCCGGCCTGCTGCGACGCCAGCCCTGCGGCGTCAAACACGCTGGCGCCTCCGCTGGTCATCCGAACGTCCCAGCGCGTCGACGCATCGCCGCCCGGAGTTTCCAGTTCAAGCTTCACGAGGCTCGCGCTCCCGAGGTGCAGCACCGATGGCCTCTGCGCAGCTCCGCGCGCCACGTGCGCCGGAAGGAAAAGCACAGCGGCAGCCTGCGACATCGCTTCGGGCCGGGTCGTCGCTGAACCAGGCGCCGGCGTGGCTGCTGTTCCGGTGGCCAGCGTGGGCCGGTGATTCCGGTGCTCCGCCGTGTACGCGAAGAAAAAGAGGATCACGATCGCCATCGCGAACCCGGGAACCAGAAACCGGCTCCACATCCGGCGTCGCGGTTGGGACCGCGCCACCGGAGCCGCGGCCACGGCTTCGGCCGGAACGCTCTGCAGCGTGCGGATCAGAGCGCGGCGCAGCGCAACCCGATCCTGCAGCGCCGCATCCCGCTCGATGCGCGCCGTGAAGACCTGCTCATCGGCCGGATTCAGACCGTCGGTCACATACTCTTCGATCAGTTCGTCCTCGGCGTCCTGCAGGTCCGAGAACCAGGCTTCGTCCTGGAACATCCGTTCTTCGATCGCCTCCGCCCGCTCGGGCGGCAGCCGATCCAGCAAAAAGTCGCGAAATTCATTCGAATTGGAGGAAGGATTCATCGTGTGCCGTTCTCGTGCGAAATCCGTGCGCGGACACAGGTCTCAATGACCCGCCGCAGCCGGAAAACCCGTTTCCGCAAAGCGTTCTGCGTCATGCCCAGGTTCTCTGCCATCTGCCGGCGATGGTCGATCAGGGCCTGCCCGCGCGAGGTGTAGTACTCCATCAGCAGCTTGCGATCTTCCTCCGGGTGCCGGCTCAGACAGGCTTCCATCGCCTCCTGGATTGCGCCTTCATTTTGTGTGTCGAAAACGCTGGAAATGTTCCGGGTATAGTGACGATTCGCTTCGGCTTCCCGGATGCAGCGGCGGGTTTCTTCCTGCGCCACCAGACGGGCAATTCCATAGGCGTATGACTCCGGTACCTCGATTCGCTCTCCGCCTCCTAACTTGCTCGCCAGGCGATCGACCACCTCATCGGCCAGCGATTCGGCCAGGATGAACTGACGCCGCGCAAAGAAGAAGACCAGCCGTTCGCGCAGCCGCTCGTAACGAGCCGCCGCCTCATCGCGGTTGCGGCCGAGCACCAGCAGCAGTTGATCCAGACCTTCCCGGGTCAGCCGCTCTGTCTTCCGATTTGCCAGACTGTCCTGCATGCGAATCTATCGAGGCAGAGGATGCGGATCTCCCTCCAGCGTAAAGCCTGCCCAGTAATAAGGGTTGCTCCACCGGGGGACTTGCGCAATAGCCCTTTGGGCGGAGCGCAGTGCCTCGGCCGGGGACAGACCGCCCTGGTACAGCGCCTGATAAAAGTGCCGCATCAGCTCCGCCGTTGCCGCATCATCCACGTCCCACAGCGAGCCGACCACCCGTCGCGATCCCGCAATCAGAAAGGAGTACGAGAGCCCCACCAGTCCTTCTCCGGGCAGCCGATCGCCGTTGGCCGTTTGGCAGGCACTCAGAACCACCAGGTCCACAGGCATGTGCATGGAAGCAATGTCGGAGAACCAGAGCGCGCCCGCCTGCCGATGACCGGCGGCATCGACGCGCGACAACAGGATATTCGACAGATCCGGCTGTACGGGGTTGAGAAACGCATGCGTGGCGAAATGGACGACGTCAAAACGGGACCAGTCCAGAGAACGCACTCGTTCCGCACTGGCGGCGAAACCCACGACCGGATCTACATGCGACGCCCCGGCCGCGCCTTCGATCGCCTGCACTTCCTGCCCGGCCCAGGCAAGGCGCGTCAGCCGTCCGGCCGGATTCGCCTGCGACCAGAAACTCTCCGCCGCATTCCGCATCCCGGAGCCGTCCCCGGCCGCTGCAGACACCGCCACGCGAGGGTCGTCGGCGCTGAACACCGGATCGGCAATCACCGCGATCTCCGCGGATGGTTTGCGCTCATGGCGCTCCAGCAGGGCCAGCAGGGCCGCCACCGAGGGCTCGCGAACGACACAGTACTGATCCTGCAGGTACTGCTCCCCGCGCCCGTTCACTGTCGCTATACGCAGCGCCTCCATGGGGACCGACAGGACGGGTCCGTCGCCCACAATCACAAGCGTGTGCACCGAGCGCGGAATCGCTCCTTCCGGCAGGAGCCAGCTTCCCAGACGTTGCGCCGCCTGATCGAACTGCGCGGCCGAATCCGACAGCGCGACAGCAAACGCCTGCGGTGTCGAAGACTGAGCGTTGAAGGGCGAGGTCAAATCACGGGTGATCTGCTGCGTTAACGGGCTCAGTTTCGCGGCGCCCGGCAGCCGATAAACATGAACCGAATCGGCGGTGATGACCCACAGGTAGCTGATATCGTCGTTGGTCCAGTACTCCAGAGCCGCGGTCCCGTCACTGAGGCTGCTCTGCAGTCTGTCGATCAGCGAGTTCGGGGAATGAAAGAGGCTTGCGGATCCCGAGAGAGGCGCTTCCCCGCTGCGGTTCATCTCCGCTTCGAGGCGATCTTCCTGCTCCATCAGGCGAGCCAGGTCTGATTCCAGATGCGCCGCTTCAGCGGAATGGAGGTGCGCCGCGCGCATCGCCACGAGGCTGCTCTCCGCCAGATGGATTCGGCGCAGGCTCGAGGCCTGCCGCTCCCGCAGCTCGCTGTCCTCTCCGTTGCGCCCCTGCAAGGAGCCGCTCTCTTCCATTTGATCCAGCAGAAAGCGCGCTCGCCCGCGTTCAGCGATCACCAGGGCCTGCCGGCCGTATCCGGCCCCGGGATGCGACCGCTGCAGATGCATCAGCACATCGATGGCCAGCGCGTAGTAACTGTGCCAGGAAGAAAACCAGGTGGTGCGCAGCGAGTCCGGCGGGGTCGAGTCGCGCACGCTCTCGATGCTGTCGAGGGCCACCCTGATGTCCTTCAGAGCCCCCAGGTCGTCTCCGCTGCGGAACTCCGCGTGGGCGAGGCCACCGAGAGCTGAAATCAGATCCGTGTGATCGAACGACTGCCGGGCGATATCCGCCGCCGTCCGGTAATCGGCCCGCGCCGCAGCCGGATTCTCCGCCTTGAGTTCCAGATCGCCCTCTGCGACGGCGATTTGCGCCAGAGCATCCGTTTCATGGATCTCTTCCGCAAGCTGCTTTGCCTGAGTCAGGTAACTGCGCCCATCCGTGAATCTGCCCTGCTTACTGCAGATTGTTCCCAGCCCCAGCAGGACAAAGACCTTCTCGCGTTTCATTCCGGTTGACTCGGATAACTGCAGCGTTCGCGTATAGGTGCCAAAGGACTCCGATAACTGCCCGGCATCCTCTTCCAGGTTCGCCTTTCGAAACATCGTCGCCAGCTGTCCTGGAAGATCGGGATGCTTCGCCCAGAAGGCTTCTGCCCGGGCCAGCATCTCCTGCGCCTGCGCGCTGCTGTCGAGCCGCTCATAGAGCATGGCCATGTCTTTTTCGGCAAGTCCGATCATCATGTCAGAGGGATTGGTCTGCTGCAGCTGTAACACCTGCGAGTAGGCCTCGAATGCCGCCTGCATCTTGCCCTCGATGAGGTCGATGCTCCCAACCTCTTCCTCAATGTGGAGAATGCCGACCTGGTCGTCCAGCTTCCGGGCAATCTCGATCGCCTGTTGCGCATCCTGCAGGGCGCCTTCATAGTCGGTGGCGATCCGCAACAGTTTGCCGCGGTTCTCGAGCATTACCTCCTGATTGAACAGGTCTCCTGTTTCCGCAAAAAGCCGGAGCGCGTTCGCATAATCCTGCGATCCTGCGCTGTAATCGGCGAGGTCCGACTGGATAAAGCCCGCGGTCTTCCACGCATTGGCCTGTTCCACGGGATCTCCGGCGTCCGGCAGGCCCACGGCCCGCACCACGTCAGGCGACGCCTGCTGCGGATCTCCCGAGGTAAATGCCAGATAGACGGCCTTCCAGACAAGCGTCCGCCGCAGCAACGAGACGTCGTGGATCTGTTCCCAGGAAGATATGGCCTGGTCGTAGGCGGCCAGCGCCTCTTTTGCATTGGCGGCGGTATGCTTCGCCCACAGAGAGTCGGCCCTGGCCAGGGCCTCCTCTCCCTGTTCGGCAACCTTATCCTTTGGGTCTTCAGGATGAGGACTGCTGACAGCAATTCGTACCGTGGCCGGCTTCCGCCTGCCGGTTCCTGAAACCTCAACCGACTGTGGCGCCGCGCTGCCCGGCAGAGTCAACCGAATGCGGGCGTTCTTCCCAGCGAGGTTCGTTCGGGACAAATGAGCCTGCCCGGCGCCGTCCGTCCAGGTCACACTGGAATACTGTTGTTCTTCCGTGATCGTGACCACTATGGTCGCGCCGACAGGCACGCTGACGGTGAATTGCAGCGGAGTGCCTGGGACGATCTCCTTCTCAACCGGAGCGCTTCCCGCTGCAATGGTTAGGATCTGAGATGCAGCCTGACTGGAATCGCGAAGGCCAGGCGAACTTCCGGCTGCAAATACAAGGAAGACAGCCAGCAGACTGCAACGGATTCTGCGCGCGCTCCGTGGCCGTGCCCAGAGTCCTCCGCCTGCCCGCATGATGCAGGCCATTTTAGAGGATCGCCTCTGCTTAAGCCACGATGAAACGGGTATTCGGCGCCAACGCGGCCGCTTTTACACTTGCCCGATTGTTACAGCCGAGTCATTTTCCGGAGATCCGGTCCAAAGCGAGGTTGAGTTCGAGAACGTTCACGCGTGGTTCTCCGAGAAATCCGAGCTGGCGCCCCTCGATGTGCCGCTCAACCAGTCCCCGCACCGTGGGTTGCGGTAAGTGCCTGGCCGCGGCGACGCGGGGAACCTGAAAAAATGCGCCTGCCGGCGAGATATCCGGATCCAGACCCGATGCCGAAGTGGTCACCAGGCCGATGGGAACCTCTTTGCCGGGATTCTGCTTTTGCAAAGCGGCCACGTCCGCATCGATGCGATCGATCAACTTTTTGTTCGTCGGCCCGTAATTCGAGCCGCCGGAGTTGGTCGCGTCGTATCCGTTTCCCGCTGCCGACGGACGCCCGTGAAAATACCGGTCACCGGTGAAACTCTGGCCGATGATCGCCGATCCGATCACCTGGCCGTTGCGCACGATCAGCTGCCCATCGGCTTTTTGACGCATGGTGAGCTGAGCCAGGCCGGTCACCAGCAGGGGATAGCCAACTCCCAGCAGAAGGGTCGTCACAATGGTGTAACGAATGGCGATATTCAGCACTTTTCCCATAACTCTCCCTCAGGCCAGCCGCAGGCCGTTCAGCAACAGGTCAATGATCTTGATTCCGATGAAAGGCACGATGATGCCGCCGATCCCGTAGAGGATCAGGTTGCGCCGCAGCAGAGCCTGCGCCGACATGGGCTCGTATTTCACGCCTTTGAGCGCCAGCGGAATCAGCGCAACGATAATCAGCGCGTTAAAGATCACGGCAGACAGAATCGCCGAGTGCGGCGTGGCCAGGTGCATGATGTTCAGCGCATTCAGCACCGGGAAGACGCCGGCAAACATCGCCGGGATAATCGCGAAATACTTGGCTACGTCGTTGGCGATGGAAAACGTGGTCAGCGCGCCCCGCGTCATCAATAACTGCTTGCCGATCTCGACAATCTCGATGAGTTTGGTGGGATTGGAATCCAGGTCCACCATGTTGCCGGCTTCCTTTGCGGCCTGGGTACCGGTGTTCATGGCCACGCCCACATCGGCCTGGGCCAGGGCCGGCGCGTCATTGGTGCCGTCGCCGGTCATGGCCACCAGCTTGCCTTTGCCCTGCTCCCGCTTGATCAGGTCCATCTTGTCTTTGGGCTTGGCTTCGGCCAGGAAGTCGTCGACGCCCGCCTCGCGCGCGATCACCGCTGCTGTCATGGGATTGTCGCCGGTGATCATGATGCTGCGAATGCCCATCGCCCGCAGACGCGCCAGACGGTCCTTCAGTCCGCCCTTCACGATGTCCTTCAGGTAGATCACGCCCAGCGCGGTGCTGTTTTCGGCGACGACCAGAGGCGTTCCACCCAGACGCGCGATTTCTTCCACGCGGTCGGTTACCTGCCGCGGCATACGCGAGCCCTGCTGTTCCAGATATCGGGCGATCGCATCGGCCGACCCTTTGCGAATCTTTGTCCCTGGCAGATCCACACCGGACATCCGGGTCTGCGCGCTGAAAGGCACAAAGGTAGCGTGCATGCCGGTCAGATCGCGACCGCGCAGGTTGTATTTCTCCTTGGCCAGCACGACGATGGAGCGGCCCTCCGGCGTCTCGTCCGAAAGCGACGCCAGCTGCGCCGCATCCGCCAGCCGCTCCGTGGTGACGTCCGGAGCCGGAGAAAACTCTGTCGCCTGCCGATTGCCCAGGGTGATCGTCCCTGTTTTGTCCAGCAGCAGGGTGTTCACGTCGCCTGCCGCTTCCACCGCGCGGCCTGACATGGCCAGCACGTTGTACTGGACGAGACGGTCCATCCCGGCAATGCCGATCGCTGAAAGGAGAGCGCCGATGGTTGTGGGAATGAGACACACCAGCAGCGATACCAGAACAAAGATGGTCTGCGGCGCGTGCGAGTAGATGGCAAAGGGCTGCAGGGTGACCACAGCGAGCAGAAAGATGACGGTCAGCCCCGCCAGCAGAATGCTCAGCGCTATTTCATTCGGCGTCTTCTTCCGCTCGGCGCCCTCGACCAGCGCGATCATTCGATCGAGAAATGTTTCTCCGGGATTCGACGTGATCCTGATCCTGATCCAGTCGGAAAGGACTCGGGTGCCTCCCGTGACCGCGGAACGATCGCCGCCAGCCTCGCGAATCACCGGCGCCGATTCGCCCGTAATCGCGGACTCGTCCACCGAAGCGACGCCTTCGATCACCTCGCCATCGCCTGCAATGAACTGCCCGGCCTCCACGCGGATGATGTCGTCCAGCCGCAGCTGCGAGCTGGAGACGGCCTCCGACGAGCCATCCGGGCGCAGGCGATAGGCCATGGTCTCGCCCTTGGCTTTGCGCAGCGTATCGGCCTGGGCTTTGCCCCGCCCCTCCGCCACCGCCTCCGCGAAGTTTGCGAAGAGGACGGTGAACCAAAGCCACAGCGTGATCTGCAGATCGAAGCCGATCGGCTTGCCGTGCATCGCCTCCTGGATCAGCAGCGCCGACGTGACCACGCTGCCGACCTCCACCACAAACATCACCGGGTTCTTCATCATCACCCGCGGATCCAGCTTGCGAATGGCGTCGATGACGGCCTGGCGCAGGATTTCCGCGTTCCACAAACTATGCTTGCGTGCCATGCGTTCCTCGTCCTAGGAAAAGAGAGTTCCGTGCTGGAGCAGCAGGTGCTCGAGAATTGGCCCCAGGCTCAGCACCGGGAAAAAGGTCAGCGCTCCGACGATCAGGATCACTCCCGTCAGCAGCAACGTGAACAGCGCGGTATTCACCGGGAAGGTTCCGGGAGACGGCGGAATGCTCTTCTTGCGCGCCAGATTCCCTGCCAGCGCCAGCATGGGAATCATCATCAGGAACCGGCCCGCCAGCATGGTGAAACCCAGGCTGATGTTGTACCAGTGGGTGTTGGCATTCAGTCCAGCGAACGCGGAGCCGTTATTTCCCGTGCCCGATGTAAATGCGTAGAGAATCTCCGTCAGTCCGTGCGGCCCGTTGTTATTCAGACTGCTCAGTCCCATCTGCGGGGCCAGAACCGAGATTGCCGTTAACACCAGAATTAGCAACGGAAAGATCAGAACATACAACATCGACATCTTTACGTCGTAAGCTTCGATCTTCTTACCGAGATACTCCGGCGTTCGCCCGACCATCAGCCCCGCGATAAACACGGAGAGGACAACGAAGATCAGCATCCCGTAGAGACCGGACCCAACCCCGCCGAAGATGATCTCCCCCAGCTGGATGTTCAGCAGGGGAATCATGCCTCCCAGGGGCATGAAGGAGTCGTGCCATGAATTAATTGCGCCGCAGCTGGCATCGGTCGTGATGGTGGCAAAGAGAGCTGAATCGGTAATGCCGAATCGCGTTTCTTTGCCCTCCATATTTCCGCCGGCCTGCGACAGGCTCGCATGCTGATCGACACCGTGCAGGAGCGGATGCGGCTGCGACTCTGCCCAATAGGCGACCGTGAACCCAGCCGCGAATAAGACTGCCATGCAGGCGAACACCGCCCAGCCGTGCCCGGGGGAACCGGTCATGCGGCCCAGCGTCACCGTCAGGCCGCCGCCGATCAGAAAGATCAGAAACATCTCAAGGAAATTGCTGAAGGGCGTCGGGTTCTCAAAGGGATGAGCGCTGTTGGCGTTGAAGAATCCGCCGCCATTCGTTCCCAGTTCCTTGATCGCTTCCTGCGACGCAACCGGCCCCTGCGCAATGGTCTGCGTCTGGTGTTCCAGGGTGTGGGCGACGGTGTAGGGATGCAGGTTCTGCACGACGCCCTGGCCGACCAGAACCAGAGCGACAACGATGCACAGCGGCAGCAGGACATACAGGCAGGTCCGGGTTGTATCCACCCAGAAGTTACCGATCGTCTTCGACTCGCGCCGCGCAATGCCACGCACGAGCGCGATCGCCACCGCGATGCCGACCGCCGCGCTGAAGAAATTGTGATACGCCAGAGCTACCATCTGCGTGAGGTAGCTCATCGTTGTTTCCGGAATGTAAGCCTGCCAGTTGGTATTGGTTGTAAATGAGGCGGCGGTATTCCAGGCCAGGTCCGGCGCAACGGCACCCAGATGCTGCGGATTCCAGGGGAGGAATTGCTGAACGCGCTCGATCACGTAGGTAAGCAGCAGCGAGACAAAACTGAAGAGCAGCATCGCCACCGTGTATTCACGCCACGACATCTCTTCATCCGCGTGAACTCCGCACAGGCGATAGATCAGGCGTTCCAGCGGCCGCAGGAAATTAGTCTTTCCGTCAAACACCCGCGCCATGTAAATCCCCATGGGACGAATGCAGATGAGGAGGACGATAAAGTAGATGGCGAATTGCAACCATCCGTTCAGGGTCATTTCAGAACCTCTCCGGGTACAGAAGCGCTACCACGAGGTAGCCGCAAATCAGAACGCTGATCGTCAAAATGGCAGCCGTTGTTATATGCATCGCCGTCACCTCAGCTTCTCGCACGCCACGACGTACAACACCGCGACCACGAAGAATCCAATCGTGAAGACAATCATCAGCAGGTCCCACATCGTGCACTCTCCTTACCAGGATCCTTGTTTTCCGCCATACCACCAAACCATCCCAATACCGGCCGTATCCTGGGTTCCACTGGGCGACGCCGGCTTGCTGGTCACAAAATATGAGCGATTGCTCCAGTCGTGCCGATACTCGAGAAAGACTTCGAAGTTGTCGGCCACCGAGTATTTATAAGTCCCTGTAACCTCTTTGAGCGCCTGGCCTGTGTTACTGAACAGGCCTTCCGGATCGGAGAGATACTCGGTTCGCACCGCGATGGCGCGCCGCGGCGTGAACTGATATTGGGCGTAGGCAGCGCCGCCATCCACATGCGATGGGGTTGACGATTCGCCGGGCCCGGCGTTTGCCCATACGCGATTAACGACGTAATCCCCCTCCCCCGCCAGCTCCAGCTTCGGATTCACCTGCCAGGTGGCGTAGCTGTCGACGATGTGCAGCTTCCCGTTGGGAGCCGGAGTAACCGGATTGAGGCACAGCCCGGGTTGCACGGGAACCGTACAAATCGTCGCTGGAGTGGCATCCGGGTTTTCCTGGCCCAGATAACTATTGATCGTCCAGCTGACCGTCGATGCCGGCTGCAGCACGACACCGAACATCTCGCCCTTGTAGCCGTTGGTCGGTTCGGTCTGGTTCGTTCCGTTCACGACCCAATAATTGGCCGTCAGCCAATGATTCACCGCGTAACTCGCCCGCGCACCCTCGTGATAGAAGGGAAGAAAATAGAAGTACCAGGACCGCGAGTAATTCATTTGATCCTTGGTATAGTTTCCTTCGATTCCAAGCGAACTGGCCCACTTGCCGACATCCACGTGAACTCCGGAACCCACCGGCACGATGTAGGATCCATACGCCTGGAAGACGTTCCGGTATATGTCCGGGCGCGGCTCGTTCGCAGGATTCCCCTGCAGCGTCTCTGTCGCCTGGCCAAACTGCAGGTCCACGCGAAAACCATAGCGCCGATGCACCGTAAGATCGGGGTCCCAGTCGAATACCAGCGCCGCCTGGTTGAGACTGAAGGCGTTGCTCAGCACGTCGTAGGCGCGCAGATCGTTGGCGCGCCCCACCGGATCGTTGAAGTTGTACTCGTAATAGCCGTCCAGGTAGTAATTGAGCGTTGCTCCGCCCGGCAAATTTGCCGGTGCCGGCGCCAAAGACGGCGGTGTCTGGGATGCAGGGCTCGCCTCTGTTGAACCGGGAGCCTCCCGCACAGCCGGCATCTTTAGTTCCAGGGCTGCTGTTTCCAGCTTCGCCGCTGCCTGCGGACCGGTATCGCCGGTCGCGTTTGCCGGAGCTTTCCCGACGCCACGCTCTGCTTCCAGCGCTGCCACCCGTTGCTGTAGATTTACGACCATTTCTCTCAGCCGCTCCACTTCGGCGGACGAATCCCGGCTTTGCGCCTGCGCCCAGTCAGCCGCGACAAGCAAAATGACCAACATGGCTGTCACCCGGAAGATTCTTCGACCGCGTCCCATTCGCCCGGACCACCCCTCCACAGTTAAAAGTCGGCTGCGCCAGGTCCGTATAAGGAAGTTATAAAGGGAATATAAAGTCGGTCATTCAGTTGACACAGTCGGCCTCAGAACTTCACAAGAATGGCGAAGATAATCTTCTGCTCGTCGCGACGCATGTCCGGCTGCCAGAGATTCGAATAGCCGGGGATCGCGGCACACGCGCTCTTCGCCGCGGCGATATTCGCCGCATACTCCTGGTTGTACTTGAGCCAGGGCATCGTCGTGTACCCGATGCCGGAATCCGTGGACGTCGTCCCGTTAGTGCAGGTGAAGTCCGCGGGATTCCCGATCGCGTTGAGCGTTGTTCCACCCGGTGGCGTCGAACCGCCGCGCCCGGCCCAGTAGGGCACGTCGGAATGCCGGTAGCCGTACTCCGCGCGGAAGGTGATGTACTGGGTCGGCATGTAATCCCAGGTCAGCGTGCCGTCATGCCCGTGGAAGGGCTGGCCGGGATCTTCCGGGAAATAGGCGCTGCCGGTGACGGCCGTCGCGCCGTTAATCGGGGGCAGCAGCACCAGGTAACGGCCGGGATTGTTCACCAGGCCACCGCCGATCGTGAGCCCATATTTGTCTTTGTCGAACCAGAAACGGTTGTAGGCCATCGCGCCCAGGAAGCTCTGCTTCTGGTAATCAATGGCCGGCGTGCTGGCTGTCGGCGGAGTGAAGATCTTGTGGTTCGCTGACCCGGTGCAGGCTACGCCCGTGCCGCTCTCGCAACCCAGATCGCCCGTCACGGAAAACGCCATGCGATCGAGCTTATTGTCCGGCTGGTCGTAGTACTTCAGCTCGAAACTGTTGTCGGTGTGGAAGCGCGTGCGGCCATGAACCCCGTAGTCATCTTCGCCATAGCCATAGTTATTGGAAATGATGTTGATGTTGCTGGTCGGCGTCCACTTCACCTGCCCACCCAGGCCGGGTTTGGTCCCGAAACGCGCGTACGACTGCCACCCATTGATAAACCAGGGCTCGATCTTCAGGTGCTGCGTTGGGAAAATCTGGACGCGCGCTCCGTTGAAGAACCATGGCGTATTGGAAGAGACAAACGAAGGCTGATAGGCCCAGTTATCGAAGTTATAGAAGCTGAACAGTCCGATATAAGAAAGGAATATCCCACCGTCCAGATTCACTCCGTGCATCACATCCCAGTGGTAGCCGCCGTACGCCTCTGACAGGTAGCGATACGCGTCATCCAGATTCCACTGTCCCCGTGAGACGCTCGCGTCGTTGCGGGGCGTGGTGACCGAATACTCGCCAAACTGGGTCATGAGGCGGGCGTGCACATGGTCGATCAGCAGATCGCCGCCGACCCCCATCTGTTCCAGTTGTACTTCCTGGGAACGAAATACCTCGCTGGAGCCACCGATCGTGTCGTCGGCGGGATGATTGAAGTCCAGGTTGTAGTTCGTATCCACGCGAATTTCGGGCGTGAAGTATTTCGTGCACAGCGGGCAGTCGATGGTGCGGGGATTGCCGTTCAGCCATCCCCACCACGAATCCGCAAATGGTGTCACCTTGTCGACCGCGGGACTGACCGCCTTCTGTGCGCCGGTCGCAGCGACAGCACTGGCCGGAATCAGCGACGATGCCACCGGCTGCGGGCCGGCCGCCGCTGAGGTCTCCAGAAGATGTTCTTTGGCAGTCGTCAACTCTGCGGCGGTTGCGGCGGCGTCGCTGCCGGCGGCCGCGGCATCCCGCGCTTTGAGTTCCCCTTCCAGCTCCGCAATTCTCGCCTTCATCGCCGCCAGCTCGCGCAGAATTTCTACATCGCTCGCCGCCTTCGGCGTTCCACCCGCAGACGCATCGGCGGCAGCAACAGGTTGGTTTTCCTGAGTTGTCTGCGCCTCGCTCCTGGAAACGCCCGCCAGGAGGCCGGCCGTCGTTACAGTCATGAACACACTCCAGGCGGAGCGTTCGAGATACAACCGGATTAGCGACATGGGTAATCCTCGTGGCCTTGCCGGTCTTTACATTCCTCCGGCAACTTTCGAGGCTATCGACGAGATCGGAAAAGAGAAGAAAGGGAGTCGTAAGGGAATCGTAAGGCGCTTCGTTCTGCGAATCCGCTTACTCCGTCGAGCCCTCAGGCAGAAATCGATAACCCACCCATGGCTCGGTCTGGATATATTCCTTCAGCGTGTCGTCCTGCAGTTTCTTTCGCAGTTGCCCGACAAAGACGCGCAGATACTCGGGCTGTTGCGCCGACTGCGCGCCCCACACCGATGTGAGCAGGACGCGATGCGTCATGACCTTTCCGGCATTGCGCGCAAACAGCAGCAGCAGGTCAAACTCCTTAGGCGTCAGATGCACCGCCTTGCCGCGCACCGTCACCGTGTGCGCGGCCGCGTCGATGGCAAAATCGCCTATCTCCACCGGGCCTTCACCGGCGCGCTCGGGAGCCCGCCGCAGATGCGCGCGGATGCGCGCCAGCAGTTCCTGGGTGCTGAAAGGCTTGGTCACATAATCATCGGCGCCCGCATCCAGGGCTTCAATCTTGGCCTGCTCCTGCTCCCGCACAGAGAGCACCAGAATCGGCGTGCGGCTGGTAAGGCGAACCTTCCGGCATAGCTCCACCCCGCTCATGCCCGGCATTGCAAGGTCCGTCACAATCAGATCCGGCTGCCACTCCTCGATCAGGCGCAGCGCCTCCTCGGGGTCGTTCGCCGTCCGCACGTCATATCGCTGCGCAGAGAGCGAGGCACGCAGGACGCGCGTGATTTGAATCTCGTCATCCACTACAAGGATTCGTTCCGCCACCGCACGCTCCGGGGTATGATCGCCAGTCATGGAGAAGCATACAGCGCGCGTGGCCCAGGCATCGTTGCGCTATGCCGTTCTCACCATCGCCGCGGTCCTGGTGGTGATGCTGTTTCGCATCGTCCGTGTGAACGAAACCACCGTGGCGCTGGCGTTTCTCATGCTCGTCCTCTGGACCGCCTCGCGCTGGCGACTGATGTATTCGGTCTATCTGTCCATTTTGTGCACACTGCTCTATAACTTCTTCTTTCTTCCGCCCGTGGGACGGCTCACCATCGAGGATCCTCGTAACTGGGTCGCTCTGGCGTCTTTTCTCTGTTGCAGCGTCCTCGTCAGCCACCTGTCGAACCAGGAACATCGTCACGCCGAAGCGCTGGAGCAGCGCCGCCTGGAGGTGGAACGCCTTTACGAATTCGGGCAGCAGCTTCTCCTGCAGGAAGATCTGACGGCGCTGGCGCGCACCACACCTTCGCTGATCGCCTCCGTTTTCGGAATCCGGGCTGTAGCCCTTCATCTGCGCAGCCAGGAAGCGTCGTACACCTCCGATCCGGAGAGCCGGCTGCCTCCCGCGCTGGACCTGCGGCTTAATCCAGCCCAAGCCGAAACAGTCTCCGAATCGCCTGACGGCATCCGCATCATCCCGTTGCAGCTCGGCATGCGCTCGCTGGGCGCGCTGGCCATGACCCAGGCGGATTACGCCCCCAGCATTTACGAATCCATCGGCAATCTTGTGGCTATTGCTCTGGAGCGCGCCGCCGCGCTCGAACGCACCAGCCGCCTCGAAGCGTCGCGTCAGAGCGAACGCCTGCGCTCTGCCCTGCTGGATTCGATCACTCACGATCTGCGCACGCCTTTGACGTCGATCCGCGCGGCAGCGACCACACTGGTCAGCGATCCCAGTCTGCCCGACGCGGAGCGAACCGAACTGAACGCGGTCGTCGAGGAAGAGAGTGCCCGCCTGGACCGGCTCATCGGCCAGGCGGTGGAGATGGCCCAGCTGGATGCGGCCACGGTGCAGATTCACGCGCAGCCGCAGGATGTCCGCGAGTTGTTCGAGACTGCGATCGATGAGATGCGTTCTCAATTGCGCGGCCGTTCCATGGATATTCAGGTCCCGGCCGATGTGCCGCGCGTTCCCATGGATCGCGCGCTCATCTCCCGGGTGCTGCGGCATCTGATCGAGAATGCTCTGGCCTATTCGCCGCCCAGCTCGCCCATTCGCCTCTCCGCCGCGAGCGATGGCGATCGCCTGATGATCACCGTCGCCGATCTGGGCCCAGGCATCGAACCTGCCGAGCAGCCCTTCATCTTCGACAAATTCTTCCGCGGACGGCAGCACCGCTCCTCAGCCCGCGGCACCGGCATGGGCCTCGCTATCTCCAAAGCCATTGTGGAAGCACACAAGGGCGGCATTACGGCTGCGAATCTGCCCAAGGGCGGCGCGGCGCTGACCTTCTGGCTGCCGCTGACCGGCGGCACCAGCAATTAGAAAGGCCGGTGCGATCCTGCCCTCGTTGGTCAAGGATCTTTATCCGACGAAGTCCACCTGCACTGGATGGGGTATGATCCCGCGCTCGTGCCCCATCTCGAGCAGCTTACGGATCGCCTCGCGCCCGTCGTCGCCGTAGTTCAGCGTCCGCTCATTCACGTACATGCCGACGAATTTGTCTGCCAGGCTGGTGTCCAGATCGCGCGCGAACTGCATGGCATACGCCAGAGCCTGCTCGCGGTGGTCCAGGCCATGCTGAATGCTGTCCCGCAGCGCCTGGGTCACGGTCAGCATGGCCGGCTCTCCCAGCGACCGCTTGATCGCGTTCCCGCCCAGCGGAAGCGGCAACCGGGTCAGCTCCCGCCACCACACGCCCAGGTCCAGCACCTTATACAGGCCGCTGTGGGAGTAGGTCAGCTGTCCCTCGTGAATGATGAGTCCCGCCTGGAAATTCCCGGCCAGCACCTGGGGGATGATCTGGTCGAACGGAACTACAGCCGTCTCCACCTCCGGCGCAAACAGCTTCAGCGCCAGACAGGCTGTGGTCAGCGTTCCCGGTACTGCAATCTTCACCTTGCGAATCTCGCTGAGGTCGAACGGACGGGTGGCCACAATCATCGGCCCGTAGCCCTCGCCCACCGATCCGCCGCACGCCATCAGCGCGTACTTGTCCTGGATATAGGGATAGACGTGGAACGAGATCGCAGTCACGTCGAAATACGCCTCTCGAATCGCCCGCTGGTTCAGCGTCTCGATGTCGCACAGCACGTGATTGAACTTGTAACCGGCGACGCGCACCTTATTCGTAGCCAGCCCATAAAACATGAACGCATCGTCCGAGTCCGGACTATGGGCGACTCTGATTTCACGCGTAGCAGGCAAAACAGTAGTATCCGCGGCAGAAGTGGCACTCACGATCTGTTCCTTTCCCCAATCCACACCGGACGCGTCCTGTTCGATCAGCTCTTTCCGCGCGTCCCGTCCCCATTCTCCTATAAACCGCTGCGGATCGGGAAAGAATCCCTTGCCGCGGGTAACGCCAGACCGCGCCGACCGTTTCGGGCACTTCCGCTCGCCTTTCCCTACAATAAGAATCAGAAAGATTCTGCATGCTCCCGCGTCCCCACTGGCTGTCGGTTTTTGCGTCTGTCCTGAGCCTGCTGCTCGCCTCCTCGGTCGCCCGAGCCGCGACCGCCGCTGCGCCCACCCTCACTGCGCCGCACCTCTCGGTGACGCTCCTCGTTCCGCCGGGCCAAATCTATCCGGGCGAATCCTTCACCGCCGGCCTCGACTTTCGTATGGAGCCAGGCTGGCACGTCTACTGGATCAACGCCGGCGACTCGGGCGAACCGCCCACCGTCCAATGGCATCTGCCGGCTGGCGTCACCGCCGATCCCCTGGAGTTTCCCCCGCCAAAGCGTTTGCCCCTCGGTCCGCTCATGGACTTCGGGTACGAGAACGAGGTCGTCTTTCCGGTGCCGATGAATGTTGCTGCCGGCTTCCATCCGGCGGCGCACGAGATCCCGATCGCCGCCCATGTCTCCTGGCTTGTCTGCCGCGAGGTCTGCATCCCCGGCAAGGGCGATCTCGCTGTCAGACGGATGGCGCTGGCGAAGGCGCCTGCGAATCCCACGACCGACACGACCGCCCAGTCGATCATCCAGCACTTCCAGGATCAGCTCCCGCAGCCGCTGCCCGCTTCTGACGCCGCCCATTTCCGGTCGGCTCCCAAAGGCTTCTTCCTCGACATCACCACGGGCGGCCAGATCTACTCGGCGCAGTTCTTTCCACTCGACCAGAACATCCTGGCCAACGCCGCGCCTCAGCCGGTGAAGGCTCTGCCGGACGGTGTTCAACTCACCCTGGCGAAGGATCCCGGCCTCACCAGCCCACCTGCGCAGCTCAACGGCCTGGTCGAACTTCCCGGCAACGCCAGTTTCATCGTCCACGCCACGCCGGGCGCGGTCGCCACGACGACTGTCGCAGCGTCCACGTCGGCCGGTGATCTCGCCGGCATCGCCGGACTCGCCTTCCTGGGCGGCATGCTTCTCAACCTGATGCCCTGCGTCTTCCCGGTTCTCTTCATCAAGGGGCTGGCGCTGGTCCAGTCGGGACAGCACGAACGCCATCGGCTGCGCGCTCATGGATGGGTCTACACCCTCGGCATCCTCGCCTCCTTCTGGGTCGTCGTCGCGGTCCTCCTTAGCCTGCGGGCTGCCGGACGGCAGCTGGGCTGGGGATTCCAGTTCCAGTCGCCCGTCTTCGTCGCGCTCATGGCGATGCTGCTCTTCTTCCTTGGGCTGGCTCTCGCGGGGCAGTTCGAGATTGGCCTCTCGCTCACCAGCGCGGGCGGATCGCTGGCGCAGAAGCAGGGTTATGCGGGCAGCTTCTTCACCGGGGTGCTCGCGATGGTGGTGGCCACGCCCTGCACCGCGCCCTTCATGGGAGCTGCGATTGGGTACGCGCTTTCCCATTCGGCCATCGTGAGCTTCGTGGTCTTCACCGCGCTGGCTCTCGGGCTCGCCGTTCCCTACCTCGCGCTGGCTTACTTCCCTGGGTGGGCGCGACTGCTGCCCAAACCCGGCGCGTGGATGGAGGTCCTGAAGCAGGCCGTCTCGGTGCCGATCTTTGCGACGGTGATCTGGCTGGTCTGGGTTTTTCTCCGCGTCGCTGGAACCGGCCTGTCTCTCATGGCCCTCCTTGTCGCATTCCTCCTTCTCGCCATCGCGGGATGGTTCCTCGGCCGCTGGCCAGGACGCACGGGGCCGGCGGTGATTGCCGCGCTCGTCATTGCTGCCGCCATTGCCGTTCCCATCTCGATCCTCCGCGCGATGCCGCCGCCCCGCGTTTACACGGCTGCCGTCTTCAGCAACGGCGACCAGGGCACGCCGGTCTCGCAGCTCCAGGCTCCCGGCTCCGCCTGGGAGCCGTTCACTCCCGAGCGCCTGGCAGATCTGCGGGCCCAGCATCGCGCGGTCTTCATCGATTTCACGGCGAGCTGGTGCCTTTCCTGCCAGGTGAATGAGCGGCTCATTCTCGACCGGCCCGAGGTGCGGAACGCTCTGCGGGAGTCGGGTGCTGCGCTGCTGCGCGCCGACTGGACTGATCAGAACCCCGCCATCACCCAGGAACTGGCCTCACTCGGGCGATCGGGCGTGCCCACGTACGTCCTCTACCCGCCGGATCCTTCCGCTCCGCCTCACGTACTGCCCGAGGTCCTGACACCGGGGATCGTCCTCGACGCTCTGAGCGCTCTGCCCAAGCCGCAGACGGCCTCCGCAGGACCTCATTCCTGAGCCGCGCGGAAAACTTTCTTTCATTTTTCGACGTCAACGATTCTTTTAGGTCCCTTCTTTTCTGTGCATTGCACACCCGGGTATGTCGGCGATTCGCCACAGAGGAGAAGGCGGCCGCTGAGGCGTTCCCGGGGAGAAAGCTGGGAGGTTTGCGCCGTGGTTGGCACCCACGGGATTCTTCGCTTCGCTCAGAATGACGGCCGTGGGGAAACGGGGCGCGGAGTTGTTCCCGGGGAGAAACTTGCCAGGTCTGCTCTGCGGCTGGCATCCGCGGGGTTCTTCGCTTCGATCAGAATGACGGCGCGGGGAGCGGATCACGCGACGTTCGGGCTATCGGATACGATCCCGATGTGGACTCGACTCTTGACTGGCTGCTCGATGGGGATCCGGCTGTCCGGTGGCAGGCTCTGCGAGACCTTACCGATGCTTCCCCTCAGGAGATCGCGGCTGAGCGGGGCCGCGTTGCTCGGGAAGGGATGGGCGGGGCGATCCTTTGTGCCCAACAGGCGGATGGCGCGTGGCGGCGGCCCGATCGGCCAACTTGGCTCACCACGCTGTTCACTCTGCAACTGCTGCGCGCCACCGGGGTCGATCCTGAGGGGGCCGCCGTTGTCTCCGCCATCTCCCGGCTTGAGGCGAACCAGCAGTGGAACGGCCCCGAGGGCTGCTGGGATCTGCGCTCGCCGGAACACGGAGGCAATCGCTTCTTCGATGGAGAAGTGGAGCCCTGCATCAATGGCGGCGTCCTCGCCCTGGGCGGGTATTTCCGCCATCCCTCCGAAACCCTGTCCCGACGCCTGCTCGCCGAGCAACTGCCGGACGGCGGATGGAACTGCGAGGCGCCGAAGAGCCAGCGCTCTTCGTACCACACGACGATCTGCGTTCTGGAAGGCCTGATCGAGATGGAACGGGCCCTCGCTCCTGGCCACGGGCTGCTGCCGCAGATCGCCGCCGCACGCCGCCGCGCGGAGGAGTATCTATTGGAGCGGTCGCTCTTCCAACGCCTCTCCACCGGCGAACTCGCCGATCCTTCCTTCCTGCAGTTCGCCTTCCCGCCGCGCTACACCTACAGCGTCCTGCGCGCTCTCGACTTTTTCCGCGATGCCGGCCTTCCGTTCGACCCGCGCATGCGCGAAGCCGTACAGGTCATCGAGAAACGGCGTCTGCCCGGCGGCCAGTTTCCGCTCGATACCACCCACAACGAATCACTCGCGTTTCCTTTTCCAGAATCTCCGGGCGAGCCCAGCCGCTGGATCACCCTCCGCGCGCTGCGGGTGCTCCGCTGGGCTAATTAAGGCGGCCGCAAGAATGCGCACCTGCGGGTCCTCGGCCGGCGGGGGCGAACAAAATCTTTGCCTGGGGTCTGGCTGGCTTGGCTCGTCCCCTCCTTCCCGGCGACAATGGTGGCTGCTTCACTTTCTGCCTTATGCCTGACACTGCAACGCCAGCGACAACCGCCGCCGATATTCTTCTCCTCGAGCCGGAAGCCCGCGCCGCGCTGTGGCAGGCGCTGACCGATGTGATCGAGGCGTACCTGACCCGGGTGGAAGACCTGCCGGTCTCGCCGCAGCTGGACGCGGGCCGCATCCGCGCGGTTGCCGAGTCGTTCGACTTCGCCCGGCCGACCGCACCGGACGAGACCCTCCGCCGCTTTGCCGCGTCGCTGTCGCGGGATCAGGTCCACACGCCGCATCCGCGCTATTACGGGCTCTTTAATCCTGCGACCACGACGATGAGCATCGCCGCCGATGCTCTGATTGCCGCTTTCAACCCCCAGCTCGCGGCGTGGAGCCACAGCCCTCTCGCGGCGGAGATGGAACTCCACCTGGTCCGCTCGCTTGCCGAGAAGTTCGGCTGGGATCGCGACTCGGCCGACGGCGTTTTCACCTCAGGGGGCGCGGAGGCCAACCAGACTGCCGTGCTCGCCGCCCTCACCCACCGCTGGCCGCGGCTGGGGGCGTCGGGCCTTCGCTCGCTCGAGGCGGACCCTGTCTTCTATGCCTCGGCAGAGAGCCACCATTCCTTTTTGAAAGCGGCGCGCGCGTGCGGACTCGGTTCGGCCGCGCTGCACATGGTGAAAGTGGACGACTCCCTCCGCATGAAACCGGAGGCGGTGCGTGCCGCCATTGCCAAAGACCGCGCCGCCGGCAAAGCGCCGTTTCTGCTGGTGGCCACTGCCGGCACAACGGGGGCGGGAGCTTTCGACCCGCTGCCCGAACTGGCCAGCGTTGCGCGCGAGCACAACCTCTGGTTTCACGTCGACGCGGCCTGGGGAGGCGCGGCCGCTCTCGTTCCTGAACTGCGCCCGCACCTTGCGGCGATCGAACAGGCCGACTCGATCACCTTCGACGCGCACAAGTTTTTGTCGGTCCCCATGGGGGCCGGCCTGTTTCTCACCCGCCGTCTCGACATCCTGACCCGCGCCTTCGCGACAGCCAACGCCTACATGCCCAAAGAAGCGGCGGCGCTCGCGGTTATCGACGCCTATTCTCATTCGCTGCAGTGGTCTCGCCGCTTTACCGGCGCGAAGCTTTTCCTGAGCCTCGCGGTCGCGGGCTGGGACGGCTATGCCGCCGCCATTCGCCACCAGACCGCGATGGGGGAACTGCTGCGCCAGAAGCTGCTTGCCGATGAATGGGCCATCGTGAATCGCACACCGCTCCCCCTGGTCTGCTTCACCGACGCGCGCAGCTCGTGGAGCCTGGAACAGACCCAGGCCGCGGTTAACGCCGTCGTTGGTTCCGGCCAGGCATGGATCTCCACAATCCAGCTCGGTCCTGGGCGGCGTCCGGCTCTGCGCGCGTGCATCACGAACTACCGCACGGAGCCGCGCCACCTTGACGAGCTGGTGGCGATCCTCCACCGGGTCCGCGAATCTCCGGCATCGGCGCTCTAAGTGAGCCTTTCCATGGGTTTAGCGTGCGGGAAACGGGTCACAGGGAGCAGAATTTGCAAGGCCCTTGCCGGGCCGGTCTGACACATTAGTAACCTGTCCGCCCCCTTTGGGGAATAGCCGCAGTACCCCGAACCGGCCATAGTGAAGAGGCGAAAGGGATTTCGTTGCCGGGAACGCCGTCATCTCGCTCTCCCCTGCGGCGCTGGGCATCACTGCTCAGCCTTCTGGCACTCCCTCTTTCTCTGACAGGTCAAACCAGCCCTCGGCCGACGCTGACGAGCATCGCTGCGGTGCGCCATCTCTCCTATGCAGCCGCCGCCAAAGAGTTGCCCGTGCGGGTCACCGGAGTGATCACCTACAACGGTCTTCCCGACGCCGACATTTTTCTCCAGGACCGCAGCAGCTGGATCTACGTTCTGCCGGACAAGCTCTACCAGATCCCGCCCGGCTCTGTGGTGGAAGTCGTGGGCAAAAGCTCGGCGGGGTACACCACACAAATTGAGGCTTCGTCGATCCGGCTGATTGGCCCGGGCCATCTGCCCCAGCCCGCGCTGCTGGATTATGCGCACGCCCTGCTGCACGAAAACGACTGCCGCTACATTTCTCTGGAGGGCATCGTCCGCGCGGCGTCGTTCCAGAGCTCCGGCGGGGTGGGCATCCATCTGCTGCAGCTTGAGTCCGACGGCAAGATGGTCGATGTTGCAGTGAGGAACTACCCGGGTTTCGATCCGGATGCCCTTCTCGATGCGCGGGTGCGGGTGACGGGTGCTCTGGGGGGAAGTTTTGACGCCACAGAGGAACGCATTGTCGGGCTCCGCCTGAATGTGAACAACGCCTCGGACATCACCTTTCTGCCCTCCGCGCAATCTGATTCTTCGTTGGCCGCCAATATGTCGCTGGCCTCACTGCTCGCTTCCAATGAGAGCCTGCGGCCGTGGCATCGCGTCGTCACTTCAGGGACTGTGACGCTCTACGATCCCGGCGAACTGCTGGTGATCCAGGACGGCGCGAACAGCCTGCTGATTCACACGCGGCAGGTCGATCCGCTTTCCATCGGACAGCACGTGAGCGTTACAGGGTTTGTGACGCCGATTGACGGCGCCACGGCTATGGATCTCGGGCAGTTCACTCCTCTGCCCGGCCACGGCGTGGTCGCCTCGCGCCCCACCAGCTTTGCCGAGGCCATGACCGGCTTCTATACCAACCGGCTGCTCACGCTCGACGGCACGGTCGTGTCCCAGACCCGCCAGAGACACGCGCATATTCTCTTTCTTCGCTCGGGCGATCAGACACTGCAGGCTGTTTACCGCAAGCGGACTCAGGATCCGGATCCGATACCCGATTACGCGCCGGGCACCAAGGTCAGGATCACGGGCATCTGCATCGTGCATTTCCGCGGCTTCTGGGGCGAAGTGGAAAGTTTCCAGCTCCACCTTCGCTCCAAAGGGGACATCACTGTTCTTGAAACCGCCTCGTGGTGGACGCTTGGCCATCTTTTCATTCTCACCTCCGCCGTTCTGTGCGTGGCCCTGCTGGCGCTCGCGTGGGGCCTGGTGCTGAGGCGGCGGCTGCTGGCGCACGAAACTCTGCTGCGGCAAAAGAGCGAACTCGAGGCCACGCGGCTGAGCACCGCCGCGGAACTGGAGCGCGAGCGCGGCCGCATTCTCGAGCTGATTAACAGCTATCAGCCTTTGCCCGAGGTGCTGGCGGCGATTCAGGCCTTCGCAGAGCAGATGTGGCCGGGCTGCATCGGCTACACGCATGTGCTGGTCAACCGCATGCTGGTGCTCACGGTCGGGCCGGCGCTGACGCCGGCGGAACTCCTTCGCCTGCAGAGCCTGGATCCGTCATTCAGTCCCGAGATCTGCGCGCTGGCGGTGCGCTCACGCGGGCTGACGAGCCATCCGGAAACAAATGACGTCTGGTCGTCGCCCATTCTCTCCAGCCGGGGAGAGATTCTCGGCACGCTGACCTTCCGCAGCCGCGATGGCGCGCCGCTTCCGCTGCATAACGAGGCGTTCGAGTACGGCTGCAACCTGGCGGCCATCGCGATCGACAACCGCCGCCTCTACGAGGATATGCTGCACCGCTCGCGGCACGACCAGCTTACCGGCCTGCCCAATCGCGCGGTGGTGGAGGAGTGCCTGGAGGAGGCCATCCGCGACGCAGCTGAGAATCACTCCTTTGCGGCTCTCCTGTACCTCGATCTCGATGACTTCAAGGTGGTGAACGACTCGTTCACCCACCGCGTGGGCGATGCGTACCTCATTGAGGTATCGCATCGATTCCGCGCCTGCCTGCGCAGCGGGGATGTGATCGGGCGGATCGGCGGCGACGAGTTTGTCGTGGTGCTGAGCGACCTCGAGGATCCTGGCCTGGCCCGCGTTATCGGGGACCGCTTCCTGCGGGCGATGGAAGCGCCCTTCCTCATCGAGCATCGGCTGATTCGCGGTTCGGTGAGCATCGGCATCGCCGTCTATCCTTCGTCGGGGCAGAACGCGCTGAGCATCACGCACCTTGCGGATCAGGCGATGTATGCCGCCAAGCGCGCTGGCGGCAACCGGGTCTTCTCTTCCGACCCGCAGACTGCGTATCACGCCTGAAGTAAGCCCATTCAATCCGGATTGTTGCCTGAGCGGGGCAGAAGTGGGCCAATCGAGCCTGGGTTTGTTTCTCTGACCTGTGCGCCGAGCCCTGAGCTACACTAAGGGTCTTCCGTCCATGAACCCGCTCTCCATGCATCCCGACGACCTCGCTTCCCTCAAGGACGATATGGTCGCCTTCATCGCCGGCCATGGGATTCGCCGGGTGCCCGCGCACGCCGGGGATGACGTCGCCTCTCTGCTTTGGGAAGACGCCGATAACCCGGACAGCTGGAAGGATTTCGTCGAAACCGCGAAGGCTGCGGGAGCGGCCTTCATCACCATGAGCGAGGATGTTCTGGAGAAAGAGGACGTCGAGCTCCTGGTCGAAGAAGTTCAGGATCAGGACTTCGAGATCGAAATGGTGAGCGGCTCTTCCGAGCTCGACGATGCCCAGTCGCTGGTCCGTCATGTGGGCAAAGTGGGACGCCTCCAGCTCGGCTTTCCCTATCAGGGCTTCATGTTCGTCTACGAGACCTCGACTTCCTGGTATGACCGTTACGAAAGCCTGCTGGATTCGGTCGATGGTCTCGGCGACATCGTCTTCGAGGATGAAGACGAAGACGACGAGCCGTGAGCAGTCCTGATCTGGCCGCCGCGCCCTCGCGATCGCGGCCGCCCCAGCGCTGGATTCTGCGCGCACCACGCATCGACGAAGCTCAGGCGCTGGCCCGCGAGGCCGGCATTCCGCCCCTGCTTGCCGAGTTGCTGCTGGCTCGCGGGATTCGCAACGCCGCTGAAGCCGAGCAGTTTCTTCATCCGCGCATCGAAGACCTGCTCGATCCGTACTCCATGCTTGGCATGGATCGCGCCGTCGCGCGCATCCAGCAGGCTGTCGCCGCGCAGGAACCGATCCTGATCTACGGCGACTACGATGTGGACGGAACCACCGCAACCGTCCTGCTGAAGACGGCCATCGAGCGTCTCGGCGGCATCACCCGCTTCCATATTCCGCATCGGCTGCGTGAAGGCTACGGGATGCAGCGCGAGATTCTGGAGACAGCCGCGCGCGAGGGCGTTCGCCTCGTCATCAGCGTCGATACCGGGATTCGCGCCTTTGCCGCTGCGGACGCGGCCGCGGAGCTCGGCCTCGATCTGATCGTGACCGATCACCACCTGCCCGAGGCGGAGCTGGGCGTTCCCCGCGCGCTCGCGGTGCTGAATCCCAATCAGCCGGGCTGCAATTACGGCTGCCGTCATCTTTGCGGCGCCGGAGTCGCGTTCAAGCTTTCCCAGGCGCTGCTCGAGGCGTGGGATCGGGATCGGACACGAGCGAAGATCCTGCCTTCGTTCCTGAAGATGTTGGCGATTGCGACCATTGCCGATGCGGTTCCGCTGCTGGGAGAAAATCGGGTCTTCGTCGCGCTGGGGCTTGCGGAGCTGCGGCGACCGGTGGGCCTGGGCCTGCGCGCCCTGATGCGCGAAGCGCAGATCGACACAGCGCGCCGGCCGCTGAACACCGTGGACGTCGCCTTTCGCCTCGCGCCCCGGATCAACGCCGCAGGCCGCATGGACGTCGCATCGGAGGTCATCGAGCTATTTACGACGCGCGACGCCCATCGCGCCGGCGATCTGGCCGCCAAGCTGGAACGGCTGAACCAGGAGCGGCGCGCCGCGGAAGCGGCGATGCTGGCCGAGGTGACGGCGCGGCTCGACGACGCGTGCTTCCACGACAGCCGCTGCATTGTGATGGACGGCGACAACTGGCATCGCGGCGTCATCGGCATTCTCGCCTCGCGCATCGTGGACCAGACCGGCAAGCCGGCCATCGTCGTCACGCGCGAGAACGGCGAGGCGTACGGTTCCGGGCGCTCCATTGCCAGCTTCCATCTGCTTGAGGCGATTGAAAGCTGCCACGACCTATTCACTCGCTTCGGCGGCCACGCGCACGCCGTTGGATTTTCTCTGCCCAGCGAGCGCGTTGAAGAATTGCGCAGCCGACTCTGCGCATATGCGGCGGAACGGCTGCGAGAAGAGGATCTCGGCAATCCGCTCGAATGCCACGCCGAACTGCCGCTCGACGGAGTCACGCCGGCTCTGTATGAATGGCTGCGGCGACTGGAGCCGTTCGGCATGGAAAACGAGGAGCCGATCTTCACGACGCGCAACGTGCGAATCGCGGCCCCGCCGCTCTTCATGAAGGAAAAGCATGTGCGCCTGCGCGTCGTGCAGGGTCTTACCTTCTCCGCCGTTGGATGGAACCTGGCCGATCGCGTGCGGGAGATGGCTCTCGGCCCGGAATCGGTGATTCACCTCGCATACCGGCTGCGCGAGAACGATCATCCGGATTTCGGCGGCCTGGAACTGGAGATCGCCGGCCTCCAGCCTGCCTGAATCGCCAGTAGCGACAGCGAACAAGAGTCAAATGCCGGGACGCGGCGCGCGCCACTCATCGCAATTTCACAAACTCCGCCTCGACACCGCAGCAGCGGCATCTTAGCCTTATATCCAGAGAGAAATTCCGTTTGACGGAGAATCGAGGTCCCGATGACCGCTTCTGTGGCCACTCTCCCGGAAACCCTGAGCGCCGAAGAACTTCACCAGATCGACGCCTACTGGCGCGCCTGCAATTATCTCTGCGCCGGGATGATCTACCTGTTTGACAATCCTCTGCTGCGCGAGCCGCTCAAGCCGGAGCACATTAAGAAGCGCCTGCTCGGCCACTGGGGCTCCGATCCGGGGCAGAACCTTGTCTGGGTTCACCTGAATCGGCTCATCCGCAGGCACGACCTGAACATGATCTACATCTCGGGTCCAGGCCACGGCGCGCCGGCCATGCTGTCGAATGCCTGGATGGAAGGCACGTACTCCGAGATTTATCCGGACAAGAGCCAGGATCTGGAAGGCCTGCGGCGGTTCTTCCGGCAGTTCTCGTTCCCTGGCGGAATCGGCAGCCACTGCACGCCGGAGACTCCAGGATCGATCCACGAAGGCGGCGAGCTGGGCTATAGCCTGTCGCACGCTTTTGGAGCGGCTTTCGACAACCCGGATTTGATTGTGAATTGCGTGATTGGCGACGGCGAGGCGGAGACAGGACCGCTGGCGACCTCGTGGCACAGCAACAAATTTCTCAATCCCGTGCGCGATGGAGCGGTGCTGCCGATCCTCCATCTCAACGGCTACAAGATTGCCAATCCAACCATCCTGGCGCGTATTCCGCATGAGGAACTGGAGTGGCTCCTTCGCGGGTATGGATGGACTCCGCACTTTGTCGAGGGCGACGATCCGCTGGGGATGCATCAGCTGATGGCGGCCGCATTGGAGAAGTGCCTCGGTGAGATTCGTACGATCCAGCGCGATGCTCGGGAGAAGGGCAAGCTCAGCGGAGGCGCGGCGGGATGGCCGCGGTGGCCGATGATCGTGCTGCGTTCGCCGAAGGGCTGGACCTGTCCTAAAGAAGTGGACGGGCACAAGGTTGAGGGCTTCTGGCGCGCGCATCAGGTGCCAATCCTCGACGTGGCCGAGAATCCAAAACACCTGCGGCTGCTGGAAGAGTGGCTGCGCAGCTACCGGCCGGAGGAGTTGTTCGGGCCGGAGGGCGGTCCGGTTCCCGCGCTGCGGGCTCTGCCGCCCAAGGGCAAGCGGCGCATGTCGGCCAATCCCCACGCGAACGGTGGCACGCTGCGTCAGCCGCTGCACATGCCCGATTTCCGCGACTATGCCGTCAAGGTGAAGAAGCCGGGCGGAGAGTACGTTGGCCCAACAGAAGTGCTGGCGCACTTCCTGCGCGATGTGCTGCGGAATAACCCGACGAACTTCCGCGTCTTCGGCCCCGACGAGACCGCTTCGAACCGGCTGCAGGCGATTTACGAGGCCAGTCCGAAAACGTGGATGGAGGAGATCAAGCCCGAGGATGCGGACGGAACGGAGATCGCGCCTGACGGCCGCGTGATGGAGATGCTGAGCGAGCACACTCTGGAGGGTTGGTTCGAAGGCTATGTGCTGACCGGCCGCCACGGATTCTTCTCGACGTACGAGGCGTTCGTGCACGTGATCGACTCGATGTTTAACCAGCATGCGAAGTGGCTGGAGGAGTCAAAGAAGGAACTGCGGTGGCGGGCGGCTGTCTCGTCCATCAACCTGCTCATTACGTCGGTGGTATGGCGGCAGGATCACAACGGCTTCTCGCATCAGGATCCCGGCTTCCTCGACGTCGTCGCGAACAAGAGCGCTTCGGTCACGCGCATCTATCTGCCGCCAGACGCCAACTGCCTGCTCAGCGTGGCCGATCACTGCTTGCGCAGCCAGGACTACGTGAACGTGATTGTCGCGGATAAGCAGCCGCATTTGCAGTACCTCGATATGGAGTCGGCGATTCTGCACTGCACCAAAGGCATCGGCATCTGGGACTGGGCGAGCACCGACGATGGCGCTGAGCCGGATGTAGTGTTGGCGTGCGCCGGCGACATCGCGACAATGGAGGCCCTGGCAGCGGCGGCGATTCTTCGCGAGCACTTCCCGGATCTGAAGCTGCGATTTGTGAACGTCGTGGATTTGTTCCGTCTCCAGCCATCGACCGAGCATCCGCACGGGCTGAGCGACGCGGACTTCAATTCCCTTTTCACCAGCGACAAGCCGGTGATCTTCAACTTCCACGGCTATCCGCTGCTCATCCATCGCCTCACCTATCGGCGCGATGTGCATGACAATATTCATGTTCGCGGCTACAAGGAAAAGGGCAATATCAACACGCCGCTGGAGCTGGCCATCCTGAATAACGTAAGCCGGTTCAACCTGGCCATGGACATCATCGACCGCGTGCCGCGGCTGCGGGAGATCGGGTCGCACACGCAGGAGTGGCTGCGCGACCAGATCACCGACAGCCTGAACTACGCGCACGCGAACGGCATCGACCGGCAGGAGATCCGGACCTGGACGTGGCCGCAGTGAAGGCGGGCGACGACCTGATTCTGGCCATCAACAGCGGGTCGTCGTCTCTCAAGTTCGGCCTGTATCGGCCGCCGGCCGGGGATGAGGATCCTGCGGCGGTGCTGACGGGTGGTGCCGTCGGTATTGGACACAGCAACGGGCGTCTGCAGATTAAGGGCGGACGAGGCGAGGCACTGGTCGATGAGGCGTATCGCCTCGACTCCCAGGGGCACGCGCTCGCGGAGATTCTGAAGACCATCGACCGGACGTTGCACCAGCGGCCCACCATGATCGGGCACCGCGTTGTGCATGGTGGACCGCATCTGCGCGAGCATCAGGCGATCACTGAAAGCCTGGTTCGCACGCTGGAAGCCGCGGTTCACTTCGCGCCGCTGCATATTCCTGCGGCGGTGAAGCTGATCCACGAGACAACAAAGCTGCTGCGCAACGTTCCGCAGTATGCGTGCTTCGACACAGCCTTTCACCGCACCATGCCGGAGACTTCCCGGCACTATCCGCTGCCGGAACGGCTCTATGAAAAGGGTGTGGAACGCTTTGGATTCCACGGCATTTCGTACGAGTCGCTCCTGTACCGGCTCGGCAACACGTTGCCCGATCGCGCCGTTGCGGCTCACCTGGGCGCGGGCGCGAGCCTGGTGGCGCTGTTTCGCGGCCGCTCTGTGGATACGACCATGGGCATGACGCCAACCGGCGGTATACCCATGGCGACCCGGCCGGGGGACCTCGACCCGGGCATTCTGCTCTACCTGCTGCGCACCGAGCATCTCTCCGCCGATGCAATGGAGTCGCTGCTGAATCACGATTCCGGACTGGGCGCGATTTCCGGCGGCGAGTCCGATATGCGGCTGCTGGAGGAGTGTGCCGCGAAAGGCGATGCTCGCGCCCGGCTGGCGATCGAGATCTTCGCCATCGCCGTGAAGAAGCAGATCGGCGCTTATGCCGCGGAGTTGGGCGGACTGGATCGGATGATCTTTACGGGCGGGATCGGCGAGCACAGTGGCTCGATGCGCGACCGCATCTGCGAGGGGCTGGAGTTCCTCGGGCTGACCAGCGGCGACCCGGCGCAGTGCGCGAAAGTCCTGGTGATTCCGGCTGAAGAGGAGCTGCAGATTGCCCGCATTACGGCTCGGCTCCATGGCGGTCCGGCGCGGCGATGATGGGCTGCGGTTGACGCTGCTTCTGCCTGGAACCAATAATAAAGATTCGTCCTCTGCATCCTGGCAGCCCTGGGAAACCCAGCCGGCCCATCCACAGAGGCATCCGGTTTACTCCGCGCCGCTCTCGGCGCAACGTTGTCCCACGCCGGCGTCGGCCAAAACGATAGAAGGACCGTGTTTGTGATCCATCGCTCCAGGTTGGCTGCATGAGTTCCACGCTCGCTGGTCTACCCCAACGCCGAGCCGCAAGTTTCTGGCAATCCACCAATGGCAAAAAAGCCGTGATGGCGGTGACAGGATGCATCCTGTTCCTGTTCATCATCGGCCACCTGCTCGGCAACCTGCAGATCTTCGACGGACGCGCCCGGCTGAATGCTTATGGGGCGTTTCTGCATAACCTGGGCGAGCTGCTGTGGATCGCGCGAGGCACACTGCTGCTTGCGGTTGTCCTGCACATCTGGGCGACCATCGGGTTGTGGTCGCGCAACCGTCAGGCGCGGCCGGTTGAGTACAAAGTGAAGAAGTCGGTCGCCTCCTCCTATGCGGATCGCACGATGTACTGGAGCGGGCCGATTATCCTGGCCTTCGTGATCTTCCACCTGCTGGAGTTCACCGCCGGATATGTCCACCCCGAATCGCAGTTCATCGACGGCGATGTTTATCACAACGTAGTGGCCGGCTTTCAGGTGTGGTGGGTTTCAGCCTGGTACATCTTCTCCCTGGTCCTGCTGGGCTTTCATCTCCGCCACGGCATCTGGAGCATGTTCCAGTCTCTCGGCCTCAATCATCCGCGACACACGCCGGTGCTGAAACAGGCGGCGCTGTGGATCGCGATTCTGATCACCGTTGGTTACATTTCGATTCCCGTCAGCGTTCTGGCGGGGTGGGTTCGATAGATGAAACTCGACGCAAGAACTCCTTCCGGCCCGATTGAACAGGCATGGGACCAGGCACGCTTCGACATGAAGCTGGTGAATCCCGCGAACAAGCGGCGGCACACCCTGATTGTTGTGGGCTCCGGTCTGGCCGGAGCTTCGGCTTCCGCCACCCTGGGCGAGCTGGGTTACAACGTCCAGTGTTTCTGCTTTCAGGATTCGCCGCGCCGCGCCCACTCCATCGCCGCGCAGGGCGGCATCAACGCCGCCAAGAATTACCAGAATGACGGCGACAGCATCTATCGCCTCTTCTACGACACGGTCAAGGGCGGCGATTTTCGCTCGCGCGAAGCGAATGTCTATCGGCTGGCGCAGAACAGCGTTCACATCATCGACCAGTGCGTCGCGCAGGGCGTTCCCTTTGCCCGCGAATACGGCGGCTCGCTCGAGAATCGCTCCTTTGGCGGCGCCCAGGTTTCGCGCACCTTCTACGCTCGCGGCCAGACCGGCCAGCAGCTTTTGCTGGGCGCGTACCAGGCGCTTGAGCGCCAGATCGATCTAGGCCAGGTGACCATGTTCCCGCGCACCGAGATGCTGGACCTGATCGTCATCGACGGGCAGGCGCGCGGCATCGTGACGCGGAACCTCATCACCGGCAAGCTGGGCGTGCATCTCGCCGACGCCGTGATCCTCGCGACCGGCGGATACGGCAACGTCTACTACCTCTCGACCAATGCCAAGGGATCGAACGCAACCGCCATCTGGCGCGCGCACAAGCGTGGAGCCCTTTTCGCCAATCCCTGCTTCACCCAGATTCACCCCACCTGCATCCCGGTCTCCGGCGACTACCAGTCGAAGCTCACGCTGATGAGCGAGTCGCTGCGCAACGACGGCCGCATCTGGGTTCCGAAAAAGAAGGGCGACAAGCGCAAGCCCAGTGAGATTCCGGAAGAAGAGCGCGACTACTACCTCGAGCGCAAATACCCGGCTTTCGGCAATCTCGTACCCCGCGACGTGGCTTCGCGGAACGCGAAGGCCGTGTGCGACGAGGGGCGCGGCGTAGGCGAAGGCGGACTGGGAGTCTATCTCGACTTCTCTGACGCCATCCGCCGCCTCGGCGAGGCAACGATTCGCGAGCGCTACGGCAACCTCTTCGACATGTATCAGCGCATCACCGACGAGAACCCCTATAAGGTTCCGATGCGCATCTACCCGGCCATCCACTACACCATGGGCGGCCTTTGGGTGGACTACCAGCTGCAAAGCACCATCCCAGGATTGTTCGTGCTCGGCGAAGCGAACTTCTCTGACCACGGCGCCAACCGGCTCGGCGCCAGCGCCCTGATGCAGGGTCTCTCCGACGGCTACTTCATCATTCCCTATACCGTCGGCAATTATCTGGCCAACGCCAAACCAGGCAAGGTGAGCGAATCGCGGCCGGAAGTTCAGGCAGCGCTCACCTCGGTGCAGCAGGGCGTTGACAGGCTGCTGGCCATCCGCGGCAAGCGCACCGTCGACTCTTTCCACCGCGAGCTCGGCAAGATCATGTGGGACGACTGCGGCATGTCCCGTACCGCGAAGGGCCTGCAGGAAGCCATCGGAAAGATTCGCGCACTGCGCGAGGAATACTGGAAGAACGTGAACGTTCCGGGCTCCGATGCCGACCTGAATCAGAGCCTCGAGAAGGCCGGACGCGTCGCGGACTTCTTCGAGTTAGGCGAGCTGATGTGCCTCGACGCGCTGGAGCGAAACGAATCCTGCGGCGGGCACTTCCGCGAGGAGTACCAGACGCCCGAGGGCGAAGCGCAGCGCGACGACGAGCACTACAGCTACGTCGCGGCCTGGGGCTATCCGGGTCCCGGCAAGCAGCCCGAACTGACGAAAGAGCCGCTGGAGTTCGCCTACGTTCATCCCAGCCAGAGGAGCTACAAGTGAAACTGACCTTAACCATCTGGCGGCAGAAGAACCCCGGGACCCAGGGCAAGTTCGTCAGCTATCCGATGAACGACGTGAACCCGGAGATGTCGATGCTGGAGTGCCTCGACGTCCTGAACGAGAGCCTTATCGAAAAGGGCGAGGAGCCGGTCGCCTTCGAGCACGACTGCCGCGAAGGCATCTGCGGCTCCTGCGGATTCATGATCAGCGGCATCGCCCATGGACCGATGCCGGGAACCACCGTCTGCCAGCTCACCATGCGCCACTTTAAGGACGGAGAGGAACTCGTCCTCGAGCCCTGGCGCTCCGCATCGTTCCCGTTCATCAAGGATCTGGCCGTCGATCGCCGGTCCTTCGATCGCATCATCGCATCCGGCGGATACATTTCCGTCTCCACCGGCAACGCGCCGGACGGCAACGCCATTCCTGTTGGCAAGGAGATCGCCGATCGCGCGATGGACGCGGCGGCCTGCATCGGCTGCGGCGCCTGCGTCGCCGCTTGTCCCAACGGCTCGGCGGCGCTGTTTACCGGAGCCAAGATTGCGCACCTCGGCATCCTGCCCCAGGGCAAAGAGGAAGCGGATCGGCGATCGGTCCGCATGGTGGCGCAGATGAATGCCGAAGGCTTCGGCAGCTGCACCAACATCGGCGAATGCACCGGCGTCTGCCCCAAGGAGATTCCGCTGGAGGTGATTGCGAAGATGAATCGCGACTACCTTGCCGGCGCGTGGCGAGAGCGGGGTCAGGTGGTCACGACGATCGAGCCCGTAAAGGACTGGGAGTTCGCGAAGAAGTAGCAAGACCGCCACTTCAGCCTGTGACAGCAAAAGACATTTCTGAAGCAGCACGCGCCCTGCATTTCTCCGCGCTCGTGATCGACGGCCACGCCGACACGCCGCAGCGGATGCTCGATGACGGCTATGACCTCGCCGCCCCTCTGGACGGCGGGCATCTCAACCTGCCTTCCTCGCGCGAAGGCGGCCTTTCTGCGGAGTTCTTCGTCGCCTGGGCCGACCCTCGCCGCTTTCCCCGCCAGTTTGCTCGCCGCACCCTCGACCTCATCGCATCGGTGCGCGCCGCCGTCGCCGCGCACCCGGATGAGACGACGCTGGCCCTCAGTCCGGATGACATCGAGCGCGCTCACAGCGTGCACAAACTGGCCGTGCTGCTGGGCGTTGAAGGCGGTCACTCGATTGAGGATTCGCCGGACCGCCTGCGTGAGTACCACCGTCTCGGCGTCCGCTATATGACGTTGACCTGGGCTAACTCCAACGGCTGGGCCGATTCGTCGGGAGACATCGACGATCCGATCGTCCCGCACACCGACAACGGCCTCACGGCGTTTGGAGAGGACGTAGTCCGCGAGATGAATCGCCTCGGCATGATGGTGGACCTCTCGCATGCTGCCGACCGGACGTTCTGGCGTGTGCTCGAGGTGTCGCGTGCGCCGGTGTTCGCGTCGCACTCGTCGGCCCGCGCCCTCACGAATTCTCCCCGCAATCTTACCGACGAGATGCTGCGCGCCGTGGCCAACCGCGGCGGCCTCGTGATGGTCAACTTCTACTCCGCGTTCATCAGCAATCGCTGGCAGCAGCAGTGGCACGCGCTCAGGGCGGAACTCCAGTCTGCTCACGAGGCGCAGGCCGCGGAATGTAACGCGGCCTGCATTCCGCTCACCTATGACCGAATCGCCGCGCTCGACCGTCAGTTCGCGAGCAGAATTCCGCGGCCGCCGCTCAGCGATCTCATCGACCACATCGATCACATCGCCCGAGTCACGGGGACCGATCATGTGGGCCTGGGATCGGATTTCGACGGCATGCCGTCGCTGCCGGTAGGCATCGACTCGGCGACCGACCTGCCGAGGATCACCGCGGCGCTGATGGATCGCGGCTGGTCGGACAAAGACTGCCGGAAGATTCTGGGGCTGAATTTCCTGAGGTTTTTCGGCGAGGTGCAGGCTACCGCGCAGAGGCTGCAGGCTGAGCAGCCTGGAGTCGACGCTGATTGAGGATTAGTTTCCGGTCTTACTGGCGTCGGCAACCTGGGCAGCGCTGGCGAACTGCTGCGGGGTATTGCGCAGGTATTTGTGCGGGTTCACGGGAGTGTTGTGAATGCGCACTTCGTAGTGCAGATTGGGACCGGTGGTGCGGCCGCTGAGCCCAACATAGCCGATGATCTGTCCGATGTTCACCTGCTGCCCGGTCGTCACGGCAAATCCGGACAAGTGGGCATAAAGGGTCTCGATGCCGTTGCCGTGATTCAGGATCACCTCACGGCCATAACCGCTTTCATTGCCCGCATACTGCACCACGCCGTTGGCGGCAGCGTGCACGGGCGTGCCGAAGCTCACGCCGATATCCACGCCGGTATGGAACTCGCCCTCACCGACCCGGAGTGGATCTTCTCGCTCGCCGAAGGAGCTGGTGATGGGACCGATCACCGGCCACAGTTCGGGAGCGCCGGCCAGGGAAGCCCAGTCCTTGACGCCCGCCGGAGCAAGCCCAAGGTCAAACGACTGGACCCGGCCGGAAAGGGCGTTATTGCGGAGCAGGGAAAGCTGGTCGAGCGACTGCGTGTAGGCCTGCTCGCTTAAGGGGCCGGAGTCAGAACTGACAGGCCCGACGGCGGCAGTTGTCGAGGAGGGCGTGTGGTTCCGGCGAAGGCCGTAGAGGGCCGTGACCTCGCTGGCGAGCGATCCGAGCGAGGCGGCCTGGACATCCTTTTCGTGGGCGACCGCCTGAAGCTGGTGGTAATCCGCGCGCAGGGCTTCGCGCTGCGAGCGCAGCTGATTGAAGCTGGCGGTCTTGAGCATCATGCGCGAATAGGAGCCGGCGAGGCCGGTAATCGTGAAGGCGCCGACCACAGCGGCGGCGACGAAGATGCCGGCATAGTGGAGAGGAATCGGGATCTTCCGAAGAGGTCCGTCCTTCTCGCGCGCGACAAAGATGATGTAATAGCGTCTTCGCAACGTTTTGCCCCCGGAAAAGCTCCGGAAGTACTCCTGAAAACCGCGGACCCACAGGCAGAAAAGATCGACTGAATCATCGACGCCTGAACCGTATCAGCCTGATTTTGCGGCGTCAATCTCCAAATGGGCCACAGTAAGAACTCCAGTAACTGCGCGCCCAGCCGCTCCATGCGTGGATCGCAACGTCCTCTGATTGTGATGCTGGATTTATGTTACCAAAGTGGTTGCTTGTTCCGGTCGAGCTGAAAATATGGCCGTCTGACTGCTTCAGCGATTCACTGGATCAGGATCTCGCCTTGTTGCATATGCGCATTCCAAAGTAGTTTCTGCAGGGGCTATGCGCATGTGTGGCAAACAGAGCACTTCACAAGCCCGTCTACCCGCGATTGTCGCGGTTCAATGCTGTTTTTTGGGAAGCCGGAGCTCTGTAGGGCCTGAAAAGTTTTCCACAGGCGGAAATGCGATATCGCCGCTAGTGCCCCTGGAGCCATTGCGCGTAGGGATAGAGAAACAGGAAGACGACCAGCGCGAGGGCGAGGATGTCGGCGTAAAGGAGAAGCATGACGCCGCCATGGTAGAAGCTCCAGCGACGCTGGAGGCAGCGGACGGTTTCCCACGTACCCCAGCCGGTGAGCATGGTGGGGACGATCAGCAGCGGCGAGGGGCGCATGTTGGGGAAGCCGCCCAGGACGAGGGCCAGGATCACGCTGCCGAGAACGAGCACGGTTCCCCTAACGAGGGAGCGGGACCGTATATTGAAGACGGCGTACTGCATGGGGTCCAATCGAGAACATGACTAATGTACCGAATCCGGAGGCGTCCTCGACGGCCAGCACGGTGCGAGCCCGGGATATCGAAGGCGCGGCGGCCAAACGGGAACGGATTGTGAAGCGAGTGGCGCGGGAGCTTCGCGATGGGTTCTACGTGAACCTGGGGATCGGGATGCCGACGCTGATCGCGAACCATGTGCCGCCTGGGATTGAGGTGGTGCTGCAGTCGGAGAACGGGATGCTGGGGGTGGGGCCGTATCCGGTGGCGGGGAGCGAGGATCCGGACCTGATCAACGCGGGCAAGGAGACGGTAACGGCGCTGCCGGGCGCGTCGTTCTTCTCGAGCGCAGAGTCGTTTGCGATGATTCGCGGCGGCCATGTGGATTTGAGCGTGCTGGGCGCGATGGAAGTCGATGAAGAAGGCACGCTGGCGAACTGGATGATCCCCGGGAAGATGGTGAAGGGGATGGGCGGGGCGATGGACCTGGTAGCGAGCGCGCGGCGGGTGATTGTGGCGATGGAGCACACGACCAAAGAAGGCGCGCCGAAGATTCTGAAGAAGTGCACGCTGCCGCTGACCGGGGTGCGGGTGGTGGAGACGATTGCGACCGAGCTCGGGTGGATTCGGGTGACGCCGGATGGCCTGGTGCTGGAGGAGATTGCTCCGGGAATGAGCGTCGAGGACGTGCAGCGGGTGACGGAGGCGCGGCTGAAGGTGAGCGCTGGGCTGAAGGAGATGGCGGGGTAGGCCGACCGTTTTTGTTTCAGCGCGGTTTTCTCGCCGCTGCGCCAGGTCACTGGTAATCGCGATTGGGCGACATGCCGAGGACGGGGATTTTACCGTCCGGGCGAACGCCGAAGATGATCAGCATTGCGTTGTCGCCTTTGCTGAGGCGATACGTGCAGACCCATTGAGGACCGCCCAGGGCAACGTTCCCAGGGCGACGATGGACCAGGGTGAGCGTTCCTCCTGGCCACAGTTTGGCGAGACTCTGCTGAACGCGCTTCTCCGCGTCCGGCGTCAGGTACGCTGCGAGCTGTGGGGTGGCTTCCGCGCGGAGGTCCTGGCCGGCAAAGATCTCATCGAGGAATTGTCTGAGCCGCTGAGCGACCTCGGGCTGATTGTCCGGGATCGCTTCGAGTTTCGGGACTGTGAGCGCGGGGTTCACCAGCCCGGCAACGACGTGCGCGATGAGTTCCGGTTCGGAATGGCCGGCGTCGAGGTTGGTCAGGACGGCGATGGTGAGGCTGTCGTCGGGATAGCGCGAGATGTCGCAGGTGAACCCCTGCCAGGCTCCGCCGTGTTCGATGCGCTTGTGACCGTTCTGGTCGTTGATGAACCAGCCAAAGCCGTAGCCTGCCTGGTTTGGCTTTCCGTCATTGAGCGGATAGACGGTCCAGATGCGGTCGAGGCTCGACTGCCTGAGAAGCTTTGTCCCGTAGAGCGCCTCGTCCCATTTGGCCAGGTCCAGCACATTGAAGTAGAGGGTGCCATCGGCGGTGGAATTGAACGTGGGTGAGACCCATTCCTGGTTTCTTAATTCGCCATCTGGATCGATTTCGTAGCCGGAGGAGCGGTTGGGGATGATATCGCGGTCGCTGATGAGGCGCGTGGAGGTCATGCCCAGCGGTTTGAAGATGCGCTCGCTGAGAAACTGCGCATAGGGCATGCCGGTGATTTTGTGAATGATGATGCCGAGCAGGACGTAGTTGGTGTTGCGGTAGCCCCATTTCTCGCCGGGCGCCCAGTCCATGGGGAGGGCTTCGATCTTCTTTGCCAGTTCATCTTCGGTGAAATCCAGGCGAAGGTAAAAGGGGCCGTTGGGACCGGCGCGCTCCGGAGTCTCGTACTCGGCCAGGCCTGAGGTGTGGGAAAGCAGATTCCTGATCAGGACGGGCTTCCAGGTGGCGGGCGCATCGGGAAAGTATTTGGTGACACTGTCGTCGAGGGAGATCTTGTTTTCTTCGACGAGCATCATGATGGCGGCGGAGATGAACTGCTTGCCGACGGAGCCGGACTGCATGAGGGTTTCCGGGCGGACCGGGACGTTCAGCTCGACGTCGGCGAGGCCGTAGCCTTTGGCGAGCAGGATGCGGCCACGGCTGTAGATACCGACCTCGAGGCCGGGAATACGCTGGCGGGCCATCTCGTGATGGACGAAGCCATCGATGGAGGTGAGGTGTTGCGCGTCGAGAGGAGGGAGCGGTGTCTGGGCGAGCGAGGCGGCAGCGGAGAGCAAGGCGGTTCCGATGACCAGCAGTTCCCGGCACAGACGCATCTCGATCCTCCGATTGGGGAACGATATCTGGACGACAGGATACTCCCAGGGCGGCGCAGGGCGACCGGGATCAGGGCATGGTTGCGGTCAGGTCCTGCGCATGGAGGGTGTCGTGCCCGGGCCATTCGCCGGCGAGAGGCTCGGCAGCGAAACCGGCGAGCAGAACCGTGGAGGCGAAGAGCATCGTGTCAAAGACGTAGTTGAGGCCTTCGACGGCGAGGGGGGCGGTGCGGAACTCCATGACCAGGATGGGCAGGTAGAGGCCGATGGTGAGGAGCAGGAGGACGAGGCCGGTTCCGGCGGCAGCGAGGCGGAGAGTGGGGCGGAAGAGCAGGCCAATGCCGCCGAGGAGCAGGGCGGTGCCGACCAGGTATGTCCAGAGCGCGGGCGCCGGGACCCAGGCCGGGGTCAGCCTCTCAAGGGGAACGCCGGGGGCGTAGCGGGGGAAGCGGAAGTGCTCGATGGCGTAAAAAATCAGGATCGGTGCGAGGAGGGTGCGGCCAGCGCGGATGAGCACGCGGCCGAAAGCGTGCCCGGCGGGCCAGACGGCGCCCGACAGGATCATCGCCCCCGAGGCAAAGGCGATCTCACGGACGAAGGCGGGCCAGAAGAGTCGATCGTGGAGATGGCGGGGCAGAGGCGGCAGGCTGACGGTGAGGACAACGAGCAGGAAGAAGAGTGCGAGCATCGCAGCGGACCAGCGAACGCTCCGCCACAGGACGAAGCTGATGGCGGCGGCCAGCAGGCAAACGCCGAAGAAGTAGACCCAGAACAAGGGAAAGCCGAGCCAGTGGGGCACGATGGGGGCGAGATCGCGGGCGGCAGTGAGATGCTCGGCCGAGAAAACGGCGAGCGCAGCGGCTTCGAAGACCGGTCCGAGGATGATGAGTTTTCCGGGGCCGTCGGCGGCGCGGAGGCGCGGGCGGGCGAGGAGCGGGCCGGCGATCAGCGCGGCGATGCCTGCTGCCGTCATGGCACCGACTTCTACCGTCAAGCGCGTCTCCTGGTGGAATGCGGGTGCGGGAAGAATTCTACAGCCGCTGGAATGATGATGGCTCGGCGAGGGCAACGTCCATAACCAGCAACTTTCGTCGAAGGTACCGGAGTGGCTATGCCTGAGGGGCGTGGTTCGATCGGAATCGGTCTTGCGGCGCTTTCGGCGAAGGGAGCGGGTGACGTATAAAGGACTTTCGCCTGGAGGGTCCGGATGCAAAGACGAGAATTTCTTGCGGGAGCGATGAGCGCGACGATGTTGAGCGCCGCCGGCCGGGCGGGAGCGCTGTTCCCTGCTGCCGGGACCGGGGCTGCGGACGCGCCGGCGTGGCCGCATCTGGAGCCGATGGCGGTGGGTCTGCTGATCCAGCCGGCCAACGGCGCGGAGGAGAGCATCCGGCGCGTGCATGAGATGGGGATGACGAACTGCTTCCTGTCGCTGGATGGATATCTGGGAAAGTATTCCCCGGCTCTCGCGGACGAGCTGCGGAGGCTGCTGGAGAAGTACAGCGTAGTCCCGACCGCGGCAGAAGTGGTGGGCCCGCCGCCCCTGGTGTGGGATTTTCTGCGCGGTCCGTCGACGATCGGGCTGGTGCCGCGGGCAACGCGGACGGCACGGATGGACGCGCTGAAGCAGACGTCGGACTTTGCGGCGCTGCTGGGGATTAAGCAGGTGCAGACGCACTGCGGATTTCTGCCGGAGGATCCCGCGGACCCGCTGTACCCGGAGGTGTTGCAGGCGATTCGCGAGGTGGCGCGGCACTGCGCCGGTAACGGGCAGATGTTCCTGATGGAGACTGGGCAGGAGACGCCGACGACGATGTCGCGGGCGATCCTGGATGTGAACCAGCCGAACCTGGGAGTGGGGCTGGATACGGCGAATCTGATTCTGTACGGGAAGGCGAATCCGTCGGATGCGGTCGATATCATCGGGCCGCATGTGCGGAGCATTCACGCAAAGGATGGACGCTGGCCGACCGATCCGATGAAGCTGGGCGAAGAAGTGCTGATCGGAACCGGGCTGGTGGATTTTAAGACGGTCTTCACCAAGCTGCATCGGCTGGGATATGTGGGGACGGTGACAATTGAGCGAGAGATTTCCGGGCCACAGCAAATTGCGGATGTGAAGGAAGAGAAGGTTTATCTCGAGCGGGTCTTGGCCGGAGTGCTGCCGGCATAAAGGATTGGGTCAATGACATGGACAGACGAGAATTTATCGGCGGCGCGGCCGCATCGGGGATGATGCTGCTGAACTCACGGACGGCGTTTGGAACCGAGGCGAACTCCGCGGTGCGGCTGGGGCTGCTGGGTTGCGGGAGCCGGGGAACGTCGGTGGCGACGTCGTTCGCGAAGAATACTTCGGCGCGGGTGGTGGCGCTGGCGGATCTGTTTCCGGATCAGCTCGCCGCTGGCAAGGCACACTTCGACCAGGTGAATGCTTCGCTGGGCGTCCCTGCCATTGATCCAAAGCTGATGTTTCGAGGATCGCACGCGTTCGAGGAGCTGGCGAACTCGAAGGACGTGGATGCGGTGCAGATATCGACGCCGCCGTGGTTCCACGTGCAGCACCTGGACGCGGTGGTGAAGGCGGGCAAGCACGCCTACTGCGAGAAGCCGCTGGGTGTGGACGTGGCGCAGACGCAGCAGGCGCTGGAGATCGGCAAGCGCGCCCAGGGACGGCTGAGTCTGGATATCGGCTTCGAGGTGCGGAGCGCGCCGCCCATTGCGGAGGTGGTGCGGCGGATTCATGCGGGAGATATCGGGCGCGTCGCGGCGATGACCGCGCACTACTTCGCGCCGAATGCGGTGAGCCACAGCGGGACAGGGTGGTCGGCGGATGAGTTCCGGCTGCGCAACTGGCTGTGGGATCTTGCGCTGTCGGGAGACATCATCGTCGAGCAGAACATCCACGTGATCGACCTGTGCAACTGGATCGTGGGGAGCCATCCGCTCAAGGCTACGGCGACCGGTGGACGCAACGTGATCACGCATCAGGGCGATTGCTGGGACAACTACCAGGTGATCTTCACCTATCCGAACGATGTTCATCTGAGTTTCTCTTCGACACAGTGGGGCAACACCGGCTGGTTCGATGTGACGGAGCAGATCTTCGGCGTGACGGGCGTGGCCGAAGCGCCGTACTCGGGACCGGTGCGGATTGTGGGAGAGAAAGCGTGGGCCTGGGGCCAGGGGAACGCAGCGCCGGGAGCGCCGGCACAGTTCGCCGCAAACGGGGCATTCAGCGACAACCTGGAGTTTGCGGATCGTGAGAAGGACCGCTCGTTTATCGAGAGCATCACGTCAGGGCAGTTCCACAACCAGGCGGCGGACGGCGTGGAGAGCGCACTGAGCGCAATGCTGGGCCGGATGGCGGGGCGGTCGGGGCACACCACGACCTGGGACGATCTGCTGCAGCACGGCGAGCGGTACACGATGAACATCAACATGGAGCAGTTCGGCTGAAGACAGGCAGGAGGCAGGAGGCAGGAGCTCGGAGGCGGGAGCTCGGAGGCCGGAGCTGGGGAGGCGGGAGGCGAAGTTGAGCGGCGTGTCGAGTGAGAGAATCGTTCTGTGACGTGGCGCTGGCTGCTCTTCTGCCTTGTGACTTGTTTTTGGATTTCGGGGACGGCCGTTCTGGCCGCACCTTTGCCGCACAGCCGCAATCCCCTGCCCCATCTGCAACGGCATCCTACGGTCGCGCTGACGTTCGACGATTTACCGGCGGGCGGCGGACTGACGGACGGTGTAACGCGGACGGGGATTCTGACGCGGCTGGCCGGTGAGCTGAAGGCAGGGCATCTGAAAGGCGTTTACGGGTTTGTGAACGCCGTCGATCTGGACGACGATCCGGATACCCAGGACGCGCTGCACGACTGGGTCGCAGCGGGGATGAACATTGGCAATCATACCTGGTCGCACCCCTCGCTGAGCGACGTGACGGCGCCGACGTTCGAGCAGGAGATCGCTCACGATGAAGCGGATTTGCGCCAGTACGCGGACGGCGGCAACTGGCACTGGTTCCGATACCCGTATCTGGACGAGGGTGACACCCTGGCCAAGAGGGACAGCGTGCGCGCCTGGCTGCACGAGCACGGCTATCGCATTGCCGAGGTCACGCTGACAACCCAGGATGACGACTGGAGCGATCCGTACAACCGATGTCTGGCGAAGAAGGACGCAGCGGGCGTGGCATGGCTGCAGCGGAGCTTCATGGAGAATGCGGCGGAGTTCATCCGGCTGGGGCGGGAGGAGGAGCAGATCGCGTTTGGGCATGAGATTCCAAACGTGCTGCTGCTGCACGCGACGGATTTCACGACGATGATGCTCCCGCAGCTGCTGCACCTGCTGCATCAGGAGGGGTTTCGCTTTCGGCCGCTGGCCAAAGTGGAAGGCAACCCTGCGTACGGACTGGATCCGCACGCGGGCCTGGCGGATGGGGGAACGCTGCCGGACCTGTTCATGGACTCGAGGCACCTGAGCTATCCGCCGTTCCAGCCGGAGCCTGTGAAGGAACTGGATGCGGTGTGCCGGTAGGCATATCGGGAGGATTAGATCAGGACAGGGTGAACCGATTCAGGCCGTTGCCCGCCCGAATTCCCGGCAAGACGCTATCGCGGTTTCCATCATCCAATGGCAGTAACGCTTGCGAGCACCGCTTTGTGAGGAGGACGCCGTTCTATGCGACGATGGCTGGGCGACCACAGCCTTTCCCTCTCGTTTGCTTTCCTCTTTATCGTGGCGTTGGCGGGACAGAGTGTGGCTGGGCACAGCAGCTATAACTCCGAGCGCTCAATGCACGGCCTGTCCGCGCTAGGCTATTTCCGCTATCTGCGGACGGGGAATTTCCTCGACGGCATGTTCACCAACTGGCAGGCGGCGCTGCTGCAGCTTGGGTGCCTGATTGTGTTTGGCGAGAAGTTCCGCGAGAAAGGCGCGGCGCATTCCCTTAAACCGAAAGGCGAGCGGCACCGGCAGAAGAGAGACGACGGCAAACGGCGTCCCTGGCTGTACCGGCACTCGCTTTCCCTGGCATTCGTCGCATTGTTCACACTCGCCTTCGTCGCCCATCTGTTTTTCGGAACCATGGACTATGACGCACAGCTGCAGATGATCCACCGATCGCCCATCGGAGCCGGGGATTACGCGGTCAGTTCGGCATTCTGGTTCAGCAACACCAACACCTGGGAAGCCGAATTCGCCGCCATCGCCATCTATGTCATTCTGAGTGTCTTCCTGCGGCAGCAGGGTTCACCGGAATCGAAGCCGGTCGACAGCCGCAACAGCGACACCGGCGAAACGAACGACTAACCCGCAGGCACGGCGGTTGAAACGCCTGCAGCGGAAACCATGTATAGATGTAGGGACGTCCTATGTTCTGGAAAAACCATAAGGAGAAAGCATGTCGGACCAAAAAGCACAGAAGCATGAGAAGGCAGTGAAGGAACTGATCGACGCACTGAATGAGGATCTGGCGCGGGAATATCAGGCAATCATCGCCTACACGGTTTACAGCAACGTACTGAAGGGCGCGCAGTGGATGAACATCGCGGGCGAGCTGAGAAAGCATGCGGGCGAGGAGCTGCAGCACGCGCTGATCATTGCGGACCAGGTGGATTACCTGGGCGGGATGCCGACGGCGACGCCGAAGACGGTGAAGGTGTCAGAGAAGGCGGAGGAGATGCTGCGCTTCGATCTGGACAACGAGACGGTGACGATCAAGAACTACCGCCAGCGGGTTCGGCAGGCCGAGGCGCTGGGGCATTATGCGCTGGCCGAGCAGCTGCGGCAGATCATCAGCCAGGAGCAGGAGCACCAGCACGATCTGGCCACGGCGCTGGGGATCGAAGTGCCCAAGGTGCTGGACCAGGGAGCGTAAAACGCCCCGCGGTGAACGGCGCGGAACGATGCGTTCCGCGCGTTCATCCGGCGGTGTTCTGGAGGTATTTCTCGCGGGCGCGACGGAGCAGGCGCTCCTGGTTTTCTTCGAGTGTGTTCCAGGTGCCGAGCTGGTAAGCGGCGAGGCGGATCTGGGCGACGTGCTCAAGGGTTTCCATCTTGCAGAAGGCGTCAAAGAGGCTTGCGCCGCAAACAACGGCTCCGTGATTGGCGAGGAGCATCGCGTCGTAGGCGGGGATGAAGGGGCGCAGACTGCCGACAACCTCGTCAGTACCGGTGGTGGCGTAGGGCGCGAGCGGGACCGGGCCCAGGATCATGGCGGCTTCCTGGGAGAGCAGCTCGTCCAGGGCGTGGCCGGCGCAGGCGAAAGCTGTGGCGATGGGCGGATGCGCGTGGATGACCGCCTGGACGTCGTCGCGCTGGCGATAGAAGGCCAGGTGCATGCCGAGCTCGCTGGTCGCGTTGCGCGCGCCTTCGAGTCGGTGGCCCTCCAGGTCGACCAGCACCATGTCAGAACGGCGGAGCATGTGCTTGCTGGCCCCGGTGGGCGTGACCAGCAGGGTGCGCTCGTCCAGGCGAACCGAAAGATTGCCGGCTGTAGCCGGGGTGTAGCCCAGGCGATAGAGCCAGCGGGCGTAGCGGACGAGATCCCCGCGGAGCGTCTCTTCCCTTTCCTGCCTGCAATCCTCCATCACTTCACTTCTCCCACCGATCTTTATCGTCATCGTCGCCTCGCTCTTCATGGTTGCAGGATGTTGAAGGGTGGCGGCACAGGAGCGGGGGCCGGCGGTGGAGAGAGGGTGTCGCGCAGGGATCTCCAGCGTTTGCCGAGCCGATCGGAGGCAAAGAAGACGTGTCCGGCGGTGAGTTTGCCGGCTAGGGGATAGTGGCCGACCGCAGCCAGCCCCATCGACGCGATGCATCCGCACTGGGAGCAGTCGGGATTGCCGCCGAACTGACAGGGCGTGATGGGGGTGGTCAGGTCAGCGGAGATGGTTTTCGTCGTGCGCGCAAAGATGCATTCGCCCGGGTTCGCGGGCGGTTGCTCCAACTCGCGCAGGACCATTTCCGGCATGTCGAGGAGAGGATACTGCTCCTGCAGGCGGCGGAATGTGTCGATGGTCACCGCTCTTTGACGGGGTGAAAGGATCTCGGGATCGGCGGCGCCGCGCTGGGGGGTGAACAAGCTGAACCATATCTTGCGGATCTCCGGGCGGGCGCTCCAGAAGCGGACAAATTCCTCGAGATAACCGGGGCGATCGGCAATCTGGGCAGTGACGGTGCTGTGAATGGTGACCTGGGCGCCCTGAATGCTTTTGAGGATGCGTTCATAGGTGGCTGGCTTGCGGCGGGCGTCGTGCTCCGGCTGCAGGCCATCAATGGAGACGACGACGTTGAGCTTTTTGAACCTCGACCAGGCGGCGGGGATGGTGCGGAAGGCGCTGGTGACGACCTGGGTGTGGATGCCGCGACGCTCGATTTGCGGAATGAGCTGCTCCAGTTCGCGGTAGCGCACCATCGGATCGCCACCGACGAGAGAGACGTGGAGAGGTTTGTGCTCGTCGAGAAGAGCCAGAACGCGGGCGACCAGCTCGTCGCCTTTGTAGTCGGAGAGCTGGCGCAGTTCGGTGCCACCGCCGAGGTGGGCAGCGTCAAAGGCATAGCAGCCGGGACACCGCAGGGGGCACTCTTTGGTGATCTCGATGGAGAGGGACGGGGCGCGTCCGGACAGGATCCGGGCCCAGGCGTGGACGACTTCGGATTTCTTCATGCAATCTCCGGAAACAGCACATCTGGCTGTTCGTGAATGGACTGGGGATGACGGCGTGAACGCCGCGATTGCGGAGCATTGCGGAAGGCGGGATCAGATCTGCAGAGGAACGAGAAAAGCGCCGGCGGATCGATGGAAAGGGGGATCGGCGGCCACATCCGCCACTGTGCCCTCAAACGCGAGAAAGAAGAAGACGAGTGTCCTGCAAAACGGGAGGGTCCAGCAGCGACGGAAAGCAAGCAGGCAGCGGATGGTCTGGCGGGAGTGTTGGGCGCGCAGGAGCACCAGACACAGGCAGGTGACGATGACGAACAGGCCCAGCTCGAAGTCCTGCCCTCCCTGAAGAAAGCCGTCCCACGTCCAGAAGTGCTGGGTAATGGGCATCGTGAGCAGTTCAACGAAGGCGAAGCAGAGCAGCAGCCTGCTGAGATCGACGCACCTCTGCGCGGGACTCGCGAGGGCGAATCGCCGGGGCCACAGCAGGATTGCCCTCCATCGGATCATTGCCGCTACCACCATTCTACGACCGGGCAGGAGGGGGAAAGAGCCATTGAGCTGGCGGGAGAGGAAAATCCTCGAAAGAAATCGGACCTTGTCACGGATTCGGTGGCAGTTCGGGGGTGGCCTCTCCCAGAATGCGGGAGCTTACGTAAGTCTTCTCAAAGCCGCGGTTCTGCGCGTCGATGATGATGGTGCGCCGGAAGAAGAACAGGACGTGGATCTGGAACTCAGTGGAGAAGGAGGCGGGAAACCAGACGCCATCGGGCTGGGGCGCGTAGACAACGGTAAAGCCCAGGCCGGGGACGTTGGTGCCGAGCAGGACGCGCACCGCGGCAGGAATACGGCGGGAGAGAGCCGTCTCAATGACCACGGGTTCGCCGGTGACGGTGTCCGTCCAGGCGTCGCCCTTCCAGCCGAAATCGGATTTGTCTTTGGGGCGAAAGGTGACGTGGTCGACATCGCGGCCATTGAGGCGCTCGCGTCCGACATAGAGGAACTCCTCGCCGGCCTGCTCTTTGGTGGTGAGCGGGAAAAGGTTGGCGTTGATGCCGTCTTTGGAGCCGGTCCCGAGGAGGTTTTTCCGCATGTTCTCGACCATGTCGCGGTCGCTGTCGTCATCCCCGATTTCAATGGAGACAGCGTCGTTGTCTTCGGGATGGCCCTTGTCGGCGGAGAGCGTGTGGTAGTCGACGTAGCGGCCTTTGATGAGGACCCGGCCATTGAGGTTCAGAAGTTGTTCGTGGGAGCCGGAGACGGACGGGGCGATACGAGTATCGGTAATTTCCTGGCAGTGGATGGTATGGCCTCGGCGGGAGCTGACGGTGGCGTGCTGGACGTAGACGTAGCGGGCGCGCTCGGCCTGGGCCTGATCCTGGAGCCTGGCGACTCGGGCCATGATGGCGTCGGCCGACGGATGTGGGGCCGGGGAGCTGGATTCCGCGGATGCGACGGCGCACAACAGGGGGATCGCGAGGGACAGAATGCCGGGGCCGCGCTGGAGCCGGATCATACGCGATGTTACGAAAGGAGGTGGGGAGTAGTTCCCCGGGGCCGAAAGAGCGGGAAATGGCTGGGCGGAGGCGCATGCCGGGCGTAGAATCCGGAACGCACCGCGGTTTGGCAAGAGCCGCGCTCTCGACCGGACCGCGCAAAGAGAGCAGAGGAGGTGCGGTATGCGGTGGATGCGAGTCACGTTGGTGTTAGCGGGGGCCGCGGTGGCGGCCTCTCTGGGGGGATGCGGGCGGCACAGCAGCGCGGAACACTACTATCTGGTCGCGTCGAATACCAAACTGGCGTACTGGCAGTCCGCGTCCGCGGGACTGGACAAGGTTGCTGCCGAGTACAACGTGCATGCCGAGCTGACCGGGCCCGACACCTTCGATCCGAAGGAGCAGGTGGACGACTTTCGCGCGGTGGTGGCGAAAAAGCCTTCGGGCATTCTGGTCTCGGTCGTGGATCCGAAGCTGATGCAGCCGGAGATCGACGCGGCGATCGAAGCGGGGATTCCGGTGCTGACGGTGGATTCGGACGCGCCGAACAGCAAGCGGCTGTACTTTATCGGCACGAACAATCGCGAGGCGGGACGGCTGGGCGGACGGGCGCTGGTGCAGAAGCTGAACGGCAAAGGCAACGTTGTGGTGTTCACCATGCCGGGACAGCCGAATCTGGATGAGCGGCTGGCCGGGTATAAAGATGTGCTGGCGACGGCGCCGGACATCCACATTGTGGATGTGGTCGATATCGCGGGCCAGAGCACGATTGCGTTCGACCAGACGGAGAAGGACGTTGCGAAGACGGGCAAAGATCGCGTGGATGGGTTTGTGTGCCTGGAGGCGTCAGCCGGGAAAGATGTGGGTGAGGTGCTGCGGCGCGGGAATTTGAAAGATCGCGTGGTGATTGCAATGGATGTGGACAAGGCCACGCTGGACCTGGTGAAGCAAGGCGTGATCGCGGCCACGGTGGCGCAGAAGCCGTTCACGATGGCTTACGTGGGGGTGAAGATGCTGGACATGCTGCATCACGATCCCCTGCCCTCGCTGACGAAGAACTATGCGGTCGATGCGCAGGCGCCAATTCCGGCCTTCGTGGATACCGGGTCCGCGCTGGTGGACGCAAGCAACGTGGACGAGTACCTGCAGGCGTCGCAGGGGCATTGAGAGCCGACGAGGGCGAAGCCTTCCCACCACAGAGAGCACGGAGAAATCCGGTCGAGGCGCTCTGGGTTCTCTGTGGTGAGAGCCGATCAGCTGCGTTTTACTCCACGCGCAGCGCGGTCATGGGTTCGATGCTGGCGGCGCGCTGGGCCGGGATGACGGCGGCGAGGAACGCGGCGACAGCCAGGACGAGGGTGGCTCCGATGAGGATGACGGGGTCCCACGGGCGAACGTTGTAGAGCATGCTGGCCATAAAGCGGCTGCCGAAGATGGCGGCGGGCATACCAATGGCGAGACCGATGGCGGCCTGGAGGAAGGCACTGCGGAGCACCATCTGCACGATGCCCGGGCGATCAGCGCCGAGCGCCATGCGGATGCCGATTTCGCTGGTTCGCTGCGCGACCGAATACGCCGTGACGCCGTAGAGGCCGATGGCGGCGAGGGTAAGCGCGAGGAATCCGAAGACGGATGTGAGCTGGACCAGGATCTCCTGTTCGAGGAACTGGTCCTTCACCTGGTCGGCGAAGGTCTCGAAGCTGAGGACGGCGAGATTGGGGTTGATCTGGCTGAGGGCGCGGCGCACCTGCGCTTCCAGGCCGGGGACAAAGCCCACCGTCCGGATTTCAACGGCGCTCATCTCGAGATGGGAGACATTCTCAAACATCACCTCTTCGGGGTCGTCGTACTTCTCCCACTGATCGGCGGGCAGGAAGAACATGGGGCGGATGCGATGCATGGGGTCCCAGTACTGGGTGTCTTCGGTGATGCCGACGATGGTGAAATTGCCGGCGAACTTCTGATCGAGGTCGCCGAAATGATGGCCGATGGCGTCGCCGTCTTTGAAGAAGTGCTTCGCGAAGGTCTCATTGACGACGGCTACCGCCTGTGTGGCGCGGGCGTCCTGCTCCGTGATGCCGCGGCCGGCGATGATTTTGGTGCCGATGTTGCCGAAGTAGCCGGCGCTGACCCGATCCCACGAGGCGCTGTTGTAGTTGCTGCCGGGCGGGGGCGGCGCCTGGCCTTCGATATAGACGCCCTGGCCCCAGTTGTCGCCGTCCATGGGGGAAAGGATCGAATAGGTGACCTCTGTTACGCCGGGGATCGCCGCCAGAGTGTCATGAAGCTGGCGATAGAAGACATCGGACTGGTCGGCTTTGTAGCCGGCCATGGCCGGATCGATGTGCAGGATGTAGCGGTTCTGGGTTTGAAAGCCGAAATGCTGATGCTGGAGATTGGTGAGGCTGCGGATGAGAAGCCCAGCGGCGCAGAGGAGCGCCAGCGAGACGGCGGCCTGAAGGACGACGAGGATCTTCTGGGTCCAGAGGCCCCTGGCTCGGGTAGAGCGATTGGCGCCTCGGAGGGCTTCGATGGGATTGGCGTGGGCGGTCATCCAGGCGGGTGCGACACCAAAGAGCACGCCGGTGACGAGCGAAACGGCAAACGCAAAACCCAGAACCGGCAGCGACGGCGAGGCGTTGATTGGGATGTAGCTTTTACCGGAGACCATGTGGATGAGCAGGCGCGCGCCGCCGTAAGCCACGACGAGACCGGCAAGTCCGCCAAGGACGCCGAGAACAACGCTTTCGGTCAGAGCCTGACGCACGAGGCGACTGCGCGGCGCGCCGAGGGCGGAGCGGACCGAGGTCTGCGCCTTACGGCCCGTGGCGCGGACGAGCATGAGATTCGCGAGGTTGGCGCAGGCGATGAGCAGGACGAAGGCCGAGATCCACATGGCGAGGTGGAGACCGTCTTTGAAGTTGTCCTGCATCTGCTGGACGCCGCCGCCGCCCGGCGCGAGGTGCAGGGTTTGTTTTGGAATGAGGCTGGAGTCGCGCTTTTCGACTTTGCTGATGGGACTGAGGAGGAACTGGCGCAGCTCGACCTGGAGCTGGGCCTCCATCCGTTTGAGGTTGGCGCCGGGCTGGACGCGGCCGATGATATTCAGCCACTGCAGTTCCGGGGAATCGAGGACGTTGAAGCTGCCGTTCTGGACGAGGGGTGAAGCGCTGAGAGGCATCCAGAAGGAGGGCGGATCGCTGGTGAGGCGCTCGCCGAAGAACCCAGGCGGCGCGATTCCAACGACGGTAAAGGCGTTGCCGTTGATCAGGAACGAGGCTCCGACGACGGAGGGATCCTTGCCGTACTTCTGCTGCCAGGTGCGATAGCTCATGACCGCGACGGGCGCTGCGCCCTTGTGATCGTCGGAGGGCTCAAGGAGGCGGCCGGCCCAGGCAGTGAGGCCAAAGGTCTCGAAGGCATTACCGGAAACAAATTCGCCGCCGAGGGGCTGGGCTTCATGATCGCTGCCGACGCGGCGAACGCCAATTGTGGAACGTCCCGCCTGGAATGCGGCAAGGTTCGAGAAGCCGGGCGTGTGATCGCGAAACTCGCGATACTGCTCGGTGGAAAAGAGCGACCAGTCGTCCTGCATGCCGCCATCGATGCAGCAGTTCTCGTTGTCGCCGATGCGGATGAGCTCGCTGGGCTTGACGACCGGCAGGGACTTGAGCAGGACGGCGTTGATGAGAGTAAAGACGGCGGTGGTAGCGCCAATGCCGAGAGCCAGCGTGAGGACGGCGGTGAGAGTGAAGCCCGGGGTTTTGAGGAACTGGCGCAGAGCGTAGCGAATGTCTTCCAGCATCGGGACGGAGGCCTCCGTGAAGTAGGGATACGGTATTGCAGGGCGGATGGTTCCGGGAATGACCACTTTTGAAGGGCGAGCGCGCGATCAGACCCAGGAGTCGACGGTGAGGTAGCGGGTCTGGCCAGGAGGGTGGCGTTCGAGGATGAGACGGGTGGCTTCAACGGACTGGGATCGGTCGGCGCCGATGGCCAGGTGGCCGCCATCGTGGAGCAGAAGGTTGGATCCGCGGCGCCGGCGCTGATTGCGGGCGATGCTCTGCTCGAGACCGGCGGCAATGCGAGCGGCGGTGATGTTCGCGCGCCAGTCAAAGCCCATGGCGTTCCAGAGCACGGCCGTGAGACCGAGATCGCCGGCGGCGCGGAGGACATCGGGGCGGCGCGCGCCGTGGGGCGGGCGGAAGAAGCGAACCGGAGCCCCGATGATGTCTTCGAGAGCAGCATTGCAGCCGGCCAGCTCTTCGCGCACGCGGCGCGGGCTCACGATCGCGAGCCAGGGATGATTGACGGTGTGGTTGCCGATGAGGTGGCCCGCGACATGGATCTCGCGGACGACGTCGGGGCGCTGGCGAACGTGACGTCCGATGAGGAAGAAGGTCGCGCGGACGCGATGCTGCGCGAGCAGATCGAGGAGGCGGCCGGTCCAGGGGTCATTGGGGCCGTCGTCATAGGTAAGGGCGAACTCGGCGGGATCGCGGCCGGCTATGAGGGTGCGGCCGAAGAGTTGCGACTGCGGGCCCAGCGCCGCGTACGTGCAGCCTCCGGCAGCAAGGCCGGCCGCAGCGCCGGCGGTGGCGAGAGCGAGGAGCATGTGGAATCAGTGTATGCGGGTTTTCTTTGCGGGCCTGGCGTGGTATGTTCGACTTTCCTTCGCTGCAGGGAAATTCTCGACGATGGCCAATCTTTTCGAACAGCCGCGCTTCATTGCCGTGGAGGGCCCGATCCGGGCCGGCAAGTCGACTCTGGCCCGGGTGCTGGCAGAGACGCTGCACGCGCGGCGGATTGTGGAACCGGAAGACAATCCCTTCCTGGACCGCTTTTACCAGGCGCAGCCGGGGATGGGTTTTGCCACGCAGATGTGGTTCCTGACGGAGCGCTACGAGCAGCTGCGCGGCATCGAGGATTTTTCAACGCCTCTCGTGGCGGATTATCTGTTCGAGAAGGACAAGATTTTTGCCTATATCAACTTGAGCGACGCTGAGCTGGATTTGTACAACCGCTACTACCAGATGTTTCGAGCCGAGCTGCCGACGCCGGAGCTGGTGATCTACCTGCAGGCCAGCCCGGAGGCACTGCAGCAGCGGATTCGGCGCAAAGGAGTGCCAGGCGAGCGCGCGATCAGTGACAAATACATCAAACAGGTGGCGGAGGCGTACGAGCACTTTTTCTTCCACTACTCGGCGAGTGACCTGCTGGTGGTGAACACGAGCGACATCGATTTTGTGAACAATAACCGCGATCTGCAATTGCTGCTGAAGCGGCTGGCGGAACCGGTGCACGGGACACAGTATTTTCTTCCCCTGGGGTGAGAGATGCGGAGTTTGGGGAATAGAGTTTAAAGTTTAAGAACTGGGTTTTGGGATCAGGGGCGACGGCCCCGCTGATACGGCATTGAGAACACTGCGAAATCCATTAGGGGCTGTGCTTGCCGCGTTGCTGGTCGTGGCCGTGTGCTATTCGTCAGGCCGGGGAAGTTCCATGACACCCGAAGAGCAGCACCACGCGATCGCGCTGCTGCGCCATGCTTATGCAGCGTTCAACCGCGACGACATCGACGCGGCGGTGGCGAAGCTCGACCCAAACATCGACTGGCGAGAGCCGGTGGAGTTCCCGGGGGGCGGGGCTTATCACGGACGAGATGCGGTGGCAGGGTATCTGACGAACTCGCGGGCCAACTGGGCTGAGGGCGCCAGCGTACCGAGGAAGTTCATCGTGCAGGGCGACCGCGTAGTGGTCTTCGTCCACGCGCATTTTCGAGTGAAGGGCGCGACGACCTGGAACGACGTGCGTCTGGCTGACGTTTACACGTTTCGGGATGGGGTGCCGGTGGCGATGCGGGCATTCGCCGACCGCGATATGGCGGTGCGGTGGGCTGAGGCCGAGACCGGATCGTAGGTCAGGAGCCGGCGGCCGGCGCCGATCGCCGGAACCACCGCACCTGCCGGGATTTTTCCGCGGACTGAAAAAGATAGACGATGAGGATCGCCATCAGCGGCTCGAGCGGATGGCGGAAGCGGGCGTGAACCGTGACGAAGTAGTAAGTCCATGGAATGAGCAGGAAGGCCCAGAAGAAGAGCCAGGCGGCAGGGGTGCGACGGCGCAGGGCGAGCGCGAGGCCTAAAAGACCGGCGATGCTGGTGAACTGGAAATTGAGGTTGCGTCCGTAAGCGTTGACGAAGCCTTTGATGAAGCCTCGGTCCTGCGCGTGCGGCACGCTGAACCAGAAATAGTAAAGGCGGCGCAGGCTGAGATCGAGGAAGCGGAGCGGATCGGCAGCGATGATCTTTTTGGCCAGGTCGCCGCGCATTTTGGCGTAGGCGATTTCGCCCATTTCCCGATAGAGGCGGAGTTGCTGCAGGTCCTGGAAGGGGTGGTCGTACTCCATGAGCAGGCCGGTGGCTCCGGGACCGTTGCCGAGGTAGAGTTCAACGCCGAGGTTCGCGCGAACGGGGACGAATTTGTGGAAGACCTCGTAATTGCGAACCGTCCAGGGTGCGAGGCAGGCGATGAAGATGAGCGCGGCCAATGTGGCAGAAGCGATCTGCCGCGGCCATACGGCGCGGCGCGGGAAGCCGGCGAGGATCCAGAGGCCGCAGGGCGGCAGAAAAAGGCAGATGGAGGGATTGGTGAGGGCGATGAGCCCCCACAACAGACCAAAGACGCTCCATTCGCCGATTGAGGGCAGACGGGGCTCCGGATCGCGTTCGCCGATGCGGCGCATGCGCAGCGCCAGCAGGACGACCCACGTGAAGAGCCAGGCGCTGAGGGTCATCTCCCACACCCACTTCACGGCATACTGCATGGCTGCGGGGTAGAGGGCCCAGATCCAGGCCGACCAGACGGCGACTCGGCGGTTGAAGCAGCGCGCGGCGATCTGCCAGATGAGCGGGACCATCAGCGCGTTGAGCACGCAGTCAAAGGCGAGGATCATCCACGCGGAGAGCGCGGAGTAGACGCCGAAGAGGCGGAAGTCGCCGGCGAGGATCCAGGGATAAAGCGGAGGCACCCAGGCGGTGGGGCCCGTGTGTCCGCGGAAGGGATCGGCGAAGCCGTAGCCGGTGGCCAGCGCGCGAGCGATGCGGCCCATTTCGTAGCCGAAGGCGAAGTCATGGTCATAGGGGCGCATGTGCCAGGTGCGCGCCAGGGTCATATAGGCGATGCGAATGAAGAGGGCGATCCAGAAGAGCGTCCAGGGAGCGCGAGACTGCGCATCGGGCTCGAGCGGGGTGGAGGTCGTGCGGGTGTCGGTCACAGCTGCCGCACCTCCTGGCCGGTCTCGTCGAGGTCTTTGTTCATCAGGGCCTCGGGCGTAAGAGCTCCGGCACGGCGCAGGCTGGGGAAGAAGCCGGCCCACAGGCCGGTGATGACCAGCGAGCCGATGCCGCCGATCACCACAGCCCGCACCGCGCCCCACCACTGCGCGGTGAGTCCGCTTTCAAATTCGCCCAGTTCATTCGACGCACCGACAAAGAGTGAATTCACGGCGCTGACGCGTCCGCGCATGGCGGGCGGCGTGGCCAGTTGCAGCATGGAGGAGCGGATCACGACGCTCACCATATCCGATGCGCCGACGACGAACAATGCGGCGAGCGAGAGCGGCAGGCTGCGGGAGACGCCGAAGAGGATGGTGGATGCCCCGAAGATAGCGACACAGGTGAGCATCTTGGCGCCGGCGCCGCGATGGATGGGCCGAACCATCAGCCACAGGGAGACGGTAAGGGCACCAAGGGCCGGAGCAGCGCGCAGCATGCCGAGCCCGCGCGGGCCGGCGTGAAGGATATCCTGCGCGAAGATGGGCATGAGGGCGACCGCGCCGCCAAGCAGCACCGCAAAGAGGTCCAGAGAGATGGAGCCAAGAAGGACCTGGGTTTTGGCAACGTAGCGGAAGCCGGCGAGGAGAACGTCTTTGGAGATGGCGCGGTGCTCCATGCGGCCCGGTCGCACGCGCAGCGAGAGGATCAGCGCGAGGAACCAGAGGATGCAGCCGAGCATGAAGGCGTAGACCAGGGCGGCTCCGTGAAGGCGTCCGCGGAGCGGCAGGGTGAACAGCACCCCGCCGAACGCCGGTCCGACAATGTTGGCGATCTGGAAGATGGCCGAGCCCCAGGTGATGGCGTTGACGAAATCCCGGGTGGGGACGAGATGCGGGATCAGAGCGGAACTGGCCGGTCCTGAGAAAGCACGCCCCGTGCCTACGAGGAAAAGAACGACAAAGATGGGCCAGACCTGATGGATGCCGGTCCAGGCAAACCTCAGCAACGCCAGGCTGCAGAACGCCTGGAGAACATAGCAGACGAGGATGACCTGGCGGCGGTCGAAGCGGTCGGCGACATGGCCGGCGGGCAGGATGAAGAGCAGTCCGGGCAGAAACAGCACCAGGCCGGTATAGCCGAGGTCGATGGCTTTGTGGGTGATTTCGTAGACCTGCCAGGCCACCGCGAGCGCCTGCGCCTCGGCGCCAATGATGACGACCACACGCGCGAGCTGATAGCGGAGAAAATCGCGGGAGAGGAAAGCGGCAGCAGCCTGGGACATGCCTCTCCTGTTATACCGGCACGGGCGAAACAGAGCTACCGTGGCCGCTGAGGCAAGTTCGCAGAGCGAGGGCCCGGAAGACGGTACTCTGGAGAGTGGACGATTCCCTGCCCTCGGCCAGCGTGGCCGCTGCCAATCCCGCCGTCGTTCTTCTCGAACCGCATCCTGAACCGCACATGGGGATGCGGCCGGTGCGCGCCGTGGCCGCTGTGTGCCTGTGCGGCATCTTCGCCTTTCTGAACCTGTATTCGACACAGCCGCTTCTGCCGATGCTCGCGCATCTGTTCCGCGCCAGCGAGGCGATGGTGGGGCTGACCGTCAGCGCGTCGACGCTCGGCGTGGCGCTGGCCGCACCGATCTTCGGAGCGCTCACGGAGCGGCTGAACCGCAGGAAGGTCATCCTGCTGTCGCTGGTGGGGCTGGCGATCCCAACGCTGCTGGCGGCGACTTCGCGGGGACTTTATGAACTGATTGCCTGGCGGTTTGTGCAGGGGCTGGCGCTGCCCGGGGTCTTCGCGACGATCATCACCTACGTTGGCGAGGAGTGGCGTCGCGAGTCGATTGCGCTGGTGATGAGCCTGTATGTGAGCTCGACGGCGATGGGTGGATTTCTGGGACGATATGTCTCTGGCGTGGTGGCCGACGCCTTCAGCTGGCGGTGGAGCTTCGTGGTATTGGGCGGGTTGACGCTGCTGGGCGCGGCAATGATCGCGCGCTGGCTGCCGCCGCAGTCAAAGCCTGCTCACGCGGCCGGCGAAGCGCACTGGCTGCATGTGGCTGCCGGCCACTTTCGCAACACACGGCTGCTGGCGACGTTCACGGTGGGTTTTGGGATGCTGTTCACGCTGGTGGCAACCTTCACCTACGTGACGTTCTATTTGTCGGACGCGCCCTTTCACCTGTCGACGGTAGGGCTGAGCAATCTGTTTGCGATTTATCTCGTGGGACTGGCCGTGACGCCTGTCGGCGGCTACCTGGTTACGCACATTGGAATGCGGCGCGGAATTCTGCTGGCGATTTCGCTGAGCATGGCGGGAGCGGCGATCACGCTGAGCCATTCGCTGTGGGTGGTGATCCTGCCTGGGCTGGGGCTGGTGTGTACGGGGGTGTTCATCGCCCAGTCCACGGCGGCCAGCTATTTGCGGGTGGCTGCGCCGGCGGGCGGGCGGGTCAGCGCGGCGGGGCTGTATTTGTCGTGCTACTACCTCGGGGGCACAGTGGGTGGCGTGGTTCCAGGCTGGGTGTGGCGCATGGGCCGCTGGCCGGCCTGCGTGGCGCTGACTGAGGTCGTGCTGGCGGTGCTGATCGTGGTGGCGCTTGTGGGATGGAAGAACAAGAACTGGAGCACCCAGTAGGAACTGGCAGTTCAGGCACGCTTCGCGATCGAACCGGAGACTTGGGCGACTACTCCCGAACGACAGCCTTCACGAGATTCCGCGGAGCATCAACGTTGACGCCGCGCTGGGTGGCGATGAAGTAGGCCAGCAACTGCAGCGGGATCACTTCCAGCATGGGCAGCAGGAACTCATCAACCGCGGGGACAGCGACGGAGTAGCGGCTGAGGGCCGCAGCTTCGTCATCGCCCTCCACATGAACGGAGAAAATCTCCGCGCCCTGGGCGTGCATGTCACGCATGAGGGCGAGGGTCTTTTCGTAACGCAGGGTCGAGTCAGGGTCGTTGCGATCGCGGGTGGCCAGCATCACCAGCGGGGCTTCCGGGCTCACCAGCGCGTTGGGGCCGTGCTTGAGTTCGCCGGCCGGCAGCCCTTCCGCCTGGACGTAGGCGGACTCCTTGAGCTTCAGGGCGCCTTCGCGCGCAATGGAGTAGTGGATGGCGCGGCCGAGGTAAAGAAAGGTGCGCGCATCGCGCAGGCGCGTGGCGATGGATTCGATCTCCGATTCCCAGCGCGGAAGATTCGTGGCGATCTCCTGCGGCAGTCGCTCCATCTGCTCACAGTGCGTGGAGACGGTCTGCGCGGTCATGCGTCCGCCGAGACGAGCGAGAAAGAGCGTGAGGACGTAGAGGACGCTGAGCTGGGTGGTGAAGCTCTTGGTGGCGGGAACGGCCACTTCCCTGCCCGCCAGCGTAGGCAGCGAGGCGTCAGCTTCGCTGGCCATCGAGGAGCCCGCGTTGTTCGTGATGGCGACGGTCTTCAGCCCGCGCGCTTTGGCTTCGCGCAGGGCGGCCAGGGTGTCGGCGGTTTCGCCGGACTGCGAGATGACAATGACGCCGGGGTCGTGCAGCGTGTGCGTGGAGCGGTACATGTACTCGCTGGAGTATTCGACATCGACGGCGAGGCCGGCATAGTCCTCGAGCATGATTTCGCCGGCCAGTCCGGCATGGCGGCTGGAGCCGCTGGCGGCGATGACAATGCGCTGGCGCCCTCGCAGGGCCTCAGCGACATCGGTGAAGGCAGCAGGATCGAGCGAGCCGCCCGGGGCATAACGGCCCATGGTGGCGGCAAGGGCTTCCGGCTGCTCGTAGATCTCGCGCAGCATGGCGTGGGGAAAAGAACGAATCGCGGGCATAGACACTTTTGATCTTAGCGGATATATCCCTGCGGGAGCCCCGTGGGTGAAAACGACTCACCACAGAGGACACAGAGGAGCAGGATTCGAAATCCCAAAGCTCTGTGTTCTCTGCGAACTCTGTGGTGCGCGCCGTTTATGCCTTGCGCCACCGGAGGACGGGCTTGCGGGCGGCGGTGGTTTCGTCGAGGCGGGAGACGCGAGTGGAATGGGGCGCGTCCAAAACGAGCTGCGGATTCTCTTCCACTTCCTGGGCAATCTGGCGCATAGCGTCCACAAACAGGTCGAGTTCCTCGCGCGACTCGCTCTCGGTGGGCTCGATCATCAGGGCGCCGTGCACGATGAGCGGGAACGATACGGTATAGGGGTGGAAGCCGTAGTCGATGAGGCGCTTGGCGATGTCGCCAGTGCGAACGCCGTTTTTCGTCTGGCGGCGATCGCTGAAGACAACTTCATGCATCGAGGGCGTGGTGTAAGGCAGGTCGTAGAGGTCCTGCAGCTTGTGGCGGATGTAGTTGGCGTTCAGCACCGCGTCCTCAGTCGTCTGGCGGAGGCCGTCGGGGCCATTGGCGAGGATGTAGGCGAGCGCGCGGACAAACATACCGAAGTTGCCGTAGAACGCACGCACGCGCCCGACGGATTGCGGGCGGTTGTAGTTGAGATGGAAGCGGCCGTCGCTGTCCTGCTCGACGACCGGCACGGGCAGGAACGGCTCGAGGATCTTTTTGCAGGCGACCGGGCCGGAACCGGGACCGCCTCCGCCGTGCGGCGTGGAAAAGGTCTTGTGCAGGTTCAGGTGCATCACATCCGCGCCGAAGTCGCCGGGGCGTGTCTTGCCGCACAGGGCGTTCATGTTCGCGCCGTCCATGTAGAGGAGCGCGCCTTTGGCGTGGAGGATGTCGGCGATGCGATGGATCTCGTTTTCGAAAACGCCGATGGTCGAGGGGTTCGTGAGCATGAGCGCCGCAGTGTCTTCAGTGACCGCCTGGGCGAGCGCTTCAACGTCGATGCCACCGTTGGCGTTGGACTTGAAATTGACGACTTCGTACCCACAGATGGCAGCGGTGGCGGGATTGGTGCCGTGCGCGGAGTCAGGAATGATCACGTGGCGGCGCGGATTCCCTTTTGCCTGGTGGTAGGCGCGCGCGAGCAGGATGCCGGTGAATTCGCCATGGGCGCCGGCTGCCGGCTGCAGCGTGATCGCGTCCATGCCGGTGATTTCGAGCAGGCACTGGCGCAGCAGGTGCATGATGGCCAGCGAGCCCTGGGAGAGTTCTTCCGGCTGGTAGGGGTGGGCTTCGGCGATGCCTTCGAGGCGCGAGACGAACTCGTTGACGCGGGGGTTGTACTTCATCGTGCAGCTACCCAGCGGATACATGCCGAGATCGATGGCGTAGTTCCAGGTGGAGAGGCGCGTGAAGTGGCGGATGATCTCGATCTCCGAAAGTTCCGGGAGCTCCGCGCTCTCGGTGCGCGCGGCTTCACCGAGGAGGGCCGATGGATCGACCTCCGGCACGTCGAGCGCCGCCAGCCGATAGGCCTTTTTCCCGGGCGCGGACTTCTCGAAGCTCAGGCCTTCGTTCTGGGTGAGGTGCGCGGTAACTTTGCGCGGCGTGCCGGTAAATTTCTCGGTCGGTATTTCGGTCGAAGTCGCCATCTGTGTTCCTTATCGCGCTGCCGCTGCGGCGGGTGTCAGGGCCAGCACGGACGCGGCCTGGTCAATTTGCTCGCGAGTGGTGAGTTCGGTTGCGCACCACAGGGTTGCGTTGCCGAGCTCCGGATACCAGCGTTTCAGCGGCAAGCCGCCGATAATCTTGTTTTCCAGTAAGCGCGCGTTGACCTGCTCCGGCGACTCGTCGGTCTGCAGAACGAATTCGTTGAAGCGAGGCGAGCGGGCGAAGAGCAGCTTGCCCTGCGCGCCAAAGGCTTTGGCGGCGTAGTCGGCTTTGGCGAGGTTGTGCAGCGCCAGTTCGCGGATGCCTTCCTTGCCATAAACGGTCATGAAGACCGTTGCCATGAGCGCGACCAGCGCCTGGTTGGTGCAGATGTTCGAGGTCGCCTTCTCACGGCGGATGTGCTGTTCGCGGGTCGAGAGGGTCAGGACAAAACCCCGCCGGCCCTCCTTGTCCTTCGTCTCGCCAACGAGCCGTCCAGGCATCTGGCGGACGTACTTCTCCTTTGCCGCCATCACACCGCAGAAGGGACCGCCAAAACTGGGCGCCACGCCGAAGGACTGCGCTTCCATGATGACGATGTCGGCTTCAACCGGCGGACGGACAATGCCGAGTGAGGCAGCCTCCGCGATGGCAACGACGAGGAGCGCGCCCTTCTTCTGGACGATCCCGGCGATGGCCGGGATATCTTCGATGACGCCGAAGAAGTTGGGTGACTGCACGATCACGCAGGCGGTCTGGTCGGTGACGGCCCGATCGAGGGCGGCCAGATCGATGCGGCCATCGTTTGCGTATCCGATTTCCTGGGTGGTGTGGCCGGAAGCGGCTTCGCGATGCTGCGCGTAAGTGCGCATCACCTCGCGGTATTCGGGATGAACCGTGCGAGCGACTACAACGTCGTCCCGGCCGGTCACGCGCATGGCCATCATGGCGGCTTCCGGGCAGGCCGTGGAGCCGTCGTACATCGACGCGTTGGCGATGTCCATGCCGGTGAGTTCGCAGATCATGGTCTGGAACTCGAAGATGGCCTGGAGGGTGCCCTGGGTGATCTCCGCCTGATACGGCGTGTAGGAGGTGAGAAACTCGCCCCGCTGCACGATGGTGTCAATGAGCACCGGGCGGTAGTGCCGGTAGACGCCTGCGCCCAGGAAGCTCGAGTACCCGTTGGCGTTGTGGCTGGCGGCGGATTTGAAGTGGTCAACGATCTCGGATTCGCCCATCTGCCGCGGGATGTTCAGGTCGCGGGTGAGGCGGTATTCCTCGGGAATAATGGCGAACAGGTCGTCGATAGAGGACGCGCCGATCTCGCGCAGCATGGCCGCGCGCTCAGCGTCGGATTTAGGCAGGTATCGCATGGACTCTTCAGGGTATCAAGAGCCGAATGCTTACACCACCGCGGCCGGCGCACGCAGGTAACGCCCGGCGGTGACCAGGCGCCAGACGGGAATTCCGCATCCAATCCCGGCAATCGACAGGGGTTGTACCGCAGCAGAGGACGGTATTGACGCCCCCGGGCGAAAAGTGGCAGCATCGGCTCGGAAGTACGAGGAACGGCATGATTCAGGTCATCACGGTGGAACGGGAGTATGGCAGCCAGGGCGCGGATTTCGCGCACCATCTGGCCGAGCGGCTGGGCTGGAAGCTGATCGACAGCTGCCTTATCGAGGACGTGGCGCGCAAGGCGGGCGTCGCGCCCACGCTGGTGAAGCGATTCGACGAGCGGGTCGATCCCTGGTATCACCGATTCGGCAAGGCCATCTGGCTGGGTTCTCTGGAGCGGCTGCCGGGCGATCCGGACGTCTTCGACAGCGAGCGGATGGTGGAGTTCATCCGCACGTATTTTCTGGAACAGGCGGCCGGCGGGCACTGCGTGGTGCTGGGGCGCGGCGCGGCTTCGGTACTGGCCCGGGCGCAGGGAGCCTTCCACATCTTTGTCTACGCTTCGCTGCCCAGGAAGATTGAATATGTGAAGCAGAAGTTCCCCGAGCACGCCAAAGAAGCGGAAAGCCAGATGATCGCCATCGACCGGCGACGCGCGGAGTACATCCGGCGCTTCCACCAGCGCGAGTGGGACGACCGGCGGCTCTACCACCTGATGATGAATTCCTGCATGGGAATGAACGCCATGGTGGAATCGGCGATCACTGCGGCTGGTCTGCGATCCCAGGTTCCGGAGGCGGCGGCAGCCAGCTAACGGCGCGCTTTTTCCGTTCGATCCCACACCATTGCGTCGAAGCGATGCGTGCCGCGAAAGCCCAGCCATTCGTAGAGGGAGACGGCATTCTGGTTGGACGCGGTAACGGTCAGAGTAAGCAGGCTGAACCGCCGTCTGGCGAGAATCGCCGCGCACTCCTTCATCAGAAACTGGCCCAGGCCGCGGCCCCGGAACTCGGGCGCCACGCAGATCTGGGTGACATGGCCCACGTCTTCGCGGACTCGTGAGCAGAGGAGCAAACCGGCCATGTCGGAACTGCCCGGCTGAACGACGACGCGCGAGGAATCCGCGTCAAAATACCCACAACCGGGAAAACGAACGATGTTGTGCAGGAAACGCTGCGAACCGGAGGCCGTGCGGTACTGCTCATTGATGTGACTGTCGAGGTGATCGTGGTAAGCAAGGGCGATCAAACGCGCCGCGGGAGCGAGGTCCGGCTCGGCCCACCGACGCACCTGGAGATCATGACTGAGCGCCGCGGGCGGCGATTGCCCGGCCGCGGGCGAACCGGCCCCATCCAGACGGGGAGCTGCCGGGCCCTGCAGGGGCCACTCCATGAAGATGCGCTCGTAGACCTCGAAGCCGGCGGCCTCGAAGACGCGCTGATGAGCTCCGTGCGGATGCAGCAGCAGCTGCGACTCGATCCGGGTGATGCCCGGGGTATTCTGCAGCATCTCCAGCAGCCGGACCAGCAGCTCGTTGCGAATCTCGCCCGCCGATTCCCGCGATTCCGTCGCGAAAACATCGCCGATGACGGCCTTGTGTCCCTCATAGACGCAGAAGACATAGCCGAGGACGCGGCCGTTTTCCACGGCGACATAGCCGGGAAGCACGCGCGAATCCAGATACTGGAGAAGAAGGTCGGCCGAACCGCGATAGTCCCAGTGGAGGCGCTCACTCCAGACGCGGCTCTCGTCTTCCAGCAGCGGCCTGAGGCTGCCAGCCGAGAAGTGGCGCAGGTCCAACAATTCGAACTGGAGCGCAGAACTCATGAATCCAGACCTGCCCCGCCCCCCGCTCGCGGGCGCCGGGAACGTGTCCCGGGTGAGAATTCGGAAAACGGCTCACTGCCTGAGAACTGCTTTTCCTGACTGTCTGGCCTGAACGTCGTAGATGACCAGATTCTGAGCAGGGTAGGTAAAGAGCGGCTCGTAATTCCTCCCCTGCAATTTCCTGTTAAGCTCCGGGACGGCCGATTCAGGAACGACGAGCAGCTGCTGCTTGTCCGGAACGCCATCCTGCATGGTGCCGACGACGAACTGCGGGTTCTTTTCCGGAATTCGGGGATCGAGCAACTCGAATTCCAGCCGAACACCCGGTTTCCAGCTCTCCTTCATAGCATCGAAATCTGCCGCGTTGAGCACCGGCTGGCCGTTCACCGCGACAATGTCGTCACCGATCATGATGCGCAGGCCCATCTCGTCGGCCGACGATCCTTCTTTGATTTCATCCAGTACCACGCCGTGTGGACCGCGACCAGCGCTCGCCGGTGGGTTGCTCACGCTGATGCCAATATCGTAATTCACAGTTCGCTGGTTTCGATAGAAAGAGATGCCGTACTGAACATCCCGGCGTACCTGCCAGACCGCCACGATGCCGGGGGGCGGGCTGATTTTGTTCAGGATCTGCGTGAGGGGACGCGCCGAGTAGGTCATGTCCATCAGGTTGATGTTGTGCTTGGTATTGGGCACCGGGCCGATGCCGAAGACCGGTCCCACGCCGAAGATGTACAGCAGCAGGATGATCATCGGCGTCATGGTGGCAATGCGCAGGCGGTAGAGCCCGAAGCGGGCTACGGTGATCAGGATGAACACGATCACCGCGACCCCCACCATGCTGGCGGCCACGATCGCTCTGCCGGGAGGAATCGCCTCAGGATTGCGCAGGTGCAGAGGCATGAGCAGGACGAACATGGTGAGAATGCCGGTCGAAACAGCGTGGAGAAGGAGGATCCAGGTCTTGAGCCCCCGCCCCCGGATGCGGTTCAGGTAATCGCCCGCCAGAATGGTGAGCGGCGGCAGGGCGGGCAGAACATAGCCGGGCAGCTTCGATTCGGAGAATGAAAAGAAGACGATGGGCACCAGCGCCCAGAGAACGAGAAACTCGGGAAAGGCATCTCCCGCGCGGCCATGGCCGATGTAGTGGAATTTCGACCGCCGGGCTTTCCACTCGTTGATCGAGCCGCCGACCGCATCGACGAAGGCCGTCGCGGCAATGACGGCCCAGGGCGTGAGCCCCAGCAGTACGACCGGCACGTAGTACCAGAACGGGTGGTAGTGCTCGAAGCGATTGGTGGCGAAGCGCTCCAGGTTGTGCTGGAGGAAAAATATCTTCAGGAACGTCGGATTGCGACGCTGCACGGCGATGAACCAGGGCAGCACCATCGCGAAATACAGGACGATCCCCGGCCACCATAAACTTCGTCGAAAGAGGGACCACTCCCGCCGGAGGCCGGCAAAGATCCCGAGGATGACCAGGGCCATGAAGGGAGCCACCGGTCCTTTGGCCAGGGTGGCCGCGCCGACGAAGAAGTAAATGTCGAAAAGCCAGAATTTGCTGTTCGTCTCGTACCAGGCGTACCAGCCGAGCATGCCGATGCAGAAGGGCGCCGCGAGCTGCATGTCGGTGGAAGCGCCGCGCGCGAAGCTCAGGATGCCGGCGCAGGAAGCGGTGATGAGGGCGGCGTCGAGCTGGCCTCCGTTGCGAAACCGCCGGATGTGCAGGTAGATGAGCACCACCAGCATGAAGGCGAAGCTGGCCGAGGGCAGGCGCGCCGACCAGTCGTGCACGCCAAACTCGCGAAAGGAGAACATCGCGCGCCAGTAGTAGAGGGCTGGCTTCTCCAGCCAGGGATGGCCCCACAGGACCGGCGTGACGTAGTCCTTGCGCGCCAGCATCTCGCGCGCCACCTGGGCGTAGCGGGGCTCATCGGCTCCGACCAGCCCGATGCCGTCGCCGCCGAAGATGGGCACGAGACCGTAGAAGAGGAAGAACGCGGTCACCCAGAAGAGGGTGCCCGCTTCGGCAATCTCCGCCACGGCGGGAAAGCGCAGGCGGGCCTGGGCCAGTAATCCCGGACGCTTCGGCTCAACTGCACCGGAGGTTGCTTTCCTGAATTTGGATCGCTTCGAAGTCTCGGCCACGGTTCCGAGTCAGGCTAACAGATTCCCGCCGGGTTCCATTGCATTCGATGCAGGGGCTGACACTACAGTCATCAACTCCCGCCGCATGGTCTGCAAAATGCTTTCCGTGGCTACCGCAAGCGGGCCGTCCAGCGTGCAGCCCCCGGCATGGCGATGGCCGCCGCCGCCAAAGCTCGCGGCAATCCGCGCGACATCCAGATTGCCCTTGCTGCGCAGCGAGAGGCGCGCGCGCCCGTCCGGCAGCTCGCGCAACAGTACTGCGCCTTCCACGCCGGCGATGCCGATGGCGTAGTTCACGATGCCCTCGCAGTCCTCTTCCGCGGCTCCGGTGCGCGCCATATCCGCATGCGTGACCCAAAGCCAGGCCAGACGGCCTTCCCGGTGCAGATTCGACAGCGCGGCGCCCAGCACCAGCATCTTCGAGAGCGGATTGGAAAAGTAGACCTCGCGGGCAATCCGCGCGGGGTCGGCTCCGCAGGCGACCAGAGTGCGCGCCAGTTCGAAGGCGTGAACATCGGTGCCTTCGTAGCAAAAGGAGCCGGTGTCGGTGAGCAGGGCCGAATACAGGCAGGCGGCCATCCCGGGCGAAACATCCGCTCCGGCCGCCCGCGCCAGCTTATAGATCATCTCAGCCACGGCGCAGGCGTCGTTTTCGATCCAGTTCACGTCGGCGAAGGCCCGCCCGGTGGCATGGTGGTCGATATTGACCAGCAATCGACCCTCGAGACCCGCGAGCCGCGAGCGCTGTATGCCGTCGCACTCCAGCAGGATCACGGCGTCGTACTCGCCCTCTACCTGCTGGCTGTGGTGGATCGTCTCTGTTCCGGGGAGCCAGCGATAGATCTGCGGCACCGGATCGGCTGTGTAAAGATCGGCGTATTTGCCCAGCTGCGCGAGCATCATGCCGCAGGCCAGCATCGATCCAACCGCATCGCCGTCAGGACGGGCGTGCGAGCAGACGGCGAACCGGCGACCCTTTCGAACGACGTCCAGGACTGCGGACAGGCCTTCACGGTTGGGGAGCGCCCCGGAGCCCTGAGTGCTTCGCCCGACCGGTATGTCCTGTCCCGCCGCCATCTTCGTTCCCAACGTTCTCAACCTGTCTGGTGCCGTTCGGAGGCTGCCTGTCGTTTCCGGCTCCGCCCCAGCAACTCGTCGATTCGCGCTTTCATCTTCTCGGAGCGGTCGATGTGGAAGGTGAGTTCCGGCACGAAACGCACGCCCATCCGCTCCAGCAATTCATGACGGATGTGGCCCCGCGCCGCCATCAGGCCCTCCAGCGTATCCGCTTCTTCCTTCGCTCCGCCGTCGACCGCCACGTAGATCAGGGCCGATTTGGCTCCGGGATTGAGCACAACCTGGCTGACGTAGGCGAAGCTGATCCGGGGGTCGGAGAGCTCGCCCTCGATCATCGCCCCGATCTCCTCGCGCAGCGTTTCGGCCACACGCTCCTGATGATATTTTCGACCTCTCTGCTCCGGCATAACCCAACTCCTCCCACCGCTCTGCTGAGTGGGATTACAAACCAGGAATAAACGCTTGAGAATATCAGACCGGGCGGGGGTTTGATCACCCAGCGCGGGCTATTCCCCAACAAACTGAACCCGGAATGGGGCAGAAAAGATGCCCAGGGTGGGCCGCGAATGAACCGCTTAGACCACCCGCAGCACCAGAACCGTCTCGTCGTCGAAACGGTCGCGCTTGCCCTGAAAGCGACCGACTTCGGTCAGAACACTCTCGGCGAGCTTGGAGGCGGACTTCTGCCGGTGCTTGCGTACAACCGCCAGCAGCCGGTCGGTCCCGAACATCTCGCCTGCCGCATTCTGCGCATCGACAATCCCGTCGCTGAAGAACACCACCGAGTCGCCGGGCTGCGTGGCAATGCTGAACTCCTCCCAGGTGGCATTGGGGAACATGCCCAGAGGAAACCCTTCGGCGCGAATGGTGTCCACCTCGTCGCCATGGCAGAAGAGCGGCTGCACCGATCCGCCGTTGGCGATCTGCAGGGTGAGATTCTCGTCGTTCCACAGGCCGTACAGCATGGTTACGTATTGCGAGTCGAGCTTGCGCTCCTGCAGCGCATCGTTGAGCATGCGCAGCATCTCGGAAGGAGAAGGCTGCTGGCTGGCCGCCGAGCGCATGATGCCGCTCACCAGGGCCGCATAGAGGGCTGCCGGGGCCGCCTTGCCGCTGACGTCTCCCAGGGCAACCGCGCTGCGGTTCGTATCGTAGGGAAGAAAGTCGTAGAGATCGCCGCCAATCGTGCGCGCGGGCAAAAAGCGCGCCGCAAACTCCGCCCGTTTGTGCTTTGGCTTGACGGGTGGCAGCAGGCGCAGCTGCACCTCCCGCGCCATGGCCAGATCGCGCTCCAGCCGCTGTTCCTGCTGGGCGACGCGCTGGTAGAGCTGCGCGTTTTCAAGAGCGATCGCAATCTGCGCCGCGAGTGTGGTCATCGACCGCTCATGATCTTCGTTGAAGAAGTGCGTGCGCGGATGTTCGATGTCCAGCGCGCCGATGGCCCGGCCCTTGTAGACCAGGGGCACGACCATTTCCGAGCGCGTTTCGGCATTGACCATCCGGTAGCGGGGATCCTTGCGCACGTCGCCCACCAAAACAGCGCGTTTTTCCTCAATTGCCGCGCCAACAAGGCCCTCTCCCATCGGAATCGGCTCACTCCGAATGCCGATCGTCTCGCTGGCGTTTGCGGGCGGGGCCGCCTGACTCAGGAGCTCAGGGCCCGCATTCGGCGAGGAATCCCAGATGCTTCGCCGCTCTTCGCGGGGCTTGCTTTCGTGCCGCGGCGGCAGCCGAATGGCCAGCCGGCTTTCGATGTTGTTGTCGCGCTCGTTGACCAGCCAGACCGACAGCATCTGGTAATCGATGATGCGGCGGATCAGCTGTCCCACCCGCTGCAGCAGCTCGTCCGGATCGAGGATCGAGGTGATCTCCCGGCTGATTTCGTTGAGGACCTGCAGGGTCTGCGCCTGGCGCGACACCCTCGTATAGAGCCGCGCATTCTCAATGGCTCCCGCGATGCGCGAGGCGGTGAGCGTGAGCAGGTGCAGGTGCTCCGGCTTGAAGTAGTTCAGCTGCTCGGACTGAATGTCGATAACGCCGATGACCCGATTCTTGGTGATCAGCGGAACCGCGAGTTCGGAGCGAACGTCCGGATTTGCGTCGATGTAGTTTTCTGTCTTGCTGACATCGTTGATCAGCGTGGCCTGGCGCGTCTGCGCCACCTGGCCTACGATTCCCTGCCCCATGCGGATGCGCAGCCGCTCGACTTCAGGGCGATGGCCGATCTGGAAACGCATGCGCAGATCCTGCGTGCGGTCGTTGATGAGGAGAATAGCGAAAATCTTGTAGTCGATGACAGCCCGCACCAGAGAGGCGGTTCTCTCCAGCAGGGTGCGCAAATCGAGGGTCGTGTTGAGCGTGTCGGCCAGCCGGACAAGGAACTCCGTTTGCAGCGGGTCCACCTGAACCGAGCCCGGGCGCGGCTGCGCCGCCGGCGAAACGGGCCGGTAATCCCCTTCCCATTCGTGCTCTCTGTGTTCGGGATGCCGCGCCTGGGCCGTTGGTTTTTTCTGGGGGTCTTCGCTCACAAATCTCCTGGACGCGCACGGCGGCTCACGCCCGAACGAATGTCATCATACGGTGTTTTGGGGTCGCGCGGAGACCCACGCAGAGCGTGTCTCGGCGGCTTCCGGAATCTAGGCGTTCAACTCGCGAAGAATGGCTACCCCGGCACTGGCGCCAATGCGATTGGCCCCGGCCTCCAGCATCCGGCGCGCGTCGGCCAGGGTACGAATGCCGCCCGACGCTTTCACGCCGCAGCGCCCGCCGGCCACCCCGCGCAGCATCGCCACGTCTTCCGGTGTGGCTCCCCCGGTAGAGAACCCCGTGCTGGTCTTCAGGAAGTCGGCGCCGGCCGCAATGGCCAGTTCCGACGCGCGAAGCTTCTCCTCCACGGTTAGAAGGCAGGTTTCCATAATCACTTTCACGATGGCGCCCGCTTCATGCGCCACGTCGGCCACAGCGCGAATCTCCTGCTGCAGCGCGTGGTTCTCGCCGGATTTCAGAAGGCCGATATTGATGACCATGTCCACGTCGTGAGCGCCGAGTTTCACCAGCGCGGCGGCCTCCTCACGTTTCGTGCAGCCCAGCGACGCGCCCAGCGGAAATCCGACGACCACCCCGACCGGGATGCCGGTCCCGGCCAGCTCCGAGTAAGCCAGAGCCGTCCATGTGGGATTGACCATGGCACAGGCAAAGCCATATTGAGAGGCTTCCTGGCAGAGGCGGACCACCTGATCCTCGGTGGCTTCCGGCTTCAGCAGGGTGTGGTCAATCACGGCAGCCAGGTCGCGCCGCGAAGCCAGCGCCCGCCGCGTAAAGACCTCAGCGTCGAAACCGCCAAATTCCAGTTCTTCGTCTTCCTGATCGAGGAGGTGAATCTGGGTGCTCATGGGGGCAAAAACTCCTTTCAGCCCGCCGATTTCTTCGGATCTCCGGGGCTGCCGAGGGGCTGGGGGCCGGAAACCCCCTCCGGCATCAGACAGATGTCCGGCAGGTTCCGGTAGCGCTCCGCGAAATCCATCCCATAACCAATAACGAACTGATTGGGGATGGTAAATCCCACATAATCGGCATCGATTTTTACCAGCCGGCGGGAGGGTTTGTCGAGAAGCGTGGCGATCCTCAGCGTTTTGGGGTGATGTTGGTCCAGCAGGTTGCGGAGAAATCCCAGAGTCAGGCCGGTATCCAGAATGTCCTCCACGATGATCACGTTCTTCCCTTCAATGGGATGATCAAGGTCTTTGATGAGCTTCACGGCTCCGGTGGTGTGCTGTTGTTTTCCATAGCTCGAAACCGCCACAAAATCAAAGGTGTTGTCGACGGAAATACTGCGCGCGAGGTCGGCCAGGAAGATGGCCGCACCCTTCAGCACTCCTGCCAGAACGATCTTCTCGCCGGCATAATCCCGGTCGATCTGCCGTCCCATTTCACCTACGCGATGGCGAATCTGTTCGCGGCTGAAGAGAACTTGAAGGTCAGCGTGAATTCCGGTCGTGCTCACAGGTCCGATTATCTCCAAAGCCCCCTTGTGGAAGCTATACTGGAAAGACGGACGCATGTATCCATTTATTCATATTGGCCGCTTCTCCATTGGTACTTTTGGCATTCTGCTCTGGCTGGCGGCGGTGGCCGGCTGCTGGGTTCTCTGGCTGAATTTCAAGCGCTGGCGCATTGCCGCCGATGCCATCAGCATCGTCGCGGTTTCCACCGTCGCCGGCGTGATCGGCGCCAAGCTGTGGCATGTGCTGGAAACACCGCACGCCCTGATGGCGCATCCCGCTGACCTGCTTTTCGACCGGGCTGGATTCGCCTGGTACGGGGGCCTGATCGTCGGCATCCTCGCCCTGCTGTGGCAGGCGCGGGTCTATAAGCTGGGATCCCTGCAGATGCTGGATCTGGCGTCGCCTGCGGCGGCTCTCGGCTACGGCGTCGGACGCCTCGGGTGCCTGATCTCCGGCGACGGCGACTATGGCAAGCCCACCCATCTGCCCTGGGGGATGGCTTTCCCCAACGGTCTCGTGCCCACGCCTCCCGGGGTGCGGGTGCAGCCTACACCGATTTACGAGTTGCTCGGCGCGATCCTCATCTGCTGGATTCTCTGGCGCCGCAGCTCCCCCGAGCGCCCGAAGCCGCTGGGCGAGATCACGGGCGAGTACCTGGTGCTGACCGGCATTGCTCGTTTTCTTGTCGAATTTGTCCGCATCAATCCGCGGGTCCTGTGGGGGATGACGAACGCACAGGTGGCCAGCCTGGGCGCCATTGTTTTCGGCATCGGTCTGATTGCTCTGGCGCGGGCGCGAAGCGGCAGTCAGAGCCAAACGCCGTCCCGACCGGCCGCAACAACGGCCCGGACCTGAGCCCGGGCTGTCCCTTAGCTGCTATAACTCCGCACCCACTCCACAATGCTGCGGACCGCAACGCCGGTTGGGCCTGACGCCTGCCAGGGCTTGGCGTCGTCTACCCAGGCGACCCCGGCAATGTCCAGGTGAATCCAGGGCGTGTCTTCCACGAATTCTTTAATGAACATGGCCGCCGTGATCGCGCCGCCGTAGCGGCCGCCGGTGTTCTTGATATCGCCGATACTCGATTTGATCAGCTCCCGGTAGTCGTCCTCGACCGGCAGCCTCCAGAAGCGCTCCCCGGAGACTTTCAGGCCCTCGGCAAAGCGCCGGTAGGTGTCCTCGTCGTTGGAGAAGACGCCGCCGTTGATCATGCCCAGCGCAACCCCCACCGCGCCGGTCAGCGTCGCCGCGTCAATTAGGTGGGTAGCCCCCAGCTGCTTCGCGTAGGTCACGCCATCAGCCAGGACCAGGCGCCCTTCGGCGTCGGTGTTGATAATCTCGATGGCCTTCCCCGGCTTGCCCGGCGCCGGCATGGCGATCTGCACATCCCCGGGCTTTTGCGCCTTGCCGGAAGGCATATTCTCTGTGGCGCAGACGATGCCAATCACCTTGACGGCCGGCTGCAGGAGCGCGATGGCCCGCATGGCCCCGATCATCGCCGCCCCGCCCGCCATGTCGTACTTCATCTTCTCCATGCTGTCAGAGGGCTTGATGGAGATACCACCGCTGTCGAAGGTGATCCCTTTGCCGACGAGGCCCAGAACCGTTCCCGGTTTTGCATTCTTTGGCTCGTAGGTCATGACGATCAGGGCCGGCGGCTCCTCCGAACCCTGCGCCACGGAGAGGAACGCGCCCATCTGCAACTCGCGCAGCTTGTCTGCCCCGTAGACCGAACAGGCCAGCCCCACTTCGCGGCACATAGCTGCCGCCCGCTCGCCAAAGATCGTCGGCGTCAGCCGATTGCCCGGCTCGTTGACCAGCGTGCGCGTGAAATTCTGCGATTCGGCCAGGATCACGCCTTCGCGGAGGCCGGCCTCGGCTGCAGCGTGATCCGCACCCTCCGGAACGACAACCTGGACCGATTCGATCCTGCGGTCTTTCCGATCCGAGCGGTACGTGTCCGAATCGAAGTCGGCCAGAATCGCTCCCTCAGAGACCCCACGGACAGTCAGCCGGGGATCGAGCCCATCGGCCGCCGGGGCGGCTATCGCGATTCCCCGCAGCCCGCGGGGCTTGGCAAATCGCACCGCGACGCCGGCGGCTTTGCGGACCTCATGCGGGGTCAGCTTTGCCGCTTTGCCCAATCCGACGATCAACAGCCGCTTTGCCGCAAGACCCGCCGGCGCATGCAGGAGCAGGGTCTCACTCGGTTCGGCTTTGAATTCTCCGTCCGCCAGAACGGCCTGCGCGGCTGTTTGCGCCGCACCGACAGGAGCAAGGAGACGGATGTCCGGCGTTCCGGCGTCGTTCACGGTTGTGCCCGCGTCAACCGCGAAGACAGCGAGGAGGCTGGTTTCGACTGAGGCCAATGGGGCGAAAGACAGGTGTGCCTTCATGGCACCATTCTTTCACCCCTCGCGGCCCGCTCCTGCAGACGCAATCAGGATTTTCACCGAGAGCGTCGAGTGGATTGCCGAATTACTGGACGTCGCTCACCTTCCCCTGAACAAAAATGATCTTCATGTCGGAGTAAATGTAGATCTTCTTGTTCTTGGTGGGAAAATTCACGATATTGAGCGGCTGGCCCTTGCCTTTGATCACGTCGGCCTCGGATTGACCAAGGGCGATGGTGATCGGTCCAGCCGGACGAGCCGGAGCGGGTGCCGGAGCAACCGGCGCGGGGCCCGCCCCCTGGGCAGCGCCCGAGTCATCAGGAGCATTGGCATCGGCCACCACCTGCTGCTCCAGCTGAGCGCCCTCCTGCGCCTGCTGATCGAGCTCAGCCGCGCCGTTCGGGTCAGCCGCGGGAGCCGCTGCTGCATAGGGGGCATCCGTGGTGCCCTGGATCGCAGCCGCCGGAGGAGCCGGCAGGCCGCCCTGTCCCGGATGGTCCTTCATCTGGGCCATGGCGTTGTCGATGTTGGCCAGCAGGTGGTTCTGCATCTCCTGCAGGTCATCGAGGCCGACGCTGACCTGGGCGCCGGTGGCGCAGTCGCCCTGTTTGCTGGCCATCACCTGCAGCTGGGCCGAATCGGCGTTTTCCGCCGGCGGAGTACTCAGCGACAGCACGTCGCCTTCGGTGATGCCGCAATCCTGCCCCGCCGAATCCACGGTGAGGCCGGTATTCACAACGAAGACATGCGGCTGGCCGTCGGCGAGCAGCGTGGAGAGGTTAGCGGTGCTGCCGTCCGAGGGATCCTGCGTCTTCTGAGCAGCGGCAAGCTCTCGGTTGATCTCCTCGGAAATCGAGTCCTTGACGGCTTTGGTCATTGGCGGCCCCGCGGCTGCGCTGTCATCCGCGCCGCCCGGACTATACGAGGCAAGCACCAGATGCGGCCCGTGAGACGGGGCCTGGAGACGGGCGCCGGCCTGACTGGCCTGACCGGCGGCCACCCCGGCCGCATAGGCGTCGGCCAGGCTCGTCGAGATCAGGTAGTCGGTAATCCAGTACGCCGCGCTGGGATAAACGGGGTAGGGGGCGAAATACGCACCGTAGTAGCCGTACCAGGGAGCTGCGCCCCATCCCCACGCATAGGGCACCGGCGCCGGCCACGGATTGTAAGCCCACCCGTAATACACCGGCGGGTAGTAATAGGCCGGCATATACCCATGGAGGTAGACACCGTGGTAGTAGTACGGGTGGTAATAGGCGCGGTAATAGCCGCCGTGCCGGTAGTAGGTGCGGCTGTAGTAGGAGTGACCGTGCCAGGCGTAGGGACGGGAGATATACCCGCGCCCGTGGCCGTAGGCGACGCGGCGCTCGCCGCCGCGCTCGACCACCGTGCGCCGCATGCCGCGCGGTCCACTGCGGACGTCCATGCCGCGGCCGTGAACTTCGCGTACGTGGCCATGAGCGCCGAAGTGGGCTTCATTGCCCCGGGAATCGCGGTAGCCGGACATATGTCCGTCGCGTCCCCGCGTCATTTCTCCGCCGCGGGCGTTCCGGCTGGTCATGCTCCCGTCAGGGTGTCTGCCCATCTCGCCGCCGTGCCCGGCTCCCATGGCGCCCGCGCCGCGATTGCCTCCCAGGCCGCCAGGCCTTGCTGTTCCGGGATGCGCGCCCGTGGCTGAATTGTGAACACCGCCGCTTGACGACGGACGCGCAGGCGCTTTGGCGGCCGGTTTCGCTACTGCGGTCTTTTTCGGCGGCGATGCTTTGGCCGAGCTGCAGAAGCACATCGCGGCGCCCAGCAGTCCGAAGGCAGCGAACTGGGCGATTGCGGACCGGTGTGAGGCAAATTTCCAATGGATCGTCATACTCCCCTCATCTTTCTTCCCTGAAGGACTGACCCGAATGCGAACCTTTACTGCACATCGCTGACTTTGTCATCGATGAAAATGACCTTCATGTTCTTGTAGACATAGGTTTTCTTCTTGCCCAGATCGATCATCTGCAGCGGCATGCCCATCGCCTGAAGGACCTGGGTGGAGGACTCGCCGATACTGACCGTCGGCGGCGGCCCGGCCGGAGCCGGCGGTGGCGGAGGCGGTGTCGCGACAACCGGCCGCGGGGGTGGTGGAGCGGTGGCCGGCGGGGGCGGTCCCTGCTGCGGGCCCTGGCTGTCGCCGCCCTGGGCGTCGTCTCCGCTGTCCGGAGTCATGATCGCTTCAACCGCCTCCTCGATGCCTTCCGGAGGCGTTTCGTCGAGATAGCCCTTCTTGAATTTGAAGGAGATGACCCCTTTGAACCGTTGCTGGCCGGACCCGTCGCTCAGATCCATAGGATCGACGCTGAGGATGCTGAAGCGAAGCTCGTCGCCGTTTCCGCTCTTGCTTTCGATTTTGGTGATGTACACCTTTTCGCCGGTCTGCAGGACGTGCGTTCCAAATTTGACGTACGTCATTTTGACAAACATGGAAGCGCCCTTCAGGGCGCCGTTCTGGACCGCGTTATCCGGCTCCATCATGGCGGTGCTGGGCAGCGTATACACGCCGGCGCATTTCATTACCATGGTGGTGCCGTCTTTGGTTACCTGCTGGTTGTCCGGCGTCAGCTGCGTCACCATGTACTTCTTCTGCAGCGCCTCAACCACGCCGCTGGGGGCCGAGTGGTCGGCCCAGGCGCGCATGGCCGGAGCCAGCGCCAGCCCGGCGGCTGCACCCAGCAGGAGGCAGCGGCCCGCCACCGACGCGAAGGATCTTCGCTCTGGCGGCGCGGCAGAGATGGAGAAACGGTGATTTCCTAAGGTCGCGGCGCCGGCCGGAACAGCCGGAGCCCGATGGCACACATCGGCTCTGCCCCGCATACAGACTTACCCCCAAGGGTCATGAATTACGAAGAATTGCAGCTGCACCAGTCCGAGGAAGGAAGCGGGGGAATAAAGGGGATTTTTAGTGAAAGAGAGCTTACCCCAACTGGCGACAATTTGGGGAGAATTTTTTGGAGCGGCCCGGGGTGACTCTTTTCGGAACTTTGGGGTGGGAATGTTGGTACTTAAGGCGAAAACTTCCTGATACTTCCACCCAGGGATTTTCCCTCACGGCTGCTGCGAACGGCCCTCCCGGTGGGCGCCTCCGGACTCAGCTTTTCCGGCCCCGGGCGACGGCCGCCCGCGCTTCGCGATCCGCCTCGCGCCGGCGCTCGGTTTCGCGCTTGTCCCAGTCCTGTTTGCCCCGGGCCACGGCCAGCTCGCATTTCACCCGGCCGTTGCGAAAATAAAATCGCGTGGGGATGAGCGTCAGTCCCTTCTGCTGCGTCTTTCCCGTGAGTTTGCGAATTTCCTCTTCATGCAGCAGCAGCTTGCGGGTGCGCAGGGCCTCGTGGTTGTTGTAGCTGCCGTGAGAATAAGCTCCGATATGGGCATTGAGCAGGAAGGCTTCCCCATCTTTGATGAGGCCATAGGCGTCCTTGAGGTTCGCCTTGCCCTCCCGGATCGACTTCACTTCGGTCCCGCGCAGCGCCACGCCCGCCTCGTACTTCTCAAGCAGAAAGTAATTGTGGCTCGCCATCCGGTTCACGGCCGCATCCCGGGTGCCGGAGGCCACAGGATCACGTTGCTTCGGCTTCGCCGGAGCGGGCTTGGCGGGCTGGTGGGTTGTTCGCGTCATGGCAGTCGTCGCAATCTCTCATGCTATATCGTGGCCGCAGGCGGCGAAAACGCCGTGCGCCGATTCTGCCGGGCCACTCGGACTCGTCCGCCGCATCCGATGGCAATGCGATACTATACGCGGCGTACGCTACTGCCGCCTTTCAGCGGCGCACGTGTGTTCGCCTGCCGGGCCTCGAAATCCCTGTCCATCCACCCTGGAGCTGCATGAAGAGAAGTTTCGTCATCTGGGCTTTCCTCGCCGTCCTGTTCGTCGCGGGCCCGGCGGCGCACGCGCAGTCCGCCTCGCACTGGTATAAGCAGGGGGAGACCGCGGAAGCCAAAGGCGATACCCTGGCCGCCTACGAGGATTACTACCAGGCCTACCAGAAGAAGCCGACGGAGGAGCGCTACCGGATTTCCTGGGAGCGGACCCGTTTCTCCGCCGCCGCCCTGCACGTCGAACACGGCGAACGCCTCCGCGACCAGGGAGACTACACCGGCGCTCTCACCGAGTTTCTCCGCGCTCTTGAAATCGATCCCAGCAATGAGCTGGCCAGCCAGGACATTCAGGCCACCAGGGAGAAACTGAACGCACAGACACCGGCGCCGGCCTCCGCGCCACGCACCTCGGACGAAGCCCTCCAGCTGGCTGCCCCGGTGGAGCTCAAATTCGTCTCCAACGAGCCTCTCACCCTGTATATGGTGGCGGACAGCCGTGAGGTTTATCAGGCGGTCGGCAAGCTGGCGGGCATTAACGTGCTCTTCGATCCGTCGTACACCTCCAAGCGCATCCAGGTGAATCTGAAGAACGTGAACCTGCGCGACGCTCTGCGCATCGTGGCCGTGACCTCCAACACTTTCTGGCGTCCGATCACACCCAACACCATCTTCGTGGCGGAGAACACCCGCACCAAGCACACCGAGCTCGATCAGCAGGCGGTGGAGACCTTCTACCTGCACAACGTCGCCCAGCAGAACGACTTCACTGAAGTGCAGACGGTCCTGCGCAATCTGTTTCAAAATGCCCGCATCAACGGAGTCGCCAGCGAGAATGCCATCGTGATGCGCGGCACGCCCGACGAGCTGCTGCTGGCGCATCGGCTGATCGACGATCTGGACAAGGCCCGGCCGGAGGTCGTCATCGATGTCGCCGTGCTCGAAGTCAGCCGCGACCTGCTGCGCAACATCGGCGTTCAGCTGCCTCAGACGGCGAGTATCAATTTCCAGCCCTCGAACGCGAATCTGAACAGCACCAGCTCGACCAGTAACAGCAGTGAAAGCGGCACGAACGGCTCCAACTCGACCGCCAGCAGCATCACGCTGAACAACCTGGCCCATCTGAATTCGACCAACTTTGCCGTCACCATCGGCCAGGCGGCGGTCGATCTGCTGCTGACCGACACCCGTTCCCGCATCATTCAGAATCCGCAGATTCGCGCCTCGGACGGCCAGGAAGCGACGCTGAAAATCGGCGAGCGTATTCCCATCGCCACCGGGTCCTACCAGACCGGCGCCGCCACGGCCATCGTCAGCTCCCTGGTCAATACGCAGTTCCAGTACATCGACGTCGGTGTGGATATGACCATCAAGCCCACCATCCACATGGATGACGATGTCACGCTGAAGAGCAAAATCGACGTCACCGCGACCGCGGGCAATACCAACATCGGCGGCATTACGGAGCCGATCATCACCGAGAAATCGGTGGAGCACACCATTCGCCTGAAGAACGGCGAAGCCAACCTGCTGGGCGGCATCGTGCAGCACCAGACCACCTACACCATCAGCGGCTGGCCCGGTCTGGGACAGCTGCCGCTCATCAAGTATCTTTTCAGCACGCAGCAGAAGGAAGTCACCGACGACGAGATCGTCTTCCTGATGATTCCCCATGTTGTGAGCGCCGAGCATCTCACCCCCGGGGATCTGCAGGAGATCGATACGGGCACAGGCAACAGCGTCGAAGTCCGGCCGATTGTGCGTCCCATGCCCGCTTCGGAGATCGCTTCCCTGGCCTCGCCTCAGACAGGAACCGGACAGCCTCCCGCGTCCGGTCAGGAGCAGGCGAATTCAGCGTCTTTGACTCCACAGAATTCCGGCGCTGTTCCTCCTCCGCCGCCTGCCAATGCGGTCCAGGCGACGCAGCAGGCCCTGGCGGATCGCGAGAAAGAGGCCAGCCCCCAGGCTCCGGCAACCCTGACCCTGGATCCGCCCCAGGTCGCGGCCAAAGTCGGTTCCACTTTCAAAATGGTCGTGAATCTCACCGGCGGAAGTGACGTTTTCGCCGTCCCGATGTCGGTAGAGTATGACGCGTCGAAACTGAGTCTGATCAACGTGGACTCGGACGACTCCCGGCATACGAATCTTCTGGGCAAGGATGGGCAGGCGGTTGCGCTGGCCCACCGCGACGACGGCCATGGCGAGGCGGCCATTGCGGTTTCTCGTCCGCCGGGCACGAAAGGCGTCAGCGGATCGGGAACGGTCTGCGTTCTCACCTTCCAGGCTAAGGCAGCCGGCGATGCTTCGGTCGCGATCTCACGCCCGGTGATTCGCAACGAACAGCAGCAGCCGGAGCCTGCTACCGGATCGCAGGCGGTCGTTCACATTCAGTGACGAACCGCCATCGATGAAAACTATGCGGTTGATGTTGAACAGAAAAATCGGATTCTGGCGAGGCGAGGCGGGGCTGACCCTCGTCGAGCTGATCGTGACCGTCGCCATCCTGTCGATCCTGGCGTCGGCGGCCGTCCCGATCGCCCGCTTCCAGGTGAAACGCGAAAAGGAGCGCATGCTTCGCTACGACCTCTGGCAGATGCGGCGGGCCATCGATGCCTACAAGGATGCCGCGGACCGCAATGCCTTTCGCACCAAGGTGGACAGCCAGGGCTATCCACCCGATCTGCAGACACTGGTTGACGGCGTCGACGTGCAGGGGAAGAAACTGCGCTTCCTGCGCCGCATCCCCGTCGATCCCATGACCGGCGACACGGACTGGGGCCTGCGTTCCATGCAGGACGACCCCGACAGCGATTCCTGGGGCGGCCAGAATGTCTTTGACGTCTATTCAAAGTCCACCGGAACAGCGCTGGACGGAACCAAGTACTCGGACTGGTAAACCTTTGCTGCTGAAACGAACCATGCGTTCCGGCGACCGCGGCTTCACTCTGGTGGAGCTGATGATCGTCATGCTCATCATCAGCGTCCTTGCCGCGGTGGCCATTCCCAGCTTCGTGGCCGCCATCCGCAACGCGAAGGAAGCCGCGCTCAAGGAAGACCTGCACGTGATGCGGAACGCCATCGACTCCTACACGATGGACAAGAACAAAGCGCCGCAGTCCCTCGACGACCTCGTCCAGAACGGCTACCTGAAATCCATCCCGCTCGATCCCATGACCCACAGCACCGATACCTGGCAGACGACCAGCGACGAGACCTACGCCGATCTGGACCAGACGGAGCCCGGCATCACCGACGTGCACAGCGGCTCAGAGGAAGTGGGCACCAACGGCCAGCCGTATTCAAGCTGGTAGCAGCTTCAACGCTGGGGCGTGACAGAATGTCTGTTGCGCCTATGAAGCTGCCCGCCCTCTCAGCGATCTACGCCCGCTACGAGACGCTCAGCCGGCTTGCGCAGAATTGCTTTTCCGGTTCGCTCGCCGGCAGGCTTCTGCTGCGGTCGGGCCTCGATGAGGCAGGCCTTGCGGACCTCGTGGCCGCCGGTATCGCCGGCGCCTGCTCTCTTTGCCTCGAGCCGGATGCGTCCTCTCTGCGTGAAGCGCTGCGCGCCGGTCTTTGTGACTTCGTCGTCGGCCCGCTTGATGAAGCTCTGCGCATTCTTAAGAACGAGTTGCGCCGTGGACGGCCCGTCTCCGTTGGCGTAACCGCAGTCCCGGAATCGACGCTCGCGGAGATGATCGATCGCGGTCTGCAGCCGGATCTTGTCTCACTGCAGACCGGCGAACCGCTCCGTAGCTTTCTCAATCGTGGCGCGGTTCTCTTTTCCCCGAACGAACCGCCCGAAACCGATACCGATCTCATCGAATGGGGCATCACAACCGGCGCTGCTCATTCCATACCGCAGATCGCGCGCATCGCGGCGTTGAGCCTCAACGCGACACGGCCCGACACACCACTGCGACAACGCTGGCTGGAGAACGCGCCGCGGCACCTCGGCCGCGCCTTCGCCACGCATCAGTGCGTCCGTATGACGCCGGCGGAATCCGCCGCTTTCGCGGTCGCCGCCCGCGCACAATTCCCGACCGCCCGCATCGCGCGCGGCGGAACGGAGCTCTGACCGGATCCCAAAGGGCGCAGTTTTCCGTTTCTTCCCTTGTCAGAATCGTTGTACGATCCAGCAACGGAGGTCCTTCACCCCATGGGGGCACAGTCCGAAATTCCCCGCTTCGAATCCCAGCCGGAGCCCATCCGGCAAACCCCGCAAGAGCTTCAGGATGAACAACGTAAACTACGACGCCTGCAGGTCATGGTCAACATGGTCATGTCGGTCATCGGCCAGGATCTGTCTCTGACCATCGACGAGGCGTCGGAAATGGTGGCCGACACCCGCCGCGCCGCCCTCGCCATGTTTCCTGGAAAGGAACTGGCGTTCGATCTGCTCTACAAGCCGCGTCTGCAGCGCCTCATGCGCGAACGCTATCGAATCCACTAGCCGCTACTTCGGCTCCATCGACGTCAGCCGGAACGTGATGGTTCCCCAGAACAGCCGCGCCCGCATCTGCACCGGGATGTGCCGCGCATCGTCGGTGTACCAGACCCAGATGTTTCCGCGCGCCTTCACCGTTCCCGCCTGAGCCATGGGCTGCACTCGAATGGTCGGATAGGTGCCCAGCGGCGTCTTCACTGTCTCGCGCGCCTCCACCTTCATCGTCACGATCACGGTATGCATGGCGTCGGCCACCGGCACGCGAAAGCTCTGCCCCGGCGACAGGTTCTGCGAGGCGGGATAGAAAATGCCCGACAGCAAATCCGTCACGCACGGTCCAATGGGCGTCTCCTGGTGCTTGCTGGTTCCCTTCACCAGATTCTTCTCATTCAGCACCGCCTTGCTCTGGGCGTAGTCGAACTTGAGGTCCGTGCTGACCTGGCGGTGGCCTTCCTGCAGCTGCTTGGCGAATCCGGCCGAGCAGCCGGTGCGCCGGTTGAACGACGACTGAAAACGGTCGACGACCCGGTAGATCAGGTTGATGGCTCCCAGGGTCTCACCGCTCGCAGTCACCCGCTCTTCGTCACCCTGTTGCTCAAGATGAAAGGAACTCGTCCCCGCGGGAAAGACACGCCAGTCCACGGCGTAGTTCAGCGTGAGGTTCGCAGGGTAGGTGTAGCCAGGCTGGGGAGGAATGAAGGGCACAGCCGCCGGCGGCGTCTGGGCAGCCGCTGCGATCGCCGCAACGGCGACGCCGGCCATCAGCACCCTCGCCATCCGCAAAGCGCGGTGCCGGCGCCTGCGGGAAAAGACTTCACAACATCCGCTCAATCGATTCCGTTACCTCTTCAGGAAGATCAGCTTCAGGATGAGAGCAGCATACATGGCCGCTGCTCCCATCAGTGCGTTGGTTTCGCGATGTTTCCGGTAAAGTGCCCCGGAAAACACCCCGGGCGCCGCGCCCGGCTGTCTTGCAGGTGTGATGCGCGGAAGCAGGCGTGGCACCCGCGCCGCATACGCGTCGAATCCCGGAAACGCTGACCGCAGGTATTCCTCTTCGCCGCGAATCACCGGAATGTAGATGGCCAGAAAGAGAACGATCAGCACCACAGCGATCCACACGCTCCGCGCGGCCACCGCAAAACCGGCGGCAATCAGCATCGATCCCAGGTACAGAGGATTGCGCGTGTGTGCGTAGGGCCCGGTCGTGGTCAGTTCCGCATTCTTCTTCACATAGCCGGAGGCGTAGCCCCGCAGGAGCAGCCCCGGCGCCACAAGAATCAGGCTAAATCCCAGGAAGAGCCAGCTTGGTCGGGCCAGCCAGAAATAGACCACGGCGAATGCGAAGCCCAGCGGCACACGAATCCGCCGCGCGATGCGCTTCCAGCCGGTCGCCACTACCGGACCTCCCGAAGTAATTCGAGGGCCGCTTCGGTCACGTCGTCGGGCGTAATGGTCAGCAGGCCCGCCTCCGGTTCGCTTCGCCGCGAGTGATCCCGAACGCTGTCCGGATGGCGCAGGACCCGGCTGCGGCAGTGAAAGGGTCCGTTGCGCGCCGGATCCGTCGGCCCAAAGATGCCCACCACCGGTGTATCGAGCGCGCAGGCCAGATGCAGCGGTCCCGTATCGCCGGCAACCACCAGTGCCGCCCGCCGCGTCACGGCGATCAATTCAGGCAAATCGAGAGTCATGGCTCGCGCTCGGCCTCCGCTCGTCGCCGCAATCTCCTGCGCCAGATGCTCCTCCGTCGGAGCGCGGTTGATGACCACCCCATAGCCCAGATCGGCCAGGCGTCGCGCCACCGATCCATAGCGTTCCGCCGGCCAGCGCTTTGCTCCCCACCCGGCGCCCGGACTGACCAGCACAAACGGCTGCCCGATCTCCGCCGCCATCGCGTCTGCGGTGGGATCGCGCGGCAGCAGCGGCAAGGTCATGGCAAGCCGCTCCCGCAGGATGGCATTAGCCACTTCCAGCGACTGTTCGATCACGTGCACCCCGCGCGTCGGCACTCGCTCATCGAAGAGCCATTTCGCCGCGAACTCGCGCGGCTCCGCTTCGCCGATGACGTGTTCCGCCTTCGACCACCGGGCCACCATCGCCGACCGCACCGCTCCCTGAAAATCGACCGCGATGTCATACCGCATGGCCCGCAGCTCGCGGCGCACGCGCCGGATATCCCGCAGGGTCGCCGGACTCAGCGGCGACTTCGCCCATCGCTTGGCCGGGACCAGGTGAACCTGATCCACCAGCGGCATGTCGCCCTGATTCGTGCTGAAAAGGCCCCGCCACTGCGGTTCAATGGCCCAGCCGATCATCCACTCCGGATGCGCCTGGCGCAGAGCCGTCACCGCCGGCATGGAGTGCAGGATGTCGCCCATCGCGCCCAGACGCACGACGAGCAGGCGCAGCTTCTGCGGCGGGTTCCTGGGCTGTCTGTTTGAGCTGGCGGGCAATTTCTCATTTTCTCACGGGGTAACCGCGACCCTTCGCCAACCGCTCGCCTTCCTCCCCTGAGAGGAATGCGCAGAGTTGCTCGACGACAGCTGCTTCGTCCAGCAACCTTGCCTCGAGCTGCCCGACAAGCAGCGGCGCCGCCGCCTCCAGCTCGCGCACCGCCTCGAGCGACATTCGTGCCCGATCCTTCGCGGTCGTCAGGAACGCCTCCGCCCCATGCTGCCGTGACAACTCAACCAGTTCAGCAATGTCGGTCTCGGTATACCGATGATGGTCGCGCCACGTGCGCGTCGCCGAGACCTGAACCCCTGCGGCTCGCACACCCGAAAAGAATTCCTCAGGCCGCGCAATCGCGCAGAACCCGATCACGCGCTGCACAGCGGGAATTTCCATGCGGCGCTCCATCCACCAGATCGGCTGCCGCAGGCCGCGATCCCGCAGCGGCGCTTCCAGATCCGCGTCATCCGAGCGCAGGACCAGAACCTGTGCCCGCCACAGCGACCTGAACCCTTCCCGCAGCCGCCCCGCCGGAAGCAATCGCCCGGTGAAATCGCTGCGATGCAGAACCACGATGTCGAGATCGCGCGCGAGCCGGCGATGCTGAAATCCGTCATCCAGCAGATGCAGACCCGGGCCGGAGACTGAGTCTTCCGCCAGCACGCCGGCCGCGTAGCGCCCAGGCCCCACAAAGACCGGCACACCCGCGGCGCGCGCAATCTCCAGCGGCTCATCCCCAAATTCCTCCGCTGTTCCGTTCGTATCGACGCGTTGCACCGCGGTCGACTGGCGTCCGTAGCCGCGCGAGAGGACATCGACATGAACGCCCCGCTCTCTCATCAGCTCCGCAAGGCGAATCGTCAGCGGCGTCTTCCCCGATCCCCCGGCCGACAGATTGCCGATGCTCACCACCGGCCAGCGGAGACGCTTCGGCGTCGCCCAGCCGCGATCATACGCGGCGTTCTTCGCCGCCACCGCAGCGGCATACAGCGGGGTCAGCGCTGTCAGTACCCTAGTCAACCGCGCGCCCCCGCGTGCACGGGACGCGCCGGAACAAGGCTAAGCACTTCCATCAGCGCCTGCACTGAGCGCTCTGTCGCCCCGGCTTCGCTCTCGAAAACTTCACGTCCCCGCTCTCCCATCCCTCGTACCTCGACCGAGCCACCCAACAATTCGGCCAGCGCATTCTTCAAATCGGCGCGCTCCACAAGCCGAATTGCCCGTCGCGCCTGCAGGGTTTCCACGATGCCTCGAAAATTCTCGACGCTCGCCCCCATCGCCACCGGAACCCCAAACTGCGCAGCCTCCAGCGGATTATGCCCGCCTGCCGAAACCAGGCTCCCCCCAATGAACGCCGCGGTCGCCAGCGAGTACACCGACGCCAGCTCCCCGATGGAATCCAGCAGGAACACCGTCCCCGGATCGATCCTCCCCGGCGCAGCGCCCCATTCGGATCGCCGCACCCACCGCACGCCGCGCCGCTCCAGCAATCCAGCGACATCCCCAAAGCGCTCCGGATGACGCGGCGCCAGAATCAGGACCGCGTCCGCCGGCTTCGCCTCCAGCAGCATCTCCTCTTCGCCTTCGAGGGTCGATCCGCACACCAGCACCCTGGCCCCTGGTGTCAGGTACTCTCGCAGCAGAGTTGTCACCGCAGCCGGCTTCGCCGCGCGCACATCGAACTTCAGATTCCCGGCCACCTGGACGTGTCGCAATCCCAGCGCCCGCAATCGCTCTGCGTCCATCTCACTCTGTGCCAGAGCGACCGCAACGCCGCGGAGGACGCGCCGCCACAACCACGCCAACCGCCGGTAGCGCGGCCAGGAGCGGTCAGAAATACGCGCGTTGACTACAGCAACCGGAATCCCCGCTCTTCGGCACTCCGCCAGCATCCGCGGCCAGAATTCCGTTTCGGCCAGGATCAACATCCGTGGACGCACCGCTCGCAGCCAGGACCGCACCGCCCATCCGAAATCCAGGGGGAAATAAAAAACGCGCTCTTCGCCAAATCGTTCGCGGGCCAGCTTCTGTCCGGTACGCGTGGTGGTGGAAATCACCACTCGCCAGGCGCCGGAGTTTGGCTCTGCTTCGCCCTCGCTCAGCCGCCGGCCCAACTCCTCGATCAGCCGGCTGACCGCCAGCACCTCGCCCACGGAAACCGCATGAACCCAGATCCGGTTCTCCGCGCCGAGCGATCGGCGCATGCGCGCCGGAACCCGGCCCAGCCGTTCCGCCAGGCCCTCCCGATACTTGCCGCTCGTCATCATGCGCAGCAGCCACCAGGGAGCGCCCACCGCCAAAACCAGCAGCAGCGCCAGGCTGTACAAGGTCAGCATCCGCTTACCAATCTCGCCTTCCGGATGTCATAAGGCAAGAGGATAATAGTGTCCATGCGCTCACGCCCGCTCCGCACCTGCCCGCGAGCCACACGCTGGATTGTTCTTCTCTGCCTTGCTGCCTTCGCCCTTCCAGGGCTCGCGGAAGATCTGCCCGCCCCCGCCAAAGCCGCCACCGACTATCCCGCCGTCGACAACCACACCAAAGAACAAGTCGCCATCGCCGCGGTTCCCTTCGATACCGCGCATGACTGCAGGATCTTCCAGGTGGACTACCTGAAATATCAGTTCATGCCCATCCGAATCATCGTCACCAACAATGGCGATCGCCCCATTTCCCTGCGCGACGCGCGCATTTTCTTCATCACTGCCAATGGCGACCGCATCCCTGCCGCCGAGCCGGAAGACGTGGAGCGGCGCGTGACTCCGCAATACGACCGCGGAGCGGGCATCCCGGTCGGCCCTATCCGGATCCATAAGACGCCGAAAGTTTCCGACACCAAGATCGAAGCCGACTTCGATCACTGGGAATATTCCGCGCTGGTCGTCGAGCCCCACACCACCCACGACGGCTTCCTCTTTTACGACATGAACGGTCTTGGCGACACACCGCTGAAGAATGCGAAGCTGGTCTTCCGTGAGCTGAAAAACGCCGAGGGCCAGCAGCTTTTCTTCTTCGAAATTCCCTTCAATAACTTCCTCAGCGCCCAGCACTAACTAGACGCCCTTCTTCTGCGGCTCCCAGATGTATTTGTGAATCTGCAGGCTCACTCGCGCGGGCAGCCCGTCGGCCAGCATCCACTCCACCAGTTCCCGCGGATCGAGCAGACAGTTCTCTGTCGTGCGCTGCGGCGTCGGCGTCTTCGTGAAAGCCGGCGACATCAGCACCTGCCCGGCCCGCTTCTCCAGCTGATGCTCGCGGATGAACTCCCGCGCAAAGTCGTAGTCCGCGCGGTTCGCAATGACGAACTTCACCTCATCCCGTTCGGTCAGGCAATCGAGATTGCTGAGCCGAAACTTGCCTGCTTCTCCTGACCCAGGGCACTTCACATCGACAATCTTGTGCACGACGCGCGGAACCTGCTCCAGCGGACGCTCGCCGCTGGTCTCGATCATCAGCTCGTAGCCGGACCCCAGCAGCCGCTCCATCAGCGGAATCACCTCCCGCTCCTGCAGCAGCGGCTCTCCGCCGGTGAACTCCACCAGCTTCACCGGAGCCAGCTTCTCGACCTCGGCGACCACCTCGTCCTCGGTCATCTTCGTGCCGCCGGTGAAGGTGTACTCCGAGTCGCACCAGGCGCAGCGCAGGTTGCACCCCGCCAGCCGCACAAAGATGCACGGCACCCCGGCGAAGCTCGATTCGCCCTGAACGGATTTGTAGATTTCGATGAGATACAAGCGTCGTTACTCGTAATACGTCGCGGTCGTCGTGTCGGTCTCGTAGATGGTGCAGTCTTTCACCCGCACCCGGCCGCTGGTCATCGTACGCAGCTGCTCGCTGGTCTGCTGGTAGAAATACTGCGCCAGATTCTCCGCCGAAGGATTGATCTCCGTAAACGGCTCCAGATCGTTCAGCATCTGGTGATCGATCCGATCGATCACCGGGCGCATCACCTGCTTCAGGTCGCGAAAATCCAGCAGCAGTCCCGCCGCGTCCAGCGCCTCGCCGCACAGCGTAATGCGCACCTTGTAGTTATGCCCATGCGGATTCTCGCACTTCCCCTTGTAATTGCGGAGATAGTGCCCCGACGAAAATCCGCGCTCCACCGTCACTTCAAACATAGTTCGACTGACTCTTCCCGGGCCGGAAATCCGGCTGCTCTCATTTTAATGGTTATGCTGCCCGGCTCCCCGTTTGCGCCTCTGGGCGAGCTTCCGCTCCTCATTGCGGCGGTCCACCTGCTCGAAGATCGCGGTCAGCATGCCCAGCAGCGCTGCAAGCAACCCGCCCAGAGTCAGGAACAGCGCCGTCGTCTTCCACAGGGTACCGTTGGCGGGCAGAGCCGGCTGAAAATGACTGGACGTCAGCGCCATCACAAACGAGATTGCCGCAAATCCCAGCAGCACTCCCGCAACGATGTAGAGATTCCGCGCCACTCTTCAGTCTAGCCCGCCTGCCTCCGGCCCGGGCGTCGTCATCCGCCCGCTCGCCAAACTGCTACGATGGCAGGAGCTTCCCCAAGAGCCGTCGAACGCGCTCGACTATGGCCATCTCCATCGTCATTCTGGACGATAATCCCGGCAGTCTGGAACTGCTCTCCACTGCTCTCGCCCGCGAGGGCGTTACCATCCACACCGCCTCCCTTCCCAACCAGGCCCTCGCTCTGGTCGAGCAGTATCGCCCTCAGCTCGTCCTCACGGACCTCGTCATGCCGGAGATGAGTGGCCTGGATGTTCTCAACCGCATCATGGCCACCGCTCCGGCTACCGACGTCGTCCTGATGACCGCGCACTACACGACGGAGACCGCCGTCAAGGCCATTCGCAACGGCGCGGCCGACTATCTCGAAAAGCCGATCCGCCTGCCCGTTCTCCGCGAGCGCGTCGGCCGCCTCATCGCCGATGCCGAGCGTCGCCAGGCCGCCGGCGCTGACGCTGAATTTGAAGGCCTCATCGGCAGCAGTCCCCGCATGGCGGAACTCTTCGCCCGCGTCCGCCGCATCGCCCCCCACTACCGCTCCGCGCTCATCCAGGGAGCCACCGGCACCGGCAAGGACCTCGTCGCCCGCGCTCTCCACGCCCGCAGCGGCGTCAAGGGCCAGTACGTCGTTCTCAACTGCTCGGCGGTTGTCGAGACGCTCTTTGAAAGCGAGCTCTTCGGCCATGTCCGGGGCGCGTTTACCGGCGCGGACCGGGACAAGGCCGGCCTGTTCGAAGCCGCCAGCGAAGGCACGCTCTTTCTCGATGAAATCGGCGATATGCCCCTGGCCACGCAGGCCAAGCTCCTCCGCGCGCTGCAGAACCAGGAAATTCAGCGCGTCGGTTCGCTGCAGATCCGCAAAGTCAACGTCCGCGTCATTGCCGCCACTCACCGCAATCTCCGCCAGGCAGTCGCCGACCGCCTCTTCCGCGAGGACCTTTACTACCGCCTGGCAATGGTCGAAATCCCGGTGCCTTCGCTCGCCGAGCGCAAGGAAGACCTGCCGCAGCTCATCCGCCACTTCATCGAGAAGTTCGCGCAGCAGTACGGAAAACCCATCCGCGGCCTCAGTCCTCGCGCGCGCCTGCTTTTGGAGCGCCACCCCTGGCCAGGAAACGTGCGTGAACTGGAGAACGTCCTCGGCCACGCCTGCATGATGGCCGAAACCGGCGAGATCGATGTCGCCGACCTGCCCTCCGCCGTAGTCGGAACCCCTGCAAGCCAAGTGAAGCTGGCCAACGGAGATGCCACCGCGATCCCCACTACCGCCCCGCCCGAGATCCCCGCGCCACCCGTTGCCGAAGACGCCTCGCTCGCCGAGCACGAGCGCCAACTGGTGGTCACGGCCCTCGAAAAGGCTCAGGGAAACCAGTCCCAGGCCGCCCGCGCTCTCGGCATCGGCCGTGACGCTCTGCGCTACAAAATGAAGAAATACGGGCTGCTCTGAACGGCCTGGCCGCGGGACTTCAGGTCCTCGCGCCGCCCGGTCGCAGCAGCCGCGCCACCGTTTCCCGCAGCGTCTCCGGGCTGGCCGGCTTCGCCAGATACTCCGTGAAGCCCGCCTCCAGGATCTTCTCCCGGTCCCCGCGCATGGCGCTCGCCGTCAGCGCGACAATGGGCAGATCCCGAAAGCGCGGATCCCCCCGCAGTTCCGCCAGCACCCCAAATCCATCCAGCCCCGGCATCTGCAGGTCCAGCAGCACCAGGTCCGGATTGCCGACGCGCGCCTGCGCCAGTGCCTGCTCGCCATCCTCGGCTTCGAGGACCTCGTAGCCTGCGCGCTGCAGCACCGTGCGCAGCAGCTCCCGGCTGCTGGCGCGATCGTCGGCAATCAGGATTACCGTCTGGTCTGTAGGCCTCGACATACACCCTGCTCAAAGTCCCGCATGGCCCAGGTTCGTTGCTTTTTTCCGGGGAGACAGCAAATTCTACTGCGCCGTTCCGGCCAGCGGAAGGCGAAAGATAAACCGGCTCCCTTCCCCGGGCGCGCTCTCCACTTCCATCCAGCCGCCGTGCATCTGCACCAGCTCCTTGGTGATGGAAAGCCCCAGCCCTGTGCCCTCTCGCACTCCCCGCGTGGTGTTTCCCACCTGGTAGAACTTGTCGAAGATGTTCTCCTGCTCCCCGGCGGCAATCCCAATCCCGGTATCGCCGACCGTAATGCGCGCAAAACCGGTATCTTCCACAGTCTCTATCCAGACACAGCCGCCCTCGGGCGTGAACTTCACCGCATTGCTCAGCAGGTTATAAAGCATCTCCTTCACGCGCAGCGGATCGGCATTCACCAGCGAATCCCGCATACCGCGCTCCTCGATGCTGATGCCCTTCAGCGCCGCACCGGGCCGAATCGCATCCAGAGCCTCGCTCACGCTGCGCGCCAGCGGATAATCCTCCCGCTTCAGCCCCATCTGTCCGGCCTCGATCTTGCTCAGATCCAGCACGTCGTTAATCAATTCCAGCAAGTGCTCGGAATCCCGGCGAATGTGTTCGAGGAACCGCCTCTGCGCCTCGTTCAGCGCGCCCTCGCTCCCCTCTCCCAGCAGCTCCGCAAAGCCGATGATCGTGTGCAGAGGCGTGCGCAGCTCGTGGCTCATGCTGGCCAGGAACTCGCTCTTCAGACGGTTCGCCCGCTCGATCTCCTGGTTCCGCGCCTCCAGCTCGCCGGTGTACTGCAGTTGCAGCCGGCGCACCTCCTGCTCGGCTCGCCTGCGCTCCGTCACGTCGCGAATCACCGCCGTCACGTGCACACCGCCCTCGGTCTGGATCGGGCTCAGGCTGATCTCCACCGGAAACAGGGAGCCGTCCCGCCGCCGTCCATGCAGTTCGAGGCCGCTGCCCATCGGTCGCGTGCGCGGATGCTCCAGATACGCATTTCGGTAGCCCTGATGGTGGCGCCGCACCGCATCGGGAACCAGCAGATCGACCGACTGCCCGACCAGTTCCGCCCTCGGGTACCCGAACATCTCCTCGGCCACGCGATTGACCAGCACAATGCACCCATCTGCCGACACCTCCACAATGGCGTCGGGCGCAGCTTCCAGCAGTTGCCGGAATCGCCGCTCCATGCGCGCCTGCTCTTCCAGGGCCACGAGCTGCTGCCGCTCCGACATATCGACGTTCGTTTCCAGAACGTGGGATTCCGAAACTCCCAGTTCGCGAATCCACCGGCTCAGCACCATCAGCCGATGACCGCTGCGCGTCAGGTGGAACAGCTCGCCCTCCCAGTGCCCATCCCGCTCCAGCTTCTGGCCGATCTCTTCCTGCGGCTCGGAAAACGTCGTGCACAGCAGGTCGTGGCTCACGCGCCCCTTCGCTTCCTGCGCCGTCCATCCGTACAGCCGTTCCGCGCCCTTGTTCCAGTACACGATGCGATCGTGATGGTCCCTGACCAGAATCGGCTCGTAGGCCTGGTCGAGCAGCTGCGCCTGCCTCTGCGAAAGCTCCTCGCGCTCTTTCTGCTGCGTAACGTCACGGGCCACCTTTGAAATTCCAATGAGCTTGCCGGCGCCGTCCCGCACCGGCGAAAGTGTCAGCGACATTACCAGTCGTCGTCCATCCTTGTGCCGCCGCAGCGTCTCGTAATGCTCCACGACCTCGTCGGCGACGATGCGCCGCAGCAGCTCCCGCATGTCGTCCTCATACCCCGGCCAGGCCAGCATGGTCACCGGCCGCCCCACCGTCTCCTCCGCCCTGTACCCAAAAGTGAGCTCCGCGCCGCGGTTCCATGTCGTGATCACACCGTCCAGCGATTCACTGATGATCGCGTCATGGGAGTACTCCACGATCGACGCCAGCCTCTGCCGCGTTTCCTCCGCCTGCTTCCGCTCCGTGATGTCCCGGCTCACATTGGCAATCCCGATCAGTTGCCCGTACGGGCCGAAGATGCCGAACGCCCGCATGTCGACCGGGATCGCCCGCCCTGTCCCTGCGTGCCGCAGCCGGAACTCGCCAATCCACGGATCGCCCCGCAGCAGCGCCGGCAGCACCTCGCTCTCAAAGACCTCCTGCTGCCTCTCGTACCCGCTGTCAAAGATCGGGTAATCGCGCACGTCCTCGTGCTCGTCCAGGCCCAGCAGCTCGCGTCCCGAACGATTAATAAAGATTGTCTTCAGCGAAGCGTCCGTCAGGCTGATGCAGTCCGGCGTGTTCTCCACAATCGCCATAAGCCGGCGTCGGCTTTCCGCCATCTGCCGCTCTTCGGAAACGTCTCGCCATGCCAGCAGCGCGCCCTGCACCTTGCCCGCGGCATCGAACAGCGGCCGAGCCCGCATGGCGATCCAGTACCCCTCCTCCGCTCCGGCAGGCCGGATGTACTGTTCGGTCTCGACCGCCTTCCCCCGCAGCGCCAGCGAGCCGGGCAGATCCTCAGCCGGCCACAGCGTCTGCCGATCGGGCAGATAGATGCCGTATGCCTGGCTCCATTCCGCCAGCGCCGGCCCCCGCACGGCTATCCCATACAACCGCTGCGCTGCCGTGTTCGCGAACCGTACCTGCCCGTCGGGCCCGAGCGCCGCGACAGCCTCGTCCAGGTTGTCCACCAGAGCGCTGAGTAACTCAGTCCGAAGCTCGGCGATCGCCTCCGCGGACGGCGGCGGAGCACTGCGTACGGGCCCGGAACCGACAGGAGTCTTCTGGGAACTGGGGCGGCGAGTCATCGATTGAGGTGAAAATGTGCTGATAGTGTACGCCGGTCCACTGCGCCATTTGGCGCAGCCGGCTGGGCGGCGCGGCGCGCTCTCGCGCAAACGGACTTTCAGCCAGGCGGCGTTTCCCGCTCCGCAGCCGCTTTTCCGCGAAAGTTCAATTGGCCCCCAAAATGCACTCATACCCCCGTTCGCCCCAGGGAGCGTCTTTTGGAAGTCACATTGCAGCACGCCGGCGGCGCCCGATTCGTTGCGGATGCCCGCCAGCACAAAGTCCTGCTCGACCAGCCCGCCGAAGACGATGCCACCGACCACGGCATGACGCCGGCTGAATTGCTCCTGGTTTCTCTTGGCGGCTGCGTCGGCCAGTACGTCGCGCAGTACCTCAGGCTCCGAGGCCTCTCCACCGAGGGTCTGCACGTCCGGGTTCAGGCGCAGCCCAGCCAGCGCCCGCTGCGGATCCGGGAATTCCAGGTCGAGATCGTCGCCCCGGAACTCAGCGAGCGCCAGCTCCGCGCGCTGGAAAAGTCCTTCCCCGCAGGTCTGGTCCAGAACGCCATCGCGCTCGAAAGCACACTGCAGATCACCGCTGTCGCCGCGCCAAAGGGCGACCTTCAGCCGTGATCTCAAAGCGCCCGGATTGATCCTGAGAGGCGCATGGTGGGCGAGGCGGGAATCGAACTTGAGCCGCTTTGCGGGCGTGAGCGCAGCGGGAGCCTGCAGGCGAAATCCTGAACGAAGCGAAGCGCAGAGAAGGACCCCTGCGGGCACAAATCCCGGATCTGGCGCATGGTGGGCGAGGCGGGAATCGAACCCACAACCCCCGGCTTAGAAGGCCGGTGCTCTATCCGATTGAGCTACTCGCCCGGTGCCTCTCTCATTGTAGCGACGGCCGCGGCTCGCAGAATCTCCGCCCACGCTGTCTCGGCCGCTGAGGAATCCACTCCGCAACCTGCAGCGTAGAGCGTGACGCCGAAGCCATCGGCACCGTCTGCGGTCGCGGCCCGGACTACCAGATCCACGCGTCCCCGGTGCGCTGAAATCTCCCGCAGAGCCAACGCTGCCCGTTTCACCCAGGCCTCGTGGACCTCGAACGAGGCGAAAATCGCTCGATCCAGGACGATCGCATCGATGTAACTCGCGAGCCCCACCCGCGTCTCATTCGGAGCACAATCGAACTCGAGCGGATCGATCTCATCCTGCGCCAGCGTCCACGCGTCGCACTTGCTCGTGAACAGAGGCGAGTCCGGACCGTTCAACTCGAGCAACGCAGCCCGCAGCGCCGCATGCTTCCTGGCTTCCGCAATCTGGTCGACGAACGCAGCATCCCGCCGCAGATCGACAAGCCCTGCCCAGTCCGCTTCAATCCGCGCGGCGTCCCCGCCGGCCTCGACCGCCCAGTCAGCTTCCACGCGTGCCGCTTCCTTCGATTGGCTCCTCGGCCGCGCAGGTCTCCAGCAGAAAACTTAGCAGCATCCGCTCCGCCCATCGCCCGTCGCCGTTTTTCTCCGCCGCCAGGAACGCGCAGTGGCCGCCATGCTGCGTCTCGATCAGCGTCACCCAGGGATTCGCGATCAGCGCCGCTCTCGTTTCCGGCAACATGCGAATGAACGGGTCGTCCACTGAATGGACGATCAAAGTCGGCACGCGCAGGTTCGCAACATACTGTGAACTCGCCACCGAATAGTAGTAGTCGTCTGCGTCGCGGAAGCCGCCGTAGCGCGCGACGATCTCCTGGTCGAAGTCCCGCATGGTGTGAATCGTGTCCACTGCCGCATCCGCGTAGATTCGGGGATACATCTCCATCCGCCGCCGCACCCGCGCGAGCATATTCCGCAGAAAGTGCCACTCGTAGATACGATTCCGTGGAAGATGCAGCGCTGCGGACGACACAGCCAGGTCCATCAGAGGCGAAATCCCGACGACTGCCTTCACCACGGGAGGAATCCGCGCACCCAGATGGCCGGCCCAGCCCAGAGCCAGGTTTCCACCCATGGAGTAGCCGACCAGCGCCACGGCGGTCACTCCCTGCTCGCGGACGATCGCCTCGACGACGCGGCCCACATCGCCCAGCCGCCCGGAGTGGTAAATCGTCGGCGACAGGGCATCGGTACCGCCGCAGGAGCGCATGTTCATCCGCACCACGTTGAGCCCGGCCGCAAGAGCGCGAGCGGTGTTCCCCACGATGTACTGCGAATTCGACGAGCCCTCGAGCCCGTGGATGAGCACGACGGTGAGCCGGTCACGCCGCACCGCCTCCGGCTGCCAGTGGCAGTGGCAGAGCACGCGGCTGGGGCCATAGCCGGCCACGGGGCCTTCGACTTCGACGACCAGATCTTCCGGCTCAGGCAGGGTCAACTTGCGGGGCAGGAAATTCCCTGCCAGAGTTTGCGCGTGCCCACTGCGCAGCCAGCGACGGGGCACAAACTCCGTCCACCACTCCGGTTTTTCGATGGGAGGGTCCGCCGGCATCCGCTGGGTCACGCTGCCTCGCCGCGCACCAGGGCCAGCACCTTCGCCGCCCACAGCGCGCCGGTCGGCTCTTCCTCGTGCTTGAAGTAGGCAAAGACGTCGCCAGTCGCCGCCCGCTCCTGCAACTGCCCGGCAATGGCCGTCAGCTCAGCGTCGGAGTACTCGGTCTTCCGCCGTCGATAGCAGCTGAAGGGAGCCGTCACCACGTCCGGGGTCGCCAGGTCATCGCTCTCGGCCACGCACAGCGCCGCGCCGTGGCGCTCCAGGATTTGATACACGCCCGACTCGAACCACGATGCGTGCCGAAATTCGAAGGCCATGCGCAGACCCAGGCCATGCGCGTCGGCGAGGAATTGCGCCAGCCTGCCTTCATCGGCCTTGAAATTCGGCGGCAACTGGAAGAGCACCGGCCCCAGCCGTCCCGCTTCGGCAACCGGGGCGATTGCCCCCGCGAAGGCCTCCAGCGTGGGGCGGCAATCCTGCAGGCGCTGGAAATGCGTGATCCGCTGCGGCGCTTTAAAGGAGAACCGGAAGCCGTCGCTTGTCTGCGCGAGCCAGGCGTCGATGCTGGTGCGACGGGGAAAGCTGCGGAAGGTGTAGTTCACCTCCACGGAATTCAGCCGCGTCGCGTAGTACTCCAGGAACTTTTTCGAGGGCAGCTTTTCCGGATAGAACGCCGGCTTCCAGGTGGGATAGGCCCACCCGGAGCAGCCAATGTAGATACGGCTCCCTGCGTTCTGTTGGGCAGGATTCGTCACGGAAACTGGCAGCACGGCTGGGCTGCGGGGCATCGATTTTGGGGCGGCTAGTGGGGATCGAACCCACGACATCCTGAGCCACAGTCAGGCGTTCTGCCTCTGAACTATAGCCGCCACAACAGTCCTGATTGTAGCATTGGCCCCACAGGCCTCTGCGGGTCCGGAGCCTCGCCGCCGCGCATCATTAACGCCCCTCAATTCCATGTCCAACGGCCCTCAGCCCGAGATTCTTCCGCCCCTGCGTCCGGGTCTTCGCGCGCGCGCCGAGCGCCTCTTTTCCGACCAGAATCTCGACTTCCTCGCACACCTGCTCGACGACATTTTCCGCATCCCCGGCACGCCCATCCGGCTCGGGCTCGACGGTCTCATCGGGCTCATCCCCGGCCTCGGCGACGCGCTGGCCGGCATCGCCTCGTTCACCCTCGTCTTCGCAGCCTGGGTGCGCGGCGTCCCTTATGTCACGCTGGCCCGCATGATGGTGAACCTCGGCCTCGATGTCCTGATCGGGGCCATCCCCTTCTTCGGCGACATTTTCGACATCGCGTACAAAGCCAACCGCCGCAACTACCGACTGCTCACCCGCCACCTGCGCCAGCCGCATCGGCATACGTGGAAGGACTACGCCTTCCTGGCTTCTTTGCTGGCCGCAATCCTTGCGATTCTGGCCGCGCCGGTGATCGTGCTCGCGCTGATCCTGGTGTGGCTCGCGCATCGGCTGTAGGGGACACCGCGGGTCTGAATTCCAGACGCTCAGCCCTCTGTGAATTGGGCGGAGTGGGCTAAAATCGGAGCATCGGGGCGTAGCGCAGTCTGGTAGCGCATCTGCTTTGGGAGCAGAGGGTCGGGGGTTCGAATCCCTCCGCCCCGACCATTGCAAATCAATGAAATTGCAAGGCGATTTAGGCCATTCGGGCCGCACATCTGCTTTTTACCGCCACATAGCTGTCGTCATTTTTGTAGCGGTCATCTCATCGCTAGCTTTTCCCGAGTACAGCATTCCATACCCTCACCGCGATGCAGCCATGAGACGCTGGCGTCAAGCCTATACAGAATTCTCTTGCTCCCTTCCGTGGGAATGCCTCTTAGCACGGGATCAGTATGTTAAGCAAATGTTAGATAAGGAATTAGGGGATAAAGCTCCTTACCGTCCGTGGCGAACATGCCGTAACTTTTCCGAGGATCAGTTTAATAAAATCAAAGGTATGGGAATCGGTCGACCATCTACCCCGCCTTACCGCAGCGCTTCCGGCACCAAAAGCTCGTTGGTTCCGTCAAGAAGCACGACGTCTGCATGGGATCCCCTCAACATTCAATACATGCTAGACAGATTTGGAATTACCTTGATTCCTTACTAATCTGGGGTTTCTATGCTTACACGCAGATCTGTAGATAGGGGCGTTATCTTTATTATCGTGCTAGTGTTCCACTGGTGCCTACAGTTCCTTGTATGGGGATACGCTGCCGCCAACCACCACGCAAGAGTACTTTGGATGGTGCTGGGTGCTCCCCTCGTCTCAGGTTCCGGGGCAATCGGCGACCGATCCTTCTGGTGGTTGATGACTGCGAACAGTTTCGTATGGGCAGTTGTATTGTCCCTTCTAATATTTCGCTTTGGCATGAAGCGTCAGGCACGCACGACTTCCACGGATACCTAGGCAGCAACATTAGATGTTCTATGACATCGCGGAAGACAGAATTCTATGATCCTCGCTTATTAGTTGTCGTCGATTTTGTAGCGGTCAGAACCTCCACAGCCAACTGGATTCCACAAGCTTCGATGATGAGTGGCCACGCCATTCAATTTAAAGCAGATAGATTTCTACAGTCTTCAACCGATTGAAACAACACAATTTATCTGCTTTGGGAGCAGAGGGTCGGGGGTTCGAATCCCTCCGCCCCGACCATTCGCAGCCGCTCACCCTCAGAGCCCGCCCGAACGGTCGCGCAGCATCTCCGTCACCTGGCACTGATGCCGGCTCACGTGGCGCGCCATCTGCACCGACAGCTCCTTAATCACCAGCACGCGGTGCAGTCCCGGGCACTCGGGTTCTTCCAGCATCATCAGTTCGCATTCCGCGATCACCGATGTCAGCTGATTCAGCAGATCATGCGACAGGGCGCACGTGGGCTCGGCGGCCATAGCACCTCAAAACATCCTTCTCTTAACAGGATTTGCCAAATCGACCGCGCAGACCGTGACTGCGGTCACAAGTGCATCGGCAGGTCCGCTCCCCCGCAGGCCGCCTCTCTGACGGGTATCCTTCCCTCATGGATCTCGGCCTCCGCGACAGCATCATCCTGGTAACCGGCGGTGGCGCCGGTATTGGCCAGGCCATCACCCGCGCCTGTCTCGACGAGGGCGCTTCAGTCGTCGTCGTCAGCCGCGCCTCTGACAACGTCAAACACTTCCTCGCCGCAATGCACGACGCCGGACGCCCCTGTGACTTCGTCGAAGCCCATCTCGCCGACCTCGCCCAGTGCCGTCGCGCCATCGATTATGTCCGCGACAAGTATGGACGCCTCCTCGGCCTCGTCAATAACGCCGGCGCCAACGACGGCGTCGGTCTCGAATCCGGCACCCCCGAGCGCTTCATCGAGAGCCTCCACCAGAACCTCGTCCACTACTACGCCCTTGCCCACTACGCCCTGCCCATGCTCAAAGCGTCTCGCGGCTCGATCCTCAACATCAGTTCCAAAGTCGCCCTCACCGGCCAGGGCAACACCTCCGCGTACGCCGCCGCCAAAGGCGCACAGCTCGCCCTCACCCGCGAGTGGGCTGCCGAGCTCGCTCCGTACGGCGTGCGCGCCAATGCCATCCTCCCCGCCGAGGTCATGACGCCGCTCTATGAGCGCTGGATCGCCACCCGCCCCGATCCCCAGGCTGCCCTCACGGAGATCAGCCGGCGCATCCCTCTGGGGCATCGCTTTACCGAGGCCTCCGAGATCGCTGCCATGGCGGTTTTCCTGCTCTCGCCCACGCAAAGCGCCCATACCACCGGCCAGCACATCGTCGTCGATGGCGGCTATACCCACCTCGACCGCGCCCTGACCTAAGGCGTCTGCTCCGCTGGACCCTCCGAACGGACTCCCACCTTAGTAACCTTATTTTTGGTTACTGGGGCGTCTGACCCCGTCACGCGGAAATGCCATTGTCCCCCCGTCCCATTGCCCTGAATATGGACATGCGCTGTTAGCAACTATCTAAACCGGGCTTCCAGTCAGGCCCATTCGCTCAAGGAGAAACTCGGGATGAACAACCTCACCACCCTTATGAACAAGCTCCTCCGTGACGATTCCGGCCAGGACCTTATCGAGTACGCGCTCATCGCGGCCCTCATCGCCCTGGCGGCCATTACCGCCATGAAGGGCCTCACCAACGCGATCGGCAGCGAGTTCAACAAGATCGGCAGCAGTCTCTAACGCGCACGTCTACTCCTCACAGGACCGGAGCCCGCAACCGCTTTGGTCCTGCTTCTTTTTCCGGCTACTGGATCGTCGCCGTCCCGCCCATCCTGTCCAGTTCTTCCCTCACCTTCGTCAGCCCGAACATGCAGCGCTCGAAGTCCTCTGAGAGGCGCGCAAACAGCGGCGCTTCGTCCCGATACTCGAACAGATCGAACGCCGAGACGATGTAATAGCTCTCCTTGCCGGTTCTCACCAGCTCCGCGATACCCGCCTCGCCCGTGTGTCGCCACAGCTGCGCCGACTCCGGATACATCCCCGTGGCAAACAACGCGTAATCTCCGATGTGCCGCCGCACCTCGCGCTCCTGGTCGAACGATGCCGCCCCGCCAAACACCGGATCCGAAGCTTCCACCATCGCCTGCACCGTCAGCGGCCGCCCCTCGGCGTCCCTGATCCGGTACAGACTCTCCGACGCCGTGAACTCCGTCAGCAGATCGCCCACATACGTGGTCAGCTCCGGATCGCTGATGCCGCTGTACCGCGAGTAGCAACCGGCCACAACTTCGTGGAACAACTGGCGCAATGGATGGCGTTCGGAAATCATCGGTCGTCCCTCCGCGCTTCTCCGCCTATGCCGGCAGGAGAGAGGATCCGTGTTCCGCTTCTCCCGCTCCCGGCTGAAGAAGCATGTCGAATATATGGATCGCTACTCTACGGCATTTGTTGCGCCAGACAAGACGCAATCGTGGTACATCCGGCGATTTTTCTGGCAATCGCGCATCCCCATTGCGAATGGCGCACGCTGTTACTGCGGCGTCACTCGGCGGTGATACAACTACTTATCTCGCTAGCCCCAGGAGATCCCCATGCCCAGGCAACCCTCCTCAGCCCGCGCCAAAACGAAGAAGCCCGCCAAAGCGAAGTCCGCCAAACCCGCAGCCAGCACCGACCCCGTCTTCGCGCAGCCGCAGCCCAGCCCCGACCCCACTGGCTTCAGAACGCCGGTCACCGACCAGAGCGATAAGGAAATCGCCGCCGTCGAAACCGTTCCCCAGCCCCGCGGCGGTGCGGCCGAGCCGGTTCTCACCCTCGCGCAGGTCTACGGAAGCCAGGGCGCCGCGAAGACGAAAGCCATCACCGCCTCCGGCCAGATTGTCTTCCACTGCGTCGGCGACACCGGCAGCGTCAAAGGTCCCACCACCGAAGACCTCGTCTCCGACAAGCTGGTCACGGATTTTCAGGAAGCGAAGCCGGCCGACGTTCCCTCGTTCCTCTTCCATCTCGGCGATGTCGTCTACTACTTCGGCGAAGCCGCGTACTACTACGACCAGTTCTACGACTCCTTCCGCAATTACCCCGCTCCCATCGTCGCCATCCCGGGCAATCACGACGGCGTCGTCTGGGCCGGCGATCCCGCTCCCACCCTGCAGGCTTTTCTCCGCAACTTCTGCACCGCTGCGCCCGCGCAGTCGCCCGATGCCGGCGGCCTGCTGCGGACCACCATGATCCAGCCCGGAGTTTATTTCACCCTCGACGCGCCCTTCGTACGCATCCTCGGCCTCTACTCCAACGTGCTCGAAGACCCGGGCGTCATCTCCGACGAGAACGGCAAGTACTCCGCACTCGATCAGCGCCAGATCGCCTTCCTCACCGCTGCCCTCAAGCGCGTTCAGTCCGACAAGTTCACCGGAGCCGTCCTCATCGCCGTCCACCACCCGCCCTTCACGGGAGGCACCATTCACGGAGGCAGCCCGCAAATGCTGGCCGACATCGACTCTGCCTGCCAGGCCGCCGGGGTGTGGCCTCATGCGGTTGTTGCCGGACACGCGCACAACTACCAGCGCTACACCCGCACCATCAACGGCTTCTCCATTCCCTTCCTCGTCGCCGGATGCGGCGGCCACTCGCCGCTCTCCGCCATGCGCGGCACCTTCCGCACCCCCTACAAGATCGACGATTCCCTCACGCTGGAGAGCTACGACGACACCGACTACGGCTACCTCCGCATCATCGTCACCGCCGCGACGCTGACCATCGAGTTCCACCCCGAACACGACGGCGGCGTCACGAAAACCCCCGACGACGTCGTCACCGTCACCCTCGCCACTCACGAACTCTCGGCCTGATTCCTCGGATACCCCATGTCCGCCCCTCGTCGACCAACGCGGGAGACGATCGGAAAGTGCCCTGCACCCTGTACCCGGCACCCTGAACCCTGTACCCTGCTCTCCATGATTCGAGCGTCCGTCTCCTGTGCCTGCCTGCTCGCCGTGCTTCCCCTGTCCACTCCCGCTCAAACCGCGGAGACACCCGCGGCTGCAGCGCACGAATACACCACCGCTCATCGCGACGACCTCATCCAGGCCTTCTCCCACTTCCTCTCCATGCCCAACGTGGCTGCCGATCCCGACGGACTCCGCCGCAATGCGGCCTTCCTCCTCGACCAGTTGCAGAAGCGCGGAGCCCAGACCCAGCTCCTCAACGATCCCGGCCATCCCACCACGCCCGCCGTCGTCTATGGAGAAATCCGCACGCCCGGCGCGACGCACACCATCGTCTTCTACGCCCATTACGACGGCCAGCCGGTTACGCCCACCGACTGGCAGATCCCTCCCTTTACGCCCGAAGTCCACGCGGTCAACGGCGAGGCCCGCATTTACGCCCGCTCCGCCGGCGACGATAAAGCCGCCATCTTCGCCCAGCTCACCGCCCTCGACGCCCTCCGTGCCGCCCACATTCCCCTCCGCGCTAACATCCGCTTTGTTTGGGAAGGCGAGGAGGAAGCCGGCTCGCCGCATCTGGAAGCCATCCTCGACGCCCACCGCGATCTCATCCACGGCGACGACGTGTGGCTCGTCTGCGACGGACCCGTCGATCAGTCCGGCGCACAGACCGTCGTCTTCGGCGCGCGCGGCGACACGCATCTTGCCATTACCATCTACGGCCCCCATCACGGACTCCACAGCGGCCACTACGGCAACTGGGCGCCCAACCCAGCCATGGAAATGGCCCAGCTCCTCGCGGGCATGAAGAACGCCAACGGCCACGTCCTCATCCCCCACTTCTACGATGGCATCGCGCCGCTCTCGCCGATGGAGAAGGCCGCGCTGGCGCGGGCGCCGTACAACGATCCCATGCTGATGCAGTCGTTCTGGCTGGGGCACACGGAGAACGCGCCGCGCCACCTGCTCGAGCTGCTCAATGAGCCGTCGCTCAACATCAACGGCCTCTCTTCAGGAGCCACCGGCGCCCACGCCGCCAACGTCATCCCGCCTGCCGCGACCGCCGACATCGACCTGCGCCTGGTCGTCGGCAACGACTGGCAGCGCCAGCAGCAGAACGTCATTGACTATGTCCGCTCGCAGGGGTATTTCATCGTCGATAGCGAGCCCAGCCAGGAGGTCCTGACGTCGCATCCGCGCGTGGCTCTGATCTTGCGCGATCAGGCCAGCTACAATGCCGTCCGCACTCCCATGGATCTCCCTATGGCCCAGGAGGTCATCGCCACGGTTCAGTCGGCCGCGACCGAAGAGCACCGCGGGCAGGTCGTTCTGCTGCCCACCATGGGCGGCAGCGTCCCGCTCGGCGCTATGGAACGCGCATCAGGCACGCATACTATTACCGTCCCCATTGCCAACTACGACGATAACCAGCACGCCGCCAACGAGAACCTTCGGCTCGACAACTTGTGGAACGGCACCGCCACCATGGCAGCTCTGCTGACGATGCAGTGAAGCCGTAACCTGCACCCTGTACCCTGCAACCCGTAACCTGTACCCTGTTACGCCAGCAGTGAATGCAGCGCCCGATAATCCACCGCGGCGGCCTCCAGGGGAGGCATCTCGGTGTAGGGCGGTTCCTGCTCCACATAAAAGTGGCGGACGCCGATCTTCCGCGCGGCCTCCACAATCGGCAGCAGGTCGATGCTGCCCCGCCCCAGCTCCGTCGGCACCGGCCCATCCGGCGCGCCGAAAATCGTCACGGGATGGGTCAGGTTTTTGAAGTCCTTGATGTGGACCAGGGCAAATCGATCGGCGTGCCCGGTCAGCAGCGCCACCGGATCCGCGCCCCCCACCTTCATCCATCCGCAGTCGGCCTCGAACTTCACTACCGAGGGATGGGTCTCGCGCAGCAGAATGTCGTAGCCGCGCACGCCGCTGCCCAGCACCCGGAATTCGAAATTGTGGTTGTGATAGACGTACTGCAGCCCCGCCGCCTTCGCCTTCTCTCCAAAACCGTTCGCCATCTCCGCCATCTTTTTGAAATCGCCTTCCGTCAGAGAGCTGGTCGCGGCGTTGATGGTTTCCAGAGCGTTCTTTCCGGTAAACGACGGCGTCTTCGGCAGAAACAGTGAGCTGCCGACATACTCCACCCCCAGAGCTTTGGCGTCGTCGAGAATCTTGCCCGTATCCTCCATCGCGAATGGCAGCAGCGCGCTCGGGTTGCGCAGTCCCGCCTCCTGGATCCACGCGCGCCACTCTGACGCAGTGTGCTTGCCGAGATTTGAAACCTCGACTTCGCGGTAGCCGATCGCCGCAACCTTCTTCAGGGTTCCTGGAGGATCTTTCTCCAGATCGCTGCCCACGGTGTACAGTTCCAGCCCGGCCGCCGGCGTCGCCGAAGCCGCCCATCCGCGGCTCGATGCCGCCGCTGCCGCCACACCCGAAGCCGCCAGCGCGACGAAGCGCCGCCGCGAAAACTCTTTTCTTCTCCTGAATTCCATGCCGCTCCCATCCAGATTTGAAATCCGCCCAAAGCATACAACACAGCCACCGTGCACCTCGCCGCTCCCACCTCTCTGTCGCGGACATCTCTGTGCTCTCTGTGCCCTCTGTGGTGAAAACGCCTTCGTGACCTTCGTACCGTCCGAGCTTCAGAATCTTCTTGCCCTCCTTTCCGCGCGGCCCTTAACCTGAAAGATAGTGGGGATGCTCCGCCCAGGCGGACCATCCCCATCGGCGTCTTCGGCTCCGGCTTCAACACCGGAGGACAGCGGCCTGCTGGGCGCTGCCGAACCGAGTCGCCGGCTTCAACCTGCTCTTTGACAATTTGGCTGGGCGTCGGCAAACTTTGCGGGATCAATTAAGTACGCAGGATTCATCAGCAAGCCCTTTAGATTGAGGTACGGGCTCGGTTCAGAGCCCTCAGGAGGGTAATACCCAAAAGGTATTACCTTCCAACCCCTGTGAAATCTTCCAGATGCCAGATACCCCACCCCGGGGGGGGTGGGGGGGCCTGCCCCGGCGCTTTGTTCGCCGCTTCACCGCTGCCCGTTATACTCATGCGGACATGAAACGGCTCGCTCGCTCCTCCTTCGCCCTTCTGCTTCTGCCTTTGTTCTCGGTCCCAGCCTCCTTCGCCTGGGGCAACGACGGCCACAAGATGATCAACCGTCTGGCCGCGCAGAATTTACCTTCCGATCTGCCGGCTTTCATGCGCACGCCGGAAGCGATCAGCGAGATCGAGTACCTCGGTCCCGAACCCGACCGCTGGCGCTCCCGCGCCGAGCCGGAGCTGAGCGCCGAGCAGGCGCCGGACCACTTCATCGACCTCGAGTTGGCCGATATGATCGGGACCTTGCCACGCGGCCGCTACGAGTACATCGCGGATCTGTACGCCGCAGGACTCACGCATCCGAAGCTGGCCTCGGAGCTGCAGCCCGATCGCGTCGGCTTTCAGCCGTACATCACGGAAGAGGTCTGGGAGCGCCTGAAATCCGCGATGCGCGACTACCGCGAGCTGAGCGCGCATCACGAGGACACGAAGCCCGTCGAGGCAGCCATCCTCTTCTACGCTGGCTGGCTTGGCCATTACGTCGGTGACGGCTCACAGCCACTGCACGTGACGGTCAACTACAACGGCTGGACCGGACCCAATCCGAACGGCTACACCACGGATCACGGGATTCACAGCCGGTTTGAATCGGCCTTCGTTTCCGCGAACATCCACGCGTCGGACGTTCAGCCGCTCATGACGCCGCTGCATCCCATCGGCGACGAGTGGACGGACTATCTGGCTTACCTGCGCCACACCGCGACGTTCGTCGACAAGCTCTATCAGCTCGACAAGGAGCAGGGCTTTGAGGGCTCGGGATCGCAGGAATCCCGCCAGTTCACCGCCGACCGGCTGGCCGCGGGTGCCTCGATGCTTCGCGACATGATCGCGGCCGCGTGGACGAAGTCCGCCGAGCCGGTTCCTGAATGGCACGAGAACGGTGAGTCAAAGAAAGCGGGCGCCGCACAGAGGAAGTAGCGCAGCTTAGCCAGCCGTCATTATCGGCACAACCCGGGTCAGCAATTCCGCCAGCTGCGCTTCGACCTGACGCCCGGTTTCCATCACCTCTTCGTGGCTGAGCGGCTCCGGCTGAATGCCCGCAGCCATGTTGGTGACGCAGCTGATGCCGAGCACCTCGATGCCCATGTGCCGCGCGGCAATAGTCTCCTGGACGGTGGACATGCCGACCAGATCGGCGCCCATCGCACGAAACGCGCGAATCTCCGCGGGCGTTTCAAAGCTGGGGCCGAGCACGCTGATATACACGCCCTCGTCGAGGCGGAAATCCATCGCACGCGCCGCCTCATGGGCGAGGCGCCGCAGACGGCTTGAATAGGCCTCGCTCATGTCGAAGAAGCGCGGCCCGAAGCGCTCGTCGTTCGTCCCGGCCACAGGATTCCGCCCGGAGAAGTTGATGTGGTCCGAGATCAGCACCAGCTGCCCCTGATGCAGCGCGGGATTGATGCCGCCTGCTGCGTTGGTCAGAACGAGCTTGCGAACGCCCATCCGCCCGAGCACGCGAACGGGAAACGTCACCTCTTCGGAGCTATAGCCCTCGTAGGCGTGCACGCGGCCCTGCATCACGGCGACCGGCACCCCGGCAATCGTGCCGATGACCAGCCGCCCGGTGTGCCCCGGCACGGTGGACTGCGGAAAATGCGGAATCTCGGCAAAAGGAATCGCGGCCGGCGCCTGGAGCTGTTCAGCAAACGCGCCCAGGCCTGAGCCCAGAACGATGCCAATCTGCGGCCGCAGCCGGGTCCGCGCAAGCACGAACTCTGCCGCCGCGGTTGCCTTCTCAAAGAGAGATTCGGTCATCGGATCAGGATCCCCACAATGGAGGCCGACATCAAATTGGCCATCGTCCCGGCCAGCATGGCGCGCAGCCCGAGCTTCGCCAGATCATTGCGCCGATTCGGGGCGAGCGCGCCGATGCCGCCAATCTGGATGCCGATGGAGCTCAGGTTGGCGAAACCGCACAGGGCAAAGGTGGCAATCGTAAACGACCGCGGGTCGAGGACAGCCTTCATCCCGCCCAGATAGGTGTAGGCCACCAGTTCGTTGAGCACCATGCGCGTGCCCAGCAGATTGCCGACGATCCCTGCTTCATGCCAGGGAATTCCAATCAGCCAGGCAATGGGCGCGAAGAAGAATCCCAGGATGGCATCGAGCGAGCGCGGGAACGGAATGTGATGCCAGCCCAGCCAGTTGTGGACCCCGCCGAGAATTCCGTTCAATAAGGCGATCAGCGCCAGAAAGGAGATGAGCATGATGCCGACGTTGAAGGCCAGCCGGCCGCCATCGATGGTCCCGCGCGCGATTGACCCAATCAGGTTCTCGTCCTTATGCTCCGCGCTCTCCGGAATGTGGACGACGCCCTCGGTCGCCGGTTTCTCCACCTCGGGAACGAGCATCTTCGAGATCAGGATGGTGCCAGGAGCGGTCATGATCACTGCGGCGAGCAGGCTGCCGGCGTTGATGCCATACATAATGTAGGCCGCCATGATGCCGCCGGAGACGTGCGCCATGCCGCTGGTCATGATGGTCATCAGCTCGGAGCGTGTGGCATCAGGCAGAAAAGGCCGGATCGTCAGCGGCGCCTCGGTCTGCCCCATAAAGATGCTGGCCGCGACGTTCAGGCTCTCGGCGCCCGAGACTTTCATCGTCCACAGCATGGCCTTGGCGAAGCCGCGAATGATGAGCTGCATGATGCCGAGGTAATAAAGAACCGAGAACAGCGCCGAGATGAAAATGATGGCCGGCAGCACCTGAAAGGCAAAGAAGTTCGTCCCGAACGCGCCGCCAATTTTCGAGGACTTCGCGCCCAGGTCGCCGAAGAGGAAGGTCGAGCCGGCAAAGGCGTAATCCAGCATCGTGTTCACGGCCGAGCCGGCATCGTGCAGCATGCGCTCGCCAAAGGACCACTCCAGTACCATGAAGGCAAAGGCCACCTGGAGACTCAGGCCCCAGATCACCGTGCGCCAGCGGATGGCGCGGCGGTTCGTTGAAAAGATCCATGCCAGCGCCAGCATGGTCAGCAGTCCCAGCACTCCTGTGAATCGTGCCAATGCGTTCTCCCCGGAATCTCCTAATCCTATGGGCGCGAGCGCCGCTGCAGAAACAAATCTTTGTTCTCGACGGAAATAATCTCGCGCACCAGCGGCGGCGCGCTCACAGGCTGGTCGCCGATGGTCAGCGCTTCGCGCAGAAGATGCTCAGGCTCGGCAAAACGCGCCTCACTTTCGGCAAAGAGGGTCGCGAGCGTTTGCCCCGCTTCGATCCTGGCTCCCAGCTTTACATGCATCGCCAACCCGGCGTGCGCTTCCACCGGCTCGCCGGCCCGTTCGCGTCCGGCGCCCAGGCGCTGGACAGCCCAGCCGATCTTCGTGCAGTCGGCCGCGGTAAAGTACCCGCTTCGGTCGGCGCGAATCTCGCGCCGGAACTTCGGCTGGTGAAAGTCCATTCCCGCATCGAGCGCCGCCAGATCGCCGCCCTGCGCCGCGACCATCTCGCGGAAGATCCGCAGAGCTGAGCCGTCCGCCAGCTTTTCCTCGGCAATGCGCCGGCCATCTTCGGCGCTGGCCGCCTTGCCTCCGAGAAAGATCATCCACCCGGCCAGGATCAGAGAGACTTCCCGCAGATCTTCGCTGAGCGGGTTGCGGTCGTTGCGCAGCAGCTCCATCGCCTCGGCAACCTCCAGCCAGTTCCCCGCCGTGCGGCCCAACGGCTGGCTCATGTCGGTGAGCACCGCGACGGTGCGCGTGCCCGCGCGCTCGCCCGTCTCCACCATGAGGGCGGCCAGATACCTTGCTTCATCCTCGTCCCGGAGAAAGGCGCCCGAGCCGGTCTTCACGTCGATCACCAGAGCATCAAGACCGGCCGCCAGTTTCTTGCTCATGATGGAGGCGCAGATCAGGTAGGGGCTTTCGACTGTCGCCGTGCGGTCCCTCAGGCTGTAGAGCCGGCGGTCGGCGGGGACCAGGTTTTTCGTTTGCCCCACGATGAACGCGCCGCACCGCTCCAGCACCTGCCGCATCTCGGCGAGCGAGAGCGCGGTTCGATAGCCCGGGATCGACTCCAGCTTGTCCAGGGTTCCGCCCGTGTGCCCGAGCGCGCGGCCGCTGATCATGGGGTCGGCCAGGCCGGCGGCGGCCGCGATGGGCGCGACCAGGAATGATGTCTTGTCACCGACTCCCCCGGTCGAGTGCTTGTCCACGGTTTTTCGGCCCAGCACGCCGTGGTCGAGAACATCGCCCGAAAACCGCATCGCGGTCGTCAGGGTGTCGAGTTCGGCCAGAGACAATCCGCGAAGGAAGACGGCCATCAGCCAGGCGGAGAGCTGTTCTTCGGGGATGGTCTCCCGCACCGCGCCCTCGACGAGGAAGCGGATTTCGTCCGGCGAGAGCTCCTCGCCATCGCGCTTCTTCCGAATCAGGTCGACTGGGTGCAGATCCCTCATCCGCGCGGCTCCAGGGCAAAGCCGAAGGGAAACAGCTCGGCAAAGGGCCGTGTCTCCGGACCGTTCTCGCCGGGGAAGCAAACGACAGCCTCGACGGTGACGAACTCGCTCAGCACCTGGCGGCAGGCACCGCAGGGCGGGCTGGCGGCGCCGTTCCGATTGGCGACGGCAATGGCTTCGATGCGTCGGCCCGGTCCGGACTCGCTGATGGCCCGAAACAGCGCATTCCGTTCCGCGCAGATGGTCAGCCCGTAGGACATATTTTCGACGTTGCAGCCGGTCACGATCGCACCATCGTCGAACAGGAGGGCCGCACCCACATAGAAGCGCGAATAGGGCGCGTAGGCGCGCCCGGAGGCATCCGCGGCGGCTTCGCGGAGGCGGTCCAGCAGAGACAAGTCCAGCGGTGTCATGCGTCTCTGAGGCTAACTGCTTCGGCCCGGAGCGGCAACCGGCCTCAAGTTCCCTGCCCGGTCATCCGATAAAACCTGCGTGGACGACCTGACACGCGAATTCCTTCTCGAAAGCCAGGAGGGCCTGGACCGCATGGAGCGGTGCCTCACCGACCTGGAGACGCGCCCCGGCGATGCGGAGCTGATCGCAGAGATCTTTCGCTCCGTGCATACCATCAAGGGCACTACGGGATTCCTCGGGTTCAGCCGCCTCGAGGCGCTCTCGCATACGGGCGAGAATCTCCTCGGCCTGCTGCGGGAAGGCGAACTGACGGTCAGCCCGTCCATCATCAGCGGTCTGCTGGCGCTGCTCGATCGTCTGCGCGGCATTCTGCGCGCGATTGAAGAAACGGGCGGCGAGGGCGACGGCGCGCACGACGACAGTGCCATGATCGCGCAGCTGAAGGCTTTGCAGGAACCGTCCGCGGTCGCGGCTGAGTCCGCACTGGAAGAGGTTGCCGTCGCGGCCGCTCCGGCGGCCTCGCCGGGCAAGCGGCGGCGGCCAGGCCGGCGCAGCCATTCTCCGTCTCAGGGTGCGTCTCTTCCGGAGCTGCCGGAAGAGGCAGGGCCGCCTCGGGATGACGAAGGTTCTCCTCGCGCACCGGAGGCGCGGCCGAACGCGGCGGCCTCGATGGAGGAGACCGATCCGCGTCCCGCGCGGCCCACGAAGGAACCGCCGCCGGCGCAGGAGACCCCGGCGGCCAGCGCCACAGCCGATTCCACGCTGCGCGTGGATGTTGAGCTGCTGAACCGCATGATGAACCTGGTTGGCGAGCTCGTTCTCACCCGCAACCAGATCCTCCAGGCTACCAGCGCCGATGCCAGCTTTTCGCTGCTGGGGCGCCGCCTCGATATGGTGACGGCGGATCTGCGCGAGTCCGTGATGAAGGCGCGGATGCAGCCGGTCAGTTACGTCTTTTCGCGCTTTCCCCGTCTGGTGCGGGATCTCAGCCTGAGCCTGAACAAGCGGGTGCGCCTGGATATGGAGGGCCAGGAGACGGAGCTGGACAAGAGCCTTCTGGAAGCGATCCGCGATCCGCTGACGCATTCGATTCGCAATGCCATCGATCACGGGATTGAAAGTGCTGAGGCGCGGCTGGCTGCTGGCAAGCCGGCGGAAGGAGTGGTGCGCCTGCGCGCCTGCCATGAAGGCAGCCATGTGATTGTCGAGGTGCACGACGACGGGGCGGGGATGCGCATCGAGCGCATCCGCGAGAAGGCCGTCGAGCGCGGGCTGATCGCCGCCCAGCGCGCCGAGCAGATGAACGAGCGCGAAATCCTGCAGCTGATTTTTCTGCCTGGATTCTCCACGGCCGCCGCCGTCACCAGCGTCTCCGGGCGCGGCGTCGGGATGGATGTGGTGCGCACGAACGTGGAAAAAATCGGCGGCAAGGTCGAGGTGGAGAGCCGGGCCGGCAAAGGCACGATCCTGCGCCTGCGGATCCCGCTCACCCTCGCCATCATTCCCGCGCTGATTGTGCGCAGCCGCGGGCAGAACTTCGCTCTGCCGCAGAGCTCGCTCACCGAGCTGGTCCACCTGAGCACCGGACAGTCCGACAGCCGGATGGAGTGGCTGGAGAACGCCGCGCTGTATCGTCTGCGCGGTCACCTGTTGCCGCTGGTGTTTCTCGACCGGCTCCTGCAGCAGGCCCCTCGCGACGCTTCGGCTCCCTGCGACATCGCCATCCTGAATGCGGACGGACGCCGTTTCGGGCTGGTCATCGACGGCCTCGCCGATCCGGAAGAGATTGTTGTAAAGCCCCTGGCCGCGGTGCTGCGGGAGATCGGCTATTACGCCGGCGCCACCATTCTCGGCAACGGGGAGATGGCCCTGATCCTTAACCCGGGCGCCATCGCCCAGCACGCGAATGTGGGCTTCACAGGAGAGTTCGAGCAGTCGCAGGCCGATGTGCGTCAGGCCGGCCAGCGCGATTATCTGATCGTCGCCACCGAAGGCCGACGCGCCGCGCTGCCGCTGGAAACCGTGGTCCGCATCGAACGCATCCCGCAGTCGCGCATCGAGCGCGCCGGCTCGCGGCCGGTGCTTCGCTTTGAAGGCACACTGCTTCCTCTCGACGATGCCGCCGGGTTCCTCGCCGGTTCCGCGAGCAACCCCGACGCGCAGACCACGGTGGTCGTCTGTCGTGATGGCGGGCGCCAGGTCGGCATGACCGTCTCTGAGGTGCTGGACGTCTCGGCGGGGAGCAGCCTCTCAGAGGCCGGCACCGGCGCCGTAGCGGACGGCATCACTCTGCTGCAGGAGCACGTCACCGGGGTCGTTCAGCTTTCCGATATTCCGCCGCTCGACGCTGCCGTCCCATCCGCCGCCCGTGAGGAGGATCTGCGATGAAGGAAGTCTCCGCCGGCAGAACCGAAGAAGTCTGCTCCGTCCGTGTGGGTGAAACTCTCTACGGGATTCCCATCGCGCACGTGCTCGAGATTCTGGGCAAACCGGCCACCCAGCCCGTACCGCTGGCTCCCTACTTTGTCGGCGGTCTGGTGCACTACCGCGGCGAAGTGCTCACCGCCGTCTCTCTGCGACGGCTGCTGGGGATGGAGGCCGCTCGCGCGCCGGAAGACGTTCTGGTCTTCGAAACGCCGGAAGGACTATTTGGACTGTTTGTCGATTCGGTCGGCGAGGTCCTGCACGTCTCCGCAGCCGATCATGAGCCCAACCCCACCACGCTCGATGCACGCCGCCAGGCGCTGTTTGCCGGAGCCTGGAAGCTGAAAGACCGGCTCCTCGTCAGCCTGGAGCCCGAGCGCCTCGAACCCATGCGGCTCGCCGGGGCCTTCCCGGCCTGAAGCGGAAAGGATTGCGATGCGCGCCCTGGTCGTCGACGACTCCCGCTTTGTTCGCAACTATCTGCACTCCATTTTCGCGGAGCACGGCGTCGAATGCCTGGAAGCGCCCGATGGCGCTGAAGGCCTGGCCGCTATTCACCGGGATGGCCCTTTTTCGGTTGCTTTGGTGGACTGGAACATGCCGAAGATGAGCGGATTCGAACTGCTCCAGGCGATTCGCGCCGACCCCGGTCTGGACGCAACCCGGGTTGTCATGGTGACGACCGAAGCGGAAAACGACCACATCGAAGCTGCTCTGCTGGCCGGAGCCGACGAATATCTCGTCAAGCCCTTCGATGAGGCTGGTCTCTTCGACAAGCTGCGCATGGCGGGAGTCGAGACGCCATGACCCGAACACCCGGTTCGCGGAAAGTCCGTGTGCTTCTCGCCGATGATTCCGCAGTGATGCGCAGCCTGCTGCGCATGGTTCTGGAGCCCCAGGCCAGCCTGGAGATCGTCGCCGCCGCCAGCAATGGAGCGGAGGCTCTGGCCGCGTTCGAGCGGCTTCGCCCGGACCTGGTTCTCCTCGATATCGAGATGCCCGGGATGAACGGGCTCGAAGTGCTGTCCGGAATCCGACGCTGCGACCGGAGGGTTCCGATTCTGATGTGCAGCACGCTGACCTGGCGCGGTGCGCGTATCACCCTGGAGGCCCTGGCTCGCGGCGCCACCGATTACGTCACCAAACCCGGCGCACAATCGGGACCTCGCCAGGGGGTCGAGACGCTCACCCGCGACCTCATTCCCAAAATCCTCGCCCTCTTTCCCCGCGACACGCAGGCCGCCGCTGTTGTCGAACCCCGTCCGGCTCTTCCGTCGATCCCGCTGCCTCCGCCGGTTCATGCGCCGAAGGTGGTGGTCATCGGGGTCTCCACGGGCGGACCTGCCGCACTGGAGGCCCTGCTGCCCAAACTCCCGGCCGGGTTTCCCCTGCCCATCCTGATCGTGCAGCACATGCCCCGCCTCTTCACCGGCCTGCTCGCGGACCGGCTCAACAGCCTTTGTGCTTTGCGCGTGCGCGAGGCCGCTTCCGATGTCCGCCCTGAACCCGGCGTGGTTGACATCGCGCGGGGCGACTGGCACCTCGAACTCACGCGTGACTTCCGCCTGAGCCTGAACCAGGGTGAGCCGGAGAATTTCTGCCGGCCCTCCGTCGACGTGCTCTTTCGCTCCGCGGCCCTGGCCTGCTCGGGGCGGGTTCTCGGCGTGATCCTCACCGGCATGGGCTCCGACGGACTGGCCGGGAGTCGCGCCATTCGCGCCGCGGGAGGCACCATCCTCGCCCAGGACAGCGCCACCAGCGTGATCTGGGGAATGCCCGGCGCCGTCGCGCAGGCAGGACTGGCCAGCAAAATCCTTCCCCTCGACGGTATGCCGGCGGAAATTCTCCGCCTCGCCGCCGCGAATAAGCCGCTGCCCCTCCAGGCGGCTGCGGTCGCCCTATGAGCGTTTCGCCGGTCGACTTCGACTACCTGCGCACTGTCGTGATGCGCAACTCCGGCAACCAGGTGGATCCGTCCCGCGACTATCTGTTCGAGTCTCGGCTGCAGCGACTTCTGCGGGCTCGAGGGCTGCACTCCCTCGATCAGCTTGTCACCGCTTTGCGCGCCGAGACAACGTCCGCCCTGCAGCGTTCGGTTGCAGAGGCCATGACCATCAATGAGACCAGCTTTTTTCGCGACGCCGGGTCGTTCGACCTCCTGCGCGAGCAACTCCTCCCTGAACTGATCCAGCGCCGCAGCGCAACCCGCTCGCTTCGCTTCTGGTCCGCCGCAAGCTCCAGCGGTCAGGAAGCCTGGTCGCTGGCGATGCTCCTTCGCGAGCACTTCCCCCAGCTCGCCGGCTGGCGCATCGATATCCTGGGCACCGACATTTCTTCCGAGATGGTCGAGCGGTCCACGGCGGGCCGTTATCAGAGGATCGAGATCAATCGCGGTCTTCCGGCCCGGATGCTGCTGAAATACTTCGTCCGCACCGGCGACGAATGGGAGGTCAGCCCGGACCTGAAGCGCCTGTGCCGGTTCCAGCAACGCAACCTCTGTCTGGCTCCCGCGCTCACTGAAACCTTCGACGTCGTCTTCCTGCGCAACGTGATGATCTACTTCTCTCAGGAGACCCGCCAGCAGGTTCTGCTCACCGTACACCGCTCCATCGCCCGTGATGGGATGCTCTTCCTCGGCCTCGGCGAGCAGCCCCGTATGGATTCCCACTGGGAGACCGTCCTGACCCCCAAAACCGTCTGGTATCGGCCGGTCTCCGCACGCTGAGCGAATCCCCCGACCTCTCTCGCCGATTTATCCTCAGTCCAGGCACACCTCCGCATGGCCCGGCCCTCCACTTCGCAATCTGAACCCCCTGCCACCGGCGAGACCGGCAGCCCCCTCGAGCTGTTTCACCCGCTCACGGCCGACTGGTTCCGCTCGGCTCTCGGAGCACCCACCACTCCGCAGCGCCTGGGGTGGCCGGCGATCGCTCGCGGCGAGAGCACGCTGATTCTCGCGCCGACGGGCACGGGCAAGACGCTCACCGCCTTTCTGTGGTGCCTCAACCGACTGCTGTTTCACGATCCGTCTCACGAAGCGCGAGGAACGCGCATCGTCTACATCAGCCCGCTGAAGGCCCTGGCCGTCGATGTTGAACGCAACCTCCGCATTCCTCTGGCCGGGATCGCCGATCTCGCTCGCCAATCCGGCACGCCCTTTCGTTCGCCTGAGATCGCCATCCGCACCGGAGACACGCCGCAGACCGAGCGCGCGCGATTCCGCCGCCATCCGGCGGACATCCTCATCACCACGCCGGAATCTCTTTACCTTCTGCTCACGTCTGAGGCCGCGTCGGCTCTGCGCTCGGTCGACACCGTCATCGTGGACGAGATTCATGCCCTCGTCCCCACCAAACGCGGCGCCCATCTTGCCCTTAGTCTCGAGCGCCTCGCCGCGATCACGAACCGTCCCTTGCAGCGCATTGGCCTGTCGGCGACACAGCGCCCGCTTGAGGAAGTCGCGCGTTTTCTCGGTGGATATGAACCTTCCGCCGAATCGTCCGCGCCGCGGACGGTTACCATCGTCAATGCCGCGGAGCCGAAGCGACTGCAGCTGAAGGTTGAGTTGCCGGTCGAGGACCTGCCACCGGAGCCAGTTCCTGCTCCTGTCGACGGCTCCTCTCCCAAGCGCGCCTCTATCTGGACGACGATCCCACCGCGTCTGCTGAGGATCCTGCGCGGCCGGCGATCCACGCTGATCTTTGTGAACAATCGCCGCACCGCGGAGCGCCTCGCCGGGGCTCTGAACGAGCTGGCGCAGGAGCCGCTGGCGCGCGCGCATCACGGCTCGCTCGCGGCTGCCCAGCGTTCTGAAATCGAGGAGCAGCTCAAGCGCGGGCAGATTCGCGCCGTCGTCGCCACATCGTCACTCGAGCTGGGCATCGACATGGGCGCCATCGATCTTGTCATTCAGATTGAGTCGCCGCCCTCGGTGGCCAGCGGTATGCAGCGCATCGGCCGGGCCGGCCACAAGGTCGGCGTCGTCAGCGAAGGCATCATCTTTCCCAAGTATCGGGCCGACCTCATCGCCTGCGCCGCCGTCACCCGCGCGATGCACGAAGGCCACGTGGAGTCCACCGCCATCCTGCGCAATCCGCTCGACGTTCTGGCGCAGCAGATTGTCGCCATCGTCGCGCATCCACCGCAACTGGCCCTCCCGCGGGTGAAAGGCGAACCTCCGCGGGAACCTGTCACCTCCGTCGACGATCTGCACGCACTCGTCCGCCGCGCCGCGCCTTTTACATCGCTCAGCCGCGCCGCGCTGGAGAATGTCCTCGATCTGCTCGCCGGCAAATATCCCTCTGAAGAGTTTTCCGAGCTGCGCCCCCGCATCACATGGGATCGGGTTACGAATCTTCTGACGCCGCGCGAGAGCGCCAAAAGCCTGGCCATTCTGAACGCCGGCACGATCCCTGACCGCGGCCTCTACGGCGTCTTCTTATCCGGAGAGCACAAGAAACCCGTCCGCGTCGGCGAACTCGACGAGGAGATGGTCTTCGAATCCCGCGTGGGGGAGGTCTTTCTCCTGGGCGCATCCACCTGGCGCATCGACGAGATCACCCACGATCGTGTCCTCGTTTCGCCCGCGCCAGGACGCCCGGGCAAAATGCCGTTCTGGCATGGCGATCTCGCTGGGCGCCCGCTCGAATTCGGCTGGCGCATTGGCGCGCTGATCCGCGAGCTGCGCGCGCTGCCTCCCAACGCCGCCATCAGCCGCCTGGCTCGCGAGCACGATCTGGACACTCAGGCGGCGGAAAGCCTTCTCGCCTTCCTTGCCGACCAGGCAAACGTAACCGCGGTTGTTCCCGACGATCGCACCATCGTGATCGAGCGCATCCGCGACGACCTTGGCGACTGGCGCGTCTGCGTGCTCACCCCCTTCGGCAATCGCATTCACACGCCCTGGGCGATGGCCGCCGCCGCGCAGATTCAAAACGCCGGCGGCCCGCATGTCGAAACCATGGCCACCGACGATGGGTTCGTCCTTCGCTTTCCGGACGTGGACGCGCCTCCCGATGCGACGCTGCTTTTGCCGGATCCGACGATCGTGCAGGACCTTGTCGTCCATCAGCTCGGCACAACCGCCCTGTTCGCGGCAAAGTTCCGCGAGGCATCGGCCCGCGCGCTGCTTCTGCCTCGCCGCCGCGCCCAGATCCGGGCACCTCTGTGGCAGCAGCGCAAGCGCGCTTCCGACCTGCTCGCTGTCGCGTCGCGGTATCCGTCCTTCCCCATGCTGCTCGAAGCGCACCGGGAGTGCCTCCGCGACGTCTTCGACATGCCGGCCCTGGTCGACGTTCTCCGCTCCATTCGGGAGGGCCAGATCGAGGTTCGTGTCGTCGACACGCCCAAAGCCTCTCCCTTCGCGGCTTCTCTCCTCTTCGGCTACGTCGGTAATTTCATCTACGATGGCGACGCTCCGCTCGCCGAACGCCGTGCCGCCGCTCTTTCCATCGACCAGGCGCAGCTCCGCGAGCTCCTCGGCGAAGCCGATCTCCGCGAGCTGCTCGACCCCATCGCCATCGCCGAAGTGGAGGCTCAGCTCCAGCTTCTCGGCGAAAACCAGCGCGTTCACTCCGCGGATGGCCTTCACGATCTGCTGCTCCGCCTGGGCGATCTTTCGCGAGACCAAATCGCCGAGCGCGTCGCTACCCCTGACCTGCTGAGCGCGCTCACTTCCCTCAAGCAGGCCGGCCGCATTCTCCAGGTTCGTATCGCCGGCGAGCCACGCTTCATCGCTGTCGAAGACGCGGCCCGCTATCGCGATGCGCTCCACATCAAGCTGCCCCCGGATCTGCCGGAACCGTTCCTCGCTCCAGTCACCGCGCCTGTTCTGGAGCTCGTTCGCCGCTACGCCCGCACGCATGGTCCCTTCACGCTCGAGGAAGCCGCTGCACGCTTTGGCCTGGAAGAGTCCGCCATCGACGCCGCCCTGCGCACCCTCATCCGCGACAGCCGCGTTCTTGAAGGGGGATTTCGCCCCGGGGATACGGCTCACGAATTCTGCGACGCCGAATCCCTTCGGCTCATCCGCCACAAGTCGCTGGCGCGGTTACGAAGAGAGATTGAACCCGCCGAGCCGCGTCTCTTCGCCCGCCTCGAAACCCACTGGCAGGGCGTCCTGCAAAAGCGCCGCGGCCTCGATGCCCTGCTCGATACCATTGAGTCCCTCCAGGGCGCGCCGTTGCCCGCATCGCTGCTGGAGACGCAGATCCTGCCTGCCCGCATCGCTCGTTACTCATCTGCGAACCTCGACACCCTTATCGCTGCCGGCGAGATTGTCTGGTGTGGTTTCGACTCGCTCGGCGAGCGCGACGGTCGCATTGCGCTTTATCTCGCCGACCGCCTTTCCAATCAGCTTCCAATCCGAACTGGGGTCAGCGAACCGCTAAGCCCGCGCGAAGAAGCCATCCTTAGCGAACTCGCCCGCGCAGGCGCGCTCTTTTTTTCGCAACTGCATGAGGCCGTCGGCGACGGCTATCCCGGCGAGACCGTCAACGCGTTATGGTCGCTCGTCTGGCGCGGCCTGGTCACCAACGACACGCTGCACGCCCTGCGCGCCTGGATCGCCAAACCGGAGACTTCCCGATCCTCGAAGCGCGCGCATAACCAGCAGGCCTTCCGCTCGCGCCGCACCACGCCGGCCAGTGCGCAGGGCCGATGGACGCTGGTTCCGGTTCCCGCGCGTGCGACAGCCGCCGAACAGACGGCCTGGTCTCACGCCACCGCGCATCAGCTCCTGCAACGCTACGGCATCGTGACCCGCGAAACCGTTGCTCAGGAGAATCTGCCCGGTGGGTTCACCGCCGTCTACGAGGTCCTCAAGGCGCTCGAAGCGCAGGGCCGCGTCCGCCGCGGCTACTTCATCGCCGGGCTCGGGGGGGCCCAGTTCGCTCAGCCTGCTGCCGTCGAGCTGCTGCGCAGCCTGCGTACTGCCGATCCGGAAAAGCCCGAACTCGTCGCGCTTGCGGCTACCGATCCTGCCAACCCCTGGGGCAGCATTCTGCGCTGGCCGGAGGCCGAAGATGCCGGCGCTTCCCTGTCTCGCAGCGTGGGAGCCAGCGTCATCCTCCGCAACGGCAATCTTGTCGGGTACCTGCGCCGCAATAACCCTGCCATCCAGATATTTCTTCCCTCAGACGAGCCGGACCGCTCCACCGCCGCCCGCGATCTGGCCGGCTTTCTCTTCCAAATGGCTCAGGAATTGTTACAGAATCCGGAAACCCGGCACCACGGCGGCCTTCTCATCGATACCATCGGCGGCCAGCCTGCGTATCAGCACTTCCTCGCGCGCTTCCTGGAGGAAGCCGGCTTCCACGCCTCGCCACGCGGCTACCATGCACGTTATCGTCCCCCGATCGCCGCAGAGACAAAGGTCGCCGACTCAGGCACAAATCCAAACCCTATCCCCTAATCCCTGCTCCTAGTGGATCGTCTTCATCCTTCTCTGCAGATAATCCATCAGGAGATACTCGCCGAGCGTCTCCGGCGTGGTGAAGTAGGCCTTGCCCTTGCACATCTGCGTCACCTTCTGGACAAACTGCACCAACCCGAAGTCCGACGCAAGCATAAACGTGTTGATCATGATGTTCTGCCGCTTGCAGCGCGACACTTCTTCCAGCGTCTCGCTCACCACGAGCGGATCCAGCCCAAACGCGTTCTTGTAAATGCGCCCGTCCGGCAACGTGAGCGCTGATGGCTTCCCGTCGGTGATCATCACGATCTGCTTCATGTCCTTGCGTTGACGAGCGAGGATTCTCTGCGCCATCCGCAGCCCCTCGCGCGTGTTGGTGTAGTACGGGCCCACCTTCACCCGCGCCAGCTGCGACACGGGCAGCTCTTCCGCCGAATCGTGAAACAGCACCAGCGACAGCGTGTCTCCCGGATACTGCGTCCGGATCAGGTGCGCCATCGCCATCGCGACTTTCTTCGCGGGCGTGAATCGGTCCTCGCCATACAGGATCATCGAGTGCGAGCAGTCCAGCATCACCACCGTGGCGCACGAGCTCTGATACTCGCTCTGGTGCACCTGCAGATCGCTGTATTCGATGTTCAGCGGCAGCGTCAGCCCCTCGCGCGCAATGGCAGACTTCAGCGTGGCCGGCGCATCGAGATTCAGCGTGTCGCCAAATTCGTAGGGCTGCGAGCCCCCGCTGGTCTCCACGCCCGTAGCCCAGTGCCGCGTGTCGTGACGTCCGAAATTTGACTTGCCCAGCGAGCCCAGCAGATCGCGCAAGGTCTTGTAACCCAGAAAATCCAGGCTCTTGTCTGTCACCTCGAAGCGCGCCTCGGTTTGCGGACCGCCCAGCTGTCCCGCCGCCTGCGAGATCTGCGCTGAGTCCTGCGAACTGGTGGTCGAGATGTAGTTTTCCTGTTCCATGCGCTGGATCAGCTTGTCGATCAGCTCATCCATTCGGCCATCCGCCGCCATCTGGTCGATTTTTTGCTGGAGCTGTTCGTCAAACGCATCACCCTGCTCCAGCGCTCGCCGAAGCGCCTCCCGCAGGTCCTCCAGCGTCTGGTCGAGGTCCTGAAATTCCGCCCACGGGTTCTCAAAGCCGGAGTCCAGCAGATAATCCGACAACGCCTTGAGCAAGTCGTCCATGCTCACTTCGCTCGCCAGATCGCCCGTGAACCTTGTATACCGAACGCTCTTCATGAATCAGCCGGTAGCCAGTAGCCGGTAGCGAGTAGCAGATCTTACAGCTACCGGCTACAAGCTACGGGCTGGTTTAGTTGAAGCTTCCTCGTCTTGACCGTCGCGTCTGCCACTGCTCGAAATCCCGCTCCGGATCCACTCTCTCCACACGCTCCGGCTTCTCTGCGCCGCGTTTCTGCGCCGAAAAGCTCCGCTCCTCATTCCGGCTGATGCGCCGATGCGCACACATCCCCTCCAGCAGAAATTCGGCTGCTGCCGTTGCCGCCTCGGGCGCATCGCTGCTCTTCACGCCCACGGCTGACAGTTTTTCCAGCAGTCCCTGTATCTGCTTCAAATCTCCCACGGTCGCCTTCGCCGGCTGCTCGTCGGAAATCTTGACCGTTCCGCCCAGGTTGAACCACTGCTCAATCTGCTGCGTGTTCACGTCGGCGAAGTAGCGGTCAAACACCTTGCCAATTGCCGCGCGAACGATGTCGCGCACCACCGTATCGGCGCCCTTCATCTCGCCTTCGTACTCCAGTTCCAGCTTGCCGGTAATGCCCGGCAGCGCCGTATACAGATCGCCGATCCGCGGCACTACCCGCGTTTCTCCATGCAGCAGCGCCCGCCTCTCTGCATTGCTGACCGCCAATTCCATCGTTGAAATCGGTAGCCGCTGGCTCACGCCGCTGCGCTTGTCCACTTTCTTGTCTTCACGCGCGGTGAAGGCTACCTGCTCCACCACCTCGCGCAGATACTGCGGAATCTCGGCCTGCCCAAACGCCCGCTCGGTCCACGCCTCCTGGGTCGTGATGGCGATTCCTTCCTCCAGCGTCTCGGGATAGTGCGTGCGAATCTCTGACCCGATGCGGTCCTTCAGCGGCGTCACGATTTTTCCGCGCGCGGTGTAGTCCTCGGGATTCGCGCTGAACACCAGAGCCACGTCCAGTTCCAAACGCACCGGATAGCCCTTAATCTGCACATCGCCTTCCTGCATGATGTTGAACAGCGCCACCTGAATCTTTCCCGCCAGATCGGGCAGCTCGTTCACGGCAAAGATGCCGCGATTCGCCCGCGGCAGCAGCCCGTAGTGCATCGTCATCTCGCTGGCCAGATCGTGGCCGCCACGCGCGGCCTTAATTGGATCGAGATCGCCGATCAGGTCCGCTACCGTCACATCCGGCGTTGCCAGCTTCTCCACGTACCGCTCCTCGCGCGAGATCCATCCCAGCGGCGTTGCATCGCCCCGCTCGACCACCAGATCACGGCAGCGGCCACACAGGGGCAGATACGGATTGTCGCGAATCTCGCAGCCGGCGATATATGGCAGATGCTCGTCCAGCAACGCCGTCAACGCACGCAGGATGCGGCTCTTCGCCTGGCCGCGCAGCCCGAGCAGAATAAAGTTCTGCCGCGACAGGACTGCGTTCACAATTTGCGGCACCACCGAGTCTTCGTACCCAATGATCCCGGGAAAAATTGTCTCCCGCGCCTGCAGCCGCCTGATCAGGTTATCCCGCAGCTCATCCTTCACCGTGCGCGTGCGCAGCCGTGTCTCGCTGTATTCGCGGCTGCCGCGCAGCTCACCCAGCGTCTGGGGCAAATGCCTGGTCGAAGTTGACGCCGAAGCCGGTGCCGTCTGTCGTGTGGTCATTACAACTCCTGTCCCTTGCCTGCCTGTGCTGCCTGGCCGCCGGCCTGCCTCTTCGCTGCCGGCGCACTTTCATTGGACGCTTCGAGCGCCCTCACGGTCTCACGAGGGCAGCGGCCCCGCCGCACCGCCCTGGCTCTGTTCCCGCAGCCGCGGCAGCACTTCATTGTAGAAGTCACGCAGCCGCGTTGTCCGCTCGGCGTCAGAGCGGCTGGCCAGCAGGACCTGCTTAAAGCCCAGATCCGAGGGAAGCGCGTCCGCCAGCTGGAAGGCTACCGGCGCGTTCAGGTCCAGGTGAATCGCCGGGCCGTCGATTCCCGCCAGATGCATCGTGGCGAAGTGCAGCGCCGCGCAATCCTCGCGCTCCGGTCGCGTCGATCCCGCTCCTTCGTCCTCGAAAAACGAGACATCTGCCTGCAGAAAGGTTCGCGAATCGTCCAGTCCTTCGATTTCAAACCGGCGTTCGCCTTCGCACAGAATGTCCATCCTGCCGTCGGCGTACCGTTCCGTCACGCGCAGGATCCTGGCCGTGCAGCCCACCAGAGCCATTTGCTCCTGCTCTGCCCGCACCACTCCGAACTCCTTGTCGTCGCGCAGGCATTCCCCAACCATCTCGCGATAGCGCTCCTCGAAAATATGCAGCGGCAGCGCGGTTCCGGGGAACAGCACCATGTTCAGCGGGAAGAGGGGAATCTTCATGATTGTGCCATTATGCGCGTCTCCGGTCCGTTTGCGGATCGGGCGCTGTTGTTTTCTCGGATGCGGCGTTCCCTCCGCGGCCGCCGCGCCGGAATCCGCCGCTTATTCCGGGATTTCCATCTCGTCCAGCATGGCCTGCATCTCCCGCTGCGCGTGCTGGTTGCCTGCCTGGCGCGCGCAGGCGATGCCGTCCACCAGCCGCTGATTCGCTTCCGCTTCGCGCCCTGCCTTCGCCAGCGTCTGCGCTGCCATAAAGTACCCTGCCGTGTACTCGGGATGATCCCCCAGCAGCCGGTCGAACTCCGCCAGCGCCGCCGTTGTGTCGCCACCCCCCGCGTACTCCATAGCCAGGCCATAGCGCGCAAACGCGTTTTTTGGATCCTGCTCCAGAATTTCTTTCAGGTTCGCAACCTTGTCCATAGCCCCATCATTTCCTGGCACGGCACCCTCTGGCAAAGGCTCGCGCGCGGCCGCATCTTTCCGACCGCCCTGTAATCTATAGAGAGAAGGAGAACGTCGCAATGGACCTGAACGGCCCCGCACTGCCTGCGCGCACTGTGGCCCTGTCGCAGTCGGAAATGACCGAGCTGATCCTGCCCAACGACACCAACACCCTGGGCAACCTCCTCGGCGGACGCCTGATGAACTTCATCGACCTGGTCGGCGCTATGGCCGCCTACCGGCACGCTCGTAGCCACGTCGTCACGGCTTCCATGGAGCACATCGACTTCATCGCCCCGGTCCACGTTGGCGACCTGCTCATTCTCAAGTCTTCTGTGAATCGCGCGTTTAAGTCCTCTATGGAAGTCGGCGTCAAGGTCTGGGTCGAGAACGCTCTGGCCGGCGTCCACCACCATGTCGCCTCCGCGTATCTCACGTTTGTCGCCATCGATCCGCAGGGACGCCGCGTTCCCGTCCCGCCGATTCAGATCGAAACCGAGGACGAAAAGCGACGCTTCGACGAGGCTGGCAAGCGTCGCGAGATTCGCGAAGCGGAAGCGCGGCGCCGCCACATCCCGAAATTTGAACCGGCGAAGATCTGAAGAGTCAGAGTTTGAAATTTGGAGTTTTAGTTTTTCCGGACCCGACAACGCTTCCGGCGAGCCAGTCTTTCAAACTCTAAACTCCAATCTCCAACCTCTGTTCGCTACACCCGAACCCCTAATCCCTATACCCTAGGAACATGGCCCACGCACCCACACCGCCGCCACCCACTGCTCTTCCCGGAGTGAAGTCCATCGTCGCCGTCGGATCCGGCAAAGGCGGCGTCGGGAAAACCACGCTGGCGGTCAACCTCGCCATCGCCCTTGCAAAGCTCGGCCACCGCGTCGGCCTGATCGACGCCGACATCTACGGCCCCAACGTGCCGCTGATGCTGGGCACCACGCGCCAGCCCGCCGTTCTGCCTAACAACCAGATCGAACCCAATCAGGCGCACGGCATCAAGGTCATCTCCGTCGGCTTCATCTCGCCCGGCGACAAGCCGCTCGTGATGCGCGGCCCCATGCTCCACCAGATCATCCGCCAGTTCCTGCAGCAGGTGCAGTGGGGCGAGCTGGACATCCTCCTCATCGACTTGCCTCCCGGCACCGGTGACGTGGTCATCTCGCTCGTGCAGACCGTCCCCCTCACCGGGGCGGTGGTCGTCTCCACGCCCTCCGACGTCTCCCTGCAGGACGCGCGCAAAGCCCTCGAGATGTTCCACCAGGTGAATGTCGAAGTGCTCGGCATCGTCGAGAACATGTCCCATTTCACCTGCCCGCACTGCCACCAGGAGATCGACATCTTCTCCCGCGGCGGCGCCGAACGCACGGCGAAACAGTTCAACATCCCGTTCCTCGGTTCGGTCGAGCTCACGCCGGAGATTCGTCACGGCGGAGACACCGGCATGCCCGTCGCGCTTGCCGGACCGGACTCGCCCCACGCCGCGCCGTTCTACGAAATCGCGCGCCACCTGTCCGAACGCGTCCAGGAGCAGGCCAGCAAGGCAGAGAACATCTTCGAGATCTCCTGAGGGCTCTCGCCGGCCGTTCTGATCCCGAAATTCATCCGCTGTTCACTCCGGCGGCATGCCAGGCTCCCCTTGGGCCCGTTTTCCCGCGATCGGGACTGTACGCCTGCACCCCGCACGCTGTACCCTGTTCGCTAATCAGGAGGGCCTCCATGTCTCGCTACTCCCGTCGCGATTTCCTCAAAGTCACAGCCGCCGCCGGCGCCGTCGCAACTCTCGGCGACCTTCCGCTCACTGCGGAAACCGCGAAAGCGACTGACTGGGTGCCGTTCGGGCGCTCCGGCGTTAAAGTCACGCGCCTCGCCTTCGGCACCGGCAGCTTCAACGGATCTGTCCAGCGCGACCTGGGGCAGGAAGGCTTCAACCGCCTCGTCCGCCATGCCTACGACCGCGGCATTCGCTTCTTCGAAACGGCCGACTCCTACTCCGACATGCACACCATGCTCGGCATCGCGCTCAAAGGCATTCCGCGCGACAACTATGCTCTGCTCACAAAGGTGACCACCTTTGACGGCGTCAAGCCGCAGGACCGCATCGATGAGCTCCGCCATCAGGCTCAAACCGACTACTTCGACGTCGTGCTCCTGCACTGGCAGCGCGGCACCGAGTGGCCGCACGAAACCAGCGGCTGGCAGGACGCCATCGACGAAGCCCAGCACCGCGGCGTGGTCAAAGCCAGGGGCGCTTCGGTCCACGGACTGCCCGCGCTCGCCCAGGTGCCATCGTTCAAGTGGCTGCAGGTTGCGATGATCCGCTGCAATCACAAAGGCACGCGCATGGACACGCCCGTCGCCGACTCCCCGGAAAACGGCAACGTCCCCGAAGTCGTCGAGCGCATCCACCAGGCGCGCGCCGCCGGCATGGGTGTGCTCAGCATGAAGCTCATCGGCGAAGGTGTCTTCAATCGCGAAGACCGTCAGAAGGCGATGCGCTTCGCCTTCCGCACCGCCAAAGTGGATGCCGTTACGGTGGGCTACAAGAACAACGCCGAAGTGGACGAAGCCATCGAGAACATCAATATGGCGTTTGCCTGAGCAGAGTTCGGCGGCTGGGGAAGACCCGGGCAGGTTAAACCTAACCCCTAAACCCTAACCCCTGCTCTTCACCAGCATGCACGTGATGTCGTCGTGCTGCGCCGCATTGGCGACGAAGCGGTCGATGTCCGCGAACAGATAGCTCAGCAGCTCACTGGGTGCCAGATTCACTCCCCACCGCGCCATCGTCAGCATGCGATCTTCGCCGTACTGCTGCTGCGCAGGATTCTCCGCCTCCACTACCCCGTCGGTAAACGTAATCAGCCAGTCGCCAGGATTCAGCGTCACCGTGGCCGACTGATACGGAGCCGCCTCCAGAATCCCCAGCGGCATGCCGCCCACGTCCAGCCGCTCCAGCGCGCCGGACCGGCGCAGCACGATCGGATTGTTGTGCCCGGCGTTCACGTAGGTGAGCGCGCGCGTCGCCGGATCGAACTCCGCGATAAACGCCGTCGTAAAGCGCCGCCCGTTCTGGCTGTTGCTGCACGCATACCGATTGATGCGCGCCACCAGCTCCGTCAGCGGCCCCGGCGTGTCGCTCAGCGTCTTCAGGCTCGCCTGGAACGTCGCCATCAGCATCGCCGCCGGCACGCTCTTCCCCGCCACGTCCGCCACTGCCATCAGGAACGTCGAGCCGCCTGGCCGCGGAAACACGTCGTAATAGTCGCCAGCCACCGTGTTTGCTGGCCGCGTCGCAAAGGCAATCTCGAGCCCCGGAATTGCGGGCGGCTGCGCCGGTAGCAGCCACGCCTGAATCTCTTTGGCGATCTGCAGATCGCGCTTCATCACTACGCGATCGCCGACCTCCATCAGCAGCAGCACCAGCAGCAGAATGGAGCCCCACAGGCGCAGATCGGGCGCATATCCTCCCACTTCCGCCGAGCCGATCTTCCAGCGCAGCTCATTTCCAGGAAAGAACAGCAGCACGACCGCCACCAGCAGCAAAATTCGCCGCGCGGGCGTCAGCTTTTCCAGAAACGCCCAGAAGAACTGTCGCGCCATCTCCAGAAAGTGCCGACCCCGCGGGGCGCCCGCGGGACGTGTTGCATCCACTTCCTGGGAATAGAGCCGGTAGCTCGTTCGCGCGTCCGCGCTGAACTGCCGCCACAGCTCGTTCATCTGCATGCCTTCGGTCACCCGCAGCCAGAACCGCCCGCTGCGCTCCCGCAAGGTGGGCCCTCTCATTCCACACCACTCCTGGGAGCTGCCTCTCACAACCTGCAGCTGCCTTTCCAATCAGAATACGCAAAGGCGGGGTCGGCGCCGCGCAGTCATTACTCGGTTCGCAGCACCCGCATCGGCTCCGTCGAAGCCGCGCGCCGCGCCGGCAGGTAACACGCCAGCAACGCGGCCGAAAGCAGAATTGCCCCCACCGACCCGAAGGCCGCCACATCCAGCGGATGCACCCCGAACAGCATGCTCTGCATGGCGCGTCCCACGAAGTAGGCGCCCACCAGCCCCAGCACCAGTCCAATGGCCGCCAGAATCGCGCCCTCCCGCACCACCAGCGCCACCACGCGGTTCCGCGTTGCTCCCAGCGCCATCCGCAGCGCGATCTCGTGCGAACGCTGCGCTACAGAGAAGGCCATTACGCCGTAGATCCCCAGCGCCGCCAGGAATAAAGCCACCACGGCGAAGCTCCCGAACAGCACCAGCGTGAACCGCTCATCGGACATGGTGTCCTCGCGGATCTGGTCCATCGTCTCCGGCTGCGCCAGCGCGACATCCGGATCCACCGAATGCACCGCCGCTCCGATGCTCTGCAGCATCGACAGCGGCTTTTCCGCGGTGCGCACCGCAAACCCCGCCTGCGGCCACGGAATCTGCCAGAACGGAATCAGAATCTCCGGCCGGATGTTCCGCTGATCGGCCGCGTGCACGTCGTGATAGACGCCCACAATTTGCCATTCCACCGGCGGCCCGAGCTTCGTCACGCCCGGGATCAGCTGCTCCACGGAGACCTGCTGCCGCAGGGGGTTCTTGTCCTTGAAATACTGCTTCACGAACGACTCGCTCACCATCGCCACCCTCGGGCTGGCAGCGGTGTCCTGCTCGGTGAAAATCCTTCCTCCTTCAAGGTGAATACCAAACGTCGCAAAGTAATCCGGCGTCACCATGCCGAAGTTCGCCGACGGCCGCTGCGAAGGGTCGGCATACGTTGGTCCGCCCACGATCGTGAAGGGCATCCCAAAACCAGCGCCATACAAGGGCATGCCCGTCATCGCCGTTGCATGCTGCACGCCTGGCACCGCATCGACGTGCGCCAGAATATCCCGGTAGTAGCTGGTGATCTGCGCGGGATCTTTCGATCGCTGGTCCGGCACCGGCAAAAAGAACGTCAGGATATGGTCCGTCCGGATTCCCAGATCGACCTTCGTCAGGTTCCAGAAGCTGTGGATAGCCAGTCCCGCGCCGGCCAGCAGCGCCAACGCCAGCGCAAACTCGCCCACGACCAGCGCCCGGCGCAGCCGGTGCTTCGCCACACTCGTCCCCGTCCGCCCGCCTTCCTTCAGCGTCTCGCCCGGATCCACGCGCGACGCGTACCACGCCGGCGCGCAGCCGGCCAGCACGCCCGCCACCATCGTCGCCCCAAAGGTGAACAGCAGAATGGGCAGGTTCAGGCTCAGATCTGCCTCGTTGGGCAGCGTGTTCTGCGGCATCGCCGCAATCAGCCCCTGCAGCATCCCGTAGCCTACCCCGATCCCAAGCGCTCCACCGGCCAGCGCCAGCACGATGCTCTCCGTGATCAGTTGTCCAAAAATTCTCTTCCGCCCTGCGCCGACCGCGCTCCTCACTGCCAGCTCTTTCTGCCTCGTCATGCCTCGCGCCAGCAGCAGATTGGCTACATTCGCGCACGCGATCAGCAGCACAAAGCCAACCGCTCCGAGCAGAAGCCACAGCATCTGGATGCGCTCAGGAGGCAGAAAATCGTCCTTCAAAGGCTCCACCTTCGCGCCCCACCCCTTGTCGCTCTTCGGATACTGCTCGGCAATGTGGGTGGTCACCGCGTCCATGTTCTGCCGCGCCTCATCGAGCGTGACGCCCGGCTTCAGGCGCCCCATTACCAGAAGCCAGTGAAAGTCGTGGTTGATCTGGTCCGGTTTGAACACCAGCGGCACGTACATTTGCGCCTGGCCGCGGTCGTAGTTGCCCGGCCGCTGAACCCCGATGACGGTATACGGCTCTCCATTCAGCCGGATCGTTGTTCCGACGATGTTTCGATTCGCCCCCAGCTTTGCCCACAGCTTGTGGGTCAGGATCACCACGTGATCCCTCCCCTCCACGCCCTCTTCAGGCAAAAAATACCGCCCGAGAAACAGCGGATCGCCCATCATCCGCAGCCATCCGACAGTGCACTGCGTGGCATTAATGAACTCAGGCTGCTCTTTGGTGGCGACGTTAAAGCTGGCTCCGGTCCAGGCATTCAGATCCTGAAATGCGGCAGCCTGCCGCTTCCAGTCCAGATAATCGCCCGCGGATACCACGTTGCGGAACGTCTGGATCTTCGACCACACCATCACCAGCTGATCGGGCTTCGGATAGGGCAACGGCGCCAGCAGCGATGCGTAATCCACAGTGAAGATAGCCGTGTTCGCACCGATCCCCAGCGCGAGCGTCAGCAGCACTGTGATGGTCAGGCCAGGGTTGCGTCCCAGAGCGCGCAGGCTGAAGCGTAGATTCTGCAGCAGGGTCTGCATCGACGTTCCCTTTCTTGGGGAGTCCGGTTTTGCACTGGAGATACGTTGCCGGACGCGCCGCGGTTCACGGCTCGGATATGGCACCAGTCCCGGGAACACCGAACCGAGAACGACTCCTTTCGCCGTTCCCCTGAGTTGCCTCTGTGGCAGATGGACGCGGCCCGGGCGGCCGCCGCTCACTTGTCGTGCAGCAGATCGGCGCCAATTCTTGGCTGCTCTGCCGTGCCCGTCACCGCGATCGGCACCACCGCCCCCGCTCTCCTGTGCCGGAAAAAGGGCGCCAGCGGCTTCAGCAGCACGGCCTTCCAGCCGGTCACCGCATGCGGAAGACTCCGTTGCAGCGCCGCCGTCCCGGTCAGATGAACCTTTGCATCCAGCAGATTAAACGTCCCATGCAGATGGGCCCTGGCTCCTGGCATCTCAAACCGGATGTTCGGGAAATACGCCACGCCGTTGTCGAATCGCGTATCCGACTCCGCCTCAGCGGTCACCGCAGGCGGACTGTTTTTCGCGTCCGGCGGTGGATCTTTGCTCACTCGTTCGCTAAACGCGTCCATCTTCTGTTTTTCCTGGGGCGTCACGAAGTGCAGGCCGTCCAGCGCCACTTTGCCCTGCAGGCTCACTCGTTTCAGGAAAGGCCCCGGCCCCCCGCGGTACTGCACCGCCGCCTGGAAGCTGATCTTTCCCGCGACACTGGGATCCGCCTCCTCGACTATCCGTAACAAACCATTCACATCTCCGTTGGTGGTTGCCAGGGCAAGATTGACGGTCTTTGGCTTCCCCGCGACGCTGCCGCTGGCCGCGATCTCGCTGTCGCCATTTTTCACCTCGGCGGACACAATCTGGACATCTCCGTTAGCTCCGTTCACCACCAGGTGGTACGCGGCATCGAATCGCACCTCGTGCGCCGAACCTGCCCGGAAATCCGGAATGGCCGCCTTGCCCTGCGTGTCCACACGGGCAAAGGTTCCGCTGAACCGTCCCATCCCCGTCGCATGCCCGGAAACCCCCGCCAGCCGGCTTAGATCCGCCTCCAGCAGCTGATACGTCCCCGTCATCGGCGTGGTGGCGTAGCTCGCCGTCTTAAACGGCCCCAGCCGCCCCTGCGCCACGACGGTTCCCGGCGGCCCCGGAATCTTCACTCGCAGGTCGAACTGCAGAGGTTTCTCCCGCTCTACGTCGTGAATCTGCAGTTTCGAAAACAGGAACCGCATCGGTGGCTGCCCATGCCGCAGAAAATCCAGCGTCGTCCCGTCCGCCGCGATGGTCTCGATCCGCAGTTCAGACTGCGATGTGCTGATCACCCCGCCGTCGAAATCCATTCCGCGCGCCTTCGTTCCCGGCGGCGGAATCCGCACATGCAGTCCCTCCAGCACAATCTCGTTGAGCCGATGGGGATGGAACAGCAGCGTCGTCCAGTGTCCCACCGCCTGCATCCGGTCAATGGTCGCCAGCGGGGGAATACTCATGTCGCCGTGCCGGTAAAAGGTCACACCCTCTGCCACGAATCCCGGATGGGGAAAGTAGGTCCGGTGATATTCGTGCACCTCCACTCGACTCTCAAAGATGCTCTCCAGCAGCGGATGCACCTGGCGATAGCGGAACGGCCAGAAGAAGAACATCAGGTGCACGCCCACCATAGCGGCCGCCACCAGACCGAATGTGATCCATTCCGCTCTCCGAATCCGCCGTTTGGTCTTCGATGAAGGATGCCGAACGTTCATACACACATTTCCGCCGCAGTTCTGACGGAGGCTCATTTTGTCCAGATGGCATGCCAGGTTGCCCGGTTGTCCACGCCCGCGCGTCGCCGTCCCGCGCTTTTCCATGTCCTGCCGGTTGCGTCGGACGACACCCCACCCGCCCACCTGCCTCGGAAGCCGGCGATTTTGCTACCTTGGAAGGTGAACCCCATGACGCCAGCGCGCCTGTTCGCCTGCCTCCTTTCCGTCGTCATCGCCGTACCGGTCGTTTCCGCTCAGACCGCACCCAAATCGGACCGCCCGGAGCATGCGGCCCGTGCCCGCCGCGAAGTGCCTCGCTCGAGGGAAGCCGCTCCGCCAGTCATCTACTCCGCCTACAACGGACACCCGAAACTGGCCATCATCCTCGTCATCGACCAGTTCCGCGGCGACTATCTCGACCGCTGGCGCGCCGACTTCAAGGACCGTGGCTTCGATCTCTTCCTCGACCATGGCGCGTTTTTTCCTGACTGCTACTTCGATTACGCCAACACTAAAACCGCCCCCGGACATGCCGCCATCGGCACCGGCGCCTACACCGACGGCAACGGCATCTCCTCCAACGAATGGTGGGACCTCTCCCGCAACCAGAATCGCCCCGTCTCCGCCGTCGAAGACGAGCACTACCGCCTCGTCGGCCTGACCAATGCTGCCAAACCCGTCACCGGCAGCTCACCGCGAAATCTGCTTGCCTCCACCGTGGGCGACGAGCTCCGCCTTGCCACCCAGGGCCAGGCCAAAGTCTTCGGTGTCTCCCTCAAGGACCGCGCCGCCATCCTGCCTGCAGGCGCCGCGGCCAATGGCGCTTTCTGGATCGATCCCGTCTCGGGCGACTTCGTCACCTCCACCTTCTACATGCCGCAGCTGCCTGACTGGGCAACCGCCTTTAACACCGGCGGCGCGATCCCCCTCGCCGAACAGGAAGCCGGTGTCACGACTCTGACCAACTTCTACAATCAGGTTGGCCGCACCCCTGCCGCCAACGAGTACGAGCTGAACTTCGCCGAAGCCCTCATTCAGGGCGAGCAACTCGGCCAGCGTGACGTCACCGACCTGCTTACCATCAGCCTCTCCGCCAACGACATCATCGGCCACGCCGCCGGCCCCGATTCTCCCGACGAGCACGCGATGGTCGACGCGCTCGATACTCAGCTAGACACCTTCTTTACCTGGCTCGATAAGAACATCCCCGGCGGCCTCGCCAATGTCTGGATCGCTCTCACCGCCGACCACGGCATCGCCCCCGTTCCCGCCATCGCTGCCCAATACGGACTGAACGCCGCCACCATCGACCTTCCAAAACTCGTCGACGCGCTCAATTACGCCATCAATATGAAGTTCTCCCCGGGCGAGAAGATCGACTACGTCCTGCCCCACGAGGACCTGCCCTACATCTCCCTCAATCAGTCGGAATTCATGAAGGCCGGCATCATCGAGGCAGAAGCCGAAAATGCCGTCCAGCAGGCACTGCCCGCCGCCATTGCCTCGCTCAACCCACCGCCGCCCGAACCGCCGCCTTCCGACTCGCCTCTCGCCGATGGCCACCCGGCTCTCCAGCCTTCTGACAAGCGCCTGCCGCCTCACCCCGTTCTCTTCCGCAGCTATACCCGCGAGCAACTAGCCGACGGTCCGCTGCCGCCCACACCCTGGGGAACGCTCATCGCCCACAGCTACTCCCCCAACGGCGGCTGGTACGTCATGGTCATCCCCGCCGCGTTTCAGATGGGCCAGATGAAGGCTGGCGGAACGACCCATTTCAGTCCGTACTCCTACGACCGGCATGTCCCCCTCGCCTTCTACGGGGCTCCTTTCGCCCCCGGCACCTATTACAACCGCGTGCAGCCGGTTGATCTTGCCGCGACCTGGGCCGCGCTCCTCGGCATCAACCAGCCTTCCGCCTCCGTCGGACACATCCTCACCGAGGCGCTGAAGCCGGAATCCGAAATCACTTACCCGAAACCGCCTCCGCCCCCGCGTGTCCACCACGCTCCCGTGCGCCATCGTGCGCCGGCAAAAACGGCGCCAGCGAAGGCGGTCCATCCATGACCGGAGCCTCTCGATGCACAACGTTCTCCGCGACGGTTAACCGCCGCAGGCTGATAGACCGCTTCTGTGCCCTGTGCCCTGCACCCTGCGGCCTGCGCGCTGCCGGAGGCAGCAGGCGATGAAGCCCGACATGCGCGTCCGCCTCTGCGGCCTCGACCTCGTGAATCCGATCATCGCCGCCAGCGGCACCTTCGGCTACGGTGTTGAGTTCGAAGAGATCGTCAGCCTCAGGAAGATCGGCGGCCTCGTCACCAAAGGCGTCTCCCGCGAGCCCATGCCCGGCAACCAGTCTCCCCGCCTCATCGAGACCGCCGCCGGCATGATCAACGCCATCGGCCTGCAGAACATCGGCGTCGACAGGTTCCTCTCAGAAAAGCTGCCGCCTCTGCGCCACTATCCTGGCTGCGCCGTCATCGTCAACGTCTTCGGCTACGAGATGGACGACTACGTCGCCGTCATCGAACGCCTCAACGACGCGGAAGGCATCGCTGCGTACGAGCTGAATGCCTCCTGCCCCAACACGCGCCACGGCGGCATCGCCTTCGGCTCTGACGCGGACATGCTGTTTGATCTGGTCTCGCGCGCGAAGGCCCGATCGCAGCGCCCGCTGATCGTCAAGCTGTCCCCCAACGTCACGTCGATTGCCACAATGGCGCAAACCGCGCAGAGCGCCGGCGCCGACGCCCTGTCCCTGGTCAACACCTTTCTCTCGCTGGTCATCGATGTGGAAACCCGCCGGCCGCGCCTGTGGAATATCACCGGCGGCCTCTCCGGACCGGCCATCAAACCCATCGCGGTTCGCATGGTTTGGGAAGCTGCGAAAGCCGTCACCATCCCCGTCATCGGTCTCGGCGGCATTACTACGCCCGAAGACGCGGTCGAATTCCTCCTCGCCGGAGCGACTGCCGTTCAGATCGGCACCGCCAGCTATGCCGACCCTCGCGCCACGGAACGTATCGCCGCCGGGCTCGAGCAGTGGTGCGCCCGCCACCACGTCGCCCAGGTCGCCTCACTCACCGGCGCGATCGATCTCAATCTTCCGAAACAGCCGCCGGTTTAGGGGCTAGCCCTTACGCCTATCGACGATTACAGGGTTCGCGGCCAGCGTCGCGCTCCATGCAGGAGACGCAGAATCGTCACACTCTCGCGATGGACACGATAGGCGGCGATGTAAGGGGTTCCTGCGATGACCAATTCGCGGGTACCTCGCCGTCGCCCCGTCCTTCCCATCTCCGGCATTTTCGTGAGTAGAGCGACTTGTTAATCCACCGCCTCATACAGGCGAAGCGCAGCGTCCCGGCTATCCTCGGCGATGTACTCGACCGCTTCGAACAGGTCCATTCACGCCAGGGGATGCCACTCAACTCTCATGCAGAGCGCTTTCGGCCTGCCACTGCATCGATTTTCGCTCGCGCCTCACGCATAACGCGTTCGTGTGGAATCCCCGGCCGCTTGTCCTTCAGTGCTTTTTCCACTTCTGCGCGGAACCAGGCGTCGTGCTCCCGCTCTTCCTGCCGGCTCTCGACAAAATCCCGCATGAACTCGCGCACGATCTGTGAAGCTGGCCGATCCATCGCCGAGGCTTCCGCCACAAAGGCGTCGCGCAACTCCGATTCCAGCTTCAGAGTGAAAACTGCTTCCTTAGCCATCGTGACCTCCGCCGCAAAGTACTAACGATGACTATACCACGTTATTACCTGCCGGCAGCCCGTCCCGGCCCCACTTTCACCATCCCCGCGCCCACCACGGGCCCCATGCCGCCTTCCTGCACCAGCGCGATGATCCGCAGGGTTCCCGCGTCAGCGGTCGGCACGGGCAGGCGAAACGGCTGATCGAAGACCTTCCCCTTCTCCGTCTTCCCGATTCTTATCAGTCCCAGCACCACCGCCACATTCGTCAGCTTCTTTCCGTCATTCTCTCCGCCCAGCACATCCGTCTGTGTCCGATCCAGTGCCACTGCGACCAGCACGTCGCCGTGCTTTGGCCCGCCCTGCACCACGACCGTCCCCGTTACCGAGCCATTCGCGAAGCGCGCATCCTCGATTGAAACCGGTTCGCGCTCCGTCCCCGCCGCATGGTGGAACGCCTCAGTCACCTGCTGAGCATCCCCCGGATGCACTTCCACGTCTCCGTCCAGCACAACCTGCGGCGTGTACACACCGCTCAGCCCCAGTCCGCGCACATAATTCTGCTGGCGCTCCGTCAGTGCCGGCGACGAATACGGGTCCTTCCATCCCTGATGATCCCAGTAGTCCACGTGCTCGCTCAGCACGATCAGTTCCGCGCCCGCCAAAGGCTGCGCGGCATCCAGCCGCGCCACCCAGCGATCCACCGGCGGACAACTCGAACATCCCTCCGATGTGAACAATTCCAGAACGACGGGGTTTCGCCCTGCTCCGGCCTGTGCCGCGGCGACCGGCGCACCCGCAACAAGCACACCCAGCACCACTGGCAGCATCCTGACGGATCTCATCCCCGGATTATCGAGGAAAGGTCCCACACCCCGCCATAGCCACAGGCTACCCGCTACAGGCAACCGGCTACCGGCTAGCCTTTAGGCGCGAAATACCCCTGGCGCACACGCACTGTGTACTTCCGGTCGAGGCAGAAGAGGTAAATCGGCCGAAAGGCGCCGTCCGCTTTGAAGTCCGCCGGCTTGTACACCAGCGCGTACTGGCTGCGCAGCTCGTCCTGAATCTGCTTGAAGCTGTTGGGCATGTCATCCAGGCTCAGCGGGAAGAAAGCCTTGCCGCCGGTTGCCACAGCCATCTTCTCCAGCACATCGTCGCCGCGGTCGCGCGACGGACTTATATCCGTGCTGATCGCGTAGATGTTCGTCTCCGCGCGCTGGCACTCCTTGATGGCGTCTTCCAGATAGGCGTGGCTCTGGTTGTCATCGCCGTCGCTCACCAGCACGATTGCCTTGCGCACCGGCTCCTGTCCGCGTGCGGTCAGCAGCTTATCCCGGCACGCGCTGTAAACCGCGTCGTACAGCGCGGTGCCACCACCCGGACTCAGGGCGTCAATGCCCGAGCTCAGCAGGTCCAGATTGTTGGTCCAGTCCTGCTTGTAATCCGGCGTTACGTCGAATCCTTCGATGAACGCGCGATCCGTGGTCGGCCGCATGATCTGCAGCAGGAACGAGGTCGCCGCCTGTTGCTCGAACTGGAAGCGGTTCCGGATCGACGTGCTCGTGTCGATCAGGATCCCCACCCGCAGCGGCAGGTTCGTCTGCTGGGTGAAGCTGTAGACCTGCGCCGGCGCTTTGTTGTCGTCGAGCAGGGCGAAGTCACTCTGCTTCAGATCTTTGATGAAGTGCCCGTGGTGGTCGGTCACCGCAAAGACGAGGTACACCTCGTTGCTGGTGATCCGGAACGTCGGAGTGGGCGCGTTGTCGCCCCCGGCGGGCGCGCCCCCTGGTGGCAGAGCCGGAGCGTTGCCGTGGGCCTGGGCCGCGCCCGCCGATTGCGCAGCCGTGTCCGGCGCCGCCTGCGTCTGCGCCGCCAAACTCGCCGTCAATCCCAACACACACGCCAGGCTCATGGCCGGACGCACAAGATTCGCAACCGCTTTTCTCATGGGAACTGATCTATTTTATCGTGCCGCACTCCTCTTTCGCACCCATTTGCCAGGCGCCCTGCAATCCAGGCAGAATCAGGAAATGAACGATCCCCGCAAGACCGCCGTCGCCACGCCCAACGCTCCCGCCGCCATCGGACCCTATTCCCAGGCCGTTCGCATTGGCAACTTCGTCCACACCTCCGGCCAGGTCGCCCTCGATCCCGCCTCCGGCCAGATCGTTCCCGGCGCTATTACCGAGCAGACCACGCGGGTTCTCGAGAACCTGAAAGCCGTTCTCGCTGCCGCCGGAACCGATCTGAGCCATGTCATCAAAACCGTCGTCTTTCTCAAAGACATGAACGATTTCGCCGCCATGAACGCCGTCTACGCAAAGTACCTCGCGCCCGAAGGCACTGTGGCTCCGGCCCGTTCCACCGTCGAGGTCGCCCGGCTGCCCAAAGACGGCCTTGTTGAGATCGAAGTCATCGCAACCATCCCCTAAGTTGTCATCCCGACGGAAGCGCCACAGGCGCGCAGCGGAGGGACCTGCTTTTTGAGCCTGAACACCGGAGATCCCCAATGTCCGAACCCACGAAGATCGAGAAGTCTGACGCCGAGTGGCGCGCCCAGCTCACCCCCGAGCAGTACTACGTCACTCGCCAGAAGGGCACTGAGGCGCCCTTCACCGGCAAGCTCACCTATAACCACGACACCGGCATGTACCGCTGCGTGGCCTGCGGCGCCGATCTCTTCTCCTCCGACGCCAAGTTCGACTCCGGCTCGGGATGGCCCAGCTTCTACCTGCCCGTGGACTCCGCCTCCGTCATCACCCACGAGGACAATACCCACGGCATGCGCCGGGTGGAGGTCACCTGCGCCCGCTGTGGCGCCCACCTCGGCCACGTCTTTCCCGACGGACCCAGGCCCACCGGGCTGAGGTACTGCATCAACTCGGCCGCGCTCGATTTCGAGAAGAAGTAGAGAAAACTCGCAACCTGGGCGCTCCCAGCTCCGTCTGCTCAGTACAGGGCATGCCCCAGCGCCCCTCCAACCTCGTTCTGGCGATCGCCTCTGCCTTCGCCTGTTGTTTCGCCATCGGCGCGCTTGCGTCGCGGCTTCTCCTTTCGTCCGCAGGGCAGGGCCAGAACCCGAACCAGGAGCACCACGGTCCGCCGTGGCGCTGGCCGGTAGCTTCGTCGCGGACCCTGTCGATCGGAGGGGCCACGATCCAGGTGGACTTCGGGCCAGGATCGTTCGACCTCCCAAACTCCCAGATCCTCGACTGGGTTCGCCGGGCGGCTACCGCGGTGACCACCTACTACGGGCACTTCCCCGTGCCCCGGGACCGCATCCTCGTCGAGCCGGGGCCGGACCGCTCCGGGGTCTTTCACGGGACGACCTGGGGCGGGGTGGGCGGCTTCCCCGCATTCACCCGCATCGCCGTGGGCCAGCACAGCACGGTGGCCGACCTGACCGACGACTGGATGATGACCCACGAGCTCATCCACGGCGCCTTTCCCTCCCAGGACGGCGACCACCACTGGATCGAGGAGGGCATCGCGGTCTACGTCGAGCCGGTGGCCCGGGTCCAGGCCGGATACCTCAAGCCCGAGCAGATCTGGGCCGACATGGTCCGGGACATGCCCAAGGGCAATCCCGGGCCGGACGACCAGGGGCTGGACCGGACGCCAACCTGGGGCCGCACCTACTGGGGCGGCGCCCAGTTCTGCCTGCTGGCCGACGTCACGATCCGGGAGCAGACCCACAACCGGTTCGGGTTGCAGGACGCGCTTCGGGCCATCGTCAACGCGGGGGGCACGATCGACCAGGAGTGGCCAATTGAGAAGGCCTTCGCGGTCGGTGACCGGGCTACCGGGACCCATGTTCTCGAGGATCAGTACGCCAGGATGGCCACCGCGCCGGATCCTGTTGATCTGGATGGGCTTTGGCGGAAGCTGGGCGTGATCCGGACCGGGGTGGATGCGGTTCGGTTCGACGACTCAGCCCCGGAGGCGGCGATCCGGACGGCCATTACTCGGAAACCGCAATAAATTTTTTTGATTAACTTCGCCTAAATCCTTATTTTTCAAAGTTTTCCAGTTTTTCAGAGGAACCCCATCGAGCGATCTTCCCTGTTTTCATTTACTTCGGAGGGGGCTCCTCTGTCAGAAGCTTCCCACAAAAGCGGAAAGCTCTGTTCGCGATGAACAGAGCTTCCCTGTCTTTGAAATTAGCGAGGCTGCTCGGGTAGAGCAAGCAAAATCAGCAGCGACGACGGTACGAAGGTAAGGGGTGCGGCCCGCGCTTGAAAAGCAACAGCGCAGGGGCTAAAAGCCCATTGTTTTTGTAGGCCTTTTCGGCACGACTAAAGTCATGCCCTGATAAGCCTCAGAGGCTAAAGCCGGATGCTGTGGAAAATTCGGATCCCAGGCTGGAGAACGGTTCGGGGCAGGGCTTTTCAAACCCTAATCCCTAACCCCTGATCCCTGCCGTTCAGGCCTTCACGACTTTGCCGGCTTTGAGGCAGCTGCTGCAGACGCGCAGGCGCTTGTTACCGCCGCCGACCTTGGCGCGGACCGGGTGCAGGTTCACGTTCCAGCGGCGCTTCGTCACGTTGTGCGCGTGCGAGATGTTGTTCCCAAACTGCGGACCCTTGCCGCAGATATCGCAAACCTGAGCCATCTGATGTCTCCAGAAACCTGATGAATTGCCGGCCCCGCGAACCCATCCGGGCTGCCGTTTGCCGGCTGCCGCACTGCGGCGCGAACGCGCAAGCGCGAAAGACCAGTTTACCGGGAAGTGGGGTTTGGGGCAATTGCGGGGTGCAAGCCGGAAGCCATTGCTCGACTCCTGCATGCTGTTGGAGGACCTCTCCCAATCGATGAGCGATTGGCGAGTCCGGCGGCCATGGAAAGACGGTTGATACCCCAACCAGGGGCACATCCTGTGAAAACTCGCGGGCAGGCAGAGTCATTATCGCTTTGAGGCCCTGGACCGGCCGGATCGCTTCGGGATTGCGCTCCTCGGCAATCGCGGAACAGCCTGGACGCCCGCCCAAAGCGTGGCGAGGGTTTGCTCGACCACGAGAGCCTGGTCGGGCATGTCGGACACCACTCCCTGGATGACCATGAGTGTGGCGAGGCCAAAGATCGCGTACCACCAGGTGTGGGCTACCACGATGTCATCCTTGCCGGGCAGGCCTTCAGCCCTGGCAACATCGAAAAAGAGCTGTACGAAACGTCCGAACAGCGGGGCACCGATGTCGTTGATGTATTGTCCAGCGCGGATTCCGTTGCGGTTCTCAGGCCCAAAGAAGACATTGCGGAACTGTTGCGGATGGTCGATGCAGAACTGAATAAACCCACGTGACGTGGCAAAAAGGCGCTCCCGCGGAACAGGACATTGAGCGGCAGTCGCATCGAAGTTTTGAACCATCAGCCCGATCGTCTCGCTGCTCAGTTCGGCAAGAATGTGCCACTTGTCGGGAAAGTGCTGGTAGATCACGGCGTGGGTGTATCCGATCTCTTCCGCGATGGCACGAAGGGTCACAGCTTCGTAGCCACGATCGGCAAACATCCTGCTGGCAGCGGCGAGAATTTCGCCCCGCAGCTTTTCCCTGCGCTCTGCCCGGCGACTGGGGGATGGGGACGGCATTTCGACAGCGTAATTCATTTTGGGAATTGTTTCGACCGCATGTTTATTAACAACCACTGGTCACTAACCGCTGATTATTTTGTAACCGTTGGTTTCCATCCGCCTCTAAAGGACAGGCCGCCCATTTCCGCGGGCGGCCAAATCACGGCAATGGAGAAAACGAGCATGTATTTAGTCATGGGCATTACGGGCAATGTTGGAGGCGCCACCGCGCGCCATCTGCTGAAGCAGGGCAAACAGGTGCGGGCCCTTGTGCGCAATCGCGAGAAAGCGGCGACGTGGGCGGACCAGGGCGTGGAGTTGCTGGATGGAGACTGGAACGATGCAGGAGCCATAGCGGCGGCGCTCAAAGGCGTTACGGGTGCATTTGTTATGTTGCCGGCTGTATGGGCACCCTCGCCTGATTACAGAGAAGCAAAGGGCGTGATTGCGAATTATGTCGAGGCCCTGACCCGGGTGGCACCCCCGCGGGTGGTTGCGCTCTCGTCGATGGGCGCGAACAGAACAAGCGGGGTGGGGAATGTCACGGCCTTATCCCTTCTGGAACAGGGTCTCCGCAGCCTGACATCTCCGGTCGCGTTTGTGCGCGCAGGCGGCTTTTTCGAAAACTTCCTTTTCGGCCTGCAGTCGGCCCAGCGCGGAACGCTGCCCGTCTTCTATAACCCGACGAACCGGAAATCGACCATGGTCGCGTCCGCCGACATCGGTGCAGAGGCGGCAACTCTCCTGACCGGGCCGGCATGGTCAGGACATCGCGTTATTGAACTGGGCTCGATGGTCAGCGCGGATGAAGTGGCCAGGCAACTGGGTGAAGTCCTTGCGCTCGACGTAAAGGCGTTCGCAATTCCGCGTGCAGGGTGGGCGGAAGCGTTCCAGCAGTTCGGCATCCCGGAGGGTCACACCGGGCCCGCCGAAGAGATGTTTGAGAGCGTGAACGCGGGATGGATGGACCTTGGTATCGCGGGTACGGAGCACGTCGCGGGTACGACGCCCGCACGCGAGGTGTTTGCGGCGGCCCGAAACGCCGCCAGGGGGTAAGCCCCGGCACGGCTGAATCAGACCCTGGTTCCGCCGGGAAATGCGGCGCTCACGTCAGGAGAGATCGAAGAGGGTCTTGTCGTGGGTTTAACTGGCGGAACCGGACGGCGGATCGTCCGGTTCCGTCATGGCCCTCGTTCGAAGGCGAGCGGGGAAAGAGAGGACACCCCAGAGATGAAAACTGAACACAACATGGAAAAACCCACGCGGGCAGGCCGCGCGGCTCAAATGGCCGCGATCGTTATCACCGGGCTTGTCGCCGTCATCTGGGTGTATTTCGGAAGGCTCTATCTCGTTCACGATCCAGGCGAATGGAGGATCGCGAATCAACAACTCGGATACCCGCGCTACATCATCCCTCTGATTGGCATGACCCACATCCTTGGTGGCGTGGGCCTTCTGATTCCTAATATGCGTCGATTAACTGAGTGGGTGTATGCCGGCCTGGTGATCGATCTTTCGCTCGCGTTTTATTCGCAACTGCATGGGGGTGGAAGAGCCTGGGATCAGTTCGATCCGATTCTCGTCATGACGTTTGTCTTTGCTTCGTACGGATTGAGGCGCTGCATGCCCGCTAACAGGTGGTCGATTTGAAGTACATCCTGGGCGGGGCGAATTCGACAGTTAAGAAGGCTCGTTTGCGAGTGCGGGGAGTGGAAGACCTTGCTGGACACAGGCCAACTCAACCGCCTGTATTCGTCTTTCAATTCTCGGTGGGGACCCTGTCAACGTGGTCGATCACAAGAACCTGAACCGGGCTTCGCGCCTGCGGTGCTCCGCTCTGGGCAGGCTTGCCGTCGTGCTCTGCTACGAAACTCAGGGGCTAAGTTCGGTGGCGTTGCTCGCGACGAGCGACGTCATGGGGGATTGCGGCAATCCGCTGTCCGGCGAGCTGCCCGGCGGGATGGAACGTTGGGGATGGAGTCATCCGGCTAGAGGTCTTTGGGGCGGAGGCGCGCGAGGAGCCTGTCGAATCGCACCCAGTACACGGCACAGTCCTTCTCGCTCGTGCCGTGGGTATAGAAGAGAAACTTGCCGTCGGGGGAAACATATTGTCCCCAGCGGTGGGCCAGGCCGCCATTGATTTTCTCTCCCAGGCTGACGGGCTCGGTCCAGCTTCCATCGTGCCTGTGAAAGGAGATGTACAACTGGGATTCGAAGGTCTTCGTCTCTTTGGCGCTGACGATAATGTAGGACTCGTCGGGCGCAACATACAGGTCGCCATTGAAGCCCGGCTCATTCAGGGGACGGCCCAGGCTTCTGACGTGAACACTGCCGCCATCGATGGTGAGCACGCTGTAGGCACAGGTGATGCCGTGCTGTTTGTCCTCGGCATCGGGATCGCTGCCGACATAGGCATCGCCGCTGCGCGTTGGCATGAAGTCGTAAAGCCCGAAGGTCTCGTCGAGATATGAGGCGGGGGCACTCCACCCGTCTGCGACGCGGCGCGCTTCCCAGACGTTCCTCATGCTGGCTCCCTTGATGATCCTGCGCATGTAGAGGGTGCGGCCATCGGGAGACAGCGTTGGCGAAAGGCTCTGCTCGGCAATCACGGAGGCCTTGCCCCAGTGGCGATCGGCAAAGCGGACCATTTTGATTTTGGCGTGGTCGCCGGACTGCCACGAGTCGTTCTGCGCAAAATAGAATTCCCGGCCGTCGCTGGAAAAGGCGACCCGGCCCATGAGAAACGTGCCTTCATCGGCGAGAAGGCCCGGGGCAAAGATGCGCGGAGTGTCAGAGGGCCGGGGCTGGCCGAGGTATGCGTCTTTGGTTTTCCAGAAATTCGACTGAGCCGGGAGGCTCGGACAGAACAACGCGACGGAACATAGTAAAAGCACGACAGGCTTCAGGCGCATGGCTCCGATCCCCTCCGGCCTGATTCAGGTTGCTCAGCGTTGAGCAATTCTCGGACCAGGCATTTCTCGATTGCGGCCTTGCATCCTGGGTCGCTTCGCGGACTTTTCATGCATCGGGCTGTTCGATTCCGGACGCGGATGGGCGGATGCGGACAGACGGCGCGATCCGGTTGCCGGGATGTTCTACGGCTGCGACGCTTTGCCGCGCAGGCCCCAGAGGAAAATCAGGGTGGAGGCTATGACCGCCACGCCGTCGCTCATGAGGCCGGCGGTGACCAGGGTTTCCTTCCACGGCAGAGCATGCAGCCCCGGTGCGGTGATGGGGGACAGCGTTCCGGTGCCGAGAATGGCGGCAAGCAGGGTGAAGAGCCAGTTGACGTAGGCGCCGTAGAGGGCCGTCCAGAAGGCGGCGGTTTGTCCGGTTTTCCCGAGCCGCACGTTCGGCCAGATGGCGCCGAGCGCGAGCAGGAGGATGCCGTTCATGACGCCTTCAAGGTGCGCGGCCAGCCCCATGCGCACGTTGGTGACGTGCGCCTCGGCAAAGCCGGTGAGCAGGCCGAGCAGAAACAGGAACATTCCATGCCACATCAGTCGCCGGTTGGCGTTGTCCACGTGGATTCTCCGTTGCGCCCCGGGGAAGGCGGATCAGTCTTTGGGGAAGTGTTGTTCTCTTCTAGCATCTCGGGCGGGAATGGGGCAATGGTTGGCGGCGGTGGGCGGAGGCCGGAGCCGGGCTGCGCGTCTGCGGGAACGCAGGCGTCCTGCTGCCGGAGTTGCGGATGGATGTGGGGAAAGCAGGCCGCACTGCGGCGCCGGCAAGCGGCGGTTAGTTGCGCATCCAGTCGGGGAGGCCGGAGGCGATGCTGGCGCGGACTGCGTCCATGAGGGCCTCGCGGGTGGGATAGTCATGCGGCTGCAGCGGTGCGTGGAGGACGACGCGCGCGGTGCCAGGGAAGATGCGGAGACTTCCCTTCCGCATCATCTTCTCTGTGCCGCTGATGGAGACGGGGACGACGGGCGCTCCGGTGTGCATGGCCAGGTAGAACGGCCCTTTCTTGAAGGGCTGGAGGCGGCCGTCGCGGGAGCGCGTGCCTTCGACAAAGGAGAGGATGTGGACGCCGGAGCGCAGAACATCGGTCGCGGCGACCATGCTTTCGACGGCGCTCTCGGTGCGGCCGTCGCGATCGACGGGGATGAAGCTGGCGAGCTTCATGCCATAGCCGAGGATGGGGATCTTCATGAGGGAGCGCTTGAGAAAGACGGAGACGCGGCCGGGCAGAAGCGGGATCAGCACGGGCGGGTCGAGATTGGAGACGTGGTTGGAGAGGAAAATGTAGCGCTGGGCCGGGTCGAGGGGCGATTGCTGCTCGAAGTGGATGCGGATGCCCGCGGCGCGAAGGCCGGTGCGGACGACAAAAATGCTCGCGCGGTAGAGGAAGGAGACGTTGCCGACAAGGAGGGTCCACGGGAGGGCGAGGATGGCGACAGGAAGGCCGAGGAGGATCCACGTGGAGAGGAGAATGATGGCAGCGAGCATGGTTAGGTCATGCGAGTGCGAGCCCTGAGCGCCGCGGGAAGTTTCTCATAGATACCGTCGAATCCGCCATTGGAAAGGATGGCGACGACGTCGCCGGGGGCAAGCTGGGGAACGAGATTTGTCACAATGGCGTCGGCATTTTCACTAAGAGTGGCGGGATGGCCGCGTTTTTGTAACGCGGAGACGACTTTTTCCGGGTGGAGGCGCTCGGCGGCGGGGATTTTCTCCGAGTGGAAAACGGCGGCGAGGGTGACCTGATCGGCGAGGGCGAGGCTGTCGATGAGTTCTTTCTCAAAGACATTACGGCGGAGGGTGTTGGAGCGGGGCTCAAGAACAGCCCAGAGGCGGCGTCCGGGATAGGCGGAGCGCAGGGCGCGGAGGGTTTCGCGGATCGCGGTGGGGTGGTGGGCGAAGTCGTCGATGATGGTGACGCCGTTGACTTCGGCGCGGACTTCGAGGCGGCGGCGGACGCTGCGGAAGGTGCGGAGAGCTTCGGCGATGGCGGAGGCGGGAATTCCCTGCCCAGCGGCCAGTGCGGCAGCGGCGGTAGCGTTGAGGGCGTTGTGCTCGCCGGCCATGGGAAGGGTGAGGTCGGCAAAGAACCCACCGTTGTGGAGCAGACGCCAGTGGCTGGCGTTGTGGGCGTAGTGGAGATCGGTGAGACGCCACGCGGAATCGGGCTGGGATCCGTAACGTTCGACGGCACAAAAGGCGTGACTGACGCACTCCGAGACGTTGGGGGCAGCGTCGTAAGCGACGATGCGGCCGCGGCGCGGGACGAGGTTGACGAGGCGCTTAAAGGCGGTTTTGACCTGGTCGAGGTCGCGGTAGATGTCGGCGTGATCGAATTCGACGTGCGTAAGGATAAGCGCGTCGGGAAAGTAGTGCATGAACTTGGGGCCCTTGTCGAAGAAGGCGGTGTCGTACTCGTCGCCTTCGAGGATGAAGGGGCGGCCGTCGCGGAGCTGGAAGCTGGAGCCGAAGTTTTCGGCGACGCCTCCGATGAGGAAGGACGGGGCGAGTTCCGGGCGCTGGCGGGCGGCGACTTCGTAGATCCACGCCAGCATGCTGGTGGTGGTGGTTTTGCCGTGGGTGCCTGCGACGACGAGGGATTCGTGGGCCGGCGTTCCGGCCGGACGGATGAATTCGTCGTGGAGGACGCGGGCCATCGAAGTGAACGGGATGCGTCGGTCGAGGACGGCTTCCAGCTCGACGTTGCCGCGGGAGATGGCGTTGCCGACGATGACCAGGTCGGGCGCGGGATCGAGGTTGCCTTCCGCGAAGGGCTCGGCGATCGGGATGCCGAGGGCGCGGAGCTGGTCGGACATGGGGGGATAGGCTGCCTGATCGGAGCCGGTGACACGATGACCTTTGAGCTGGAGGAGGCCGGCGAGGGAGGCCATGGCGGTGCCGCAGATTCCTATTAAATGGATGTGCTTCGCTTCAGGCATTGCGGGGTACGGTGACGGCGCGCTCCAGAGAATGTAGCAGAGGCTGATTACTTTCCAGACAGAGTTCGGCATCGATGCCGAATGGGAGGGTGACATTGCCGCAGGAGACGTGCCCGGAGCGGAGGCCGATGGCGATGGGGACGTTGAAGGGCTCGAGGAGGCGGAGGATGACCTGCTGGAGCAATTCGGGGTCGGCGCCGCGGGAGCCGCACTCGAGCATTTCGCCAAAGATGAAGCCGCGCACGCCTTCGAATTTGCCGGCGAGGATCATCTGGCGGAGCATGCGATCGATCTGGTAGGGCTTGGCGCCGACATCTTCGAGAAAGAGCAGCTTGTTTTCGGTCTGCGGCGCGTGCTTTGTGCCGAGCGAGGCGGTGAGGAGACTGAGGCAGCCGCCGTAGAGCGTGCCGCGAGCGGTGCCGGGGCGCAGGGGGCGGAGGCCTTCCGCAGCGCCAACGCGGACGAGGCCGCCGGTGATGGCGGCGCGGAAGCTGTCGAGGTGGATGCCTTTGTCCACGGCAAAATCGGCGGCGGCCATGGGGCCGTGGAAAGAGACGAGGCCGGTCTGGTCGAGGAGCCAGGTCTGGATGGCGGTGTGATCGCTGTAGGCGAAGAACGGTTTGGGGTGCTGGCGGATGAGGTCGAGGTCGAGGCCATCGAGAAGATAGTTGGTGCCGTAGCCGCCGCGGGTGGCGACTATGGCGGCGACTTCGGGATCGGCGAAGGCGGCGTGGAGATCTGCCAGGCGCTCGTCGGTACTGCCGGCGAAATAGGGCGCCTGCTTGCCGTAGGCGTGCGCGGAGGCAACAGCTTCATAGCCGAGATTGCGGATGCCTTCGGCGCCATGGGTGATGCGGTCGTGGCGAGCGCTGCTGGCAGGGGAGAGCACAACGATGCGGGCGCCAGGGGCGACGGCGCGAGGCTTGAGCGGCTTCACGGGAGATCCTCGGGGGCAACGGCCCATCCCATTGTCACCGGCGGCGGGTTGAGAGGGCATGCAACTTTTGTAGAGGGTACGCGATCAGGCAACGAGGACTTCTCCAGCGGCGATGAGCTCGGCGGGACCGGTGAGGATCATCTCCGTGCCGGGGCCGGACCACTCGACGCGCTGGAAGCCGCCGGGGGCGCGGACGGTGAGCGGAGACTTCGCGCCGCAGTGGGCGATGGCGGCCGCGGCGGAGGCGCAGGTGCCGGTGCCAGAGGAGGTGGTGGGGCCGACGCCGCGCTCGAAGATGCGGATCTCGATTTCGCCGGCGCTGATCATGCGGAGGAATTCGACGTTGGTCTGGTGCGGGAAGTGCTTGTGGGGGCCGAGCTCGCGGCCGAGTTCGATCCATCCGCGACTGTGGGCGCGGAAATTCTCGTCGTGGACGACGACGACGAAGTGCGGATTGCCCATCGAGACCTGGATGCCGTAGACGATGGTTTTATCGGCCAGGGCGACCTGGGCCTGGGCGACTTCGGGGATGCCCATGCTGGCGGCGATTTCGAAGCGGCTGCACTCGGCGGCGATGAGGGTGCAGGAACGCGGGCCTGCGTCGGTGTCGATGAGGATGACATCACCGGCGGCGGCATTTTCTTCACGGGCGAGCCATGCAGCGACGCAGCGGGTGCCGTTGCCGGAGATTTCAGCAAGAGAGCCGTCGGCGTTCACGAGGCGGATGCGGCCGTGGCGGGGGGCGATGCGCTCAAGGAACTCGACGCCGTCGGCGCCGATGCCGGTGTGGCGGTCGCAGAGTTTCTTTGCGAGGGCTTGATCCGCGGGGGCTTCGACGATTAGGAAATCGTTGCCGCAGGCGTGGGCCTTGGCGAAGTGCATCAGCGTAACTCCGCGGAGGCCGGATGGTGGCTGGGGGGCATCTGGGGCTGATCGTACCACCGGGGGCGCGGTGGATTCTCGGCGATGGCCCTGGGGATCATCGCGAGGTCATCGACACTCAGAATCGAGGGAGAAACCTGATGGGTCTGTTCCGCAACCGCCATCCACGGGATTCTTCGCTTCGCTCAGAATGACGAACCTCTCATTGATCATTGCGGATGGTACAGGTCTGATCGGTAGAACCTGACGCAGGGCTGGCCGCTGGAGCAGACGATGTTGAGGAGAGTGAGGCCCCGGGGATGGGCGGCCACGGCTGCGGCGACGGCGTCGTGGTCAGCAGCAATGACCCACTGGGCGGACTGCGCCGGGTGGGCGAGGGCGGCCTTCCACTGGTAGTAGTCCGTCTCATTGATGGTGCGGCGGAGGGGGATGCCGGCGCGCTGGAAGGCGCCGATGTGGTCGGAGGTCCAGACCAGGATGGGGCCTTCGGTTGGGAGCTGGTTAAGGGCGCGGGCGTAGGCGGCTTCAAAGGGGACGCGGGTGCGCGCGTTGGCAATGGCCTCGCCGAGGACGAGCGGCGTGGCGCGGATGAGCGCGGCCGTGTCCGCCATGATGAGAACGATGGCGGCGAGAAGGATGAGCTGAGCGTGGCGCGGCCAGCGGTTTTCCGCCCGGCTGATGAGCCAGGCGACGAGGAAGCCGAGGGAGAGCGCGAAGATGGGCAGCATTTCCATGCCATAGCGTGTGTTGTAGAAGGAGTGCGGCCACCAGAGGGGGATGAAGATGGGGACCGATCCCCACGCGATGGAGTACGCGTAAAACGGCAGCGGCAGCCAGAGCAGGAGAAACGGCGCGAGGCAGCGTTTGCGCCAGAAGAGAATGGCGAGGAGGGTGCCGGCGACGATGAGGGCGAAGAGCCAGTCGGCCCAGCGCGCGGAGACGACGCCGAGCTCGGCGGCTTTGAGGAAGTAGAGGGCGGCGACCGGCATGCTGTGCCAGCCGGGATACATGGGGGCGCCGGGGGTGGCGGTGCGCAGCTCAATGGCTTTGGCGGAGTAGGGGCCGCGCATGAAGTCGAGCCAGTCACCGTACTGGCGTGCGTTCCACGCAAACCAGAGGACGGGCGCGGTGACGAGCATCCCGGTGAAGAGGACGAAGGCGCCGCCGGCGCGGGATGTCCACGCGCGGTGGCGAACCATGGCGCGGAGAACGATGAGCCAGGCGATGGTGGCGAAGATCCACGCGTCGTAGCGGGTGTAAATGGCGGTGACGAGGACGAGGCCGCAGGCGGTCAGGGCCCTGCCGGCGATCCGATGATTCCCTGCCTCCATGGCCCGGGACTCGCCGTCCAGGCGGATTTCTTTGGCATCAGGTCCAGGTCGAGCGATATCGCGCAGGAAGGCGGTGAGGAAGAGCGCGCTCCAGACCATCTGGCAAAGGAAAAGCGGCTCGTTCATGGCGGTGGTCTGCATGTAGAGCAGGCCGGGGTTGAGCGCGAAGAAGAGCGTGGCGACGACGGCGCCCGCGGGGCGAATCCAGTAACGGGAGAGACGCCAGAGGCCGGCAACGCTCAGGACGTAGCAGGCCATGGAGGGGATGGCGCCGGCGATGCCGTTTTGCCACCATGCCATATTGGCGGCAAAGGGCATCATGAGCAGGTGCGGGAACGGGAGCCAGACGGAGCCGATCTGGCGGATGCCGGGGTTCAGCGAGTCAAGGATGCGGCGGGCGATGTGGAGGTGCGCGACCGCGTCACCGTAGAGCAGGAGCAGGCTGCGCGGGAAGCAATAACCGAAGGCCAGCACGGAGAGGAGCGCGGCGACCATGCCGGCGAAGACCGCTTCGTGGCGGAGGGAGCGGGCCGGATCGATGGGACCCGAGTGGCGCGGCGTTCGATTTCCAGAGGACCTACGGCTCGCCCTAACCGGCATACGGCAGTCGCTCTTTGACAGGCACGCCCTGAGTCACCCGACAGTCCCATTGTGGCGGGAACGAAATGCAGGTCCATTCGACTCGCGCCTGAATTGGTGTTGCGCCAGGTGCGGCGCAACGAATTCGGAAGCTTCGCTCAGGATGACACATTAATCGAGGTGAGAGAGCTGCCGGAAGAGGGCAAAGCGGTCCTCGATTTCCTTCTTGTCGAGATGTTGCAGGCGCTCGGTGCCGAAGCGCTCGACGGCGAACGAACCCATGACGCCGCCGTAGAACATGGCGCGGCGGAAGACGGCGGGGGTGAGCGCGGGGCGGGAGGCGATGTAGCCGAAGAAGCCTCCGGCAAAGGAGTCGCCGGCGCCGGTGGGATCGACCACTTCGTCGAGAGGCAGGGCGGGCGCGCGGAACGGAACGCTGACCGCGTGGCCCTCGCCAAAGGAATGCTTGCCGAAGAAGGCCGTCGCGCCGTATTCGCCGTGCTTCACGACGAGGGCTTTGGGGCCCATGTCGAGGATTTTGCGGGCAGCGCGGACCAGGTTGTTGTCCTGCGCGAGCATCTTGGCTTCGGTGTCGTTGATGAGGAGGGCGTCGAGGCCTTTGAGGACGCGGGCGAGGTTGGTGGCATGATCCTTAATCCAGTAATTCATGGTGTCGCCGCAGACCATTTTCACTTTTGGCATCTTGCTGCGGACGTCGGCCTGGAGGACGGGATCGATGTTGGCGAGGAAGAGGTATTCGCTGTCGGTGTAGGCGTCGGGAATTTTGGGCGAGAAGCTCTGGAAGACGTTCAGCTCGGTGTTGAGCGTCTGCGCCTCGTTGAGGTTCTGCATGTAGGAGCCGCTCCAGAAAAAGCTTTTGCCGGGAACGTGCTCGATGCCGCGGGTGTCGATGTTACGGCGGGTGAGGACGGATTCTTCTTCGGGGCCGAAGTCTTCGCCGACGACGCCGATGACGCGGACGTCAGTGAAGTAGCTGGCGGCTAGCGAGAAGTAGGTAGCGGCGCCGCCGAGGCAGCGGTCGCGGGTTCCGGATGGAGTCTGGATCGCGTCAAAGGCGACGCTGCCAACAACGAGAATGGCCATGGAGTAGGTCCTCGGGAATTCGTTACTTCTTAAGATATTTGCCGATCAGCAGGTCCAGCTTGTCGCGCGTGGCGGCGGGGATCGCGTCAGGGGCGGTGAGGATTGCGTACTGCATCGCGGACGCGCAGCCGCATTTGCGCTCCGCGGGCATGGCGGCGACGGCGGCTTTGATCACGCGGCAGGCGTTAGAGGCATTCTGATTGAGAACGGCGACAATCTGCTCGACGGTGACCTCGTCATGACCGGGATGCCAGCAGTCGTAGTCGGTGACCATGGCGGCGGTGGCATAGCAAATCTCGGCTTCGCGGGCTAGCTTGGCTTCCTGCAGATTGGTCATGCCGATGACGTCGGCGCCCCAGCTGCGATAGAGGTTCGATTCGGCTCGGGTGGAGAACTGCGGACCTTCCATGCAGACGTAGGTGCCGCCGGATTTGACGGAGATGGCTTCGGATTTGCAGGCGGCGGTAAAGGTTTCGGCAACCGTGGTGCAGGCGGGATCGCCAAAGGCGACGTGCGCGACGATACCATCGCCAAAGAACGTGGAGATGCGGAGGAAGGTGCGATCGATGAACTGGTCGGGGATCACGAAGTCGCCGGGCTTGTGCTCCTCTTTGAGGGAGCCGACGGCGGACATGGAGAGGATGCGGGTGACGCCAAGTTTTTTGAAGGCGTAGAGGTTGGCGCGAAAGTTCAGCTCGGAGGGCAGGAGGCGGTGACCGCGTCCATGACGGGCGAGGAAGGCGACTTTGCGGCCTTCGAGATCGCCGAGGACGAAGGCGTCGCTGGGATCGCCGAAGGGGGTGGAGACACGTTCCTCATGAACTGCGGTGAGGCCGGGCATGGAATACAGCCCGCTGCCTCCGATGATTCCAATTTCTGCCTGTGGCAAATGCGACTCCGTGCGTGGGTTTGGGGTTAACGCAAGGAATCAGTATAAATGGGCGCCACCGTGGGGCAGAGCGGCCTTCATGAGGCCGCAGCGGGCCATGAAGCGAACGAGATTGCCGGCGAGATCGGAGTTTGGCGCGGGTCCTGGGGCGTGCGATGCCGTCGCGATTTGGGCACTGTTGTGCTGCTGGGCGCCGAGCATGAGCAGCTGCAGCTTGCGGGCGGTGGTGAGGTCGAAGGTCTCGCTCACAAAGACGTCATTGCCGCTCTTCACGATGAGGACGGGGCCTTCGTTGGTTTTGTAGACCTGCTCGTCGGGGCTGGTCTCGTCGGCGGTGTCGCGCTGGACGCTGGAGTATTTCTTGGGCAGCTCGTCGGCGTACATTTTGGCGAAGTCACTGGTGGCTGCCGCAGTCTTCCACTGCGAGAGATAGAAGAGGGCTACCGACGAGGTGGAGTCTTTGTCGGGGGCGTCTTTCTTCTGAGCGGCGTAGTAGATGCCGCCATCCCAGGCGGGCGTGAGTTCGTTGGAAAGCTGGCTGCCGCCGAAGAGGTCCGCGAGGATGCGGACGTCGAGCTCGCCCATAACGCCGATGTCGTAGGGGTTGTAGTCGGCGTCGATGACGGGGTGAATGTCGGGCATGTTGAGCAGCGGGACCTTCGCGTGATCCTCGTAGGCGTGAGGATTCATGATCTGGTAGCTGCTGTCAGGGGGATTGTCGAGAACGTCCGCGTAGGCGTGACCGGGGTCTTTGTAGTCGGTGAGCAGGGTGGCCTCAAACTTCAGGCCTTCCTTATAGGGAAAGAGCAGAGACTCCTGGAGGAGCAGCGGGGCGCGATCGAGGACGGGCGAATCGCCGTCGTCGTTCATGTTGTCGAGGAGGTTCTCGATGAGCTGGGGCGCGGAGCGCAGGCTTTTGTGGACCGGAGCCAGGCTGTAGTCGACAAAGACGGCCATGGCCTGGCCTTCGAGGACCGCCTCGCGAGCGGTGTCGTCTTCATCGGTGGCAACGTGTTTTCGATCTTCGGCGTAGCTGTGGGAGATGTCGTCGCTGGTCTGGCTCTGCCACTTGTCGAGATTGACGCGCTGATCCTGGAGGGCGTGGGTGAGCTCGTGGGCGAGGACCGGCTTCTGGGTGTCCGGAGCGATCCAGTCGAGCAGATTCACGGTTTTTGTCTTGCTGTCGTAGTAGGCGGCGATCTGCTCGTCGAGGAGCTTGACGAGGAAGGTCTGGAGGTGGAAGTCGGCGTCGATGAGGCCGAATTTTTTTAGGACGATCTCCGAGCGCTCCATACGCTTCGCATCCTTGTCGTCCTTCATCTTGTCGACGAGGTACTTTTCCACCTGGGCGCGGGTGGTGAGGCGCGGCTTGACCTGGTGCTTAATGGGGAGCTTGGTGTCATCAGAGGCGAACTGAAGGATCTTTCCGACGGAGGCGAAGAGCTCTTTGGCCTGGGCAGGGGTGATGTGGGTTGGGGGTTTGGGCTGGTTCTGAGCCTGGCTCGGGGTCTGGGCAGGCTGGGAGGACTGCGGAGCTGCCGGAGGCTGGGGCGGAGCGGCCGATGGGCTTTGGGGGGTGGTTTGAGCGGCGGCAGAAAGGCTTGCCAAAAGGGCGATGGCCGCGATCCAACTACTGAATTTTGAATGCATTCCTTATCCTTTTGACTTTTCGGCGAAACCGCCCGCTGTATCGAAGCCTTCTGTGGCGAGACTATAATTTTTTTGAGAGTTCTGCATGAGTGCAACGTCGCCAATGCCTGAAACCGCCGTGATGGAGACGCCTCTGGCTGCCCAGTTGCGGGCTGTGGGTTCGCCCGGCTGCGAGCTGGGGATGGTCCGCGGGGCGCAGACTCCGCTCCGGTTCTCGGGGACGGCCGAGCTGGAGGCGCTGGTGCGGTCAGCCGGCGTTTTCGACCTGGGCTACCGGACCTTTCTGCGCGCCACGGGCAAAGATCGCGTGCGGTGGCTGAACGGGATGATTACGCAGACCGTGAAAGGGCTCGGCCCCGGACAGACCGGGTACACGCTGGTCCTGAACCCGCAGGGGCGCATCCAGGGTGACGGCGATGTGCGGTTCTATGAGGACCATCTGGAGTTGGAAACGGACCGGTCGCAGTCGGAGCGCCTGCTGGGGCATCTGCGCCGCTTCATCATCATGGACGACGTACAGCTCCACGAATTAGACGCAGCGAGAACGGTTCTGGGCATCGCCGGACCCCGCGCCGCGGCAATTCTGGCTCAGCTGGGCGCGGCGGTTCCGGAGACGGGACGGTTTGAGGCGACGCAAATTGGCGGCGTGGATGTGACTGTGGTCTCCGGCTATGGCCCGGTCGCGCCTCGCTGGGAGATTCAGGTCGCCACGGATTACGCGCTGCCCCTGTGGAATGCTCTGCTGGCCGCCGGAGCGACGGCGTGCGGGAGCGAGGCGCTGGAGAAGCTGCGGGTGCTGGAGGGCGTGGCGGCGTTCGATGTGGATTTCAGCGATAAGCAGCTGCCGCAAGAGACGAATCTGCAGCGGGCGCTGAATTTCACAAAGGGATGTTACATCGGGCAGGAGACGGTGGAGCGGATTCGCGCGCGGGCGACGCTGCATCGGTCGCTGCGGCAATTTGAGCTTGAGGGCGAAATACCGGCGTTAAAGCCAGGTGAAAAGGTTGAACTGAAGGCCGGAGAGGCAGCGGTGGGCGAGCTGACCAGCACGGCCTGGATTGAGCTGCCGGGATTCTCGAAGACTCTGGCTTTAGGCATCGCACGAACGGAGGCGCTGGAGCGGAGTGAATCGGGCGCAGAAGCGATACGGTATGACGGAGGCATCGCGACGCCGCTGGCGGCGGCGCCGGTTCCTGCGAATCTTTGATCCCGAAGGGGAGTGTTGTTCTTTATGGACGAAAAGCAACCCACGTTTACTGTGACCGACCGGCGTAAGTTCACGCTGGACGGCGACATCCGCGACGATGCGCCCGCGGTTGAACAAAGAGAGGCGGAGCCACCAGCCGCCGCGCCGGCAGCCTCTGCCGCGTCGGAGAAGGTGGTGACCATGCCGCCTCCGGAGAGCCGGGAGGCTGCGGTACCGGAAGAGGAAGCGGAGCTGCCGCAGTTCACGGCGCAGGAGACGGCCGAGCAGGACGCGGCGTATCAGGAATCGTCGCGGCAGATCGACGATCTGCTGCGGCAGGCGAATCCCGAGGCGGGCGCGTCGGGCGCGGTCACCTTCGAGCACATCATTCAGTCGTTCTACGTTTCGGCCATGCTGGCGATGGGCGCCGGGACGGAGCCTGGGCAGAAGGCGCGGGTGGATATTCTGGGCGCGCGGCAGAGCATCGACATGCTGGCGCTGCTGCAGGACAAGACGAAGGGCAACCTGACGCAGAAGGAAGAGGCGACGCTGCAGAACGTGCTCTTTGAGCTGCGCATGATGTTCCTCGAGATCACCAACGCGATTGCCCAGTCGGCGCAGCGACCGGCGGACGGCAAGAAGAAGTAAATCCGGAGCAAATGAGAGCGGAGATCATCGTCCTGGGCAGCGGGACCTCAATGGGCGTGCCGACGCTGGGATGCAGCTGCGCGGTGTGCACGTCAGCGGATCCGCGGAACCGGCGCACGCGGCCGTCGATTGCGGTTGTGTGGACCAGCGGCGGGACCGAGCGCGTGGTGGTCGTCGACACGGGACCGGATTTTCGCGAGCAGGCGCTGCGGGAAGGGATCCGGCACGTGGATGCGGTGCTGTACACGCATGCGCATGCCGACCACATTCTGGGCCTGGACGATCTGCGGCCGCTGAGTTTCCGCCACAAGCCGGAGTACCTGCCGCTGTATGCGGATGAACCGACAGCCGCAACGCTGCGGCGCGTCTTCGAGTACACCTTCTCGAAGGATGCGACGTATCCGATGCGGGCGCGGGTGGAGTTGCGCAAGCTGGAGGGCACAGAGGCCGTCGAGATCGACGGAGCGCGGTTTCAGCGGATTCCCCTGGTGCACGGGGCGCAGGAGGTGGCGGGGTTTCGGTTTGGTTCAGCCGCGTATCTAACCGATATGAGCCGGATACCGGACGAGAGCCTGGAGCTGCTGCAGGAACTCGATGTGGTGATTCTAGACGCGCTCCGGCCGCAGCCGCATCCCAGCCACGCCACGATTGCCGAGTCGCTGGAGTGGGTGGAGCGGATCGCGCCGAAGCGCGCGTGGTTCACGCACATGTCGCATGAAGTGGATCACGAAGCCACGGAAAAGGCCTTTCCTGCCAGCGTGCGGCTCAGCTACGACGGGCTGCGGATTCCCTTCGAGCTATGAAGATCTACCGCACGCTTGCCGAGCTGCCCGCTCCTATGCCGCGCACGGTGGCGGCGATTGGGAATTTTGATGGCGTGCATCGCGGGCATCAGGAGGTGATCCGGCGCGTGCTGGAGCGGGCGCGGGGTCTCAGTGCGCAGGCGATTGCCGTAACCTTCGATCCGCACCCTGTGGCACTGCTGCATCCGGAGCGCGCTCCGAAGCTGATTACGCCGATGCCGCAGCGGCTGCGCCTGCTGGAAGAAACGGGGCTGGATGCGACCGTGGTGCTGCCGTTCACGCGGGAATTCTCGTTGCAGTCAGCGCGGGAGTTTGCCGAAGGCGTTCTGTGCCAGGCGCTGCGGGTTGTGGAAGTGCATGAGGGCGACACCTTCCGGTTTGGTCACGATGCCGCGGCGGGCATTGGGGAGCTGCGCGAGCTGGGGCGGGAGCTGGGGTTCGGTGTGGTTTCGCATGGGGCGCTGCGGGTGCGGGGCGTGCCGGTCTCGAGCAGCGAGGTGCGGCGGCGGATTGCGGCGGGACAGCTGGGCATGGCGCGGGCGATGCTTGGGCGGAGCTTCTCTATCGTCTCGACGGCAGCGCAGGGACGCGGCGTGGGAACGAAGCTGACGACGCCGACGATTAATCTGGCGCCATACAGCGAACTGCTACCGCCGCACGGCGTGTATGTGACGCGAGTGCGGCTGGGCGACGGCGGCCCGCGGCTGGAGGCGGTGACGAACGCCGGGGTTCGGCCGACCTTCGATGGCGCGGGATTTGCTGTGGAGTCGCATCTGCTGGAGGGTCCGCCACCGGTGGAGGTGACGGAGACGACGCCGGTAGAGGTCTGCTTCCTGATGCGGCTGCGAAAGGAGCGGCGCTTCCCTTCCACTGAGGCGCTGCGGGCGCAGATTGGGCGGGATGTGGAGCGGGCGCGGGAGTATTTCCGGCGGGCTGAAGGGCGGGCGAAGCTCCGCGGATGACGCTGGTTTCTGCCGGCGCGCGGAGGGCCGGTTCTCCGACCGATTCCCTGCTGACCAAAGTGGGATAGGCCCGCACCTTTGCGGTTGATAGCATCGCTCACGACAGATGACTGCCGTCACGCAAAACACCGTCGCGCCGACGCGCTCCAGGCGATGGACCGCGCAAATCCTGAGCCTGCCTGTCCTGCTCGGGTGCGCGCTGGTGTGCCTGCTGTTTCTGGTCACGTCGCGGGGCGGCATCAATCCGCTGGCCGACCCGGATATCTGGTGGCATCTGCGCAACGCGCAGGAGTTGGTGAGCACCGGACATTTCGTCCATCACGACGCCTGGACCTTTACCGTCGCAGGGCGGCCGTGGATCAACTTCGAATGGCTGGCGGAGCTGCCTTTTTATTTTGCGTACGAGCGGCTCGGGCTGCAGGGTCTTTACCTGACGATGATGGCGGTGGCGTCGGCTATCGTTCTGGGAATCTATTCCCTCGCGTGGCTGCGCTCCGGGGACTGGAATGCTGCGTTTCTCGCAACCTTCGTCGGCATTTACTTTGCGGAGGTCTCGCTGGGGCCGCGGACGCTGCTGTTCGGTTGGCTGTTTCTGACCATTGAAGTTGCGATTCTGTGGAACCTTCGACGCGGTCGCGACTGGACGTATGCCCTGCCGCCGCTGTTTCTGGTGTGGATCAACACACACGGCTCCTGGTTCCTCGGCTTTGGACTGATGGTGGTCTTCTTCGCCTGCGGGCTGGTAGAGGGCGAGTGGGGCGGCCTGTACGCAGTGCGATGGACGGCGGCGCAGAGACGGCGCTGGCTGATCGTGATCGCGGCAAGCGCGGTGGCTTTGTTTGCAAACCCGTATGGATGGCGGCTGGTTGCGTATCCGCTGGACGCGATCGTTCACCAGAAGCTGGGCGTGCAGTACATCGCCGAATGGGCGAGCCTGGACTTCCATGGCCAGCGCGGCAAGATCGTGCTCGGCGTGCTGCTGCTCTTCGGAATTCTGCAGCTGGTGCGGCGGAGGCGCTGGGCACTGGAGGACCTGGCCTTCACGCTGCTGGCGATTTACAGCGCGGTGACTTATTCGCGGCTGCTGTTTCTCGCCGGCATTCTGCTGATGCCGCTGCTGGCGATCGATCTGAAGGGGCTGGTGATGACGCCGTACGAGCCCGGCCGGAATCGGCCGGTGCTGAATGCGGTGGCTACGGCGATCCTGGTGGCGGTAGTGGCGCTGGCGTGTCCGTCGACGCGGGCGCTGCATGCGGGCATCGCGCAGGAATTTCCGGAGGCAGCGCTTCCCTATGTTCGCAGCCTGGCCGGGCAGGGGCACGTTTTCAACGAGTATCACTGGGGCGGCTATTTCGAATGGCAGGCTCCGTTGGTGGAAGAGTTCATCGATCCGCGCGCGGATGTCTTCGTGCAGAACGGCGTGATGCAGGACTATGTGAAGGCCATCGGCGGAACGGACACCTTCGCGATCCTGGACCGCTATCAGATTCGCTACGCGATTCTCATGCAGGGTGGTTCGGCCGCGTATTTGCTGGGGCACAGCGCGCAATGGAAGCGGACGTATGCCGATCCGCTGGCGGTTGTGTTTGAGCGGGTCCAGCCTGGACGCTAACGCGTGCTCAGCGCAGCCGTTTGCCGCAGGGGTGATGGCGCCGGTGCAGGCGTGTCGCCGGGGAAGCTCTCGTTCGGCGTGGAGGCGATGGCCTCTTTCATGAAAGTGGTCCAGAGAGGAAGCGCCACGGCGGCGCCGGTTTGTTTGTCGCCGAGCGATTCGCGGTCGTCGTAGCCAACCCAGACGCCGCAGGTGACCGAGGGCGAGAAGCCGATGAACCAGGCGTCGGTGAAGTCGTTGGTCGTTCCCGTCTTGCCGCCAAGGGGATGGTTGAGCGCGCGCAGTTTCGCGGCGGTGCCTTCGCTGGTGACGCCGCGGAAGAACACCATCATGGTGCGAGCCACCTTCTGGCTGATGACTTCGCTGACATCGGGCGAGGCCTCGTAGAGCGGGACGCCTTCGGCACTGACCACGCGCGTGACCAGGCGGGGGGCGAGGCGGATGCCGTCGTTGGGAAAGACCGAGTAGGCGTCGACCTGCTGCTCGAGTGTGACTTCCGCCGAGCCGAGGGCAATGGGCAAATAGGCGGGGATGTTGCTGGTAATGCCGAAGCGATGCGCGGTTGCGATGACATTGCGGATGCCGACGCGGTCGGCGATTTCGAGCGCGGGAATGTTGCGCGAGTCGGCGAAGGCTTCCAGCAGCGAGATGCGTCCCTTGAATTTGTTGTCGTAGTTGTGCGGCACGTAGGTGCCGAAGGAGACGGGCTTGTCGACGATGGTGTCCGTGGGTGTCATGCCGTCCTGGACGGCCGTGGTGTAGACGTACGCTTTGAAGGAAGAGCCGGTCTGGCGCTCGGCCTGAGTGGCGCGGTCAAACTGGGAGAGATTGAAGTCGCGGCCGCCCACCAGCGCGAGGACGTTTCCGGTGGCGTTGTCGATGGCGAAGAGTGCCGCCTGGACGCCGGTGTCTTCTTCGAGCGTGCCGCGGAGGAGGCCGGCCTCGTCGCCGGTGAGTTTCACATAGATGATGTCGCCGATATGCAGGAACTGGTCGGCGGTGTGGAAACCGGTCCAGGCCCAGTCTTCCTGGGTGAGGATCAGTTGCCGGTCGCCGATCTTCGCGGTGACCTGATAGGGCAGGATGCCCGTGACCAGGGCGTGCATGTAGGTGCCCGGGACGGGAGGAATGGACCAGTCGGGATGCCTGAAAGTGTCCATGCTGAGGCCGCCGGCAACGACGTTGAGCAGATGGCCGCGCCAGCCGCGACGGCGCTCATACTCCGCGAGGCCGTTCAGGACGGAATCGTTGGCGGCCTTCTGCAGATCGAGATCGAGGGTGGTGTCGATGCGGAGGCCGGCGGCGTGCAGCTCTTCAGTGCCGAAGCGGCGTTCCAGCTCGCGGCGGACTTCTTCGACGAACCAGGGAGCGATGCTGTTGGGCGGTGACTCAATGTGGAGGCCGAGCGGAGCGGAGCGGGCGGCGTCAGCCTGCGCGGCGGTGATCTTGCCGTCTTCGAGCATGGCGTCGATGACGACGTTACGGCGGCGGAAGGCGCGCTCGGGATTCAGGATGGGGGAAAACTCGACGGGGCCCTTAGGCAGGCCGGCGAGCAGCGCGGCCTCGGGCAGAGTGAGCTGGTTCGCGTGTTTCGAGAAGTAATACTCGGCGCCGGCTTCAAAACCATAGACGCCGCTGCCCAGGTAGATCTGGTTGCCGTAGAGGGTAAAGATCTGCTGCTTCGTAAAAGAGTGCTCGATCTGCAGCGAGAGCAGGACCTCCTGCAGCTTGCGCGAGGCGGTGCGTTCATTGGAGAGGAAAAGATTGCGGGCCAGCTGCATGGTCAGCGTGGAGGCACCCTGCGCGCGGCCTTTGGAGAAGAGATCGTGCCAGGCCGCGCCGGCCACGCGGAAGAGATTGACGCCCCAGTGACTCTCAAAGTCTCGGTCTTCGGTGGAGATGACGGCCTGGCGGAGGATGGGCGAAAAATCGTCATAGTTGACGACGACTCGGCGTTCGAGAGCAAAGGAACCGAAGCTGCGGCCGCGGACGTCGTAGAGTTCGGTGGTAGCGCTGGGGCGGTAGTGCTCGAGCTCGGCGACCTGGGGCAGATCGACGGTATAAACGAGCATCAGACCGGCAAGGGAGCCCGCGGCGGCGGCCACGACGACAAGAAAGGCGACAGCGAGGCCGCCCGCGATTTTGCGGTGTCCGGAGCCGGGGCGAAACCGGTCATCTTCGTCGTCATCGGAACGGTACGAGCGGAAAAGATTGTCGGTCGCGTCGTGCGGTTTGGGCGGGCTGGAGAGATCCAACGGGTTATGCCGCACGGAACAATTCGCTCCCTGGCTGCCGTCGTTCGCGCCGAATCCTGGCTGCCGTGCCGCTGCTGCCTGGCTGGCGCGCTGCCGGCATGCTAGGCGTTCTTCTGCTTGAGAATCTCCAGCGCCTTGTTCAGCTGATCATCCGTACGAGGCTCCTGCGGCGCAGCGCTCTCCTCTTCGTCGAAGATCTGCTCGGCGCTCAGGCTGACGGGGACGTTGGGGGTGACGGCGACGTCCTCGATCTTCTTACCGGAGGGTGATTCGTACTTGGCTACTGTGAGCAGCAGAGCGGAACCGTCAGGCAGGGTAAACGTCTTTTCCTGGGCGCCCTCGCCGAAGGTGCGGTCGCCGACCACGTCGCCGCGCTTATTGTCGAGGATGGCGCCGGCAACGATCTCGGCTGCGCCCGCGGTACCGTGATTCACCAGGACAACCAGCGGCGCGCCGGTGACGAATTTCGAGGACTCAGCCGAAAAGGTCTCGGTGGGGACGGTCTGGCCGGTCAGCATGGCGAGGGTCCCGGACTGGATGAAGGCATTGGCGAGGCGGATGCCCTGCTGAGGATCGCCTTCGGCGACGTCGCGCAGGTCGAGGAGCACCTTCTTGTTGCCATTTTTGCCCATCGCTTTCAGGCGGGCGACGACTTCGTCGACGCGGTCGCGGGTGAGCAGACCCGGCTTGAGGTACAGGATGCTCGATTTCTCATATTCCTGTTCGCCGAGGGCCGGGAACTCGACGACGGTGCGAGTGAGGGCGATCGAGTCGGGCTCGGGTTTGCGCGGACGAACCAGATCGAAGTTCACCGTGGTGCCGGGCTTGCCTTCGAGAAGCAGGCGAATCATGGCCACGGACATTTCGCGGGTAGACTGGCCGCCGATGGACTCGATCAGATCGCCGTCCATGATGTGGTCCTTGTCCGCCGGGCTGCCCGGGATGACGGCGACGACGCTGCCGTAACCGTAGCGCTTGGACACCTCCATGCCGACCTGGGCAACGCCCTCGTGCTGGTGGGCCTGATAGGTGGCGTACTCGGAGGGGGTGAGATAGCTGGAGTCTGCGTCGAGGGACTCGAGGAGACCGTGCAGGGCGCCGGTGGTGACGTTCTCGATGTTGGGCTGGGTGACGTAGTCCGTCTGAATCTTATGCAGCACTTCCTCGTAGACACCCATCTGGCGGTAGGCGCCGTCGCTCTGGGTGGCGCTGACGCCGGCCGGGCCGAAGCCGCCGAAGAGCACAACGACAATGATGGCAATGGAGAGGACGAGGATGATGCGATTGAAACTTCTGGGCATAGGAGGACCGTCCGCGGCCGGGACCGCTGGGTGACTTCTATGATACAGCGGGGGGCCGGGGGCTGGTAGTCGGGCTGGGAGGGAGGAGGAAGGAGCCAGGAGGGACGAGCCGAAGGGCGGAGGTAGGGGGCGGTTGGGAGGAGGCAGGAGGTGGGCACTGTGAGTTCCTGGTCAAACCGGTCGATGACCCTCGTGCCGTGTGGGCACCTTCGTGCTCTTGCCGTTATTGCTGGGGCGTCGTTCCATGATGCTGAGCATGGAAAATCGTCATTTTCGCGACCTTCAGGTGTGGCAGCGGTCGATGGCTCTCGCACGCGACATTTACAGGCTGACGGAGACCTTCCCCAGGAGCGAACTCTTCGGACTCACGAGTCAGATTCGGCGTGCGGCAGTCTCTGTACCCAGCAACATCGCCGAGGGCCGCGGACGGTTGACACACAAAAGCTTTGTCGTCTTCCTCAGCCAGGCTCGCGGCTCGCTTTATGAGCCGGACACGCAAATCGAACTGGCGCGTGATCTCGGATTCACTCCCGGCAACCAGGCGGATACGATCATTGCCGTCGCAGGCGAGATTTCACGTATGCTGCATGGACTGATGGCAAAAATGCGCCAGGAAGAATAACGCTCGGGACTGACTGCGACGCCTCCCAGCTCCTGGCTCCTGCCTCTCGGCTGGATCACTCGTACCGCAGCGCTTCGATCGGGTCCAGTGTCGCCGCTTTCCAGGCGGGATAGATGCCGAAGACCAGGCCGATGGCGCAGGAGACGACAAAGCCGGTGATGGTCCAGAACATGGACATCGATGCTGGGAACGACACCCCGTACCGGACAATCATCGTGATGATGGTGCCGAGCAGAATGCCGATGACGCCTCCCAGGGCGCACAGGGTTATGGCTTCGACCGTGAACTGAATCAGGACGTTGCGTTTGGTCGCGCCAATGGCTTTGCGGACGCCGATTTCGCGGGTTCGTTCCGTAACCGAGACCAGCATGATGTTCATGACGCCGACGCCGCCGACCATCAGGCCGACGCTGGAGACGGCGAACATGAAGACTACCAGGCCCTCGGTGATCTGCGCCCAGAGGTCGAGGATGTTGTCGGGGCCGAAGATGGCGAAGTCATCGTCCTTCTCGACGCGAACGCGACGCCGCTCGCGCATGAGCATGCGCAGCTCTTCGGTGACCAGCGACTTGTTTTTCGCGTTGTCGTACTTCACGGAGATGATGGTGTCCAGAATCTCCGGATGAATCTTGTGGAAGGTGCTCATGGGGAAGACGGCTTTGTTGTCGTTCGGATTGCTGCCGCCGCCGAACAGCTGCTTGAACTTGTCGAGCACCCCGATCACGGTAAAGACGTCACCGTTGATCACAACCTCTTTGCCAAGGGGATCCTGCTTGTCAAAAAGCTTCTCGGCAGTATCGTGGCCCAGGATGACCACGTCGGCAGCCCGGTACTCCTCGTCTTCGGTGAATGGGCGGCCCTCCTGCAGCTGCACATCGTTCACTGTGGCGAAGGTGGGCAGGTCGCCTTCGAGCGTCGTGTTCTGGACCTTCTTGTCCTTGTACTGAACGGCAACATAGCCGACGCCGAGCTGCCAGTTGGAGAACTGGCGTCCGGCATTGACGGCGGTTACGTGCGGCAGGGACTCGATGGCGCGGGCGTCATCGAGGGTGAACTGCTTGCGGGCCAGCATCTCCGCGGTAGGACGGATGCCGATGAAGTTCCAGCGAAAAAGCCAGAGAACATTGGTGCCGAACTGGCTGGCAATATCCTGGACGCGATTATTGACGCCGTTGATGACAGAGGAGATGGCGATGACGGTGGCCACACCGATGACGATGCCGAGGACGGTGAGGCCGGAGCGGAGCTTGTTGGTCCGGAGCGTGTCCAGCGCCATGCGAACGGATTCACGAGAGTCGGAAAGTGCCATGGTTCATAGCTCCGCGCGGAGGGCCACGATGGGATCGAGACGGGCAGCCCGGCGCGCCGGGTAGACGCCAAAAAAGATGCCAACGGAAAGGGCCACAAAAAGTCCCAGGAATACCGCCCAGATGGGCACGGCAGAAGGAAAGCTGACAGCCAGGGTGACGCCCTTGGCCACGGAAACACCAACCAGGACGCCGAAAAACCCTCCCAGCAGAGCCATGGCCGCAGACTCGATGAGGAACTGGAGCATGACATCCTGCTGGCGGGCGCCCAGCGCCTTGCGGATCCCGATCTCGCGGGTACGCTCGGTGACCGAGACCAGCATGATGTTCATGATGACCACGCCGCCGACCACGAGCGAAATGGAAGCAATGCCGAGGATCACCGCGGCGAACATGCCGGTGATCTGATTGAACAATCCAATAAAGGTCTCGTTGGTGAGAATGGCGAAGTCGTCTTCTTCTCCGGGGCGATCGTGGCGGCGGGCGCGCATCAGGGCGCGCACTTCATCGATCAGGTTATCCAGAGCGCCCGGGGCCATACCCGCCCGTGCGGAGATGCTGAGGCTCTTGTGTTCTCCGTGGGTGTGCAGATAGGTGCTCAGCGGCATGTCGACGTAGTTGTCTTCACTCTGCCCGAAGACCTCACCCTTGCGCTCGCCAACGCCCACAATGGTGTAAATCTCGCCGTCAACGCGCAGCTCCTGGCCGATGGGGTTCTCATTGGGGAGGAGGTTGTCGACGATGTCGTAACCGACGATGACGTTGTGGGCGCCGGTTTTTTCATCGATCGGCGTGAGGGCCCGTCCCTCGACGACGTTCAGATTCTCAATGTCCACCATATTGGGAGTCCACCCGTTAATGGTGGTGTTGGTGGTGGACTGCTTGCCGTTCACCACCGTACCGGACGAGGAGAGCTCTGCCCCAATGGAGAGGCACCGGGTGCAGGTTCTCTGCAGATAGAGGTAGTCGTCGTAGGTGATGTCTTTGCGCTTGTTTTCCTTCAGGTATTCTTCGCCGGTAAAGATGACCGGATTGATGCGCTGAACCGTCATCACGTCCGATCCCTGGTTGGCGATCTTTTTCACCACGTACATCTTGGCGCCATTGCCCAGGGTGATGACGGCGATGAGAGAAGCCACGCTGATCACGACCCCGATGGTCGTGAGAATGGTGCGCATCTTGTTGGCCCAGAGGGACTGGAGCGCGACTTTGATGGCTTCGCTGAAGAGCATGCGCGTCGGTTCCCTTTCGTTCCGGAGACGAGCGAAAGAAATGGCTGATCCGGAATGAACCTCGTCCTAGTGTACGCAGAAACGCGGGGCCGCGTTCCCGGGATTCGGGCCGTTTGGCGTGTATGGCGTTCAGCGCGAGGTCTTCGCGGCGGAGACGGCGCTGTACTGCTCCCGGTACCAGGCGACGGTCCGGCGCAGGCCCTCCTCGAAGCTGACTTTCGGGTCGTAACCGAAAGCCTCCCGGGCGGCCGAGATGTCGGCCAGCGAATTCTGAATGTCCCCGGTACGAGGCGGCCCGTAGAGCGGTTCTTCCCGGAATTCAAGCAGCTCCGCGAGGATGCGCCAGGTTTCGTTCAGGGTGTGGCGCTCGCCGCAGGCGACGTTGAAGGTGCGGCCGGCAATTTTGTCCGCGGGGGCTTCAGCGGCGAGGAGATTGGCGGAGACGGCATTTTCGATGTAGGTAAAGTCGCGCCCCTGCTCGCCGTCGCCGTGGATGGTGGGCCGCTCGCCGCGCATCATCTGCAGGGTGAATTTCGCCATGACGCCGCTGTAGGGCGAATCGGGGACCTGGCGAGGCCCAAAGATGTTGAAGTAGCGGAGGCAGACGGTCTCAATGCCGTAGACCTGCCAATAGCTCTTCATGTAGAGCTCTCCGGCCAGCTTCTGCACCGGATAGGGCGCAATGGGCATGGGCACCATGGTTTCAACCCGGGGAAATCCAGGCTGATTGCCGTAGGCGGAGGATGACGCGGCGTAGACGATCCGCCGTACGCCGGCGGCGCGCGCGCCTTCGAGCAGGTTGAAGGTACCGTCCAGGTTGGCCGTGTGGCTGGTGCGGGGGTCTTTGACCGAGCGCGGCACGGAGGGCCGGGCCGCCTGGTGAAAGATGACCTCAATCCCCTCGCAGGCGCGGACAGTGGCTTCGGCGTCGCGGAGGTCGCACTCGATGAACTCAAATTGTGCGGCGGAGGGACCGCCGCGCAGCGCAGTCAGGTTTTCGCGGAGGCCGGTTTCAAAGTTGTCGAGGCCGCGAACGGCGGTGCCGCGCTCCAGGAGAGTCTGGGTAATCCAGGAGCCGATAAAACCGGCGCAGCCGGTAACGAGAATTCTTGTCATCGAATCTTCATCGTACCGGATTGAGGCTTTTGGATTGACCGCTCGTGCATACTAAGCAACACATGGAGACTCTTCCCCCTTTTCGCCTGGCGCCGTACTTTCGCACCCGTCCCTGGGGCTTTCACGACCTGACGCCGTGGTACGACTTCCACACCGAGGGTGAGCCGATCGGTGAGGTATGGCTGACTGGCGAGATGTGCGCCGCCGATACCGGCCCTTTGACCGGAATGAGCCTGGCCGACATCACGCGGCAGCACCGGAGCGCTCTGCTGGGAATCGGGATCCGCGAGAAGGATTTTCCGCTGCTGGTGAAGCTGCTTTTCCCGAAGGAAAAGCTGAGCGTGCAGGTGCACCCCGACGATGCCCTGGCCCAGCATTACGGCGAGCCGAGGGGCAAAACCGAATGCTGGTATGCGCTCGATGCCCGGCCCGGCGCACAGGTGGCGCTGGGAATTCGGCCTGGCGTCACGGTCGACCAGGTGAAGGCCGCGGTTGAGGACAATTCTCTGGAGTCGCTGCTGGAGATGGTCCCGGTCCAGAAGGGCGACATGATCCTGGTGGCCGCGGGGACGGTGCATGCGATGGGCCCCGGGGTGGTGATCCTGGAGACGCAACAGACCAGCGATCTGACTTATCGCATGTACGACTACGGAAGCGCCCGCGAACTGCACCTGGAGAAATCCTTCGCCGCGATGCGGCTGAAGACGACGGCCGGCAAAGTGCCGCCGCGAACCGTTGACGGGCACACCCTGCTGATCGACGAGCGCTATTTTCGCATCGAACGCTGGCCGGTCCGTCCCGGAACAGCCCTGGCGCTGCTCGATCCTTTGCCGGTGGTTCAAATGCTGTTTGTTGTCGGGGGCCGGATGCGGATTTCCGGGGACGGGTTCACACCCTTTGCCGTCGAGCGCAACCAGATGGCGGTGATTCCGGCTGCGACGCCGCGCTGGACGCTAGCGACCGAGGCGCCGACCGAGGTGATTCGAATCCTGCCTGCCGAAGGCTCGGCCGAAGGGTAAGATGAACGTTTAGCTCGGCAGACGCATCCATAAGAAACCATGGCCGTAACGATTGATTTTAGGCCGGTGATTCTCGCCGGCGGCAGCGGAACCCGGTTCTGGCCGCGCAGCCGGAGGGCACGGGCGAAGCAGATTCTTGCGCTGGACGGCGAGCGGACGATGATCCAGCGGACGCTGGACCGCCTGACCGCTGCGGGCGATGGGCAGGCCCTGGCGCAGCCGCAGGACGTGTGGGTGATCACCAACGACCTGCTCTCCACCGCCATTTGCACACAGCTGGACTGCGTGCCGGAGCATCAGGTGGTTTGCGAGCCGGCGGCGCGGAACACAGCGCCCGCAGCGGGACTGGCGGCGTTTCTCATCGAGCGGCTGTATCCGGAGGCTGTAATCGGGATCTTCCCGGCCGATCACGTGATTGCCGATGACGCAGCCTTCGTCGCGACCATCCGCAGGGCCATTATGCTGGCGGCGGCCGGCGACAACATGGTGGTGCTGGGCATCGAACCGACGCGGCCGGAGACCGGCTACGGCTACATCGAGACGGGAGAGGCGTTCGAACCGGGCATCCTGCGGGTGCGTCGCTTCACCGAGAAGCCGAACCGGGAACGCGCGGAGACGTTTGTCGCCGCAGGGAATTATTTCTGGAACAGCGGCATGTTCGTGTGGAGCGCGAAGACACTGGCGAATGCCATGCGGCAGCACTTGCCGGAGACGGCTCCCCTGCTGGAGAAGATTGTCGCGGCCTGGGATACGCCCGATTTCGAGAGAGTCTTCCGCGAGGTCTACCCGCAGTGTGAAAACATCAGCGTGGATTACGCGATTCTCGAGCCACGTTCCGCCAAAGGCGAGCACCACTCCAATCTTTATTGCCTGCCGGCACGCTTTGGCTGGAGCGACCTGGGATCGTGGACGGCACTGCATGAATATCAGGTGGAGCAGAATGCGGCCGACGATGCCGAGAACGTCGTGCAGGGGGCGGGGACCGTGGTGATCGGCTCGAAGGGCAATTATGTGTATAGCCCGGACAAGGTCATTGCCCTGGTCGGCGTGGAAGATCTGGTTGTGGTGGAGACGAATGACGCGCTGCTGATCACCAACCGGCGCCACTCCCAGGACGTGGGCAAAGTGGTGAAGGAACTGCAGGCGCGCGGAGACGAGAAGCTCATCTGATGGCTCAGAAATCCCGTGTTCAATCGCCGGTAAAGTTTGGTACGGACGGCTGGCGCGGCGTCATCGCCGATGACTTCACTTTTGAGAACGTGCGCGCGGCTGCCGGAGCGATCGCCAGCTACGTTCTGGAGAAGGAAGACGCGTCGAAAGGCGTCTGCATCGGCTACGACACGCGCTTCGGATCGCCAGCCTTCGCTGCGACGGCGGCAGAGGTGCTCGCCGGCGCGGGCATCCCGGTACAACTGGCCGATCGCATCACGCCGACTCCGGCGTTGTCCTACGCGGTGAAGACCCGCGGCGCCGCGGGCGGGGTGATGATTACGTCGAGCCATAATCCTGCGCAGTGGAACGGAGTGAAGTACAAGGCCAGCTACGGCGGGTCGGGCAGCCCCGGCATCATGACGGAGATCGAGAGCCGTCTGGGCCGGCCGCTGCCATCGGGATCAACGGCAAAGATCGAGCGTGTGAACTTTGTGCCTCCTTACGTTGAGGCGATCCAGAAGTTCGTCGACCTGGATTTGATCGCACGGTCGGGATTCCGCTTCGCCATCGACTGCATGTATGGCGCGGGCGCCGGCATCGTGGCGGGGATCTTCGACCGCATCGGCGTGGACTATGTGCAGATCCGCGCGAACCACGATCCTCTCTTTCCGGGCATCAATCCGGAGCCGATCGAGCCGCATGTTCGCGCCTGCCAGGAGATCGTCGTCGAGAAGAAATGCGACGCGGGGCTCATTACGGATGGCGATGCCGACCGCATCGGCGCGGCGGACGAAAACGGAAACTTTGTCGATCCGCACAAGATTTACGCCGTGCTGCTGCAGTGGATTCTGGAACGCAAGCAGTGGCCTGGCGACGTCACGCGGGCGTTCAACACCACGTCCATGCTGGACCGCATCGCAGCGCGCTATGGGCGGAAGTTGCACGAGCATGGCATCGGCTTCAAGTTTGTCTGCGATCTGATGCTGACGGAGGACATCCTGATTGGCGGCGAGGAGTCGGGGGGAATTGGGATTCGCCGCCATCTGCCGGAGCGCGATGGGCTCCTGAATTCCCTGCTGCTGGCCAATGTCATGGCCGAGGAGAAGAAGACCCTGGGTCAGCTGGTGGAGCGGGTGCAGCGGGAGTACGGCGAGCATCACTACGGTCGAATCGATCTGCATATCCCGGACGCGCAGAAGAACGCGACAATCGCCCGCGCCCGGGCCGGCGTGAGCGAAATGGCGGGGATGAAGGTCGTAAACGTCGAGACGCTGGACGGCATCAAGCTGTGGCTCGACAACCCGGAGGCGAAATCGAAGCCCAATGCGGCAAAAACCTGGCTGCTGCTGCGCGCGTCTGGCACGGAGCCGCTGCTGCGGATCTATTCCGAATCGTGCTCGAAGGAATCCGTAAAGAGATTGCTGGAAGCGGCGCGGGAGTACGCCATGAGCAGCGAGTAGCCGTCCGAAGGCGGGTTTCCATCTGCCCGCATTTGCAGGACTGCCATCTCCCCGGCGTACCATGGTGATTGCTTTTTTGGAGGTTCCCATGGCGCAGCCAGTCGCCGATTTTCCCTACGTCACCCGCCTGAACATCCTGCACGAGCCGCTGGAGGTCATCGACGAAAAGTCGATTGCGGACACCTGCACGCACAAGTGGTTCAACCAGACGCTCTGCCAGGTGAACAGCAGCGTCGTGCGCATGGCGGTGATCGAAGGCGAGTACCACTGGCACCAGCACACGGCGGACGACGAATTTTTCTATGTGATCGAAGGCCAGCTGCTCATCGATCTGGAAGGCCGGACCGTGGAGTTGGCGCCGCGCCAGGGCTTCGTGGTGCCCCGCGGCACGATGCATCGGACCCGCGCCCCGCATCGGACCGTGATCCTGATGGTGGAAAACGCCGGGATCATTCCGACCGGCAACTGAACAACAGGTGACAGGTTACGGGTTACAGATGCGACGCAAATCACCTGGCAGGAATCTGATCTGAGAGTGAATCTCGCTGGAGAGGTGTTATGAGCGCAACTGCCGTTTCGACCGAGAAACAAGCTTCCCTGACTTCCCTTCCTGCCTGGAAGGCGTTGCAGTCGCACTACGAGAGGATCCGCAATCAGCACCTGCGCGAGCTGTTCCGCAGCGATCCTGGACGCGGCACGCGCCTGGTGGCCGAAGCGGAAGGCATTTACTTCGACTACTCCAAGCACCGCATCACGGACGAGACGGTGAAGCTGCTGCTCGATCTGGCGGAGCAGAGCGGCCTCGCCGAGCGAATCGAAGCGATGTTCACCGGCGAGAAGATCAACATCACCGAGAAGCGCGCGGTCCTGCACACAGCGCTGCGCGCCCCGCGCGACGCAAAGATCGTCGTCGATGGCGAGAACGTCGTGCCGGGCGTGCACGAAGTGCTCGACCGGATGAGCGACTTCTCTAACCGCGTCCGCAGCGGCGCGTGGAAGGGCTTTACGGGCAAGCGGATTCGCAACGTCATCAACATCGGCATCGGCGGTTCGGATTTGGGGCCGGTGATGGCCTATGAGGCGTTGCGCCACTACAGCCAGCGCGACATGACCTTCCGCTTCGTCTCCAATGTGGACGGAACGGATTTTGCCGAGGCGACGCACGACCTCGACCCCGAAGAGACGATGTTCATCATCTCGTCGAAGACCTTCACCACGCTGGAGACGATGACGAATGCCAGCACCGCCCGGCAGTGGAGCCTGAAGAAGCTGAAGGACGAAAAAGCCGTCGCAAAGCATTTCGTCGCCGTCTCCACCAACGCGAAGGAAGTGTCGAAATTCGGCATCGATACGGCGAACATGTTCGGCTTCTGGGACTGGGTGGGCGGCCGCTACTCCATGGATTCGGCGATCGGCCTTTCCACCATGTTGGCCGTCGGGCCGGAGAACTTTCGCGCGATGCTGGCCGGTTTTCATTCCATGGATGAGCATTTCCGCCGGACGCCGTTCGCGAAGAATCTGCCGGTCCTGATGGGCCTGCTGACCCTCTGGTACACGGATTTCTTCGGGGCGGAGACAGTCGCCGTCCTGCCCTACGATCAGTACCTGAAGCGCTTCCCGGCGTATCTACAGCAACTCACGATGGAGAGCAACGGCAAACATGTAACCCTCTCCGGCGAGCGCGTGCAGTACGAGACCGGGCCGATTTTCTGGGGCGAGCCGGGGACGAACGGTCAGCACTCCTTCTACCAGCTCATCCATCAGGGGACGCGGATCATCCCTTGTGATTTCATTGGCTTCTCGAAGACACTGAATCCATTGGGTGATCATCACGACCTGTTGATGGCGAATGTTTTTGCACAGGGCGAGGCTCTTGCCTTTGGCAAGACGCCGGACCAGGTGAAGGCCGAGGGGACGCCCGACTGGCTGGTGCCCCATCGAGTGTTCGAGGGCAATCGACCGTCCAGCACGTTCCTGCTGGACGAGCTCACCCCCGAGGCGCTGGGTAAGCTGGTGGCTCTCTATGAACACAGCGTCTTCACCCAGGGCGTGATCTGGCAGATCGACTCGTTCGACCAATGGGGCGTGGAGCTGGGCAAAGTTTTGGCGAAGAAGATCATCGGGGAGCTGGAGGGCTCCGGGCCGGCGGCCGGGGCGCACGACAGCTCGACCACAGCCCTGATCGACAGGTACCGAAAGCAACGCGGCTGAGCGTGCAACCAGCAGCTTTTGGGCGTAACTTTTCATCTAAACGCGTGTTGGATCAGGCAGAAACAGTGTCGCTTCGGGTGGCACTGCGTCTGATCCCACGAACGCAGATGAAAGAGGCCCGAAGCGCGGGGGTTGCGAATGAAGAATTTGGATCGAAAGTTTCGGATGGCAATCAGCTGGGCGCTGGCGCTTGCCTTCTGCTTTGCAGTTCTCGCAGGAAGCCAGGCGTCCGCTCAGGCAGCGGGCAGCAACGACAGCGGCCTGCAGTCAGCGGTGTCGAGCGCGCTGGCCCAGGATCCTGTTCTCAAGAATCAGCCGGTGATCGCGACGACCGCGAATGGAGTAGTCACGCTGACCGGCAGTGTGGAAACAGAACAGCAGCGGCGGCAGGCGGAAACCGATGCCGCCAACGTCACCGGCGTCAGCGGAATCGAAAACAAGATCACCGTGACCGGACAGTCGGAATCGTCTGGGGAGCAGCAGGCTCCTCCGCCGCCGTCCGAACAGCAGGATCAGGGGCAGGAGTCAAACGTGCCTCCTCCGCCGCCGGACGAGTCCCAGCAGCCGTCCTCCACGCAAAATCAGCAGTCCATACCACCCCCGCCGCCGCCCGATCAAAGCACGGGCCGGGCGCCCTATAACGGCGAGCAGCCGGGCTACAACAACTATCCTCCGCCGCAGCCTCCGAGCGGACCGGTGACCATCCCGGCGGGCACTCTGCTGCAGATTCGTCTGAGCGGACCGCTGGATTTGGCAAAAGTCCAGGATGGCACAGCGTTCCAGGCAACTGCAGCCAGCGATGTGTTTGAAGGCAACGTGCTCGCGATCCCGCGCGGCGCCGTTCTCCAGGGAACGGTGGTTCATGTGAAGAAGCCAGGTGCCCTGGGTGGTAACGGCGAACTGCAGTTGCAGGTCTCATCGGTCGACCTGGGCGGACACAGCTATCCGGTGACGACGGACCTTTGGTCCAGTAAGGGGCCAAACAAGGCCGGGTATACGGCCGGAAACACGGTCGGAGGCGCCCTGGTGGGCGCGCTGATCGGTGGACTGATCGGGCGGGGCGGCGGCGCGGCGGCAGGCGCCCTGGTGGGCGGCGGCGCGGGGCTGGCGGCCTCGGCGGCCACCAACGGTCCGCGGATTTATCTGCCTGCCGAGTCGCTGCTGAACTTCCACCTCGCGGCGCCGGTGACCGTGCAGCCGGTCTCCTGGCAGGAGGCGCAGAGGCTGGCACGGAATGCTCCGCAGCTGGTTCGGCGGCCGGTGTACCGCGGTTACTATCCGTATCCTTATCCCTACCCTTACGCTCCTCCTCCGCCGCCGCCGGGGTACGGCTACCCTTACCCGTATTAATCGATACGAAGTAAGCTGATGGCAGGGGCCGCTCCTCGGGGCGGCCCCGCTGTTCCCTCACAGAGAGGAGCGGACTTCCGGGGCGAACGGTGAGCCTTCCGTGCCGTGCGCCGGCCGGAGCGTCCAACAGAGGAGTGGGTCCCACAACATCCATCGAGGGCAGGCAGGAGAGCGGGCGCAAAGCGCCGAACCGCGCGCACCGGCTGACCCGGCGAACGTTTCTCGCGCTTTCCGCAGCTTCGGTGGGCGGCTTCGCGCTTTATTCGGGCGAGGTGGCGCGGCACGAAATCAGCGTGGAAGAACACACGATCCACCTGGCTCGCCTGCCCGACGTCTTTCGCGGCATGCGCATCGCGCAGATCTCCGACATCCACTACCTGGAGTTCACGGAGCCCTACTTCGTGCGCGAGATCGTGGATCATGTGAATCGCCTGAGGCCGGACATGGTGTTGATCACCGGGGACTTTGTCACATATGGTCCCATTCGCTTCCCCCCCACGCCGATTCACAAGGCCTTCGCTCTGCGGCACATGCCGGAATGCGCCTCGATCCTGAGCAAAATCGAGGCTCCGCTGCGTTACACGTCTCTGGGCAATCACGACCAGATGGTCAACGGGCGCGCGATCTGGCACATCCTGGTGGACCACGGACTTCCCTGCCTGTACAACACGAGCGTGCCGCTCGAGCGGGACGGCCAGCGCCTGTGGCTGGTGGGGCTGGGAAGCGCGTGCGTGGGGGCGGCCAATCCCGAGCAGGCGATTCCAGCCCATGTGGTTCGGGACAAAGAGGCGATGATCGTGATGGCCCACGAGCCGGATATTCTGCCGGAGATCGCGAAGTATAACGCTGACCTGATGCTTTCCGGCCACACGCACGGCGGGCAAATCCGGGTTCCCTTCCTGCGGCCTGCGTTTTTGCCGGAGTATGGACGGCGGTACGTCGAGGGCTGGTTTCAGTACGGCGCGACCCATCTCTATGTAAATCGCGGCATCGGCACCATCGCCGTCCCGATGCGCCTGAACTGTCCACCGGAGATCACGGTGTTTACGCTGGCCTGAGGTCAGCGCTCCTGAGCGGGCTCGCGAACGCTGATGCCCAGCGCTTTCATTTTGCGGTAGAGGTGGCTGCGTTCGAGGCCCAGCGTTTCGGCGGCGCGGCTCATATTCCCGTTGCAGTCGTCGATCTTCTTCAGGATGTACTCGCGCTCGTAGGCGTCGCGAGCCTGCTGCAGCGTATCGAAGTCGCCGGAGCGCACCGCCGTGCGGTGGACCAGCATGGGCAAATGGCGCCGCTCGATGCGCTGAGCCTGGGGATTGAGGATCAGCACCCGCTCAATCACATTCTTCAGTTCGCGAACGTTGCCGGGCCAGTGGTAGTGACGGAGCAGTTCGATGGCGTCGTCGGCCATCTCGATGCGGGGACGGCCGTACTCGCGTCCGAAGCCGCGGAGGAATTCGCGGACCAGCAGCGGAATGTCCTCGCGCCGATCGCGCAGCGGCGGCACGAAAAACGGAATCACATTGAGACGATAGAAAAAATCCTCGCGAAAATTGCCTCTGGCGATCTCGTCTTCCAGGTTCTTGTTGGTTGCCGCGATGACGCGCACGTCCACGCTGACGGGCTGCAAAGCGCCGACCGGGAGAAAGCGCTGTTCGTCCAGCGCGCGCAGCACCTTGCCCTGCATCTTCAGGCTCATGTCGCCCACTTCGTCGAGGAAGAGCGTCCCCCCGTTGGCGCGCTCGAAGGTGCCGCGCTTCTCCGGAGGTCCTCCGGACACTGCGCCATTGCGATAGCCGAAAAGCTCGCTCTCGATGAAGTCCTCGGGAATGGCCGCGCAGTTCAGCTCCACAAAGACGCGGTCGCGGCGGAGGCTTTCCGCATGGATTGCGCGCGCGATCAGCTCTTTGCCCGATCCGGATTCGCCATAGATGAGCACGCGGCCGTTGGTGGGGGCCATGAGCTTGATCTGCTGGCGGAGCGCGCGCGCCTGCACGCTCTCCCCGGTAATCTGCTGCTCGACGGAAAGCTGCCGGCGAAACTCCAGATTGTCGGCGCGCAGACGCTTCGCCTCGATCGCGTTCTTGACGACGATCAGCGTCCGCTCCAGCATGAGCGGCTTCTCCAGAAAGTCGAAGGCGCCCAGCTTCGTGGCCTTCACCGCGGTCTCGATGGTGGCATGGCCGGAGATGACGATGACCTCGGGACGCGTGTCGGCATCCAGCGCGCGCAGCTCCGCCAGGACCTCCAGTCCGTCGCGATCGGGCAGCCAGATATCGAGCAGCAGAAGGTCGTAGACGGGATCGCGCGCCTGGGTGAGCCCCTCGGCTGCCGTGGCGGCACTGGCGACGGCGTAGCCTTCTTCGCGGAGAATCTCCTCGAGAGTCTCGCGTATCTCGGCTTCATCGTCCACGATGAGGATATGGTTCATTCGGGGGTCAGACGGTTTTGGTCAGTGCCGGCGCCGGCGTGCTTTCGGTCGGGGCCGGCTCAGCCAGCGGCAATTCGATAATAAAGCGCGCGCCGGCGGGCACGTTGTTTTCCGCACGAATCGTGCCGCCGTGATCCTGCACGATTTTGGCGACGATGGAGAGCCCCAGCCCCGTGCCGCGATGCCGGGTCGAAATCCAGGGCAGGAAAAGGCGCTCGCGCATGTCGTCGGTGATACCGGGCCCTGTATCGGCGACGACAATCTCGGCCATTCCGCGGGTGTCGGCCGCGCCGGTCTGGATGGACAGCACGCGCAGCAGGCTCTCCTGCATGGCCTCAGCGGCATTGTCGATAAGATTCGCGAGAGCGCGCCGCAGGGCTTCCGGATCGGCCATGACCGGAGGCAAACCGGGATCGAGGCGCTTTTCGACACGGACCGTTCCCATGCGTCCCTCGAAGAGCAGCAGCGCGTTCTCGACAATTTCATTCAGATCCGCCAGCTGCGGGTGAGCTACAGGGAACTGCGCCAGTGCGGCAAACTGACCGACCAGGGTGCGCAGCGACTCGACGGAACCCAGGATGACATCGCAGCACTTGCGGATGACGCCGGGGGATTCGGGCAGGCTGCGGTCGACGTGCCGCCGGATGCGCTCAGCGGACAAGGTAATCGGCGTGAGCGGGTTGCGGATCTCATGGGCAACGCGCTGGGCCACTTCCTTCCAGGCGGCCTGGCGCTGCGCATGGAGAAACTCGGAGACGTCCTCCAGCACGAGAATCGAACCAAAGCCCGGCCCCCCGCGAGCATCGAGCGCGGCCATGGTGACGGAGAGATTGACAACACCGCGCTGCGTCCGCAGCTCAAACTCCGATGAGGCCGTCCCCATGCGGTGGGCGCGCCGATCCAGTCGCAGCAGATCCTCGGCAAACTCTTCGGGAACCAGTGAATCGACCAGGACGCCGGTGAGGTTGGGCTGGCCCTTGAGCCGAAGCAGCTCTGCAAAGGCGCGATTGCCGAGGACGATTCTGCGCGAGGCATCGAGAGTCACGACCCCGGAGGGAATCGTTTCCAGAATCGTCTCCAGTTCCTTGCGCCGCGCCTCGACGGCGAGATTGGCCGTGGAAAGCTCGCGCGCGGAGGATTCCGCGAGCAGGCGGCTCTGTTCCAGGTCAGCCGCCATGTGGTTGAACGAGCGCACCAGCTCGCCCATCTCCGCCGTCGCCTGCACCGTCACTCTGTGGCGGTAGTCGCCTCGGCCAATCACGTCCATGGCATCGGCCAGGGCCTCGAGCGGGCCCGTCATTTGCCGCGAGACGTAGAGCGCCAGCCAGCTGCTGGCAAAAAACACCAGCGCCGTCAGCATGAGGAGGAGCAGGAAATAGGTGGTACGGATGACCCGGCGCTGGCGATAGAGCGCCCAGTACTGGTTGGTGCCGCTGCTCAGGTCGGCCATGATCGAGTTCAGGCCGGCCGGCATGGGCACGCCGACAACAATCACGCCGCCCGCCGGCAGACTGGCCGCGCCCAGGGCGTATTCCGTTCCCGCTACCACCAGCATCGGCTCGTCGGAACGCTGCGCGGCCTTCAGAATTGCCGGCGACAGCGAAGCTCCCCTGGGAATCGCCGACACATCGTCCGGGGCGATCCAGGAATGAACCTGCGCCGGTCCGGTGTTTTGCGGCAGCTCGTAGGTCGCAAAGAGAGCCGAATCCTGATAGAGGATCGCGAAGCCGCCCTGGAGGGTGATCTGGTGGCTGCGGAGTTCGTCGAGAATCGCCTGCCGGTTCGCCTGTTGCAGGGTGGCGGAGAGAGGCTGGGAGCGGGCAATGCTCTCCGCCTCAGAGCGCGCGTTGAGAGCGGCGTAGTGGGAGAGCTCCATGGCGATCTGGGTCGATTCCGCGCGCACCTCTACAGCAGGAGTTGAAAACCATCTGTCCAATGAGCGATTTAGCAGCAGAAAACTGAACAGAAACATGAATAACGCGGGGACGAAAGACAGCAGCAGCGCTCCAATGAACATGCGCGTGCGCAGCCTGGCGCCCAGCACCTGGCTGCGCTCCTCTGCCAGAAGCTTGATGAGGTTGCGCAACAGGAGCACGAGAACGACGACAAACAGCAGAAAGACCAGGACGGAGAGAGAGGTGAGGAGGATAATCTGCGCTGTCGTGTGCGGATTTAACTGGCGCAGATTAAAGGCGTTCAGTCCGATCAGCAAAAGCAGCAGGACAAAAACGGCCGCGCCCAGCAGAATCAGTGTGGTTCGCCGATTGCGCGCTTCAGCCAAATGAATGCTCCGCCGGATACGGGACGATTATAGGCGGAGGATGCACTAAAATGCTGTTTCTGAAAGCGAAAGAGCTTTCGGACCGGGCAGGTCATCCGGCCAACTTCTGAAAAGGAAAAAGCATCGAGTTTCGCTATGAAAGTGACCCACTTCCCCCAGTGCCTGGCCACCGCGGCTTTGGCGAGCGCGTTCCTCGTGGCGGGCTGCAGCAAGAGCGCTCCCCCAGCCAATAGCCAGAGTTCGACACCGGCGGCCCAGCAGCCTGCGGCTGCCAACAATCCGCCGGCGCCGCCCCCGGACACGACAGCACCCGCACAGCCTCCGGCGTCGGCTCCAACCCAGGCCTCTTCAGCCCCTGCCCCGGCGGCAGCGCCTCCACCCGCGGCCCGTGTGACCATCCCGGCAGGGACGCCGATTCGCGTGCGCCTCGATGAAGACCTGGGATCGAAGATCAGCCAGGCAGGCGAGACCTTCGACGCCACCGTGGCGGACGCCGTGGTTGTCGGCGGGCAGACGGTGATCCCCCGTGAAGCTCGCGCCGAAGGCGTGGTCATCGATGCGAAGGCTCTGGGCCACTTCAAAGGCGGCGCCCTGCTCGAGCTGCGTCTGGAGCGGGTGAAGACGCGATGGGGCAGCTATCCGGTCGCAACCAGCACCATGTCTCAGGTGGAAAAGGGTAAAGGCAAGCGCACCGCTCTGTTCGCGGGCGGCGGCGGGGCTTTTGGGGCGATCATCGGCGGGCTGGCCGGAGGCGGCAAAGGCGCCCTGATCGGCGGGCTGGCCGGGGCCGGGGCCGGATCCGCGGGCAGCGCCATGACCGGGAACAAGGAGATCTTCCTCCCGGCCGAGACGCTGGTCACGTTCCGCCTCGAGCACGGCGTGCACATCACCGAGCAATAGCCGCAATTGAATGCGAAAGGGGCGCGGCCATCCGGCTGCGCCCTTCGCATCTAAGCCAGAAGCTCGCGGACTGCCTTCCAGGGCTTCTTCTGCGAAACGGCGACCGGCTCGCAGGTCAGCGTGCCGTCGTAGGTGTTCACGCCATCGCGAATGCCGTCGTCTTCCTGGATGGCCTTCTTCGCTCCCTGCCGAGCCAGCCGCATGACGTAGGAGAAGGTGGCGTTGGTCAGTGCCAGCGTAGATGTATTCGGCACCGCCGCAGGCATGTTGGTCACGCAGTAGTGCACGACGCCGTTCACCTCGAACGCCGGATCGCTGTGGGTGGTGGGCCGGGCGGTCTCGACGCAGCCGCCCTGATCGATGGCGACGTCCACAATCACCGCGCCTTTCTTCATCTTCATCACCATCTCGCGGGTGACGATCTTCGGAGCGGCAGCCCCTGGGATCAAAACCCCGCCGATGACCAGATCGGCCTCCTGCACCGCCCGCGAGACGTTCCAGGTATTCGACGCGAGCGTGAAGAGGCGTCCGTTGAAGATGTCGTCCAGCTCACGCAGGCGATTCAGATTCAGGTCCACCAGCGTGACCCGCGCGCCCATGCCCAGGGCGATCTTTGCAGCGTTCGTGCCGACGATGCCGCCGCCGATAATGCAGACGCTGGCGGGAGGCACTCCAGGCACTCCGCCCAGCAGGACACCGCGCCCGCCTTTTTCCTTTTCCAGATAAGCGGCGCCCACCTGCACAGCCATGCGGCCCGCGACTTCCGACATGGGCGTGAGCAGCGGCAGAGTGCCGGCGCGGTCGCGGATGGTCTCGTACGCGATGCCGACGACTTTCTTCTGCAGCAGCTTCTCGGTGAGATCCGGAAGCGGAGCAAGGTGCAGATAGGTGAAGAGCACCAGGCCCTCACGGAAGAAGCCGTACTCCTTCTCGACGGGCTCCTTGACCTTGACCACCATATCGGCGTTGCCCCAGACGTTATGCGCGGAGCCGACAATCTCCGCCCCAGCAGACTGATACTCGTCGTCGGTGAACGCGGACAGGTCGCCGGCATGGGTTTCCACCAGCACCTTGTGGCCGGCGTCGGCAAGAGATTTCACCCCCGCCGGGGTAATGCCCACACGGCTCTCGTGGTCTTTCACTTCCTTTGGAACGCCAATAATCATCGTCGGGCTGAGGCCCCCAGTCTGCGGGAAAGGTCAGATGCGAACTCTACATCCTATCGCACAGCAGCCGACGCAGCTCCCGGGTGAGGTTTCCCGGGGTCACCGGCTTGGTCAGGAAGACCGTCGCCGCGTCGGCAACGCCGTCAATCACATTTCCGCTGACGACAATCGCCGGCAGCCCCGGCTTCAGGCTTCGGACGCGAGCGATGAGCCTTTGGCCGCCCATGCCCGGCATCTTCGCATCGGTCACGATGGCATCCAGCGCAGCGAGGTTCTTGCGCGCGGACTCCAGCCCGGCAGAGCCGTTTTCGCAGGCAATGACCTCGTATCCGGCAGCCTGAAGGACTTTGGTGAACAGCAGGCGAACCGCGCGGTCGTCCTCGACGACAAGAATCGTCGCGGCGGGAGCCCGGTGGTCCGGCGTTTTCTCGCGCGCGTTCAGGGGGGAGTCTTTTCGCGGGAGGAACTGGTTTCTGGCTGGCGGAACTGGCCGAGAGGTCCAAAGAGCAGCGCGGTCCCAAAGATCGTTGAACGTATGAAACTATCACGGCTGTCGCGGCAGGACAATGCTCCGGTCCCGCGGCGCCGTTACGATTGGATTTACAGCCACCCTCGGGCTCGCGCCAGGCGGGCGGCTTCCACGCGGTTGGATGCGCCCAGCTTGCTGATCGCCTCGGAGAGGTAATTCCGGATGGTTCCCTCCGACAGGTGCAGTTCGTCGGCGATCTCGCCGCTGGACTTTCCCTCTCCGGCGCGCCACAGGATCTGGCGCTCGCGCTCGGTCAGCGGATCGGGGCCGCTGTCCCAGGCTTCCACGGCCAGATCGGGATCGACCACCCGCAGCCCCCGATGGACCCGCCGCACGGCCTCCGCCAGCTCCGCGGACGGGCGATCTTTCAGCAGGTATCCCTTCGCGCCGGCTTCGAGCGCGCGGCGCAGATAGCCTGACCGCGCAAACGTCGTCAGGATGATGACCCGAGTCTGCGGCTGCCGCTCGCGGACTTCGGCGGCCAGCGTGAGCCCGGTCATCTCCGGCATTTCGATGTCGGTGACCAGCACGTCGGGCTTGTGCTTCCCCACCTGGGCCAGGGCTTCGCGGCCATTCGCCGCGCGGGCACACACGGCAATGTCCGGCTCGGTTTCCAGCAGCGCCGCCAGCGCGCCCAGCACCATGGCCTGGTCTTCGGCGACGACCACCTGAATCTTTTTCACGAACGGACACCCTGGGGCGGAATCTCGACCAGCAGCCGCGTTCCCTGCCCTGAATCGATGCGCAGCCGGCCGCCGATCGACTCCACGCGCTCGCGCATGCCGCGCAGCCCGTTGCCTTCGGCGCGAATGCCGCCGCGGCCGTCATCCTCGACCACCAGTTCGGTCCCGTCGCCGTTAGCGTGAAAATCCAGCCGGCAGTGGCTGGCCTGGGCGTGGCGCACAATGTTGGTCACCGCCTCGCGCACGATCAGCGAGACGACCGTCTCTTCCGCAGGCGCGAACAGCGGCGGCCTGGCTTCGCATTCGAGCGTCACGCCCGCTGCGTCGAGGATCTTCCTGGCCCGATCGATCTCCGCGGCCAGCCCTTCAGAGCGGTAGCCGCGAATGGCCTCGCGCACTTCACCCAGGGCTTTGCGGGCGATCTGCTCCACCTCGCCAATCTCGGTGCGGGCTCGCTCGGGGTCGCGCTCCATCAACTTACCCGCCAGCTCGGACTTCAGCACCACCACCGAAAGCGTGTGCCCAAGCACGTCGTGCAGATCGCGGGCGATGCGCTCGCGCTCGGCCAGCTTGGCCAGATGAGCAATCTGCTCATGAGCGAGATTCAACTGCTTGTTGGCCCGCATGCGCTGCGCCGCCACCAGATTGCCCGAGCCCACCGCAACGGCAATGAAGACGCAGAAGATCCACGACCAGGGACTCAGATGCAGCCACCAGCCTTCGACCATCATGCTGACCGAGACAAACACAAAAGTCCCGACGGAAAAAGCAATCGACTCCGTCACGAAGGGCACAAATGCGGCCACGTAGATGAACATGCCGCAGGCGCCTGCGTTGTACGGGTAATACACGAGCGCGAGAATGGTCATCGCCTTGAGTACGCCCATCTGAACCCGGCGCGACGAGGAGCGAACCATCGTGATGTACAGGCCGATGAAAATGGAAAACGCGATGCCGAAGGCGATCCACGATTTTGCGCTGTGCTCCTGGATCGGCTGGATGATGAAGAAGACCGAATAGACGAGCCAGATCAGCTCGAAGGCGCGGCCGCGCCAGCCGGGATTTTGCCGGATCAGGCCGCCCCGCGCGCCGATCTCGGCCACGTGCAGCTCATCGAGCAGAGACTGCGCCACCGAGGGCTCACACGGCGGCAGCAGCGGTCCCGCATTGGACTCGGCTTCCCTCACGCCTTTGCCTCAATTCGCTGAAAGAGGATCCATGTCACGCCCAGCATCAACAGGGTAAATCCTGCCAGAGCTTCCCAGTGGATCATCATGCTGCCTGGCCGGGCGAACCCAAAGGGATGGAGCGCAAGCTGCGCAAGATGGTAGGTCGGCAGCGCCGGCGCAATCACCTGCAGCCAGTGGGGCAGGTACTGGATCGGCATCCAAAAGCCCGACGCAAAGGACATAGGCAAATAGATGAGGTTGATGATGCCAGGGCCGGAATTGGGCGGCACCAGCAATGCGGCCAGCAGCGCCATGGCGGTAAAAGGTACCGACCCGGCCAGGACGACACCGCAGAGCTCGAGCACCTGCCCGATCGAGACCCGAACGCCGCCAAACGCCACGCCCAGCACCGTCAGCAGCAGTACGATGATCAGCGAAAAGGCGGCGCAGCCCATGACTTTCGCCGCGAGGTAGACGATGCGCGGCATTGGGCTGGCCTGCTTCACCTCCAGCCATCCCTGAGCGCGCTCCATCGCAATGGCCATGCCGATGCCGAAGAGGCAGGCTGAAACCACGCCCATGCAGCTGTAGGCGGGCACCAGGTACTCGCCGTATCCGCTGGCACGGTTCGAGATGCCGAAGAGCAAAAAGAAGACGAGTGGAAAGCCGATGACCGAGAACGAAAAGGCCTTCGTCCGCAGCATCCGGACAAACTCGTACTGCGTCTCCTTGCGAAAGACCCGGGCATAGTAGCCAGGCCCAAGGGAGGGCCGCGGGATGGCGATGGTTTGCGTGGCCATGACGATTTCTCCTCTCGTTGCAGGTCAGTTCGTTGCGTCGCTGGTGAGTGACAGAAAGGCGTCTTCCAGAGCGGCGGCTGAGATTTCCAGCCCGTGCAGGCTCTCATCGCGCTGCAGCATCTCGCGTACGACGCGCTCCGGATGCTCGGCCTGGATCACGACTGCCTCGCGGTCCTGCTGCACGTCGGAAACCGTGGGCAGTCCGCGCAGGAACTCCGGATCGAGCTGGGTGATGCAGCGGATCCGCCGGCCCGTGACGCGATGCTTGATTTCAGCCGACGTGCCCTCGCACCGCAACTTGCCTTTGTTGAGGACGACAATCCGGCTGGCCAGCATGTCAGCCTCCTCCAGATAGTGGGTGGTCAGCAGCACGGTCTTGCCCGCTGCCGAAAGCGCCCTCACCTGATCCCACAGACCGCGCCGCGATTCGATATCCATGCCAACGGTCGGCTCGTCGAGAAGGATGAGGTCGGGGTTGCCGCAGAGCGCCAGCCCGAAGAGCGTCCGCTGCTTCTGGCCGCCGGAGAGTTTGCCGAACATCTGGTTCGCCACCGACTCCAGCCGCGCCGTGCGGATCACTTCCTCGCTGCTCAGCGGATTCGGATAGTAGCTGCGGAACAGGTCGATGTGCTCGCGCACGCGCAGCATCTCCGGCACGCGGCTCACCTGCATCATGGCGCCAATGCGCGTTCGTGCGTCGGCGTCGCGCGGATCGCGCCCCATCACGCGCACGCTGCCGGCGTCGGCGCCGATCAGCCCCAGCAACAGGCGGACGGCCGTCGTCTTTCCGGCTCCGTTGGGGCCCAGAAGGGCGACGACTTCTCCCGCGTGCAGGGTCATCGAGAAGTTGTCGAGAGCGGTGATTGCGCCGTATCGCTTGGTAACGGAATGCAGTTTCGCCACCGGCTTCCCTTGCGCGGCAACGACGGGCGATTCGGCGGCCAGATTCTGAGGAAACGCTGCGAGTGTAGCGGACATCGATTCTCTCCTGCCGCGCGGTCCTCAGCGGCATACACAGAATCGCGCAGTCCGGGGCTCAGCCCCAGTGGGCTTTGTCAGCAAAGCGATCTGACAATTGTCACCCCGGCCTCCGGGGCCGGATCCGGCTAGTGCAGCTTCTCCGGCGCGTTGCGTCCGAAGCGCGCATCGATCGGCTGCCGACCGGCAAAGCCGTCCTCGATGCGGTGCCACCACGCAATGCGCGGCTCGCCGCGCTTCCAGCACAGCAGCACGGTTTCGCCTTCGAGCACGCAGGGGAAATCCAGCAGCCCGGTGTCCAGGTCCTTCACCTGCACGCCGCTGTCGTTGATCTCCTCGATGGCATCTTTCGCCCGCTGGACGAGCGCTTCGAGAGTGACTTTCCTCTTCTGCGCCGCGCCAATATCGATATGGAGGCCGCCGCTCACCAGGATGCGCCGCGCTGTGGCGCCCGCCTCTTCCTGCAGTTCCTCCGCGGCCTGCTTGGCCTCCATCGCCCGATTCAGCAGCGACTCGATTACCGGCAACAGTGTCTGGGCTTCGTCCAGGGTGAACGTCTTCACGCGCCGATCTCCAGCATGCGGTCCAGCGCCACGCGCGCCCAGTACTTCACATCGTCGCGCACCTGAATACGATTCACCACGCGCCCCTCCACCAGATTCTCCAGCGCCCACGCCAGGTGATGGGGGCTGATGCGGTACATGGTCGTGCACAGGCAGCCGGTGTCGTCGAGGGTCATGATCGTCTTGCCCTTCGGCGCAAACTCCTGCGCCATGCGATGCACCAGGTGGATCTCGGTCCCAACCGCGAAGCTCGTTCCCGCCGGCGCGTCTTCGACGATCTTAATCAGCCGCTCCGTCGATCCCAGCGCGTCGGCCTTCTCGCAAACTTCCAGCCGGCACTCCGGATGCACAATCACCTGGATACCAGGATACTTCGCCCGAACCTTGTCGACATGCTCGGGCAGAAAGCGCTGATGCACGGAACAGTGGCCCTTCCACAGAATCACGCGCGCCGCCTGCACCTGCTGCGGCGAGAGGCCGCCGTTCAGCTGCCACGGATCGTAGACCGCCATCTCGCTCAGCGGAATGCCCATCGCATGGCCGGTGTTACGGCCCAGATGCTGATCGGGCAGAAAGAGGATCTTCTTCGCCCGCGCAAACGCCCAGTCAAACGCCGCGCGCGCATTCGACGACGTGCAGACCAGGCCGCCGCGCTCGCCGCAGAAGGCCTTGATCGCCGCCGAAGAATTCATATACGTGAGCGGCACAATTTCGTCCGCCGCCAAACCCGACCCCAGCAGCGTCTCCCAGCACGTCTCCACCTGCCCGATCTCCGCCATATCGGCCATCGAGCAGCCGGCATGCAGGTCTGGCAGGATCACCTGCTGTCCGTCGCGGCCCAGCACGTCGGCACTCTCCGCCATGAAGTGAACGCCGCAAAAGACGATGTACCGCGCATCGGTCTCAGCCGCGGCTTTCGAAAGCTTGTAGGAGTCGCCGGTGAAATCGGCAAAGCGGATCACTTCATCGCGCTGATAGTGGTGGCCCAGCAGGATCGTCGTCGTGCCCAGCGCCCGTCGCGCCGCCGCAATGCGCGCGTCCATGGTGTGATCGGGCAGCACGAGATAGTTATCCAGGGAACAGCTCTCCGCATCAACGACGGGAGAATCCAGGACTGCTTCTTCCAGTACGCTCAAAGTACGCCGCCTTCAGTCCGTTTCGGGTCTGCCGAATCTGGACGGGGATGTTGAAAGCCAAATCCGCTGCAGTCGGCTCGCTGTGGTTGCCCACCCAGCCAACGGGGATGTTGCAGCCTCTGCTTCTTTAGACGTGCCGACCCGGAAACTGGTCGCACAAACGCCGGATTCCGTCGGTTCGTCTGCCGTTTAGTTTACTGCATCAGCGCCTCCACCGAGGCTCTCTCGCCAGGCGCATCCCCAGTCCGCGCTTCATGCCAATCGCGTCGTGTGAGGCTGGATCCCGCAGACTCGTTCCGAACCGGTGGATTCAGCACGAGCGGCCCGCGCCTCCCCTGCCGACTCCCGGCGATGCATCAGACTTCTCCCGCCCCGCTCCTCGTTTCCGCCCAAATTTGTGACCGCCCAATCGCGGCGGGTATCATGAGCTATTCATGCATCTCGGCGACTACACCTTTATCTTCCTGCTGGCTCTGGTGCTGTTCGGGCCAAAGAAGCTGCCGGAAATTGGAAGACAAGTTGGCAAACTGCTCGCCGAGTTCCGCCGCGCCAGCAACGAATTCAAGTTTCAGATTCAGGAAGAGTTGCGGAACATGGAGGACGAGGAGCGCCGCAAAAAAGCCGCTGAGGCAGAGGCCGCCCGCGCCGCTGGTGCTCCTGAGATATCCACCCCCGCCGAGGCCGCCCTGCCGGCCAGCACCGGAACGACAATCCTTCCGCCTTCCACCGGCACTTCGGTCAGCACCTCGAAGCCTTTCGCGATCCCGGCCAGCGTGGAGCCCACCGAAGCCACCACGCCGCCGGAGACAGAAGCCCAGGTCGATCCCCCCGCGCCAACCGAAGCGACTGCACCTGCGCCCGCCAACGACGAACTCCAGGACGCTCTCGACCGCCAGGCGCACCTCGACCTCGCGGAGTCGCCGCTGAGCGAATCCGCCAACGGCACCCATTCCGCCGCCCAGGAAGCGGCTGCCCACCATGACTGATCTCGTCGACCGCGCGCGGGCCGCGGTCACCGAACGCGCCGAACTCCCGGGCATGAGCCTCCTCGAACACCTGGAGGAGCTCCGCAAGCGCGTCATCCGCGCCGCCATTTATCTCATCGCGGCCTTCTTTCTCTGCTGGGGTTTTCACGAGCGCATTTACGGGTACATGGAACGGCCGGTCAAGTTCGCGCTGGCGCAGCACCACCTGTCCACGCAGCTGAACTACCTCAACCCCATGGACCCCTTCAACATGTACCTGAAGATCACCTTCCTGGCCGGCTGCGTTCTTGCCTGCCCGTTCGTGCTGTACGAAGTGTGGCTCTTCATCTCGCCGGGGCTCTACCAGAACGAGAGACGCTACGTCATCCCCTTCATGTCGGCGACCATCCTGCTCTTCCTCGCCGGCGCTTTCTTCGGATACCGCTGGGTCTATCCCGGATCGCTGGACTTCCTGCTCAGCTTCAACAAGGATTTCCATCCGGTCATCGAGATCAACGAGTACACCGACCTGTTTCTCACGGTGATTCTGGGGCTGGGCGTCACGTTCGAGCTGCCCATCCTGGTCATGTTTCTCTCGCTCTTCGGTATCGTCTCGCCGAAGTTCCTTTGGAAGAACTTCCGCTACGCGATCCTGATTATCTTCATCATCGCGGCCATCATCACCCCCACGCCCGACGTGCTCACCATGTGCGTCTTCGCCACACCCATGCTGACCCTCTACGTCATCAGCATCGGCGTCTCCTGGTTTGTGCATCCGGCCCAGCGCAAAAAACGCTCTGCAAAGGCGGAATCGTGAGAAGCATTCTTCCCCTCTGTCTGCTGACCCTGCTCGTTCTCTCCGCCGCGGCCCGCGCCGACACCCTGCCGCAGTTTGACGGCGCCCGCGCGCTCGCCTACACCCGCCAGTATGTGGATGCCACCGGTCCCCGCTGGATCGGCAGCCCCGGCCACGCCAAAGCCGAGGCCTTCCTGAAGGCGCAGTTCCGCCACGACGACCTGGAAGAAGACACTTTCACCACCGACACGCCCGCCGGCCCGATGACCATGCACAACTTCATCGTGAAGTTCCCGGGCAAAAAGGACGGCATCATCGTCCTCGCCTCGCACTACGAGACGAATTACCCGCTGCGCAACATCCACTACGTCGGCGCGAATGATGGCGGGTCGACCACCGGCCTGCTCATCGAAATGGCCAACTACTTCCGCGGCCATACCCTCGACGGCTACAGCGTCTGGCTCGTGTTCACTGACGGCGAGGAGGCCATCAAAAGCTGGAGCGACAGCGACTCCGTCTACGGCAGCAAGCATCTCGCAGCGAAATGGGCCGCCGACGGCACGCTGAAGCGAATCAAGGCCTTCATCCTCGCCGACATGCTTGGCGACAAAGACCTCGACGTGCAGCGCGATCTCAACTCCACGCCCTGGCTCGAAGACCTGGTCTACAAAGCCGCCAGCCAATATGGATGGCAGTCGTTCTTCTTCCAGCGCTCCACTTACGACGAAGACGACCACATTCCCTTCGTCCATCGCGGAGTGCCCTGCGCCGACCTGATCGATCTGGACTACGGCTACGACAACGCCTGGTGGCACACCGCCCAGGACACTCTGGACAAGCTCAGCGCCCAGAGCCTGACCATCTCCGGCGACACCATCCTCGAGACCATCCGCCTGCTCAATCAGCGGTAGCCCCCGCGATGCCCCACGCCTGGCTTCCCTTCACCGTCCTGATTGTCGCGCTGCTCTTCGTGGATCTGGTCCTGCTGCAGCGCCCAGGACGCCGCAGTTCCGTCCGCGCGGCCTGGACCTGGACCCTGGTCCTCGCGCTCATCGCCGGCGGCTACGCGGCGTTCATCGCTTCGACCAGCGGCAGGCAGCGGGCACTGGAGTTCGTCACCGGCTACCTGATCGAAGGCTCGCTCAGCATCGACAACCTGTTTGTCTTTTTGCTGCTCTTCCGATCCCTGCGCCTGGGACAAAAACAGCAGCAGCGCGTGCTCTTCTGGGGCATTCTCGGAGCGATCTTCTTCCGCGGCCTGCTCATCCTGGCCGGAACCACCCTGCTGGAGCGCTTCGTCTGGATCCAATACGTGTTTGGCATGATCCTCGCCGTCGCCGCGATTCGCCTCCTGCTGGCAAAGCCTGCCACCGGTGCTGTTCGCGGGCCGGTGCGCTGGGTGCGGGACTGCTGCCTGCGCTGGTCCGACGCGACCCACCTCGCCCTGCGCTCGCTCCTGCTGGTCATCCTGGCCGTCGAAGTCACGGACCTCATCTTCGCACTCGATTCCATCCCGGCCGTGCTCGCCGTCACCCGCGATCCCTGGATCGCCTTCACCTCGAATATCTTCGCCGTGCTCGGCCTTCGCTCCCTCTATTTCGCGCTCGCCTCCATGCTCGACCGCTTCCACCTGCTCCACTACGGCCTCGCCGGCATCCTCGGCTTCGTCGCGTTCAAGATGCTGGCCGCGCGATGGATCACCGTGCCCGTCCTCTGGTCGCTGGCCATCATCGTCGGCATTCTGGTCGTTTTCGCGGTCGCCAGCCTCCTCGCTCCTCCACCCGCCCCAACCCCTGCTCAGGATTGACCTGTTATCAGGCGTTCATCGCGCCGCGCTATAGTGTCTGCAATTGAGCGACAAGGAGAACCATCATGAAGGTAGGCATACTCGGCTCCGGCAGCGTGGGGCAAACGCTGGCCGCAGGATTCCTGAAGCACGGCCACGAAGTCATGATCGCCACGCGCGAGCCGGCCAAACTGGCCGACTGGCTTCAGGCTCACCCTGGAGCGAAGGTGGCGGACTCCCGCCAAACCGGAGCGTTCGGCGAAGTCCTCGTGCTGGCGGTGAAAGGCAACGTTGCCGCTCAGGCGCTGGAAGCCGCCGGCCGCGAAAATCTCAGGGGCAAGACCATCATCGACGCGTGCAACCCCATCGCCGACGCGCCGCCCGAGCACGGCGTCCTGCAGTTCTTCACCGGCGCCAACGAATCGCTGATGGAGCAGCTGCAGCGCAAATTCCCTGACGCGCACCTGGTGAAGGCCTTCAACTCCGTGGGCAGCCCGAACATGGTGAATCCACCGTTTGCGGAAAAGCCGACGATGTTCATCTGCGGCAACAACGATGCGGCCAAAAAGAAAGTCGCCACGATCCTCGATCAGTTTGGATGGGAGACGGCCGACATGGGCGCCGCTGAAGCCGCACGCGCCATTGAGCCCCTCTGCATGCTGTGGTGCATCCTCGGCTTCACGAAGAACGAGTGGACCCACGCCTTCCGCCTGCTGCACCGGTAGGCGCCGGGCTCAGAGCTCTTCAAACGTAATCTGGTCGCCGCGAACCACCGAGTGTCTTCCGTACTGCGCATCGTCGCGCTGGGGAAAGTCGTTGCGGTAATGCGCGCCGCGGCTCTCCTCCCGCGCCAGTGCGGACCGCAGGATCAGCTCTCCCACCGTCTGCAGGTTGCGCAGCTCCAGCAGGGCCCGGCTGCATTCCCTGGGAATCTCGCTGGACAGCCCCCGAATCTCAGCCAGCCCGGACTCAAGCCCACCAGCATCCCGCAGCAGCCCTGCCTTTTGCCACATCGACTGCTGCAATTTCTGCCGCACCTCGCCGAAATCCAAAGCCGACCCGGGCTGCCGATACGGCTCCGAAGCCTGCTGCGGAGGGCGAGACATTTCTCCGCTCATCGCCTCCGCAGCCCTCGCCCCAAACACCAACCCCTCCAGCAGCGAGTTACTGGCCAGCCGGTTTGCCCCATGCACCCCTGTACACGCCACCTCTCCAGCCGCATACAGACCCTTCAGCGACGTGCGCCCCTGCACGTCCGCCCGCACTCCACCCATCAAATAGTGGGCGGCCGGCCGCACCGGAATCAAATCCCGTCGCAGATCGAGCCCATGCTGCGCCAGAAATCCGGAGATCCCCGGAAACCGTGTATGCGGATCAATCGCCGTCACGTGCCGCATGTCCAGAAACACCGGCAGCGTCGCGACATCCGCGCCCATCGCCTCGCGTGTGATCGCACGCGCCACCACATCGCGCGGCGCCAGTTCCAGCAATGGATGGTACTTCTCCATGAACCGTTCGCCGCCCGCATTCCGCAGCCACGCGCCCTCGCCCCGCAGCGCCTCCGACAGTAAGAATCGCGGCACCCCCGGCAAACTCAGCGCCGTGGGATGAAACTGGTAAAACTCCATGTCGGCAATCTCGGCTCCCGCGCGGTACGCCATCGCGATCCCGTCGCCCGTCGCGACCGCGGGGTTGGTCGTGTCGCTGTAGACCTGCCCCGCGCCCCCGCTGGCAAGCAGCACGGCCCGCGCGCGAACATGGCTCATCCACCCGTCCCGATCGAGCAACGAGATCCCAACCACCGAGCCGTCCTCAACGTCCAGCCCAACCGTCGTCGTCCACTCCAGCAGCGTGATCCGTTCCATCGCCCGCGCGTGCCGCAGCAGGGAGCGCCCAATCTCCGCCCCGGTCGCATCGCCGTGCGCATGCAGGATGCGGTTGCGGCTGTGCGCGCCCTCACGCGTCAGCATCAGCTGGCCCGCCTCGCGATCAAAGTCGGTCCCCCAGCGCAACAGCTCTTCCACGCGCAGCGGACCTTCCTCCACCAGCACCCGCGCCGCCTCGCGATTCACCAGGCCATCGCCCGCGTTGACGGTGTCCTCGAGATGCAGCGCCACATCCTCGGCGCCGCTCATCGCCACCGCTATGCCACCCTGCGCGTAATGCGTGTTCGACTCGCCCAGTGCCTCCTTCGTGACCACGAGAACGCGCGCGCCCACTCCGGCAAGGCCAATCGCCGCGCGCAATCCGGCAATCCCCGCGCCCACCACAATGAAATCCGTTTGCTGTCCCTCAATATTCAATACGAATAGGATTCCAGAAAATCACGATTCGATTCAACGCAGCCGGGGGCAGTTTGCCGCAAAACACCTGCGATTTGCCCGCCGCCCTGATAATGGCTCTATGTCGTTATTGCCGGAGATCCCGCAGAGCATCCAGTCCGGTGCGGCGCTCGAGTGGGACAAGTTCGTCTCCTTCCTCGGCTCCTGGACGCAGTCCGCGCTCGGCCGCGCCTGGATCTCTGCCCTCACGCCCTCCGCCGACCGCGCCTGGATCGAGCGCCAACAAACGCTGACCGCCGAAATGCGCCTGCTGGTCGCCGCCGGTGTGATGCCGCAGCTGCGCTCCCTCTTCGACCCCTCCGATCTTTTGGCCAAGGCGCGCATTGAAGGCGTGGCCCTCGAGTCGGAAGAGCTGCGCGCCGTCATCGCCCTCGCCGAAGAGATCACCTCCTGGACCGAAGTCATCCGGACCCCGCCAGAAAACACCAGGGACCGCCTCCCGGAGCTGTCGGCCCTCACTCAGCCGCTGCTGGCAACCAGCCTCCGCCCGCTCACCGATGGGATGCGGCAGAAGATGCTGCCCGACGGCACGCTGGCCGACGACGCCTCGTCCGAGCTCCGCCGCATCCGCCGCGAGATCGAGCGGCAGCAGCGCTCCATCGAAGAGAGCCTGCGAGCGGCCCTGCGCCGCTTTTCCGAAGGTGGCACCGCTCAGGACGACCTCATCACCATCCGAGGCGAGCGCTTCGTCATCCCCGTTAAGGCCGAGTGGAAGCGTCGCGTCCAGGGCGTCGTCCACGGAGCCAGCTCCAGCGGTCAAACCGTCTACGTCGAGCCGCTCGAGACGATCGACCTCAACAACGATCTGGTGCGTCTGCTCGAAGAAGAGCAGGCCGAGATCCATCGCATCTTCCTCCAGATGACGCGGCAAATCGCCCAGCATTCCCCGGCCATTCTCGCCGGCGCAACGATCCTTGCTGAAGTCGACACACTCCAGGCACGCGCTCGTTTCGCCCAGGAATACGAATGCACCCCGCCGCGCTTCTCTGAATCGGCAGGGCCTGAGTTCCGCCTGAAGAACGCTCGCCATCCGCTGCTCGAACGTCGCCTGCGCGCGGAATCAAAGACCATCGTCCCCGTGACTCTCGAACTCGCCGGCGCGGACCGCCAGCTCATCATCAGCGGTCCCAACACCGGCGGCAAAACCGTCACGCTGAAAACCACGGGCCTGCTCGCGATGATGGCCCAGGCTGGCGTCCCCGTCCCCGCCGACGAGTTGATCACACCCGTCTTCGACGCCTTCCTCGCTGACATCGGTGACGCGCAATCGATCGAACAGGACCTCTCCACCTTCTCCGCCCACGTCACGAATCTGAACCGCATCGCGGCCCAGGCAACCGCGCAATCGCTGGTCCTCCTCGACGAGTTAGGCTCGGCGACCGACCCCGAGGAAGGCTCCGCGCTCGCCGTCGCCGTGGCCGAGCACTTTCTCCGCGCCGGGGCGTGGTCCATCGTCTCCACCCACCTCACCGCGCTCAAGGTCTATGCGGAGAACACGCCGGGAGCCGTGAACGCCGCCGTCGGCTTCGACGAGACCACCCTTGCGCCCACCTATGAACTGCGCCTCGGGGTTCCCGGCGCCTCCGCCGGCATCAACATCGCGCAGCGCCTCGGCCTGAGCCCCGCGATCATTCAGGCTGCACACGCTCGCCTCAGCACGCAAACCCAGGACATCGCCCGCTTCCTCGACAGCCTGCACGAACAGCTGGCCGCCCTTGATCAGGAGCGCACGCGCGTCCGGCGCCTCGAACAGGAACTGGCCCAGGAGCGCGGCCGCCTGGCCGCCGAGGGCCTGAAGGAATGGCGCACCAAAGTCCGCGACCTGGAAACCCAGCTGCAATCGCTGCTCAAAAACTTCGAATTCCAGGCGCGTGAAACCGTTCGCGCCATCGAGGACCGTGCCGCGCAGCAGAAGCTCTCCAAAGAAGCCGAGCGCCGAATCGCTCGCCTGCGCCGCGAGTTTGCGGAAAGCTTCAACACGGCGGTGGTGGCTCAGCACACCGGCGCCGATCGCGGCGATCAGCACGCGCAGCCGCACATCGTCCGTCATGTAGCCGAGGGCGACACAGTTAAACTCCGCACCCTGGGCAAGACCGCAGTCGTCCAGCGCCAGATCGATGACAAGACCTTTGAAGTCTCCGTCGGCCCCATGAAGATGCGCATCGCGCGCGACGAAATCGCCGAGGTCGTCGCCGCATCGCGTCCCACGCCTCTCGAATCAGCCCGCAGACGCGGCATCACCGTCTCGGTTGCCGAGCCGGATGTGATGGGCAGCGAGATTAACGTCATCGGCCGCACCGCCGACGAAGCGCAGGACGCCGTCGAAAAATTCCTCGACCGCGCTTTTCTTGCCGGACTGCCGCGCATCCGCATCATTCACGGAACCGGTATGGGCGTGCTGCGCCGGACGCTGCGCGCGTGGCTCGAACGTCACCCGCAGGTGGCCTCGGTCACGGAGCCCAGCCAGAACGAAGGCGGCGCTGGCGCCACCGTCGTCGAACTGCGGCAATAGCTTTTGTTGTGATTCGGGTTAGTGCCCGGTCTCTTCCTTCGCAAACGCCTCATAGGCATCCGCGGTCATCAAACTGTCGAGCTCCGAGGGATCGCTGAGCTCAATTTTCATGATCCAGGCCGCGTGCGCGTCAGCGTTGATCTTCTCCGGCGACGCCGTCAGCTCCTCGTTGATCGCCGTTACCGTGCCCGTGGCCGGCGAGTACAGATCCGACACCGCCTTCACCGATTCGACGCTGCCAAAGACCTTGCCCTTTTCCACCTTGTCGCCGACTTTGGGCAGCTCGACAAAGACAATATCGCCCAGGGAATCCTGCGCGTGAACGGTGATGCCCACCGCCGCGGTCTTGTTCCCGGTCTCGATCCATTCATGCTCGCGCGTGTAGCGATAGTTCGTGGGATAAGCCATAAGAGGAAGTTCTCCCTTGCAATTGTACGGGCTGAACCAGCCCTGAATGTTTCAGACTGTCGCTGCAGGCGTCGTCTTTTTCGGCTTTTTGTAAAACGGGATGGGCACCACTCGCGCCTTCACCGGATTGTTGCGAATCTCAACTGCAACCTCGGTCCCGACCTCCGTAAACCCGCGCGGCACGTACGCCAGCGCGATGTTCTTCTTCAGGAACGGCGCCGGCGACCCGCTGCTGACCGATCCAATCGCGTTCCCCTGGAGGTCGAAAACCCGATACCCATCGCGCGCTATGCCCCGCTCGATCATTTCAAGGCCCACCAGCCTGCGCTCCGGACCACCCGCTTCCTGCACCTTCTTCAGCGCATCGGATCCGAGGAAGGGGCCCTTCTCCAGCTTGCAGAAGCGGTCCAGTCCAGCCTCAAACACGTTGATAGCACCGGAAATCTCGTGCCCGTACAGCGACAGCGACGCCTCGAGCCGCAGCGTATTGCGCGCGCCCAGCCCACACGGCACGATGCCGAACTCCTTCCCTGCCTCGATCACTTCATTCCACACTCGCTCGCTGGTCGCAACGTCCGAGGGGATGTAAATCTCAAATCCGTCCTCGCCCGTATACCCGGTCCGCGCGATCAGCGTATTCGGCAAACCGCACACCGTCCCCCATGTAAACCAGTAAAACTTCACCTTCGAAAGATCGGCGTTGGTCAGTTTCTGCAGAGTCTCCTGCGCCCGCGGTCCCTGGATGGCCAGCTGCGTATAGAAGTCGCTGTAGTCGCTCACGTGGCAGTCGAAGCCGCGCGCCTGCGCGCGCACCCAGTTGTAGTCCTTCTCCCGCGTTCCGGCGTTGATGACGAACAGATAGTCGTTCTCACTGAACTTGTGAACGATGATATCGTCCACGAACGTGCCTTCCGGATACAGCATTGCCGAATACTGCGCCTGCCCCACCGCGAGCCGCGCAGCGTCGTTCATCGAGATGTGCTGCACCGCGTCGAGCGAGCCCGGCCCGCGCAGCTGAATGTCGCCCATGTGGCTCACATCGAACAGGCCCACGCCCGTGCGAACGGCCATGTGCTCGGCGATCAGCCCGGAATACTCGACAGGCATATCCCAGCCGCCGAAATCGACCATCTTGGCGCCCAGGCTGCGATGCATGGCGTTGAGCGCAGTCTTGCGCAGGGCAGCAGGAGCGGAAACACTAGCGTCAGTCATAAGATAAATCCCGAAGCGGAGCGAACTTCTAACGTTACAACCCGCATGATGGCGGGTCAATCGGCCTCGGCGCCGCTGACTTTAGGATAGAAGCGTGCCCGAGCCTCTGCTTCCTGCGGCCATCGCCCTGGTCCTGCTGCTGGCCGTGCTGCTGGCGTTCGGCTTCGCCGGCGAGGCCCTCCGTCGCGGAGCGCAGCGCCTGCCCCTCACCGCTCGGATCGCCGTGCCCGCTCTCCTCGTCATCCCCTGGACCCTCGCAGCGGCCGGAGCCGGCCGCTTTCAGATCCGCTGGTTCCTCGTCTACCTCCTGACGCCCCCGACCATCGCCGCTCTGCTCGCCCTCGCATCCCGGCTCGACCCCAACCAACGCGCACACTGGCTCGACTTCCTCGTCCTGCTGCCCCTGGGCCTCGCCGTCGATCTCCGCTGGCTCGAGCCCGCCTGGCCGGAACACCTGAGCGCCCTGGGCAAGCTCACCCTCCTCGACGCCGGCCTCTACGGCTTCCTGGCTATCCGCCAGCTCAGCGGCGTCGGCTTCGATCTCCGTCTCCGCGGGCGCGACCTCGCCATCGGCCTGCGCGAGTTCGCCTTGTACGCGCCCATCGCCATCCCCCTCGGCCTCGCTCTCGGCTTTCTCCACTGGCATGCGCGCACGGATCGCCCCTGGCTCCTCGTCCCCATGTGGATCTTCACCTTCTTCGCCGTCGCCCTCCCCGAAGAAATCTTCTTCCGCGGCTGGATGCAAAACCTTCTCGAGCGCCGCATCGGCCGCACCCCGGCCCTGCTCATCACAGCCTGCCTCTTTGGCCTGTCCCACTTCAACAAGCGGACGGCGTTCTTCAACTGGCGCTATGTGCTGCTGGCGGCGATCGCGGGTGTCTTCTACGGCCGCGCGTGGCGGCAGGACCGCCGCATCGGCGCCTCAGCCATCACCCATTCCACCGTCGACAGTCTCTGGAGCGCGCTGCTCCGTTAAGTTTGCGTTACACTGGCGGGCGGCTTCGCTCGCACCCTCACCTTGCCCCGAAAGGAAATATCTTCCCGTGTCGATTTCCAAAATCTTTGTAACCGCATTCATGCTGCTTGCACTCGCCGGTGCGGCCTTCGCGCAGGATCCCACGCTCGCCGCCACTCCGCCCATGGGATGGAACAGCTGGAACCACTTCGCCGGCAAGGTGACGGAAGCCGACGTCAAGGCCGCAGCCGATGCCATGGTCGCCAGCGGCATGCGCGATGCCGGCTACATCTACGTGAACATCGACGACACCTGGGAAGGTCCCCGCAACGCCAAAGGTGAAATCACCACCAACAGCAAATTTCCTGACATGAAAGGCCTCGCCGACTACGTCCACTCCAAAGGCCTCAAGCTCGGCATCTACTCCGGCCCGGGTCCAAAGACCTGCGCTGGCTACCCCGCCAGCTACGGCCACGAGCAGCAGGACGCCGACACCTACGCGAAGTGGGGCATCGACTACCTGAAATATGACCTCTGCAGTTACATGGAAATCATGCGCAAGGAAGCGCCACACGATCAGGCGAAGCAGTGGCAGATGATGCAGGACGCCTACCAGAAAATGCACCAGGCCCTGCTGAAGACCGGACGCCCCATTGTCTTCAGCCTCTGCCAGTACGGGCTCGATCACGTCTGGACCTGGGGCCCGTCCGTCGGCGGCAACCTCTGGCGCACCACCGACGACATCAACGACACCTGGGGCCGCATGTCTGAGATCGGCTTCAACCAGCTTGGCCTCGCGCCCTACGCCGCGCCCGGCCACTGGAACGACCCGGACATGCTCGAGGTGGGCAACGGCGGCATGTCCGACACCGAGTACCGCACGCACATGAGCCTGTGGTCCCTTCTGGCCGCGCCATTGCTCGCCGGCAATGACCTCAGCAAAATGACCCCGGAGACCAAAGCAATCCTCGAAAATAAAGAGGTCATCGCCGTCGATCAGGATTCGCTGGGCAAGGAAGGCACTCGCCTCACCGCCTGGGGCATGACCGAGATCTGGACCAAGCCCCTCAGCGGAAACGCGCTGGCCGTGGGAATGTTCAACCGCGATACCGAAGCGCATGGCGTCACCCTGCACCTCAAGGATGTCGGCTTCCCCGACAGCGCCCACCTCCGCGATCTGTGGGCGCACAACGACGTCTCCGCCTCCAACGGCGACTACACCATCACCGTGCCCGGCCATGGCGTAGTGATGCTGAAGCTGACCCGCTAGACATCCACGGATTCGTTTGCAACAAAAGAAGGGGCGCGGCCGCTACGGCACCGCGCCCTTTTCGCATCCGATCCGCCCGTCAGCGCACGGGTACAATAGACATGTGAAGCTGATCATGCGGGCTCGCTCGTTGCGGCCCTGAAGTTGACCCCATCCCGGACATCCTCCGGGATTTTTCTTTCAAGACTGGATTCCTATTTCTCATGTCCCCCAAAGCCATTCCGACCGACTCAACCCAGCACGAGGCTACCTTCGACGCCTTTCGCCGCTGGGGCTATCTCCAGGCCCAGCTCGACCCCCTCGGCCAATACCTCCAGCCCGCCGACGTGCCCGAGCTCGACCTCGACAACGAATCCGCCACCGAAGCCCGCCGCGTCTACTGCGGAACCGTCGGCGCGGAATTCATGCACATCCCCGACCGCGAGCGCCGCGCCTGGGTCGCACAAAAGCTCGAAGCCGAGCCGCCCCAGCCCAACCAGCAGCACATCCTCTCGCTCCTCGCCCGCGCGGATATCTTCGAGCAGGTCATCCAGTCCCGCTATCTCGGAACCAAGCGTTTTTCTCTTGAAGGCGTCACCGCCCTCATCCCCTTCCTCGACGAGATGCTCAACCGCTCTGCCGAACTCGGCGCGCAGCGCTCCATCATGGGCATGAGCCACCGCGGCCGCCTCAACGTGATGGTCAACACCTTCGGCAAGTCGCCCATCGACATCTTTGCCAAGTTCGAAGACGTGGACCCGCGCAGCATCCTCGGCGGCGGCGACGTCAAGTACCACGTCGGCGCGACCGGCGAGTTCCCTGCCCGCAACGGCTCTACCATCGCCCTGCACCTCGCCTCGAACCCCAGCCACCTCGAAGCCGTCGATCCCGTCGCCATGGGACGCGCCCGCGCCTGGCAGGATCGCTACGGCGCTGACGGACCCGATCGCGTCCTGCCCGTCATCATCCACGGCGACGCGGCCTTCGCCGGCCAGGGCATCTGGGCCGAGACCATGAACCTCGCCGGCATCGACGGCTACTCCGTCGGCGGTGGCATCCACATCGTGGTCAACAACCTCATCGGCTTCACCGCCGAGCCTGCCGAGTCGAACTCCACACGCTTCTCCACCGACCTGGCGAAGCGCCTCGCCGTGCCCATCTTCCACGTCAACGCTGAAGATCCCGCCGCCGTCGTCCGCGTCGCCGCGCTCGCCGCCGAATATCGCTACGCCTTCCATACCGACGTCGTCGTAGACCTCATCGGCTACCGCCGCCACGGCCACAGCGAAGTCGACGACCCCACCGTCACCCAGCCCCTCCGCTACGCCCGCATCAAAGACCATCCTCCGCTCTTCGAGATCTACGCAAAGCAAATCGGTGCCGACGCCTCAGCCCTGTCGCAGCAGCTTCACGCCGAGTTTGCCGACGCCCAGAAGAAAGCAACGTCCACCCGCAAAAAGCCGGTTCTCGTGCAGATGCCGGACTACTGGGATCCGTACCACGGCGGCGCGTGGAAGCCGGATCTCGAAGTCGATACCGGACTGCCGCGTGAGCGAGTCCACGAAATCGCTGACAAGCTGGTGTCCTGGCCCGCGAGCTTCCACATCCACCCCAAGATCAAAAAGCTGCTCGAGCAGCGCGCCTCCATGGGCCGCGGCCAGCACGCCTTCGACTACGGCATGGCCGAAGCCGTCGCCTTCGGCTCGCTCCTGCTTGAGGGCACGCCGGTCCGCCTGAGCGGGCAGGACAGCCAGCGCGGCACCTTCAACCAGCGCCACAGCGTCCTCATCGACATTGAAAACGAGCACCGCTGGGTGCCTCTCAACCATCTCTCCGCCGAGCAGGCTCCGTTCAGCGTCTACAACTCGATCCTCTCCGAAGCCGGCGTCCTCGGCTTCGAATACGGCTACAGCCGCGACTGCCCCGAAGGCCTCATCCTCTGGGAGGCGCAATTCGGCGACTTCGCCAACGGCGCGCAGATCGTCATCGACCAGTTCATCGCCGCCGCCGAAGACAAGTGGGGCCTCCTCAGCGGCCTCGTGCTCCTGCTGCCCCACGGCTACGAAGGCCAGGGCCCCGAGCACTCCAGCGCCCGCGTCGAGCGCTACCTCCAGCTCGCCGGGCGCGATAACATCCAGATCGCGCAACCGTCGAATGCGGCCCAGTATTTTCACCTCCTCCGCCGGCAGGCGAAGCGCGCCTGGCGCAAGCCCCTGGTCGTCTTCACGCCGAAGAGCATGCTGCGCCATCCCGACGCAGTCTCGCCCATCGACGATTTCTCCCGCCCGCGCTTCCTGCCCGTCGTCCCCGAAATCGAAGTCCAGGACGCGCAGCGCCTCCTCATCGCCTCGGGCAAAATCGGGCACGAGATTCGCATGGAGCGAGCGAAGCGCAAAGGCTCCCGCACCGGCATCCTCTTCCTCGACCAGTTCTACCCCTGGCCCGAGACGGAGCTGAAGGCCGCCATCGCCGCCCATCCCAGCGCGCGAGAGATCGTCTGGGTGCAGGAGGAACCGGCCAACATGGGCGGCTTCAACTTCGTCATGCCGCGCCTGCGACGCATCGCCGGCGACCTCCAGGTCCTCAGCGTCAAGCGCTCCGCAGCCGCCAGCCCCGCGACGGGCTCCGCAAAAGCCCACGAGATGGAGCAGAAGACCCTGATCCAGCTGGCGCTGGGAGACTGAGTTTGGAGTTTAGAGTTTAGAGTTTGCAAACCGCCCTCGAGAGATCCAATTCCCGGGACCACACCGCCCCAGAAAACAAAAGAGCGGCTCAGCGAGCCGCTCTGTAATCCCTAAACTCTAACCCCCAAACTCTAGTTCTTCCCGTGCCAGTACATCTCCCACCCCAGGTACCGGGTCGCCGCTTCGTACACCGGGCTCGCCACGTGGCTGAAGTTCGCCGCCACGTGATGCTCGAAGCCCTCAGTGCAGATCTTGCGCAGCAGCTTCTGCAGCTCAGGAATCTTCGCCACGCCCGCCCCGCCAAAGGTTTCCAGCGGATCGTTGGTGAACTCCCCCTCGCCCACGTAACCGCGAATCTTCCCCTTGTAATCGTCGGTGGAAAAGCGCACGTAGCTCATCGCCCCTGCCTTCACCCGTCCCACGCAGGTGCCGAAGGTGTTCTCCTTGCCCACCGTCCCGGCGATGATCGCCTGGAAATCCATCACGACGTCCGCAAAAAAGTGCTTCGGCAGGTTCGAGCAGTGGAAGCACACGCACTTATTGTCGTCGTCGCCGTAGTTGTTGTTCCAGTCCAGCAGCGCGCTCGGCGTCTGGCTGGCCAGAGCCAGCGCATGCATCGACACGGTGCCCATCACATCGGTTTCGCACGCCGCCGGCAGCAGGTTGTCGCTCATCATGCTCATGATCGTGCACGGAACCACACCGAAGTTCTCCTCCAGCGACGTCCAGCACTGCACTGCGGAAACCGTACAGTGCGTGTCCTTCATGAAGCGCTCGATGGCCACGCCCAGCTTCGCCATCTTCAGCAGCGCCTCAGCCGGCACGCTCTCCGTCGGCACGTACGCGTGGATCGCCTTCAGCTTTGCCGCCACGTCGGCATCCCCGTCCTTCATGCGGCTGACCAGCCCGAAGATGTCCGACAAGTCCAGCGTGACCACGGAAATCCCGTAGCGCTCCAGCAGCTTTTCACTGTAGCGAACGGTGTTAAACGCCTGCGGCCGTGCGCCGATCGCGCCGATGCGCAGCTTCTTCAGCCCGTTCGTCACCCGGCACACCTTCGCGAACCAGTCCAGATCCTTACCAAACTCCTCTGAGCTCGGCTGCACCGTATGCTTGGCCGTAATCGAATACGGGATCCCGTACTGCATCAGGTTGTTGCACGCCGACATCTTTCCGCAGAAACTGTCGCGCCGGTCGCTGATCTTCATGTCGTCGCGCCGGTCCGGCGTTGCCTGCACCAGCACCGGCACGTCCAGCTTCGAATAGCGAATCGAGTCGGCGATGCCCCGCTCGTCGCCGAAGTTCGGCAGCGTTACGATGATTCCGTCAATCTCGTCGCGATGCGCGCGGAACAAATCGCCGCAGCGAATCGCATCGTCATGCGTCTCCACTGAGCCGAACTTCGACTGCTCGGGCGTCAGCGTAATGGCTTTGATCCCGGCCTTCTCGAGCACGGCCAGCATTTCTTCGCGGCCTTCTTTGGCCAGATGATCCGGAAAAAATCCCCGGTTCCCAACGATGACTCCAACCGTCAGTTGCTTCTTCATAACTCAATTCCTTTTGTTGCAATTCGGTTAGCGATGATGACGAAAACGAATCGTATAGAAAAGTCCCATAACCAGCATCAGGCCGCCCCACCAGATAGGCGCGTGCAGCCCTGACAGCACCGGGGGATGCGCCAGTGGATGCCCCAGCTCCCACAATCCTGTTCCCAGAATCAGAATTCCGTAGCAAAGGAGTAAAAGGCCGGAAAAAAACCAGATCGATGTGTGTCCGCGCATAGAAGTCCTCCTTTACCAGAAGATGATGTTCAGAGCGATAAACACGACGCTGACCGCCCCGGCCCACACCAGCGGCTTTTGATACCAGTGATCGTCGTGCTCCTCGGGAATCTTCGACGCCCCATAGACCAGCCCCTCCAGTTCCGCTAGCGGTTTGGGCTGCGTCATGTAGCTGACAACCACAGTCACCACCACGCACACAATCAGAGACCACAGCGCGCGATACATATCCGCGGCCATTGCTTTGGCGTCCGGGGAAAGCGCCACATACCGCAGCGCTGCCGGATTGAAGTGCACCCACAGGAACAACCCAACCGCCGTGCACGTCCCCGCCAGCAGCCCCCAGAAGCCCGCGGCTTTGGTCGCCCGCTTCCACAGCATGCCCAGCAGCACCGTGCCCAGCAGCGGCGCGATGAAGAAGCTGAACAATGCCTGCACGTAATCCATAATGCTGGCTGCGTGCTGCACCAGATACGCCGTCCCCACTGAGATCAGCACGCCGATAAACGTGCACCACCGGCCCATCGCCACATAGTGGCTGTCGCTCTTGCTCTTTGCCATGAACGCGCGGTAGATGTCGTACGTCCACACCGTGGCAAACGCGCTCACGTTCCCCGCCATCCCCGACATGAATCCCGCAATCAGCGCCGTCACGCCCAGCCCCAGCAATCCCGGCCCGCAGTAGCGCACCAGCATCAGTGGCAGCACCTCGTTGTAGCTATGCTGGCCGGTCGCCACGGCCACATCCTGCGGAACCAGGTGGAATGGCAGAACCGACAGCGCCAGCAAACCCGGCAGGATCACGATGAACGGCACGAACATCTTGAATCCCGCCCCGATAATCGGTGCCATCCGTGCCGACCGCAGATTGCGCGCCGACAACACCCGCTGCACCACCAGGAAGTCGGTCGTCCAGTACCCCATGCTGATGGCGATGCCCAGCCCAAACACCAGACCCGTCCAGTGGATCCCCATGGGATTGTCTTTGAAGTGCGCTGTCGTCGACCACAGGTGCGTGTACTCCATGCTGCCCATGCGCGCCGCGATCTGATGCTTCAGGTTCGTCCAGCCGCCGGCTTCAATCAGACCCAGGATCGGAATCAGCAGCGCCCCCAGCCAGATCAGCAGGAACTGCAGAATCTCATTGAAGATCGCCGACCGCAGCCCGCCCAGCGCCACATACAGCGCCACCGTAATCGACGACACCCAGATGGAGAAGTTCAGGTCCCAGCCCAGCACCACCTTCATCACCAGCGCCATCGAGTACATATTGATGCCGCTCATCAGCACCGTCATGAAGGCGAAGCACACCGCCGAGAGCCCCCGCGCCGCTTCGCCGTAGCGCAGCGCCAGATACCCCGGGACCGAATTCACCTTCGAGATGTAGTAGAAGGGCATCATCACGATGCCGAGGAACAGCATCGCCGGGATCGCCCCAATCCAGTACCAGTGCGTTGCGAGAATCCCGTACTGATACGCCGAGCCCGCCCATCCCATCAGCTCCAGCGATCCGAGGTTCGCCGATACGAAGCTCAGCCCGGCGATCCACGCCGTCATCTCGCGTCCCGCCATGAAGAAGTCTTCGCTGGTGTTCGTCGACCCCTTCAGATAAAAGCCGATGTAAATGACGAACGCGAAGTAGATCGCGATGACCGCGATATCGATGCCGGAGAGGTGAACCAGCGAGTGCTTCGCCGGGGTCTGGAAGAACAGGGCCAGGGCGGATGTGCTTGCAATGGACATGCGTCGAGGAGCCTCAGTGAGTCAGCCTGGTGCGGGAACGGGAGCGAGGGAGACTCAGGTTCCGGATCAACGTTGCCCGTAAGTGGCCTTCGCCCCGTGCTTACGGAAATAGTGCCGGTCCAGCAAGGCCTGCGAAACGCCGCGGCACTCCGGGTTCAGCGTCGCAGTATAGAACCCCATCCGCGCAACCGCTTCCAGTACCACAGCATGATACGCGGCTTCCATCGCGTCCTTACCCCAGGCAAACGGCGCGTGCCCGGCCACCAGCACGCCCGGAACCGCGTCCGGATCCAGGTCGCGAAAGCGCCGCACAATCGCCTTGCCCGTGTTCAGTACGTAGTTGCCGCCGATCTCTTCATCGGTGAGAGATTCAGTCACCGGAACCGGCCCGTAGAAGTAATCCGCGTGCGTTGTGCCATAGGCCGGAATCTCCATCCCCGCCTGCGCCCACGCCGTCGCGTACTCCGAGTGCGTGTGCACCACCCCGCCAATCGACGGGAACGCCCGGTAGAGTTCCAGGTGCGTGTCCAGATCCGACGATGGCTTGTACTGGCTGTCAATAATCCTGCCGTCCAGATCGCTGACCACCATGTCGTCCGGTGTCAGCCTCTCGTACGCCACGCCGCTCGGCTTGATCGCCACCAGCCCCTGCTCCCGGTCGATTCCGCTCGCGTTTCCGAACGTGTACAGCACCAATCCGCGCCGCACCAGCTCGAGATTGGCTTCCAGCACCTGCGCTTTAAGAAGATTCAGCATGAAAAGTAAGCGTATACCGAAGCTCCCCGGCAGAGGGAGGATTCGGGAGAAGCCAGCAAGTCGCAATTCTACTAAATCGAATTAGTTGTGTCTGTATTGTATTTCGTAGCATTTTTTCGCTGCTCCCCGGTACACTGCACCCTCGGTCGTTTCCCGGTTCCTCGCCCATGAGCCACCGGCCCACCCATCTCGCGCCCGAACCCACGACGGGACGTCAGGAGAGCTCCGCTCCAGGCACGGACTCCCGCCGCAACCGCCTCCTCGGCCTCCTCATCGGCGATCTCACCAACCCCTTCTTCCCCGAGCTCGTCCATGCCTTCGAGGATCTGGCCACCCGCCACGGCTACGAGATCCTCCTCGGGTCCACCGGCTACGACACCGAGCGTACCCGCCGCAGCATCCGTCGTATGCTCGAGCTCCACGTGGACGGAGCCGCCATTCTCACCTTCGGCAGCGAAGGCCCGCTGCGCAGTGAGATCATCCGCCTGCTTGGCGCCCTTCCCATGGTCTTTACCGATCAGGCGCCCCGCGCGCCCCGCGCCTGCGCGCTCACCATCGATTACCGCCGCGGCATCCGCGAGGCCGTTCAGCACCTCACCAACCTCGGACACCGGAAGATCGCCTTCATCAGCGGCCCACTGGGAGAACGCTCCGCTCAGCTTCGCCGCGAGGCGTTTCTCACCGCCATCGACGAGGCCGATTGCGTCTGCCGCGAGGACTGGCTCATCGAAGGCAATCACACCATGGAATGCGGTATGCGCGCCATGGGACTCATCCTCGGCCAGAAGGCCCTGCCCACCGCGGTTCTGTGTTCCAACGACATGCTGGCCCTCGGCGTAAAACGAGAACTCAACCGCCGCGGCATCGACCTGCCCGGATGCATCTCCGTCATCGGCTTCGACGACGTCCAGTTTGCCGAATACGCCTCGCCGCCCCTCACCACCATTCGCCTGTCGCGGAAAGCGCTGGCCCGCGCCGCCGTCGAAGCCCTGCGCAGTCTGATTGAAATGCCCGGGCAGCCCGTTCCCGGCATCCTGCTCAAGGTGCCCACCACGCTCGTCGTCCGCCAGTCCACGACGTATGTCTCGCGCACCGCGGCCCGCGCCGAAGCGGTCTCCTCCCTCGGACCACGCCGCGCCCGCGCCTGACCCTACTTCGCTACCGTGAGCTGAATCGCCATACTGGGATCCACCCGATCCCCCGCCGCCGGGCTTTGCCCGATCACCGTCCCCGGCGCCACCGGCGGCTGCGGCGGACCCGACAGGTTCACCGGCGCCGCGTGCAAATCCTCATCCTTCACTGGAGCCAGGTGCAGTCCGGCATGCGCCACCGTCCACGCCGCGGCGGTAAAGCCCTGCCCCACCAGCTGCGGCATCACTAAACTGTCGGCCGGCTGCGTTTCCGCCGGAGGCGCGGCCACCAGCAGGTTCATCACCGGCCCTTCCACCCCCGAGGCGTCAGCCTCCGGACTCTGCGCGAAGACCACCCCCGGCTGCGCATCCGGCCACGGCATCGCCGCCACGGTTCCCGTCGTCAGCCCTGCGCGGCGAATGTCGATCGCAGCCAGCCGCTGATCCTTCCCTATCAGATTCGGAATCGCGATCTTCTGCGGCCCCAGACTCTCCGTCAGCCACACCCGCCAGCCCCGCCGCACAATCGCGCCCGTCGCCGGCGACTGGTTCGCCACCCGCCCCGCCGGCACTTCCGTCGAATACAGCCGGTTCTCCACATGCAGCGTCAGCCCCAGCGAGGCCGCCCGCTTTCCCGCCTCTGACACCGTCATCCCCTGAAAACTCGGGATCGCCACTTCCGTGCCGTGAATGGCAAAGTGCATGGTCACAATGGCCGACGTCATCGCCACCACCACCAGCAGCAACAGCACGAGAATGAACCGAAAGAATCCGATCATGATTCGTATTCGATGGAGTAATCGATCTTCGCGGCCTTTTCCAGCATCTTCGACACCGAACAGTATTTGTTCTTCGACAACGAAACCGCGTCTTCCGCCGCCTTCTTCGTCACCGCTCCGCGAATCCTGTAGGTCAGATGGATCGCCGTAAACACCCGCGGCGGCGCCGGCGCCTGCTCCGCCGTGGCCGTCACCGTCAGACCCTCCAGCGGCTCCCGCTTCTTCTGCAAAATGCTGACCACGTCCACTGACGTGCATGCGCACAGCGCTCCCAGCACCATTTGCATAGGGCTCGGCCCCGCCTCGTGCGCCGACGATCCGTCCAGCATCACCGTCCGCCCGCCATCTGACTGCACCTCGAAGCGCTCTTCGCCCCGCCACACCGCACTCGCGTTCACATCTCCCCCTTATTGCCTGTGCTGATTGTCTGACGCCGGCTCCGGATGGATCAGCACCCGGTCCACCTCCGGACAACCCAGCTTCAATCGATGCTCCAGCTCCGTAATCGATTCATGCACGCGCCGCATCTCCATGGCATCCGGCAGCGTGCAGTGGCAGGTCACGTGGAGCCGCTCGCCCACCCGATCCACCTTCACCTCGTGGATATCCACCACCTCCGGCAGATTCGCTGCCGCATCGCGCAGGTGCTGCTCAATCCGCCGATTCTGCGCCACCTGCACCGGCGCCTCGATCGTCGCCATCTCGCTCTCAATATGCGTCAGCACCGAGCCTACCTGCGGAAGCTCATGCCGGATCTGCTCTTCCAGGCTGTACACAAATCGATGCGCCTCCAGCAGCGGCATCGTCTCCTGCACTTCAATGTGCTGCTCCACGTGCAGGCCGTCCGCGAACGACTCGATGCTCACGTCGTGCACCAGCGCGTTATTCCGCGCCGCCACCGCCCGCACCTGATCGAAGACGCTCTCCGCAATCGTCGACCGCGGCACAGTGTGGATCACCACATCCGCTCCCGGCAGCACTCGCTGCACCGCCGCCGTCGCCTCGCCCACCAGATCTTCGGTCCGCTGAAACGTCAGTTGCCGCGGCAGCGACAGCGTGAGGTCCGCAAAATACGAGCTCCCCGAACGCCGCACCCGCGCCTGGTCGATGCCCAGCACCCCCCGCGTCCGCTTTACTTCTTCGATCATCTGCGTGTGGATCTCCGGCGACACCGCGTCTGTCAGCGCGCCCACCGCCCGCCACGCCAGCCGCCAGCCAAACGTCAGAATCATTGCCGAAACCACGATCGCCGCCGCCGGATCGGCGTACCGGAGCCACGGAATGTGTTCAATCGACCCCAGCCACGACGCGCTCAGTCCCACAATCACCGCCGCGCTGGCCCAGATGTCCGACGCGAAGTGCAGCGCGTCTGCCTCCAGCGCCTCACTGCGGTGCCGCAGCGCCACCTGGCGCAGCCGCCGCGAACGCCACAGGTCCACCACGATCGACGCCCCCATCACCACAAACGGCCACTCGGAAAACTGCAGCGCCACGGGATGGAAAAAGATCCGCGAGATGGCCTCCGCCGTGATGCCCAGCGCCGACGCCGCCATCAGCCCGGTCTCCACAAACGCGGAGATGTTCTCCACCTTCGCGTGCCCGTATGGATGGTTCCAGTCCGCCGGCCGGTCGGCCACACGCACCGACAGGAACGTCAGCGCCGATCCCGCCAGGTCCAGCCCCGAGTGCACCGCGTCCGACAGCACGCCCAGGCTTCCTGTCAAAAGTCCGACCAGCAGCTTCAGCGCCGTCATCACGCAGGCGGCCAGCACTGACACCAGTGCCGCCCAGCGCTTTTCCGCGCTCGCTCCAGCTGAGCCAGGACTTGCGCCCGAAATGGCCGTCGTAGACATCCCTTCTTTCAGCCTACCGCCCCACGCGCTGCTGCTTCCGAAATTCTCACCCCGCCCGAACCCCGCGCCACAACCCCGCAATCCCGAAGCTGTAGGGCGTCCACGACACGTCAACGAACCCCGCGGCCCGCATCATCTCCAGCATCACCGGGGGCGCCGGAAACCGCCCCACCGATTCGGGTAAGTATTTGTATGCAGCGCCCACACCCGACAACCGCGCCCCAATCCCCGGCAGGATGCGCCGGAAGTAAAACGCGTACAGCTTCCCGATCCACCCGCCCGGCTCGCTGAAGTCGAGAATGCCCACCGCGCCCCCCGGCGCCAGCACCCGATAGAACTCCCCGAGCCCCGCCTGGTAATTCGCCAGATTGCGAAACCCAAACGCCGTCGTGATCAGATCCAGCGAGCCGTCGGCGACCGGCAGATGCAGAGCGTCGGCCTCGATCACCGTCGCCGCTTTGCCCGCCAGCTTCGCCCGCGCCCGCTCCAGCATCGCCGGAGAAAAATCCCCAGCCAGAACCGCGGTGCCATTTGTCGGACGACGCCGCAGCAGCGCCAGCGTCATATCACCGGTCCCGCAGCAGATGTCCAGCACTCGCGCCTCGGGCCGTGCCAAAATGTCACCGAACCGCCGCGCCGTCCGCCGCCACCACACCCGGTCGATATTGCACGAGAGCACGTGGTTCAGCAGGTCGTAGCGTGGCGCAATGCTGTCGAACATCGCCCGCACAGCCTCAGCCGAGCTGGCTTCGTCGCGAGCCCCCGCAGGCCGCGACCCCGCAATGGATTCAGGCAATGGCAAACGCCAGAATATCGCAGCAGCCGCAGGCGACAGGCGACCGGCTACCGGCTACAGGCTTTCTCTGTGCTCTCCGTGTCCTCTGTGGTGAAACTCTTTTAGCTTTCGCGCAAAGAGTCGAGGATGCTCAAAGGCTGAAGCGACCCGCGACCAGCTCCCGGGAACCATTCCTCCCCAATCCGCGTAATACTGTTGTCGGACACGAGGCACCTGCCATGGCGAAATTCCTGCTCTTCTGCATCCTTCTGTTCCTCTGCTGGCCCCTGGCCCTTCTGGCCCTCATCGCCTATCCCATCGTGTGGTTGCTGCTCATTCCCTTCCGGATCCTCGGCATCGCCGTCCACGGCGTGCTCGACCTGGTCCGCGCCATCATCTTCCTCCCCGCGCGCGTCCTCCGAGCAGTCTAGCCTCCGGGGAATCCAGGCCTCCCGGTTCCAGGCTTCCCGGCCCCAGGCTTCCCGGTTCTGAGCTTCCCGATTCTGAGCTTCCCGATTCTGAGCTTCCCGGTTCTGAGCTTCCCGATTCTGAGCTTCACGGTTCTGAGCTTCACGGTTCTGAGCTTCCGTACACTAGGTCCATGGCTGGCATCGTTCTCGACGGCAAGGCGTACGCAAAGGAAATGGAAGCGGAGCTCTCGGTGCGCGTGCACCGGCTCCTCGAAATCAATGGCGGCCAACCGCCCATCCTCGCCACCATCCTCGTCGGCGACGATCCCGCTTCAGCCACTTACGTCCGCATGAAGGGCAATGCCTGCCGCCGCGTCGGCATGGAGTCCCTCAGCGTCACCCTCCCCGGCACCACCACAACCGACGAGCTCCTCGCCGCCATTGACGAGCTCAACGCCAACCCTCGCGTCCGCGGCATCCTCCTCCAGCACCCCGTCCCCAAACAAATTGATGAGCGCGCCTGCTTCGACCGCATCGCCCTCGATAAGGACGTGGACGGCGTCACCACCCACGGCTTCGGCCGCATGGCTATGGACGAGCCGGCCTACGGCTCCGCCACCCCCGCCGGCATCATGCGCCTCCTGCGCCACTACGAAATTCCGCTTGTCGGACGCGAAGCTGTCGTTGTCGGACGCAGCCCCATCCTCGGCCGCCCCATGGCCATGATGCTGCTCGCCGCCAACGCCACGGTGACAATTTGTCACTCCCGCACAAAGAACCTGTCCGACGTTGTCGGACGCGGCGAGATCGTCGTTGGCGCGGTCGGCAAGCCCGAGTTCATCCGCGGCTCCTGGATCCGCGATGGCGCCGTCGTCGTCGATGCCGGCTACCACCCCGGCGGCGTCGGCGATGTCGAATTGTCCGCCGTCATCGATCGCTGCTCGGCCTATACCCCCGTCCCCGGCGGAGTCGGCCCCATGACCATCGCCACCCTCATCGCCCATACAGTAGAAGCCGCCGAAAAGCTGGCCACTAAGGAAATCGCAACGGCCTCCCCGGCCGCCGCGCGATGAGTTTCTAAACTCGAATTCCTAAACTCTAAAATCCCGCGCCCCGCTCACCCCGAACTGCATGACCACTTTGTAATTTGCGGGCAAGTTCCTGGCCGCGACGCGGGAGTAATCTTGAGCCAACAATACCCTCCGGATTTGAGGAGAAGGCTTGCGACTCCTTGTCGTCGAAGATGACACCACCATTCGGGATTTCCTCACCCGCGCCCTGGCCGAATCCGGCTTCCGCGTCGACGCCTGCGCTCAGGGCAGCCAGGCCGAAAAGCTCGCCCTCGAAGGCGTTCACGATGCCCTCGTCGTCGACCTCACCCTGCCCGACATCGACGGCCTCGAGCTCATCCAGCGCCTTCGCTCTCAGGGAGTCGCCTCGCCCGTCCTGATCCTCTCCGCGCGCCGCTCTGTCGATGAGCGCGTCCTCGGCCTCGAAAAAGGCGGCGACGACTACATGACCAAGCCCTTCGCCGTCGCCGAGCTCCAGGCCCGCCTCCGCGCTCTTCTGCGCCGCGCCACCCCGGGCCAGGCCGAAACCACCCGCCTCCGCGTTGCCGACCTTGAAATCGACCTCATCCGTCGCGAAGCCCGCCGCGGCGGAACCGAGCTCCAGCTCACTCCTCAGGAGTTCTCCCTGCTCGAATACCTCTGCCGCAACGCCGGTCGCGTCGTCACCCGCGCCATGGTCCTCGACCACGTCTGGAAGATGCGCATCGACACCTCCACCAACATCGTCGACGTGCATATCCACCGCCTCCGCAATAAAGTGGATCGTGAAGCGGCCCGGCCCCTCATCCGCACCATCCGTGGAGTCGGCTACCTCCTTCGGGACTAGCCCAGCGCATGCTCCGTCGCGTCACCACCTCGTTCTATCGCACCTCCGCCTGGCGACTCGCGCTGCGCAGCACCCTCGTCTTCGCCATCGGCAGCGCCGCCGTCTTCTGGGTCATGTACGTCATGGTCGCCCGCACCGTGCGCGAGCGCGGCGACTCCTGGCTCATGGGAGAAAGTGAAACCCTCCGTCAGGTCGCGCTCACCACCCCCCGCGACGCCCTCTACGACCGCATCGTCGAAGAAGTCGCCGAGCTGGCCACCCAGGAACTCTCCTGGGGCAGCAATGGCGAGCACATCGGCGGCAACACCGTTTTCTTCGCCCTCACCGGCGGAAAATCGCATCCGCCCGTCTGGGTCGGCCCCCACGACAGCAGCCCCTTCCTCAACGCCATCAATGCCGCCGGCATTCCGCCACGCAGCCCCATCTCCCTCCGCGTTCCCGGCTGGACCATCCCCTTCCGCGTCGTCGCCGTTGAAATGCACCCCGGTCCCGCCGGAGGCCGCCTCTACCTCGGCCTGCTGGATACGGGCGCCCTCGCCCTGCTCCGCCGCCTCCTCGTCCGTTTCTTTTTGGGATGGGTCTTCATGGTCGCCCTCGGCTTCCTCGTCACCCTCTTCGGCCTCCGCCGCATGCTCAAACGCGTCGATGCCATCACCGGCGCCGCCGCCAGCATCCGCACCGGCGACCTCAGCACCCGCGTCCCCACCGGTCACCAGCAGGATGAGGTCGCTCGCCTCGCCAGCACCTTCAACAACATGCTCGACCGCATCTCCGCCTCGGTGAATCAGCTCCGCACCCTTACCGACTCCGTTGCTCACGACCTCAAGAGCCCCATCACCTCGGTTCGCGGCAGCCTTGAAATCGCCCTCTCCCTCGAGGACCGCGATCAGGCCGCCGAGCTCGTCGCCAGCGCCATCGAGCACCTCGATCGCCTCTCTGAGGTCATCACCACCTCCCTCGACGTCGCCGAAGCCGAAGGCGGCGCGCTCCGCCTGCACCGCGAGCGCGCCGACCTCAGCGACCTCGTCAATCGCGTCGCCGAGCTCTACGCTCCCGCCCTCGCCGATCGCCAGCAGCGCCTCACCGTTTCCGCCGACGCGCCTGCGCCGGTGCTCGTTGACGTGCCCCTCTGCAGCCGCATGCTCTCCAACCTCATGGAAAACGAGCTCCGCTACGCCGGCCCCGGCGCCCGTGTTTCGCTGAATGTCTCGCTGAATGTCTCCACCGGCGACACCGTCGCCTGCATCACACTGGAGGACGACGGCCCGGGATTCGCCCCCGACCTGCTCCCCCGCGTCTTTCAGCGCTTCGTCAAAGGCTCCGGATCGGAAGGGCACGGTCTGGGTCTCGCATTTGTCAGCGCCGTCGCCGTCGTCCACGGAGGCCGCGCCATCGCGCGCAATCGCACTCAGGGAGGCGCCCAGATCGTGGTCGAGATCCCACTGGCAACCGTCCACACAGCCGAAACGCACTCTTCCGACAATCTGCTTACATCTCCGTAACACGATGCGACATTGCCTCGTTGACCCTGTCCAATAGATAAACAGCCCCGGCCGCTCGCAACTGCAGCTCCACCAGGGCCTGCACGAACCTCAATCGAAGAGAACTGCATGCATATTTTGTCTACATCCACGGCGTATCCGCCGCACTACTTTACCCAGCGCGAAGTTGTCGATGCCCTGCTCGCCTGGTGGGGTAACGATTCCAAGATCGCCGCCGTCCTCGAGCGCCTGCATATGCGCACCGGCGTCGATGGCCGCCATTTCGCCCTTCCCCTCGGCGAGTACGACGCCCTCGACACCTGGGGCAAGGCCAACGACGTGTTCATCGAAGTCGCCCAGCAGCTCGGCGCGCGCGTCATCGACTGCGCCCTGAAGCAGGCCGCGCTTCGCCGCGACCAGCTCGGCGCCATCTTCTTCGTCACCGTCACCGGCGTCGCCAGCCCCTCCATTGACGCGCGCCTCGTCAACCGCATGAATCTCTCCCCCAATATCCGCCGCAATCCCATCTTCGGACTCGGCTGCGTCGCCGGAGCCGCCGGCCTCGCCCGCGCCGCCGACTACGTCCGCGCCTATCCCGACCAAGTCGCCGTCCTGCTCTCCGTCGAGCTGTGCTCGCTCACCTGGCAGCGCGACGACATCTCCGTCGCCAACCTCATCTCCTCGGGCCTCTTTGGCGATGGCGCCGCCGCCGTTCTCGTCGCCGGCGCGAATGTCCCCCGTCGCGGCCCGCGCATTGTCGCGAGCCACAACGTCTTTTATCCGGATACCGAAGACGTGATGGGCTGGAACATCTCGGACAAAGGCTTCAACATCGTCCTCTCGCCCGACGTCCCCAAAGTCGTCCGCGAAAATCTCGGCCGCGACGTTGACGCCTTTCTCGCCACGCAAAACCTCAGCCGCGCCGACATCGGCTCGTGGATCATGCATACCGGCGGCCCCAAAGTCCTCGAAGCCACAGCCGACGCCCTCAACCTGCCCCCCGAAGCGCTCGAAGTCTCCTGGGAAGCCCTGCGCCGCGTCGGCAATTTGTCCTCGGCCTCTGTCCTCATCGTCCTCGACGAGATCATGAAACACCGCCGCCCCGCCCCCGGCACCCGCAGCATCCTCGCCGCCATGGGCCCTGGCTTCTGCGCAGAAATGCTGCTCCTGGAGTGGTAGACATGTCGGTCCATTTTTGCGCGACACAGTCCCCGCAGTTTTGCCGCAGCCGCCATTCTGAGCAGTTCCACCTGCGCCATCGCGCCGCGTTTGTAGAAAGCCGTCATTCTGAGCGGTTCCACCTGCGCCATCGCGCCGCGCTTTTAAAAAGCCGTCATTCTGAGCGCCCCGGAGCAACGCGACGGGAAAGCGAAGAATCCCGCGGATTTCCACTTTCACGAAAGACTCTTCGGGTTTCTCCCCGGATTCCCAAAACCGCTCTCGGCCAGCTCCGCCACTCCGGAATGGCCAGACGATCGATCATTCCCGGGCACTCGATCCAACTCCCCGCTGTTGGCTGCACCCCTGCCCCAGGCTTCGTATCAGGGCACGAGTTCACTCGTGCCGAAATCAGCATCAGGAAAGAACGGGCTTCAGCCCCTGCATTTTTTCCCGAGCGCGAAAAACGCAGCGCTCGCCCCGCCTCCTCTGTGCTCTCCGTGTCCTCTGTGGTGAATCACGCGAACTTCGGCGCCCCCAATTGCACCCCAGCACCCGGCTTCGTATCAGGGCACGAGTTCACTCGTGCCGAAAAGGCCCCAAAAAGAAACCGGGCTTTAGCCCCTCTGCCTTCCTTCGACTGTCCACGCGAACGTGTGCGTCAAGTGGTGAATCATGCCCTCTCGTAACCATTCCTGTGACGTTCTCATCGCCGGCGGTGGCCCCGCCGGCCTCGCCGCCGCCATCGCCCTGCGCGCCCGCGGAGCCGACGTCCTCGTCGCCGACGCCCTCGCCCCGCCCATCGACAAGCCCTGCGGCGAAGGCCTCATGCCCGACGCGCGCCGCGACCTCTCCCGTCTCGGAGTCGACCTCAACCCCGCCCACGGCGCCGAATTCCAGGGAATCCTCTTCGCCGGCCCCTGCGACAGCGTCGCCGCCAGCTTTCCCAGCGGCACCGGCCTGGGCGTGCGCCGCCCCGCCCTCCACCGTCTCCTCCTCGACCGCGCCACTGAACTCGGCGTCCGTTTCTCCTGGAACACTCCGGTCGTTCTTAAGCCACAGCGACTGGCACAATTAGCCGGCGAGCCCCGCGCCTACCGCTGGCTCGTTGGAGCCGACGGCCATGCCTCCCGCGTCCGATCCTTCGCCTCGCTCGACGCCGCCTCCCTGCGCAGCCGCCGCTTTGGCTTTCGTGCCCACTACCGCGTCGCCCCCTGGAGCCCGTACGTCGAAATCCACTGGGGTCCGCTCGGCCAGGCCTACATCACCCCCACCGGCCCGCAGGAAGTCTGCGTCGCCGCCATCACCCGCCATCCCGGCATCCGCCTCCCGCAAATCCTCGAAGGCCTCCCCAGCCTCCGCGAAAAACTCGCGGGCGCCGACGTCACCAGCGCCCAGCGCGGAGCCATCACTCTCACCCGACGCCTCCGCCGCGTCACCCGCGGCAATGTGGTCCTCATCGGCGACGCCTCCGGATCCGCCGACGCCATCACCGGCGAAGGCCTCGCCATGGGCTTCCGCGAGGCGCTGCTCCTCGCCGACTCGCTCGCAGCCGGCTCGCTCGATCTCTACGAAGCCCGCCACGCCTCCATCCTCGCGCTCCCGCAGCGCATGGCCGCCCTCATGCTCCTCCTCGACCGCTCCCACGCCCTTCGCGACCGCACCCTGCGCGCCTTCGCCCGTCGCCCGCACCTCTTTGGCGAGATGCTCGCCGTTCACGTCGGTGAACAGTCGCTGCCCCGCTTCGTCCTGCGCCGCGGGCCGCAGCTGGGCGCCCTCCTCCTGACTCCGCAACACATCTGATCCCTGAATGAGACCCCAACTCCTCCGACGAGCCATCCCCGCCTGTGCCCTGCTTCTGAGCGCGCCCCTGCTGCTTGCTCAGGCCCAGCCACGCCCCGTCGTCCTCCACTTCGACCCCGCGCACACCCAAATCCACTGGACCCTCGCCGACATCCTCCACACCGTACACGGCACCTTCCAGCTCAAAGGAGGCCTCGCCAGCTTCACGCCTGCCACCGGCGCCGCCGAAGGCGAACTCCTCGTCGATCTCGACTCCGGCAACAGCGGCAACGCTGCCCGCGACCGCCGCATGAAGAAGGACATCCTCGAAACGCAAACCTACCCCGAGGCCATTTTCCATCCCGAAAAAGTCTCCGGCACCCTCCGCCCCGGCGTGATTCAACAGGTCACCGTGGACGGCACCTTTACCATCCACGGCCATGACCACCCCCTGCGCATGGTCGTCTCCATCCAGATGACCGACGCCACCCACGCCCACCTCACCACCCACTTCGTCGTGCCCTACGTCCAGTGGGGCATGAAGGACCCCAGCACCTTCGTCCTCCGCGTCGGCAAACAGGTCGCCATCGACGTCACAGCCGACGCCACCGTCGAAAACCTGCCACCATCGAACTCCCAGCCCTGAAGGCCCTCAAAGGTCTCGTCATCCTGAGCGAAGTGAAGAACCCCGCCAAGGTCGGCTCCAGCACTATGCCCTCCAGCTTTCTCACCGGATCCCCTGGGCTCTCTGTGTCCTCTATGGTGGATAGCGCCTCTGGTTTTGTATCAGGGCACGAGTTCACTCGTGCCGAAAGACCCCGCAAAGAAAACCGGGCTTTAGCCCCTGCATCCCCACAGCCGGATAACAGATCCGCCTCGAACCCATCGGGATCCTCTGGGCTCTCTGTGTTCTCTGTGGTGACGCGCCTCTGGTTTTTGCGTCAAAAGAACTCGGGCTTTCAGCCCCTGTGCTTTTTCCCAAACGCAAAAAGCCCAGCGCTCGCTACGAATCCTCTGTGCTCTCTGTGTCCTCTGTGGTGAATCGCGCCTTTAGACCGCCGACCGAACCGCAAGCAGGACCGTTATGAGCTTTTCCCCGCATTGTGGAAATCGTGTCAAGCCCCTCCGCTTCAAACGAAAGTAACGAGCATTGATACAAAACAACTTCCCCGCCAAAATACTCGCCAAAACCTGGCAGTAAATCCAGCTGAACTTGGTATTCTGAACTTATAGAGTAAAAAAAGAGAAAAGCCGCCTTGTGAGGCGGCTTTTCTATTGCGCGAGAGAACATCTCTGGGTGCCCCATTCAAGCCCGGTGTTGGCTTGAGTGGGGTAAACAACTCCTGGTTGACGATCGGAAAAATCCGGGTTCCCCATCCCTGCCCTCTCGCGCTTTTCGAGAGGACAGGGCGGAAGGCCCGAATCAAAAACCAGCGCAACCCGCTACAGACAAGCACTCCAGAGAGAGGGCTCTGCAAAATGCTTGTCCAGCAGGGATCCGAGCCGAAGGGGCTCTTCACCGAGAAACCAAACCACTGAAAACAACACACTTCACATGGAGCAAAAAAACAAATTTTCGCCCGCCGTCCATGCAGAGGCAAAGCTACCGGCTCCAGGCCACTGGGAACTGGCAACTGAAAACTGGGCACTGGGAACTGGCAACTGAGAACTGGGGACTGGCACCGGGGACCGGCAACTGGAGACGAGCAGCGGTGGGACGCAACCCCTGCTGGTTCTATTAAGTGCCAGCAACTCGAATGCCTGCTGCACATAGCAGAAGAGGCCCCATCGAAGTACTTTGTTTCTCACACATAGCAAGTTCGCGCGAGAAAAAATAATTACGCGGCACCCTGCACTCCGGCTACCGGCCCACCGGCTGCGCCAGCGCCCTGTCGATCGCCGCCTGGGCCAGCGGCGCCATCACTGCGAACCCGGCGGCGTTGGGATGCAGTCCGTCCGCGGTCAGGTCCTTCTTTAGAAAGCCCTGGTCGTCGACCATGGCCGAGAAGTAGTCCAGATACACCAGATCGTGATCGGCGCAGTACTTCTTCAGCCACACGTTCAGCGCCAGAATCTTCTCCGGCGAACGCTGCAGAAAGAACCACAGCGCCCGCTGGTTCATGGCATTAATGGGAGTCACCGACGAGAACACAACCCGGATCCCGCTCACCCGCGCCAGCTCGGCAAGGCTCTGGTAATCGTCCTCGATCTGCTCCAGCGTCTCCGTCCCGGTGTTGCCGGCAATGTCGTTGGTCCCCGCCAGGATCACCACCACCGCCGGATGCAGGTCGATCACATCCTGCCGGAACCGCACCAGCATCTGCGGCGTCGTCTGCCCGCCGATCCCGCGGTTGATGTAATGCTTGCCCGGAAACGAGGTGTCCAGCTTCCAGATATCGGTGATCGAGTCGCCAAAGAACACCACTCGCGGCTCGCCCGCCGTCGGTGGCTGCAGCGCCACATCGGCATCGCGGTACCGCTCCAGCTGCCCGAAGTCGTTCATGAACATCCGCGCGTTGCCCTCGCGGTACAGCTCCAGGCTGTGCGAGGCCTGATACCCGTCCTCTGCCGTCGCCTGCACCGGCGGCGGCACCTGCGCCCGAACGGTCACGCAACACGCCGCAACAACAATCATCGCCACCAGGAGATTCTTCATGGCCACCACCGTATCACGCTGGATTTGCCCCGGCCGCCGCGCGCTTCATCGACCCAAAACAAAAGGAGCGGCCGCAGCCGCTCCTTTCCACGCAGTCCTCTTCCGCGATTACGCCACAGCCATCGCGCGGATCTCTTCGCGGCGCACCGTCAGTTTCTCCACCAGATCGGCGCGAACCTCGAAACCGCGGCCCGGCGTCTCCGGAACGGCGATCTCGCCGCTCTTCGAAACCTCAACCGCGGGCTCGATGATGTCTTCCTTCCAGTACCGCTTCGAAGCGGAGACATCGCCCGGCAGCGTGAAGTTGTCCAGCGACGACAGCGCGATATTGTGCGACCGTCCAATGCCGGTCTCCAGCATGCCGCCGCACCACACCGGCACACCGCGCTCCTGGGCCGCATTGTGCACGGCAATGGCTTCGCTGAAGCCGCCCACGCGCCCGCACTTGATGTTGATGATCCGGCACGACTCCATATCGATTGCGGCCAAGGCATCGCGACGGTTACGAATGGACTCGTCCAGGCAAATCGGAGTTTCCAGCCGCTTCTGGAGCATGGAATGAAAATAAAAATCGTCCGCCCAAAGCGGCTGCTCGATCATCAGCAGGTTGAACTCGTCGAAGCTCACGATGTGGTCCGAATCGTTCAGCCGATAGGCCGAATTGGCGTCACAGCTCAGCTGAATATCCGGCCAGCGATTGCGCACCGCCTCGAACATCTTGACGTCCCAGCCCGGCTTGCACTTCAGTTTGATCCTCTGGTAGCCGGCGGCCAGCTCCTTTTCGACTTCGGCCACCTGCTGCTCCATCGATGGCTGAATGCCGATCGAGACCCCGCAGTCGATGGTTTCCCGCGTCCCGCCCAGCAGGCTCGCCAGCGGAATACCCTTCATCTGCGCTTCCAGATCCCACACGGCGTTTTCAAGAGCCGCCTTAGCCATGCGGTGCCCGCGCACCTGCCGGAAAATTCCCGGGCACTTACCGCCGTGTTCTGGATCGGCGCTCGCCAGCGACGGCGCCAGCTCGCTTTGGATCACCATCCACGCCGTATCCACCGTCTCGTCGGAAAAGAAGGGGTGTTCCCCAGCCACGCATTCGCCCCAGCCGATCAGCCCTTCGGCGCGCAGTTCGATCAACAGGATCCGGCGCTCGGTTGTCGTCCCAAAACTGGTTTGAAAAGGCTTAACGAGGGGAAGTCGAATTTCACGAAGCGAAATGGCATCGATTCTCATAGAACTCCCGTTCCGGGTTGTTGCAGTCGTGCGAGCTCGAATGTACCGTTCCCTTGCGCATCCACCTGGAAACCCACTACCGCCAGACCACTCTCAAATCCCTGCAGAAACCGGCGGCGATTCTCGGCTTGCACCGCGGCGGCTCGGGCGACACTGGTCGCGGAAGCTTTCCACTCGCTGAGAGCTTTCGGCACCACGATGGTCTCCTCGGTTGGCGGCGGCGTATATGGGTTTCCGGCCAGAATAGCCTTCACGCGGTCCGAATCCATCCACCATTCAGCGTGCAGACGGTCCGTGGGAAGCCCACCCTGCAGACGAGATGAGGATACACCATAAAAATTCGGACTATACGTTTGCACAATGACACCCAGTCTGTGGATATTCAAAAACGCGTTCTTGATCTCCAGAGGATCGAAGGTCCATTCCATCAATTTGATCCCGCGGCTGAGCGCTTCTTCCCGTTGATACAGCTTGAGATGACGGCCAATTCCGCTGTTTCGATAACGCGGCGTAACGGCGAGCATATGGGAGTGGAGATAAGGCGTCGGCGCTGCGCCAAAATCGATGGCCGCCTTCACGCCGGGCAAAGACATGGCGAAACCAATGATATTGTGCCCTTCAAAGGCACCAATTACCTGCCCGCCGATCCGCTGCGCTACCGTGAAGACCCGTCGCGGGATGACATCGCCGTCAGCATACCCCCAGGTTTCGATCTGCAGACGCACGCAGCCATCCAGTTCCTCGAATCCATGGCAGCTGCGCACCACAATTGTGCCTGTTGCTGTTTCAATTGTCCGTGGATTCATCTGCGGGCTTCTGTCCCTTTGCTCCGCACCCAGAGCTCTTCCAGTTCCGGGGCGGTCATTTCTTCCAGAGACCTGGATGCGCAGGCTTCCATCGCCGCGAAACGGCGTCGGAACTTCGCGTTCGCGTCGCGCAGCGCAACCTCCGGATCGACTTTCAGGTGCCGAGCCAGATTCGCCGCGGTGAAAAGCAGATCGCCCAGTTCTTCCTCGGCTGCCTGCTGCTGGCCAGACCGGATCTCCTCGTCCAGCTCCGCCGTCTCTTCCCGCAGCTTGTCGAGAACGCCCTGCACGTCCGGCCAGTCGAAGCCGACTTTCGCCGCGCGCGATCCGATCTTGCCCGCCTCCGCGAGCGCCGGCATCCCACGGGAGATCGAATCCAGCCGACCCGCCGCACTTTGGACTTTCTTCTCGCGCTTCTTGATCTCGTCCCAGTTGCGCAGAACCTCGGAGGCACCAATGCCTTCCGTCTCCAGACCCTCCGCGCGATTCCCCGCCGCCGCCGAGGCCTCTTCGCCGAAAACATGCGGATGCCGGCGGATCAGCTTGCGGTTCAGTCCGGCAACGACATCGCCAATGGAGAAATGCCCCGTCTCAGCCGCCATCTCCGCGTAGAAAAGCACCTGCAGCATCAGATCGCCAAGTTCGTCGGCAAGGTCGGCCCAGTTCTCGCGCTCGATCGCGTCGAGAACCTCCCAGGTCTCTTCCAGGGTGTATTTCCTAATGGTCGCGAAGGTCTGCTCCCGATCCCAGGGACAGCCGCCCGGCGCACGCAGCCGCGCCATGATGCTGACCGCCTCCGCGAAGATCTCACCCACCGGGACATCCGTTCCGCGTTGCGGAACCACATTTGCTGTCGCTGGGTCGTTCTTCCCGGGCATATTCCTACTCTACATTGCCGTTGCCTATATGCTGGTGTCGCCCTCTCAAAGGAGGATCGCCGCGATTTTGCTCACCGCCATCTTCGTTGTTCTGTTCGGCCTGGCTTTTGGAAGCTTTCTGAACGTGTGCATCGCGCGCCTTCCGCAGCACGCGTCCCTGCTGCAACCCGGTTCGCATTGTCCCGACTGCGGCGCGCCGATTCGGCCGATCGACAACATCCCGCTGCTGAGCTGGATGGCCCTGCGGGGCCGCTGCCGCGCCTGCCGCGCGGCAATTTCCTGGCGCTATCCCGCCGTCGAGCTCGCAACAGGCGCTCTGTTCCTCCTCAGCTTTCTCCGCTTCGGCCTCACAATCACCGGCATCGGCATGGATATCTTCTGCCTCCTGGCGCTCGGCCTCGCGGTCATGGACGCCGAGACCATGCGCCTGCCGGACGCCTTCACGCTAACCGGAATCGGTCTTGGAGTGGTCTATGCCGCAGTCCTGCCAGCGGGGTTGCTGCGGGAGCGGCTATTGCACGCGGGCGAGTCACTTCTCTGGGCTCTGTTAGCGGCCCTGCTTTTGCTCATCATTCGCTCGGCCTATCAGCTTCTGCGGCATGTGGAAGGCATGGGCATGGGCGACCTCAAATTGCTGGCGATGATTGCTGCCTGGCTTGGTCCTGGCCCCACTCTCCTGGCGCTGGTCCTGGGCACGTTTGCCACCGCCCTCTTCGGGATCCTTGCCCTGCTCGTCGCGCCGAGCCATCGTCGCTCCATGGCGACGCGCCTGCCGCTGGGATCATTCTTATGCGGAGCGGCGCTCTATACGATCTTCGCCGGCCAGCCGATCCTGCACTGGTACGCGAAGTTCCTGGTGTACTGAGGTGACCGGAATTCAGCCGGCGGCCACGACCTGGCCCCGGCATTCGCCAAAGCCGATGCGCGGATAGCCGTCGCGTTCGCACCAGCCGCGCAAAATCACCTCGTCGCCGTCCTCAAGGAACTTTCTCATCTCGCCGTTGTTCAATTCCAGCGGCTCAGCGCCACGGCGGGTTCGTTCCAGCAGCGATCCCACGCTGTCCCGGGTGGGTCCTGAGACCGTGCCCGTCGCCAGCAGGTCGCCGATCCGCAGATTGCATCCGTTGCTGGTGTGATGCGCCAGCATTTGTGCCGGTGTCCAGTACAAATCCCTCATGTTTCCGCGGCTGAGCCGAACCGGAGCCTTGCGCTTCGCCCGCATCTTGCCGGTCAGCAGCCAGACCTCGAGCGTGATGTCGAAGCCTCCGCGCTGCTGGTCCTGCTCGGAGTTCAGATACGGCAGAGGTTTGGGGTCTCCCTCCGGCCGCGTCATGGCGGGCACGCGGTAGGGTTCCAGCGCGTCGAGCGTCACGACCCAGGGCGAAACAGTGGTGGCAAAATTCTTGGCAAGGAACGGTCCCAGCGGCTGATACTCCCACGACTGAATGTTGCGCGCCGACCAGTCATTCAGCAGGCATAGGCCAAAGATGTGCTGCCCGGCCTGTTCCAGGGGAACAGGCTGTCCGAGGGCATTGCCCTGTCCGACAAAAAACCCAACTTCCAGCTCGTAATCGAACATGGTGGCAGGAGCGAACGAGGGAGCGGCCACGTCCGGTGTTTTGGTCTGCCCGGAGGGCCGCCGGATTTCGCTCCCGCTCACAACGATCGACGACGCCCTCCCGTGATAACCAATCGGCACCCATTTGTAATTGGGCAGAAGCGGAGTGTCGGGCCGAAACAGCCTCCCCACATTCGTCGCGTGATGGATGGAGGCGTAAAAATCCGTGTAGTCGCCGATAGCAAAGGGCACCTGCATCCGAGCATCTTTCTGCGGGACGAGAAACGGCTCGATTTTACGGCGCTGGCCGGAATCGCCGAGAAGATCTGCCGCCCGGGCGCGCACCTGGCGGACGGCATCGGATCCGGCCTCGGCCAGAGAATTCAGATTCTCCGCTCGGCACGCTCGCAGCACAGTCTCCGCGAGTCCTCCGAATAACCCCGCGTCAGCGGCGCCGGCGAGATCGAGAATCTGGTCGCCAATTGCCAGCCCGATTCGGTTCCTGCCATCCCCTTCGAAAACGCCGAATGGCAGATTCTCCAGCGGGAAATCGCAGGCTCGTTCATTCGCTGAATCCAGCCAGCTCTTTCTGCGCTTCGGCGCACTGGACTTTCTTAAATCCATCCCATTTCTTTCATGTCATCGACTGGCTCGGTGAAGGAGCAGGAACCAAAACTCATCGCGAACTCGCCGCGCACGCGCTCAATCTGATCGGTAATCAGAATATGGTCGTGCCAGCGGATCACGTCGTCGTCCAGAAGAAACGCCGACGGGTCTTCTTCAGCGAGCGTGCGGACGATCGCCGGCTGGTCATCGCCGAAATAAGCGAGCGCGGCCGCCAGGAACAGATTCAGAAATCCATGCATCGTGGCCCGCGGACCGTCCGGTTTACCGTCTAACGAGCGAGTGCCGCGGACCGCATGATGCAGACCCGCTGTCGCTTTGAAGGGCGCACGCTCGCGCGCGCAGGCGCTGAGAAACTGCGCAACGACCTCAACGCCGGGAACCGTCTCGGGAGTGAGCCCGCCCATCCGAATCTTCGCCCAGGCGCCGCGCTCCGTCAGAACCGGCAACATCTCCGCGGCGTTTTCCGCGGGGAATTCGACGTAACGCGCACGCGCCGCCGGAAGCCTCTCCAGGATCTCCTCGGCCATGCGGGGATTCGCCGCCTTCGTCTCGAGGCTGCCGATAAAGACGGCGCCCTGACGGAACTCCGCGATGCGCCGGGCATCTTCGGCCGCTTCGCCCGAGCATACGATGCTCAGCGTCCACGGGCTCTCCTTCTCGCCGCAGCACACCTGCTCGAAAGCAGCAGCAAACTCCTCCAGGCGCGCCGCGGAAACCACAAACGAGCCGAGCATCTGGCCGTGCTCGCTCCCAAGATAATCCTGGTAGTTGCGGACCGCCGTCGCCATGTCCAGAGCCGCCGGCGGAAACAGTCCGGCGTAATCGACGATCCGTCCCAGCAGCGCTTCGGCTGCGCTCATGCGGTTGGACTCATTTCTTCGGCGCTTTGAAGTGCTTTTTCAGGCCCTGCCAGCACTCGTAATATTCATGCTGCAGAATCTTCGTCTCCAGCGCAAATTTCGTGGGACGCACCGGGAGCCCGGTCTCGAACATGAACGCCAGGGTATTGTCCAGTTTCACCGGCTTCAGCTCCGCTTTGCTGGCTTTCTCCCACGTCTCGGCGTCCGGTCCGTGGCCCGACATGCAGTTATGCAGGCTGGCTCCGCCCGGCAGGAAACCCTCTGCTTTGGCGTCGTATTCGCCGAAGACCAGCCCCATGAACTCGTTCATCATATTGCGATGGAACCACGGTGGCCGGAAGGTGTGCTCGGCCACCAGCCAGCGTGGCGGAAAGATCGCGAAGTCCACATTGGCAGTTCCTGGTTGCAGCGAAGGTGAGGTCATCACGGTGTAGATCGACGGATCGGGATGATCGAAGCTCACAGTATTGATGCAGTTGTAGCGGGCCAGGTCGTATTTGTACGGCGCGTAATTCCCGTGCCAGGCGACGACGTCGAGCGGCGAGTGGTCGATCTCCGCTTCCCACATCCGGCCCAGGAACTTTCCGATAATCCTGAAGTCGCCTTCGCGATCTTCGTAAGCCGCAGCCGGCGTCAGAAAATCGCGCGGATTCGCCAGCCCGTTCGCGCCGATCGGCCCCAGGTCCGGAAGCCGGAAGGTCAGCCCGTAGTTCTCGCAGATATATCCACGAGACGGCCCGTCCAGATCGACGCGCATCTTCATGCCGCGCGGCACCACGCAAATTTCTCCGGGCGCGACGTCCAGAATCCCCAGCTCGGTATGGATCGCCAGCTTTCCCTGCTGCGGCACCATCAGCATCTCGCCGTCGGCGTTGTAGAAGTAGCGATCCTTCATAGATGCGTTGGCCGCATACACATGAAGTCCGACGCCGATCTGCAGCGCCGGGTCGCCGCTGCCGCCCAGGGTGACGATGCCGTCGACAAAGTCCGTCTTCTTCTCCGGCATCGGGACCGGATTCCACCGCATCTGGTTCGGCGGCGTCGGCAATTCATTGAATGGCCCGCTGCGAAACAAGCCGCTCCCTGTTTCCGAGAAAGGCTTGTGCGTCACCGACGGCCGGATGCGATACGTCCACGTACGGCGGTTCGTCGCCCGAGGCGCGGTAAACGCTGTGCCGCTCAGCTGCTCCGTGTACAGGCCCAGCGGCGCCTTCTGCGGCGCGTTTTGCCCCTGCGGCAGCGCTCCGGCCACCGCCTCCGTGGCGAATTCATTCCCAAAACCAGACTGATACCTGAGCTCGGTGCGAGCCATCCATCTCCTCCGGGTCGAGACCCGGCTGCACGCCGGTTCACGAGGGTTGCGCGAAAACCCTATACGCTACCGGGAGAGACTGAGGATTGGCAACTTCTTTGCCAGGGGCCGGAAGCGATTCCCCGCCGCTTACTCCTCCGACGGCCACTGGAAGCACAGCCCATATCCGTCCGGATCGCGCAGCGACATCTGCTTCATCCCGTAAGGAGCCACCTTGGGCATGTTCACCGCGACCCCCTTCTCGCGCAGCTCCTCATAGGCCGCATCCACGTCTGGGCACCCGAAGTACAAAGTCGTGTCATCGTGAGCGGCGACGCGGGCGCGATCCGCCGGCACTGGCCGCTCGTGATCGAACTCGTAAATGTCGTTCAGCATCACCTCGGCCTTGCCCAGCCGCAGCAGCGCCCAGTGAAACTTGTCTTTGCCCAGTACCGGCGACGTGCTCACAATCTCAAAGCCGAGCAGATCCCGATAAAACCGCACCGACGCCGGCATGTCATAAACGCCCAGAAGAGGGCAAACCCCGCGCACCTCGATGGCCATGCGTATTGCACCTCGCGATGGCACCCAGCATAGCGCGACAATCCGCGCTCGAACCAGGCAGGGGCGGCTGATCAGCCTTCGAATTCCTCCACCCGCGAGCCGGCATGCAGCCGCTGATCGCCGGACGCGGATGCATCGCCGGATGCGGCATAGGCGACCGCCGCGCCGATGAGCGCCGGCACAATGAAGGCGTGCCCTCCCGTCGCTTCGGCTACGAAAACCACGGCCGCCAGCGGCGTTTTGTAGCCGGCCGCCAAAAACGCCGCCATGCCGACCGCCGCATACAGTCCCGTTGCGGAACTATGCACGATCGACTGCGCGAAGGCTGTGCCCAGGCTGCCGCCGGTCAGGAATAACGGCACAAACATTGCGCTCACGCCGCCGGCGCCCAGGGTGAACAGCGTCGCCGCCAGCTTCAGGCCGCTGAAAACCAGAAGCTGTGAGCTGGAATGATGTCCGTTGAGCACCATATTCACGGCTTCGTAGTCAGGACCAAGAGGTACCAGCGCTCCGGGGTAGATCCTCAGAAACAGAAGCCCGCATAATCCCGTCAGCAGGCCACCAACTCCCAGCTTCATCCAGTGGGTCAGTCCCCAGCGCACAAAAAAGGTCCGCACGCGGCGGAAGGTAATGACAAAGATCATCGCCAGCAGACCGATGAGCAGCCCCAGAAGGGCGCTCCAGTAAAGATCCTGCCGGGTAAACGTCTCTGAGCCGGTGAAATTAAAGAGCGGCGCCGCGCCGAGAAACGAGCTGAGCGTCACATAAGCGGTAACCGAAGCGAGCAGAGAAGGCACCAGCGCTTCATGCGCCAGATCGTCGCGGTACGGCATCTCCAGCGCGAAAACAATGCCGGTCAGCGGCGCCCGGAAGACCGCCGACATGCCCGCCGCCGCTCCGCAGATGAGCAGGATGCGCCGGTCCCGGTCGGTCAGGCGCAGCCGCCGCAGATGCCGCCACAGCCATGAGCCGATGGCTCCTCCTCCATAAATGCTGGGACCCTCCAGCGCTGCGCTGCCGCCGAAACCAACCGTGGCAACAGCGGCCGCGATCTTGGGAAGGAACGACCGCAGATCGATCCGCCCTTCGTGCTCGTGGTAGGAACGGATCACCTCCTCGGTTGAGTGTTCATCCGGGTCCGGCGTCAGAAACTGCATGATCCATCCGGCGATCACGCAACCCAGCACCAGCCCAGGCACGATCGCCCAGTGATGGCGAAGATAAAAGCCAAGAATCGCCGGCCACATCAGTCTCAGAATGACCATCGCCAGGCCGGTGATCATCAGTCCCGTGACGACGCCAACCACCGGGGCCACAATCAGCCATTTGCGCAGGTCGCGCTCATATACACGAGTCAGGTCTTCACGAACCGGGGTCAGGAATCTCCGCAGCAGCGGATAGCGCATCGGCCACGCAAACCCGGGCTGCTCTCCTGCGACTTTCCTGCTCATGCAGACGGCCTCCGCGCCTGCCTGCCGCCCGGAAAGCCGATCCGCATCCGCCGCACTTCGTCGTAGTGCAGTTCACTCAGCTGCGTCAGGATCTCCTCGCCGCGCGGCGTCAGGGAGACGATGACCTGCCGCCGGTCCCTGGCGCCGTTCTCGCGCCGCACCAGCCCGCTCTGCGCCGCCCGCTCCACCAGGCCGACGACGGAGTTGTTCCGCTCCTGGAGAAACTCGGCCAGCTCCGAAATCGAGGCCGATCCATTCCGGGCGAAGCCGGCGATCCCCAGCATCAGCTGGTGCTGCTGCGGCGTGACCCCGCACGCGCGAGCCGCTTCTTCGCTGAAACGCAGGAATTGCCGCAGCCGGTAGCGAAACTGCGCCAGGTCCCGCAGCACAGCCGCGCTCACGCGTTCCGTCCGGCGATCGAGTTCTGAGGAGGACGATAAAGATCGCATTGCGATCTATTTTACATCGTATTGCGATCTATCTGCGGAAATCCTCGCGCCCTCGCATCCGCCGGTCTCTTCCCCACTCCGCGTCGTACCCTGAAGCAGATGCGTGTTCTTATCTCCGGAGCCGGCGTCGCCGGACCCACTCTTGCCTGGTGGCTGCTCCATCACGGGTTCGCGCCCACCCTCGTGGAATCCGCGCCGCGGCTGCGCACCGGCGGCTACATCATCGATTTCTGGGGCGCAGGTTTTGAGATCGCCAGGCGGATGAACCTGCTTCCCGCCCTCGAGCCCCTGGGGTACAGGGTCGAGGAGATGCGCGTGGTCGACGCTCGCAGCCGGAAAATCGCCGGCCTGTCGACCGATGCCTTCTTTCAACTCACCCGGGGAGGCTTCATCAGCATTCCGCGGGGAGACCTGGCTGCCTGCATCTATCAGGCGCTCGGCGGACGCGTGGAAACTCTCTTCGGCGACCGCATCGTGAGTCTCCAGTCATCGAAAGATGGCGTCAGCGTGGAATTCGAGAACGCGGCCCCCCGCACCTTCGACCTGGTCATCGGAGCCGACGGCCTGCACTCCGGCGTGCGCCAGCTGGTCTTCGGCGATGAGACTCACTTTGAGAAATATATGGGCTGCAAGGCAGCCGCCTTTCAGCTGGCCGGCTACGCTCCCCGAGACGAGCTGATCTACGTCATGCACACCGAGGTCGGCCAGCAGGTCGCCCGCTTCTCCATGCATGACGATCGCACCATGTTCCTGTTCACCTTCAGGGACAGGGACCCTGCCATTCCCGCCACACTTGCCGGGCAGAAGGCCCTCCTGCGCCAGCGCTTTGCCGGCACCGGGTGGGAGGTCCCGCAGATCCTCGACGCGCTCGACGGCGTCAGCGAGTTGTACATCGACCGCGTCAGCCAGATCCGCATGGGAAACGCAACCCATACCTGGTCCCGGGAACGCGTCGCCCTGGTGGGGGATGCGGCTTTTTGCGTTTCACTCCTCGCTGGGCAGGGCACGGCGCTGGCCATGGTCGCCGCCTACATCCTGGCAGGCGAGCTTTCCCGCTCTCCCGAGGATCCCACCGCGGCATTTGCGCGGTATCAGCAGCGCTTCGGCCCATTCGTGCTGGGCAAGCAAAAGTCGGCGAGAGGTATGGTGGATTTCTTCGCTCCCCGCTCGCCTCTGGCGCTCGCGCTGCGCAATGGAGCGCTGCGCCTGATGCGCTGGCCATGGCTCGTCAACCTGGCGGCCGGGCGCAGTCTTCTCGATCGAATTGAGATTCCCGATTACTGAGAAATCCGGGGATGGCACAGCAACCCAGCGTCCACAGTCAGCGCAGCATCGCAATCGGATCACCAACCATCTATCTCTGTAATCAAGGAGTTCTGGCCCATGCAGATGAGCGGCAACACCATCCTGATCACCGGCGGCAGCTCGGGCATCGGCCGCGCGCTGGCCATCGCCTTCCACCAGCTCGGCAACCAGGTCATTGTGGCCGGACGGCGCCGCGAGCTCATGGAAGAGATCGTCGCCGGCAATCCGCGCATACACGCCGCCGTGGTCGATGTGCAGAATCTGGACTCCCTGCCGGCTTTTGCCGACGACATCCTCCGCCACTACCCCGACCTGAACGTCCTGATCAATAACGCCGGCATTATGAAGAACGAGAACCTCGCCGACGGATCGACCCAGGAAGACATCGCCGGATCAACCGTCATCACCAACCTGCTGGCCCCGATGCGCCTGACCGGGCTGCTGCTGCCTCATCTGATAAAGCGCCGCCACGCCACGATCATGAACGTCAGCTCCGGCCTGGCCTTCGTGCCCATGGCTGCGACGCCCACCTACTGCGCCACCAAGGCCGCCATTCATTCCTGGACGCAGTCCCTGCGCTATCAACTGCGCAGCACGAACGTCGATGTGCTCGAGCTCGTGCCGCCTTACGTGCAGACCGAGCTGCAGGGAGCCCGCCAGGCGCAGGATCCGCGCGCGATGCCCCTCGCCGACTTCATCGCGGAAACCCTCGACATCCTGCGCGACCATCCGGAGCAGAAGGAGATTCTGGTCGAGCGGGTCCATCCCCTGCGCTTCGCTGCCGAGCAGGGACGCCAGAAGTACGACGAGTTCTTCCAGACCCTGAACAACGCAGCGGCCGGCCACGGTTCCCGGCGCTGAGCCTCCGGGCCGCGCAAAATTGGGCCGAAGGCAGCGAAAACGCCAGCAATGTGACCTGCATCACATGCTTTGCCCGAGACCTGAGCGAAACTCAGGTGGGGCAGCAATGACGCGACAGCAGGCGAGCCCATCGACCCCTCATGCCACCTGACGTTTCCGAACTGGTCAACGAACTGAGTCTCATCGCCTCTGCCGTTTCGAAGAATGAGGGCGCTGTCCTCTTCCGCAGCGGCGATCCGGTCTCCGGCATCTTCATCGTTCGCAGGGGCGCGGTGCGCCTGTCGCTGGGCATTCGCAGCGACCTGTACCCGCCTCGCACCCTGGGCCCCGGGGAGATTGCCGGCCTGCCGGCGACCCTCACCGGGCACTACAGCCTGACCGCCGAGGTCGTGGCTCCGCACACGGAGCTGGGATATGTGCCTGGGGATCGGGTCTCGGCGCTGCTCGAAGGCTCGCCGCGGCTGTGTTTCCTGGCCATGCGCCTCATCAGCGAGGAAATCGCGCGCGTGCGCACCGCCCTGAAGGAAACCCCGTCGCTGCACCATTCCTGAGCGAGTCCGGGCGCTCGTCAAACCACCTGCAACAGGCCGGGCAGAACCTCGCCGGCGTTTCCCAGGACGATCTGCGTGAAAGCAGCCGCGTTCATCGGCTCTTCCGGGCCGATGTAGACCTTCCGGACCCGCGGCCCTGCCCAGCGCACGAAGTTCGCTGCCGGATAGACCGCCCCCGAGGTTCCGACCACCAGCATGACCGTCGAGCGGTCGATCTCCCGCTGGATGCGCTCCATCTCCAGCGGCATTTCGCCGAACCAGACAATGTGAGGCCGAATCCGCGCGCCGCACGCGCAGCGGGCGATCGCCTCCTCCGACTCGTAGAGCGATCGATCCGGAAACGGCGGGCGGCCGCAGTTGTCCTCGCAGCGCGAGACGAACAGCTCGCCGTGCATGTGGATCAGGCGCTGCGATCCTGCGCGCTCGTGCAGGTCGTCCACGTTCTGCGTGCAGAGGAGGAAGCGGTCGCCCAGCCGCTGCTCGAGGCCCGCAAGAGCGCGGTGGGCGGCGTTGGGCTCGGCCTGACCGGCGTCTCTGCGGCGCTGGCTGTAAAAGCGCCAGACGCGCGCCGCGTCCTCGTCCCAGGCTTCCGGGGTAGCGACGTCCTCCACCCGGTAGCCTTCCCAGAGTCCGCCCTGGTCCCGGAAGGTCTTCAGGCCGCTTTCGGCGCTGACGCCCGCGCCGGTGAGGACGAAGACGCGGTCGGTGGGGGAGAGCGGAAGCGTTGGGACTGCCATGACTCCGTTGTACAGGAGCGCGTAGCCGGTAGCGGGTAGCTGAAAGATTGCACCCAAACTTGCTATGTGTGACAAATAAAGCACTTAGCCAAGGGCACCTTGCTATGTGTGGCAAACAGGGTACTTAGCTACGACGTCAAACTGCATGTGTGGCAAATGCAGGGGTTAGGGGTTAGGGGTTAACCTGCCTCTTCCGTCCCGGTGGGCCAGCAGCGCGGCGATGTCAAAGAGCGATTCGCGCCCGGCCTGGGCCGGGGCGCAAGGAAAAAGCTCTGTTCGCGCTGAACAGAGCTTTCCCTCGTTTTGAGCGTAGCGAATGGATCTGAGTGGAGCAAGGGAAATCCGCGGGGCGCACGGTACGAAGGTAAGGTTTGCGGGCGAAGGATCGCGCTCAGAGGCTTTTCGGTGGCTTGCGGAAAAGGCGTCGCCCCATTGAGAGAAAATCTCAGGGCCTAAAGCCCGAATTCTTTTGAAGGCGTTTCGGCACGACTGAAGTCATGCCCTGATACAAATCGCCCGGTGGCATAGGATGGGTTCGGCCATACTCATGAGGAGACGAAATGTTGCGTGCGGGAAACGCGGTAGAGGAGATTCGGCTTCCGGGGATCGTGCTCCGGGTTTTGATTGACGGGCCGACGTCGGGGGCTTCGCTCACGCTGTTTGCAATGGATGTGCTGCCGGGAGGGGCCATGCCGATCCCGCACCATCATGTCGGGTTCGATGAGGTGATGTACGGAGCCTCGGGCAAGCTGCGCATGACGGTGGATGGCCAGGTGGTGGACGTGAGCGCCGGTGAATCTGTGCTGGTCCGGGGCGGCGAGGTGCACGCGTTTGCGAATCCCTTTGAGGAGACGGCGAAGGTTCTTTGTGTCCTGACGCCGGGGGTGTTCGGGGTGCAGTACTTCCGGGAGATTCGGGAATTGATGGCCCAAGGCGGACCTCCCGACCCGAAGAAAGCCGCAGAGATCATGATGCGGCATGGATTGGTTCCGGTACGACCCTCGTAGGTGGATCATCACGCGCTGGCAGCGAAGCGGCGGAATACAGTGCTGCGGGGTAGCCCGCTACTTCCGAGAAGCCGACTCTCGTCGCTAAGTCGATGTTAGTGAGTGCACTGACGATTTGTCATCGCTCGGGCATATCATCGCTGCATGTCTTACCGCTTTACTACTTTCGATTCCCACTTGAGAACCCCTTGGGGAACTCGGGTTCTTTTTGAGCCGAAGAATGCGGGCAACATTGACCCGGCACCCAGTTTCCAAAGAGCTTTGGCACGGAGTCGCTCCCGAGATTAGTGACGCGATGGGCGAGTGACCCAGAGATTTGGTCGCTCCCTTGCCAGCAGGCACTATTGCTGAACTTTAGTCCCGCGAATCGGTCCAGATTGACGCGGACCCGCGGGAGGAACAGCGGTTGCTTGAAAACAGGAGGCGCCCGGCTTCCGCCGAGCGCCCCGTGTATTGTTCCCAACTCTCATAGTTGTTCGTTACGCAGGTTCTTCTAGTTGACCAATGTAGAATTTGGCGCATGAAATCTGCCTACCTGTTTGCTCTGCTGCTATTGCAGCAGCCCTCCGGCTGCAATGAGGCCCCCAAGGCGGTTGCAAATACCCGACGCAATCCGCCGATTCATCGGTTTGAGAATGTGTCCAACCCGCAATCTCCCGGCATCGCTCTTGATACCGTGACGGGCCAATATTGCAAAACATGGGAATGGACGTATAAAGCTCAGGCTCTGAACGGTGGCTTGGATACGCTGCCCACATGCCTGAGCATTTTCAGCAGCACACCGTCAGATGGCACACAAACGAGTGAAAGGCCAGCACAATGACATTTTGGCGGGAGGTTGGGGCGGGTTTTCTCAGCAACCTGTTTGCTGCGATCCTTCTCGTTATTTGTTATGTCGCCGTGCAATGGTTTTTGCACGCGACCGATATTCTGATTGGCTACAATTGGAGTTGGAAGGGATCAGATTTTCATCCGAATCTGGACATTCGCAACCGCTCAAAATCAAGAAGCTATATCGTCGCCAACATCGCCTACAAGAATGCAAATGCCGCTCCTGTCTGGATTGATAATAGATCGCTGTGGTCAAAGGAACTAAAGCCCGGGAGTATCAACCTCTTCAATGATGTTGTCACAGTGAAAAACGTCGACTCGCTTCAAGAATGCCTACAGATCCGAGTTGTCGTTCGCCTTCAAACGGGAAGGGAGTTTTGGCTTACCGGACATGGTCCGGGGCAGGATGGGAGCGTTGTCATGACCCGTGTTCAACGACTAGCATTCGCGTTCCGCAACTTCCTTGAGAGAGGGTCTCTGTCAATCGACCTAAATTGAAGCAGTAGCGCTTATTGACACGCAAGCACAGGGGCTAAAGCCCGATCTGTTTTGGGATCTTTTCGGCACGACTGAAGTCATGCCCTGATACAAAACCCGCGGCGGAAGGCTGCTGACTCCCGTCGAGCGCGGGACCACACGAACGGCTGAGACAACCGCGGATCCTTCCGCCTCGCGATGCGAGTCTTCAGGATGACGGCTTTCAGGGGGTGGGTGGGGAGGAACACAAAGCGCCCGGCTTTCGCCGAGCGCTCTGATTTTGCTACCCGCTACTGGCTACAGGCTGCCGGCTCCCGTTACGACGCCGTCAGCTCCGCGGCGATCTTCTCGGTGACGAAGGCCTCGATGGTGTCGCCCACCTTGACCTCGTTGAAGTTGATGCCGACGCCGCACTCCATGCCGTTGGTCACTTCGCGGACGTCGTCCTTGAAGCGCTTGAGCGAGGCGACCTTGCCTTTGAAGACCTGCTCCCCTTCGCGCATCAGGCGCATGTCCGCATCGCGGCGGAGCACGCCGTCGGTCACGCGGCAGCCGAGGATGGTGCCCACCTTGGGGATGCGGAAGACGTTGAGCACTTCCGCCCTGCCGAGCGCGTTCTCGCGGAAGACCGGTTCGAGCAGGCCCAGCATGGCTTTGTGGATCTCGTCCTGCAGCTCGTAGATGATCGAGTGCAGGCGGATCTCCACCTCTTCCTGCTCGGCGAGGTCGGCGACCTTGCGCTCCGGACGCACGTTGAAGCCGATGATGATCGCGTTCGACGCCGAGGCCAGAAGCACATCGCTCTCGGTAATGGCGCCCACGCCCGAGTGGATGACCTTGATGCGCACCTTTTCGGTGGACATCTTCTGCAGCGAGTCGGCCAGCACTTCTTCCGACCCGGTGACATCGGCCTTGAGGATGAGCGGCAGTTCCTTCACGCCGGCCTGCTTGATCTGATCGGCCAGGCCTTCGAGCGTCACGCGAGAAGACTTCGCCAGCGCTGCCTCGCGCTCGCGCATCTTGCGATACTGCCCGATGCCGCGCGCCTTGTCGCGATCGCTGACGACGAGGAAGGTGTCGCCGGCGTCGGGCATGGCTTCGAGGCCGAGGATTTCGACCGGGGTTGAAGGCCCGGCTTCCTCGACGGCCCGTCCGCGGTCGTCGAACATGGCGCGGATCTTGCCGAAGGTGTTGCCGACGACAAAGTTGTCCTGGTTCTTCAGGGTGCCGTTCTGGACGAGCACGGTGGCGACTGCGCCGCGTCCGCGATCGAGCTTGGCTTCGAGCACGGTGCCGACCGCGGAACGGTTGGGCGTGGCTTTGAGCGTCTGCAGATCGGCGACCAGGCAGACCATTTCGAGCAGAAGATCGAGGTTCATCCGCTTCTTCGCCGAGACATCGACGAAGACGGTGCTGCCACCCCACTCTTCAGGAACCAGCCCGCGATCGCCGAGCTGCTTCTTCACGCGATCCGGCTGGGCTTCGGGTTTGTCGATTTTGTTGACGGCCACGATGATCGGCACGTTGGCCGCCTTGGCGTGGTCGATGGCTTCGAGGGTCTGCGGCATCACGCCGTCGTCGGCGGCGACCACGATCACGACAATGTCAGTGACCTTGGCGCCGCGGGCGCGCATGCGGGTGAAGGCTTCGTGACCCGGCGTATCGAGGAAGACGATCTCGCGGCCGAATGCGGGTGAGTCCGCCTTGCCGATCTTCACCTTGTAGGCGCCGATGTGCTGGGTGATCCCGCCGGCTTCGCCGCCCGCCACGTCGGTCTCGCGAATGGCGTCGAGCAGCGAAGTCTTGCCGTGATCGACGTGGCCCATGACCGTGACCACCGGCGGGCGCACGACTTCCAGCTCGTCAGGGTTCTCGGTGGAGAGCATGCTCTCGATGGCCTCGTTGGCCATCTGATCCTCGAAGGTGATCGCCTGTACGTCGGCACCGAACTGCCGGGAGACTTCCTTCACCAGCTCCACATCGAGGGTCTGGTTGACGGTGACGAAGACGCCGCGCATCAGCAGCGTGGCGATCAGGTCCTTGGCGCGGATTTCGAGCTTCTCGGCCAGGTCCTTCACGCTGATGCCTTCGGTCACGGTAATGGTGCGCGTGATGGGCACCGGTCCGGTGGGAACCTGCGCCGCCTGGCGAGACGGAGGAGAAAAGCCCTTCATCGGGCCTTCCTTCACCTTGGGATACTGCTGGCGTCCCCGGCCTCTGGGGGGTCCCGGACGCTGCGCGCGGGGCGCTTCACCGGGAGGCGGAGTGAGTCCGGCGCCCCCCATGCCGGGACGCTGGCCAAATCCAGGGCGAGCGCCAAATCCTGGACGCGCGCCCATGCCTGGACGGCCGCCGGGTCCACCGGGGCCGCCGGGCGCTGAACGCGTCGGGTGCATGGGACGCCGTCCGCCAGGCGCCTGGCCTGGGGCTCCCATTCCGGGGCGACCGCCGGGTCCGCCGGGAGCGCCGGTGGGGCGACGATCGAAGATGGGGCGTCCGCGCTGAATACCGCCCGGGCCCGCGGCTGCCGCCGGTGCGGGCGGAGGCGCGCTGTAGACCGGCCGAGGACCTGTCTGCGGCATGATGACTCGCCGCGGCGGAGGCGCTGCCGGTCTGGCGGGTGCAGGGGTTTCCGCGCTTGCTGCGGGCACTGCTGCTGCCGCCGGGGCTTCTTCTTTGGGAGCCGGCGTCGCGGCTGCGCTCATCACGGATGGCGCGGCGGCGCTGGCTGCCATTGCCGCCGGAGGCCTGGAAGCTGCCGGCGGAGGCACTGCGACCGGGCGGCCATCGGCTGGCGCGCCTGGAGCCGTCGCTGCCGCAGGGGGTGTGGCGGGAGGCCTGACCACCACCGGGCCCACGGGAGGCCGTGAGGCAATCGCCGGAGTCTGCGGAGGGGCGGCGGCGACGGCGGGGCGCTGCGGAGGCGGAGCCACCACAACGTTGGGCGCCTGGCGAGGCTGCGGAACAATCTTTCGCGGAGCCGGCTTCGTTTCCGCCGGTGTTGCGGGAGCCGCCGGAGCCGCGCTGGCCGCGGGAGCCGCAGCGGCAGGACGGGGCGCAGGCGGAGCCGCCGCTGCCACAGCGGCCGGACGCGCCGGAGCCGGAGGGGCGCTCGCCGCCGGAGCCGCGGGCCGAGGCGGCGCTGCCGGGGGCGCCGACTCGCGCTGCTTCTTCTCGAGAATCGCCCTGGCCACGTCGCCAACCTGATGCACCTGCGACCAGTCGATTTTTGGCTTGATCTCCGATTCGTGGCGAGCCGTGGCGCTGCCGCCGCGCCCCTTCGTCAGGTGGGCGCGCACGCGCTCGGCCTCGTCCGCCTCGATCGAGCTCGAATGCGTCTTCTTCTCGGTAACCCCGACCGCTGCGAGCGCTTCAAGAATCTCTCTGCTCTTGACTTCGAGCTCGCGCGCTAACTCATTGATTCGAACTGTGCTCATCCGTCCCCGTGTCGTGTCGACTTCCCACCGGTCCTTAGTTCTTCATACGGACAACTCCTGACATGTGGGTCTGGTATCTCTTTCATTATCTCTGAAAACCGCCGCATTCGCGGTTCAATTCGCTCCTCGACTCGGAGAAAATGAGCGCGTGCGACGGGCAGCCGGACCGCAACTGGCCCGGCTATCCCTCGGTTTCCTCGTCCACTTTCTTCTCGCCCAGCTCTTCATCCCGAACTTCTTCCACGTTGCCCTCGACGACGGCGTCGCCGTCTGCGAGGTCGGGATCGGTCTCGTTTTCAGCGAGGCGTTCGCTGACATCTTCGCGCCCCGGAACCAGCGATTCGGCGCCCTCCTCGTCCAGTGCGGGACCCGTTTCAACCAGCTCTTCGATTCGCTCCGCGGCGACTTCGTCGCTGATGGGTCCCGACCCATCAGCGCTTGCCGACTCCTCGCCCGCCTGGTTCAGATCCTGCTCAAGGGCCTCGATCTCTTCATCGGTTGAGGCTGCTTCGGCACGCTGGGCGGCGGCGATATCGGTCTCCCCTTCCGCCTGGGCCGTTGCCGGGCGCTCCTCGCCTTCCTCGTATTGGCCGAAGTAGTGCCGGACGGCCACGCTGATCTTCTCCAGTGTTTTTTCGCCGATGCCCGGGATCTCTTCCAGCTGCTCCGGCGTCATGTCGGCCAGACCTTCCACCGTGGTGATTCCGGCCGCTACCAACTTTTGGATGATCGAATCGCCCAGTTCGCCCACCTGCTCGATCGGCGTGGCTGTAGCTCCGGCCATGGCGGACATCTGCTGCTCGACTTCCTGCCGCTTCTCTTCCTCGCTCTTGATGTCGATCTTCCAGCCCAGCAGCTTCGCCGCCAGGCGGACGTTCTGGCCCTTCTTGCCGATGGCCAGCGACAGCTGCGTGTCGTCCACGATGACTTCCAGCTGCTTGTCGTTCAGGTCGGTGATGCTGACCCGGCTAACCTTGGCCGGCTGCAGAGCTTTCTCCGCGAAGGTGGTGATCTCTTCGCTGAATTCGATGATGTCGATCTTCTCGCCGCGCAGCTCGCGGATGATCGACTGCACGCGCATGCCCTTCATGCCGACGCAGGCGCCCACCGGATCCACATCCTTGTCGCGCGACATGACGGCAATCTTGGTGCGCTCGCCCGCTTCGCGGGCAATGGCGCGGATCATCACCGTGCTGTCGTAGATTTCCGGCACTTCGCTCTGGAAGAGGTTCTGCACCAGTTCCGGCGCCGCACGCGAAACGACCACCTGGGGTCCGCGGGAGGCTCGATCCACACGCAGCAGCACCACGCGAACGCGCTCGCCGACGGCAAACTGCTCCAGCCGCGACTGCTCGCGCCGCGGCATGCGCGCCTCGGCTTTGCCCAGGTCGAAGATGACGTCCTGCAGCTCGAGCCGCTTCACGGTCGCCGTGAGGACTTCGCCCACGCGATGCGCGTATTCGTTAAAGACCGTGTCTCGCTCGGCCTCGCGCACCTTCTGGAAGATCACCTGCTTGGCCATCTGCGCGGCGATACGGCCCAGCACGTCGGTCGGCTTGTAGTAGCGGATCTCGCCGCCAATCTCGACCTCGGGCGCCAGCTGGCGCGCTTCTTCCAGAGCGATCTGGTTGACGGGGTCTTCGATCTGCTCCTCGTTCTCGACGACCGTCTTGTAGACGTAGGCCCGGATCTCGCCGGTGTCCTTGTCCAGTTCCGCGCGCATGTTTTCCTGTGTCTTGTAGTACTTGCGCGTAGCCAGCGCAATCGCGTCTTCGACCGCCGACACCACGATCTGCGGATCGATGCCCTTGTCGCGGCTCAACGCTTCAATGCTGTCGTAAAGCACACTTGCCATGGTTTTCTCTCAGTCCCTGTTACAGATAAATTTGTGGTTGGGGCGCTCTGTCCGGCTGGCACTATTCTCCGCCAGCTTCTCCACCCCTGATCCCCAATCCCTAATCTCTTTATTTCTCAGAACTCCGGAACCAGCTGCGCTTTCTCGATATTGCTCAGCGCGATCTCGACCTCGTTCTCTTCCGCGCTCTGCGCCCTGTTCCCTTTTCCCTGCTTCCCGCGTGCCCGGTTCTTTCCCTCGATCTGCAGCCTGACTGTCGTGTCGCTCCCCAGTCTGAGCCTGCCCTGCCAGTGCCGGTTGCCCGCCACCGGCTCAAACGTCTGCACCTTCGCCAGCAATCCCTGAAACCGCCGGAAGTCCTCTGCGCCATGCAGCTTTCGATCCAGCCCCGGCGACGAAACCTCCAGCGTGTACTCGCTTCCCGGGATCAGGTCTTCCACATCGAGGACCGTCCCGAAATCCCGGCTGAACGCCTCGCAATCCTCGTGCGTGATCCCGGCGAGCTGATCGAGCCCCGCTTCGCCGGTTCCGGAGGCCGCTGCAACATTCGACTCCACACCCGGGTCGCTCTTCGCCTGCGCCGCGGCCAGCTTGCCCCGCTCCTCCGCGTTCTTTTCGATGAACACCCGGAGCATGCGATGCTTTGCCCCGCCGTGAAACTCAATCTCGACCACGTCCAGACCGTGGGACGCCGCAACCCGTTGCCCCACCGCCCGAATTTGATCGACGTCAAACATGTCATCCTGAGCGATTTCAGGCCAAATAAAAAGTGGGCTTGCGCCCACTGTTTTCCCGGCTCCGCCCGCAGGCACAACCGGACAACCGTGTTCTCTCCCAGTGTAATCGCCTTCCCGCTTCCTTTCAAATCGGGTACAGGAGTGGGATACTGGCTGCAAAGTATGGCGACAGCACACCCCGCCCTCGACTGGACGGTGACACAGGAGAAGGTCCTCGCGGCCCTGGATCGGCTCATCGCCGCCGCCGATCCGGTGAGGATCATTGCCTTCGGCTCCCGTGCCCGGGGAACGGCTCGCGAAGAAAGCGACCTTGATCTCGCCATTGTTCTTCCCGGTGAGACCGTGCGGGCCTCGTCCCTGCGGCAGGCGCTTGCGGGCATGCACCTGGCGGTGGACCTCATCACCACCAACGAGGTGATCCACGAGCGCTTCCGGCATTCCATCAACAGCGTCCATCACGATATCGATGAAGAGGGTGTTGTTCTCTATCAGAAAGGAGCGCATGGATCCCCAGACCGAGCTGCTGTTGCAAAAATCTGCTCTGGACGAGGAGACGCTGCAGCTTGAGAGGCTGCCGCTCCCTATCGTCGGCTTTCATGCGCAACAAGCCGTTGAAAAACTCCTGAAGGCCCTGCTGGCCGAACGCGGCGTTCGATACAAACGCACTCATGACATTGAGGTCCTGACTGAAGATCTGACCGCGGTCGGCGAGACCTTGCCTTTCACGCCCTTCCCTCTGGCAGATCTCAGCGACTACGCCGCGGATTTCCGCTATCAGGACCCCCTGCCTCCGCATCTGGATCGGGAGACCGTCCTCGCCACCGTCCGTATCATTCGAGAGTTCGTCTGCCAACGAATCGCCGAAATCGACCAACCCTCCTGAAGGAACACAGCCAATGACCGTATCCGCCGACACGCTGAATCCCTACGCCCGTTTCCTCGGCAATCAGGACCCGCGCGCCGTCCTGCCTGCCACGCCATCGCGCCTGAAAAGCCTGGCCCAGACCATCGGCCCGGGACGCATCACCCAGCCGCCCGCCCCGGGGAAATGGTCCGCCCGCGACATCCTCTGCCACCTGGCCGACTGCGAGATCGCCTTTGCCTTCCGGCTCCGCCAGACGCTGGCCGAAGACAACCACGTCATCCAGCCCTTCGATCAGGAAAAGTGGGCCGCACCTTACGCGGGCGTCGACGCCAACGAGGCCCTGGCGACGTTTTCCCTCCTCCGGCGCTGGAACGTGCTGCTGATCGAATCGGCCCTCCCCGGCAAGGCAAAGAAACCGGTCACCCATCCGGAACGCGGCGCGATGACCTTCTCCACCATTGTTGAAACCATGGCCGGTCACGACCTGAATCATCTTGGCCAGCTGGAGCGTCTGGCCGGGGCGTCCTGATAACCGAGCCGGCCTGCCAGCTACGGTATACTTAGTTGCAAGCCGCTCCCCGTCCTGCAGCTTCGCACGCCCACGCCGGACCGAGCGCCAGGATCTCTGACAGCATGTCTATCCGCACCCGCCGCACCCTGTTTTCTCTTGTCATCTTCTTTGCCGTCTGCGCGCTCGGCGGCATGGTCCTCAGTCAGCAGGTAGGCGCACAGTCCGCGGCCGACGAGTCCACCTTCCGCGACGGACTCAAGTCCTTCGCCTCGGTTTACGACATCGTGGCGAAGAACTATGCCGAGCCTCTTACGGGCGACATGCCGGACCGGGTGATCTACGACGGCGCCATCCCGGAGATGCTGCACACCCTGGATCCGCACTCCAATTTCTACGACCCCAAAGCATATGCCCGCATGCGGGAGGAGCAGCACGGCAAGTACTACGGCGTGGGCATGTTCATCGTGCCGCAGAACGGCAAGGTGGTCGTCGTCAACCCGATTGAGGGCTCGCCCGCCTTTCGCGCCGGCATCCATCCGGGCGACGTGATTACCGCCATCGATGGACAATCAGCCGTCGGCCTGAGTTCCGATGACGTTGCCAACCGCCTGAAAGGCCCGCGCGGCACCAAGGTCAGCGTCACCATGGCGCGGCCCGACGTCACCGCGCCCATGACCTTCCAGCTGGTCCGTGACGAGATTCCCAACGCCAGCATCCAGCTCAGCTACGAGATTCGTCCCGGCATCGGCTACATCAACATCAAGCAGTTCCAGGAAACCACCGGCCGCGAGTTTGACGATGCCATCGACGCCTTTGGCCCGAATTTGAAGGGCCTGGTCCTCGACCTGCGGGGCAATCCCGGCGGCGTTCTCGTCGAAGCCGTGGCGGTCTGCGACCGCCTGCTCAAGCGCGGGCAGATCATCGTTTCCCAGCGCGGGCGCGCCTTCCCCGAACAGATCTATCGCGCCACGCATGGCAACAATGGCGACAACTTCCCCATCGTGGTGCTGGTGAATCACAACACGGCGTCGGCGGCGGAAATTGTCTCCGGCGCCCTGCAGGATCACGACCGCGCGCTGATCGCCGGCGAAACCACCTTCGGCAAAGGCCTGGTGCAGACGGTTTACACGCTGTCAGACAATACCGGCCTGGCGCTGACGACGTACCACTACTTCACGCCGAGCGGCCGCCTGATTCAGCGCAACTACAACGGCGTTTCGCTCTACGACTACTACTACAATCACGATCAGCCGCAGAGCGACAAGGATCGGGAAGTGAAGCTGACCGACTCCGGGCGCACGGTCTACGGCGGCGGCGGCATTACGCCCGACGTCAAGATCGAGCCGCCGAAGTCCACGCCTTTCCAGGATCAGCTGCTGGACCGCTATGCCTTCCTTGGCTTCACCGAGGAATACACCGCTCATCATCCGGTCACCCGGGACTTCCAGGTGGATGACGGCGTGATGACCGACTTTAAGACCTGGCTCGACTCGCAGAACTACCAGTACACCCCCGAGGATCTCAACAAGAATCTCGACTGGGTGAAGACCAACATCAAGTCCAAGATCTTCGAGACCGAGTTTGGCGAGACGGCAGGACTGAAGGTCGAAGCCAACTGGGATCCTGAGATCCAGGCGGCGATCAACGACATCCCCCAGGCCGCGCAGCTGGAAAAGCATGTGCAGCAGGTTCTGGCCGAGAAGGACGCAGCCCTGGCGAAGGCTCCCGTCGCTCAATAATCGCGCGAATGTTTCAACAAAGGCCGGCGTTTCTGCCGGCCTTTTCGTTTTCCTGACTGCTAAACGGCAGGGACCCGCCGTGCTAGACTGCTGACCACCCATGCCCCTCCATCGCGTTTCCCGCCGTAGTTTTCTCTCGGCTTCGGCCGCCGCCGCCGGCGTGGCTCTGCTGCCGGCCTCCGAATCCTGGGCTGCCGATCTGCCCATGCCGCGCGCTTCCTCGCCGCTGGAGGAAAAGGTCGACGGCTTCGTGGCTGCCTACATGCCGGCGATGAACGCGCCCGGGCTCACGCTGGGCCTCACCGACGCGAAAGAGACGCGCCGCGTCGCCTGCTATGGCTACGCCAACCTCGACAAGCGCCTGCCTGTTGCGCCCGACAATCGCTTCCAGATCGGCTCCATCACCAAGTCGTTCGTCGCGTTGGTCATCCTGCAGCTGCACCAGGAGGGCAAGCTCGACCTGCACGCGCCGATCCTCGACTACCTTCCCGACCTGCCCATCGTTACCGAATACGGAACGGTCACGATCCACCATCTGCTCACGCATACCTCCGGCCTGCCCGACAACATCGGCATCTTCATCGCGGATCCTGCCGCTCGCCTCGTGCAGGGCTTCACGCCGGGCCAGCACTTCCACTACTGCAATCCTGCGTTCGCCATCCTCGGGCAGCTCGCGGTAAAGCTCGATGGCCGGCCCTGGCGCGTGCTCGCTCAGGAGCGCATCCTCACGCCACTGGGCATGATGCAGACCAGGCCCGTCATCACCACCGCCGACCGCGCCCAGTCCGCCATCGGTTACGAGCCCTTCTGGGACGACCAGGTCTACCCCCGGCAGGGCCGGCTGGCGCCCTCGGCGAACCTCGTCATGGACGACACCGCCGGATGCATCGCGTCCACGCCGGCCGATATGGCGACTTATCTGCGCATGCTGCTGAATCGCGGGCAAGGACCGAACGGCCGCATCGTCTCCGAAAAAAGCTTCGCCCGCATGTCCACGCCGTACATCAAGGCGGATGATTTCAGCTCGACGGCCAGCTACGGCTACGGCATCGCCGTCGACACGCTCGACGGGCACAAGATCCTGCGCCACACGGGCGGCATGATCGCTTTCGCCTCGTCGATCCACGTCGATCTCGACGGCGGGGTGGCCGCATTTGCCTCCATCAACGCCATGCAGGGCTATCGTCCCATCGCCGTGACGGAATACGCCGTGCGCCTGCTGCGTGCGGATCGCGAATCCAAAACTCTGCCCGCTGCGCCATCGGTTGCCGACCCGCGCAAGGTCGACAACGCCGCCGATTATACGGGCACCTTTACCGCGCCCGATGGCCGCACGATGGTCTTTGAGGCCCGCGATGAGCAGCTTTATTTCCAGAACGGAAGCGATTCCGTTCCGCTGCAGCATGCCGGCGGCGACAATTTCATCTCCACCGTGACGGGCGTCTTTGCCGATCACGCCTTCATCTTCACCCGAAAAACCGCACCAACCGGGAAAGAAGCCGCTGTTTCCAAAGCGCCGCAGCCGGTGGTTGAAGTCGCCTATGGCCCCGACTGGCACGCCGGGTCAGGCTACGAGGGCCCCCGCAGCTTTGCCGTTCCGGAACAATACGCCGCATTCACGGGACGCTACCAGGCTGAAAGCCAGTGGGGCGGCGAATCGCGGGTCTACGTGCTCAAGGGCAAGCTCGTGCTGGACGGTGAGCCGCTCACCCCGCTTGGCGACCGCCTCTTCCGGATGGGCGACGAAGACTGGCTCCCGGAAACCGTCGAGTTCCAGCACGTTTTCGAGGGAAAAGCGCGCATGATGCGCATCGCCGGCCTCGATCTGTGGCGCGTCGACGTTGGCTGAGGCCCCGCCGACTGGGCAGCTTCCAGTCCTGGAGCATTTGCGCCCTGAACCCTGTACCCTGCACCCTGTTTTTATGGATTTTCGCTTCGCCGTCGAATCCGATCTGCCTGCCATCATGGCGTTGGTCAACCAGGCCTTTAAGGTCGAAGCCTTCTTCATCGTCCGCGACCGCCTGATCCCTGAGGAGACGCTGGAGTACTTCACCACGGGCCGCTTTCTTCTCGCCGAAGACAAAGACGGTCTCGCAGGCTGCGTCTACGTGGAGATGCGCGGTGACCGATGCTATCTCGGCCTGCTCTCCGTCGATCCGAGCCGCCAGAAGACAGGCCTGGGGCGCCGCCTCGTTGCTGCCGCTGAGGAGTTCGGGCGCGAAATGGGCGCGCACCACATGGACCTGACGGTAGTGAATCTCCGCACCGAGCTGCCGCCGTACTACGAGAAGCTCGGCTACTCGGTCGTCGGCACTGCGCCAATCCGCGACGTCATGGTGCCGCGCGTGACGCAGCCCTGCCACTTCATCCGCATGTCGAAGCCGTTAGGCGGCTGAGGCTATTGGGTGTGCTTCTTCTGGAAGCCCACACTGAGCTGAACGCCCAGGAACGCAAATCCGGCAAAGAAGCACAGCAGCGGGAGACTGGGCCGCAGCGAGACTCCGCTGTGCAGGAGCAGCACGTAGCCCAGCATCAGATTGAAAAGCGCCCACAGCACATTCACCGTTGGCGATGACAATCCCCGGCCAGGCGGCTTTGCAAAGGGTGTCGGAAATGCGTTGCCGGAAGTGCCGTGAACGAAATGGGGAACGAAATTCGCAAAGCTCGCTCCGGACACAAATGCAGCGAGCCACTCGTACCAGTGCATAGGCGCAGACCCTCCGATCGACAACGGAAGACTACACCCTCGCTTTCTGCGCTCTGAGCCCTGCAACCTGAGCCCTGTACTTCAGCAGCGGCCGCGCCAGCAGCAGCACCCCCAGCACTACGGTGATGGTGAGCGGCGTTTTCACGCCCGTCTTCACGCCCCACCAGTAGTGAATGACCCCGGAAATCGCCGCCCCGTACGTCAGCCAGTGCAGACGGTTCCAGTTCTTCCCGCCCAGCTTGCGAATCGACCACGTGGTTGAGGTCAGTGCGAGAGGCAGCAGCATCAGCCACGCCGCCAGCCCCGCGGTGATGAATCGCCTCTGGCTGATGTCGTCCACCATTTCCGCCCAGCTGAAGCCGGCGTAGAGCCAGACGTAGGTCATCAAGTGCAGGCAGGCGTAGAAAAACGCATACAGCCCCAGCAGCCGCCGAAAGCGCACCAGCCAGCTGAGTTTCGGGATCAGCCGCCGTACCGGAGTGACGGCCAGCGTAATCACCAGCAGCCGCAGCGTGCCGCGACCGGTGAAGAAGGTGACGGTGTGGGTCGGGTCCGGGCCCAGCGCATCCGGCTGGGTGGTCACCGACAGAAACAAATGCCAAAGCAGCCAAGCGATCGGCCCCAGACAAGCCGCGTGCGCCGCTACCTTGAGCGCAATCATCCAGCGCTTACTCATCCAGGGAACATTCGCTTTTCGTCATCATCGAAATCCGGAGCAGCCGCAGTCGGTCCAATCCCTAATCCCTATTCCTGCTTCTCAGTAGTCCTTAATCAGGTTCATGCCCTTGTACAGGCTCGCCACCTGATCGCCGTAGCCGTTGAACATCAGAGTCGGCTGGCGCTGTTTCCAGATCGGCGCGCCAATCACCCGCTCCGTCTTCTGGCTCCAGCGCGGGTGATCGCGGTTGGGATTCACATTCGAATAGAACCCGTATTCATCCGGCGCCAGGTCGTTCCATGTCGTGTGCGGCTGATCTTTAACAAACTTCACCTTCACAATCGACTTCGCCGACTTGAACCCGTACTTCCACGGCACCACCACCCTCACAGGCGCGCCGTCCTGATTCGGCAGCGCCTCCCCGTAGAGTCCGAACGTCAGCAGGGTCAGCGGATGCATCGCCTCATCCATGCGCAGCCCCTCGGAATACGGCCAGCTGATGCCCGCGTTCCACGGCAGCAGCTCCTGCTTCGAGTCCGCCAGCGACAAAAACTGCACGTACTTTGCCGACGAGAGCGGTTCGCACTGCTTGATGAACTCCGAGAGCGAGTAGCCCACCCACGGAATCACCATGCTCCACGCCTCCACGCAGCGGAACCGGTAAACGCGGTCCTCCAGCGGACGCAGCTTCAGCAGCGCATCGATGTCAAAGGTCTTCTTCTGTTTGACCAGGCCCTCTACCTGGATGGACCAGGGACGGGTGTGCAGCCGCCAGGCATTCTGGGCCGGGTCACCCTTGTTCACGCCGAATTCGTAGAAGTTGTTGTAATGCGTGATGTCTTCCAGCGGCGTCGGCGTCAGCCCCGGGGTTGATAGCGGACTGCTTACCGTCGTCAGCTTGTCTTCGGCATGCACCGTCGCCGGACCCAGGAATCGCCGCGCCCCCTCTCCGGCCATCGCGGCCAGCCCGGTTGCGGCTGCCGCTGTCATAAAGGTCCGCCGATTCATCCACGCTTCCTTCGGAGTGATCTCCGAAGAGGGAATCTCGCTTTTCGTCTGCATCCGCATGAGTGCTCCTACTCTACGCTCCTCTTCATTCGACGTTCCAACGCGCCTGCCGTCGCAAAACCCTCTACTGAGACTACGCCGCGAACGCGCCGTTCGGATTCATCCGCGAGCCCGCGCCCGCCTTTCTTCCGGCCCTCCTGGAGCCTTATACTGTCAGCAGTCCCTGCACTCAGGACATTTGCCTCTCCGCGCCCGCCGCCCCGTGGCCAGGCTGACGGAGCCAGGCCACAGAAAAGGCTGTCACCCATCGCATGATTCGCTTCCTGCAAAAAGACACGAAGTTTACCAAGTGGCTGTTTGGCATCATCATCGCCGCCACCTGCGTGCTCATGGTCATCTTCCTCGTCCCCGGCATCTTCCAGGACTCGACCAACAGCACCACCACCTACGCCAGCATCGTGCATGGCGGCATCCTCGGCCGCTTCCTGCCCGCCGAAGAGCAGATCCCGGTCGGCGACGTTCAGCAGGCCGCGCGCAGCATGATGCGCGGACGCCAGATTCCTGACATGTACATGCCCATCATCATGCAGCAGGCCGCCCAGCAGCTCATCATGCAGCGCATCCTGCTTCGCGAGGCCCACAACATGGGCATCACCGCGACCGATGACGATGTCCGCCGCTTTCTGCACACCGGCATGTGGGGTCAGTATCTCTTTCCCGACGGCAAGTTCATTGGCGACGCCCAGTACAACGACTTCGTCACCCAGAACCTGAACATCACGGTGCAGAAGTTCGAGAGCGAGATCAAGGATCAGATCATCTCCGATCGTCTCCGCGATCTGGTCACCGGCGGCATCACCGTCTCCGACGCCGAGGTCCGCAGCGACTATCGGAACCAGGCCACGAAGATCAAGTTCGACTACGCCGTGCTGAACGCCGACGACCTGCGCAAGACCATCAATCCCACCGACACGGAGCTCCAGGCCTACTACAAGCAGAACGCCGCTCGCTATAAGGACGCTCTGCCCGAGACTCGCAAAATCGAGTACGTTGCCTTCACCGATGCCAATCTTCCCGGCGGCAAGCCGCAGATCACACCGGCCGAAATCCAGCAGTTCTACCAGCAGAACCAGCAGCAGTACAAAGTGGACGCGCAGGTGAAGGTTCGCCACATCCTCATCTCGGTCGATCCCAATGCCGGTCCTGACGCCGATGCAAAAGCCAAGGCAAAGGCCCAGGGCATCCTCGATCAGATCCGCAAGGATGACGGCAAAAACTTCGCCGATCTGGCGAAGAAATACTCCGACGACCCGGGCAGCAAGGACCAGGGCGGCGAGCTGGGCTGGATCAAGCGCGGCGCGACCGTGCCGCAGTTCGACGCCGTCGCTTTCGGCCAAAAGCCCGGCGAGATCTCCGGCCTCGTCCGCACCCAGTTTGGCTACCACATCATCCAGACCGAGGATAAGCAGGACGCCCATACCAAACCGCTGGATGAAGTGAAGAGTTCCATCGTCGACGTCCTTACCAAACAAAAGGACGCGCAGGCGGAGCAGGCCTTCGCGCAGCAGCTTGCGAGCGAGGCGCAAAAGACGAGCCTTGCCCAGACGGCAGCTGCCCATCACCTCAAGGTGGTCACCAGCGACTACGTTGCTCAGGCGGCCACGCTGCCCGATCTGACCGACAGCTCGAAACTCATCACCGCCGCCTTCGGCGCGAAGGCCAACGCTGCGCCCCAGCCAGTCTCCACCGGTGACACCAGCTACGCGATCTTCCAGGTTGCGGACATTAAGCCGGCGCACACCCCCACCTTCGACGAGTACAAATCGCATATCCTCGACGACTTCCGCGATCAGCAGGTCACAGCCCTTCTGGCTCGCAAGACCAACGAGCTGGCCGACCGCGCGCACGCCGAGCATGACCTGGCCAAGGCGGCGAAGGAAGTTGGCGCGACCCTAAAGACCAGCGACCTCGTGGGCCGTGATCAGCAGGTGCCGGACATCGGGCTGCTCAGCAGCACCGCGGCCAGCCTCTTCGATCTCAGCGTCGGCGGGATCAGTAATGCCATCAACAACGGCACCACCGGCGTGGTTGCGAAGATCGACGACAAGCAGGAACCTTCCGCAGAGGACATCGCGAAGAATCTCGACTCTACCCGCGAGACCCTTCTGAACCAGCGCCGCGACCAGGCCTTCCAGGTTTTCGTCTCCAACCTGGTCTCCTCGTATGAGAAGGCTGACCGCGTCCTGATCAACCGCAAGATGCAGCAGCAGGCGCCGCTCAGCGGCATGTGATCGCAACCAGGGCAACGAAGCCCGCGTTCATCGAATCTTCTTCGATGGAGCGGGCTTTTTCCTTAGTCCCGCTTCATACTGGATTTATCCATGCCTTTTGAGCGTTCTTCGGGCCTGTTGCTGCACATCACTTCCCTCCCTTCGGCCGGCGGCATCGGCGACCTCGGGCCTGCTGCTTACGCCTTCGCCGATTTTCTCGCCGCCGCCAAGCAGCGGGTCTGGCAGGTGCTCCCGCTCAATCCTACCGGCTACGGGGACTCGCCCTATGCCTCGCTCTCGGCCTTCGCCGGGAATCCGCTTCTGCTCTCGCTCGAACTTCTCGCCGACCGAGGCTGGATCGGTCGCGATCGCCTCTCCGCTCTTCCCGGCTCCTCAGGCCCGGTGGATTTCGAAGCGGTCACCGAGCAGAAGCTCCCGCTCATCGAAGAAGCTGCCCGCAACTTCCTCCAGAAACATACCGACGAGGAGTGGTCGCGCTTCGAAGCATACTGCCGCGAAAACGGCACCTGGCTCAACGACTGGGCGCTCTACTCCGTCCTTCGCCGCAGGTTCAATTACGCCTTGTGGAGCGAGTGGCCGGATGAAGCGAAGCACCGCGATCCCGCTGCGCTCGACCGCCTTCGCCAGGAACACGCAGAAGACCTCGCCATCGCCCAGGCTATTCAGTTTGCCTTCGACGAGCAATGGCGCGCCTTGTGTGACTACTGCGCCGCCCGCGACATCCGCTTCCTCGGCGACATAGCCATCTTCGTCAGCTACGACTCGGCCGACGTCTGGACCCACCCCGAGCTCTTCGAGCTGGATGAGAACCTCGCCCCCATTCGCGTCGCCGGCGTCCCACCTGACTACTTTTCCGCCACCGGCCAGCGCTGGGGCAATCCCCTCTATCGCTGGGATGTCATGCAGCGCAACGGATTCCCCTGGTGGCTCGACCGCATCCGGCGCGCGCATTTCCTCTACGACCTTATCCGCCTCGACCACTTCCGCGGCTTCGAAGCCTACTGGGCCATTCCCGCCCAGGAGGAGACCGCCGTCAACGGCCAGTGGATCAAGGCCCCCGGCGCAGCGCTTTTCCAGCGCCTTCGCGACGAGCTGGGCGAGCTGCCCTTCATTGCCGAAGACCTCGGCATGATCACCAAAGAAGTCGATGCGCTCCGCGACCAGTTTCATTTCCCCGGCATGAAGGTCGTACAGTTTGGATTCTCCGGCCGCGGCGCCCATATCCATCTGCCCCACCGGTTTGTGCCCAACACGGTGGCGTATACCGGAACCCACGACAACGACACCACCCGCGGCTGGTGGGAAAACGGCGCCTCCGGCGGCGAGAAGGCTGCGGTCCGCGCCTATGTACAGTGTGAGCCCCAGGCTGCCGGGGAAAGCCCCGTCTGGCCTCTCATCCGCGCCGTCGCCACATCGGTGGCGGATATCGCTCTCTATCCTGTTCAGGACATTTTGGAAATCGGCAGTGAAGCGCGCATGAATGTGCCCTCCCGCGCCAACGGCAACTGGAGCTGGCGCTGCCCCGAGCACGCCCTCACGCCCGCCCTCGCTGAAAGGCTCACGGCGCTAACCGAAGTCACCGACCGCGACAAGCATGACCGCGATGCGCAATGAGTCCGCGTTTGGTATTCAAACTCTAAACTCCAACCCCTAAACTCCGCTTCTCACCAGCAGCGCCACAGGAAACTCCGCAAATACCGCTCGCAGCGGCAGCCGTCCATCCTCATCCACGCGCGTCAGCGCTCCGGTGAAGACGTTCTCCAGTTCCGCGCCCGCCATCTCCGGTGCCATCAGCGCGCCTTGACCCCAGGCCTCGTCCAGGGGCAGCCGCGCCTTGCCGCCCATGAGCGTATACGCCAGCCGCGGAACAGCCGCCAGCACCTGACCGCCCCGCGTGAACGCAATCACGTTCTCGGCGTGCCCATTTGTCGCCTTCACCGGCATATATTCCCCGCGCCGGAACACCTCCGGCATTCGATTGCGCAGGCTCAGCGCTCGATGCACCGTCCAAAGCTTCACCCGCCCGTCCCGTATGCGGTCCAGCACGGTACGGCAAACCGCCGCCGCGCCGCGATCCTGCTCCATCGCCTGCAGCTCCTTCAGCGCGGCCCGTCGCGCCCCGTAATCCACCGGACGCCGGTTATCCGGATCCACCAGGCTCAGATCCCACATTTCGCTGCCCTGATAAAAATCCGGAACGCCCGGCGAAGCAATCTTCAGCACCGTCTGCGCCAGCGAATTCACTGCGCCGAACAGCCGCAGCGCGGGCAGAATCTCCTCCAGCGTCGCGACAAAACGCGGCTGCCGGCCCCGCGCATCCGGCATCAGAATCGCGCGCACGAAGCTGTGCACGGCATCCACATACGCTGGGTTTGGATTCGTCCAGCTCAGATTGACCTTGGCCTCGCTCAGCGCCTTGGTCATGTATTGCTGGATTCGCTCGAGAAACTCCTGCCGATCCTCCGGGCCGGACATCTTCCACGGCCACGCGCCCGCCAGCGTCTGGTAGAGGAAATACTCCTCATTGGGATCCGGCGCCGTTCGCCCGTCTTCCAGCGTCCGCTTGTGCCTCGCATTCAGCTTCGTCCAGCGCCGCACATACGACGGCCACAGATACGTCATCTCCGAGAGCACGTTGAGCCGGCTGCGCACGTCCTCGCTGCGCTTCGTGTCGTGGGTCGAGGTTGCCAGCATCGCGTCGGGCGACTCTTGCAGCCGCCTCCGATTCGACTCGTGAAAAACCTCCGGCGCAATGCCAAACGCCTCCACCGTGCTCCCCACATCGTTCGACGAGAGAAACCGGTTGTACACGTAGAAGGTCGTGTCCTCTACGCCCTTCGCCATCACCGGCCCGGTCAGCTGCTGGAATTTCAGCGCGAAATACAGCTCCCGCTGATCGATCTCATCGCCGGTCTTTTCATGCAGCAGCAGCGTGTTCTCGAGAAAATCGAACACCGACCCGTCTGCCTCCCGATTCCTCTGCTGCGCTCGCGCAATCGCCTGCTGGATGAACCCCCGGTCGCGCTCTGTATATTGCCCACGATCGTCGATGTAGGTCCGATAGACCGGGAAGCAGGCAATCGTCTCGCGAATCGCCGTCTCCAGCAGATCTTCGGTGAAATCCCGCGCCCTGCGGTTCGACGAGGCCAGCCGGCTCAGCAGGTTCGCCAGCACATACACCTCGCTCGACAGCGCATTCCGCATCACGTTCAGCTTCGACTGGTAAATAATCGTCTGCGGATCCGCCCCATCCCCGATCAGCCGTTCGTAAAACTCCGTAAACCTCGGTTCGTTCTCGCTTCGGATGAACACCTGGTTGCCCAGATAAACGAAGTCATAGCCCGACGTTCCGCTCACCGGCCACTCCGGCGGCAGCGACTCCTTCGGTTCCAGGATTTTCTCCACCACCACATACAGCGGGCACTGAGCCATATTCCAGCCCGGCCCGCGCATCGCCGCTCTTACCTGAAGCTCGATACCCGTCGGCCCGGTTTCACCCTGCGCGGTCGCTCCCATGCACTGGCTGGCAACATAGAGCCGCTGCAAACGGATCAAATACTGCCGCGGATTCAGCAAACCGTCGCAATGATCGATCCGCAGCCCGGTCACGTCCCCGTTCGCGAGCAGCCGGCGAATCAGGCAGTGCGTCTCGGCAAAGACCTCCGGATTCTCCATCCGCAGCCCGACCAGATCGTTGATATCGAAGAAGCGCCGGTAGTTAATCTCTTCGCTCGAAACGCGCCAAAACGCCAGCCGCCACGGTTGCTGCTCCAGCAGCTCATGCAGCCGATCGAAGCTGCGAGGATCGCCTGGCCTTCCGTTGATCCGCTCCAGAGCTCTTCGCAGCGGCTCCCGCATGTCTTCGTTCAGCAATGCAACCCGCAATCGGGGCTTCAGCTCCTGCAGCTGCGTCTGCCGTTGCGCGATCAGCGCCGTATCCGTCGTCTCGTGCGGTGGAATATGCGTCGTTTCCCGCAGAATGTCGCGAAAGCTTTGCGGCACGCTCAGTTCATCCAGCTCCGCATCCGGAAAGATCATCGGCATGGACCGCGGCGCCAGCGGCATTTGGTGGTCGTAATACTGCGCCCGCAGCTGCCCATCCACAGCCGCTACCTGGATTCTCCCCGCTTCCAGCTCGTCCCCGTACTGCGATCCCAGAATCGGCAGCAGCAGCTTGTTCCGCATGTCAGGATTCAGCGGCTCCCACTCGATGTCGAAATAGCTGGCATAGCGCGAGGCGCGCCCGTTCTCCAGCACATCCTGCCACCACAGCGAATCGTTGCCCACGCCCATGTGGTTGGGCACGATGTCCAGCAGCAGCCCCATCCCCAGCTCGCGCATCCGCGCCGCCAGCCGGGTAAAGCCTTCCTCGCCGCCCAGCTCAGGATTCAGCCGGTCGTGCCGCGTTACGTCGTATCCGTGCATGCTGCCCGGCCGCGCCTCGAAGATCGGCGAAGCGTAGAGATCGCCGATGCCCAGGGTCTTCAGGTACGGCAGCGCGGCCTCCGCATCGGCGAAGGTGAACCCCGCATGCAGCTGCACCCGATACGTGGACAGCGGCGCGCGCGCCTCTCGGCGCGCCGTCTGTTCCAGGCACGCTCGCATCTCCTCTGCCGTTCGAGGTTCTTTCCCTGTTTGCATAGGTACGCGCCTTTGGATGCTCCGCCCTTACACCCGAGTTTTGCGGTTGCCGTTTCCCGCTGCAATAAAAATCCTCGCCGCGGCGAGGATTTTCTTCCGCCGTTCGATGCCTTCTATACGAAATGATCCCCGTCGGCCCCGGCGTGCGAGTTCCGATCCTTGCTGCGCAGCACATCCAGGCCTGCGCGCAAACCGCTCAGCACCGCGCCCACCTGCCGCATCGGTGTCGACACTGCCTTCTGAACCGTCGACGTCGCATAGGCAATGCTGTTCAGCGTCCCGGTCACCATCTCATCCACCCGGTCCACCTGCACTTCGGCCTTCTTCAGCAGCTCGTCCACCGCGCCGCTCACATGCGTCGATTCATGCTTCAGCGTGTGGCTCACTTCCAGCACATTCTGGGCGGCGACTTTCAGCTTCGGCGAGACTTCGTCCAGCAGGTGCCGTGCCGTGGCCAGTGCCGGCAGCGCATGCTCCTGCGCCTGTTTCGTCACTTCATCCACGCGTGCCATCGCCTTCTTCACGGCGATCAGCATGCCCAGCAGCACCAGCGCCTGCATTGCCACGCCGGCGGCCGTCACCGCGGTGAACACGATATACACCCACGCCGGTATGTCATGTTGCATTGCGTGCTCCCTCGCCCGGCCGCCCCTTCACTGGCTGCGACGCGCGGTCTCTTCGGTCCTGCCGCGCTGCAAACGCCGCGCCCGCTCTATCCCTCAGCCTGATCGGCGGAGTTGCTCTGATAGGCCTGCCGTCCGGCTTCCACCGCCGCCGACACGCGCCCACCCTGGTCGTTCACGAACTGGCGCCCCTGATTCACAAACTCGTCCCACTGCGCCCGTCCCCGCTCCACATACTCCTTGCCGCGGTCCACGTAATCGTTCACCTGCGCCTTGCCGCGATCCACCAGATCGTTCATCTGATCGGCCGCTTCGCGACTGCGCTGCCTCAGATACTCGGTTCCCTCGCGCGCGCTGCTCATCAGCTCTTCGCGCGTCTCCCGCCCCGCCTTGGGCGCATACAAAACACCGATCAGCGCGCCGAGTCCCAGCCCGGCGAGAAACCAGCTGAATCCGCTCGACTGTTTTTCTTCTGACATGATGTGATCTCCTTCGAGATGAACTACATTCCCGGACACTGTATGGTACCGGGAACCCCAGACCGGCGCAATCAAGCGCTGTCTTTGTCCTGTTCAGTTGTTGCCGAATGCCCGACGCCAGCCGCCGCCGCTGCGCTGACGCGCCGTTTCCCTCGAGATACTTCCAGTCAGATGCGGCCACAAAACCCGAAGCTGCCAGATCGCCCGGCGCGTCTAAGATATACACCGGTCCGCGCTCTTTTTTGCTTCAATTTTTTGTTTCTCCGCGACTCAGAAAGGATTTGTTCATGAGCACAGCAACCCGTATCGCAGGACCGCTGACTCTTCTCCTGCTGGCTGGCCTGGGATGCCAGCGTCAGCCTCCCGCCCCATCTCCCTCCGCCAGTTCCCCTTCCTCATCGGTTGCGCCATCCAGCCAGCAGCTCACCTCCGCCGTCCAGGCAAAGCTCCAGAGCGAGAGCGCTCTCGCCGGGCAGAACATCCAGGTCGCATCCAGCAACGGTGTGGTCACTCTCAGCGGATCGGCCAGCGATCCCGCCTCCCGCGCCCTTGCCGGCAACGATGCCGGACAGGTCCCCGGCGTAAAAACCGTTGTGAATAACCTCGAGGTGCAGCCACCGCAGATCGCCTCCTCCAAAGCGCCCGCTCCGGTCCGGGAACGTCACGAACGCCATCACCCCGACCGCCAGCAGCCCCGGCACCATCAGCCTCCGCCGCCTCAACCCGCGCCGCAGCAGCCGGCCGTCGCGCAAAACACACCGCCACCGCCGCCGCCCCAGCCGTCTGCTCCCCCGCCGCCGCCCCAGCCGGTGGTCCGCACCTTCACCTTTGCCGCGGGAACCGTCGTTCCCGTCCGCGTTGACGACAGCCTCTCCAGCGCCAGCGCTCAGGTCAACCAGTCCTTCCATGCCACCCTCGCCGCCGATCTGGTCCGGGACGGCCACGTTGTCATTCCCCAGGGCACGCCCGTGCTGGGGCGCATCGCCGACGCCCAGGACGCCGCACACTTTGCCGGCAGCGCCCTGCTTTCTCTCGAGCTGACGCGCATCGACCTGCGCGACCACCACCTGCCCATCGTGACCGACACCTGGGCCCAGCGCGGCAAGGGCCGGGGCTCCAACACCGGCAAGAAAGCCGCCGGAGGAGCCATCCTCGGCACCCTCATCGGCGCTCTCGCCGGAGGCGGCAAAGGCGCGGCTATCGGCGCGGTCGCCGGAGCCGGAGCCGGCACCGGTATCAATGCCGCCACGCGCGGCCAGCAGGTAGAGGTCGCCCCCGAGACGCTGATCAACTTCACCCTCCAGTCGCCGCTCACCGTCACCATCACGATCCCGCCCCCCGGCTCCCCATCACCGAACGAGCAGCCGAACCCAGCTCTGCAGCAGCGCCCCCAGCCGCAGCCGCAATAGCATCCGCCCTCAAAAAGCAAGAGGGCTGGTCCGCCCCGGACCAGCCCTCTTCCTTTCTGAAACCTGCAACCTGTCACCTGCAACCTGGTCTACCCCCCCAGATCCACCAGCCGGACCGCCGGAATCGCCTGCCCCAGAAACCGCGTGCCCAGATCCCTGAATTTCGTCACCGAGTCGGTGGCAAAAAACTCCACCTGCGGATCCCCGGTGTTCCCCGCCGCGCTCTGCAATCGCCCCGCCACCTGCTGCGCCGTTACCTCGGCCGAATCGATCACCCGCAGCCCCCGCGGCACCACGCGCTCAATCGTCTCCCGCAGCAGCGGATAATGCGTACACGCCAGCACCAGCGTGTCCGCGTTCAGGTGCGCGGCACGAGCCTGCTCCATCAGTTCCTCCATGTAGATCCGCACCACTTCTTCCGTTACGGGATGCTTCGTCCAGCCTTCTTCCACCAGCGGCACCAGCAGCGGGCACGCCTTTTCGATGGCCCGCATCCCGCGCGCCGCGCACTCGGCCGCATACGCATGGCTCTCCACCGTCGCCGCCGTGGCAATCACCAGCACATCGCGTGTCGTGGAGCTGGCATCGGCGGCATTCGCTCCGGTTTCCACCACGCCCAGCACCGGCACCGCAACCGCCTCGCGAATCGCATCCAGCGCCAGCGCGCTCGCCGTGTTGCAGGCGATCACCAGGAACTCCGCCGCTTCCTCTTCCACCAGAAAGCGAGCGCTCGACGCCGCGTACCGCGCCACCGTTGCGCGCGACTTCGCCCCATAGGGCAGCCGCGCCGTGTCGCCCAGATACGCATAATCCGCGGCCGGGATATGCCGCAGCAGTTCCCGCAGCACCGTGAGCCCGCCAAAGCCCGAGTCGAAGACTCCGATCTTCATCGTCCGGCACCCGCCGGCGCTGCCGGGCTCGGCCGCTGATCCGCCTCCGCCGCCAGATAGGTCCTGGTCAGGTCCGCATGCCCGGCCAGCGTCTCCCGCTGCTGCCCGTCCACCAGGAAATGGACCTCTGTCACGTCCGGCAGGTTGGCGTGCAGCGTCGCCATCATCGACAGCAGCGTCAGCGTCTCCGGTTCAATCCCCGACGGCTGCGCCGCTGCCAGCGCGCCATTCAGATCCACAACCGCCATCTGCCCGCCCGGCCCGCTACCGCCTTTTCCCTCGGGTACCGCAACGAAGTACACATCGTCCACTCCCTTCTCCACCTGGATCGGGTGCGTCGAGTCGGGCGACCGAAACACCGCGATGAGCGCCTCCAGCAGCACACGCGCCTGCGCGTTCTCATCCGCGGGCATGGGAATCGTCCGCTGGACGGTGATGATCGAGTCGTCCAGATCGTTCGGCACAAACAGCGTCACCGTCTTTGGCGGGCTCCCCGCCGGTTCCGCAATCGACTGCGGCGCGCTGGTCCCCTGGGCCTGCAGCCGGTCCTGCGCGCGGTTCCGCAGCCGGATCAGAAACACCGCCATCACCACGCACACCGCCAGCAGCAGAGCAAACAGGTATTTGTGCGCGCGCGAGATCATGGATTCCGCCCATCGCTGCGCCACTGCTCCAGCGCCGCAGCCAGCGCGTCCACCACCTGCTTCTGATAGCTCACATCGGTCAGCGGCCGCGCCGTCGTCACATGTCCGGCCACCAGCGGCGCCATCTCCACCGCCACCTCAGGACACGCCAGCTTGTCCATCGGCTCCACTGACGCACGTCCCATCGTCACCGGAATCGACGTATGGACCAGTGCCGAGTCGATCTCCGATTCCAGCTTCAGACTCTGCGTCACATAGGCCGACTGCGCCGTCGCCCACGGCAGAAAGGCCGTTCGCGGCGTCGGCCCCAGCGACGACGTGTACAGATGCACGCCGCTCCCGGTAGCCGTCGCATGCACCACCAGGCAGGCGCCCGCCTGCGCATGATTGGCCGTCTCCGCCTGGTCCAAAGCGCTCACATCTGTGTCCGTCTGCCGCGTCATCACCACATCGACGCCGCGCGCCTTCAGCACCGAGCGCAGACGGCCCGCCAGTTCCAGCGTGATGTCCTTCTCCAGAATCCCCGGACCGATCTTCGCGCCCGTATCGCTGCCCCCGTGCGCGGCGTCCAGAACCACCACAAAGCGAGGCGGCTCGACCGGCGCCATTGGAGCCGGCGCCGCAATCGGCGGCAATGCCGGCGCCTGCGGCAGCGGTCCCTTGCCCGGGGGTTGCTGCGCCGTCTGCGCCAGGCCCGTCCCCACCAGCAGGCCCAGAACCGCCGGCGCCTCAATCCAGCGCATAGATCGCCAGACCGCTGAGCAGTTTGGGATAAAAGTCCGTGGACTTTTGCGGCATCACTTCCCCGGCAAACGCCACCTCGCGCAGCTGCTCCAGGGTGACCGGATTCATCAGAAACGCCGCGTTCGCCTCGCCGCGCGCCACCGCGTCGACAGCCTCGCCCGCGTCCCGCAGATAGCGCAGGTGTGTCTCCTCCCGCATGGCCTCCGCTGAAATCCCCAGCATCTTTTCGAGGATCAGACCATGCAGCTGCACCACATCCAGCTTCCGCTGCCGCGAGGGGACATGCCGCAGCGCCTCATCCGCCGCCCCTTCCTTCGCCCGCAGCAGATACCATCCCTGCCCGGTCACCACCACAAACGCCGTCCGCCCCGGTGCAACATCGGGTGCCCCATCCTTGTCGCCTCGCGCATTTCGAGGCGACAGGGTGGGATCGCCCAGGGCGCTCAACCGGACCATCGCCACGGCAGCATCCCGCTCCTTAATCTCCTCAATGTCGAAATACGCCCCAGCCTTCTCCAGCAGCGATCCCGCCGAGAACCCTGCCAGCCCGAACACCACCCGGTGCGTGGGCAGGATCACCAGACCCTCGGAATCCATATTGATAAAGGTCATCATGGCCGCCGCTTCCGGATACGGCGGCTGCGGCAGTCCCGTTCCCCCCATCCGCTCGCAGCTCTCGATGCCGGCGGCGGCCCCGCGCTCCTTCCGATACGCGAGGGCTGTCTCGTACCGGTGGTGCCCATCCGCGATGATCAGCTTCTTGTCATCCATCGCCGCGGCCGCCATGCTGACCTTCGCCGGATCGCTCACCCTCCACACCCGGTGCAGCACCCCGTATTCGTCCGTCACTTCAATATCCGGCAGCGTCGCCCCCGCCCCGTTCCCGAACAGAACCTCCTCCGTGCTGCGTACCGGGTCGGAATACAACATAAAGATCTGCCCGAAATGCGCCCGCGTCGCCCGCAACAGATTGAGCCGATCCGACTTCGGCTTCGACAGCGTCTGCTCGTGCCGGAACACCACGCCCTGGCTGTAGTCGTACAGCTCGCCCAGGGCGATCAGGCCCCGCCGCTCCCGCACCACGCCGTCCTGCCCCGGAACCGAAAATCGTTGTGAGTACGCGAAAATGCAGGGCTGCTGCTCCTGCTCGAGGATGCCCGCCTCCCGCCACGCCGCGAAATCCCTCGCCGCGTTCGCATAAATGTCGCCCTCTTTGTCGAATAACTCCGGCATTCGCAGAACGATGCGGCACAGGTTGTACGGGCTGCGCTGGTAATAGGCCTGCTGCATCGCCGGAGTGATCTTGTCGTACGGCTGCGTAACAACATCCCGGGCCGAGACTTGCGCGAGGTTGTAGCGGACCGCGCGGAAGGGGAAGATGCGTGCCATAGTTCCCACCGATTCTATCGCAGCGACTCCGCGCGACTCTCTGGCGCAGGATGACCGATCTGCCCCGCGTTTTTCGCGTTTCCTCTCCGCGGCTTTCGGCATCTCGCTATTCCAGTGGCATCGAGCGGGCTTCTTCCTGTCCACTCTCGGTTCAGCCTGATCCGGCGTATGTGGCTATTGCAGAAGTCTTTCAATCGTGCCAGTATTCTTGACACGTGAGGTATGGTCATGGCGTCCATCTTTGGGCGCGAACGTGGTGTCAACATCACTCCGGGACCCCGCCGGCTTGCCATCCCAACCGGTTGCCTTCCGCTGCTGTTCCTCCTGCTCGCCCCACTCTTAACTTCTCCCGCCCGCGGCCAGGAAGACCCCCTCAATCAGGTCCATCTCAGCACCCAGCCGGTGGCTGCTAAAACCGACCCCTCCATCCCGCTCACTCCCGGCGCCTCTCTGCGCGCCGGCATTCAGTTCCGCGTCGATACCAACATCGTCCTCGTTCCCCTCACCGTCACCGATCCCATGGATCGTCTCGTCACCGGCCTCGAAAAACAGAACTTCGCCATCGCTGAAGACGGCCACTCCCAGATGATCCGCAGCTTTGCCTGCGATGATGCCCCCGTCTCCATCGGCGTCATCCTCGACCTCAGCGGCAGCATGAGTAATAAGGTCGTGCGTGCCCGCGGCGCCGTTCTCCAGTTCATGAAGACCTCCAATCCCCAGGACGAGTTCTTCGTGATCGGCTTCAACGACCGCCCCTACCTCATCACCGATTTCACCTCTTCGCCCGACGACGTCGAAGCCCGACTGGCCACCGTCCAGCCCGGCCACCGCACCGCCCTGCTCGACGCCATTTATATGGGCCTGGAGAAGATGAAAGAGGCCAAATATCGCCGCAAGGCGCTTCTGGTCGTCTCCGACGGCGGCGATAACAACAGCCGCTACACCGAGAACGAAGTCCGTTCCGCTGTGAAGGAAGCCGACGTCCAGATTTACTCCATCGGCATCTTCGACCCCGAAGCCGCCACCATCGAGGAGCGCAACGGGCCTCTCCTTCTCAATGACATCAGCAGCGCGACCGGCGGCCGCCTCTTCCGCGTCGACGACCTTTCCGAGATGGGCGACATCGCCACCCGCATCAGCGCCGAGCTCCGCAATGAATACGTCATCGGTTACAAAACCGACGACCCCCGCATGAACGGCAAGTGGCGCAAGATCAAAGTCAAGCTCCTCCCGCCTCCTGGCCTGCCCCAGCTCACCGTTCATGCCCGGACCGGCTACTATGCCCCGCTCCAGTAGCTGCCCACCCTATCCTTTTTCCCGGCTTCTTCGTCTTATCCGTGGAAGCCGTTGCGGCAAAATTCGCATCGAAGTCCGCAACGGAGCACGATTTGAGCGTCTCACCCGATCACCCCAGGGCAGCCAAAGGGCGTACAGTGGAATTCAGGCTCTCGCCGCCCCCGAGGTGGACGCACCTCCCGGACCCTATGTGCCTTTCTCTTCATCGCCGCCTCTTACTTCTTTCATTTCTGTTCCTTGCCGGGTCCCTTGCTCTCCCGGCCCAGGCCGCTCCGGCCCAGCAGCAGAAGACCGCCCCGGCCGCCGCCCAGCAGCAGATGCCCTCTCCTCTGCAGCCGGAATCCCAGCCCTCCCTCGACGTCGATCACGACCCCATCGTCTCTCCTGACGCCGCCGACAATGCCGCCGTCAGCCCGGGTCACATCAATACCGATGAGGAGATCAAGCGCCAGCACGGCATCTACACCCTCACCCGCGACGTCGACGAAGTCCTTCTGCCCTGCACCGTCGTCGACCAGGACGGCCACCTCGTCCAGGACCTCACCCAGTCCGACTTCCAGGTCTGGGAAGATAATGTTCCCCAGACCATCCAGTCCTTCAGCCATTCCGATGTTCCCGTCTCCATCGGCCTGCTCATCGATAACTCCGGCTCCATGCGCGACAAGCGTCCGGCGGTCAACACCGCGGCCCTCGACCTGATCCGCGCCTCCAATCCGCAGGACGAAGCCTTCGTCGTCAACTTCTCCGACGAGGCCTTCCTCGACCAGGATTTCACCTCCAGCATCCCCAGGCTCCGCGAGGCCCTGGGCCACGTCGAGTCCCGCGGCGGCACCGCCCTCTATGACGCCGTCGTCGCCTCCGCCGACCAGCTCGCCCACGGCGCCAAACGCTCCAAGCAGGTCCTCGTGATCGTCACCGACGGCGAAGACAACGCCTCCACCCTGAACCTCGAGCAGACCATCCGCCGCGTCCAGGATCTCGGCGGTCCGGTCATCTACACCATCGGCCTCCTCTTCGGCGAGGACAGTCGCGGCACCGAAGCCCATCGCGCCCGCCGCGCCCTCCAGCTTCTCTCCGGCGAAACCGGCGGCCTCGCCTTCTTCCCCCACTCTCTCGCTGACGTCGACAACATCGCCGCCGAAGTTGCGCAGGACATCCGCAACCAATACACCATCGGTTATCACTCCACGAAAGCCGCCAGCCTCGGTGGCTATCGCACCGTTCACGTCGAAGCGCGCGCCCCGCACCACGGCAAGCTCTTTGTCCGCACGCGGAGCGGCTACTACCCCACCCCGCTCGGCCGCCAGCCCGGACGAAAAAACAGCGTCGCCGAAAACGTGGACCACAACGCAACGCCGCAGTAGACAGCCGGGAGGCAGGAGCCGGTAGCTGGTAGCTCAATGCCCGCAACCGCAGAGGAGCCTCTGTGCTCTCCGTGTCCTCCGTGGTGAATCGCACTCCCGGCTCCTGGCTCCTGCCTCCCGGCGACCGACCACCCGCCCCGCAATTCCTGTCATCGCAACCTGCAACCTGTAACCTGGAACCTGTAACCTCCCCGGGCTGTACCCTGTCCGCCGTACCCTGTACCCTGTAAGGTCCTATGACTCCAGCAGCCGATTCCGCCGCCCTCCGCGCCGCAGACGACATCACGAAGCTCATCGGCAACACGCCGGTCCTGCGCCTGCGCCGCCTCGTCCCCGACTCCGCTGCCGAGGTCTATGCCAAGCTCGAATTCCTGAACCCCGGCGGCTCCGTCAAAGACCGCGCCGCCCTCGGCATGATCCTCGACGCCGAACGCCGCGGCCTCCTCCACAAAAACTCCATCATCACCGAAGCCACCGCCGGCAACACCGGCGTGGGACTCGCCCTGGTCGGCGTCAATCGCGGCTATCGCGTGGTGCTTTACGTCCCCGAAGGCTTCGCCGAAGAAAAGTGCGCGCTCATGCGCGGCTTCGGCGCCGAAGTCCACCGCACCCCCGAAGCCGAAGGCATGGCCGGAGCCATCCGCCAGGCCATCGCCCTCGCCCAGTCCGATGCCAACGTCTGGCCCGCCCTCCAGTTCGACAACGCCGCCAACCCCCAGTTCCACCACGACACCACCGCCGTCGAACTGTGGGAGCAAATGGACGGACGCATCGACGCCTTCATCGGCGGCGTCGGCACCGGCGGCACCTTCTCCGGCATCGCCCGCTTCCTCAAAGAAAAAAATCCCCGCATCCTCACCGTCGCCGTCGAAACCCAGGGCTCGATCCTGCAGGGCGGCCAGCCCGGACACCACAAAGTCGAAGGCATCGGCGTCAGCTTCATCCCAAAAACCTTCGACCGCAACGTCGCCGACGAGATCATCGCCGTCTCCGACGCCGACGCCTTTGCCGCGGTCAAAGCCCTCGCCTCCCAGGAAGGCGTTCTGGCCGGCTCCAGTTCCGGAGCCATGGTCCACGTGGCGATCCAGATCGCAGAACGCCTCGGCCCCGGTAAACGAGTCGCCACACTCATCCCCGACTCCGCCGAGCGCTACCTGTCCAAGAAGATCTTCGAAGGCGGCATCTGATCGGGACGTGACTCCAGCTGCGGGGAGTCCGACCCTCGGCCCTTTACCATGTCGGCAACGGGACAGGTGTCTGAGGTAATGGATCGCTCCCCGTTTGTGCTAAAGGCTCAGCCGCCTCCTATCGATACAATCCCTCCGTGGCGACGACTGCAGCATTCCCCGCGACCGAGTCTGTCGGGATCACCATCGACGGGAAGTTCCCTCTTCTCCGATGGCTGGGCGGAACTGAGCAAAGCAGCGTCTTCCTCACCAGACTCGAAGGTGACCCCGCACAAAAGGCGGTCATCAAATTCAGTCCGGCGAACGCGCTGGATGGACAGGCATGGATGGGAGAAAAGGCTCGAAATCTGTCCCATCCCAACCTGATGCGTGTTTTCCATTCGGGACGGTGGAAGGGAGACACCGTCGATCGTCTGTACGTCGTAACGGAATACGCCGATGAGATTCTTTCCGACATTCTTCGCTCTCGTCGCCTGACGCGGGACGAAGCCCGGGAGATGCTCGAACCGGTGATGGACGCGCTTGACTGGCTGCACGGCCAGAATCTGGTGCACGGTCATCTCAAGCCATCCAACATTATGGTTGCCGGTGAACGGCTGAAGATCTCCAGCGACCGCCTTCATGTGCACGGCAAGCCGGGCTGGACTTCGACTTCGTCCGGCAAGTACGACGCCCCCGAAGCCAACCTTCTGGCGATGTCGCCGGCGGCGGATGTGTGGTCGCTGGGCATGGTCCTGGTCGAGGCTCTCACCCAGGCGCCGCCTCGGTGGGACGGACTCGGAGATCCAGTCATCCCGCCCTCGATTCCCGCACCACTCTCCGGAATCGCGCGAGAGTGCCTGCGTGTAGATCCGGCCCACCGCGCGACGCTGCGCGCGGTTCGCGATGCCCTGGATCCTGCCCTGGTTCCGGCGCCGCCCGAACGGACCTCTTCGCGTTTCCGCCTCCCGGCCACGATCGCGGCAGGGGTACTGGTTGCGGGCGGGATCGCCACGGCGCTTTTCATCGGTTTTCATCACCGGACATCGTCTCCAGCGGTCGTTCCAACTGCGGTCCCCACGGCTGTCGCCCCGGTCCAGGTTTCTCCGCATCCCGCTGTAGCGGCCCCGCCTCCGGTGGCGGCCGCGTCTGCGCTGCCTCGCCCGAAGGTTGAGGCGCGAGCGGCTTCCCTGGTAAAGAGCGTGGTGGCTGACCAGCGGATCCCCGACGTACCGGAACACATCCGCGACGGCATTCAGGGACACATCCGCGTGGGAATCGCCGTAGAGGTCGATGCGGAAGGCAGGGTCGCCAACGCAACCGTCGATTCGCCCGGGCCCAGCCGCTACTTCGCCAAACAGGCGCTCGATGCGGCAAAGGCCTGGACGTTCAGAGCCGCGCAGGTGGATGGCCGCCCCGTCCCGAGCCGGTGGATGCTGCAGTTCCTGTTTGGGCAGACCGGAACCACGGTCAACGCCACCGAAACCAATCCCTAGCGCGGCCGATTCGTTCATAATCTCCAGGCCGGTGTCCGCGGTTCGCATCCACGGCTTCCGCTTCCCGATGCGGTGATACAATGTATCTACAAGCGATCGCCCGCCGCCCAGGAGGAATCCATGCGCGCCCAGATGCTGAAATGGGGCAACAGCCTCGCCGTCCGAATCCCCAAATCGATCGCTGACGAAGCAAGACTCCGTGCAGGCGATCCCCTGGAGATTGAAGTCTCCCCTGAAGGCGCTGTCCACCTCCACCGCCAGGACAAAATCCCCACCCTCGCCTCTCTCGTCTCCCGCATCACGCCCGAGAATCGCTACGAGGAGATCGAAACGGGCCCGCAACTCGGGAAGGAATCCGTCGAATGGTAGCTTCGTATGTTCCCGAAGCCGGCGACATCGTCTTCCTCGACTTCGACCCGCAGGCTGGCCGCGAACAGGCGAAGCGCCGCCCCGCCCTCGTCCTCACCGACGTTCGCTATAACCGCGCCAGCGGCCTTGCCGTTGTCTGCCCCCTCACCAGCAAACGGAAGCCCTATCCCTTCGCCTTGCCGGTCACCGTGGGTCAGGTCGAAGGAGCGGTCCTGGTTGATCAGCTGAAGAGCCTGGATTGGGCGAGCCGCCGCGCCGAGTTTCACTCCAGGGCACCCGCTTCCCTGGTCACGAAGGTGAAGCAATACATCGCCGTGCTCCTCTCCATCCGCGACACGCGCACGCCCGCAAAGCAGTAGCGCTCACGCTACAAACCCCCGGCGAACGACAGCAGCATCTCCGCCGTTGATGAATCGGATGCTTCTCTTTTCGTCCTGGCCTGCGAAGATCTTCAAAGGCGGCGTGTAACCTCGATCCATGCCAGGCCCCGGGATCCGCAACAGCTCTTCTCTTCCTCCGTCTGCGGCGCTTCTGCTGCTCGGCTCATTTCTCGCCACTGGATGCCATCAGCCCATCCGCACCGCTCCGCCTTCCGCCTCGTACCGGCCCGGGCCCATCCTCGTCTACGTCGCCACCGACAGTTCACTGCGTCGGGTCAGCCCGGATCGCTTCGAGTCCCAACCCGGCTTCATCGAGGCCTACGCCATCAGCCCAACGACCGGCGCCCTTGGCATGCTCTCGAATTTCTACCTTCGCGGCGGCACCGAGCCCCAGGCTATGATTCAGGATCCCCGCCACCGCTTCGACTACATTGCCGACGTCTCCGCCGACACCCTTCGTGCCTATGCGGTTGATCCGCAAACCGGCCGGCTGCAGCCGGGTCCTGTTACCGATCTTCCTCCTGTCAGCGAGGCCGTTTCCATCGCGCTCACACCCAATGGAAAATTTCTCTACGTTGCTTTTCAGGCGCTTAACGCGGTCGGCGCTTATGCGGTGAATCCCGATACGGGATCTCTCACCGCCGTCCCCGGCTCGCCTTTTCCCACCACCGGCACAGGACTCTACGGCCACGATGTCGCGGTAACGCGCGACGGGCACTTTGTGCTCGCAACAGACCTGCACTCCGTTTACAGCTTCCGTATCAACCCCGCCTCCGGAGCACTCTCGTTCGTCAACGCACTGGCCGGTCCCATCGGTATCCTCGGCCTCGCCATCGATCCCCACGGTCGTTTCGCTTATGCAGCCGGAAGCGGTCCCCAGGCGATCTCTACCTATACCATCCAGCCCAAAACCGGCCGCCTCTCGCTGTTAGCCGCAATGCCTCTGAACCCGAACGATTCGGTTGGAGCCTTTGCCCTTTCACCCGACGGACGCTTTGCCTATGCCGCGCAGAATGCCGGCATCCTCGTCTATCGGCTTCACGCAGGACGCTTTTCCAACCCGCTCATCACCGGACCCCGCGCCCACGCCACAACCCAGCTCGCTGTCGATCCTTCGGGCCGCTTCCTCCTTGCTCCTCAGGGCGGTCAGGTGAACAGCCTCTGCGGCTGGTCCATCGACCCGGAAACCGGCCTGCTGCAGCCCCTTCCCGGATCGCCCTATCCGCTTCCCCATGGTCAGCGAACCATCCTCGTCACCTCGAATTAAAGAGCTCGCCGCTTTTGCCAGGTGAAGGCGTCCCAGCCGCCAACCTCAATTCGCGGATGGCCTCCTCGCCAACCCTTACCTGCCCATCCGCGGCAAACGATAGAATCGGCCCATGTCGGAGACTTCCCTTGCACCCCTCGCTTCGCCCGAGGTGCTCGCTCGCGCCCGCAAAATCAAACTCTTCCTCATGGATGTGGACGGCACGCTCACCGACGGAGGCGTCTGCCTCATCTCCACCACCTCAGCTGACGGCTCGAGCGAACCAACCGTCTCCGAAATGAAGGTCTTCAATGCCGCAGACGGCCAGGGCCTTTCACTGGCCCACACCATGGGCATTCAGACCGGTTTCATCACAGGGCGATCGTCTCCGGCCGTGGCTCGGCGCGCTCATGAGCTGAAAGTGACTTTCGTTTATCTGGGGCAGGCGAAAAAGACCGTCGCCTTTGAGGAATGCGTGCGAAAGGCAGGCGTCACCGAAGACGAGGTCGCCTACATGGGCGACGATCTGCCCGACATTCCCCTGGCGAAGCGAGCGGGCCTCGCCGTCTGCGTCGCCGAAGGTGCTCCCGAGCTGGCAGCCGTCTCCCATTTCGTAACCCGCAGTCGCGCCGGACACGGCGCCGCACGCGAGGTCGTCGAACTCATCCTGAAGGCGCAGGGCCGATGGGAAGAAGCCGTTCCCCAGGCTCTCGCGTAACCCCTCGCCGATCCGCCCATCGGTAACCGCGACCTTCTCGCCCAGGCCGGGTTCTCCCCGATACGAGTCGAGACGAACCCCGCCAAAGGCTGGATCACGGCCATCGGCGTTCGTCCCTGACTTCGGCCGGCTCAGGAGAGTCAGGGCTGTACATAGATAGGTACATCCACAGATTTTTTTCGATGCAGCACTTCCGAATGCCTCGGCGTCCCTGTTACTGTGGTCAACGCTCTCCCCGCCGGCTCGATCCCCATTTCCACTCAAGGGCCTTTACTCATGAACCACCGCCGCCTCGCTGTCCTGCTCGCCTTCGTCCTCGCTGCCGCCCTTCCCGCGCCGGCACAAGCCGTCACGCCTGCGGCTTACAACGCTGATCCCGATCTGGCCGAAGTCCGCAGCTTTCCCCTTTCCATGGACAACGTGGAGAAGCTCTCGGCCACGATCAACGCTCTCGACCAGCTGGAGGCGGCCGATCCCAACCTCAAATCCAAAATGGACGCCGACTTCAGCGACGACCAGACGATCGATGCCAAGGTGCAGAGCCTCGACACCCGTTTTCCGGAGGCGGCCGACGTCGTCCACAGGAACGGTCTCACCTCCCGCGAATACGTCGTGGTCAGCCTGGCCTTCCTCAACGATCTGGCTTTTGTCTCGATGAAGCGCGAGGGCGCCATCGAGTCGTATCCAGCCGGCTCCATCACCCCGGAAAACGCCGCCTTCGTTGAAGCCAACTACGGCAAGCTCGAGCAGCTCTCGCAGAAGATCTCCGGCAGCGCTGAATAACCCCCAGGGGTACCCCCCCATCCCGGTGGGGTATGTTTTCGTTGAATCCAGAGGAGTTGGAAGGTAATACCTTTTGGGTATTACCCTCTTTTACTGCCTGGGTCACGAGCCCCGCTCCGCGCTTCCGGATCGCTGCGCTGGAGGGTCTACGACATGTCAAAGAGCGATGATGGCCGTCGCGTGCAGAAAGCTGCCGAAGACGCCGATGGGGACGATCCGCCTGGGCGGAGCATCCCCACTGTTACCCAGCGTAGGAGCGGGCGGAGTTGAGTGCAAGGGAATTCGACGGCTCGCACGGTACAAAGGTCATGTGCTTTTCTCTCAACGGAACCCGGTGAGAAACCCGAAAGGCCGGACGCTGGAACGAGCCTGCATGGGATTCTTCGCCTTCGGCTCAGAATGACGGGCTTGCCGAAGGGGAGGAAGTACCTGAAGTGGCTCCATAGCTGGCCGCGCTGGCCAGGCATGCGAGGCCGCAATCTAGGGGTGCTCGGTCATCCACTTCTCGATCCGGGCCGCCTCGTCATCGCTCAGCTGAAACGTCGCTGCCGGCAGAATCCCATCCACCTGATCGGGACGCCGGGCGCCGACAATCGCCGCCGTGATCGCCGGATTCCGCAGCGTCCAGGCGATGGCCACGACGCCGGCCTGAACTCCGTGCTCCTTCCCGATCTCGCTCAGGAGGCCAGCCAGCGCGAGATTCCGCTCCAGCTTGGGCGACTGGAAGTTGGGGCTCCGCTTGCGCCAGTCGTCGTCGGGCATGTTCCGGACCCGTTCCGCGGTCATCTTGCCGGTCAGCATCCCGGAGAGCATGGGCGAGTAGTTGATGACGCCGATGTTGTACTCCCTGCAAAACGGCAGGATCTCCTCTTCAATGGCGCGCCGCAGCAACGAATAGGGCGGCTGCAGCGAGGTGATCGGGGCGATGGCCTGCACCCGTTTCATCTGGTCAACATTGAAGTTCGAGACACCAAGGTAGCGAATCTTGCCTTCTTCCTGGAACTTCGCCAGCGTCTCCCAGGCTTCTTCGAGCTCGTCCTCAGGATTCGGCCAGTGAATCTGGTAAAGGTCGATCGTGTCCACGCCAAGGCGGGTCAGCGAGTTCTCGATCTCCTCCTGCAGCGATCCGGCTTTCAGGCTGCGGTAGATCTTGCGATCGGGAAACCAGCGCATCGAGCACTTGGTGAAGACATAGGGCTTCTGGCTGCGATGTTTCAGCGCCTTACCGACGATCTCTTCCGAATGGCCGAGCCCGTAAATCGCCGCTGTGTCGATCCAGTTGAGGCCGCTGTCGAGGGCGCGCTCGATGGTGCGGATCGATTCGTCGTCGTCCTGCGAGCCCCACGCGAACTCCCAGTTGCCGCCGCCGATGGCCCACGCGCCGTAGCCGATGTGGGTCAGGTGAAGATCGGAGTTGCCAAGTTTTTTCGTCGCAAACTTCGCTGGAGAGGTGGTGGTCGCCATATTGTTTTCGATGCCTCGCAGAAAAAGACGGTTCAGAATCCGAGCCAAAAAGCGGGTCCCTCGACTTCGCTCGGGATGACAATCATCAGGGTTCGATCAGGAACTTACCTTCCTTCATGATTGGCTCGTCTTCGATCCAGATATTGAAGCGCAATCCGACGACATCGATGTGCGTGGAGCTGCGCCACGGCGCGCCCGTGTGTTCCCCGTACGGATTGCCGAAGGCGATGTGGATGCCGGGAAATTTTTCATCCTGCAGAATGTTGCCGATGACGCGCTCGACGCCGATGTTTGTGCCAATGGCAAACTCGCCGACGCGGTCGGAGTTTTCGTCGGTGTGGGTGTAGGCGTGGAAATCGGCTTCGAGGGCCTTGTTGTCGGAGCGGCAGCTCACGATGCGGTTGCCGCGGATCTCGATCGTCAGCGGCGCGGCTTCGAGCAATCCATACTGCGCGCAGAGATAGTCGCCAACGACACCATCGACAACAAATGTCCCGTTGACTTCGCCAGGCGTGGTGAAGATTTCGCCGCCGGGCAGATTGCCCCACTTGTCGCGGGAGATGATGCCCGAGGTCTTGAGCCACTTGTAATCGGGGTTCATCTCGGCGCGAATGTCGGTTCCGGCCGCGGTTGTTGCGCGGATGAACTTCGCCTGGCGCGCCTTCTCGATGACCTTCTGCGAGAGGCGATCGACGCGGTCGTAGTCGGCGCGCATGCCTTCGCACATGATCTGCGGCGTGATGTTCACCATGTGCGCGTGGCGCATGCGGCGGCGGTTGACGACTTCGGTCATCTGCATGCGCGACTGCAACTCGTTGCGCTGCACCTGAACGGCAAAGAGGCTGACGTCGGAGGTTTCCATATCGGCGAGGACTTCGGCCGGCATCGCCGTGAGCGGACGGGGCGCGAGGTCTTCGAGCACGAAGGCGTTCCAGCGACAACCGTTGGCAGCCAGTTCATGGGCGAGCGAGGCGGCGATGGGCAGCGTCGCCTGATCGCAGATGAGCGTGACCTTCTCCGACGGCTCGACACGGAGACAGGTTTGAATCGCTGCTTTCGCGCCGGGAGAAAACTCCGCGGGGAAGGAAGATTCGAGCAGCCGCGAGCGCGCCGAATCGGGGGAAAGGAGAGAGGAAGAACCGCTCATGCTGTCAGGCTACCTGAAAGTTTCACGGGGCTGAAATGTTGAAATCAGGCCACGCTCTGCGAGGCCATTGGCTCGGTCTCGAAGAGGCCAGCCTTGGTTTCTTCGGCCATGTAGTCAACGACGGCCTTCAGGTCGTCGGTTTCCTCGAAGACGCGCAGTTGGCGATCCGCGCCGGTGCCGGTTTCGAGAATGGTCCGGATGGACTCAATGGCGGCGCGGCTGCCCAGCTCGTCCACCACGGGATCGATCATGGCCAGATACTCCTCGATTAGGTCGCGGACGGGGATTTCTTCCTGGCGGCCGAAGTCGATGAGCTTGCCGTCGAGCCCGTAGCGCACGGCGCGAAATTTGTTTTCCATCAGCAGCGGGCGAGCGTAATGCCGGTAGTCCTGATTGGACGCGTGCAGCTTGTAGAGATAAGCCGCCGTGGCCTGAATCATCGCTGCGATGGCGACCGTCTCCTCAGCGCGCAGCGGAATGTCGCAGGCGCGCACCTCGACGGTGTTGAAGAAAGGGTGCGGACGGATGTCCCACCAGATCTTTTTTGCGTTGTCGATGCAGTTCGTTTTCACCAGCAGGCTGACGTAGTTTTCGAACTCCGAGTAGCTGGAGAACGCGTCAGGGATGCCGGTGCGGGGAAAATTCTCAAAGACTTTGGCGCGATAGCCCTTGTACCCGGTATTGAGGCCCAACCAGAAAGGCGAGTTGGTCGCCAGCGCCATGATGTGCGGCAGAAAGTACCGCATGGAGTTCATGATGCGGATCGCGGACTCACGGTCTTCGATGCCGACATGCACGTGCAGGCCGAAGATGAGGTTGGATCGGGCGACCAGCTGGAGATCTTTGACGACCTGGTGATAGCGGGGGTCGGGGTAAATTTCCTGGGTGCGCCAGTCGGCGAAGGGATGCGTGGCTCCGGCGACGAGCACCAGGTTGTGCTCCTGGGCGAGGCGAATCATCTCGCGGCGCAGCTTGTAGAGGTCGGCGCGCGCCTCTTCGATGTTGTGGCAGATGCTGGTGCCCACTTCGATGACCGACTGGTGCATCTCGGCTTTGACGCGCTCTTCGAGACGCATCTTGCCCTGGGCGAGCATCTCGGTGGCAATGTGGGAGCGCAGATCGCGGGTGACCGGATCGATGGTCTGGTATTCCTCTTCGATCCCGAGGGTGAAAGAAGGCCGCATGATGCCTACCGTTGTAGGCCGAAACGCGGGAGGAGCGCAACTGGTTTCTGACTACTCGATGGCGGAGACCGTCGCTTCGGGCTGGGATTTCGCCGGGGACTTTGCGCCCTTCTTCGGGGCAGCCTTCTTCGCCGCAGGCTTGCCGGATTGAGCCGAGGTCTTTGCGGGCACCGGCTTTTTCTCGGCCGGCTTCGGCGTGTTGTCGGGCTTTTGCGAGGCCACGCCGAGGTACGCGCTCCAGTGGAACTCCGGCACATGCGGCTTGGCGGTCTGGGCTTTGTGGATGGCCATGTCGGCGACGGCGTTCACGATCCAGTCAAAATTCGCCTTGCCGACGGAGTGGAGGTCGGCGTCGGGCGCGGGGTTCATGAAGTCGATGGCGTAGGGAATGCCGTCTTCGACGGCGAACTCGACGGTGTTGAGGTCGTAGCCGAGGGCGCGGCAGAGCTTGAGCGCGTCCTGCTCGACACGGGCGAGGAGCTTTTTGTCGGTCGCGGGAGGGTTCTTCACATAGCGCTCGTGGTGGGGACGGCGCGGATCGTAGTGCATGATGTGGACCTTTTCCTGGCCGACGACGTAGCAGCGGAAGTAGTCCGTGAAGTTGACGGCCTTCTGCAGCATCATGCACAGGTCGCGGCTCTGGTCGTAGGCGTCGAAGAACTCCTCGCGGGAGTGGACGTGGAAGACGTCGCGCCAGCCGCCGCCGTTGACCGGCTTGAGGAAGGACGGGAAGCCGACGTAGGCGAAGACGCCGTCCCAGTCGAGGGGAAACTGCAGGTTGCGCATGGAGCGCTCGGTGGTTCCCGGCGGGTAGTGCTTGTGCGGGAGGATGACGGTCGGAGGCGCGGCCACGCCGAGCTTCGCAGCCAGCGAATAGTTGAAGAATTTGTCGTCGGCCGACCACCAGAAAGGGTTGTTGATGACGGTGGTGCCGTGCAGGACGGCGTGCTTGAGGAAGGCGCGATAGAAGGGGATGTCGTGGGAGATGCGATCGACGATGACCGACCAGGCCGGCGGGCGATCGAGGCGGATGGCGCCAATCTCGACGAACTCGGCAGAGATGCCGTCGAGGTTTTTGCTGTTGATCTTTTCCACCAGAGCGCCGGGGAAGGTATTTTCCATGCCAAACAGAACGCCGATTTTCTTCACGATGCGCCTCTTCCTTGGTTTTTGAGACGGGGGAATGCGCGCCGGGCTCGCTGGGCCGCGCCTGCACAGGAGTATGCCTCAACCTTAGCCGAGCTTCACCGGGGTTGCAAAAGAGTCAACGTGGAAATCGCCTGGGCAGAGGTTGGGCAGGCTTATCCGGACTTGCTTTCGTCGGAGCCCGGGCGGACGACTTCGTAGGGTCGCATCATCTCGTTGTCTTCATGCTCGAGGATGTGGCAGTGCCAGACGTAGCGGCCTGCGTAGCCCTCGAAGGGGATGATGATCCGGGTGATCATGCCTGGGTCGGCGCGGGCGGTGTCTTTCCATCCCGCTTCGAGCGGTGCGGGCGGCTGGGCGGGTCCGGTGAAGCGGAGCAGGCCCCGGTTCATGTAGTCGAAGACGTCGAAGGGGCGGCGATCGAGGATCTGAAAGCGGACGAGGTGGAGGTGGATGGGGTGCGAATCCTCGGTGAGGTTGACGAGCTCCCAGATTTCGGTGGTGTTGAGCACGGGTTTTTCGGTGATGGGTGCGGACCAGGGCGTGTCGTTGAGCAGCATGCCCATGGAGCGCTGCACGTCGTCCACGTGCTCGTCGAGGGTGAGGCGGCGGGTGCGGACTGCGTCCTTTTCGGAAAGGGTGGGATTTTGGTGCAGCACGGAGGGCAGTGCGTGGGCGGCGGATGAGGGCTGCTTCGCCACGCGGAATTGCAGGATGTCGAAGGAGTCGCTGACGAGGCGGACGGTGGATCCGGCGAGGGGGCTGAAGTCGACGAGGAGGTCGGCGCGTTCGGCGGGGGCGAGGGGCAGCCGCTTCACGGTGACGGGCGCGGAGAGCAGTCCTTGATCGTTGGCGATGACCTGGAACGGGGCGCGGTTCGACAGCTCGAAACGGTAGAAACGGCCGTTGGAGCCGTTCATCAGGCGCAGGCGGTACGGGCGGGGCTCGACGTCGCAGAACGGAAGCAGCTTGCCGTTGACGAGGATGGCGTTGCCGAAGACCTCCGGCACCCAGGGCTTTTGCGGGTTCGGCGAGACGGGGTAGAGAAGCTGGCCGTCGCGGGTGAGGAGGCGGTCGGAGATCATGAGGGGGATTTCGTGGGGACCGGACGGCAAGCCCAGCGCATCTTCGCGGGGGTCGCGGACGATGAAGAGTCCCTGCAGGCCGGCGTAGATGTTGAGCCGGTTTATGCCCATGGAGTGGTCGTGATAGAAGAGCACCGCGGCGTGCTGCGCAGAGGGGTAGAAGCAGGTCTGCGATTGGCCTGGGACTTTCCAGTCCTCGGGGTAGCCGTCGCTTTCGGGCGGGGTGCGGCCGCCGTGCAGGTGGACGACGGTGCGGCTTTCGGGCAGCGAGGCCTCTGCGCCGTGCAGGGTGTGGTCAATGGGGAGGAAGTGGTGCGGAGGCAGATGGTTCTGCCATTCGACGATGACGCCTTTGCCGCTTTGGGTCTCGATGGTTGGACCAGGGAAGGTTCCGTCGAAGGTCCACATGTGCGTCGGGGGCAGATCGCGGTGAACGCGGAGATGCGCATCTGCCGCGGCGAGGCGATAGAACGGCAAAGGGACGCGGGGGTTCTCAGGACTGGGCCGCGTGGCTTCGGCCTGCAGCACGCGGGGGATGGGAAGCGGATCGACGAAGGGCGCGAGCGTGGAGGGATCGAGCGCGGCGGGTGTCTGGGCCGCTGCGGCGCGGGGATCGAGGCGGAATCCGGCCAGCAGGAGGCCGGCGTCGCGCAGAAAGACACGTCGGTTCGGGGACATTCCCTCTGATTGTCTCGTGAAAGGAAGATTCAGAACCGGCTCTCGGCAGGAGACGCTGAGAGCCGGTTCAGGAACGTGAGCTACCAGCCCGGTTCGCCCGAGTTGGGGTTCAGGAGGAACGGACGGCGGTTTTCCATGTGCGAGAAGTCGAACATGTTGTTGACGGAGCCGGAGACGGCATCGAAGGAGCCGGTGCCGATCCGTTTGCTGCCCAGCCAGTTGTCTTCGATGAAGTGGATGATCGAGGTCTGGTCGGTGAGGGTGTGATCGACAAAATTATGTTTCGCCCAGGGTGAGATGACCATGAGCGGAATGCGCGGGCCGTAGCCGCAGCGTCCCTGCGCGTGGGCAGCGCCGCTGGGGCCGGGCAGCGCGACGTCGGTACCTGTGCCGCACTGACCGTTGCCGGACAGCATGTCGTCAGCAGTGGTGGACTGGTTGACGATCTGGCCGAGCTGATGGTCGTACCAGCCATCGGAATCGTCGTAGTTGATGAAGACGGCGGTTGAAGCCCAGTCCGGCGACGTTTGCAGGAGGTCGATGACCTTCACGACGAAGGCCTGCTCGTCGAGAGGATCGGAGTAGCCGGCGTGGGCGTCTTCGAAGCCGGGGGCCTTGAGGAAGCTGACCGCCGGCATATCTCCGGCGCGAACGGCCCGGTAGAAGTCCTCAATGTCGTACTGGTGGTTGGCGGCGTCGCTGTGGCCGATCATGCTGACCGACGAGGGACGCAGGTGCTTCGGGTTCGCTGTCGAGGCGTAGTACTGGAAGGGCTCGTGATGCGGGATGTAGTCGGTTTCCGTGACGGCGGTGACCTGGGAGGTGGTGGAGCGGGCGCAGCCGGTGGTGCCGTTGCTGTTGGTGCGGCTCAGATCGAAGCCGCCCTCAAACCAGCCCCAGGTCACATCGTCAGCGTTCAGCAGGTCGCCGATATTCTGGCCGGTCATGCTGATCTGGGCGCCGGTGGTGGTTGAGCAAACGTCGCCGATGGGGTCGGCGTCGCCAATGTCGGTAAGGCCGCCGCTGCCGTCATCGACCACCTTGCTGCTGGCATTGATCTGGTCGGAGACGCCGTTGGTCTGCCCCGAAATCAGGTTGATCGCGCCGGGGGTGGAAGGGCCAAAGGTGGTGCCGTAGGAATTGTCATCCAGGGCATACTCCTGCGCGTAGTTCCACAGGGCGGTCACGGTGTTGCCGTCGTAATAGCCCATCACCAGGCCGGTGGTGGTGTAGGCGCTGGGCGGAGGGCCGGGCGTGCCGGTGAACTCAGGGAATGAATCCATCAGACCCTTGTCGAACGCCTCCTGCTCGGGGGTGTAGTTGTGATCCTGGTCCGCGGTGGCCGCCTGGGAGCGGTCGAGCCGGAAGGGGTTCATCGCGCCTTTGCCGTTGCCCGCATTCAGGAAGTTGGGATTGATCGTGAGGAGCGCGCCGCTCAGGCCGTTCACGCTGGGCGTACCGGGGTCGGCACGGAACCATGGCTCGCCTTTGGGATTGGTGGCGTAGGGATAGGTTCCGAAGTAGTGATCGAACGAGATGTTTTCGCCGAAGATCACCACCACATGCTTGATGGGCGTAGCAGTTGGGGTGGAGTCAGCGGTCTGGGCGTAAGCCGTGACTGGGCTGACCGCCGGGCTGAAAAGCAACAGGGCGGAAAGCGAGGTCGCGAGGTACTTTTGCATCGGTGCTCCTCCGAAGCCGGGCCGGTATCGTTGCGAGAGAAGAGGATGTCAGTTGTGTGGGGAGACAAGAGCCGATCCCGAACTCCCGCAGGCTGGGGCCTGTGACCCGCAAAACCCGGTCCTACCTGAAATACCGGCGCATTATGGATGGCTATTTACAACACGGTTAATATGCGGCGAATTCGTCCACAGGGATGAGGAGCCGGGCGGCACCGTTAAGACGGTCCGCCGGCCTTCCGCTTTAACGACTCCAGTTCGTCGAGAGTGCGGGGCCAGTCCTGCTTGAGCAGGCGGGAGAGGCCGCGGTCGGCCAGCAGCTTGCCGCCGGTCTGGCACTGCGGACAATAATCCGTTTCGTTGTCCGCGTAGCGAATCCTCTGGACCTTCGTGCCGCACCGCGGACATAGCTGGCCAAATTTGCCGTGGACGGCCATCTCCGGTCGGAAGGCGGTCACCTTTTCCGGAAAGCCCTTTCCCGCCTCGGCCAAAAGGCGGTCCATCCAGAGCCGCAGCGTGGTTTGGGTGGCATCGTAGAGGCGCTGCCAGTCGGCGTCGGTGAGCCGGTGGGTCAAAGTGACCGGGGACAGTTGTGCCGCGTGGAGGATCTCGTCGGAATAGGCATTGCCAATGCCGCTCACCAGGCGGGGATCGGTGAGGGCTCGCTTGAGGGTCCGATTCTCGGCGGTCAACGCCGCGCGAAACGCAGCCAGATCGCAGGCGAGGACGTCGATCCCGCCGGGGTCGATGGAGCGGAGGGCCTCCTCGCCGCGAACGAGATAGAGCGATGCCCGGCGCTTCGTGCCGGCTTCGGTCAGCACCAGCGAGCCGTTGGAAAAATCAAAAGCGGCGAGGGCATTGCGGCCGGCCAGCTTTGCTCCGGCCGGTTTCCAGTGAAGCCGCCCGGCGATCATCAGGTGCAGCACAAGCCAAAGGTCGCCGTCCAGGCCGATAACGATCCGTTTGCCCAGGCGGCGGAGTTCGCGGACGGTGCAACCGGCCACACTCTCCAGCGGCGGCTGCGCGGTGCGCAGCAGGGTGAAGCTGCTCAGACGGACTCCGAGGAGCGGCTGGCCGGAGATCCTCGCCTCCAGCGCGCTCAGATACGCCGTAATATCGGGCAGTTCCGGCATCGCATCGTATGGTAGCGTGGCCCGGTGCGTTGTGGGACGCGCTGAGAAGTAGAATCTCTTTGCCGGCAACCTGCTGACTCGACGAGCGGTTTCCGCATCGGAAGAAAGAAACGGCACCTGCGGATTTCTCTAAAGACCCCATGATGGAATTTCACATCTCGCGCGAGGCTCGCAACCGCTACCAGGTGAGCGATGCTCTGTTCAACTTCGTCGGCAACGTCATTTTTGGCGATCTGGCCTCCTGCCGGGAGCTGGCTTTCCGGATGACGGAGATCCGGGCGGCTCAGGGCGACACGAATGCAGCCGTGAACCCAGGCGCACTGTTTGCCATGGGCCTGATCGACGAGGTCAGCCATGCTCTGGTCGCGCAGTACCGGCGCAACCGCGATCCCCAGGTCACGCGAACAGCTCTCACCTGGTTTTGGGAGCGCGTGGGCGAGGAGAATGTCGAGCGACTGCTGCGGTCTTTTATTGAGGAGTTCCCCAACGCGGCGATCTATCGCGGTGACGAGCAGCTGGACAAGTGGCTGAATGGGTCCACGGAGGGCCTGGCGCATCGCGAAGCCGTGCTGGAAGAGATGATGCTGCTGTGGCTGGCCAACCAGAACCAGGCCTTCCGGCCGTTCCGCGAACTCTACGATGACAAAAAGCTGGCCGCCAGCACGGCTTACCCCCAGGTGACGGCGGCGCTGGGCAACTATTTCGCCACGCGCCCCGAAACGGGCATGGGCCGCGGCAACCTGCTGGACCTGCTGATGGCTCCGATGCAGGCATCGCCGGATTCCCTCTCGGGTCAGCTGTCCTGGATCCGCGAAAACTGGGCGGAGTTCCTGGGCGAGAACCTGCAGAAGGTCCTGCTCGCGGTCGATGTGCTGAAGGAAGAAGAGGTCGCCATCTGGATGCGCTTCCACCCGGAATCGGCGCGGCGGCCGCATGACCCTTTCAGCGACACACATCATTCGGAGGTGCCCGACTTCCGCCACAGCGCGCATCCGGGGGATGTCGAGTACGAGCGCTTCAGTCCCGACGTGGACTGGATGCCGAACGTGGTGATGATTGCCAAGAGCACCTACGTCTGGCTGGCGCAGCTGTCGCGCCAATACGGGCGGGCGATTGAGCGGCTGGACCAGATTCCGGACGAGGAGCTGGAGACGCTGGCGCGCCGGGGGATGAATGCTCTGTGGCTGATTGGCGTATGGGAGCGCAGCCGCGCCTCGCAGATGATCAAGCGCATGCGCGGCCAGCAGGACGCCGTCGCCTCAGCGTATTCGCTCTTCGAGTACCGGATCGCCGACGACCTGGGCGGCGACTATGCCTACCGCAACCTGCGGGAGCGGGCGGCGCGGCACGGCATCCGGCTGGCGAGCGACATGGTTCCCAACCATATGGGGATCGATTCGCCCTGGGTGGTCGAGCACCCGGAGTGGTTTCTTGCGCGTCCCGACCGGCCCTACCCGGCGTACACCTTTAATGGACCGGATCTGTCGCCAGACGGACGCGTTTCTCTCCGCATCGAGGATCACTACTACGACCAGACCGACGCCGCCGTGGTGTTTCAGCGTTGCGACAACCGCTCAGGGCACACCGAATACATCTACCACGGCAACGACGGCACCAGCTTTCCCTGGAACGACACCGCGCAGCTCAACTATCTGAGCGGGGCGGTGCGGGAGCAGGTGATGCAGACCATTCTGCATGTGGCGCGGCTGTTTCCGATCATCCGCTTCGACGCGGCGATGACGCTGGCGCGGCGGCATGTGCAGCGGCTCTGGTTTCCCGTGCCCGGCAGCGGCGGGTCAATTCCCTCTCGCGCCGAGTTCGCCATGACCCAGGAGCAGTTCGACGCCGCCATGCCGCACGAGTTCTGGCGCGAGGTGGTGGACCGGGTGGCGGCTGAAGTTCCCGGAACTTTGCTGCTGGCCGAAGCCTTCTGGCTGCTGGAAGGCTACTTTGTGAGGACGCTGGGCATGCACCGGGTCTACAACAGCGCGTTCATGAACATGATGCGCGACGAGGAGAATGCGAAGTACCGCTCGGTGATCAAGAATACGGTTGAGTTCGATCCTGACATATTGAAGCGATACGTGAACTTTATGAGTAATCCCGATGAGCGAACGGCGATTGACCAGTTCGGCACGGGAGACAAATACTTTGGCGTCTGCACCATGATGGCGACCCTGCCCGGGCTGCCGATGTTCGGACACGGGCAGATAGAGGCCTTCACTGAAAAATACGGCATGGAATACAAACGCCCGCGCTACGAGGAGACGCCGAACCATTCGCTGGTGGATCGTCACCAGCGCGAGATTGCCCCGCTGCTGAAGAACCGCCAGCTGTTTGCGGAGAGCGCCAACTTCGCGCTGTTCGATTTCTGGCGCGATGACGGAACGGTAGACGAAAACGTCTTCGCGTGGTCGAATCGCCTGGGCAATCAGGCCGCCCTGGTGGTGTACCACAACAAGTACGCGAGCACTTCGGGAACGCTGCACCAGTCCGCGGCTCGCACGGATAAGGCGAGCGGCGCCCTCTTCAACGTCACGCTCCACGATGCTCTCGGCCTGCCCTCGCATGGCGATGCGTTGTTCGCCTACCAGGACAATGCCACCGGGCTGCACTATCTCCGGTACATCGGCGAAATCCGGAGCCGCGGATTCCATCTGAGCCTGGACGCGTATCAGTATCACGTCTTTGAAAACTGGCGCGAGATGCGATCGACGGTGGAGCAGCCGTGGGACGCACTGTGCCGCGACCTGAACGGAACCGGTACGTGGAGCCTGGACGAGGCGATGGCGATGTTCAGGCTGCGTCCGGTGCATGAGGCTTTGCGCGCGGCGCTGGATGCGTCACTGCTGCGCTGCTATGCGGATCTGGTCGAGGCAGAGTCGGCCGACCACGCGTCGGCGCTGGCGCATGCCGCGGAAGCTCCCTGCAGCCAGGAAGACATGCTGCAGGATCTGGAAAAAGCGGGCGAGCGTTTTCTGCGGGCAGCCCTGGCGGCTCTGGAGCCGGCTGGCGGTTCGATCGCGCCGTGGCCAGCTGGAGATGCGGAGGAACCGCTGCCCTCGACGAAGGAGCCGGACGCGGCGCCCCTGACCGTGCCGGCCTCGACGTCTTCCCAGCGGTCGGGACTTTCTCCGGAGAGAGCCATCCGCCGATACCACGTGTTTTTGCTGGCGGCGGCCAGGATACCGTCGCTGGAACGCTCTTTCAGCCGAGGATGGCCATCGGAGGCGCGAACCGTTCTCCCCAGCTATAGTCCGCAAACCACGGCGGCCGCCGTCTGGGCGCCGGTGATTGCGTGGTGCCTGCTGCGGACGCTGTTTGAGATTCTCCCGCAGGAGGAAAACATCGGGGCCGGCTTCGATCGGCTCTATCTGCGAAACGCGCTGGCGGAAACCTTTCGTCCGGTGGGTCTGGAAGAGGAAGCGGGCTACCGAGCTGCCGCTCGCGTGCGGCTTCTGCTTGTGGAGTCCACGTGGTCGAGCGCCCCGCCGCAGCCGATGCCGTGGGGCGATGCCGACGTCGTCTGGCTTACGGGGCTGCACGAGGCGCAGGGGCATCGCTACTTCAACAAGGAAGCGCATGAGCAGATTTTGTGGTGGAGGCATCTGCCCCAGCTGATGGCGATCGCCGAGCGGGACCCCGCAACAAAGCTGGTGGGAACGCGGACGGCGATTCGCGATGTGGAACGCACGAACGCAGCGGCCACTGTGGACGCGGAGGCGGCGGGCTATCGCCTCGATCGTCTCGCGGCAGGGAAAGATTTCAAGGCGACAGACGAGAACGGCACAGAGACCTCCGCAGAAACCGGGAAAAAATCTCCGTCAGTGAGCGAAACTCGCTGAACATTTGCTAGCATGGCGACAGAGCGACGGGTGGCTGCGTTCACGCTGCTTCGTTTCTGCGGCGGAAAGGCCGCGAACATTTGAGAGGAAACGGCTCACAGAAAAACCTCGCCATTCTCGCCTCTCTTCTCCTGGTTCCCTTCCTGACATTTGCGCAATCTGCCGGTAATCCTCCGGCGTCCGATTCAGCCCTGTCTTCTCCCCTTCTGAGTTCCGCGGATTTGCCGGACGCGCCGCTCGCGCAAAACGCGCAGACGCAGCAACAGAAGCCGCCGCAGACGAATGAACCGAGTTTGGGCGACCTGGGATTCACGCCGGCGCAAACCGAGGCCAATGCAAAGCTGCAGGCCCGGCTGAACAAGCGCACGCACATGCTGAAGATCCATCAGACGCTGGGCCTCATCACTCTGGCGCCCATGGCCGCCACCGTCATCGTCTCCAGCGGCGCCAAGCCGAAGCACAGCCACACCGTGAACGGGACGGTGATCGAGCCGAGCAACGCGGGAGTGGATCTGCACGCTGCGCTGGGTTCTGCGACGGCAGTGATGTACGGGCTGACCGCCTACTACGCCATCGCCGCGCCGAAGATCAAAGGCGTGAAGCCCAAAGGAGCGATCCGGCTGCACCGCGATCTGGTCTGGATCCACGCTCCGGGCATGGTGCTCACACCCATCCTCGGCGGCATGGCTCTGAACCAGGAGAATCAGGGCGAGAAGCCTCACGGCATTGCCGCGGCCCATTCTTATGTTGCGTGGACCACGGTCACCGCCTATGCCGCGTCGGCGGTCGCCGTTTCCTGGCCGATTCACTGGAAATTCTGGGAGAAGTAATGCGATTCGCGCTCGTTCTTGCTGTTCTGGCGGCGACTCTGCCGGCGCAGGCCCAAAGTCAGTGGGTCCTGCAGCAGTCCACGCTGACCTGGCACGTCACCCATCCCATGCACGAAGTGGCCGGAACCAGTCACGACGCGAAAGGCAAAGGTATTTGTGCCAACGGCGAGTGCAATTTCCTGATTGCCGTCCCCGTGAATACCTTCCACTCCGGCGACAGCAATCGCGATCTGCACATGCTGCAGGTCGTCCGCGGCGCGGATTTCCCCATGGTGACGGTGCGGACCAGTCTTCCCCAGTCCGAACTGAATTCACCGACGATCAGCGCGGATCTGGACGTTCAGTTCGCGGGTCAGACCGCTCATTACAGCCATGTGGAACTGCATCGGACGCGGCATGGCGGCGATGTCGAGATCACGGGCACTATCCCCGCTACCTGCTCGGATTTCAAAATCGATCGGCCGTCGTTTTTGACCATCCCGATCCACAATGAAATCCCCGTTGACTTCGACGTGCTCTGGAGCCCGGAATAGGCGGCCGCCGTCACTCCGGAACCGGCTCTGCGTGCTGCTACACGGCAGTGATGTACGGGCTGACCGCCTACTACGCCATCGCCGCGCCGAAGATCAAAGGCGTGAAGCCCAAAGGAGCGATCCGGCTGCACCGCGATCTGGTCTGGATCCACGCTCCGGGCATGGTGCTCACACCCATCCTCGGCGGCATGGCTCTGAACCAGGAGAATCAGGGCGAGAAGCCTCACGGCATTGCCGCGGCCCATTCTTATGTTGCGTGGACCACGGTCACCGCCTATGCCGCGTCGGCGGTCGCCGTTTCCTGGCCGATTCACTGGAAATTCTGGGAGAAGTAATGCGATTCGCGCTCGTTCTTGCTGTTCTGGCGGCGACTCTGCCGGCGCAGGCCCAAAGTCAGTGGGTCCTGCAGCAGTCCACGCTGACCTGGCACGTCACCCATCCCATGCACGAAGTGGCCGGAACCAGTCACGACGCGAAAGGCAAAGGTATTTGTGCCAACGGCGAGTGCAATTTCCTGATTGCCGTCCCCGTGAATACCTTCCACTCCGGCGACAGCAATCGCGATCTGCACATGCTGCAGGTCGTCCGCGGCGCGGATTTCCCCATGGTGACGGTGCGGACCAGTCTTCCCCAGTCCGAACTGAATTCACCGACGATCAGCGCGGATCTGGACGTTCAGTTCGCGGGTCAGACCGCTCATTACAGCCATGTGGAACTGCATCGGACGCGGCATGGCGGCGATGTCGAGATCACGGGCACTATCCCCGCTACCTGCTCGGATTTCAAAATCGATCGGCCGTCGTTTTTGACCATCCCGATCCACAATGAAATCCCCGTTGACTTCGACGCGCTCTGGAGCCCGGAATAGGCGGCCGCCGTCACTCCGGAACCGGCTCTGCGTGCTGCTACACTCGACATAGATTCGCGCCCAGGCCGGGATGGCGGAACTGGCAGACGCAGCGGACTCAAAATCGTCTTTCCAGCCGGCTAGTCTTCCATAAATAACTGAAAATAAATTGTTTACTCTAATCTCGCTCACAGAGCGACGCTTGCGCAACTCTTGCACACTTTTGTGATTCTATAGAGAGCAGCAGGAGGTGCAGCCGCATGGCAGAGCATCACACCATCCTCGGTGGCAAAGTTCACATCTACAAGCGTCCGAACAGTTCGAGTTGGCAATGCGCGACCTATCTGGCCGGAAGGAACCGGCGCACGACGACCAAAGAAGACAGCCTGTCGAAAGCCAAGGAGTTCGCGGAAGACTGGTATTTGCAGTTGCGCGGCAAACTCCGCGACGGTGAGTTGAAGACCGGCAAACTGTTCCGCGACGCTGCGAAGTTGTACCTGCGCGAGTTTGACATCATGACGCAGGGACAGCGCAGCGCGAAATATGCGAGCGGACAGCACGCGCGTGCCAATGGCTATCTGATCCCGTTCTTCGGCAGCATGGTGCTACCTGAGATCACGGCGGGCAAGGTCAACGAATATCGCGTCCATCGACTTGAAGAGTGCAAGGCCTTGCGCGGCAAACCTCCAGCGCGTAGCACCATGCACCAGGAGATCGTGACGCTGCGGCAGATTTTCAAAACGGCTCTGCGGCACGGATGGGTCGATCATCTCCCGGATTTCTCAGCGCCATATCGCGCGTCCGCCAAGATTTCCCATCGAGCATGGTTCTCGCCGGAAGAGTACAAGCAGCTTTATGAGGCAACGCGGAGACGCGCCCAGGACCCAAAGCAGCCCCGTTTTCGTTGGGAGGCGGAGCAGCTTCATGATTATGTTCTGTTCTCAGCCAACACCGGACTCCGCCCTGACGAGGCGAGGCGTCTTCAGTTCCGCGACGTTACGGTGATCGAAGACGAGGGAAGCGGCCAAACCATCCTTGAGATCGAAGTACGTGGAAAGCGCGGTGTTGGGTATTGCAAGAGCACAACTGGTGCTGTGCATCCGTTCGAGCGGCTGAAAGCCCGCCCACGTCCAGATGGAGGGCCAGGAAGATCGGGCAGCCGTACCGAGTCAATCGCCAACGGTGAATGGCACGCGCCCGACCCCACCGATCTTCTGTTCCCGAAATGGCCGCGCGAGTTGTTCAACGCAATCCTTGAAGAAGAAAAGCTACGCACCGACCGTGACGGAAGGCCGCGAACGGCGTATAGCCTGCGCCACACCTACATTTGCCTGCGTCTGCTTGAAGGTGCCGACATCTATCAGATTGCCAAGAACTGCCGTACAAGCGTCGAGATGATTGAGAAATACTATGCAGCACACTTGAAGACGCAACTCGATGCTTCCGCCATCAACATCATGAGACCACGGTCGAAGAAAAAGACAGTTCTGAGGAAAGGCCCTGCACGAGTCGAGGCCGTCCGTTTGGCTGAGGAAGCGTAGACCAGCACTGCGTGCTTTCTGATGACCGTAAATATCGAGTGAGCCAGGATGGAACCATCCTGGCATGGTTTGGGCCGGAACCGGCCCCACTCAGGCCCGGAACCGGGCCATTATTTAGTCAGGTTGCGCCTCTCTAGCTGAAGGAGGCCAAGACTTCGTCTGGCGAAAGAACAGTGATGCCGCTGAACCGGCGAAAATCCTTGGCGTTGAGCGTTAGTAGATTCGCAATTCCGTGCACGCGCATTGCTGCCACCATGCGAGCGTCATGGACCTGAATACCGGAGACGCCCGCCGCAACCACGATTTTGCGCCGTTCTTCGTGCGCTGCTTCGTGAAATTTCACGAGGTGTGTAGATTAGTTGAGACACGCGAGCTTGCCGAGTTTCTGTTCTGAAGCGGATCAGCACGACCTCTGTTGCTGGGAGCAGCGTTGTCGCGAGGAAACTCCAGCAACTCATCAAATAAGCAAAGGGCATAACGAGGGAACAGCCAGCCAGCTACTGCTGCCTTAGGATCTCCGCCGGTGGCACTTGCGTCGCTGCAGCTGCGGGAGACAGCGAGAGCAGCAGCGCCGCGACCACGCAGGCAACCGAAACATAGACTGCAAGTTGCGTTGACCAGACCATCTGCCCCAGCCATTCCGCAGACGCCAACCCCCGAAGAAATGGCCATACGGGAATACAGAGCATCGTGGCTACGGCGGCACAGAGAAATGTCTGGCTAAGAATCGTCCTGCGAATCGCCCATGGTGAAGCCCCAAAACAGATGCGTACCGCCAGTTCACGCCGCCTCACGCTGACGACATAACTCAACATCGCGTACAGTCCGATACAAGCCGCCATAGCGATGGCCCATGTTCCGGCAATTGTCCAGAATGCGCGGCTCCGCTCTCTTGACATTAGCTCCTTCGCCCTGGCATCGATGCTGTATCCTTCCCGCGAGCGAAATGCGGGCCGAAGCGAGGCAAGCCGCCGATCAGTTATTTTCTCCAACTCATTCGGCGTCATAGCCCCATCCGCGACAATATACGGGAGACCCAGAGTAAAAGCGACGCCACGCAGCGGTAGAAACACGGTAGGGTGGGGTGCATCCGTCAGACCCGAAAACCGAATATTCTCTGTCACCCCCACCACAGTTGCTGTTAAGACGATTCCGGTAACCGGCGCTGTCATCCGTACGATTCGTCCCACGGCGCTTTGATTCGGCCAGACTTCGCGAGCGAGTGCTTGATTAACAACGACCTCGTCCACATTTCCGGTCAGCGATCCCGACGAGAAGGTGTTCCCCGTGACCATTCTGCTCCCAAGCGTATAGAAGTAGTTTCTAGTCACCGTGTCGAAGCTAACGGCCCGTTCCGTCGCGGAACCGTTATCTACCGGCTGAAGCATAAGGGAACGCATGGGCCTGTCAAGCGGTACGTTCAGGGCAGCGCTGGCGCTACGCACGCCCCGCGCTGCTGAAACGCTTTCCAGAATGCTGCTGATCGCCGAAGCCATTGGGAACGGCCCATCCGGGTTGACCACGTAAGTCTCAGCGCCTTTCCCAGCCGGCCATATTTCCGTGGCCGTCAGCGAATCCGGGTTAAAGCCGAGGGGCTCATGGAGGATTTCATGGACGGCGCACAAAATAGATCCGGCCAGAATGCACGCCACCATACAGAAGGCCATCTGGAGCGCGACGATTCCCTTCAGCACGATCAGTGCACGTCCAGCCTGCGTGCTGGTATAACCCAGCCGCGGAGTGCCACTATCGCGAAGAAGTCGAAGCGCCGGGACCAGAGCGATGAATAAGGTCAGCGTCGCAGCCAGCAGGATTTGCAAAACCAGCGAGGCAATCGCCGAATGCCATCCCCCACGCACAACCTGTTGCCAGTACTGCGACCTGCGGGCGAGGAAGCCTAGCGCTCCCAGACAAAGAACGAACGCTGCCAGGAGGGCGATGGTCATGGAAAACGCCGGGCCCACAATCATCTGGGCCAGAAGGCGTCTGGTTGTCGCGCCGAGTGTCCTTCTCAGTCGCACCTCTTCCAGCACCTGTGAAGTTCTTGCCAGAAGAAGTCCCGCATAGTTGAGTCCTGTTGCAAACGTAAAAACAAGGGCCAGCAAAAACCCCAACCGCGACCAGCGGCGCAACTTAATATCTTTGACCGGATCGTTGGTGAGCCCTGGCGAGATGTGCAGCGGCGCACCATCCTTGCTGCGCGCGGAGGTTATTTGATTCAGGATGCTGAACAGCGTTGAGGATGGCATCTTCGATCCCGCCACCACGTAGAACGAAGGCGCAATTTTCCAGAGGTTTGCCGACAGCGAGCCTGAGTTTCCCGAAAAGTTGAAAAAGAGAGGCCCGACGCAATTTGCTGGCACCCAGGCATCCACAGTTTCGCCGAACAAGCCGTCAAAGTTCTCCGGTGCTACCCCGATGACTTCAAATGCGAGTCCGTTTATTCGGATATATTGATTGACCGCTGCCCCTGGTGTCCCGAAAAGGGACTTCGCCATGAGAACGCTCAGGATTGCCGCATGATGACCGCCATTGCTCTCCTCGGCGAGATCGAAGTCTCGTCCCGATGCCATGCTTTGTACGAATGAAGAGAAAAATCCACTCGACACAGCCGATACAGTGATGGTGCGCATTTCTGCGCCGTCGCCCAAAAGTGCGTTGTTGGCCGAAGTGTAGGCAGCAAGCTGCAGGTTCCCGTGGTTTACGGTCTCCCTCAGCAATTCAAAGGCCTTCCAGGAAATTGGCGCGGAACCACCTCCGCTGGTTTCTTCTGCGATGGTTGCGTAGTTCATCCACCGCGCCCCCGGCGGCACCAATGAGGAAAGTGAAAATAACAGAGTCAGCGCCAGTGTGGAAAGCCCGATTCCAAGAGACAAGAGCATCACTGCGACACCATTGAGCAGCGGATCGCGACGCAGAAAGCGTATTGCCTCTTTGCGTATCATATTTCCTGCTTATCCACAGTGCTTCTCCACCGTGTCGTCGGTGCCTGTGCCTATAGCTATGGCTGCCTGACGTGAATCAAGAGCAGATTAAACGATTGCTCTCGCAGCTCTCCCTTCATTGCGTCCAGCGCTTCCGCCTGAATAGAACATCCTTCACAACCCGCTAGGTCAACCGAAACCACCGCCGGGTGATGGCCTCGCAACAATTCTTCCTCGCGCGCCTGGAATTCCGGGAACGCTTCCACCAGCTTGACCAGCGGCATTTCCGCCGGCACGGGCTGGAAGTGCCGCAACCCATCAGAAAGATTCTGCAGCATTTTCACATTCCTAGTCGAATTCGTGCTGGTGTAAACGAGAAGTCCGGAGGAATTGTAGACTTCTAACGACGGGAAAACGAACATTTCATCGCCGGAGCCACTCGCGTGCGCGCGATCCATCATATACTCCTTAGCGGAAACTGTTGCGCTCAGAAGCAGCCCCTGATCCGCCCTCGCCTGCCATCTGCGTGCTGCTACACTCGACATAGATTCGCGCCCAGGCCGGGATGGCGGAACTGGCAGACGCAGCGGACTCAAAATCCGCCGACCCTTGCGGTCATGGGGGTTCGACCCCCCCTCCCGGCACCAAACTAAACAGTTTGTTTTCAGCGCATTCCGGATGAGCGTAGAATCGCGTACCGGAAGCGTACTATGCTCACCCCGTATCGCAGACATCGTTCAGGCTGCAAGCACCGCTCCCGGCGGTACAAGGGCTGCTCCTGGTGTGAACCACACTCCCTCGTCTTCACGCCACGCTCACCCATTTTTCGGCCTCCCCGTCCAGTTGCCTCCACTTAGCGTGGCCGTCCCGCGCTTTTAGCGCGGATCTTGGAACGCACAACTTCCTTTGGAGACATTTATGCGTTTGTTTGTGTTCAGGCTCATTGGAGCGTGCCTGCTTCTGCTTGTGTGTTCGCCCGCTAACGGGCAGAGTTCCTCAGCCGCATCCTCTGGTCTTCCGCAAAAGACCATGGAGGACAAGGAACCCATAGCCATTGTTGAGCTTGGCGCCGCAACGAGCTGGAACTTCAGCGGAGGAGCAGCAACGTTCGCGCCGAATCTTGCCGCAGAGGTGACACCCGTCGAGCACTGGCTGGAGCTTGAGGCAGGCGTGTCGCCCTTCTACACTCGCAGGTCAACGGAATGGGACACCGATCTGCTTTTCAAAAAACCCTGGACCCTGTCACGAAAGGCTGAATTCATGCTGGGCGTCGGCCCTGAATGGGTGCACCTCAGACAAAATGGAAATGTGACCAACTCCATCTCCGGAGAGACGGCAGGAGACTTCATGTTCTGGCCGTCCGGCAAACATCGCTTCGGCTGGTTCCTCGAACCGGCTTACGACTACAGCTTTGCGGGAGGCCACCAGCAGTCCATAGGTATGAGCGGGGGTCTGCTCATTGGAATTCCGTGATGGTCAGGGAGAATGAACCAATCAGAAGGTGTGACCCGAGACCCATACGACGACCCAGAGAACTACGCCGATTACCACCAGTGACCAGAAAGCAGCGTGCAGAAGATCGCGTCGGCTCCAGTGAATACGAGCCACGTGTTTTTTGCTACCCCCTCGGAGCACCCGCTGCCTAACGCCGCGGCCATAGTAATTTGGCAATGGCCTGCTCAATCGAAGGTGTGGGTTGCGATCCAGATTCCAACCCAGAGGCAAAAAGCGGTCATCAGCGCGGCGAGGATGACAGCATGGATGATTTCAGATCGCTTCCACCGGATCTGCGCTACGCGCCTCTTGCTTCCGCCCTTCTCACGATCGAATCGGAAGATTACCATAGGACCCCCGGTTGATGGGGAGACGAACATCGGCGGTCCGTCTCCCCACCAGGTATTCAGAACGAGAGGGTGATTTGGCCAGTAATGGCACGCGGTGTGACGTAGTGCGTGCCGCTGAAGGTGGAAAGGAAGTTGTAGAGCGCGTATTTGTTGGTGACATTGATGGCAGTAAGCTGCGCGCCCCACCTGTAGCGGTCCCCGCGGAAAATGTTGTCTTCCCCGAGAACCATATCGAACAGGTTTCGCGGCGCAACACGTGGCGGATTGTGATCGTCGTTCTCGGTGTTAGGCGCAGGAATCTGCACCAGGCTCGACTTGTATCCCGCGTTGTCGCAGGAAGAGAAGCCAGAGTAGGGCGTGGCCTTCACTCCGTCGCAGCTCAAACCCATTTCAAACTGCTCGTCATAGGTGAGGCCGCTCAGGTCGACTCCCGGCTGGCCGGCAGGTGTAGTGAAAGTTCCGCAAGGGCTGTTCGGGTCGCCGGTGGCGTTGTAGCAGGGAACCGCGCCGGCCACGAGGCCCGAATCGAACCGCCAGTTGAAGCCGTACCAGGGACTGTGCCGTCCGGGAATCTGGTACTGCAGGTGCGTGGTCTGGTTAAACTTCTCATCGTGGTCGATGCGGAAGGGATATTGGGTTCCCTGAGAGACGCCCGTGTTAGAGCCGGCTCCACCGATTTGAGGCGGGTAGAACCGCGCCGCCACCGACGACATCACGGTGTAAGCGGTGAATCCATGGATCTCCGGCACCTCCGCGTGAATGGCGAACCCGGGGATCTTGGAGTTATGCCAGTCGACGGGGAAGGTGATGGGCGTATTTCCCAGCACGCTGAAGTCGTGAGCGCCATGCGTGTACTTCCACATGTACTCACCACCGATCACCAGCTTCTTGCCGAAGGCCTGTTCGAAGCTGGCATGGAAATCGTTGCGCCAGCCCGGCCTCAGAATTCCGAGAACTCCAGGATTGCAGGCCAGCAGCGGGTTGAGCACCGCGTCACCACATCCCTCGCTCGAGAGCACCAGGTTCTCGTTGAACGGCGTCTCCAGCGTGCGAGCGTAGGAAACGGCGAGCACGGTGTTGGTTTGTTTTACGCGGTAAGAGATGCCCGGCCGGGGCTCCACCTCGCTCTTGTCTGCCAGGCCGTTGTATACGTCGCCGCGAAGACCAAGGTTCAGGGTCCAGTTGCCGGCCCTGATTACGTCTTCAATATAGGTCGAAAGTTCTTTCACATCGGTGTGGCCGAACCATGCATACTCCGCTCCACCACGTGTAAGGTCATAGGGCTCCAGAATCGACTGGTAATTTCCGCCAGCCGATGGGTCATTGGAGAAAGAGGTCACCCCGTTGCATTGCGAGGGATCCGAATAGCCCGGCAGGGGATCGCCGTTCACATCCACGCAGGGCGAGTTATACGTCGGATTGACGATCCCCAGGCTGTCGTGTTCCCGAAGGAACGTTTGACCGTATTGAACGCCGATTTTGACATTGTTGACGCCCTTCACATACGACCAGTCGGCGTGCCCTGCGACGTTCATGAGCGTGCGGTTCTGGGAGATCGAAGAGGTCTGCTCGTTGGGCGCGCCTTCATCGGCCAGCGGGTTGCCGCTCGGATAGTAGTTATAGAAGTCCTTTCTGACCCAGGCGCCGAAGTTCAGCACAGAGTTCGGGCTGGTCAGGCGCGTGTACGTGGGTGAAATGTTAAAGGTGTTGATTTTGGAGCGCTGGTCGGCATTGCCAACGTTTGCGAAGGTGGGATTCGCGCTCGCGCCGCCGCTGACAACATTCTGAACGTTGAGGTTGTCGAAGGAATTTGGCGTCTGGAACCAGGAGCGGCTGTAGTTCAGGTCCACATGGATCGAATCGGTCGAGTTGAAGGTGCGGTCGATTCGATCGAAGAAATTCTGCTCATTTCCCTTGTCGTGAAAGACGGCAAACTCCGGCGGATCGAGGAAGCGTCCCGTGTTCAATCCGTCGCCCTCGATGAAGTTTCCCCAACCCTTACTGCCATAGGACAGGTTGAAACCGCCGGTCGCCGACCCAAATGAGCCATAGGAGGCATAGATATCGCCGGTGGGAGTGGTAATCCCTTGTCCGGAGCGCGTAGTGGCAACGATGATAAGACTGGTTTTGTCGCCATACTCGGCCGGAGGCGCGCCGGAGATAACTTCAAGGGATTGAATGGCGCTTGCCGGAACCTGGTTGGAAAAGACCTTGCTTTGCTGATCGGTGATCGACTGCCCATCGATCGAGAAGGAGTTGGATGCGTGGTCGCCCAGACCGTGGAAAAGGCCATTGGAGTCGGCGGCCACGCCCGGGCTCGTCAGAGTCACCAGCGAGCTCAGCGACGACGACTGACTCTCCAGGGGAACTTTCTGAAACAGGTCGCGGTCCACGTCGGTATGGAAGGTGGGGTCGTTTTCAATCAGATCCTCGCCTGTGACCTGAACGGTCTCTGCCGCCGTCCCGACCACCAGTTTCACCGCCAGCGTGACCGGCACGCCTGAGCGCACGTCGACATCCTGCACGAATCCCGCAAAGCCCGTCTTCGTCACCGTCATGTGGTAGGGATTGAACGGCACGTTTGTGAACTGAAAGTGTCCCGCGGAGTCGGTAGTCGCGTTCCGCAGGTATTCGCTGACCGGGTTCTGAATCGTCACGACGGCTCCCGGCACAACCGCTCCGGAAGGATCCGTCACCGTACCGGTGATGCTTCCGGCGTTGCCTATGGACTGTGCCCCGGCGGGCGGAGCGCAGAGAGCGGATGAAAAAAGAATAAGGAAAAGAACGAATGCAGCGACACGCAGACACGTGCGCATAGACGACCTCCGATAGATGATGGAATGTCCCTGGGGTGAACTGCGGATTTAGGCGAAAGCAGCCGGGACAGGCGGAGGTCGATTGACCAGCTTCAGAACGAAGCGCTGGCGGGGAAGAGGATCGAACCGCTCACCGGTGAGCCGCGCAATGGAATGCGCGGTCACGAAGGCAGTGACAATAGCGGCAACCTGAATTGCCTGGTGCGCCGTGAAGCACAGCGAGCAGTCGTGATCGATCTGCCCGTTGGCGTGTGTGTGGGTGACCGACAGAATGCCCGTGGTCAGCACAAGGGCGATACAGAGAATTCCCAGGATTGACACCCAGGAAAGCCGAGTACCCCGCTTTGCTGTCACGAAACCCATGTAACAAAAGACTATAGCCTGGAAGGCGCGTTAGCGGCAAAATTCGGCGTTCTCGTCGCCTCGAAAGAAGCCGCAAAGAAGGCCGCAGCGGCAATATCACCGGATGAATTCCGGGTTTGCAGGAGACAGCTCATCCTCTGGAGTGCTTCGCTGCGAACGTCTGGTGCCTGTCACCGTCTCGTTCGTTTGGGAAGCGAACGCAGACTGCGCCTGCGAGGGAAGTGGAGAGATGGAGGGTCCTTGCATTTCCACCAGGCTGCAGGAGGAACTCCTCAGCAGCTCGACGCACTCTTACGAGCACACCAGGCATGACGCCATATCTGATTAACCGCTGGAGGAGAGCCGGATCTCGATCGGAGACACTATCGACAACGAATTCGCCATCCTCGTTTACTTCAGTGAGCGGTCTCGAAGCCTGTTTCGACATCTTCCCATTCAGAGCGGGAATGCAGTGCCCATGAGGGTCGAATTTCGGCCGTCCGAGCTTTGCGTCAATGCGCTCCTCGAAGCGCTCGGAAATAAAGTGCTCCAGCCGTTCGGCCTCGTCATGAACTTCTTCGATCGGGTAATCGAGAATCTGGAAGAGAAAGGCCTCCAGCAGCCGATGGTGACGGACGATCTCAAGCGCTCGTCGCATGCCTGCGGCCGAGAGGCGCACTCCGCGATGCAGTTCATACTCCACCAGGGCGGGTGACGATGAAGCCAGCTTTTGCAGCATGTTGGTCACAGATGCGGGGGCGACACCGAGCCGCTTTGCGAGCGCCGTACTGGTAACTCGCCCCCGCTCCGCTGCGCCGAGCGCAAAGATGGCCTTCAGATAGTTGTCTACAGATTCGGTGTTCGCGTTCACGCGGCGTGTCGTCATGCCTGTCCCGGACTCCCCAGTTTGACATTCCCCCCATTGTAGGCGAACCTAATGCTTAGGCATGCCTAATAGGCCCACGAGGGAGTGAGCCACTCCCGCAACTCCAAAAGGCGCCCCAGGACAACGGATACAGAAATGCGCACGCTTCGAGTACGCCACTCCAGCCTCATTCTCGTCCTGGTATTAACTGCGGTTAACCCGCTTCTGCTCCGGGCTCAGAGCGGTACCAGCAGTGCGCTCTCGGGCGAAGTGACGGATCCGAGCGGCGCCGCCGTTCCCCACGCCTCCGTTACCGCGACCGATATCGACACGAAGGCAATGCGGGCCAGCGAGACGGATGCCACCGGACACTTCCTCTTCTCTCAGATCAATCCCGGAACCTATGTTGTGACAGTGACAGCCCCCGGCTTCGCTGGGTCCCGCTCGGCGCCGACCTCCGTCGGCGTGGGCAGGACGGTTGCGCTCAACTTTTCGCTTCAAATCACAACCACCAACCAGACCGTGGAGGTGACGGCACAGCAAGGGCTGCTCAGCCTCGATAATCCGAACACCACGACGACAATCGAGGCGAAGACGATCAAGTCTCTGCCCAACCCGGGAGAGGATCTGACCTATGTGGCGCAGTTTGCACAAGGCGCGCTGATGAATACGGCCGGATCGTCGAATGACGCCAAGGCTGCCGGGGGCTACGGCAACGTCGAGTTCAATGGACTTCCGGCGACATCCAATGGCTACATCCTGGACGGCTACGACGCCAATGACCCGTGGCTGGGCCTGAATATCGGTCTGTCAACGAACCTTGTGATCGGGCTCGACGCCGTGCAGGAAGCCACGGTGAACACAAATTCGTTCGCTGTCGATCAGGGACGTTATGCCGTAGCCCAGGTGAACTACGTCACCAAATCCGGCACCAACGCGTTTCATGGAGATTTGTATGAGATATGGAACGGGTCGCTCTTCAACGCGGAAGATTACTTTCTGCATGCCAACGATGCACCGGGTGAAACTGCCAGGAAGCCACGATCCACAGTGAACGAATTTGGCGTGAGCGTCGGCGGTCCCATCCGCAGAGACAAACTGTTCTTCTTCGGACACTACGAGGGCATCCGCATCGCTCTACCCCTCGTCTCTCAAATCACGCTGCCGACCCCAGGCTACCAGCAATACGTCCTCGGACAACTGGCCATCGGAGGAACGGATCCGGTCACCGAGACGGTCCTGCCGGCGCAGCCTGCGGAGATTCCCTTTTATCGGAAGATGTTCTCGCTGCTGCCGGCGCCGGGTGGTTCGCCGGTTCCGATTGTGGGTTGTCCTCTGGGCATTAACGGCGACGGTTGTGCCAGCCAGCGTCAGGCATCGCTCAATAACAGCGACAGCGAAAACCTCATTGTGGCGAAAATCGATCACACCATCAACGCGAACAACAGTGTCTGGTATCGATTTCAGCAGGACACGGGTTTGCAGGCTGCCTATACCGATCCGATCAATCCCATCTTCAACTCGTATTCACCGCAGCCACAGCGGACGCTGGTCACCGGATATACCCATGTATTCAGTTCGACGCTCGTCAACCAGTTCAATCCGGGCGCCAGCTGGTACTCAAGCATTTTTGAGCCAAACAACTACGCGCAGGTGCAACAGGAGTTTCCCATTGTCGTCGCGTCCGGCAGCGACAGCGTCCCATTCACCACGATCGGCGGAAACGACAATACCTACCCGCAGGGCCGGAAGGTCACTCAGTGGCAGATCAATGACAATCTGACCTGGACGCGCGGTACCCACACCTGGAAGTTCGGCATCAACACCCGTCGCCTCGACGTCAGCAACTACGACCTCGGCGAGGGCACCGTACCCACGGTGACCTACAACGATCTGGCGCAGTTCACCTACGGAGCCGCATGGACCGCCAGCCAAAGCTTCCCGGTGGCTCTCCGGGAGCGAGTCGCTGAGGGCAATCTCGAGTACTACGCGATGGATACCTGGAGGCCATCGCCGAAAGCAACGTTCACCTATGGCATGCGCGTTACCTGGAATACGAATGTCACAAGCCCCCGGAATCTCTTCTCGCGAGCGGCGGGTTCTTTCCTCGAGACATCGCACGCAACCAACGAGCCCCTGAACCAGGTGATCCTGGGCGACGTTCACGATCTCTTCCCGGGAACTCCGCTGTTCATCTACCAGCCGCGGGTCTCGTTCGCTTACGAAGTGCTCCCGCACAGCGTGGTTCACGGAGGGTTTGGCACCTTCAGCGACATCATTCCCATGCAGATTGCCGATCTTGCAGCGATGAATGCCCCCAACGATCCCACGTTTGTTGGCGGCATCGGCGGACAGGCAGGCGGCAGCGGCATTGCGCCGGGTGTGCCCGGAAGTGCCGTGGCCGCCGCCGCAAGCGCCAACACTGCTTTCCAGTCAGTCTTCCGTTCAGGCGGCGCCCCCTGCGCCGGAATTCAGCCCGGCGCTGCGACTTGTCCGCTGGCCGTCGGGCTCAACACCTTCCCCAGTGGAACCCTGAAGACCCCGTATTACTACCAGTACGATCTCGGCGTTGAGCAGCAGACCCCGGCGCGTGGCGATCTGCACGTCGACTTCGTGGGCACGCGCGGGTTGCACGAGCCCTACCAGGTACAGCTCAACGGCTACCAGACAGTCTGCGACGGATGCTTCGCTCCGTATCCGTTCCAGCGCCCTCTCGACCAGCGCTTCGGCAATGTGAACGAGTTCCGCACCGATGCCGGCAGCAATTACGCAGGGCTGCAGGCGGTTTACTCCCAGCAGTGGCGCAGCCTCACGCTGCGCGCTAACTACACGTTCAGCCACTGCCTTGATGAGGTATCGAACGGCGGACTACTGGCGTTTTCGACTCAGGGTCTCATGTCTCCTCTCCCCGGTGAATTGCACCGGCAGTATGCCAGCTGCGATTACGACGTGCGGCACAACATCTCTGCGTATGGGATGTACCAGGTTCCCTTTCATTCGCGCCATCGCCTCCTGCGGCAGATTCTCGGTGGGTGGTCGTACTCGGAGACGGCCATCCTTCATTCCGGCCTGCCGTTCAGCGTGCTAAGTGAGCCTTACATTGCCAATGGCAACGGTATCTTCCAGGCAAACGGCGCGAGCACCGTCCAGTTCAACGCGCCCGCCTATGCCAACAGAGTTCCCGGTGTCCCGGAGTATCGCAGGACCCCGATGGCGGGGGTTACGGTGCCCGGCACAAAGCAGTGGCTCAATCCGAATGCATTCATCTCGGTCATCGATCCGGCGACTGGGGCCTGCGCATCAGGAGATTCGCCGGTGCACTGTCAGTTCGGAGATTCCGGACGCAACGCCGTGCGCGGGCCGCACTATACGGATTCGGACATTTACGTGACGAAGACGTTTCCGATGCGGGAAGGGGTCACGTTCCGGCTCGACGGACAGTTGTTCAATGCCTTCAACCATCCCAACTTCGCACTGCCCAACGAGGTCGAAGCCGGTGTGCCCGGCGGCTCAATCCCGGCCCGCTTTGGAACCCTTGAGAGCACCATTTCGCCTCCTACGGGACTGCTTGGTGTTGGCCTCGGCGGCGACAGCTCGCCCCGCATGATTGCATTCCAGGGACGCATCGAGTTCTGAAACTCTGTCACACTGGCGATCGACGCCACGCATCCTCAATCGTGAGCTGATGCAAGTGGATCACAGGAGAGATCCGTACATCAGGACGCCAATTGTCGCGCACAGGGTAAGCCCATTTCCGAAATCAGCCAGGTGAATCAACGACCTCGTCTGCTCGGGAGCCTTTAGACCGGCAATGGCATCTCCTCAGGTCCTTTAATTCGTTTCGATTTTCTGGCGGGAAGCAGACGTGTCGAATTCAGGATGAACATCAACTCTGATGCAACGTGAATGAACGCCGCCAGAAGTGGATTGAGATAGCCAGCTGCAGCCAGACCGATGCCGATCGTATCGACGATCAGCGTGCCGTAGAAATTCTGCAGAATGATGCTGCGGCAGTTGCGCGCCACAAGAACGGTCTGGACAAATTTCTCCAGGTTGTTACCGATCAAAACCACGTCCGCGCTCTCACGAGCGACATCGGTTCCCGCCCCCATGGCCACGCCAACTGTAGCTTCACTCAGAGCGGGTGCGTCGTTAATGCCGTCGCCGAGCATGGCCACCACCCGCCCTTCCCGAACCTGTTCCGCGATCTGCGCGGTTTTTTGCTCGGGAAGAAGATTGGCGTGAACATTGCGAATACCGAGTTGGCCGGCTACCGCCTCGGCAGTCTGTCGCGTATCCCCGGTGAGTAAGACGACATCGATCTTCATTTTCTGGAGGGCCTTCACTGCGGACGTGGAGCCAGGCCGCAACTGATCGGCCACGACCAGCGATCCAATGTACTTTCCATTGCGTGCAACGAAGATCTCCGTGCCCTCAGAGGTGGCACGTTCGGGGATCGCAACACCAAGATCCGCAAACAGCGTCCGATTGCCCGCCACCGTTTGTTCCCCCTGCACCAGGGCTAGCACGCCCATGCCAATCCGGTACTCGAAATGCTCCGGGTGGGCGGCAAGGATATTCTTCTGCTCCGCGAGACGAACGATCGCACGACCCAGCGGATGCTCCGAACTGCTTTCAGCACTGGCAGCCGCTTGAATGAGCGCACTCTCGGTAACGCCGGGCGCAGGGTGGACTTCCGTGACCAGCGGCATCCCGAAGGTCAGAGTCCCCGTCTTATCGAGGAAGACAGTATTGAGTTGCCCCAGCGCCTCAAGGTAGATTCCGCCCTTGATGATGGAGCCGTGACGGGCGGCTCGCCCGATGGCGCCAAGGATGGCCAGTGGAGTGCCGGCGGCAATTCCGCAGGCCCCGGCAACGATGATGACCGAGATCGTTGACCGGATATTGTGGGTGATGAGAAAGGTGAGTACAGCCGCGCCGAGGGCGAAGTAAACCAGGTATCCGGCCAGGCGGTCGGCCATCTTCTGGATGGGCGCGCGGGAATGCTCGGCTTTCTCAACGGCTTCAATGATCTTTCCGAATGTGGTTTCTTTTCCGAGCCGATCAGCGCGCACCTGCAGGCTGCCTGCCTGGTTGATGGTGCCCGCGAAAACTTCCTTGCCCGCCGTCTTTTCGCTCGGCATCGGCTCCCCGGTAATCGCCGCCTCTTCAACAAACGAGTGGCCGCTGACAACCTGGCCATCGACGGGGATTCGGCTGCCGGGACGAATGACAACGATTTCGCCGGGAAGGATGGTCTGCGTGGGCACTTCGACAATCTGGCCGTTCCGCAGCACACTGGCCGCCTGGGGCAGGAAGTCCAGCATGTCCTGAATGGCGCGCCGCCCCCGTCCAACCGTCAGCCCCTCCAGAATCTCGGCGCCCAGAACAAATGCAGTAATGACCAAGGCGGTGAAGAACTCGCCGATGGCCAGAGCGGAGACGAGCGCTATCGTCATCGACAGCTCCATCGTCATCCGGCGCTCGAGGATGTTCTCAACCGCCTCCTTGAAAATTGGATAGCCGCCGATCAGAGTGGCTGCCAATCCTATAACACTGACGCGATGGAATGGTTCCCACAGTTGAAACCAAACCGCCGCCGCTGCAATTGCCACGAACAGAACACGGAGCACCTCTACGAGCTCGAAGGCGTGCTCATGGCCGTCTTCATGATCGTGGCCTTCGTGGTGCTGCTGAGTCGGGTGGTCTAAACGCATCTCGTCCTCGTGGACGAGCGTCGCAGTTTCGTGAATGGCGGCCATAAGATCTCCTGGCGTTTCAGTTGAAATAGCGTTTCACCACGGCGATCAGGTCGTCCGCCGCCGCTTGCTGGGATGGGCGGGTTTTCTGCGCGGGGTCGAGCACGTGATAGCGCAAGTGGCCTTCGATCAACTCCGCCATCAAACCATTGAGAGCGCCGCGGCAGGATGCGACCAGCTGCAGAATCTCCTCACACTCACCTTCACCTTCCAGGGCACGTTCGATAGCCTCCACCTGGCCCTTGATGCGCCGGACGCGCGTGAGAGTCTTCGTCTTGTTTTTCGAGATATGCGACAATTCGTTCTCCTTGCTGAATAATATATACCCCCCTATACTATATGATATGCAGGTGAGAACGAAACCATGCTTGAGACCAAACGCCTGGTGATTGGCCAGATGATCGTGTGCCACGGCTGCTGCTGCGGGGCAACGCAGAAAGACCGCCCAGAGGTGCCGGTCGAGTGGCTGAAAGACGAGTGGCGGAAGCGTGGCCTCTTAAAGCGGTTTCAGCTCTCCGTGAGTGGCTGCGTCGGCCCATGCGACGTTCCCAACGTCGTGGTGGTCACTTCAGAGGCGGGTTCCCAATGGCTGGGGAGAATCACCCATTTCGACCAATATCGTTCGCTGATTGAGTGGGCGGTGCGCTCCGTTGATGCTGGACATCTGCTGGAATTACCGCGCGAATTCAAGGACCATCGGATCGAACCCTGGCGCTAAGTCTCAACGCTCCCTCTTGAGGATTCAAACCGGAGGTCTGGACGCCCCTTTACGACTTGGCGGGGACACACGCCGCGCATGTGCCGTAGACGAAGAATTCGTGACCGGAGGCGCGAAACCCCCTGGGCAATTTTGGCCTGCTCTGTGCAGCGCATCCTTCGAGGTCGTAAAGTTTGCCACATTCGTTGCACTGGAAGTGATGATGATGCTTTTTGCCGGCCACTTCGTAGCGCGTGGCGTCGCCAGGCACTTCGACCGGCTGCAGCCATCCTTCCTCGACCAGCGTCTGGATGTTTCGGTATACCGTGGCAATCCCAACGCCCGGGCGGTGTTGCTGTGCCGACTGGAGAACTTCTTCAGGAGACAGCGGCCGATCGGCTTCTGCAAAGGCCTCTCGAATGGCAGTCCTTTGTCGGGTCTTTCGAATGTCTCTGATGCTCAATCGAATCTCCTCTGTGCAGATTAAAGCCTCCATAGGAGCCGGAACCCGGCAGTCAACCACCACTCGAAATCAAGCGTGATCGGATGCGGTGGTCGCTGTTGTAATGATAATGATATACCATTATCACCATGACGACCTCCGTCAACTCCCTGATTCCGGCACATCGCTACTGGGTCGATCAGCTCAATCCGTGGCTCGTCCATTTCGGCAACGGCTTTGGAATCCGCTGGTACGGGCTCGCCTACCTCGCAGGATTCCTGCTCGCCGGATGGATTCTCGCACGCTGGGCTCGCCGAGGGAAACTGCCGATTCCAGAGACCGAAGTCGCCAGCTTCATCCTCTATGCTGCGCTGGGCGTGATGATGGGTGGCCGCCTGGGCTACTGCCTTCTGTACAACCCCCACGAGGTCGCACATCGCCCGCTTGAGATTGTGGAGGTCTGGCATGGCGGCATGGCAAGCCACGGCGGAATCGCCGGACTGATCGTTGCCGTCTGGTTCTTCGCGCGCCGCCGGGGTCTGAATACCCTCTCGCTGCTGGATGCAGCAGCGGCAACCGGGCCGCTCGGCATCGCCCTGGGCCGCATTGCAAATTTCGTGAATGGAGAACTCTGGGGCCGACCAGCTCGCGTCCCCTGGGCGGTCGTTTTCCCTGATGCGCCTCTGATAAACGGCCATCAGACGCCGCGTCATCCCAGCCAGCTCTATGCCGCCGGGATCGAAGGGATGCTGGTCTTCCTTGTGGGTCTCGCGGTGTACGGCAAATCCTCCCGGCCCGGACTTACCACGGCAACTGTGCTGACGGTCTACGGTGCAGGACGCTTCATCGACGAATTTTGGAGACAGCCGGACCTGGGCCAACCCGTTTACTGGGGATGGATGAGCAAGGGGCAGCTCCTGACGATCCCGTTGATTGTTGCCGGGCTCTCGTGGCTCCTGTGGTACAGGGTGCATCCGCTCGAGGTGCGCAAAACAACAAGCGTGGCCGGATGCGACTGAGGCTGATTGCCCCATGCAACGAAAACAACCAGGTCAGGGATGACCTTCAGAAGAATCTTGGAGTCACCGGATGAACCCTCTGCTTCTCACCTCGATGGCGGCCGTTTCAACCTCTGTTGGCGGCTATTGTGCCGTCCTGCTGCAGCGGAGAGTCCATCTGCTCATGTCTTTCGGCACGGGAGTGCTTGTTGGCGCCGCCCTGCTGGATTTGTTCCCCTCCGCATTGTCGGCCGCGGAAAGGTCAGGTGTATCTAAGGTACTGGTTTTTCTCACCGCTGCCCTGGGCGGCCTGTTGATTTTCTGCATCGGCGAGGCAGCGTCCCGTTTTCGAGCAAACGAAGTCGGTAATCGTGCGGCCGGAAGAGTCGGTGCCTCCTTCCTCATTGTGCACAGCACTCTCGATGGAACGGCTATCTTTGCTGCGTCAACCATATCGCTGCAGTTGGGACTGATTGTTGGACTCGGAGTTGTAGCGCATGACATATGCGACGGACTGAACACGATCCTGCTGGCCACTGGCGCAGAAACACCCGGATGGACCGACTATGGATTTCTGGCGCTCGATGCCCTGGCGCCCATCGCGGGCGGCCTCATCGCAGCCCATCTCTTCCGAGTCTCCGACGCGCTGGTCATGGTCTTTCTCAGCCTCGCAGCAGGATCCTTTCTCTTTACCGCGATCTTCGGCCTGCTTCCCGACGCCTGGCGGCGTGGAAGCCGCGGTTTGACGCTATCCCTCGGACTCGTCGGCTTTTTGTTGATGCTGACTCTCACAAGGCTGGTCGGCGCGTTCGGGTAGAGAAGGAGCCACCGCGCCGCTGCACCATCTCCTTAACCCACATGGTACTTTCGGGCGCATTCTTTGCTACTTCCGGTGCAAATACGAGATCAGGTCGGCAATCTGTTCGTCACTCAGGCGCCCGTTGAAGGCCGGCATCGTGCGTTTTCCATAAATAATTACCTGGCGAATTGCGGCGTCTGTTGCGGGTGTCGTCCCATCCGGGAGAACCTTGTGCGCAAACACATCATGCAGCTTAGGCGGCACTTTTTTGAGACCGAGGTCATTCTCGTCGTGACATTCGTAGCAATGGATCTCGTAGAGGTCCTTCCCGGCCGACTCCGTCGGGCTCAGCGGTGGCTGTTTGCAGCCTGCGGCGAACCCCAGCAGAACCGATCCAGTGATGAACCAAAGAACAACCGCAAACCCAGGACGCAGAGTTCCACCCTTCTGGCTCATCGGGTCATCACTTTGCGCCCTTCAGCGCTGAGGATTCGACGGCGCTGGCAACTTCGGTCGGGCTCCATCCGCTCCCTCCCCACTGCCGCGCGACCTTGCTGTCGGGGCCGATCAGCGTGGTCTGCATGGTGTGCGTGATTTGGTTGTCTTCTACGGAATATTGAAGTCCGAAAGCTTCGGCCAGCTTCTTCAGATCGCCTGGTGTTGTGTCTGCGAACTCCCAGTGTGAGAACGCGGACGCTTTGTCGTCCAAGTAGGCAAGTCCGTACTGCCGTAGTACAACCGGCTTGTCGTAATTCGGGTCGAGGCTGATGCTGATAAGGTGACTCCCTGCATAGGCCTTCGGATTCTTCCGCAGCAGCTCGTTCACTTGAGCGAAGTGGCTGGTGATCAGGGGGCAGGCAGTCGGCATGGGGCACCGCGTATAGATAAAGGTGATCAGCACGGCCTGCCCTTTGTAGTCCTGAAGGCGAATCGCCCTGGAATCCTGATTCACGAGGGGCACATCCGGGACCGTCTCGCCGATCATGAGCTGATGTGGAGGCAGCAGCGACGGCGGCGTGCTTCGGCCCTTTTCGCTGGTGATGACAATCTTGTCCAGCAGGTAGTCGTCGGAGTCGGACGGCACCAGTACATCCGCCGAGATCTCATCACCCGGCCGCAGCTTCTGCACGTCGGCAGTATTCTTCACCTTATAGACCATCGTCATGGCGGGCATGAAGTCCGGGATTGCACCGTGCTTGACAGTGATCTCATGGGTCGGAACGCTGGTCGCGAGTACCATGCCCTCGAGATGCACGTGTTTCACCGCAGCTGCAACCGGATGGAGCTCGCCGCCTGCCGGAGCTTCGTCCTGTTTACGGCAGGCAGAAACCGGGAAGAGAATCAGAATCGTGAGAGCTATCGGGAAGGTTTGAGAACCTAATCGGCGCAATGCTTTGCTCCTCGTTGCCAGAGTGAAGTCACTACTGTCAGCTGGATTCTTCGCGAATCCGCGCGTACAGGCTGTGAAGGCTCTCAGGATCGAGCCCGTTCTGGAACCTCCAGGCCGGTTGTGGCCGAACGCTCGGCCGCTTCCTGATCCCGGCGAAAAGCAGAAGTGCAGCCGTTGGCAGAACGATGATTGGAATCGCGAAGGCCACGGTTCCGGTCCTGCCGTCCGGTACGGCCAGAATGCTTTCACCGTATTCGGTCTTGTAATAGGTAATGATCTCCGGCTCGCTCTTCCCCTCCATCACCATTTCTGTGACTTCGGACCGCATTTGCTGCGCGATTTCGCTTTCGTGTACGTCGATCGTCTGCGCGTAGCAACAGGGCGCCATCAGCCTGGCTTCGATGTTACGAATCGTCCCCCGTTGCGAGGCGCTGGGCACAGCGGTGGCCAGTGTGAGAAGCAGGATCGTTGAAAGTGTCATTGTCCGTTGCCTTCGCTCGTGTGAAACCCCGCCAGCGGTCTCGGTAACGGCCACGGCATATACCGCGGGAGACGGATGGAGGTTCGTCTTCCCCGGGCATTGCCGGAGGAGATGCCGTGGCCCTACCTTCTCCAGTTATAGAGCGGAAGAGAGGCGACTCGTGCGGGTCGCGGGCGCGGTAAATTGTCGCACCACGCGAGGCAGCGCCGGGAAAGCTTCTAACGAGCCGGGGGATATTTCGAGAGCTTGCGCTGCAAGGATCTTCGATGGATGCCGAGTGCGCGCGCAGCCTGCGATATGTTGCCTCCGCAGTCCGTGATGACGCGCTGCATGTGTTCCCACTCGACGCGAGCGAGAGAAGGCGTTGCCGCCAGCGTTTGGCTGGCGGGACTCTCGGAGGAAGTCAGCTTCTCCCAGGCAGAAAGGATTTGCTCGGCGTCGGCCGGTTTGCTCAGGTAGTAGTCTGCGCCGCGTTTCATGGCCGAGATCGTCGTGGGTATGCTGCCATAGCCGGTGAGCATAATGATTTTCATCGACGCGCTGAGCGTTCGGAGCTTCTCAACAAGATCGAGACCGTCCATACCCGGCATGCGCAGGTCCACGAGCGCGAGATCGGGACACGACGCGCTGGCCAACGAGAGAGCCTCGTCGCCGTTTGCCGCGGGGCGTGCTTCCCAACTTCTGTCGGCAAGTGCCCGGCAAAGACGAGTACGAAACACATCGTCGTCGTCGACAACGAGCACGCAACGGCTGGACTCAGGCATGGACACGATCGCCCCCCGCGATCGGAGAAAATTGTGCCGGCAAGATCAGCGTGGCAGTCGTACCTCGCCCCTGGCACGATTCATAAGAAAGCTCGCCTCCCATCCGCTCTGCAAAAGTCCGCACAAGGAAAGTACCCAGTCCCATGCCCCGGCCCGGTTCCTTCGTTGTAAAGAAAGGCTCGGCAATTCGACGCATGACCTCTTCACCCATACCGCTGCCATTGTCAGTCACCGAGAAAACGACAGTAGAACCGCTTTGGGTCGCGCGCAGAATCACCCGCGCATCTTCGGCACCGGCGTCGAGGGCATTTCCCAATAACGCAGCCAGGGACTGCATCGTTGCCCGCACAGGCAGGAGCAGAGACGTGTCAGCAGACTCTGTTTCAATTGAAATGTGAAAGCGCTCCGGATGCGGAATCTCGCCCAGCGTTTGATGCAGGAGCTCTCCTACCTGAATCGAGCACGGTGACTCACCGGCGGGCTCAGCACCGTCTGCGCTCATGCGCCGGAGGATGAGCTGGCACCGTTCCACCTCCGACCGGATCAGACGCGCATCATCGCCCAGTCCTTCAGGGCTGTTCAGTCTGGAGGCATAACGCTCGAGCTCGCGCGCCACAACGGCAATTGTGCCGAGTGGGGTGCCCAGTTCATGGGCTGCACCCGCCGCGAGTGTGACCAGAGAAGCGAGCCGCTCCTGACGGGCCACACGATCCTGTAGCGTCAGCACTTCCAGCTCGCGAAAACGAAGCGCATCGGACACCCTGCCAGTGAAAAAGCTGATCAGGGTCGCTGCAATCACGAATGCGATCCACATGCCGACCAGGTGTGGCTCCAGCCCGTGCTCACCGGCATGTGCCATGCCTTCGCCCATCGGCATGTGCGTGAAGAACAAAAGCCCAAAGCACAGAGTGGAGAGCAGGACGAGGATCCAGGTCCAGAGACGCTCCAATACGACTGCCGCCAGCGTGATCTGCACCAGATAAAGCAGGCTAAACGGATTCATTGGACCGTCGGTCAGCGCAAGGATGGCGGTCAGGCACACTGTGTCGAAAGCAAAGATGGCTCCCAATACGATCTGGGGTGAACGAAGCACCGAGCGTGACGCACGCTGCAGCCAAACATTGGTCAGAAGCACCGCCAGGAGCGGCCCCAGCGTCGCCCGCCATGAAAGATGAACTCCGAGCAAACCGACTGCAATCGCCAGGGTTGCGAGCCCGCCAAAGACCATTCCATACCGGAGCCGAGCCACCCAGGGCAGAGCCAGGCTGGGAGCGGCGTCGCGCTCTGCATCGAGCCGCAGAGATCGGGAGGCCGGGCGCCTGACTGGCACCGCATTCGGACGTCCGGGAGACACGGCGGATGGTTGCACCATAGCAGCATCCATCATATTGCGCTCCCGGTGCGGTCTGCATACCTGCGACAATCTGCCGCACGCGACGACTCGTCTCTACGGTGTAAGTTTGGCAGGGACCTCCAGGATCCCCGTGAACAAGGTGTGACTTCCATGACCGCAAAGGCAGCAATCTCCATAAACAGAAGAGAGCTCTTGAGAGGGTCGGCCGCGGTGGGTCTTGCTGCCGCCCTTGGTCCGGTCTGCGGCAGCGTCCATGGGGCCCTGCAGACCTCTGCCTCAGCATTGGCCGCAGACAAGATTTCCCCACTGCCCGTTCCTTCGGCAGGGATGCTGCCCATCGCGTTTGTGCTCGGCAAAGATGCGGAGGTCCTCGACTTCTGCGGTCCGCTGGAAGTTTTTGCCGGCGCGACAACAAAGGACGGAATACAGCTGTTTGCGCCCTACACGGTCTCCGCGACGCGAGCCCCGTTGGCCGTGCGCGGGAACATGAAGGTCGTACCCGACTACGACTTTAAAACTGCGCCCCAGCCGAAAGTGATTGTGATTCCGGCCATGGACGACAATAGCACTCCCCAGGAGATGCGCGAATGGATTCTCAGGGCGTCAAAGCAGGCTGACGTGACGATGTCGGTTTGCACCGGCGCCTTTGTGCTGGCTAAAACAGGCTTGCTGAATGGGAAATCCGCGACCACGCATCATTCGGGTTACTTCGTCCTGGCGGCCAACTATCCCGAAATACATCTCGTGCGCGGCGCGCGTTTTGTCGAACAGGGCAACCTGGCTACTGCCGGAGGTGTTTCGTCCGGCATCGATCTCGCCATTCGAGTCGTCGAGCGCTATGTGGGCGAAGAGCCCACCGAGGAGCTGATCGACATGCTCGAGTATCAGGGCAGAGGCTGGCAGAATTCAGACTCCAATCAGGCCTTCGCCACGATGCCTGAGCTGACGGGCGAGAGACCGCTCTGCGCAGTCTGCTTTATGGGCGTCGACCATTCCATCGACACGAGCTACAGAGGCAAGACTTATTACTTCTGTATGGAGAGTCACAAGACCCTTTTCGAAAAGCATACCGATATCTTCGGCCGATTCCTCGCCGAAGACGCAGCAGCAGGGTCCAGGCTGAATATCTGATCCAGTCCTGGGATAGAAGGCGGTAAACGGTACTCGCTGCCGGCTGCTTGTCGTGCGACACTTTGTCGCACCCACGGCATCGTTCATGTTGCTATATTCGTAGGGCAATTGCGGTCCCGTTTGCTATCGAACGACAGCCTGAAGATTGTGCGCTTTAAGCCAATATTGATGGGAGAACAACCGTGAACCGAATCGCGAGATTACTCAGTCTCGTTGCACCCATACTGCTGCTCATGTTTGCTGTCACGCCGTCGGCCCTGGCGCACGCTCATCCAAAAATCATGAAGCCGGCGCCAGAATCCACCGGACCGTCGCCAGATTCGATTTCCATCACTTTTTCCGAAGGCGTCGAGCCAAAGTTCAGTTCCATTCGACTCACCGATGGAGATGGCAAATCTGCCGACACGGAAGTGTCCCGGCCGGCGCCCAATGACCCGACTACCCTGATTCTTCCCGTTCGGAAGCTCGGTCCCGGAACATACACCGTACATTGGTCCAATGTCGCCGTTGATGGGCATCGTCTCGAAGGCAGTTACAAGTTCACGGTGAAGTGAACGGAAGGCACTTGATTGCTCGAGCCATCTGCGCTGCTCAGGATCTGCTCGGCGGCCGCGTTTGACGTCGCTTTCGCCTTATCCGCCGGGACACTGCTGAACCGCCTGTGGCTTGGTAAGAGCAGCACTCCTGCCAGCGATCAGCAGCTCCGCCGGTGGCTGATTGGCTGTTCCGGGCTGCTGCTGGTGGCGATCCCGTCACAACTCATTCTTCTCGCTGCTTCCATGACGGGCGATCTTTCCTGGAAGCTGGCATGGAGTTCGTTGTCTGATGTCGTGACAACTCACGCCGGACGTTCCGTAGCAATGAGCTTTTGCTTCGCCCCGTTCTTACTGGTGCTTTCTTTCCGTCCTGCGGCTTTCCGCCGCAGTGCAGGTATTTGGACGGGAATCGCTTTGATTCTCGCACTCACCGCTGACAGAGCGATGCTTGGACACGCTGCTTCGGATGGCAATTTTTCCTTTCGAGAGTTGGCGCAGTTCCTTCACCTCTCTGCGATTGCCGTGTGGGCGGGCGGGGTAGCGATCGCCGGGCTAGCCGTGGTTCCGCATCTTGCGGGAAGATCAAAGTCGGAAGATTTGATTCAGTTCGCAAGGCGGCTCTCGCGCACAGTTACGGTTGCACTCGTTCTTGTTGTTTTGAGCGGCGCCTACAACGCCTGGAGGGGCCTGGGCGGTTCTCTGATGCCTCTATCCCGGACCCCATGGGGAAAGGTACTGTGCCTGAAGATCATCGTCGTGCTCCTGGCACTCTCTTGCGGAAGCCGTGTACGGCTTTGGGTGTGGGAGAAGCGCAAATCGGGATCAGGCGGCCTGGCTCTGGTTCAACGATGGCTGCGCGTCGAAGCTTTGCTGATGATCGCCATACTGATTCTGTCTGCGTGGCTGGCCAATCTGCCACCTGCGGACATGTAGTGTGAATGCAGAGCGCCACGGGATGCAATATGTCCGTAGAATGGATATGTCAGACGAGTTGCGATTGTCAGTTGTCGATATCAGGACAATGCACTCACCGAATCAGGACAATACTCACCGACAGCGTCGTAGGTGGTGGTCGGCAACCGAGCGTTGCACCAGCTATTGTGCAACCAGTAACAATCGATAAATGAGATGCTTGCACACGTCAACGGCCACCAAACAGCCATAAAGGTGTCGCATCCGCAGGGCAAAAGGTCCGGTTTTTCTGGGAAGAATCCGCCAGGAAGCCAGTGGCTGTTTTTGATGGCTGTTCGTTTCCAACTTTTGCGCATTGGCTCGCTGCATATCGTAAAAAACAGACTCAAAATCCGCCGGCCCTTGCGGTCATGGGGGTTCGCCCCCCTCCCGGCACCACGACTTCCCTTCCTCGAAATCCAGGCACTCAATCGCGCCGCATCAGCGGCGATGGCCAGGGCGTGGCTTCTCGCAGAACTCGCTCGCTGAACAGGCTTCCGCAAAGGGTATCCTTACCTCACATGCTTAGGCCGCCTCGGCGGCTTTTGTTTTTGCTGCGCATTCCGGCACATTGCATGCTCATCGAAGCCGATTCCAAGTCCGCGGCAGGCTTCCTGCGGATCTCCCCGTCGTCTCTGCGCCGGTCGCCGGAGATTCAGTTCAGATTCAGGCGGAGATCGCGCGGGAGCAGACGGGCAGCGGTGATGAGGAGAAGGATCCCACCGATCCCGTAGACCACCGCCGAGACGGCGATCGCCCGACCCAGGGAGATGTGCGTGGCGAGGAAGCCGATGGCGAGGGGGGCGGCTCCTCCGCCGAGGAGCCAGCCAACGCAGTTCATGAGTCCGCTGACGGTGCCACGGGAGCGGATGGGAACGACATCGAAGGCTGCGGCGAAGATGTTGGAGTCGTACACGCCCTTGCAGAGCCCCCAGCAGGCGAGGGCAGCCACGACGGCGGTAAGCGAGTGAGCGAGTCCGCTGCAGACGACGAAGGGCGCGCCGAGAAGGACGCCGCCCGCCTGAACCCAGAGGCGCGAGCGCACATTCCGTGCGGCTCCCTTGTCGGCCAGCACTCCGCCGAGGATGGATCCGACGATGCTGGCCAGTTGGGGATAGACGGCGGCATCGAAGGCTGCCATGCCGAGGCTGAGATGAAAGCGGGAGTAGAGGTAGGTTGGCATCCAGGTGAGAAGAACGAGGGCGACGAAGTTAGCGCAGGCAAAGACGCCCATGAGCGCAACGAAGGAGCGGATGCGCAGAAGATCCGGAATTTCGCGCGGAGAAATGGCGTGGGGGGACTGGAGCGACGGGCCATCGGCCAGGCCGCGGATGGGCTCACGCAGGAAGCGGATGAGGATGAGGCCGAGGATGCAGCCCAGTCCACCAAAGAAGAGGATGGCGGAGCGCCAGCCGTGTTGCTGGGCGATCGCACCGGCCCAGTACCCGCCGCCGACCGTTCCCGCATAGACGCTGGTTTGCAGAATGCCCATGGCGCGGGAGCGGGTACGAACGCCATGGTAGTCGCTGACCATGGAGAGCGCGGCGGGGTAGTAGATGGCCTCGCCGAGTCCTTCGGAGGCGCGAAAGGCGACAAGCTGCGCGAGATTGCGGGAGAGAGCGGAGCAGCAGCAGATGATGCTCCACAGCTCGAGGCCGCCGAGAACGGCGGTTTTTCTGCGAATGTGGTCGACGAGGTAGCCGGCGAAGGGGCCGCTGAGGCCGTAGACGATGGCAAACGAGGAGCCCAGGAGCCCCAGCTGGACGCGGCTGAGGCCCATTTCCCTTTGCAGGAGCGGGAAGACGGAAAAGAAGGCCTGGCGGTCCGCGTAACTAAAGAAGCAGACGAGCCACAGCAGACCGACGACCACCCAGGCATAGGCGCCGGCGGGAGAAACAGGAGCGGCAGCGGGACTCGCTGCCTCGACTCCGCGGTCGCCTGCATCGCCGAGGCGGGTCGAACTGTTCATGGCAGCCGCGCGCCGCAGCCTGTCTGAATGGGATTGGCTTTGTGGCGAGCCATCATCGGATCGTGGGTGACGCCCTCCAGGACGAGGTTCATCATAGGCCACCGGCCCGTGGTGACGCTCCAGCGACGTCTGATCTCTGGCTCGAGCAGGTGAACACAGACAGAGAATCGATAGCCTGAGTCATGTCTTCTTCCGCAGCGTGTTTCCTTCTAGCGCGCGGCAGGCAGGATGCCGTATTGCATGAGGTGGGCCTGAATCCGGGCACGCTCGTCGGGGCCGGATTCGATATAGGGCCAGACGGGTTTTGGGCTGCAGAGACCGAGAAGGCTGAGGGCGCATTTCAGGCGGCGCAGGTATCCGGGGCCGGCCTCTCCGGTATTCCAGATCGGCGCGCCGATGGCGATCATGCGTTCCTGGATCTGGCGCACGTGGTCGTGCTGGCCCTGAAGGTGCGCGTTGTAGAGCTGAACCGGAAGCTCGGGAAAAATATTAGCGCCGCCGGGAACGCCGCCGTCGGCGCCACACCGGAGAGCTTCTTCGAGAAGGTGTTCGGGCCCGACGAGGACGGTGAAATCCGGGCGCCGGCGATCGAGAATTTCCTTCAGATATCGGAGATCGCCGGAGCTGTCTTTGATTCCGGCGACTCCCGGGATTTCAGCGGCACGGGTGACGGTCTCGGGAGCGAAGCTCCTCCTGGTGAGCTCGGGCTGATTGTAGAGGTAGACGGGCAGCGAGGAGCCCTGGGCGAGACCTTCGATCATGCGGAGAAGATCGGCCTCGCTGAGCGGGAAATAGAAGGGAGGAGCAGCCACGAGGGCGGAAGCGCCGCACTCCTCGGCCCAGGCGGAAACCCGGAACATTTCAGCAACCGATGAGTCGGTGACGCCGACGAGAACCGGAACGCGGTGGGCGACCTGTCTGCAGGTCCGCTCGATGAGGTCGCGACGCAGGCGATAGCTGAGGGCGGGACCTTCTCCGGTAGTGCCGAGGATGAAGAGGCCGTGAGCGCCGCCGCGCAGGATGTGCTCGATGAGGCGTTCGAGGCCGGGAATATCGAGCTCTTCCATCGAGGCCAGGGGAGTAGCCATGGGAGGAATAATTCCGCGTATGGGGGAAGGGGCCGTGCTCGCGTTCATGCCGCTCTCCTCTGCAAAGGATAGTTACGGAATGCGTGGTTGTGGCAAGAGAAATCCATTGAGAATGCTCTTGTCCCGCATTGCCGCCCGGGATGGTCAGACGTTCTGCAGCAGATGAGCGAGCCGAGACTCGCCAGTGAAACCGCGCAGCGAACGGGATCTCGCGAGCGTTGGGCATCACGCTTGTGTCGAGACCAGGCAGCAGCCGGGGATTCCCGGATGGCGAGCCGTTAATTCGGGGGCCTGGCGGGAGTGGCGTTCCCCGAGGTTCAGTGCCGGCTGACCACCACGATCTCGAAGCTGCCGGGTTTGGTCTGCGGACGATGTCCCGACTCGGCCGGCAGCATCTCGGCGGTGGGCAGAAAGATCTCCTGAGTGGCGCGATCGAGGCCCATGGTGCGCGCGCCGTCGGCGGTTGTCACAGTCTGCTCGACGGCGAAGTGTCCGCTCTTTTCTCCTGCGACGGTAAGCGAGCCGTCGCGACAGCTCGCGAAAGCCTGCCCGCGATCGAAGCGGACCGCGTCGTTGCCCGAGCCGATGGGCAGAGCGGCTTCGACCTTGCCCGTGCCGGTGTTCATGACGATGAGCTTCTGCCCCTTGCGGCAGCCGATGAAGATGCGGTGGTGGGCGGGATCGATGGCCATGCCGGTGGGATGACCCCCGGGCGCGGTGGGCCAGCGCGCGATGACCTGATGGGAGTGGAGATCGACGACCGCGATGAGGTCTTTATCGGCGAGGTTGATAAAGACCTTTCCCGAGCCGTCGGCGGCAAGGAACTCCGGAGAGCCGCCCAGCGGGATGGTGGTCACCTTCCCGTCGTTCGGGTCGATGTCGGGGTGGAACGTCATCAGAGCATTGCCATCACCCGAGACGGCCAGAACCAGGTCGGTACCCGGGTCATAGATGATGCCGTCGGAGTCGGGCATGGTGGCGATTCGCCCGAGGACTTTGTAGGTTTTGAGGTCGAAGACGAGGATGGCGCCGGAGCCGCCTCCGTCGGTGATGAAGCCGCGGTTCAGTTTGGGCACAAGGGCGACGCCATGAGAGCGGATCTGGCCGGGAATATCCGCGAGGAGCTTGCCGGTTTGCGTATCGATGGCCTGGGTGTGAGTCGCGCGAGTCACGAACAGGCGATGGGCAGGCGCGTCGACCGTCACGTAATCCCAGCCTCCTTCGCCGCCGGGGTGGAAGGTCGTGGCGACGTGCCAGTTTTGCGCACGGACGGGAAGGCAGACGAGGGCGGCGGAGAGAATGAGCAACGCAAGACGGCGGCTATCCATATTCTTTGTTCTCCTGGATTGGAAGGCGCGGAGATTTGACCCAGGCGTACCGGGAAACTCTACTCTGCCTGTCTTAAGAGTTCCTGAAGACAGCAGGATCACGAGGATCGAGTACCGGCGACCTCCCGCTGGACGCAGCCCCGCTGAAAATGGGAGACGGGTCTTCAGGGCTCAGAACTATCGACAGGAAGGCGAAGGAAGAACGTCGTTCCGCGACCCGGTTCGCTTTGAAAGGTAAGACTGCCTTTGTGGCGCTGAACGACGGAGCGGGCAATGGCGAGGCCCTGTCCGGTACCCCGGCCCACCTCCTTGGTTGTAAAGAAGGGGTCGAAGATCCGTTCCCGGATATTTTCGGGAATGCCGGCGCCGTTGTCGGCGATGGTGATCAGCACCTGCTGCCCCTGCGACTCGGTGTGGATGCGGATCCTGCCTTTTTGTCCGCTCTGCTGAACGACATCCGCAATCGCGTGGGCGGCATTGACCAGCAGGTTGAGGAATACCTGATTCAGATCGCTGACGCTGCAGACCACCGACGGAAGCTCGCCAAAATCGGTTTCCACGTCGGCCACGTACTTCAGCTCGTTGCGCGCCACGGTCAGGGTGTTGAGCAGCGCCTTGTTCAGATCGGCGCGGGCGCGGCCCCGGCTTTCCGGATGGGCAAATTCCTTCATGGCGCGGACGATGGTGACCACGCGATCGACGCCTTCCTGCGTCTGAGCCAGCGCTTCCGGAATCTCCCGCAGCAGATAAGCGGTGTCGAGCTCCTGTTCCAGCCGCCGGTATTCTTCGGCAAGTCCTGAAGCGGAACCCTGGCAAAACGTTCGCAGGCTGGCCAGCAGCTCCTGAATCGTCCCCAGGGATTCCCGCAGGAAGCGCACGTTGTCTCCCACAAACTGCATGGGAGTATTGATTTCGTGGGCGATTCCCGAGGCCAGCCGCCCAACCGACTCCAGTTTCTGTGCCTGGCGCAGCTCCATCTCCACGACATCGCGACCGGTAATGTCGCGTGCGATGGCCTGGATGCCGAAAGGAGCTCCATTGCGCTGAATCAGGCGAGGATTCACTTCCAGCGTGATGCGCCGGCCTTCCTTGGTCTCGAGAACGAGCTCGAATTTGGCCGGCCGCTCCCCGGCCACCATTCTGCCGACGACGGCTCGAAGGTGATTCCACTGCTCAGCGGTCGTCATCCGGCTCAGGCTCATCCCCACCGCTTCCTGACGCCGGTAGCCTGTCGTTGTTTCGGCAAGACGGTTCAGTGAGGTGATACAGAGGTCCAGATCGAAGGTGTAGACGAGGTCGCTGGCATTCTCAAACAGATCGCGGTAGCTCTCCTCAGAGGCGCGCAGAAGATCCTCAGCCAGTTTGCGCTCAGAGATATCCTCCACCTGAGTGATGAAGTGGGAGGGCTGGCCGTGTTCGTCCCTCACCTGGGAGATGCGAACGCGCGCCCAGATCGGCTGCCCCTCTCGGTGGATGTACCGTTTTTCGAATTCCAGGGTGGTGGCCATTCCTTTGTTGAAGGTGGCCGCGGCATCGCGCGATCGCGGCAGGTCGTCAGGGTGCGTGATCTGCTGCCAGGCTCCGGCGAGCAGTTCGTCCGCGGAGTATCCCAGCATCCGGCACAGCGCTGCGTTGGCATGAAGGAAGCGGCCGTCCGGGGCGGTCATGCACATGCCATAGGGAGCCTCCTCAAACGCCGTGCGGAAGCGATCTTCGCTTTCCCGCAGCGAAGATTCGGCGCGTCGGTGGTCGACAAACTGGGCGATGCTGAGAGCCACCGATTCCAGAGCCTGCAGAGCCACAGGGCTGAGCGGCTGGTGAGCGAGGACGGCCACAACGCCGAGCACCTGGTCCCGGACCCGCAGGGGAAAGCCTGCGAAAGAGCCTCCCGCCTCGCCCTCCGCCGCCGTTCCGTCGCCGGGTTCGTCCAGGTCGGGAACGCCGGTGCGGGCGATCCGCTCGATACGGACCGGATCGATGGACCGGCGCTCGCCGGCAAACATCTGCAGGTCGGCCACGGCCTGGCTCTCGAGCCGCTGGGTGTGCGGATTCCAGCTCCAGATTCCCACGGCGACAACATCCGTGTTCCTCTGCAGCGCGTCGGCACACTGGGCCAGCCCCGCACCCAGGTCTTCCGCTCCGGTGAATGCCAGGCCGATCTCCGCCGCCAGTGCCGCCAGACGATGACGCTCTTCCATCTCCTTCTCCGCCTGCACGCGTGCGGAGATGTCCTGGTAGAGGGCCAGAATGCTGGCCGGTCTTCCGGGAACCGCCACCGGGACCCCATAAATCTCCACGTCAACCAGGGAGCGGTCGCGGCGGCGGCGGCGGGTGATGATGTGCACGCTGCGCCCGCGCAGGCATTCTTCCATGAAGTGCCGGGATTCGGCCGCGCGATCTTCGGGAATGATCCGGTCAACGAACCGGGCCTCGCCCGTTTCCTCCCGCGGATAGAGAAAGAGCCGCTCCAGAGCGGAATTCGAGAGCTGAATCCGCCCCTCCTGATCGACCACGGCAATCCCCAGGGGGCTCACATCGATCAGTGTGTCCAGGTAGGCGGTGCGCTCGGCGAGATTCTGCTCGGCCTGGCGGCGGTCCGTGATATCGAGGAAACTCTCCAGCAGGAGCGGCCGCCCCTCCATCCTGATCGTGCGAACGGTCTTGATAATGGCGCGCCGCTGGCCGTCTGCGGTCAGCAGCACCCGCTCGGAGTTGTCAACGGTCTGGCCGAGGTCGGTCACCGGACATTTGCCGCGGTCCGCCGGACACACAAAGCAGTGGCACACCTCCCCAACGACCCGCTCGCGACTGGCGCCGACCAGTTCGAGCGCGACCGGATTGGCGTCCACGATGCGATGCTCCGCCGGGTCGATGAGGAAGATCCCGGTTTCCACGCCCTCGAAGATCGCCTGCAGACGCGCCTGGGTTTGGCGAAGAGCAGCCTCCAGACCGGACGGAGCCGGAGCCTCGTCCTGTGGACAGGACGATGGTGGCCGGGCTTCCGGAAAGGACGCGGCCGAAGACCCATCCTTTTCCCCGGACAGAGAGGACATGGGTCAGCTTCCCCGCCGCTCCGCGCGGCGTTGCCCCTGCAGAGCGGCGCATGGAGCCGCCGGCCGCCGCGTGCACTGGCCAGTCATCCCTGAACTCCGGCAGGTTCCGGCGGCCGGCTGGCGAGACTGGCGTTGCATGCGTCGGAAAAAGCGGCGTAATCGCCGAACTGCGCTACCGGCAGAAGGTCAAAGGTGATCAGGCAGGCGATCATCGTGGGACGGCCCTGGATTTCGATTACATAGCCCCGGGTCTCCGCGATCAGCCGCTCCATTTCCATGCGCACCGCAGAGGGAACGATGTAGCGCTGCACCACGGCCATCACCACATCCCGGCGCCAGTGAAAGAGCCGGTCACCGGCGCGCAGCGCCTGCTGCAGGTATCCGCAGACAATGCGCAGATATTCCAGCGCGCCCTGCTCGCCGTAGCGATGTTCCACGGTGCCGAGGACCGGAAGGCGGAACATAACAACGTACTGCTGCTCTTCTTTGCCGAGAAAGGGCATCAGGAAGGCTCGGGCATCGTCCGGACCGGGCAGGCCGAGAGGGCTCTCGAATCTGTCGCCGCGATTGGAATCCGCCGCATCCCAGTCGATCCGGGAGCGCTCCGCGGAGCGGGCCTTTTGCGCAAGGTTCTTCTCCTCGGCGGCCGCGTGGTATTGATCCAGACCGCTGTTAATGGCCGCAACCAGCACATCGCGGGGGCAGGGCTTGGTGAGAAAGTGAAGGATCTGCCCGCGATTCACCGCGTCAATGGCGTCGTGCATGTCCGCGTGGCCGGTCAGCAGCATGCGCACAGTCTGCGGCGCAAGCTGGCGCGCTTTGGCGAGAAAATCGGCGCCGTTCATGCCCGGCATGCGCATGTCAGAGATCACGATGGCGAAGGGCCCGTCCTTCTGCATCGTCACCAGGCCTTCTCCCCCGCTGATGGCGGTCCGGACATCGAACGCGCCATGAAGCACTCGGGTGAAAGCTTCCAGCGCCGACGGCTCGTCGTCGACGAAAAGGATTCTGTCGCTCATTCCCCAGACCTCCCCGGTTGAACCCGCAGATCCCGCGGAGGCCCCCGGCCTGCCTCGAATCCGCCTGGTACACCCATCGGCAGATTGCCGCGGATCAAGAGACAGACCGGCGGTCACGATCGCTTCTCCTTTGCCGATAGATCCCTTGTGAGAGCCAGGTCCGGACCCGATGCCCTGAGAACCCGTCTGTCTTCGCCACCTCTCCGCTACGGACTGGCCGGCGGGCTGCTTCTCGCCGCGGTGCCGCTCTCGGAGCTGATCTTTCCCCTCATTCCTCATTCGGTCGAATACATCTTTCTCACCGCGGTGGTCGCCGCCGCCTGGCTGGGCGGCCGCGGCCCCGGCCTGCTGGCGGCTTTGGCCGCGCCTTTCCTGCTGGACTACTACTTCCTCCCTCCGCTGCACACCCTGGGCATCAGCGCGGAAGCGCGCCCCTTTATCCTTCCCTTCCTGCTGAGCGCAGTGGCAGCGGCGTGGACGAGCTCGATGCGGACGTCGGCCCGCCAGGTCCGTTCCCTGCTGGAAGAGAGCGAGGAGAAATTCCGCCGCATTCTGACCAACCAGCCGGATGTGGCCTGGACCGTCGATCAGCAGGGACGATTCCTGTACGTCGGGCCCAGGATCGAACAGCTGACGGGTTACCGCGCGGAAGAGATACGAAGCGGCGGCCTCGAGCCGCTGATGGAGCGGGTGCACGCCGAGGACCGGCAGCAGCTGCGCGGCGCGCTCGATGCATTGTTTGCGGGCCGGGCGCCCTTCGACGCCGAGTTCCGCTTCCAGCAAAGAGACGGGAGCTGGATCTGGCTGCACAACCGCGCCATGGGAATGTACGAGCGGGAGGGGGTGCGTTGCGCCGACGGCCTGATCGCCGACATTTCACGGCGCAAGCAGGCGGAGCTCGATCTCCAGGCGAAGACCGCCTTTCTGGAAGCGCTGACCGAAGCCACTCCCGACGGCCTGCTCGTGGTCGACGAAAACGGACGCCGGGTTCTTCACAACCGCCGGTTCGGAGAGATCTTCGAGGTTCCTCCGGAACTGCTCGACACCGCCGACGACGCTCCCCTGCTGCAGCACGTGACCCGCCTGGCGAAGGACGGCGGGCCCTTCGCAAATCGGGTTCGATACCTGTACAGCCATCCCCAGGAGAGCAGCCGCGACGAGATCGAACTGACGAACGGAAAAGTTCTGGACCGTTACTCATCGCCGGTCATCAGTGAAAGCGGCCAGGCCTTCGGCCGCATCTGGACCTTCCGCGACATCACCGACCGCAAAAACGCTGAGATCGAACTGCGGTCGAAGACGGCTTTTCTCGAAGCTCAGGCCAGCTGCACCATCGACGGCATTTTGGTGGTCGACGCCCGCGGCCGGCGTCTCCTGCACAATCCGCGACTGGTCGAGATCTTCAGCATTCCCCCCGATCTGCTGGCCGTTTCCGACCAGATTCCCCTGCGCCGCCATATCCTGCGCATGCTGAAAGACTCCGAGCGGCTGGGCGCGCTGATCACCCACCTGTACGAACAACCCGACGAGACCCACCGGGAGGAGATTGCGCTGCACAGCGGGGACATCCTTGACCTGTACTCGGCGCCGGTGCGGGGAGGGGACGGCGAGTACTACGGGCGCGTCTGGACCTTTCGGGACATCACGGAACGGAAACGGCGCGAGGACACCCTGCGGCAGCTCTCCGCCGCTGTGGAGCAGAGTCCGGTTTCCGTAGTGATCACCGATCCGGAAGGCAGGATCAGCTACGTCAACCGGAAATTCAGCGACTCTACCGGCTATGCCGCCGATGAAGTGCTGGGCCGCAACCCGCGCTTCCTGAATTCCGGCTATTCCCCGCCCGATATGTACAGCGAGATGTGGAGCACGGTGCTGGCCGGCGGGGAGTGGCGGGGCGAGTTCCGGAACCGGAAGAAGAACGGCGAGCTGTACTGGGAGAGCGCGGCTATCTCGCCCATCGTGGACGCGGACGGCTCGATCGAACACCTTCTGGCGGTCAAGGAAGACATTACCCACCGGCGGGCTCTGGAGAGCGAACTGCGCCAGGCGCAGAAGCTGGAAGCGATCGGCCAGCTGGCCGCCGGCATCGCGCACGAAATCAACACGCCGATCCAGTTTGTCGCCGATAACCTGACCTTCCTCGGCGACGCCTGGGCGGCGGTGCTGGAACTGCTCGACCGTTACTGCGAAGCGCTGAGCGGGCGAGAGGCATCCATTCCTCCGGAACTACGGGCCCGCGTGGCCGCGGCCAGAGAACGAAGCGACCTGGACTTCGTGCGCGAAGAGGCCCCGCGCGCCGTGTCGCAGAGCCTCGAAGGGACGCGCCGCGTAGCCACCATCGTTTGCGCGATGAAGGAGTTCTCGCATCCGGATCGCGCCGACAAAGCCCTGGCTGACCTGAACGAGGTAATCGCCTCGACCATCACCATTGCCCGCAACGAGTGGAAATATGTCGCCGAGGTGGAGACGGACTTCGATCCGGCTCTTCCGCCGGTGCTCTGTTATCGCGGCGATGTCAGTCAGGTGGTGCTGAATCTGCTGGTCAATGCGGCGCACGCCATTCGCGACCGCGGCAGTCAGGAGCGGGGGCGGATTACGGTGCGCACCCTCGGGCGCGATGCCTCCGCGGAGATCTCCATTGCCGATACGGGTGTGGGCATTCCGGAAGAGATCCGCAGCCGGGTCTTCGAGCCTTTCTTTACCACTCGGGAGGTCGGTTCCGGAACCGGTCAGGGCCTGGCTCTGGCGTATACGGTCGTGGTGAAAAAGCATCAGGGAAGGATCTGGTTTGAGACCGAAATCGGGAAGGGCACCACCTTCTTCGTTCTTCTGCCGATTGCCGGAACGCAGCCCGGAGAGGAAAAGCCGTCATGAAAAAGCTGCTGTTCGTGGACGACGACTCCATGGTGCTGGCCGGATTGCGCCGAGCCCTGCACGACATGCGCGGGGAGTGGCGGGTCGACTTCGCCGGGGGCGGCCCGGCGGCTCTCGATGCGATGGAGAAGGAACCCTTCGACGCGGTCATCACCGACATGCGCATGCCCGGCATGGACGGCGCCGAGCTGCTGGAACAAATCAAAGACCGCCATCCGGAGGTGATCCGCATCGTTTTGTCAGGCCAGTCGGAGAAAGAGGCGATGCTGCGGTCGATCGTCCCCGCGCATCAGTATCTGGCCAAACCCTGCGATATCCGCGATCTCAAGCTGCGCCTGGGTCAGGCGTTCGCTGCGCGGGACCTGCTGCGGGAGCCGTCGATCGCCGCGGCCATTGCCCGCCTGCACTCGGTGCCCAGCCTGCCGGCAATCTACGGCCGGCTGACTGCGGCGCTGCGCTCGGAAACGACCTCGCTGGCGCAGATCGAAGAAATCGTCGCGAAGGATCCCGCTATGGCGGCGAAGATTCTGCAGCTGGCGAACTCCGCGTTTATCGGAGCCCACGGGCAGGTGCTTAGCCTGCGCCAGGCCGTCTCGCTGATCGGACTGGATACGGTGCGAACCCTGGCGCTGACCATTCATGTGTTTTCGCAATTCGGACGGGATGCCGCGACCTCGGCCCAGGTGAGGATGCTGTGGGAACACAGCGTCGAGGTCGCCGGGCTGGCGCAGCGCATCGCCACGGCAGAAAGCGGTCACAAGACCACGGCTGAAGAATGTTTCGCCGCCGGCCTTTTGCATGATCTTGGCAAGGTGATCCTGCTGAGCGAGCGCGCCGCGGAATACGGAGAGATCCGAAGCCGGCTGCAGTCCGGATGCGAAATGGACATCGAGGCGCTGGAAGCCGAGGTCTTAGGCTGTTCGCACGCGCAGCTGGGCGCGTACCTGCTGAGTATCTGGGGACTTCCCGCCTCTCTGGTCCATGCAGTGGCGTTTCATCATCGGCCCTCGCAGGCGATCGAGTCCGGCTTCTCCGCCCTTACCGCGGTTCACTGCGCGGATGCGCTGGTCCACGCGTCGCACGACGGGCATGCGATCGTCGCTGTGGATCGAGACTATCTGGAGGGACTGGAGATGACCACGGGACTGGATGAATGGCGGCGGCTGCTTCAGCCATGAACGCGGCTTGCCTCGCCCGATCCTCAATCGCTGAAACCGGAAATGAGCGTGCCGCAGCCTGTCGATTCGGCCGTTTTCGATGGTGTTTAGCTTTGCAACGATACCGCCGAGGCCGCGATTACGGCTGCGATACGGGAGACATCTTCGCTTTCGCCCGTTCCGCCGCCACCAGACCGGCGTGCTGGCGCAACATGAGAAAGGCGCCCCGGCAAATGCCGTAAGCCAGAAGAACTCCTAATGCCAGAGAAGCAAGCGTCGCGCAAATTAACATCAACAAATTGATGGCGTCCTGCATATCGAACAACGATCCCGGATCCCGGGATCTCCCAACTCCTGAGATGCGCCAACGCGTGCCGCGTCACCGCCTGATGATCGTTCCGATGTCATTCTTAACAGAAAGGGCCGCACGTTGACCCGCTTTTCTGTTGCCAAATAAGATACCGAAAGGATTATCTTTCCCGATTCTAGACTCAACGTCCCGTTTTGCAACTGGTAAACGAGCCGCCGGATGCAACTTTCGCGTGCTCGTTTACTACCAAAGTCACCTTCCTCGCCCATGGCCATCACACAAATCTCCGTTCGCGGCGCGCGACAGCACAACCTGCGCGACATCAGCGTTCAAATTCCTCGCAACACCCTTACCGTGGTCACCGGCCTTTCCGGATCCGGGAAATCCTCCCTCGCCTTCGACACCATCTACGCCGAAGGCCAGCGCCGCTACGTTGAAACTCTCTCTGCCTACGCCCGCCAGTTCCTCGATCAGATCGAGCGCCCCGACGTTGACTCCATCGAAGGCCTCAGTCCGGCCATCTCCATCGAGCAAAAGACCACCAGCCGCAGCCCCCGCTCCACCGTCGGCACCATCACCGAGATCTACGACTACCTCCGCCTCCTCTACGCCTCGGTCGGCGTGCCCCACTGCCCCAACTGCGGCCGGCAAATCTCCCGCCAGTCCGCCGAGCAGATCGTCGAGCGCATCCTCGCCCTCGCGCCCGGTGAGCGAGTCACCATCTACGCTCCCGTCGTTCGCGGCCGCAAGGGCGAATTCAAAGACCTGCTCGACAAGCTCGACCAGCAGGGCTTCCGCGCCCGCGTCGACGGCGAAATTCGCGACCTGGCCGAGTCGCTGAACCTCGAAAAGCGCAGGAATCACACCATTGAAGCCATCGTCTACCGCGCCGTTCTCAAGCCCGGCATCGAGAAGGCCCTCGCCGCTTCGGTCGAAAAAGCCCTGCAGATGGCCAACGGGCTCGTCCTCGTCGCGACTGCCAAAGACGAACAGCTCTACTCCTCTTCGATGGCCTGCCCCGACTGCGGCCTCGACGTCCCCAAACTCGAACCCCGCAGCTTCTCCTTCAACAGCACCTACGGCGCCTGCCCGGAGTGCCACGGCCTCGGCAGCATCTACGACTTCGATCCGGCCAAGATCATCAACGACTGGTCCAAGCCCCTGCTTGACGGCGCCCTCGGACCCGGTTCCGCCTCGCAGTATCTGCACCGCCTCATCCGCATCGCCGCCGACCGCTACAAAATCGATCTCCAGAAGCCCTTCGAGCAGCTTCCGCAAAAGCAGCAGGACCTCCTGCTCTATGGACCGCCCCAGGCCGAAGCCCCCCGCACCGGCTTCCACGGCATCCTGGCCTGGCTCCGCGACTCGCTCGAGGAAGCCCGCTCCGACTCTTACCGCGAGTGGATGATGCAGTACATGTCGGCCTCCGAGTGTCCTGTCTGCCACGGCCGCCGCCTGCGCCCCGAGTCCCTCGCCGTCAAAATCGACGGCATGTCCATCGCCGACTTCACCGCGCTGCCCCTGGTGCGCGCCCTCGACCGCGCCCGCAACATCGGTTTCACCGCCCGCGAGGCCCTCATCGCCGAGCGGCTCCGTAAGGAAATCGTTGAGCGCCTGCAGTTCCTCAACGCCGTCGGCCTCAGCTACCTCTCTCTCGACCGCAATGCCGCTACTCTCTCTGGCGGCGAAGGCCAGCGCATCCGCCTCGCCACCCAGATCGGCTCCCGCCTCCGCGGCGTCCTCTACGTCCTCGACGAGCCCTCCATCGGCCTGCACCAGCGCGACAATCAGCGGCTCATTCACGCCCTCGAATCCCTGCGCGACCTCGGCAACACCGTCCTCGTCGTCGAGCATGACGAGGAAACCATCCGCCACGCCGACTATGTCCTCGACCTCGGCCCCGGCGCCGGACGTCTCGGCGGCCAGGTCGTCGCCGAAGGCACGCCCGCCGACATCATGCACGCGCCGGCCTCCCTCACCGGCCGCTATCTCTCCGGTGAGATCTCCACCCTGCAGCGCCTGGTGCCCCGCCCGGCCAGCGGTAAATGGATCACCGTCGAAGGCGCGCGCAGCCACAACCTGCAGAACCTCACCGTCAAATTCCCCGTCGGAGTGATGACCGTGGTCACCGGCGTCTCCGGCTCCGGCAAGAGCACCCTGGTCAACGACATCCTCTACCGCGCCCTCGCGAAGGAGCTCTACGGCTCCCGCGAAGCCCCCGGCGAGCACACGCGCATCAAGGGCTTCGACCAGCTCGACAAGGCCATCCGCATCGACCAGTCGCCCATCGGCCGCACTCCACGCTCCAATCCCGCCACCTATACCGGCGTCTTTACCGCCATCCGCGACCTGTTCGCCATGCTCCCGGAATCCCGCGAGCGCGGTTACAAAGCCGGCCGCTTTTCCTTCAACGTCCAGGGGGGACGCTGCGAAGCCTGTCAGGGCGAAGGCCAGCGTCGCATTGAGATGAATTTCCTTCCGGACGTCTACGTCCAGTGCGAAGTGTGTAACGGACGCCGTTACAACCAGGAAACGCTGGCGGTCAAGTTCAATGGCTATTCCATAGCCGACATCCTCGACCTCACCATTGAGGACGCGCTCCCGGTGCTCGGGGACATCCCCCAGGCGCGCCAGAAGCTCGAAACCCTCGTGGACGTCGGCCTCGGCTACATCCACCTCGGCCAGGCGGCCACCACCCTCAGCGGCGGCGAGGCCCAGCGCATGAAGCTGGCCCGCGAGCTCTCCAAGCGCCAGACCGGCCGCACCCTCTATCTGCTCGACGAGCCCACCACCGGCCTCCACTTCGACGACGTCCGCAAGCTCCTCGAAGTGCTCCACCGCCTCACCGATCTCGGCAACACCGTCATCATCATCGAGCACAACCTCGACGTCATCCGCAACGCCGACTGGATCATCGATCTCGGCCCCGAAGGCGGAGAGGGCGGCGGCCGCATCGTCGCCGAAGGCCCACCGGAGCAGGTGGCGGCCATCCCCCATTCGTATACTGGCCAATTTCTCCGGCCCTTTTATGCTGGAGCCAGCGGCTTAACGACCGGCGGCACACCGCCCACCAACGGAAACCGCCAACGGCGCCCGCGAACCGCCGAAAGGAAAAAAGAGACGGTGCAATGATCGACGCCGATCCCAGTCAGCAGCCGCTGCCCGATGCAGATCCGGAGCCCCGTTTCACCGAGCCGCACGACACCGGCGAGGTCGATCTCCCGTCCGCTCCCGTCAACGACCCCGGCTATCTCTGGCGTCCCATGGAGCCCCCCGTTGTTCTTGTGGAGCCCGAACCCGCGCCGCCTCCGCCTCCCCGGCTCATTCCCAACCTCGGGCATTCTCTCGTCTTCTTCGTTCTTCTCATTCCCGCCTTCCTCGGCGGATGGATCGTCACCTTTGGCATCCTGAGCCTGGTGCTGCGCACCGTTCCCACCCAGGGCATCATCCTGCGTGTCGGGCACGAAGTCAGCTATGCCATTACCGCCCAGGCCGCAGCCTACGGCATTCAGTGGGGCCTGGCCGCTCTGGTCTTTTCGCTGTGGTGGAGCAAATCCCTCCTGCGCGGCGTTCAGTGGAACGGCGCGGCCGCCCGCCGCTGGCTCCTGCGTCTCGCCCTGCTCGGCGTTGGCACCGGTCTGGTCATCACCCTGGCCGGCAATTTCCTGCCCATGCCGAAAGCTCCGCCCATCCTGAAAGACCTCACCAATTCCAGAGCAGGCGCATGGATGCTGATGGCCTTCGGCATCACCCTCGCTCCGCTCACTGAAGAACTGGCCTTCCGCGGCTTCCTGCTGCCCAGCCTGGTGAACGTCTTCCGCTGGCTCCAGCGCCGCGGCTCGATGAGCGAAACGTCGGTCCGCGCCATCGGCATCCCCATCGCCATCCTGCTCACGTCAGTTCCCTTTGCCATGATCCACGCCGAGCAGGTCTCCGGCTCCTGGGGACCGCTGCTCCTCATCGGCATGGTCAGCGTGGTCCTGTGCATCATCCGCCTCGCTACCAGTTCCGTTGCCTGCAGCGTTGTGGTGCACATGTTCTATAACCTCACCCTGTTCTCCGGCCTGCTCGTGCAAACCGACTTCTTCCGCCACCTGGGCAAGCTGAAAGGCTAAGCGGACACCCGCACGCGCCACCCATCATCTGTGGCGTCCGTCACTTCCTCGCAACGCGTCCCGCGATAGCCTGACTCCGATGAACGACATCGGCCGACTCTTCCAGGCGTTCGTTGCCCCCGCCATCTTCTTCTCGGCCACCGCTCTCTTCATCCTCTCCATCAATGTGCGGCTCATGGGCATCGTCAGCCGCCTGCGGCAGTACGTCCAGGCGCGGCACGAAGCCGTGAGGAACGGCCACCAGGCCGAAGCCGACGCCTGCACCGCTCAGATCCAGTCCATGGAGCAGCGCGCCGAGATGATTCGCCGCACCTTTCTCCTCAGTCTCATCGCTCTCGTCGGCACATTGCTGTCCTGCCTGCTCCTCGGCTTCGGCCTCTACTGGAAACCCGCCGCTCTCGGCGCCGCCGCGGTCTTTGTTGCCGCGATGATTGCCCTGCTCGCCGGCGTCCTCTACTACATCCGCGAAGTCACCGTCGCCCTCAGCTCCGTCCGCCAGGAAGCCGTCGACGAGCGCTTCGAATTTCCTGAACCGGAACTCCAGGACCGAAGCATCTTCTAAGCGCTCGCCTCAGAACCGGAAAGCCGAGATCTCGATGCGGTCCCGATCTCTCTGTGTCCTCTGTGGCCTCTGTGGTGAATCGCATTTCGTTTTCCCTAATGGGCGACGGCCCGGCTCCCGGGGTGACCAAAGAACCTGCTTTCGCCTCTGTCGAGCCCCGATTCCCCGCCTGCTATCCTCAACCCATCCATGCCCGGCTCCGACTCACCGGCAGCTCCGCGTCACCCTCCGGCCATCCGCACCGCAGGCATCGCCCTCTTTCTTCTCACCACCCTCAATCTCTTCAACTTCATTGACCGCTATGTGCTGCCCGGCGTCCAGCCGCTCATCCAGCGTGATTTCCGCATCAACGACGCCCAGGCCGGCCTGCTCACTTCCGCCTTCTTCTTCACCTACATGTGCATCGCGCCGCTCACGGGATGGCTCGGCGACCGCCTTCCCCGCAAGCCGCTCATCATCGCCGGCGCGCTCATCTGGAGCGCCGCCACGCTCCTCACCGCCACCGTCCACAGCTACGACACGCTGCTCATCCGCCACGCCGCCGTCGGCATTGGCGAAGCCACCTTCAGCATCTTCGCCCCCGCGCTCCTCGCCGACTTCTACCCCGAAGAAGATCGCAACCGAGTCCTCAGCATCTTCTACATCACTATCCCCGTCGGCGGCGCTCTCGGCTATCTGCTCGGAGGCGTCCTCGGCCAGCACTACGGCTGGCGCATGCCCTTCTACATCGCCGCCGCTCCCGGCGTCCTCATCGCGCTCCTTTTCTGGATCTTCGTGCGCGAGCCTCAGCGCGGCAGTGCCGACACCCTCCAGCCCACCGCCGCCCGCACCAGCTTCCGCGGCCTCTTCCGCAACCCCGCCTACTGGACCGCCACCCTCGGCATGGCCATGTGGACCTTTGCTGTCGGCGGCATCTCCACCTGGCTGCCCACCTTCCTCACCCGCTTTGCCGGATACTCCGTCGCCGGCGCCGGCCTCACCGCCGGAGAAATCACCGCCATCGACGGCCTCCTCGCCACCATCGCCGGCGGCTGGCTCGCGCAGATGTGGCTCAAACGCAATCACCGCGCCCTCTACCTCGTCTCCGCGTTCGGCGCGCTGCTCGCGATCCCCTTCGCCGCCTCCGTCTTCTTCGGACCCGCGCGCTGGCTCATTCCCGGCGCCTACGCCGCCGAGTTCTTCATATTCCTCAACACCGGTCCGCTCAACGCCGCCATCGTGAACTCCGTCGCCGCGCCCATCCGCTCCACCGCCATCTCCGTCAACCTCTTTACGATTCACTTCCTGGGCGACGCCTTCTCGCCGGGCTTGATCGGACACATCTCCGACCACACCAACCTCCGCATCGGTCTCGGCTCGACCCTCTTTGCGCTCGCCGTTTCAGGCATCATCCTCTTCAGCGGATCCCGCTTCGCGCCGCGCCTCCCCGACCTCGAACCCGGCGCGGCCGCTCACTAGCCCAATGCACTGGCCTCTCCTGATCGCCACCGCGCTGAGCAGCGTCATCCTCGCCGTCTGGACCCAGCGCGCCGTCGCCGCCCAACGCAATCTGCCCCGCATCCCCAACCTCCTCGACCAAGGCGACCCGCAACCTGTACCCCGCACCCTGCACCCTGTACCCTCCCTCACCGTCATCGTCCCCGCCCGCAACGAAGCTGCTGCCATCGAAGCCTCTCTGCGCTCGCTCCTCGCGCAGACCATCCCCCTCGAAATTCTCGCCGTGGACGACCGCTCCACCGACGCGACCGGCGATTTCATGGATCGCGTCGCCGCCGAGCCTCAGCCTGATGGCAAATTCCTTTCCGTCATCCACGTCGACGCCCTGCCCGCCGGCTGGCTCGGCAAGAATCACGCCATGGCCCTCGCAGCGCGCCAAACCGGAACCCCCTGGCTCCTGTTCACCGACGGTGACATCCTCTTCCAGCCCGACACCCTCGAGCGCGCGCTGCGTTTTGCCGAACAGGACTCTGCCGACCACGTCGTCCTCCTCCCGACCCTGATCCTGAAGACCGCCGGGGAAAAGATGATGGCCGCCGCCTTCCAGTCGCTCACCCTCCTCGCCTGGCGTCCCTGGAAAGTCGCCGACCCCAAAGCCAGCAAGGAATCCATCGGCACGGGCGCCTTCAACTTCGTCCGCGCCGAAGCCTATCGCGCCATCGGCGGCTTTGAAGCCTTCCCCATGGAAGTCCTCGAAGACCTCCGCCTTGGCCGCGAGATCAAGCACCGCGGCTTTCGCCAGCGCATGGTCCTCGGCCGCGACCTCATCCGCCTGCACTGGGCCCCCGGTGCCTTCGGCATGGTCAACAACCTCACCAAAAACATCTACGCCACCTTCCGCTTTCGCTTCGTGCTGTTCTTCGCAGCCTGGCTCGCCCTGCTTGTCTTCTGCGGCGTCCCTCTCGCCGGACTCTTCGCCCCCTCCGCGCTCATCCGCATCTTCAGCGTCCTCTCGCTGCTGATGGTGGCCCTTCTCTACCAGCAGGCCTCGCGCTTCTATACCCGGATCAACCTCGTCTGGGTCCTTGCCTTCCCCGTCGCGCTAGGCCTGGTCCTCTACGCCATGCTCCGCTCCATGATCCTTACCCTCACCCAGGGCGGAGTCGTCTGGCGCGGCACCTTCTACTCGTTAAGGGACCTCCGCCGCAACCTCGGGCCTCTGCGGTAAATTGCGGCGTAGACTGAACTCAGTCAGCATGCCTCCCACGACAAAGATCGCCAAACCGCCCACACGACCGAAAGCGAAGCGGAGGCAGCAGCCTGACGGAGCCGAGCGCAGGCGGATTCAAGCGCTCCACCAGCGCGATCTCAAGCTCATCAATGCTGCAGCCGATCAGCTGAACCGTGAAGCTCTTGACGCCCTCCGCGATCAAGCGGATTGGCCGGAGCCGCCGTCACTCCACGAACTCCGCAGGCTGTAACCCGCAACCTGTCACCTGTACCCTGGCCTGTACCCTGTCCCCCGCACCCTGTACCCTGTAATAGAGGTCCCCATGCCGGAAACCCAGCGCCGCAAGACCGTTACGGTGAAGATTGGCCACGTCCGCGTCGGCTCGGATGCCCCCGTCGTCGTCCAGTCGATGACCAATACCGACACCGCCGACGCCGCTTCGACCATCCAGCAGGTCGCCGAGCTCGTCGAGGCCGGTTCCGAGCTGGTCCGCGTCACGGTCAACAACGACGAGGCAGCGAAGGCGGTCCCGGCCATCGTCGAAGGCCTCGCGAAGCGCGGCATCCAGGTCCCCATCATCGGCGACTTCCACTACAACGGCCATCTGCTGCTGAAGAAGTATCCCGCCTGCGCCCAGGCCCTCGCCAAATACCGCATCAATCCCGGCAACGTCTCCATCGGCCGTAAAGACGACGACAACTTCCGCACCATGATCGAGTGCGCGGTCGAGAACGATAAGCCCGTCCGCATCGGCGTCAACTGGGGCTCGCTCGACCAGGCCCTGCTCACCCGCCTCATGGACGAGAACTCGAAGCGCTCCGATCCCGTCCCGGCCCGCGACGTCATGCTCGAGGCCATGTGCCGGTCGGCCCTCGATTCGGCGGCCGCCGCCGAGCGCTACGGCCTCCCGCACGACCACATCATCATCAGCGGCAAAGTCTCCGGCGTCCGCGACCTCATCGACGTCTACACCATGCTCGCCGGCCGCTGCGATTACCCGCTGCACCTCGGCCTGACCGAGGCTGGCATGGGCATGAAAGGCATCGTCGCCTCGACAGCCGGCCTTGCGCCGCTGCTGCTCCAGGGCATTGGCGACACCATCCGCGTCTCGCTCACGCCCAAGCCCGGCTCCAGCCGGACTGAGGAAGTGCTCACCGCCCAGCAGATCCTGCAGTCGCTCAGCATCCGCAGCTTCACCCCCCAGGTCACCGCTTGCCCCGGCTGCGGACGCACCACCAGCACCTTCTTCCAGGAGCTGGCCCAGCAAATCCAGGATTACCTTCGCACCTCCATGCCGGTCTGGCGCGAACAATACCCGGGCGTCGAAGAGCTCAAGCTCGCCGTCATGGGCTGCGTCGTCAACGGACCGGGCGAGTCGAAACACGCCAACATCGGCATCTCCCTTCCCGGCACCTTCGAGGAGCCCAAGGCCCCGGTCTACGTCGACGGCCGCCTCATGACGACCCTCCGCGGCGACACCATCGTCCAGGACTTCCAGAAGATCCTCGACGAATACGTCAGGAGCCACTACGGCTCCAGAGAACTCGAAACAACCGCAGTCTAGCCCGCAATTCTCGCAGGCGGCCAACCGCCTCTGTGTTCTCTGTGTCCTCTGTGGTGAGACTCCGGGTGCCCCATTCAAGCCCTCTTCTGCCACCACCGTTACGAAGGATTCAATTCCGGGCCCCCTCCCACCCACTCACCCCTGCACATCTCCCCGCCAATGCCTTACCATGCAGAGTCGTCCCGGGGAACGCCATGACGCACTACTCCACCCTGCATACCCATACCGACGCCGGCATCCACACCATCCTTCTGAACCGCCCCGACAAGCGCAACGCACTCACCCAGCAGCTGATCGAAGACCTGACCGACGCTCTCGAATCCGCCGCCGCCAACCCCGCCTGCCGCGTCGTGATCCTCAGCGGCGCCGGTTCAGCCTTCTGTGCCGGCCTCGACCTCGAACAACTGCGCGCCATGGCCGAAAAATCCGCCCAGCAGCCTGACGACTACCGCGCCGACGCCGAGCGCATTGCCACCCTCCTGCGCACGCTCCTCAGCCTTCCGCTGCCGACGATCGCCGCCGTGAATGGCCCCGCCATCGCCGGGGGCATGGGTATCGCCACCCTGTGCGATTTCACTCTCGCGGTCCCCGAAGCCAAATTCGGCTATACCGAAGTCCGCATCGGCTTTATCCCCGCCATCGTCTCCGCCTTTCTGCGCGCGCAGATCGGCGACAAGCGCAGCCGCGACCTCCTCCTCACCGGCCGCCTGCTCTCTGCCGATGAGGCGCACACCCTGGGCCTCGTCACCCGCATCGTCCACGAGCCGGAGCTGATGGCGGAAGCCCGCGCCCTCGCCACTCGCCTCCTGCGCAACAGCCCCGCCGCCATGGAAGCCACCAAGCGCCTGCTCGGTAAATTTGCCGACCGCACGCTTTCCGACGACATCGAGGCCGCCATCCTGGCCAGCATTCAGGCTCGCTCCACCGACGATTTCCGCGAAGGCCTTCAGGCCTTTCTCGAGAAGCGCGACCCGCAGTGGCCATCCCTGCGCCACCCAAAAGCCCCCCGCCACGCCTGACCACTCGGCTTCCATAGCCACTTTCCTGTCCAGATTGGTTTCTCTGCAAGACCACTTGCACCGGAATTACCATAGCCACTACCATCCGTCCAAATGGGTGAAATGTCCTCAGGCATCCTCCCGGTAATCCCCATTGACCGCGCGGCCGACATGCCCCTGCATCGCCAGGTGTATGCGGGCTTCCGCAACGCGATCCTGCGCGGAGACTTAGCCGCGGGCCAGCAGGTTCCCTCCAGCCGCTCTCTCGCCACCGAGCTCGAAATCTCCCGCTTCCCCGTCCTCGACGCCTACGCCCAGCTGCTGGCGGAGGGCTACTTCGAAACCCGGGTCGGTGCGGGAACCTTCGTCTCCGCCGCCATCCCTGCCCAGCGGCCGCAGCCCCAGACGGCAAGTCCCCGGCCCGTTGCCCCGCGCCCCACGTCGCGGCGATCCCTGCTCTTCCCTCCCCGCGAGCCTCTCCCCTGGCGGAACGGCTGGGGCTCCTTCGGCGTTCATCAGCCGGCGCTCGATCAGTTCCCGTTTGAGATATGGTCGCGGCTGGTCTCGCGCCACGCTCGCGACCCGCGCATCAATGTCATGCGCATCGATCCTCTGGGATTGCCGTCTTTCCGCGATGCCATCTGTTCCTACCTCCGGACCGCGCGCGCCGTGCGCTGCGATCCAGGACAGATTATGGTCGTCGCCGGATCCCAGCAGGCGCTCGACATCACCGCACGCGTCCTTCTCGACCCCGGCGATGCGGTCTGGATCGAAGAGCCCTGTTACTCCCTGGTGCGCGCCCTCCTGCTCGGTTCCGGCTGCCGGACGGTTCCCGTGCCGGTGGATACCGAAGGCATGGACGTCGATGCCGGCATGCGCCTCGGACCGGACGCCCGCGTGGCCTTTGTCACCCCGTCGCACCACTATGCTCTGGGCGTCACCATGAGCGCCTCGCGCCGCTTCCAGCTGCTGGAATGGGCGCAACGCGCCTCGGCCTGGGTTGTCGAAGACGATTACGACAGCGAATACCGCTTCGAGAGCATGCCCATTCCGTCGCTGCAGGGCCTTGACCCCGACAATCGCGTCATCTACATCGGCACCTTCAGCAAGGTGCTTCGCCCGTCGCTGCGTCTCGGCTACATCGTCATTCCTCCCGATCTGGTGGAGCGGTTTACGGCGGTTCGGTTCGCCATGGACATCTTCCCGCCCTACCTCTTTCAGGAGGTGATGACGGACTTCATGCGCGCCGGGCACTTCGGCCGGCACATCCGCCGCATGCGCACGCTCTATAAGGGACGCCGGACGGCGTTGGTGGACTGCCTTCGCCGGGAATTCGGCGACCTGCTGCAGATCCACGGGTCCGAAGCCGGCATGCACCTCACCGTCACCCTGCCGCCCGGCTTCAGCGACGTCGAGATCGCCACGCGCGCCGCCCAGGAGAAGCTCTGGCTCTGGCCGCTGTCGCTCTGCTACACCGGAACTCCTGCGCAGCAGGGCTTTCTGCTCGGCTACGCCAATACGCCGGAGGAGCATATGGCCGCGGCGGTCCGGCACCTGCGGCTGATTCTGGCTCTCTGACGATGTGCGGGTCCTGAACTGGTTATGACAAATCCCGGGCGAGTGGCTATGGAAGACGCGCAGCTTTCAGGCCCAGACTCATTCCATCGCCTTTCTCCCCGGAGGTGCGATCATGCGAATCCATTGGCTCGCCGCAGGGACCCTCACCCTGGCCGCCGGTCTTCTGTGTGCGACTCCTGTCGCGTTTGCGTCGGCTGAAGCCGTTCCCCAGTTTGCTTCCAGCGTGGCCCTCGAGACCATGCCCGCGGAGACGCGCGGCGATCTGTTCATGGCCCGCGGCCAGTATGTGCAGGCGGTGGACGCCTATCGCCAGGTCTCCCCGATGACGGCGATTGTGTGGAACAAGCTCGGCATCGCATGGCACCACCTTTCCGCGGTCGACGAAGCGAAGCGGGACTACGAGCGGGCGCTGCTCATCCGCCCCAACTATGCCGAGGCCATCAATAATCTTGGCGCGGCCTACTTCGAGCAGAAGAACTATAAGAAGGCCATCCGGCTCTACCGCCACGCGCTGGAGCTCATGCCGAACTCGGCGGTGATCGCCGCCAACCTGGGCACCGCGTATTTTGCCCGGGGCAAGTACAAGCCCGGTATCGTGGCGTACCGCAAGGCCTTCGATCTGGACCCCGGCGTCTTCTCCAACCAGGAGACAAGCGTTCAGGGACCCACGGAGCCGACCGACCGCGCCCAGCAGGACTACTGTCTGGCCGAGCTCTTCGCACAGGCGGGCATGAAAGAGTCGGCCATCGACTATCTGCGCCGCGCGTTTGACGAGGGCTTCCGCGACCGCAACCGGGTGATGCAGGACGCGGTCTTCGCCCAGCTGCGCAAGACCGCCGACTTCGCCCACCTCATGGCCGAGCAGAAGCTGCGCTAGCCCCAGCGAAGGCCCCCAGGGCGAGCGTCGCCGGGTGCCGGGTGCCCCAGTCCCGGGTGCCCCGGTGCCGGCTGCCCTGGTGCCGGGATCCGGGATCCGGGTGCCCCATGTCTGCCGCCTTTGGCAGACATGGGAAGCCGAGACGTCCACCCTGGGACGCGCCGCTCCCGGCACCCACACAAACGGTCGCACGACACTCGTGAGTCGCCACGAGCAGGTTTTGTATCAGGGCACGGCTTCAGTCGCGCCGACAAGGCCCCCAAATGAACCCGGGCTTCAGCCCCTGCGCATTGCCGGAGTGCCGGGTGCCGGGATCCGGAGTGGCGGGTGCCGGAGTGCCGGGTGCCCCATGTCTGCCGCATTTGGCAGACATGGGAAGCCGAGACGTCCACCCTGGGACGCGCCGCTCCTGAACCAGCACTCAGACGCGCAAACAGAACGGTGGCGTCTCCTCGCAGGCGAGGAGACGCCAGGGCACGAGGGTGGGCAGCCGGGGTCCTGGCGAAACATCGTTTCGCCGGGGTGGCTATGCAGGTGCTCAGAGGATCGCTCCCCTCACCCACCAGCACAAGGGCAGGAACCCACTCAGACGCGCAAACAGAACGGTGGCGTCGCCTCGCAGGCGAGGAGACGCCAGGGCACGAGGGCGGGCAGCCGGGATCCTGGCGAAACATCGTTTCGCCGGGGTGGCTATGCCGGCGCTCAGAGGATCGCTCCCCTCACCCACCAGCACAAGGGAAAGAACCCACCCACGACGCGCAAACAGAACGGTGGCGTCGCCTCGCAGGCGAGGAGACGCCAGGGCACGAGGGTGGGCAGCCGGGGTCCTGGCGAAACATCGTTTCGCCGGGGTGGCTATGCAGGTGCTGAGGACCGGCTATCACTGGCGAGAGGTCCTGTCAGGCTAGCCCGTTTTACGGCAACTTGGTGACACGGATCGTTGAAGACTGGCCGACATTTGAGGATCTATTTGGATACCCTGATGTAACCGGCTCGACAAAAGCAACTCTGGGGGGCAGTGTTGAATCCGCCAAAGCTGTCGGTTAAGCCTTCCCCGCTGCGAGCGGCTCCTGTGCCTTTTCCTTTTTCTCTTCTTCCTCGATAGCCTTAAGCAGTTCCTGATTATTATGTGCGGCAAGCCAATCGCGGCACGCAAGCACAATCTCGAACTGCCGCTGAAGATATTTCTTCGTCACGCGCCGCCCGAAATTATCGTTCAGGTAGCGTGCCGGATGAGCGAGATTACGCATCATGCGCGCTACTTCAGCATAATCTCCGACGCGGGCCTTCCCGCTGTTCCAGTCTTCTCCCAGCTTCAGCCCGGCCGGCAACCATCCTGCTGCCTTGGCAACGGCAATAAGCTCGGCCAGATCCCATTTTAGGAGTGGTTTGGGCTTGCCATTCCTGTGCGGCACCCTGCCTGTGCGCTCCGCATCGCTATCATACAAACTGATAATCAGGATGAGGATGTTTTCTAGCGAAGAGCCAAGCATGACACATCCCGCGAGGTACGCTTCTGCTTCCTCGCAGCGTTTCGCTTCTTTCCAGTAGAAGCGGTTCAGGCGCCAGAGCTCCTTTTCTTGATCTTCGGTAAGTGTTTGAAATGGCATCTTGGGCTAATTCCTCGGATCAAAGCATTTCGAATCCGCATTATTGTCAGTCGCAGTGAATATTGAGCCGGTAGGCAGCCTAACAAGGCTAGAAAAGGACTCCCAGCAAACGGCAGGCCGAACGCTATCCGACCTAGCAATAATAGATCTTACCGGCGGGCTAAGGCGCCAATGCGCAGGAGAAGGCAGATTGGTAAAGAATGTGGATCTCAATGATTTTAGAGCCGTCAGGCGTGTGTTGGAGCCAGACGATTTCGCGCTGACGGACGGGATACCTGACCCACCGCCCACAGACCTGATCGACCGAGAGTCCTGGGAGCACATTATGACACTGCCGGGCCACGTGGCAATCACAACGACCAGCTATCAAGGCTCGCGGATATCACTCATGAACGACCTGTCTTCGGAATGGGTCTTCTCGATGCCCCTACATGGCATCACCGGCCACGCAATGAGCATCATTTGGGATAGTCTCGAATCGTCAATCTTCAATACTGTCCACGGTCATTACAAGACAGCCATGACGATACTACGTGCGGCTCTGGAGACAAGCGTCTTCGCAGCAAGATGCGCGCTGGCCAATGATCATGCACGATGGAAGCGATGGAATGGCGGCGCTGACTATAAGTTCGGCAATGCCTGCGAAGAAATCCTGCAGCTACCGAACGTAAAGGTGAGAGAGGACGAGGTGGCGGGACAAGTAGGGATTGGGATTTTCAAGGGGAGCACGCCGAGGGCGCACGATGCGTGGGCGCGCACGCTCTATGCTCGATTATGCCGCTACAGTCATGCCAGAGGCGATACGACTGATGCTTCAATCTGGAAGAGCACCGGACCGGTCTACTCAGGCGATGGGCTCAAAGCTTGCTATGAGAGTTTTCTGGAAACCTACACGCTCATGCTTTTGCTGGCTAAATGGGGCCAGGGCCGACTAGGATTGAAACGCAACGGGAGACTTATACTGCGGCACGACAATCTACCAGTCTATTTAAAGAGGCCGTTTTCTGATGTGGCGGTTTGCTATCGAGATCTGTTGTGGAAGGCCCGCGCTCGTCGAGTCCGCAGAATACGTCCTCAGGATGACCAGAGGAGGGGCAATCGCCCGCAAAGAGCGATGCAATTCTGAAAATTCGCATCAGCCGGTTGGAATTTCGTTTGTCGCACAATAGCTCCAAACTGCAATCCAATTGCGTTCCCTGAAACTGACCAGTGTTCCGCGATCCACCTTGACGCATAGTCGCCTACGCTGACTTGTGCCCGTCCCGATCAGAGAGGGAGCGCGCAGGTGGGCGAGCGGCAAATCGCCAACGCGCCCATTGATCCCCCATTGGTCCCGATAAGTCGGCCAGTCAGAAGCTAAAAGCCTCACATCCCTCCCCGCGCCGTGCGTCTAAATCCACCCCTTACTTTCGTACCGTCCGCCCCTCACTTTCCCCTTGCCTTAACCTTCGCGTCTTGACATCCTGATCACAGTTCGAATCAGGTCCACCCGAAGCCTCGCCAAAAGCGAGGCTTCTTCCGTTATGGAGGCTCTTGCCTTGACTCCCTGCCGATTCACCCTCGACAATGGCCAGCCCTGCGGCAACTTTGCCCAGACCTTCTCCCACTTCTGCCGCCACCACTCCCCGGAAGCGCTCCGCCGGCGCGGCCCCAAAACCCGGTCGTTCGATCCGGACGATCCCAAAACCGAGCGCGCCGCCCTTAGCCTCTACTGGCGCGGCCTCCACGACCGCATCCCCCGCTTCGAGGCCGACGAGCTCCAGGACATCGTCGGCAGTCTCATGACTGGAGTCGCCGAGCACCATCTCTCCCACCGCTCCGCCGGCCGCCTCCTCGAGGCCGTCGAGAACCGCCGCAGGGTCCTCGAAGCCCGGACTCTGGTCCAAAACGTCCTCGATTGCACTGACGCCATCCAGTCCAGGCTCGCGCAGAACGGAGGAGCCCCCTCGCAACTAATAGAGCAGCAAGCCCTTGCCGTCAGGGGGTTCCTCCAGAATTTGACAAACGAAGGAGAACAAACCACTTAGCCGGAGTTAACCCAAAAAAATTTCAGCGTGCGGCGGTCTGACGCCGTCTCTGCTCGCTGGCTTTCATCGCTTCGCTCATGTCTCCGACGGGGCGAATCTCGAAGGTATTGCCGTAGCGCAGCGCCGGATGCTGCGACATGAGCTGGACCGCGTGATTCATGTCTCTGGCCTCAAGGACGAGAATGCCGCCGAGCTGCTCCTTGGTTTCCGCGAAAGGACCGTCGGTGGTCGCCACCTTGCCGTTCTTCCAGGATACGGTCAGCGCCGTCTCCGAGCCCTGCAGCGCTTCGCCTCCGCCCCAGTGCCCGTTGGAACGAAGATGGTCGTCGTAGGCAAAGCAGGTGTCGAACATGGCGTTTTGTTCGGCCTCGGGCATGCCATCGAATTTGGCCTTGTCGTAGTAGCCCAGACAGATATATTTCATGACTCTTCTCCTTAACGTCGGATGGGGAGCGTGCCGCAGACCGCGCGCGCCTGCGGCTGGCTCCATCGTTCTTCTGCCGTATAGTCGCCGGCGCGGCGTGAAATCGACAGCCCGGGGCAAAATTATTTTTTATTTCAGTTCGCGAATCCGGGTCTGCAGGAACTGCCGCTCCGGCTCCTGGTGGGTGAGCGCCAGCGCCTTCTCATAGGAGGAGCGAGCCTCAGCCGTTCTGCCGAGCCTTCGGCACATGTCGGCGCGGGCGGCGTGGGCCAGGTAGTAATGGGTCAGCTCGCCGTGCTCGAGCAGGGCGTCGATCCGGGCCAGTCCGGCCTCAGGACCGTCGCGCATGGCGATGGCCACGGCGCGATTGAGATGGACGACGGGCGAGGGCTGGATGCGGACCAGCTGGTTGTAGAGCGCGACAATCCGATGCCAGCCGGTGGCGGCGGCGGTTTCCGCCTGGGCATGGACGGCGGCAATGGCGGCCTGCAGGGTGTAGGGGCCGACACGCGGGGAGCCGAGGGCCCGCTCGACCAGGGCCACGCCTTCGGCGATCTGTTCGCGGTTCCAGAGCGAGCGGTCCTGGTTTTCGAGCAGGACCAGCTCTCCGGAGGGAGAGGTTCTGGCGGCGCGGCGGGATTCCTGGAGCAGCATGAGGGCGAGAAGGCCGGTGACTTCCGGCTCGGGCTGGAGTGCGATCAGAAGCCGCCCCAGCCGAATGGCCTCGCCGGTGAGCTCGGCGCGAGTGACCTCGGCACCGGCGGCGGCGGAGTAGCCCTCGTTAAAGACGAGATAGATGACCTGCAGCACGGCGTCGAGGCGGCCGGGGAGCTCCTGGGGCGCGGGCACCTCATAGGGAATGGCGGCCTCGCGGATCTTCGTTTTGGCGCGGACGATGCGCTGGGCAAGGGTCGCCGGCGTGACGAGAAACGCGCGGGCAATCTCCTCGGTGGTGAGGCCGCAGATTTCGCGGAGGGTGAGCGCGACCTGGGCTTCGGGAGGCAGAGCGGGATGGCAGCAGGTGAAGATGAGGCGGAGGCGATCGTCCTCGATCTCATCCTCCGCGGTGTCGCCATCTTCGCCGGGCGGCGAAGAGATGCGGGATTCGATATGGGCGATGAGATCGGGCTGGGCTCCATCGAAACGCGCGCGACGCCGAAGGGCGTCGATGGCCTTGAAGCGCGCGGTTGAGATGAGCCAGGGGCGGGGCTTCTCGGGGATGCCGGCGAGAGGCCAGGACTCGAGAGCTGCGGCGAAGGCCTCGTGCATCGACTCTTCGGCGAGATCGAGGTCTCCGAGGAGGCGCACCAGGGTGGCCAGAACCCGGCCCGACTCGGCGCGGTAGAGCGTCTCAAGGGTCCTGCTGAGCTCTTCGGAGACAGGCGGCGACATCACCGCCAACCTAGCAAACGGGGGAGCCGGGCACAACTGGCCTGGCTGGCTGGCGGCGTGGGGGCGTCCGCCCGAACCACGATGCCTTGACCTTCTACACATGGCAGAGGTATATGTAGAAGGCACAGGTATGAAGAAAAGCGACGACCGTTTCGAACTTCCCCAGGGAACGCTGGACCTGCTGATCCTGCGGGTGGTCGGGCTTGGGCCGATTCACGGCTACGCCATCGCGCAGCGCATCCAGCAGATGTCGCGCGATGCGCTGCAGGTGCAGCAGGGATCGCTGTATCCGGCGCTGCATCGCCTGCAATACAGAAAGTTCCTCGCGGCTCGCTGGAAGCCGACCGATACCGGACGGGAGGCCAAGTTCTACGAGCTCACCGCCAAAGGGCGAACCCACCTGCTGGCCGAAACCGAGAACTGGGCCCGGCTGACGGACATTGTGGGGCTGATCTTCAAGGGAACCGTGGAGGACAACCGATGAGCTGGCTGGGCAGGCTCTTCAGGCGCAGGCAGATGGAAGCCGAGCTGGACAAAGAACTCCGCTTCCACTTCGAATCGCAGGTTGCGGATAAGGTTCGCAGCGGGATACCGGAGGCCGAGGCGCGGCGCCAGGCGCGCCTTGAATTCGGCGGCATCGAGCAGATCAAGGAAGACTGCCGCGAGCGGCGCGGAACCATGGGCCTGGAATCGCTGCTGCAGGACGCCCGCTACACGATGCGCCAGATGCGGCATTCGCCGGGATTCGCCGCGGTGGCCATCCTCACCGTCGCGCTGGGCACGGGCGCGACCACGGCGATCTTTACTTTGGTGAATGCGGTGCTGCTCAGGTCGCTGCCCGTGGCCAGACCCGATGAACTGTACCGGATTGGCGACAAGGTGCACTGCTGCATGTGGGGCGGCTACACCCAGTGGGAGGAGTATTCCCTCTTTTCTTACGAGTTGTACCGGCAATTTCGCGATCACACTCCCGCGTTTACCGACCTGGCCGCGTTTGAGGCCGGCAATTCGTCGCTCACCGTCCTGCGCACGGGCAGCGATGAGCCGGCGGTGGGCGTGAACGGCGAATACGTTTCGGGAAACTACTTTCAAACGTTTGGAATCGGCGCCTGGGCAGGCCGGGTGCTCAACCCGAACGACGACCGGGAGGGCAGCGCTCCGGTTGCGGTGATCAGTTATCGCGCGTGGCAGCAGAAGTTCGGCGGCGATCGGTCGATCGTGGGCTCGAGCCTCCTGGTGAATACCCGGAACTTTACGGTTGTCGGCGTCGCGCCTCCAGGCTTCTTTGGCGGCGCTCTGAAGAGCTGGGGGATGCCGGAATTCTGGATTCCGCTCGCGGATGAGCCCATGCTGGCAGGGGCCAACGCGTATCTCCATCAGCCGGCGTCGAACTGGCTCGACGTCATCGGGCGGGTGCGGAAGGGCACGGATCCCGAAGCCCTCGAGGCTCACCTGCGGCTGGAGCTGCGCCAGTGGCAACTGAGCCATTGGTCCGACATGGGACCGCAGGAGAGAGAAGCCTTTCCGAAGCAGGAGCTCCACCTCACTCCCGGCGGCGCCGGCGTAACGCAGATGCGCCAGCAGTATCAGGACGGTCTGCGGCTGCTGCTGATCGCGGCCGGCTGCGTCCTTCTGATTGCCTGCTCCAATCTGGCCAATCTTCTGCTGGTTCGGGGGCTGGCCCACAAGCAGCAGATCTCGGTGCGCATGGCGCTGGGCGCCTCGCGGCTGCGCATGGTTCGTAAGGCTCTGGTGGAGAGCCTGCTGCTCGCGCTGGCGGGCGGCGCGGCCGGTCTGGGGGTGGCTTATGCCGGCACCAGGATGATCCTGCATCTGGCCTTCTCCGGCCCCAACAACTATGTGCCGATTACGGCCGCGCCTTCGCTGCCGGTGCTGCTTTTCGCGCTCGCGGTTTCGGTCGTCACCGGCATCGCTTTCGGCGTGGCGCCCGCGTGGCTGGCCTCGCATGCGGATCCGATGGAGGCGATGCGCGGCGCGAGCCGTTCCACGGCAAAGAAAACCTCTCTTCCGAGGAAGGCGCTGATCGTTGTCCAGGCGGCGCTGTCGCTGGTGCTGCTGAGCGCGGCGGCGATGCTTTCGCAAAGTTTGTACAACCTGGAGTATCGGGATCTGGGCTTCGCCACCCAGGACCGCTTCGTTGCCTGGATCGATCCCGCGCTGGCCGGCTATCAGCCTCCGCAACTGCCGGCACTCTACCAGCGCATTCAGGAGCGGCTCCGGAGCGTCCCCGGCGTCCGCGCGGTCGGCCTCTCCTCGTACGCGCCGATGAGCGGCGATAACTGGAATAACCCCATCCGTGTCGAAGGCAGTTCCGAACCGCGCGCCAGCGATGACAACCAGGCCGCCTTTGCCCGCATCGCTCCAGGCTTCTTTCAAACCCTCCAGGTTCCAATGCTGATGGGCCGTCCCATCACGGAGCAGGACGATGCCGCCTCGCCCCTCGTCGCCGTCATCAACGAGGCCTTCGCGAAAAAGTTCTTCAAAGGAGAGAACCCGCTGGGCAGGCGCTTCGGCAGCGGCGGCATTCAACACGCCCGCGACTATGAGGTGGTGGGGGTCGTTCCCGATATCCGCTACATTGTCGCGGACCGCGACGATATCCGGGCCATGTATTACCTGCCCGAGGATCAGTCTCTTCATTTCACCAAACCGGCGGATATCTCCGGCGAAGGGCGCAGCCATTACCTGTACAACATGGTCCTGTGGGCGCCGGGCAGCCCGCCGGATTTGCGGGCGCGCGTGAATCAGGCACTCGCCGAGATCAATCCCAACCTGAATGTTCAGCTGATGAAGAGCTATGACGAGGCGGTGCATTTCGATTTCGGCCAGGAGACGCTGACCGCGCGGCTGACGTCGGTGTTCGGCGCGATTGCGCTGGTGCTGGCGGTGATCGGCATCTATGGCGTGACCGCGTACAACGTCGAGCAGCGCACCAGCGAGATCGGGGTGCGGATGGCGCTGGGAGCCGACCGCATTTCGGTAGTGAAGATGGTGCTGCGCGGGACCTTTCTGCAGGTGGGCGCGGGCCTGCTGGTGGGGATTCCAGCAGCCATCGCGGCCGGCCATGCGATGGCCAGCCAGCTGTTTTCGGTGCGGCCGTGGAATCCGCTGATCCTGGCCGCTGCGTCGATCGCGCTGGGGCTGGCGGCGGTGATTGCGGCGATCGTTCCCTCGCAGCGAGCCGCGAATGTGGATCCTCTGGAATCGCTGAGAAGTCAGTAGCGCGGATCGACGCGGACTCAGGGGACCACGGTTGAGGCGCGGACGCGGATTGCCTACTATGGGGCGCATGGCGATTCAGCGGATGGAGCATGTGGGCATCGTGGTGGAGGATCTGCAGGCGGCGACGGAGTTCTTTGTCGGCCTGGGGCTGGTTGTGCAGGGCGAGACGCCGGTCGAGGGCCGGTGGGTGGACCGCATCGTGGGACTGGAGGGCGTTCGGGCGGAGATCGCGATGGTGCAGACCGCGGACGGGCACGGACAGCTGGAGCTGACGAAGTTCCACTCGCCGGCGAGTGAGGGCAGCCCGCGGTTCGCGCCGGCGAACACTCCGGGCATTCGCCATGTGGCCTTCCTTGTCGATGACATCGTCGCCGCGGTTGCGGGACTTCGCGCGCGGGGGACGGAGCTCGTGGGCGAGGTGGTGCAGTACGAGCAGAGCTATCGGCTGTGCTACGTCAGGGGGCCGGAGGGAATCATTGTCGAGCTGGCCGAGAAGCTCGGATGAGGCGGGCCGGACCGCGCTCTGCCTTGCCGCCGAGGGTGCGCAAAGTTGCGCCATCCCCGATCCGTAATGACAGCGGCGGTACTCCTGTACCGCTTTTCCTCCGGGGTGCGTCCAAAGGAGTAACTCCCGTCTTCCTTTTTGGGAAAGGGAGTGGTAGAGGTAGGTATGGATACGGTTCCCGCCTCTGGGCTGAATGTGGACGCTGCGCTGCCGCCCCCTCTGCGTCCTTCCGGGGGAGCGGATCATCCAATCGTTATCAGCCTGAGGGACCTGCGCAAGGAGTACGTGACCGGCCGCGGCCGGCTGGTGCTCTTTGAGGGTCTGGACCTCGATGTGGGCGAGGGCGAGATGCTGGCCATTGTGGGCCAGTCGGGCGCGGGTAAAAGCACACTTTTGCACATGTTAGGAGCGCTTGATACCCCCTCGGAGGGTGACGTATACTGCGCCTCAACTCATTTGCAATCGCTGAAAGCCGGACAGGCAGCCGCATTCCGCAATCGCGCAGTCGGCTATGTCTGGCAGTTTCATTATCTTCTGCCGGAATTCACGGCGCTGGAAAATGTCGCCATGCCCCTGCTGGCCAGGGGCGACTCGAAGGCCGAGGCCTTCAGAAGCGCGGAGCAGTGGTTGAGGGAAGTCGAACTCGGTGACCGAGTGTCGCATCGGGCGGGGGAACTGTCCGGTGGTGAACAGCAGCGGGTTTCGCTGGCGCGGGCTCTGGTGACGCAGCCGAAGGTGCTTCTGGCGGACGAGCCGACCGGTGACCTGGACAGTCTAACGGCGGAGATGGTGTTTGGGCTGATCCAGCGGCTGCACCACGAGCACCGGCTGACGTCGGTGATTGTGACGCATAATCTGGCGCTGGCGCGCCGATGTACGAGGGTTTTGCGGCTCGAGAAGGGCCGGTTGGAAGAGGTTTCTCCGCTGGCGGTTTGAAACGGAGAGCCGGATACTGGGTTTGTACGAAACAGGAGGGTCGAAGGCAGTAAGGATGGTTCGACGCTTCTGGAAATTCGGGTGGGATGCAGAGGAGCGTATCCCCCTCAGGGGCCGCCCCAGATTGCCCCAGATTGCAGGCAGGGCGGCTGCGTGAGCCGGGACCGCAGGGTTCAGGCTCAGAGAAATAAAGAGACCCGATTTTCCTTTGGGTTGCCGGCATCAAAGACTGGCATCCCGGAGGCGAAACGGAGCCTCTCAGAGGGATCATGTTCGAACGCTATACAGAAAAAGCGCGGCGCGTCATCTTCTTCGCCCGGTATGAGGCCAGCCAGTTCGGCTCTCCGTATATCGAAACGGAGCACCTGCTGCTGGGCCTGTTGCGCGAAGACAAGGCACTCACCAATCGCTTTCTTCGCTCACACGCCTCGGTTGAATCCATCCGCAAGCAGATTGAAGGACACACGACCATACGGGAGAAGGTTTCAACTTCGGTCGATCTTCCGCTGTCGAATGAATGCAAGAGGGTGCTGGCCTACGCGGCTGAGGAAGCCGAGCGGCTGTCGCACAAGCACATCGGTACCGAGCACCTGCTGCTGGGACTGCTGCGGGAGGAGAAGTGCTTCGCGTCAGAGATTCTGCACGAGCGCGGGCTGAAGCTGCTGGCGGTGCGCGAGGAGCTGGCGCGGGCGACGCAGGAGAAGGCGCCGACGCAGCAGCGGAATCGCGAGTCGAGCCTGCTGTCGGAGTTCTCGCGTGACCTGACCCAGGCGGCGATGGACGCGCAGCTGGATCCGCTCGTTGGGCGCGATCAGGAGCTGGAGCGCGTGGTGCAGATTCTGTGCCGGCGGACGAAGAACAATCCGGTGCTGATTGGCGAGCCAGGCGTGGGCAAGACGGCGATCGTGGAGGGTCTCGCGCAGCGGATTTCCGACGGCGACGTGCCGAGCTTCCTGGCCGACAAGCGGGTGCTGGCACTGGACCTGTCGCTGATTGTGGCCGGGACCAAGTACCGCGGCCAGTTTGAGGAGCGGCTGAAGACCATCATGAAAGAGCTGATGGAGAATCAGAACTCCATCATCTTTATCGATGAGCTGCACACGCTCGTTGGGGCTGGGTCGGCGGAAGGGTCGCTGGATGCAGCGAACATTCTGAAGCCGGCTCTGTCGCGCGGGGAGATTCAGTGCATCGGCGCGACGACTCCGGCGGAATATCGGAAATCGATTGAGAAGGACCGTTCGCTGGAGCGGCGCTTCCAGGCGGTGAAAGTTCCACCGCCGAATGAAGAAGACGCGATCAAGATCATCATGGGCATCAAGGACCGCTACGAGAAGTTCCATGCGGTGAGCTACACCGACGATGCCATCAACTTCGCCGTCGCCCATTCCAACCGGTACATCTCGGACCGCTTCCTGCCGGATAAGGCCATCGATTTGATCGACGAGGCGGGAGCTCGCGTGAAGCTGCGCCAGACTTCCCTGCCCGAGGAGATCACCGAGGTCCAGAAGCGGATCAAGTTCATCGTGCACCGGATGGAGAACGCGATCGCCAACCACGAGTTCGAGAAGGCGCGGTTCTATTCGGACGAGGAGCGCAAGGAGCGCGACAATCTGCGCTCGCTGCGGGACAAGTATCACCTGGATGATTCGACGGCTGGCATTGTGGGCCGCGAGGACATCGAGGACGTGGTGAGCCGCTGGACGGGCGTGCCGATTACCTCGATCAAGGAAGAGGAGACGCAGAAGCTGCTCCGCGTGGAAGAGGAGCTGCACAAGCGGGTCATCTCGCAGGACAAGTCGATTTCGGCACTGGCTAGGGCGATTCGCCGCTCGCGGGCGGGGCTCAAATCGCCGAACCGGCCGATTGGGTCGTTCCTGTTCCTGGGACCGACGGGGGTGGGCAAGACGGAGATGGCGCGCACGCTGGCGCAGTTCCTGTTCGGCAGCGAGAAATCGCTGATCCGCTTCGATATGTCGGAGTTCATGGAGAAGCATTCGGTGTCGAAGCTGATCGGTTCGCCTCCGGGGTATGTGGGCTACGAGGAGGGTGGACAGCTGACGGAGCGGGTGAAGCGCTCGCCTTACTCGGTGGTGCTGCTGGACGAGATCGAGAAGGCGCACGCGGACGTTTTCAATATCCTGCTGCAGGTGTTTGAAGACGGACAGCTGACCGATGGGCTCGGCAACACGGTCGACTTCAAGAACACGATCATCATCATGACCTCGAACATCGGGGCTCGGCATCTCCAGCGCAAGCAGGGGCTGGGTTTCCAGAGCGACCGCGAAGACCTGGTCATGGAGAAGATCGAGGACCTGGTGAAGAACGAGGTGAAGCGGACGTTCAATCCCGAGTTCCTGAACCGAATCGACGAGATCATCCTGTTCCAGTCGCTGACGGATGCCGACCTGATCCAGATTCTCGAGCTGCTGGTGCAGCAGCTGAACGGGAACCTGGCGCAGAAGGCGATCACCATCTCGGTGACCGAAGACGCCAAGAAGTGGATCCTCGAAAAGACGCTGGTGGATCGCAGCTACGGGGCTCGCCCGCTGCGGCGCGCGCTGCAGCGGTACGTGGAAGATCCTCTGTCGGAAGCGCTGATCGCGGGCGGCATCAACGATCGGCCGGCGTTCCTGGAGGTCTATCTCGATAACAACCAGCTCTTCTATCGCCCGGTAGCCAAGGAAGGCGAGGAGAAGACGGATGGCGTCCTGCTGGTGAACTGACAGCAGGGTGCGGGGTACAGGGTGCGGGGTATAGCGAAAGGCTGCGGAGGGATCCGCAGCCTTTCTGTTTCGGACGTCGCCACACATTACAATGTGTGGTACGTTACACATAGATCGGAGGGCAACGACCGTGGCGACGAATCTTGCGCTGGACGACAAGCTGATTGACGAAGCCCGACGGATCGGCGGGCATACGACGAAGAAGGAAGCGGTGACCGCGGCGCTGGATGAATACATTCGGCGGCGGAAGCAGCTGGAAATCCTGAAACATTTCGGGACCATCGATTTCGATCCGGATTACGATCCGATTAAGCTCCGTGAGCGTGACCGCGAACGCATGCGCCGGAAATGATCCTTCTTGTTGATACCTGTGTCTGGTCGCTATCCCTGCGGCGCCGTCATGGGACGTCCTTCACCGCCGAGCAACAACGTTTGATTTCGGAGCTTCAGCAGGCGATCGAAGAGGGCCGTGTCTCTGTTGTCGGCATCATTCGTCAGGAAGTCCTCTCAGGTGTCCGGGAAAAAACGGAGTTCGCGAAGATCCAGCGCCTCCTCGCCCCGTTCGAGGACGAAGACGTAATCGCTGAAGACTACATCGAAGCCGCGCGGATGCATAACACCTGCCAGAATCACGGAGTTCAATGCGGCGCAGTCGATATGCTTGTCGCTGCGGTTGCCGCACGGAAGAATTTCAACGTGATTACTTCCGACAAGGGCATGGCCCGCTGCCTCGACGTTCTGAGAATTCCGCATTCCTGACCGCTAATCCACCTTTGTCGCGGTCACCTCGACCTGCATTTTGCCTTTGCTGTCGAGATCGTCGGAGGAATAGACGACCGTTGGCTTGTCGACGGGGACGGTCAGCGTGGAGTCCCAGTTGTTTTCCCGGATGACCGGTTCCCCGATACCGGCGATCTCCGTTTGGCGAGCGATGCTGGTGATGTCCGCCCTCAGGCGAAAGCTGAGGCTGTTGCCGTGCTCCTCCGGATGAAAGATGGCGAGGTCAACGCCCAGATCGACGTACTGGAACTGGGTGTTGGCCAGATTCGCCGGGGTCCCGCTGGAGGCATAGGAGCCCGTGGCAATTGGAACCCTCGACCCGGTCTTGATCTGCTGCTCGGGACCGTTGCCGGTGGCAACCGTTTCCTCATAGGTGCGGGTGTTGGTGACCTTTCCGGCAGCATCCAGCTCTTCCACGGCGAAATGCAGACGGTAGAACTGTTGCGGCGGCGGCGGGGTGGACTCCTGGGAGTTCTGCGCAGGCATGGCAACCGGGAGCAAAGCCAGCGCGAACGCTGCGGCGAAAGTGGCGATCGATTTCATAGGGCTCCTGTTCTGTTCATTGATCCTGTTGATGGGCAGCCTGCGGCGGCATCTGCAGGCTGGACAGGGCGGTGACTTCATCCCAGTGCTTCTGATCCTGGAGGACGGCGCGCTGCACGGCGGCAGGTCCCTGCTTCGCGAAGGACACCAGCGCTTGTTCTTCAGGTGAAAGAGGCCGCGGGGTGGGAAAGACGTCGAGTTTGGGGAGAGCTGCCGACCTGGCTGCGACTTCCCTGCTCGTGGAGACAGGCCGGGCGTGCGTGCTTCGGCGGATTGCGGGAGCCTGCGACCGGGCGACTGAGGGTAAGGTCTCCACCCCGGGAGCTGCCGGCGCCCACGCGATCTTCGGCGCTGGATGCGCCTGGAGCAGCCACAACGCAGCGGCCACAGCCACAAGACAGGCCGCCGCTGCTGCCGCGCCCCAGAACCAGCTCCGCATCGGCCGCGCGGAGCGCTCGATTTGCGCCCGCTCCATGATCCTGGCAAGAATGATCCGCGGCTCCGTCATCTGCGGCGGCTCGACGTAGCTGCGCAGAGCCGCGTCAATGCGGCTGTCGAGCTCGTCATTTTCCTGCACTCGCTTATCGTCCCGCATAACGCCGCTCCTCCGTGGCTGCCATCTTTTCGCGCAGCATCTGCCGAGCGCGCATCAGGCGGGTGCGCACCGTGCCTTCCGCGATGCCCATGGTTGCGGCGATCTCCCGGGAATTCATCTCCGCGGAGAGCGCCAGCGGCTGGCGCAGTTCCTCCGGCAGGCTGTCGATCAGCCGATGCAACGCGGATTCCCAGTTCGCCGCCACCACGATCTCCTCGGGGCTCTGCGCCCGGTCTGCAATCTCCTCCGGCGAAAGTTCCTGCTCCGCACGGTGGCGCGTGTGCCCTGGAGCTTGCCCTGAGCGACGCCGAAGGGACGAATCCCGCACCCGATCGACCGCGGCGCGCCATGCCACCCGCGCTACGTAGGCGCGCTCGTCCCCCAAATTTCCCCACGCCTGTGCACGCCAGATTTTCAGAAACGCCTCCTGCGCGGCATCTTCCGCATCCTGAGCCTGACGGAGCACCGCCCAGGCAACGCGGCAGGCAAACGGCCACTGGCGCTCGACCAGACCTGCGAACTCCGCCTCGTCTTCCGGTCGCACCCGCGCGGCTCCTTTGCTGTTCCCTGCCCTTCACACGCAAGGACGGAGGCCGCCGGGCAAGTGTTCAGGTTTTTATCGAGCCGCGAAAACGAGGTGCTTGCCTCGGCCTGGGAGAAAGGCTAAGCTGGCGCGAAATCCGAATCCCGCATTCTCCCGAGGTGAACCGTGGTGGATCCGCACACCCTGCACATGCTGACGGCCATGATGGCTGTCTTTCCGATCTTCCTGCTCATCTTCGTCGCGCTGGTGATGATTCCCTACTGGATGATCTGGAAGAAGGCGGGCTTTTCACCCTGGCTGAGCCTGCTGATGCTGGTGCCGCTGGTGAACTTCATCATGCTGTACGTGCTGGCGTTTTCAGAGTGGAAGGTGGTTCCGGTGAACCAGGTGACGATGATGCCGCCCATGCCGCCGCGGTGAGGACGCGCTGCGGCGCTCCGGGGCGGCGGACGCTCGTCGATTCGGGGCGGCGCTGCCTGACGGGGTGCGCCAGGCCTATGGGTGCAGGTCGGTCTTGGCCAGCATGGCGAGAAACTGGCGCTGCGTCCGCTGATCGATGGCCTCGGCGACCAGTTTCCCCTGGCGATTGAAGAGGAAAGTCCTCGGAATTCCCTCAATGTGGAACATGCGGAATACCTTTCCGTCGCTGTCGATCAGCACCGGGGGATGGTAGTTCTTTCCATTGAGAAACGAGCCTACCTTGAAGACATCTTCGTTGCTGATGGAGAGCACGACCAGGCCCTGCGGCTCGAAGTGGGTGTAGATGGCGTCGAGATTGGGCATCTCCAGACGGCAGGGGCCGCACCAGGTGGCCCAGAAGTTGACCATCACGATCTTGCCGCGGAGCTCGGACAGGGTCCACTTCTTCCCGTGCAGGTCTTTCAGGGTGAAGTCGGCCTTCGCGATCTGCGCGTCTTCGTCCGCCAGTTCCTGCTGTGCTTTCCGGTACATCGGATCGTCCCAGGATTCGGCCGCGCCTTCGTAGCGCACCAGGTTCGCCATATCCATGTAAGGCATGGCGGCCTCGCCCTTTTTGCCGGTGACGGGTGTGGCGGTGAGTGACTGGCGAAGTGTGTCGGCGACGGCCTGGATGGTCGCCTGTCCCTGATCGCCTTCGGTCACCAGGTGGGCGAGGCTGTCGGCCAGCATAACCCTGTCTTTGCTCGGGGGCAGAGCGGCGATCTCTCCGGCCAGCTGCACGGTCGCGACCGGCCGTTCGGTGGCGGAAAGGGAGCGCAGCTGCCGCATCCGGTCTTCGATCTTTGAGACGTTGTCAGCGTGGAGAAGAACCGGGAGGGTGCCAAGAGTAAGACCGATGAGGAGGACGCGCCGTACAAAGAACATGGAGCCTCACGTGGTTGCTGAAGTGCACCCAGCATACCCTGGGGAGTCCGCAAAACAACGCTGCTTTACCGGTAGCCTTTGGTGCGGAAGCGCGAAACCGCAAGGTAGAAGGTGTTCGCGTCGGTTCCAGGATTATGCATGCTGATATTCGCGTTGGAGAGGTGCTGGTAGCGATAGCCGAGGGTCCAGTCCTGGCGGGCTTTTCGGAAGATGTGGATGCCGGTGCCGAAATCGATGGTGTACATCCACTGCGAGCCCTGGGGCGAGAGCACGCGCTGATCGAAATAGATGAATCCACCGTTGGTGCTGAAGAAGGGCTGGACGCGGCTCCAGGGGAAGAAGTCGGACTCGAATCCGACCGGGCTCACACCGCTGCCGTAGGCGCGCTCTCTCTGGTTCAGAGCGTCGGTCGGCGCGGCCTCAGGATTGGGCTCGTCGAGCATGGCCAGGGCCGTCATCTCCGGCGCGTAGCGCATGGTCCAGTACTGGTGCTGGGTGAACAGATAGGTGTAGCGCACGTCGATGGGCATGTACTTCACATCTTTGGCATAGCCCCAGATATGCCCGCTCATCAAAGACAGGCCCCACCAGGCGCCGAACTCCTGGGTGCCGCCGGGCCGCGGCCACACCGGCAACAGGTGCGCGGAGGGAGGATTGCGCTCGATCTCCGCAGCGGCGCTGTTGAGCGAGGAAGCGACCACCGTGGCGGATTCCTCTCCCTCGTCGCCGGATGATGACGAAGCCGGTACAGAAGAGGGCCGCGTGAAGACCACGCTGTCCTCGCCGGGCGGGTCGCTCCAGAACGTCCTGGCCTTCACGACGCGGTCGTCGCGATACCACGGCGGACGAAAGCGCAGAATGTTGGCCGTGGCATGCGCCGGCTCGAGGAAGCTAAGGCCGAGGAGAGCAAAGGGATTGCGGCCGCCGCTCTCTACCGGGGCGACCACGTGCTTGTCGAGGGTGTCTTCGGCCATGGTCCAGAGCGCGCCGCCGACCGGGGTGGTGACCAGCTCGACCCAGCCTGTTTCATTGGAATAATGACCCTGATCGGGAATCAGGTGATCGCCGTTGTGACCAATCGCGGCTTCCCCTGTGGGTCCGAGCTTCCATTCAAAGCTGTAGGCGGTGGAGAAAGCGCCGGCGCGCAGCATCCGCCGCCAGTACGGCCAGGTGTTCGACTGCACCACGGTCATGCTTCTGGGGTCGTTCTGGATCCAGAGATCGTTGGTGATGGCGCCCATCATCGGGTGGCCGATGTAGTCGTCGAGAAAGGGATTCTGGTCGCTCCAGACATTCCAGCGCCAGCCGGCGGCGGAGTTGATGTAGCGGTCCCACCAGTCGCCGTGGGTCGTCTCCCAGCGGTACCAGTAGCCGGTGTAGAGATTGCCGGCATCTTCAAACGCGTTGAAAAGAGTGGCGGAGAGGATGAGCTGGTGCCAGTGCACCCGGCAGTGCCGAGAGCGGGTGGTGTCGTTGGCACAGTCTTCGAGCAGGGCGTGCGGCGGCTCCGAGGCAGCCGGTGAGGGGATGGCCAGCAGCGAGCCGGAGACCGCGGGCAGGGGCGCGTCGGGAAGAACAGCCGCTGCTTCAGAACGCGTTGGGAGCATTTGCCCGGGCGATCCGGTGGCGGAAAGAGCCCAGACCAGGGCTGCGACGAGGCCGGACCCCATCGCGCGTGCTCTTCGCATACGGCTCGAGGGGACCGACATCCTGGCCAAAAGACTCTCCTGAATCCTGCAAAATGGACGAGCCAACGCGGTGAGCCAGAGCCGGACTAAGCCTCTGTCAAGCCCGATCATGCACGGGCGGGAAAGTCCTCGTCAAGGCTGGAGTACCGCATCGGTGACCGGCGCCCCTGGGTTGGCCGCACAGAGAAAAGGCAGCCTGGTAAGGCTGCCTTTCCGGTTCGTCATCCGAGGGTCACCTAGCGCGCGCCGACCGGCCTGCTCGCCTCCAGCTCGGTGAGCCGCTTGGCCAACAGCTGCTCCAGCTGCTCGAGCGCCTTGCTGAAGCCCTCGATGCCTTCCTTCAGCTTGTCGTGGGCCATGCGATCGGCGGCATGCATCTTGTCGAAGGTGGCCTCGTCGATGTGCATGCGCTCGATGTCCATCGACTTTGCCTTCTCCGGATCGAGCTTTCTGGGCAGATCGCCTTCGGTCGCGTCCAGCTCCTCGAGGAGGTGGGGAGAGATGGTGAGCAGATCGCAGCCGGCCAGCTCGCGGATTTCGCCGGTATTGCGGAAGCTGGCGCCCATCACCTGGGTGTTGTAGCCATACTTCTTGAAGTAGTTGTAGATGTGCGTGACTGACTGGACGCCGGGATCGTCGGCGCCCTGGTAATCCTTGCCGGTGTCCTTTTTGTACCAGTCAAGGATGCGGCCGACGAACGGCGAGATCAGCGTGACGCCGGCTTCGGCGCAGGCCACGGCCTGATGAACGCCGAAGAGCAGGGTTAGATTGCAGTGGATGCCTTCTTTTTCGAGCTTCTCGGCGGCCTTGATGCCGGGCCACGTGGAGGCGATCTTGATGAGGATGCGCTGGCGGGAGACGCCGGCGCTCTCATATTTGCTGATGATGGAGCGGGCCTGCTCCATGGTCTTTTCCGTGTCATAGGAAAGGCGGGCATCGACTTCGGTCGAGACGCGTCCGGGGACGATCTGGAGGATTTTCTTCCCGAAGGCGACGGCCAGGTTTTCGAAGGCCAGCTTCGAAACCTTCGCGTCGTCGGCGTTGTCGCCGAGCTGCTTTTTCGCATCCAGCAGGACGTCATCCACAATCTTGCTGTACTGCGGCATCTGCGCCGCCGCGGTCAGCAGCGACGGATTCGTGGTCGCATCCTGAGGACGCACCTTCTCGATTGCTTCAATATCGCCCGTGTCGCCCACCACGGTCGTCATGGTGCGGAGCTGCGTCAGCAATGTCTTTGCCATCATTTCCTCCTGCCTGTTCGATTATCCGGCATCCCGTCGCCGGGCTGGAAGCGGCCAGCCCGATTTGCGCAGGAAAATCTCGTGAACCCGTTCCCTGTTTAGATGCCCGTTCCCGGGATTCGGCGTCACCTCTCAAACCACAGGATTGGACAGGGTTCCGATTCCTTCGACCGTCACTTCCACCCGATCGCCGGATTTCATCGCGGCTACTCCGGCGGGGGTCCCGGTAGGGATCACATCGCCCGGCAGCAGAGTGATGGCGGCGGTGATGTGGCGCAGCAGAGCCGGAATGTCGAAGATCAGGTCTGCTGTCGTGCCGTGCTGCTTTAGTTCCCCGTTCAGGCGGGTTTCGACCGCCAGGCCGGCGCCGGGGTCGATTTCGCCGGTCACCAGCGGGCCCATGGGACAAAAGGTGTCGAATCCTTTGGCGCGGGACCACTGACCGTCGGATTTCTGCAGGTCGCGGGCGGTGACATCGTTCACGATGGTGTAGCCGCGAATGTACGGCTTGACGTCTTCGTTGGGACCGAGACGCGTTGCGCGGCGTCCGATCACCACGGCCAGCTCGCCTTCAAAATCGACGCGCTGCGAGAGGGAGGGAATGCGGATGGCTTCTCCGGGAGCAATCACCGCCGTCGGCGCCTTGAGAAAGAGGAGCGGCTCTTTGGGGACTTCATTGCCCAGCTCAGCCGCATGCTCGCGATAGTTCCGGCCGATGCAGACGAGCTTGCGCGGCACGACGGGAGCGAGGAGCTGCGCCTTGTCCAGAGGGATGGGCTGGATTGCGCGCGTGGCCGGGCGCGTCCAGGGATCTTCTTCGAAGGGCGGCAGCAGGCGCTCGATCCACAGCTCGCCTCCGCGCTCCACAACTTCTCCGTACTGCGGGCCTTCATCGGACTGGAATCGGCAATATCGCATGCTGACCTTTCTCGTTTTCGTTCTACTGGGGAATCTCTTCTTCGACTTCTTCCGACCGCGCGCTCTGGTTGCCGTCGCGATCGATGGCGCTGACGGCGTACGCGTAGCGGTGGCCAGGCGCGAGGGCGGCATCAGTGAACGAGGACGGCACGAGCGGCTTCGTCCCGGAGATTCGCTCCGCGGCGCCGCCAGCGGTCACGTCGCGACGATAAACAATGTACCCGGCCAGGTCCTCCTCGGAGTCCGGCAGCCAGGAGAGATCGATGGCGTGGGCCTGCGCGTCGGCAACCGCGGCAAGGCCGCGAGGCACAGCCGGGGGAAAGACATCCTTCGCGTCGATGGTGACCGAGGGCGACGTCACGCCTGCTATTTCCAGCGTTTGCCGGTCGGCTTCGACGTGCAGGACGCGCTCCGCGGTATAGCGCCAGGTGCGATCAAGTGTGGCGTTGCGGTCCAGAGCTTCGCCGGGATCCTCAGGGTCAAGACTCACTTCCAGCGTCTGCTGCTCGGGCGGCGCGGCGCCCTGGGCTTCAGTGGGCGCAGGCGCGCCAGGCTTCTTCACCAGATCGCGCTGGAGGCGGAGAACGAGTCCCGGCTGCGAGACGGCCTTGTCCCAGTGCAGGACGACGCCTTCCGCCTGGGCTTCCGCGGTCAGGCCGGTCACCGGCGGCGGCGGCGCTCCGGTGGCCGTCAGAGCCGGATTCGACGGGCCGGCCGTTTTACCGGCGTGGTTCTCAAGCTCGACGAAAAAGGCCACGGCGCGCGGCGTGCCGGAGGTCAGCTCCGGCGGCAACGGCAGAGAAATGTCCGCCGCCTTCTCCGGCGGGAACATTCCATCGCCGGCAGCCTTGCAGGAGGCCGCGACGCTCTTCGTTCCTGCAGCCGCCCCGCTCCAGCAGAAATGGGCTCGCTGCGGGCCCTTCAGCATCACTTTGTCGGTGGTCTGGCGCGGCATGGTCCAGTGCAGGTGAACGTCATTGCCGGCCCGCACGGCCGTCAGATCCTTAACCGGGGCCGGAAGCCACAGTGTGGGCGGCTGCGGATTGCCGGCCAGCGCGCAGCCGGCCAGCACGCCCAGCAGCGCCGACGCCAGCGCGGCCGGGAGCGGACGATGCGCCCAGCTTCCGGATCGAGTCTCGCGTCGTCGTTCGCCCGCACTCATGAAGATTCAGCCTAGCAAAGCGCGAAGGGCCGCTCCCAGTTCCCCGTCCTCAAAGCGAAAGCCCGATGCTTCGAGCCGTTCCGGCTGCACGCGGCTCGACGCCAGCAGCGCTTCGTTGGCCATGTCCGCGCCGAAGGCGAGACGCAGCGCTCCGGCGGGCGTGCCGAGCCAGGCGGGCCGATGCAGAGCCGCTCCCAGTTCCCTTGTGAAATCGGCATTCGTGACCGGATGCGGCGACGTTACGTTGAAGGGTCCGGCGAGGTCGTCGTGCTCCATGAGAAACAGCAGCGCGCGCACGGTATCGCGGATGCTGATCCAGCTCATCCACTGCCGGCCCGAGCCCAGCTTTCCACCGAGGCCCAGGCGGAACGCCGGCAGCATCTTCTTCAAAGCGCCCCCTTTGCGGCTGAGGACCACTCCGAAGCGCGCGTGAACCACACGGATCCCCGCGGCTCGAGCCGGGTCCGCGGCCTTTTCCCAGGCCACGCAGGTTTCCGCCAGAAAGCCGGTTCCCGGCGCGCTGTTTTCGGTTAGAAGCACGTCGCCGCGATCGCCGTAGATTCCGATCGCGGAGGCGCACACCAGAACCCGCGGCGGCCGGCGTACCTGGGCCAGGGCCTCGCAAAGGGCGCGCGTGCTGCCCACCCGGCTCGCCACCATCTGCTTGCGATACGCGGGCGTCCAGCGCCGGGCCACATTGGCCCCGCTCAGATGAACTACGGCGTCGAAGCCTTCCACGCCCATGGGGTGAATCGCCGCATCGGGCCGGCTGGGATTCCAGTAGATCGTCCCGCCCACCACTTCGCGATGGTGCCGCACGAGCGTGGTGGCATCCCAGCCGCGCTCCTGCGCCGCATGCCGCATGGCCGATCCGATCAGTCCGGAGGCGCCGCCGATCAGAATCTGCTTCCTCTTCTCGCTCATCGCTCCCCGAATGTTCAGCCTACCAGACGAATTTCAAAGGAATCAGTCACTTAATGGAATGAGTGGGATGCGATGCCTTCTGGTTCCAGACATTGGGCGGTCGCTATCGGCCTTCACCGCATGAAAAAATCGTTGGATTCGAGCAACACTTTTTCCGCTACACTCTACCCATCGATTCACCGGACCGGGGGCAAGCTATGGAAAACCAGCCTGAACCGTCCACCCCCCACGACGAAATGGCCTCGCAATCTCCGTCTGCCGAGGCTTTCATAGCAGAAAAACGGATTGGCGAACGCATTCGACGGCTGCGGCTGAAACGGTCGATGGGTCTGGTGGAGCTGGGCCGCCATACCGGGCTCTCCGCGAGCTTCCTGTCGCAGCTGGAAACCGGCCGCGTGGTGCCGACGCTGCGCAACCTGGCCCGCATTGCCATGGTCTTCGGCCGGGATCTCTCGTATTTCTTCGAACCGGAACCGCATGCGCTGTTTCGCGTGCACCGCCGCACCGAGCGCGTGCGTTTGCCGCAGTCGGGCGTGGAAGATCCGAGCTATTACTTCGAGAGCCTCGCTTATATGGTGCCGGATCGCCAGCTTGACCCCTACTACGCCGAGTTCGTCCCTTCAAAGAAGGTGGCCGAGGTGCGGCCGCATGTGCATCCCGGCTACGAGTTCCTCTACCTGCTGCATGGCGAGCTGGAGATTCGCCACGGAGAGCGCACGCACGCGCTGGAAGCCGGCGACAGCGTCTACTTCGACGCGGGCACGCCCCACGCGTATCGATGCTCGGGTGTCGTGCCGGCCGTGGCGATCATCGTCACCATGCATCAGATGACGCCGCAGCTGGCGGCGCTGCCTCGTCCGGTAGCATCGGCGTCGGTGGCGAAGACTACAGCAGCCGTGTCGGGCGCGGAGACGGGTTCGTAGACTCGCCGATCTCGATGCGCGCGGCGGTCCGCGGCACGGTGAAGTAGAAGGTGCTGCCCTTGCCGACGGTGCTCTCCACCCAGATGCGGCCGCCGTGCTGGCGCACGATGTTGCGGCAGATGGCCAGGCCCAGGCCGGTGCCGCCCATATCGCGCGAGTCCGACGCATCCACCTGCTGGAACCGCTCGAAGACGATGTCCAGCTTCTCCGGCGGAATCCCGCGTCCGCGATCCTCAACCGAGATGATGGCTTCGGTAGCGCTCTGCGCGCGGGCGCGCAGAATGATGTCCGTCCCCTTAGGCGAGAATTTAATCGCGTTGTTGATGAGATTGCCGAGCGTCTGCAGGATGCGGTCCTCGTCGATCCACAGAGTCAGCGGTCCGGCGTCGATGAGGAAGCCAATGCCGGCTTTTTGCGCGTTGGGGTGCTGCAGATCGGTGGCGCGCCGCAGCAGATCTTTGGCTTCGACTTCCTGGAAGCGCATGGGCAGACGGCCCGCGCCCATCCGTTCGAAGTCGAGAATGTCATTGACCAGGCGAACGAGGCGGTCGGTGTTGCCGATGGCCACCTCCATCATCTGCGAGCGCTTCTCCGGGCGCTTCTCCAGCGCGCCGCCGCCGATGAGGCCGAGGGCCGCCCGCAGCGCGGTCAGCGGCGTGCGCAGCTCGTGGCTCACCGTGCTGATGAACTCATCTTTCATGCGGTCGAGACGGCGGCGTTCGGTGACGTCCTGCACCGCGACGACCACGCCGGTGACGCGCCCGTTCGACACCATGGGGCAGGCGACGTATTCCACGGGGATCGGGTGACCGTCCTTGTGATGGAAGACTTCGTCGCGCGCGCGAATCGGCGCGCTGGCCCGGCGGGCTGCGTAGATGGGGCTCTCCTCCATGCGATAGGGCGAGCCGTCGCCGCGCGCGTGGCCGAGCAGCGCCAGCAGATCCTTCCCTTCCATCTCCTCCTGGGTGTAGCCCATCATGCGCGCGCCCACCTGATTGACGAAGACGATGCGGCCCTGCATGTCGATGCCGTAGATGCCGTCACCAACCGACTCCAGGATTGACTCGCGCTGGCGCATCACGGCGTGCAGGCGATTTTCGGCGTCGGTCTTCTCCGTCACGTCGATGCCGTGGCCGAGCACGAAGAGCGCGGTATCCGGCAGATCGATGAGGCGATTGCGCCAGGCAATGGAGCGGACGCTGCCGTTCCGATGGCGAAGGGCGATCATGCCCTGTTCTTCGCCGGTCCTGGCAATGCTGCGCAGATAGGCCTGGAACGCGGGCTTCTGTTCCTCCGGAACGTAGTCCATGAGCCGCGTGCCCACCATCTCTTCCGGGTGATAGCCCAGGCTTTCGGCGGCGTTGGCATTGATGGAGAGAATGCGGCCTTCGAGGTCGTGGGTGAAGACGATGCCCAGCGAACCTTCAATGAGCTGGCGGTAGCGCGCCTCGCTGGCGTGCAGCGCGGTCGTTGCTTCCCACTGCTCAGTCACGTCAATGCCGGTCATGATGATGAAGTTGATGTCGCCGACCCCGTCGGTCAGCGTGGTGGTATTCCACGCGATGCGCCGCCGCCGCCCATCGCGGGTGAGCCAGTGCATCTCGACGGGCTCACGCCGGCCCTCCTGGCGGGCGCGCTGCAGCAGATCGAAGGCCTTGTCTCGCTCCTCGGGCAGGAACAGCTCCTGCGGGAAGGATCGCCCCGCGAGTTCGGCGAAGGTGTAGCCGGAAATTTCCTCGCAGGCGCGGTTGAAGCGCACGATGCGCCCCGAGGTGTCGACGACGAGCACCAGGGCGCTCATGGTGTCGAGCACCGCGGAGACGAAGTTGCGCTCGACGGTGAGCGCGCGCTCGATGCGCTGGCGGCTCCGCAGCGAACGATCCTGGGAGCGGGAATGGATCGAGTACTCGAGGCGCATCATGATCTGGCGCGCCAGCACGCCGAGGATCGACGCGTGCTTTTCCGTGAACTGCTCCGGCTTCGGCGACAGCACGGCCAGGGTGCCGATCGCGCCATCCGGACCGACCAGCGGCGCGCCGAGATAGGAGCGGCAGAAGATGGTGCGGGTAAGCGGAATGCCGCGCACGGGGAAACGCGGCTCCATGGCCGCGTCGGCAATCAGCAGCGGCTCGGGCTCGAGGATGGTGTACTGGTCGGCGGTGGCGAGGCGGGGAATCTCGCTGGCCTGGAATCCGAAGCGCGACTTCAGCCACAGGCGATTGGCATCGAGAAATCCCAGGTAGGCGCAGGGCGCTCCGGTCACCTCCGCGGCCACGCGCACGATCTCGTCCAGCGCCGGATCAGGCGGCGTGTCGAGAATGTCGTATTCCAGCAGAGACTTCAGCCGCTCGGCTTCGCTCCACTGCGCATTGGTGGCCACGTGACTCATGCCTCTCCGCAACCTCCGGCATCGCCTGCGGCCACCCAGTTGACGCGTGTGTCGGCTGGGCTAACGGGGCCGCGGTCGCTCGCGCCGGAGCGTCCCACATGGGGGAAGTCATGGGCATTGTTGCAGAGATTGCCGACCTCCGCCCTGCCCCGTTTGGGTGATATAAGTCCCTGTATTTGCTATACTTTACGGGTAATCACCTGAAGTAACTCAGGGGTCCGGCCGGGTTATCTCCAAAGATACCAAAACCGTAACCTTGCTCGATTCAGGAGCGTCACTGCACTCGGCAGCAATCAGCCGGGGGGCCATCGTTGCTGGCATCCATCTCGACCTTCCAGCTGCCGTCGGACTGCCGTTTCCACACAGTCATATAGCGGCCGCTGGTCTTCACCGGATTGCCTTCCGCATCCTTCGAAACTCCTTCGTAATGGCCCCATGTGAAGCCCATCTCTCCGGAGGGTCCCATGCGGGCGCCTTCCGGGGTCCATGTCAGCTGGTAACTCTCCGGCGTCCACGTCGCCTGGGCCGCAATGGCGTCATGGCCGACCACCGGAGCCTTCCCGTTGGCCAGGGTCACGGCGTCCGCGGCGAACCAGGATGCGAAGGCGCGTCCCCCTCCTTTCGACGTATCGGCGGCGAATTTCGCTTCCAGCTGGTAGAGGAACTCGGCGTCCGGCGTGAGCCCCGGATTGGTCAGCGGATTTGCGGCGGGATTGGACTGGGCCTCGGGCGTTGGCTGCAACAGCTGCGCTCGCACGCCTCCACAGAACAACAGGCCTGCACTCACCACGAACGCGACACCTGCGGTACGCATGGTTGGCAACATGACCGAAGAATAGTCCACTTTGTTGTTGGCGCGCTGCGTGGAGTTTTCCTGCACATTGTCCGCAGTCCGCGATACGCTAGCCGCGTATGTTTGCGCGGACTGCTTCCCGCCGGGGGAAGGTGTTGTGGCCGGTCGTTGCCGGGCTGGCTCTCTACGCGGTCGGCGGAGCGGCACAGGCGCTGTCGCCGCCCACACGGCCGATTGCCGAAGGCACCCGCCTGCTCGGCCTGCTGTTGCTGGCCTGGGCTGCGGGACGACGGCGTTCGCTCACAGGATGGATCTTCGTCAGCATGCTGGCCGGGATTGAGCTCGGCGTGGATGCGCCGCACGCCGCGCTGGCCAGCCGATTCCTGAGCGACATTTTTCTGCGCATGATTCGGGTCATTGTCGCGCCGCTGATCCTCGGCACGCTGATCACCGGCATTGCCGGCCACGCGGAAGCAAAGACGGTCGGACGGCTGGGGCTGAAGTCGCTCGTTTATTTCGAAGTGCTCACGACGATCGCGCTGATCATCGGCCTGGCCGCCATCGACATCTCCAAAGCCGGGGTCGGCCTGAACATGAGCGCAGCTCCCGCTGCCGCCGTCGCGCACGCGGCCCCCGCGGCCCAGCTGCCGCCGCTCTCGTGGCAGCAGTTCCTGGTGCATGTCTTTCCTGAGAACATCGCCAGCGCCGTGGCGGAAAACCAGATCCTGCAGGTGGTGGTCTTCGCCATCCTCTTTGGGCTGGCGCTCGGCCGACTGAGCGAGCAAAAGCGCGCGCCCATGCTGCGGCTGGCCGAATCGCTCACCGAGGCGATGTTCGCCTTCACCAACATCGTGATGCTGATGGCGCCGGTGGGCGTCGGTGCGGCGCTGGCGTTTACCGTCGCGCAGTCCGGGCTGGGCGTCATGTTCAACCTGGGCAAGCTGCTGCTCACGCTCTACGTCGCGCTGGTGATCTTCACCCTGATCGGCATGTTGCCGGCAGCGCTGCTGGCCCGGATTCCGGTGCGGGGATTCCTGCGCGCGGTCGCCGAGCCCGCCACGATTGCCTTTGCCACCAGCACCAGCGAGGCCGCTCTGCCGCGCGCGATGGAGGAGATGGAGGCCTTCGGGGTGCCGCGCAAGATTGTCGCCTTTGTCATCCCCACCGGCTACAGCTTCAACCTGGCGGGATCGGCGCTGTACCTGGCGCTGGCGTCGATCTTCACCGCGCAGGCGGCCGGTATCCACATGAGCCTCGGCAAGCAGGTCGTCATGCTGGGGACCCTGATGCTCACCAGCAAGGGCGTCGCCGGCGTGCCGCGAGCGGTGCTGGTGGTTCTGCTGGCAACGTCATCGATCTTCGGGCTGCCGACGGAACCGATTCTTGTAATCCTGGGCGTCGATGCTCTGATGGACATGGGCCGGACGACGATCAACGTGGTGGGCAACTGCCTGGCCTCAGCCGTGGTAGCGCAGTGGGAGGGCGAATTCCGCTCGGAAGCGCCGTCGCCTGAGGCGGTGGCGGCGCTGAAGGGTTGACATGCAGGACTAGACTAATTAAACTTAGTCTACTTTGAAACCTTCCCGCACCGTGAACATCCACGAAGCCAAGACCCACCTCTCCCGCTTCATCGAGGAGGCGGTCCAGGGCGAGCCCTTTGTGATCGCGAAGGCCGGCAAGCCTCTGGTGAAGGTCAGCGCGATTGATACACCGGAAACGGCCGCGGTCCGGCGGACGGGATTCCTCAGCGGCCAGATCGCGGTGCCCGCCGATTTCGACCAGATGGCGGCCGGTGAAATCGCCGACCTCTTTGACGGCGCGCCATGAAGCTGCTCCTCGACACGCATCTGCTTCTCTGGGCTGCCGGGCAGCCCGAGCGCCTGCCCGCCTCGGCCCGCATCATGATCGAAGACCCCGCCAACTCCCTGGTCTTCAGCGCTGCAAGCCTGTGGGAGATCGCGATCAAGCACGGCCTGGGCCGGTCGGATCTCCGGGCTGATCCTGCCCTGCTCCGCCGCGGGCTGCTCGACAACGGCTACATGGAACTGGCGATCACCGGACGGCACGCGGTTGCGGTCGCGGGACTGCCGCCGCTCCACAAGGATCCTTTCGACCGCATGCTGATCGCGCAGGCCACCGCCGATGGGCTCCTGCTGCTCACCGTCGATCCGGCGGTGGCGCAGTACGCGGGACCGATTCAGGGGTTCTGAGGATTCACCGATTACTTCGTCCAGCTGATCTGGCCGTAGACGCTGCGCCGGATGCCGACGGGCGGGCCAGGATCATACGAGAACTCGACATGATGCGGCTGGAACAGGTTCCGGCCCGAGACCGACAGTCGGAGGTGGTGTGTGGCTGCCCATTCGACGTTGGCATTCCCCGTCCAGTACGAAGGCACGCTGATCCCCGGCAGCCGGCTCACGTAGCGCACCTCGGTATCGAGGCTGACCGCTCTCGGCAGGTCGAATCCGTTCTGGATGAGGGCCTGGTGTTCCGGGCTCGATCCCTGGACGACGGGCGCGCTGCCGATGTCCCTGGAGTTCGTCCCCTTCTTCACGTGCATTTCAAGAAAACTGTACGAGCCGCTCAGGCGCCACCAGGCCACCGGACGCCACTGCGGCGCGACTTCGCCGCCGGTCGTCGAGGCGACCAGGCCGTTGCCGAACTCCGCGGGAATGAGAATGTGCGTGGGAGCCGGGCTGGTTTCGACGTAGGGGGGGCTCACCAGGTCTTCGCTGAATGCGTCGCCGTAATGGTTGTAGAAGCTGGCCAGGTCGATATAGAGCTTCGGACCGGCCAGGGTCCGATAGCCGAGCTCATAGCCGTTCATCTGCTCGGAGCGAAAGTTGGGATTAGCGCTGAAGCGCGCGAAGAGCGGCAACCCGCCCGACATTCCCAGATAACTGGAGAGATTGAAATCGCGCTCGACGTCGGCCGGGGTGCGCAGCGCATGCGTGTACGCGGCCCACAGAGTCTGCGTGGACGCAGGTGTGTACAGCAGCCGCCCGCTGGGCTCGGCCAGAGCGCTGGTGTAGTTGGTCTTCAGAACCTTGGTCCCGACGGTGAACGAAAGCCGATTCGGCACGATCGCGATTTCGTCCTGCACGAATCCCTGGTACAGCTGATCGGTTCGGGTGGAAGGCGTGAAGGTGAGCCCGGTGACCACTTCGGTTTCGTTACCGTGGCTGGCACGAATGGTGCCGCCCCACGAGACCTCCTGGTGCGACAGGGGAAGGCGATCGGTGAAATCGAGATCGAAGGTGTCGCGATGATCGCCGAAGTTCAGCTCGTTCCGCGTGTCGTGGGCATAGTAGGCCTCCAGTTCCATGTCCCGGCCCTCGCCCTGCGTTCTTCTCCAGCTCCCCAGGATGTTCCCGCCGTAAAGAGTGGCATCTCCGGAGCGGTCGTAATTAGCGGGAGGGTTGTAGGTTGTCTCCGTCACCCGCTCGCCGAAATCCTGGCCGTAGACATCGCCCTGCAGCCGCCAGCTGTCGTGGGCGTTGCGATCCCAGTCCATGCGGAAGCCGCCCTGCCCGCTGTGCCAGTCGTCGTAATTGTCGCCGTCGGAGTGATATTCCGGCGCAAATCCAAAGCCCTTGACGTAGACGCGGTAGTTCAACCCTTTGCTGTTGCCGGAGCCGTAGCGGGCGTCGCCGAGAACCTGCTCGACGTTGCCGCCGCCGGCGGCGCCGAGCACGCCGTGGGTATCCCTGGCGTTTTTAGTGATGATGTTGATGACGCCGTTGACCGCGTTCGGCCCCCAGATCGTGCCGCCCGGTCCGCGGATGACTTCAATGCGATCGACGTCCTGAATGAGAGTGTCCTGCGTCTCCCAGTAGGTGCCGGCGGTCAGCGAGTTGTAGACGGTGCGGCCGTCAATCAGCACCAGCACGTAGCGCGAGAGGCGGCTGTTGAACCCGCGGATCGCGATCGCGTATTCATCGCTGGTGACGCGGGCGACCTCAACGCCGGGCGCCAGACGCAGCGCATCGGGAATGTTCGTGGCGCCGGAACGCCGGATGTCGTCCTGGGTGATGACATAGATTGCCGCCGGCGTTTTCCAGACCTCTTCCGGCTCTTTCGAAACGGTGGTGACCTGGATGCTGCCCAGCTGCTCGAGGGTCATGGATTTCAGCTGGTTCCCCTTCACGCGCGGCGCAGTTTGCGAACCGAAGGCGGAGGGAACGAGTGCCAGAAAACCGGCAAGAGCGAGGTATCGGCAGGCGCAGAAATGCCAGTGCGCGGCGGTTCCGCCTCGTTGAGCGAAAGAAAGGAGCAATCGATCTCCCGGAACCTGAATGCCACATCGTGCCCAGAGGTTGAAAGCTGGGGATTGGCACAATAAAAGACGCGGCAGAAAAATCTGTGATGGGATGCGCGTCTCAGGCGCTGAGTTGTCCGGACAGGAAGGGACATAGCCCGGCAGCAGCATCTTCCCCTGGCCTGTGCGGCGTGTGCCATATTCTCTTTTAAATGTGTCAGTTGCGGTCGGCAGCGGATTATCCTGACCTGAAGCGCGGCACCCGAAAGTGCAGCCGATAGCGGCAAATACCCCCGCCTGTCGAGCCGGGGCATCGAGTAGACTTGGCTGGCTAAGCGAAAGGACAAACCGTGCTGATCGATTGCCACCGCTCTCCTTCTTTATCCCTGATTCGGCGATTCAGTCCTGACTCAGCGCCCCGGGCAGCCAGCGGGTCGAGGCAGATTCGCGGAGGGCCGGTCAACCGTGGCTAAGCTGCTTGCGATCAAACCGCTCTCTCTTTTGCGCAACGAAGCCAGCGAGGAGGGCGAGCACACCCTCAAACGCTCCCTGGGGCCGGTGAACCTCATCACCCTGGGAATCGGCGCGATCATCGGCGCCGGCATCTTCGTCCTCACCGGTCAGGCGGCTGCTCTGCATGCCGGACCCGCAGTCGCGCTCAGCTTTATCGTCGCGGGCATTACCTGCGCATTTGCCGGCCTGTGCTACGCCGAATTTGCTTCCATCATTCCTATCGCCGGATCTGCCTACACCTACGGTTACGCCACCCTGGGTGAACTCGTCGCCTGGATTATTGGATGGGACCTGTGCCTTGAATACGGCTTCGGTGCTGCCACGGTCGCCTCGGGATGGTCCGGCTACTTCATGAGCCTTCTCGATCAGCTCGGTCTTGCGCCTGGACCGGGATTCGCACGATTCACCACTACGTGGGGCAACGTCCTCTATCGCTACCGCGGCGACTGGACGCCGGCCATGTCCCTGCCTCCGGGTGTGAGCACCACCGGATTGCCGCATGTGACCGGAATTTTCAACGTCGTCGCGTTCCTCGCGATTCTCGTAGTCACTACGGTTCTCGTCATCGGAATTAAGGAATCGGCCAACCTCAACTCGGCGATCGTCTTCGTCAAGCTCGCCGCGGTGGGCATTTTCCTGGTGGTCGGCATCAACTTTCTCTTCCACCATCCCCATCTCGCGGCGATGAACTGGCATCCTTTCATTCCCCACAGCGAAGGGCGCGGTCAATTCGGCATTAACGGCATCGTCGCAGGCGCTTCCTCTGTCTTCTTCGCCTACATCGGGTTTGACGCGGTATCGACCGCTGCCCAGGAAGCTCGAAACCCGCAGCGCGACATGCCGATCGGGATCCTCGGATCGCTGGTGATTTGCACCATTCTCTATATCGCGGTCTCTCTGGTGCTTACCGGATTGGTCAGCTATAAGGCGCTTAATGTGGCCCAGCCGGTCGCGCTCGGCATCGACGCCACCGGCGTTTCCTGGGGCAGCCTGCTGGTCAAGATCGGTGCGGTCTTCGGACTGGGCACCGTCATGCTGGTCATGCTTCTCGGCCAGTCTCGCGTCTTCTTCTCCATGTCCCGCGACGGCCTGCTCTGGAAATGGGCCAGCGACATTCATCCCAAATTCCGGACGCCGTGGATCTCGAATATCGTTGTGGGCACGATTGTCGCTTTCCTCCCCGCCCTTTTGCCCATCGGCAAACTCGCGGAGCTGGTGAATATGGGGACGCTGCTCGCGTTTGCCATTGTCTCGGCGGGCGTCTGGATCCTGCGGGTCCGCATGCCCGACCTGGAGCGTCCGTTCAAGACTCCGCTCGTTCCGCTCGTCCCCATTTTGGGCGTCGTCAGCGCACTTTACCTGATGGTTAATCTGCCGCTTCTCACGTGGGAGGTTGTTGGGATTTGGCTGGTGATCGGACTGGCGATCTACTTTACGTATTCGACGCGTCACAGCAAAGTGCAGGCGCTGCAGGGGCAGGACGGCGCATCCGGGACACACTGAGTCCAGGCGCGGCTTTCAGAACCTGACGAGACCTTGTCATTTGGAAGATGGCAGGGAGCCGTCGCTGTCCGCCTTTTCCACCCGGCACGCCGAGGCCCGGTGCCCCGTGGCCCACTTTGACAGCGTGGTGTGGAAGCGGTGCAGGCGGAGATAGCGGACGCGCAGACCGTCGATCGTCGCAGGCATGCTCTGCGGATTCTTGCTGAGATCGACGAGGACCAGCAGCGCGGCTTCGGCGGGATTGTCCTGGCTCTGCGTCACACCCACGCCGAAGATCGCGGGATCGCTCATCAGGCCCGGCGCCACCCGAGCCTCGATGGATTTGGCCTGGGCCAGCTGCGCCGCAGTGAGATGCAGGCCCGGTTCGAGGGCCGGCATCGTCGGCGCGTCGCCGCGCGCGATCTTGTCGGGATCGGTGACAATCACCTGGGTGCGCAGCCCGTCGATGGTCTGCGGCACGCCGGCCGTGGCTTGATCGACATAAACGATTACCGCCGGATCACCGGGGCTGTCGAAGCTCTTCCCTGCCGCTGTTCCCAACAGGCCCTGGCCGTGAAGCGTGTCCGCGGCCTGCTCGGCGATCGATTGCGCATGCGCGAGCGCATTGGTGCCGACAAACGGCGCTGACGTGGGAACCGCCGGGTCGTAGCGCAGGCACGCGATGGGATGCGCATTGTCGGTCCCGACCAGGCTCAGCGAAGAGTCCACCTGGGAGCCGAGCTCCTTCAGGACATCGCCGATGGGGTTGGCGACGCTGAGCCCGTGGCCGTCGCCATCTGTTCCGCCTGCGAAGTAGAGGCCGATCGCTTCGGAGTTGCTGGCGTCCAGCACCAGCGAGCCGGAGTCGCCGCTGTCGGTGAAGTGCGCGCCGCCTATCCCGATCTGATTCGTGTAGGTCTTCGTCGTATACGGCTCGGTCTCCGCGCAGTCCTTGTAGTAGTCCACCTTCACGGTGAGCGCGACGGCGTCAATGCTGGAACAGGTCAGTCCCGTCGTGCGCCCGCTCTTGGCCACGTCCATGCTGAGATTGGCAGCGGTGAGGGTTTCGCCGCGACCCGCCATAGGCGGCGCGGCGCCGATGGTCTGGCCCTGCTGCGGCGCGCCGAGACCGAGAATGCTGCCCGTGGGATCGACCGCGCCGGGCGCGACCGCGGCCAGCGCGGCGTCAACGTTCGTCTGCCGCAAGGCCAGAGGCACAAAGGAGCGCAGCGTGCCGATGGGGCGCAGCGTGGATCCAGGACGATTGAGAGGCGTGCAGGCGCCGTCGATGAGCCCGGGCTGATCGATAGTGTCGCCCTCATGGCCCTGATCGCTCTCAGCCAGCACATGGTTGTTGCTCAGGATGTACTCGTTCTTCTGGCTGTCCTCGACCAGCGCGCCGAGGGTGCCGCCGCAGCAGTCGGCGACCCAGGAATTGCCCTTGCTGTCTTCCCAGGTGTCGTAATCGCCGTCGTTGCCGCCCGAAGTCCCCAGCAGCGCAGGATCGGTCTGGATGTCCTGGTGGTTGACCGGATCGCTGTCGATGCCCTGATTGTTGAGGAGCACGCGCAGCGGCGAAGTGACCGTGCTGCCGTTGACCGACGCGATGACGTAGACCGGCTCTCCCGGAAGCGTGCTGGGTGCGGAGTACGTCGCGGCGCAGGTGGTGTAGTGGTCGGAGCTGCGGCGGCATCCCAGATCGCTCACCGAGCCGAGGGCTCCGTTGGACGATGCGGCGCTGCCCGCGGGACCTTCCGCCAGCGACCACTTCACGTCCCCCGCATTCACCTCCGCGATCTGCGCGGTGACGTTAGCGGAGGCTCCCGGCGTCAGGGCAACATTCTGCGGCAGCAGCGGCTGCACAAAGCCGGGATGCACGGTGAGGGCGAGCGCGGCGGTGCTCTTCGGATCGCCGTTCACGACCGCCTGCACTCGCACGGTAATGTTGTCCGCCGAAAGCGATCCCGGCGCGGTGTAGAGGCCGGTGGCGTCGATGTGTCCCTGGCCGAGGGTGGCGGCATTGGTGCCCGAGACGATGCTCCAGGTCACGGGAGCGGCCTCACCGGTGCTGCGAAAAGCGCGCAACTCCGCCTGGCCGTTGGTTGGGACGCTGATCGCCGACGTGCTGATGGCCAGATCGCCGCCGCCGGCAAGGGCGGGGCCGGTCACACTCCCGCATCCCGCTGCGCCCAGCGCCAGAAACAGAAGGAGCCAGCGACTTGGAAGACGGCGGGCCATCACGGGATCATCAAGCTCTATCTGTCTATCTTAGACGCCGGTTCCCGGGGTCGTCCCTCCCCCAAAAGTAAAAGGAGCGCAAAAATCTGCGCTCCTCGAAAGACGGAAATTCAGGCGTTTAGGCCGCGACGTTGGACTTGTGCTCCGGCGCGGGCAGCAGCTGCGGTCCGGTGGGCATGGGAACCACCTTGACCCCACCGGCATGGGCGGCCTTCATGCGGCGGATCTCCCACGGCGTCAGCGGGCGCATCTCCTGCGCCGAGTAGTAGATCTGCTTGCCGCAGTCGAGACACACTTTGTAGGTCTGCTCGCCCAGGGTAAACGGGCGAGTGACCCGCGCATGCGTGCAGCCGAAGAGGATCTCCGAGAAGAAATTGAGAATCGCGTGGAGGCAGGTGGCTAGGACGTTCATGGGACTGCGCTCCTTTCCAAACCGTTGGCAGTTGGCAATCTTTCTGATGCTGGCCCACGAAAAAAGTCACGCCTGGTTACCAAAATTCTACGGATCAACACGCACGACCAGCTTGCCGAAGTGACTGCCGGTTTCCATGCGGTGCAACGCAGCGGGCGCGTCATGGAAGCTAAACACTTCATCCACCACGGGTTTCAGCTGGTGTTGTGTGATGGCTCGATTCATCTTCTCAAAATGAGTCCGCGACCCCACATAAATCCCGCGCAGGCGAACCTGCTTGTGTAACAGCTTTGGGATTACGACGCCCTCGGCGGATTCGGTCAGCACGCCAATCTGCGCGAGCGAACCGCCGATGCGCACAGCGCCAATGGACCGCATGAACGTGCCGGCGCCGCCGACTTCGACAACCAGATCCGCGCCGCGGCCGCCGGTTTGCTCCAGGACCCAGCCGTCCCAGTCTTCACGCTGGCGATAGTTCACCCCGGCATCGAGACCAAGCTGCCGCGCGCGTTCGAGCTTGGCGTCACTGCTGGAGGCGCCGAGCACGCGCGCGCCCAGCAGCTTCGCCAGCTGCAGGGCGAAGATCGAGACGCCGCCGGTTCCCTGAATCAGGACTGTGTCGCCGGCCTTCACATTGCCGGCTTCGACCAGGGCCACCCATGCGGTCACGCCGGCGCAGGGCAGTGTTGCTGCTTCTTCATACGAAAGATGTTCGGGAATGGCCACGACGCCCTCTTCCCTGAGCAGCACTAACTCGGCCAGCATGCCGTCCACGTCACCGCCCAGCGCGCCTTTGATCTTCGCGGCATCCGGCTCGCCGTCAATCCAGTTCTGCATGAAGATGCCGGCCACGCGGTCGCCGGGCTTGACGCGTGTGACGCTCTCGCCGACCGCAACGACCTCGCCCGCGCCGTCGGAGCACGGGATGCGCGGCAGATGCATCTTCGGGTTGTAGCGGCCCTGCGTCACCATGAGGTCGCGGTAGTTGAGCGAGACGGCGTGGACGCGCACCAGAACCTGTCCGCGCTGCGGGACCGGATCGGACAGGGTTACACGTTCAAGGTTGTCAATGCCGAAACTGGGAATGCGCCAGACTTGCATGTCCTGAGGATGCCACGCCGCGAGGGGGGATGCAGGAACACATCGGTAACCGGAAAAGCAGTTCCCCCGGCGCTACCATAGAGACATGGCACGAGGATGGGAAAGCAAATCCGTCGAAGACCAGGTGGAACAGAAATCATCCGAGGCGTCCGCCGGCACGCATTCAGGCCCGGATCCGGAAACCGCAGCGGCCCGCGCCGCACGCATGCGCGAGCGGCAGGCACTGGAACTGCAGCGGGAGCGGATTCTGGACGAGCGCACGTCGAATCCGATTCGCCGCAGGGCGCTCGAAGCAGCGCTCGCGGAGATTGAGGCAAAACTGGCGAAGCTGGATTAGCTCTTTCGGTTGAAAACCAGGGAGTTGGCCTGGTCGATGGTGGTCATCAACATGTGGGCGATGTTCACGTGCGCCGCCCGCGTGGCCGCCCAGACGATGGCATCCGCCACATCGTCGGCGGTGAGCGGCGTGATGTTCTGGTAGATCTTTGAGGCGCGCGTCTTGTCGCCGCGGAATCGCACTTGACTGAATTCCGTCTCCACCATGCCTGGGTCGATGCTCGTTACGCGCACAGGCGTGCCCATCACATCCTGGCGCAGACCGTCGTTGATCAGTTTCACTGCGGCTTTCGTTCCGCAGTAGACATTGCCGCCAGGATAGGCCAGTTCGCCGGCGGTCGATCCGAGATTGATGACGTGGCCGCGTCCCCGCTCGACCATGCCCTTCATCACGGCGCGCGTGACCCACAGCAGGCCCTTGATGTTGGTGTCGATCATCTCTTCCCAGTCTTCGGTCTTTCCTTCCCAGAGCTTGTCGAGGCCGCGGCTGAGGCCGGCGTTGTTCACGAGGACGTCGATGGCGCGCCACTCCGGCGGGAGTGCGCTGATCGCCTTTTCCACCGCGGCACGATCCTGGACGTCGAGGCCGAAGACATGAACAGCCGCCGCGCCGGCGTCGAGCAGATCCACCTCCATCGCCTCCAGCCGATCCACGCGGCGAGCGGCCAGCAGCAGACGCGCGCCCTCGGCGGCAAAGGCACGGGCGCAGGCGGCGCCAATGCCGGCGCTGGCTCCGGTGATAAAGACGATGCGATCGTGAAGGCTGGTTTTCGACATGCATCTATCGTAATCGGGAAGCGTTTCGGCGGCAGGCACGGGAGCGATTGAACCGACGGAAATGGACCTTCCCCGGGGCACCCTCCCGAATGGATGCGAACCGGCCACAGTCTTTAAGTTTTTGCCCGTTGATGTTGTACGGCATTCTGCCGTACAATGGATCAGAGCCAAAGGAGTGGCCATGCCTACTGCTGCCAGGAAAGAACAACCCCTTCGCAACGCACGGCTGGAAGCGAGAGTGTCCGGTGAAATCAAATCTCTCTGGGAGCGAGCGGCCGCGATGGAAGGGAAGAAAATGACCGAGTTTGTCGTCAACAGCGCCATCGAGGCCGCTCAGCGGGTTCTGCGCGCACGTGACCTGGCAGACCTGACTCGGCGCGACAGGGTGGCGTTCGTCGAGGCTCTGTTGAACCCACCGGCTCCCAATGCAAGACTGCGGAAGGCCGCGAGGCGGCATGCGCAGATGTTCGGGAGGTAAGCCATCCCACCCCTCGGCTTTACTTCGATCGAACCCTTCGCAGCGCGTCACAGGGAGTTTCGAAACGCCTTTTCCTGCGGTTCAGCGCAACTGGACCGATACATCCGACAGCACGCGACCCAGGACATTGCCCGGCGCGCCTGCGTTGTCTACGTCCTTACCAGTGAGGATGGCCGGATCGCGGGCTATTACACGCTCACCCAGGACAATATCGCAGCGGACGGCATTCCTTCAGAATTGATCCGGCAGTTGAACCTTCCTCGCTACCAGCGGATCGGTGCGACGCTGCTTGGACGGCTTGCACGGGATCTGCACTGGAAGGGCCGGGGTGTTGGAGAACTGCTCCTGGCTGACGCGCTCAAACGTTCTTTAATGATGAGCCGACAGATCGACTCCGCCGCGGTTGTTGTTGACGCCAAAGACGAGAAGGCTTCTGAGTTCTATGCAGCTTTCGGGTTTATCCGGTTTCCGGAATCCGAAACGCGGCTCTTTCTGCCCATGGCGACCATTGAACAGCTTTACCCCAGGCTTTGAAAGCCGCCCGCCAGCTCCCTAACTCCGGTTCCCTGCCCTTTGCAGCTGCAGATACCCCGCCGCCCAGTCCTGATCCTTCATGCCGGCTTCGATGGCGCGCTGGAAGTTGGCGTAAAACTGATCGGCCAGCGGCGTGGCCACTCCGCCGGATTCCGCCGCCTCCCGAAACAACCGCGTGTCTTTCTCGCCGATGGCGATCGTGCCGCCGGGCTTTTCCGGCGGATGCAGCATGATGCCCCCGTACATCTCGTAGAACTTCGACTGGAAGAGCGCGTTGTTGACGGTCTCCAGAAAGGTCGCGGGCTCAATCTGCATCCCCTCCGCATAAACAAGGGCTTCCGATAAGCCCGCGATCATGGCGGTGATCAAAAAGTTGCCGCCCAGCTTCAGAGCGTGCGCGCTCCATGGATGTTCCGAAACCAGAGTCAGCCCGCGGCTGAATTTCTGCAGCAGCGGACGCACCTTCTCCACCGGCTCCTCCGCTCCCCCCACCGCGACCCACAGCTTGCCCGCCTCGGCGATGTGCGGACGCCCAAAGACCGGCGCAGCCACATACTGCTGGCCGCGGCGATGGTGCTCTTCTTCGAGCTTCTTCGACAGCGCGACGCTCAGCGTGCTCATCGCGACGTGGATCGCGCCTTTGGGCAGCCGCTCGAACACGCCGCCCTGATCGAGCACCTCTTCCAGAGCCCGATCGTCCATCAGCATGGTGAAGACGACCTCGGCTTCCTTCACGGCTTCCGCCGGCGTGGCGGCCACCGCTGCGCCCTCACCGGTAAGCGCCTCGGCATGGGAGCGCGTGCGGTTCCACACCGTCGGCCTCTCCCCACTCCTCAGCAGATGTTTTGCGATGGCCGTGCCCATTTGCCCCAGGCCCAGAAATGCGATTCTCATGATTCGCTCCGCAGACAGTCTCCTCTGTCAGATGACCGGGAGCAAGCCGTCGATGCGCGAAGCATGGGCGGCGCGACTCCGGGACCGCACTCTCCGGGCGCGAAAATCGGGAATTGCCTGATGCAGTTTGTTATGCTGGCCGCTGTGCGTGTTCTCTATGGCGTGCTGCTTTTATCCACAGTGGCGATCGTGTGGGTCGCTGTCGCCGTGGCTCGCCATATCGTGCAGCACCGCCGGGCGATGCGCGCCCGGCCTGAACAGCACGACGATCCTGTGTAAGTTCCGGAGCTACGAATGAAGTTCACCGCCAGTTCTGCCGTCTCCGTCCCGCCCGCCGTCGCGCCGTCGCGCGCGCGTCGCATCGCCGAACCGATTTCTGTGGTCGTGCTGGGCACGCTGTTCGTCGCCCTCTGCGCGCACGTTTCCATCCCGCTGTGGTTCACGCCGGTGCCGGTCACACTGCAGCCTTTCGCGGTGCTGCTGCTGGGGCTCGTGCTCAGCCCGTGGCTTGCGGCGGCGACGATGGTCGCGTACCTCCTTGAAGGTGCGGCGGGCCTGCCGGTCTTCAGCCCGGTCGGCGCGGCGACCTTTCTGCATCTCTTCGGACCGACGGCGGGTTATCTGCTCTCGTACCCCGCGGTCGCCTGGCTGACCGGCAGCTTATTCCGGCGCTTCCGCGGGACACATTCTTCCGGCTTCGCCGCAGCGCTGGGCGCGGCGGCCATTGGCGACTGCGTCATTCTGCTCTCCGGGGCCGCATGGCTCGCCATCCTGACCCACCAGTCGGCGGCCACGGTCCTCACCCTCGCGGTGATTCCCTTCCTCGCAGGCGACATTCTCAAAGTGATCACAGCGGCCGGCATCGTCTCCGGCTGGCGTCGCTTCCGGCGCATCGCGCCGTCAACTCCGGAATAACCCGCCCCTGCTGTCGGCAATCCAAAAGCCACCTCCAATAGAGGTGGCTTTTGCATTTGTCGTTGGGTGAGGGACTACGGGTAGATGCCGCGGATCTGCACCGCTTCCGCCACGCGTCCGATGCCCAGCATGTTGGCGGCGATCCGCATCGGGACCTTGCGGTCGAGGTGGATCTTCAGCACGTCGCGGAACGACGTCTTCATCACCCTCTCCAGACGGTTGTAGACGTCCTGCGCCTCCCAAAACAGGTGCTGCTCGTCCTGCACCCATTCAAAGTAGGAGACGGTGACGCCGCCCGCGTTGCACAGGATGTCCGGAATCAGGAAAACGCCGTGGTTCTCGAGGATGCGGTCGCCCTCGGGAGTCACCGGCCCGTTGGCGGCCTCGGCCACGATCTTCGTGTCGACGCTGCCTGCGTTGCGGCCGTGAATCGCGTTCTCCAGCGCGGCCGGAACGAGGATGTCGCACTTCAGCCGCAGCAGTTCTTCGGCTGAGATCGGCTCCGCATCCGGGAAGCCTTCCACCTTTCCAGTGAGCGCTTTCAGGTGCATCAGGCCAGGAATATCCAGGCCCTTTGGGTTGTAAACGCCTGCCGTGGAGTCGTTGACCGCGATCACCTTCGCCCCGGCTTCATGCAGCAGCTGCGCCGCAATGGAGCCCGCGTTGCCGAAGCCCTGCACCACGACGCTCGCGCCCTTGATCGTGAGGCCGAGATGATCGCACGCGCTCAGAATGGTGTAGAAGACGCCGCGCCCCGTCGCCTCGTTGCGCCCCAGCGATCCGCCCAGGCTGATCGGCTTGCCCGTGACGACGCCGGAGATGGGATAGCCCTTGGTCATGCTGTAGGTGTCCATGATCCAGGCCATGGTCTGCGGATTGGTGTAAACGTCCGGCGCGGGAATATCCTGCGCCGGGCCGATGAGCGGCAGAATCGCGCTGGCATAACGGCGCGTCATCCGCTCCAGCTCGCCCATGGACATGTGTTTGGGATCGCAGGTGACGCCGCCCTTGCCCCCGCCGAAGGGGATGTTGACGACCGCGCACTTCCAGGTCATCCACGTAGCCAGCGCCTTCACTTCATCCAGCGTGACCTGCGGATGATAGCGAATGCCGCCCTTGGCCGGACCACGGGCCGTGCTGTGCTGCACCCGATAGGCTTCGAAGCGATGAATGTGCCCGTCGTCCATGCGCACCGGCACGGAGACGGTGAGCGCGCGCTCCGGGTATTTGATCATCTCCCGGCTGTCCTGGCTGAGTTCGAGAGCATCCGCCGCCGCGTCGAAGTTGGCCAGAGCAACGTCGTACGCGTTTTCCTGCACTGTGACCTGTATGTTTGTCGTCGCCATTCCCTTCCCCTTCCTGCCGGGAAGCAGAACTCGGCGCGGCCCGCTGCGCTACCGCTCCACCAACGACTCAGCCAGCGCAACCGCCTTCGGCTCCGCCTCCTGCTGTGACGGGAGCGCCGGAACCACCCATTTCCGGTACGCCCGCAAGTGTCCCCGCGCCGCCTCGAAGTACAACCGCCGCACCTCGCGCGTGATCGCGCCAATGGACCCGTCATTCACCGGCCGATGATCCACGCGGACCACCGGCGCGATGCCCACCGCCGTTCCAGTCAGAAAAAGCTCGTCGCAAAGGTACAGCTCGCTGCGATCGATGGGGCGCTCGCGGATGGAGAGCCCGATCTCCCGCTGCGCCAGCTCCATTACCGAGTCGCGCGTGATGCCTTCCAGCACATTCTCCGTAATGGGAGGCGTGATCAGGCGCCCCTGGCGCACCATGAACAGGTTGCAGGTGGCCCCTTCGGCGACCTGCCCGTTCTCGTTCAGCAGCAGCGCTTCGTCGAATCCCGCGCGGCGCGCGTCGTCGCTGGCCAGTGCGCTGTTCACATAGGCTCCGCAAATCTTGGCCCGGGCCGGAATCGCATTGTCCTCGATGCGACGCCAGGAGCTTACGCCGGCATGCAGGCCTTTGTCACTCGGCAGATAATCGCCGAACGGCAGCGCGATGATCGCAAACGCGTCCTGGTCGTCGGTGGCCACGCCGATCCGCTCCGAGCACTTGTAAGCGACGGGACGAATGTAGATATCGGTGCGGAAGGCGTTGCGCCGCACCAGCTCGGCGGTGATCTCGCACAGCCGCCCTGCTGACTCGGGAACGTGGATGCGCAGGATGCCGCAGTTGTTCTTCCAGCGCTGATAGTGCTCCAACGGCCGGACGAGAAAAAGCTGGTGCTCCGCGTCGTCCCAGTAGCCGCGCAGCCCTTCGAAGACGCCGGTGCCATAATGCAGCGCGTGGGTCAGGATGCCGACCCGCGCCTCGCGCAGCGGGACGTACTCTCCACCGAAATAGACGATCAGATTGGGATCCGCTTCAGCCTTCATGGCTCACCTCGTCCAGCGACTCGCGCAGCAGCTGCCGACCCCGCGCAATCGCCCGGTCATCCAGCTCCAGCCATTTGGCGCTCTTCACCAGATGGCGGAGCGCTTCGTCGACGCTCTCCTGGGTCAGCGCGTCCGTCGCTTCCAGCAGCGCGCCCAGCATGATCATGTTCTGCGCGCGTGCGTCGCCCAGCTCATCCGCAATATGAGTAAAAGGCCGCGCCAGCACGTGCACGTCGCTGCGGTCGCACCCTGCCGGCAGCGCCTCGCCGTTGTAGAGAACCCATCCGCCAGGCCGCACCGTTTCATAGAACTTGTGCAGCGAAGGCTCGTTCATCGCGACGAGAACGTCCGGTCGCACCACCAGCGGCGAATCGATGGGATGCCGCGCCAGGCGCACGTGGCAATTCGAAGTGCCCGAGCGCATCTCCGGCCCGTACGACGGCAGCCAGGAGACTTCCATCCCGGCATCGAGTCCGGCCTCTGCCAGCACTTCGCCCAGCAGCAGCACGCCCTGCCCGCCAAAGCCGGCCACGCGCACCTGCAGATCCTGAATCACGGGCTTTACGGCCGGAGCCGCATGCCACTCTGCCAGATCGCCCTGGGGCAGACCAAGGATCTCCGGAATGACGGTCTCCGGAATCTTTTCCATCGCCGCAGCCGGGAGAGATGCTCTCCGCGCCTCCGCCTCGGCGGTGCGGTCCTTCAGCACGCCCAGCGGGTAGGTCTTCTCCATCACGTCCTTCACCCAGCGCTGCGCGTCCACCGGCGACATCTTCCAGATCGTCGGACAGGGCGCGAGAACTTCGATCAGCGAGAAGCCCAGCCCCTTCACCTGGTTCTCCAGCGCCTTGCGCACCGCGCGATGCGCCTGCGCCACCTGCTTGTTGTCGCCCAGACCCACGCGCTCGATGTAGACGGGCGCTTCGAGCGTCGCCAGCAGCTCGCTCACATGCAGCGGATAGCCAGTGTTCCCAGGATCGCGTCCGCCGGGTGTCGTGGTGCTCTTCTGGCCCAGCAGAGTAGTCGGAGCCACCTGGCCGCCGGTCATCGAGTAGATGGCGTTGTTGACGAAGAGAACCGTGATGGCCTCGCCGCGATTGGCCGCATGCAGAATCTCCGCCGAGCCGATCGCCGACAAATCGCCGTCGCCCTGGTAGCTCACCACGATGCTCTCGGGGCGGCTGCGCTTGACCGCCGTCGCCACCGCTGGCGCGCGTCCGTGGGCCGCCTGCACGTTGCCCACATCGAAGTAGTAGTAAGCGAACACCGAGCAGCCAACCGGACTGATGAGGATGGTCCGGTTCTGAATGCCCAGCGCGTCGATGGCCTCGGCGAGCATCTTGTGCACCATGCCGTGGCCGCAGCCCGGGCAGTAGTGCGTCTGGTGCTGCAGCTCGTCCTTGCGCTCGAAGGTGGTGTAGAACGCCTTCGGCCGCGACTGCGCCACTTCGTAGCTCATTTCCATTTCGTCAGACATGGGCCACCTGCTCCACTTCCGCATACCGCCGTGCGATTTCCCGGGTTAGCGCCAGCACTTCCTCGTGCGCCGGAGCATTGCCTCCGACGCGGCTGAAGAACTCGACAGGGCGTACACCGTTGAGCGCCAGCTTCACGTCTTCCAGCAGCTGGCCCGTGCTCATCTCGACCACCACAAAAACCTTCGCCCGCTCCGCGCGCCGCTCGAAGAATTCGGTGGGGAACGGAAAGAGCGTGATCGGCCGCAGCACGCCGACGCTCAACCCCTCGGCCCGCGCCTCTGCCGCCACCGCCTTCAGGATTCGCGCAACGATGCCATAGCCCACCAGCACCACATCGGAGCTCTCCGCGTACCACTCCTCCGCGCGCTGCTCGCGCCGCTGCGCGATGGTGTACTTCGCCTCCAGCTGACGCACATGCTTCTCCAGCTCATCGGTGCTCAGGAAGATCGAGCTGATCAGGTTCTTCCGCGATTCTTCCGTCCCGGCCACGGCCCACTTCGGCAGCTGCGGCTCCACGGCCGTCTCCGGAAACTCGACCGGTTCCATCATCTGTCCGATAAATCCATCGGCCATCAGCACCACCGGGTTCCGATAGCGATCGGCCAGCTCGAAAGCCAGCGCCGTCAGGTCCGCCATCTCCTGCACCGAATGCGGCGCGAGCACGATCGTCTTGTAGTTGCCGTGCCCGCCGCCCTTCACCACCTGGTGATAGTCGGACTGCTCTGACGCGATGTTGCCCAGCCCCGGCCCTCCGCGCGTGATGTCGGCGATCACGCAGGGCAGCTCCGCTCCAGCCATGTAGCTGATGCCTTCCTGCATCAGGCTGATCCCCGGCCCGCTCGACGCGGTCATCACCCGCACGCCCGCCGCCGACGCGCCGTAGAGCATATTAATGGCCGCCACTTCGCTCTCCGCCTGCAGAAACACGCCCCCTGCCCGCGGCAGATACTCGGCAGCCGCCTCGGTGATCTCGCTTGCCGGCGTGATGGGATACCCGTAGAAACCGCGGCAGCCGGCCAGCACCGCCGCCTTCACGATCGCCTCGTTCCCTTTCATCAGCTGGCGGCTCATGACTGCGCTCCTTCCGCGGCGGAACTCGCGGCACGCGCAGGTCGCAGCCGCAGCACCGTCACCGCCCCCGGCTCAGGACACACCAGGAAGCACATGCCGCAGCCGGTGCAGCCCGCACCCAGGTAGGTCGCGGTCTTATAGCCATAGGGATTCAGCCGCTCGCTCAGCTCGATCACCTTCGGCGGGCACGCCTCGATGCACAGACCGCAGCCCTTGCACTCATCCGCGTCGATCCGCAGCGACCCGCGATCGCGTTTGCCAGAGTTCGTCATGCCGCCCTCCCCGTTGACTTTCGTGTCAAACCAGTACCGGCGCTGCTTTCCGCTCCAGATAATGCGCATGGATCGCGAAATCTTCGAGACTCGCCTGGAACTGCGGATCGGCGATGGCGATCAGCGCCTCGGCCCGTTCCCGCAGCGTCTTCCCGTGCAGATACGCGATGCCGTGCTCGGTGACGACGTAATGCACATCGGCGCGCGAGGTCACCACGCCCGCGCCCGGCTCCAGCACCGGCACAATCCGCGAGAGGCGTCCGCCTTTGGCCGTCGAAGGCAGCGCAATGATCGGCACCCCGCCCTTCGAGCGTGCCGCTCCGCGAATGAAATCCAGCTGGCCGCCAAAGCCGCTGTACGGCTTCGTCCCCAGCGAGTCGGCGCACACCTGCCCGGTCAGGTCCACCTGCAGCGCCGAGTTGATCGCCACCATGCGATCGTTCTGCGCCACCACAAAAGGATCGTTGGTGTAGCTGATCGACCGGAATTCCAGCGTGGGATTCTCATGCAGAAACTCGAAGAGCCGCTTCGTTCCCAGCACAAACGCCGCCACCGCCTTGCCCCGGTGCAGCGACTTGCGGTCGCCATTAATAATCCCCGACTCCATGAGCTCGATCACTCCATCGGAGAACATCTCCGTGTGAATGCCCAGATCGCGCTTGTCGTCGAGGCACGTCAGCACGGCCTCCGGAATGCCGCCGATCCCCGTCTGCAGCGTCGCGCCGTCCGGGATCAGCGAAGCCACGTTGCGCGCCACCCGCAGATGCATCGGGGTGAACGGCTCGGTCTTCAACTCCAGCAGCGGCCGATCCGTCTCCACAATGGCGTGAATATGACTGATGTGGATGAACGTGTCGCCGTGCGTGCGCGGCATCTGCTCGTTCACTTCGGCGATCACCGTCGAGGCGCAGCGCGAAGCGGTCAGCGTGCAGTCCACCGTCGTGCCCAGGCTCACAAATCCATGCTCATCGGGCGGCGACACCTGCATCAGCACCACATCCAGGGGCAGGTTCCCGCTGGTAAACAGCCCTTCGATCTCGCTCAGGAAGATCGGCGTGTAGTCGGCGCGCCCGGCCACCACCGCCTCCCGCACGTTGGCGCCCAGGAACATCCCGCGATGCCGGAACCGCCCTTCATACTCCGGCTTCGTGTAGTCGGCGCTGCCCAACGTCATCATGTGGACGATCTCGACGTCCCGCAGCTCCGGCGCTTTCGCCACCAGCGCGTTCACCAGCGTGGACGGCGTGCCCACCCCGGACTGAATCCAGACCCGCGCCCCCGAATGGACGGCCGTCAGAGCCTCGCCCGCGGTCAGGCATTTGCTGCGATAGTCGTCCTTCCAGGTCATCGGTCTCCTGCCTCCGCCGGCGCGACCGAGTCCGGCAGCGCTTCTCTGATGGTGGAGATAAAGCCCATAGAATCAATGGACTTATCGCCTCGGCGCGTACAGAGCACACCGCGGGCGCTCCACTCCCAAAACCGATGTACGTTACGCCTCGGCCGAGGCCGTTAGCAGTGATGGCGGTCACCTGAAGGGGTGTGGGAGCCAGCCGGCGCACCGGTCAGGCGGGATCGCAGGGGATCCGCGCAGGGAGACCCAGGCAGCACGACCGTCGCCCCCCTCGGTTCTATTTGGAGTGGGCGGACCAGACCTCGCCCGCCAGGAAGCCGGCCGAGAGACCCACGAAAGCTCCGGAGATGACGTCGCTGACGAAATGCCAGTCCCCCAGGACCAGCAGCACGGCGCCGATGAACAGAAGGATGGAGAGCGGCCGGACGCTCTTTCGATAGAGCCGCATGAAAACGCCGCCGAAGGAGCCGGAGAGAACCATGTGCCCGGAGGGAAAGCCCGAGTTGGGAGTGCCCTCCATCAGATGGATCCGATGCCAGGCCCCATCCAATACCGGCCCGGGACTCGGTACGCCGAAAAAGATCTTCAGAACGCTGTCGTCAATGGCATACGCGCAGATGGAGGTGAGACACGCCAGCGCCGCCGCCTCCCCCAGAGGCGACAGGCGTCCCCGCGTAATGCGGATGACAATCAGCACCAGCGCAACGGCAGCTTCGGCGCTCAGCAGAACGGCGCTGGTGAAGCCCTTGGCAACGCCCCTCGAGGAGCCCAGAATCCCCTTGACGGCATAGGCGACGCGCATATCCACATAGTGGAACGTCACCGCCACCAGAACCACGCAAACCAGCAGCGACAGGAGCCACGCGAGGATGGAAAAATGGGAACCTTCCTCTTCCGGCGCGCTCCCGCCGTCCGGCTGAGAACGAACAGCACCTTGAAACAATCGACTCTCCCCTCAATGGCCAGCCGTTCGTGACCCTTACCGGCTTGTGAACTGCCAGGACACCCAACTGCACCGTTTCAATCTGACTAGTTCGATTATCTCGCGGGGCGTGTTGCGGCCGGAATGCCGCCGTCAGGAATCTGCTCCCCGGGCAAGACGAGACCCGGCGCTCTCCCGGCAGTGAGATCAGGGAGCGGCCCCAGGCTACTTGGCTGCGGCAAGAATGCTGCGGGCGTCGGCGGCGTTGGCGCCCTTGGGATCGAGCTGAAGGTATTTCTCGTACGCCTCGGCGCACCCCGGCGGCAGGATCATCTTCTGTGTCTTTGGATCCATGGTCGCCTTCGTCAGCAGCGCCTGGCCCTTGAAGTAGTAATTCACCGCCCGCGTCGCATCCAGCGCGATCGCCTGATTCGCAGCCGCCAGCTGCTCCTCGGAATGGCCCGTCTCGTAGAACACCAGCATCTCGTTATAGCGGTATTCCCCGGCCTGGGTCGGATAGGTGCTCACGGCAGCGTCAAACGCCTCCTGCGCTTCCTTCACCTTTCCCTCGTGAGCGTAGGCCTCGCCCAGGCTCGCGTAGCTGGTGCCCTTCACGTCGGCCGGCAGGTTCTGTTTCACCGGGGTCTCCGGCCCACCCTCGCTGAAGCTGCTGTTTTTCGTCGGTCCCGCCCCGGATGAGTAAAACCCCGCCACCTGGTCTTTCGCCTGGGCTCCGCCCGGACCGATCCGCAGGGCCGTTCTGAAGTCGTTTTCCGCGTCTCCATACTTGTTCAGATCCAGCTGCGCCAGTCCCAGCTGCACCCACGGAGCGCTCAGCGTCGGCTGCGACTGCGTCAGATTCAGCATCAGCGTTTCCGCGTCGGCGTAGCGCTTGTCGGCCAGCGCCTTGCGCGCCTGATCCAGCGCCGCGTTCACGCTCGCCACATCCTTCCCGCTCATGCCCACATCTTTATGCGCAACCACCGGAGCCGGAGGCACAACCGTATTCAGCGGCAGCTCCGGAAACTTCCCCTTCGCCGCGAAGCCCTTGTACTCGCTGGTAAAGAACGTGCGCCGCGTGCTCACCGCGCCGGCCGCCTGCGAATCTCCGTTGGGCGCAACCTCCGTCAGGATGATGCTCCGCATCGGCAACACCGCCAGCGCGTCCCCCACTTTGATGGGACCATAATCGATCCGCGTGTCCTCCTCGTGCACCACGTCTCCGGGTTTGAATTCCGCCTCCGTGTCCAGCCGCACCACGATCCCCGTGTCGGGATCGACAAAAATCTCTCCCCGATACGGAACGTCGTTGGTCTTCCAGTTGTGCCAGTCCGTGCTGGTCTGGAACGTGCCCGACGCGCCGCCCGGGGGCCCTCCCAGCGAAGCCTGCGCCGCCGAGCTGAAGTTGGCCACCCCCGCCTGGTTCACCTTGGGGAAACAGCAAACGTTGACGTTGAAGCGCGACTCCTTCTTCGGGATCTCAAACGAGAACACCGCGGCCGCCTTGCCATTCACCTTTTCCCAGCGCAGCCACTGCAGCGACCCGCCCTTCTGCGCCGCCTCAAACACCTCGCCCAGGTCCGGCGCCGGCTCTTCCAGAGCGATCATCCCGTTGGAGCCCCACCGGGTCTTGTCCGCGGGAAGCGTCTCGACCCCGTGATCGCTCGAGTACACGCTGTCGGTCGAGTTGATGTAGCGAATGTAGTGGTACGCCTCCTGAACAGCCGATCCGATGGACGCGTCCTGGCTGCCGCCGTGCAATCCCGAGCTGGCCGCCGTCGCCTGCAGATTGTCCTGGAAGCGAAGCGTCGTCTTCACCGCCGTGATCTCCGGCAGCTCGACATACGTCTTCGTCACATACGAGGCAGCCTTGTCCAGCAGCGCCTTCTGCGCCGCCGCATCGGGAGCGGCAGTCGTCGGTATTTCGTCCGCGGGAGGCGCCAGAAAGGCGCTGCGCGCGTCCAGCACGTAAATCTGTTCGTTGGTCAGCGGTCCCGGCGTCTCACCCAGCAGCCTGTTCATCGTGGCCGTGGTCAACCGCTCGCTCAGCTCCACCTGCTTCAGCGCATTCGCCACATCCGCATCCGACTTTTTTTCCGCCTGCATCGACGTCAGCAGGTTGCCCAGATCGCTGACCGATATCTTCTTCGCCGCCCACGCCGGCAGTGCCAGAACCATCGACGCAACAATACAGACAAGACGTTTCATCTGGATTGTCCCTCCTGCAACCTGCTCCCCAGGGTCGCTGCGTGGGCGTCGCCCGGCAGCCATTCTCCAGATGCGAAGCGGGAATTGCCGGGAAAAGTCTACCACCGCCGCCGATGACGCGGCCCTGGCTCGCTGCCGGGGTGGCTGTGCAGGCTGCTGAGAAATCCAGCCTCTCGGGCCCAGATTGCGGATCGAGTGTTGGATTCCGGATAGGCGGCCTCGCGGCAACCGCCCTTCGAGTGGTGGCGTTTCCTCGCGTGCGAGGAGACGCCAGGGCGTGAGGGCGGGCAGCCGGGGCCCTGGCGAAACAGCGTTTCGCCGGGGTGGCTGTGCAGGCTGCTGAGAAAAGCCAGACTCTCAGGCCCAGATCGTGAATCGAGTGTCGAATTCCAGATAGGCGGCCTCGCGGCAACCGCCCTTCGAGTGGTGGCGTTTCCTCGCGTGCGAGGAGACGCCAGGGCGTGAGGGCGGGCAGCCGGGGTCCTGGCGAAACAACGTTTCGCCGGGGTGGCGGAAGCACAACTACCGCCAAAAAGAGCAGTTCGCTGACTCAACTTGAAATCAAACTTGACTGCTTGTCTTGTTCGATTCCGTATTGAATGGCTGCTTTCAGCACGTCAACATTGATATCGGTGAGCGCTTTGAATTTGATGCAGTATCCCGTGACGCTTGCCTTGCCGAGTTCCTTCCCAAAGGTCCGGGCCAGGTACTTCTTGTCACTGATTCCCATAATGTAGACGGAAATGCCTGCCGTATTCGCACTTAAACCGAGTTGGTAGAACTCCCTGGTCTTTCCATTGGCATACTTCATGGTTTGAGATCCATATCCAATGTTTGGGTTGGAAACGGTTTTCCCCTTCTCGTCTTTTCCATCTAAGAACCACAATTGACTTGCTGGCATCAGCCCGAGAATCATGTGATGCAGCTGCAGCATTTCGCTGCGCTTTGGTTCCGGCTGCGCTGCAATATATTCCTTAATCTGTTTCTGCACGTTCATGTCAATCTCCGTGACCTGACTCCGGTGCTTGCCAGCTGCATAAATCATTGCCAGCGCTGTGAGATCTAAAAGGACAGCTCCTGGCCAACCTGCTCATTGACAGCTATCAGAGCCATCACCACCCGACCTGCTTCCCCAAAAACAAACTAACCGCCAGCAGCCCCAGCGCGATCCCGCCCACCGAGAGATAAATCCGGGGCAGCTTCACCGACCGCCCCACGGCAACCCACCCCGTGTGCCACCAAACCTCTCCCGCGAAAAGGTCCGTGAGACTGCTGGGGTAATACCAGTTGAGGACAAACCAGAGGAAGTCCTCGACCACACACACCGCCAGAAAAGCGGAGAAGAAAAACAAGCCGTCGGCGATGGGATGATGGGAAGCCGAACCGAACCCCGCGGGAAAGCCCATGCGGTACTGCGCCCACAGCACCAGCGGCAGGAGCGCTCCGAAAACCACCAGGTGATAGCCCGTCACGTACGGCTTATCGATCCATCGGACGACGGGAGTTCCGGCAAAGAGCTTTTTGCCCCAGCCGCGCTCGTCCAGAGACGACGCCCACCCCCGGTCTTTCTCGATCACGATTTCAATCAGGGCCAGAATGGCGCTCAGAATGGTGACATCCACGCCCCAGACCCCGACTTTTCCCAGGAGAACCCACATAGCGCCCGTCGAGAATATCAGGCGAAGTTCCGTCGGTGCGAGTGTCAGGGGAGGTCCCGAATCATGGCTCGGCAAAGAACGCACCCACCGTGGAACCACAGCGGCGCTGCAACCGTACCTCCGTGCGCATGACCTTCGCCGCCGGCCCCGCGATCCGCATCCTCCTCGCCATCTTCCTCCTTGGTGCTGCGCTGGTCGGGGAATACCGCAGCCTCGAGGATGGCATCACGGCCGCCGAAATGCGCGGGATTCCGCCCGCCTCCACCCCTCGTGTCCAAACGGCGATCCGGCAGTTCCAGCATCGCGCCGATCTCGAAACGGCTGGGACGCTCCTCGCTTTCGCCGCTGCCTGTGTCGCGCTGGGCACCGCCCTCGGTTCCCTCATGGGAAAAAGCGGCCGCTGTGCCTGCGGCTATCTCCTCGGCGTCGCCCTCTGTATCCTCACCTTCCTGCTCCTGAACCTGATCGGTGTCGTCCTGCTCCGCCATTTTGGATAACCAGTCAAGGTTCGAAGGCGCACATCCGGACTCGCTCACGACCGCACAAAACGACCCCAACCCAAGCTCCCCGACGGGCCGGGTGCTTCCCGACGGGCCGGGCGCTTCCAGACGGCCCCAGCGCCCCCCGACGGCCATCGCTCTCCCCGACGGGCCGGGCGCTTCCAGACGGCCCCAGCGATCCCCGACGGCCATCGCTCTCCCCGACGGGCCGGGCGCTTCCCGACGGCCCCAGCGCTCCCCCACGGCCAGGGCTCTCCCCGACGGGCCGGGCGCTTCCCGACGGCCCCAGCGCCCCCCGACGGCCAGGGCTCTCCCCGACGGGCCGGGCGCTTCCAGACGGCCCCAGCGCCCCCCGACGGCCATCGCTCTCCCCGACGGGCCGGGCGCTTCCAGACGGCCCCAGCGCCCCCCGACGGCCATCGCTCTCCCCGACGGGCCGGGCGCTTCCCGACGGCCCCCCCGCTATCCCCCGGCCAGGTTCACCCCACAGCAAGAAGCAAACTCCCTCCGATGCGGTCGGTCCAGCAACTTCCTGGCCCGCGCCAATCCAAAGTACTGCCGTGGCGCTCGACTCCGGCGGCCTCCGGGAATTTCCCGTGCGCTGATTTTTTCCGAACAGGCTGATAAGTTTGCCCGGAGCGATGCACCACAAATGGTGCAGTCAGGGTAATACCGTAAAGGTATTACCCTCGCGGCCCTTTGCAATCAGCAGGATGCCAAATACCACCCTTGGGGGGGTGGGGGGTCAGGCCCCGATCTCGTAGTCGAAGTCGTAGAAGTGCTGCTTTTCCTCGATGCGAATGTCCATCGTGCCCTTCAGTCCGGCCAGTTCGTCGCTTCCCGAATCGGGAACCACCTGAATCGTCATTTCGGGATTCCCGCGATCCATCGTGGCCTGATGCATCAGGACAAAACCGCCCTTTCGCCCAGCCAGCGTTCCCGTCACGCGCTCCATCGCAACATAAGCTCCCGAACCCGTCGCGCGATCGAGCACGCTGAGCATTTCGCCCTGGCTCGTCGCCTCCAGATCGCCATGGAACTGCTTGTCCAGCGCCATGCGGCCAAGTCCCGCTGCTTCGGCCTGCGGGTTATCCGGTTTCTGAGGAAGGACTTTCACGTCAAATTTGCCGCTGATCCGTGTCATCACCCGGCCAGCATAGCATTGCGCCGTTATCGCTGTTAGCATCCAAGATTGCCATGAACAGGATCGGCGTTCTCCTTCTCCCCACGATCGCTCTAGCCCTGGTGATCGCCGGCTGCAACAGCAGCCAGAATCAGCCCCAACCGCAGGAACAGCCGCAGAGCACGCCGGCAGCCGATCCGGCTTCCGCCAATCTTGCGCCGGCCAGCGACACGACGGCCGAGGAGAATCCGCCCGCGCCACCCGCCGACCAGTCGGCGAGCCAATCGTCGGATCAGTCCGGCTACGAGCAGGCGCCTCCTCCGGACGACGATCAATATGGCCAGGATTACTCCGAGACCGCTGAGGATTACGCGCCGCAGCCGCCGCCCGAGATTCCGGACTACGATCAGCCGCCCGCTCCCGGCGACGACTACGAGTGGACGCCAGGCTACTGGGCTTACGCATCCCAGGGCTACTACTGGGTTCCGGGCGCGTGGATCATGGCGCCCTTCGTCGGCGCGCTGTGGACGCCAGGCTACTGGGGCTGGGACAACAACCGCTACGCCTGGCACCACGGCTACTGGGGCACGCACATCGGCTTCTACGGCGGCGTGAACTACGGCTACGGCTATGGCGGCAATGGCTACGAAGGCGGCTACTGGCGCGACAACCGCTTCTACTACAACAGCGACGTCAACCACCTCGGCAGCGGCGTTCACGATACGTACGACTACCGCGTGGCAAACAATTTCAACAATTCACGCGTGGCCTACAACGGCGGACGCGGCGGTCTGAATTACCGGCCAACCCGTCAGCAGGAAGCCGCGCAGCAGGAGCGCCACTTTGCTCCGCTGCCCCAGCAACACTCGCTGGCGCAAACCGCGCAGCAGAACCGCGCCCAGTTCGCCGGGCAGAACCACGGTAAGCCGCAGAACTTTGCCGAGAGTCGCCCCATCAGCGACGGTCACAGCGCACCCGTCGCGCGCCCCGAGGATTTCCACGGAGCGCCGGCGATTCACGCCGCTGCGCCAGCGGCGAATCGTCCTAATGCCGCCCCGCTGAATATGCCGCGGCCGGAACCGGGACGTCCGGCGGTGCATAACGAGCCGCGGCCCTCAGCCACGCCCGCTCCAGCCACGCGTCCGGAGACCCGCAACATGCCCGCTCCGCATGGACGGCCGGAGTCGCGGCCCGAACCGCGCAATCAGCCAACGCGTCCGCCGATGCAGTCAGAGCCCAGACCGACTGCGCCCGCGGCCCGGCCACAGCCGCAGTCGCGGCCAGAGACCGAGGCTCGTCCGCAAACGCGGCCTGAGGCTCGGCCCGAAACCAAACCGGCGCCCCAGCACAAGCAGGAGACGCGTCCGCATCCGGAGAAGAAGCCCGACGAACCGCATCCACAGGGTTAAAGCCAACAATCAGGCAGCGCGTTCAGGACGGACGCAGGTGCGGGCCACAAGCTCCTGGAGTTGAAATGCCCGCTCCAGCTGGCTCTCCACCAGTCGTTGCTGGCGGCGGCGATGATCCGGATCGTCGAGCAACGGCACAAGGCGCTCATCGCGGGCCGCACCCCTCTCAAGCTCCCGGATCGCGGTTTCCAGAGTCAGCCGGAAACGGGCGCTAATGTGGAACGGTTCGGAGGTGCAAAGCGGTGTCCGCATTTCTTCTGACAGGGCCGCTCAAGATCCCGGGCCTGCAACCGATCTTAGATAGAAGAGGCGCGCCAGGCTATATCACGCGAAGACAACGAGGCGGAAACTTTGGGCACCGGCTGTCGGAAAATGAGACAGCCGGCACGCCCTAAAGCTCCAGGCTCTTGCTCGCCACTCGCTCCTGTGCCTGCGCTATAAACGATTCCAGAGGCATCGAGCCCTGGTCGCCTTTGCCCCGCGTGCGCACGCTGACGGCTGTCGAAGATTCCTCTTTGTCGCCCATCACCAGAACATAGGGAAACTTCTGCAGCGTGAAGTCGCGAACCTTTGCGTTCATCTTTTCGTTGCGCGCATCAATCTCGACCCGGAAACCAGCCTTCTGCAGCCGCTCCTGCACCGTTTGCGCGTAGGCATGATGCCGCTCGCTGATCGGCACCAGACCCATCTGTACCGGAGCCAGCCACAGCGGGAACGCCCCCGCATACAGCTCGATCAGGTACGAAACCATGCGCTCCATGGTGCTGATAATCGCCCGGTGGATCATCACCGGCCGCTGCTGCGTGCCGTCGGCAGCGGTGTATTTCAGGCCGAACTGGTTGGGCAGGTGGAAATCAACCTGCACCGTGGAGTACGTCTCCTCGTGTCCCATCACGTCGGCCAGCTGAATGTCGAGCTTCGGCCCGTAAAACGCCGCATCGCCTTTGCTCTCCCAATATTTCAGCCCGAGCGCATTCAGCGCTTCGCGCAGCTCCCGCTCGCCCAGTTCCCACATCGCGTCATTGTCGACGTATTTTTCCTTGTTGGCTGGATCGCGCAGCGAGAGCCGGTAGCTGTATTTCGTGATGCCCAGGTCTTTGTAGACGCGCTCGACCAGCTTCATCACATTCGAGAACTCTTCCTTGATCTGTTCCGGCATACAGAAAATGTGCGCGTCGTTGAGCGTCATGCAGCGCACCCGGCTCAGCCCGCTCAGCGCCCCCGACCGCTCATAGCGATACATCGTGCCCAGTTCGGCCAGGCGCACAGGCAGGTCGCGATAGCTGCGCAGCTTCGACTCATAAATAAGGATGTGGTGCGGACAGTTCATCGGCCGCAGCACCATCCGCTCGTTTTCGAGCTCCATCGGAGGAAACATGTCTTCGTGGTAGTGCGCCCAGTGTCCCGACCGAACATACAAATCCACCTTGGCAATGTCCGGCGTGTAGACGTGCTCGTAACCCAGCTCGCGCTCGAGTCCAAGAATGTAATCCTCCAGCAGCCGCCGAATCGTCGCGCCTTTCGGAAGCCAGAGCGGCAGGCCCGCGCCGACCTCCTCGCTCACCGTGAAAAGCTCCAGTTCTTTGCCCAGGCGGCGATGGTCGCGGCGTTTAGCGTCCTCGATGCGCTCCAGATATTCATCGAGATCCTTCTTCGAGAAGAAAGCCGTCCCGTAAATGCGCTGCAACTGCGCGTTCTTCTCATCGCCCAGCCAGTAAGCGCCGGAAAGGCTCATCACCTTAAAAGCCTTCACGCGCCCGGTTGAAGGCACGTGCGGGCCGCGGCAAAAATCCACGAACTTCCCGTTGCGATACAGCGAGATCTCTTCGCCCGGATGCGTGAACTTCTCTACAAAGTGGACCTTCATGAAGTCGTTGCCGGCTTTGAACTCCCGCAACCCCTCTTCGCGCGGCTCAAACTCGCGAACGAACTTCTCGTTGCGAGCGACCACTTCGGCCATGCGGCCTTCAATCAGCTTCAGGTCTTCGGGAGTAAACGGAGTCGGCCGCCAGAAATCGTAGAAGAATCCCACCTCGGTGGCCGGACCGTGGCCCAGCTTCGTCTCTGGAAACAGCTCTGTGACAGCGGTGGCCAGCACATGCGCGGCCGAGTGGCGCAATACCTTCAGCGACTCAGGATCCCTCTCGGTGATGAGCTGCAGCGCGACGTCTTCCTGGAGCGGCGTGCCAAGATCGACCAGCCGCTCGGCATGCGGATCTTCGGCGGCATACATCGACGCCTCGACGCCGTCCGCGGCAGCGGCAACCGGAGCGGCCGCGCGCAGCGGCCGAATCCGCGCCACAACGGCGGCCTGCGCCAGGCGTGGAGAGATGCTTTCGGCGATAGCCAGGGGCGTGGTGCCGGAAGACACCTCGCGGACCGAGCCATCGGGGAGCTGGACCTGAATGGAACTCATATTCAGCAGGTTAACGGAGTTGCGCTTTCGGGACCACATCACCCGAGTCACACAGACACCCAGGCCCCATCGGCTCGCGGCCGCCCGCGCTTTGATTCCTGCGGCGGGCCCTACTTCAGCCCGATGTGCGCGGTCATCTGGACATTGCCCCAGTCGGTGATGTCGGGGTACGTCTCAAAGTCCGTCTGGTAAGCGCGCGCGCCGCCCATCTGCTGCGGAGTTAATTGGTTGATCTTCGTCCACAATGCCGGGATGACTTCCTGGGGCGGTCCCGACTCGGACTGGATCACCGCGTATTTGCCGGGCCGGATCTTCCGCACAACGAATCCGTCAGGCACCTTGTCAGCGGAAGAAACCCGAACGCCGAGGGTGTAATTGTATTCGCCGCTGGAATCGGAGGCGTAATCGCTGTAGACCACCACCAGGTCTTCGCTCACCTGGTTGGGAATCTGCGAGAGCTTGTCTCCTTCCATCACGCTCTGCCAGAGTTGCGGAATCAGCCCCTGTCCGCCGGCTTCCTTGTCGTTGGTGGTTCTGACGGACAGGCCGACAACGGTGAAGCCGTCCTGCTGCTGATCCTGTACAGCAGCGGCCGCGTTGGGCGCCGCCGGGGCCGCGGCACCGGTGCTTTGCGCGAAAGCAGGAAGGCCCAGAGCCAGGAGGAACGGGAAGGCAGTTCGAAGATGGGCGGAGAACATAGCTGAGCAGTATACGCAGGGGCTGGGGCCGAGGTTCATGATTCTTTGGTGATCTTGACCGGAACCCTCCACTCAGGTAACCACCATGGCAGGGTCTCTCTTTCATCCCCCGATCGTGGTGAGTCAATGGCCGCGATGGCCGGCGGATGCTTCGGAATCGGCAGATAAGATGAAGGGTGATCCCCTGAAGAATCGAGCTAAGGGTCCGGTACCAATGAACGAGCGGGGAACGCGACGAGGATGGCGGGCGGCCGCAGGTTCCCTGGGGCTGACGATGGTTCTGCTGAGCGGATGCCAGAACATCCAGGATTCAACCCCGGCGCAGACGATGGTGCGCGTCATCGACGCCTCGTATAACGCTCCGCCGGTGGATGTGAAGATCGGCACGACGCCCATCGCGGTGAACATCGGAGCGGCGACCTTTACCAATTACGCCTTCCTGCCCCCTGAAAACGCGACGGCCTTCGTCTACCCGACGAAGACCACCACAGCGACCGCATCGGTGGCCGGCGCCTTCGAGGTCGCGCAGGAACACTCGGTCCTGATCACGGATACAAGCGGCGGTTACCAGGCGACTCTCCTGCTGGATCAGGCGGCGAACCCGCCTGCCGGCTACGTCTCCCTGCGATTCCTGCAGCAGGCGGTTCATACGGGAGCGGTGGACATCTATCTCATCCCGAGCGACGGCACGCTGGCCGGCACCAAACCTCTGCTGAGCGACGTCGCCACCGGAACCGTGTCGGTCTATATCAACGTGGAGGCCGGCAGCTACACGCTGGCCATCACTCCAGTGGGCGATGCCAATGCCAAAGATGTCTACACCAGCCAGGCTCTTCAGTTCACCGACGGACAGGTGCGGAGCGTGCTCATCATGGACGCCCAGCTCACGACCAGCCCGCCGGTCACGATCACGATTGGCGACGACCTGAACTGAAGCGTGACCCGTCTCGTGCGCCATTCCGGACCGTGGCATTCTGGATGCGGATGGAAATCACAGGTCAGGACGCGCTGATCGTCGTCGATGTGCAGAATGACTTCTGCCCGGGAGGAGCTTTGCCGGTGCCGGACGGCGATGCGGTGATTCCCCCGATTCTGGCAGTCGCGCCGCGCTTCGAGCACATTCTCCTCACCCAGGACTGGCATCCTCCAGGACACATCTCGTTTGCGTCAAGCCATCCCGGGCGCAAGCCCTTCGATCTCGATCCGGTCTCAGGCGAGCGACTGTGGCCCGACCATTGTGTGCAGGGAACCCACGGAGCGGAACTTCATCCAGCACTTCAACTGTCCAGGGCAGAGCTGGTTTTGCGCAAGGGCTTCCGGAAAAACATCGATTCCTACTCGGCCTTCTTTGAGAACGACCGCACAACGCCGACCGGACTGGCTGCCTATGCGCGGGAGCGCGGCTTTCGGCGTTTCTTCCTCGCCGGCCTGGCCTTCGATTTCTGCGTCGGCTTCTCCGCGCTCGACGCGCGGCGCTGCGGTTTCGAGGGAATCGTCATTCGAGACGCCTGCCGCGGGATCGACGCCGATGGTTCAGCCACGGCGATGGAGTCGCAATTCCAGCGGCAGGCCGTTCAGGTCATCGACAGTCGCGATCTGTAAGGATTCGGCTCCGCCAGCGGTGCATCAGCCGGCTTGCTCGTCCTGGCAAACGCCGGCAATCAGCGCTTCGCAGCAATCCGGATCAAGCTTGACCGGCGCGTCACGAAACAGGTGGCCCAGCGCGTCTTCATGCGTCAGGCCTGCACGGTAGGGCCGGTCCTCGGTAAGGGCTCCATAGACATCGGCGGCGGCGATCACCCGGGCTTCCAGAGGAAGCTGCCGTGCCGTCAGACGATGGGGGTAGCCAGAGCCGTCGAGCTTCTCATGGTGAGCTCCCGCGATCAGCGCCAGTTCATGAAATGAGTTGATGCGGGAAAGAATCTCCTGGGTGAGGTACGGGTGCTCCTGTACAACCATCCATTCCGAAGCGCTGAGCTTGCCCGGCTTGTCGAGAATGGAATTAGGAACGCGCAGCTTGCCCAGGTCGTGCAGCAGGGCGGCGCGATGCACCAGCTGCATCCGCTCGCGGCTGAGGCCCAGCCGGCGACCGATCGTGCAGGCGGCCGCGGTAACGCCGACCGAGTGGCGGAAGGTAAACGATGACTTGGCATCCACCACGTCAGCGAAGGCTTCACAGATCAGATCCACGTCCGAGGCCTGGAGGCGATGCACCTGAGCCGGAGCGAGATCGAGCGCGGCAGCGCGCGTCTCGTGCTCCGGTGTGGAGCAGACCGCCCAGGTCCAGAGGACGCCGCTGTGATGAAGGCGCGTGACCACCCGGACAAGATTCGGATCGAACCAGCGGCCGGCGCGCTCGTGCAGAACGTGCAGCGCCTTCTCAGTTCCCTGCTCGCTGGCGAAAACGTCCAGATGCTGGGCGATGGCCAGGATCCGCGAGCCCAGCGGAATCGTCTCCCCGGAACGCCGTTCCGGATAGCCGCTGCCGTCCCAGTGCTCATCGAGGCCCCGAACCGCTTCGGCGGCCATCTCGCCGAGCCCGAGCTTGCGCAGGATATGTGCGCCGCGGTCGCAGCGCAGCGTGATCATCTCTTCATTGTTGCGATGCTGCGTGAGTCCGATGTGCGCGATGCCGGCAACCCGCCGCAAGGCCCCGGCGTCGGGCAGAACACTCGTCCACAGCAGACGGAGGGTGGACGCCTTGGGGCGGCCGGGACGGGTCCAGTCCTCCAGCTTGACGCCTGCTTTCACCTGCCGTTCGTCTCCTCCGCCGATGATCTGGCAGAGTCGGGCCGCGTTGCTGCTGCAGCCAATGTCTTTCAGCAGCAATGCGTAATACAGGTCGGCGCGTTCTCCTGCGGGCAGCCGCAGTTCTTCGGCAATGCGCATCCCTAGAAGGCAGCTGCGCAGCGCGTGGCCGGGCACCGCGCCTTCCGTGAGATCGAGCGCGTAGGAAAGTGCGGAAAGGATCTCCGCCAGTGAAATGTTGCGGGCTATGACCGGGGCCTGCAAAACTGTCGTCGCCACCGCATCCCCCTGACAATTCCAGCGAATGTTCACGGTAGCAAAATTGCTAGGGGGTGCAACTGCCACGAAAGTGGCGAGTTACTGCAGTATCCAAATGAAGCCGGTCAGCGGGCTCGTCCGGATTTGGCTTCCATCTCGAGCATCTTCTCCTTGCGCTCGACACCCCAGCGATAGCCCGTCAGCTTGCCGTCGCGCCCGACCACGCGGTGGCACGGGATCACCACCGCCACCGGATTGGTCGCGCAGGCCCGGGCTACGGCGCGCACCGCGGTCGGCTGCCCCAGGGACTGGGCTACCTGGGTATAGGTCCTCGTTTCGCCCCGCGGGATCCGGCGGAGCGCCTCCCACACCCGCATCTGGAAAGCGGTGGCACGCAGGTCCAGTGGCAGATCGAGTGCCGCGGGATGCGCGGTGAACTGAGAAACCACCTTGCGCAGATGCGGTTCCAGGCTCGGCTCGGCATGGATCTTCGCCGCGGGAAACTGCGCCTTCAGCTCGCGGGTCAACTGCGAGTCGGTGTCGCCAAGGATCACGGAGCAGAGTCCGCGAACCGTTGCCGCAATCAAAACCTTGCCCAGGGAGCTTTCGCCAATGGCGTAGCCAATCTCAGCGTCCTTGCCGCCGGCGCGGAACTTCCCCGGAGCCATGCCAAGCTGGGCGCCCTCGTAAGCGCGCCCCGGCCCCGAGTAGCCGGCGTCGTAAATGGCGTCGGTCACGCGAGCCGAGCCGTTGGCCAGTTCCTTGCGGAACGAGGCGGCGCGGCGCTGCCGCTGGTACTGCGCCGGCGTAATGCCGAGCACGCGCTGGAAGGCCCGCTCGATCGTGAAAGGGTTGCGGCCTGTCTGGCGGGCCAGCTCCTCGAGGGTGACGGCGCGATCCGTGCCGAGCTTCGCCGCGACGGCTTCGACCAAAGCCGCGTCGGCATGCGGCAGTTGCGGACGGCAGCGCCGGCAGGGGCGATAGCCGGCGCCCATCGCCGTGTCAGAGTCCGGGAAGAAGACCACATGCGTGCGCGCGGGCCGGCGGCTGGGGCAGGTCGGACGGCAGAAGACCCCGGTGGTCTTCACGGCATACACCATCTCGGCATCGGCGGCCGGATCACGGGCCAGAACCGCGGCCCAGGCCTGATCTTCGGGAAGCATGGCAGCTGAAATCATCGTACTCGTCTCCTTCAGAGAAGAGCATGACAGCGGCAGCGGCGGCGCACACTCCGAATCTTGCGGGCAAAATACGACAGACGAACCGGCATCCACACAGAAGGAGGATGACCATGCAGCAGAAAAAGAATGCCGGAAAGAGCCTGGGAACGAAAGCACGCGCGGGCGTCACGACCAAAGGCAAACAGCAGGCCGGAGGACGCGAGTTCGGGAATGTGATCGAGCCCACGCAGGCGCAAATGGCCAGCGGCAACAAAGGCCTGGCGGGTGATTTCGGAAGCGCTGCGTCCGGCTCGCAACGAAAGAAGAGCGCGAAGAAATCCGCAGTCTGATTACCAGCGCCACCAGCCCTGCGGAAAGATTGCGTGCCAGTCAGCGCGCAGCAGCGTCAGCGCCAAAATGAGAGCAGCGAGGATCAGGATCCCGGCGGCCTGCTGGCGGCGCACCCGGGAAGTCGTCATTGATCGCCCGGATCGACGTTGTAGAGGAAATAGAATCGAAGCTCCAGGAACGGACCCTTGAACTCCTTCGGGAGCGGCGGGAAAGGCGAGGCGCCCGTGATGCCGCCCCAGGCCGCTTTGTCCAGCGCCACATCGCCGGAAGGGCTCTCCAGCTGCATGCTCTCCACGCTGCCGTCCGGCATGATGCGGAAACGAATCAGCACCTTGCCCTGCTTGTTGATCGGCGACCGCGCCTCTTCGGGGATGATGGGATACCAGGCGCGCTTCGTGTCCCAGATCACGCGCTGAATGTAGGGACCGAAGTCCACACCCATCGTGTCGCTGAGAATATCGACGGCCCCCTGCATGCCCTGGTGCTGCGAAGGCGCGCCCTGCCCCATATCGCCGCCATACTGGCCGGAACGACCCTGCATGGCCTGGCGCATGGCCTGCTGCAGCGCCTCATTCGGATTCGAGCCCCCGGTACGAAAGTTCGGCTGCGGCGCCATCGGCGGGGCTTCCAGATGCGCCTGGTTGTTCTGCGGCAGAGGCTGGGCGGGCGGCGTGGGCGGCTTCTGCTGCGCCACCTGAGGCTGCGGCGGAGCAGGCGCCGCGGCCTGCTGCGTCGGCGCCGGAGACGGCGCCGGAACCGGCGGTCCTGCGCGGCGCATCGCCTCCAGTTCCTGCAGCGTCTTGCGGTCGATCGTCGGGTGAGGCGTTTCGGCCAGGCGATCCTTGTCCGAAATGACGTTCGTCGGCCTCGGTTTCACCTTCTTCATCACATCCGGGGGCAGATCGAGAAAGGTCATATCCTTGGCGCGCTGCTTCAGGATGACCGACGGGTCGACCACGCGAACGTGGTAAATGTACTTCGGCCCGTACACCAGATACCAGGCCACGATCATGTGAATGATCAGCGCGATCCACAGCTTCTCGCGCAGGCTGGTCCAGCTGCGGCTGCCCTCCAGCTCGTCGATGATGTGCAGCAGGTCGGTGTGGTCCAGCTCCTCGTAGCGGCTGCGCCGCAACGGCGCGCGGCCGTTGGAGCTTTCCGAAGAGGGGTCAGAAGCGCCGGAAGCCGGCAATCCCGGGGACTCGCTCTCGTCGGCGAACTCCTCCACGAGCGGGTCCGGCAGCTCAGTTGGGGTAATACGAATCGGCATCCCGGGGTGACTTCAGTTGTGCGCGGCTCTAACCGGCCCCCTGAGCGCTCTCTTACCGCGCAGCAGGATGAAGCGGGAACGCCACGGATTCCTTGACATCATTTTCTCATCAAAATGGCGGAAACTTGCCTGTTTGTACAATCGAATTCGTGACTTCCGAATCCAGGAACCTCTCATCCCGAAGCGCCGGCGTCATCACCGTCAGCGATGCGTGTTCCCGAGGCGAACGCGAGGACCTTTCCGGTCCCGCGGTAACTCGGACGTTAGACGTTGCCGGATGGGAAACGGTGCTGCATCTTATAGTTCCTGACGAACAAAAGGGTATCGAAGACGCAATCCGGCAGGCGGCCGCGCGTGCGCGGCTGGTGGTTACCACCGGTGGAACCGGTATCGCTGCGCGGGACGTCACACCCGAAGCAACGCGGGCCGTGTGCGATCGTCTGCTGGAAGGCCTGCCCGAGCTGATGCGCGCCGAAGGCCGGCGCCAGACCCCAATGGCGGTGCTGAGCCGAGGCCTTTGCGGAACCCTGGGCACATCGCTGGTGCTGAATCTGCCCGGCAGTCCGGCCGGAGCGGTCAGCTCGCTCGAGGCGGCCCTGCCGGTTCTGCCCCACGCGGTCGATCTTCTTGACGGCAAGACGGAACACGGGACTGAGGACATTCGCGCAGCATCCGAACCAGCAGGCACCAGAAAGGTTGAACGCTCCTGAAATCCCTCTTCCGCAGCTTCACCCGGTTTACCCACTGGATCCAGCACGTTCTGCTTCCCTTTGGGCCGTGGGGCATCCTGCTGGCTTCCTTTATCGATTCGGCATCGATCCCGATCCCCATCGATGTGCTGGTGGCCGGCTGGGCCTGGGCGAACCCGCGGCATTTTTACCTCTTTGCCATTTTGGCAGCGGTGGGATCGGCGGTGGGCGGCCTCGTTCCCTTCTTCCTGGGCCGCGCCGGCGGCGAACTCTTCCTGCTCAAGCGCATCGATCGCGCGCGCTTCGAGGCACTCCGCAACCGGTTTGAGAAGCAGGAATTCCTGGCCATCGCAATCCCCTCGATGATGCCGCCGCCGACCACCTGGAAGCTCTTTGTCTTTGCCGCCGGCGTCTTCGAGATGCGCACCGTCGCTTTCATGCTGGCCGTCTTTGTGGGCAGGCTGCTGCGCTTCGGCATTGAGTGCCTGCTGGTGATCAAATACGGGCCGCAGATCGTGAACATCATCGGCGATCTGGCCAAAAAGCACATGCTCCTGACCCTGGTGGTGCTGGCGGTGATTTTCGGCGGCCTCGGATGGTGGATCTGGGGCAAGCTGCGGCGCCGAGAACCCGGAACACCGGCGAAAGCCTGAGAGGGGCGGTATACTGCCGGGCAGAATGGACGATGCGATGAGTCGCGCCAGGATAGACATCCCGCGGGATAGGATTGCGAGCTTTTGCCGGCGGCATCACATTCGCCGTCTGAGCCTCTTTGGATCTGTCCTGAGGAATGATTTTGGCCCCGAAAGCGACATTGATGTTCTGGTCGAGTTCGAGCCTGGCTTCGTACCGGGCTTAGCACTTTTTGCCATGCAGGAGGAACTGGCAGCCATCCTCCAGCGGCGGGTGGATCTGAATACGCCCGGGTTTCTGAGTCCCTACTTTCGGGACGAGGTTCTGCGTACCGCAGAGGATCAGTATGTCGCAGCATGACGGATCCCTACGGATTCGCCACATGCTCGACCACGCCCGCGAAGCTGTGACGATGGCCCGAGGGAAAACCCGCCAGGACCTGGACGCCGATAGAAAGCTTAATCTCGCTTTGGTCCGGTTACTTGAAATCGTTGGAGAAGCGGCCAGTCGAACAACTCTGGAGGAGCGGAATCGTTATCCTTCAGTGCCCTGGGCCCAGATTTCAGCGCTTCGCAATCGCCTTATCCATGGGTATGACTCCATCGACTTTGATGTCCTCTGGCAGATCGTGAGTGATGACCTCCCTCAGCTGATCGCTCAGATTGAGTAGGCCTCCAACATTCATGGAGGCTAATACGGCTGGTTCTTCCAGATCAGCGGCATGAAGTAATTCGCCAGAAACCACGACAGCAGAAACATCACCGCCATCAGGCTTGCGCCCCAGAAAAACAGCCGCACCGGCAGCGTGCGCATCAGCGGCGGCATCGGCTCCGGATCGAATTTGCGGTTGGGGATCTCAAACAGCAGGCCGCTGGCGAAGCAAACGCAGGCCGTCAGCCCCAGCGTGGCCAGCCCGGAAATCAGCCGATCGCCCCAGCCGCTGCCGGGAATGAAGAACGCGTGCCCCAGCAGCAGGTACAGCGAGAGAATGCTTCCGGCCACACCGAAGAATTTGGCAATCTGCAGCACCGGAGATGCCTCGTTCGCCGCTATCCGTGAATGCCCTTCAGCGCCGGATAGACGCGGCGGTACCCCGCATACCCCTCAGCATAGCGCTGAACGAGCTTCGCATCCGGCTGGATTTTTTCCGCGACCGAAATGGCCGCGCCACAAGCCGCATCCAGGTCCGGCCAGCCGCCCGCGCCCACTCCAGCCAGAAGCGCCGCGCCAAAGGCCCCGCCCTCTTCCGCCGTGAGCCGCTCGCACGGATAGCCATAAATGTTGGCCTGAATCGTCCGCCAAAGCGGCCCGCGCGCTCCTCCACCACCCAGCCGCACGCCTTTCACAGGAATGCCCAGCTCGGCAAACAGAGTGAACGTGTCTTTCAGCGAATACGCCACGCCCTCCAGCACCGCCCGCGTGCAGTGCGCGCGTGTCGTCGTGGCCGTGATGCCGACAAACGCCGCCGTCGCATTCGAGTCGAGATGCGGCGTCCGCTCGCCCAGCAGATACGGCGTCCACAGCAACCCGTCACTGCCGGCCGGCACCTGCGCTGCCGCTGCCGTCAGCTGATCGTAGGTTTGATCCGGCGCCAGGGTCTCCCGCAGCCATCGCAGCGACAGTCCCGCCGCCTGGGTCACGCCCATCACATGCCAGCGTCCCGGAACCGCGTGGCAAAACGTATGCAGCCTCCCATGCGGATCGCGCGTCGGCGCAGCCGTCGCCGCAAAGACGACCCCCGACGTGCCGATCGTCGCCGAAACCGACCCCGGCTGCAGAATCCCCATCCCCACTGCGCCCGCGCCCTGATCGCCCGCCCCCGCCGCGACCGGCGTGCCCGCAGTTAGTCCTGTCAGTCCGGCGGCTTCTTCGCTGATCTTCGCGCAGATCTCCGGCGACTCGAACAGCTCCGGCAGCCAGCTTTCCGGAATCCCCGCAACCCTGGCCACCTCGGTGGACCAGCGCCGATGCGCCACATCCAGCAGCAGCGTGCCGGAAGCCTCGTGCACATCGATGGCATAGGTGCCGGTCAGCCGATACCGCACGTAGTCCTTGGGACACATCACATGCGCAATCTTGACGAAGATCTCCGGCTCGTGGTCCCGCACCCACAGCAACTTGGTCAGCGTAAAGTTCGGCAACGCAGGATTCGCCGTCAGCTCGATCAGCCTTTCCCTGCCCTTTTCGCCGCCGCCAAACTGCTCGTGAAGCCAGTCACACTGCTCGCCCGTCCGCTGATCGCACCAGATCAGCGACAGCCGCAGAACCTTGCCGTCCTTATCAAGCATGACCGCGCCATGCATCTGCCCCGTCAGCCCGACGGCCTGAATCCGCGCGCCAGGAACCGCGGCGATCACTTCGCGGATGGCCTGCTGCGCCGCCCTCCACCAGTCCTCGGGATCCTGCTCGGCCCAGCCGGGATGCGGCGTGCGAAACGGCTCATGCTCGCTCGAAGCGGATGCGATCAGCTGTCCCTTGTCATCCACCAGAACGGCGCGCGTGCCGCCCGTGCCCACATCCATTCCCAAAAACACGGCGTCTTCTCCCGGGTAAATCGCTGTACTCAAAACACCCAACACTCTACCAGAGAAGCGCAGAGTGGATCACGCCATTCGCGACTCGGGAAGCGTCATGTTGCCCACCGTAGGCAGGCGCGTATCCGGCACAGGCTCGCTGAAGCGGATGGCAAAATTCGCCACCTGATGCAGCGCAAAAACCGGCGACCCCGCAGCCGTCTCCGCCTCAATGCGGAAGAAGTTCGCATTCTGCACATCCTCAAGCACCAGCGCCGGCCGCGCATCCGGAGCAATCGTCTTCACCCGCACGTTGCTCATCGAAAGCCCCGACACGTGGCGCACGTAGAACCCAAACGCCGGCATCGGCCCAAACATGTTCGGGTCGGGATACTTCTGCTCGTTCTCAGGCGGCTGGACCGTCCCCTGCTCCGCTGTGCCGCCACCCTCACAGACGATCAGCACATCATGAATGCTGACGTCTTCGATCGAAGCATCCGGCACGCCGCTCAGAATCGAGCAGATCTTCGAAGCCGTATTCCAGCAGACAATGTTGCTGATCATCACCCGCCGGATCGATCCCGTCTTCGTCGACTCCGCCGGCCCCCGCAGCCTGGAGCCCAGACGCACAAAGAGCGGCGCCGTCACGATATCCCGCATGGTGATGTTCGTGATGGTCACGTCCTCGAGCCGCGCCCCGTCTTCCGACTCAAGCGCAAACCCGTTGCACCCTTCAAATACGCAGTTCGACACGGTGATGTTGATGAACCCGCCGTTCGACTCCGTCCCAAACTTGATCCGCCCCGTGCGCGAAACCTTTTCGTCCGGCCCAAATTTCTGCCAGGTCCCATCGAGAACCGTCCCCATCACCCACGATCCCGAGACATAGCAATTCGTGATGGTCACATTCTCAGTAGCCCGCGCCTTGCCCAGCGCATACGAACTCTTCAGGCAGATCCCGTCATCCCACGGCGAATTCACAGTGCAGTTGGATATCCGCACGTTGCGGCAGCAGTCCACATCCATGCCGTCGCGGTTCGTATCGATCAGCAGGTTGTCGATGGTCAGGTTGTCGACCCCCGTTGCCAGAACGCCGAACCACCCTCCCTGCAGAATGGAAAAATCGCGCAGCAGCACGTTGCGGCAGTTCTTCAGCGCAATCGACTTGTCGCCCATCCCCGGCTCCTGCGCCCGCCCCGGCCCCTGCTCCGTTTTCGTGAGCCCCTTGCCGTGGATCAGCCCGGGCCCGGTGATCGACACATCGTGCAGGTCCTCGCCCCACAACAAGCTGTTGTGCCAGTGATTGTGCCCGTAATCCTGATACGCCTCCCACGGCGCGTTGGGCTCGGCCGCATCGTAGTGCGCGCCCTCCGCCGCCAGGATCGTCGCCCCCATCTCCAGACGAAGCGCGACGTTGCTTTTCAAATGGATTGAATAAGACGCGTAGGTCCCCGCCGGAAAGACGACCGTGCCTCCGCCGGCGTCCTCCGCTGCGTCGATAGCCTTATTAATAGCCGGAGTGTCGATGGTCTGACCGTCGCCCGCGGCGCCGAATTCTCGAACCGAGAAAACGCCCGCGCCGCGCCCCGGTGCGGTCTGCGCGACTGCGGGCGTCGACGCGCCCACGGCCCCCAGGGCCGCGCCCGTCACCCCGGCGCCCGCCAGGCGAAAAAAGTCTCTCCGCGTATCCGACTTTGGCGTCTCCATCCTTCTCCTCGATTCCCGCCCTTCGCGAAGCGTTGTCCTCGCGGCAACAACACCTTACCGGAGAGTTCCGCCGGAATGGAAATTTTTCCCGTAATGGAAGCAGGAGTGGGATGATGAGAGTTCGGAGCCCGACCTCATCGTGCGCGTATCGCTCTTCATCACCTGCTACAACGACACCCTCTTTCCCAATACCGGCAAGGCGGTCGTCTGCCTGCTCGAGCGCCTCGGCCACACCATCGACTTCCCTTTCGAGCAGACCTGCTGCGGCCAGATGCACTACAACACCGGCTACCAGCAGGAGGCCATGCCGCTGATGCGCCGCTTCGTCGAGATCTTCGGTGACGCCGAGGCCGTCTGCATTCCCTCGTCTTCCTGCGTCGCCATGATCCGCGACCACTATCCAAAGATGGCCGCCGAGCAAAACGACCCCGGCCTGGCGCGCGCCGTCGACGACCTGCTGCCCCGCGTCTACGAGCTCACCGAGCTCCTCGTCCACCGGTTCGGTCTCGAAGACGTGGGCGCGTACTTCCCGCATCGCGTCACCTACCACGCCAGCTGCCACTCGCAGCGCAGCCTGCATCTCGGCGATGTGCCGCTGCGGCTCCTGCGCCACGTCCGCGGCATCGACCTCGTCGACCTGCCCAACATCGACCGCTGCTGCGGCTTCGGCGGCACCTTTGCCATCAAGATGGGCGACGTCTCCGCCGCCATGCTGGCCGACAAGATGAAAGACGTCGAAGCCACCCAGGCCGAAGTCATCACCGCTGTCGATACCTCCTGCCTCATGCACATCTTCGGCGGCCTCCACCGCCAGCACGCCCAGGTCCGCATGGCCCACATCGCCGAGATCCTGGCGCCAACAGAATCCGACGCACCGGAGGCCGCATGACCATCCGCGTCGGCGAATCCGCAACCGCTCCTTCGTTTCAGAAGGCCGCTCTGCCCCTGCTCCAGGACGCGCAGCTGCGTCACAATATCGGCCACGCCACTGACGTGATTCAGCGCAAGCGCGCCCAGGTCGTCGCCGAAACGACCGACTGGCAAAACCTGCGCACCGCCGCCAGCGCCATCAAGGCGCACACCCTGCGCCATCTCGACCATTACCTGCTGCAGTTCGAAAAGGCCTGCACCGCTGCCGGCGGCCACGTCCACTGGGCCTCCGACGCCGACGAAGCCAACCAGATCATCGCCGAGCTGGTGCGGCACTACCGGAGCGACGAGGTCATCAAGATCAAGACGATGACCACCGACGAAACCGGCCTCAACGAAGCTCTCGAGCACGCCGGCATTCAGCCTGTCGAAACCGATCTCGGCGAGCTGATCCTCCAGCTGGGGCACGAAAAGCCCTCGCACATCGTCGGCCCTTCCCTGCATATCAACCGCCAGCAGGTGGGCGCCATCTTTCGCGAGCAGATGCACCAGCCCGCCCTGAGCGACGAACCGGAGGAGCTCACCAACGCCGCCCGCCGCTACCTGCGCGAGAAGTTTCTCAGCGTCAAAGTCGGCATCTCGGGAGCTAACTTTCTCGCCGCCGACACGGGCAGCGTCTGCATCGTCGAGTCGGAAGGCAACGGCCGCATGTGCCTCACCATGCCCGACGTGCTCATCTCGCTGGCCGGCATCGAGAAAATCATCCCCACCTTCCGCGACCTCGGCGTCTTCCTGCAGCTACTGCCCCGCTCTGCCACCGGCGAGCGCATGAACCCCTACAACTCGGTCTGGACCGGCGTCCGCCCCGGCGATGGCCCGCAGCACTTCCACGTCGTCCTCCTCGACAACGGCCGCACCCGAATCCTGGCCGATCACGAAGCACGCCAAACCCTTCAGTGCATCCGCTGCGGCGCCTGCCTCAACACCTGCCCTGTCTACCGCCAGACCAGCGGCCTGGCCTACGGCTCCGGCTACTCCGGCCCCATCGGCGCCATCGTTACGCCCCAGCTTCTTGGCCTGCAGCATGCGCAGTCGCTCCCCTATGCTTCCTCCCTCTGCGGAGCCTGCTACGAAGTCTGTCCCGTGAAGATCAATATTCCCGAGGTGCTCATCCACCTGCGCGGCCGCGTCGTCCGCGAGCAAAAGAGCGCCCTCGATCCCGAAGCCCTCGCCATGAAGACCGCCGCGGCCATCTTCACCAGTCACCGGCGCTTTGAGGCCGCCCAGCGCCTCGGCCGGCTCGGCCAGGTTCCCTTCGTCTCCAAAGGATGGGTGCGCAGCCTGCCCGGCATGCTCGGCAACTGGACGCGCGTCCGCGATCTGCGCGCCCTCCCGAAACAAACCTTCCGCGAATGGTGGAGAGAACGCGGCAAAGCCGAGCGAGGCCACAATGACTGATTCCCGCGAAGCCATCCTCGAGCGCATTCGCGCCGGTCTCGGGGCCTCCGCCGACCCGGCGCTCGACTATGCAGCCATTCCCCGAGACTACATCCGCGCCGGGCGCCTGGACTCCGAAGACCGGCTCCACATGCTCATCGAACGCCTGCGCGACTACGACACCCATGTCGTCGAATCCGACATGGCCTCGGTGCCGGAGACAATCCTCACCATCCTCCGCAACAACGGCCAGAAGAAGGTCATCGTCGCCGACGGCCTGCCCCCGCTGCATCTGCCTCAGGAATTTAACTTCCTTCCCGAGCGCCAGGCGACAATCCAGGATCTCGACGACTGCGACGGCATCGTAACCCTCTGCACCGTGGCCATTGCCTGGACCGGAACCATCGGCCTCACCCACGGCCCCGGCGAGGGCGCGCGCCGCCTCACCCTTCTGCCCGATCGCCATCTCTGCATCGTCCGCGCCGGCCAGGTTGTGGAGACGGTCCCCGAGGCCATCGAGCGCCTCGCCTCCTCCACGCCGCTGGTCACCCTGATCTCCGGCCCCTCGGCTACGGCCGACATTGAAATGACCCGCATCCGAGGCGTCCACGGCCCCCGTTCCCTCGACGTCGTCCTCGTGCGCTGACGCTTTTTGGCTGCCGGCTTCCGCAAAGCCTGACGCGCTTCAGCACGCCCCATCCCAGCCGTTTTGTTGCTTCCAGTTTGGCCCTCAAGTCCGCGTCAGCACACGGTTTGGCCGCATGTGCCTTCCGTCACATCGCGCGGCTGATTCCCCTGTTATGCTCTGTTGTTCCCGTGATACATTTCCTGAGCGCGGTCGGGCGACCGGGCGCGGGAATCCAAAATCAACGCATGCAGGGGAGGATCTGTGTCGGTTACCGGCTGGTTTTTTCTTGCCGCGAGCGTTTTTTCGCTCATGGCGGCGTGGCGGTTCACCCGGGAAGTGTTTGAGATCTCCGGCATTCCATCCACGCATTGCATCACCGCCGCCCACAGCGGACGAGCGCGCACAGGAGGTCGAATGAAGAGCCGTTTCTTTTCGCACCGCTGGAACAGGTTTACTGGCGTACTGACCGGGTTGATCCTGCTGAGCAGCAGTGCTGCCTTTGCCCAGGAGCCGGCCGCCGGCGGAGAAGCCAACCTGCAGCTGCCGGATCTAGCCCAGGTTCACTTTTTCGGCATGAACGGCCACCAGCTGCTCATGTGGGGCCCCCTGGCCTGCGTGCTGGGCATGGTCTTCGGCCTCTTTATGTACGCCCACCTCAAAGGCCTGCCGGCGCACCGGTCCATGCTCGACGTCTCGCAGATTATCTGGGAGACCTGCAAGACCTACCTGATTAACCAGGGAAAATTCCTCCTGCTTCTCTGGTCCTTCATCGCAGTCGTCATGTTGGCCTACTTTGGCCTGCTGATGCACGACCCCGCGTCGCGCGTCGTCATCATCCTTGCCTTCAGCGTCCTCGGCATGGCCGGCAGTTACATCGTCGCCTGGTTCGGCATTCGCGTGAACACCCTCGCGAATTCCCGCTCCGCCTGGGCTTCTTTGGGCGGCAATCCCTACCGAGCCTTCACCGTTCCCCTCAAGGCCGGCATGAGCATCGGCATGATGCTCATCTCCATCGAGCTGCTGATGATGTTCAGCATCATCCTCATCGTTCCCGGAGACTACGCCGGCCCCTGCTTCATCGGCTTCGCCATCGGCGAATCCCTCGGTGCGGCCACCCTGCGCCTGGCCGGCGGCATCTTCACCAAAATTGCCGACATCGGCGCCGACCTGATGAAGATCGTCTTCAAGGTGAAAGAGGACGACGCCCGCAACCCCGGCGTCATTGCCGACTGCACCGGCGACAACGCCGGCGACTCGGTCGGCCCCACCGCCGACGGATTCGAAACCTACGGCGTGGTCCAGGTTGCCCTGATTGCCTTCATCATCCTCGGCAAGAAAAGCGACCTCGTGGGCGTCCAGCTGCTGGTCTGGCTGTTTGCCGTCCGCGTGGCCATGCTGGTCGCCGCGGTGCTGGGCTACTACATCAATGAGATCATCGCCAAAGCCAGGTACGGCAAGGCCCGCAGCTTCAACTTCGAAGCGCCCCTCACCTCCCTGGTCTGGATCACCTCGATCGTCACCATCGCCGTTACCTATCCGGTCACTTACGCCCTGCTTTCGAACCTGGGCGGCGACCCCTCCCTGTGGTGGAAACTGGCGACCATCACCTCCTGCGGAACCGTGGCCGGCGCTCTCATCCCGGAACTCGTCAAGGTCTTTACCTCGACAGAAGCCCGGCACGTCAAAGAGGTCGTCGCGTCTGCCAGAGAAGGCGGCGCCGCTCTGGGGCTGTTGTCCGGTTTCGTCGCTGGAAATTTCTCCGCCTACTACCTCGGTCTGGCCACCATCATTCTCATGGCCATTGGATACGGCGTCAGCACCATGGGCTTCGACAGCATCATCCTCGCGTCGCCCATGTTTGCCTTCGGCCTCGTGGCCTTCGGCTTCCTCGGAATGGGGCCGGTCACCATCGCCGTCGACTCCTTCGGACCGGTCACCGACAACGCGCAGTCCATCTATGAGCTGTCCCTGATCGAGAACGAGCCGGGCGTCGCCGCCGACGTCAAGAAGCAGTACGGCGTTGAAGTCGACTTCGAACACGCCAAGCGCATGCTCGAAGCCGCTGACGGCGCCGGCAACACCTTCAAAGCCAGCGCCAAGCCCGTGCTGATCGGCACCGCCGTCGTCGGCGCCACCACCCTCATCTTCGCCACCATCATGGCGCTCACCAACTCACTCACCCAAAACGTGGACAAACTCTCGCTGCTCCACGCGCCGTTCCTGCTCGGCATGATCACCGGCGGCGCGGTCATCTTCTGGTTCAGCGGCGCGGCCACCCAGGCGGTCACCACCGGCGCCTATCGTGCCGTGGAATTCATCAAGCGCAACATGAACATTGAAGGAGCCGCCAAGGCCTCGACAGAAGACAGCAAGAAGGTGGTCGCCATCTGCACGCGCTACGCGCAAAGCGGCATGCTCACCATCTTCATGTCCCTGTTCTTTGCGGCGCTGGCGTTCGCCTTCCTCGATCCCTACTTCTTCATCGGGTATCTCATTTCCATCTCGATGTTCGGCCTCTACCAGGCCATCTTCATGGCCAATGCCGGCGGAGCATGGGATAACGCCAAGAAGATCGTGGAAGTGGAGCTGCACGAAAAGGGCACGCCGCTGCACGAAGCCACCGTCGTCGGCGACCTGGTGGGCGACCCATTCAAGGACACGGCCTCCGTGGCCATGAACCCGGTCATCAAGTTCACTACCCTCTTCGGCCTGCTGGCCGTCGAGCTGGCGGTTCAGCTTTCCCACAGCAATGCAACCCTCACCCACATCCTGGCGGCGGTTTTCTTCCTGCTGTCTCTCTTCTTCGTCTACCGCTCTTTCTACGGTATGAGCATCCGCAGCGACGAGCCCTCCGGCTCCCACTCCAAGCCGGAACTCGAGGCAGCCGCGCGCTGACCTTCGAAGGCGCGAAACACGGGGCGGGGAAATCGCAGCACGCGGCTTCCCCGCCTTTTGCTTTTCCCGGGCCGCGCGGGCCGTGGCTCACCGCCAAAATCCTGTCCCCCTGATACCCTCGAAACATGATCAAGGGCATCACTTTTCTTCGCCCCGCGGACTCACCCGAGCATTTTGACCGTCTGGTGAGCTTCTTTTCCGCGCTGGGCTTTGAGGCAGGACGCGGCTGGGACGATCCCCCAGGCCCTGACGGCGATCCCGTCGCCAGCGGCCGCCCATTTCTAGCCCCGCTCGGCAATCTCGAGTTCGTCATCGGAAAGCTCCCCGCCCTCGGCTCCGATCTCCTCATTGAAGTCACCGCCCTCGACGACCTGCACCGCGTCGCCGAGCAATGGCTCGCGAAGCACGAAGCAGCAGCCTCCATCGGCAGCATTGAAGACACGCACTGGAAGTCGCGCATCTTCACCGTCGAACCGGTTCCCGGCTTCACCGTCGCCTTCTGGGAGCGGCAAAATCCCCTCCAGGGCAAGCCCATCGCTCTCGAAGGCGATCTCAGCGCCGCCGGCCTGCGCTTCGCCATCGTCGTCGCACGCTGGAACGCCGTCATCACCGACCGTCTGCTGCAGGGCGCGCTCGATGCTCTGCTGCGCAGCGGCGCGGACCGCGACCAGATTCAGATCGTCCGCGTTCCCGGCTCCTGGGAGATCGCCGCCGCCGCCCGCACCCTCGCCCAGGCGGGTGCGTGCGACGCCATCATCGCCCTCGGCTGCCTCATTCGCGGCGAGACCGCGCACTACGAAGCCATCTACAACGAAGTCGCCCGCGGCATCGGCCAGTCGCAGCAGGACACCGGCATTCCCCATTCCTTCGGCGTGCTCACCTGCGAGACGCTGGAACAGGCGCTCGACCGCGCCGGCCTGAAAAGCGGCAACAAAGGCTTCGAAGCGGCCGTCGCCGCCATTGAAATGGCCTCCCTCTACAGCAAGCTCGCGGGGCGCATCGCATGACCCTGGTCGGCAAACGGCGCAAGGCCCGCGAACTCGCCATGCAGATGCTTTTCCAGGCCGACGTGGGCAAGCAAAACCCCGACGAAGTCCGCAAGACCTTCTGGCAGGCGCGCGAAGAGGTCGATGAAGGCGCGCGCGGCTTTGCCGAAGACCTGTTTCGCGTGGCCTCCGCGCGCGAAGCCGAAATCGACGCGCTCCTCGAGCAGCACTCGAAAAACTGGCGTGTCAGCCGCATGCCCGCCGTCGATCGCAACCTGCTGCGCATGGCCGTCGCCGAACTGCTCGGCTTCCCAGGAACACCGGCCCCCATCGTCATCGACGAGGCGCTCGAGATCGCTCGCCGCTACTCCGCGCCGGAGTCGATCGACTACCTGAACGCGATGCTCGACGCCATCGCGCGAAGAGAATCCCCATGAAGCTGCTCGCCTGGCTCACCGACGCGTTCATCCAGACCTTCGGGATTACCCGCCCTCGCCCGGAGCAGCAGCGAACCGCGCAGCTGGTTCTCGGCGGATTCCTGCTCGCCTTCATCCTGGTCGTGGCCAGCGTAATGGTTTTCCTCGTCTACGAAATCCACACCGCCCACGCGCACTGAAGATCGCCATCCTTCCTTCTTCCGCCAGTCCGTACAGGCGACGCGGTTCCCTCCTCAGCCCGGCCATCTTATTGCCGGGGTTGGTTACCGCAGTCCATCCCTGACTCAAAGACTTGTCTGATTAACCCTTCAGATAATGATTTTCGTGCTATGTTGCGGCAGAGGTTTTGTTATGGAAACGAAGCCTTTGCCCACGGTTCTCGTCGTCGATGACGAGAACGGCATCCTCGTCACCCTGTCCGCCATCCTCAAAGGGAATGGGTTCACCGTGTTTGGCGCGCGCAGCGGCGAGGAGGCGGTTAGCCTTGCCCGCGGCATTGAACCCGACTGGGTCCTCTCCGATGTGGTCATGGGGACCCTCAGCGGCATCGACGCTGCGATTCAAATCCGCGAGCGCTGCCCCGGCTGCCGCGTCGTTCTCTTCTCCGGAAATGCGCTGACCACCGATCTGATGGCAGAAGCCCGTTCGCGAGGCTATGACTTCGAGATTCTCTCCAAGCCGTTTCAACCCACAGAACTGCTGCAGCGGATGCTGACACCCGTCGAACCGGACAGCACGACCATGCAGCTGAAATCCTGAGCAAAGCGAAGGATCGCAGAATCCTGGTGACCCCGGCCTGATTCGAACTTGAGGCGCTTTGCGGGCGTGAGCGAAGCGGGAGCCCGCAGCCGAAATCCTGAGCGAAGCGAAGGATCTCGGGAGGCATGGTGACCCCGGGAAGACTCGAACTTCCGACACGCAGTTTAGGAAACTGCTGCTCTATCCACCTGAGCTACGGGGCCACGGATTGCTCTGATTGTATCGCCGAACGCGCCGAACTCGTCCCGCGTGCAGCCACTGCCAGGAGAGAACGGAGCTACTTCCGCGTCAGCCGCAGCTCGATCATCAGCCGCTCATGGCCCTTGTCGTCGATCAGGTAGTGGCGGTGGACGAGGACACGCCCGTTGTCTTCCAGATGAGCCCGCGCCACCGTCTTGCGCCCGGGATCGTCAGGATCGAGGTCGGTCGCCCACAGGACGATGGTCTTGCCGTCGAAGGTGCCGTCGCTCTGGCGGATCGACATGGTGGTCTGCCGGGAGTCAAACCACACCGTCGTGAAGCGATTGGTTTTGGAATCGAAGCCGGAGATGCCGGTGCCGGTGCTCTTCGTTCCGTCCGGATTGAAGAAGGTGAAGTCCGACTCCAGAAACTTGCCGTCCTGCACCATGAACTGCCGGCACTCGCCTTTGGAAACCCTCGGCGCTCCTGTCCTGGGATAGAAGGTCTTCACCACGTCCCAGTTGCCGACAAACTGCGCGAGCAGCTTCTGGCCGGCGCCCGGCGTGTTCGACGGTTCGTACTGCTCATGGGTTTGTTGCGCGACTGCGCTGGGGTGCGTCATGGCCACGGCGGCCATCAGTATCGGTGCAAGAATCCATTTCGTCATGGCCCGCCCATCATATGTGAAAATCGCGCGCTGCGCACGCAGGCTTAGCAGGGGAAAGATCGCCTCTCGCGATGGCTCCACCCTGGGTATACTCATAACCCGGATTCGGAGCCCGCACTCGGAGCTCCGCCCCCGAATTTGCCGCGAAAGGAAACGCTCCATGATTCTGCTTGCTGCCTGTCTCATGGGCCTGGTTGCCGGATCCCGCTCGATGCTGGCTCCGGCGCTCACCAGCTGGTTTGCCTGGCTGGGCGTGCTGCCGGTGCGGGGAACCCCGATGGCCTTTATGGGCTCCGGCTATGCTGTCGCGATCCTCAGCGTCGCGGCCGTGGCTGAACTGGTCGCGGACAAGCTGCCGCGCACGCCCAGCCGCAAAGCGCCTCCCGGCTTCGGCGCACGGATTGTCACAGGCGGCCTGGTGGGCGCCACCGTCGGGGCTGCAGGGCATCTTATGATTGCAGGGCTGGTGCTGGGCGTGGTCGGCGCGGTGATCGGCACCCTCGGCGGGGCCGCGGCGCGCGCGCGCATGGCCAAAGCCTTCGGCGTCGATCTCCCCGCGGCGATGCTGGAGGACCTGGTGGCCATCCTCGTCGGCGTGTTCGCGCTTCTGAGACTCGCATGAACCAGACTTTCGACGCCATCGTCGTAGGCGCGGGCCAGGCCGGCCCATCGCTCGCCCACCGCCTGGCCAAAGCCGGATGGCGTGTGGCCATTGTGGAGCGAAAGCTCTTCGGCGGAACGTGCGTCAACACCGGCTGCACGCCGACCAAAGCCATGGTGGCCAGCGCGCACGCGGCGCATCTGGCGCGCCGAGGCTCGGACTTCGGAGTCAGCGCCGGGCCGGTGAAGGTCGACCTGCGCGCGGTGAAGGCGCGCAAGGACGCGATCGTCGCGCCGTCGCGAATCGGCGTGGAGAAAGGCCTGCGCGAGGAGAAGAATTGCACCGTCTTCACGGGAACTGCGGCGTTTACATCGCCAACGACCATTCAGGTGGGCGACGCGACGCTCGAAGCGCCGAAGGTTTTTCTGAATGTAGGCGCGCGGCCGGCGGTGCCACAAATGCCCGGCGTCGACTCGGTTCCCTTCCTCACCAGCACCACGATTCTCGATCTCGAAGAACTCCCCGAACACCTCATCGTGGTGGGCAGCGGAGCCGTAGGGCTTGAATTCGCGCAGATGTTTCGCCGTTTCGGCTCGACGGTAACGATCGTGGAAAAGAGCGCGCGCCTCGCTCCCCATGAGGACGAAGATGCTTCGAAAGTGGTCGAGGAAGTCTTCAGCGCGGAGGGGATCAGTATCCGCGCGGGAGCGAACTGCATTCATCTCGAGAAGACAGAAAACGGGGTGACTGTGGGACTCGAATGCAGCGAGGGCGCCCCGCACATTGCCGCGTCGCACGTTCTGCTGGCCGTGGGACGCACCCCTAATACCGGCGACCTCAACCTGGCCGCCTCCGGGCTGGCCGCGGATGAGCACGGATATATTCCGGTCGACGACCAGCTGCGCACCAGCACGGAGGGAATTTACGCGCTGGGCGACTGCAACGGCCGCGGCGGTTTTACCCACACGGCCTACAACGACTTTGAGATCGTCGCCGAGAACCTGCTCGACGGCGCATCGCGGCGCGTGAGTGACCGCATCTTTGCCGAGGCCATCTATATCGATCCTCCGCTGGCGCGCGTCGGCATGTCGGCTGAAGAGGTGCGGCGAAGAGGCCGCCCGGCGCTGGTGGGCATGCGGCCGATGACGCGCGTGTCGCGCGCGATCGAGAAAGGCGAAACCTTTGGATACATCAAGGTGCTCGTCGATGCGGAGACGAAGGAAATCCTGGGCGGAACGGTCTTCGGCACCGGCGGCGACGAGGCCATCCACTGCATTCTTACGGCCATGTATGCGCGCCAGCCCGCGTCCCTGCTCACGCACTCCGTCCACATTCATCCCACGGTCGCCGAGCTGATCCCTACCACGCTGGAGAATCTGAAGCCGCTCTAGCGCCGGGTTGGGACCCGCTCTTGCGCTCGCCGCGTGACCGAGCGAATCTGAAAGAAGATGCGCGCCGCCGTCCTGCACCATCCCGCACCCATTGCCGATCGCCCGCTGTCCATCGAGCAACGGCCCATTCCGGAGCCGCGTCCCGGCGAAGTCCTGCTGAAGGTGGAAGCCTGCGGCGTCTGCCGCACCGATCTGCACATCACCGCCGGAGAGCTGAAGCCCCTGCGGGATGCGGTCACGCCAGGACACCAGATCGTCGGCCGAATTGTGAATCCGGGCTCCGGCGCGCAATCCATGAAGCTCGGCGCTCGGGTAGGCGTCTCATGGCTCGGCGGAACCGACGGAACCTGCCCGCTGTGCCGCAAGGGCCGCGAGAACCTCTGCGACCATCCCACGTTTACCGGCTACTCGGTCGACGGCGGCTATGCCGAATACGCCGTGGCGCGTGCCGATTTTCTCATTCCCCTGCCCGAGAACGCCGCGGCAACAGGTCTGGCTCCGCTGCTCTGCGCTGGCATCATCGGCTTCCGCAGCCTGCGCGTTGCGGAGGTAGCGCCCGGCGATCGCGTCGGCCTTTTTGGATTCGGCGCATCGGCGCACCTGGCCATCGAGGTCCTGAAATCCTGGGACTGCGAGGTCTATGTCTCGACCCGAGGCGCGTCGCACCAGCAGCTCGCCCACGAGCGCGGAGCAACCTGGGTCGGCGATGCGACCGAGCGTCCCCCGGTCGAGCTGGACTCCGCCGTGACCTTCGCGCCCAGCGGCGATGTGGTACTGGCCGCCCTGGCCTCCCTGCGCAAAGGCGGCATTGTGGCCATCAACGCCATCCACCTCGATCGTATTCCCGAGTTCGACTACGATTCCCTGCTGTGGGGCGAGCGCCAGCTCCGCAGCGTCGCCAACATGACCCGCGACGACGCCCGCGACTTTATCGCCCTCGCGACGAGGATCGGGATTCGCCCGCAGACCACGGTCTTTCCTCTGGAAAAAGTGAACGAAGCGCTCGCAGCGGTGGCCGGCGATCGAGTGGATGGCGCAGCCGTGGTCGTGCCCTGATCGGCAGCTAATCGATCACCCGAGCCAGCAAAAAGCCGTCGTAGCCCTTGCGCCCGACCGTCTGGATCGTCGTCGCGCTCACCCGTGGATTAATGCGAATAGCCTCATTCATCGCGTGAATCCCGCGCGAAGCTGTGTCATGGGCGCGCGGCTTAACGACCGCGCCCTCGCGGATCACGTTGTCCACCACGATGGCCGTTCCGGCGCGCGAGAGCCGGACAGACCAGTCAAAATACTCAGCGGCGTTTTCCTTGTCCGCGTCGATAAAGATGAAATCGAACGGACCGGTGAGCTTCGGAAGTGTCTCCAGCGCCGGCCCGAGCCGTTGTTCCACGAGCGTAGACAAACCGGCGCGCGCGATGTTCTCGCGGGCGACGTTGGCATGGGTGGCATCGGCCTCCAGCGTAACCAGCTGCCCGTCCTTGGGCAGAGCGCGCGCAAGCCAGATCGTGCTGTACCCGCCCAGCGTGCCGATCTCAAGGATGCGCCGCGCCCCCTGCATCTTCGCCAGCAGGTGCAGAAACTTCCCCTGCATCGGCGTCACCGCAATATCCGGCAACCCCGCTTCGGCGCTCGCCTTCACTGCGGCGTCGAGGACAGGATCAGGCGGCAGCAGGTCTTCCAGATACCGATCGACCCTGGTCCAGCGCGGGTTGTGAATCTTCAGCGGCAACGATGATTCCTCTCCAGCACCACGAACGATGGCAAAGCTGGCGTTCACGCCGAGACCAGCTCGGAAAAGTCGGCAATCGACGAAAACCCGCGCAGCACCTGCGCAATCAGCGCCAGCCGGTTCCGCCGCACCGGCTCATCGTCCACCATCACCATCACCTTATCGAAAAACAGATCCACGTGTGGCCGCAGCGTCGCGATCTTCTCCATCGCCGCGCCGTACTGCTGCCGCGCTCGCAACTCCTCGACCACGATAGCCAGACGCGCCGCCTCCCGGTAAAGAGACAGCTCCGCAGGATCGCTCAGCCGCGTTTCATCGACCGGCACAGCTTCCCCGCCGCCCTTCACAATCCCCTTCTCCTCCGCCTGACGCAGCAGGTTCTTGATGCGCTTGAACGCCGCCGCAATCGCCGCCAAATCCTCTGACCCGCGCACGGCAGTAAGCGCCTCAGCCCGTGCAATCGCATCCCGCATGTTATCGGAGCGAACCGCGAGCACCGCGTTCACCACGTCGTAAGAGAACCCGCGCAGCTCGCGCAGCCAGAACTCAAGGCGCTCGCGGAAGAACGCGGCGAGCTTCTCCTTCGTCGCATCGTCCAGCTGGGCCGGCACCGCCTGAAAAAGATCGGAGCGCACAAGCGGCAGCCCCGTCTCGGCCAGGATCTTCACAATGGCGTTCGCGGCCCGGCGCAGAGCAAAGGGATCCTTCGAGCCCGTCGGCTCGAGTCCGATCCCAAACATAGCAACAATCGTCTGGATCCGGTCGGCGATCCCGAGCACCTGCCCCTCGACCGTCGGCGGGATGGGATCCTCAATGCCGGCCGGCGAATACTGCCAGTAGATCGCCTGCGCCACCGTCTCGCCGAGTCCCTGCGCCCGCGCATAAAGTCCGCCGACGATCCCCTGCAGTTCGGTGAACTCCTTCACCAGTTCCGTGGTCAGGTCGGTTTTGGCCAGCGTTACCGCCTGGCGCAGAGCGGCCGTATCCACTGCAACGCCTCGCTCGCTCAGCAGCCCGGCCAGCCGCTCCGCGATTTCCAGGTTGGCCTGGGTCTTGTCCCAGTAGCTGCCCAGCTCCTTGTGGAACGTCACTGACTTCAGCATCTCCACGCGATCGTCAAGGGGGATCTTCTGATCCACGCGCCAGAAGAACCGCGCGTCGTTAAAGCGGGCGCGCAGCACCCGCTCATTCCCGTGGCGGATGACGTCGATGCCCGTCTCCTCCGGATGCGTATTCAGCACGGCCAGGAAATACGGTTCCAGCTTGCCCTGCGCATTCTCCACCGCAAAATATTTCTGGTGATCGCGCATCACCGTCACCAGCACTTCTTCCGGCAGCTCCAGAAACTCGCGGTCGAATCCCCCCAGAACCACCGACGGCGACTCGGTCAAATGGGTCACGGTTTCCACCAGCGCCGCATCTTCGCGCCAGCGCGCGCCGGGCACGCTGCGCGTCTCCAGATCCAGGGCCTTGCGGATGCGATGCCGCCGCAGCTGCACGTCCGCAGTCACGCCGGCCGACTCCAGCACGCCCAGGTAGTCCTCAGGATGATCCACCGGCAGCGGCGCATCGCCATGCAGAATCCGGTGCCCGAAGGTCTGGTTCGAAGCCTGCACGCCGCCGAATTCCACCGGTACAACCGCATGATCCAGCAGCGCGATCATCCACCGCACCGGCCGAACAAAGCGCTCCGGCTTCAGCGGCCGCCAGTACATATTTTTCGGCCAGTAGACGGCGGCCAACTCGGCCGCGAGCATATCGCTCAGCACCTCGCTGGCGCCGCGCCCCTTCTGCAGAGCCTTCGCAGAAACATAGTCGCCTTTAGCCGTCGTGATCTTCTCCAGCGCCCCAACATCCACTCCGGCCTTGCGCGCAAACGCCTGCCCCGCCGCCGTCGCTTGTCCGTCTTTGAAAGCCACACTCCACGCCGGTCCCGTCATCTCACGCGTCGCGTCCGGCTGCCGCGCCAGCACGCCGTTCACCTGCACCGCCAGGCGCCGCGGCGTCGAGTAGCTGTGCACTTCATGGCCCTCGCCCAGCAAACGCTCGCGCCGAAGCAGCTCGACCACGCGCTCGGTCAGCTCCGCCTCGGCGCTCGCGATCATGCGCGCCGGAATCTCTTCCATCCCTGCTTCAAACAGTAGGTCTGCCATCGCGCTACACGGCCTCCGCTTGCTGTTTTTGTGCCGCGTACGCCTTGGCCACGCCCACAACCATGTTGCGGATCCGCGCCATCACCGCCACCCGCTCGGTCACCGAGATTGCTCCTCGCGCGTCCAGCAGATTGAACAGGTGCGAGCACTTCAGGCACAGCTCATACGCGCCCAGCACCGGAAAGCGCTTCAGCGCCACCCGCACGTCCTCGTCCGCCGGCGGGCTCCCGCCGTCGTGCACCAGCCGGTCATGAATCTTCTCGTGCCGCTCCGCCGCCTTCTCCGTGCGAAAGGTCCTGTTGAAAGCGTCCAGCAGCGCCTGGCACTCCGCCTCGTACAGCCGCAGATGCTCCCACAGCTTGCCGATGTCGGCGGCCTCGAAGTTGTAGACCGAAAGCTGCAGCTCGTCCTGCAGGCGAATGTCGCCGTAAGTGACCGCCCGCCCCGTCTTCGCATCGCGCGCCCACACGATGTCGTAGATCGAATCCACGTCCTGCAGGAACGCCGCGATCCGCTCCAGCCCATAGGTGATCTCGCCCGAGATCGGATCCAGATCCATCCCGCCGCATTGCTGGAAATACGTGAACTGCGTGATCTCCAGCCCGTCCAGCATCACCTGCCAGCCCACGCCCCACGCGCCGCCTACCGGCCACTCCCAGTTGTCCTCTTCGAACTTGATGTCGTGCTCGCGCAGGCGAATTCCGATCGCCTCCAGCGAAGCAAGGTAGATGTCCTGGATATCCGCCGGCGGCGGCTTCAGGATCACCTGCAGCTGCGTGTGCTTGTACAGCCGGTTGGGATTCTCGCCGTACCGCCCGTCGGCCGGCCGCCGCGAAGGCTGCGTGTAGGCGATGGCCACCGGATTGGGCCCCAGCACCCGCAAAAACGTGTCCGGCGACATGGTGCCGGCGCCCACCTCAACGTCATACGGTTGAGCCAGCACGCACCCGCGCTCCGCCCAGAAATTCTGAAGGCGCAGCAGCAATTCCTGAAAGGTCAGCGCCTGCGTCGCGACCCGTACCCTCGAATCAGAATCGATTGCAGTCAAAGGCCACCTGGTTGGAAAGAGAAAATCCTCCCTCGATTCTATCGGCACCGGCCATTTATCGCATGAGCCGAATGAGAGTGGATTCCGGGTTGGTCGAGCCGCCCGCGTCTACTGCCCCGCCGTGATCTTCTCCGTCTGCCGCGACATCCGCGCCGTCCGCTCCACCTTCTCCCAGTTGAACGGCCGCCCCTCCACCGCGCGCTTCAGCGTCCTGAACAGCACGATCGAGAACAGCTGCCGGTAGCTGAACCGCTGCAGCCACACATGCGGCAGCAGCCAGATGTCGCCCTTGTTGGCCGGGTGCCGCGGCTCCAGACTGAAGGCCAGCACCGATGTCACAAAATCGATCAGCAGAAACGCCAGGAAGTACACCACCAGCTTGTCAAAGCTTGCCGCGCTGGTCGTCTCCGGGTGGTAGTGCCGGTCAATGAGGTACTGCACCACCCCCGCCGCGAACATGATGTCGATGAAGGGCGACACCAGCGGCAGCAGGATCTGGAAGACAAGAATGTTGGGCAGCGCGAAGAAGCCCATCGCCCGGTTGGTGCGGGCCGCCGCGCGATGCTTGAACACCGCCTGCAGAATCCCGAACGACCAGCGGAAGCGCTGCCTCATCAGGCTGCGCGCGGTCGCCGGAGCCTCGGTAAAAGCCAGCGCGTGATCGTCATAAATCACCTTGTACCGATGCTCCAGCAGGTTCATCGTCAGGTCGGCGTCTTCGGCCACCGTGTTCACCGGATAGCCCCCGGCTTCCTTTACGGCCGCGGTCCGCCAGGCCCCGATCGCGCCCGGGACCACCGTCACCACGTTCAGCAGGTCCATCGCGCGGCGCTCGAAGTTCTGGCTCGTGATGTATTCCAGCGCCTGCCAGCGCGTCCACAGGTTCACGCGATTGCCCACCTTCGCGTTGCCGGCCACCGCCCCCACCCGCTTATCCGCAAAGTAGCGGACCAGCCGCCGCACCGCGTCCGTGGCAATCACCGTATCCGCGTCGATGCCGACGAAGACTTCCTCCTCGACATGCTCGACTCCGAGATTCAGCGCCTCGGCCTTGCCGGCGTTGGGCTTGGTCAGCACCAGCAGGCGGCCCTCGGCAATCTCTTTGGGATAAGCGTCCCGGGCCACGTCGAAGGTCCGGTCCTGCGAGCCGTCGTCGATAACAATCACCCGGATGTGGGGATAGTTCGAGTGCAGCACCGACCGGATCGTCCGCACGATCACCTTCTCCTCGTTGTAGGCCGGAATCAGCACCGCCACGTGAGGCTCGTACACCCCGGGCGGAATCTTCCGCTTGCGCAGCCGGTCGATCAGCGCAAAGATCCCGATCAGCACCAGCCGCGCGCTCATCAGCACATCGCCGATAAAGAAGATGTCCACGACAAAGTGCGCGAAGAACGACATGAAGAAGAAGGCTACTGAATCGATCCGTGCCTGCCAGCGCATCTTCGGCGCAATCGGCGGCATCACCTCCGCGGTCGTCTTCCCCATCAGGTCGGAGACCTGGACGAACTGGTAGCCTTTAGCCCGCAGCGTGGTGATCAGCAACGGCAGCGCCGCCACCGTCGCTGAGCGGTTGCCGCCCCCGTCGTGCATCAGGATGATGCTGCCCTTCATCCACGGGTGCGTCTTCATCTCATCCATCTGCTGCAGAACGCTGTCCGTAATCTCCTGCGGCGTCTTCCGCGGATGCTCGTTCCAGTCGTCGGTATCGATCTTGTCCCCGATGATCGTGTAGCCCATCTGCTGGATGCGGTACGCCGGCGCAGCCTCGTCGTTGGTGTCCGGCTCCTGGTCGATCGAGTACGGCGGCCGGAAATAAAGCGGCTGGATCCCCAGCTCCGCGGCAAACAGACGCTCGGTCCAGTTCAGCTCCTCCTGCAGCTCAAACGGGGGAATGTCGCTGATGTCCGGATGGGTATAGGTGTGGTTGCCGATCTCATCGCCGTCGGCGATATACCGCTTCAGCACCCCGATGTTGTTCTGCGCCTCCTCCCCAATCACCATGAAGGTCGCATGCACGTGGTACTTCTGCAGAACGTCCAGGATCCGCGGCGTCCACACCGGGTCCGGCCCGTCGTCGAAGGTCAGCGCCACTTTGTGCGGATCGTAGCCGTACTGCTGGATCATGTACGAGTGCGGCAGGCGAACCATGTCTTCATCGGTCACCGTGAAGTTGTCCGCATCCATCTGGATGGTCCGCTCTCCGGTCTGGGGCGGCGCCACAATGCGCAGAATGTCGCCCTCACCTTCCGTGTCCACGTTCGCGCCCGGCGGTACCGTCTGCAGCTGCTGCGGAGCATCCTTCGCACTCGGCCGGTCCCATATCTGCCACAGCGACGGATCCTCTTCGCCCAGCCGCCACAGCGCAAATGTCCGCAGGCCCATCTGCCGGCCCGCCCGCAGCTCGTTCAGCGCGGTCACCCCGTCCAGGAACCACACCTCGTGCCGCAGATGAGCATCCTCATCGTCGTATGCGAAATGCGGATTCAGCTCATCCCCTTCCAGCCGGACATTCGCCCCCGCATCGGCCGCCAGCTGCCAGGCATCCTGCACCGTCAGATCGTCCACGTTGACGACTTTGTTCGAGGGCTTCTTTCCCTTCTCCGGCAGCGGCAGCGCCCAGTCGAATCCGTAGTTCCCGATGCCGCAGATGATCTTCTGCTTCGGCACCAGCTTGAGCACCCGCGTCAGGTTCGCCTCAAACCACGGCTCGCCGGCAACCGGGCCGGGGTCGCTGGTCTCCTCGTGCTCGTCGTAATTCATCAGGATGATGCCGTCGCTGTCGCCCGCCATCTGCCGGATAAACCCGTCATCGGCCGAAACCTGGATATTCACGTAAATCTTTAGCTTCTTTGCGCTAAAGTCCTGATGCAGCTCACCAACCCACTCCGCGTAAAGCTTCTCGTCCTCATCCGGAACCTGCTCGAAATCCAGGCAGATTCCCCGGTACGACGGGTTGGCCGACAGAAACTGGTCCAGCTGCAGATGCAGCCGCCGGCGAGCCGCCGGATCCCGCAGCATCTTCCCAATCACGTCCCCGGTCCACTCCCCGCTGAGGACGTTGTAGTCGTTCAGCATGGGGAAGACATCGGTGTCCTCCTTCGCCGCCGCGATCACGTTCTTCACCCGGTTCTGCGGATCGACCCCGTGGACCCCTGCCGCATCGACCACGTCATACAGGTGCACCGGGAAAAGTGACGTCGACGCCACCAGCTCGCCGTCCGGCGACACCACGTGCAGCCAGTCCGGAAACAGCATGTCGATCTGATGGATATGCGCCTTCAGCGACGAGTAATCCTGCTCGTCGTTCTCATAGAAGGCCGCCCGCAACCCCTCATCCTGGTTCAGCACGATGTCCACAGGATGGCGGCGCGTCCTGCGCCGCGGCGGATGCGCTGCCAGCCTGCGCGCCAGCTCCGGCTGCCTCTCCTTCAGTGCCTTGTAGTTGGGCCTGTGCGTGGGCAGCAGCAGCTCCGGCAGCCGTTGCCGCGAAAGAACGCTGAACGCGAAGACCACGAGCACCACCGTCAGCCCAATGATGGACAGATCGGTCGCCCGCCGGAGAAATTTCCGGCGGCGCTGGCGCGGGTCGTAGAAAACCTGCTTCATCATCAAATAGCTACAAATTCCATCCTACGATAGCGAATGTGCCGGTTTCCGGCCCGCTCGTCCCACCCGGCCGCCCCGCCGCACCCAACCCGCCCCCAGCCCCACCGCCTCCTGACATGAACCCACGCTGTTCCGATCTGAACCCCTCCGCAATGCCCCACAGACTCTGCCGCCTGCCGCACCCAACCCGCCCCCAGCCCCACCGCCTCCTGACATGAACCCACGCTGTTCCGATCTGAACCTCTCCGCAATGCCCCACGGACTCTGCCGCCTGCCGCACCCAACCCGCCCCCAGCCCCACGGCCTCCTGACATGAACCCACGCTGTTCCGATCTGAACCCCTCCGCAAGGCCCCACGGACCTCGCCGCACGGCGCTGCCCCATTTCACCCAACGGCCAAACTGGCTCAGGCTCTGCGCCAACATCGCCCCGCGGCCAAACTGGCTCAAGCTTTGCGCCAACATCGCCCCGCGGCCAAACCTCGCGAGCGGCGCACAAATCCAAAAACCCGCCCCCCGCCTTAAAAACAGCCAGGTTCACCCCACAGCAAGAAGCAAACGCTTCCCCCACTGCTTTTTCCAGCGACTTCTTTCTCTCGTCGAACCCGAAGTACCCAACCGGCAGGAACTGCTTTAATAGTCCCAATGCCGCGCATGGGCCTGAAATCATGGATGCACCTGGCACTGGCTCTGTCCGCCGGAGCCGCCCTGCGCCTCTGGTTTATTCACGCCTACCCCGAAGTCCAGGGCGATCCCCTCATCTACGGCGACATCGCCAAAAACTGGATGCTCCACGGCATCTACGGCCTCACCGGCGGCCAGTCCGCCGCTCCCGGCGCGCCTGACTCCGTACTTCTCGCCGGCATCCATCCCACCCTCATCCGCCTGCCCGGCTACCCGCTCTTCCTCATCGTCTGCTTCAGGCTCTTCGGCATGGAGCACTACCACGCGGTCATGTTCGCCCAGACCGCCATCGATCTGGCCACCTGCCTTCTCATCGCCGGCCTCGCGCGCCGCCTCTGGAGCGACCGCGCCGGCTGGTGGGCTCTCTGGCTCGCCGTGCTCTGCCCCTTCACCGCCAACTTCGCCGCCGTCCCCCTCACCGAAACGCCGGAAATCTTCTGCATCGCCCTCGCCTTCTACGCGCTCGCCCGCTTCCTCGCCGCCCCCGGCTGGCGCTGGGCCCTGGTCCTCGCCTTTGCGTGGAGCTACGCCACGATCCTCCGCCCAGACGGCGCCCTGCTCGCCGTCACCACCTGCCCCGCCATCGTCATTTATGGATACAAGCGCTGGGGCGTCGCCCCCATGGTCCGCTGGGCCGTCATCGCCGGCCTCGTCTCCATCCTGCCCTTCATCGCGTGGACCCTCCGCAACGAACGCACCTTCCACGTCTTTGAGCCGCTGGCCCCCCGCTACGCCGTCGATCCCGGCGAGCCCTCCGACCCCGGCTTCAACCGCTGGACCAAGACCGTCTGCGTCGATCTCGCCTGCACCTGGGAGGTCTACTGGAACATCAACTCCGATCCCATCAACCTCGCCGACCTCCCGGCCCGCGCCTTCGATTCCCGCCTGCAATACGACCAGACCCGCGCCCTCCTCGACGACTACAACCGTACCGACACCCTCACCCCCGAACTCGATGCCCGCTTCGCCGCCCTCGCCGCCGAGCGCGTCCACGATCATCCCCTTCGCTACTACATTGCGCTGCCCCTCGCCCGCCTCGCCGACATGGCCTTCCGCCCGCGCACAGAAATGCTCTGGATCGAGCTGCGCTGGTGGCAATACGACAAGCACCATTCCGAAACAGAGTTTTCCTGGGCCTACGCGGGCCTGAACCTCGCGTATTTCCTCGCCGCTCTCGTGGGATTCTGGAAGCGCCCGCCCCTGCGCGGCGCCATCCTCGTCTTCATTCTGCTGCGCTGTGCGGTTCTCCTCACCCTCGAAGCCCCGGAGCCCCGCTACACACTCGAATGGTTCCCGCTACTAATAGCCCTGGCAGCAATAGCCCTAACCCGCCGAACAGCCCTGCCCAACTGCGCAGAACCCTAACCCCGCACATCCAGCAGTTCAATCCCTAATCCCCAATCCCTAATCCCTGCTTCTAAACATCCCCCTCATCCAGCCGCAGCTCCGTCACCTGAATCCGCCCCGTGCAGATCTTCATCGGCTGCGTGATCCCAAAGGTCCGCCGGCTCCCCGGAGCCGTCACCTGGATCCCCGAGATCCGCGAGCACTCCGCCCCCGTCGTCCACACCACCTCAAAGGCCGCCACTTCATGCGGCATCAGCGTCACGGACGCCGACGGCTTCACGCCCGCCGGAACCTGCTTGCCGAACTCCGCCAGCACCTCCGTCGAGCTCACCCGCTGCGTGGCGATGTTCCCCATCCGCTCGCCCGTGGCATCCAGCAGCGCGATCGCGGGATATCCGCCCAACCGGCAAGGCACCGCGCCGCGATTCATAAACGCCAGCTTCACTGACCGGAACACCCCGCTCATATCGCCGGCAATCTCTTCCGCCGACAAAACCTCAGGATCGCAGGGCCCGGCATTCGCCGCGTCCTCCGCCGTCGCCCGCCGGATCAGCTTCGGCGTTCCCCCCGGCATCAGATACGGCGCGTTGGGATTGGGATGGAGCGCCGCATCGTCCGGCGCGATCCCCGCTGCTCCGGAGCCAGCCAGATGCCCGGCCCGGCTCCCCGCGCAGCCCGCGCACACGCCAATCGCACAGCCCGTCAGCACGGCCAGCAACAGCGCTCTTCGCATGGAGGAGATCCTTCGTTCGCCCCCTTGGATGCCGCCAAAGCCGTCTTTTGTTGCCTCGCGCACCTCCGTTCGCCCAGGCGCGCCCGTTAGAATCGACCCATGAAACCTCTTCACGGCCAGGTAGCGATTGTGACCGGCGGCGCAAAGCGCATCGGCCGCGCCCTCGCCCTCGCCCTCGCTGAAGCCGGCGCGCACGTCGCTATCACCTGGCGCGAATCCGAAGCTGAAGCCCAGGCCACCGTCGCCGACCTGGCCGCGCTCGGCGTTCTGTCTGCGGCGTTCCGCGCCGACCTCCGCGACCCCGCTCAGATCCGTACCACCATCGACGCCATCGCCGACCAGTTCGGCCACATCGACATCCTCGTCAACAACGCCGGCCGCTACGAAACCGCCGCGCTCGAGAGCATCACCGTCGAGCAGTGGGACGCGATGTTTGAAACCAATACCCGCGCGCCCTTCCTCACCGCCCAGGCGGCGTATCCCCATCTCAGGGCCGCGCGTGGCCGCATCATCAATCTCGGCTCTCTTGGCGGACTGCATCCCTGGCCAACCCATGCCCATTACTGCACCTCCAAAGCCGCCCTCCACATGCTCACCCAGACCATGTCCAAAGCCTTCGCCCCGGAGATCAGCGTCAACTGCGTCGCCCCCGGCATGATCGTGAACGGCGAAGTGTCGGAAGAATACGAGCACTTCGCCCGCCGCACCCCCATGCAGCGCAACGGCACCGCGGAAGACGTAGCCGCCGCGGTTTTGTTTTTTGCCGCCGGCCCCCACTTCATTACCGGCCAGATCCTCAGCGTCGACGGCGGCCTCGGCTTATAGAACGCCTTTGCGTCACCACAAACTCGCTTTCTCTGCGTTCTCTGTGCTCTCTGTGGTGAAATCCCGTCCTCAACTCCCGCGATTCCCTGCCGATCAAACCGGCAGAGCGGGTTTTTGGGAGAAACCGATGGCCATCTTTGCCTGGAATGAATCCTACAGTGTCCGCGTCCGCCCCATGGACGAACAGCACAAGAAGCTGTTTGACATCATCAACGAGCTGGCCGAAGCCATGAAGAAAGGCAAAGGCGACGGCGTCGTTCGCGATACGGTCGAGCAGCTGGCCGTCTACACGCGCACCCATTTTCTCCAGGAAGAAGCGCTCATGCGCAAAGCCGCCTATCCCGGCCTCGCGGCCCATCAGGAGCAGCACCGCAAGCTGATGGCCGACGTGGAACAGTACAAGCGAGCCCTCGAGGAAGGCCACTCCGCCAGCCCCGTCACCCTGCTGAACTTCGTCCGCCAGTGGCTCGTCCACCACATAAGAGAGTCCGACAAAGCCTACTCCGACCACCTCAACGCCAACGGGGTCCAGTAGGGGCAGCTGAGGTCATTGTCCAACTGTGCGGCATACAATTCCGCACGGCCGGCTTTCCACCCTTCATTGTGAATTTGAAGTTGCCATCCCAAAGTTCCCCCCTGCGGGGCCCCGTCCTCGCTGCGCCGTGCCGGGTGCCCCATCCTTGTCGCCTCGCGCTGTTCGAGGCGACAGGGTGGGAGGCCCTCAACTCTGAACATGCCGCCTCTGTATCAGGACATGGCTTCAGTGGGAACGGAAGAGATCAATTGGAATCAGGAAAAGATAGAGCAGGGTTCCGAGACACCCGCCAACTGTGAACATCCATCCCGCCGTCCGGCTCCACCCGATTGCAAATCGTTTCCCGAAGGGAGGCTCTTGTCCAAACAGGAAAATGCGGTATCCACGCTCAGGCTTGCGAACCATGAACCAGCCGAGCCGCGCCACCGCAGCGGAAAAAAACAGCATGAGCGCATGTGCGTAAGCGGCTGGCATAACGCCTGTTCCTTTTATCACATGGCGATACCGCCCGACGCACCCATCGGCGGCGCTTCGCCTCGCGCCAGCGAGCGAAGCGCCGGGGGAAGGGGTGGGCCGCCGAGGTTGAGGTGAACAAAGTTCGCCTCAACCTCGGCGATGCAAAGAGCGGCAATACCGGCATTGCGGAAGCCAGGAAGCAGAATCCAATACGCGCCGGCACCGACCGTAACCTGTCCAGCCACCGGCCGGCCTTCAGCTAACCGGTGTTTAGCTGACCGCTTTACCAGCTAACCGCTTTTTAGCCGCCCGGTTCTTAGCTGCCTTTCCCCTTTAGCCCGTTTTCCCCGCTCTGTGGAAATCCTGTCAAGCCCCCTCTCACCAAACGAAAGTAACAGACGTTGATACAGAAAGACTTCCATGCCAAAATACTCTGGAAAATCTGGCAGTAAATCCAGTCAAACTTGGTATTCTGAACTTATAGAGTGAAAAAGAAAAAAGCCGCCTTCCAGGGCGGCTCTTTTAATGGAGAACAAACCTGGGTACCCCATGCTTGTCCTCTCGCGCTTTTCGAGAGGACAGGGTGGGAGCCTCAATCGCAAAGGTCGCGCAACTCGCTCCAGACAAGCATTTCAGAGATGAGGCTCTGGCGATGACTTGCCTCGCGGGTCGAAGAATCGATGGGGCTCTTCACGGAGAAACCAATCCACTGAAAACAACACACTTCACATGAAGCAAAAAGCAAAAAATTCGCAAAACGCCCGGATCACGGAATTGGAATCCCCCAGGCCACCGGCTACCAGGCTACCGGCTACCGGAGCAGATGAGGCCCTATCGAAGTACTTTGTTTGTCACACATAACAAGTTCGAGAGGAGAAAACTGTAGAGAAGCGATGAGCATCCGCCCAGTCGTTACTGGGGACTGGGGACTGGGGACTGGGGACTGGGGACTGGGGACTGGGGACTGGGGACTGGGGACTGGGGACTGGGGACTGGGGACTGGGGACTGGGGACTGGGGACTGGGGACTAACAACTGGGAACTCGGCCTGTGCCCTGTTTTCACTTCCCAAACAGCCTCGCCATCAGCCCCTTCGACTTCGCCGGCTCGTCCTCGTACACATACACGCCCTCGGGTTCGGGCTGCGGCGGCAGAGGCTGGTTATCGAACGCCGCCCGCGGATTCGTGACGCAAAGCCGCTCGGCCGTCTCGGTTCCAAAGCGCTTTTCCACCCCGGCGTACGCGGGCTTCAGCGACGGCCGCCGTCCTTCGAGGTTATGCGCATCGGTAGCGATAAAGTGCACCCAGTTCCGCTCCAGCAGATGCCACGCCATCGCCTGCGCCCGCTTGCCAAACCGGCCGCCCAGCGACGCCGAGGTAATCTGCACCAGGCAGCCCGTGCGCAACCACTCGATCATCCGCTCCGGCTCCTTCTGCAGGATCGGGTTCCGCTCCGGATGCGTGATGATGGGCCGCACCCCGCGAACGGTCAGCTCGTAAAACGTGTCGCCGATGCTCTGCGGAATCATGAACTCGGCAAACTCCACCAGCAGGTACTTCCCCTGGTTGATGGTGAACTTCGTCGGATGCTTCAACGCATCCTCAATGTTTTCGTAGGAGAGATGGAAATCGCAGCCCAAACCGAGCCGGACATCGTTGCCAACCCGCGCCTGGATCGCCTCCAGCCGCTCGCGGTTCTTTTCCGGGTTGAACTCAAAAGTATCGTTCGCGTGCGGAGTGCACACGATGTGGGTAATCCCGTCGGCGGCCGCGACCTCCGCCTGCGCCACGGAGCTGTCAATATCTTTGGGCCCGTCGTCCGTCGCGTACAGCAGGTGGTGATGGATGTCGATCATGGCTGTTGTGCCATCGCTCCCACCAGCGATTCGAAAATCTTATACCCATCCGACGATCCGAGGATCGCCTCGCTGGACCGGTCCGGATGGGGCATCATCCCCAGAACATTCCGGCCTTCATTTAGGATGCCGGCAATGTTCTCCAGCGACCCGTTGGGGTTCGCCTCCCGGGTAATTTTGCCCTCCGGGGTGGCGTAGCGGAAGACGATCCGGTCCTGGCGCTTCAACTCCTCGAGCGTCGCCTCGTCGCAGAAGTAGTTCCCTTCCATATGCCCGATGGGAATCTTCAGGACCTCAGCCTTGCTGAGCGTCCGGGTGAAAGGAGAGTCGTTCGTCTCGGTCCGCAGATACACCTGCTTGCAGACGTACTGCAGCCCGGCATTCCGCAGCAGCGCTCCGGGCAGCAGCCCGGCCTCGCACAGGATCTGGAAGCCGTTGCAAATGCCCAGCACCAGCCCGCCATCCGCGGCAAACTTCTTCACCGACTGCATCACCGGCGAGAAGCGCGCAATGGCGCCGGTCCGCAGGTAGTCGCCGTAGGCAAAACCGCCCGGAACCAGGATCACGTCGCAGTTTTCCAGGCTCGGCGAGTCATGCCAGAGGAAGACCACTGGCTGATGGGCAATGGCGGCAACCACGTTATAGGTGTCGTGATCGCAGTTCGATCCAGGAAAGACCAGAACGCCAAATTTCATGACTGTCTTAAGGTTAGCAGGCTCCGCCAAAGAAGGAATGTCTCCCGCCTCACCGAGGCCCATGCCCATCGGTCAGGGTGCCCTGTGCCCTGTAACCTGGAACCTGTGCCCTGCGTGAAGCCAGGCCTCCATGAGCTCCAGCGCCCGCTCGCACTGGATCCGGTGCCGCTCCCGCTTGTCGCGGACTTTGCGGCGCGTCTCCTCGTCCAGCGGCTCCAGCAGATCGAAGGTGATGTTAGCCGGCTGAAAGCGCTTCGGATCGGCCTCGGTGATGTACCGAACCAGCGATCCCAAAGCCGTCCCGCGCGGCACCGGTTCCGGCGTCTTGCCCCGCGCGACGGCCGCCCCATACAGCCCGGCCAGCATCCCGGTCGCGATCGATTCGGTGTAGCCCTCGACCCCGGAAATCTGCCCGGCGAAGAAGATTGCCGGATGCTCTTTCATCTGAAGAAGCCGATTCAGAACCTTTGGAGCACTGATGTAAGTATTGCGATGGATCTGCCCGTAACGAAGGAACTTAGCATCCTCCAGTCCAGGGATCATCCGCAGGATGCGCGCCTGCTCGCCGTACTTCATGTGGTTCTGGAATCCGACCAGGTTATACGAGTCCGCCCGCAGATTCTCGACCCGCAGCTGCACCACCGCCCAGGGCGTCTTCCCCGTCCGCGGATCGCGCAAACCGACCGGCTTCATCGGCCCAAAACGCAGCGTGTCGCGGCCTCGCCGGGCCAGCTCCTCAATGGGCAGGCAGGCCTCGAAATAGTCGAGTTTCTCCCACTCCTTCGCCTCCACGCTCTCCGCCGTCAGCAGCGCGTCGAGGAAGGCCTCGTACTCCTCCTTCGTCATCGGGCAGTTAATGTAGTCCGCCGTGCCCTTGTCGTAGCGAGCCGCGAGGTAGACCTTCTCCCGGTCGATCGAATCCGCCTCGACAATCGGGCTGATCGAGTCGTAGAACGCCAGATGCTCGCTGCCGGTCAGCCGCGCGATCTCCTGGGACAAAGCCGAAGACGTCAGCGGTCCCGAGGCAATGATCGTGATCCCCTCCTCCGGATCCAGCCGCGTGACCTCTTCGCGATGGACCGTGATTCGGGGCTCGGCGGCGATCGTCTCGCCGATCAGCCGCGAAAACTCCACCCGATCCACGGCCAGCGCATGTCCAGCCGGAACCGCGCTCGCATCGGCGCAGGCCAGCAAAGGCGATCCGGCGCGACGCATCTCCTGCTTCAGCAGCCACGGTGCCGTGTTCTCGCTCTCCGACTTCAGCGAATTGCTGCACACCAGCTCGCCGAAGTCCGAAGTCTGGTGAGCCGGCGTCATCTGCACCGGCCGCATCTCGTATAGATCGACCTCAGCCCCCATCCGCGCGGCGACCAGCGCCGCCTCCGGCCCGGCGAGTCCCCCGCCAATCACCCGAATCCTCATGCCGGCACTTCGCTTGACTGCGCCAGCGCTCGCAGCGGTTCATCGGAGATCTCCATGCGGGTCCAGTCGCTCAGCGGCCTCGCACCCAGCGACTTGTAGAAGTCGATAGCCGGGGTATTCCAGTCCAGCACATGCCAGAAGAACCGGGCGCATCCCCGCTCCACGGCAACCGCAGCCACCCGGGTCAGCAAAGCCTTGCCGATCCCGCGCCCGCGAAACCGAGGCCGGACGAGCAGATCCTCCAGATGCATCGACCGCCCGCGCCAGGTGGAATACACGGGAAAGAACAGGGCAAACCCGGCCGGCTCGCCGTCCGCTTCAGCAATCAGGCACTCGAAGTAGCGCTCTCCACCGGGCTCGGGAAAGCCGTCCCGCCGCAGCTCCGCTTCGCCAATCGAAACCGCATCCGGCTCGCGCTCATACTCAGCCAGCTCGCGGACAAACTGCAGGATCAGCGCGGCATCCTCAGGCCGCGCCCATCGAATCGTGGTCATGACCTCTGATTATAGGAACCGATGCCGGCGACGCCCCGGACCGCTTTGGCTTTTCTGCGAAGAACCACCGCCGCCAGCGACTCTCCGGAGCGGTGACCGCCCGCCGGCAACAGCACCGGAATCCGTCGTTGCTCTCGTAATCCGGAGCGCGCATTTCTCTCTTCCCATTCCCGGGGTTTCGGTCCATGATGGGGGCGTTTAAGAGGGCTCTCATGCCGCACGCTGGCACTGCCTCCCTGCTCCTGTTCCTGCTTCTGGCTTCCGCCCCTGCCGCGGCGCCTCAGGCCCTGAATTCTTCCCGGCAGAACTTATCGCCGGCGCCGGCCCAGCTTACTCCGGAAGCGCGCGGCGACCTGGCCATGGTTCGCCAGGAATACGTCGTTGCCATCGACTTCTACCAGGCGTCTCCCCAGGACTCGCCCGACGTCTGGAACAAGCTCGGCATGGCCTGGCACCACCTGTTCGCCATGAATGAAGCCAAGCGCGCCTATGAACGCGCCCTGCGGCTCCGCCCCAACTATCCCGAAGCCCTGAATAACCTGGGCGCTATCTACTACGCGGAGCGGAATTACAAAAAAGCGGTCCAGTACTATCGCAAAGCGCTGGCCCTCAATCCGAAATCCGCGACCATGTACAGCAATCTGGGGACGGCGTGGTTTGCAGAGCACAAGTACGACGAGGGGCTCGTCGCGTATCAGAAGGCGTTCGCTCTCGATTCCGGCGTCTTCAACGACGCCAACGTCACCGTGGCCGCACCCGTGGCCCGCGGCAGACGCGCGCAGCAGGACTACTGCATCGCCCGGATTTTCGCCCAGTCCGGCAAAACCGACCGGGCTCTGGATTATCTCCGTCGGGCGTTCAATGAGGGTTTCGACGACCGCCAAAAGCTCTTTGGCGACCACATCCTCGCTTCTCTGCGCGCCACCCCCGAGTTTGCCCGGCTGATGAGCGAAGAGCAGCTCCATTAGAGCCAGGAGCCTGGCCGGGTCGCATCCGGCCCGTCTTCAGCCTTCCTTAAGCTGTTGTTGATATTCTCGGCGCATGTTTTCTGCGGGCCTCCGGGTAAGGCTTGCGGCGTTGATCGCCGCTGGCGCAGCGATCGTCTGCGCCCCGCCTGTCTCTGCCGATTCCCTGCCCCAGGCCCCGCAACCCACCGCCGCCAACAGTCCGGCGCCGGCGATCACGCTCATGCAGGCGATGGCCCTCGCCATCCGGAACGACCCGGCGTTTGCCGCAGCCAGCGCCACGGCCGGCTCGGCCCGGCTCGACGCCGCCATCAGCCGCAACGCGCTGCTGCCCAACGCGAGCGCGAGCGGCGTCTACACCTATACTCAGCCGAGCGGCTTTATTGCCGACAACGCGCCGTACGGCCTCCGCGTCCTCCCCATTTTCGTTGCCAACGATTCCATCCACGAATACTGGGCACAATTGCTCGTCAACCAGACGATCAGCCTGCCCAACATCGCCGCCTGGCGGCGTTCCCGAGCTGCGGCCTCTCAGGCCTCGGCCGATCTGGGAAGCGCTCGCCGCGACCTGCTCGTCCGCGTGGTTGCCGCATATTACGGAGTCATCGACACAGCGGAAAAAGCCGCCGTCGCTCAGCGCGCCCTGAACGAAGCTCAGTCCTTTACGGACCTCACCCGGAAGCTCGAGAAGGGCCGCGAGGTCGCTCACGCCGATGTGGTGAAAGCCGATCTGAGCCTGCAGCAGCGCCAGCGCGATTTTGCCGACGCCACCCTTGCCGCTGAAAAGGCGCGCCTCGATCTGGGCGTCCTGCTCTTTCCCGATCCCCGCACACCGTACACGCTGCCCGACCAGAATCAGCTTCCCGGCCCACTGCCCGACGAAGCCACGGTGCAGACGGACGCCGCGCACAACAATCCTGACCTGCGCAGCGCGCTGTCCGCTCTGAAGGCGGCTCAGAGCGAGGTGTGGGCCTCGCGCCTTGCGTACCTGCCAACGATTGGCCTGAACTATACGTACGGCATCAACGCGCCGGAGCTGGCGGCCAACGCTCCGGGCGGAGTGCGCAATCTCGGCTACTCTGCCTCGGTCACGATCAACATGCCGGTGTGGGACTGGTTCTCCACTCAGGACAAGGTGCGGCAGAGCGAGCTGCATGCAAAAGCCGCCCAGGCCGCCCTCACCAATACGCAGCGTCTGCTTATCGCGCAGCTGGACGAGGATTACAACGACGCGCGCGTTGCCGCCGCTCAGGTTTCTTCGCTGCAGGCGAGCGTGGATACCGCCCGGGAGAGCCTCCGCCTCACGCGCCTGCGCTATTCGGCGGGAGAAGCCCTGGCCCTCGAAGTCGTCGATGCGGAGAATTCGCTCGCCCAGGCTGAATCCGCGCTGGCTGACGGGCGTCTCCGCGCCCAGGTGGCTCGCGCCAACCTGCAAACCCTCACCGGAGTCCTCTAGATGAAGACCCGCTCTCGATTTGCCTCCTGCCGGCGCTCCCTCTCGTGCCTTACGGCTGCCTGTCTGCTCGCTTTGCTTCCCGGCTGTTCGAAAAAGGAAGAAGCGGCCCCCAGCGCCGTCTCCGTTGAAGCCGCCAGCGCAGTGATACAGCCCATCACCGAGCACGTCGTCACCGATGCGGTGCTGACGCCCATAGCCCAGGCCGCGATCTCGCCCAAGATCACCGCCCCGGTAAAAAAGTTCTACGTCCAGCGCGGCTCGCATGTGAAAGCCGGAGAGCTCCTTGCCACGCTCGAGAACAACGACCTGAAGGCTTCGGTCACCGACAACCAGGGCGCCTTTGACGCCGCCAACGCGACCTACCAGACCGACGTTCGGGCCACGGTTCCCGAGGATTACCAGAGAGCCCAGCTCGACCTGGCTCAGGCGAAAGCCAATCTCGACCTGAACAAGAGCATTGTCGCCAGCCGCAAACAGCTCTTCGCTCAGGGAGCTATCCCCGGGCGTGACCTCGACACCTCCGAAGCCGCACTGGTTCAGGCGCAGGCCGCCTACGATACGGCGTCTCAACATCTCGACTCGATGAAGCAGGTGAGCCGCGCCGCCGCCCTCAGGGCGGCCAAAGGCCAGCTTGAATCCGCGCAGGGCAAATATCAGGGCGCGGAAGCCCAGCTCAGCTACTCTGACATCCGCAGCCCCATCACCGGCGTTGTTACTGACCGGCCGCTTTTCGCAGGCGAAACCGCCGCGGCGGGAACGCCGCTGATCACCGTCATGGATACGCGCGCCCTGCTGGCAAAGATCCATCTGTCACAGCCGCAGGCGCAAATTCTCAGTGTGGGCGATCCCGCCACCATCGACGTTTCCGGCCTGCCCCGGCCGGTCCCTGGCAAAATCACCCTCGTCAGTCCCGCGCTGGACCCCGGGAGCACCACGGTCGAGATCTGGGTTCGCATTGAGAATCCCAAAGGCGTTCTCCGTCCTGGCACCGCCGTTCACGTCAACGTCGCGGGCCGCACGGTGTCAAAAGCTCTGGTGGTTCCCTCCGCGGCGATTGTGGTCGCGAGTACGGGGAAATCCACCGTGATGGCGATTGGCAGCGACGGCGTTGCGCACCAGACGCCGGTGACCACCGGCATCAGCGACAACGGCGAAACGCAGATCCTCAGCGGCATTTCCGCCGGCCAGCAGGTTGTGACGACCGGCGCAGCGTCGATGGACGACGGCACCCACGTGAAGGTCGCCGCCCCAGGGGATTCCGACGAAAAACCCTCCGCAGGCAAGGAGAGCGACGACCAGTGACCGGCGCCACTCCTTCTTCAACCGACAACTCTTTCTGGCTCCCCCACTGGGCGCGCACCATTTTCTTTTTTGCCATCGTGCTCGCTGCTGCGGGCGTGTACCTCGCCTTTCACATTCCGATCTCGGTCTTTCCCCAGACCAACTTTCCCCGCGTGGTCATCGGCGTCGACAACGGCGTGATGCCGGTCGAACAAATGGAAGTCACGATTACGCGGCCCATCGAAGACGCGGTCAACAGCGTTCCCGGCCTCCAGACGGTGCGTTCCATCAGCAGCCGCGGCTCGGCGGAGATCGACCTGTTCTTCAGCTGGAACGTCGACATGTTCCAGACCCTGCAGCTGGTCGATGCCGCCGTCGCGCGCATCCAGCAAACGCTGCCCCCCACCGCGCAGATCACCGCCAACCGGCTGACCTTCGCCACCCTGGACCCAATCATCGGGTTCGCGCTGACTTCCAAAACCATCCCGCAAACGCGGCTGTGGGAGCTCGCCACCTATGAGCTCAAGCCCCCCCTCAACCGGCTGGACGGCGTGAGCAGCGTCATCGTTCAGGGAGGAGAGGTTCCCGAGTACCACATCATCCCCAACACCGCGAAGCTGATCGCCGCCTCGCTGACCATCTCCGATCTGGCCGGCGCGATCCAGCAGACCAACCTCGTCCAGTCGCCCGGCCTCTACACCGACCATCACCAGCTCATCCTCGGGCTGGTCGGCGATCAGGCAGCGAACCTCCAGCAGCTCGCCAATATTTCAGTGAAGGCGACGGCGAGTGGAGTTCCCGTTCACCTTTCGGATGTCGCCCAGGTCGTTGAAGCCACCGAGCCCGTCTATACCATCGTCACTTCGAACGGCCAGCCGGCGGTTCTGCTGAACGTGTTTCGCCAGCCGGACTCCAACACCGTTGCCGTAGCCAACGAAGTCAATGCCGAGCTCGCGCAGCTCCGCCGCGCCCTGCCCTCCGGCATCGACATCACGCCCTTCTACGATCAGTCCTGGCTGGTCCGTGGCAGCATCGACAGCGTCCGCGACGCGATCCTCATCGGGCTGGTCCTCGCCGCCATCATCCTCGTTTTGTTTCTGCGCGACTGGACCGCCTCCCTCGTCGCCGGCCTTGTCATTCCCGTCACCATCCTGGTTACGTTTATCGCCCTGTGGGCGCTGGGTCAAAGTTTCAACCTCATGACCCTGGGCGGCCTCGCGGCGGCCGTCGGACTCGTCATCGATGACGCCATCGTGGTCGTGGAGAATATCGCGCTCCACCGCGAAGCCGGTGAAGACCGCGTTGAGGCGGTTCGCAAGGCCCTCCACGAAATCACGCATCCCCTCGTCGGTTCCACCATCACGCCCATCGTCGTCTTCCTGCCCCTCATCTCGGTCACCGGAGTCACGGGAACGTTCTTCCGAGCCCTCGCGCTCACCATGACGGTCGCACTGCTGACCTCACTCGCCCTGGCGCTCACCTGGACGCCGGGACTCGCGCTCCGGCTTCTGCGCGGTCACAGCCGCAAACAGAGGGTGGTCGCCATCGATGCTCCCGAGGAGTCAGAGCACGGCCTCATGGCGCCTGTCCTGCGCTTCCACGAGCGCGTGCTCCGCCTGGCGCTCGCGCGGCCCATCTGGCTGGCGGTCGCCTGCGCCGTGCTCATTGCCGGAACGTATTTTGCCTACCAGGGCCTCGGTTCCGACCTGCTTCCGGAGATGGACGAGGGCGCTTTCACGCTCGACTACATCATGCCGGCCGGCAGCTCGCTGGATGAGACCAATCGCGTCCTGCTTCACGTGAATCAGATCCTCCACCAGATTCCGGAGGTTAAGACCGTCGCGAGGCGCACCGGCCTGCAGATGGGCCTGGCCGCGGTGACCGAAGCCAACACCGGCGACATCAGCGTCATGCTGACCAGCCATCGCAGCCGCGGGATCGACGAAGTCATGGAAGATGCCCGCGAGCGGATCAAAGCGGCCGAGCCGGAACTCGATATTGAATTCACCCAGGTCCTGCAGGACATGCTCGGCGATCTCACGAATTCCCCTGAGCCTGTCCAGATCAAGCTTTACTCCTCGAATCAGGACCTTCTGAACCAGATCGCGCCCCGCGTCGGCGACGCCATCTCCAAAGTTCCCGGCGTTGTGGACGTCGAGAATGGCATTGACAACACCATCAGCGGCCCGGCTACGGCCTTCCAGGTCGATCCCGGCATCGCGTCCCGCCTTGGCTTCACGACCTCGGAGGTGAGCACAGATGCAACATCCATCCTCGATGGACTGACCACGCAGGAGCCGCTAATCCGGAATGGACGCCCGTACACGATTCGCATTCGCCTCGACGCGGCCCACCGCGCCTCTCTGGATGCCATCGAGAACACCGTCTTCGTCAGCTCCACCGGCAAGCTCGCCACCCTGGGCTCGCTCGCCCACATAGAACAGCTTCCGCCGCAGAACGAAATCCAGCGCGAAAACCTGCAGGAGATGGTGGCCGTGACCGGGCGTCTCGAGGGCTCCGATTTGGGCACGGCCATCGCTCGCGTCCAAAAGGCCGTGGCCAACCTTCACCTGCCCTCCAGCGTTCGCGTCTCCTATGGCGGCACCTGGCAGGAGCAGCAGAAATCGTTCGCTGAGCTGTTACAGGTTCTGCTTCTGGCCCTCGTCCTCGTTTTCGGTGTGCTGCTCGCGGAATTCCGCAACTTCTCCGCGCCCACCTCCATCCTTATCTCCTCCGTTCTTTCCACCTCCGGGGTCATCTTCGCGCTTCTCATCACCGGGACCACGTTCAACGTCGCCTCGTTCATGGGACTCATCATGGTCATCGGTATCGTGGCCAAAAACGGCATCCTGCTCCTCGACGCCGATCAGCGCTTCCGCCTTGCCGGACTGTCGCCCCGTGACGCGATGATCCAGGCGGCACGCCGGCGCCTCCGGCCCATCGTCATGACCGCGCTGGCCGCGATGACCGGCATGCTGCCGCTCGCCTTTGCGCTGGGCCAGGGTTCTCAAATGCTCCAGCCGCTCGCCATCGCCGTCATCGGCGGCCTGCTCATCTCCATGGCTCTGTCGCTCATCGTGACGCCCGCCGCCTACTATTTCATGGCCCGGTGAACGAGGGCACAGTCGGATGCCGGCCGCATCCCTGCCGAGCGCGAAGAATCGGATTTTCCCACCAAAATTCAAAATTCTCTGACGCGGCTTAAGGTAACTCTATGGTAACGTGTTACCAAAGATTAACCCGCAAAATGGCAAGTCGTGCCGGGGCATACAACCGGCGCAGTCCGGCGCTCGACTAAGGGTTGCAGGAGCAGATTGAAATCGACAGGGCTGAATCATGACTCCCCCAAAGCTGGATTTGAATGGTTAGCTGCCTAACCGCACCTGCACAGGCACCGCTTCCGCAGGTCTTCCGCCGGCCGTCGATATTCCGACGGTTTCTGCAGTAAATCCTGACCCCCGCCAATGGGAAGACCCTGCGTTGGTGTGCGTCAACGCCTGAACGTCCGCGTACCACTCATCCAGGAGAATCGATGAGCTCGCGCCTGCGCCGTGTTTGTCTGCCTTCGCTGTTTTGTCTTCTTTCCCTTTCTGTCATGGCTGCTCTCGGATGCGGCGGGGCCTCGGGCCCGGCCCTCGCCCCCAAGACCCTCAGCTCCCTGGCGGTCACGCCGGGCAGCGCCAGCATCGCGGCCGGCGCCACGCAGCAGTTCACCGCCACGGCCAGCTACAGCGACGGATCGACCGCCGATGTGACCAGCTCAGCCGCCTGGACCAGCAGCGCGACTTCCGTGGCCAGCGTGAGCTCCAGCGGTATGGTCACCGCTGTGGCCACCGGCTCGGCCACCATCACCGCCTCGCTGGGCGGGATCACCGGCAGCACCGGCCTCAGTGTCACGGCGGTTGCCCCCACGCTCTCTTCCATTGCGGTCACGCCCAGCGATCCCACCGTGAACGCCGGCGCAACCCAGCAATTCGCGGCCACCGCAACCTTCAGTGACGGCTCCACCCAGGACATCACAGCCACGGCGACATGGACCAGCTCCGCGCCGGCCGTTGCGACCATCAGCGCTTCGGGCCTGGCTACCTCTGTCGCTCAGGGATCCACAACCATCTCCGCCGCGCTCGACGGCTCTTCGGGATCGACCACCCTCACCGTGCCGGCGACGGCTCCGCCTCCGACGCCGACCTCCATCACCGTCACCCCCGCGAATCCCACCGTCAATGCCGGCGCCACTCAACAGTTCACGGCCACCGCGACCTACAGTGACGGTTCCACGCAGAACGTCACCACCACTGCGGCCTGGACCAGTTCCGCAACCTCCGTCGCCACCATCAATGCCACCGGACTGGCCACCGCGATCGCCCAGGGTTCGACGACCATTGCCGCGGCTCTCAGCGGCGTCACCGGCAGCACAACGCTAACCGTGCCCACTGCGCCTCCGCCGCCCAGCCTGGTCTCCATCGCCGTCACCCCGGCCAATCCCAGCTTCGGTGCCGCTTCCACGCAGCAGTTCACGGCGACGGCCACCTACAGTGACGGCTCGACCGGCAATGTAACCTCATCGGTGACCTGGACCAGTTCCAACGCCGCCGCTGTCACCATCAATGCCTCCGGCCTCGCCACCGGCGTGGCGGCCGGTACATCCACGATCACCGCAACCTCCGGCGCCATCAGCGGCGCCACGACGGCGACCGTTACTTCACAAACCATCTCGTCCATCGCTGTTACGCCGGCCAGCCCGAGCTTCGCCGCGGGCTCTACCCAGCAATTCACCGCGACGGCCACCTACTCCGACGGAACCACCGGCAACGTCACGAGCACGGCGACGTGGACCAGTTCCGATACCTCGGTCGCCACCATCAGCAACTCGGGCCTGGCCACGGCAGTCGCCACCGGCGCCACCACCATCACCGCCACGGTCAACAGCGTAAGCGGCAACACTACCGCGACCATCACCGCGGCGGCGCCGGGCGTGAACATCACCACGTGGCACGTCGACAATAACCGCAGCGGCCTGAATGACCAGGAGACGATTCTCACGCCGTCGAACGTGAATACCACTTCGTTCGGCAAGCTCTTCTCCCTGCCCATCGACGGCTATGCCTATGCAGAGCCCCTGCTGATGTCCGGCGTGACGGTCAGCGGCGCGCAGCACAATGTCCTGTATGTGGCCACCGAGCACGACAGCGTTTACGCCTTTGACGCCGACACGGCCGGCCCGCCGCTCTGGCAGGTTTCGCTCCTTCAGTCCGGGGAGACGCCGCTGACCAATGCGCCCATTGCGCCCTTCGAAGGCGTCACGTCCACCCCGGTGATCGATGCCTCCACCGGCACCCTCTACGTCGTCTCCGCACAAACTTCAGCGGCGACCGGCGGCACCTTCCGCCTCCACGCGCTCGATATCACCACCGGCGCGGAGAAATTCGGCGGCCCGGTTACCATCACCGCATCCGTGCCCGGCACCGGTACCGGCGGGACAACCGAATCCCTCAACACCTCCTGCATCCAGCGCGCCGCGCTCCTGCTCGCCAATGGAAACATCTATATGGGCTTTGGCGGCTGCCACAGCGGATGGCTTCTCGCTTACAACGCCACCTCGCTCCAGCAGGTCGGAGCCTTCAACTCCAGCCCCGTCCTCAACGGCGAAGGCACCTACGCCAGCGCGGGCGGCGTGTGGATGGGTTCGGGTGGACCGGTCGCCGACAGCTCCGGCAATGTCTACATCAGCACCGGCAACGGTCCGTGGAACGGCACCAATGCCTTTGCCGATTCGGTGCTGAAGTTCCCGCCCACCATCACCTCCGGCGCGAACGGAACCATGCAGCCCAGCGACTACTTCACGCCCGACGATTACCAGTTCATGGACTGCAACGATGCCGATCTCGCCGCCGGCGGACTGATCCTGATTCCCGGCAGCACCACGCTCATCGCCGGGGGAAAAACCGGCACCATGTACCTCGTCAACAGCTCCAGTCTCGGCCACGAATCCGCCAACGACGCCGGCGCCCTCCAGGAGCAGGTATGGGGTGACGGCCTCGCCTCCGGCAGTACCTATCAGAACTCCTGCACCGATTCCACGGGCACGAACACCGCCAACGTTACCTCGTACGAGATCTTCGGAACCTCAGCCTACTTCAACGGCTACGTCTACCTCGGCGTCACGCCTACCTCATCCACGGCGCCGGGCGGCGTGCGCCAGTTCGAGTATTCCGGAACGCTCACGCCGTTCGCTGATTCCGCGCCCTCCATCCAGCAGGGCACCCGGGGCACCAGTCCTTTCATCTCCGCCGACGGTACCAACAACGGCATTGTCTGGATGATCGACGAGGGCTTCCCCCTGCAAAACACCCAGGCCGATCCCAGCAACCCGGGTGCGAAGATGCCGCCCACCAGCGCCACCCTGCGTGCCTTTTCCGCCGCCAGCTATCCGAACGAGCTGTGGGACAGCAGCCAGAACTCGGCGGATACGCCAGGCTACGGCATCAAATTCTCCTCGCCCGTCGTGGCCAACGGCAAGGTCTACATCTCCACCGGAACGGACCTCACCACCGCCGCCAATCCCCAGGGCGAGATCGACGTCTACGGGCTCAAGTAACGATGACGGTAACCGGAGAGGGCTTAATCCCGTCCTCTCCGTGTACCCTTAACTCAGGACTCGATGCGATCGACTTCCCTGGCCGGGACACCTGAACCAGCACAGCGGCAACCCATCAATCTTGCCTCGTCCCAGCCGGCGATGGGGAGCGTCCGCAGGAAACGCCACCCCAAACCCCGGTTCCCTGCATCTTAGGGTGGGCACATCGGTCTCGGAGGAACGAAAATGTCCCGACTGCGAAAGGCGGGCTCCTTCCCGCTCGCCCCGACCCGGTGGGATGCGGCTGGTGATGCTTCACGATGACAACTATTGCTTTCGATCCCCTTCGTCCCACCGAATTCAGTTACGCTGACCTGCTGCTTCGCGAAGCCGAGCCTCAGAATCTCGAATCTCCCTTTTCCGCTCTCCGCGATCGCCTCACCCCAGGCGAGCTTTTCTATGTGCGCAGCCACTTTCCGTCGCCTGCAATCGACCCTGCGTCATACCGCCTTACCGTGGGTGGAGCGGTGCAGCGCCCGATGCGGCTCTCCTTCGATGATTTGCGCAGGCTGCCGGCGCAAACCCGGACCGTTACGCTTGAATGCGCCGGCAATGGACGCAGCCTGCTGTCGCCTCCGGTGGATGGCGTGCAGTGGCACCTCGGAGCAGTGGGAACCGCAGAGTGGACGGGAATCCCTCTCGCATCCCTCCTCGATGTCGCCGGGCTGTCGTCCACAGCCGAGGAAGTCGTCTTCGAAGGCGCCGATCGCGGTATCCCCGCCCATCCTCCGCAGCCGCCGCAGCCGATCACCTACGCTCGCAGTGTCCCTCTCAACCGCGCCGACGATATCCTTCTCGCGTATGCCATGAACGGCCAGCCCCTTGCGCGCGAGCACGGCTTTCCGCTGCGTGCCATCGTCGCTGGCGACTACGCTATGGCTTCGGTGAAGTGGCTCACCCGCATTCATGTCCTGCGCGAGCCTTTCCAGGGATATTTTCAGACCATCGATTACGCCTTTTGGGATGAAGTGGGCGGCCACCCGGTGCGCCGGCCCCTTGCAGCGCTGGCGCTCAAGTCCCAGATCGCACGCCCCGTAGCCGGCGATGTCCTCAGGCCAGGCACGTCGGTCCTTGTGGTCGGCGCAGCCTGGACAGGCCACGCTCCAATCTCGCGCGTTGAGGTCTCCTGCGACGGCGGCCTTTCCTGGTATCCGGCACAGTTCCTTGACCCCCATGAGCACGGCGTCTGGCGCCGCTGGCAATGGCAGTGGGATGTGCCCGGGCGGTGCGGCCTGCATGTGCTTATGTCCCGCGCCATCGATCGCGACGGTCAAACTCAGCCTGCCTTCCGCGACTCGCGCTTCGATAGCTACTGCATTCATCACATCGCTCCTGTACCCGTCACCGTCCTTACGGAGTGAATTCGGCGGGCTATAGTGGAACCAGACCATTCCAGGAGAGCCCACCCTGCCCTGCGACGACCTCAGAGACTGGATCAAAGTCCTCGACAAAGCCGGCGAGCTCCGCCGCGTCCGCGAAGAAGTCTCTCCGCTGCTCGAAATCGCCGAGATCACCGACCGCGTCTCGAAGTCGGGCTTCTCCCGCGGCTCGAAATCCTCTCCCGGCGGCCCTGCGCTCCTCTTTGAAAACATCGCCGGCTATCCCGGCGCCCGCGTCCTTATCAATCAGTTCGGCTCCGAGCGCCGTATGAAGCTCGCCCTCGGCCTCGATCCCGACAAAGGCTCCCTCGACGAAATCGCCGGCCGCATCCGCGCGATCATGGAGATCAAGTCCCCCGAGGGCCTCCTTGAAAAGTTGAAGATGCTGCCTCAGCTCGCGGCCATCGGCAACGTCTTCCCTAAAACCATCTCCGCCAAAGACGCGCCCTGCAAAGACGTCATCCTCCGCGACAACTTCTCGATCCTCGACTTCCCGGTCCTGCAATGCTGGCCGCTGGACGGCGGGCGCTTCATCACTCTGCCCTGCGTCATCACCCGCGATCCGAAGTCCGGTAAGCGCAACGTCGGCATGTATCGCATGCAGGTCTACGACGGCCAGACCACCGGCATGCACTGGCAGCGCCAGAAAAACGCCGCCGAGCACCTCCGCGAAGCACTGCGTGCGGCAGCCCCCAATGCAGCCTCACGGGTTGCAACGATGGCCGAAACCGCCGGCGCCACCACCAACCTCGCCATCGGCAACATCGTCGGTGACAAATTAGAGGTCGCCGTCGCCATCGGCACCGATCCCGCCACAACCTTCTCCGCCATCGTCCCAGCGCCGCCCGAGGTCGAAGAATTCCTCATCGCCGGCTTCCTCCGCCAGGAGCCCGTCGAGCTGGTGAAGTGCGAGACCGTCGACCTCGAAGTCCCGGCCCACGCCGAAATTGTTTTGGAAGGTTACGTCCGCCTCGACGAGCTCCGCTCCGAAGGCCCCTTCGGCGACCACACCGGCTTCTACACCGCCGCCGAAGACTACCCCGTCTTCCACATCACCTGCATCACCCACCGCAAAGACCCGATCTACTCGGCAACCATCGTCGGCAAGCCGCCCCAGGAGGACGCGTGGATGGGCAAAGCCGTCGAGCGCATCTTCCTCCCGCTCTTCCGCCTCACGCTGCCGGAGATCGTCGACATCAACCTCCCCATCGAAGCCGTCTTCCACAACCTCATGATCGTGTCCATCCGCAAAAGCTACGCGGGCCAGGCGCGCAAGGTCATGAACGGCATCTGGGCCATGGGCCAGGCCATGTTCACCAAGTGCATCATCGTTGTCGACGAAGACTGCGACGTGCAGGATCTGGCCGAAGTCACCCTCCGCGTGGCCAACAACATCGACCCCGAGCGCGACACGCAGTTCACCCTCGGCCCCATTGATTCGCTGGATCACGCCTCCCGCCTGCCCAACTACGGCAGCAAGATGGGCATCGACGCCACCCGCAAGTGGGCCGCCGAAGGCTTCACCCGCCCCTGGCCAAAGGAAATTGCCATGGACACTGCGACAAAATCCCGCATCGACGCAATCTGGAAAAAACTGGGAATCGACTAGATTGGAACCTCAGCCATCACAATCGTGGCGCACAAGAGCGCGATCGACACGGTCTCGGCATCGGCACAAGCTCGTTTTTGTATCAGGGCATGACTTCAGTCGTGCCGAAAAAAGCTCGCAGAGAACCGGGCTTCAGCCCCTGAGGCTTTTCCGAAATCGCAGGGTGCCCCATTCAAGCCCGGTTTTGGCTTGAGTGCGATTCGCGATCCCCCGGACCCGTCTATGATGACCCTCATGTTCACCCTCGACGGCATCCGCCAGCTCCATCGCTGGACCCACCTCTGCCTCGACAGAGCCTTCGACCACATCGCCACCATCCCCGTCGCCGACTACACAAAGGACGTCCCCGGCTTCGGCTCGCCCAACCTCCGCGACCAGGTCATCCACTGCATCAACTGCGAAGCCTTCTGGGTCCACACGCTGCGCGCCGCCCCCTACGCCGACGAGGATCCCTCTCGCTTCCCCACCATGGCTGAAGCCCGGGCGTTTGAGAGCAAAGTCACCGCACAAACCTCAGCCTACCTGGCATCGCTCAGCGAGCAGCAGCTCAACACGCCGACGGAACTTCGCTTCCCAGGTCGCGACGCAAAGGTCCGCACGCCGGCTCTCATCCTTCACCATATGCTCACGCATGCCTTCCATCACAAGGGCCAGATGGTCGCCATGTGCCGTATCCTCGGCTACCCCGCCCGCGACACCGATCTGGACCAGTTCGAATAGGTTCTGTTACCTGTCACCTGTAACCAGTAACCTGTTCTACTCCGCCTTCCGCACCTCAATCTTCACCAGCCCCCACACGCTGCGCGTCGCGTTCCTGTCCTCGCTCACCACCAGCCGAAACGGCCCCATCTTCGCATCCAGCGGCTTTCCATCCATCTCGTCCGCGACCAGCACCATGCCAGGATGAAAATCAGGATCCACCTCGCCCAGCGACAGCACCGTCATGTACCCATCCGACCCCGTCGCCACCACGTAATCCTGCAGCGGCTTTCCCATCAGATTCTTCCCGTGCGGCACGCCCAGATGCGCCAGCAGCTCCATCAGCGGAACCCCGGCATAGGTCACGTCTTTCTTCTTGTGACGATCGAAGACCGTCACCTTCGTCTGCGGATACTCCCGCAGCGACGACGCCGTAAACACTCCGCGCTCTCCGGGACCAGCTTCGATCACCAGAACGCCCGAGGACTTCGGCGCTGGCGTTTCATCCCCACTCTGCTGATCCGGCTGCACCTCCGTCACCAGCGCCCCACCCGGATGCTCAATGGTGATCTCCGGATCGGCCGTCCCGCCCACCGCCAGCGCCACGGTAAGCTTCATCGGCGCGGAAACCGTGATCGCTTTCTCCTTCTTCAAAAAGCCCGGGGCCGAAATCTGCAGATCGTACCCGCCCGGATCAAGCGTCGTCTCCAGTCTTCCCCTGCCATCGCTGCTCAGGATGCGAACCGCCTCTCCGGAATCCGGCGTGATCTCCACCCGCGCGCGCGGCACCGCCCCTCCGCTCGGACCCGTCACCACCACCGTGACCGGAACCGCATCCTGCGCCCACATCCCCCCATGGCCGAGCACCATCACCAAAGCGGCCACCATCGGCCAGAATCCCACTCTCCGCATAGTCGTACTCCTTATTTGCTCACCATCGTAATCCCCCGCCAAAATCCACCTCTTCCCACCTTGACCTGCCCGGTACACTGTAGCTGCATGCCGCACCTCCAGGATCAGCTTGACGAGATTACCGCACAGACCCGCAGCCTGGTCCAGCCCGAGCGTCTGGCCATCGGCGAGCGGGCTGTTGAAGAACTGTTTGCCACCGGCATCGAAGACCGCCTGCTGCCCATCGGCTCCCAGGCCCCCGGCTTTTCCCTGCCCGATTTTTCCGGAAAAGTAGTCCGCTCCTCTGACCTGCTCGCGCTCGGCCCGCTGGTCATCAACTTTTTCCGCGGACGCTGGTGCCCCTACTGCGTCACCGAAATGGAAGCCTGGCGCGACCTCTATCCGGTCCTCCGCGAGCGCGGCACCATGGTCATCGGCATCTCGCCCCAAACCCAGCGGCAGTCCGACTTCACCGCCAGCCAGCACCAAATTCCCTTCCCGATCCTCTCCGATCCCGGTTGCGCCGTCGCCGGCCGCTACGGCCTCACCTGGTCTCTCCCCGATTACCTCCAGCGCTACTATCGCGGCATCCTGCTGAACATCCCGTTCATCAACGGCGACGACGGCTGGAAGCTTCCCATCCCGGCCACTTATGCAATCGATCAGGACGGCAAAATCCTCTATGCCGAGGGCCATGCGGACTTTCGCGTTCGCCCCGAACCGGAAGACGTCCTCCGCGCCCTGCCAACGTTCGCTCGAAGCGCAGAATAAACCTCTATTCCGAGCGCAGAGCGTCCACAGGATCGGCAGCCGTCGCGCGCAGCGCCGGCAGGGTTGAAGCCAGCAGCGCCAGCAACAGCATCAGCACCACGCTCGCCGCATAAACCATCGGATTGGTAGCCGTCACTCCAAAGAGGAATGCGCCCACGAGGTGAGAGACCGCGAGCGATCCCAAAACCCCCAGAGCGCAGCCAACCGCCGCGATCCGGGCGCCGGACCCCAGCACCAGCCGCACGATGTGGCCGCGTTGCGCCCCCAGCGCCATCCTGAGAGCCATCTCCTGCGCTCTCTGCGAAACGCTGAAGGCGATCACCGCGTAAATGCCCATCGCCGCCAGCAGCAGAGCCGCCGCCGCGAAGGTTGAGATAAGGCCGGTGTTGAAGCGGCGCGGCGCCTCGACTGCGGAAATCGCGTCGCCCATGGGCTGCACAGGTTCCAGAGCCAGCCGCGGATCAATCCCGGCCACCACCGAGCGCACCGTGTGGATCATCTGCGCCGGCGGCAGCGTGGAGCGCAGCGCAATCCAGCCGCTGGACAGGTCGAGCATCCCGCCGCCTGCGGAGCCTTCCAGAATGGCGGGCTGCTCCAGCGGAAAGTACCACTGCTCACCGGCAGGCTGATCCGGCTCCTCCAGGCGGACATCGGGCACCACGCCCACCACCGTGGCCCAGGGCAGCCTGTGTTTCGGGTTGCCGATGTGCAGCCGCTTGCCGATCGGGTTCTGCCCCGGCCACTCCTGCCTCGCCATGGATTCGTCGACGATGCACACCAGCGGCGCGTCAGAGCGGTCGCGGACCGTGAAAGAGCGCCCCGCCACCACCGGAATACCGAGTGCGTGGAAATAGTCGCCGTAGGTTTCTATGAAGGGTGCGAAACGGAGCTTCCAGCCTGCCACCGGTGCCCCTTCAATCGTGAAGCCGCCGCGCGCGCCTCCGCCGGTGTCGGGCAGCGTATTCGTCATCCCCACCGCCACCGTGCCCGGTTGAGCCGAGAGGCGGCCGACCACCTCGCGATTGAACGCGGCGATCGACGACGTGGTCCCGTAGGTCTCGGCCGGCAACTGGTAGCCGGCAATCAGCACGTGGTCCGGACGGAACCCCGGATCGACGGCCAGCATCTGCTGATAGCTGCGCAGGAAGGCCAGAGAGACCGTCAGCAGCACCGTGGCAATGGCAATCTCCGCAACCACCAGCGACGAACGCAACCGGCTTTGCCGCCGGCTGCCCGCTCCCGTGCGCCCATCTTCCTTCAGCCCTTCGATGGGATGGGTGCGCACCGCGGCAAACGCCGGCGCCAGACTGCATAAAACCCCGGTCGCAGCGGCGACCAGCAGTGCGAAGCCCGCAACGCCCGGGTGGATGGAGATGGAGTCGGTGCGCGGCATGGACGCCGGCAGCAAAGGAATCGCTGCGCGCACCGCCACCGCCGCCAAACCCAGGCCGAGCAGCCCTCCGGCTGCACTCAGCAGCAGCCCTTCGATCACGCACTGGCGCAGAATCGCCCCGGTGCCGGCCCCCAGCGCCAGACGCACCGCATGTTCACGGCGGCGGCGCACAGCGCGCATCAGCAGCAATGTGGCCACGTTGGCGCAGGCGATCAGCAGCACAAAGCTGACCGCGAGAAAAAGCGTGCGCAGCCACGGCCGCACATCGGCCACCACGGACTCGCGCAGAGGATCAACATCGCCGCGGATACGGATAGCAGCCATCGAAGGCGGAAAGTCGCGCATTACCTGCTCCGCCACCCGCTGGGCATCCCGTGCTGCCTGCTGCATCGTGATGCCGTCACGGACGCGCGCGACCAGATGCGTTCCCCAGGCGTCGGCAGCAGCCGGAGACAGCTCCTCGGCGGTAAAGCTCATCGGCACCCAGAGCTGCGCCTGGTTGATGCGGCCAGGCAGCAGCGGGAACTCGAAGCTGCGCGGCATCACGCCGATGATGGTGTAGTTCCGGCGATCCAGCGTGATGGGCGTGCCGGCGATCTTCGGGTCGCGATGGTAGCGCCGCAGCCACAGCGCATAACTGATCACCGCTACCGGCGCGTGCGCCTCGTCTTCCTGCCGGGTAAAGACGCGGCCCACGATCGGCGCAACACCCAGCGTGGGGAAGACGCCCGCGGTGAGCCGCGCCCCATTCACCGATTCAGAAAGCGACCCGCCCGACAGTTCCCAGGAGCTCGTCATATAGGCGCCCATCGAGGAGAACGCCTGGGCGTCATGCTCCCAGGTGGCGACCTCCGGGGTCGTCACGCCCAGCTGCAGCCCGTCCCCGAGCCGGTCGCCCACCAGGACCAGGCGCTGGGGATCGTGAAACGCCAGCGGTCGCAGGAGCACCCCTTCCACCAGCGAGAACACCGCGGTGGTGGCTCCAATGCCCAGCGCAAGGGTCAGAACGATGGTCACGGATAAGCCGGGCGCTTTCCGGAACTGGCGCAGGGCGAAGCGAAGATCCCGCATAGATGCCAGGATACATCGCCAACCGGTGCCGTGCCCGTTCGTCCGCTCGTCACGTTGCCGCGGGGCCGGAGGCGCGGCGTCGCCCAGGTTCTTCGAGAGCTGTCACTCCAGCGCCCCGGCCCGCCGGTCGGCCCTTACCTTCGTACCGTACAGTCCGGCGATTTCTCTTGCCCTCCGGCGCACACCTTTCTAAGCTGGGAACAGGGACAATTCTGCCCCCAGAACGCCTCGCGCCTCGCGAGGCGTTTTGCTTGCGGCGATAGCTCCGGCCCAGGCCGAAGCTGCCATCGGATCTTTGAAAAAAAGAACAGCGGGCCCACCGCCTTAGCAGCCACCGCAGGGTTATCCTTCGGTTAACCCTGACTGGAGCCTATCGGCGGACCGATTCTCCGCGGACCAGGCCATCGGCGAGGGTAATACCCAAAAGGTATTACCCTCCAGGTCCCGCAGAATCAATAGTTGCTTCCCTGCACCATCGGGGGGGTACCCCCCTGGGTGCCGGCCTGGACCTCAGGGAACCGCCGACGCGGCGACTTCGTATGTCTCTCGCAGGAGGAGGATTCCCATGCAGACCGTCGAACGCGTCATCATCCAGGCCACCCCAGCCGCCGTCTGGCGCGTGCTCGCCGACATCGAGCGCTGGCCCACCTGGACCCCGACCGTCGAGCACGTTCAGCCCCTTACCCCCGACGGCCTCCGCATCGGAGCGCGCTACCGCATTACGCAGCCCAAACTGCGCCCGGCCGTCTACGAGGTCACCGAGTGCTCCCCGCACAAAGCCTTCACCTGGGTGCAGAAAGCCGGCGGCGCGAAGATGATTGCCGACCATCGCCTCATCGGCGACGATTCTTCGACGGAAGTCGAGTTCTCCTTCGCCACCGAAGGCCTGATGGGCGCGATTCTCGGCAGCATGTACGCCAAGCGCATTGCGGAATACGTAAAGACCGAAGCCCGCAGCCTGCGCCTGCACTGCGAGCAGCTCGCCGCCAAAACCGCCTGAGCCCAGCGCTCAAGCGCCCCTGACTGGGCTATTTCCGGTAGCGGCTCAACCGGCTTTCCCGTATCCTCCTGCACATGCTTCGTCCAGCAGGAGTTACCGCGTTCTGTGCCGCCTGTCTCGCTCTGGCTGTTCCCTGCGCCTCGCCCGCGCAAACCGCGCCTCAGCCGGATTCGCGCGACGCCGTCTACCTGCCAACGGCCACTGGAACCCAGACCGAAACCGACGAGTACACACGCTACGAACTCCTCGCGCCCGAAACGGCAAGCTTCAAAATCCACTACGAAGTCACGGCTACGACGGCGGGCGCGACGGTCTTCTATAACCCCATTCGCAAAGGCAGCGTCGCCAGCGACGAAAGCGTGTTCGACGAGATGACCGGCAAGCCGTTGGTCTTCGCAGTGGTCAGCGGCGCCGATGCCCGCAAAGATCCGCTCATGGCCGACGCGGACGCCTCGATGGACTACATCAAAGTCACGCTCGCCCGTCCCGTTCCCGAGCACGGACAAGCGCGCATGCTCATCGTGAAGACCTATAAGGATGCGAAGAGCTATCACACCGACGGCGACGCCATCGTCTTCGATCGCCCGCTCGGCATTCGGCGCAATCAGGTCGTCCTGCCAGCCGGTTATGAGATCGTCCGACTCAGCGTCCCCTCGCAGATTTTGACCGAGCCCGATGGACGCATCGCCATCAGCTTCATGCATGCAGGCGCCGGCGAAGCGCCTCTCATGATTCGCGCCGTCAGGGACGCGCAAACCGGAGCTGCTGCGCAGCCGAAGGCGCTTACTCGCCAGGTCAGCTGGGAGTCGCCGTTCCCCGGCGAGCCCGAGCGCGCTCGCCTTTCCCAGCGCGCCCATCAGGACCGCGACATCGTCTACTTCCTGCAGCAGCCTGAGACGCACGCCTTCTCGCTCTACCACGACTACACCGAATCGCGCCCCGGTATAAACGGCTACGCAAACGTCGTCCGCACCGGCAGCGTTGCCACACGCCCATCGGCGTATGTCCTCGACACCGGCGAGCAGCTGAAGACCGAGGAGATGTCCGGCGCCCAGCTCACAGCCTCGGGGATTAACACCGGCGAGACCGTCGACCCCAAAGACAGCGTCGTGGTCATTCCCTTTCCGGCCGTGCAGGCTGGACAGTCGCTCCGCCTGCGCATCCTCGAGACCTACATCGCTCCGGTCAGCTACCACCTCGACGGCGATGAGCTGGTCTTCGACCGCAGCCTCGGCCGCGCCCGCAATGCTGTCGTGCTTCCCGCGGGATGGTACGTCACCGCCAGCGCCGAGCCCGCTACAGTGAGCCAGCTTCCCGATGGCCGCGTCCGCCTGGACTATTGGGACGATCACCCGGAAGCCGACGACGTCCTGCTCAAAGCCAGGCGCCGCGTCAGCCCGCAGTGAGGCTGCCGGACTTCATCCCGATCGGCCCCAAATCCAGCGCCTGGTGTGCGCTACAGGCTACGGGCTATCGGCTACCGGCTACCGGCTACCGGCTACCGGCTACCGTTACAATGTCGGCCATGACAAAACCGCTCCGCGCGTTTCTTTTTCTCGCGGCCTTCAGTCCCGCTCTTTACGGCGCCGCTCCCGCGGCATCGAGCGCGGATCAGGCCGTTCTGGCCCCGGTTCAGGCTCTGTTCGCTGGAATGGCGCATCGCGACGCGGCTGCCATTCGCGCACCGCTGCTCCCAGGCGGATCGCTGACCCTGATGCGCGATGGCAAGCCGGTGCAGATGTCCTTCGATGACTTCGCGGCCCGTGTGTCGAAGCCTGCGCCGCAGCGAATCGAGGAGCGCATTCACCATCCGCTGGTCCGCATTGATCACGACCTCGCCGTTGTCTGGGCTCCCTTTGAGTTTCTTTCCGACAGCAAAGTCGACCACTGCGGCACGGACCTCTTCAGCCTGGTCCGCGTCAACGGCGAATGGCGGATCGCCGCCATTGCCGACACCGGCCGGAAAGCCTGCGGAGCCCACTAAGGAAGAAGGGCAACCTTCTCGGCTGCCCTCTCGCGGTCCTGCTTTGTCCTTACTGCTTCGCGAAGTCCAGATCAATCTCCAGCTGCACTTCGTCGCTCACCATCGCGGAGGGCATCCCCGCCGCAATTCCGAAATCGGCACGATTGATGGTCGTTTTCGCCTCGAAGCCAACGTGCGGCTTCTTGTCCATCCCGTTCACCGGGCCCGTCGGACCATCCACATGCAGGACCACGGGCTTTGTCACGCCCTTGATGGTCAGATTGCCGTGAACGTCGAGCCCCGATCCGGTCTTCTCCACACTCGTGCTCACAAACGTCGCGGTCGGAAACTGCGCCACATTGAAGAAGTGATCGCTCTTCAGGTCGTTGTCGCGCGGTGTCACGCCGGTGTCCACGCCGGTCACGTCGATCGTGGCGTTGACCGACGATTTTGCCGGATCCGCCTGGTCCCACTGCAGCGTCGCGTCCACCTTGCCGAACCGCCCGTGGACCCTCGTGATGCCCAGGTGAGTGACCGTGAACGCTACTTCGCTGTGATACGGATCCGCCTTCCACGTGGAAGTCTGCGCCATCGCCAGCGGCGCCGCCGCGGCCAGAACCACAACGGCCAGTTTTGTCAGTTTCATTCCGGAAGTCCTTTCTCGTACGACCAGGCCCAGGGATAAAGAAAGTCCTTCCAGCTTAACCGAAACGCCCTGGAACCCACGCAGACCACCCGTCGGCGGCAGGCCCGCGTGGGATTCAGGCTCTGTTTAACCGCGCTTCTCCACCCAGCCGCGCAGCAGCTGCACAACCTGCGACCAGCCGTTGTTCCGCTGCTTCATCGCGTCGCTGATCAGGCCCGAATGGGTGACCCGCGCGGTGGTTTGCCCGTCCTTCTCTTGCAGATCCCAGCGCACCGTGCTTTCCGGGAAGTCTTCGCCCTCGCGCAGCCATGTGTACTCGAGGCGCCTCGGCGGATCGACCACCAGATAAATCCCGCGCACGGTGTGAATCGGCGGACCCCCCGCACAGTTCCCCTCTACCTGCATCCACCATGCGCCGCCGGGACGCACATCGCAGTCCGCCACCAGCGTCCGGAATTTGCCCTCTACCGCCCACCAGCGCAGCAGCTCCGCCGGATCCGTCAGCGCTCGAAAGATCCGCTCCGCCGACGCTTCGATCGTGATCTCCTGCACCAGCACGTCTTCGCGCTCCATCACCGTACTCATCGTTTCTCCTCCGTGTACCGTTTCAGGCTCCGCAGAGACTCGCTCCAGAACGCCGCATAATCCCGCAGCCAGTCATCCACTTCGCGCAGAGGTTGAGCGTTGATGCTGCACAAGCTGGTGGTTCCCTGCTTCTCTGTCTCCACCAGTCCCGCCTCGTGCAGCAAATGAATGTGCTTGGAAATGGCCGGGCGGCTCATCCGGAAGTTCCGCGCAATGCCGCCCACCGTCCGCCGTCCGCCGCGCAGGATTCCCAGAATCTCCCGCCGCGTTGGATCGGCCAGGGCCCGAAAAACCGCATCCCGTCGTTGTGCCTGCATGGAAACCATATGGTTACTGAATAAACGTAACCATTCGGTTTCCTTCTGTCAAGTGAAATCGTTCCGGATCGCGAGAAATTTTCGGTCATCGCTGCCGTCGATAGCGCACCGTTCCCTCTTCGTCTCCTGGCCCCGCCAGGGCGAACCCGCACTTCTCCAGCACCCGCACCGATGCCACCAGATGCGGATACGTTTGTGCCGTGAAGGTCTGTACCTCCTCGCGTCGACGGATTTCGTCCATGAGCGCCAGCAGGCCTTCCGTCGCCAGCCCCTGCCTTTGCCACGGCGGCAGAACTCCATAGCCCACTTCTGCTTCCGTCTCCGTCCGCGGAAAACCGCCCAACGTGCCGATCAAAGTCGGCCGTTCCGTCCGCGTGGCCACGTAGCGCGTCCACGCGACGGCGTACGGCGCGCGCTCATAGAGTTCCTCGAGGAAGTCGTACACATGCGGCTCCCAATGCTCGGGCGGCCACATTGCCGGGGTCGCGGCGCCCACTGCGGTCGCCAGCGCGGAACCTTCCACTCGCAACAGCGCGGGCGTGATCGCCACCAGCCGCAGCCGGGGCGTCAGAATATCTGGAAATGTCATGGTTTTCTCCGGGGTAAGTCATTCGACACAGTTCAGCGGACCGGTGCCACGCACCGCATCGTCCACGGGCTTCCGTCGATCTACCGTCCGGAGACAGTCATAGGCGCGAACAAATTATGCCGCAGGCTACAAGCTGCCGGCTACTGGCTGCTGTTCAGTATTCCCTCTCGAACCGCCGATACACCGGCTCCCACACATGCGCCGTGATGGCCGCGTCCACCTCGCTGTCGCGAAGGTCGGACAGGCCCTCGGCAATCGCCTGGCGCGCCACCGCCGCCGCAATCACTTTGCTGATCGCACGCGACTCCCTCATCGGCGGCAACAGATTGCTGCTCCGATCCATTTCCACCGGCGACAGCTTTGCCAGCGCCTGCGCCGCGGTCATGATCATGGCGTCGCTCACCCGCCGTGCTTTTGCCGCCACGATCCCCAGCGCCAGGCCGGGAAAGACATACGAATTGTTCGTCTGGTCGATACAAATGTACCGGTCGCCCACCTTCACCGGATCGAACGGGCTCCCCGTCCCGATCAGCGCCTTGCCATTGGTCCATTGCATCAGATCTTCCGGCGTCGCCTCGCTCTTCGAGGTCGGATTCGACAGCGGAAAGATGACCGGCCGCTCCGTGTTCTTCGTCATCGTACGAATTGCCTCTTCGGTGAACATCCCCGCCTTGCCCGCCACGCCGATCAGCACCGTGATCTTCCCCTCGCGCACGACTTCTTCCAGCGTGATTGTCTTCGCATCGGCGACTCGCCAGCCCTCGACATCTTTCCGCAGCCGGACAAAATCCCGCTGCTCGTCGTGGATTCCCTCGGCGCCTTCCACCAGCAGCCCTGGACGCCCCAGCGGATAAATCCGGCTCTTCGCCTCCTGCTCGCTCAGACCGCCATCCATCAGCGCCTTCACAATCAGATTCGCGATCCCAATCCCTGCCGACCCAAAGCCCAGGATCGCCACCCGCTGATCGGCCAACTTCGTGTCAGCCGCCTTCATCGCCGCCAGCAGAGTGGCCAGCACCACCGCCGCCGTCCCCTGAATGTCGTCGTTAAACGTGCACAGCCGGTTCCGATATTTCTTCAGCAGCCGAGCCGCGTTCGACCCGGCAAAGTCCTCCCACTGCAGCAGCACGTGCGGCCAGCGCTTCTCCACCGCGCGCACAAATGTCTCGATGAAGTCGTCGTACTCCGCGCCCCGCACCCGCTTATGCCGCCATCCGATATAGATCGGATTCGCCAGCCGCTCCTCGTTGTCGGTCCCCACATCCAGCAGGACCGGCAGGCAGTTCTCGTGGTGCAGGCCGCCCAGCGCCGTGTACAAAGCCATCTTGCCGATGGGAATTCCCATGCCGCCCGCGCCCTGATCGCCCAGGCCCAGAATGCGCTCTCCGTCGCTCACGACAATCGCCTTCACGTTGTCGTACCGTTTATGCGAGAGGATCTTCTCGATCCGATCCTTGTTGGTATAGCTCAGGAACAGCCCCCGCGGCTTGCGCCAGATCTCGCTGAAGCGCTGGCAGCCCTCGCCCACCGTCGGCGTGTAGACGATGGGCATGAACGTCCGCACATCTGACAAAATCAGCGCGTAGAACAGCGTCTCGTTGATGTCCTGCAGATCCCGCATGAATCCGTACTTCTCAAACGGCGTCTCAAAGGCGTCAAACGCCTTCCGCCGGCGCTGGATCTGCTCCTCCAGCGTTCCCACATGCGGAGGCAGCAGGCCATGCAGGTCAAACGCGTCGCGCTCCGCTTCGGTGAATGCCGTACCCTTGTTGAGCCGTGGATGGTTCAGGAGGGTGAACCCATAGAGCTTGGTCCGGATCGCCGGCTCCTGCTGTTCCGTTTTCTGATCCATTGCCCTCTCGGGCGTGATTTCGGTTGTCGTCGCCATGGGACGCCTCCTCTGGGGAAAGATGCAGGCCGAAGGTCCCCCACGGCAGCCGGCGGGGAACATCCGGCGAACCCTTCAAGTTTAGGTCGGCCCAGCGCGATTTCAGCCGGCGATTCCCGATTTCCACGTTACCGAAGTCTGCCCCGTGGGCGATCGCAGCTGCGAAATCCTGCCGGCCGGCGTCTCCACCTCAGTCACTGCGAGCGCCCTCGGCCCGGTGTCGCCGAGCCCCACGGCATAATAGAAGAAGCGCATTTCCAGGCTCCCCAGGAGTTCCTTTGTCCACGAATTCCCCCGTCCGCGCCGTCATCTTCGACTACGGCGAAGTCCTCTGCCAGCCCGATCCTGAGGCTCACCACCAGCTCCTGGCCGTCACCGGACTCGACCGCGAGACCTTTGAACGCCACTACTGGCGCGACCGCCATAACTACGATCTCGGCCGTCACGATGGCCCCTCGTTCTGGCGGCAATTTGCCCGGGACGCCGGCCTCGCCCTGACCCCGGAGCAAATCAGCGCCCTCATCGAGGCCGACGTCGTCCTGTGGACGAACCTTCTCGATCCGCGCATGATCGCCTGGATTGAAGCGCTGCAGAATGCCGGCGTTCGCACCGCCATCCTCTCCAATATGGTGGGCGAGGTCCTCGGCCGCATGCGCCGCGACTTCACCTGGCTCGACGGCTTCACCCATCTCACCTGGTCCTGCGAACTCGGCATCGCCAAGCCCGACCCCGCGATTTACCTCCATACCTGCGAGCACCTCGGCGTGCGCCCGGAGGAAGCCCTTTTCATCGACGACAAACCGGTCAACGTTCATGCCGCGGAGCAGGTCGGCCTGCACGCGATCCACTTCCGCTCCGTGGACCAGCTCCGCGCCGACCTTGCCGCCCGTGGCCTGCTGCAGGGCCTGCCCCAGCCCGGCGAAGACCCGGTCCCCTGCAACCCGTAACCCGCAACCTGTCCGCTGTACCCCGCACCTTGCCCGCTGTACTATGGCGGAACCATGCCCCAGCGTGCCGAGGCCGAGCAGCGGCTGCACCGCCCGCTCCGCCTGCGCGATCTGGTCCTCGCGCAAATCCTCTGCGTCGTCGGCACTTCCTGGGTGGGCGTTGCCGGCGGACTCGGCCGCGCGCAGTCGCTCATCTGGGTCGCTGCCATGCTGCTCTTCTACCTGCCCATGGCTGCGTCGGTGATCTGCCTCAACCGCGCCATGCCGCTGGAAGGTGGCCTCTACGTCTGGGCCCGCACGGCCTTCGGCGACCTCGGCGGTTTCCTCGCTGCGTGGAACCTCTGGGTCTACGGCCTCGCCGTCACCGCGACGATCCTCTACGCCATTCCCACCGAAATCTCCTACCTCATCGGCCCCGCAGCGCGCGGCCTGCCGGAGAACCGCCCGCTCTGCCTCGCCATCGTCGTCGTTCTGCTCGCCTGCATCACCTTTGCCGCTTTTCGCGGCCTTGAATTCGGTAAGTGGATCCACAACATCGGCGGCATCGCCATCCTCGCCGTCTTCGCCGGGCTCATCGTGCTCCCGCTCTGGCCGCTGGCGCATCACGCGCACATTCACTACACGCCCTTCTCCATCGCCGCGCCTCCCATCAACCTCCGCACCTTCGCCCTCTTCGGCCAGATGCTCTTCGGAGCCCTGTGCGGCCTCGAATACATCGCCATCCTTGCAGGAGAAAGCCGCGATCCGGCGCGCAGCATCGGCCAGTCCGTGGTCCTCTCTTCGCCGATCATCTGCGCCATGTTCATCCTCGGCACCGCCTCCGTCGTCGCCCTCGTGCCGCGCGGCCGTATCGACTTCATCGCGCCGATCCCCCAGGCGATGCGCCTCACCCTCGGCACCTCCGGCATCGGCAATCTGGTGGCGATCCTGGCGATCCTGCTCCTGCAGCTTCGGCTTCTCGGAGCCACCAGCTATCTCTTCACCGGCGTCACCCGCCTGCCCATGGCCGCCGGCTGGAACCATCTCGTCCCCGAGTGGTTCACGCGGCTGCACCCTCGCCGCCGCACGCCCACGAACTCTATCGCCTGCACATCGCTGCTCGTGCTCGGGTTGATTCTCCTCTTCAGCTCCGGAGTCCACGCGCAGGAGGCTTATCAGCTTCTCACCAACGCCAGCCTCACGCACTACGAGGTCGCTTACGTCGCGATGTTCGCCATCCCGCTCTTTGGCGCCGCTGCTCTCCGCCGCACTTTGCCCACGTGGCTAAAATGGACCTCCGCCGTCGGCCTCGCCTCCACGCTCTTCAGCCTGTTCATCTCGGCATTCCCGTTCGTGCACGTCGTGAGTGCGCGCAGCTACGCGGCCAAGATCATCGCCACGATCCTGCTCAGCAATCTGATCGCAATCGTCTTTTATCGCTTCCGCAGCCGCGTCGCCCAAAAAGAGGAGGCCGCGCTCACCGACGCGGCCTGATCTTACTTCCCAACAGAGTCCTGATTAGCCCCGGATCCTCTGTGCTCTCCGTGTCCTCTGTGGTGGACCGGGACCTACCCGACGCGCTCTTCCACCGGAATCCGCACCTGCTCCACAATCTCCACCGCGAACCCCTGCAGCGCCGGCACATGGGTCGGCGTGTTGCTCAGCAGACGAATCCGATGGATTCCCAGATCCGCCAGAATCTGCCCGCCCAGTCCTACTTCGCGCAGGATGCGCTGATGCCGATCCGCGTGCGCCTCACGCGCCCGAGCCTCGCGATGAAAGAGCACGCGCGGCTTTTCCCCCGTCCGATCGATCTCAAATCCCCGCCCGGCGTTATGCAGGTAGAGAAACGCCCCGCGCCCCGCCTCCGCAATCATCTTCAGCGATTCGCGCGTCGTCCGCTGGCAATCGCACAGCGTCGCGCCAAACACATCGCCGGCAAGGCAGCGGGAATGCACCCGCACCAGCACCGGGTCTGCCCCACTCACATCGCCGCGCACCAGCGCCACATGGCTTTCGCCGCCATGCACCTCGCTCTCGTACGCGATCATCCGGAACTCGCCCCACTCGGTCGGTAGCAGGCTCTCCGCCACGCGCACGATGTACCGTTCGTGCTGCAGACGGTACCGGATCAGCTCCGCCACCGTCAGGATCTTCAGCCCGTGTTCCGCGCAGAACTCGATCAGGTCCGGCACCCGCGCCATGGTGCCGTCGTCCTTCATGACTTCGCAGATCACGCCCGCGGGAATCAGTCCCGCCAGCCGCGCCAGATCCACCGACGCCTCAGTCTGTCCGGCCCGCACCAGAACGCCGCCCTTCCGCGCACGCAGGGGAAACACGTGCCCCGGCCGCGCCAGATCGGCCGCCGTGGATCCGGGATCGATGGCCACTTTGATGGTGTGCGCCCGGTCGTACGCGGAGATCCCGGTCGTGACGCCCTCCCGTGCCTCAATCGACTCGGTAAACGCCGTCCCAAAGCGCGACGAGTTCTGCTGCGTCATCGGACCCAGCCGCAGATAGTCCGCCCGCTCTTCGGTCATCGTCAGGCAGACGAGCCCGCGCCCGTGCTTCGCCATGAAGTTGATGGCTTCCGGCGTCACGTGCTCGGCGGCCAGCGTCAGATCGCCTTCGTTCTCGCGATCCTCATCGTCAACAACGACGATCATCCGCCCCGCCTTGATCTCTTCCACCGCGCCCGGCACATCCGTCATGGGACCGTTTGGCTGCATAACCTTATTATTGCCTACAGCGTCGATTACCCAGAAAATCAAAGTCGACGTCTTAATTAATCGAGGGAAACTATGGTTTTCTCCAGCAGCACGGGAAAGGATTTGCCCAGAAAGAAACCCCCAGAATCCCTGAAAAAAATCCTCATTGCCCCAGAGCCAACTCTCAAATTGCCAATTCCACCCAGAGGACGTTTGCGCCGTCGCTCTGGCAAGTTGCTGTAACCTGTAACCCGCAACCTGTAACCTGCCTTATCTCTCCCCCGCCTGAAACTGCGTCCACGGCCCCGACTTCATATCCCGCAGGATCGGCGCCTGCCAGTCGTACTCCGGATGCGCCGCCAGGAACGGCTTTGCCAGGAAATCCTCGCCGCACGGATGTCCCGCGCGCGCAACCAATTCCATCTTCGCCACCAGGTCGCTGTCGGTCACCTTGCCCTGCACAGCTCCGCCGGGATTATAGGGCGGGTCGTCCCACTGCGGCACGCCTGCCTTCGCCACGTCCTCGTGCCCGCAAAGCGTGCGCTGATCGGCTCCCTGCTTGTGCGTGTACGCGTCCTCGTGATCGGCCAGGAACTTCTCCGCCAGCTGCACATCGATCTGCCCCTTGTACTCCTTCATCAGCTGCTCCCAGCGCACGTGCCGCGCGTTCATCGACGACGATGGATCGTTGGGGTTAAAGCCGTCTGTCTCATCCTTAATCAGCGCAGGATCGCGCGGGAAGTTCGAGCTGACGAAATAGCCGTCCTTTTTTCGCCACACCGGCGTGTGCTGAAGACCCAGCTCCAGATAGGCGATTTCGCCGGTCTTGCGGTCGCCGATGAGCCAGTCGTTGGCGTAGCCGCCGTTGTCGCCTTCCGTCATGGTGGAGACGAAGCCGTCGATGCTGTTGGCGTACTGCAGGGCCTTGCGCGAGCGAACAAACTCCGGAATCCCCTTGCTGTTCCAGCCTTCGAACTGGGTAATCGTCGTCTCGGTCATCATGATGCCGGCGTCGTTGATCCCAAAATCGTCGTTGCTGGTAATCATGCCCGGAACGCCGTCCTGCAAAATCCGATGTCCATGCTCGGGCTGGATGTCGAACATGATCGTCCAGCGCGAGCCTTCCGCATACGACGACCAGTTGTTGTGCGCAATGACTATTTTGCCGTCCTTCGTGTAGCTGCCCGTCGCAATGAACGCGCTGCACCTTCCTTCAGGATGAATCGTTGGCGTATTCAACGCGTGCTGCTGCTTGTCGAGCCAGGGAACGTAGTACTCGCTCAGCTCCATCGTTCCGTTCAGCGCCACGATGTCCCACACATCGACCTTTTCGCCGCGCGCCTCCGCGCCTTCGGCAATGCCTTTCAGCTCCGCCTGATATTCGGCATCGATGTGCGGCCAGAAAATCGTCCTCGCCGCATTCCGGTAGAACGCCCAGTCGCGATGCGTCGAATGCTCATCCTCGACGCGAAAGACGTGCAGCGCATCGACAATCTGGGGCGCGAGTAAATATCCGTGCTGAAAGCCGATCTGCTCCGGCGTTCCCTGAAGGTGAACATACGTCCAGCCGCCGCGCTCGAACTTGTACGAGCCCGCGAGGCGCGCGTCCTTCGCCTGCGCCCAAAGCGCTGTGCCCGCCAAAAGCACGGCCGCTGTTACCAGAGATCGGAACCCGAGTCGCATCGGTCACTCCTGAGGATGAGGTGAAAAACCCAGTGACAATATCACGCGCTACTTTCTGGCTGACTCCTGCAGAAGCTGGATCACATAGTCTTTCCAGACCGCGGCGTTCGTGTGCGTTCCGTGACCGAAGGTCTTCAGCGACGCTGGAATGAGGACGAAGCGCGCGTGCGGCATTTTCTTCGCCAGTTTCGGCGCCATGTTCAGTTCCGGCGGATTGATGAAGTCGTCTTCGGAATTGATCCACAAAACCGGCACTTTGATCGCGCTCAGTTTTGCTTCGGGATTGTAGTTGCGCGAGGCGTCGAAGTAATAAAGAAAGTCGTCGGCGTCGATGTGTTCGACCGTTCGCTCCACGGTTTTGTTCACGTAATCCTCGGACTGCTGGCGCGTCGGCTCATCCTTCTGCATCTGCTGCGGCGCCGAGCCGGCGATGATCAGAAAATCCGCTGCGCCTTTGAGGCCTTCGACCGGCTCCTTTGTATAGTTGCCGTTGTCCCAGGCGGGATCGTCGCGGATGCTCTGCATCGCCATGTAGCGCCACATGCGATTGCGCCCGGCAATCTCAATCGGCATGCAGGCGAAGGGCGCGAGCGCGTCAGCGAATCCGGGATACGTTTCGCCCCAGATGAAGCTCTGCATGCAGCCCATCGACGTGCCGAGAATCAGCCGCAGATGATCGACTTGCATTCCGTCGAGCAGCATCTCGTGTTGCGAGCGAACCATGTCGTCGTAATCGTAGTGCGGAAACTTCATCCGCAATCCGTCGGACGGCTTGCTCGATTCGCCCATGCCGATGTCGTCCGGCAGGATCAAAAAGTATTTCGTGATATCGAAGGGCTGGCCGGGGCCGAAGAGCACATCGGAGAAGACAGGATTGAGTAGGGTGTGCGCGTTGCCGCCGGTTCCATGCAGCAGCAGGATGGCGTTGTCGGCGTGACCGGCCGCGTTGCGGTGGAGCGTGCCGAGCGTGATGTAGTGGAGCTTCAGCTCGGGGAGGGTTTCGCCAGTTCCAAAATGGAAATCGTGGATGACGTAGCTTCCGTCGCGAACCTGCCAGTGCGTCGCCGGATAGCTGGGCGCGGGCGCCTGCGCCGGAGCGGTAAGGCTGGCGGCGAGGAGCGCGGTCGTGGCCAGGCAGCAGCAGGGATTCAGGCGCAAAAGAAAACCTCCGGAGCGGCGATGCACCATCTTACGCGGCCCCATCCGATCCCTGGGGGGCCCCCCCAGGGATCGGACTGCGGCAACTCGCAGATTCTGCGTGGCCTGCAGGGTAATACCCTGAGGGTATTACCCTGATCGGCGGTCGAGGGCGATGTCAAAGAGCCGGAAACGCGCGCGGCCTGGGCCGCCACGGCAGAGCTCAGAGCACAGGGCACAGAGCTCAGCGATACACGGAAAAAGCTCTGTTCGCGAAGGAGCGGACAGAGCTTTTGCTCGGTTTAGCTTAGGATTCGCGCAACGCGGAAGCAAGGAAAATCAGGCGGTGGAACGGTACGAAGGTCATGGGTGCGTCTGCTCGCGAAGATCTATTCGAGCAGGAGAACGTGCTGGCGGCATCTCTCGCCGGCGAGAAAGACCATCGCTTTGTCGAGGGTGACGAGGATGCCGTTTTCCTTCACGGCAAGACCCAGCAGATACGCGCCGGTGATTTGCTGGTGGCCGAAGATGCGGCCCTGGAAAGGAGCGGCCAGGGTGGACCAGGCGGAATCGATGGGCCAGTAGTGAAATCCAGGCAAGGCCGTCAGCCGGGCCAGGAGCTCGGTCCCGTCGGTGATCGATCGCGCGCCCGTTGCCGGCCGGGTGGAGATGCGGAGGAAACCTGCCTCAGTGAGCGCGCAGATCCCCCAGTTGTGCCGACCCGAGGCACGAAACCATTTGAGGACCCGATTGTGGTGGACATGATCCTCATCGGCGAGCGCCACCAGGACATTTACGTCGAGGAGAAATCCTCTCTTAGTCAAGGTCGTCGTCCTGGCCCTGCCGAACCATCTTGCTGGTCAGGACACGCCCGCGGGACCGGAAAACGGGAATGCCGTCGTGGGTGATTTTGACGGACGATTCCGGAGGCCCCGGCGTCTGGGCAGCCCGGATCAGTTCCCCGATGGCGGCCCCGAGCGTGATGCCCCGCGCCTGAGCGTAAACTGATGCAATCTCATGGATATCGTCATCAATCGTGATACTGGTGCGCATATTAGTATTATGCACCATTTTTCGAGTTGATGCAGACTCGTTGCGACTCATTTGGGCGCAAGCGCCGGGGTGAGGATGCCGACGCGCTCGACGCCGGCGGCGTGGCTGATGTCGATAACCTCAGCGATGGAGGCGAAGTCAAGCTGGCGATCGCCCTGGACGAAGACGACTTTGTTCGCGCGGAGGGAGAAGATGCGGTTGAGCTCGGCGGCGAGGTTGCGCCTTCCCTGAACGGCTTGGCCATTGATTTGGTAAATCGGGCCGGATGGGCCGGGCAGGACTCGCACGACGACGGCCGCGGCGGGATCTGGCTGTCCGTTTTTCGCAGGCTGAGGAAGCGCGGTCGCCAGTCCCGTCGGGGCGATTGGAACGATGACCATGAAGATGATGAGCAGCACGAGCAGCACATCGATCAGCGGGGTCACGTTCGGGTCGGCGTGGAGATTTTTCGCAGCACCTGAGGTCATCGCCATCGGGATTCCTCCTGCGTGAACAGACAACGGGGCGAGGGGGAAGGTTCCCGGTGCTGATTGATTGGCGGGTTTGGAGCCCTTGCTATTTGGAGCGAGTCGGCAGGAGCCGACTCGGACGCTTCCATTTCCGGCTACGTTCTTCGAACTGCGCCTCGGCCTGCGGCAGCAAGGAAGCGCCCTTTGGGCGCGTTTTTCGGCACGACTGAAGTCATGCCCTGATACGAAGCCAGGCTCCTCGCGAGGTCTTCTATGCCCGCCTTCAGTGAAGGTGGGTCCAGGTCCAGAGGACTCCGAGGGAGAGGAGCATGACGATGAGGCCGCCCCAGCGGAAGGTCCTCATCATTTCGTTCAGGGTTCTCGCGAGGGCGTCATTCCCTTCCCTGAGGGCGAGTGGCTGGACGGCGGTGTAGACGCGGTGGATCCGGCGCATCTGGTAGATCAGCAACAGGACGAGAACGGCGAAGAAGACCGCCGCGTCGAGGTGCAGCGAGGGAATACGCCAGACGACCCGCCCCATGATGTACAGGCCGACCAGGAAAGCCAGGGCGGCAACGATGGCGCTCGAAAAGGGGATGACTCTGGTGCGCCGAAAGACGAACTGAATCCAGGCCATGGCTTCCTCCGGCTACGCGATTTCTGAGGAGTAGAAAAGACGGCGGGGGAAGTATACCGGGCCTGGGGGAGGCGCGGAGGCGGACGGCTCGAGTTAGAGAGGCGCCCTTTCCACTGAAGTGATGAACTGTATTCCTTCAACATGCAAAGTGTGGAGACGAGCATCGTTCGTCAGGAACAAATCCACTCCAGCACTCGCCGCGCAGGCAAGCTGGATTGCATCAGGGGGTGCGATTTTTGGCGGCCGGGATCGCAGCTGCGCATACCTCTGCGCCGCTTTCAGATCAAAGCTGACGACTACTGCTGCCAAACGAATCGCTTCTTCGTAATCCTGGCACAATTTCTTATCCCCAGTCCTTTCAGGGCCGGTAAGAAGCTCGCCAATCGCCAGCGTTGAAGTGAGCAATTCGTCGCCTCTCATCAGCATCTTCTGGCGCAGCGTGGCCGTGAGTTCTGAATGCTTGCCATAGTCTTCGAACAAATAAATAAAAAGGTTTGTATCCCAGAAGATGCGGCTCATTCCCAGCCCTCACGCAGCTTCCGAACAAATTCGTCGGCGTGTTCATGTTTCCATATTTCGCGCCCTGAGCCCCTTAGGCGCAGCAATGGATCTGCTGCTGCACCGGTGCTTCCGGAGCCGCTGCGTGATGAATAGCCCACCCACTTCCGATACCAGTCAAGCAGAGGACGATATTCCGTCGGAATATCCTCCGGCGATGGAATCGTTTTAGACCCATCTCTCTGGCGATCGTAGGGGTCGCCCGGGCGGAATAGCCTGCGCCGCCCTTTGGAAGTCTCAACGAGCATGCGGTAGCGACCCGGGTTGGGCGGGCGATTTGCGACGCAATGCATTTGGGCATGGATATAGACTCCAGGCCGGAGAGATTGAGTCATAGCTTCCTTGCGCGCTCGGTCCACAATCTCCTCCACCGTGAAGTCTCTGTGAGAGGGGTTTTCCTTTTGCAAGAGCGCCGCGGCAATCCAAACTTCGTCGGCGACTTTGAGTTCAGGGTTTGCAGCAACTGGCATGTCTCCGCCTCCATTCCCTTAAACCAAGTATACTTGGTTTTTGATGTTTGTCAATTGACACAATGTATTTATATTCAGCGCCTGTAATGCTGCTGCCACCGCCGTCGACTTGGGCAGCAGGGCCTCACCGCTTGAGCTCTTTTTCGGCCGCTGCGCGACCGATCCCTCCGCGCATCGATTCGTGCTGACACAGGCAGACCGTTTCGCTACGGGGATCCACTCGACTACGCGCCGGGAGGCATCATGCAACGCTGGAAAAGTCATCGGCGGCGCTTTGCTCAGGATGACAGATTGGTGGAAAGTGCCACCGAAAAGCAGGTCCCTCGTTCCGCCTACCCCATCGCTGACGCGATGGGGCCCCAAAGCGCGGAGCTTCGGGATGACAACTTCTTAGTAAGAGAAAATTGAGTTGAAGAAATGCAACAACTGAGCTTCGCTCAGAATGAGCAGATGGGTAAAAACAAAACGGGCTTCCCTTTCGGGAAGCCCGTTGTTCCTGCGCCGAAGGCGCGTGTCGCCAGACGCGGAGTCTAGTACATGCCTTCCATGCCGCCGCCGTGGCCGCCGGCCGGGGCTGCCGCCTTGGGCTCGGGGATTTCCGAGACCATGGCTTCGGTGGTCAGCATCAGGCCCGCGATCGACGCTGCGTTCTGCAGCGCGGTGCGCGTGACCTTGGTCGGATCGATGACGCCGGCTTTCACCAGGTCCTCGAACACGCCGGACTGGGCGTTGTAGCCGAAGTGGTCGTCCTTGCTCTCGTGGATCTTGCCCACCACCACAGCGCCTTCTTCGCCAGCATTGCCAACGATCTGACGCAGGGGCTCCTCGAGCGCGCGACGAACGATCTGGGCGCCGATCTTCTCATCGCCCTGCAGGGTCTTGATGAGAGCGTCGACGTCCTTGGTGCAGCGAACCAGCGCCACGCCGCCGCCGGGGACGATGCCCTCTTCGACAGCCGCGCGGGTCGCGTGCATGGCGTCCTCAACCCGAGCCTTCTTCTCCTTCATCTCGGTTTCGGTTGCCGCGCCCACCTTGATGACCGCAACGCCGCCGACCAGCTTGGCCAGCCGCTCCTGCAGCTTCTCGCGGTCGTAGTCCGAAGTGGTCTTGTCGATCTGGTTCCGGATCTCCTTCACCCGGCCCTCGATCGCCTTCGACTCACCGCGGCCTTCCACGATGGTGGTGTTGTCCTTGTCGATGGTGATGCGCTTGGCGCGGCCCAGGTCTTCCAGCTTGATGTTCTCGAGCTTGATACCCAGGTCTTCGGTGATGGCCTTGCCGCCGGTGAGGATGGCAATGTCGCCCAGCATCGCCTTGCGGCGATCGCCGAAGCCAGGAGCCTTGACGGCCGCGACGTTCAGGGTGCCGCGCAGCTTGTTGACCACCAGGGTCGCCAGCGCCTCACCGTCCACGTCCTCGGCAATGATGACGAGCGGCTTGCCGTTGCGCGCCACCTGCTCGAGCAGCGGAAGCATGTCCTTCATCGCGCTGATCTTCTTCTCGTAGATCAGGATGTAGGGATCCTCCTGCACGACTTCCATGCGGTCAGGATCGGTGACGAAGTAGGGTGAGAGGTATCCACGGTCGAACTGCATGCCTTCGACGACTTCGAGCTGAGTCTCCAGAGTCTTGGATTCCTCAACGGTGATGACGCCGTCTTTGCCGACTTTCTTCATGGCCTCGGCAATGATGTTGCCGATGGTGGAGTCGCCGTTGGCCGAAACGGTGCCGACCTGGGCGATCATGTCGCCGGTGACCGGCTTGGAGAACTTCGACAGAGCGCCGCCTTCGACGGAGCCGTCCTCGTGGCGCTTGCCGACCACGGCCACAACGGCCTGGTCGATGCCGCGCTTCAGAGCCATCGGGTTCGCGCCGGCAGCAACCGTCTTGACGCCTTCGCGATAGATGCCCTGGGCGAGGACGGTGGCGGTGGTGGTGCCGTCACCGGCAACGTCACTGGTCTTGGAGGCGACTTCGCGCACCATCTGCGCGCCCATGTTCTCGAGCGAATCCTTCAGCTCGATCTCTTTGGCCACCGTCACGCCGTCTTTGGTGATGGTGGGCGAACCGAATTTCTTCTCGATGACGACGTTGCGGCCCTTGGGACCGAGCGTCACCTTCACCGCATCGGCGAGAGTATTCACGCCGCGCAGAATGGCCTGGCGGGAATCTTCTCCATGCAGAATTTGCTTTGCCATGTTGCTGTCTCCTGATCGTGGGGAGCCGAAGCTCCGTTTGAGAACTTCCCTCAGGGGCTAAAGCCCGAGGATTTTGGGGCCGTACGGCACCCTTCGACTGCGTGCCTTCGCCACTCTTCTCAGGGCAGGCCCTAAAGTCGTGCCCTGATACAAAACCGACTGAACGAATGCTGTGCGACCTGCCGTGATCCAGGCTTTTGCGCCGAAGGCGCGTCTGGCGAGGATCCTTTGCGGCGCAAGCCGCGTGTGCCGGTCCGGCCAGGACTAGGACTTCAGAACGCCGAGGACTTCTTCTTCGCGCATGATGAGGAACTCTTCCCCGTCGATGCGGATCTCGGTGCCGGAGTACTTGCCGAAGAGAATGCGGTCGCCCTTCTTCACGTCGAGGGGGAAGACCTTGCCTTCGTCGTTGGACTTGCCTTTGCCCACGGAGATGACTTCGCCTTCCTGGGGCTTTTCCTTGGCGGTGTCGGGGATGATGATCCCGCCGCGCACCGTCTCGTTCTCCTCAATGCGACGAACGAGGATGCGATCGTGCAGCGGAGTGAACGTCGTGGTTGCAGTTGCTGTTGGCATGCGTTTCCTTCTCCTTCAGAGATTCCCGGAGCGGCTCTCGCGAGCGCGATCCGAACCTGGTTTCCCGCAGGGGCTGCCCGCGGAAGAAAACTTCCGGCTTAGTGCTGCTTGCCTTGGGTGATGTGGAGCGAGTGCCGAATCTGCCCTGAAATGCGGGTCCGAACGGGAGATTCGAAGCGGGTTCGCGCCCTGAACCGCCGCGCGCAACCGCCTTTTAGCACTTTCGCCCTACGACTGCTAAGTTAGCGAGGCGGGGCTGTGGATGTCAAGGGGCGGACCTTAAAAAGTGAGTGAATGGCACTCACATTTTTGCCCGGGGCTCCTGGGCGGCTGAGGAGCGAGAGCGGAATCTGCGTTTAAATCGCTGAAATTAAAGGGGCAATCCAGCTTTGGCCTGCCCCTTTTTCGCGGCATGGGTCTCGGGAACTGTCTTTAAGGTTGGGCCTTACTTTGAGGCGGCCTCGCTGTTCGGCTGGAAGAGCTCCAGACGGACATGCCACTCCACCGAGGCGCCGGGTTTCAGGGTGACCATGCCGGTGTCCATGCCATGCCACTCCTTGCCGAACGGGTCAGCGAAATTGAACTGCTGCTCGATGGCCGCGAAGGACTTGGTCGGCGGCGAGTACACCTGCACAGTTTTAATGTGGGGCGACAGGCCGAGGATCTTCACGCCGTAGTTGCTGGCTGGATCGGTCAGGCTCACGTCGACCGCGCCGTCGGTGCGCGTGAGATGCGACCAGTTATCGTCGAGGTAAGTGTCGTCGAGCGGCTTGCCTTTGGGCGCCTCGAAGTCATATTTGGTGCCCTTGACCGGGATGAGCTTGCCGGTGGGAAAGACGTCGCCGTAGTTGTTGACCACAGCCAGCTCGGAGCCGGGGACGTGCAGGAGAGCCTGGCTGCGCTCGCCGCTGGGAATGGCGAAGTAAGGATGCCATCCGATGGCCATCGGCTCATCCTCTTTGCCCACGTTCTTCGCCACGATGGTTGCGTCGATTGCTTTGCCGGTAAGCGAGATCACGAAGCTCAGGTCGGTTTGGGAGAGCCAGTGGCCGCCAAAGTCGCCGGCGTGCATGACGCCGGTGACGCTCTGCCCGTCGGGAATCGTCAGGGTCTGCACGTCGTCGGTGTGATCGGCAAGGATGAGGCCGTGCATCGCGTGCAGGTCCTCAGTGGGGTGCTCGCTGTTGTGCCAGTTGGCGGGCAGAACGATCTTTTGGCCGTGCCACTCGGTGGTCACCGTCTTCTTGTCGGGCGAGAGCTTGCCGATGATGCGGTTGGGGTAGGGGACAAGAAAGGCTCCGCCAAAGCTGAAGCTGGCGTTGCCGTATTCGTCGCCCGGGCCGCCGGTGAGTTTGGCAGCGGCTTCTTCGAGGCTGGGCGAGGCGAGCACGGGAATCTCGCCCTTGCCGGGGAGATCCGCGGTGATCTGGAAGACGTTCATGCCGCGGCCGGGCAGCACCGTGACGGAGAGAAACTCGGGCTGCTGGCCGTTGCTGGTAGCGGCGCGGGTGAGCTTGACGACCGGCTGACCGCCGATTTCCGGCGCGGCGGGTTGAGCGGGTTGCGAAGCCTGCGGTGTCTCAGCCACGGGCTGCGTCTCCTTTTTGCATCCTGCGATCCAGGTCAACGTTACGGCAATCGCGGCCGCTGCCACGATCCTTTTGCGCATGTCCATGTTCGATTTCTCCGGTGCAGGCCAATGAAGGTGAAGTTCCTGAGCGCCCTCATTCTACGCTGTCCGGCAGCCGAAGTTGCATGGACGCAGAGATAGGATGCCTTATTCTTGGTCCATGTCTGACTCGGCCGTTCTGCTGATTGACTGCCCGGATCGTCCGGGGCTGGTTGCCCGAGTCTCTTCGCTGCTCTACGAGCGGGGCGCCAACATCCTGCATGCCGACCAGCACCGCGATCAGGCGCAGGGGCTTTTCTTTATGCGGGTGGAATGGGAGCTGCACGACTCCGCCGGCACCGCCTTCGATCTGCGCGCTTTTGAGGAGGCGTTCGCGCCGATAGCCCGAGAGCTGCAGATGAACTGGAGCCTGAGCTCGAGCCACCAGCGGCCGCGAGTCGCCCTGTTCTGCTCTCACTACCTGCACTGCATGGCCGATCTGCTGCACCGCTGGCATGCGGGCGAGCTGCTCTGCGATGTGGCTCTGGTGATCTCGAATCATCGTGAGGTCGAGCCGCTGGCTTGCTTCTATGGGGTTCCATTCGTTCACGTGCCGGTGAGCACAGGGACGCGCGAAGCCGCCGAGGCGCAGCAGCTGGCGCTGCTCGCGGAAAAGCAGGTGGACCTGATCGTGCTGGCACGCTATATGCAGATCCTCTCGGGGAGTTTCGTGGCGCGGTATCCCGCAGCCATCATCAACGTGCACCATTCCTTTCTGCCCGCCTTTACGGGAGCGCGGCCTTACCACGCGGCGCACGAGCGGGGCGTGAAGCTGATCGGGGCGACGAGCCACTATGTGACGGAGGTTCTCGACGACGGGCCGATCATCGAGCAGGATGTGGCGCGTATCTCGCACCGCGACCAGGTCGAGGACCTGATCGCGGCGGGCCGCGACCTGGAGCGGGTCGTGCTGGCGCGCGCGGTTCGGTGGCGTCTGGAGCGGCGCATCCTCTGTTACGGGAACAAGACCGTGGTGTTTGACTGAGGCGGCGAACAAAGTAGAGATTTGCTCCTTGGTGTGGCGGGCGGGGCGGTAGCAATTCCCTGCTTGATACTCTAGGGATTCACGCTGCTTTTGCATTGTGGAGGAAGAGGAGGTCTTGGAAGCGGGTTCCGCGCTTTGATTACCAGAGTAATCCCAAACTCTCCGCTTGGGAGGGTTCGTATCGGAGGAAGTGCTAACGAAGAGCAAACAAGAGCATCAGCCAAGCCATTTAGTAGCGGATTGGCATTGCCTCCCATGAGGAACATATCCAGAGTTGAATTCTCAGGTTCTGGCCAGGCCATCGAATCGGATGGTTCCGGGATTACATTCAGTCCTGCAGATCCCAACGCGTCCATGAGTTTTTTGGCAAATCCGTCCTGTTCTGGGTCATGGGATTCCCACCATAGATGTATCGAAGCCCCTTTATAGGCTTTGAGAAATTGATTCAACTCTAGCTTTTGTTTGGCCGAAACGCCGCGCCACGCAATTCGTTCCTCAATGCCTGCGAGCGTGCCACTGGCCCTTACAATCCCCTCCTGAATCCCGCCAATTTTCCGATTCGCCAAGTCGGCTTTTGAATTGGCTTGCCCTGCATTCCTAAATGCACTTTGCGCCAGAGTATTGGCTGCCCCGGCATCTACGGCTGCGTCATGGGCTGATTTCGCGGCGTCAGCCGCTTGCTTCTTTGCGGTCTCTGACTGCCGACTCAGCTCGGCGATCGTCTCCTTAAAGTATTTGTTGGTAGCCCACAGGGCTCCCAGCGAAATCGCAAGCCCCGCAATCAATAACCAGCTTCCCCGACCTTCCCACCGCTCTCTGCATTCATCCTCGTTCTTGAAGATCAGTTTCCTCTCGCAAACAACTTCCAGAACCACTCCGACAAATACGAGACTCTCACCGGTGTATTCCCAGAACTCTGGAGCCGCGAGAAAACCAAGCATGCGAACCTCCGAAAAGCTTCAAATCTCTGGGCGGATATCAATAGCGCTTATTGTTCCGTTTTCAGCGGTAAATTCGTCGGGGGAGAATGTGATCATGGTAGCAGCGGCGAACCCATGCCCCGATCCTAAACACTCACAACGCGCGACATCCGAAACGGCAAGCGGGAGTCTCTGTCTCCCCCAGCCTAAGACTCCGACTCATTCAACTGGTCAAGTGAGTGAATTTCGAACGAATTGTGCGAAAGGCTATTTCGCCATCGCCGCGACCTGCGACAAAGAACACGAGGTTGTAGCGGAAAGAATGTTTGTTCATGCGACTCGCAGATCCCAGCTGCCGATGACTTCTCATTCATCCGGCATCTTCCCGCGGCTTCTTATAATCAAAACGTGCCCCTTGTTTCTGTTCATGATTCTGCAGCCGCGCTCGCCGCGCTGAACCAGCGCATTGTTGCCTGCGAGCACTGTGCTCGCCTGCGCCAGCACTGCAGGGCCACGGCTCTGAAGAAGAAGCGCGCCTGGCAGGACTGGACCTACTGGGGACGGCCGGTTCCCTCCTTCGGAGATCCCGCGGCGCGAGTACTGTTCGTCGGTCTTGCGCCGGGGGCGCACGGATCGAACCGCACAGGGCGGCCGTTTACGGGCGACGGCTCCGGCGATTTTCTTTATCCGCTGCTGCACAAGGCGGGATTCGCTTCGCAGCCGCGCGCGACCGGCCGCGACGACGGCATGCGGCTGGCGGATGCGTGGATCACCTCCGTGGTCCGCTGCGCTCCGCCGGGGAACAAGCCCTTACCGGACGAGATCGCGCGCTGTGCTCCGTATCTGGACGAGGAGATTGCGGCGCTGAGGAATCTGCGGGTGATTGTCTGCCTGGGCAAGATTGCGTTCGACGGCGTGGTTGCGCATCTGGCGCGCACCGGCCAGATCGAACGGCGGGCGGGCCTGGTTTTCGGCCATGGCGTGGAGTATCCGATTCCGGGCAAACGCTGGCTGCTGGCCAGCTATCACCCCTCGCTGCAAAACACGAACACCGGCAAGCTGACGGCGCCGATGATGCTGCGGGTGTTTGCACGAGCCCGGCAACTGGCCGGCCGCACAGCGCGCTAAATTTCACGCCGCGGGGACATCTTCGCCGCATCTTCCCGGCATCCAGTGGTAGAGCCCGAGGAGAGTGTTGAAACTCCCGGCACAAAGGACAACCGGCCCATGATTACAATCCTGGTGATAATCCTGCTCCTGATGCTGATCGGAGCGTTTCCCGCATGGCCTTACAGTCGCGGCTGGGGCTACTACCCGAGCGGCGGCCTTGGCCTGATCCTCGTGATCGTGGTGGTGCTGCTGTTGCTGCGGGTCTTCTGACGGGAGATTTCGGGAGGGCGACTGGAGCGGGAGACCGGGATCGAACCGGCGACATTCAGCTTGGGAAGCTGACGTTCTGCCACTGAACTACTCCCGCCATTCAGAATCAATCATTGAAGCGATTGACTGTCGCTTACTATCCAACTTTAACTATCCATTTTGCCGGACTGGAACACGGAAGCAGGGCTCCCAGACGGTCCCCAATTTGCCCTTCCGGCTCCAGCGCGAATGCGTGATGGATAGTAAACATGGATAGTAAACCCGGCGAAAAACTCACCTTAAGAAGTATCTCTCGCACAACGGCAAATGGCAATTTTTCCCTGTCGCCAGGGTCAACGGGAGACCGAAGCCGGGAATTGGTCATGATCGAGGGAAAACCGCGGCGCTCGACAACCGGCACCTTTTACCTCCAGTGGCGTGAGAACGGCGTGCGGCGCACGCGTCCGGTCGGCACGACGCCGCGCGAAGCGCTCGACGCGTGGCAGCTCCAGTCCGGCATCCTCGCCGGCGAGATCGAGGCGCCGGAAGAAGAGCCATCCGCCGCGTC